>Ga0209721_1000001_pt1 | contig 1075701 bp, 957 predicted proteins | sample TshhotsprinmetaG_FD_184139 | JGI IMG/M metagenome (GOLD analysis project Ga0209721, IMG submission 184139) | Hot spring microbial communities from South Africa to study Microbial Dark Matter (Phase II) - Tshipise hot spring metaG (SPAdes)... | ecosystem: Environmental > Aquatic > Thermal...
GTTTTGTGTAAATTTTTTTTAAAAGCATTAAGTTGAGGAGTGTTTTCTACATTTAAATATTATCAGAATGTTTTAAAAACTTATTACTAATTGAGTACTTCTTATTTATTTTTTTTAACTTGATTTATAGTATAGATAACTGATTCTTTAAGATTATTTAAAATTTCTTTTGAGATTAGTACTTTTAAAAGGAGTATAAAACCTAAGATTATATATATAATGCTTACTTGTATTCTTATATCGGGAATTAGTAATTGTGAAGAAAATAGAACAAATAGAAGAATAGCATCTATTATTTTGAATCTCATATCTAGGATCATGATTAAAGCGAAGAAGCTTTGAGCAGCAGTTAATAATATCTCATGTTTTTGAAGCTCATCTAATATTAACGGACTACCTGGTTTAGAATGGATTAATAATGAAATAAAATATACAAGTGGAATAAACCCAACAAGTAGTGTCCATTGGTTTATTTTAGAAGATACTACAGTAGAGAATGCATCAGTAGCTAAGAGTTTATAAGCAAATATGATAACAACAATTATTTCCGGGGATTCTGAAGCTATAGGTGCTACCCATTGAACCATTAAAAATTTTGCAGTATCAACATCAAATCCAAAGTTAGTAGCTATTTTAGAACCTAATACCAAAAGGCTTTCTCCAAATGGCTCTGCACTTAAGAGAAATCCTAACCCAGCAAATGAAAACATAAAAAATATCATAAATTTTTTAAGCTTTTGGGGGAGATTGGAAATAAGCAATGCTGGACCTTCCAATTCAGGTTCTCTTTTCCCCATCCTTGTAGCTAAATATATATATATTCCAAATATTGTAAATAATATCAAAGTATCAATTAAACTTAAATTTCCTTTAAACGGAAGTATAAAGCAGTATAATGTAGATAATAGTAAAAAAGTGATTTCTAATATATTAGTTTTATCTAATTGAATATAATTAGGGGATTCTGGGGATCTTTTTGATTTAGCTATTAAATATACTATTAAAATGAGTGGCCAAACTAAGCCGATTAGCATCCTATTTGCCCCTGTCATGTTGCTTATTGCATAATGAGTATATTCTTCTTTAATTGCTGCCATATAGGTAAAATAGATATCAACTACATACTCGGGCAAAACGTTTATTATAGCTAATAAAGCTAAAACAAAATTTGGGGGTAGATATTCTTGAAGTACTTCAGAAGCCCAGCTAACTATAAATGCGCATGCTATTATCGTTATTCCTGTTAAAATCGCACTTGCTAATGCATAATGCTCATAATCCCATTTAAATAAACCTATTAAAGTTAATGTTTTTATTATCATCCAGGGTAAGGATATTAAAAACATTAATATTAACAGATTTGTATATTTTTTTTGAGTAGATTTATCTAATTGGTGGTTATTATTTTTTTTATCTTCTTCTTTTATGTTTGTTAGCATTTTTTTTTCAACTCCTTTCTTTTTTCGGTATTTAATTATTTGATTTAATTTTTTTGATTGTTTTTTATTTTTATTTTATTGTTGTCTTATGATGTATTCTATTTTAGTTATATCTAAGGAATCTTTGAAGTTGTCTGGAAATCCTGGAGGTAAATTAGCGTTATCTATATCTCCCTCTTGTTCAGTTAGAGTATAAGTTTGGTTAATATTGGTGTTTGAGGTATCTATTATTATGTTTTGAATGGATCCGAAACCATAGGAATCTATAGGGTTTTGTCCAAAGTCATCTTCCATTTGATTATATCCAAAATTTCTTAAAAATACTAACACTATGAAATTATATATATTAGGGCTTCCTATTATATTATCTGGAATTAGAATATTAAAATTAAGAACGTTATTTGATATATTTGAGTTAGTGTCAATTATAATGGATGACCATTCTTCAGGGGTACTTGTATTTGGGCTTGGGGGATTAACTCTGTTAAACCTTTTAAATCCGTTTTCAAAAAAATATATATGACTCCATCTATCTATATTTAGATTATTAAAATCATTATCAAATCTAAAACATAAAGCACAGTAAAAATTATAATTAAAATCTTGATAATTATAGTTATAGCTAAAAGTAGGTTGGATATTATTTTTAAAGTAAACACTAATTGTTAATAATTTATTGGTAATTATTGGTGGAGCTATGGTAGGAGTTGGGGTTGCACAAGAACTTAAAAATAATAGTATTATACTTATTAAAATTAAACTAAAATAATATAAACTTTTTAAATTAAAATGTATTTTAGACATTATTTTATTTAATTATTTTTCTCTTTGATTTTCTTTGGATTATATAATATTGCAAATAGTATAAAATATATTCCCATTATTACTAATAGTACTTGAAAATAATCTATGTTTCTAAAGTATGATCTACTGGTTATTATTATAGCTAAACTAAAACTTATTAAAGCAGCGTCTTTTAGATATTTAAATTTTTCTTCTTTATTTGCTAAAAATAATAATAATGTTCCGTATATACTTATTATAATTAATACTATCAAATTAGGAAGAAATTCATTAAGATTTATTCTAAACGATATATCATAAATTTCCTGAATAACTAATATAATAAAAATAAAAGTAGTTATTAAAATAGAGTTTCTATCAATATTATTGAAATAACTATTATCTTTTAGGAGAGAATAATTATTTTTGTATATATAATAAAATATGATAGCACATATGATTAGCGTTATGTAGCTTATTGTTCTTAAGTTAAAAAATGGGAAATTGTTATCTGAATATATACTGTGATAACTATAAAAACTAAACAAAGGATATAATAAATGTAATAAAAAAACGAATATTAATATGTAAAAAATTATAATGGAATAATATGAAAAGCTTTTTAATAAATTAGGCTTGTTAATATAAAATAATAAACTAACTATACTTAAAATTCCATAAACTGTTATCATTAAATAAAATTTATCTATTAACATAATTTGGGATTTAATTATTTCTATAGGGGGTAAAATTAATGAAATCAAAATAAGAGTATTTATATTAGTTGAAAACATATTAAAAATTTTTGAATCTATTGCATTTTTTTCATTATTAAATAAAGAAGTAAATAAATTATTTATTTTTATATTAAAAACTATTAAAATAAGTAAGATTGTGTTTAAGATAGTTATAATTATTAATGCTATATTATTTCCTCCTAATAAATAAAATAAGAACCAAAATAATGTGCATGCTATAGGTAGTCCTCCCATAATACCTAAAACTATACTAAAAATCAAACTATTGCTTAATGTATAAAAATAATAACTAATTAAAAATGTGAATATTAATATATTAAACATTGATAATAATGGTGTTATTAAATAAATGTCATAATTTATTTTAATACTAAATTTATACATAAATAAAAAAGGAAGTATTAGAGAAATCAAAAATATAGGGGAATATTTAATATTTTTTAATTTAGCAATATTTTCTTCTTGATCTAATTTAGACAAAATAAATGTTAATATAGTCATTAATATAAATGTAATTATTAGGTAAAATATTCTTGTATAATCTAAGCTCCAGTAATATATTAAAAATAAAATAAAATTAATAAAAAACATTATGTAAGCAGATATTGCAAGAGATTTATATTCTTCGTTTTTATTTAAAGAGTATATATATAAATAGACTGTACTTAGTGTTAACCAAATTGTAAACCAATAAATATTATTTAATAAAGTTTGGATAGTTAAAGATAAAAATAAAATTATCATTGAGTAAAAAACCCAAAAAATGTTTTCATTTTCTTTCTTTTGATTATAAATATAGTAATTCGCTGCTAAAAATATAGTAAATAATAAACTATAAATAAAAGAAATAACATTAGAATGAATCCCTTGAAAATATATACTAAATTCATATGATCTTATTAAAAACACGCTTGTTGTCCAATAGATTAGATTTAATATAATGAAATATATTGAATCTATTATACTTAGCTTAGGTGATAGAATAATAAAATTAAAATAAAAAAGGAAATAATTTATTGATAAGAATATAATTAATGATAATGTATATTCTGTGCTTAAACCTTTTAAAGAGAAGAATATTATTACTGAAAGGATAAAAAACAATAAATTAATTATTCTCATTTCTAACCATTTAAATATATTAAAAGATACACTCATAAATGCATTTATTAGAGTTATGAAAAGTAGGTATTTATTGATATATAAATTTAAAGGGATATCAGGGAAAACTATAGATAAGTAAGCTCCAGCTGATGATAATACCATTAACACACTCGATTTATTTTTTAATGATAAAATCAATGATAATAAACTTATTCCAAAAACTATTATTAATGAATATATTAAAGGAAATATATTAAATAATAAAGAAGAAACAATTGTGTTAGTATATAATATTGTTATCCCTATTGCTTGTAATCCTATGAAAAAAAAATTACTTAGTTTTTCTTTATACCTATATGGTAATATAATAAATATTAATCCTAAGATAAATACTAATAGAAGTAGTATTTTTATATCTTTTATAAATTCTATTATGGAATATCCTATTCCTATTAGTAATAAAAATGCACCTATTATAAAAAAGATTTTCTCTAATATAAAATCTATTATTTTTTGTGATGAATTTTGTGATATTTTATTATTTTGTATTTCAGTATTATTGCTATCAATATTTTCGTTATAATTATTTAAACTATTCATTTTTTTGTTTTCTTTTAGATATGTATTTTATTATTTTTTCTATAACTTAAATTTTATTATAACTGATTTTATATTTATATTAAGATATTTTAGAAACTTTATGTGAAACATCTCACTTATTAAGCATTAGCTTATTTCTTCATTGCTGGATGCATTATACAACAAACTAAAGTTAATTTTACAAAAAAATAGATCTAAAGACTTAAGATTTAAACTTTTTACTTTTTATTCTTATAAACTCAGCAAGTCATATTATATTAAGATTTTCTATATACTATTCTGCCTTTTGTTAAATCGTAAATAGATAGTTGAACTACGACTCTATCTCCTACACTAACTTTAATAAAATTCACTCTCATTTTTCCTGATAGATGTGCTAGTACGGTATGGCCGTTATCTAATTTAACTCTAAACATTCCATTAGGCAAAGCTTCAATAACTTCACCTTCGGTTTCTACAAAATCTTTTAGAACTTTTATATTTTGTTGATCTTTTTTATTTTTTTTATTATGCATAAAAAAAATAAGCGGGGACGACGGGACTTGAACCCGCGACCTTTGGCGTGACAGGCCAACGTTCTAACCGTGCTGAACTACGCCCCCTTACATTATTACTATTCTATATTTATAACTTTTTCCCTCTTTTTACTTTTTCTTTAGTAAAATTTATTACTAAAATAATTAAATTAAAATAATTAACAGATATTACTTAAAATTTTGAAGGAAATTTTTTATTTTTTTTTAAATATAAATAAAATGAAAAACATAATAAAAATTTTTTATGATTTTTTAATTTTAAATTATGGATAATTTTATTGATATTGTTACTAAGCAAATTATTACTGCATTTTATCCTTTTTTAGTTTTTATTTATTTACTCATTTTTATTTTGTTTATTTTTAAATTTATTATTAATTTAATATTAAAGAAAATAGAGGAAAATAAGCTAAAAAAAATAGGAATAAATGATATAGATAATTTAGATGGTTTGACTTTTGAAAAGTATTTAGAAGTTTTATTTAAAAATATGGGATATAAAGTAATAAGGACTCCTTATATGCAAGACTATGGTGCTGATTTGATTTTAGAAAAAGATAATAAGAAAACTGTAGTTCAAGCAAAAAGATATAAATCAAAAGTAGGAGTTAAGGCTATCCAAGAAATCGTTGCTGCTAAAGGATATTATAAAGCTGATCATGCTATGGTTATTACTAATTCCCACTTTACTTTTAATGCTAAAAGATTAGCTAAAGAAAATAATGTAGAACTGTGGGATAGAAAAAAATTGATAAAAAATATTATACAATATTTATCTAATGATAATAAAAATGATAATAAACAAGCATTAGTAAATAATGAGTCATTTAAAGATGAACTTCAAACTGATATTAATTTTTGCTTTATTTGTAATAAAAGATTGACTGATAAAGAAATAGATTATTGTTTAAAAAATACTGATATTTTCAAAGGTAAAACTTACTGTTATAATTGCCAAAAGAAAGTATAATATATTATAAAATGTTAAAAACTTTGTAAAATATGTAATCAATTAATCCTTTATCGACTTTAATAAGCTTTTCGTTATTTAAAATAATAACCCATTCAAATTTAGCTGTTAGATAAAATTTGTAATTAATACTTCCGTAGATATCTAAAAATCCTAATGTTTCTGTATTTAGTATATTTTGATTTAATCTATTAAAGTATAGGTAAATATTTTTTCCTGATTTAGATATTTGTAAGTTGTAGTTAGAAAAATTAACATTAGCTTCAATTTTTTTAGCTTTGTTATAAAAATCCGATAATAAATTAAAAACTAAGTAATTGATATATTCTTCTAAAGTCATGTTATTTTTTTCTGGATTATTTATATTCTGCCTTATTTATATATTATTTATATTTTATTGTATTCCTGTGTTAGTAGTTAAGGAGATTTAATTTTTATTTATATATTATTTTCTAATGGATTCTTGTAAATTAATGCTAAAGGCTATGTAAGCGGGTAGAATAGACGATAAAAAGCCAATTAATATGCTTATTATTAAAATCTGTAAGAATACGTTAAAAGATAGTGATACTATTGGGATAGATAAATTAAGAGCTTTATAAAATGAATTTTGGAATAGTAAGCTAGAAATTATCCCTAAGATTATCCCTATAATTGAACCAATAAATGATATAATAATCCCTTCAAATAATACTGTTAAGAAAACTAAGAATCTTGGACTACCTATTGCCAATAATATAGCAAATTCTTTTATTCTTTCAAAAGTAGTTATTAAGATTGTATTAGTTGATGCTACTAAGGCTGTACTTATTGAAGCTATTATTATTACCACTTGTAAGCTCCTTAGTAATGCTATTAAAGAATATTGATTATTATTTACTTGTTCATTTTCATAAAAAAATAAATTAGGATAAGTGCTTTTTAATTCTTGAATTATTTTTTTATTTTCTAAATTATTTAGATTTGTTATAACCCATAACTGAGATAATGAATTAATATTAAATAATTGTATATAATCTTTATAATCTATAAAAATAGCATAGTCTTCATAGCCATTTAGTTTATTTAGTATTTTAGATATTCTAAACGGCTTGTTTTGGATAGTTATTATATCATTTTGTTTAAGATTTAACAGCCTTGATAGTTCTTTCCCTATTATTGCTGTTTGAGAAGAATACAAGATATTTACTTGTGAATTAGGATAAAATTTATCTATATAATTTAAATCTAATGAAATTATGGGGATTAGTTTATCATTTATTTTGATTAAGTCTTTAAATATAGGAGATATTATAAAGTTAGGATATTTATTTCTTAATTCTTGATATATATTAATATTTATTTTATAGGAACTTGTACTTACTACAATTGGTCCTAACTCTATTGGTAAATCTCCACTTGTTATTACTATATCTATTTTTTTTAAGTTTATTGAGTTTTTTATTGTTTTTAAAAAACCATCTATTATGGATAATAGCAAAAATGATATAAATATTGAGATAACTATTGAAAAAACTGTTAGAAATGTTCGTTCCTTTCTATATTTTAAATTACTATTTGCTAATTTTAAACTCAATATTAACATTTTTAGCTTTTTTATATAGGCTTTAGTTTTTTTATAAATTTTATATAAAATAAAAATTTATCCTTGTTAAAATGTATTCTAAAATTAATTAAATTAAAATTGAATTTAAACTAAATTAAATTTAAATGAAGGGATTCTTTTTTTTAAATAGAAGTAAAAAAAATAGAATATATTTTTAATGAATATTTTTTAATTTATTTATTTTTGTGGAGGTGTAATAATAATGATAAAAAGCAAAAAAATTTTTTTGTTATATTTTTTACTTTACTTTATTATTTTTATTTTAAATGTTAATGCTAAAGAAAATAATGAGGATAATTTTATTTTTGATGATTACTCTTTTTTGTCTCTTGTAGGAATTGATTCATTGGGATTAAGTTATCCAAGTAATTCAGATAATTCAAATTTAATTTTACAAAAAGTGGATTTTGTATCAAATTTAACAGCGGGTATCTATTTAAGTGAGTTAATTAAAAAGGATAATAATTTAAATAGAGTATTGATAATAAAAAGTAAGGATAATGATGTTGTTAATCTTTTTATCAAGGGCTTTCTTAGTGGTTATGATATCAATAAGGTATCCATTGTTGATGTAAAGCAAGTAAGAAACTATGATATTGATCATTTTAAAATAGTTGTAGCTTTAACAAGCGAAGCTGCTAATTTCCTTAAAGATAATTATAATCCGAATGCTCTTAATATTTATTCTTTAGTTTTAACTCCTTCTTCTTTAGGAGTAGAAAATAAATTTATTGGTTTTGCTGTTTATCCTGATATAAATCAAGTTCTATTAGAACTACGAAAAAATTACCCTACTATTAAAAATATTGGTATAGTGTATAGTTTAGAAACATATAACTTAAATAAGAACTACAGCTATCAAAAAATAGGAATAAACTTAATTCCTATTAATGTAAATAATTATAATATAGATAAAATTGAAAACAGATTTAAAGAATGTGATGCTATATTTATAATACCAGATGTTTTTACTTTGGAAGAAGAAAATCTATTTAAAATAATATATAAAGCTAAAAAAAATAATAAATTATTGTTATCTACTCATAAAGTTTTATTAAATTATGGTGTAGATTTAGTATTTAGTGTAGATTATGAAGCTTTAGGTAAGCAAGTTTCTAATTTTATTAAAGGATATTCATTTGATAAAAAAGATAAAAAAATGGAAAAATATCTAATCTTTAGCGATAAATTTATAGTATTTACTAAAGGTTATTAAAATTTAGTTACTGAAATTTCTTAATTTATTTATTATAATTGATTAATTTAAAAGGAGGGGAGTTAAATGCTATTAAAATTTATTAAAATTAAGTATATTGTATTTTTTTTATGTTTATTATTAATTTCAATTTGTAGCGTGTTTGTATTTTCTGAAGAATCCAAAAATAAAGAAAATTTTGAAAAAAGCAATAATGAAGATAAGATAGAGTTATTAGATTATACTAAAACTTTTGATGATAAATCCTATATAGAACAAGAAGTTAATTTTATAACTACTGTTAATAGTTTAACTAAGTATACACAAAGTATATTAAAATCTACAGCTAGTATATCAATAGTCCAACCATTTGAGTTAAGATTATTTTATTATCCTGATTTAAAGACTTTACTTAATTTTACACCAGGGTTATATGTAGTAGAAGATGGAGCTAACTGGTATTTAGGAAATAGAGGTATCCAAATACCTGGTAGTGTTAATTCCAGAGCTTTAATACTTTTTAATGGTTATCAAACTAATGATTATTATTTTGGATATCCTTTGAATTATCCTTCTCATTTTATACAGAATGTGGAAGTGGTTCATGGGTATTCTAATGTGTACTTTGGAAGTAATTCATTGCTTGCAACTGTCAATATAATCCCTAATTTTAAGTATTATAATCAAGATTATTTAAAAGAACAATTATTTAATGTATATACGTTTGCTAATTTTAATGAAAATAAAGTTAATACAATAAATGGTTTTATGTTTAATAAAAAGATGGGTAAATATTATTTAACTGTGGGTAGTGAGTTTATAAATTATAAAGGTAGGAAAATATTCTTTAAAGAGAGATATCAGACTTTTGGTGGTACAATAGAAGATAATACTTCTTTTTATAAAGACAGAACCTGGAGCTATTATGAGTATATTGGTTTATATAATGAGGATGAGCAGATTTACTTTGCTAACTATGGTCATAGATATTCTTTTCCTACGGGCCCTGGATCTTTTCAATTAAACTCTATTTTATCTTACTATATGGATAAATACAGATTTTTTTATTATCAAAAAACTTTTCAGTTATTTTCAAATATTCAGTTTACTACAAAATTAAACTACCAAAAGTATTCATTTGACGATGAATTACCATATATTAGTTTTCCTGTTATAAATGTGGATAAAGGAGCTATTGAAGTTATTTCTTTTGAAAATAATTTAAATATAAAACAACGAAAATATGATTTATTATTTGGTATAGATATAAAAAAAATACAAGCAAAGATTTCTAATTTTGATGCGAATTTTTCTTTTGATCCTAATGAAAGATATAATGTTAGTGGTTATTATTCTAATGTGTTTAATAAATTTTTTATCTATTCTTTATATTTCCATTTAGATTATTATTTAAGAAATGATTTGATATTAGCATTGGGAGGAAAATATGATAATTATGCTAATATTTATAAAGATAAATATTATATCTATGATTCTCCTATTTTTGGTATTAATGAATTTAAAATTACTAATGTAATGGTTTCTCCTGTTTTTATTCCTAAGTTTGCTTTGATTAAGTTATTAAATGAGAATAGCTCATTAAAGCTCATTTATTCTCAAAATGTCAGATTTCCTTCATTATTTGAGGTATATAGGAATGCTTATTGGAATGCTTATTTGGATCCAGCATCTTTAGTACCTCTTACTTTGTCTTATGAAAAACATCACACTTTCGAACTTGTTTATTATAAAGAAAAATTGGAAAAAAATAATAAAAGTTATTTTACTTTTTGTATTTACAAAAATAAAATAAAAGATCTTATCTATGAGCAGCCTGCTCCTACAATCTTTGCTTTTACTATAATAGGTTATAAAAATTTAGCTGACTTAGAAAATATAGGAGCTTTTATAGATTATGTTTATCAGATAGATGATAAAAGTTTTTTCAGGTTTTCTACTTCTTATTCAAATGTTAGAATAACAAATCCAATACCCGGCATTTTTGAGTATATGCCTAATTCCCCTAAATTACTAGCTTTAGTAAAATATGGTTATAAATTTAAAAATAATTTAAGTGTAGCATTAGAAGTTAAGTATACTTCTGAAACCTTAATAGATGATGTAAGAAGATTAATACAAGCTGCTTCATTATCTTATCCTATCCCTTCCGATTTTAAAGTAAAACCATATACTATTGCTAATTTAACTGTAAATTATTTTATTGATAAAAATTCTTATATAACTTTTTATGTTAATAATTTATTTAATGAAAAATACTATTATCCTTTAAGTTATAGTGCTAATGCTCCAGTTACTAAGTATCCTGGCTATAAAAGGAATTTTTATATAGGTATAAATTATACCTTTTAAAAGTTAAGCTTACATTTATTTATTGTTAATTAAGCTAATAACTTTGTTTTTTTAAGTGCATTTAATCAGTGTTAAAATATTTAGTTAAAAATATTTTAACAATTTTTAAAATAAAATTAACATTTTTTACATTTTTTATATTTTTTTTATTAAAAATTTTTTAAAATAAATAAATAATGTTTATCAAGTAAGTGAAAAAATATTAACAAAAATTGGTAATTAAACAACATGTAATTTTTAATTAACTAAAAATAATAAAAAGGGAGGGATTATAAAGTGCATGTTAAAAATATAGATTTTTATAGATCTAATCAACTATTTAGTTTTAATTGTATAAATGAAAATAAAAATATTTCTATTAAAAAGAATACTGATTTTTTTAATAATATTGTAGATTTGCTAAAAATTCAACAGAAAATTGTTAATATTCTTATAAATTCTTTGAAATCTGAAATATTTGAAGAAAACAAAATCGGTAATGAATACCTAAATTCATCAAATAATATCCCTAAATTAGAACCAAATAATTTTATAGCCACTAGAGGACCAGTATATGTTAATTCCCAAAAAATCAAAATAATTGTAAATAAAGTTATAAATTCATCCCTAAAAATTATAGATGTTTATAAAAATTGGTATTCTCACGATTATGTCTCAGCTTCAGCTTGCCCAACTAGAGGAGGTAAATATCCTATTCCACCAGCATATAAAAAATCTTATCCTTCAGCTTGCCCAACTAGAGGAAATATATTTCCAAGAAGAAATAAATCATACTGAAGAAGATAAATATTTTTTGAAAAATGAGAATCAAACATGCCAGCTACTCAATAAGAAAAAATATATATAAATTTTCAAATTTTAAAATAATAATTAATTTAAACATATTATTAGTTAAAAAAAATTAAAAAAAAATTAAAAAAATTAACTTTTTTTTAAAAAATTTAACTTTTTTTTAGTTGATTTTTTTTTTTTAATATTATATTTTAATTGTTTAGTAGGTAAAGTAAATAGCTTTTTATAAAAGGAGGTGTTAAATATGTTTTCAATCGGAGAAAGATGGGGGATAAGCAAGAATCCTTATATTGTAGAGAGAGATGAATTTGGGACTTATAATGAATCTTCTAAGAGTATTAATGAAGATAATATAGAAAACAATAGAAATTTTATAGAAGACAGAGTAGAAATTAGCCCTCAGGCTAAGGATGAGTTAAATAATATTAATCTTGAATCTCACGGACCTTCGCGAGGACCAATTAATAAAAGAGATTCTTAATTTTTTTATTATTTTAAACTAATTTTAGCTTACTTCAAATGTTATAAAAAATGAATTAATAAAATAATATATAATATAAATAAGAATAAGGATGTCTGTGCTTCACCATAACATGGTATCTAAAAAATAAAAATAACATAATTAATTAAAATTAAAAATCAATGAATTTATCAAATGTTGTTATTCCGTTATTAAAAGTTATAAAATATTTTCCTTTCTTTTTTATTATTTCTTTTTCATTGTAAAAATAATCTACTACCCCTGGAAAATAATAATAATAAGTTAAACTATTTTTATAATAATAATCTTTTATATCTGTTTTAAAAATTAGATAATTTTGAGATTTATATGGATTTATTTTATTTGAATAAACTGAATTTATTAAATTTGAGTTAATATAAAAATTAACAGAACTACCACCATCTAAATTCAATACATCTTTTATATTAGTTATTAAATTATTAGAATATAAATTACTTAAAAAATTAGGAATATCATATATATTTAATCCTTTATTTCTTTCATAATTATAAGGTATAACTGAAATAATGTTTAAAGTATTATCCTGAGTATTAACTATTAAGGTTCTAGCAGCTTCTTTTATTATATTATTCCCTTTTTCCCCAAATGCTTCTTTATCTAAATCCATTACATAACTGTAATCTTTGTATATTAGCGGCCCAGATTGTAACAGAATATCAATATCATACATTTTCTTTGTTGTATTTACCAATTTTATAAACTCATATCTTATATTAGTTAAATAATCAAAAATAGTTATAAAGCTTTTATTATCTTTATCTTTTAATATACTAAAATATCCCCTATTAGGTCTATATTCAACAGGAAAAGAAATTATATTATTATCATCTACCACTCCCGCTACTGTAAAATATTTATCATCTTTCCTAGCAAAATAAGTTCCATTAATTGCTATATAAAAACTATCGTACTTATATTCCAATTTATTTTTCTTATCTAAATTAATAAAATCTACTTTATAAGGAACTAAAAAATTAAAAATTATAACATTTATAGCATTTGATTTATTGTTGAACTTTTCAACAATATAGTTGTTATATAAATATGCAAAAATTTTATTAGTTTTTTTATCATAAAATTCTATCTTATTTATTACTTTAAAATTAAGTGGAATTTTTATTGTTAACAGATTATTGTATAATTCTTTTTTTATTAATTTATAAGGTACAGGATAATTTAGATTTATATAAATTTTTGTTATGTTATCTTCATTATTTACTTTAACATTTTCTAAGCTATTTAATATTGTTAATTTTTCAGTTTCTTTAAAGTTAATGATAATTTCTTTAAAAGATTTGTAAGTTATGTCTAAATTATTAAATATCTGTTTTATTCTATCAAGATTTGTACTATATAATTCTATATTTATAAACTCATTATTGACATTTTGATATTCTTGGGACTGATAAATATTTAATTCACCTGCTATAGAGTAATCTATTAAGTAATTAATTATAACTATATAAAAAATAAAAAAAATATACGAAAACTGTATTTTAAAGTTTTTATACATTTTTTGGCTTTTTATATATTCATAGATTATCCTATACATTCTTAGATTATTTGATTTTAAAGGAATTAAAAATAAAGTAAAAATCTTTTAGGCAATTTTCGAAATCTTTTTTGTAGTTTGTATATGTTAATAAATAAAAAGCATGGGGTTTTAGGATATAATATCTTATAGTTTTGAAGTCTAGGGTTCCTTGGGTAAATTGGTACTCTAATATATATACTTCTTTGTCTTGTATTTTTTGCTTTTCATTTTTTAGAATATCAAATTTTTCTAGTAATGATTCTTTCATATTTTTTAATTCATTATTTATATAATCTTCTATGTTTTGGTTAGTTTTTATTGTTTTAATGTATATGTTAGCTGTTGGGCTTTGGGTATTTATTAACGCTAAATCTAAATCAGCTAATTTCTCTATTAGCTCCCAATTATTTGGATAATTAAATGTATAATCCTTAGTTTCATAAATTTTATAATTTGAATTCTCATTTACATTTGAACCATATGAATATATCTTTAAAAAAAATATTTTTATTAAAATTAAAAGAAATAGAACTTTTTTTATTGTTTTCATATTTCATTATTATTTTCTATATTTTATTCTTTTTCCCTTTTAATATTTTTAATTTCTTTAATTATGAAAGTATTTTAGTATTAGTAGGAATTTTTTTTATTTTTTTATAAATTGAATAATAGGGAGAGGTGATTTCTATGCTTATGGTTAATAAAACAACTTTATACTATAAAGATAATTATAAAGATAAATTTAGATGAAATTTTATAAAATTCTTACTAATAGAAGATAAAACAGATTTTAATAAAGTAAAAGATGAATTAGTTAATGTTTATTTAAAAACCTATGAAAATATTCCGGATTATCACTATAAAAATATTCAAGATATTAAAGATTATATAGAATGGTTATTCTATCATAAATCTAATGATCTAAATAAAAATTTAATTATAATAGCAGTTGATAATAATAATAAAAAGGTAGTTGGTTTTATAGCAGGTGATACTTATTATTATGATAGAGAATTAGAAGATTATGCTATTGCTATTCATGAGATAAGTATTATTCCAGAATATCAAGGGCTTAAAATAGGATCTACTTTAATGAATGAATTATTAGAAACTGCTAAGAAATATAATAAAGATAAATCTTTAAAAGCTAAGTACTCTGTTTTATATGTTGGAGAAAAAAACTATAAAGCTATTAATTTCTATAAGAAATTAGGCTATACTTATTTTTCTAAACACGGTAAATGGATTAAAATGATAATGCACCTAGATTAATTCCCTTTATTTAATAAATATTTTTTTTATTTATTCAATTTTATAAATGATAACGTTTTACAAATAAAAAGGGATGGATTTAAATTCACAGAAAAATAAAAAGGAAAATTAAGTTGTATTTATATAGCTAAAATTTAAATAGGAGGTAAAGTTTAATGAAAGTAATAGGGGTTTTAACGAGTGGTGGGGATAGTCCGGGAATGAATGCTGCTATTAGAGCTCTAACTAGAGCTGCCTTAGATAATAACTTTAAGGTAATTGGTTTTCTTAAGGGATTTAAAGGAGTTTTAGATAATGAGTATATTGAATTAAATGATAGGAGTGTTAGTGGGATAATAGAGAGAGGAGGAACTATTTTACAATCTTCTAGGGAACCAAGGTTTTTTGATTTTAATTATCGACAAATCGCTTATTCTAATTTAAATAATCTAAATATTGATACTTTAGTTATAATTGGAGGTAATGGGAGTTTTAATGCTGCTTATAAAATATTCAAAGAATCTAATATTAAAGTTATTGGGATAACTGGTACTATTGATAATGATATTTATCCAACTGAATATACTTTGGGTTATGATACTGCTTTAAATACTGCAAAAGATGCTATAGATAAAATTAGGGATACTGCTTACTCTTTTGAGAGGGTTTTTATTGTTGAGGTAATGGGTAGGGATTATGGACAATTACCTTTAGAGGTTGCTTTATCTACTGGTAGTGAAATAGTTTTAGTCCCTGAATTTAGAATAGATTTAGAAAAAATAGCTCAAAAAATTCATACTTTTAAACAAAAAGGTAAAAAACATGTCATTATTGTTTTATCTGAAGGATATTCTAATGCTTTTGAGTTTTATAATCAATTAAATCCAATTTTAAAGAAGTATAATGATTATGAATTAAAGGTTAGTGTATTAGGACATATACAACGTGGAGGAAGCCCTACTGCTAGGGATAGACTCTTTGGTACTTTAAGTGCTTATAAAGCTATTGATGCTATCTTAAAACAACAAAATGGTTACTATGTTGGACTCATTAATAATAAGTATGATTTAATCCCTTTAGAAGAAGCAATCAATAATAAGAAAACTATTAATAAAGATTTAATTAGATTTTTAGAAGAAATTGCTGTATAGTTCATAAACAAGATTTTTGTTTTTTATTTTTTATCTTTTTATATCCTATGTAGTTAAGTTTTTTTAGTAATTATCTTTTATTAAAAAATAAAATAAAAATAAAAATCTTTTGCTAAAAAGATAATCTAAAAATGAAAAATTAACTCAAAATGATAAATCAAAATTAAAAACAAATAATAAATAAAGAAAATAAATCTAATTTAATAGTTAATGATGAAAATTTTACCTAAAGGATATAATTTAAGAAGTATTGAATTATATAATAGCTACTAATTATTGAATAATACAATATTAATAAAATTAATAAAAAGGTGATAAATGTGATAGTTGATGTATATAATTTAAAGAAAATCCTATTAGATAAAGGGATAAAACCTTCATATATAAGATTAAAGATTTTAGAATATCTAATAACAAGGGAAAATCACCCAACAGTAGATGAAATTTATAAGGAATTAAAGAATATATTTCCTACATTATCAAAGACGACTATATATTTAAATCTTAATTTATTTGTAAAAAATGATATAGTAAAAGTTTTAAATGTAGATAATAATGAGCAAAGGTTTGATTTTATAAAACAAGAACATATAAACTTCTTTTGCGAAAAATGTAAAAAAATTTATGATATAACAATAAAAGAAATTAAAATAAAATATGAAGAAATAGAACACGAAATAAATGATACTGTATTATATTTTAAAGGAGTATGCAAAGAATGTAAAAATCAAAAAATAACTAATTTAAATAATTAGAAATAAAATAATGGAAATAATTTTTGAAATAGATTTAATAAAGAATTTTTTATTAATAGTAGGAATATCAATATTATGTGGTTTCTTAATAGGGTTAGAAAGAGAAGTTAGGCAAAAACCAGCGGGATTAAAAACAATAACACTAGTAACAGTAGGAAGCGCTATATTTACTTTTATATCAAAATATGGTTTTACTGGGAGTGCTGTAGATAGTAGTCGGGTAGCTTCACAAATAGTAAATGGTATAGGTTTTTTAGGAGCAGGTACTATAATAAGAAGCGGATTAAAAATAAAAGGATTAACAACCGCAGCAACCCTATGGATAGCCGCATCCATAGGAATGGTCATAGGAGCAGAAAAAATCTTTGCCGGAATTGTTGGAAGCTTCATAGTATTTTTAACATTAATAATCCTTAGAGCTTTAGAAAAATTATTATACGAAAACTTTAATATATTTTATATAAAAATTAAATATAACTTAGATAATCTAAAAAATGATCAACAAATAACTATATTAAATGAATTTAAAAATAAATTAAAAGAACTTAATATAGATATCTTAGAAGAAAGTGAAATACCAAATGGAAATATCCTTAAACTTAAAGGTAATAAAAGTAAAATAAAATCTGAATTAAATAAAAAATTAAAAAATGAATTCTATACTGTAAAATTATTTGAAGTAAAGGATATATAAAAGATTATGCCTGAATTCCCTGAAGCAACTACTATAGCTTACCAATTAAAACAATACCTAAATATCCCTAATAACAATAACTCTTCTATTACTTTAAAAAAAATAAATATATACAAAGAATCAATAATAAAAAATATAGGATTAATTGATGAAATAATAAACAGGGATCTCCAAGAAGTTTCTAATTATGGGAAAATTATTTATTTTAAATTTAAAGATGATTACTGGATATTATTCCATTTAGCTTTAACTGGAGCGCTACTTATTAAAGAATTAATTGATCTTAATAAGATTAATTATTTTGAAAAATATAAAATAATAGAGTTTGTTTTTAATGAGATCAGAGATGGTAATAATTTAAAAGATAAAATTATTTTATTTACAGCTAAAAGGCTATTTGAAAAAGTAATATTTATAAAAGATAATAATCCATTTAAAAAGTATGGCCCACCATTTAATAAATTAAAACCAATAGATTTTATTAATATTTTATCCAAAATTAAAAAGCCAATAAAATTAGCTTTAATGGATCAAAGTTTAATAGCAGGAATAGGTAATATTTATGCAATAGAGGGGTTATTTTGTGCTAAAATTTCCCCTTTAAGAAAAGCCTGTGATATAACTGTCCAAGAATACTATAAATTATATTCCTGTTTAAAAGAAATATTAAAAGAATCAATAAAAAATAGAGGATCAACTATAAGTGATTATGTAGATGCTTTAGGAGAATATGGAAATTTCCAAAATTTTCATAAGATATATAATAAATCAAAATGTCCACAATGTAATAATAAAATAAAAAAAATTAAAATTGAAGAACGAATAACTTACTATTGCCCTGATTGTCAAAAATAAAAATAAATATGTATGAAATATTAGATCATACAGCTGATATAAAAATTAGAATACAATCAATTAATTTATTTGATTTTTTTAGGGATTTAATTTTTGCCTTAAAAGATATCATCAATTATGATTCTAATTCTTTAAATGATTCAAAAATAAGAAATAATATAAAAAATATAAAAGTAGTTTTATCAGATTTCGATGATTATCAGAAGATATTTAATTTTATTTCAAAGTTTATATATTATTTAGATGCAAAATCAATTTTAATAGAAGATATAAATTATATTAAGCTAAAGGAAAGTAGCTGGGAGTTAAGTTTAAAAGGATTAAAAATAGATAAGAAAAAATTTAAGGGATACTTAAAAGCACCAACTTATTGTGACTTTAATTTCAAAAGCCAATTTTATTTAGAGGTGATAATCGATGTATAACTTTGGGATAATATTAGCTGGAGGAATTGGAAGTAGATTATTCCCAATTTCTAGGATATCCTATCCTAAACAATTTCTAAAAATATTTAATAATAAAAGCTTACTAAGATTAACATATGAAAGAGTTATAAATGAATTTGACGATGTTTTAATTTGCTCGGGAATAACTTATAAACACTTAATAGAACAAGAAAATATAACTCCAGAAAAAATAATATTAGAACCAGAAAACGCTAATACTTCTGCCGCTATCTTGCTTTCTATTAAATACATTCTTTTAAAATATAATCTAAAAGAAGCAAACTTTGTATTTTTACCTTCTGATCATTTTATATTTAATGAATTAGAGTTCGTTAATTCCTTAAAGAAAGGATTAAATTATACTTATAAAGGTATAATAACAATAGGTGTTAAGCCAGATTATCCTTCTACTCATTATGGGTATATTAAACTAAATCCAAATCAAATAATAGAAAATAATATATTTAAAGTAGAAAAATTTATAGAAAAACCTAACAAAGCACGAGCTAAATATTATTTAAAATCTGGAAATTATTTATGGAATTCTGGAATTTATATTTTAAATAGTTCTTATTTTTTTGAAGATTTTTATAAAATTAATCCCGATTTTAGAGATTTTATTAATTTAAGTTATCAAGAGTTATTAAATAATTACAAAAGTATTCCCAAAATTTCTATTGATTATTCATATAGTGAAAAAAGTGAGAATTTATTAGTTGTTAAATCAGAATTTAAGTGGTCAGATGTAGGTACCTTTGAAGAAATCGCTAAAATATATTTATATCTCCAAGAAAATCATAAAATAAACCAAAATAATAATGAAATTTTTCATTTAAATTCTAATTCTCATTTAATAAAAGATAATCAGAACTTAAAAAATAAAAAATACTGTTTTATAGATTGTAATGATTTAATAGTAGTAGATACTGTTGATTTTTTGTTGGTATCTAAAAAAAATAGTAGTTTTAAAATAAAAGATATTTTAAATAGAATAGAACCTGAGATATTAAAATATAATGTTATAGATTATCGTCCTTGGGGATATTATAAAGAGTTAGATAAAGAACCAAATAAGTACAGAATAAAATTTATCTGTGTTTATCCTAAGCAAGAACTATCTCTACAATATCATAACTTTAGAAAAGAATACTGGTTTATATTAAAAGGTAATGGTTTAGTTATTATAAATGATAAAAAAATAACCGTTAAAGAAAATGATATTATAGAAATTCCATATAAAGCTATACATTCTATAAAAAATAACGGCGATCGAGATTTAGAATTCATTGAAATACAAGTAGGAGAAAAATTATCTGAAGATGATATAATTAGAATTAAAGATATTTACCAAAGAGTTTAATTAATTAAAATATAAAATATAAAATATAAAAATATAACATATATAAAAAGAGGTGTTAAGAAATGTTAAAAACAGAAGATTTTATTAAGATATCAGATTATAAATATAAGCATACATTAAATAATGCAGTAATATATATAGATGATATAGCTAATGTAGAGTCAGAGAGCTTAAAGCAATTAATTAATGTATCAAAATTACCTGGCTTAGTAGGAGATGCTATAGCTATGCCTGATATTCATTGGGGGTATGGATTTCCTATAGGTTGTGTAGCTTGTACAAATTATAACGAAAATGGGATTATATCTCCTGGAGGCATTGGTTTTGATATTAACTGCGGGGTTAGATTAATTAGAACTAACCTAAAACATACTGAGATTCAAAAATATAAAGAAAAGATATTGGATGAATTATTTAAGGAGGTTCCAGCAGGATTATCTAGTGAAAGTGATATAAGGTTATCTAAAAATGATTTTAAAAAAGCAATATTAAAAGGAGTTAATTGGGCTTTAGAAGAAGATTATGCTAATAAAAATGACATTAATTTTATAGAAGATAATGGTTTTAAAAAAGATTGTACTTTTGATTATATTAGTAAAGAAGCAATTGATAGAGGAAAAAATCAATTAGGAACTTTAGGTAGTGGGAATCACTTTTTAGAGCTTCAAATAGTAGACGAAATATATGATGAATACATTGCTAATAAGCTTAATTTATTTAAGGATCAGGTGGTTTTAATGATACATTGTGGTTCTCGAGGGTTTGGACACCAAATCGCTACTGATTTTATTAATTTAATGTTGAAAGTTATGGAAAGTAAATATAAAATTAAGGTAGAAGATAAGCAATTAGCATGTGTTCCTGCTAATTCAGATGAAGGGCAAAAATATATCTATTCTATGAATTTAGCCGCTAATTTTGCTTTTATAAATAGACAAATAATTACTTACAAAATTAGAAAAGTATTTAAAAAAATATTAAATATAAAAGAAGTTGAAATAGTTTATGATATAAGTCATAATATGGCTACTATTGAAGATTATTTTTATAATTCTAAGAAATATAAATTAGTTATGCATAGAAAAGGTGCAACTAGGGCACTTCCTCCATATCATCCATCTTTACCAAAAGAATATCAAGAAATTGGTCAACCCGTTTTAATTCCCGGTGATATGGGGAGATATTCTTTTGTATTAGTTGGTACAGAAACAGCATATAAAGAAACATTTGGACATACTTGTCATGGTGCTGGTAGAATTAAAAGTAGAAGTCAAGCTAAAAAAACTATAAACTATCAGGAACTAATGAAAGAATTAGAAGCCAAGGGAATAAGTATAAGGGCTGCTAGTAAGGCAACTGTTGTAGAGGAGGCTCCGCAAGCTTATAAAGATGCTCTCAATGTTGTAGATATTGTCCATAATGCTAATATCTCTAAAAAAGTTGCCAAACTAAGACCTATTGGCGTAGTTAAAGGATAAATATATTTATTTTTTATTAATTTAATCTTTATTTCTATTATTTTTCTTTCTTTTTGTTTTAATTGTTCTTCTTTTTGTTTAGCCTCTATTTCCTTTTGTTTCAATTGTTCTTGGTATTTTTTTAATTCATCTTCAAAGATTGATTTAGCTATATATTGTATTAACGGATTATCTTTATACATCTTTTTTATTTTTTCTTTCTCTTTTTGTCTATCCTTAACATCCTTAAAACTTCACCATTGATACTTTAGATCTCTTTAAATACATTAACTACTTATCATTTTCAACAATATCTCCTATTTTTCATTATATATTCCTTTTTTTGTCCTCTTTTCTACTAGGTCTATCATTATTTAATAAATTTATGAGGATAACTTCAAGTTTAATAAAATCTAATTCTTTTTATTGCTTATTTCTATATTTTCTTTTACTTTGGAATAAATTGGATGTTTTTCTTTTATTTTGATAGCTTTTATATCTGTTATATTTTGTATTTTAAATAAATCAGATAAAAGTTAAGCTAGGGTATCTGGGTTTTCATAAAATATACTTTTTAGATAATAATATAATAAATTTTTTATTCTCTTGCTTTTTAAAATTTCGTCTTTAATTTAGCTATTATCAAAGCAATAAATTCTTTTTAAATAATTTAAATATCTAGATTTTAAATTTAATAAACCTTAATTTATCAATAAATTTGGCATGTAAATTATATAAGTTATTATATTTATTATGTAAATCTGTATCATCTGTAATTGGAAAATAATTTAATTCGTTTATTATATCATTTTCAAAATATTTTATTAATTCTTTTTTTAAATTATCTTGATTTATAGGTATATTTTTTAATTTTATTTTCTGTAAGCTCATTATTAATTCTATAGTTAATATCTTAAAAGCTATTTTTATAGATTTTAAAAGATTCTTAGTAGAAACCTCAGAATGAGTTATAAAATCTTCTTGATTTAAACTAACAGGATAATTATTAATACTAACGTAATTAGTGTATGTTTTTAATTCAGCTAATAAATGTGCTGTAAGATAATGAGAAATCATAAAACCACTACTTAAACCAGGCTTAGATGTTAAAAAATCAGGATTTAATAAGTGATTTTGCCTTTCATATGAAATATTAGCTACTTGAAATATATGAATTTTCATATGATCACTAAAAGTTGAAATAGTATTTCCGTGGAAATTACCAGCTGAATAAAAATTATTTTCTATTAATAAAGGATTATCACTAGCAGTATTTAATTCGTCATCTACTATTTTCTTAGAATTTTCAATAATTATATAAAAAGATTCTAAAATCTGTGGGTAACATCTATAACTATAGGGTACTTGTAAAGCATAATCTTCATAAAAACTTAGCAAAAGATTTTTTAACAAACTGTTTATCTTTTTTAATATAATTAAAAAAAACTTATTTTTTCTAGTCTTAGATACTTCTAAATTAAAATGATTATAGTTAATATTATTAGCAATTAAACTTAAAGAAAAAACAAAATTAGAAAAACTTATTAAATATTCTACAAGAAAAACTCCAAAAGAGAATAAAGTTAAAGAAAAAGCTACTCCGTTTATAAAAGCAATTGCTTCCTTAGGTTTAAATTCATAAAATTTAAATTTAGATTTATTTTTAAGATTTTTTATTTTATTAGCATTAATAAAAGATGCTGCAATAGAAGCTAAAGGAATAAGATCCCCACTTCCACCAACAGAACCATAAAATGGAATAAAAGCCACATACCCACTTTCTATATAATTTTTTATATACTCTATTAAATCCAAACTAACACTACTATACCCTAAAGATAATTGCTTCAATCTTATTAAAATAGTAATAACTGAAAAAATATCGTCAATATCTGAGCCATAACCAGCAAAATGAGAATATATCAAATTATTTTGTAATTCCTTTAAATTATTAGAATCTATTATTTTATTATAAAGTTTTCCAAAACCAGTATTAATCCCATACACCTTTTTATTTTCTTTTAAAATTTTTTCAAGTATAGAATATGATTTAATTATATCTTCTTTTTCTTCCTTAGAAATTAATATTTTTAATTTAGGAATTTCAGCTTTGTTAAGATATATATAAAATAATTCCTTTAAAATTTTATAGTTTAAAGATTTTAATTTTATTTTTAAGCTCATACAACTATATATTTAAACAAAAACTAGAATTTCTTTTATAAATTTTTCAGCAAATTCTTTTATAATTTTAATTATATCATCCTTATAATCAAAATAGTAATCTCTATTTTCTAATATATTTAAAATTAAGGATAATTTAGAATCATCAGATAAATTAATTAATTTTCTACCCTTAAATACATTATTATTCAACATAAAAAAGTAATAAATACTAAGCAAATTACTTTCAATAGATACATATAAACCTAATGGATATCTACAACCTAACTTTAAATATCCCATAATTTCTCTTTCAATAGTAATTTCTATAAAAGTTTTAATGTCATTTATTTTAAACAATTTTTTATTAAAGAATGAATTTATTCTAGTTTGTAAAGCAATAACCGCTTGCCCAACAGCAGGTACTAATTCATCTAATGAAAATTCATAAGATATTAAACTTTCTAAATTCATTTTCTTAATAGCGGCTTTAGCTAAAACAATTGCATCATATTGATTTAATTCTTTTAGTTTTTTTATTCTAGTATCCACATTTCCAGTAATATCTTTAAAAACCAAATCAGGTCTAAGCATCTTTAACTGTTCTTTTCTTCTTAAAGAAGAAGTACCAATTACACTATTTTTAGGTAATTCCCAGAAAGATTTATTATCCTTAGATATCAAAATATCATTAGGTTCTTCCCTTTTTAAAACGACTCCAATAAAAGTAGAATCATTAATAACATAAGGAACATCTTTTAAACTATGTACTGCAATATCAATTTCCTCATTTATTAAAGATTCTTCTAGTTCCTTTACAAACGAGTTAGTAGTGTAATTTTTCTTATCTCCACTTGTTTTTACAATCTTTACAAAAAAATCAAAATCTGGGAAAAAAATTCTTAGCAAACTAAGTACCCTCTCAGTTTGAATTAAAGCTAACTTAGAACCTCTACTACCTAATATTATCTGCTTTCTAAAAATATGTGTATTATGAGTTAAAGTTAAAAATTCTTTATGTTTTTTTGATATCCTATATATTAGCTTTTTTATATACTTTTCTAATAAATCTTTACCATACAGATTATTAAATAATATTTCATTTTTAATATCATCCATTTCCTTATAAAAATTAATCAATTTTTTATCTAAAACTCTTGAAATAATATAATCATAAAACTCTTTAATTTTAGATTTAATAAAAAATTCAATAGCATTATCTAAATTAGAATCATTTATATTAAAATTGGCAATTTCTTTTAATTTATCTAAATTAATAAGTTTAAAATTATTAGATATATAAGGATCAACACTTCTAGGTAATCCAAAATCAAAGATAATTATTTCTTTATTTATACCTTCTAACAAAGTATATTCTAAAAAGAAATTCTTAGAATTAACAATAATAATATCTAAAATATCTTTTAGTTTGCTTAAAGCAAGTTTTAATTCATTTTTTGAATAAAATTCAAAATCTAAGTTAGCATTTCTCTTTAAGTTTTGTCTAAAATTATCATAATAATTAGATACAATAATAATCTTTTTAATTTTACTTAAAACATCATTATTATTTAATAACAAACAAACTATCTGCTTATTAATACTACCTAAACCAATAAATAATAAATTTAAATCTTGATAATTAGAATTTTTTATGAAATTTAAAATAGTGCTAGCAAAATTATTTCTAAGTTTACTAAATTTAGCTCGAATATCTTTATCAAATTCCTTAGAATAATGTAATATTTTATTAATCAAAATTTCCAAAAAGGGAGTTAATAAGCTGTTTTCCTTACAATATTTATAATACTGTTTAATCTGTTTAATAATATCAGTTTCTCCAAAAACTTGAGATTCTAAACCACAAGCTATTCTTAATAGATTCTCAACAGCATCTAACCCTTTTCTTATTAAAAGAAAATCTTTCAAATAATTTAAACCAAGATTGCTTATTATTTCATTTACATCAATATCAATTAGATAATCCCCAAAACTTTCTAAATTTAATAAATACTCATTATTTAAATCAAAAAACAAACTAGTTCTATTACACGTAGATAATACAAAAACCCCTTTAACTATTTTCTTTAGATAATCATTTTGAAATATAAAATCTCTAAAAGACAATAAATCTTTTTTATTAAAAAATAATTTTTCTCTTAATTCAATAGGTGCAACTTTATGATTTATTTCTATATTTATTAAATTTAACAAACTAAAATACTCCATATTTTTTACTCTCTATTTAATAATTCTTTATAAAAATAAGAAATACTCTTAAAAATAACCTTAGCTAATTTATTATTTAAATTATGATTGGGATTTATTAAAACAAAAGTAGCTTTAATATTTTTGATTTGAGTAGTAAAAATATCTCCAACAAAATCTATTATTTTATGATAAGCTAACTCATTACTAAAATAAAAGAACTCATTTTTTTTATTAATACTTAAAATTAAAGTATTAATAAAATCAGCCCCTTTAGATAAATTATTATTTTTTAAAAACTCATAATCACTAATATAACCAAAAGTTTTAGCGGGATAAATATTCATATTCTCATCATAATAAGCCCAAAAAAATTTGTTTCTCTTTAAATCTTTCTGAATACAATAAACTTTAAAAATATCACTACTAAATATTTTATAATTAAAATCTAATCCAAATTTAGCTAAGGGGATAAAATTTATTTTCAAAGAAGGAGCTATCTTATCAAGAATAATAAAATTATTTTCTAAAACTTTGTTAAAATAATAAACACTACCATCTAAAATGGGTACTTCAAAGCCCAAAACTTCTACCAATACATTATCAATTTTATTTAAAAATAAAGCAGCCAAAAGATGCTCTATTGTTTTTACTATACTTAAATCAGTACTAGCTAAAGTATTAATTACTTTAAATGGATCTAATTTTAAATATTCCTTTTGTCTTTTAAAAACAATTCCCTTATTATAAGGGTGTAAAATAATTTTAGATTTTAAGCCAGTATGAATCCCCTTCCCTACTAAAAAAACCCTATTTTTTAATGTAAGACAATACTTTTTTTTTTAAAAAATAAATCTAAATCTAACATTTTTCATCCATACTAATTAAAATAAACCTAAATTCATATTTCCAAGTAATTTAGCAATAGCATTATTCCCCGCTTCCTTAGATTTATTTAATGCATCATTCAAAGCAACCACTAACAAATCCTCTAATAATGTCTTATCTTCTTTTAATAATTCAGGATCAATATTAATAGAAACAACCTCTTGTAGTCCAGTAACAACTACTTTAACTTTACCATTAGCAGCTTGCCCTTCATATTTTTCACTAGACATTTCCTGTTGTAATTTATTAGCCATACTTTGAACTTGATTTAATAAATTCTTATTAAATTGCATAATATCAACCTCCTTTTAAACTACTTTTATACTCTATTTTCTATTACTTTTGCTCTTTTTAAAACTATCCCCCTATACTTATACCCCTTTTCTTTTAAATCAGTTATAATTCCATTAGGTAAAGCAGTATTTCTAGAATATCCCTCAACTTTATGTTCGACAATATTAACCTTTGTAGTACCTACAATAACCTCTATTTCTTCTAAATCAAACGAATTCAATAAATCTTCTCTAATTTTTGAAATGTTAGGATTATAATCTATTGAAATCAAATACCTATCTAAAAGAGAAACAAATTCAATCACATCAGTTTTAATCAAATCTTCCCACATAGACATATTAATTGCTTTAGAAGCTCTAACTTTTGCTTTTAACTCTTGTAATTTAAAAATTATTTTAGTCGCTTTTTCATTTATATTATAATCCCTATAATTTTCTAAAAGTTTTAACTTAGAAATAATACTATCAACTTTAAACATAAAAATCTCTAAATTCTCTGGATCCAATTTCTTATATTTAGTTAAATCATTATCAGAAAATTGATCGCCATAAATATTTTCATAGTTATCTATATTAAATTCAATATCTTTCTTAGTATTATTTAAACCTAAATAATTATTTTCAATATTTTCTATCCTTTTAGTTAATTCTGAAATACTTAAATCTAATTTTTGCAATAAATTCTGCTGAATGTCATTTAATTTATCCTGAATTACTTTCTCCATTTTTTCTTCTAAGGATTTCTGAATATAACTTTCTAATTCATTACTTATCTTTGTATCTTTAAAAATATTATCATTATTAATATCTTCATTATATTTCATCTTAGAATTAACATTAGAAACCAAAAATTTCTTAATAAACAAAAAGCTTAAAAACAAAATAACTAAGGTAAAAAACAAAAACAAAATAGAAAATATAATAATCTTGTTTTCATAAATAAATGAAATAAAATTGTTATTTGATTTTAAATTTGTATTTCTATTATTTCCAGTATTATTTAAATTAGAAGTAGTCAAATTAGTAGTAATAAAAGTATCAGAAATAGGAGTAGTATTAATTAAAGTATCACTATTTTGTTTATTTAGAAAATTTTGATCCGTAGAATATAATTGACTATTTGTAAAAAATTCCGTTTTATAAATTTCGTTATTTACATTATAATAATTAACATCTTTTTTAAAAGTGATTTCATAAGGTAAATATCTAGGCTCATTAAAAGAAGTTCCAAAAACTAACCTATATTTTTCTATTATTTCTTTTTTATCAGCTTCATTTAAATTTTCCCAAGCAGGAATAGTTATCGTAATAGAGTTTTCAACATTTTTTAAAAAAATTATTAAATACTTATAAGTAAGATTAGACCATGAGAAATAATCCACATTAGAAGGTTCTACATCATTAAAATTAAATCCAATAGCCTTTTTAAGTAAATAAAGTTTAGTAAAAACATCTTCATCCCTACTTATAAAACTCTTTGTATCTAAAATATATGAAACGAAGTTAATTTTAGCATCCTGATTATCTGGTTTTATAACATACCCACTATTAATATCTACAAATAATTTCAAAGAATTAGGATAATAAAACACAAAATAATTCCCATCTTCGTAAAAATAAATAACCTTAACCTCATAAGAACAAACCAAGCTAAAATAAAACCAATAAAAAAATAAAAAACAAATAAAAAAATACCAAAAATCTTTAAAAAAAATTAGAAATTTTTTGTTAATTTTAGAATTTCTAAAAATCCAATAAACCCTGTTCATTTATATAAAAATTTAAAAAATAAAAAAATTAGTAAATTTTAATTTTCTAATTTAACTTTAGATAGTTCTTTTTTAAGGATAATAGGTATTTCTTGGATAGTATCAGTTATAATAGCACCTGCTTGTTTTAAAGCATTTATTTTATATTCTGGTTTTCCAGATTTTCCCATAATAATAGCCCCAGCATGCCCCATCCTTTTACCCTCAGGAGAATTTTTGCCTGCAATAAAACAAACTACAGGCTTATTATTTTCAATTAACTTCTTAACACTTAAAGCAGCATCCTCTTCATCACTACCCCCAATCTCCCCAACCATAACAACAGCCTTAGTTTCTTCATCATTTAAAAACATTTCCAACGCCTGTTTAAATCTTAAACCAATTAAGGGATCACCACCTAATCCTATTGCAGTAGTTTGCCCTAAATTATGATCTTTTAGTAATTTCAAAATTTCATAAGATATAGTTCCACTTCTAGAAACTAAACCGACTATCCCAGGAGATAATACATTATTAGGTATAATTCCTAACTTAGTTTGCCCAGCAGTAGCAACCCCTGGACAATTTGGACCTATCATAATTGAATTAGATCTCTTCAAATAATAATGTACTTTTAACATATCATGTTGAGTAATCCCTTCAGTTATAACCACAATAATTTTAATATCATTTAGTATAGCTTCTATTATACTATTAGAAGCTAATTTAGGGGGAACAAAAATAACAGTAGCATCAACCCGTCCCTTTTCCCTTATAACCTCAGAAACAGTATTATAAACAGGAATCCCTAAAAATTCTTGACCCCCTTTATATGGAGTAACACCAGCAACTATATTCGTTCCATACTCCAACATCTGCTTAGTATGAAAACTCCCCTCTTTACCTGTAATGCCTTGTACTATAACTCTTGTATTTTTATCAACTAATATACCCATTTATATATCCCTTCCTTTTATTTAATTTAATTAGTTCATTTAATTAATTTTTTAATTTTATATTTAATTTTTATATTTAATTACTATTAATTACTATTTTAAAAATTCTACAATAAAAATACAAAAACCTTCTAAAACAAATAAATATTTTATTACAATACAAAATAAACTATTAAGTCATTTATTCAGTAGTATTTTCCCAAGGAAATGTATTATAATCAACAGTATCACTAGTGGTAGCAGTAGTAGCGCGAGTAGTTGTTATATTACTTTTCAAAGTAGTATCATTATTTTTCTCAATAGAATTACTTTTATTTTGATTTAGATAATTATTACCTAAATTAGCAGATTTTTGTTTAATTATTTTATTTTTAATTTTATTATCTTTAGAAGTTTGATGGTACTTATAAGCTAAAAGCAAAGTATTTTTAAATAAAGAAGCAGGTAAAGTAGCTCCATAAACTCCATTTAATTTAGAGTAATCATCATTTCCAACCCAAACTACACAAGTAAAATCATCACTAAACCCAGCAAACCAAGCATCTCTATGATCATTAGTAGTTCCTGTTTTACCATATATATTTTTCCCAGGTATTTTAGCATTAGTTCCTGTACCCCTTTCTACAACCTGTTTCATTAAATATTTCATTTTTTGAGCTATTTCATAAGGGATAACTTGATTTTCTAGTTTATAATCTCTAGAATCAACAAAAATAATTGCTCCATATCTATCTATAACTTTTTCAATAAAAACAGGTTCAATATATTGCCCATCATTAGCAATAGTAGAAACAGCAACAGCCATCTCTAAAGGAGAAACCACCGAAGCTCCTAAAGCAGTAGATAAGTAAGGTTCTAATTTAGATTTTATCCCCATCTTATGAGCTATATTAATAACTTTATCAATCCCAACAGCATTTGCTAAATAAACTGCAATAGTATTCCTAGAAAATGCAAAAGCATCAGCTAAAGTAATAACCCCCCAATACTTATTATCCCAATTAACAGGAGAATATGGCTTCCCATCTAAACCAACATAAGTATAAACCTTATCTACTACAACAGAATTTATATCAAATCCATAAATCAAAGCAGCAGTATAAACGAATATCTTAAAAGTAGATCCTGGTTGCCTATAAGCTTGATAAAACCTATTAAATTGATCATTAACTCTATATTGATACCCACCGACAGCAGCAATAACTTTCCCTGTATAATTTTCTATTAAAACAATAGCGGCTTGATTAACATTATATAAATCCCGATTTTTATCTATCTCTTTTCTTAACATATCTTCTATAGCTTGCTGTAACTTAGTATCTAGTGCTATATATACTCTTAAGCCTTGGGTTTTTAAATCTTCATAATTTATTCTATTATTTGTTAATTTTTGAAAATTTTGTATAACGAAATTAGTATAATATGGATAATTAATATTATTTTCTTCTAATTTTTCTTTTTTCAAATTAATAGGATAATTTATATATTCTTCATATTGTTGCTTAGATATATATTTAAGCTCAAGTAATTTTTTTAATACATATAATTGTCGTTCCTTAGCTAGTTTAAAATTAACATAAGGATCATAAACAGAGGGAGCAGGAAGCAATCCAATAATTAAAGCAGCTTCAGGATAATTTAAATCTTTAGAACTTTTAGCAAAATAAGTTCTAGCAGCAGCTTCAATTCCATAAGCTCCTTGACCAAAATAAACTAAATTTAAATATAATTCCATTATCTCATCTTTAGAAAAATATTTTTCTAATTCATTAGCAATCAAGGCCTCTTTAATTTTTCTTTTTATACTAACTTCAGGACTTAAGAACAAAATCCTAGCCAATTGCTGAGTAATAGTACTTGAACCTTGTGTTACTTCTTTATTTACCAATATACTAATAATCCCTCTAATTACAGCAATTATATCAACCCCTTTATGCTGATAAAATCTTTCATCTTCAGAAGCTACTAAACAATTCTTAACAGTAACAGGAATATCCTTAACACTAACCCAGTACCTATTTTCTACAAATAACTTAGCAACTCTAACACCATCTGAAGAAAAAATTTCCGAAGTTTCAATAGGCACCTTGTTTCTTATTAAACTAACATCAGGAATATCCTTCTTCGCTTCCATTATAATACCGACAATAAATGAAATACCAAAAAATAAAATTAAAGAAAATAATAAAAATAAAAACTTAATAATATTTATAACAACTTTATAAATAAAACTAAAAAAATTAATCATTTTTTATTTTACTTAAAAATACAGGTATGAGTTTATTAAAATTTTTTCTACAATATTTTATTGACAAATTAATATAAATAGATAAAATAACTTTAAGAGGCAAATTAGAATATAAAACTTCTAAAAAAAGTAAAATTAACAAAGCTTTCTCTAATTCATTTAAAATAGAAAAATCCGTATATCTAACAATACTCCATATTTTTAAATCGATATCTATTTTATTATTTATATAATTTGCTAACAATTTTTTAAAATAATCATCTAAAAATTCAAAGATCATTTCTTTTTTAAAAAAAATAACTTGAAACAAATTTATAATAGCCAACTCTCGTTGATACTTCCTAGAAAAACTTTCCAGCATATAAAATAATACTATAAAAAAATTAGCTAATTTTAACTTTAAATCTATTTTCAATACCTGAAATTAAATCTTGTACTTCATTTTCAGATCTATCAACTAATAATAATTTTATTTCAACTTCATTATTATCTATAAGTTTAGCAGTAATACTTTCAGTTAATAATAAATTAAAATGTAAATCATACAATATTTTTTCATAATTATCAATATCAGTCTTTATTGAAACTAACTTAATATTAGAAATATTAGTTTTCAAATTATTATAATAAGAAATAAAATCTTCGTAAGAATAACAAAAAGAAGGTAATTTAAATTCCTTAGATAATTCTTTATCTTTTTTATCCTTAGATCCACCGTCATTAGCAAAACTAGTTAATTTTTTATCATCAATCTTATCTGATTCTGATTCATTTAATAAAACTTTAACTCCAGCGATAGTAGTTTTATTTTTCCCTGTTTTCTTTGAATAATACAAAGCTTCGTCAGCTTCTTTTATTAGAGTTTCTGGATCAAGCCCATGATCAGGGTATGTAGATAAACCAATAGAAATAGTGATAATAGTAGGTACTCCTTCAAATCTCTTAGAGGAAACCAAATTCCTAATTCTTTCAGCTACTTCAAAAGCCTTTTCAGAATCAGTATTAGGAAGTATTAAACCTATTTCTTCACCTCCATATCTAAAAGGAATATCAAAATCAGCTCTAGAAGCTTCTTTAAAAACCTTTGCTACTACCCTTAAAACTTCATCTCCTACTTGATGCCCATATGTATCATTAAATTTTTTAAAATTATCTATATCACATAAAATAAAAGATAATTTAGATTTAGATTGATTAGCTTTGCTTATTTCTTCTTCTAATTTTTGAAGCATATATCTTCTATTATAAAGTCTCGTTAATTCATCAAGGATAGCAGCTTCCTTAAATCTAGTAGACATAACATCATTTGCAAACTCTTCTATTATATCACTTAATAATTCTTTTTTGTCCTTAATAACTTTAAATAACTCTTCTTCATCCTTTAAAGCTCCAATCAAAACTAAAGCTTGTAAAATTCCCCTAGATACTGCAGGTATAATTACTCTAACTCCTTCCTTTTTAAAATTAATAATATTTTTACCACCAAAATACTCATACATTATTTGATCTTCTTGAACCTGGTAAATAGAAAATGGCTTATTAGCTCCTTCAGCTAGCCAACTAGAATACTTTGTATAAACATAAATTATCTCAATAGAATCCAAATCTCTTGAAATTTTATTAATATATTTATATAAAGCATTATCTCGTTTACTATCAACAATATAAATAGCAATTTTAGTAGTTTCAAGAAACTTAGAGAGAAAATCATAAGCAAAACCTACTAAAATCTCTAGATTCTCTGCTTTCTTTGAAACTTTCTCTATGTAGCTGCTCTTTTGAGCTTGTAAATATTTTTTATACATATTTTCTTTATAACTCCTAGAAATAAAATAACCTGCTATACCTACAACTAATAAACCCAGCAAAACAACAAATATAATATAAATTCTTTGCGCCTTTATTGCTTGGATATTATTATATATATTCTTAATTTCCTCATCATTAGTATCTTTAAAATAGTTATTAATAATTTCTTCTGTTTTTTTATAATCCTTTATTTTAAATAATATTTTAACTTTTAATTTAAGATAATCAGAATTATTATTATTAAAATTCAAAGCTTTATCAATATAATCAAGTGCATTTTTAAACTCTGACTTATTATAATAAACTAACGAAATTAAATAAAAAATTTTCTCATCGTTTAAGTTTTTAAGGTAAGAATTAAAATAAGAAAGCGCATCATCTAACTTATTTTGTTTAATCAATAATTCAAAATATAATTTTCTAAAATCAATATTATATGGTTCTATATTTAAAATTTTTTCAATAGTTTTTTGAGCATTTTCTAAATCATTTCTATCTAAGTAAATTTTAGATAAATAATACAATGCAGGCAAATAGTTAGCGTAATTTTCAAGTGCTCTTTTAAAATTTCTTTCAGCAGTAGCTAAATCACCTAAATTATAAAATGCCCATCCTTTATAATAATAAGCTTTATAATCATAATAATCAATATTATCAGTTATCCAATTAGATTTCTCAATTATCTGATAATATATATCTTTCCTTTTATATTGGGGAAAATTATTAATATTCCTTATTAAAATCTCTATTAAAATATATAAAGCTTGTTTATTTCTTGGGTTTTTATTTTCCAAAAGATACTTTACTACTTTAAAAGCTTCTTGATCATTCTTTTTTTGAAAATATTCAGCTGCAATATTATAAAGCTCATACTCACTTTTAGATTCCATTTCCTTATCACTTATAGCCCAAACATTTATTAATAAAACTATATTTAATATAATAAAAATAAAAAATAATATAAAAAAAATCTTTAAATTATAAAAAATAATTCTCATAACTCTAACTCCCTTCTTACAAATTCTACAAAACTATCAAAATCCTTTATAAATAACTTTTTTTTATCCATAATATCACTTTTAAGAATATCACTATTAAATTCATTTCCTAAAGATTCTTTAGAAAATATTTCTTCTTTTATAAATTCTTGATTATCTATATTAAAGTTTTTTTTTTAATTTCTTCTTCAAAAATTATATCATTAATATTATATTTACTTCTAAGATAGTTTCTTATCTTTTCTTTGGAAATTTTTATTAAATATTTATAAGTTTGGTTAATTTTTTTAGAACTATCATAATAAAAAATTAAAGTATCATTATTAAGAATAACTTTATCAGCAGCTTTGATTGCATTATAAAGATGCTTGTCAGATATTAAGTTTAATATATTATTCTTTATATCTATTTCTATTTTAGCTTTTTCTTCATTGTTTTTATTTTCATCATTATCTATATTAACTTCATTATCATTTTTATAATCATCTTTATTTAATTCCTGGGATTTAATTTTTTCATTAAAATTAATTGTTTCTTGAATTTTAATTAATTCTTGAGATTGTCTTATTTCATCACTTACCTTTAAATTAATTACATTTTTATCTATTTCCTTAATATTTTCTGCTTTAATATTTTCTATTTTATCTTTAGAATCTTTTAGATACTTATTTAAACTAAAAATAAAAGATATTGTTTGAATCTCAAAAAGATAATAATCATTTTCATTTTTATAAAAATTTAATACCGAATTTAAACTTTTTAATAACTCATAAACTAATTTTATATCAAAATTATTTATTATAAACTTATAAAATTTGATTTGTTCTTGAGTTAAGTTTTCTTGAATAATATCAGGATTAAAATAATAATAAATAATTTCCTTTAATTCCATATTTAAGTTATATAAAAAATTATAAATATTGACAGCATTAAGTCTTATTAGGTTAATTATATTAACAACTTCTTTAAAATCACTTAGTAAAACATAATAAATATAATTTTTAATTAATTCAAAAGAATAAATTGAAAATACTTTAAAAATATCATTTAAAGTAATATGCTCAGAAATATTCTTAATTTGTTCTAAAATGCTAATAGAATCTCTAACAGAGCCTTTAGCTAATTTAGCTATATAAATTAAAGCATCATCATCTATAATTATATTTTCTTTTTGGCAAATATTTTTTAAATGATTAAAAATTAAGATATAATCTACTCTTTTAAATTCTATTTGCTGGCATCTTGATAAAATAGTAATAGGGACTTTATGAATATCAGTAGTAGCTAAAATAAAAACAACATTTTTAGGAGGCTCCTCCAGAGTCTTTAATAACGCATTGAAAGCCTCTATTGTTAGCATATGTACTTCATCTATAATATAAACTTTATATCTACCTTTTAAAGGAGAAAGCTTAACATTATCCCTTATTTCCCTTATTTCATTTATCCCCCTATTAGAAGCGGCATCTATCTCAATAACATCAGGAAATGAAGAATTCATTATAGCTTTACAATTATAACATTCATTACACGGCTCAAATCCATTTAAGTTTAAACAATTTAAAGCCCTAGCTAAAATCCTCGCTACTGTTGTTTTCCCAGTTCCCCTTGTTCCATTGAATATATAAGCATGAAATATCTCTCCCCTTACTATAGAATTAGTTAATATTCTTATACTAATATCTTGGCCAATAACTTCACTAAATTTTAATGGTCGATATTTCCTATATAAACTTATATAATTAACTAATAACATTATAAAAACTACCCCCTATTATAAAAACACTATAATTATACATTATCCAATTTGTAATTTTCTTTTAAATGTTCTATAGAAACTTTTGTATAAATTTGAGTAGTACTTAAACTAGAATGCCCTAATAATTCTTTTATAGTAACTATATCAGCACCATTATTTAACATAACTGTAGCAAATGTATGTCTTAATACATGCGGAGTTATACTAAAACTTTTTAATACTAATTTAGATAATTTTTTAAATAATATTTGTATCATCCTAGAAGTTATCTTTTTCTTTCTTAAACTTATAAATAAATAATTATTATTTTTATCTACAAAATCCTTTCTTATATCTAGATATTCATTTATTAAATTTTTTAATTCTTTAGAGAATATAACAATTCTCTCTTTATTACCTTTACCCAAAACTTTAATAGTATTATTTTCAAAATCAATTTCATTAATTTTAATATTAACTAATTCAGATATTCTAACACCAGTAAAGAACAAAAAATTAATAATTAATTTATTTCGTATTTTTAAAAAATTCTTTTTAAAAGTACTAAGTTTTTTATTACCATCAGTAATTAAATCTACATTAGAAATAAATTGTTTTAAATCAGTAATATTAATAGCTTTAGGTAAAGATTTTGGAGTTTTAAGCATCTCTATTAAATTACTTATATTACTATTAGTTAATTTACCTTTAAAAGCAAATAAAAAGAATTTTTTAATAGCAGATAATTTCCTATTTATTCCTCTATTGCTTTGCTCTTTTTCTAATTTTAATATAGATATATATTTTTGAATTATTTTTAATATATTATCTTCAGGTAATTTTAATAAACTATTAAGATCTAAATTTTGATTTTCTATGAATTTATTAAATTTTAAAATATCTAAGACATATTCTTTAATAGTTCTCGTACTTAAGCCTTTTGAAATTAGATAATATTTAAAATCTTCAATAACATCTATTTTAACATTCATCAACATGAACTACCTCAATTTAAAAAATTCTACCTGTAAAATGGCGATTTTATTAGATCTTACACTTTATCCCACCTTTACCAATAATTACTAAAATTCACTACCCACAGTTATTTGTAGGTAAATAACTAAATTTCTATTTTCTAAAAACTTTCTTATCAAAAATAATACAACAATAATTTTACTAAAAAATAATTTTTAAACATAAAAAAATAATTTTATTGATTAGTGTTAGCATATTTATTTTTAATAATTAATTCTATTACGTGTAATATTTCTTCAATTTCGAATGGTTTAGGGATATAGAATTCAGCACCTTTTCTCCAGCTTTCTATAACAGCACTATCTTCAGTTTTTGCAGTTAGCATTATAACAGGGATATCCTTAGTTTCATCATCTTCTTTTAAATTTTTTAATACTTCAAATCCATCCATCTGAGGCATCATTATATCAAGAATTATTATATGTGGTTTTTCCTGCTTTGCTTTTTCCAAGCCATCTTTACCATTATATGCACTAACTGTTACAAACCCCTCATGCTTTAATATATTAGATATCAAATCAACCAAATTCTCTTCATCATCCACTATTAATATTTTCTCTCCTTTTCCTATTTTAGTCATAAAACCTCCTCCTTAAATTTACTTAAATTTACTTAAATTACCAACACTAAACCTTACATTAATAATATTTTATAGAAATCTTTAAAAACCTTTTTATTTAAATAATTTAATAAAAAAATATTAAAAAATTTTAACAAAATTTCCTTTTTATTCAAAATATTTACAAAAGATTTTAAACTAATAAAACATAAATTAAATACAAGGGGGGTGTTAAGTATGAATAATATAAATGCAATTAATAACATTTATTTTAATCAGATATATTCTCCACATCTTCAAACAAACTCAAATTTAACCTGGGAAAAGCCTATAGATAATTCTAATATAAATATCAATAATATCAATAAATTAATTGATTTATTAATAAAACAATACCTAAATAACATTAATCAAATTAATAATAATACCAATCAAGGAAATTCCTTTAATAATTTCTCCCAAGATGAATTATCAAAGCTACTACTATTACTTTTACAATATCTAAATTCAATAAATCCAAATGGAAATACATTTTCCCCTTCAGATAATTCATATCCAAGTGGAAACTTTGGTAATCCCCAAATAACGACCCCTTCTAATAACATAGCCCCAATAAATCCTAATACTCGTTCTGATAAATCTTATATCCCCTCTGCTTCCAACAGCACCCCTTCAAATTCTAGCGCAACACCAGCTTCTAATAATTCTCCTTCCACTTCTAACATAACACCAGCCTCTAGTAATTCCCCTTCCACTTCTAACATAACAACAGCTTCTAATAATTCCCCTTCCACTTCCAACACAACACCAGTAAATTCCGGTAATAAAATAGACTTGAATGCATATCCTCCAGAAGAACGAGAAAAAATCCAAAGATTTTTAGATAGAGCAAACGATGCACTAAATAATCCCGAAAAATATAGAAACCCCAATAATGGGAAAACAGCAAAAGATGGTAGCCAATGGGATATGTGGTGTCTAGGATTTGTTAATAATATGGCTGAATACAAAGATAGTGCTTTAAGAGCTCCAAGTGCTAAAGAATCATTACAAATAATAAAAGAACAAGGAAGATTAAGAACAGACTGGGATAATATGCCACCTGGATCTTATTTATACTGGGGTAACGGCCAATACGGACACATTGCAATATACACAGGTGAAAGAAATGAAAAAGGAGAACCAATGATAATAACAACAGGTTGGAACGGATTTAATGGATTACATAAAGTACCGCTAAGTGAATTACAAACAAAACTAGGAAACCCCGAAGGATTTGCAACTCCTAAGTTATCTTAATAATAAACTTAAAAGTTAGTAAGAGTAATAGAAATTAAATAAAATGTATTAGTAATGAAATAAGGAATAAATCCTAAAATTATCAATAAAATAGATACACTAAAAAGCGAAGCATAATATAAAAAAGAACTACCTAAAGAAAAATCTAAAGAAGATAAATCATTATTAAAGTTAAAAGATTTTTCAACATATAATTCCTTTGCTATTCTATAATAATAATATAGTGAAGCAACAGAAAATATAATAGCAATTAAAACTAAAATAGGATTAAATTTATAAGAAAAAGCTAAAACTAAAAATTTAGCAATAAATCCTATAGTAGGAGGCAAGCCTGCAGTGGAAAGCAGTCCTAAAACCAACAAAAATGCTAAAACTTTATTATTATTTAAAGCCCCCCTTAATTTTATAATATCAGTAGTATCATATTTCTCTTCTAAATATAATAAAACTCCCAAGATCAAAATAGCTGATAAAACATACTGAAAAACATAAAAATTAACTAAAGATAAAATATAAATTTTATCTTGGATATTAAAAGAAAATCCAGTAAATGGAATCAAAACAAACCCCATATTAAATATGGTAGAATAAGCAATAATTTTTTTAATATCGTTTTCATTTAAAGCCCAAAATACAGAGATTACCATAGATAAAACCGCTAAAACACTTATTAAAACTTTAAAATACCCATCCTGTATATAAGATAAAATCTTAACTAAAGCTAAAGTAACAGAATACTTAGGTAAAGTAGAAATAAGAAGCAAATATGGAGTTCTTGAAGCATAATAAGCATCCTGAATCCAAAAAGAAAATGGAAATACCCCTAACTTCAATATAATACCAATCAAAATAAACAAAAACGCTAACTTTAATGAAACTAAATTTAAATTAGAAAAATTAACATGATATAAAAAACCTTCATTAAAAATATAAAATATTAAAATTCCAAAAATGATACTAATAGTAGAAATAGAACCAATTAAAAAATATTTAATACTACCTTCTAAAGCGATTTTATTTTTATTGTCTAAAGCTATAACAAAATAAGAAGGAACAGCAACCAATTCAAAACCAATTAAAAAAGTTAGTAAATCAGAAGCACTAACCAAAACAAAAGATCCTAATAACACAGTTAAAAACAACGGTAAATATTCTAACTTAAAATACCTATGCTCATATTCTTCTTTATTTAAATTAAAATAAATAGAACTAATAGAAGTCAAAATAATAGCTATTATAGATAACATTATTTTACTAATTACTTCAAAACTCCCTATATCATAAATAACAATATTATTTATAATTAATGATAAACTACCAACATCCCCTTGATTAATAATAAAATATAATTGTAAAAATAAAGCTGCAATGGTAAATACTATAGAAAACACAAAAACTAACAAAAAAGAATTCTTTAATTCCTTTGTTTTCTTGGAAATTGAAACTATTAAAATATTAAAAATAATTGATATAGTTAATATAATTTCAGGGAATAATTTAAATAATATTTCCATAAAAAACAACCCCTTCTTATAATTTTATTCCTACAATTTTAGTTTCATAATCCTATTATTTCTTTTATTTTAGTTAAATTAGATAAATCAGTAATTAAGCGTGGATATACTCCTAAAATTAAAATAAATAAAGCTAAAATAGTTAGATGTAATTTTTCATCCCAATAAGCATCTTTTATTTCATAATAATTAGGATTTATTTTTCTATACAGAACCTTTTCAAGTAGATTAATAACATAAACAGTAGTAATAAAAATAGCAGCTAAAGCAAAAATAATAAAAACTAATTTTAAATTAAGAGAAGAGATAGCTTTTAAAGAAGCAGAAATCCCAATTAGTTCAGCAACAAATCCACTTAACCCAGGTAACCCTAAATTAGCCATAGAAGCAAAAACTAAAATAGCTCCAATAAAAGGCATAACCCTTAAAAGACCACCATAATTATCCAATATCCTAGTATCAGTTCTATATTGAAATGAACCAGCAATAGAAAACATAGTTGCAGATATCAACCCGTGAGAAACCATCTGAAATATAGCTGCACTAACCCCTAAATCATTATTAGCACCAATCCCCATAAAAATTACTCCCATATGACTTATACTAGAATACGCTATTAAATATTTAAAATCTATTTGTCTATATGCATTAAAAGCTCCCCAAAACATATTAACCAATCCCCAAAATATAAAAACCAACCCTAAAGTATTCAAAGCTTCATTAAAAAATACAAAAGGAATTCTCAGGATCCCATAAGTCCCCATTTTTAACAATATTCCAGCTAAAATCATACTTATAGAGCTAGGAGCAGCAGAGTGCCCATCAGGTAACCAAGTATGAAACGGTACTAAAGCAGCCTCTATCCCAAACGCTATAAAAAATAAAATAAATAAAACCTTTGATAAATTAGTATCTACTAGATATCCCTTTGATTTTAATATACTTTCATAATCACTAAAATTCCAACCTGTAAAAATATCTGTAGGAAATAGCATAGAATGTAATATAAAGAAACCAAGCATTATTAATACTCCCCCTAATTGAAGGTATAAAAATAACTTCATAGCAGCATATTTAGGTTCAACTTTCCTAAAAGGAGTAACTCCTAAACTCCCCCAATTAGCTATTAAAAAATACATTGGAACACTAGCTAATTCATAAAATAATATAAATAATATCATATTTTGAGTTAAAAATAATCCAGTAGTACCTAAAAGTACTAAAAATGTTAAAACATAAAAATCTTTTTGTTTTTCTTTAATATGAGTAGCTAAAGGTACAGCAAAAGTTATTAACCCATTTAAAAATATCAAAGAATAATTAAAATTATCTATCCTAAACTTATAATCTAAACCAAATAAATTTAAATTAAATGTAAATAAATTTATATCAGGATTATAATAAAAAGAAAAAGCTAAAAACATAGAAAAGGCCCCAAGCAAAGAACCTATTATTATTGAATAACATCTAACATACTTTTCTTTTAAAAAATATAAAACTAATGGTAAAATTAAATAAAGTAAAACTAATAATATTATAGCATTAGAATAAAAATTTTGAGTCATAATTTAACACTCCATTAATTATAATTTTTAAACATGTTTTTTTTTTAAAAATATTCTTCTTATTCTTAAACAGTCCTTTCTAAAAATGAATACAAAAAAATCAATTAAAAATTAACAAAATTTTAAATAAAAATTAACATTTTATTAGGAATTTAATATAAAAAATATAATAATATATAGGGGTGAATTTAATTTATGGATAGTACAAATATAAATAGAATAAAAACAACCCAAGCTTCATTTACAGGAAAAACTCAAGATACTGCTAAAAAAAGCGAAAACCAAAATACAATTAAAGATACAATTTCTCAGCAAGCAGAAAAAAAAGAGCAATTAGAAAAAGAAAACCTTAAAGCCCAACAACAAGAGCAACAACTAAAACAAGATCAAATAAGAAAATCTCAACTATCAAACCTTAATTTATTAAGAAATAAAACTCAAACTCAGCAAAAAGAAAATGTTCCCCTTTATAAGCAAGAATTACAATCATTAAAAGGAGTTTTAAAAGATTGGCTCTCTTCAATGTTAAATCCTAACTCTAATTTCGGATTAATGAATAAATTAAAAGCTGATGAGAATACTACCCAACGGTTTGTGATGACATGGCTAAATGCGGATAATAAAGCCATAGAAAACTTAGAAAAAATATTAAATACTCAATTAATAATGAATCCCCAAAACGCAGAAATTTTCGTTAAATTACAATTGGTAAAATTAGTAAAAGATGCCAAAAAAATGGTGGAAGATTTTAATGATAATAGATTAAAAGATGTTCCTAAGGGAGAAGCGGAAGAAAACCAATTTTCTTCAATAGCAGCAGGGATGATGGCAACAGCTATGAATAAATTAAAGAAAAAAAAGAAAAAAGATTATACCGATATAAGAGAAGAACTAAAAAATGAATTAAAATCAAGAGGGATATCAGATATAAATGAAAAACCATATTATGAAAACATCAGTAGAGCTAGGAAATTGTTAAAAGAAGCAGAAAAAGAATTATATGATGCAATAAAAAACGGAGCAGACCAAGAAACTATTAATAAAATCATAGAAAAAATAGCTGACTTATTTTCTCTATTAGCTGAACTATACACTTCTAAATAAAATATAAAACAATCAAAAAGGAGGAAAAATGAAAAACTTTATTATCAAAAATAAAAAAAAATATATAATAATTTATATTTTCATAATAATTTTATTATCATTTATCTTAAATATATCATTTCTAAAAGCTACAACTTACTCAGCTTCAATAACCTATATTCCTGAAGAATATCAATTAAACAATGATAATTTAAAAGAAACAAATAATGTAAATAACAATAAAAAGAATATAAAACAAAGAATAAAACAAAAAATAAAAAAATATGTAGAAAATCAATTAAAAAATGAAGAAAATATTACAAACAATAATCAAGAACAGATAGATAGCATCAAAGAAACAAATCCCCAACAATCAAATCAAAATGATCTAAATCAACAAAAAACATTTTATTTAAATCAACAATATACTCAACCTACAATAATTACTAATAAAGAATATTATAATCTTACTTTAGATATCTTTGATATAAATAAAAATCCAATATACTCCACAATAGAAATAAAAGGCCAAAAAGAAAATAATAATAAAACAATTAACACCTCAAATATAAAATTAAAATTAGAAAAGGATACTCTAAAAATAACAATAACACCTCTTAATAAAAATTACCAAACATTAATAATAGAAGGAAATTTAAATAAAGATACTGAATTAAAATTAGCTTTAGTTCCTAAAGAATTTAATATAATATTTAATATTAGTGATCTAAATTCAAATAAAATAAACGATATAAACTATAACTTTATAGTAAATTCAATAGACTTAACAAAATTAATAAAAAAAGAAAATAATAAGCTATTCTATAATTTAATAAAAAATCCCCCAATAAAAACTATAAAATTAGATGACTTATCAGAATATAATGGAAATAATAATGATACTTTAATTCCAAATAATTTCCAATTATCTATATTATCAAAAGGTTACAAAAATGAAAAAGTAAATTTTAAAATAAATCCAAATGCTTTAAAATTTAATAATTTAACAAAAAGTATTATCCTAGAAAAAAACTTTTATATAGAACATATATTACCATTTATATATTTAAGCTTACTAGTATTTTTAAGTTTAATATCATTAGCTACATTATACTATAAAGATAAAATCAAAGAATTATTAAATAAATTACAACCTAATATAACCCAGCATAATAAAGTAATAAAAACACAAACTCCTAGAAATCTAAAAGACACTATATTAAAAACAGAACAATTAAACACTGTTTCTCAAATAAAAATTAACAGTGAAATAACAGAAGATAATCCAAAAGTTTCAGACTATGTTTTACTAGAAAAATTAGGGACAGGAGCAACAGCAGTAGTATATAAAGCAATAAATATAAAAACTAAAAATTTAGTAGCATTAAAAATGATACATAAACACTTACTAAGTGAAGATATAGTAAAAGAAAGAATAGAAAATGAAATAGAAATAAATAAATTGCTTTCTCATCCAAATATAGTTAAATTAGTAGATTATAATTTAGATGATAATCCACCATATATTGCTTTTGAGTATATAGATGGTAAAAGTTTAGATAAAATCTTAAAAGAAAAAAAGAAATTAAACATATATGAAACAATAAACATATGGATGCAAATTTTGGAAGCTTTAGATTATGCCCATCAAAAAGGGATAGTACATAGAGATCTAAAACCAGAAAATATACTTATAAAATACAATAATAATAGTAATGATTTATCAGAGTCAGTAGCAAAGATAACAGATTTCGGGATATCCAAAATAATTAACAAAACTTTAAATATAACTCAAGATTTCGTAGGAACCCCCTGGTATATGTCCCCTGAACAAATCAAAGGACAAAAAGTAGATCAAAGAAGTGATATATACTCCTTAGGAATAATAATATTTCAATTATTAACAGGGAAACTCCCTTTTGGGGAAAGCGATAATATATATGCAGTATTTAAAGCTCATATGTTAGATAATCCCATAGATAGCCATATACTTGAAGGAAATACTGCATATATACCTCCAGATATAGAAAAAATAATAAGAAAAATGTTAGAAAAAAACCCCAAAAAACGATACCAAATGGTAAATGAAATTATAAATGACTTAAAACCACACTTTATTAAATACTCAACTTCAAAAGCAAACCTGTAATTTTAAACTAAAAATAGTACTTATAAGAAAATAGATAAAAATTAATTAAACTAAGATAATCTTTTAATTCTGTTACTTCAAAGAAATTACTTACTTTTATAGAATATAAATTAACCTTTTTAAAAAAATCAATAAAATTCAATTCTTTAAAACCAGGAGATAATAATATATTATTAAAATTTCTTGTAATTTTAAATAATGAATAGCCTATATATAAATTAAGATAATTATTTACTTCTATTTCATTTTTATATATGTCTTTTACTTTATAAACTTTTATAGATACATTTTTAAACTTAACACTAAAAGAATCTTGAAATTCAAAATGAGTATAAGTTTTCTTATCTTGTTCTACTTTTTTATTAGAAACTAAGATAATATTATCCACTTGATAATTCAATAAAACATACAACATAATATTAAAATAATTTTTAAAATCAAAAATTAAGGAATCACAATTTATCATTAAAAATAAATCACTATGGAGAATATAAGATTTCAATTTATTAATAGTTTTTATATGACCTAATAAATTAGGTTCAAATAAAAAATTAATTACTCCATTTTCTGTATACTCAGAATAATTTTCATTAACATATTTAAATATTTCAAATGCTTTATAATGTAAATTAATATAAACTTTAACTGATTTTATATTAAAACTCTTTAGATTTAGTAAATTAAACAAATGAATATCTATTAATTTTTTATAAAAAAAAGGAATTAAAGGTTTAGGAATATCTTTTTTATAGGAATTTCTAAATCTAGAAGAATATCCTGCACTAAATAAAATCACAAATAATCTCATAAACTATCTTGCTAATTTAATTATCCTTATCATTAAGATTTCACTTTGAACTACAAATACCTTTTTTATTTCTATTATTTGATAATTATTACCAATAGCTTTTTCAAAATCCCTTAAGTATTTTCCTTTTAAAAAAACAATATATTGATTTTTATTAAAATTATCCAAAATTTTATCATAATCTTGATAATTATAAATATCCAAAGAAATAGTTTTTTCAGATTTATTTAAATAAAGGTTATAAAAGCTAACAGCAGCAATATCCCCTATAGTAACTATTTCAGCTTCATCTTTCTTACTAACATAAACTATCTCCATAAACTCTTTACTTAATTCTTTTAAATTTATACCATTTAAAAGATAATAATAAAACAAAATAACTTTAATAAAAGTAAAAGCAAATAATATAAAAACCCTATAAGCTTTTAAAAAATAAAAACTTAAAATAAAAATAATAAAAAAACTAAAGAATAAATTAAGAGAAATTAAATTGAAAATAACTTTGTCCTTATTAAGGAAATTAATATTATTTAAACTAAAATCCAAAATAAAAAAAATAATAGAAAATGAAACAGAAAAAACAAAAAAGATACCTAAATTTAGTTTAAAATCATTTTGTAATAATTCTTTAATAAAAGAAGTAAAAAACAAAGCAAGTGGTAAAAACACAGGCATAATATAATGATGTACCTTCCCTTTAGACAAACTATAAAATAACAAAACAAAAATAAAAATAAAAAACAAATAAACATATAAAAAGTTTTGGAAATAATTTTTAAATTTTATTTTATTTAAATTAGCAGAAATCAAAGAAACCAACTCCCAAATGGGAATAATATTTAGAAAAATGACAATAATATAAAAATAAAAAGGGGTTAAATGCATTTTGGAAGTTCCAGTAAATCTACCAAAGTTATGAACAAAAAAGAAATTCTTAATAAATTCTCCGTTAGTAAATAGATAAACTAAAATAAACCAAGTATATCCCAAAATAAAATGAAAAATCCAACCTAAAATAACATTCCTATTAAAAAAAATGTAAAATATTTTTTTTAGACTATATTTATTGTAAAGTAAAAAAATTAAAATAGGGCTTAAAATTATAATATAAGAAACAACCCCTTTAGTAAAATTAGCTAACCCTAAAAAAATTAAAAACCAATTTAAATAAAAATAATTTTGAGTACTATAAAACCTAAAAAAAGAATAAAAGGAAGCTAAAATAAAGAAAGTGAATAAAGGTTCAGGTACAAACGCCTTAGATTCAATAAAAATATTAACAAACGATATAAATATAACCACACTTAAATACCTATAATAAATATTTTCAAATAAGATTTTAGCAAACTTAAAAACAATAACAGCAGAAAAAAACATAGAAAAAACAGAAATCAATCTATAACAAACCTCAATACTAACATTAAAATTACTTAAAAACAAATAAAATATATTAGCTAAATAATAAATTAAAGCAGGTTTATCATACCTTATACTTCCATTATAATATGGTACAACCCAATTATATAAATTATTTTTTAGAATCATATAATAAGAAGCAAAGGCATTCCTACTTTCGTCAGGATAAGTAAAATAAATTAAGTTAATCCCTTTTATTAAAAATAAAAAAACTATACCCCAAAAAATTAAATTAAATAAAAGATAACTATTTAAATATTTAGAGTATCTAGAGAATAAAATTATTAATTCACTCCTTTCCCAAATAGCAGGTAAATAAACAAAAAAGCAAAAGAACTACCGATTAAAATCAATAGCCAAATATTAGTTTTTATACAACTTTATCTTACATATATTTTCGCTACTCTTTACTATCACTAATTGGAATTCTCAATTGATTTATTTTAATTATATTAAATGATTTTTAGCAAAATCTATAATTTTATTAGCAATAATTTTAGCGTTTTGGGCCATTTCTTTTTTATATACTTTAAACGGAGGTTGTAGCATATTAGCTCCCGGATATCTTGACATAATATAATGCTTATCTAATTCTATACTTAAATTAAATAATTCTTTATCAATAGGTAATTTTTTAGATAATTCTTCAAGTAAGCTAAAAGCAGAATGCCTAAAGGATTCCAAATTATTTTTTTTTAATAAGGCTTTAAGGATTTTAACAGTAGCTTCTTGATAACAAAAGCATGCCCACTCATAATACTCATTATTATAACAAAAATCAGCCACTTCCAAATCCCTTAATCCTTGTTCATACCATGCAAAATAAGCTTCTTTAGATTTACTTTTAAATTTTTTATCTTTCACCGAAATCACCTATCCCTGAATTATTTTTATATAAATTTTTCTAGTTCTAGGCCCATCAAACTCGCAAAAAAATATCCCCTGCCATGAACCTAATAATACCCTGGAATTTTCAATAATAAGAGTTAAACTATTCCCAATCAAAGTCGATTTTATATGAGCATCAGAGTTCCCCTCTAAATGATGATAACTATAATCTAAAGGGACATTCCTTTTATAATATTCCAAGATATCCTTTTTTACCATAGGATCTGCATTCTCATTTATAAGAATAGCAGCAGTGGTATGAGGAACAAAAATAATAGCTAATCCACTCTTAATACCAGTTCCCTCTATTTTTTCTAATACTAAATTAGTTATATCTAATAAATCTTCTCTTAATTTCGTATTAATTTTTATCTCTATTAACATATCTATTTAATTCTAATTTAAATATTCATTAATAAAAGAAATAATCCTTTCTAAAATTAATTAACTAAAAAACAGTTTATAAATTGAATTAAGGTTCCTATGTTTTTCATTATATCCTAATCCATAACCTACTAAAAAGTCACTACCTTCAATATCAAAATAATAAAAATCAGGCTTAATTATAGTATTAGATGATTTTTTTAGTATCAAACTAACAATAAAAATAGATTTAGCACCTCTAATTTTAAGTGCTTCTTTTATAAAATTAACTTCATAACCCGTATAAATAACAGTAGCACAAACTATAACATTTTTATTATTAACAGGTAAAAAAACATCCTTTTTTATAGCTAATTCCTTAACAGTATTATACTCAAAAACCTTTTCTAAAAATATATAATCAAATACTAAATTATGTTTAATTTTTTTAGCTAAATCAACACTAAAAGGGATCCCTTCCTTCATTATCGTTATAAAATACCAATTATCTTTAGAATTGGAATAATTTTCATCTAAGAAATTATTTAAATTATTAGCAATATAATCCACTCCTTTTTCTATTTCTTCCTTAGAAATTATTTCTTCGAATTTATACTTCATAACCTATTAAATATTATATTTCTTATCTTTTTAAAAGTTTAGAAAAATAATCAGAAATAGAAATTATTTCAGTATTAGGATAATAATGAGATAATATTTGAACATAGGTATATCCATTTTTAGCCATATAATTTGCACCATATTGACATAATCCAACCCCATGCCCACTACCTCTACCTTCAAAAACAATCCAATCTCCTTCCATTTTAACTTTATCTATAAAAGGACTTTTTATTTTATAATTTAAAGCTTTCCTTAAATCCCAATTATATATACTATAATTACAAAAAGTATTATTAACTGTTTGATAAATAAATGTAGTCTTAAAAGAATTAACTGAAATAGAATTAATTGAATAAACTTCATTTTTAGTATATCTTTTTAATATATTTTTAATTTCATATAAACTAATCTTAGAAACCCAGTTATTTCCTTGATAAATACATTTAACAGAAGATAAATAATAATCATCCTTAGAAACCCTCTTATTAAAAGGTAAATATCCACTAATAGTATACCCCCCACAATTAGAATGATATAAAGCCCAAATAAGGTCGTTATTAAAAACTAAAACCATACCCTTGGTAGAATCAACTGCTAAATTAGTAGTACTCTTTTCATAATCAATTCCATAATATGCTTGATCTAATACAGTAGAATATACATCAAAAAATTCCCCCTTAGTTCTTCTATTAATCATCATTTTAATAGCATAAGTTCTAGCAGCAATAGCTTGCGCTTTTAAGGCTTCTATATTCCAAGTATATGGCATCTCACTCGGTACTACACTCTTTAAATAATCTTCCAATTCTACATAATTAATAACATAATACTTTTCATATTTAAATATTACTCTCATAATCCCTTTATATTTCCTATTTTTATACTCAACAAAATCATCCGATAAAATTAAAATATCATTTAAATCATTTAAATTAATAGAATACTTATTTTGAGCATAATAGTAATCCAAAAAGGGAGGATTATAAATTATTGACAAAAAATTGAATAAACTATTAGCTCCTTGATAAATAGAAGGATAATTCTTTAAAGTATATCTTAAACTTATATTATTACCTCTAAAATCTAATTTACTTTGAATATATCCACTGTCTATTAAAACTCTAATAACTTCATAATTTTCTTTATTAAGTAATGAAGCAAAATTATTTCTATAAAAATTATAAGAATAAGAAAAATTTATATAAAAAATAAGAAAACCTAAGATAAGAAAAATATATCTAAAAAATACTCTGTACATAAATACTTTAATACTTTAATACTTTAATCTTGTAATATCATTTTAACTTTCTTTTTAATACGCTGTAGTGTATTATCAACTGATTTAATACTTTTCCCAATTTTAGAAGCAATTTCTTTATAAGAATAACCTAATGTCCTATACTTTAAAATTTCCTTCTCAATAGGAGATAATTTTTTAAATATCTTTTCTCGTTTATCTTTAAAATCTAAATTAATAGAAGCAATTTCATCAGAAGGTAAATAACTAATCATAGAAGGGATGTTAGAAGATATTTTAGAATGAGTTAAGTATTCCTCTAATTTTCTTTCAGCAGATTCCTGATCTTTTGTTAAAGTAGCTTCTAAAGATACCGCACCTTTTAAAATCCTATGTTTGTTTCTAGTTAATGATTTAATAAAAGTATAAATATGTCTTTGAATACAAACATTAGCAAAAGAATAAAAACTTCCTTTATCTTTATTAAAATCCCTTATAGCACTTAAAAAACCTAAATAAGCTTCCTGTAAAAGATCCTCTTTCTCTTCCCCATAAGGTATATAAAATAATAAAGTCTTAGATAATATTACATTCTTATATCTCTTAATTAAAATATCTAAAGCTTCCTTAATACCTTTTTTGTATAACTCTACTAATTCTTCATCTCTTAATTTTTCTAATTTCTTCTCTTCAAAAAAATCACTATTAACTTGAATTAATATATTTTCCTTTTCCTGATTATTATTAGCTATATTATTATTCTTTATTTTTTTTCTAGTCATATAAATTTTTATTTATAATTTCAAAATTTAATTTTAATTTATTTATTTTTATTAATAATTAATCTTTGGTCGAAAGCTTTTTTTTCATCATATTCAAAGAATTCATCCATCCTAACAACATCAACATTATTGTATAAAGCAAACTCATAAGTATTTTCCATTTCAATAACCTTAGTAGGACAAACTTGCTCACATAACCCACAAAATATACAAGCACTTACATTTATTTCAAATTTATTTACAATAGTTCTTCCCAATTCATCTTGTAAAACTTCCATTCTTATAGCTTTAACAGGGCAAATCATAGCACAATACCCACAAGCAATACAAACCCCACTTTCACAACTCAAGCATCTAATCCCATCTTCCAAAGCATAATCATCTAATATAACACTATTTTTAACATATTCTGGCAATTTAGCCATAATAATTCCCCCTTCTTATAAACTATAAAAAAATAAAAAAACTAACCAACTTTTAAAACCTCTGATTTTCTTAAAACTTTATGAACATTTAAAGGCCCTAATACCTTTTGGACTTCAAAATCTAAAACTGGAGGTAATTCATTAGTTAAATACATATGAATTCTCTCGGCAGTTCTATTTCCACTAGCTAAAGCGACAATTGCAGGTTGTGGTCCATAACAAGCTTCACCTGCAGCAAACACCTTAGATCTTGAACTCTGCCCAAACTTATAAACAAAACCATAAGCAGTAACATCAAAACCATCAACAATTATTTCCCCTCTACTCCCAACAATATCTTTAGGAGCAAAGGGGATATAAATATCTCTTGATACAGCTAAAATAATAGTATCACATTCAATAACAAATTCATCATTAGTTTTAATAAGTTTTTTCCTACCATTACTAGTTAAGGGGCCCCATAAACACTTTACAACTTTTAAACCCACTATTTTATTATTTTCATCAATAACAACTTCAGTAGGCATAACTGAACAAATAAACTTAATATTATCATCTTCCTCTGCTTCTACTTTCTCTTCTTCAGCTACAGGCAAATCTTCTCTAGGAAGTAAATCTACAATAATAACCTCATCAGAAAACACTTTTTTACATGTTCTAGCAGCATCAATCCCCGTCCCCCCACCACCAATAACTACTACTTTTTTCCCTATTTTATAACTCCTTATACCTAAATTCCAATCCTCTAGAAACCATTCAGCTTGAATTAATTCCACTTTATCTGAGTTTTTTAGATTAAGTTTTCTAGGTTTAGTAGCACCGGCTGCAATAACAACCGCATCATAATTCTCCTCTAATTCACTAAATAATATCCCACTATTTTTATCTAAATAATTTATAGAACCATTTAAATCTTTTATATCATTATAAGAAATTACTTTAAATTTATCTTTTTCTTCATCAGATATAATACAAGCATTATAAAAAATTCTACCATTTTTAGTGAAAGTAATTAAATTTTCGTATTCTTTATTCATAATATCTTTATCTAATCTAAAAAATGCCACGCCAGAATAAAGATACCCCCCACAAAAATCATATTTTTCAAATAAATCCACTTTATGCCCATATCGTAGTAATCTATGAGCACAAGCGATCCCTGCAGGCCCTGCACCAATAACAGCAATCCTCTTTCCACTTTCTTTACCAACTATAGTAAAACTATACCTTTCTTTATCTTCTAATTTAACTTTCAAATTATATTCACTAATAGCTTTTTTGATTAATCTAATAGCAATAGGTTTATGATCTTGAACACCTCTACTACAAGTAGTTTCACATGGGGCAGTACATAAATTTCCAAAACACATAGCAGTAGGATTTTGAGCTCTCTCTATATTTAAAGCTTCAATAAATTTACCTTCCCCAGCAAGTACAACATATCCCCTAGCATCAACATTAGCAGGACAACCCCTTACACAAGGCGGCAAATTAAAAGATCTATACATATTCTCACTTCTATTATAAATAGTTTCTAAAGTATTAAAAGCTCTAACTCTAACCTTCCCTCTCCACCTTGAAAAAACTTCTTTTATCTTTATTGGATAATTATAAGTATAAATTGGTTCTTTTATAAAATATCTATAAGTAATTTTTAAGCCATCTATTAATCTTCTTAATGAATCCGCTAAATAATTTAAACTATCTAACATAATAAATCACCTCAATCCCTTTTAAGTACTATATCTTTTATAAAAAACTGGAACATTTTTATATTTAGAAGATAAAGTAATCTTCTTAATAGCAGTTAAATATAAAATAACCAAAAAGAAAATCCAATTAAATACAGGTAATATAAAATTATCTCCAAATAAACTTAAAGATAAAATCAAATCAAAAGAAGAGAACATAATATTAATTAAAGTAATAGGAATAAAAGCTTTCCAAGCCAAATTCATTAAATGATCCATCCTTATTCTCGGATAAGTCCATCTAAATAACATTATTAAACTTAAAACTACAAAAGCTTTAAGAAATAACCATATAACATTAGTATTAGCAATTAAGAGTAATTCAAAAATTTCCTTAGGTAAATAATTAGAAAAAGCAGCTAATAAGGAAGCAGGTAATAAAGAATCTCCCCCTAAAAATAAAATAGATATTATAATACTATTAAAAAATAGATACCCATATTCAGCTAAATAAAATAAAGCAAAAGCCATAGAAGAATATTCAGTAACAAACCCAGCAACCAATTCACTTTCAGCTTCAGGTAAATCAAAAGGAGCTCTATTATTTTCAGCTACCATAGACCATAAAAATATAATAAACATCAAAGGCTGATAGAATATTAGCCAACCAATTTTATCTTGTAATTCCATTATTTTAACAACTTCAAAACTACCAGCAAAAATAATAACAGATAAGAAAGATAACAGCAATGGGATTTCATAACTAAGCATTTGAGCAACGGTTCTAAGCCCCCCTAATAAAGAGTACTTATTATTAGAAGCCCAAGAAGCTAGTACCAATGAAATCACCATATAACTAGAAATAGCAAATATAAAAAGCAATCCAATATTTAAATCTTTAAGCATAATAAAATCCCTACTAAAAGGAACTACCCCAAAAACAATCATAACAGTAGAAAAAGCCAAGATAGGAGATAATAAAAACAAATGAGGATAAGAAGTTTCTGGAATCAAAATCTCTTTTTGAATTAATTTAATTACATCAGCAATAGGTTGAAGCAACCCACCAAGATATATATTTTTACTACCTATATCAAGTAAAAATGGTAAATTAACAACAGTGGGCCCCATTCTTCCTTGAATTTTAGCGGAGAATTTTCTTTCCCACCAAACCTGTATTATAACACTCCCCATTAAAATAGTTAATATAAATAAAATTCCAATTAAAGAATAAAGAACATAACTAAACCAATTGAAATTAGCAGGGATAATAAAATAATTTTTCAATAATGAAATAATCCCGATTTTATCTAAAATAAAAACACCACTAAAAGATACTCCTAATAAAACTAAAGACAAAATAAAATAAAAAATAATTAACATAATAGTAAATTTTAAAAAACTAAATATTTGATTAAACGGATTCATTATTACTCACCCCTATCTTTATAACATCTAAATCCAATTTTTCAAGGATTTTATTAAAAATTTCTTGTTCATTAATTCCATAAAAATCATATAATTCTTTAATAGCACCGTGTTCAACAAAATAATCCCCCCAACCTATCCTTAATAAATTCAGTTTTTTATTATAAAAATTATCATTAAAGTATTCTAAAACAGCACTTCCAAACCCCCCAGCTAATACATTATCCTCTAAAGTCAAAATTAAATCATAATCTACTAAATTACTTAAAACTTTATTATCTAAAGGCTTAATACTTATACAATTATACCATTTAGAATATATATTAGATTTTTCTAATAGAGAAATAACTTTAGGGATAAATCTATTTAATCTTCCTGTAGCTAAAATAGCAACTTTTTTATTGTAATTTGATAAAGAAGATTCATATTTCAAAATCCAACTATATAGATCAATAATAGAAAATTTAGAATCATTATTAAGTCCTTCAATATTATCTCTAGGGTATCTTATAGCAGTAGGTTTATCCAAATTTTGTAAAACAGTATAAAGAATATTTTTTAATTCTAATTCATTAGAAGGTACAAAGATCTGGAAATTAGGGATCATTCGTAAATAAGATAAATCAAATACGCCATGATGAGTAGGTCCATCTTCTCCAACTATTCCAGCTCTATCTAATACAAATAAAACCGGGATATTCTGTAAAGCCACATCATGAATCAACATATCAAAAGCTCTTTGTAAAAAAGTAGAATAAATACAAACTACAGGTTTTAAACCTTTTAAAGCTAAAGTAGTAGAGAATATAACAGCATGTTCTTCAGCAATCCCTACGTCAAAGAATCTATCGGGAAACAATTTAGAAAAATTAATTAAACCAGTACCCGAAGGCATAGCAGCAGTAATAGCTACTATTTTATCATCATTTTTTGCTAACTCTATAATAGTTTCTCCAAAAACTTCGGTATAAGTTTTTAACTTTTTATCTTCTTTTTTTTCTACTTTTAATCCTTCATCAGTAGAAAAATAAATAAAATTAGAGATTTTTAATTTACCTTTAGCTACTCCGTGTAATTTTTCTTGATGTTCTTGGGCTTCTTTTGATCCTTTCCCTTTTTCGGTTAAAACATGAATAATAACAGGTTTCTCTAATTTCTTCGCAAATAAGAGTACTTCATCTAATAATTTAATATTATGTCCATCAACTGGCCCAATATACTGTATCCCAAATTCCTCAAAAATAACTCCAACAATAGAAGGAGAAACTACTTTTGTAAATCCTTCTTCTATCCAGTTCTTAGTATCAATTATGAAATTCTTTATTAAACTATTAATAGGTAATAAATTTAGTACTTCATCAACTTTTTTTTCAACTTTAACTAAAAAAGGATTATTCCTAAGTTTTTTAAGATAAATAGAGAATGCCCCAACATTTGGAGAAATAGAGAATTCATTATCATTAAGAACTATTATTAATTTAGAAGGATATTGCCCTATGTTATTTATAGCTTCAAAAGTTACACCACAAGTTAAAGCAGCATCACCTATTACAGCTACTACATTATAATCTTGTTTCAAAATATCCCTAGCTTTAGCATATCCTAACGCAGCACTTAAACCTGTTCCTGCATGCCCCGCTCCATAATGATCTAATTTACTCTCTTTTATCTTAGAAAATCCAGAGATACCCTTAAAAGTTCTTAAAGTATGAAATTTCTCTTTTCTATCAGTTAATATTTTATAAATATAACTTTGATGAGAAGTATCAAAAACTATTTTATCTTGTTCAGGATCAAAATTTCTTAGTAAAGATATAGTTAATTCTACTACCCCTAAATTACTTCCATAGTGTCCACCATTATGATAAACTACTTCAGTAATAAAATCCCTTAATTCCTGAGCTAATATTTCTAATTGATTATAATTAAAATCCTTAATATTTTTATAATTTATGTATTTTAAATATTTAGTATTATCAAAATTAGTTGTATTCATATCGATTTTAGCTCCCTTAAATTATTTATTTTATTATTAATATCATCAATAATAGAAGATGGTACAAATTTCGATATATCCCCTTTAAAATAAGCTATCTCTTTTACTAAAGAAGAACTAAGATACATGTAATTATAATTAGTCATAAAAAAGATAGTATCTATATTACTTTCAAAACTACTATTAACGATATATTGCTGAAACTCGTATTCAAAATCTGAGATAGCTCTTATCCCTTTTATTATATATTTTATGTTATTTTTTTTTAAATAATCTACTAATAATCCTTGATATACATCAACCTCACAATTAATAAAATTAAATTCCTTTAAAGCTTTTTCTATTAGATTTTTTCTTTCAAATATAGTAAATAATCCTTGTTTTTTAGGATTAATCATAACTAGAATTATTATTTTATCAAATAAATCAATTCCTCTTTTAATTATATCAATATGTCCTAAAGTTATAGGATCAAAACTCCCTGGATATACTGCTACTTTAATACTTATTAACCTCCATTTCCAATATTCATTTTAACTTTTTATATATTTATGAAAAATTTTAATATAAAATAATAAAATTAGCCAGAAATAAGGAATTCATCATCAGAAGAAATTCTTTTGGTTTCTTTTTTAGATTCATTAGTTGTTTGAGTTTGAGCAGGTTGAGCTTGCGAAGGAGTCCCTTGATTTTCTAACCTACTTTGTATCTCTTGTACCCTTCTTATCTCTTCAGTTGTTAATTGTCTAACAGTTAATGGATATTCCATAACTTTTTCATCATTAAGATAAACTTCTACTTTATAATCCCCAAATTCATCAAACATCATATCTCTAAATAAATTTACCATTAACTGTGGGATATTAGTACTTTTTAGTTCAAAATCTTGCTTACCTGTAGAAACTAAGACATTTCCTGAAGGCTTAACTAATTTAATTTCTTGAGTAAAACTACCTTCTCCATTAGACCAACCGTTAGCAATATAAAAAGAAACCGGAGCATTAGGGAATGGTAATTCATAGAATACATAAGAAAAAACAGGTGGCTTATCTTCTGTCTCTATTTCTAAACATGGAATAGAAAACTGTAATACTGGTTTTTTCATAATTTACCTCCTTTTATTAATATCATTAATATTATTCCAGATTACTTTTTAATTCGTTATTATTTGAGTTTTTAATAAAATCTAAAGTAAAAACTCCATCTTTAAGAGCTAATAATTTATTTAAACATTCATCCGTACTTTCCTTTAAAAATAAAGAATACTTATTAAAAAATACTTTATAATATTCCTCTTCCACATTAAATCCATTTTCTATTTCAGATAATTTTTCTAATAAAATTGATAAATAATATTTAGTTTCTTTTAATAAATCATTTCTTAAATTTTTTAATTGATTTATATCATTTTGTAGTTTTTCAAATATTCTTTTAGATTCATTTTCAATAGTTAATTGATTTAATTGAGCTTTTTTGATTATATTTTCTGCTTCTAGTTTTGCAGATTGAATTATTTCATTTGAAATCTTTTTAGAAGTAACTAATGATTCTTGAATAGTATTTTCTAATTTTTTATAATGTTCTAGTTCTTTAGTTAAATACTCTACTTTATTTTTTAGTTCTATATTTTCTTTCCATAATTTAGTATAATAAACATTAAGTTGTTCTAAAAATTCATCTACTTCTTCTTTATTATATCCTTTAAAAGAAGTATTAAATTTAATTCTAGAGATATCTGCAGGTGTTAAGATAGCAAAATCATTATTATAATCTTTCATTTTTTTCACCTCAAGATAATATAATTAAAGAGCTAACCTCCATCTACCTTTTTGAATTCTTCTTTTGATTATTTTTTTTCCACTTTTAGTAGATATTCTTGCTAAAAATCCATGTTTTTTCTTCATTTTTCGATTATTAGGTTGATATGTTCTTTTTGGCATATTTTATCCCTCCTAGCTATTAATATTATTTCATAAATATCAATTAGATAATAATTCTATAGCTTTATTTAACTGAGCATCTTTATCACTAGCAAAATCAAGGGGATTAGAATCATTAAAATCTACTTTATAATCCAAACTTACATTGTCCTTAGAAATATCTCTATTAGATAAAGTATAATATTTAGCAATAGTTAATTTAAGAACTCCCCCATCCATAAGATTAAATAGAGTTTGAACACTATTTTTTCCATAAGAAGGTACTCCTACAATAATAGTATCTTTTTTAAGGTCTTTAAGAGACTGTGCTAAAATTTCCGCAGCACTTGCAGTATAATTATTAACCAAAATAACAACATCAGCATCAATTTTTTCATTAGAATAAGTATAATAATCCCTTTCAATTCCATTCTTAGATTTAAGATAGACAGCTAATCTTTTATTTTCCACAAAATAAGAAGTTATTTTAACAGCTTGATCTAATAATCCTCCTCCATTGTTTCTTAAGTCTATTATAATTTTTTTAGGCTTATTAAGTTTATTGTAAGATTCTAAAAATTCCTTAGCAGTATCTTTATTAAAACTAGTTATTCTTATATAACCTATTTCAATTCCATTTTTATTAATTAGTTTTTCTTTTATACTTTTTATATGAATAATATCTCTAATGATTTTAAATTCAATTAATTCTTTTTCTCTTCTAATAGTTAAAACAACGGGAGTACCTTTTGGTCCTCTTATCATAGATTGAACAGTATCAACAGAATAATCTTTAACATCTTTTCCATCTACCTTAACTATTTTATCTCCCGGTTTTATTCCAACTTTATAAGCAGGAGTATCTTCAAATACATCGATAATAATAATTTCTCCGTCTTTATCTTTAACAGAAGACATAGCTACTCCAATTCCACTAAAATTTCCACCACTAATCCCTTCATTAAATACTCTATACTCCTTAGGCCCCATATAATTAGTATAAGGATCCAAAGTAGAACAATAACTATTTAAAACAAACTTAAAATATGCAGGATAACTTTTTAAATATTTATTTAAATTATTATAAACTTCAATTTGATTTTGAGTTAAATTTTTTTTAGCTAAATTCTTAGAAACGTCTACATTTTGATTTTTAATTTGATTATAAATTTCATTAACTTTCGTTTCAAATTCAGTAAGATAATCTTTTAAATTATTGGAATTTATAGAATGTACATTAATATTATACCCCAAATAATTTAAAGCATTTTCAACTTTATCCAAAGTTTTATTTAATTTATCTTTAATACTAAAATCTTCAGGAAAATATTTATAAGAGTAAGCAATAACTTGTCTAAATAATTCAAAATCAGGCCTACCTATATCTACTTCTAAATTCTCCTTACTTTTTGTATCACTATTATTTTCACTTTTTACTGACATTAAATTAATTATATAAAAAATCCAAAAAATAAGAAATAGAATTACGCTATAAAATAAAATACTTTTTATCTGCCTTCTCATAAAATTTCCCTTTCCCTTTTTAGCAATATCTAAAATATTTCCTAATTCCTTTACTATAATATTTTATACCTAAATTAGAATTCCTATAGAAAAAATAAAACTACATTTCAATTATACTATGTTTTAATTATACTATTTTGGAGTATATTAGAAAATTCTTTAATTTTATTAATAACATTGGAGATAACCCAATCTGGAGTGGAAGCTCCAGCACTTATCCCAACCTTATCGTTATAATTAAACCAGTTTATATCTAATTCTTTTTCATTTTCTATATGATAGCTTCTTTGACAATATTTTTTAGCTATTTCAAATAATTTTTTGGTATTAGAACTATTTTTACCACCTATAACTATCATAACATCTACTTCCGGTGCTAATTTATGAACTGCTTCCTGATTTTCGTCAGTAGCATAACATATAGTTTTAAAATATCTAACTTCAGGAATAAAACTAATAAGCTTTGAAACAATTTTTTGAACCTTTTCTATTTTTTCAGTAGTTTGGGATACAACAACTATTTTTTTAATCTTAGAAAAATCAATTTGATTTAAATCTTCTTCATCTTTTACAATAAAATATGGAACATTATTTTCAATATATCCAGTAACTCCAATTATTTCGGGATGATCAGCCTTACCTATAATCAGAATAGGATACCCTTCTTTTGACATTTTCTCTACTATCTTATGAACCTTAGTAACATAAGGACAAGTACCATTTATTACTTTTAGATTTAGTTTTTTTATTTCTTCCAATGTGTCTTTTCTTATTCCATGAGTTCTTACAACAACAGTATCTATTTTCTTCTCAATTAATTTTTGTTTTAATTCTTCTAAGTTATTAACATAAGTTATACCTTTTTGATTGAAATAAGAGATAACATCGTTATTATGAATAATAGGCCCAAAAGTAATAGCATTAGTTAAATTTTGATCAACTAATTTTTGAGTTTCATTAACTGTTCTTTTGACTCCAAAACAGAAGCCCATTTTCTCAGCTAAAATAATTTCCATCTTATAAAACCCCTCTTTTAATATTTATAGATTATATATCCTATTACAATCCTCTTTTATATAAGAAGGAGTAAATAGCTTGTAATACTTCACCTAACCCTTTGGTAATAGGATTTTTTGCTTTATCATCCATCTTAACCAAACTATCAACAAATTCTTTTTCTTTTAATTCGTATTCTTTTTTTATTTGCTGGATTTTAGCTAATACTTCAGCTTCTTTTTCAGGATCTACTTTACTTGCTTCTTCTAAATAATTAACTATATTTAATAATTCTCCTCTATCAATCCAGATACCCTCACATTTATCACAAGAATCTATATAAATATTTGAAGTATACATATACTTATATTTATTCATAACTGAATTACATTTAGGGCAATTTAAAGAATAATCTTTAGATTCTACATTCTCAGTATTTTTAACATCACTAGTTTTTAAGTTAGCTAACTTATCCTGGAAGTTGATTATAGCTTGTTTATCTAAGGATATAGCTGAAGCTAATTCTTGTTTATCAAACCAGATTCCCCCACATTCAGAGCATAAATCTAATTCTATCCCTTCTAAAACAGTACTCTCAAGATTAATTTCCTTAGAATTAACTAAACACCTTGGACATAACATTATAAACACACCTCCTAATTAAATGAGAGCGATATACCTTAATAATACTCCTTACATAACAATTATCATTAGTTATTACATTTTTATCTTCACTTATATAAGTATTATTAGCTTGAATAACAGCAACTTTAGAAACTTGAGCTTCAAACTACTACATATCTCCTACTTAAGCAAACACTATTATACGAATACTATATGTAAAAACCCTACTTTGTAAAACTCACCTAATTATTAAAGGATATGTACCTTTATTAAGTTTTATTAAAATAATTAATTAAAATTATTTATTAGCTTATTAGATAAATTATTAGTATTTTTTAATAAAAAATTTATTTTTAAAGTATTATTTTTTAGTTTTAGGTATATTTTAGAAAGTATCGGGATAAGATAATCCTACTAATATAATAGCTAACAACACTAACCACCACCAACCCATAATTTCACCTCCTAATTATTTTTTATCCAAAAATAAAAGCTTACATCTTTGATATTCTTTTTACATAATAAAAATCCTTTTTAAATTATATAAAAAAATACAATAATAAAATTTTTTTATAAATTCCTTTAATATAAATTTAATTTTTTAGTAGTTTAATTTTGTAGTAATAAAATTAATAATATCAGCAGCTAAGTTAGCTGCATACTCTCCACCATAACCTCCACTACCCTCTAAAGAAACAACTAAAACATACTCAGGCTTATAAAAATCAAAAAAACAAACAAACCAAGTATTATTTAATCCTTTAGGGTTATTAGAATTAGCCGGTACTTCAGCAGTACCTGTTTTACCAGCTACAACATATTTCTTTACTTTATATTTAACAACCGAAGCAGTTCCAAAATCAACAGCATTCCTCATAGATTCTCTTATTATTCTTAATTTTTTTTGATTAATATTTAATTTTATTTTTTTTGAGATATTTTGATAATTAATAAAAGGGGTAATTTTATAACCAGTTGCAATAGAATTAACAGCAACAGCCATCTGTATAGGAGTAACTAAAACCATCCCTTGCCCAATAGCAGAATTAACATCATCCCCCTTAGTCCATTCTTCATTAAAATATTTCATTTTATATGATTTATCTGGAATAAGTCCATTAGCTTCATAAGGTAAATCAATACCAGTAGGTTTAGATAGTCCCAAGATCTCACAATATTTCTTAATTTTATCAATCCCTAACTTATATCCCAATTGGTAATAAAATACATCACAAGAATAAGCCAAAGCAGAATAGATATCTAGATATCCATGTCCAAAAGTATTAAAACAATAAAATGGATGATTTCCTACAAAAAAATATCCCGGGCAATATATTTTAGTTTTATCATCTATAATATTTTCATTTAAAGCAGCTAAAGAGGTAATAATTTTGAAAGTAGAAGCTGGAGGATATTCCCCTGAAATTGCTCTATTTAAATAAAAAGAAAAACTAGGATACTTTTTTATAATATTATTATAATCAGGTTCTAATGTATTAGGATCATAAGAAGGATAACTAACTAAAGCTAAAACTTCTCCATTAGTCTTTATTAAAACTACACTACCCCCAACTGGCTGGTTATTCTTAATACTTAAATTATCACACAATTTTTTTAATTCATTATAAATAAATAATTGAATATTAACATCAATAGTAGTTTTAAGAGTATAGTTATTAATTGGTTCTATCTTATCTAGGATTTTAAATGGAGTTCCATCGGGCTCTATTTGATACTTTATATATCCTAATTTTCCTCTTAAAAAATCATCATATTCTTTTTCTAAACCATCTTTACCTACGTAATCATAGTAAAATAATTCAGAATTATTTTTAATTTCTTCAGAAGAAGGCATATTAACAAAACCTGTTATAAAAGACAATGCAGATTTATAAGGATAATATCTTTTAAAAAATATATCAACATTAACTCCATATAAATAATATAAATTTTCAGTTATAAATGAAATATCATTTATATCAGGTTTTTTCTTTATTATAACTTTATCTACATATGATTCAGAAATTAACTTTTGGATATCATTGTTAAAATATTTATTTAAAGAATTTATAATTTTTTGTTTAGTAGTTTTATCAAGTAATTGGAGCTTTGTTTTTTGAATAGTTATAGCTAATTCGGATTTATTTTGAGCTATCTCTTTTAAATTTCTGTCTAAAATTAAGGCCCTATTAGGTGGAGTATAAATAGTTATAGTAGTAAATTGATATAATTTTTGTTTAAATATATTATGCTTAAGAAAATGGATCTTAAGTAAATTAAAAAATACCCAACTATAACCTAAAATAAATATTATAAAAATATATCTCATTTATTATTTTAATTTTGATTTAATATATCTTGTTTATATTTTTTTATTTTAAATTAGAAATGGATTTATTAAAACTAAGTTTAATATTATTAGCAAAGGAATTAGCGAAATTAGTGATACTACCAGCCCCCACAAATACAATTACTTTATCTTTTAAAACCCTTAACTTAGATAACAAAGTTTTTTCTAAAACTTCATAACTTTCAATATAAATAATTTCATCAATATTAAGGGATTCTTTATTTTTAAGAATTTCTTTAGTTAAATTTTCAGAAGAGATTCCAATAATAGGACTCTCATTTGCTGTATATATAGGTAAAATAACTAATAAATCTACATCTTTAAAAACATACTTTAAATCTTGCCAAAATATTAAAGTTCTAGTATATCTATGAGGTTGATAAATAACTACTTTATAATAATCTTTATAAAATAAAGCTAAATTAGAAACCAAAGAATAAATTTTCTTAGGATTATGAGCATAATCATCTACTACTACTAATCTTGATGAATTACCATCAATATCAATTAAATTATTATATAAAATTTCAAATCTTCTCTTAGGCCCTAAAAAATTATATAACCCATTAATAAATTTAATAACATTACTTTTTAATTTTTTAAAATCATTAAAATTATTAAACATCTGATTATAAATAATAAAAACCCAAACAGCAGCTAAAGAATTATATAAATTATACTTACCAATAGTAGCTAAACTCAATTTACCCAAAGAATCAATTGAAACCTGATTATCTTCATTATTAAGATAAAATAAATCAGAAGAAATATAAGGATTTCCGTTATTAACATAAAAATCAACATCCTGATAATACAAAAGTTTATAATTAAAGTCCTTTAAAAAATCTTTATTATTAATAAAATCTTCATAACTTCCATAAAAATAAAAATCCTTAATATAATCCCATAAATTAAAATACTTAATAAAATCTAATACACTGTTATCCAACGAAAAAATAACCTTACCATTATTAGATACTATTTTTTTAACATAATTAAAAAAAATTTCATATAAAGCATACTTAAGGTTATCAATAGGAACATTTTTAAACTTAGGAGAGTTAATATTTAAATCAATAGATAAATCATTAATAACAGAAATAACAGGATTATAATTAATAAGGGAACCATCGGATTCGTCAGCTTCTATAACAGTTATATCAGAATCGTTAAAATAAATTACATTAGAATCCCATTCTCTAACCCACCCCCCAATAATTCCATTAGTTTTTATCTCCATTTTATTAAATCCAAAAGAAGTTAAAGAAGAAGTAGTAGTTTTGCCAGAACTACCAGTTATAGCTATAACCTTATGATTTTTTATAATCTCCTGTAAATAATCAGACCTATGAATAATATTTATTCCTAATTCCTTAGCTTTTTTTATCTCAGGATTCTCTTCATCTATAGAAGAAGAATATACTAATAAATCAATAGAACTATCAATATTATTAGCACTTTGTTCATAAAATATCTTTATACCGAGTTTTTGTAGCTTATCAGTAATAAAAGTTTTCTTTATATCACTACCTAATACTGTAAATCCTTGATTTAGAGATATTTGAGCTAAAGCGCTCATACCTATGCCACCAATACCACTAAAATAAATCTTCATAAAAACACCCCCACTTAAAAATTTAATAAACTAAAAAAATAATAAAATTATGGAAAAATCCCCAATTGTTCATAAGTAATAGCGATTTTATTAATAGCGACAATAAAAGCAGCGGTCTTTAAATCAGTTTTATACTTATTAGAATATTCTAATATTTCTTCATAAGCAGAAACCATAGTATCATATAACCCAGATTTCACAACATCCTCTTCCTTAGGCCCTCTCTTTAAAATCTCTAAATCCCTTTCATTTACTTTTTTATTAGTTAATTCCTCTATTTGTTTTATTAATAATAAATTATTTTGTTCTCTTAGACGCTTATCTAATCTACCAAATCTAACATGAGACAGATTTTTAAGCCACTCAAAATAAGAAACAGTAACCCCACCAGCATTAAGATAAATATCAGGAATAACAATTTTACCTAGTTCAAGTAGTTTAAAATGAGCATTAAAAGTAGTAGGTCCATTAGCTGCTTCTGCTACCACTTTAGCCTTTATCTTATTAACATTACTTTCATTTATAACATTCTCAATAGCAGCAGGCACTAAAATATCACAATCCACTTCTAAAACTTTATTAGAATCTTTATAAAAAATCCCATCATTAAACCCTTCAATGCTTCCATGTTCTTGTTGATATTCATAAAGCTTATTAACATTTATTCCATTTTGATTAAATAAAGTTCCCCTAACATCAGCAATAGCAACTATCTTAGCATTAAGTTCATTAAATAAATAATAAGCCAAATGATACCCAACATTCCCAAATCCTTGAATAGCAATAGTCTTTTTTTCTAGATCTTTGAATATATAACTTAAAGCATAAAAAACCCCAAGTCCAGTAGCTTGCTTTCTCCCTCTAATTCCTCCTTGATTAACCGGCTTACCAGTAACAGAAGCAAAATAATACATAGGATCATTAGAAATAGCCATATAAGTATCAGCAATCCAAGCCATATGCTGTTCATTAGTTCCCATATCAGGTCCAGGAACATCAACCCCAGGGCCTATAAAATTCTTCCTATAAAGCTCAAAAGTATACCTCCTTATAATTCTTTCTAATTCAGAAGTAGAATATAACTTAGGATTAATTTTTATAGCACCTTTAGCTCCGCCAAAAGGGATATCCATAATAGCACATTTATAACTCATTAAAGCAGCTAAAGCCATAACCTCACTAATATCTACGTTTTCGCTTAACCTAATGCCACCTTTTGTAGGTAATCTATGAAAACTATGCTCAGCTCTCCAACCACTTATAACCTCTATTTTCCCATTATCCCTTTTTATAGGAAATGACACACTTAAAACACTATTACATACTTTTATCTGTTCCAACAACTCCTTAGGATAGCTTAAATAACTAGCTGCTTCATCAAAAAACGATTCAACTTGATTTAATAAACTCAATTAAATCACTCCTTTCTAATTTACTTTAATTAATTTCTATTTTATATCATAGATTTCACATAGAGAATTTAAACTATTAAAATCAGACTTAGTTAATTTAGCTTTAAAATCAACTAAATCTAAAAGCAATTTATCCCAAATAATGTTAAGATTTTCTTTAACTATAAGATCTTTAAAATAAAATGCATTTCCATTATTAACGTGATTATATAAATTATTTTCAACAATATCAGATAAATCGGAAAATTTAATAAGTAATCCATCAAAATTATTACCTTTATACCCAATTTTTCCAACTAAAATATTTTTAAATATATAATTCAATTGAATTTGATCAAATCCTAAATTATCATCTTTGTTTAAATTGATTTCCTTAATTTGAATAATATTAAAGTCATTATCTAATTTAATAATAAAATACTTTTTATTATTATAAAAAGATAAGCTTGATAAGATATAATAATAATTATCAAAGTAATATATAGAGATAAACTTAAAAGCAATATCAGATTTAAGATAAATAGAGTTATCAATTTTATAAAAAAATGCTTTTAAAATTTTATCATCATTAGAATCAATTAAAACAATAAAAGGCCATAATTTATTTTCAATATATACATCCCCAATTCCTATAATATAATTATCTTTTATAAAAGAATTTATTAAATTTATATGATAATTATAATAAATTTTAAAAGATTTCAATAATTTTAAATTTTGAGTTAGTTTCAAATAAGAAATATTTTCATTATTTTGAATAATATTACCAAACAAAATAAAATTTTTATTTAAAAAATAAATATTAAGGAATTGATTTTCAAATGGAGTATAAATTAATTTACAAACTTCATTTTTAATAGAATTCCCATTATCCAAGCAAGAAAATAAAAAAGAATTAAAAGCATTAATTTTTTGATTATAAAACTCCCCTAAAACTAATAAATTCTCATTTAAAGTATTTTTATTTAAATCATCTTTATATGTTGCTATATCCAGAAACTGGGAATTATAAAGGTCATTTAAAACATATTGATAAATAATTTTACCTTCATTATTAATTTTGACAATATGAGCGTTATAACTAGAATCTTGATTAGAAGTGTAACCAATAAAAATAAATGAATCCAAATAAGGTAAAAGCTTATAAGAAACATTATCTAAAGAATTCCCATAAGAATAAGAGAAAATATAATTTAAATTAGAATCTAATTTAACAATAAAAGTATCAAAAGAACCAAAACCAAAAGAATTACTTATCCCCAAAATATAATAATAATTTTGAAAATTATAGATGTTATAAAACTCTTCATAACTACTACCTCCAAATTTCTTAATCTTAACTGAGTTCAATTGATCATATATAAAATAATTATTGTAATTGCTATAATTAATATTAGAATACAAATTATTAGTAGTGCTTATTAAAGTAGTAGTAGTATTTTTAACATTACTACTAAATAATTTTTCAAGATTTTTAATATTATTAACAAAAAACCAAAAAATAGATAAAAATAGAAATAAAGAAATAAGAATAATAAAAACTTTAGAAAAATTAATATTTCGTTTAGTATTTTTAGAATTAAAAAGCTTTTCATAAGACAGGATATCTAACTCAGGAATTTTTTGCTTATTTTTTATAAACTCAGAACCCCTAATTAGTTTTGATCTATTTTTTAATAACCAATTAATTAGATCAATATAGTCTTTAAAATCCATATTAGCTAAGTTCTTGAATTCCTTAGGTAAAACGTAATCAGAACTCAATTTTTGGAAGTAATCTTTAGGTAAAAGGATAAATTTTCGTTGATCCTTAAAAATCTCTATCTCAATTTTTGAATAAAAAATATCAAACCCTTTATAAAATATGAATTTTTCATTAAATAAATCATTTAAAAATCTAATAAAAATCCCTTTATTATTTTTTAAGTGATAATAATTAGAGTAAAACTCAAAATCTAAATCCAACACTAAATTTTGAAGATTATAAAAAAAATTCTCTAAATAATTAATATTTTTGTTTGATAATTTACTAAAAATAGAATAAAAATAAAAAATACTATTTTTATAATACTCAAAAGAACTACTAAATAAATAATCAATGTAATTAATAAAAAAAGGAGCTAAAATATGCTTAGAATCTTTAAAAACCATTTTAATCAAATCTAAGGTAATTAAAAAATTAAATAAATAAAATTGCTCTAATTTTACAGAAATAAAAATAGAAAACACTATACTTTTATCTTCTAGTTCCCTTTTAATTTCATTAAAAATTCTATAATCATTTAGATTTAACTTATTAAGAAGATAATTAAAAAATAATTTTAAAGCTAAATCAAAATTTTCCCTAGTTTTAACAAACTCTAAAAATAAGTCTTTTAAATTACTAAATACCTTATTAGCAAAAGGAACATTTTTAATATAGTCATAGTTAATATTAGTTATATTAACTAGTTTATCAATGAGAAGATCAATTTTATTATTAAGGAATAAAGATACTTCATTAAAAGAAAACCTGTTTTTATTATTACTACTTAACAACCCTAAAAGTAATACCTTATAATCAATAGGAATATCTACATCATACTTAATAGCTTCATAATCATAAGAAGAAAATTCTTTATTTTTAAAAATTCTATAAACTAACCTTCCCAAAGAGTAATAATCAGACTCAAAAGAAAATATATTATTAAGATTTTCAGGAGCTAAACTATCTTTATAATTATTAAGTAAGTTCTCAAAAAAGAGTTCCTCATTATCAATTAATGGAGGAATGTTAAAACTAACAAAAACCAAATCTAATTTTGATAAACTCCTAACAAAAATATTATCAGAATTAAAAAAAAGGATACCAATACCATTAGAATGAATTTCATTTAAAGCTTTTAATAACTCCTCTATTACTTGATTTAAGTAATCTTTATTAACTCCATTATTAGTGAGTAATTTTTCTTTTATGTAATTACTTAAACTCCCATAAACAGGATACTCTAATATCTGATAATAATTTTTATCATAATAACCAAAATCATAAATAACACATAAATGCTGCTGTAAATCTTTAGTTATTTCTTTAACTTTTTCTATTATTTCATCATTGATATCTAAATTTTGACTAAAAATTCTTAAGATATAATTTTTAGAATCTTTTGAAACCAAATAGTAAATAGAAAAAGGATCTATAATATTTAACTTAGAAATAATCTTATATTCCTTAAAATAATTTTCCATATTTTAATTTATTTTTAATTTAGTACTTAAAAGGAACCTAGAAATAGGATTAGAAGAAGTTATAAATAATTTTTCTTTAGCACGAGTAATAGCTACATAAAATAATCTACATTCTTCATCTATATCTTCACTTTTATAATGTGGAATAATACCTTCTTTTACTTTAGGAATAAAAACATAATCAAACTCTAAGCCTTTAGCACAATGAATAGTCATAACTATAACTTTATTTATTTTATTTAAATCCTCTATCTCTATATCATTACCCCTTATTAAAGATACATAATCAACTAAATCACCTATAAGATTAATTCTATCTTTTTGAAAATTTTCTTCTTTTTGGTTATCAAAAAAATCCTTATTTTCCTTTTTCTTTTGAAAAGAATCAATAAACTTCAAAAATAAATCAAAAAATTCTTTGCTATTCTTAGAAAAATAATCAAAATTAAAATAATTTTTTATATCAAATACAAAATCTAAAACCCAATCACTTAATTTAATATAATCAAATATTCTATTAACACTTTGATCAACAAAATTAAATATATTAATAATCTTTTCATCTAATTTATTATAATTAATTTCAATATATTCATACAAATTTTTCCCTACTTCCATAGAGTTAGTATAAAGTTTATCAATTTTTTTAAAATTAAAGAAATTCTTAAAAACCCTAATAAAAGATAAATCATCATGAAAATTAAGAACTAACTTAAACAAAGAAATAATATCTTTAATTTCCCTTCTATTAAAGAAATTATAACTTCCAATAGCCTTAACAGGAATAGAATTAGAAATAAATAATTTCTCAATATATTTAACTATTTCATTAGTTCTACAAAGCACAACAACACTATTTGTAGAAGTTAATTTATTAGAAGATTTAATCTGTTGTTGAATTTCTTTAATTTTATTTAAAATAAAATTATCTTCTTCTAATTCAGTTTTAAATAAATTAACACAAATTGAATCAGGATTACTCTTTTTAAAAGCTAATAAATCTTTTGGGTATCTAAAAGAAACATACTTAATAACATCCAAAGAAAAATCAATAATTTCTTGATAACTTCTATAATTATATCTTAATTTAATAACCGTAGGATTTTTATAATAATTAGAGAATTCCAGAATAAATCTTACATCAGAATTCCTAAATGAATAGATATTTTGATCATCATCTCCAACGACAAAAATATTATTTAATTCAAATTTATTTAAAAACTCAAACTGTAAATAATTAATATCTTGAAACTCGTCAACCATCAAAAAATTAAACCTATTCTTAAGATCCTTTTTTATATTAAAATTATTAAAAATCTCAATACCTAAGGTTAATAAATCATCAAAATCTATCATATACTGCTTCCTTAAAACATCATTATAAATATAAAATATTTCCTTATAAATACCAAAATCATTTAAATTTTTTTTCTTATTTTTAACACCAGATATAAAATTAGCTAAATCCAATATATTTATATTCTTTTTCTTATCAAATTTATATAATTTTACAATAGTTTTTAAAATATCAAGTTTATCTTCTTCATCTATTAAATTCAATTTATGATTAACATAATAAAACTGAGTTGATTCAATAGGAAGCTTTTTAGAAATATATTCTTTAAGTAATTTAAGGATTATACTATGAAAGGTTCCAGCATAAGGTAATTCTATATTAAATAAAGATTTAATACGTTTATTCATTTCCTGAGCAGCTTTATTAGTAAAAGTAAGCAATAATATACTTTCAGGCTTTACTTTATAATTTTTTACTAAATTATGAATCCTATAAGAAATGACAGTAGTTTTACCACTACCTGGTCCAGCTAAGACTAAAACAGGCCCATATACCTGCTTAACAGCACTAATCTGATCCTCATTTAGTAAAGAATATCTTACAAATAAATTATTAATAAACGCTTGACTCTTCATGAACAATTTTTGTTAAAATATTTTAAACCATACGTTGATTATTAATAATAAGAGCGAATTCGCAGTTAATAGCTTCTGCACTTCTTTTACACATCTTCATCCTATGTAAAAATATCTCAAAATATTCAATAATAGAAGAAAAATTCGTATTTATTTTTAAATCAATAACAATAGTAGGCTTAGAATTAGAATTATCAACTATTAATTGATCTTTTTCAACTGCGTAATTAACCCTATCATGAATATCAAAGGTATTAATATCGTTATTTTGGACTCTACTTCTATGGACATCACTTTTATCAGCTATTATCAAAGAAGCAGCGATAGGATCAGGGATATCAAGGAAATGATCATCTTCATGTGCACCAATAGCTGACATAATTTTTATTATATCATTAAATTCAACTCCCATCTCTTTTAGCATATCCAAAGCTAAAAACGCACTACTAACCTCATGATTATATCTAGAAACTAAATTCCCAATATCATGTAAAAACCCCGCAATCCCTGCTAAATAAACATCTTCCTCTGGATAATGTAGTTTCCTTAAGATATACATTGCTCTTTGAGAAGTTATTTTAGCATGCCTAATCCCATGCTCAGTATATCCCCAAGCCTTTAAATTAGCATTAGCTTTTTGTAAACAAAATAAAGCTTTAGGATTTTTCTCTAAATTATATAAAACCTGTTTTAAATAAGTCATAATTCATCTCCCTTCTGTGATTCCCATTAATTTTTAATTATTTATTAATAATAAATAGAGATGCTTTTATGATAGGGAAGATTAAATTGAGTAGCTTTAGCTACATTCCACAAAATATTATCCAATAAAGCTTCATAAATATTAAGTTTTTTAGCTATTTTTTCGCAAGCTACTATAGTAGCTGCTCTTATCTCTATTTCTTTTTCTTTAGAAATAATAACTCCTTGATTTATCTCATTCCTTAAATCATCTGTATAATTAATTACCTTCTTATATTCTAATAATTGTGGAAGCTTATAATCAGCAAAGACAGTTAAATCATTTATATTCTTAAAATTAAGCAACTTAAGATAAGGGAATTTATTTAATAAATCTTTAGAATTCTTTTCATAGAATTTATAAAGTAGATATAAATCATGAGCTAAAAGCTGCGCACGTTTATAAAAATAAACTTGAATAACTTCACCATCCTTTAATACATAATCTGCTTTATCATTATAACTTTTAAAATTATAAATAATATTATCCAAAAACTTATTAACATCTAAAGATTTATCAAATAAATTCAATATTTTATTACTTTCATCATCTTCTCTAAAATAAGTCCTTATTTCATTAATATTTTTTATCTCTTGCTTAGAAATAAATAACTTTTGATATAACTTAACTAAAGGTTTTCCTAAGATATTTTCTCCTAATTCTCTTAAATTAGTAACCCTTTCTTCTAACAACATTAGTTCTCCTTTTAAATATTTAACATTTCCATATAAGGGGTATAACATTCTCAATAATTCCCCTTTAAATAGCTTAGCCCAGTAAGAAGGCTTATCAAATAAAGGATTAGATATAGCTTCTTGTTTTAAAACCAATGCTAATGCTAAATAGCCACTAACTATTTCCTCATTATCCCCTTTTATCAACGTCCATTTATCTCTAGCATTTAAATTCCAAAAACAAAAATTAATAGTATCAAGCACAAAAAAATACCATATACTCCTTAAAGGATTCTCAAAATCTATATAATGATAATTTACAGATAATATATTTTCTACATTATCATAATTATAGGTTTTAATATAGTTTTTTAAATCGTTATTAACAAAATCATCAATAGCTTTATCACTAATAGAAACATACTTAGCATTAGAAACAACTTTATTAGCACTTCCCCTTATTTTATCAGTTATTTTTTTATTAACTGTAAGCATATAATTCTTCCTCCTTATATAACTTTATTTTAATTTATGAATTTATAATAATTCATTAAGGATTTCAGCCAAAGTAGGATGTGGATAAACCACTATTTCACTATGATAACTTAGTAAAGTAGAGACAAGTAAATCTACATCATTGCCTATCATATGAGCTCCTAATATTTCGCCTAAATCATTATATATAACTTTAATAAATCCGTTCCTATCTAAATCAGCAATAGCTCTAGAATTAGCAGCAAAGTATGCTCGCTTTACTATTACATTATTATTCAATTTATGTTTAGCTTCCTCTTCTGTTAATCCATAAAACGCTACCTGCGGAATAGTAAAAACTACCCCAGGTATTAAACTCTCTATATTTAAATTATACTCATAATTTAATTTATTTTGAGAAAGATAAGTTATAATGTTTTTTGCAACAATTTTAGCTTGATATTCAGCTTTATGAGCTAACATCTTTAAACCAGTAACATCTCCTAAAGCAAATATTAACTTCTTTAATCCCTTTAATCTTAAATAATTATCAAAATTTATTTCTTTTTTAGTTATTAAATCTAAAGGTAAATTAGGTTTTCTACCAATAGCAGATACTATATAATCAACTTCTAATTGTTCTTGCTTTCCCTCTCTTTCAAAAATAACTAAATAACTATTTTTATTTTGTTTTATTTCTAGCAATTTAGTTGATGTATAGATATTAATATTATCTTTATTAAGATTTTTAAAAAGTTCAGCAGATATTTCCTTATCAGCATTAAATAAAATTCTATCAAATATTTCAAAAATATAGAATAAAGATTTCTTAAATATACTAAACAATGTTGCAGTTTCTAAGCCAATATATCCTCCTCCTACAATTAAAATTCTACTTCCTTTGGATAAATCATTTAAAAAATCCTTAAAAGAATTGCCCCATAAACTCCTATTATCCAATATCCTTGAATTATCTTTAATATCATTTTTAACAAGATCAAGTATATTAACCGGATAGCTACCAGTAGCTAACGCTAAAATCTCATAATTAAATTCTTTGTTAGAAAGTATTATCTTATCATTATTAAATTTAGCAGAATCAAAAACAACATCTATTTCAAATTTTTTTAAACTATCTTCTATCCCCTTTTTTATAGTATTAACAACTCTTCTTACACTATTATAAATATTATTAACATCTAAATCTAATTCAATATTAAATAATTTTTTAGTTTTATAAAAATTTTTAGAAAAATTAAATAAAGCTTTAGAAGGTATACACCCTACATTAGTACATTCTCCTCCTAAGAATCTATCTTCAATTAAGTAAATTTTTCCTTCAAAACCCATGATCCTCAATTCCTGAGCTAATTTAACCCCCGCAGGTCCTCCACCTACTATAAAAATCTCCTTCATAACCTATCTATACCCCTTTCTTTATATAAAATATTAATCAAGTAAATAAATACCATTTTGTATAAAAAATCAATCTAAGTAAATTATCTTTAAAATTTTTCCGGTTTTTGGATTTTTTATAAAATCTTTAACAAAATTGATTTCAAACTTAATTAAATTAGTTTCTATACCTTCCTTTAATTGCCAATTTATCTTTTTTAAATTATTTAAATATTGTTGTTTTATTTCATTTAATTTATTTTGATTAATCTGAATAAAATTTTTTAGCTTAATAAAGATTTGTAAATAATATTCTTTCCTAGAGATTTTTAACTGAACAAAAGGTTCTAAATATTCAATAGTTTCAAGAGCATTAATAAAATCTTGGTAATAAAAGTCATAGCTAGCTAATCTTATCCAGTCATCAAATCTCCCAAGAAGCTCAATAATATAAGAGCTCCTTAAACATTTACATTCATTTGAAATCCATCTGCCTAAATCCCCTGTTTTATATCTAATAACAGGCATTAAAAATCTTTCTAAATTAGTTACAACAATTTCCCCAATTTCATCACTATCAAAATTTATTATTTTATTGGTATCTGGATCTATAATCTCAACAAATTGATAATTAGTAAGGATATGATGCTGATTACCAGTTAAGTACTTACATTGATAAGCAATAGGTCCAGCATCTACAGAAGCATACCCCGCAGATCTTATTAACTTAGTTTTTAAAACTTTTTTTAAGTACTCTCGTTGATTATCATAAAGCACTTCCCCACCATAAAATATCTTTTCTATAGAAATATCTAGATTATTTTGTTCAATATATTTAGCAATCTCAATAATCTGAGTAGGTATCCCTAAAATAACATTAGGTTTTAAAACAGATAAATATTCTATAATTAATTCAATATTAGTATTACCAGAAATAGGTAAAATAATACAACCTAAAGCTTCTAAAGCTTTATTAACAGCAATAAAAGAAGTCCATAAATTTCCTGACATAAATAAATTAGCTACTACATCATCCTTACTTATCCCCGCTAAAAAATATATCTGTGATAAATAATAAGTTATTTTCTCAAACTCATCAAAAGAATAAGCTACATACTTATGTTTCCCAGTAGTTCCCCCTGTTGAAAAAACATAACAATTCTGATAAGAAGTCAATATCCCCTTATCTCCTGTTAAAGAATGCTCATATATATCATCCTTATTAATTAATGGCAATTGATAGAATATACTAAAAAAATTGCTTTCATTAATCTCATTTATATCACTAATTCCATTATTTTCCAAAACTTTAGAATATATTTTTTTATAAAAATCTGAATTATTATAAGCATATTTAAACAAAAATATCAACTTATTAGTTATATAAAACGGTTTTAATTTAGATAAATCTTCTTCTAAGAAAGTATCAAAATTAGATTTATTTTTCTCTATTGAAACTAATTTAGAAAATCTTTTTAAAATATAATCTCCTTCATATGGGGCATTTAAATAACTATGAGCTATCAATCCTATATTAGTAAATCTAGTTATATTAATAGTAGCTAATTTTTCAGTATATTCATATAATTTTTCATTAGTAGTTAAAATAGAACAACTTTGTAAAATATCTCTTTTATTTTCTAACTTAGATACTAAAAAATCAATATCAGTAATATTTTTAATATAAACAAATCTATTAAGAGGAGAAATAAAAAAGAATTCATCATCACTTAAATCAATAACAACTCTATCATAATAAATAGCTTTATTTAAAACTTCTTTGGAAATAGCTAATTCAGAAGCTACAAACTGCTCAACATATTCATCAAAAGATAACTCATATTGTAAAATCTCTTTTAGTTTCATATTCAAATGAAAAGATAGTTTATGAGCAAAATATTTAAGAAATTCAATATCTGTTTTACCAACAATATAGATAACTTGAGGAGAAGAGCAAGCCCTTTGCTCCCATAAACTTATATCATATGCTAAATTCTCACAAATAAAATCTATATTATAATTCAAAAATATATCTACATCTATAACAGATATACTATACTTAGGTCCAAATATAACAATATTCTTAGTAGGCTCAATATTTTCTAAAAAATACTTAGTAGAATCCCTCCCCCCCCAAACGATCACCCCATCTGAATACTCATTAATTAAATCTATTAGCTTTTTATCTTTATAATCAAAATTAATTATAGCAAATAAAGAAGCTAATTCTTTATCTATTTCCAAAAAGCTCTTAGAGAATAAAATCCCAAAAGTAGTTCCAACCTTAGAAGAAGTCTTTATTATATTAATGTTCTTAGTTATTAACCCACTTAACAAAGAATCAATAGCAGAAACAAAGACATTCCCAGCAGTTATATGAACCAATACCCCAATAGGATTTACCCTTAAAAATACATTAGACTTATTATCATATAACCATTTATCTAATAAGTTAAGGTCTTTTAATTCAACATCTAAACGTTTAACAAGATTCTCTTTAATAAAATTTTTAATTAATTCATCTATAGCTAATTTAATCATTTTATCACTAAATCCAACAATATCAGGCATTAATTTTAATGTTTCTTTATAATAAAAACTATTCTCATCTTTCCATAGATTTAATACTTTATCAATACTATCTATTATTCTATAAACAGGTAAATAATAGATTTTTTTCAATTTATTTCGTGCTTGTTTAAATATAACTTCCATATCGCTAATATTTAAAGGATGCTCAATAAACTCTCCAAAAACATAGTTAATTTGCTTTAACATGATTTTAATCCTTGTCTTTAAGTTTTACTTTTATTTATTTTCATAATTAGATTTAATATTTTCAGAGATAAATTCAATTAAATCTTTAATAGTAAGTATCAAAGGGGGAGCAATAAACACTGCCCAAAACCCTAAAAGTGTAGAAAACCCTAATATAGAAAAAATAGTAATTAATGGATTTAAGTTAAGATGATCTTTTATAATCTTTGGCATAATAAAATTATCTGAAATCTGTTGAATAATAAATACCAAAATAACAACAAAAACTCCCAAAGAGATTGACTTAGAGAAAGCTAAAATAATAGCAGATAAACTACCTAAAAGTGGCCCTAAAACAGGAATAAAAGAAAAAATCCCATATAAAATCCCTAAAGAGATCCCCTTAAACCCAAATATAAAATAAAAAACTACAGATGAAATAATAACAATAGAAAAAATATTCACTAAAATAGCTTTTAAATATAATTTCTGGTATCTATCATAAGATTCAATTAAAATTTTAAGCTCACTAATATAATGAAAATTATTAAAAATCCAGTTTTTAAAATCTTCCTTAGATGTTAAAAAATATATACTAAACAAAGGCACAAAAATAAAAAACAATACACTCAAATTAGATGCAATAAAACCTAAAATATAACCAATTAATTTTTGAATAAAATTTACATAATCTTTAACAACAGAATTAAAATCTATCTTATTGAATAAATCCGAAATATTTATATTTATTTTAATCAGAAAACTATTAATAAACTGATTATTAACTAAGTAATTTTTTAAATTATCTAAAATATAAGGTAATTTAACAATAAGATTAGAAAATATATTTTTCAAATCCATAAAAACAGGGGGAATAACGACAAAAACAATAAAAAATAAAAAGATCAAATAAAACAAATATATAAATGCTATGTCAATTTTAATTAAATTCAAAAAATTAGAGCCAAAATTTTTTAAAAATCCAACTATCTTAGAATCAGTAGATATCTTTTGTTCTAATTTAGTTTGAATATTTTTTTTGAATTTAGAAAAAATATCTATAAAAACTTCGCTTAAATAAGAAAATATTATAATCCCCAATATAAAATTAATATAATCTTTTAATAAATATCCAAAAAATATTATTAAAATTAAAAAAAACAAATATCTCATTAATAATTTTTATTAAAATTTATTTAAAAACTTTTAAATCATTAATACTTCTATAAGCTTTTTCTAATTCTTTTGTAATTTCATTAATAAATTCTTTTTTATGATAAGAATCCATACTTTCAAAGTCATATAATAAAAATTTATAAACTTTTGTATATAGACTATAAATTAAATCATAGCTTTCTTTATTAATATTTCTAAGAACACTTAAGGATTCTTTTAAGTTTCCTTTATTAAAGACAGCATCTATTTTATAATACAGATGATAAATAATTAGATTAAGATTATTTTTAAGGTCTTCCCATTTTTCATATTGAGCATTTCTTTTCAATTCATCCAATTTAGAATAAAAATTAACCTTAGAATAATCAACTAAATTAATTTTTTCTAATACTTCAGATTTAGAGTATTCGAATTTATCTATAGTTAATAATTGTTTATTATCAGTTTGCTCTTTAGATAAGGTTTCATTTTTTGGAGGGGTAGAAAGAATCTTATAAATCCAATACATTCCTAAAATAACAATAACTAAAGCAATAAGCCCCCCTAAAACCATTAATAAAATATTAACATAATTACTTTCATCTCCATTAGTTGTGGGATTAGTTAAATATGGATTATTTGTAGTAGTATTAAACGGATTTTGATAATTATTTGTGTTAGTTGTAAATGGATTATTAGGAATATTAGGAGCTGTAGTATTAGGAGGATTAGTTGGGAAAAACGGTGGAAAAGTAGTAGGAGGAGTATTTGGTATATTTGGGTTATTTGGGATATTCGGATTATTTGGATTATTAGGTATATTTGGGTTATTCGGAATATTCGGATTATTTGGGATGTTCGGATTATTCGGTATATTTGGATTATTTGGAATATTTGGATTAGTAGTATATGGAGTATTAACTACTTTTATAGTTATTGCATCATTATTATCCATATTAGCGTATAATGTAATAGTATTATTGTTATCAACAATATAATACATTAATCCGATATCTTTTATAGTGAATTCTCCAACAGCTCTAGCCTGTAAAACATAAGTATAACTTAAATCCATTATATCATAATCATTAGTTTGAGTAACATTAGTATCAATAGATTGAGAAATAACAGTAAAATTATTAAGAAATTCTTCTATTTTTAAGAGTTTAAATTTATTATCAACATACCAACTAGTTTTACTAGGACTTTTAAAATGAATATTTATTTTTAAATAAAAAGTTTCACCCAAAGAAACAACATTCTTAGAAACCCAGGGTTTTATTGTTATGTCATTTCCATACTGATCTACAAAAGAACTGTTAATAAAAAATCCTAAAATTACTAAAAATAAAATAGCAAAATTCCTTAAAAAATCAATTTTAAATTTAAAATTATATCCTAATTTCATATGACCCCCCTTAATCAATAAATATAAAATTTAATAAATAAAATACTTATTGCTTCCCAATAGTGGGATAAATATAAAGTTTCTGATTTTTTCTTAATATCTTAATTTTAACTTTTTGTCCGATTGTAGTTTGCATAATTAAATCAAGTAAATCATCATAAGAATAAACGGGTTTATCATCAAATTCTAAGATGATATCATCTTTTTTAATCCCTGCTTTTTCAGCAGGACTATCCTTAACAACTTCTACAACAAGAACACCATAACTTATGTTTAAATAACTTTTAAGGTAATCAGGTAAATCTGCAACTCTAACACCTAAAAACGGTCTGCCTTTTGAATAATTTAAAACTTTGTTTTTGCTATCTTGAACAAATTTATTAACAATATTAGAAGGAATAGCAAAACCAATGCCAGAAGAACTTCCACTAGTAGAAGCAATAGCAGTATTTATTCCAACTAATCTACCATTAATATCAACCAAAGCCCCTCCAGAATTACCTGGATTTAACGGAGCATCTGTTTGGATTAAATTACTATAATTAAATCCCACATAAGTATCTAATTTTCTATTTTTAGCAGAAATTATTCCCATGGTAACAGTTAATTCAAAACCAAAAGGATTACCAATAGCAAAGACAATATCCCCAACCTTTACATTATCAGAATTAGCAAAAACAATAGGCTTCAAATTTAAATTACTATCCTCTATTTTAAGTAAAGCTAAATCTAGTTTTTTACTAACTGCTAATATCTTAACATCTTTAAAAATTTTATCGTTAATTTTAATAGTAATATTAGGAGCTCCCAAAGCCACATGTGCATTAGTAATTACTAGGCCATCCTTAGATACAATAACTCCACTACCAACTATTTTCGGAGTTTGATCTACATAATCTTTAAAATAATATTCAAAAGGAGTTCCCTTAAATTGCTCATACCATTGCTTAATAGTAGGATCCACATCAACATTAACAGAAACTATACTAACTATACTATCCTTACTTTCATTAACTACTTCCCTTATTTCATTTTGTAATTGATACAAAATAGGTTTATCTATCTTAGAATTTACTTTTAATAATGTAATAAAACTAATTAAAAAAATAAAAACGATAAAAAACACTACTAAAATTTTAGTTTTAAAATTTTTTTCAAATTCAATTTTTTTAGCCATAATTTATCTCCTCCTTAATAAAAGCAAGCATTTTAAAATTTAAAAAGCAATATATTTAGAAAGGAGCAGCAAGTATTTTCTTAAGTTCATTAGGGCGCGAAGCTTTAAGTAAAGCTTCTTCTTCTTTAATTAATCCCTTTTTAATAAGAGCTTTTAAGGTATGCTCCTGAACCCTAAATCCTTTCTCCCTCCTTTCTATCATCTTCAAATAAACTTCCGTAATATCTCCTTTAGCTATATTCTTTGTAAATTCCACATCATTAAAATAAAAATCATAAACATATTTTAAAGTATTTTCAGTAGTATTAAAGAGGTTCCCAGAAATTAATATTTCCAAAACCATAGATAGATATCTAAACACATTATCTTTTTGGTCTCCAGCCATCCCTGCCATTTTCTCAAAAGCAGAAATGATTCCATCAGCATTTAAAGTACAAATAACCAATAACCCACTTAACGATAAATCCAAGGCTAAACTAAGATAATCATAATTAACAATCTCTTGAATGGCAACTACATCAGGCTTAACTCTTCTTATTATATTTAAAACCTCTTTTATATTAGAATAATCTTTACCTACTATAAACTGATAAACTATTCCTCTTGAATTATTAAATTCTTTTTCAATAAAATCTTCAACAGTAGCAAGTGTAATATTTCTGTTGTTAAGTATGTATTCAATAGAGGCATTAAAGATAGTAGTTTTTCCGCTTTTCCTAGGACCACTTATTATTATTAATCCCTTATTTTTGTTTAAAGTTTCAATAAATATCTCGGGTAAATCCAATTCATTTATAGAATAGCTTTCAATAATAGCAGGATAAAAAACTATACTTAATTTATTTTTTTGATAAAAACAAATTCCCTTAAAAGTTAAATTATTTGAAGTAGTATAATTTCCTAACCAATATCCTACTTTTTTCAATTCAATTCTATCTTTATCAGTTAAAAATATTTTAATTAACTCTTCTATTTGTTCTTTATCTAATTTTTCATCTACTAAATTTTGGATTTTCCCATCTTTATATTTAATAAAGGGGGGTAAATCTTCAATAAAAAAAATACTCTCTGCGTTCTGCTGAAATATCAATATTAATAGTTTATCTAATATATTCATAAAAAACCTCCTTAAGAAGATATAAACTGAGTAAAATATTTTTTTTCTATTATTCTTTTAGCATCTTTATTAAGCATATAATCAACAGATAATCCCTTTCTTAATCTATCAATTATGTAAGTAGAAGATATTTCTATTTTAGGTAATCCTAAAATTTCTATTTTATTAATAAATTCATTTTTATTAATTAAATCGTATAAATCCCAATTTAATTCTTTATTTATATCACTATTATAGATTTTAATTATTTTATTGAAAAAATCCTGCTTAGAATCATATTTATAATACCTATCGATTATAATAAACTTATCAACTAAAGCAAAAATTTGCTTAAAATTATACCATTTATAAAAAATTAAGCTATCATCTCCAATAAGGAAATAAAGTTCAGAATCCTTATATAATTCCCTAAAATATTTAACAGTATAAAAAGAATAAGATTTATCTTTATTTTTTATTTCAAAATCTGAAACACGTATTTTATCTTTATATTTTAATTCTTTAATACTAAGTTGAATTAATTTTAATCTAATTTTAGGGGGTAAGATAAAATCCTTTTTTTTATGGACTGGAATCTTATTAGGGATAATATAAATTAAATCTATAGAAAACTTTTCTATAGCTAAATTAATAACCAAAAGATGGCCAATATGTATGGGATTAAAAGTGCCACTAAATAAACAAACTTTCATAAATACTTATAAAAATTTATTTTTCAAATAGTGCTAAAAACTCTTGGTTCCCTTTAGCTCCAACAATCGCAGACTTTATTACTCTTCTAAAAACAAATCCTAAATTCCTTATTTTCTTCAAAACTCTAAAAAGTATTTTAAGAATAACTCCTTTATCTTTAATAACTCCTTTTTTTAAATATTTTCTTTCAGTTTTTGAAGTTTCAAAATTAGGTTTAATAAGAGCAATTATTTTAACATTTTTTAAATTACACTTAGCTAATGATTCAAATATTTTAATAACACTAATAAAAGACACATCTATTGTAATCACTTCAATGTCCCCATAAGATAATAACTTATCATATATCCTATGAATTTCTTTAGCATTAAATTTTTCAATGTTTATTATCTTAGGATTATCTTTAAGTTTTTGATGGAGTTGATTACATCCATTATCAAGTGCTATAACTAATTTAGCTTGATATTGTAGCAAACAATCACTAAACCCTCCAGTAGATGCTCCTATATCTAAACAAACTTTTTCCTTAACATCTATATTAAAATTTTTAATAGCTGCTTCTAATTTATATCCCCCTCTTGAAACATATTTCTCTTGTAAATTGTAAATTTTAATAACATCATTTTCTTTAACTTTATAGCTCGGCTTAGTAATTATTTTATCATTAACAACTACTTTAGAATCAAATATTATTTTTTGAGCATAAACTCTGCTCTCTACATAGTTATTTAAAACTAAAAATTCATCTAATCTTAATTTATTTTTTTTTGTATCATTTTTTTTTGTATCATTTCTTTTTATATCATCAAGATACCAATTTAACTAAAGCAACAGGAGCAGCATCTCCTCTTCTAAAACCTAATTTATATATTTTAAAATATCCTCCAACACTTCCACTTTCCCCTTTTTTAGCGGAATTCAAAACAACCCCTAAATCTATTAAAGCTTTAACCATTTTTCTGTCTCTTAAAACAGAATACATCTTCCTGGAGAAATTAACTAATTGGGTTTTAAGTTTATTTTTTTCTTCCTCAGGTGCATTATTAAGTAATTCTTTAATTTTAGCTGCTTTTTTAGCAAACGTAATATACTTAGAAGAATAATTAACTAATGCTTTAGCTCTTGCTAATGTCGTAACTATTTCCAATTTTGGGCTATTTAAAATATTTTTAAATAAAGTTCTTAACATAGATAATCTATGCTCGCTATATCTCCTTAATTTTTTATACCTTCTTCTGTGTCTCATATAGCTCCTTAATATTAGTTTTCTTCTGGAAATTTATATTCCGCTCCCAGAATAAGCGGAAATATATTTATAAATTTATTAATTTAAATTATAATTAATTTGATTAAATAAATTTGATTTAACTAAAAACTTCTCTATATTAATATTTATTTCTTTTATTAACTTTTGGAAACTATTTTTTATAGAATAATCCAAAATAGTATCATCACTTATCAAAATAAATCCTCCCATAATCTCAGGATCTATTTTTATATCATTTATAACTACTTTTTTATTTATGTTTTTTTCAATACTTCTTAATAATTCATTTATAACTAAGTTATCAGTTTGTTTAGCTAGTACCAAATCAGCCTCAAATATTCCATATTTAACCTCATAATTTTTTTTATAATAATAAATAATAAGATGTAGTAATTTTTCTCGTTTTTTAGAAGCTAATAGTTTTAAGAATTCTTTAGTAATAGAATTAAAAGGTAATAAATCTAATAGCATTTTAGATTTTTCAAAAGTAGTTAAACTCTTAGAATGCCATATTTCATTAATTTCTTTATCTTTATTTATTAAATTAAAAAAAGTTTCTAATTCTTTTAATATAGTTTCTTCTAATTTATATTTAGAAGCTATTTCAAACAAAGAATCCGCGTATCTATTAGCTAGAGCTAACATAATAGTTTATAAATCAAAGCGTATAAAAAATCTACACTTTGAACAGGGGTATTTATATTCCGCCTTTTATTTTTGTAATCATCCCCCTGTTGGCGGTATTTATTTTATGAAATTTTCTTATTATAAAAAAATCAAGCTAAAGTTAAACTTTCTGCTCTTGACTTTATAGCTCTTAACATTAATGCTAGATTCTTTTTTACTTTGAACTTTATAGTAGGCATTATCAAACTCTTTAATGTAGGAATATTTAAATCAAAATCCAAAAATAACACTAACTTAGATTTATTATCAGATAATCTAATTATCTCCCAATAACCTTCAAATTTATCTAAATCTCCCTTAATTAATTTATAAGTTAATTTATAATCTTGAGGATAATAGATATCTTCTTCTTGCCATTTAAAAACGAGTCCATCTATTTCAGCTTCCCATTCACTTACTCTTCTATTCCCGTCTTTTTCCAAAATAGTTATTCTTTTTACATCTTCCATAAATTCCGGGAACCTTTCTAAATCCAACATAACTTGAAAAACCGTATCTTGATTAGCATTTATTTCTATTTCTTCTTTTAAATTCATATATTTTTCCCCCTTTTTATAGAATTAAACAAAATCTAAATACCTCCTCTTTAGTAATTTCCTATCAAAAAACTAAAGGTTTAACAATTAAATTTATAGAATAATAAATAATAGAAGTAAATTTATTGTATATAAAAACTAAAACTAAAACACAGGTGAGTTAGAATTATGTTAAATGGGTATAAATATTTTATAAAAACTTATGGATGCCAAGCTAATGAATATGATAGCGAATTAATAGCAGGAATACTAGAGAAATTTGGAGCAAATAGTGTAGATAACGAAGCGGATGCTGATATCGTTATTTTTAATACTTGCGCAGTAAGAAAAAATGCAGAAGATAAATTCTATGGTCGCTTAGGAGCTCTCAAAAAAATTAAAAATGAAAAAAAGGATATGATAGTAATCATAACTGGTTGCCTAGCTCAAAAGGATTATTTAAAAATCTCAAACATAGAGCATGTAGATATAGTCTTAGGAACTCATAGGATATCTCAATTACCTACGATTCTACAAGAACTTAAATATAACAAAAATAAGAAAATAGTAGATGTAGATTTTACAGGGAGAACTGAACCCGATATCCCTCCAAGAAGATTATCTAAATTCTCAGCATATGTGCCTATTATGTTTGGTTGTGATTATTATTGTACTTTTTGTATAGTGCCATTTACAAGAGGCAAAATGCAATCAAGACCTAAAGACGAAATCATTAAAGAAATAAAAGAATTGGCTTTAAAAAATTACGTAGAAATAATATTATTAGGCCAAACTGTTAATGCTTACGGAATAGATCTTAAAAACTCTTATGATTTTGCTGATCTACTTTATGATGTATCCTTAATAGATGGTATAAAATGGATAAGATTTACCTCCCCTTACCCCACTAACTTTAATGATAAACAAATAAAAACTATCTGTTCAATTGATAAAATAGCAAAACATGTACATCTACCCCTACAAAGTGGGAATGATGAGATTTTAAGGAAAATGGCAAGAAGATATACAGTTTCCCAATTTTTAGAAGTAGTTTATAAATTCAGGGAACTATGTCCAAATATCGCTTTATCTACTGATATAATTGTAGGTTTCCCTTACGAAACAGATGAGCAATTTCAAGACACCTTAAAAGTAGTAAAAGAAGTGAAATTTGATCAAGCATTTATGTTTGCTTATAGTGAAAGAGAAGGTACTAAAGCTGCAACTTACCCACAACTCCCACTAAAAGAAAGATTAAAAAGACTATATGAATTAATATCAGTACAAAATGAAATAACAATCCAAAAAAATAAGGAATACATAAATAAAGTAGTGGAAATCTTAGTAGAAGGTCCTAGTGATAAAAATCCTAACAAACTTGAAGGAAGAACAGAAACTAATAAAATAGTTATATTTGATAAAACCGATAAAGATTTAATAGGTCAATTTGTTAAAGTAAAAATAACTAATAGTTATCTATGGGGATTAGAAGGAATATTATTAAATAATTAAAAACTATACTAAAGAATTATAGATATGATAGAAAGACCAAGAGGTACTAACGATTTTATTCCTTTTGAAAGCATTTTACGTGAAAAAATAATATATACAATTTCAGAATATCTTAAAGTTTTTGGATATAATTTAATAGAAACTCCAATATTTGAGAAAATAGAGCTTTTTAAAAGGAGTGTTGGAGAAAGTAGTGATATAGTATTAAAAGAAATGTATGAATTCAAAGATAAAAAAGGGAGGGACTTAGTTTTAAGACCTGAATTAACTGCATCAGTTGTAAGAGCCGTTATTCAAAACAAGTTATATAACAATAATTACCTTAAATTTTATTATATAGGGCCAATATTTAGGTATGAAAGACCACAACTAGGAAGATATAGGCAAGCTACTCAATTCGGTATAGAATACTTAGGGAACTTATCATTTTTAGCTGATTTTGAAATAATTTTCTTAACTCAAAACCTTTATAATTATATTTTTAATAAATTTAATATCAAAAATATAGAATTTAAAATACATATTAACTCAATAGGTTGCAATCTATGTAGACCAACCTATAAGAAAAAATTATATGAATACTTTATTAATTATAAAAACGATTTATGTCAAGATTGTCAAAAAAGATTAGATATTAATGTACTAAGGATTTTAGATTGTAAAAACCTTACTTGTAAAAATATCTCTATAAATGCTCCTAAATCTATTGATTACTTATGTTTAGAATGTAAAAATCATTTTGATAATTTATTAAACTTATTAACAATGAATAACATAGATTTTATTTTAGATAATTATTTAGTAAGAGGTTTAGATTATTATAATAGAACAGTTTTTGAAGTTAAAGCGATATTAGATAATAATATAATAGATTTAGCTGGGGGAGGTAGATATGATTATTTAGCTAATTTTATAGATAGTAGTTATAACATAGCAGGTTGTGGTTTTGCCGGAGGATTAGAAAGATTAACTATTTTTATTAATAATTACAATTCTAATATAACAAAGCTCCTTAGTCCTGTTAAAATTTTATTCACTATAATACATAATAATCAAAATATCAATATATTTAAATACTTATTAAATATTTTCCAGAATGTTAATAATTATATAAATAACTTAAAAGAAAGATATTCATTTTATTTTAGTATAGAAAGTAGTTTAAAATCTGCTTTAAAAAAAGCAAATGCCATGGATATAAATTATATCATATTTATAGGAGATTATGAAATAGAAAAAAATGTATTTCAAGTAAAAGATTTAAAAAATGGAAAGCAAAAGGAATTTTCGTTAGATCAAATAAATTTAATAATAAAAAATATAGAAGAATTGCTAAATTTTTAAAATAAGTATCTTTAAAATTAATAGAAGGTTTTTAAATCAAAAGGAATAAATAATAAAATAGGAATATGGATAAAAATAATAAAACTAAAGAAATTAAAGATTTAAAAAATAAATCTTCAAAAAAATTAAAAAAAGATCCATTAGTAAAATTATTAGAAGATATAAATAAAGAAGAAGATATTTTTAATATAAATACAGATTCTAAAAATCTAATAACAACAAAAGAAGAAATATATAAAAAATTAAAAATAGGTTCATTTAGTAGCTATAATTGGTTAATAGATAATTATCAACGCTTTAAAAATATACCTTTAGAACTAGAGCAAGAAATAATAAAAGATGCCAAAGAAGGAAATTTTCAAGCCAAAATATTATTAATATCCATTATTTTTCCATTTATAATAAAAATATATAAAAGTTTAATTGGGAAAAATTTAGAATATTCAGAGTATATATCAGAAGGTATAGCAGCTGCTTTAGAAGCTATAGAAAGATTCGATTTAAGCTATAATGTCAGATTCTCTACATATGCAACTTATTGGATCTATCATTCATTATTTAAAACTAATTATAACCACGATAATCCATTAAAAGTCCCACTATCTATATACGCAGAACATCAAAAAATAGTAAAAACTATAAATTATTTAGAAAATAAATATAATAGAAAAATATCTTTAGAAGAAGCAATAGAATACCTTTACAAAGATTCTATAACCAAAGAATTATTACAAGAGGAAAATATCACTCCAAATGATCAGATATTTAAGAAAAGATACAAAGCTAAAATAAAAGAATTAGTTACCAAATATTCTAAAATATTAAAATTAAGTAATTATAAAATAGAGATATCTCTACAAGATGTAAAGTATAGTGATAGTGGCAGGACAGTAGAGGATTATATAGAAAATAAAGTAGAAGAAGGCCCCGAAAATTTATATAATAAATCATTTCTAAAATCTAAAATATTAGAATATATTAATACTTATTTAGAAGATGAAGAAAAATTATTAATAGTTTCTTCATTTGGAATCCTTGATAAAAGACCACTTAATTTAAATGAATTAAGTGAATTATATTTTACAGTTTATGGTAAAAAACTTTCCAAAGAAAGAATAAGACAACTAATAAATAAATCCTTAGCTAAGTTGAAAAAACATATTCCAAAAGATATCATTGAATTATTTAATAAATAATAAAAAAAATGGTAGGTGATAATTAATGTTTAGACCAGTTTTAAAAGATTTAAAAGCTATATGGGTACTAGATAGCAGATCAAATCCTACATTAGAAGTTTTTGCATACGTTCAAAGAAAAGGGAACATATATATTGATAGCTTTATTGTACCTTCAGGAGCATCTACTGGAGAATTCGAAGCTTTAGAACTAAGAGATAATGAAAAAGATTTTCATGGTAAAGGAGTTAGTAAAGCTATTAAAAATGTATCATTTATTTTAGATCATCTTTTCAATACATATGTAGATGATATATTTGAAGTAGATAGGAAATTAATAGAATTAGATGGAAGTAAAAATAAATCTAATTTAGGAGCAAATGCTATTTTAGGAGTATCAGTAGCCATAGCTAAAGCAGTAGCTAAATCCTATGACATACCCTTTTTTAAGTATTTATCCTTCTGGACTAAAAGTTATGATTATTATTTACCAGTTCCAATGATGAATATTATAAATGGTGGAGTACATGCAGATAATGACTTAGATTTCCAAGAGTTTATGATAGTTCCCTTAGGATTTGATAATTTTTCAAATGCTATAAAAGCAAGTAGTGAAGTTTATAATACTTTAAAGAAAATATTAAAAGAAAATGGTTTAAGTACAAGTGTAGGAGACGAAGGAGGTTTTGCTCCCAAAATAGATTCTCCTTTTAAAGCTTGTGAATTCATAATAACCGCTATAGAAAAAACAGGATACAAAGCTGGTAAAGATTTCTTTATTTCTTTAGATGTAGCAGCTAGTTCATTCTTTAAAAATAATAAATATATCTACTCAAAAAATCCTGTAGATTATAAAGAATTAATGAATATTTATGAAAAACTAATTTTAAATTATCCAATATTTTCAATAGAAGATCCGTTTGATGAAAATGATTGGGATTCTTGGAAGGAATTTACTAATAAATATAAAAGCAAAATCCTAATAGTAGGGGACGATTTATTCGTAACAAATATAGAAAGAATAGAAAAAGGAATAAATAATAACATAGCTAATGCTGTTTTAATTAAATTAAACCAAATAGGAACTTTAAGTGAAACTATAAAAGCAATCTCCTTAGCTAATGCTAATGGATATAAAACAATTATATCTCATAGATCGGGAGAAACTGAAGACAATACCATATCACATATAGCAGTTAATAATTCTTATTTTATAAAAAGTGGTGCACCAGCAAGAAGTGAAAGAAACTCTAAATATAATGAACTCCTTAGAATATATAATTTCTATAATCTAAACTATTATTCTCAAGCTTATAAAACTATCTCTATAATCCAAAACTAAAATAAAAGATTAAAAAATTTAAAATCAAAATAAATGGATTCTTTTTTAAAATCTTTTGAAAAATTAAGAAACTCATTATATGATTTAATTAATTTAGAAGATATAAATATATCTAATATAAAGGAAGTTAATAATAATATTGAAAATTTAATTGAAAATTATAATGAACTTCTAAAGCCAATAACAGATTATTTAAATATTTATTACCAAGGCACTTTTGTATTTAAAAATAATATTGACGAAATTTATTTTGAAAATATAAATTTATTTTACACAATTATCAATAATTTATTAACAATTTTAAATAATATCCAGGATATATTAAATTTAAATTACTCAAAAATTGGATACAATTATAAACAAAATTTACTAAAAATACAAAAGCAAAAAATAAATGAAATTATTAATCAATTAGATCTAATTATATCTGGAGTAAGTATATTATTACTAAATTTTAATGAATTAGTAAATAGAAATGAAGAAATCTATAAAACCCAAAGTTAATAAAATTCTTAATAAAAAAATAAATCTGAATTTTTTTAAATTTTTTATTATAAAGTTTTTGATTGTAATTCTATTTTTAAATGCTATAAAATCGCAAGATACTCAAGAGAATAATAAAGAAAACATTAATCAAAATATAAAATATAGAGAAGGGATTATAAAATATATCTCAAAACCTACCATTATTTCTAAGCCTTTTATACTTTTATCAACCAATGAAAGATTTTATATAACTAATGAGTTATATCAAAATTTGATTAATATACAAAATATAGTAAATAACTATTACTATTTAAAAGCAGTAAATAATATTGTTTATGCAATAGATATCAAACCTTTTAGAGATTATACTTATGAATTTCCTAAAATATTTAGAATTAATACTTTTGAATTTAAAGATCATAATATTATTTATATATTGTTTTATTATAATTTGAGTGAATTTGTGAATATAGAAGCTAAAAGTGATGATAATAAAAAGTTGTATATATATTATACTTCTCCTAACTCTATTTCAGTAAAAATTTCAAAAAATAGAAAACTGAAATATATTAAATTAATTTTAACATATAGTAATCCATATTTTAGTAATCTAAATTTCAAAAAAGAATATACTATTAATCAGGAGGTGGAGTAATTATGATAAAAGAAGGAGATATAATTCCTAAAATAGATTTAATAGATCATAATGGGAATAAAATTACAATAGGTGATAATAAAAAATATACTGTTTTATATTTTTATCCCAAAGACGATACGCCAGGATGTACAAAACAAGGAATAAATTTTAGCAATTTAAAAGAAGAGTTTGAGAAATTAAATGTACAAATAATAGGAGTTAGTAGAGATAGTATAGAATCTCATAAAAAATTCGCACAAAAATATAATTTAAATATCCATTTAGTATCAGATAAAGATAAAAAACTTGCTACAATTTTTGAAGTAGAAGGGAAATTAACTTTCTCAAGAGATACCATAGTATTAGATCCCAATGGAAAAGTAATTAAAATATATAGAAAAGTTAATGCTTCTACTAATCCTTATGAAGTTCTTAATTTTTTAAAAGATTTTATTCTACAAACTAATCTATCTAAATAAAATGATAAATATAAATAATAAAAAAAAACTTGCCTTTACTTTAGTAGAATTATTAGTAGCATCATTTTTAGCCTTAATTGTTTTATTATTAATTTCATTATCAACCATTGAAATAAATAAATATTTAAAAGTAATTTCAAAAAAATATACTATTTCAAATGATTGTAAATTAGCACTTGTAAGGATAGTTAATGAAATATCAAAAAATTCCAATCCAGATCAAGATATATATACTATTTTGGAATTAACTAATAATAAAATCAGTTTTTTAACTACAAAAATTTCAGAAAATACACTATCTTATGATATATACAAAGTAGATATAACTGTATCAAAGTTTTATCAAAATAAAAGCGTTTTATTTAAATTTAATAAAGAAGTATTCTGGGATTTCAATAAAAACAATAGCTATGAAACTTCAGAAGAAATAGAAACTAAACAAATAAATCTACCAGTTATTAAAGAAGTAGATAACGCCGATTTAAATTTTTCAAAAATAGGTAACATGATAAGGGTATCACTAACTACCAGCTTTACTTTTAGAAATAAAAACTATACTTTAAATTACTATATAGATATACCAGTTAATTAAAAAAAATACAATTAACTAAAGGATAAAATTTAACGAATTTATAAAATAATAATAGGATGGGATTAATAAAAAAGAATAAAAATCAAAACGAAAATATAAAAAATATACAAGAAGAATTAGAAAAATTAGAAGGAAAAGAAAATCAAGGTAATCCAGTTAAAGAAACAAAAATAATAGGTTCTAAAGTAATAAAATCAGAAAATATTAGTTATAGTGATTTAGCTTTAACTGTAAGTAAAATAGAGAACCCTGTTTTTAGTAAAGTTATAAAAAAATCAGAGATAAATAATGTAATACCTTTTGTAGAAAAAAAAGAAGAATTTACTCAAGATATTCAGATAGTAAGTACAAGTGCGTTAGAAATAGAATTAGAAGAAGAAAAAAAAAGATATCAAGAACTTAATAACCAACTAAAACAAAAACAATCAGAATTAGAAAATAAAATAAAAGAAATAGATAATACTAAAGAAGAAATAATAAAAGAAGCAAATATAAAAGGACAAGAAATAATAAACAAAGCCATAAGCGAGGCTCAAAAAAAAGCACAAGAGATCTTAGAACAAGCATATAACCAAGGATATTCCCAAGGATATAATGAAATAAAAAACAAATTGGAACAAGAATATCAACAAAAAATCCAAGAACTCCAAAAAGAAATCCAAAATATCTTAAACTTAAAAGAGAACTTAGTAAAAGAGATGGAAAAAGATATAGTAGAGTTAGCTATAAAAGTTGCAGAAAAAGTTATAAATAAAAAAATAGAAGAAGAACCTGAATTAGTATCAAACTACCTATTAGAACTACTTCCCAAAATAGAACAAGCTAAAAATATTACCATCTGGATCAACCCTAATGAAATAGAATACGTAAAACTTTCAAAAGAAAAATTCAAAAACTTAGTAGAAAATGTAGATAATATAAATATAGCTCCAGATAGTAGAATAGAAAAAGGTGGATGTATCATAGAAACTAACTTCGGTAAAATTGACGCTAGAATATCCACTAAACTAGAAGTACTAAAAGAAATTATCCACAAAAATATTTAACTTATTTATTATCTACTAAAATTTATTTATTATCTTGCTGCAAGAAAACTATTATTTTTCAAAGATTTCTGAAAAAAATAAAATATAGTCTCTTAAATACTACACAATTAAAAATAACTAAGTAGATGTTTTTTTACTACCTATGTAGAATATAGAAGGAATTATAAAATATAAATTCCAATAAAATCTCTCTCCACTTCTATAAGTACAGTAATTCTCTATTTTTCTATTATTAATTTATTATAATCAAAGACTATTATCTTAATAGGATACTTTAAATCTAACTTTTCTTTTAATTCTTTATCAATTAAATATATAACGCTGTTTGTTAGATTTATATATTTATCTGCTTCCTGTTTTATTATTAATTCATCTGTTTTTCTAATCCTAATAACCGGAAAAATTAATATATATATATATTCATTGCTTTTTTTACTGATTTTTTCTAATTTAGTTAAAATAGAGTAATTAGCAACTTGACAATAAATTATTTTTAAGTTATTTTTATTGGTTTTAATAAATGATTCATAAAAATATTTTCTTAACAGACTTAAATTTTCATCTAAATAATTACTATAGTTATTATAAATTGCATTAAAAGTATTATAATTAATCTGAGAATAATTTAAATAAAAATTACTAATAGTAATATTTTTAAGACTAAAAATAATGTAAAAAATCAATGTAATAAAAAGTAGAATAAAAATAATTTTTTTTAGTAATGAGTTCATAGGGGATGTTTAAAGAAGCCAGCCTCCAGCTAATTCTATTAACTGGCCAGTTATATACTTATTTTTTAATAAAAATTCTACTAAGTTATTAATTTCATTATATGTAGCGGTTCTTTTAAATGGGATTTCATTAATAGGTTTGGTAATAGAGTTTTCAGCAACCCCTAAGCCAATAACATTTACATTTATATTCTTACAAGCTAATAACTTTGCTAAAGATTTTGCATAGATTAATATCCCTGTTTTTGCTATATTATAAGCAGTAGTATTAATATTAGTTCTAATATTGTGAGTTCCAACAAATCCCATAAAAATTATACTTTCTTTTATATAATCTAAAAAACCTTGCGTTAATATAAAAGCACTCATTAAATTAGAGTCTATTATATATTTAAATTCAAAATAACTTAATTCCAATAAATTTTTATATAAATAATCTCCAACATTATTAATTAAAACATCTAATTTATTGTATTTTTTAATAAAAATATTAATAAGTTCTTGAGATTGATTATAATCAGTTAAATCAGCTTTAAATAAATCTACTACTAAATTATATTTTTGTTTTATTTCTTTTTGAAATTCTAAAGCCAGATCTTGGGATTTATTATAATGAATAGGCACATAAAATCCTAATTCTAGTAATTTCAACGTAATATACTTTCCTATCCCTTTAACATTACCGCTAACAAATGCTACCTTCATATAAATTATTTATTAACTAAATTATTATTTAAAGCAGAAATAAGGAAATTAGCTTTAGTTGTAGGAATTTCACTAACAATATAATCTTTATAATTTAAGGCACATCCGATAACTAAATCATTAAATTTTACAGCTACATAAGGATAATCCTTTATTATATTTATATCTAAAAAATTATTAGAACTTAATTCTATTTTTTTTCTAAGTAAAAATTCTATTAATAGATTTAAATCGAATTTTAAAGATACATAATTTTTAGTTATATACTTAGAAAAAATAGATAATAAGTTGCTAGTAATTTTGAAATCACTAATAGGTTTAATATATCTAAGAGCCTTAATCCCAAAAGATTCTACTTTTAATGGCCCTTTTTGTTTTTTTAAATATTTTTTAAGAAGAGTTATATAAATATCTTCTTTTAGGATTTCATTTTTTTTAAAATATTCAATTTTTGATTGCTTAAATTTTTGGAAAAATATATAATCGTTTATAATTTCTAAAGGGATCCCAAAATTCCCTAAATAATTGCTATATATGAAATCATTCTTAATAATAAGAAATTCGTCAATATTTTGAAGTTCAACTAACTCAGCAAATGATCTAATATTATCTAATTTTTGATCAATTTTACCTTTAACTAAAATAGAAAAAAATATACCCCCAGAATTATAATGATAGGGATAAATCCTAACAGAATTTTCTAACTTTTCATTAAAAATTACTTCATTATATTTAATAATTCCTTTTTCAAAAGATAAATTATTATCTAAATAAGGTTTTAATATATCGACGTTTTGGGTTCTTATTAATAAATTATCAACAATTTCTTCATTTTCATGCAAATTGAAAGTACAAGTAGAATAAAGGATATAATTACTAGAGATAGAGTAAGCTCTAAATAATATGTCTCTTTGAATATCAGTAATTCTATTAATAAATTTAGAATGTTTAGAAGGAGAATAGTACATTTTATCAACTACATGAGATTCAGAAGAGCAAGGAACATCAGCTATAACTATATCAACATTCTTATTTAATTCTGGGAAAAACCTAGCATCACAATTAGTAACAATAACATTTAATACTCCTAATCTAATTATATTTGTTAGTAAATTTTCTATTCTATTACCTATGTCATTTGAAATTAAAATTAAATTTTTAAGCGAATTTTTATCGTTTCTCAAGAATCTATCTACTAATAAAATGGATTTTCCTCCAGGTGAAGCACATAAATCAACAACTATTACTTCATCTTTATTTTTTATATTATTATAAATAGTTTTAAAAAAAGAATCAATAGAAATAGCGGAACTAAGCTCCTGAATATATATAAAACCAAATAAATGCTCTGGAGTCTTTGATAACTCAATTAACTGTTTATCATTTATATTTAATTTATAATATCCTTTAATAGAATCAACTTTAATAAAAGATATATTGTATCTTTGTAAAGCGTTTAAAATCTTCTGTTCATCATCTTTTAATACATTAACTCTAAAATAAATATCTTTAGGCTTATTTATACTTTCAATTATTTTTTCTCTATTTGGGATAAATTGATAAGAATTAATTATTTGTATAAAATCCATATAATTTTTTTTAATTATTATTGATTTTTAAAGTATTCAATAACTTTATCGATAATTTTTTTTTCTGCTTCGTAAGATAAAATATCTTTAACTTGATTTAAAGGTACCCATCTTTTTTCCTCTATTTCTTGATTAGGCACAAAATCTTCTTGTTTATCTAGTTTTAATAAATAAAAATGAACAACTTTATCATAAGTAACTTTATCCTTAGATGAATAAAACGAATAATTAATAACTCCAATTTTTTTAATTATTTTAGCATCAATGCCAGTTTCTTCTTTAATTTCTCTTATAACTGTTTCTTCCATATCCTCATTTTCTTCAATCCTACCTCTTGGTAAAATCCAAACTCCTTTGTTTCTTCTTTTAACTATACAAACAAAAATATCATTATCATGCTTCCATAAAACTACCCCACCTGCAGAAACAACCTTATGATTTTTTTGTTTATTTTCCAAATTTCCCATATTATTCAATTATGTTATAACATTAACCCCTTCATCTATATTAGGATCAATAATATAATCTACTAAATAATTTCCTAATTTAAATCCAATCTTAGTTAATAAATTACTTAACAAATCTTTATTTTCTATAAAAACTCCTTTATCTAATATAGATTTTTTAACATGAATAGAAACAATATTATCTAAAACACTACCAGCTATTAATACATTTCCAATTTTAGCAGTATTTATATTAACTTCAAAACTATATCTACTTTTATCTATAAGATTATCTTTATCAGAATAATAAATAATTTTTAGCTCTGCATTAGTAGGATATCCATTCATTATAACTGGAATAATATTAAATAAAACTTTAGTTTCATTAAAATTAGAATTAATTAGATCTATGCCTTTTAATATAAATCCAATTTTTTCTAAATTATTTCTAAGTAATGGATATTTATTATCTTTAATATTATCAATTAAGGAAAAAATACTATTAGATAAATCTTTATTTTTTTTGAGAATAATCTCATTTAAATCATTTATTTTTTTTCCTTTTTCATTATCTAAGTCTTTAAGGATATTATTTCCAAAAGATTGTAATATATTAAGGATAGCATTATATAAGTTAGGAGGTAGATTTTGAGAATTAATTAAAGATAAAGTCCCAAGAATTAAATTAGTAAATATCTGATTATTATTAAGGAATTCATACATTATTTTAACAGTGATATTATTAACAGGTAGATTAAAAGCTCTTAAAAAAGCAGCAGATTCTAAAAATAATTTAGATTCTAAATTAGCAAAAGCAGATAAAATCCTGTAGTTTTCCTTATTTAGTTCTAAATTATACTTAAAAATAGCCTTAACAACCTCATAAGAATTATCATTTATAGGTAATTTTAGATTAATTAGATGCGCATTTATGATATCAGGTGATAACCTATAAAAAACAGAGCTCCTATTAATAGATACAAATTTAAAATTCCACAGATCACCTTCTTTACCAACTACTTGTAATCTAAAGCTATCCCCAGGTCTTAAATAAATGTTATTAGGCACGTTAGCTTTAACTGAATGATTCCCGATTTTTAAAAGTACTTGATTATTACTTTGCTTTTGTAAGACTTTTGCATTTAAAATCTTATTTTTAGGAAAATCAATAGTATTAGTACTTATATTTAGATTTCCATTTATTCTAGTAGAATTTAATGCTCTATCTAAATTAGTTATTTCCCTACTCATAAAATCTTTATTATTTTATTATTTTATTATTTTAATAAATCATAATACAAATCTGCATACCTTTTACTAATTTTTATATAATTATATTCTTTAGAACTATTAATAGCATTAAATTTCAAATTCTCAAGTAGTTCTTTATTACTAATTAAATTATTTATAATATTTAATAAATTTAATTGATAATTATTATCAGGATTTATAAGGAATCCATTATAATTATTAATAATTAAGTCATCAGCTCCAATGGTTTTAAAAGCAATAATAGGAACCCCTAAAGTTAATGCTTCTAAATAAGCTAAAGGTTTAACCTCACTTAATGATAAACTAATAAAAACATCTAATAACTTATAATATGCTCCTATTCTTTGGAATTCAATTTTACCAGTGAATATAACATTCTTAAAATTAGAGTATTTATTTTTTAATTCTTGTAAATAAGACCCCCCTCCAACTATTAACAAAACTATTTCCTCATTGCTTTGAAAGTTATTAATAAAAAATTCAATTAAAGTATCTAAATTTTTTTCTTTTTCAATCCTTCCAATAAAACCTAAAACAAATTTTCCTTTCAGATTTAATTCATCTTTTAAATGCTCTACTTTTTTTAAATCAATATTATTAATAATATCAACATCAACAGGATTAGGTATATAAACTAATTTTTGATAATATTTATTATCAATATTATCTTTTATTTTATTTATCATAGATTTAGAAGGAACAATAACAACATCCACATTAGATACAACATCATTTATATGATTCCATATAAATTTATTATATAATTCAATAGGAATAAATTTAACATAATTATGATAAAGATCATATTGTGTATGAAATACAAAGACTTTTTTTATATTTTTATTTATTTTTTTTATTTTTTTAGATATATTATAAATTAAAAATGGATGATTTAACTGTAAAATATCTATTTTTCTATTTGCAATAAACTTATCTATAAAAAAAATATTTAAAGGATTAGGGATACAATAATCTACTTTTTTAAAATAAATAGATGGAATAGTAATAACTTCATAATTGATATTATATTTTTTAATAATGTGATCATCAAAACGGGGATGCTTAGAAGTAATTAAAAAAGGATTATAACCTAAAAATTTTAATCCTTTAGCTAAAAGATGTAAGCTATGAACTACACCATTAGTAACTGGAAAAAAAACATTACTTAAAAAACCAATGTTTAGAGTACTCTCTTTACTATCATTTTTTAAATGATTATAGTTCCCATATTCTTTTAAGTTAATTTTTTCTAAATTTTTAGCATCATTATTTAAAATATCATTTGAGTTATTCATTTTTTATTTATTATTTTTATTTTTTCTTATCAGGCTTTCTTGCACCATATTTAGATCTGCTTTGTCTTCTTTTTTCTACACCAGCAGCATCTAATTTTCCTCTAATTACTTTATAACGAATCCCCGGTAAATCTTTAACCCTTCCCCCTCTTATAAGAACTACAGAGTGCTCCTGAAGATTATGCCCCTCACCAGGAATATAAGCAGTAACTTCCATCCCATTACTTAATCTAACTTTAGTAACCTTCCTTAAAGCAGAATTAGGTTTTTTAGGAGTAACAGTTTTAACTTGAATACAAACCCCTCTTTTTTGAGGAGATCCCGCATCATCCCAATAAACTCTGCCTTCTAAAGAATTATAATAATAATGTAAAGCTGGTACTTTAGTTTTAGATTTCTTTTGTTTTCTACCTTTTCTTACTAATTGGTTTATAGTAGGCATTTATTTTACCTCCTTTTTAATTTTTTTTAATTATTCTCCATTAACTATAGTAGCTACTTCAAAAATATTATTATTCATCACTATTTTTTTGATATTTCCATATTCTTTAATACTAAAAACAACTATAGGGATATTATATTCCATTGATAATGATATAGCAGTTTTATCCATAAACTTTAAATCTTTATCCATAACTTCTTTGTAATTTATTTTTTGATATTTGATAGCGTTAGGATTAGAAACCGGATCTTGACTATAAACACCATCTACTTTGGTAGCTTTAAGAATAACTTCAGCACCTAATTCAATAGCTCTTAAGACTGCCGCAGTATCAGTAGAAAAGAAGGGATTCCCCGTACCCCCCGCTATTATAACTACTCTATTTTTTTCTAAATGTCTTAAAGCTTTTCTTCTTATAAATGGTTCTGCTACAGATCTTATTTCCAAAGCAGTCATAACTCTTGTAGGAACTCCTATACTTTCTAATACTTCTTGAAAAGCTAAGGAATTAATAACTGTAGCTAACATCCCCATATAATCTGCCGTAGCACGAGATATATCAGTTAATTCTCTACCCCTAATGAAATTACCGCCTCCAACTACTATTATTATTTTTACTCCTAAATCATATACTTCTTTTATTTCTTGTGCATAGTTTTTTAAGACTTTAAGCTCTAATCCTTTTTTATTTTGTCCAGCTAACATTTCTCCACTAAACTTTATTAAAATCCTTTTATACATTAATTCTATCTCCTTCTTTCAAAAACTTTTAAAAATTAAGCAAATCCAAATTTAATTTATATAGTTCACAAGATCCCTTACTTTCCGATTTCATAACGAAAGAAAGATAAAACATTTATTTTTTCATTTAATTTATTAGAAAATTCTTTAACAAAATCTTTAAATTTATTTAATTTAGAATTTTCTTCAAAGAAAGATTGTTCCATTAATACACTATCTTCAAATATTTTCATTACTTTACCTTCAGATATTTTTAAAGCAATATGTTCAGGCTTACCTTCGTTTAAAGCCTGTTCATAAGCTAACTTCTTTTGTTCTTCTATTTCATTAGCAGGTATAGAATTAACATCAATGTAAACAGGTTTCATGGAAGCTATTTGAAAAACAGTCTTAGAACCAAACTCTATTTTTAAATCCTTATTTACTTCAAAATCTTTTTCAAATTCTACTAAAACAATAACTCCAATTCTCTTGTTAAAATGTAAATAATCAAAAATTACTTGGTTATTTGAGTTAGCTTTTAACAATCCATATCGTGTTAGTTTTATATTTTCTCCTATAATTGCAATATATTCCTTAATTAATTCTTCTATTTTTCTAGAATTATATTCAAAGCTAAGGAATTCATCTAAGGATTTAAATTCATTTTGGAAAGCAATGTCAGTTAAATTATTAAGTAGTTCATTAAATTTTTCATTTCTAGCAACAAAATCGGTTTCACAACCCAATTCAAGAATAACTGCTTTTTTACAATCGTTTTTAATAGAAATAAGTCCTTCTTTAGTGGTTCTATCTAGTTTTTTAGCGGCTTTAGCAGCACCTTTAGCTAATAATATTTTTTTAGCTTTTTCTACATCTCCATTGGCTTCAATTAAAGCGTTTTTACAATCAGCTACCCCAGCTCCCGTTTCCTCTCTTAACTGTTTTATTAAATCCATTGAAACAGCCATCCCATTTTACCTCCTTATTTATTTATTAATAATTTCTAAAGATTTTTGTAGAACATCATTAGGAATATCAAAATTAAAATGAGCTTTTTGAACATCATCATGTTCTTCTAAAGCTTCAGCTAATTTCAACAAAGTAGTTGCTTTTTCCACATCATCTATATAAACAGTATTCTCTGGGATATAAGTTATATCAGCAGAATTATAAGCTATACCATTTTTATCTAAAATATCTTTAGTATCTTCAAAGTTATCTATGGATGTAATAAGTTCTAGTTCATATTTATTTCCTTCAGATTCCTGGTTATATTTAATATCTTCAATGTAATCTAATAGTATTTCCATTAGTTTATTTTCAAGTTCTTGGGGGTTATCAGTAGTAAAAGTGAAGATCCCTCTGCGTTTAAACAACCATGAAACACTTCCACTTTCCGCCAAATTTCCATTAAATTTTTGGAACAATTTTCGTATTTCAGAGGCAGTTCTGTTCTTATTATCTGTTATTATTTCCAATAAAACAGCAACTCCATAAGGAGCATATCCTTCATATAGTAATTCATGTAATTCTTCTCCTTCTAGTTTTCCTTGGGCTTTTAGCAAAAGTCTTTCAATATTTTCAGAAGGGAAACCTGCATTTTTAGCTTTTTTTATAGCGAGTCTTAATTTTGCGTTTTTTTCAGGATCAGGGCCTCCTTCTTTAGCTGCAACCATTATTTCTCTACTAAGCTTTCCAAAAAGCTTACCCCTTATCTTATCCATTCTTTCTTTTTTATGTTTTATATTGTGCCATTTAGAATGTCCAGCCATTAAACATATCACCTCTTAAGACCTTTTACTATTATTATTCTATATCTTCTAAATATTAACCTTCTTAAAACTACAAAAATAAATATTTAAACTTATATATTAGTTATATATTAGAGTATATCTCCCAAAAAACTTGTAAAGTATTTTGAGTAAATGGGTTTAAAACTATAATTTTTATATTCTTTTTAGCTTTATTCAGTAATTTATTAAATACAGAGTTATCATAATAAGGGGCACTTAGAATAAAAGCAATTTTTTCATTCTTTATTAAACTCACTATATTTTGAAGCTCTTTTAATGAAGGTTCAGTCTCATTATATTGATATGAAATAATATTTAAATTATAATCTCTTGCAAAATAATAATATTCATTATGATAAGTTAATATATATTTTCCCTCATATTTTTTCAATTTATTTGATAAATAATTGTGATATAATTCTATTATCGTTAAAGTTTTATTTAGATTATTTTTATAATAATTAATATTGCCTTTATCAATATTGTATAAAAAATTAAAAGTATTAAGGTATATATTTTTTAAATTCTTTAAAGAGAGCCAAACATGCGGATCATTTGAAATATAATTAGAATTATATAAACTAACCAACTTATTACTATCTATTTTCTTAGATAATTCCTTTTCTAATTCTAAAGAATTAAAAGATAAAACATAATTAGAATAATTTAGTTTATTAATTAAATTAGAACTAAAATCAATATTATGATGATCAATTGGATTATCTATAATAATTTCTATTTTATATTTACTTATATCATTTTTAATAATATTATATAAAACTCCTTTAATAGGTAAAATACTAACTAAAACATTAATCTGCTTATTATTATATATGCTTTTTTTATTACAACTTGTAAAGAAAATACTTAAAATTATAAGACATATAATAAAAAATATAAAAATAATTTTTGAATTTAAAGCATCAATTTTAAATATTTTTTTCATTTTTAAAACTATTCTCCTTTCAAGATAAAAAATAAAAAAATAAAAAGCAATAAAGGAAATTTCTAATGATTTTTAATGAAATTCCCTTTACTGCTTTAGAATATATCATTAAAATACTTTATTATTTATTTATCTTCTTTTTTATGCTCTTTTTCTTCAAATTTATCAATTTCATCTTTTATTTTTTTATAAGTATCCTCAGCTACTTGATTTTTCTTAGCTTTAAATTCATTTAATTTTTCAGTTAGTATTTTTTCTTCATTATCCAGTAATTCTTTAATATGATTTTTCATATTAGTTTCAAACTCTTTCTCCTGAATCCTCTTCTCTTTATAATCCGAAATTAACTTTACTATTTTATCATGAATAGCAATTTTTTCTTTAAGTAAATCCTTTATTACATTATTTTCTTCTCTATTCATTCTTTTATATATTCCATAAACTTTTAAAGAAAAATAATTATATAATTTTTTATATTTTGACTTTAAAAAATTAAGGGAATTATATAAATTAGGATGATTAGCTTTTAAATAATTCCAAAAGTCTTGATCATTTTCTATTTTTTTAGCAATATGTTCTCCTACTTTTTTCTTTAACTCTTTAGCTTTATCAGTATCCTTATCTTGCTTTTTATCTAAGCTATCTGCAAAAACTATACCGCTATCTTTAATTAAACCAAATTTTATATTGGTATTATTAGAACTATCGTTTTTATAATTATATAATACCACTCCTAAAGACAACATTATAAATAATATTACACTTATAATTAAAAACCTGTAACTAAAAATACCTTTATTCATATAAACCCCCTCCTTTTTATAAATTAATTATTTTTTTATTATAATTAGCTCCTAATAAAAGTAAAGTAATTTGTTTTCAAACATAAACTCATCACCCCCTTTAAATTAATTCTATTTAAATTATTTTAATCAATTTCAAAAATGTTTTCAAATTCATAAAAATAATCCTCAAAATCAAGAGATATTTTATCATACCCTTTAAAATTATCTTCAACTAAATTAAAATTTTTATATAAACTTATCAGCTTATTTAAATCTTCTTCTTTAGAATAATATTCCTTTTGATAATTAAAATAATTTATAAAAAATAAAGTAATAAATAATAAACTAAAAATTGAAAAAAATGCCAAACCTTTTTTAGTAAATAATCCCATTATTTTACTAGCTACTAAATTACTATACAAAGTATTATTATAGCTAAACAATTCCTTCCTAAAAAAGTCTTTATTACTTATTAAAAATTCTATATTTTTTTTCAAATAGATATATTTAAGATTACATTCATTACAATTATTTAAATGATTTTGTATTTCACTTAATTTAGTATGGTTTTCTAATTCATTAAAGATAAATAGATACAATTCTTCCTGTTTAAGGTGCTTAACATTCTTTTTTAAAAATATTTTCCACATAAAAATCCCCATATTATTTTACCCTTATTCTATACTTTAATACGATAAAAATATAAATTTTATTGGTGCTTTATTGAAATTCTATTTTTTACATTTTTTTAACAAATTCAATTAAAAAATATTTTATTTTCAATTATACTAAAATTGAAAACAAAAAAATAAACTAAAAGGAGGTCAAATAGTATGGTAAATAAAGTTAATTTAGATACCCAAAAAACCTACCTAACTTCAACTCAAACTCAACAAAATAAGACAGAAAATCAGGATATATCTATAAAAGATGAAGTAGTTACCGTACCAGAAGAAAATCAACATAAAAAATGGTTAGTTTTGTTATACAGTGCAGGAGATAATAATTTATATAGCTATTTATTTGATGATTTAGATGAATTAGAAAAAGTAGGTTCAGATCAAAACACCCATATGGTAAGTATAGCTGATCAAGGGAACTACGGTAAACAATGGAAACAAGCTAAAACATTTTACTTATATCCTGATCCCCAAACAGGTAAAATTAATTCTCCAGTTATAGAAAATTTAGGGAAAGTTAATACAGCAGATCCCGAATTTATGGGTACTAAAATAGGAGAGCTAATGAAGAAATTCCCAGCAGATCATGTTGCTGTTATAATAAGTGATCACGGAGCAGGTTGGGAAGGCGCAGTAGAAGATGACACTCATAATAAATTTATGTCATTAAGCGATATAAAGAAAGCATTAGCTAAAGCAGTAGAAGTTGGTGGTAAAAAATTAGACATCTTAGGATGGGATGCATGCTTAATGGCAATGGCAGAAGTAGGCTATGAGCTAAAAGATTTTGCAAAATATATGGTAGCTTCTGAACAATTAGAAGGAGCAGATGGCTGGCCATATGGTAGCATATTTGGTAAAGCTTTATCAGATGTATTAAAAGTAGCACAACAAATGATGTTAATAAACGTAGATGTAGAACCTAAGGATTTAGCTACTATGATTGTAAAAGCTGCAGCTAACTTTACTCACTCTATAAGAACCTTATCTGCAGTTGATTTAGAAAAAGCTAACTTAGTTGCGGAAAAAACTAACGCCTTAGCACAAGCTATCATGAATAACCCTAATGATTTCAAAACAGTTAAATCCATAATATCAAGCACCGAAAGATTCTATGGAACATTTAGAGATTTAGGACATTTTGCTAAACTATTAGCTAATTCAAATGTTAGTGAAGAAGTAAAAAATGCTGCTAATGAGCTATTAAATGCTTTAAATGAGTATGTTGTTAAAGAATTCCATACTAATGCCCATCCAAATGCTACAGGAGTATCAGTAGAAATGCCTACCTGGGGAGGACCTTCTTACTCCTATCAAGATACTTCTTTTGCAAAAGATACCTTATGGGATGAAATGCTTAATAAAGTTAATTCATAATAAACAATTAATGAATATGATTTAAGGAGGGGAAACAGTTTTTTCCCCTCCTACCCTCCCTATATTTTATTCTTCATAAAGATGCCTTATCTTAGGATAAATATCAAGGAATTTAATAAATAAATATGGATCCACAACATCCTTTAATAAGTCTTTACTCATTTCTTTAATCACTTCTTCATGAGATAACCCTTTTTTATAAGATCTTTTAGATCTCAAAGCGTCATAAATATCAGCAATGGTTATAACTCTTGCTCCTAAAGGAACATCTTTATAAGTTATTTTCCTATTTTCAATAGTAGGATATAAATGATGATACTTAATAAAAGCTAAATCATCTTGGTTTAAAATATTTTGACTAATTTGAGCACTTATAATTGGATGGAAAGTAATCAACTTATACTCAAAATTATTTAGTTTAGATTTTTTATTTAAAATAAAAGAAGGGATATCCAATTTTCCGATATCATGTAATTTAGCAGCCAGCTCTATAGAATAAACTTCTTCATGGGATAATCCAATATAACTAGCTAATTCTTTAGAAATAAAAGCTACTCTTTTAGAATGCTCCAAAGTATTAAAATCATATTCTTCTAAAATATCTAATACCATTTCAATTGTTTTATCATATATACTATATAAATCAAATAAAATCTTGTCTATATAATAAATAGAAAAAACAATTAGTAAAACAATAAGACAATTAAAATAATTTTTTTGGATATAAAATATAAAAAAAATAAAAGCTAAAACAGCTTGGGAAAAAAGTACTACCTCCAAATACCCTATAAAATTATTACTAACCCTTTTTATTAAGTTTTTAAGTAAATCTATAAAACTTCGATTACTATTAAAAAAATTAAATAATTCTATCATAAAAATAGTCAAAATCTTATTAAAAATAATATACAAAAATAAAATTAATAATACAGCTACCATATTAAATAAATTTATTAAAATATTATCAATAGAACTAATACTAAATAAAAATGAAATTATAAAAGACAATAAAATTAAAGGAATAAAAAGAGATATAGTATTGAAAAAAGCAAAAATAGTAAATTTTATATTAAACTGTTTTTTTATAAAAATTATACTAAAAAGATTAGCGATAATGTAGCCAGCTAAAGTAAAAATCCATAAAAATAATTTATCATAATAAATTAAAGAAATTAATATAAAAATAAAATCACTAATACTTACTACATAATCTTGTTTTATTACCTTATTTTGAAAATTTTTTATTCCATATTTATAAGTTTTAAGAGTAATAATATACAAAACAATTCCTATAAAGAAACTTAACATAAAAACAAATATAGAATTAATTCCAAGATTTAAAATATAATCTAACATAGCTATTTTTATTTAAAAATTTTTATTTAAAAGTTGTTAATAGAATAATAAACAAAAGAGAAATTTTTAGGTCTATGTAGAACTATATTCTTTTTTCCTTTAAAAATTATTTTCTCTAAGTTAGAATTAAAAAATAGGAAATAGAAATTTTTTAAATCAATTTTATCATTATCAGAGTAAATTACAAAGGTATTGTTAGTTTGAACATATAGGTTTTTTATATTAAAATTAGTAAATAAAAAATCTTTAATACTATAAAGTCCTTTATCATTAAAATTATTAGATAAAGTAATATTTAAATTATAATTATTGGGTAAAAAGATAGGAATAACTCTAGTTTTATCATATAAACTAAATAAAAAATAATTACCCTCATCTATTCTTTTTAAATTAAAAACATTATTAAAAATCTTAGTATTAATTTTATCGATTTGGAAAGAAAAATCTATCCCATTTAAAACAAGTTTATCATTATTAAGATAAAAAATAATATTTCCATAAATTTGGCTATAAAAAAATGAAAAATATAATTGATCATAAGCTAAAATGGTATCATAATCATAAGATAAATCAGGCTTTGATTTTAAATAAATACTAAAAACATTATCTTTATTAGTTATATAATTTTCAACTTTATCTACCTTAATTTTTAAAATATTATATACAATATTACTAATAATTTGCTCTTTAGTATAATCTTGTGTTTTAAAGGAAATAGGAATTAAATATCCATAATTCTTATCAATATCAAAAACAGTATAATAAATGTTATTTTTTTTACAACTGATAAAACAAGAAGAAAAATAAAACCCAAATGCAATAATAAATAAAAAATAAATATAATATATTTTAGAATTTTTCAATATTTTTAAATAAATCATTTATATCGATATCATGGTGTTGTTCCTGAGTTTGTTCTTTAAAGAAATCAAGTACACTTTTATCTTCAAATAATTCTTTAACAGGGACACCAGCATAAAGTAATAATACTAAATCATCAGCAATTTCTAAGAATACATCAACAATCTCTGGATCAAAATGTTTTTCTTTAGATTTTTCAATAATTTCAATACTTTTATAAGCAGGTAATCCTTCCTTATATTGTCTTTTACTCATTAAAGCATCAAAAACATCTGCTACCGCTATTATTCTTGGTAAAATAGGAATTTCTTGTCCCTTTAAACCATCAGGATATCCAGTTCCATCCCACTTTTCGTGATGATATCTAACACACTCAGGTACTCCCCCATATTTTTTGAGTAATTTTTGATCGCTAACATCAGGCCAAGGAAAATACATCTGCTTTACAATATTATATCCTATTACCGTATGTTTTTTCATTATCTCAAACTCTTCATCAGTTAATCTTCCAGGTTTATTTAAAATATTATCAGGGATCCCAATTTTCCCTATATCATGAACAACAGTTCCAGCTATTAAGGCTTTCAAAAATTCTTCATCCATATTCATTTTCTTCGCTATTTCTGTAGATATTATCATAACTCTTTTAGTATGATCTTTAGTAAATATATCTTTAGATTCAATAATATCCACAATAGCTTGTAAAGTTTGTAATGTAGAATTAGAAAGTTTATTATAAGTATCAAATAGCTTATTATACAACTTAGATGTCTCTATAATAACTTTAGTTTGAAATAACAAAGTAGTATAAAATAATACATCTTGTTCAGAAACATTCTTTAGAGATTTAATGAAATCATCAATAGCTTCTGATAGAAATTGCTCAGTTTTAGAAATATTACCAATTAAAGAGAAAGCAGAGGCAATATTAAAGGATAATAATTTATTTTTATAAGGATCTTTAATTAAATCTCTAGCTTTAACAAGAATATCAATAGAATTAGATAATTTTCCTTCAAAAGCGTAAATTAGAGCTAAAAAGTACTTTATTTCGTTTTTATTAGGATTTATTTCTAAAGCTTTTTCAAAATAATCTTTAGCTAAAGAAAATCTAAACCTACTAAGCTCAATTATCCCCAAATAATAATACACTTCAAAATTAGTATACCCTTTAGCTAATAATTTTTTAAACAAAGAATAAGAATATTCAATATCTCCTTTTTTAAAGGATAATAAAGCAGCTAAATTAAGAAAATTAATATTATCAGGTTCAATTTTAAGTGCTTTATCAATATAATAAATAGCATTATCTAAATTATTTAATCTTTCATTAATTAAAGCTAATTTTTCTAATACTTCAGGCTCTTCAATTATAGAATAATTTAAAACTTCTTCTAAGATCCTTTGAGCTTCTTTATAATCTCCTTTATATATGTAAATTTCAGCCATTTCTTTTAAAACTTCATTTATATTATAATTAAAATCTAAGCAATTTTTTAATAATTTAAGGGCTTTATCAAATTCATATTGTTTTTTAAAAGCATTAGCTAAATAATAATATATTTCAGGATTATTTGGGTCTAAATCCCTTGCTTTATATAACACTTCGATAGCATCTTCTAACTTATCCATTAAAATTAAGTGCTTTCCTAATAACAAATGAGCTAAAGAAGATTTCGGATTTAGCTCCGTAGCTTTCTTTAAATTAGAAATAGCATTACTAAATAAATTTTGACTTAAATAAATATAACCTAATAATAAATAAGACATATCAAAAACTGGATTTAATTCTATTAATTTCTTTAATAAAACAATAGCTTTTGAATAATCCCCAGAATCTATACTCAACAAAGAAAATAAATAAATAATATTCTGATTATCATTATACTTTGAAATTGATTCTTCAAAAAAAAATTTATAATCAGAATTCCTAGCATATAATATCCAACCTTTTAGTAAGAGATTGTAAGGTTCAGTTCCAGCTTTTAAAATTAGTTCCATATTTTCTAAAGCTTTATCAAGTATATAAGAAAACTTAGATAAATCAACATCATTAACATAATAAATCCTTGGTACATTATAAAAAAACTTGGTAATAAAATAATCTTCTATAAAATTAAAAACTTTTTCCTTTCTACCCCATTTTATCAAAAAAAAAGTATAAAAAAACTTACCCTTAATAAATAAAGGATAACTTTCAACAAGTAATTGAAAATTCCTAAAAGAATCAACAAACTGTTCTATCTTATCGTATAACAACGATAACTCTAATAATATTAATGGATCTTTTTTGTTTTTTAGTTGGTTTTCTAAAATAGAAATCCTATTCTTTATAGCCAAATCATCTATCATACAATCAATTATACTTTTCTTTATTAATATTTATTTTGGCTTTTAAATAATTTAAATCAATATAAAATCTATAACCACATAACAAACATGCAAATTCTTTGACTTCCTTTTCCTCTTCTAGAAATAAATCTTCTATATCTATATCTTCATAAATAATTCCTCTACATTTGGGGCATTTAACTCCTTCAATTATATCCCCTTCTAATTTATCCCAATCCAAATCATTTATAGATTCTTTTAATATATCTTCAAGTATTTCGTTATCTTTTTCATTGGCTTTATTTTTTTTATTATTTTTATTTTCTTTACCTTTTTTAGTATTTTTTTTTCTATTCATATAGTTAATTAAATTTAAAAACTAATTAAATTTATTAAATAGAGTAGTTATTCGGGATTTTTTTCTAGCACTTTCATTTTTATGAATAACTCCTTTAGAAACCGCTTTATCAAGTTCCTTATAAAGCTCCCTTAATTTCTCATTAATTGTATTCTTTAATTCTTCATTTTTATTATTAGCATATTGTAGTATAAGTTTTTTTGTATTTTTAAATAAAACTTTCACTTTTTTAAGAATAGCTTTATTTCTTAGAGTTCTTTTAAGAACTTTTCGTAATAGTTTAGCTTTTTTTAATCTTCGTTTTTGTTTTTTATTAACAGTAGTCAATTAACTTCACCTCCGAAATTTTTTTTATTTTTTACTTTTTGCAAGATTAATAATATCATTAATAGTTAAAGATTTAGGTCTTTCAATAGGATAATTAACAGCTCTAGCCCAAATGACTTGAGCAGTCATCCCTAAAACCCTAGAAACTCCAAAAACAACCGTATAAAACTCTGTTTCCTTTATATTATAATGATAAAGCATTGCTCCAGAATGTCCATCTACATTAGGATAAGGATCCCTTACCTTACCCCTTGAAGATAAAACTTCAGGTACAACCTTATATAACATCTTTATTAATCTAAATATATTAGAATCAAGATGATATTTTTCAACAAAATCTTTTAAAGCTAAGTACCTTGGGTCGGTAACTTTCAAAACAGCATGCCCAAAACCAGGGATTATTTTACCAGCATCTAAATAAGAATTGACGTAATTATACAACTCTTCTTCAGATGGTAATCTATTATAAAATGAAAGTATAGAAAGTATCCATTTTAATGAATCACTACTGGCACTTCCGTGTAATGGACCTGCCAAGCCATTTAGCCCTGCACTTACTGAATAATAAATATCAGACAAAGCAGAAGAAACATTAAAACAAGTATGAGCACTAACATTTCCTCCCTCATGATCACTATGTAATATTAAATACAATCTCATTAAATCAGCAAAGTCATTATTAAGTATATAATCATCATAAGGGTTAAGCATATAGGCAAAATTAGCAGCCCAATCTAAATCTTTATTAGGATTAATAAAAACATCATCCCTATAAGTTCTTCTGTATATGTAAGCAGCAATAATAGGAGCACGCACTATCAAATTCAAAGAATCATCTAACATAGGTTTCCAATAATCAGATTTAGATAGATTATGTAATTCCTTAGTGAATATAGATTCTCGTTGCATAGATAATATAGCAATTGAAAATTGAGTCATAGGATGAGTATTAGAAGGAATATTCCTTAAAATCTCTATAACATATTGTGGAAGCTTTTGCTTAGTTTTTATATATTCTTCTAATTCTATAACATCACTTTCATTAGGGATTTCCCCCGTTAATAATAAATACCATATACCCAAAGCATAAGGGTAATTAGCTCCCTTAGGTTTTGGTAATTTTTCCAATACTTCGCTTATCTTATACCCTCTAAATTTAATCCCTTCATAAGGGTCAACAAAAGAAGTTTCACAAACTAATGCAGGAACATCCCTCATTCCCCCCAAAACTTGGCTAACTTTTATACTATCTATAGCAACGTCTCCATAATTACTAATTACTTCCTTATAAGTCTTTCTCCAATTTTCAACTATATTTTCCATTTTTTCTTTTAATGAAGTTTTAACTATCATAGAAAATCCCCCTTTTTATATAGTTAAACTAAATTAAATTAAACCAAAACTTTTAGATTATACAATTCCTTACAAAGTTCAGATATTTTATTAGCAGAAATATCCAGCTCTTTCTTTTCATTTTCTTCTAAATCAAATTCTATTATTTTTTCTATGCCGTTTTTTCCCAAAACAACAGGTAATCCAATGACTATATCTTTATATCCATATTCTCCATTAACATATACACTAATAGGTAATATTTCTTTTTTATCAAATATAATTGATTTAATCATTTTGAAAGTAGCTGCAGCGGGGGCATAATAAGCTGAAGAATTTTTTAATAAACTAACTATTTCAGCTCCACCTTTCCTCGTCCTTTCAATTAAATTACTTTGTACTTCAAGATCCACTAAATCTCTTAAACTAACTCCAGATACAGTAGTATATTTAACACTAGGTACCATAGTATCTCCATGACTACCTAATACAAAAGCGTTAATATTATTTTTAGATACGTTTAATTTTTCACTAATAAAATGAACGAATCTGGATGAATCTAAAACCCCTGCCATCCCCATAACTTTGGTCCTATCAAATCCATAATTACTTAAAATTTTATAAGTTAAATAAGTCATAGCATCTAAAGGATTAGAAACTACAATAACTATACAATTTTCACAATATTTAGGAATATTTTCAGATACTTCCTTAATAATAGAAGCATTAGCAGATAGTAATTCTTCTCTAGACATCCCTGGTTTTCTTGCTAAACCTGCTGTAATAACTATAATATCTGAGTTTTTTATATCTTTATAATCATTAGTTCCAATGACTTTAGAATCGGAATAAAAAATATTTAGCATTTGATTTATATCTAGGGCTTTACCTTGAGGCATATCTTTAACTATGTCATATAATACTACATCTGATATTTCAAAAATAGCTAATAATTGAGCTAAGGTAGCCCCAACATTTCCAGCTCCAATTATACTAACTTTTGCCTTCATTTATTATCCCTCCTGCTAAATTTTTATTTTACTTTATATTTTTTATACATTTTCATGGAGTATATCTAAAGCGTTTTTTACCTTAATAGTTCCTACTGTTATATGAGTTATATTACCATCAATAAAAACTAAGAATATTTCCTTATATCCTTCAATTTGTTGCTTTAAAGAATTAAGAAATATTGAATGAAATTTTTGCCAATCTGGAGTAGGAGTTAATGATTCTAATTTATAATATTCATTTTGTAAATCATTAATTAATTCTTGTAGTGTTTTTTTAGCTCTTTGAATTATAGGATCATCCAAATTATTATCAATAGGATTAGAAGAAAATTCTTTTAATAAAGCTATAATATTTTCAATATCCTTTTTATTAGCTAATAATTTTTCTTGTATTTTTTCTATGTTATCTAAGATATTAGCTAATTCATTTAAATAAATATTCTCCATATTTATTATATTTTATATTTTTTTAGTAAATCCTATATTAAAACTTTAATTAATTGAATACAAAAAATTTTTCTGGAATAAAATTTAATTTTAAATTAGTAAAATTAATTTTTATATTAATATCTTTTAATTCTTTATTATTTGAATTATTTAAAAAATTAATAAAACTGTTAATATTGATAAAATAAAGGTAATAATAGTAATCTGAATCTTCTTTTTTAATAAAATAAATATAATTTTGATTTCTAAAAGCATAAATAACGTCTTTTATAGAAAACAAAGGATTAACTTCTCTATTAAATTTATTAAATTTATAAAAAGTTAAGCCTTCATTACTTAACGTAATAAAAATAAAATCATTTTTAAACTTAATATTTGAAACATAGAATCCACAATTCTCAATTAAAATAAAATTATCTTTATCATATACTATTGCTATTGAATTATTATCCTGAATAAATAATAATTTATCGATTTTATCTAAAATAATATAATTTGATTCATAGCTATTTACTGCCTTAACTTTATAATAACAATTATCATCTATATCCTGAACAATATAATAAAATTCATCATTTATTTTTTCAAAGAAAGAATACAAAACTAAATCGTAATTATCCACAAATAACTGATTAATTATAAATAAATTTTTCTTATCAGAATCTGAGATTCTTTTAAGTAATTTTAATACAATTTTATTATTAAAAAAATCCACAGCAAAAATAAAATAATCATTATCTATTTTAGCCAATATCTTGTTATTATAGGAATATAATACCGCTATATTTTTAAAATTAAGTTTAAAAATACTTTTTACAATATCTTCTACATTATACTTAAAAACATTTTTAATATTAAATTTTTCATTTAATTCAAATACAAAGATAAATTTATCAAAGATTAAAAAAAGATAGTTTTCTTTATAAAAAGATCCAATATATTCAGAAAAATCGCTAAAAGAATATATTTTTTTTATACTAAAATTTCTAAAAAAATTCCAAAAATAAAATTCCCGTTGATAAAACAAATATAAATTATAAAAATTATTATAAAAATTTAAAAACAAAAAATAACGATTATCAGTTTTAATTAAATCCAAAAAATTATCAATAATTTTATAATTTATCTCTAGATTTTTATAATAATATATCTTATCATTTAATAAAATTAATTTATTATTAAAATTAGTATTTTCTTTTATATCATTTATATTTAAATCATTTTTTGCTAAAACAATAAAATTAATTACAAAAATGTATATAAATATATAAATTACTAAAATATTTCTAAATTTTTTTTTAAAAATTTTATAATTATATTTTAACATTAGTAAAAATTAGTTTATAAACTTGCTCATATAAATCTTCAAAATAAAATGGTTCTCCATCGAATTTATTAATTAATAAAGAACTTTTAGTTCCATTAAACATATAATATAATCTTCTTAATTGGCCCAACATATTTTGTTCAAAAAATACAACTTTTTCCATATTATCTATTAATTTCTCTATTTTTTCTATTGGGAAAGGATATATAGTTATAACTTTTATTAATCTAACAGGCACATTAGTTTTATTATGTAGCTCTTTTAATACATCTAATAGATAATAGAAATTAAAACCATAAGCTATAAAAGCAACTTTTGGATTTAATCCGATATCTATATGATCCACATAATATTCATTAAAATTTTGTAATTTTCTTTTTCTTTTAAGCATCATATTATGTCTTACTTCTTTATTTTCTGTAATAAATCCCTCTTCATCATGTTCATTACCAGAAATCTGGTAAGAAAACCCAGCAGTTCCTGGAATAATTCTATAACTTATCCCATCATCTGTTATAGAATACCTATTTAATTCCCCATTAAAATTAGCTAAATATTGCTCTTTTGTATCATTATTAACATACTTTCCTCTATTAATTTTTATATCAATTTGTTCAAGATTAATATAGTTAGTAGTATAAACATTTTCTGCTAAATTTAAATCAGATAAAACAATAACAGGTAGCTGATATTTTTCAGCCAAATTAAATGCAACATTAGCATAAACAAACATCTCATAAGGATTAGAAGGGAATAACACAATTTTTTCTATATCCCCATGTCCACAAAAAACTACATTAAGGATATCAGAGTCTTCAGTTTTAGTTGGTAATCCAGTAGATGGTCCTCCACGTTGTACATCTATTATAACGATAGGGGTTTCAGTCATGTATGCATATCCTATAGCTTCTACCATAAGGCTAAATCCTGGTCCAGAGGTAGCAGTAGCTGCTCTAACTCCTGCTATAGATGCTCCTATAGCTGAATTAATTGCAGAAATTTCATCCTCCGTTTGTATAGCTACTCCACCAAAATCTTTTATATTTTTTATCATCATCTCTAAAATACTACTAGCAGGGGTTATGGGATAACCTGAAAAATATTTAACTCCAGCATATAACATCCCCAAAGTCAATGCCTCATTCCCTGTTAATAAACTCATTCTTTTATTATTACTTATAGAAGGTATAATTATTTCTTTTAAATTATTTTGGTTTATATAATTTTTAACAAGATTATATCCCTCTAAAAAAGCTTTTTTATTATTTTCAACTACATTCATAGATTTTTTAGAAAATCTTTTTTCTATTTGTTTAAAAATATGCTCATAATTTAGGTTTTTAAAGATAGCTAAACTAGCTCCTAAAGCTACCATATTTCTAGATAAAGTATTCCCTGTTATCTCTCTTGCTATTTTAGATAAAGGTAATTGTATTTTAATAGCTTCTACATCATTAATTCCTTCAATATTTGTTGATTCATCATATATTATAAAAGTATCTTTGTTAATCTGTTCTTTAGATATCAAGATAGCTTTTTCATCCAAAGCAATTAAAACATTTAAATTTTTAGACCTAGCATGAACTTCATTTTCAGAGAATAATACTTCAAAAGTAGTATTACCTCCTTTTATTCTAGAAGAGTATTTTCTATAGGATGAAATATGAAACCCATTTTTAAAAGCGTTATAAGCGAAAATATGCCCAGTAGAATCTATCCCTTCTCCTTGCTCACCTGAGATTTTCCATAAAAATTTTATAGAATCACTCATTTTATTTCCTCCTTAAGTAAAATAAAATTCAATTAATTAATCCTTTTATAATATTTAACATTTTCTAAGCTCCCCCTTTTTAAATATATTTACAATATTCTTTACAACAAAAGGATAAACTAAAAAAACTATAGAATCTTAGTATAAAGAGATCTTAATTAAAAGTATTAAAAATATTAAACAAATGCTAATAAAAATATTCAAATTCCTTATAATGCTTTTTGTTTTTAGTATTATTAATATTTTATTTTATAAATCTTTTGCTGAAATAAACAGGTTAAATGTTATTTTTGAAAAGAAATTATCTAATCCAGAAAAACAATATGTTTTAATTAACTTAAGAACAATTAATAATCTAAAATCAGCATTCTTTTATAATTTAAAAAATCCAAATAATGTTGATTTAAATAACTCAGAAATCCTTATCCTTATTTTTTATCAAAATATTATGAAAGAAAATTTATATTATATACTAATTCCATTAATAAATATAGCTACTAATTTAAAAATAAACGATATAAAATTATTTTTTTATTTTAATAAAGAAATAAATTGTAATGAATGTAAAAAATCAATAATAAATCATCTTAATTTAATTGCTCCCTACTTTGTTTTTGAAATAAAGGAAAATATGATATTAATAACTCCTACAAAAGAGTTTTTAAATCAGTTAAATTTAAATTTATATGATATAACTAAAGAAATTTACAATTGTTCTTATGAAATTTATACCCCATACTAATAATTAGTATAAATAATGAATAGTATAATTACTGAAAATATATTAAAAAAGCGATTTTATTTTAAAGTTAGTGATTTTATTGACATAGATTATGATTTTGTAAACATTCTCGAAAAATTTAACATAGAAAAATATACAGATCATTATATTTTATTTCCTTATTCAATTAATACAGACACGAGAGTTTTTAGTGAAAATTTAAACCTAATAGATATTCTAAATAAAAGTAGCTTAAAATTTATAAAAATTTTTATATGTATAAAAGGGGAAAATTTTGATAGCCATAATTTTATTAATGATATCTTAAAAAAAGATATAGATTTAGTTATAATCGAAGATAATTTTTATAAACAAAATCAACAGCAAATATTAAATCTATTTAAAGTTTATAATAAAGCATTTATAGTAGTTAGTAATAGTGTTAAGTATTTAGGTTTAATTTCAAGAATTTTTATAAAAAAAATAAAACAAGATAACGATATAAGAATAATAGGAATAACAGGCTCTGCAGGTAAAACTACCACTAAAAATCTACTTTTTAATTTGTTATCGTTCTTTTTTAATGAAAAAGTAGTTGCTAGTAAAAAGAGTTTTAATAACGAAATAGGAGTTCCTTTTACAATATTTTCTATTAATAAAGATACTCAATATTTAATATTAGAGATGGGTATGCGAGGTTTTAATCAAATAGAATACTTGGCTAATATATCAGACATTGATTATGGGATTATAACTTCAATAGGACCAGCTCATATCTTACAAGTTGGGAATATTACTGGAGTTAATAAAGCTAAAGGAGAACTAATTGAGTATTTAATTAAAAATAATAAAAACTTTTTTATTTTACCTAAGGAGTATAAAATAAAAGAACATATAAAAAACACTAATTCAATCATACTACCTAACAAAAATTATTACATTTTTAAATATAATATAATTAATCAAGAAAATAAATTTTTAACTACATTTTACTTAAAATTTGGAAAAATACTAAAAAAATTTGAAATAAAAACTATACTATCTAAAGGAATCTTAAGGAATTTTTTAATGGCATTAGTTTTTATTAACAAATTAATAAATCTAAACTTAGAAACAAAAGAAAAAATAAAAGAAAAGTTAATATTAGATTTATTTAATTTCATAGAAAATGATTTATTTAACCAAGCTACAGAAGAAAATAGATTTAATTTTAAAATAAAAAATAATTTATTTATATTAGATGATTGTTATAACAGTAATCCTTTATCTATGAAAGAGAATTTAAATGTAATTTATAAATTAATAAATTATTTTGATAAAGCTTATTTAGTTATAGGTGATATGTTAGAGTTAGGGAAGTTTTCAAAATTTTATCATAAACTTATATTTAATAAAATCTATAATATTTTAGAAACTAATAAAAACAAAGTAGAAGCTATTTTAGTAGGCTCTGAATTTAAAAAAATTAAATATAATATTAATAATAACTATATTAAGCATTTTGAAAATGTAGATAATCTATTAGAATATATAACTTTGAATTTAAAAAAAGAATTAAATTATTTCAATAAAAAAATTTTGATAGATATAAAAGCATCAAGAGCTATCCAGCTAGAAAAAGTAGTAAATCTAATACTAAATGAATTATAAAACTAAAAAATATATGAAAAAAAATAATAAAAAAGAAAAGAAAATCAAAAATGATACAACATTTAAAAGCCCTCCAATTGAAACTATTACAAAATCAGCTTCAAATTTTAATGTTAAAATATTTTCTATAGATTTTAAATATAAGAGAAGTAATTTTGATGTAAATAAATACAATAATTTTTTAGCTAGTGTTGATAGTGATAATGAATTAGAAATAGAGATATTAATAAATTTAGTATATGCCCCTGTGCTAACATTAGGTCCTGGGATAAGAATCGGTATCTGGTTTCAAGGATGTAGTATAAGGTGTAAAGGCTGTATATCAAAACACACCTGGGAATTTGATAAAAAATACACAATAAAAATATCAGATTTAATAAAACAAGTAAAACAATACTCAAAAACGTATAATACTAATTCAATAACAATAAGTGGTGGGGAGCCTTTTGATCAACCATTAGCACTTTTAATTCTATTAAAGGAATTAAAAAAATTGAAATTTAATGATATACTTTTATATACAGGCTATAAAATGAGTTATCTAAAAAAAAGATATAAAAATATATTAGATTATATAGATGTGATAATAGATGGCCCATTTATAGAAACCAAAAAAACTAATAAAATTTACAAAGGCTCTAGTAATCAAAAAATGTATATACTTAATACTAATTTAAAAGAAATCTATAAGGAATATAGCAAAAAACTAAAAACTAACAAACTCCAAATGATAAATAAAAATAACGAAATATATCTAATAGGGATTCCTAACGTTGATTTTCAAGAAAAAATAAAAAACAAAATAAATCTCATATATTAATAATTTTTAAATTATTTTAAATTTTTTAGATTCATTTAAAATAATAGAAATACATTTAGCAGTTAAGATAGCATCTTCTAAAGCGTTATGTACATTACTACTTCTTTTTAGATTAAAGAAATTAGCAATAGATTCTAAACTCAAGCTTTGGGGTACATCAATATTATTATTTTTTAGGATTGTAAAATAATAAAAAGCTAATATTTTTAGGTCTAGGATTTTATGAGAAAATGGATAAGGGATTTGGTTTTGTTTATAAGCATATTGTAGAAAAATTATATCAAAATAAACACTTTGTCCAGCTAATACTAAATTCCTTAATTCCTTTTTATTTTTTAATTTTAAAGACTTTAGTATCCAGTCTTCAAACTGAGGAATTATTTCATAAATAGCAGGGGAATTTTCTAAATCAATCATAGATAAATAATGTACTTTTTGTGCTTCTTTTGAGAATCTATTTTCATAAACTGGACAAACATTACTAAAAAAATTAGATATTTCATTAAAATCCTGATCTAATAAAACTGCTCCTAATTGAATTATTTCGTGATATCCTACTTCAGTTCCAGTAGTTTCTAAATCTAAAACTAAATACATTTTAACCCCTTAAATTGTATTCATATTTTTTTTATTATTATTTATTTTTAGTATCCCTTTATATTATTATTATAGACTTTTATATAAATTCCTTAGCAATAATGAAGGGTAAAAGAGGGAAAAATATAATAATAATAAAAGATATATTGTAAATAAAAAGTAAAAAAACAATAGGTGCTGGGGTAGCTCAGGGGTAGAGCAGCTCACTCGTAATGAGCAGGTCGTGGGTTCAATTCCCATCCCCAGCTAATTAACACATATGAATAAAAAAAACATTAAATATCATATAATATTTTTAATTTTTTCATTAATTGTATTTAAAATAGTACTTGCAAATACTACTATAAGTTATAATGAAAAATTTTTAAGTTATTTATCAAGATACAATCAATATTTTTTATGGGATTTAGAGAATAAAAAATTAATTAAAACCAGTAATTTACCGGAAAAAATAAAAAGTGTTTTTTATATAGATAATGATAACTTAGCTCTTTTATCAGATAACTCAATTTTAATAGCTAACAACGTTATTTTAAATCCCCAACAAGAATATAACATAAACTATAATCCATTATTTCTATATACTTTAAATCCTACTGAAAACTATTATAAGTTCTTATTATTAACAGATAAAACCATTAACATTTGTGAAATAAAAAATGATAAATTAAAATATCTAAAAAAAGATACTATCTTAAAACCAACAGATTTAAAATATATTTCTAATAATGAGTTTTTAGTAAGTGCTAATAGGTTTGTATATTTATATAGTTTATCTAGTTTTTTATGGTTTAATTTTATAAGTAAAAAGAAAATGTTAGATTTTGATAAATTTGTTATTTCAATAGATATAGATACAAAGAAAAATAAGTTTTTAGTTTTAACAGCAGATGGGATTTTAAATTTATATACAATTAATTTTCAAAACCTAAAGACAATACAATTAACTAAAGATGAAAAATTAGCTTTATATGCTTTAAACAATAGCGATATAATAGTAAGTGATAAGACCTCAAGTATAAGAGTTTATGCCATTAGTGGTAGTCTAAAAAATACTTTAAACTTACCGGGAGATGTAATTAGTATAGAAAAAACCACAGATAATTTAATTATAATTTATGGAGATCCAGAAAAACCAAAATTAAAAATCATAGATAAAGAATATAATACAATTGCAGATATATAACAATAATAATTCAATGCTAAAATTGTTTTTGTTAGTTTCCATTTTTTTTATTTTAATCTTATTTATACCTTTTATTATAGCGCTTTTTTTATATTTTTTTAAGAAAAATTCATACATAGAAATTAAATTAAACAAGATTTTCTTTATAAAAGAAAATAATACAACCAACGCGATTATAGGATTTGAAGTTATATTAAAAAACAGTGGAAATTTTCACAGTATAATTTTAGATATAATTCCTTACCTTAATCCTCCTTATTTAAATTACTTTAAATTATGTATAAACAATCCAGTAAGTACTTATTTTGATACTATTATAATAAAAAAAAATAAAGAACAAAAAATTTATTGTATATTTATATCTAAAGATTTCTATAATTTAAAACCAGAAGATTTAAAACAATTTTACCTTAGTTTAAATATATTATATTATGATTTAAAACCATTAAGAACTTTATATAAAGAGTTTAATTTAAAAGATTTTGATAAAATTTATACAGATTTACCAATTGAATTAGCTAATTTATTTAATCATTTAACTAAAAAGCAAGAAGTCCAAATAATAAATAAATCTGTTAAAGAAGAATTCAATATATATTGCTTAAAAACTCCAATAATAACACATTTTAATAATGATGAAGAGCTAATTAATTTAATAATAGAAGGCTTAAAGTTAATAAGAGATAAAACAAATGGGAGCAAAAAAGTTTTAATATCGATAGCAGAAAGCTTAGTAGCTATTATTCAAAAAAGAGCGTTTAATATTTACTCAATAGAACCTAATTTTTTAGCCAAGTTATTTAATCATTATTTTAATGAGGATAGTTCATTATCAAGTAACTACGCTTTGAACAAAGTAATACAAGAAATAGGATTTATAAGATTTTATATAGGAATAATAGCAGGAATATTAGGGAAATTATTAAATCAAAGTGGGTGGTTTTATAAAGTAGCTGGTAGGAAAGCAGCAGCAGTTGATGATGCAGGAGGAACTATTAGACCTTATGATAAATATGTAGTTTTAGCACCCGATAATCCCGATACCTGGGCTATTTACTTTAAAAACAAACTCATACAAAAATTAATAGAAAATAACTTAGAAAATTTTAAAAATTCAGTAGATATATTCATAGTAGATGCAAATGACTTAGGAAAAGTTGATATTCTTGGAAAAACAGATTCCAACAAAGATATCAATGAATTCATAATTAATAGTTTAAAAAGTAATCCTCAGGGAAATGATGATCAACAAACACCTATTGTATTAATAATAAAATAATAAAATAATAAAAAATATCTTATAAAGGGAAAATAACAAAAATATAGAATAATTAAAATAATGATGTTAGTTAGTGTTTTAGCTATTAGTATAAATATTTCTACTGATATCTTTGTATGGATATATGCGTTATTAGTATTATTTATTTACAGCTTTTTGTATAAAGATAATATATTTTATAAATTTGCGGAGCATTTATTTATAGGTGTTTCTGCTGGATACTGGGTAGTTTATACTTATTGGAGTTATCTACACCCTAATATATTCCTTAGTTTAGAAAGAATATTATACATGAATTACTTACACAATTCTTTAATTAAAGATCAAGTAATACCTTATTATAATTTTGATTTAATACTACCAATAGTAGGGAACTATAAATTAACATTAGGATTACCTTCACTAACTTCTAATTTTTGGGCATTATTAAACATAATAATTCCAACAATATTGGGATTATTAGTTTTAGCAAAGTTATTTCCCAAAATTGGATGGGTTAGTAGAATATCCATTGCATTTATAATAGGTGTTACAGCAGGTATAAACATATACTCTACAGGGATAGCAGATATAATAAAACAAATAAATTCAACAATAAATCCAATATTTAACCTTACTACAGGATCTATAGATTGGGTTTCAACTATAATAATGTTAGTAGGTGTTTTATCTACTTTACTATATTTTTATTTTGCTATAGAGTTTAAAGGGCCAGTATTAAATGTAGTAAAAATAGGGATAATATTTTTAATGATAGGGTTTGGGACAGCCTTTGGTTTTACTGTAATGGCGCGTGCATCCCTAGCTATCCAAATCTTTAATTTCCTAATCAACCAATGGTTAGGCATAAAAATAAATTAGAAAATAAATTTAAAAATAAATTAATAAATTCAAAATATAATAATTTATGAATAATTTAGAAAATGAACAAAAAATCCAATACATATACGAATTAATAAAAAAATATGAACTACAAAATATAGCTTCATTTTTATTAGAGATAATGTATCCTTTTAGAAGAATAATAGGAAGCATAGTGCTAGTTTCTGAACCCTTTTTATCAATATTTATTAATCCCATTGAAATAGATTTCTTTTATAAACTATTTTATGAAAAAGATAATCTAAATAAACTAAAAAAACTTCTAGAGGAAGAAAACACTGAGTAAATATCTCCATTAATAATTCATTTAATAAGCAAACAATAAAAGGTATGAGTAATTTAAAAAATAAAGAAATAATTCAGGAGTTAGTAGGAAAGTTATTACAAAAAGATACATCTATATGGATAAAAGACGAAGAAATAGATAACAGAATAGATTGGATAGATTTAAATATAGAAAAGGTTATAGAAAATATTGAAAATAATCTTAAAGGTTATAAGGATTTTGATAATTATATTTTATTAGGGATGGGAGGTTCTAGTTTATCTAGTTTAGCATTCTCTAAAATATTACCAAATAACAACAAATTAATAGTTATTGATACAATTAACCCAAATTATATTCATAAAATAGAAAATAGTATTAAAAACAAAAAAAACTTATTTATAGTATCTAGTAAATCAGGAACAACTATAGAAACAGACACTCTTTTTAGATATTTTTTCAAAAAATATTTTAACAAAGATAACTTTATTTTTATAACAGATAAAAACTCAACTTTAGATTTAGAAATAAAAAATAATTATAAAGAATTAGTAGTTATAAATCCTAATGAGAATATAGGAGGAAGATACTCAGCTTTTACAGAATTCGGATTAGCTCCAGCTTATTTAATAGATATTAATTTAAAAGATATCCCTAATATAATAAATCAAACTAAAGATAATATTTATGATCTAATAGATTATGATTTATTTAATAATTTATTATCTAAAATAGATAATAATTATTTTGAAATAGTTTTTAAATATAATACAGATAAGGAAAAATATGTAGGCTATTGGTTAGAACAATTAATAGCAGAAAGTACAGGCAAAAATAATAAAGGAGTTCTTCCAATAATCTATGATTTTAGATATCATTACCTTGAAAATCAAAACACATTAAAAATATATGACTTACAACAAATAGAAAATATATTTTCTTATATGTATTTATGGTTTATACAAACTGGATTAATAGCTTCTTTAATAAAAGTTAATCCATTTAATCAACCAGATGTTAAATTATCTAAGGATACAACTAATCAAATTCTAAAAAATAAATCAAATTATAACATAAAAGATTATTATATAAACAATAGTTTAAATTTAAATAAGAATTTAGTTATAGATTTTATTAAGAAGAATCTTAATGAAAATAAAAGTTATATAGTTATTCAGTATTATGGGGATTATGATGATATAAATGATAAAGAGGAATTACAAAAGGAGTTAATTGAGTTATTTAAAATGCCTGTAATATTAAGTTTAGGTCCAAGGTATTTACATTCAATAGGACAACTATATAAAGGGGGGCCTAAAAAAGGGATATTTATACAAATACTTAATTATTCAGATAAAATACCTTTTGAACTAAAAGAAATAAATGAATTATTTATATATCAAGCGCTAGGAGATTTTATTACCACTAAGAACCTTAACTTACCAATTATAGGTATCTTAAAAGAAGGTTAATAAAGTTAATAAATGTTAATTAAAGATAAATAAACATGGTAAAGCCAAAAATAAAACATAAAGCAGCAGAAATATCAGAAAAACAAAAAGAAAAAGAAAAACTAGCCCTTAAAAATTTCATTGTAATTGTTATTATATTATATATAATTTTATCAATCGGAAATAACGTATATAATTCAAAAGTTTTTGCTAAAAAAGATAAAGTAATTTTAGATGGATTAGAAATAAGTTTTAATACTGATAAAGATAAGTACGATATAGGAGAAAAAGTAACAATATATTTAGTAATAAAGAATACTACTTCTTCAAAGAAAGAAATAAAATTTAATTCGCCAGATATAGCATATATAACAGTTTTAAGGCCAATAAACTTGGGGATAACTAAGTACTATACAACAGTTTGGACAAATAAACCTAAATCCAAGCAGATTCCTAATCCATATTCTATAACATTAAAACCATTTGAAAAGTTAGTCTTTCCAACTGTTTGGGATCAAGTAGATATGAATGGCCAACCAGTTAAAGTAGGTAGATATAAATTCATTGTGGAATTAAACACTCCAAAAGAAGTAAAACTCCAAGCAGAAAATTAATAAGGATCATAAATCTAAACTACTTAATTGAATGCTAAAAAAATAAACTCATTTGGTAGAAAAATCTTACAATTGATTTAAGAAAGATTTAGTTCTCAATTAATTTCAATTATAAAGCTAGTATTTCTAAGATAGTTTAATTTATTTAAAATTATAAACAGTCTTTTGTTTTTCAATTAAATTAATTACATAGTTTAATATTAATAAAAACAAAATATAAAATATAATAAGTAAAAACAAGCTATAGTTAGTATTATAAATATTAAAATATTTTTCAATAAAAGTAAAGATATATTCAGCAAAGAATAAATGGAAAACATAAATAAATAGAGAATGTTTTCCTAATTTATTAAAAAAAGACAAAAGCTTATCATTAGCATAAAGAGAATTGGGTAAATTAAGTAAAATATAAAAAAGTAAAAAAATTAAGCTTAAGCTCCAGTAGATAAAATCTAAAGTAGGGGGATAAAATAATTCAGCATATCCATCCCTTATTATTAAAATATCTTTAATATTATATAATCTTATACTCAAGATTAAAAAAACGAAAAATATAAAAATAAAAAAGTACTTATTAAAAAAAATATCTCTTTTATTGTAATATAAATTAAAGAAAAAAATACCCATTAAGGCAATTCCAAGGAAAGGGAAAATAGGGAAATAGCCATCTATTAAAAAATGCTTTAAAGAATAATTTACTAATACAAATTTAAAAAAAGATAAATCAAATAACTTAGCTTCAATAGGTAAATCAATATATCCATATTTAATTTGTAAAAAAGGAGTTATTATAAAAATAGCATTAGAAATAATAAATATAAGAAAATGAGATAATTTAAAAAATAAGCTATTAACAATAATACTAAATCCGATAAGATATAAAACATCAAAAGAACAAAAAGGGAAGATTCTATATATGATACTATCGATAAATATAGCCCAGAATATTATATATAATCCTCTTTTAAAATAGTAAGAATAGTTATAATTTTTAAAATAATGGTTATAGGTAATCATAAAATTAGATAATAAAATAAAGATGGGAGCCGCCAAGGTGTATAAGAATCTGAATACAAATGGGGGATTATCTATAAAATATGGGCTAAAATTAGCTAAAATCATAAAAAAAATAGCAATTCCTCTAAGTATATCTATTTTTTCGTCTCTTGAAAGCATTAGTTTATTAATTTATAATAACTTAAGGAGCTTTAGAATAAATTAACGACATTTTGAGTGAAACGTGCATTTTTAAGAGAAGAATGAGCTTCATCGCGATAATTTATATCAATGTTTTTAATAACATTAATTAAGAGATTTTTTAATTTTTCTTGGTTTTTAATAAAATTTTGGACAGCTAACTCATGAGAAACGGGTTCAATAGATGGCTCATCTTCTAAACCCACGTCATAATCAGTAATTAAAGCGATCCCAGCAAAAGCTATTTCTAATTCTCTTGCTAGAATAGCTTCAGGCATCTGAGTCATATTTATAACTTCAAATCCCATTTTAGTATAATATCTACTTTCAGCTTTTGTAGAAAATCTCGGTCCTTCTATTACAACAACTGTGCCTTTTGGATGGAAAGATAAATCTAATCTTTGAGCTTCTTTTATTATAATTTTTCTAAGATATTCAGAGTAAGGATAAGCAAAAGATACGTGAGTAGTAACTGGCCCTTCATAAAATGAATTAGATCTTTTAGTAGTTCTATCAAATATCTGATCTAATACAACAATATCACCAGGTTTTATATGAGGTTGTAAAGATCCTGCAGCACAAGGGCTTAAAATAAATCTAACTCCTAATTTTTTTAATGCCCAGATATTAGCTTTATAAGGTACAAAAGAAGGAGGATATCTATGATCTTTACCATGCCTAGGGATAAAAGCAACTTTCTTAGAATCTATTTCTGCAATTGCTATTTTATCAGAAGTAGGTCCATAGGGTGTTTCTATACTTATTTCAACTGAATCTAAAAATGAATAAAATCCAGTACCTCCTATTACCCCTATATCAGCTTTAAAAGCTTTTTCCATTTTAATTTCTCCTTTCTATTAATTACTGTTTAATTAATTACTCTTTATCTTCTCCTTCTTCTTTAAAGTATTTAAGGAAATCAGTAGGTTTGATTTTATCCAAGAACTGTTTAAACCTTTGCTTTTCTTCATCTTCTGGTAAATTAGAAATACTTTTAACTTCATTATTTTTTTCAGTATATTCAACAATTGGGACATTTTCCAATAAGTTTTCATTAACATAGATAGGTGCGTTAGTTCTAACAGCAATAGCTATACTATCACTAGGCCTTGCATCTATTTCATAAGTTTTATCTTTATAATTCAGGTATATTTTAGCGTAATAAGTGGATCCTTTTAGTTCTGTTATAACAATTTTTTCAACATTTACTTCTAAAGTATCAAAGATATTTTTAATCAAATCGTGCGTCATTGGTCTTTCTATTTTAAGTTTTTCCAAAGCTATAGCGATACTAGATGCTTCAAAATGTCCTATTACTATTGGTAGAATATTTTTGTTTTCTTCATCTTTTAATATTACAACCGCATCATCAGTAACAATATCAGTAGCTAATTGATAAATTTTAACTTTTTTTAGCTTCATAATTAATTTAATATAATATACTGGGCTATTTATATACCGCCTTAATTTGTATAATTATTTTAGCGTTCTTTAAACCCAGCAGGCGGTATTTAAGAACGCTAAATTTTAATTTTATTTTAAGGATGCCGGAGGCGGGACTCGAACCCGCACGCCTTGTAATAAGGCGGGAGATTTTGAGTCTCCTGCGTCTGCCAATTCCGCCACTCCGGCTTATTCTTCCTTTTATTATACTTATTTTACTTTATAAAGCTTTCCCCTCTTATAATCCTACCTACATCATTAAAAGAAACAAAAACTACAAATACTAATAAAACAATTAACCCTACTTTATGAAATATTTCTTCCTTATCAGGGGTTATAACAATATTTCTTGTATATAATCCAATTTTCTTCAATAATAAGGAAATTCCAATTAAGATATAATTTATAATAATAAAAAGTAATCTTCCACCATCCAAGGCAGGAAAAGGAAATAAATTAAATAATCCTATTATTACGTTAATTAATCCAACCAACATAAGATAATCATATATCCCCTGAGTAGCAAAATCATACATAATTTTAGTTATTCCTATAGGTCCTGCACTTTGCTCATAAACTGTCTTTAATGGAATATGCCCTGTAAATATACTTAATATAACATTTAAGTATTTAACGGTTACATCATAGATAGTAGTTATAGATTTATAAAATCCTCTTAAAAAATCTATTTCAAAAAATACCTTTGATTTAGGGTTGAATCCAATATAAGCAAAATTATTCACTTTATCCCATAAAGTTTTTATTTTAAATTCCTTTATTTCGTTTCCTCTCTTTACTTTTACATATATTTCTTTATCTTTAGCATTATGGATATAATCAATCATCTTTTGGCCATCTTTATAATTTAAAATTAGATTATCTACTTGTAAAATTACATCTCCAGTTTTTAAATACGAATATGCAGGTGTATCGGGTTTTACCATAAAAACTTCCGTAGTTATTGTAGGATTAAAAAATGAAAAAAGTATAAAAAATATGAAAAATGCTAATATATAATTAAAAAAAGGTCCTAAAAATATAATTAAGAACCTTGAATATAAGGGTTTAGAATAGAAATTAGTTGGGCTTACATTATTAGGATCATAATTTTCTCCTTCAGGTAAAACATACCCCCCTAAGGGTAATAATCTAAAACTATATTTAGTTCCATTTATAACCTTAGACCATAATTCTTTACCTAATCCTATGGAGAACTCTTCTACTTTAACTCCTGTTATTTTACATCCTAAATAATGCCCATATTCATGAAATAATATAATAAAAAAGAAAGCAAAAACTACTAGTAAAATATAAAAAATATTAAAAAATATATTAGTAAGTAATTCCATTTTAATTCCTCCTTAAATATATTATTAAGATAATACTTTCAATTTTAAAAGCTTAGAAGAATACTGAACGAAGGGTAAATTTTCCGTATAATCCTCAATTATTTCTGCATTAAAATCAAGCTTGATATAATAAGATATATTTAAAATTTCTATATATCCTAAAATAGTATTAGCTTTTACTATTGCTCCCTTAGTTATATTTAAATTCTTATTATTAGCAAAATAGAATTTCCCAACTAAAGTAGAAATAATATCAACAAATTTTTCATTATTTTCTTCGTAAAAAACTAACTTATATCCATCTTCTATTCTTTCTTTAAAATCTTCTAAATCACTTTTCTTATTATTTTCATTATCAGAAACAATAATTTCATTTTTATTTTTAGGCTTACTTTTTAAATTAGTATTTCTTAAATTATTTTCATTTTTTAGTTTATTAATTTTAATTTTTAAATAGAAATCGTTATTATTAATTTCAAATTGATTAATTGAAGATTGATTTATTTTTTTTAATATATTATCAACAATCTCTAAATAATTCTGGTTATCATTCATTATTATTTTTAGTAATATTTTTATTTTAGTTATTATTTTTATTGATTTTGTATTATAATAGTATCAGCGACTAATTGGCCATTATAATTTCTTATTGATACTTGTACATTTTTATTTAAAACTTCATTTAATGCAGTTTTATTATTTAATAATATATATTTCCCTTCTTTTTTAACAAAAATATTTGTAGTTTCATCAATTTTTAAAGCTAAATTATTATTATCATAAGTATAAATATTTATTTTGTTATTATCTATGGTAAGTAGCTTACCATAAATTAAAGAAGAATTATTAATTTGATTATTATTTAAATTAGTCATGTTATTTAAATTAGCTAAATATGAATCATTATTTGGGATATTATTTTTATTAGGATTTTCTAGGTATTTTGGTTGAAATTGTGCTAAATAATAATAATTAGGAACATTATTATTTAATTCCGATGACTTTAGTTCATAATATATTCTATTAGAAGGATAGTTAGTTAGCATCATATTATCATATGCTAAGTAATCTTTATACAATTTTAACTCATATGAAGCATATCCATAATTAGTAACAGGAGTATAATTATAATAAGGATAACTAATATCGTTTGATCCTATTTTATAACCATAAATATATTGATAATCAACTGGCAAATACCCAACATAAGATACTTTAACGGGGATATTATAATTATTATTTGAATAATTAGGGGTATTTTGATAATTTTTAAGTAGTATTTGATATTCTGGTTTATTGTTATTAATATTTTGATTAACTAAACTAAAATTGTCAACACTAATAGAAGAAACATACCCATTATTATAATTTAGAGTTATATCAGCACCTTCGTATAATGAAGCAGCATTAATTATATTTCCATTCATATCAACTACTTTTAAGTTTTTAGAAATGGGCAAATTTAATATTTCACTATCTGTTTTAACTACTACAGTATCTACTCCAAATCTAACAAACTTTCCACTTATAACTTGAGAATATGAAAAACTCATTAAACTAATGCTAACCAAACAGAATATTATTATTATTGTTAAGATTTTATTTATATTCTTCATTACTATTTTCACCTCTTATTACTTTTTCTTTATAATATAAATTTCTATCTATTATTAATATTCCCTTTTTATTATATTTTAATCAGTTTTTAATGTTAATTTTTTGTTAATTTTTAAATTTATTAATTTTATATACAAAATAATAAAAAATAATTAAAAAATAATGAATACTCTTATGCCTTGAATTTTGTGAAAGAATAAGAACTAAATTAAAAGAGTTGCGGGAGTGGGATTCGAACCCACGACCTTTGGGTTATGAGCCCAACGAGCTGCCACTGCTCCATCCCGCGCTACCTATTTATAATATTCTATATTACTTAAAAATTCCCTTCTTATATTATTCAAACTAACCAACTTATTAAGTTTTAGCTTCCCAGTAATTTTCAAAATTAGCCATTTAAAAGATTAGTTTCTAAAGATTTTTATTCTTAATGCTCATTAAATCAGCAAAAAATATTTTAAAAATATTATATACACAAACTGGTATTTTGTAAATATCAATTCATATATAAAAAGAGGTGATTGCTTAATTTATTCCTCATCCTTCTATGATACCTTAATAACCTTTTTCACATAACTCCAAAACCTAATAACTCATTTATACAAAACCTACAATTAGAAAACATTTATTTTTAGTCAATTTTTTGATACCTAAGTAATACTTTTGAATTTATAAGTGTATATTGAACTTCTCTCCCGAATTTTTTTATCGCTTCTTTTAGGGTGGTTTCAGCATTTACTATTTCAACTTCTACTTTTCCTTCCCTTTTCCAAAATTCCAAATACAAGAACTTCAAGCTCAAAAAGTTTAGGAGCCCAAATGTGCTTATTTTCACAATATGAGCAATGCATAAATTTTTTAAAATACCATTTTGTCTTAAAAAAAATCTTGTGCTTTTAGTTAGTTATTAGTTTAGAAAGTTTAACTATTTTCATTTTTTCCCTTTAACTTAATTTCAATATATGTAGAATTAATTAAGTAATGGCCAAAAGATATATATTTCTTTTTTTTGTTAAAATATTTAATTAAAGTTTTTAATTAGAATAAATAATTTTTTCTACTTCTTTTAATGTTTCTTTTTTTATAGGCTTTGAAATATCTAAACCCGTTTTTTCTTTATATTTCTTCTTAAATTCCTTTTCTAAATCAATTAAATCCTTTATAGCTTTTTTAAATCTATTTTTATAATATAAATCACCAATATTATTATATCCTTGAATTAATATTTTAATAGAAGAATCAAAATCAGTTTCTTCTTCTAAAAATATTCTACTTAACCTAACATAAGGTTCATAAGTATCAGGTTTAATAGCAATAGCTTTATAATAAAATTCTTTAGCTTTATCAAATAACTTAGCTTCATCATAACAAATGGCTAACAAATAGGGCCCATAAAAATCATTTTGATTTTGATTATAAAATTCATAAGCCCAATTAATAGCTCTATTAGTTTTCCCAATATCTATAGCATAGGTAATAGCTAAAATATAATATTTTCTATTTTCTTTATTGATAGCTAAAGCTTTATCGTAATAATTTAAAGCCATATCTACATCATTAACTCCTTCATAAAATTGTGCTAATTTAATATAATATCTATCGTTTTTATCTACATTAATAGAATTAATAAAATCTAATGCTTCTGGAATCTTAACATAACTCTTTTTATAAGTTAATCCTAAAATATAATAAGCTTCTAAATTATTACTATCTTTTTTTATATACTCTTTTATAATCTCATTAGCTTGAACTAATTCATCTAAATAAACTAATACCTTGGCATATTTTAAAAGTAATTTATTATCTTTAGTATAGTAATTTTCTAATATATTTTTTGCCTTAGAATATCTCTTATTTTCAATAAGAACATCCGTATAAATAGAAATTAAATTAACTAAATTAGAGTATTTCTTAGATAAAGCTAAATCATAGGCTTTAGATAATAAATTTTCAGAATTATCTAAATTATTTTTATCATAATTTATTTTTGCTAAAAAAATAATAGCATCAATATTATTAGGATTATATTTTAAAGCTTCATTAAAAATATTTTCACTTTGATAAATATCCTTTTTTACATTATACAAAATATATCCCCAATTATATAAAATTTTAGAAAAATTAAGATTTTTTTGGTTTTCATTAGAAATATTATCAACAAATTGCTCTTTTAAAATTTTTAAAACTTTTTTAGAGTTATCTAAATTACTATCTAAATAAGCATATAAAATCATTTTTGCTATTAAAGCATCTAATTTAGACTCTTTTTGAATTTCTTTTATAATTTCTTCTGCTTTGGCATAATCCTTATTTTCTATATATTTATTAAACAAATCTATTTTAGAATCATTAGCAAAAACTAATATCAAACTAATTACTAAAAAAACTAAAACAAAATAAAGAAAATATTTTTTTAAGATGTTTTTTTTATTGAAATTCATCAGAAACCCTAATAAACAAAAGTGTATATTCTTATACACTTTTGGCAGACTTATTTTTATTCCGCCACGTTAGCCTTATAGTCTGCAGGCGGTATTAGGATAATTACAAGTATATTACCTAAATTTAAACTTCCTTAATAACTCTCTTAAATGCTCTTTTTACTTTTATTGGTTGCATTGATATTGAGTCTTTAATTTTTAATATACCTTTTTAACAGTTTTTAGCAGGTATTTCAAATTTCCTTTATTTAATTTAAAATTTTTAATGAAAATCTTTATTTTAGAGATTTAATATTAGAATCAACAAGCCCTTTTCTAGTCAAAGTAAATCTTCCATTTTCATCTATTTTTAATATTTTTACAACTATTTCATCATTTAATTTTAAAACCGTTCTAGCATCACTAACAAACCCTAAACCCAATTCAGATACATGAAGCAATCCAATTTTACCAGGAGCAACTTCAACAAAAGCCCCATAAGGTTCTAATCTTATTATTCTCCCTAAATAAACATTTCCTTCCTTTATATTAACAATAGCTTCTATTATAGATTTAGCTTTAATAGAATCATCTTCACTAGAAGAATATATCAAAACCCTTCCATCTTCTTCTATATCTATTTTAACTTTAGTTTGTTCTATAATTTTTTTAATAATCTTCCCTTGAGGTCCTATTATATCAGGAATCTTAGAAGGTTCTACTTGTATAATAGTAACCCTAGGAGCATGAGGTGCTAAATCATTAGGTTTACTTATAACATTATACATTTTTTCTAAAATAAAATCCCTACCTTCTTTAGCTTGTTTTAGAGAATTATAAACAATATCTAAAGTTAACCCTTCTAATTTAGTATCCATCTGGATAGCAGTGATTCCATTATAAGTACCAGCTACTTTAAAATCCATTTCTCCAAAGAAGTCTTCAAATCCTTGAATATCAGTAAGCAAAACATAATCGTTTATATTTTTATCATTAGTAATCAATCCAATAGATACTCCCGCAACATGTTTCTTAATAGGTACCCCAGCATCCATTAATGCCAAACTACTACCACAAACAGAAGCCATAGAAGTAGAACCATTAGATTCCAAAACTTCAGAGACAACCCTAATAGTATATGGGAATTCTTGTTCAGATGGAATTAAATATTCTAAAGCTCTTTCTGCTAAATTCCCATGTCCAATTTCCCTTCTGCTTGGAGCTCTTAATGGCTTAGCTTCTCCAGTAGAAAAAGGTGGAAAATAATAATGATGCATATATCTTTTAAATTCTTCTTCTAGGATTAATCCTTCTATCATTTGTTGATCAGTTTTAGTACCTAAAGTTACAACTGATAAAACTTGAGTTTGTCCCCTAGTAAATAATGCACTTCCATGAGGATAAGGTAAAACCCCTACTTCTATTTCTATTGGTCTTATCTCTTTTAAATCTCTTCCATCTATTCTTCTCTTTTCATTTAAAACCTGTTCTTTTAAATATTTCTTTAAAAATTTCTTCTTAACAACATTAAATATAAATTCTGTTATTTTAGAACTATTAATTAACTCATTAAACTGATTTTTAACTTCATCAGTTTCGTTAGTAGAAACTAAATTAATTAAATTTTCTAAACTTATTTCGTCCATTAGGATATTTCTTTGTTTTTTATCTTTTTCATTTAATAATTTTAAATTTAATTCTTTAAAATATTTTTGATACATTTCAGTTAATAAAGGAGGTATTTCAATAGAAGTAGTTTCTATTTTATCAGGTTTTAATTCATTATAAATTTGATATTGAAATTCATTAATTAATTTATTTTTTTGAAAAATCTGAGAAATTAAATTAAAAACGAATTCTTCGTCAATTTCATTAACTTTAGCTTCTATCATAGTTATCTTATCCTCAATAGAAGAAACTACAAGATCAATATTTTCATTAGTTATATTAAAAGCAGAAACAGGTTTATAAAACGGTATAGGACTTATCAATAATGCTAAAGAAGTACCTAATAATCCTAGAATTTCAGGACGTTCTTTTATATCAGCAGAAAAGACATTAACATATACATTAATATCATTAAAAAAATTGTGATCTATTAAAGGCCTTATAGTTCTATCTATTAATCTAGCTTTAAGGATTTCATTATCACTAGGTTTTCCTTCCTTTTTTATAAACCCTCCAGGGATCCTACCAATAGCATACATCCTTTCAATATAATCTACAGTTAAAGGAGTAAAATCAACATCAGTTCTGGGTTTTTCACTAAAAGTTACAGCACACAAAACCCAGCAAGTACCACTTTTTACTACCACACTACTAGCAGCTTGCTTAGCTACCCTATTAATCTCAAATTCTATTTCTTTATCATCTATTTTTAAGATATATTTTTTCATAATCTTTTTTCACCCCTTTTAATAGCTTTTTAAAATCGTATATTTCCTAAAACTCATTATATAAACCCAAACGATTATTTCTAGCAAACTCGTTAGCTTTCTTAAAAATTTCAGAATATTTAACATTCGGAGGAATTGTATAAACCTTAGCATAACCATTTACAACCAATATCAAATTTAACATACAACCATTAGATAGATAAACATATGCCAAAATTCTGCCATATTTATCATACTTATTTATATCATACTCTAAATATAAATACTCTTGATTTTTAAGTATATTGTAAGTATATTCTTTAGCTTTTAAACCTGATGAAATAATTGTTTGTTCATCTTTATGAGTTCTTTTAACATCCCTTTCCAATTTTGGGTTTCTAGTACTTTCAGGAGTATCTATCCCTATTAATCTAACCTTATATTCTTTATTTTCATTTAATTCTATAACTTTTATAGTATCCCCATCTATAACTTTATAAAACTTAACTTTTTCAAAATCATTTAAAGAATTTTTTACAAAATTAGGATCTAAACTTTTTAAGCCATTTTGATTAATAAAATTAACATAATTTAAATAATAATCTTTATTTTGTTTATGTAATAAAATTAAAGCTAAAAGAATCAAAAAAAGAGAAATAAAATTTAAAAATCTTGCAAAAAAATTATTCTTTGATTCAATATTTTTTTTACTTGTCATTCATTTATTACTCATTTACTATGATACTAATTTAAGATTCAATTTGTAAAATTTTATCAAAATCCTCTTTTATTAAAAGTAATTTATATATTTTATATTTTAAATTCGAATCAATTTTATTTTTATTTTCAATAATATTTTCAAAATTTTCATTTAATATATTATAAGCTTCATCATAATACCCTTGAAGATCTATTATATTATTTAGATAAATTATTTTAACTTCATCATCATGCGGATATTTTATTATATAATCTTTTAATAATTTAATTTTATCTTTTAAAGATAAATTTTTAATACTACTTAATAGATTTTCTTTTTCTATTTGTTGAATTTTATCAGGAGGGATGAGATTAGAATAAGTTTTAAAAAGATACTGGATTAAGTCATTTTTACCATATTTTTGTAATTCATTTATTTTTTCAATAAGAAAATTAGAAGGATCAATGCCATTTAATTTTAAAGCTTCAACATATTTTAAAATATAATCTCCTTCTAAAGGACCCATATCTATTAACATATTAGCAATATCAAGTAATTTATTATAAATTCCTTTAGATTTAGCCATCTCATAAGCCCTATGTAAATATTCTATTTTTTTATCTTTTACATTAAATTTTTCTAACCAATTAGAACACTCTATATATAAATTAATGTTATATGGATCAATTTGTAATCTTTTTTCAAAAGTTTCTAGTATTATCTCGAGTAATTTACTTTTTTCTTCAGGAAAATTCTCTATTATGTTAAAGGAATTAAAAGTTTCTAAGAGTTCTATATATGCTTGAGCTTGCAAAAACTTATTTAAAGAATCAAATAATAATTTTTTTGCTTTTTCTTTTTGATCTAAAATCAATAGCCAATTAGAAGCTCTGATTCCAGTTTGAGCAGAGAATATCTTAGAAGAAGGATCATTTTTATATTTTTCTATTTTTTTTAGGCTAAGTCTAACCAGATCTCTATATAAACCTAAGGATTTATAAATATTTTCTGCATCATCATACCAACTTATACTTTGTAAAGGCTCACTAATATCTCCTATCATCTCTTGAGCTAATGCCTTCTCTAGAACATTACCACTGATTATCTTTATAACATTATCTATTAAAGATTTTCTAAATATAGTTTTAGAACTATTTAACTTAGATAAAGCATCTAAAAACCCTACTTTATAATTATCAGGATCAAATTTATATAAATTGCTTATATTACTTTCTATTTGTTTATACTCTTTTTCAGAAAAGCCTTCCCTATTAATTTTATCTATTACTTCTATTGTCTTATATATACCCCCTAATAAATTATATTTATTAGCAAAATCTTTTCTGAAATTAGAACCATAAGGGGCACTTACATTTATAATTTTTCTAACATTATCACGTATGACTTCCCTATAATACTCTTCTTCTTCACTTAAAATACAAAAACCTACTTCTATTGCTAACTCTAATATTAACAACTGTAGATTAACATTATTTTTTGCTATTAAATTAAATTTTTCTAAAACATTATGCAGAATTTTCTCATCATAAAAAGTTCTAAAATAATATGCTAAATCTAAAACAAAATTAGCTAATAAATAATCTACATCATTATTTTCTATAGCGGTATTTAAGTTATCTATTTTTTCTTTCCAAAAACTATCCATTATATTTCAAAATACTTTTTTTAATTATTTTTTATAAAAGATTATATACACTTAATAAGAAATTCTTCAAAAACTATAATACCCCTTGTAAACCACTGCCAATTAAAATAAATAGCTTTTCAAATATTATCTCTACACTTTAATATCTATATTAAAAAAAATTAGGACCAGATAAATTACTTGCTTTAATCGTTTTTTTTGTTCCTTTCTTGCTCCTCCTAAATACTTGTTTTTATTTATAGATACCCAATTTGATAGCAAACTTTTCATCTCAATAAGAAAGCTTTAAAAATAAAACTCTCCAGCAGATGTACTACCCGTTTAAAAAAAGATATTTTAATTAATTATTTTTCTATAAAAATCAAGCAATCAATTTTTTATTTAAATAATTCAAGTTTAAATAAAATAATAATAAATCAAATTCCATAAGCTTCTTTAATAGTTTCTTGGATTTTTCGTTTAATACGTTGAAGTGCATTATCAACTGATTTAATATGCTTTCCTATATTTTTTGCTACTTCATAATAAGATAATCCCTTTAAGTATTCTGCCAATACTTTAGATTCTAATCCACTTAGATATTTTTTCATTTTTTCTTTTATACTTTTAGTTAATTCTAAAGCGACGTATATTTCTTCAGGATTACAAGTTCGGGTACTTGCAATAACATCAGCCATAACTCTTTCCCCATTATCCTCAAAAATTGGCTTATTAAGAGAAACATAGGAATTAAGGGGTAAATGTTTTTGTCTAGTAGCAGTTTTAATAGCAGTTATAATTTGCCTCATTATACAAAGTTCAGCAAAAGCTCTAAAACTCGTTTTCTTATCAGGATTATAATCTCTTATTGCTTTAAATAAACCAATTAATCCCTCTTGAACTATATCTTCCTTATCAGCACCAACTATAAAATATGACTTAGATCTTGATCTAACAAAATTCTTATATTTATTAATTAAAATAGATATAGCTTTAGTATTTCCTTTTTTAGCCAACATAACTAGTTCTATATCCTTTAGTTCATCCAAAGATTGATTTAATAAGCCACTATCAAATATACTTCCTGAAAATACACCCTCCTCTTCTTTCTTATTTTTTTTACTTAATTTGGTTTTAGTTCTTTTCTCTAATTCTAAACTTTTTTTATCTTCTTCTATTTTTCCTTTTTTAGAATTTTTATTTTCTTTTAATTTTTTAGCTACCCTTGCTTTTTTTGACTTCTTTTGAATATTATCCATCTCCTTCTTTATTTCATCTTGATTAATATCGTATTGTTCTATATTAATCATAAAACTTCATTCCCCTTCCCTTTATCATTATTATAATTTTTTTTAGTTTTTCCTACCTTATTTTATTGATTATTTATCTACTAATAAAATAGTAAACAAAATTTATAAAATAAAATTTATAAAAATGTTAATAAATTGTTAAAAAAGTATTTTTAAATATTTTTTTTATTAAAGAGAAATCAATATCTAAAATAAACGTTTTATTTTTAAGTAAATTAACTAATATTTTACCAACAACACTTCCTAAGTTCATACAAGTAGCTTGGATTCTTAAACTACTAAAAGCGTAGTCATCACTACTTATATGCTTCCCATTAAATATCAAATTCCTATAATTACTCGTTATCAAAGTTCTAAATGGAATAAAATATCCATTTTCATTTACTTTTTTTTCAACAATTTTATCTTTAATATGAATATCAATAGGCCAAGTACCTACAGCTATCTTATCATCGAAATCTTTGGCACTTATCACATCTTCCATAGTTAATTGATATAAACCCTTTAAAATCTTATATTGCCTTATTCCTAACTTAATTGCAACCATATCTATATAACTATTTCCAAACCCATTTATAAATTTTTTCATAACCCTATAAATATAATTAACTTGCTTAAATGCTAAATAATATCCTATTCTTTCTATTAAATCATAATTTCTTAATATATCATTTATTGTAATATTTTTTTCATTTGAAGGTAATATAAAAGTACTACATTTTTTAAAAAAACCCTTCTTTTTTAAATCATTATTATTATTTAAAATAAAATTTATTATATCTTTAATAAAGATCCTTGAAGTATTAACATAAACATAGTTTTTAGAAATGTCTCCAAAAAATAAAAACCTATCCCTACTTAAAAATAATTCTTTATTAAATAAATATTTCGAAGCCAATTCAAAATACCCCGAAACACTTAAAAAACTGTTATTTACTATTAAACTTATATCAGTTTTATCATAAAAATCTTGTTTATTTTGTTTAATATAATCAATGATTTTATAGAAATTTACATTAGCTACTTTAAAAATAAGGGTAGCAGCTTGAAGACTATCAATATCCAATCTATATCCTATATCAATATAATTAGATAATTCTAAAATTCCAGAAGCATCTACAAAAAATTTCCCCTTAATCTTTACTCTTGTATTATTATACTTTATTATAACATAACGTATAATTCCATTCTTTTCGTAAATATTCTCTATTCTTGAATTATTAAATAAAACAAAATTATTTTTAAAATTATCAAAAAAATAATGAATAAAAAAAACATTATAAGCAATAGGATTAATAGGAGTTATAGAATATGAGAAATTAAGTGGATCTTTTATATGTCCTTTAGACAATCCATTTTTAATACAAAAATCCAAAAACTCCTTAACACTATCAGTTATAACCAATTTCCCGCTTAGAGTATGAAATCCAGCAGTAGGAAATATTAAAGAATTAACTAAAGCTCCACCAATAGCATTTTCTTTTTCTATAACGGCGACTTTAAAACCTGCTTTAATTAACTCAAAAGCTAAAAAAAATCCAGAAGTCCCAAACCCTACTATAACTACATCAAATAGCATAATATTTTTTATAAAATATTTTCAATAGCCATAGAGTACCCGCCACCACTACCTGCACAAGCCATTATCACTGCTTTGTTTTTATTAAATTTTTTAGTAGCTATTATTGAATTAATAGCTAATCTAGCACCAGTAGCTCCAATAGGATGCCCAAAAGCTACCGCTCCCCCAAATACATTCGTATAATTATAGTCTATATCTAATAGCTTTATATTAGCACCTAAAACAGCAGCAAATGCCTCATTTATCTCCCAAATATCAATATCCCCTTTATTTAAATTATATTTTTTCAATAAAGTATTAGTTGAAAAAGAAGGAACAATAGGAAAATTAGAAGGTTTATCAAAAGCTTCAGAAAAACCAATTACTTTTGCTAACGGTTTTAGATTATATTTTTTAATAACTTCTTGATTAGTTAAAACAAGGATAGAAGCACCATCAGCTAAAGCAGAAGCATTCCCAGCTGTTATACTTTCACTATTAACAGGCTTTAGGTTACTTAATTTCTCTAAATTAATATCTTCTCTTATATTTTCATCCTTAGTTAAATTTTGATAACTTATAAAATACTTAGTAAATTCAGGATACTTCCAAGCCTCATTAGCTCTTATATGGCTATTATAAGCTAATTCATCTTGTTCATAACGTGTTATATTATATTTCTTAGCAATAACATCAGCAAGCTCTATCATTAATTTATTAGTAATAGCACATCTTAACCCATCAGTATTAATAGAATCCTCTAAAACCAAATCCCCATATTTATTACCTAATCTTACCTTAGCTAAAAACGGGGCATTAGTCATACTTTCAACTCCACCAGCGATAACAATACGGTATTCGTTGGTAGCTATATATAAATAGGCCAAATTTAAAGCTTTAATAGGAGATATACATACTTGATTAACAACAAACGCTGGGGTATTAATAGGTAAATTAGATTTAAAAAGGACTTGTCTCGCTAGATTTTGACCATTTCCTGCTTGTATAACATTACCCAAAATTAAACTAAAGCTATGATTTTTTATTATTTCTGAAAATAGTTCTTTATTAATTAAATCGATAGCTTTATTTAAAGCTAAAGAAGCTAAATCTGCAGCTTTTAACTTTGATAAAGCCCCTGATATTTTACCATATACTGTACTAGCCATAGACACCACAAAAACTTCATTAAACATTTATTAATTACCTCCTTAAATTTTTTATTCTAAAAGAAATAAAAGGTAAGTATAAATTTTAGAAATGAGCATGAGTGGTAATCATACCAGCAATAACAGCAGAAGAAAAGTTCGCTAAATTTCCAACAATTAAAGCCCTTAATCCCAATTGAGCTATAGTTGGTCTTATCTTAGGTTCTAAAGCCCCAATACCACCTACTTGAATACCTATAGAACTAAAATTAGCAAATCCGCCTAAAGCATAACTTAATATTATTCTAGTTTGCTCAGATATGATAGATGGATTATTAGCCAAGGTTTTAGCAAAATCACTATATGCAACAAATTCATTAATAACTATTTTTTCGCTAATAAACTTAGCTGCAACAAATGCCTCATGCTTAGGAACCCCCAATAAATAAGCTATTGGATAGCACACAAACGATAAAATATGTTGAAAATTGAAAGGTTTAAAAGAGCTTAAAAAACTAATATGATTAAATAAAAAAGAAGTAAAATTAAAAATAACATCATTAAGCATAGCAATTAAACTAATAAAAGCCAATAACATAGCGCCGACATTGAAAGCTAAAAACATTCCATCTCGAGCACCTATTGTTATAGATTCAAATAAATTAGTCCCAGGCTTTTCTATCTTTATTTTTATATTTCCTCTTGTTACCGGATCATCTATTTCAGGAATTATCAACTTTGACAAATAAACAGAAGCAGTAACAGATAAAATCACGGCAGTTAGTAGATGCCCCGCAATAGTAGGGATATAGCTACTAAGCATTCCAACATAAGCAGCCATAACACCCCCCGCCATAGTAGCCATCCCAGCTGACATGATAGTAAATATCTCCGAACGAGTTAAAACTGCTAAAAATGGTTTTATAATTAATGGGGCTTCTGTTTGACCTACAAACAGTTTAGCCGATGCTACTAAACTTTCTGCCCCACTTGTACCTAAAACCCTCATCATTATCCAAGCATAAAATTTTATAACTATCTCCATAACTCCTAAATAATAAAACATATATATTAATGCTCCAAAAAAGACTATAGTAGGTAAAATAATAAAAGTGAAATTAACTAATGGATCTTCTACTTTATTAGTAATAAAACTACTAAATAAAAACTCTATCCCTTTTTTAGCATATCCCATTAAAGCTAAGAAAGCATCGTTAGCTCCTTTAAAAAAAATTACTCCAAAAGGAGTTAACAATAAAAATACTGCTAAAACAACTTGAAATAAAAAACCTACTAATACTGTCTTTAAATTTATACTCTTTATATTATTACTTAAGAGTAAAGCAGTTAAAAATATAAAATTAAGTCCAATTAATCCTCTTATTATTTTATTAGTTTCAAATATATTAGCTAAAAACCATAAACCTAAAATAAGAACTAAATATATCCCTAATCTAATCCAAAAGTTATTTAGTATTAAATCTAAAGCATTAGAATTTTTATTCATATTTTTTTATTTTATATTTTAGCTTAATTTCCTGCTAAATAATAGCTTAATAGGAATATTATTTATATTTAAAATTTTAGATAGATTATTTTTTAAGTAGTTTTTAAAACTTTCTGGGATCTCTTTAAAATCAAAATTATTAACAACTTTAAAAGTTGGAATATCTTCTTTATAATAAATAACATCGTATATTTTAAATTTTATTTTCTTTTGTTTTTTAGTACCTTTAGATTCGACAATATAAGGTAAAGGGACAGAAAGGAGCATATTTTGAAAAATCTCTAATAAATTATATTGACTAAAATCTCTTTCCAACTCAGTTTTAATTGATTTAATAGCATATAAGATATTGTCTAATTGATACTTAGTTTTAGCACTAACAAAGTAAATCGGAGCATAGTTAATTAAATATAATTGCTCCCTTATACTATCAGCTAACTCATATTTTAAATTCTCTATAAAATTATTATCAATTTTATTTTTAAAGTTATTTCTATAATTATCAATAAGTAAATCAAATTTATTAGCTAAAATAATAGCAGGTTTTAGGTGTTTATAAATTTGAAAAGCTAATCTTTTATCTTGTCTTGTTAATCCTTCAGATATATCTATAACCAAAATAACGATATCAGAATATTTTATAGTACCAATTGATCTTGTTATACTATAAGCTTCTAATTTAGAAGATATATTAGATTTTCTTCTAACTCCTGGAGTATCGATTAGTATAAAATTAGAATCTTCAAATTTAAAAGGAATATCTATGCTATCTCTAGTAGTACCCGCAATATCAGAAACTATTACTCTATCATCATTTAATATTGCATTAATTAAAGAAGATTTCCCAACATTAGGCCGCCCTACAAAACTTATTTTTACCCCCTCTTCCTGATAATCCCTATACTTAGATTCTTTATTTAATAAGTCATTTTCAATTAATTTTATTGATTTTTCATATATTTTAAATTTAAGTTCATCGATATTCATTTTAGTTTTACAAGATATTTTTAATACATCATTTAATCCCAATGAATAATATTCTGGATTTTCCTGTTTAGATTCACTTTTATTTATTACCAATATTGTTTTATTATTTATATTTTTTGAAAAAGATTTTCTTAAAATATTTAATAATTCTTCTTCTAATTGATTGAAATAAGAATTGTTATCAACAACAAATAAAACAATATCACTATTTTTTATAGCGTCTATTATTTTTGAATTAACAGATATATCTATATCTGTTTCATTTTTAAGTAATCCTCCTGTATCTATAAATATAAATTCTAATTCTTTAAATTTAGTTTTTTTGATTAATATATCTCGAGTAGTTCCTTCAGTTTCTGAAGTAACAGCTATCCCTTTATTAACGAGTAAGTTAAATAAAGTAGATTTTCCTACATTAGGTTTCCCTATTATACTTACTACAATTTTATTAACCTTTAATTTCTCAGTATAACCATTTTTTAATAAACTATCTAACATATTTTCTAATATCCTTTCCTCTTATTCCAATAAAATAAGTTCTAAATCTATTAGAAGAGTGGCTAATTCTAACATATAGTTCATTATTAGCTGCTAACGACCCATTTGTCCTAAATATTATTGGTAAAAATTGATTATTATTATTTCTTATTAATACCATATAAGAAATAGGATAATTACCTATATTTGTGGTATTATCAAAGTTTAAAAAAACATTTTGATCATAAAAACTCCTAATATTAAAAGGATTGCCCTGCTGAATTAATAAACCTGTATTTGTAGTACCAATAACTAATCTTCTATTTAATCTATCAAAAAACTCCATAATTAATGTATCATTTAAATTAGCATTGTTATTAAGTATTTTAGTAATCCTTAAAGATACAATATAACTTTGATTATTAGGAACTTGGGGAATATTAGTAGGTAATCTAAAACCTATTCCATTTAAAGCTGAATTACCAACAGTAACAATAGGGGAAGATTTAGTAGCATTAGCTTGAGCATCTGTTATTATTTTATATATTTTATCCACTTCAGCTTTATATTCATAGTTTTGTCTGTTAGAAAGCGCAGTAAAGCTAACTCCTATTATCAACATTATAATAGCTATTACAACAAGCATTTCAACTAACGTAAATGACTTAAAAAATAATTTTAAAAATAATTTAAAAAAAACAGTTTCCTTTTTTTTCTTCATTTAATCACCCCTCTTATTTTTTATTATACAAAAGAATAAAAAAACCTGCTACTACTTAAATTATACACAATCTAATTTAATGTAATTTAATTACCAAAAAATAAATCAAAAAATAGGAATTTAAAATATTTTTGTGTAAATAAAAAATAGAGAGAATAAAATAAAGGAGTGATTCTATGATCAACAAAATAAAAAGCTTCTTTAATAATAAATTAAGTGATACCTCATTCTTAAAAGAAAATAATAATAAAGAAAATAATAATAAAGAAAATAATAATAAAGAAAATAATAACACAATTGAAAGCCAGGATTTAAAAGGATTAGATAAATTTTTAGAAAATGAGGAAACTATAACAGATGAAGAAGCTGCTAAAATTTTAGGATTCTTCTTAAAAATTTCAAGAGATAAAGGGTTTCCATGGGATATAAAAGCTAAAATTAACAATAAATTTGAAGATATAAATGAATTAGAAGCACTAAAATTACTAAAAAATAATCAGGAAATAGGGCTATTTCCTAAACGAACAAAAATCTTTAACTTAGCAGATAGAGGCCAAGAACTAACTACCATAGGCAACATCAGTAATTTAGAAAATTTCAAAAAAATAGGAGAAGGGATCCAACAAGGGAACAATTTAATAAAAAATACAGAATTAAAAAGCGAAGTAATCGATGGACAACCTATTTTTATTAGAAATTATAAAGAATTAAAACTTTTATATTCTCTTTTTTCAGATAATAACTACCCTTTAAAAAATGAGAAACTAAATGAATTAATACAAACTCTAAAACCATTTATCTTAGAAAAATATAGTTCCAAGTACTTTTGGAAATTTTATGACCCTAAAGAAAACAATATAAAAACAAAATTAAAAAATGCATTAAAGAATATATCTAAGGGTGGTTTAATAGGTACAGGAGTAAGTGTAGCATTTTCAAGTCCTTTACTCTTAATAGGAAGCTTATTAGCAGGTATGGGGCTACCATCTATAGGAATAGCATTATTAGCTTTAGCAGGTGCAGGATTTGTAGGTGGTGGTCTATGGGGAACCAAAAAATCCCTAAAAGAAGCAAACTTAGGCAAAGAATTAGGACCTATTGAAACACTAAAATATCTCCTTGAAAATAAATCATTTATTATCCAACAAAAAACTATAAACCAATTTAACATCCCATTTTTAGGTCAAACCACTTGGGAATCCAATTACAAAAAACCCATAAATATTAACAATTTAGATAATCTTAAAACTCTTAAAAACATCTACTACTAAATTATTTTAGACGATTACCTAATTAATTCCGCCCATATTGAAATTAAGTAAAGGATTTGGATAAAAATGAAAAGTTGAACTTTCAAAATTAATTACAATGAAGGAGAAAGTAAATATCTATCGGCGATAAAAAATGCTTTCCAAGCATATTTTAAAGCTAATTTATAATTATCCGGATATAAACTCATATATTTTATAATGTAATCTTTATATAAGCTCAAAAACAAAGCATTATAATTAAATAGATTATTCCAATTCTAAATAAATTTGTTCAACATGTTTTTTTATTTCTATTAATCTTTTTTCAACATGAGATTTTTTAGTTCTCTTTTTAATAATATTTTTAGAATCTAAGTAATTTCTTAAATATTTTGAATGATTTTTTTCAATTCTTTTTAAAAAATCCAAATTTTTTATTATAAATTGATAATAATTTTCTTTAATTTCTTGTAGATTATGTAATTTATAAATGATTGAACTATATCTAAAAAAGTAGATAATATTTCCTTTATTTTATCTAAGTTATAATTTTGATAGATAGAAATAGTAGTCATTAAAATAAGAGATTCTATTAAAATAGAAATTAATTCTTTTATATTTGAACTAAAAGCTGAAAAGCTTCTAAGACAAAAAGAGATTTTAAAAAAATTATACATTGCATATAGTGAAGATAAACACATATAGTGAAATAAGCACATTGATAAAGTAAGATAAATTTTTATTCTTCTGTTGTAATCAAAACCTCGGTTGTAAGCAAAAGTGGAGTGTAAGAAAATGGAGTGTAAGAAAAGATAGTATTCTTGAAAACCTGAAAATTAAAACATGAAAATCCCTTTTACCACATTCATTTTGGTTATTAAAGCTTTTGGCTTTAAGTTCCTGTATTGAAAGCTTCAAGTAAATTAAATTCTACTTTACAATACTACTCATAAGCACTTTATTTTGATAAATATATATACTGTTGAATACAACTATTGACTAGATAAGTAGAGATAAACAATAACTATTTCAGTGAGAAGAAAAACGAAAAAGAAGAAAAATTACTTTTCTCAAAATATCTAATTTAAAACTTTGTAAAAGGAAGAAAAACTAGAATTTAAAATATAAAACTAAAGAAAGCAATAAAGAAAGTCAGGAAGAAGAGTCTGAATACAACTCACTCCAAAAGCTAAATTCAAACGCTATGACTGATTAGTAATGTATGGGTTTTCGCATAACAAAATTGACCACAAATAATATTTTCTAATGGTAATGCTTATATAGGAAAATTTATTTGAATAATTGTTGAAATTATTTAAGGTAGAATAATCTAAGCAATTACTTTATTACTCTAAATTTTAATTATTTCAAATTTTTTTCTATTAAATTAGCTAACTCTATATCCTTATTAGTTATACAGTTAGCAGAATGTGTAAAGAGTTTAATAATAATTTTTTTGTAATAAACTTCTAAATCCGGATGATGATTTAATTTTTCTGCTAAAAAAGATATTAAATTAAATACTAAAACCACCTCTTTAAAGTTATTCAATACAATCTCCCTATAAAGCTTATTATCCACTACTTTCCATTCTGGATTCTCTTTTAAAAATAATTCTAAACTATCTTTATCATTCATTTTTTTCACCTCCTTTCAATAAAGATTTGCCTATATTAAGTAACCACAAAAACCCCCTAATAATGGGGTTCCACCCCATACCCCATTAGGGGGTTAAGTAACCCCCTAAAACCCCCCTAATAATGGGGTTCCACCCCATACCCCATTAGGGGGTTAAGTAACCCCTAAACCCTCCCCTAATAATGGGTCTAACATCCCATAACTCCACCTTCTTACCTAAACATTAAATATTCTATTAATAGTATTAGCAACATATTCTACATCATCTAAAGAAATATAATGATACATCGGTAAGCTTAAAACTTTATTACATAACTCCTCAGCCCTTACTAAAGAATGATATACTTTATAATTATCTTTATTAAGATAAACAGGTAACTTATGTAAAGGATAAGGATAATATATATTAGTCTCTATACCATTTAATTCTAATTCTTTTTTTAAAGTATCCCTATCAATAGGTGAATTGTCATTAACTTTAATAGTATATTGATGATAAACATGATAAAACTCATCAGAAGCTTTAGGAGTAGTTATATAAAGATTTTTAGATAAAATTGTGTTATACAAATTAGCTGCTTTGATTCTATGATTATTAAATTTTTCAATATATTTAAGCTTAACTTTAAGGATAGCGGCTTGTATTTCATCCATTCTAGAATTATATCCAAATTCTTCGTGATAATATTTTTTAATACTTCCATGAACTTTTAACATTTTAGATTTTTTATATAATTCTTGATCATTAGTTAAAATAAATCCGGCATCGCCATAAGCTCCCAAGTTTTTAGTAGGGAAACACGAAAAAGCTCCAAAATCTCCAAAAGTCCCTACCAATCGACCTTTATATTTTGCCCCAAAAGCTTGTGCCACATCCTCTATAACATATAAATTATACTTCTTAGCAATTTCCATAATTTTTTCCATATTTACAGGTAACCCAAATAAATGAACCGGTATTATAGCTTTAGTTTTATCAGTTATAGATTTTTCAATTAAATTAACATCTATATTAAAATTATCATCAATATCAACAAAAACAGGAACAGCTTTCAAATTACTAATGACTTCAGCAGTAGCAAAAAAAGTAAACGGAGTAGTAATCACTTCGTCCCCTTCTCTTATACCTAAAGCTTTTAAAGAGATTAGTAATGCATCTGTACCTGAATTAACTGTTATAGCATATTTTACATTAAAATAATTAGCTAATTCTTGCTCTAATTGTTCAACATTTTTTCCCATTATAAATATTCCCGATTCTAAAACTTTTCTTATTTCTTCTAATATTTCTTGTCCAATTTCTTCGTATTCTTTTTTTAAGTCAAATAATTTAATTTTTTGAGCTTTCATAAAAAACCCCCTTCTATTTATTATTTCTTTTAAACCTACAATATAGAATTCTATATTTTATAATTTTTTCTTTTTTTAACATTTTTTTTACACTAAAATTTAAATATAAAAAATTCTATAATAATAAAAAATAAAAATAAAAAAATAAAACGGAGGGGGATAAAAATGTTAAAAATTCTAAAAACCAAAAAAATAACAAAAAAAATTAATAAAAATTTATTAATTAATTCATTAATCTTGATAATAATAATTTTATTATGTTCAAAATTAGAAGCGTTTAGTGCATATGTTAGCCCAGTTTATGTTAATCCAGTTTATGTTAATAGAGTTTATGTTAGTCCGGTTTATGTTAGCCCAGTTTATGTTAATCCAGTTTATGTTAATAGAGTTTACGTTAGTCCTACTTATGTTCCCCAAGTAATGATAAACAGAATTTATATTAATAATAATTACGTTTCTCCTACTTATGTACAACCAAAATATGTTAATAATAACGTTTATATAAACCAATATAACCCATATAAACTACTAAATGCTTCTTACAAAAATATAAAAGTATCATATTATGATAATAATAACCAAACTTTTTCTAATTAATTTTGAATAAAAATTAAAATAAAAAAAGGAGATAATAATAAATGAAGATAATACAATTGAAAAAAACAGATAAACTAAATTCTATTTCTTTCTATAAACATAATTATAAAAATAATATAGAAATAGATGAATCCGAGGTAAAAAACAATTTAGAAACATTAAGTAGTGATGAATTTGGTGGAAGATTAGTAGGAACCGAAGGCAATATTAAAGCTCAAGATTTTCTAGTTAATAAATTTAAAGAATACGGTTTAAAGCCTTATAATAACAATACATATTTACAAAATTTTAAATGGAACGGATTAAGTGTTAATAATGTTATAGGAGTAATTGAAGGTAGTGATCCTAATTTAAAAAATGAAGCTATAATAGTTGGAGCTCATTTTGATCATATTGGTCAAAGTTATCTTTGTTGGAAAGTACCAGGAACTAATGATAAAATATGTAATGGAGCAGATGATAATGCAAGTGGGACTGTAGCTATGCTAGAATTAGCAAGACTATTTTCAAAATTCCCTACCAAAAGAACTATTATTTTCGTAGGGTTTAATGCTGAAGAAATGGGTTTAATAGGATCTTCAGATTTATCAAATAAAATAAAAGAATTACTACCCAATTATAATATCAAGTATATGATAAATATGGATATGGTAGGAAGAAATGGAGATAAACCTCTAACAGCTGCCTTTGATTCTAAAAACCCTTCTTCTGCGGATCTTCTTAAACAAATCTTACAAAATCTAAATTCTAATAATGATTTTGATATAATTCAGGGGAAATATTTTAAATACTTTCCTTATTCAGATCATTATCCATTTTATAAACAAGGCTTTCCAGTTATAATGTTTTCATCTTTACTACATAATGATTATCATAAAGTAACTGATGAAGCTAATAAAATTGATTATAGTACATTATTTAAAAGAATTCAAGCTATATATAATGTTGTAAATACCTTAGCGAATGATAATCAAAAAAATATATAACTACTTTTTAAAAGATTTACTTTTTAAAGGATTTTTATTGAATTTAAACATAATAATATAGTAGAGAAAAAAGTAGCATAGAATGAGGGGGGAGATAAATGGAACAAATTTACTTAAATATCCTATGGCATCAACATCAACCTATATATAAAGATCCAATAAAAGATACCTACACTGCTCCATGGGTTAGACTACATGCTACCAAAGATTATTACGATATGGTTGCTATTCTCTTAAATTTTCCTAAAATCAAACTTACAATAAATTTAACTCCTTCATTATTAATACAATTACAAGATTACGTTGAGAAAATGAAAGATTATGCTGATGAAAAAAGCCCTCATTACCTAAATGATAAGTACTTTCCATATGGAAAGCTAGATAAAGCATTAGATTTACTTTTTAAGCCAGTTAATGAGTGGTCTAAAGAAGATAAAGAATATGCTAAAAAAAGATTTTTTGATGCTCATTATGAATCCCAAATAGCTAAATATCCTGCATATAAAAAACTATATGATAAAGTAAAAAATAATGAAGAATTAACTAATCAAGATTTTTTAAATCTAAAAGTTTGGTTTAATTTAGTTTGGTTTGATTATGATTTCCTTACTAAAGAAGTAGAATTAATTGGTCAAGATGAAAATAATAATATTATAAAAGATAAAGTAACTAAAATAAAAGATATATATTTAAAAGGGATTCAAGGAAAGAATTTCACAGAACAAGATGCAAGAGATATTATATTAGAGTCTTACAAAATAATGAAATTTGTGATTCCGATACATAAGTATCTTCAAAACAAAGGGCAAATAGAAATAACTACAACTCCTTTCTACCATCCAATTTTACCTTTAATAGATGATACAAATGTAGCTAAAGAATCTAATCCAAATAGCAATCTACCTAATCAATTTAAATACCCCGAAGACGCAGATATACAAGTAAAATTAGCAGCAGAGTATTATAAAAAGGTATTTGGTAAATATCCTGTAGGTATGTGGCCTGGAGAAGGAGCAGTAAGTGAAAGTATTATTAAACATTTTGTTAAAAATGGCGTTAAGTGGATAGCTACAGGTAATGAAGTAGTAATGAAATCAGGGCATGCTTATGATGTTTTAATGCCTTATAGAGTTGATGTCGATAAAGAATTTATAGATAATTTAAATAATGATGCTTTAACAGTAGTACCTAGATCTTTACATGATAAAATAGGTTGGGACTATGGATATTATAGAGGTAAGACAGATGGAATAGAAGCAGCTAAGGATTATATTAGTTTTGTAAAATCTTTAAAACATATAGATACTGCTAAAAATGAACCGATTTTTATTACCAATACATGTGATGGGGAAAACGTATGGACTTATTACCAAAATGATGGAAAAGATTTCTTATTAGCTTTGTACGATTTATTAAGCAAAGATAATCAAATAATAACAATGACTCCAAAAGAATTCATAACTCAAATAAAAACAATAAATCAACAATGGGAATTAGAGCCATTAGCCACAGGTAGCTGGGTTTATGGGGATTTATCTACTTGGATAACTGAAGACTCGGAAAATAAAGCGTGGAATATGCTAAATAAATTAAGACAAGAATTTATTAAAATCCCTTTAATAAACGAAATAAAAGATTTAAAAGAGCCTGATAAATCGGATAGAGAAAAATATTATTTATATAGAGCTTGGCATACTTTATTTGCTTCAGAAGGTTCCGATTGGTTCTGGTGGTATGGTCAAGATTGGGATAGCGGAAATGATGCATATTTTGCAAGATTACATAGAGAACTAATGGTTAATGCTTTAAAATATGCTTTAAAAGCTGGATATAATATAGAGTTTCCATCTTTAATTTGGGAACCTTTAGATCAAGATAATACTCCTTTACCTTACACAATGTGTATATATAATATAAATAACAATAAACTTAATATAAAAATAATAAATCCCTTAAATGAGAAATTAAATCTAGATGATTATGAAATAAATATTGTTAATTCTAATGGAGAAATAATATTTAGAGAAAAATTATCTAATTTAAAGCAATTATCTAGTAATATTCTTTTATTTGATTTTTCTAATTTGAATTTAGAAAAAGGAGAATTTGATATAAATATAGTAAATACAAAGACTCAAGAAATAATAGATAAAGATTATTTAATTAAATAAATTAACATTGTAAAAAAAATGTAAAAAAAATAAAATTATTTTTATTTTTTTAATAAATCGATTATATTAATAATAGAAAAAGAAAAAAATAAAAAGGTAAGGAGGGATTAATCTCATGTCATTTGATGTTTTTTCTAATTTAAATATAATAGGTAGTAATTATGTAAGACCAAGTACTACTATTTCTACTTCTTTTATAAGTTCCACAAGCTTACCATTAGATGGATATATTAAAGATGATTTTAATATAGTAGATTATAATGATTTATATTCTACAGTAAGACCTAACAATATAAATACTTCATATAATCCTGAACCAATTCCTGCAGTCCCTGAACCTAATGAATCCTACTATTCTCAAATAAATGATTTAAATACACTAAGTGATCAATTTAAATTATATTTAGATAAATACAATCAATTAGTTAAAATATATCAGAAAGTAGAAGTTGATAAAAACAAAGTTTTAAATAATATAAGAAATATAGAAAATCATAAAGTTCAAATTCAACAAAGAATAGAACAATTAAATAATCAGATAAATCAATTAAATAATCAAGCAAATCAATTAAATAATCAAGCAAATAATTTAACAAATCAAGCTAATAATTATGAAATGCAAGCAAACAATTTAGAACAAAGTGCTAATTTATTAGAACAACAAGCTCAGGCATTATTAGCTAATCCGTTTACAGCTTCTGCTGGGGCTTCTTTATTATCTCAAGCACAAGCTTTAAGAGCTCAAGCTATGACTTTAAAAAACTTAGCTACTCAACTTAAAAACCAAGCACAACAACTACAACAAAAAGCTCAAGAACTACGTAATAAAGCCAATGAACTTCAAAATCAAGTTAATCAATTACAAAATAAACTACAACAACTGGATATAAAATTAAATAATCTTAAACAATTGCTTAATAATATTAATAATTATCAAGAAAAATTAAAAGAAGCAATAATTAAAGTAGTAAAACATTTGCAATTAATATATAAAAGGGCTCAGGAATTAATAAATCAAAAACAATTTGAAAATCAATTAAATCTTCTTAATAATATTTTAAATAATTTAAATAGTATAAGAGGCTTAGGATTTTATAATCCAAATATGAATAACTTAAATCCATTAAATATTTTCTCATTACTAAATATGTTTATGAATAGTCCAATAATGAATATGATGGGGTTATTTGGAAATTCAATGATGAATAATAATTCTCTAAATAATAATATGATATTACCGGTATTAAGTGTGTTTAGTAGTTTTTTAGCTTTTTCAAATATGCCGATGCCATCTTTTAACTACCCAGCTTTTACTGCAGGCTTTGTAGCCTCCTTTAGAAAAGTAAAAGCAATCTGAAAATTTAAATAGATATTCTTAAAGCAAATATAAGATTGATTTACGAAACAAAAGAAAACATTAAATGACATCTATTTCACTTATTTTTATTTTTATCTTTATCTTTTAAAAAACTACCTAAAATTAATATTTCTTAATTAATTTAATTTTAATATTTAACAATTTGTTTAATTATTTAACATTTATTCAATAAATTTAACAAAATCTAGATTTCTTATAATAAAAATTATAATATAAAAATATAAAATAACAACTAAAAAATAAAAAATGGGAGGTGAATTATATATGCTAATAAGTAATAACTTCTCTTATGGATATTACTATAATCAATTAAGTATTCAGCAAAAATAAGAAGTTAATAATATATCTGCTAGTTTAGGGGTATCTATTGAGGAATTAGAATTTTACTTCGGTTTTATTTCATTAAGCTTAGGAAATATATCATTTTTTGTATTTGTATTTTTATTAAAACAGAAACCCCATTTAATTAATTCGTTTAGAGCTCAATATGCTTCAATAATGGGGAATTTTTCACAAGAAGCCGCTTCCTTCAATCCTATAAATCCTAGTAGTCAATCTAGCAGTCAACCTAACTGTACGTCTCCTAAACAATTAGGAGATGCTTTTTTAACTATTTTTTCAGCTAAGGATCTTGAAGCCCTTAAAAATGGAGAAACCTTAGATTTAAAAAACGGAGTTTTAAGTAATTTAAATGATTTAGCTAAATATGATAAAAATGGAGATGGAAAAATTAGTGGAGATGAATTAAAAGATATACAAGTATCAATTGATTATAATAAAGATGGGAAAATAGATAACAACGAATTAAAATCTGCCCAAGATGCTAATATAAAAGAAATAGATCTTAATTCTAAAAAAGTAATTACAAATGATGGTAAAGATTTTGATTTAAAACCAGATCCTAACGTTAATATAGGTGGAGAAAATAAACCAGCAGTTGTAATAGATACTAACGAAGATGGAAAACCTACTAAAGATGGAGAAAATAAATTACAGCCTGGTGATTTTAGTCAATTAGGAGATAAAACCCCTTCCGGTAGTTCTTCAGGAGCTAGTAGCTCTTCAAGTTCCGGTAGTTCTTCAGGAGCTAGTAGCTCTTCAAGTTCCGGTAGTTCTTCAGGAGCTAGCAGCTCTTCAAGTTCCGGTAGTTCTTCAGGAGCTAGCAGCTCTTCAAGTTCCGGTAATTCTTCAAGAGCTAGCGGCTCTTCAAGTTCCGGTAATTCTTCAGGTGGTGGAAAATAAATAAATTAAAATATAATTTTCATTAAAAATAAATACAAAAAACAAAGTAGAAATAAAAAAAATGAATACAAGAGATACCTTTAATGCTGTTATAAATTTTATAGATTTATTACCGTATAGCGCAATAGAGATAATAGATGAAATATATTCTTTAGAACTAGATTCACCAACTACTATACATTTTTATTACCAAAACGTAATAAAAAAAAACTTAGTAAATGAGTTTGATGTTATTATAGATATTTTGGAATTATCTGAAATAAATGATAACGAAAAAATACAGAATATATCAATTTTAATAGAAGAAATAAAAATAAAACTAAACTTATTAAAACAATTAATCTTAAACAAATTAGAAGAACAAAATAAAGAAAAAATCAATAATTTAGAAGAAGAAAACAAATCTAAAGAAATAAATTTAGTATTTCTTTTAATAAAGCAGTTTGAAGCAGTGCTAAATCAAATCAATATAGAAAATGAAAATTTTTATATAATAGATATAGAAAATAATGTAATAAGTTATAAAGATAAAAAATTTATAATTTTTTTAAAATTACTAAAAAATTCGTTTGATAATATAAAAATTTCTATCTGGAATTTATATAACCAGCAACTGATAGATGTTCCTTATTTTTTAAAAGAGGAACAGAATTTTTTAAGGAAAACTGAATTAAATGATTTCATAGTTTTTTATTTATCAGATTTTATAAATTATGAAATAAATATAGATTGGGAATTAATTTCATATTTATTATTTTATCAAGAAATACAACTAAGAGTAATATTAAAATATCTACAAGATTTTTCTTTAGAAAATAAATTAGAAAACTTCATTAATATACTTTATAATGAAAATAATTTATTTCAAGATTATTTAAATTATTTAAAAAATTTTATTGAATTTAAAAATTTTCAGCAATTAATATTAAATGAGTTCATTTTTAGAATAGAAAAAGGGGATATAAATTGTATAATATGTAAAAAAAGTAAATTAGATTTTGTTTATTTTAGTTGTCCTAAATGTGATATAAATTATATTGACTTATTTACAAATATTGATTTAATAAAATTTCTTTTCTACTTATTAATTCTAGATGAATTTGATCTTTTTTATGATAATATAATTGAATTTAAGAATTACTTATATTCTACAATAAATCAAAATCCTAAAATATATAAAAAATTAGCATTAGTTCAAACTAGTTTAATTTATATTAATCAAATAATAGGTAAAATAAAAGAAATAGAAAGTATAATAAATATCACAGATCAAATCATAGAAATTTTAGAATCAAAAAAAGAATTAGAAATATCTGATATATCAAATATTTCTAAAAAATTAAATGAAATAAATAATAAATTAGAATTAATATTATTTAGTATAACTTAAAATTAGTAAAATTAATTTCTAAAGATCTAAAGGAATTTTATTAATAAAAGTATAATATTAATAATGGGGATAAGAGGGGGTGTAAGGGGTTCGACGGTAAGAGGTTAAGTAGATAAGCTGCAGGCCGGGTCTTAGCTCCGTTAAAGCTAAGAGTAAAATAAACGCCGACAACCAATTAGCTTTAGCTGCTTAATAATAAGCAGGCTTGCTAAGGTAAGCGCTTGCTCTTACCTTAGTGGGTTAAGATCCAAGCAAGCTGCGTTTATAAGTCGCACCGCTTATAAACTAAGATAATCGGTGCTACGTGTATTGTTAAGTTTCCTGGTTATCTTAATAATACACTAAAACTTAAAACCAGGGGTTTGGTAAGTTAGCCATAAACTTACCTAAGCCTGTAGATGCTATCTGCTTAGCTTACCGGACGTGGGTTCAACTCCCACCACCTCCACCATAGCTAATCAATCACTTTTAAAACTTCCAAAGTATTAAATTCTTTTTAAATATTTTCTATTATTCCCAATTTTTAATAAAAAAACACTAAAAAATATTATCAAATTTTCTTTTAATAATGCTAAAATTGTAAAAAATTAGTAAAAAATTATTAAAAAACTATTTACATTAAAAAAAAAATGATTATATTAAAATTGGAGTAAAAAAATTTAGGAGGTGAAAATAAAATGTCAATAAATTCTTTTAACAATAATTTTAATGTAGGAAATTCATATTATAGTAACGCTTTATTTTACGGAGATTTTACAATATCTTCGGGACAACAAACTGAAGCAGGAGATGTTAATCAAAATGATATTCAACAAGTACAAAACTCCATAAACCAAGATAAACCATTAGAAAATGCTGGTTTTAACTCTAATTTTAAAGTAGAAAAAGTTCCTCAAGAATTAACTAAAAATTTTACCCAAACATTAACTAAATTCGACTCAGGGATATCTAATTTAACTAATAAAATAACGTCCCTAAAAAATAAATTAAAAAGTTTATTATCAAGAAAATTTAAACCCTGGGGGTTAATAAATCAAATTAAACAGCAAATAAAAATATTTACTAAAGGTCTTAAAAATCTAAAAAACCTTAAATCAAAACATTTAAATTTAAAAAATAAAACAGAATCACAAACAAAAAACTTAGTTAATCAGTTTTCTTCAAATAATCATGCTAAAGATGCTTTATATAATAAAGGAGCAAATTTAATTTCTCAATTTCCTAATTTACAAGGTGATTTTAGATTTTTACTAACTCCATTTAGATTATCTGTTAATGAAGATGGTTTTAAAAGTATGTTTTCTAGCTTATTTGGAGGTATAGGAGTAGCAACTTTAGGAGGAATTTCTTTATTTAATTCATCTATTGTTAATAATAACATCATGCAGATACATGATGTAGATTCCTTAGTCTCCATGCTATCTTCTAATCAAGAAATTTTAGGGAATCTATTTACTAGTTTTCAAAACTTAAGTTCAATGGAAATAATGGAAACTCAAAAATTAATGTTATTACAAAACGATTTATTAAAAATAAATCAAGGTCAGAATTTTGCTAAAATGAGAAAAATATTTTTTAAAGCAAAAGAAACTATGTTCAAAGGTTTTTCTAAAGCTTTAGATGTTGCTTCTAAAGTTTTGGATAAAATGTCTACTGTTATGGAAAACGCTGCACAAGGTTTAGAAGCTGCAGCTAATGCAGCCCAAGCTATTCCATTAGTTGGCCCAGCCATAGCTGCTGCTTTAAGAATGGCTGCTAAAGCTATTAGAATGATTGCTAAAATGCTTAAAAAAGCTTCTAAATTCCTTCAACAAAAATCTAAACTCATGCAAAATAAAGCAAATCATCTTAACAAAATGCAACAACTAATGGACAAAAAAATATCTTTCTTAGATAAACTTAAACAAAAAGCCCTCCAACAAATACAAAATATTACAGAAAGATTAAACCAAATAAAAGAAAGAAAAAATTATGTATCTCAATTGATTCAACAAAAACTTATTGAAAGACAAATGATCATCCAAAGATTAATGATGTTAGGAGAAAATGTAGGAAATATGGGATTACCTAGTATAGGGATGCCTGGTATGGGATTGCCTGGTATGGGATTACCTGGTATGGGATTGCCTGGTATGGGATTACCTGGTATGGGATTACCTGGTATGGGATTGCCTGGTATGGGATTACCTGGTATGGGATTGCCTGGTATGGGATTACCTGGTATGGGATTACCTGGTATGGGATTGCCTGGTATGGGATTACCTGGTATGGGATTACCTGGTATGGGATTACCTGGTATGGGATTACCTGGTATGGGATTGCCTGGTATGGGATTACCTCCCATTGGGATGCCACTAATGTTTAATGGTTTAGGTAATACAATCTCAATGATGGGAATAGGGTTAATGGGGATAAATCCGTTAATGGGATTGTCATTTATGTTAATGGGAGGTATGATGAATTTAATGGGAAATAATATGTTAATGCAAAGAAGATTAATGAATCCATTAAACTCTAATATGTTAGGAGGTTTAATGGGGGGTATGTTAGGTGGTGCTTTAGGAGGAGCATTAGCAGGTTCTATTGGTTCTAATTTTACTCCAAGATATGTTAAAAGACAAGCAGAACAACAATTAACACAATTAGCTAATTTCATATTGAATAATCAAAGTAACCCGCAAGCTCAAATGTATAAAATTATATTAAGGAATATTTACATCCAAATAGCTCAAAGAATAGATATAAGCCCAGAAGTTAGGCAATTAGTATCACAAGCTGTAGGAGAAAACTTAAGTGGAATATCTCCAGCATCAGCAGGTGCAATACAAGGTGCCTTAATTGGAGGAGCATTAGGAGGAATGTTAGGTAGAACATTAGGCGGCCCCTTAATGACAAACCCTATTAATATGTTAGCAAATCCAATGATGAATCAAATAATGCTGGGAGGTATACTGGGAGGAGTTCTTGGAAATATGTTAATAAATAATAATTTAATAATGAATAACAATAACTTACTAAATAATTTTAATAATTTTAATAATTTAAATATAGGTTTTGTTTCGATTAGTAGTTTTAGTTTTCAAAATAATGTAGCTATAGCTTAATAATTATTTAAATACTTTAAATATTTTAATAAAAAATTTTAGGTAGGTGAGTTAATTATTAGTGATATATATAATATTTTAAAACAATTGGAAAATAAAAAAGATAATTTTAATTTACAAGATTTAAGAAGCTTTTTATTAAATATAAAAGATATTATAAATCAAAATATTTTAGAATTAGAAAGTTCTATAAAAGATATGGAAAATTATAAAGAAGAAATAGATGAAGAAGACAAATTTATACTAGGAATAAAGAATAATTTAGAAGAAATTAATTTAAAAATAGGAGAATATTTAAAAACAATAGAAGATATTATAGATAACAAAAAAGAGTATAATGAAGCAGAACTGGAAAATTTAAATAAAGAAGTAGAAGAAAGTTTAAAAGCTTTAGAAGAATTAGTAAATACTGCTGAAGAGGAAAATAACGAAGAAAAAGATCTGGATAATTTTTATCCTATAGAAGAAATAGATAATATAATAGAAAATGAAGAAATAAATGAAAAAGAGAAAACAAAACTTTTAAAAGAAATTGAAGAAAAATTAAGTAATTCTAATAAAAATAATGAATTTACTTTAGAAGATATACTAAAAGAAAGTGAATTATTAGATGAAAATGATTTACAAAAAGCTCATGAATTAAATAATTTACTAAAATCCTTAGATAAAGCTATAGAAGAAAATAACGAAACTAAAATTAATAAAATCTTAGATAAAATAAACCAATTTATAAAAGAATATTAAAATTTTTACAGTTCATAAAATAATATTAGTCAAAATATAATAAAAGGTTTTATATTTTTTTTGTCTAATATTCTAAATGTGGAGGAAAAATAAATTCTAAAAACAAATGATATTTAAATAAAATTTTAGTAAAAATAATTAATTAGTAAAAATAATTAATAAGTGAGGGGGAAATATGCAATTTGATACATCCTTAAAAAAGAGTGAAAATTTATTAAAAAAGAGCAAAAGTAATGATAAAAATCCTAAGGGAAAAAACTTTCAAGATAGTTTCTTAAATACATTAAGAAATTCAAATAAGGAAATTAATATACTATTAACCAATGGGAGTGAAATAAGGGGTAAATTAATATCCTTTGATCAATATGTTGTTATTTTGGAAAAAGATAATAAAAAGGTAATGATTTATAAACACGCAATAGCTAAAATAAATGAAATATAGTAACAATGTACATACCTACAAAACAAGAAGTATTATTAAATAAAATAAATGATTTAAGTGGTATAAAATTTAATAATGTTGATGAATTATTTAAAGAGATTACAGGAAAAGAGAAATTTTATAAACCTAATTTATTAAAGCCTTTATCTCAAATAGAAATAATAGATTATTTTGAAAACATATTAAAAAGTATATCATTAAATAAATATTTTGTAGGGTTAGGAGCATATGATCATTTTATCCCTCCAATAGTAGATGAATTAATAAGAAGTGAATTTTTAACTTCCTATACTCCATATCAAGCAGAAATATCCCAAGGTACTTTACAGATTATCTGGGAATTCCAATCACTTATTTCAGATTTATTTAATATGGATGTTTGTAATTCTTCACACTATGATGGAGCAACTGCTTTAGCTGAAAGTTTATTAATGGCTTATAGAATTTATCCTAATAAAAATGCCTATAAATACATAATACCTAATTCTATACATCCTCATTATTTTAATGTTTTAAAAACTTATTGCTATCCATTTAATTTTTCTCCTGTATTTCTAGAATTTGATAAAGATGGAAAAATAGATCTAAATAAATTAGAAGAATTATCAAAAGATGATAGTATTTTTTCAGTTGTAATTCAATCTCCTAACCTATTTGGTATCATAGAAAATATAAACGTAATTAAAAATATAATAAAAGAAAAAATACTAATTTTATTGGTTTTAGAGCCATTAGCTTATTTTATATTACCTAAAATAGAGAATGTAGATATAGTTAGCGCAAACCTACAATCTTTTGGGATACCCCTATATTTTGGAGGTCCATACCTTGGAGTAATAGCTACCAAAAAAGAATATATCAGACAATTACCTGGTAGAATCATTGGAAAAACTATTGATAAAGATAATAATACAGCATTTACAATGATATTACAAACTAGAGAACAACACATAAAACGAGAAAAAGCTAACAGCAACATCTGCACTAACCAAGGCTTAATGGCTATCAGAAACACTATTTACTTACTTTCTTTAGGTAAAAACAATTTAATAAAGATAGCTAAACTAAATAACCTTCTTATTAATTACTTATCCCAAGAATTAATTAATTCCAATTCAAATATAAAATTACTTTTTAATGATATCAATTCAAAAGTATTCAATGAAATAGCAATATATTTTCCAGAATATAATGAATTTCATAAAAAATTATTAAATCAAAATATATTTTTTGGTTCCAATTTAGCAAAATTGCATTTTGACAACATTCATTTACAGAATATTTTTAATAATTTTAAATCATTACATCTAAACTACACTAACTTTAATGATTTTATAAATAATACTGCTATAATATGTACAACTGAAAAAAACTCCCTAAATGATTTAGAATATATTATCAACTTAATAAAAGAAAGTAAATAAAAACTAAATCAAATAATTTTACTAACCTACTTTCTTAATTTTATTCTTAAATATTACACTCCTACCTTACATTACAATACCATAATGGTTTTCAAAAAAAATCAATTTTAATTGAATTATAAACATACTAAATTTTGGTAATTTTTATAATGTTTTTATTTTAGCAAGATTTTCTTCAAAATTAAATATATACATATAAAAAGGGGGGGAAATCATGATAAATAAAATAATTTCCCAAATATGGGATAAAATATGGATAATAAGTCCGTTTTTTATCTTTTTTACCATTATTTTTATCATTATTTTTAGTATAGTAAAATTCATTTTAATTATTATAAATTTTTTAATGACCTATTATAAAGATATATTATTAGTTAGTAAATATATTTTTAAAACAATAATTTTACCTTTTGCTATAGTTTTTTTAATAATTAGCTTATTTAATACTATAAATTTACATTTCATTTCTAAAAAATTAGATTCTTTAAAACCTTCAGAAAAAGAAAAATATATAAAAAAAACTATCTAATTATAAAACTACTTTACTTCTGGATTATCTAATAGATCAAAAAGATACCAAATTAATAGAATTTATCATAAATAATAAACCTAAATCTATTATAAAACAAAACGCTAATAAACTAATTTCCTTCCTTTTAAAATAAAAAGATTACTCTAATTTAAATAATCTATTCCAATCCATAAATTACGATCCTTACATAATACAAGGTAATAGCTATCAATTAATTTCCTTTTTTTATTAAACACAATGATTATGATATGTTATGTAATTTTTTAGATTTAATGGTCAATAATGGATTAAATATATTAAATCTTTTCTTTGAAATATTCAAATCAGAATATAAATATAGTTTAACTATTAATAAAGTAGAAGATATAGAGATATGTTATCTAATATAAAAAATAGTTTTCCTTCTTCTGATCTCCCTAAAACTATAGCAAAATAAATATCAGATTTTGTATTCTTAGATGATATCCCAGATTACCCCAATCCTATTTACCCATTAAAAAAAGAGATTATCAAAATCCTTAAAAATCATAATTTATTAGATACTAATAATCTCCTAGAATATATACCAACACTATATGGTAACTATATAATGAGCTATAAGATACTCGATTGTGAAGATATTTTTAAATTTATTATAACTAACTTATTATCAGATAATCATAACAAAAAAATCAGCTATGAAAAAATAGAAAACATAAGATCCCAAATTATAAAAAAAATAAATCAAGAAGATAATAAAGCTACAATAGATGCATACAAATATTTTCTTTATTTATTTAACCAATAGCTAAATATATTTAACTAATTTTTTAACAATTTTAATAATTTTTTAATATTTTTAAAAAAAATGAACAAAATCTAAATAAAAAAAGATTATATTAAAAATATAATTAAGGAGGTGAATAAAAATGATAAATAATATAGGAGGATTTATAGGAGGAGGTTTTTCAATAGGTGGCGGTCTATCAATAGGAGCAGGTTTTGGTGCTATAGGTGGTGGATTACCAATAGGAGCGGGTTTTGGAGATATAGCTAATATTAATCCAATGAATAATTTAGTTAATGGGTTATTAGGTGGCTTAATTGGTGGATTATTAGGAGGAGTCTTAGGAGGATTATTAGGGGGCATATTAGGAGGAGCTTTAGGTGGACAAAATCCAGTATCTCCATTCTCTTTGCCAATGGGAGGAATGAATCCCTTAGGAGGAATGAATCCAATGGGTGGAATGAACCCAGGAATGGCTCCATTTGGAAATCCTTGTTGTCAAAATAGCCCTAACGCAATGAATAATCAATTAATAATAATTTTATTAATAATTCTGCTAATGATGCTATTACAACAACAAAACCAACAAAATCAACAAAATAATTTTAATCAAGGAGGATTTAATTTTAACTTCAGCCAAATAAGTGGAAGCTTCGGTTTTCCAAGAGCTCTATAATTTAAATTATAAATATAGATAATAAAAAACTAAAGGGGAGGAGATTTTTCCTCCCTTTTTAATTTATAATAAAAATAGAATTAGGGAGCAAAATCCCAAAAATTGAAAACTCTTTGGAATTTTCTAATTCTATTTATCTTTAAGATCTTAATATATACTTTTTTATTCTTTAAGTTTGACTTATCCAATTTTTTATATAAGCTTGTATTTTTATTACTTTTTAAGTATAAAAAGTTAATTTAATTAAATTTTTCATTAAAAAATAAAATAAAAAGGGAGGAGAAAATATCCCCTCCCTTAAAAATTTCGTTTAAAAGATAATTAAAATTAGTATTCAGGCATTGGTGGGTGATTATGTCCCTTGTCTTTTTCCTTTTCAGGTATTTCAGCTACTAAAGTTTCAGTAGTTAAAACCATACCAGCTACTGAGCAAGCATTTTCTAACGCACTTCTTGTTACTTTTAATGGATCAATTATACCAGCTTTAAACATATCTACTACCTTACCATTAACAGCATCAAATCCATGAGTAGCAGGTGATTTTTTAACTTCTTCAACGATAGATCCACCATCATAACCAGCATTTTCAGCTATCTGTCTTAATGGTTTATCTAAGCTATTTTTAACTACTCTAATTCCTAAAGCCATATCTCCAGAATATTCAGATTCTAATTTTTCTAATGCAGGAATACATCTAATTAAAGCGGTTCCACCACCAGGAATTATTCCTTCTTCAACTGCTGCTTTAGTAGCATTTAATGAATCTTCCATTCTCAATTTCTTTTCTTTTAGTTCAGTTTCAGTAGGAGCACCAACTTTTATAACTGCAACCCCACCAGTTAATTTAGCTAATCTTTCTTGTAATTTTTCTCTGTCAAATTCGCTTTCAGTTTCCTTTATTTGTTTTCTTATTTGTTCGATTCTTGCATTTATTTTAGTAGTATCTCCTTTGCCACCAATTATAGTGGTATTTTCCTTAGTAACTTTTACTTTTTCAGCTTTACCTAAATATTCTAAGGATCTAACATTTTCTAGTTTTATACCTAATTCATCATTAATTACTTCTCCACCGGTTAATATAGCAATATCTTTTAACATTTCCTTTCTTCTGTCACCGAAACCAGGAGCTTTAACAGCACATACATTTAATACTCCTCTTAGTTTATTAACAACTAAAGTAGCTAAAGCTTCTCCTTCTACATCTTCCGCTATTATTAATAATGGTTTTCCTTCTCTTACTACTACTTCTAATATACCTATTATATCATTAACAGCAGCTATTTTCTTTTCTGTTATTAAAATATATGGATTTTCTAATACTGCTTCCATCCTTTCTGGATCTGTAACAAAATATGGAGAAATATATCCTCTATCAAATTGCATACCTTCAACATGTTCTAAAACAGTTTGAGAAGATTTAGATTCTTCTATAGTAATGACCCCAGTTTTTCCTACCATTCTAATAGCTTTAGCTATCATTTTTCCTATTTCTTCATCATTATTAGCAGCGATTGTAGCAACTCTTTCTAAATCATCAACGTCTGTTTTAGTTTTTCCTTCAAAATCTACTTCTTTTGCTTGTTTTTTTAATTCTTCAATTACAACTTCTTTAGCTTTATCTATTCCTCTTTTGAGATAAATAGGGTTAGCTCCACTAGCTATTGCTTTTAATCCTTCTTTAACTAAGTTATATCCTAATACTACAGCAGTAGTAGTTCCGTCTCCTGCAGTATCATTTGTTTTAGATGCAACTTCTTTTAATAATTGAGCACCCATATTTTCTGCTGGATCACTTAATTCTATTTCCTTTGCAACTGTTACCCCATCATTTGTAATTAATGGGCTTCCAAATTTCTTTTCTAATACTACATTTCTTCCTTTTGGACCCAAAGTAACTCTTACTGCATCATAAACATGCTTAATTCCTCTTTCTAAGGATTGTCTTGCTTGAGTATCAAATAGTATCATTTTACCTGCCATAATACTAACACCTCCTAAAATTTAACTATTATTATATTATTCGCTTTCTATTATTGCTAATATTTCAGATTCTCTTAAAATAATATATTCTTCTCCTCTAAATTTAACTTCAGTTCCTGCGTACTTACCAAATAATACTTTATCTCCTTTTTTTACACTTGGATTAACTCTTTGCCCGTTATCTAATAATTTTCCTGGACCTACTTCTATAACTTCTCCTTTTTGAGGTCTTTCTTTTGCACTATCTGGTAGATATATCCCACTTTCTGTTTTATCCTCTTGAGGCATAGGTTTTACCAACACTCTATCCTCTAACATTTTTAATTTTAATGTTTGAGTTGCCATTTTTTTACACCTCCTTCCTTTTCATTCATATATATTTATACCCAAAATAAAAAAATTTTATACACATTTTACCTTTTCAAATTTTTACAATTTTATTACAATTTATAAATCAAAATAAAAAGTTCTTCAATAAAAACTAAATATTATGATAATAAAAGATTTTATTAATAAAATAGCAAATCGTTTTCTTAATTTTCTTAATAAAAATGATATTGATTTTAATGGTACTATTGATATCATTTAAAATAACTCAGACTCAGATGATTCAATAGAAACAATAAATATAATTCATACAAATGACATGCATGGGAAATACTATCCTAACAACAATTCAACTGGCGGAATGCCTTACATATCTACAATTATAAAACAATTAAAAACCAAATACCCTGATTCATTTCTGATTGATATAGGGGATACTGTATATAATCCTCCTTATGATAAAAAACATCATTTTAAACCAATGGTAAAAATAATGAACACGCTTAAATACGATATAGCCGCCACTGGAAACCACGAATACCAATATGGGGTTAATACACTTGTTAATGAATATGTCAAACAAGCCAATTTTAAAGTACTTAACAGTAATATATTAGATAAATCTACTAATAAATTACCTGAAGGAATAATACCTTATACAATTATAGAAAAAAATGGGATAAAAATAGCTTTTATAAGTGTATGTACTACAGAATTAGCTACCTCGGCTAACCCTCATGTCGGTAAAGATACAATAAAAATACCCATTAATCAAATTCTAAAAGAACTAATCCCAAAAATTAAATCCCAATCAAATATTGTTATTTTATTAGCTCACGAAGGAATTAATAAAATTCAAGATATTTTAAAAAGTAATCCTGATATAGCTTCAGATATAGATGTAATTTTTGCTGGACATGATCATAACTATACTCCAAAACCAATTATTTTTGAAACTAATATAAAAGGATTTAATCATAAAACTTATATAGTAGAAATGGGAGCTTATACTAAATACCTCGGGTTCTCTCAAATTAAATACGATAAAAAGCAAAACAAAGTTATTGATTTTATACTTAAACCATTCCCAATTAATTCTAAAGTAATCCAACCAGACCCAGAAATTAAAAAAATTATAGATGAATACTTTAATAATAAAGCAACCTCATATATACCCACTATTAACCCTCAATTAACTTTTACTAATTAATTAATTACTTCTTAATTTTTACTTTTTTTTAACATCCTTTTTATTTTATCATTAAAATAAAAATAATATTTAAATGTAAAATAAAAATAAAAAGGAGAATAAAAATATGGATAAATACTATTTAACTATAAATAACAAACTCCAGGAAGTTTCAAGTAAGCGTCTAGATTATGCTAAAAAAATAGACAAAAATAATGATCACATTCTAGATGATAATGAAATCACTGATTTCTTAATAAAAAACGATGACCTAAAACTTAGTGACCTAAAACTTAGAATGACAAAAGATGGTTTAGAAATCATTAATAAACATAATATCGTCAATGATTTTAAAGAATATTTACAAGACATAGATATAAAAGCCCCAACCTTTATAAGAGATTATAACCAAATTATAAATAAAATGAAAGAATTAGAGCAAAAATATCCTGATAAAGTTAAATTAGAATATTTAGGTAAAACTTTTGAAGGAAGAGATATAGTTGTTATGAGGATAAGTAAAAACATTAATGATGAAGAAGGTAAGAAAAAAAGTATCTTAATAACAGGATTACATCATGCAAGAGAATGGGCTACTGGTGAATCCGCACTTAATATAGCTGAAAAATTATTAGAATCCAATGATAACGCACTTAATAATTACCTTAATGATTTAGATATATATATTTTACCAGTAGTTAATCCAGATGGTTATGAATATTCTTTAAAACAAGACAGATGGTGGCGTAAAAATAGAACTAAATTTGAAAAAGGAATAGGAGTAGATTTAAATAGGAATTACTTTACCCCAAAAGATCCTACTTTATACAGGCAACCTAATGATAAACCTGACAGTACATGGGATGATTATGGCGCAAGTGATAGCGTTTATTCCGATACCTACAGAGGACCGTATGGCAATAGTGAGCCAGAAATTAAAGCTATTACTAAATTAGTTAATTCTAAACATATCGATACCGTTATTGATATCCACAGTTATTCTAATGCAATTTTATATCCTTGGGGACATACAACAGAACCTACCCAATGGGATGCCATTTATAAAGAAGTAGGACAAGAAATGGCTAAAGCAGTTAATAATAAATATTATGTAGAACAATCAGTCTCTATGTATCCTACCACTGGTAGCAGTGAAGATTATCATCACGTAGAAGGAAGATTTAATTACACTCTAGAAATAGGCAACAGTTTCTATCCTAAATCTAAAGAAGAATTAGAAATGTTAAAAAATGAAGTATTAGCTATGACTAAAGTATTTATGAAAAACTTAATAAACAACAAAATCCCTACTCAAAAATTCATCACAACCTATCAAAACACACACTAATGTTAAAATTAATAAATAATAAAATAAAAAAATCTCTAAATTATTAAGTACTTGATTAAAATCTAAATGCCCACTATAACAAACTAAAATTATTTTTTATGTATATTCTCAAGTCCCAGCCTTGAATATATTTTACTTTTTTTACTAAGGAATAGCATTTATTAGAATATCAAAATAACTATTAGTAGTTACAGGAGTATTATAATTCGCTACAAAAGTTAAACTAGGAGAAGCACCAATAGGGGTAGTAGCAGTAGTAGTAAATACTATATAACCGCTATTAGTAAGACCATCATCCAAATCTTGATCTATTTTTTGTAAACTAGAAATAGGAATTGCATTTGTAGTGGAATAAGGATTAACCACTTGTAAAGCTATCCCATATCTAAAAGGGAATAAGTTAGTAGAAGAAGCAAACCTTTCAGTATTAGCACCATTGTTATCGAAAAAAAGAACTAAATCAGTTTTCCATGGGCTAGCATTAGTCCATGTACCACCCGTAGCAGTACTAGATCTTTGTAAATAAGGCCCTCTCCAATTAACACCAGCAGTATAAGGTGGGTTTACTGGAGAAACAAAATGTCTCCATTCAGTAGGGAAAATAGATCCGTCATTAAACATCAATGCAGTAGCACTCCTTAAAGAGTTTATCATCTCTTCCATTGCAGCTATCTTTGCATCTTCTGATCTATTAGAAACATATGGTAACAATATAGCAGCTAATATTGTAATTATAGCTACCACTATTAAGAGCTCTATTAAAGTTATCCCCTTTAAACTCTTTCTTTTAGTTCCCTTTCGTTTTAATAAATATTTCATATACTATAACCTCCTTCTTAATATATTATACCCAAAAAAATATATTTTGTACCCATTTTTTATATTTTTATTTTTAAATTATCTTTTAAATAAATTCATAATATCTTTAATATTAGATGTATTAACGGGAGCATTTAGTTCAGGGATATTTTCTTTCTTAACTATATTGCCCATTTTCTTTAATACTTTTCGCATTTCCCTAAAATGTTTTAATATTAAATTAACATCTTTAATAGATGTGCCGCTACCACGTGCGATTCTTGCTTTCCTACTACTATTTATTATATCGGGATTCCTCCTCTCTTCCTTAGTCATAGAATTAATAATTGCTTCAATTTTATCTATTTGCTTAGGATCAACGTTAATTTCCCTTAAAGCCGCAGGATTTATCCCAAACATAGATAAAGGTAACATAGATAATATACTCTTAAAATCTCCCATCCTCTTTATTAACCTAAGATAAGATAAATAATCATTAAAAGTAAAATCTCCTTGTAAATATTTTTCTACTTTTTGTAATTCATCTTCTTCTATCTGTTTTTCTATTTTTTCAATAAAAGTTAAAATATCACCCATTCCAAGGATTCTTGATACAACTCTATCAGGATAAAATATTTCTAGATCTGAAATTTTCTCCCCAACTCCAATAAAATAAAGGGGTTTTTTAGTAACATATCTAATAGATAAAGCGACTCCACCACGCGCATCCCCATCCAATTTAGTAACAATAAACCCTGTTAAATTAATTTTTTCATCAAACTGCTTAGCAATATTAACCCCCTCTTGCCCAACCATAGAATCAACTACCAATATACTATGCTCCACAAAATCCCTAAACTTTTCTTTTATATCTTTTATTTCATTAATTACTTCCTGATTAATATGGACTCTACCAGCAGTATCAACAATAATAGGATTTAATCCCTGATCTTTAGAAACTTCTAATGCCTTCGAAATTATATCCATACTATTAGAATTATGATCATAAACTACAGGTAAATTATTTTGATTAGCTAAATAAACTAATTGATCAATAGCAGCAGGTCTATTAAAATCGGCAGCAACAAGCAAAGGATTATAACCTAAGGATTTTAAATAATAAGCTAATTTAGCAGCAGTGGTAGTCTTTCCTGAACCTTGTAAGCCAACTAACAAAACAATCGAAGGATTCTTTAATATTTCAAAATTAGAAGCCTGCCCCCCTAAAATATCTATAATCTTATCCCTCGTTGCCCTTATTATCAACTGTGAAGGAGTAAAATATTCTACATTCTCTTTATCCTCCATCTCTTTTTTTATTAAAAAAGTTAATTCTCTCACCACATCTAAATGCACATCAGCTTCTAATAAAGCTAACCTTATATCCCTAATAGTTTGATCTATTTCTTCCTTAGATATCTTCCCTTTACCTGATAAATTCTTAACAATTTTACTAAAACTATCTACTAATTTTTCAAACATTTATAATCACCTCTTTACTTATTATATTCTCTATTTCATTTATTATTTTTTGATCATAAGTTTCTATAAGTATTCTAATAAGATCTTCAGTCCCAGAAGGCCTTATAAAAACTCTACCTTTTCCCTTAATATAATCCTCAATTTTATTAAATATCTCTTTATTTTTTTCCATAAATTCCATTTTATCAGAAACTTTAATATTAATGAGTTTTTGAGGATAAAGTTTTATACTATTTAATAAATTAATGATTTGATTAATATCATAAAATAAAGCGGATGTAAAAAATAAGGAAGTAAATAATCCATCTCCGGTTTTTAGAAATAAAGGGATAACAACGTGTCCTGAATTCTCGGCCCCTATTTGAGCTTTGCCTTCTTCTATTGCTTGAGTAATATACTTATCTCCTACATTAACTCTAATTATATTAATTCCTAATTTATTAAATTCTTTTTCTATTGCTAAATTACTCATATGAGTTAAGGCTACCTTTTGTATTTTATAACCAATTTTATTTAAAAAATAAACAATTGCTAAAACTATTAAATCTCCATCTAAAAATAGCAACTTATTTGGATTATTTGAATTATTTACTTTAATATAAGCTAAGGTTCTATCGGCATCTCCATCATAAGTAAAACCTAATACTAAATCATAATAACTATCTACTTTTAAAATTTCACTTTCTAAAGCATTAGGATTAACAGAACCACAGTTATAATTAATATTATATCCATTAGGCTCATTATTTATAAATTTTAAATCAATACTCAAGTTAGGATTTAAACTAAATATTAAATCCAAAAATTTAGAATAAACTTTTAAAGCTAAATAAGAGATAGCAGAATTCCCTAAATCTAATAAAATTAATACCTTCCCTAAATTTTGAAAGTTAATACTGTGTTCCTTATAAAAACTCCTAAAAAAACTAATTATTTTTGATATATAAAATTTAGAAAAATCCTTAAAATAAAATTTGTTAATCTTATTATCTATATGAAATAAATTATCTTGCTTAAAATCTAAGAATCTATAAGTTTCTTTAAAATTTAAATTAATAGCTTCATTTAATTGAGTTTCTATTTTGTTTTCTAAGTAAGGTTCAATTTTTTTACCAAATTTATTAAATATTTTAATGCCGTTATAATAGAAGGGGTTATGGGAAGCAGTTATTTGTATAGAATATGCTTTCTTATCCTTAGAAATAAAAGCCATCAAAGGAGTAGAAGTAAAAGTATTAGATAAAATAACTTTTTTATTTATATTATTTTTATTAAAAAATGAAGTGATAGAGGAAGCACAAGCTAACGCTAAACTTAAACTGCTAAATCTACTATCATACCCAATATAAATATCTGTTAAATCTTCCTTAATGGTATTTACAAAAAAATAAGATACCAAAAATGAATTCAATTCATTTAAAACAGGATATTTCTCTCTTATTCCATCTGTTCCAAATAATAACGCCATTAATTATTAATTTCAACATTTCTTAATCCCTTCCTTTTATAAAAACTAATAAAAGGAGCTAACCCCTTAAATATAATAAAAATATAAAAAAAATTAACCTGCTTTAACTTCTTCTATAGAAGCTCCAAAATTTATATGAAAAACCTTATTATCCATAACTAAAGCAGGTACGCTTTTAACCCCATAATTCTCTGCTTCTTGGATTCTTGATTTATCTTGCCCCAAATGAATAACTTGTATATCATACTTATTTCTATCTATTAATTCTAAGACTGCTTCTTCAGCAGTTCTACAAACCGGACAACCAGCATGATAAAAAATTACCTTCTTTTTACCCATAATTTCTACCCCCTTTTTATGCATGTTATTATTTAGGGGTTAGCCCCTTTATTTTAAACTAATTTATAATAAGTTAATTAATAATTAGATTATCTAATTATTAATTAGTTTATCTAATTATATTATTAAAGATTTTTAGCAAAACTCCTTTTAAAAAATACCAAAAATACTCTTAAAAATATATTTCTTTCTAAAAGTTATTTTTTTAGTTTTAACATTTTTTTTACATTACATATAATTTTTTTATTATAAAATTAACCAAATATAAAAAACAAATATAATTAATAGGGAGGTTAAAAATCATGGAAATAAATAAATTAAATACTAATATAAATTCAGTTAAAGAAAATAACACAGTAATTAATAATTTAAATAAGACAGAGAGCATAAAACAAGAAGAAAAAGATTGGACAGTATTTGTAAATATTAATATAGAAGATGAAGCATCAGTTAAAAATGCTTTAATGAATTTAAAATTATTAGAGCTAACTGGTTCAGATAAAAATCTAAATATAGTAGTTCAAGCATATTTACCCACCTGGAAAAAGGTAAAAAGATTCTATATTGAAAAAAAAGGAGATTGGAACATATCTGAAATAATTAAACTCTCATTAAAAAATTTATTACCGTTTAGCACCCCGAAATTAGAAAATAAACCAATAGAAGAGTTAGAAAATATCAATCCAAATGATCCTAATTTCATAGCAGATAGTTTAAAATGGGTTACAACTAAATTCCCTTCTAAAAAGTTTATGGTATTTGATATAAATGATTCTAAAAATTTAAGTACTTTTAGAGCGTATAACATAAGCCAAGCTTTAAACAATGACAAATTATTTAAAAAACCAGATATATTAGTAATGGGAGGCTCTAATATAGTTTCATTAGAAAATATTGCACAACTAAAAGATAAAGCAAATTACTTAATAGGAACCACTGGTTTTGCTAATGCATTAAATATTCCCTTAGGAATGTTTATAAATGAAATGAAGAATCTAATAGACGGAGGTCCAAATGATGTTGAAACAGTAGCTAAATCATATTTCTTAATACATAATTTAGCAGGAGCATCTAATAATAGTGCAATAGTTGATTTAACAAATGATAAAATTAGTGATTTAATTAACGCTTACGATAACTTAGCTTCTAAATTACTTAGCTTATCTGAACAAGAATTAATTGATAAAATATTACCTAAAATATATAAATCAGAAGATTTAGCTAATACACCCAATAGAAAGCCTTATTTAGAATTTAGAGACGCTAACTCATTTTTAAATAATCTAATAAATTCAGACGATATAAGTGACGATATAAAACAAGCAGCTAAAAATGCATTAGAAAAAACTAATAATATTCTGTTATCTTTTAATAACTTAGCGGGAGAAATAGATCCTAAATCTCAAGGACCATCCATATTTATGCCAATAAATTTAGGGAATTTTAAATCAGATAAATTTCCTATTCCTAAAGATTTTGAAAAAGATTTAGGATACTCTAAAACAGAATTTGCTAAGCTAACTCACTGGGATGAGTTCCTTACTAAAATCTCCCAAAAAACCTTAGTTGAAAAATTCTTAACTAAATTAGGTTTAAATCAAAAATTCATTGACAATTTATATGCTTTAAAAAATGATGCTAATGAAAAATATGATTCGTATGTAAAGCCATGGGCTAGCTTAATATCCTGGTTTAATGCCGTTAATAAAATTGGATCTAATAAAATCCCTTCATTTCTATTTTTGCCTCCTTATATTACTTTAGCCTTAGGTTTAGCTGGTTCTATTGATCAAATATATGATAATCTTAAAACAGGTCAATACATTTTAACTAATGATATAAAAGATAAATCAAAATACTTAGGTCCAGTTGGATTCAGTTTAGCACAAGGGATCACAAAATTAATAGCTAATTTATCATATGTTTTACCATTCTTAGCTCCTGTAGGAGCTACTGCAGGATTACTTACATTCCTACTCCCTTGGATCCAAGATTTTTATAATGTATATCAAAATTATAAAGAAGTAAAAGATAAATTCGTATATAATGACTTAAGCTTAAAAGATCTATTTTTACTAGAATTATACAAAAAAATTTTAAATGCAGCTAATTAATAGAATTTTCTTTAACATTTTAATCCAAAGAAGGGAAAAAAAATAAAATATAGAAATATAAAGTAGAGGCGAGTAAGAATATGGCAGATGGGGAAAAGGGTAACCTCCCCCCTTTTCCCCCCACCTCCCCCCTGTTTTCTTTTTTTTTCTTTTTCACAACCGATTTTTAGGACCAAATAAAAAAGGATTATTTACTATCCTAAAGAATTCTATTAGTAAAGTAAAAAATATCTTTTGTTTATTAAATGTTATTAATATTAATTTTTAATACAGGGGGAAAAATATGAAAGGAATTTTTAAGGAAATGTTAAGAGTAAAACATGTAGAAGATTTTTTAGAAGATTTAGAAAAAGGTCCACAACTAAAGAGAGCATTAGGTGCTTTAGGGTTAATATCCTTAGGATTAGGAGCGATAATCGGAGCTGGAATATTTGTGATAACAGGTCAAGCAGCAGCTAATTATGCGGGGCCCGCAGTAGCTATTTCTTTTATAATTGCAGGCTTAGGTTGCGCATTCGCTGGATTAGCTTACGCAGAATTCGCCGCTATGGTACCAATCTCCGGAAGCGCATATACCTATGCTTACACAACCTTAGGAGAATTCTGGGCATGGTTTATCGCTTGGAATCTAGTATTAGAATACCTAATAGCTGGATCTACAGTTGCAGTCGGATGGAGCGGTTATTTTACAAGCTTCCTTAAAGACTTTGGAATAATAATCCCAAAAGAATTTGCATATGCACCTCTAGATATAATAGACCCAGAAACTCAAAAAGCTATATTATCTAACCCTAATGCTAATTTCTTTGAAAAATTCTTAGCAATATTACACTTAAAAACAACTGGAAGTTTATTTAATCTTCCTGCAGTGTTAATAGTTCTAATAGTAGGAATAGTGTTATTAATAGGAATAAGTGAATCAGCTATTGTAAATAACATAATAGTTATAATAAAAGTATTAGTTTTATTAACTTTTTTAGTAGTAGGCTTTGGGAAAATAGATCCAGCTAATTGGACTCCATTTATTCCTCCTTCAGAAGGATTTGGAGAATATGGAATAACAGGGATTTTAAGAGCAGCTGGAGTAGTATTTTTTGCGTATATCGGATTTGACGCAGTATCTACAGCTGCTCAAGAAGCTAAAGATCCTCAAAAAACCCTACCAATTGGAATCCTAGGATCTTTAGCAATCTCTACTATCCTTTATATTTCCGTTAGTTTAGTATTAACAGGAGTAGTAAATTATAAAGAACTTAACGTACCAGATCCAATAGCTGTCGGGATTGACAAAATTGGAATCCTATGGTTAAAACCTCTAGTTAAACTGGGAGCATTAGCTGGATTAACCTCAGTTATAATGGTAACCTTATTAGGCCAAACAAGAATATTCTTTTCAATATCCCGTGACGGTTTATTACCTCCATTTTTATCACAAGTCCATCCAACTCTAAAAACTCCATATATATCAACTATAATTGTAGTATCATTTGCAATGTTAGTAGCAGCAACTTTTCCTATAAGATTATTAGGAGAGTTAGTATCAATTGGTACGTTACTAGCCTTTGCTATCGTTAGCATAGCTGTATTAATCTTAAGAATAACAAGACCAGATATACCTAGACCATTTAAAACTCCACTAGTTCATATAGTAGCACCCTTAGGAGCAATATTTTCTTTATTACAAATGGTATTCCTACCTCCAGATACTTGGATAAGATTATTAATATGGACAATTATTGGATTAAGCATATACTTTTTATATGGATTTAAAAATAGTAGATTAGCTAAAAAAAATGGAGATAATACAGGGAGCAATTAATAATGAGATACACTAAATCATTTATATATACTTTAAAGGAAACACCAGCTGATACTACTACTTTAAGTCATTCATTATTAACTAGAGCATGCTATATTTATCAACATGCAGCAGGTATATATAATTTTTTACCTTTAGGATTTAAAGTCTTATCAAAAATATGGAAAATTATAGAAGAGGAAATGGATAAAATAGGTGCGCAAGAATTACTAATGCCAGCCTTACACACTTCCAATCTCTGGCTAAAAACTAATAGATACAATACAATGGATAACGTTTTATTTAAATTTAAAGATAAAAAAGGGGTAGATATGTTATTAGGGCCTACCCATGAAGAGATAATAACAGATATAGTTGCTCATTTCGTTAAAAGCTATAAAAATCTTCCATTACTATTATATCAAATCCAAGTTAAATTTAGAGATGAACTAAGACCTAAAGGAGGATTAATAAGAGGTAGAGAATTTATAATGAAAGATCTATATAGTTTTCATACCTCCTTAGAATGTTTAGATAAAACATATAATAATGTATATAAAGCATATAGTAATATATTTGAAAGATTAAACTTACCATTTGAAGTAGTAGAAGCACACTCAGGTGCAATAGGTGGGGATGTTTCTCACGAGTTCATGCTAATTACCAATAGTGGAGAAGATAAATTTATAAAATGTTTATCATGTGGATACACTGCAAGCACAGAAATAGCTAAAATAGCTAAACCAGATTTCAATTATTCATACAATCCTTTACCTTTAAATGAATTAGAACAAAAGCATTTAGTTTATACACCTAATGCTTATACTATTCAAGATTTAGTAAAATTCTTAAATAAAAATGAAAAAAACTTTGTAAAAAGTATATTATACAAAGATAATAACAATAATTTCTATTTGGTTTTAGTTAGGGGAGATAAAGAAATAAATGAAATAAAATTAAACAAGTTTTTAGATAAAGAGGTATTTTTAGCAGAAAATAAAGATTTTGAAATAAATAACTGGATCTTAGGATACATTGGCCCAGTCAATTTAAATAATAGAAGTAAAGTCAAAATAATTGCTGATTATTCTGTATCTAATTTAAAAGATATAATAATAGGTGCAAATAAAAAGGATTATCATTTTATTAATTTAAATTTAGAAAATTTAGATATAGACGATTTCGGAGATCTTTCAATAGCTACAGATAATGATGAATGCTACAAATGTAAAGGTAAATATAAAGTTTATCCCGCTTTGGAATTAGGGCATATATTTAAATTAGGAACAAAATACTCCCAAGCCTTAGGAGCTTACTTTATGGACGAAACTAATAAACTAAAACCTATAATAATGGGATGCTATGGAATAGGAGTTAGTAGATTAGTTTCTGCCATAGTTGAAGCATATTCTTCAGAAAACTCAATCACCTGGACCTTCAATTCTACACCATATAAAATATATATCTTAACAATAAATATTGATGATAAATTACAATACGAAAAATCCCTAAACTTATACAATACTTTAATCCAAAATAACATAGAAACTCTATGGGATGATAGAAAAGAATCTGCAGGAGTTAAATTTAAGGATTGGGAATTATTAGGTATCCCATTTGTAATAATTATTGGGAATAAAATAAAAGATAATCTAATTGAATTAAAATTTAACCCTAATTTTCATAAAACATTAAAGCCAGAACTATTTGAAAAAATAACTAATTATCAAAACTCATTAATAAACTATGACAAAACTTTAGAAACTATTCAATATATAATTAATTTACTAAATATAAACATTAATTTTATAAAGAATTAAAAATCAATTTATTAAACAGAAAATATTAAAAAAAACATTATGGAAACTTTATTAGAAAAATTTAAAACTACTAAAGATTTGTTAGCTATTATAACAATAGATATTAACTTAAATATCAAAGAAGAAAGTAAATTAAGTGATATAAACGACATAGAACTAAATAATTTAAAAGAAATTATAAAAAAAATATTAATTAATAAAATAGATAAAGCTACCCAAAAAACTCTTTTTAATTATATTTCATTTAATCACAAAGAAAATATAGCTATTATTTTTAATTACAAAGAATTAATAGTAGTTCTAATAGGTAATAAGAACTTAAAAGAACCATTAATAAGGAGCACAATAAAATCCCTTAGTTAATTTAAAATGATTTTGAAAAAATCTTTTTATAACCTTATTATAATTTAATTAATATGGAGGCGTTTTAATGACTAACAATATTAAAGAAAAAAGGGAAACACAAAAAGAAATAAAATCAGGATATGTTTGTATAGTTGGAAAACCAAATGTAGGTAAATCTACTTTAATTAACAATCTATTAAACATAAAGGCCTCAATAGTTTCTCCTAAACCTCAAACAACAAGAGTAAATATATATGGATATACCATTAAAGAAATTGATAATAAAATTATTCAATTAGTTTTAATAGATACACCAGGCTATCATAAGCCTGTTAATATTCTAGGACAAAACATGATAAAACATATAGAATTAGCATTAAATGAAGCAGATGTTATTTTAATGATAATAGATGCGACTACACCACTAGCTGATGAAGATTTCTTATTTATTAATCTCCTTAAGGAAAAATTTAATAACAAAAACATAATATTAGCAATAAATAAAATAGATAAACTAGAAAACAGAAACTTAGCCTTAACAATAATAGAAGAAATGAATAGTTATGGATTATTTAAAGAAATAGTACCAATATCAGCTATAAAAAACGAAAATATAGATAAGTTAATTAAAGTTATTTCAAATTATTTACCATATAATGATTATTTAATAGATCCAAAAGATAAACAACCATTTATAGGGAATCTAAAATTCTTTATAGCGGAAGTAATAAGGGAAAAGATTTTATTATTTACCCATCAAGAACTACCATATAAAACAGCAGTATTTGTAGAACAGATAGAAGAAAGAAAAAATGATTTAATATACATAGGAGCAACAATATTTGTAGAAAAAGAATCTCAAAGAGCTATAATAATTGGAAAAAATGGGCAAATGATAAAAAAAATAGGGAAATCAGCTAGAGAAGAATTAGAATTTATCCTAAAAAAAAGAGTATATCTAGATTTATGGGTTAAAGAAAAAGAAAACTGGACATCCAAATTAGATTTTATACAATCCATAGGATATTAATATTTTTCAAATTGTAATACACACTTTTAATTTAGTTAATTCTATTTATAGAAGCAGTGCTTCCTGTTTGGAATCTAGTTATTTCCTATAACAAACCCAAGTTAGTTTTGCCAAAATTCTAAGCTTTATAAGCTTGAGTTCTAAACTGTTCTATCTTTATCGCTTGAACAACCCAATTCCGTAAATATCATGTACAGAAACTGATATTTTGTAAAGCTCATATTTTGTAAAGCTCAAGTCATTTTATAAAAGATAAATACTTTCGTTTTGTTAAATAATAAAGAAGAAAAATTCTAAATACTTCTGTAAAATTCCAAATACATGATAAGCATAAACAGGACAAAGATCTTTAAGAATAGGATTTTCTCGAATACTAATAATACCATCAAGGTTCTCTAGTAAAAAATTTCCATCTAATTCGTTTTGAAGTTCAATTTCTGAAATCAAACCATCTCTAAAAGAGGTAAGAACCTTCAAATAGTCCTTCATAAATTTTATATCTCTTAAAAAATCAATTATTCACTTTTTAAAATTATCCAAGTTATTCAAAAATTGTTTTTTCTAATTAACAAGGTACTATTAAAAATACCCCCCTTTTAAGTTACAATATTTAAAATATGAGAAGTAATATTATTTTGATTTTTATCTTGGATATAAAGGGAAGCACATTTTTTAGCTAAACCTCTAATATCGGATAATCTATTATTTCTTTCTATAGGTCCAATAGCTCCCCTTGAATCTAATAAATTAAAAACATGAGAAAGCTTTAAAACATAATCATATGCAGGATAATACAAATTCATACTAATCAAGCAATTAGCTTCATTAAGATATATATCATACAATTTTTTTAAATTGTCTATATTAGCTTTTTCAAAATTATAATAACAGAATTGAATTTCTGAATCTTTATATATATTAGCGTAAGTAAAAGATTGATTCCATTTGATATCCCATACTGAATTTTTATCTTGTAAAAACATAGCAATTCTTTCAAGCCCATAAGTAATTTCAACTGGTACTTTTTCCAATTCTATTCCTCCCATTGTTTGAAAATAAGTAAATTGGGTAATCTCCATACCATCAAGCCATACTTCCCAACCAACTCCATAAGCTCCTAAAGAAGGAGATTCCCAATTATCTTCTAATAATCTAAAATCGTGTTTAACTATGTCAATTCCTAAGTATTCTAGACTTTTAATATAAACATCAATAACATTAAAAGGAGCTGGTTTAAGGATAACTTGATATTGAAAATAATGCTGTAATCTATTAGGATTTTTAGAATACCTTCCATCAGCAGGTCTAATAGAAGGCTCAAAATAAGCTACAAACCAATCCTCATTATCTAAGGATCTAAAAAACGTTAAAGGATTCATAGTACCAGCCCCAACCTCAGTATGATAAGGAGTACCAATAACACAGCCGAAATTACCCCAATATTCATTTAACTTCATTATCAATTCCTGAAAATATAACATACCCTTACTTCCCCCTTATCAAATGCTAAAAGGTAATTTAAAAATAACTGGTAAATTCTCTTCCTTTTTACCATCTTTCATTTTTATTTTAAAAACTTGAAAACTAATATACCTTAATTTTTTATTAGGAATATAAAATATTAAATCTAACTTTATACTATCATATGGTTTTAAAATATAATTATCTTTATAATTAAAATCCAAGTTTTCTTTTTGAAGCAAATAATTACTTATTGCAAAATCTTCAATAGTTATTTTTTTATTAATAGTATCCTTTCTAATACTTTCAAAAGGATTACTTAGTGGTCTATAAAAATTGTTATCATTATCTACTATTAAAAAATTATCTAAATTAAAACTTAATTCTTGATCTCTATAGTTTTCTATAATAACTTTAAAAAGATAATATCCATTTCTTTTAAGAGAATCAATAGAGATCATATTAACATCGACAACAACATTTAATAATTTAAGTGCTTTACTGTTAAAAGCAGAAAATAGCCTATTAAAATTGTTTTTAGCTTCTTTATTATTAGGATCTGTTGTCATAGCTAAATTAAAATACCCCAAAGCATCTGGATAGTATTTAAGTTTTTCATAAACTTTCCCTAATTCATTATAATAATAAGCTTTAGTTTTATTATCTTTTGAATTTTCTAATTTTAACATAATGCTTTTAATTTTCTGATTTTTTTTAGGATCAACTATAATTTTAAAAGAATTCTCAAAAATATCATCATTAATTAATTTTCCCTTAATAATAACATTATTAACTCCTATATTTAAAGGTTTAGTGGCATTAATAATCAAATATAAAACAGGAGAACTAAAATCATATCGAATATAATTACTAAAATCAATATTATTAATTAAAACTCTAATACTATTTTTATCAACAATAGGACTAATATCTATAGGAAATTTTATAATTATTTCCGGATGTCTGGTTATAACTGGTTTATCAGGATTAATTAGCTCTAGTTTTAATTCAATTGCATTTACTTTTATTACTATAAAAAATAAAAATAATAAAATAAAAAAAACTAATTTATTTTTATTTAAATTATTCTTCATTATTTTCATAATTATCTTCATTGTTATTATCATTATTACTATCGCTTAACTGTCTCATTGTATTTCTAAGATTCCATAATCTTTCTATAGAATACTTTTCTCTAACTTCAGGTAAAAATAAATGGATCCAAAAATAATAAAGATCAATAACAACCCAACCGCTATCATAAGTCCCATCAAATCCTATCTTTATGTCCTCAAAAAATTTTCTAAAATTTTTATTAGAAATTTCTAGCATAAATTCATTAATAAAATATTTAGAAATAGCTTCCAAAGTTACTTTATTATCTACAGAAGCTATAATAAAATAATCTGTTAAATAATCTGGGGTATTTATAACAATAATATTAAATGCATTCTTATTTTGTAAAATCTTTATGATATAATCAATAAAGTTATTTAAGTTCTCTTGGTTAAATAATTCTTCACTTAATATTTTAGCTGTTTTAATATTTTTATTATTATTTTTAACTTTATTATTATCTTTTAATTTTGTTTCAGAAGAAATATTTTCTTTTTGTTGTAACTTTTTTGATACTTTCGATGTTTTTTTAGTCAATAGATTTTCCCCCCCTTTTATTATTTATTTAAAAATTTTATTTTAAATAATCTTTCATATCATTACCTAAAATTAATATTTCGTCAGACTTTTCAATAGCTTTTAAAAATAGATCTTTACTATTTTCATACAATCTTTTATTAACTAAATAAATATCACTTTTAATATTATAATATCTATTATAAATAAAATCCTGAGAATTCAAAACTTTACAAACAGGAATAAAATAATATAACTTAGAATTATTATCTTTATTTTTAGTAATAATAATTGTTTGATTATAATAATCATCAGCATATCCTGAATTTATTATATAAAATTTTTTATCAATATTATAATATTCATATAATTTATCTAAAATAGAATTATCTAAATCAGTACCATTAAAGATAGAAATAATAGGATATCCTTTATAAAATGCTTCAATAGCTTTTTTATAACCTTGATCCAATTCTACATAACTTATCCCATCAATCTCAGTAGTATATACTGGTAATTGATAAGACCTAATTTTTATAGAATTATTTTTAAAATAATTCATTAATTTAAAAATATAATCTTTATTTAAATCAGTTTGGATATAAGGCAAAACATTATTAATAATAACAGGTAAATTAGTAATATTAACTTTATCTTTAATTTGAGCTAATATTTCTTTAATAGCTTGTTGTTGTCTTCTAATTCTCCCTAAATCTCCTTCCTCATCCATCCTAAATCTCATATATCCTATAACTTGATCTCCATTTAATAACTGATAGCCTTTTTTAAGATTTATATGTAAATTTCCCCAATTGTCATTATATTGCATATCTTTCTCAACGTTGATATAGACTCCTCCAACAGAATCCACTAATTCCTTAATAGCTCTTTGTTTTATCAAAATAACATAATCTATGTTAATACTAAATAAATTAGAAATAATTTTTTTAGTTAATTTAGGTCCTTCAATAGCATTAGCAGCATTGATTTTTTCATAATAATTATAAGGTTCATCATAATATACCCTTAAATCCCTTGGAATCGAAAGCAATCTTAATTCATTACCATATACATCCAAAGTAGCTAATATAATAGTATCAGTACGTGATTTTTCATTAGTAGGTTTATGGTCAGATGTCCAGTTATAATCAGCACCCAATATTAAAAATACCAACTTTTTTGAACCCAACAATTTAACATAGTCTTTATATTCTTCTTTTTTATCAAGATTATTAAAAAAAATAGAAAAAATATCACTATTACTATTTTTAGAGTTATTATTGCTATTTTTATGAATAAAACTTCCTAAAAAAAATCCCCCTAAAAACAATACTATTAATAACAATAAAAACCAGATTAATTTATTCTTTTTTAAAAATTCCCCATTCATATTTTTAAGAAATTTTTAAAATAAAATTATAAAATAATTTAAAAAGAATAACAAGAGAATCAACATCAACCCATTCATAATCAGAATGTAATCCTTGGCCTTTAGGATAAATAGTAATAACTGGAATATTTTTAGCAGCAAAAAACCTACCATCTGTAGCTCCATGTTCTACACTAAACTTAGGCTCACCTAAAACCACTTTATAAGATTCTATAAATTTTTGTAGATACTTATTATTTAAATCGATACTTACAGGTTGTCCAGTAGATAAAACCTCTAATTCTAAACTATACTTTTTAGCTAAATAATCAACAAGATTATAAATATTATCTAAAGTATATTTTTCAGTAAATCTAATATCTATATCAGCATAAGCATAATCAGGAACAACATTAACTTTAACCCCACCCTCTATTTTCCCCAAATTTACAGTATTATGCCAATGTAAATCTTTATCCACTTGATTAATATCATTTTCATTGTTTTCTAAAATTATTTCTTTTAATTCATTATAAAATTTTAATAACTTATCAACAGCGTTAATCCCTAACCAAGTGGTACTGCCATGTGCAGATTTTCCATAAGATTTAACTCTAAAATGAAAAGCCCCTTTACCTTTAGTTATTATGTTGAAATCTTCTCCACCATCAGGAATAACAGCAACATCAGCTTTTATATCCATGTTTTCCAAAATATATTTAACACCTGATAAACTTCCGATCTCTTCATCAGTAGTAGCAATCAAACCAATAGGTATATTTTGTTTAAGATTTTTAAATAAATATAAAACAGTAGAAGCAGGACCTTTCATATCTAAAGCTCCTCTACCTACTAATTTGTTATCTTCTATATATGGATTAAACTGGCTATCCAAAGCATCAACAACATCTAAATGTACCACAAAATATACTTTAATTTTATCACTTAATTTAGCTATTAAATTATACTTATCATTTACTTTAAATTTATTTATACTTATTAATTTATTAGCTTTTAGATAATTTTCAACAAAATCAATAATATTTTTTAATTCTTGTTCATTAGAAGCAGTTGTTTTAAATCTAATTAAACTCGAAGCTAATTCTACAATTTCTTTTCTAATAAATTCATAATTAGATAAATCCACATCAAAAAATACTTGTTCATTTAAACTCATTAGCAATTTCCTCCTTAAATTTATTCTTCAATAATAGGAAAATCAACCTTCCAAATTTCAAATACCTTTTCCTCTAAGTTATTTATATTTTCTAAATTAGAGACAAAAACATTTTCATTAAAATCATTTAAATAAATAACATTATCTAAAATTTTATCAAATACTAACAAATAAATATTTAATTTAATATTAATTATTTTAATTTTATCCTTAGGGATCCCCTTTTGATCAGTTTGCTCTAAGATATAGTTTTTTAAATAAGAATCTAATAAATTATAAAACCTTTCTAAAAATCCTTTAATTTTATCAAAAGGAGTTTCTCTTAAACCTATAATAATTAAAGATTTATATCTATCCAATATATCTAGTTTTCTTTTATTTTTTTCAAAAAATATTCTCAAATTAAATAAAACGGTATTAAAATAATTAATTTCATTATTTTTATCTTCAAAAACCAATTTAAAAACGACAATACTAAAGGGCGTAGCATATCTTTTAAATCTATTAAATTCTTCTAAAAATTCATCTATTTTTTCCATAAATAAAATCACCTCTGAATATTATAATAAAATTTAATAAAAAAATAAAAACACATTTTAAATATTTTTTATTCAACGGTAACACTTTTAGCGAGATTCCTTGGTTGATCAACATCTAGACCTTTCAAATCAGCTACAAAATATGCAAACAACTGTAAAGCAATATTAAATAAAATAGGTTGTAGAAATTTATTTACATAAGGTAAAACTATAAAATCATCTACATAATCTTTAACAATATCAACAGATTTATTGTCTACCAAAGCTATAATTATTCCTTTTCTTGCTTTTATTTCTTGAATATTAGATAAATTCTTATAAATTAAGTCATTATAAGGTGCTAAATACATAGTAGGCATCTTAGAATCAATTAAAGCAATTGGTCCATGTTTCATCTCTCCTGAAGGATAAGCTTCCGCATGAATATAAGAAATCTCTTTTAATTTTAAAGCCCCTTCCAAAGCCACAGGATACATTAAATTTCTCCCTAAATACAAAAAATGCTCATAATCTTTATATTTAATAGCTATTTCTTGAATTTTTATGTAATCTTCTAAAAATTTATCTACAACTATATGAATATGTGCTAGATCTTGAATAAGATCCTTTAAAATTAGATTATCTTTATTTTTAAGAGAAGATATATAAAGATTAAGTAATAAAATAGCAATAATTTGTGCAGTAAAAGTTTTAGTAGCAGCAACTCCTATTTCTATTCCTGCTCTAGTATTAAACGATATAAATTCCCTATATAAACTACTACCTATAACATTAGGAATTCCAATAATATTAGCCCCCAACCTTTTTAATTCTCTAGCAACAAACAAAGTATCAGCAGTCTCTCCAGATTGACTTATAACAATATACAAAATTTTATCCAAATTAACATTTTTATTAATATATCTATATTCAGAAGCATAAAAAGCATCAGGATTCAAATCAGTTAATTCCCAAGTATAATATCTTCCTAATAATCCCGCATGATAACTAGTTCCACATGCTAAATAAACAATACTATTTATATCATTTATTTTGAGATCAATTAGATTTTTAACTTTATCATCCAAGGTAATTGTATTAGAGTCTATGTTAATACGTTCTAATAGAGTATCTTTAATTACTTTAGGTTGCTCCATAATTTCTTTTAACATAAAATGTTTATATCCAGATTTTTCAGCAATACTTATATCCCAAGAAACAAATTCAATCGGTCTTTTAATTTCTTTATCAATTATAAAATTATATATTTTATATTCATTTTTTTTATTAATAAAAAATATATCTCCATTTTCAAGTACAATAATTTTTTTAGTAAATCTAAGAATAGAAGGTATATCAGAAGCGATAATATAATTATTATCATAAATTCCAATAATTAAAGGACTTTCATATCTAACAGCAACTAATTCTTCTAAATCATTAGAAATAGCTACAAAAGCAAAAGCTCCCTTGATTTTTTTTACTACCTCCAAGCTAACTTCAAATAAATTATTATATTTATTTAAAAATTCTTCTATTAGATGAGACAAAACTTCACTATCAGTATCAGAAATAAAATTATGCCCCTTGTTAATTAATTCTTCCTTTATTTCCTTATAGTTTTCAATAATTCCATTATGTACAACAGCTATCTTTTTAGTACAATCTATATGAGGATGTGCATTAATATCATTTGGAACGCCATGAGTAGCCCAACGTGTATGTGCTATAACTATATTACTACTAATATCTTCATATTTTCCATTAAAATTAATTAACAATTTATCTATTTTCCCTTCATTTTTTTGAACAACTAAGTCTCCATTATAATTAAAAGCAATCCCTGCAGAATCATATCCTCTATATTCTAATAATTTTAAACTCTCAATTATATCTGCAACCTTTATATTTTTACCTTTATACCCAACAACACCACACATAACTTAATCAAAATTTTATTTAATTATTTTCTTCTTTTTTATTTTCTTCTTTTTTGATATTTCTTTCTAAAGTAATTAAATTAGATACCTTTAATTTCAATTCGGGCTTATAATAAAAAGGCTTAATAGATTTTAAAGCATTACTATAAATCTCTACTATATTACTAACTATCTCTAAATTGTCATTTATATAAGGAATATTAAAAATTTTAATAGTATAAATATCTTTTTTATAAGATTGTTTATAATAATCTAAAACAAAAAGAAATCCTTTTTTATACATACTTTGCTGAATATCTACAACATCTTTAACATAATTAGAATCTATATACTCAGCAAGATAATTAGATAACCCTTTAATATCATCTTTACTTAAATAATCTCTAACAGTATCTGTTACTTTGAATACATCATCGATAGGTTTTAAGCATGGGTAAATTTTATTCAAATACAGCATGTAAGTATTATCACTTAATTGTATGATATTAAAAGAGTACCCACTTTTTTTTAAAATAGGTCCTAAATTTTTAACTAAAAAGTCATAATTTTTTTCAAACAAAGCTAAAACTAATTTAGATTTATCTTCTTTAACAATTATAACATTTTTATCTAAAGAATAACTAAGCTTTAAATATTTTCCGTCTCTTGTATTTTGTAAACTTTTTAAGGCCTGAGAATACTTAGAGTTAAGATTTTCAAATAATTGTTTATTATCAGTATAAAAATAAAAGTCATAAAAATTAACGGGTAAAAATGAAGCTATAAAATAAAGAAATAAGGATAAAACAAAAACAACAAAACTTCCTATAGCTCCTGTTTTATACATTTATTTCACTCCTTAATAAGTATGACTTTACTTATATAGCTGGGACAAATGGGATTAAAGCCATTATTCTTGCACGTTTTATAGCAGTAGCTACCTTCCTTTGATGTCTAGAGCAAGTACCAGTAATCCTCTTAGGTTGAATCTTATATTTATCATTTATAAAATTTTTTAATAAATCCAAATTCTTATAATCTACATAATCTATTTTATTATTACATAATAAGCATTTTTTTCGTTTGGGCATAAAAACAACTCCTTCCTTTTTTCAATTATTAATATAATATTCTCTAAAACTAAAAAAAAATCCTTTTTAATCTTATTTTTGTTAAACCTACATTTTTTTAGGTAATTTTATATTTAAAAAAGAAGCCCATAGTTCTAACAACGCTTTAAAAAATAAAACCAAAGTTAATCTTATATTTTGCTTATCTTTTCCAAGTTCAAATTCACATAAAATCTTATTAGCATTATAAAACTTATGAAAAGATTTAGCAAAATTATAAGCCCATAAAACCAAATAATAAGGATCATTTAAAGCAGAATAAATATGATCCCTTAATTCTATTGCCTCTAAAAATATCCCAAACTCCTGATCATCTAAAAAATCAATTTTTATCATTTTAACTAGATTAGCTAACTCTTGTTTTATATCTAACTCATCAGTGCTATAAATATTTCTTAAAATTCCATTTATTCTTGCATAAACATATTGAATATAATAAAGTGGATTATCCAAAGTCAGTTTATTCATTAACTCCAAATCTAATTCTAATGGAGATTCCTTTAATCTTGATAAGAAGAAAAACCTTAAAATATCTGGATTAACATTATCCATTAGTTCATCTAATAATACTAAAATTCCTTTTCTCTTAGACATCTTTAAAGCTTTATCTTTCATTACCACATTAACAATCTGTAAAACTAGTATCTCATGATTAATTGGATCATATCCTAAAGCGGAAGTAGCAGCTTTTAAACGATTAACATAGCCATGATGATCAGGCCCTAATATAGTTATTAACTTATTAAAACCTCTTCCAAATTTATTCCTTATATACTCAATATCATAAGCAAAATAAGTATAATCAACTTTGCCAACTGTTTTCTTTAAAACCCTATCCTTATCATCATTAAATAAAGTACTTCTAAATAAAATTGCTTCATCTTGATTATATACTAAGTTCTTTTCTTTTAAAAAATCTATTAAGTTTATTAAATCCTCTACTTTTATAGTGCTTTGTTTAAAAAAATTATCAAAAATTACTCCAAATCTATTTAAAGTTTTAATATGTAAATTAACAAAATAATCTATTGTTTCTTTATATATTAATTCTCTATTTTTTAAAAATTCCAAAACATTATCTTTATTTATATTATATTTATTAACAAGATAAAAAGCAAAATCTTTTAAATATTCTCCTTTATACCCATCTTCAGGTATATTAAAATCTAAGGAATTAACCTCTCTTATCCTTTGAATAACACTATCAATTAATTTTTCAACTTGTTCTCCAACATCATTAACATAATATTCTTTAAAAACATAGTTCCCAAAGTATTTTAAAACATTAGATAAAACTAACCCAAAGGAAGCAGCTCTACCATTAACAGCATTTAACGGCCCCGTAGGATTAGCACTAACAAACTCAATTAAAATCCTATCACTAAAAACTTTATAACTATCCCATAAATTATTATTAATAAAATCATCTAAAACAAATCTAAAAACATATTTAGAAAATTTAATATTTAAAAATCCTCTCACTTCTTCAACTTTACTAATAAAAGCACATAAAGAAACTTTTTCAATAATTTTTTTTATAAAGCTATCATCTAGTTTATAATTTTTTCTTAAGATTAATAAAATATTACTTCCATAATCAAACCCACTAACAGGGCTTTTATCAACACTAAATTTAATATCTTCTGTAAAATTTAGAGATTTTAGGATTTCTAAGAATAAAATTTCCAAATATTTTTTTAACGAAAAAAACTTCTGATTTATAAATTCACTCATACATATACCCTAAATTAGGTATTCTAATTTTTAATAATACTAAAACATAATTAATTAATTTTAATTCTTTTTATTTTATTTTTAAAAGATTTTTTTGTTTTTTTATATATAATTTTTTTCCCCTTATAATAATTCTCTATGTTATTTTTTCAGTGCTTCATCTTTGATTAAAACTATATCGCATTTAAAATTAAATTTTAATTAAATTGTTCCCACATGAAAAGTTCTTCAGGTAGCACTGGAATATCTTGCTCATTTTCCAAAGCCCATATAACTTCATCTAACCACTTGATATAATCTAAAACTTTAAGGTTTCCTTCTTTAAGAGAGTCCATTAAAATTTTACAATATTGTTGCTCTAATTCAATAGGTAATTGTCCACCGTAAGAATTTCTATCTTTTAAATATCTACTAGCAACTTGATCAGCTAATAATTCAAAATTTATTTTCATTAAATTGAAAAAGTTAGCATGGGACATTATTGGATTTAATTTATCAAAAGGTTCCTTAAGTTGCTGAATAAGCAAAACAAAATTATCCATTGAATAATTTTTTTCCATAACCAAATCTGTATTAATCTTTTTACTTTATTTTAATATTATCTAGTTAATAAAGATAATAGATATTTAGTTATACTATTATTTAGTTCAGCTATAGCATCAGTAATAGGAATAGATTTAGGACAAACTTGAACACATAATTGAGCGTTTCCACAGTTAGCTATCCCTTCTTTAGAAATTAAATAATTCAACCTATGTTTTTCAAAATTTTTAGAAATAGGATGTAGATTAAACAGATAAGCTTGAGCTAAAGCATATGGGCCAACAAAATTAGTTATATCATTATATTGTGGACAAACTTCTAAGCATGCTCCGCATGTCATACATCTTGATAAAGAATATCTAATCTGTTGTATCTCTTGAGAATAAGTAGGTCCTGGGCCTTTATCATAAGTACCATCTATATCCACCCAAGCCCTTACTTTCTTTAACCCTTCAAACATTTTTGATCTATCAACTATCAGATCCCTTATTACTTTAAATTTAGACAAAGGTTCAATAATAATAGGTTGTTCTAAGTTATCAATTAAAGTCGAGCAAGCTTGCCTAGGTTTCCCATTTATAACCATCGTACAACTACCACAAACCTCTTCCAAACAGCTGGCCTCAAATGCTACAGGCTTAACCTCATTACCATCTATATCCACTGGATTCTCCCTAATATACATCAATATCATTATAACATTCATATGTTCTTTATATGGTATTAAAAACTCTTGATAATATGGTTTAGAATTAATATCATCTTGTCTTTTAATTTTTACATAAATTTTACCATTTTTCAAATTATTTTTTTTAGGTTCTGATTTATTGATCAATTTTTTAACTAAATCATTTATAGCAATAAAACTCATAAGCCCCTCCTTAATTCCCCTTATTTTATATTTCTATAATTTTGTTTAAATATCCTATTAAAATAAAGGAAAAAAAAATAAAATAGTTAATAATATAAATAGAAGTAAAATATTAATAATTAATAAAATAATAAATAAGGGGGCATTATGAAAGAAGGAAAAACATTACTAAAAATAAAACAAAATGAAAATATTCAAGAAATAAAACAAATAATAAAACCAAGAAGCTATGAATTAATGTTTATAATTAATTTTAATACAACAGAAAAAGAAAGAAATGAATTAATAGAAACTTACAAGAACTTTATAACAGAAAATAAAGGTGAGATAATAAAAGTTGAAAATATAGGAGAAAAAGATTTTGCATATCCTATTAATAAAATGAAAAAAGGGTATTATGTTTTAATCGATTTTAAGGCTTATCCAGATGATGTAGTCAAACTCCAAAATCTTTTAAAAAACAATGAAAAAGTCCTAAGATTTATATTAATTAGGAAAGATCCAAAAGAAGATTAAAATAATATAATAAAAGCGGTAGTAGCTCAGGGGTAGAGCGCCAGCTTCCCAAGCTGGGTGTCGCGGGTTCAAGTCCCGTCTACCGCTTTATAAAAACGTGCTAAAAAAAATACAAAAGTTTTATAAATACACTAAAAAATATGGTATAAAAAGGGCGCTAACAGAGCTAAAAAAATTTTTTCAATCCAAAGTAAATAGAGATCTTATTTATCAGGAATATATAAATTCGCTGCAATCCTTAATAAATAATGAAGAACTCTTAAATGAATTAAGTAGAATTGATTTTAAAAATTTAGAAGATATTTTTAATTTTTCTCAGATATTTTATAACGGTATAATAGCTCCTATGCAGTTTGAAAGCGAATTTCTACAATTATTAAAAATACTGAAAGATATGAATGTACAAAATATTTTAGAAATAGGAACCGCAAGGGGGGGAACCTTGTTTTGCTTTTGTAAAGTCTTACCTCCAAACTCTTGTATAATCAGTATTGACTTGCCTTTTTACGGAATACCTAAATATGAAAAATATGATAACCTTATACTTAATGTAATAAATAAGTTTAAAAAAACTTCTCAAGAATTACACCTTATAAGAAGTAGCAGCCATAGTGAAAAAACTCTAATAAAAGTAAAAGAAATACTAAAGCAAAGAGAATTAGATTTCCTATTTATTGATGGGGATCATTCATATGAAGGAACTAAAATGGATTTTGATATGTATTCTCCATTAGTAAAAAAAGGTGGGATTATTGCAATCCATGATATTGCTCCTAAAGGAAATATAAAGAAATATACAGGTTATAAACCGATCTTTTGGAAAGAACTTAAAGAATGTCAAAAATATAAGTACATGGAAATAATAGAAAATCCTAATCAAGATAGAGCTGGAATAGGTATAATATTCACCTAAATTTTAAATTTTATTCTAAATATGCTAAATATATTTTTAAGAATAAAATATCTAATATGTTTCAAAAAGAAATATCTCCTAAAAGCTTGTTTATTATGATTTTGATAGCTATATGAAACTATTATAATAACTTATAAAGATTCTAAAGGTTATAAGCGTACCAAAAAAGAGTATAAAATAGAAGTAGAATTTTCAATAGACGGTCGAAAAATAAAAAAAGTAATAAATAGATATCCTACAGTAGGGGAAAAAATAGAAATAAGATATAATCCTCAGAATCCTTATGAGGTTACAGCTGAGAGTACTTCCACTATTAAATTTGCCATATCCTTTATAATATTTTTCTGGATTTTACTTGCAATTATAGCTATTATTATATTTCGTCAAAGACAACAAGAAATAAATAATTAGCTTAAATAATTCTTTTACTTGGAATTATAAATTCTGATTCAATAATTATTAAATATTAACAGTATTTTTTACACTAAAATACTTATTAAAAACAATGAAAATTAAAATTGGGATAATAATGGATATACTTACTGCAGCACTAAAATATAAGGGCTCAAATATTAAAGACTTAGCTATATAATTTATCCCCACTTGAATAGTGTATTTCTTTTCATCCTGTAATACAATTAAAGGCCATAAGAAGTCATTCCATAAAGTTAAAAAATTCATTATAAACCCCGTTATAATATATGGCTTTAAAATTGGGATATGTATTAAAAAAATCTTTTGGAAAATATTAAACCCTTCTAACTCTGTATAATCATCAATTTCTTTAGAATAATACCTAAAAGCTTGAATAAATAATAATAAAGTGTATAAATTCACTAAAAAAGGTAAAAATACTGACACTAATTTATCCAATAAATTCAATTTCATAACAATAAAAAAATTATATATGACTTTAGCTTCAGCAGGAAATAAAAAAGATAAAGTAATAAAAGTTAAAAGCCATGAACTCAATTTAGTTTTATTTTTATAAAAAAAATAAGCAGCTAATAAACATATTAATACACTTAATACTGCTCCTACAATAGAAACAAACAATGAATTTAAAATATATATCCCAAAATCATAATTCTTTAAAACAATTAAATAGTTATTAATGAAATTTTTTTTAAATGAAAATAATAAAACAAAAATAATAGGAAAAATAGTGAAGATAAAAAAGATAATTAAAATAAAGGAAATTATGATATAGGAAGCTAAGGATTGATTTTTCATATAGAGTTAATTAGTGTTAGTTTTCATAAGATAGGTTTAAGGGAAAGTAGAGATTTATTTAATAAAAAAGAATGGGCTGCCTAGGAATCGAACCTAGGACCCCTTGCTTAAAAGGCAAGTGCTCTTCCACTGAGCTAGCAGCCCACTCTCTTTTGATTTATTTATTTTATTTTTTAATCAATCTGCTTTTATTTCTTAATTAACCTGCTTTTATTTTTTAATCAATCTGCTTTTATTTTTTAATCAACCTGTTTTTATTTTTTAATCAACCTGTTTTTATTTTTTAATCAATCTGTTTTTATTTTTTAATCAATCTGTTTTTATTTTTTAATCAACCTGTTTTTATTTTTTAATCAACCTGCTTTTATTTTTTAATCAACCTGCTTTTATTTTTTAATCAACCTGTTTTTATTTTTTAATCAACCTGTTTTTATTTTTTAATCAACCTGCTTTTATTTTTTAATCAATCTGCTTTTATTTTTTAATCAACCTGTTTTTATTTTTTAATCAACCTGTTTTTATTTTTTAATCAACCTGTTTTTATTTTTTAATCAATCTGTTTTTATTTTTTAATCAACCTGTTTTTATTTTTTAATCAACCTGTTTTTATTTTTTAATCAATCTGTTTTTATTTTTTAATCAACCTGTTTTTATTTTTTAATCAACCTGTTTTTATTTTTTAATCAATCTGTTTTTATTTTTTAATCAACCTGTTTTTATTTTTTAATCAACCTGTTTTTATTTTTTAATCAACCTGTTTTTATTTTTTAATCAACCTGTTTTTATTTTTTAATCAACCTGCTTTTATTTTTTAATCAATCTGCTTTTATTTTTTAATCAACCTGTTTTTATTTTTTAATTAACCTGTTTTTATTTTCTAATCAATCTGCTTTTATTTTCTAAGTTAAACTACTGCAGATATCCTAACAGGCATTAGTAAATACAAAAATCCTTCTTTTTCAGCTAATTCACATTTTAATGGACTATCAGTATCAATAAAACTTAAAATTAATTCATCCTCTTTAAGTTTATTTAGCATATCTTCTAAGAATTTGCTATTAAAAGCAACACTTAAAGGTTCTCCCTTAAAATTACTAATAATTAATTCTTCTTGTGCTTTTCCTATTTCACTTTCTATAGATTCAATTACTAATTTATTTTTAGATATATCAAAAATAACAACTCCAGAAAGCTCTTTACTTTTACTAAGAATAGATACCCTTTTAATTGCATTTAAAAGGGGTTTTCTGCTAATATTAAAAGATGTTTTAAATTTAGAAGGGATAACTTCTTTATATTCTGGGAAATTACCTTCTATTAACTTAGAATTGATTATAATTTTTCCAAATTCAGTATCATAACTAAAACTAATACTATTTTCATTAAAACTAATATTAACGTTTTCTTGTAATTCTTTAATAACAGCATTCAAGCTTTTAACAGGAACTATTAATTTATATTCATTTAATTTTTTAGAAGATTCATATTTAATAGAAGTTAAAGCTAATTGGCTACCATCGGTAGCAACAAAATTAATCTTTTCTTTAGTAATTTCAAATAAAATACCAGCAAAAACTGGATTACTATCTTCAGGATAGCTACTAGCATATACAACAGAATTTATAGCTTCTTCAAAATCATCACTATTTAAAGTTATAGAATCATTAAATTCTCCAAAATCTATTTCAGGATACTCACTTTCACTAATTACACTTAATTCTGCTTTAAATCCTAAGGAATTAATAATTAATTTATTATCTTGAACTTCTAATTGGATTTCAGGGTAATCTATTCTGGATACAATTTTAAGAAACTCCTTAGAAGGTAAAATAACACTTCCTTCACTAAATACTTCACAATTAATATGAGCTTTAAATTCATTTTCTAAGTCTGTGGTAGTTAAGATTAAATTATTATCAATAGCTTCAATTTTAACTCCTTCTAAAACAGTTAAAGGAGTTTTAGATGGAATGATCTTATTAGCTACACTTAAAGCTTTTTCTAAATAAACCGTTGATAAATTTACTTTCATATCTTTTACACCTTTATCATAACCTTTATTTATTATAATTATTCAATTTTTTTAAATTATTTCCTTCTTAATCTAATTATAAAAATACTTTTTTCTTTTTTTATATTTTTTTGTTTTAAAAAATCCATAAAATAAATTGATAAATAAAAATCCATAAATAAACCCAATAATATGAGCTAAGTAAGCAACATTAGAAGAAGAATCAAAAAATAAATTAAATACATTAACTAAAAACCAAAAAACAATAAAAACAAAAGCAGGTATATAAGTTAAACCTATAAATATCAAAAAGAAATAAAGAGTTAAAATAGGAGCAGTAGGATATAATTTTAAATAAGCACCTAAAACAGCACTAACTGCTCCACTTGCACCTATTAAACTAATATCAATATTTTCAATAAATATAATCTGAATTAAAGCAGCTAAAATCCCACCTATTAAATAAAATATCAAAAACTTAAAACTACCTAATTCATCTTCTATATTATTACCAAATATCCATAAATAAAACATATTAAAAAATAAATGAAAAAAATTGCCATGAATAAACATATGACTTATCAAAGTATAATATTCTTTTGAATAAAATAAATTTTTAAAACTTAAACCATATTTTTCAACAATCAATTCTTTAGAAAAAATAATTTCCAAAATAAAAACAATAATATTTATTAAAATAATAAGAGTAGTAACAAAAGGGAAATTATTAGTAGGATTAATATCTTTTAATGGAATCATAATATAAATTAATTTAATTAATCAAAAAGTACTTCAATAGAATTAATTTTAAATATTTCATGATTATAAAATGGTTCTGCATAATCAGTTCTAGCTAATAATCCCCAATACTGGGCAAAAGTTTTAATATAATGTTCTACTTGAAAAGAAGAAAACTGGCTCTCATAAGCCTTACAAGCTTCTATTTTCTTATCAATAAAATCGCTTATATCTATCACAAACGAAGGAGTTAAATTCATCCTTAAATGATTAGAAAAAAATCTAAATATTTTTTTAGGATAATAATTAGTTTCAATTTCCTTAAAATTCAAATCTTCATTAGTAGTATTTAATAAAATAAAATCCTTAAATAAATCAAAATTAAGTTTAGTTAATTTAGAATAAAATCTGGAAGCATAAGAGATATTAAAAGCTTGGATATGATCAGGATGAGCATCTAATTCTAAATGAGAAAATATAATCTCAGGTTTAAAATTCCTTATAATAGAAGCTACTTTAATTCTTGCTTCGATAGTATCAAATAGGAACCTATTTTTGAGATCTAAGGTAATCCTATAAGCTCCTAAGATTTCTGCAGCTTTTTTTGCTTCTTTTAGTCTTTTTTCCGGATCCCCCTTAGGAGTAGGTTCCCCATTAGTTAAATCCAAAATCAAAACTTTATAACCTTTTGATACAAATTTAGCGATAGTTCCTCCCATAGAAATTTCACAGTCATCCGGATGCGCCCCTATTGTTATAACATCTACCTTCATATCTAATCCTCCTATCCCTTAATTTACAATTACAATTTTATTAATTTAATTAGTAAGGAAACCAAAATAAAGCAACCCATAAAGCACAAATAAATCCTAAAGATAACAAACTAAAAAAAACATACGATAAAATCTCTTTAGCTTTTTTAAAATCTTTATTTCTATATTTTAAATATACATAAACACTATTGATTGAGCTTATTAAAACAATAAAAGTAGGAATAATAGCAAAAAATATCTTACAAAAAAATATTAAATCGTAAGCAAAAAAAGCAAACAAAAAATAAGTAAGAAAACAACTTGAAACTGACAATAATGCTAAAACTCTACTTACATAAGAATAATCTACTTCAATAAAATTAGTTTTTACATCTTGTTTATCTAAGCTAACTCTTAATTCCATAGGATTTTTTTCTTTCTTCTCCTTTCTGTCTTCAAATCCCATACTTTGATATATTCTTAGTAGATTTTATAAAATACCTAATGATAAAAATAAATAAATAAAAATGAAAACAAACGAACAAATACTGAATAAAAGAGAAATAAAATTTAATTCTTTTTTTTTTATAGAATCTTCAGATTTAAAATACCCAAAAATACTTATTAAAAATATTATCAAAGAAAACAAAAATAAAATACCAACTACTAAATATTTTACTAAATTACTTAAACTATCGCTTAAAAATAAACTACTCATAAAAAAGAAACTAAAACCACAATTTAACATTGAAGCTAAATATAAGAATTTAACAAAAACTAAATTTTTAGATTCATAATAATTATAATTACTTTGTAGTTTAGAAAATACTGAATTAGTAACCATATTTTTATCATAATCTACATATATTTCGTTCTCATTACTTTTTTGTTTATTAAACTTCTCCATAAAGATCAAAATAAAATTAAATAAAAACTTAATTTAAATAGAAAGGAGGATAATAGCAATAAGAGATAAAACCAAAGCAATAGCTTGAAATAATGTTATTTTTTCTTTTAAAATGAAAAAAGCTAATAAAATAGTAACAATAGGATATAAAGCAGTTAATACAGTAACAATTGATAGATTACCTTTTTCGTAAGCTTTCAATAAAAAGAAAGTACCAATCCCACCTGTTAAGCCCGCTAAAAATGGATACCAAAAACCTAATTTACTAGTTAAATTAAATATATTAGAGATTAGAAATAAAGCGGTAAAAATAGAAACTAAAAATCCTCCTAACATTTGATAAAAAAATCCTAACTTAGGATCAATATAATTAGTTCCTAATTTCATAAAGAATCCGGATATCCCCCAAAATATAATACTTAATAAACTAAAAATTAACCAATCCTTCATAAATTATATTTCATTATATTAAAATATTAAAAATTCTATTAAAAATTTATTGGCTGCCTAAAAACATTAAAACTCCAAATATAGAATTCATACAAGATAAACCCAGCATAATAAAAGAAATCCCAATCCCAACACCATTAATAATTTTATCAGTTTGTTCTTGGGATTTAACAAATCCAAAAATACCTACAGCTAAACCAATAAATGAAAAAAATATTCCACATATAGCTAATATATTAGCAGGGCAAGCAATAATACCTAATCCAATAGAAGAAAACCCCAAAATTTTAGGTAAATTATCAGTAGTAGAAGTGGTAGAAGTAGTAGAAGTAGGATAATTAACATTGGGATTTACTGGGTTTTGCTGATAACTTTGTGGGGGTACTTGATAAGGGGGTTGCTGTATTTGATACTGTTGTTGATAAGGCGTTTGTTGATTAGCTCCTTGATATGGCGGTACTTGATACCCTTGATCATAATTACGAGAAGATAAATCCTGATAAGAAGGATTATAAGATTGATAACTACTTTGAGTATAACTTTGTTTTAAATCAGCACCACAAAATGGACAAACATTAGCATCCTCTGGTACAAAATTCCCACATTTTATACACTTATTCATTACTCCTTAACCCCCCATAATTATTTATACTATATTATTTATACTATTTCCAAATAGAACTAACATCAAATTGTAAATACTTAATATTTATATTCTTATCAATTTTAAAGGTATTATCTTGAGAATCTTTAGAATAAACTAACTTAGTATTCATAAATAAATCATAAGATTCTAAATTAGGATACTTAGAAACTCTAAGATAGTATTTTAATATATTATAATCTTTTAATTTTTTGTTTTTATATAATTCATCAATAAAATTATCTACTTTAAAAACAGCGTAATCTTCTAAGGTATCAGTATTAACTACATTAACAGCAAAATCAATGTATCTTGAATTGTTATTTAAAACAAATAAATTTCTCAATCTATTAAAGTAACTATATGAATCCTTAGCTAATAAATCTTCTAAATTAATAATTTTAGTTAAATTTAAACTATTAGGATCTAATAGAACTAAAAATACATTAGAAGTATCTTTATTTCTACTATCAATAAATAAAATAAGCTTATCATTATCTAAAATATAATTTAAATAATAATCATCATTAAGAGTACCCAAAGCTAAAGATCTCAAAATTTTCATAGATTTTAAATCAATTAAATTAATTAAAACATTTTCTTTTTCATGAGGCTTAAAAGATCTAGTTTGAGAAACAAGAATCAATTTATCTTTATATAAAATAGAATCTTTGATATTTTCATCAAAAGCTCCCCCTAACCCAAAAGCCCTAATAAAATTAAAATTACCATCTAATATAGAAAAATAAATATCTTTATTACCAGTAGCCTTCAAATAATTCCCTAATAATAAATATTTATTTAAAGATAATTTTATTAAATTATAAGGTTTATCCTCAGAATTAGTACCAATTAAGTGTATGTTATCTGCATTAAAATTACTATCTAATTTTATAATTAAAGAATTTTCTTTACCAAAAGTAGCACTTCTAGTAGAAGATAAAATAAAAGGAGTATTATCAACAAATACGATATTAGATACATCTTCTTGCCTACTACCACTTATAACATAATAATCTATTAAATTTAAATTTTCATCTAAAACAGAAACAAGAATATCTTCTAATGTATCTTGACTATAACTCCAAGTATTACCTACAGCTAATAGATAATTATTAAATTTTTTAACACTAACCAAACTATCATTGAATAACCCACTTAAAACTGAAGCATTAGCTTCATAATCATTGTTAGTTTCATTAACTTTAACAAAAAGAAAATCACTACCATTTTGAGTAAAGCTCTTAGTATCTCCATAAAATAAATATTCATTATTATTTACCTGAATAACCCCTTTTAAATCGTCAATAGAAGAAGCCTGTAGAACTTTCTTATTCTTTATTTCATAATCTAGTTTATAATTTTTAACAGCATATCCAATACTTAAAAATAAACTTAAATAAAAAACAGCAAATGATAAAATGAAAAAAATATATTTAATATAATTCATAAATTTATCCCCTCCTTTTTATATTTTTATATTTTTATTTTTTATTATGTTTTATAAATTTTTTATAATAAAATTGTACGATAAAAGAGGCTACGTCAGATGGAGTAGTACCTGGCCCAAAGCCCGCATCATAACCTAACTCTTTTGCTAACCTATGATCTATTCTACTACCTCCACATATAACAATAACTTTATCCCTAATTCCTTCAGCTTCCAATATATCAACTAGCTCTGTTAAATTCCTAATATGCATATTCTTTTGGGTAATAGTTTGTGAAACCAATATAACATCTGCATTTAGTTCTTTAACTTTTTGTACTAAAACAGCAGGTATAACTTGCGGTCCTAAATTATATACTTTAAAAACTTTATAAGCTTCTAATCCTTTTTCTCCTTTAAATCCTTTGATATTTAATATACTATCCAACCCTACAGTATGGCTATCAGTACCAATAGTTGCACCTATTATTATTAGTTTCCTTTTAATATAGTTATTAACAAAATTTTCTACCTCATCTTTTGACATTTTATCATATTCTGGAATAATTGGTTTTATATTATCTATATCAACTTCGTAAGAAGTAGCTGCATAAACTACAAAGAAATAAAAATACTCTAAAGGTTCTTCAACAGTAGCTATTTTTATTTCTTTAAATCCCATTTTACTTAATAAAACTTTCGCAGCTTCTATTGCTATATATTTATCTTTAGCAGGAATAGTAAAACTCAATTGAACTATTCCATCATTAAAAGTATCCCCATAAGGCCTTATATACCTATTATTTAATAATTCTTTTATATCTACACCCTTCATAAATTGCCCTATTTTAATTCACTTGATTTTTAATTACCTTATATTTATTATTTTTTCTTTTTTAATTTATACCTATCTAATACACTCTTTTTATTTTTTAAATTAGTTTTAGATAAATCTGAAAGTTGATCATCATGATGAGTTTGTAAATCATCTTTTTGTTGTATAATTTCTTGAGGTAATTCTTCTTGATGAGCAAATATACTAGAAATATCAGAAGGTACAAAAATAGGTTTAACCTCTTGTTCTTCTTGCTTTATATTTTTGATATCCTTAGGTAAGATTTTAGCTTTAAAAATAGAGACTAAAGGAGCAGCGATAAAAATTGAAGAAAAAGCTCCACTAAATGTCCCAATAGCTAAAGCAATAGAAAAACTCCTTAAAGTTTCCCCTCCTAAGAATATTATCCCAAATAAAGTTAATAAAACAGTTAGAGTAGTAAAAACTGATCTAGTTATAGTTTGAACTACCGATTTATTTACCAAATCATCAAATTTACCTAAATTAATTTCATTATTAGTATTTAATTCTATTTTAATATTTTCTCGGATTCTATCAAAAATAATAATAGTATCCATAACGGAGTATCCTACAACAGTAAGAACAGCAGCTAAAAATATACTATTTATTTCAAATCCAGCAAACCCACTTAACCCCAATATTACATAAATTCCTAACATTACAATAACATCATGTAACAAAGCAATATCAGCAATAACTCCATATAAAATATTATTACCAAACCTAAAAGCAATATAAATCACTTGAGCAATAAGCGCAATAAATAATGCAATAAATGCATTATTCAATGTTTGCTTACTTATAGACGAACTAATATTTTCTGATCTTCTTATAATCCCACCAATACTCTCTAAATCTTTATTTATTTTATTTTTTTCTAATTCATCCATAGGCTTAGTTTTAAGAACTACTATTCTTTTATATTCACTAGAAGGTAAAATAACTTCTTGAATTATAAGCTCTTTATCTTTATTATATTTTTTATAAATATCAATTATTTTAGCATTATCAATATTATCTTTAAAAGCTACTTCAGTTAAAGTTCCACCAATAAAATCTATTCCCAACATATTTACTATCTTTAAACTAAAAATGGAATATAATATAATACTTAATAAAATGACACTATATATCAAAACAATATTTAAAATAATCTTGGAATTTTTTATTAAATTAAATCCTTTTTCCTGAAATTTCTTAGTAATAAAACTTAAATAAAAAGAAACTCCAATAAAGATTAAGAATAAAATTATATCCATTATGTTTAATTCAGTAATAAATGACATAACTTTAACTCCTTAACTATTTTTTAGTTTTTTTATTAATATTTTTTAAATAATTCCCTAGGGTTAGCAGCAACTAAGAAAGCATTCATTTGTTTTAAAATATCTAAAACTACTCCAACTATAATTAACATAGAACTACCACTAATATAATATCCAACTAATCCCATTAAAGATAATTCTTGAACACCTGTTATTTTAGATAATATCCAATTAAGGATATACATAACATAAGGGGGAGCAATAGTAATAAAAGCTAAAGCTAAACCAGATATAAAAGCTAATTTATATAGTGTTTGTTCTAGAAAAACTTTAGTATCCTGTCCGGGCTTTATTCCTAAAATAACAGCCCCACTTTTATTCAAATAATCACTTAAATCATCTACATTTATTATAATAAAAGTATAAAAGTAAGTAAAGATCATAATTAAAATAGCATAAACTATAGAATGCCATAAATTCCATCCTAAAGTTCCAAAAAATACTTGTAAATTATTTAAATTAAATTCAGAAGGGATAACCAAAGTAGGAGGAACTATAGTTTTATAAATAAAACTTAGTATAGCATTATTAGAAATTATGGTTTCATTAATTTTAAAAGCTTGTAAAATAGTAATAGGGAAGTAAAGCAAAGCTACAGCAAATATGATAGGTAAAACCCCAGCAGCTATTAAAGGCAAAGGTAAAAACGTACTTCTTTGCTGTAAAACTTTATTTCCTCCAAAAACCCTTTGAGTTATCATTATAGAGATTTTTCTTATAGATAATGATAGAAACGCAACAACTGCTACAAATAATATAAAAAACCCAATCTGAATAGCTATAACTAAAAAATTATTTAATAAATTAGAACCAATAGATACCACAGAGTCAATAATAAATCTAGGTAATCTAAATAAAATGGAAACAAAGATTAAAATAGAGCTTCCATTACCTATCCCTTTTTCATTAATTTGATCAGCTAAATACATTAAAAACATGCTACCACCAACTAAAGAAGCAATAACTACAAGTAATCCTAACAAAGAGTGATCATAAAAGATACTGGGATTAATTCTATAGAGAGTAATAGTAGCAAAAGTGGATTGAAGTATAGCGATTAAAATAGCTAACCATTTTGTATAGAAATTAATTTTTCTTCTACCTTCTTCACCGTATTCTTTTTGTAAAGCAGCTAATTGTGGGAATCCTGCTATTAATAATTGCATTATAATAGCAGCATCAATATATGGGATTATCCCTAAAGAAGTTATTGCAAAATTATTCAATGCACCTCCAGTAAATAATCCAAAAAACGCAAACAATGTTCCTCCACTTGAAATAAATTGTTTCCAAACTTCTAAATTAATCCCAGGAACAGTTATATTTGTAGATATTACAAATAAAAATATAGCAAATAACACAAATTGGATTCTACTTATTAGCTGCTTATATTGTACACTTTCATATATTTTATTTATTTTATTATCTATCATAATTAATCTTCCTTTATTATATTGTTAATTAAATTTTTGATATTATTTTTAATTTGTTTATGTAAAGAAGATTTAGTTTCAGAATCTAAATTTTCATAGATAATATAAGATACAACTCCTAAAACTGCACCAATTATTGCAGAAAATAATAACTTCCTTTTAGAAATTCTTTTAATTTTACTATCATTACTTAAATCATCAATATTTTTAATACTTTCATTTTTAAATATTTCGCTCATAGAAATTCTCCTTTTTAATTATTTTTTTTCTATTTTATAATAATTAAATTTTCCTATTTTAATTATCATGGGCTCAGTAAATTGTATAAATTTATTAGATAAATCTATTCTTTTAGTAATATCATTAGAGATAACATAAACACCACCTTGAGAGATAAGTCTTTTAGCTTCTGATTTACTTTCTACTATCCCAGAGATATACAATAAATCAATTATATTAACTTTATTTTCTTCATTAATAATATTAGGAGGTATATAATGGGTTGGGATATCAGAAGGCAAGTCTTTTTTAGAATAGATTTTAATAAACTCTTCAAATGCTAAATTAGCTAGTTCTTCAGAGTGATAGATACTAACGATTTCCTTAGCTAGTTCTAATTTAACATCTCTTGGGTTTCTGTTTTTATTAATTTCTTTTAATTTTTCAATAGTTTCAGTAGGCAAATTAGTACATAATTCATAATATCTATATATCAAGTTATCAGGGATAGTCATAATTTTAGAGAACATAGTTAATGGCTCTTCATCTATTCCAACATAATTATTTAAAGATTTACTCATTTTATTAACTCCATCTAATCCTTCTAAAATAGGCATCATAACAGCTACCTCAGGCTCTTGATTATATTTCTCCTGGATGTATCTCGTTACTAAGAAATTAAATTTCTGATCGATTCCCCCTAATTCTACATCAGCTTTTAAATAAACACTATCATAAGCTTGAAATAATGGATACATTAATTCATGTAATGATATGGGTTCTCTATTTAAGTACCTATTTTTAAAGTCTTCTCTTTCTAACATCTGTGCTAAAGTATATCTAGAAGTTAAGGATATAATTTCATAAGGAGTTAATTTATTTAGCCATGTTGAATTGTAAACTATTTTTGTTTTATTGAGATCTATTATTTTTGCTAATTGTTTAAAGTAAGTTTTCAAGTTTTCTTCTATTTCTTGTTTAGTAAGCATTGGTCGAGTTTTAGATTTTCCACTAGGATCTCCTATTAATGCAGTGAAATCTCCTAAAACTAAATAAGTTTCATGTCCTAAATCTTGAAATAATCTAAATTTCCTTAAAACTACAGCAAACCCTAAATGAATACTATTAGCTGTAGGATCTATTCCTAATTTTACTATTAATTTTTCTTTCTGTTTTAATTTATCTTCTAATTCTTGTAAATTAATTATTTCTTGAGTACCTTTTAAAATCATCTTAATTTGATCAGTTAGCAACATAACTATTACCCCTTTTTATAATTATCTAAATAAATCAATTTTTTATGTTAATTCTTCTAATATTTCTTTTAAAGTAATCCAACCAAGTAAAGCACATTTTAATCTAACAGGAATTTTATATATATCTTTTAAAGCTAATAAATCCTGAAATTCTTGTTTTAATTCTCTAAAATTCTCATTAAAAATATTTTCATATTCTATTTTACCTTTAATATAGTCAATGATATTATCAATTAAATCTTTGATATCTTTAATATTATATTCTTTAAGAGTAGATATTAAATAGCACATAATAGAAGCAGAAGCAATAGATACTGAACAGCCTTTTCCTTGAAAAGACAGATCCTCTATTTTTTGATTATTTATTTTTAAATATAATTCTAATTCATCTCCACAAGAGGGGTTAATTCCCTCTTGCTTTATATTATAATTCTCAATGATTTTTTTATTAAAAGGTCTTTGGTAATGTTCTATTAATATATCATTATATAAGCTATTTATATTATCTAATTCCATATATCAATCCCTTTTAAAAATTTTATTTTTTAACTAAGTTTATTATATTGATTATATTTTTTAATTTATTATCCATAATGTTTCTAGGCAATAAATATGGAATAAAATCAATAGTTAAAATAAGATTATTTATATTAACATAATTGCTAATTTTATTAAAAAATTCAATAATTTTTTGATCATTTTCTATTAAAGATGATTCAGTAGAGATTACCCCAGCTAATAATTTTTTATTTTCTAATTTTTTAAAATCAATTTCATTTAGATTATTTCTATAAAAATTAACAGATATTCCTAAAACTTCTAATGAAAATATCTCATTAATAACTTTATTTAAATTAGAATAAGTAAAATAAAATATTTTAAAATTCTCTTTATTTATTTCATCAATTAATTTTACTAATAGATTATAATTTTCTTTAAATAGATTATAATCATTAGGATAAAGGAAATCAAGGTATTCAACTAAAGTAATTATAATGTTTTCATTATTAAATTTAGAATCATTTAAATAATTTTTTAAATTTTTAATTAATTCTATTAAAACCAAGATAATTTGTTCGAAATTTAAATTAGAATATTTATAGAAAGTAAAAATAGATGGTAATGTAATATTTATATTACTTAAACCTTTTAGATAATTTAAAATATAATTTAAATTAAAATATTGATTAAATAATATTTCAAAGTTATTATAATTAAAATCAAAAGAAGATATTTCTAGTTTTCTCCAGAATGTATTAGTTTCTTCAAATCTGAGTAAAGTATTAGCTAATGAATTTTTTAAAATTAAAGTAAATGGCCTTAACAGATCTTTAAATTTAAACATTCCAGTAGAATAATAAGAAAAATTCAAATTATTTTGTAAATTAAGGAAATCAGATAGATCTTTATCAAAATATTTTTCTAACTCTTTTTCTGTTATTCTATTTCTATCAAAATCTCTTGTTTTTTTAATTAACTCTTCACTTCTAGGATATAAAGAAGGGATAACAATATTATTCATTATTATACTCCTATTTTAATGTAATATTTTATTTTATTATATAGTATTTTGAGCTGGTAGATTTTCTTTAGTTTGTAAATCTTTTACATATTTTACCTTAATTTTTTTATAAACTTCTTCTTTTAATTTTTTAAGAGTAATAAAATATATTAATCTTTGAGTTATTAAGTTTTGATCTAGCTTTAATTGAGATAATTCCATAACAAACCTTTGAGTTTCTACATCATTTTTTAAATAATATTCTATCTCTAAATTATCAACATTTATATTATATTTTCTTATGAGATTATTAAGGATAATAGATCTTTTGATATTATCTTTAGCAATATTTTCTACTTGTTTATTAAATTCTTCCTCAGTTTGATTAACTGATTTAAGATAATCTTGTAAGGTTCTATTCTGGTTTTTGAGAATCATTAGGAAATTATTTTTTTGATTTTCAATTTCTTTTTTAAGCATAGTTTCAGGTAATTCAAAATCAATTTTATCTTTTAAATAACTTAAAAACCTATTAAAAACTAAATCTTTTTTAAGATTCTCTATATCTTGACTTACAACTTTATCTAAATCACTTTTTAATTCTTCAACAGAATTATAATTAACTAATTTAATTAATTCTTCATCAGTAGGTAATAATTTTTCAAAAACATTATTAACTTTGATTTTTATTTTAAGGGTTCTATTTTTAAGGAGTTCTATATTATCAGGCCCGGGGATAGTGAATTCTTTTTCTTCTTCTTTTTTCATTCCAAGAATATTCTCGAATAATCCAGGTAGTAATAATTCTTTTTTAGCGATAACAGAATAAACTTTATTATCTCCCCCAGAAAGTAATTCATTAGTATTAGCATCTCTAATTTCAAAAATAATATCAGCTCTATTACCTTCTTTTATCCCTTCATTACTTTCAACAAACTTAACATATTGTTCTTTTATATATTCCATCCTTTTATTTAATTCTTCCTCTTTATTTATATCAATTTCATTTACTTCTAATTCTATGTTATCATCTATTTCAATAACAGGTTCAATTTCTAAAGTTATTTCATATTCAATTTTTTCATAATTTGCATTCTTTAATTTTATATTCAAAATAGATATTACATTAAAATTAAAAGAGGATAATAAGTCTTTAATAGATTGATTAACTGCTTCTTCAACTACTTTTTGGAAAATATATCCCTGTCCTAATTTATTTTCTATTATATTAAAAGGGACTTTCCCTTTTCTAAAGCCAGGAACTACAAAATCTTTTTGAATTTCTCTCATTATTTTAGAATAGATTTCATCTATAAAATCTTTATCTAATTCGATGTCTAACATTTTTATAGTTTGAGTTCTATTTTGTTCATTTAAAATTTTAGGCACTGTAATTACCTCCTTTTATTAATTATTTTATTTTTTTAGATTTATTTTAGGGATTTAATAGCATTAGAAAGCCACTCAGCCATAAAATCATAACTTAAATAATTATTATTAAATAATTCAATTATATAGGGTACAGTTAAAGATAAAATAAATACACCAATCATAAAATTAATAGGGAAAGATAGCATAAATACATTAGACTGAGGAGCAACTCTTGCAATTAGTCCTAATCCCACTTGTCCGATAAAAACAGCAACTAAAACAGCTCCAGCTACATGTAAAGCTATATAAAAAAATAAATTAGTTAAACTTATTAAGGTATCTATAAAATCTTTTGAATAATTATAATAAGTAGTTACTGGTAAAACAGTAAATGAGAAATCAATAACTTTTAATATAAAATAAAATCCTCCATTAAGTATAAAAAAAGTGAAAGCAAAATAGAAGAAGAATCTTGCGTTCATATTAACTGCTCCTAATTGCGGATCAAAGGAAGCACCTGTAGATAAACCCAATTGTTGATCTAATAATCCACCTGCTCCTTGAATAGCATATAATATAAATATCATAAAATACCCCATAATTAAACCTATTAAAAATTCCTTAGCGACATTAAAAGTTATCCAAGTTAAATCAAAAGAAATAGAATTAATATCTATAGGTAATCTCCAAAAGAAGATTAAAGAAATAACGGCAATAAATCCGATTTTTAAAGGGGTAGGCATATGTGGGCTTGCAAACAATGGTGCTTGTATAGCTAAGCCTCCTATGCGCGCAAATATTAATAAATAAAAAACTAATGCTTTTAAACCTAAAACTTCTGAATTCATAACTTATATTTTAACTTAAAAATAACTTTTTAAAAATACCAAAATTTCCCTTACTTTAATTTAATTCAACATTATCTACATCTTTACCTTTTAAAAATGATTTAATAACTATTTCATATGAATAAAATATTAAAATAGAAAAGATAAAAGCACTAATTATAGAGTTAGCTAAAAATGGGATGGCATTAATATAGCATAAAATTAGTCCATTAAAATCCTTTGAATACATTTCACTTAATAACCAGACCCCAAAGTTAGAAACAATAAAAAACCAAATAGAACTTAATAAAGATAGCCCAATCCCTAACTTAGTCTTAGAAACTCTATTATATTTACTAAAAATAAAATAAGAAAAAAATGAGATACTCAAAAAAGCTATATAATTAAATATCATAGTCCTATGAATTCCTAAAATTAAATCAGTTATAAATAATATCGCAATAGGAATAAAAAAAGAAAAATACTTAAGAATTTTGTTATTAGATATTTCTAAGGGTAAAACAGCCGAAAATACTGAAATAGAATATATCGGAGAAAAATTAGCAGGATGCGGAATTAATCTATAAAATATTCCTAAAATTATTATAAAAATTATATAAATTATTTTTTTTGATATTCTAAACATAATTTTCCTCCTAACTCATTTTAAATATTACTAAATATATTTGATATTCTTTATCTTATATAAAGATTTCTTTTATTTTCTCAATAAATCCTTTTTATATTAGATAACAAAATAAACAAAAAGGAAAAGTATTCAAAATAAAAAATAAAATTAATAGCTATGGATAATGATTTAAAAAATAAAATTTTAGTTGTTATTTTAATCATCAGCTTGGTTTTTATAATAAGTCTTTATAAAATAGATAGTATATTTTTAAAGAAAGATATTCAAAATTATAAGATTAAAGTGTATATATGTGGAGAAGTAGAGAATCCTGGAGTATATGAATTAAGTTATAATTCAAGGCTTGAAGATCTCCTTATAATAGCTAAAGCTAAACCCAATGCGGATTTACAAAATATTAATTTAGCTAAAAAACTTAAGGATGAAGATTTCATTAGGATATACCCCAAAAATAGTAATTATGAGATAAAAGTGAATATAAATAAAGCCAATTTAGAAGAATTAACTAAACTTCCAGGGATATCCAAAAAAACTGCACTAAATATATTAGAATACCGAGAAAAATATGGGAACTTCACTAACTTATCTGAACTACTTAAAATCAAAGGAATAACCATTGAAGATTTAGAAGAACTAAAAAAATATATTACCTTTTAAAAAATAAATAAAAACTATAAAAGCAAAAACAAAATTGCTAAAAGAGAATCCAGAACTAAGAACATCTTTTTATCTTATTCTTTTTTCCATTATATTCTTATTTTTAATATTTTTAACTTCAAGGTATGAAAATCTAACTTATATAAATATCCAAAAGCCTAATTCTCAAAATCTTTTTGCTTATAATGTAGAATTTATAAAATGGAATAATTATGATAAGATAAATTATTACGTTAAAGCAAAGAGGATATATACTCCTACTTTTGAATCATTTTTCACTATAGATTCTGCTAATTTTATTATTTATGAAAAAAATAAAAATATAAAAGGGTATATTTCTAATGCTTTAATTTATAAAAATTTATATTATGGAAAAGCAAACAATATCATTATATATTATAATTATTCTATTCTTTATGCACCATTTATGAAAATAAAACAAAAAAATATATACCTATATGACTGCTATATAAACAATAATATAAAATCAGATAAAAATAATATTTTTATTAAATCTACAATCCCTTTAATAATAATCTACTTAAAATAAAAATTACTTAAGGTAAATCGATTACTTAATTAATTCCACCCCTATTAAAATTAAGTTAAACAGATAGAGAAAAAATGAAAATAGTTGAACTTTCAAAACTAATAACTAACTAAAAGCACAAGATTTTTTGAGATAAAAGGGTATTTTAAAATATTTATGCATTGCCCATATTGTAAAAATAAGCACATTGTGACTATTAAACTTTTTAAGCTTGAAGTTTTTGTGTTTGAAACTTTGGAAAAGAGAAGGAAATGAAGAAGGTGAAATAGTAAATGCTGAAACCATCCTAAAAGAAGCGATAAAGAAAGTCAGCATGGGGGAGTTTGATATACACTGATAAATTCAAAAGCATTACTTAGATATCAAAAAATTGACTAAAAATAAATGTTTTCTAATTGTAGGGTTTATATAAATGAGATAGTAAGTTTTAAAGTAAGGTTATTAAAGTATCATAGAAGAAAGTGGAATAAATAAAGCAATTACTTAAGGTAACTTATAGTATATATTTTTTTAGATTTTCGAAGGTTTTTTTTAAATAATATTCCAAGTTATTATTATCTACGTTATAATTTAGTAATTTTTTAGCTTTAGTTATATCAGCCCAAGTGGATTTCATTTCATAAGGGTTATAATCTTTTATTACTATTTTTGTTTCTTTATTAGCTACTTTAAATATTAAATTAACATAATCAATGACCTTTATAGGGTTATCTGAGCCTATATTTATTATTTCAAAAATATTATTATTATTTTTAAATAGGTTAATAGCGTTAATCGTTGCAATTGCTGTGCTTTCAACATATGTCCAATCCCTACTTATATCTTTTCCATTTATGTATATTGGTTTAGATTTTAATAAATTATAAAAGAATTTAAAGGTAGCCATGTCAGGTCGGTTATATGGTCCAAATACCGTAAAATATCTTAATATTACTACGTTAAAATTATAGATTTTGTGATAAGTTTTTAAAATATTTTCGCAACAAAATTTAGTATATGAATAAGGTGATAAAAAATTGGTTATACAATTTTCTTCTTTAAATGGTAAAGGGTTTCCATCATATACTGAAGAAGTTGAAGAAAATATTATATTTTTACTAATAAAATCTTTTTTATTTACTAAATTTAATAGTTTTTGGGTTGCTATAATATTGTTTTTTATATATTTTTCGGGGTATTTTAAGCTATATTTTACTCCAGCATATGCTGCTAAATGTATTGTTATATCAATACCTGATATCTTCTTTATCTCCTGTTCTAATATTAATATATCTTTATCCTTAGTTAAATCTAATTTCAAAAAATTATAATAATTCTTTTTCTTAGAATTATTATATATTTTTTGTAATTCTTTTAGTCTTTGATTTTTAAAAATTACGTTTATTTTTCCTGCATAGTTATTAATATTATCTACTAAAATTAAGTTATATCCTTTTTCCAATAAGGATTTAGCTACAAAAAATCCAATAAATCCTAACCCTCCTGTTAATAATACATTCATTCTTTACACCCCTTATTTTTTTATAAATTATATTTTTTAGATTTTATTAATTTTTTATTCTACGTTTTCTTTTTTGTTCCTTAATTTTTTAGAAGAACTTATTTAAATTATATAGAATTCTTATAATAGTCTTAAAAATTTTTATAATATTATAAAAAATGAGAAGTATTTTTTTGAATTTATTAAATAATTTCATTAATAATTTTAAAAAAGATAGGATATTTTTTGAGATATTAGTTATTTCGTTTCCGTTTATGGTTTCTATTTTTTTTGAAGCTACTTCTTTTACTTTCATGCTTTTTATTATTTCTTATTTAACTAATGATGTTAACTTAATAGCGGCATTAGGGAGTAGTATCTATGTTATTTGGGTTTTATATGGGATTGCTACTTCTTTTTCTAATGGTTTAGTTAGTGTTATTTCTCGATTGCTTGGAGATAAGAATCATAAAGAAATAAATTACACTTTTTCTATTTCCTTTATATTTGGTACTTTTTGGGCGTTTATTATTTTTTTATTTTCTAATTTCTTTTTATTAGATTTAATTTTTAGATTCCTTAATTTAAGTGTTAATGAAATAAAAATAGCTAAGGATATTAGTTATTATTTTGGGTTTGTTATATTTTTTAGTGTATGGGCTGCTGTTATTTTTGGGACTTTACAAGGATTAGCTAATACTAAAGCCATTATGTATATGAGTATATTTGCTGTTTTATCTGAAGTACTTTCTATTTTTATTTTTATTAAAATTTTTAATTTATATATTCCTTTAGCTATAAATTTAGCTTGGATAATTGGAGAATTAATCAGAATTTTTATTGGGAATTTATATTTAATTAAAGATAAAGTTTATTTTAATTTTAGCTATATTTTTAGGATTTTTAGGAATGATTTTATGAGATCTTTAAAGAGATTTATAGAATTAATTTACATTGGGATTCCTGTTAAAGTTGGTTCTTTAGTTTTTGGGGTTGTGTATTTCTTTTTAATCTCTATTTTAAGTAGTATTGGGAAACTGGAAGGGTATGAGGCTCAAGCAGTTGCTGGATTAACTATATCCCAAAGATTTGAGGTTATTATCTGGATGATTGATGGTGGATTAACTGTTGCTTGTGCTAACCTTATTGGTAGAACCTTAGGTTATGAGTATAAAAAAGATTCTGAGCTTTCTAAAAAAATAAGGCAATCTAACTTAATTGCTTTTAAAACTTTCATTGTTGGATTTATTTTATTTATTCCAGCTTTTATTTTATTTACTTTTTTTCCTAATTCTTTACTTTCACTTTTTATAAAAGATTCCATAACCGTTAATATTGGTAGTGGGTATTTATTTTACACAGGGATTTTTGGGTTAGCTATGGTTATTAGTTCTGTTATTTCTGGTTATTTTATTGCTTTAGGCTATACTTTACCTTTAACTATTTCTATGGTTATTTTTTCTATTTTAAGGATCCCTATTTCCAATTTTTTAGCTCCTTATTTAAAATATGATGCTGTATATTTAGCTATTAACCTTACTAATTTATTTATGGCTGTTTTTTTAATATTATTCCTTTATTTTCATATTACTTCTTTAATTCGTAAAAAATAAATATCAAAAAATCAGACAAAGTTAATTACAAAAAAAAATGATTCTAAAAGAAAAAAAATAGTTTTTTTTTCTCTAAGTAAAAAAATACTTATCTATCAGCAAAAAAATAACCTTTAAAACACTTAAATCTAAAACAAAAACTATCTATAAAATGAGCTTCCAATCAAAAATATTTAGCTTAATAATGAAAAAAGTAACCCCAAATCCAAACAAAAAACTAAAATATAAAAAAATATACAAAACAGAGTTCCCAAAGTATTTGACTATTTTATTATTAACTACTATTCTTTTTTTAATATAATAATTCATATTCAAAATTAACTAAATTTTTATTTATCCTATCAAACTCTATCCCTAATAAATAAACTTTTTCATAATTCAAATATTTTTTAAAGTATTCTTTTTCTTTTATCTGTTTTAACGCTTTCCCTTTTTCCATTTCATTCTCTAACACCTTAAACTCTATTATAACGAAAGTTATATGAAATATATATACTATTTTTTTATCTACTATTATCGTTAAATCTATCCTTCCTTTTGATGTATTGTCTTCTATTATTACATCTAACCCCGTTGTATATACCGTACTATATACTGCTATTACGTAACTGTATTCTTCTCTTAAATACATATAACTTATTGAACTTATTAATATCTCTATTTGCTCTTTTAACTCCTCTATTTTTTCTTCTTTTAATATCTCTATTATTTTTTCTGCTATTACATTTACCTTTGATTTCTGTTTTACTAAATTATATAATATATCCCTATTAAATGATACTCTTACCTCTTTATTCGGAAATCCTAATTCAAATAATATCCCATTTTCACTTACCTTATAATCCTTTATTGTTAAATATCCACTTTGAAACATTATTGCTTCTATCTCTATCTCTTCCACGTCAAATTTATTTAATAAACTTTCATCTGCTTTTATCCCTTCTAATTCCACTATATTATACTCCTTCTGTTTTATTAACTTTATTAAAAAACTTGGCGTTCCTGTTTCATACCAATAGTTCCTTATCTCTTTTTTTCTTAAATATAACAACACATCAAATGGATTATATACTTTATCAGCTAAAAAATTATACCCATTATAACGAACGCAGTATGCGTGAGTTATATGAAATATACCACTCTTTTACTTCTTCTATATTTATATCTTCCAAATACTCCTTAAAATAATATTCCAATTCACTTTGTGTATATCCACATATATCTCCATATCTCTTATCTAACGAAATATCCTTTAACTGATTTAATCCACTAAATAGTGATACCTTCGCAAATTTTGAAACCCCCATTACTAACACAAATCTTATATATCTATCTAACCCTTTTAACACTGAATAAAACTCCTTTAATATTTTTCTAACCTCTTCTGCTTGTTTCTTATCTTCTATTAGATCTAATATTGGCTTATCATACTCATCTATTAACACTACTACCTGCTTACTATATTTCTCACTTAAGTCTATTATTAACTTTTTAAATCTTCTTATTCCATCTTTCTTTTTATCTTCTTTTATCTTATATTTCCTATAGTTAATCTCTAGTTCATCTTCTATCCTATTATATACTTCCTTATACTCTCTTATATCTACTGAAAAATCTATTTTAATAACCGGATAGCTTTCATTCCAATCCCATTTATCTTCTATGTATAACCCTTTAAATAATTCCCTTTTCCCTTCATATATATATCTTATTGTTGATAGTAATAACGACTTCCCAAATCGTCTTGGCCTACTTAAAAACACATACTTTGAACTACTTAACAATTCATATATATACTTTGTTTTATCTATAACGAAGGCGTAAGCCTAATGTTATATGAAATACATATATGTAATTATTTGTTATCAATTCTTTAAAATCACTTATTCCAATTGGTAATTTTTTCATAAAAAACACCTCTTTAAATAAACATTTTCTAATTAATATTTAAATTAATCTTAAATATTATTCCTTTTTCATTAGTTAATTATTTATTCAATAATGAAAGTCCAACTCTAAAAACATCATTCAAACGAAAAAATTAGCTTGTAAGTGAAAGGAAATGAAAAATTAACTCTAAAAATTTTAATATTATAAATAAAATAAAAAGGGGAGCGAAAAAGCCCCCCTTACTCCTTAATTTTATCTTTAATTAATATAACCCTACTCTATCTTTATCATATACATATCAAAATTATTACGATTAGAGCTATATCCAGTGATATAAATTTTACCACTTCTATCTACATGCAGGGAATTTCCATAATCATCCTGATTCCCGCCTGCAATGTTATGAAATATAGAGACAACATCATTATCTCCGTCTTGATCTATATCTCTGTTTAGTAAAATTGTTTTTATGCCGCTACCTCCTCCAATTCCAAATAAATTACAACTTACTATAAAAACCATAACTAAACTTAATATAATTCCTTTTAATGTTAATAAAAGTAATGTTCTTTTCATTTATTATCACCCCTTAACTTAATTATAATATTATTCAAAAAAAAATCCTCTTTTTTTATTATTAAAAATTATAATATTTTTGTATTTAATAGAATTAAATTAAAATTGATATTTAAATGTTTTTTATTATCTTTTAGGAATTGATAAAATAGTTTAGCTTTATCTGTTAAAAAAAACAACAATAGCCCCTTATAAAATTTTTTATCTATATATAACGTAGATAATTCATTTAAATTTATATTTTCATTTGAAATATAAAACAATATCTTTTTAAAGTCATTAACATCCCTAACAAAATAACACTTATTTTTTAAATAATATTGATTTAAATATTGATAATTATCTTCATTATCTAGCATAAATTCATCTAAAATAATATAAAACTTATTAAAAGAATTAACAAAATTCAAAAAACTTTCTTTACTTTTAAAATTAACATTAATAAGAAAAATTTCTTGAGAAAAAATAAAATTAGATAAAAAATTAGTCAATTCTAAAATTATAGGTTTATTCCTAATTTTTTGGCTAAATAATATATCTACAAAATCAAAAGAATACTTACTATTATTTATAGACCTTAATTTTAAAACAATAAAAGGATTAATTTCATTCAATTCGATATTATTCTTTAAATCTTTTAACTTTTTATAAAAATAATCATTATTAGAAGTATTAATTGAAATTTCATTATTATTAAAAGTTTTTAAACTAAACGAGTTTTTCTGAATTGATATATTGTTTAAGAAGTAATTGATTATAAAAGGAGTAATAGGGATCTTAATTGAAGGTTTTTCATTTTTTTCTCCATATGGCTCCATTATTTCATTTATATTTTCTAAATTACTTAAAAACTTATCAAGGAAATAAAAAGGAACATTAACAGCTATTTTTGAATCCTTTTTAACATTAGGATTAATATTAGCTTTTTGATAAAATTGAACTAACTTTAAATTAACTAAGTGTCTGAATTCTTGGAATTTATTTGGATTTAATTCAATACCAGCTGCTTTAGAATGTCCCCCATACTTCCTTATCATATCCTTCCTATTTTTATCAATCTTAGAAAATAAATCAGTTATATTTATATCATCTATAGGGTTCCTAATGGATCCCTTTAAAGTATCATTAATTTTAACAAAAATTGCACAGGGTTTATTATATTCATTAGCTATCTTGCCAGCAACTATCCCCATTACCCCTAAATAATTTATATCATCCTCTATATAATCAGGAATTATGAACTCATCCTTATAATAGCTATACTTATAGATATTTGAAATAACTTTTTGATATAATTTTTCTTGTAATCTTTGCCTATATTTATTTATTTGTTCTATTTCATAGATTTTTTGAGTTATTAATTTTTCATTGGTATATATATAATTAGATGTAATAAAATCAAAGATAATATCAGCAGAACTTATTCTACCAGGAGCATTTAATCTAGGAATTAATATGAAAGAAAAATCAAAAGAAGATAATGGATTACTTTTATACCCAATTTTTTCCCACATCTTTCTTAAAGAAAAAGGCATATAATTACTTTTACTAAGATTTATCATTCTTTTAGTTATCCTTCTGTTTTCATCTAAAAGAGGGACAATATCTGCTAAAGTGCCGATCCCTGCTAAATATAAAATATCTTTTTCTATCTCATATTTAGCATTATCTTTAGAATAGTTTAATAAAAATGCACCTATCTTGTAAGCAATCCCGGAAGCACATAAATACTTATATTTTAAATCAGTTAAGAACGGATGGATTATTAAGTTTGCTTTTGGTAAAGTTTCTGGTAAAGTATGATGATCTATTACTATAACCTTCATCCCATTATTCACTAAATACTCTATCTCATTAACAGAGGATATCCCGTTATCTATCGTTATGATCAAATCATAATTTTTTAAACCATATTTATAATTAATTGATTTTAAAGTATTAGGATTTAGGCCATAACCATCAGTATATCTATTAGGTAAATAGAAATCTACATCTTTAAACAAAGCCTTTAAAGCTATAGTTAAAATAGAAGAAGATATAACCCCATCTGCATCATAATCCCCAATAACTAAAATCTTACTAGAACTCTCTATTATTTTAATAAACTTTAAAAACGTAATATCACTTAAATTAGGGATATAAATATCTTGTTGAAAGTGATCTTTTATATATTGATTTACTTGATTTTCATCAAAACTTCTATTATATAGTATATTTTTTAACCACAAAAGTACATCAGGATTCATAAGTAAAATTGTAATTGTTATAATTCAAAGATAAAAGTAACAGGCCCATCATTGATTATACCTACTTCCATTTTAGCACTAAATACCCCTTCTTTTACCTTTGGATAATGCTCTTTTAATAGTTTGACAAAATTATCATATAAAATTTTAGCATCATCTTTGTTAAGCGATCTATCAAAAGAAGGCCTCCTACCTTTAGAAATATCCCCGTATAAAGTAAATTGAGAAACCACTAAAATTTCACCATCTATATCCTTTATTGATAAATTCATTTTTTGATGATCATCTTCAAATATCCTTAAATTTATTACTTTCTCTACTGCTTTAATTAATTTATTATTAATATTATCATTTTTATCTTCATTACTAAAACCTACCAATATATTTAATCCTTTCCCTATTTTCGATACCAATTCATTATTAACCTTAACATAAGATTCCTTTACTCGCTGAATAACTAACTTCATAATTTATTAAGTTCTATTTTATTTATTTAATTTTAACTTTCTTTAATAAAAAAATTCTTTAAATTTTTAAATTAATCCTTTTATTTATAGCTTAAATTTCACATGGTTTAATTTTTATTGAGTTTTTATAAAAAGGTTAAATTAAAATAATATTGAAATAAAAAATTAAAGAAAGTAAAAATATTTTTGTTTTTTAAGGGTGGAAAAGATGAAAGCAAAAGATATTTTAAAACAATTAATAACTAAAAAAATTAGCGTTAAAGAAGTAACCCAAAAATATTTAGAAAATATAAATAAAAAGAATAGCATATTAAATGCGTTTATAACAGTATTTGATGAGGATTTTATAAATGAGCAAGTTGAGAAAGCTCAGGAAATGATAAACAAAGGAAATCTAACTCCAGTTGTGGGGCTACCTATAGCTGTTAAAGATAATATAAATCTAAAAGGGTACCCCACTACTTGTGCTTCCAAAATTCTAAGTAATTATGTTTCTCCATATAATGCAACAGTTGTAGAAAAACTAATGTATAGTGGAGCAATAATAGTAGGAAAAACTAACTTAGATGAATTTGCTATGGGATCTTCTAATGAGAACTCATATTATGGAGTTGTAAGAAATCCTTTGAATTTAGAATGGGTTAGCGGAGGTTCTAGTGGAGGTAGTGCAGTAGCTGTTAGCGCAGATATGGTCCCCCTATCCTTAGGTTCCGATACAGGAGGCTCTATAAGATTACCTGCAGCATTCACAGGAATATATGGATTAAAACCTACATATGGTATGGTTTCCAGATTTGGGTTAGTAGCATATGCTTCTTCGTTAGATCAGATAGGTCCAATGGGTAAAGATCCCCAAGATTTAGCCTTAATAATGCAAGTAATAGCTGGATATGATCCAAAGGATTCTACAAGCTATAGAGATATCACTATAGATTTTATTAATGAAAATTTTGAACCTAACTTTGAGTTGGATTCATTAAAAGGCTTAAAAATAGGAGTACCTTTTAAGATAATAAATGATGAAGGAGTAGATAAAATAATAAGAGATTGCTTAAATGAATTTATAAATACCTTAGCTAATAATGAAATAGAAATAATAGAAATAGATTTTCCTTATTTAAGTTATTCAATCCCTGCGTATTATATAATAGCATCAAGTGAAGCCAGCTCTAATCTAGCTAGGTATGATGGAATAAGATATGGCTTAAGAATAGAGCATTTTCAAGATAAATTAATAGAAGATACCAGAACATTAATGAAAATAACAAGAGGTCAAGGGTTCGGCTTAGAGGTTAAAAGAAGAATAATGATCGGAACGTTCTGCTTATCAAGTGGGTATTATGATGCTTACTATAAAAAAGCTCAACAAGTTAGAACATTAATAAAACAAGATTTCCAAAAAATATTTAATAAAGTTGATTTGATTATAATGCCAACCTCACCTACTTTACCCTTTAAAATTGGAGAAAAAATAAATGATCCAATAAAAATGTACTTAAGCGATATATATACAGTTGGAGTTAATCTAAGCGGATTACCATCATTAAATATCCCAATAAAATATCAGGATTTCTATGTAGGGGTTCAGTTAATTGGCAACTACTTTAAAGAAAAATTCCTTTTAAATGTAGCTAATCTCATAAACTTATTATAAAAAACAAAATATTACAAAACATAGGAGTTTTTGGATTTATGAAAGTAATTGCTATTGGAGATTTACATGGGGACTTTTATAGATTCAAAAGAATCCTTGAAGAAACTGAAACTCTAAACATAACAGAAAAAGACCCCAATAATATTGAATCATTAGAAATAAATTTCAAAAATCTTGAGGATAAAATAGTAGTCTTTATAGGAGACTATGTTGATTGGAGAGAAGAACAACTAGAAAATCCCTTAAATTTAAATAAAACACAACTAATTAAAGGAACAGCTAAAATACTAAAATCTATAAATATAATTTATAATAATCAAGATTTTAAAGATAAATTTTATTTTTTAATAGGTAATCATGAAGATATGATGTTCAAAGCCTTAGACTTTATTGTTAATTATTACTTAAAAGATAAAGAAAAAGAAAGTATAGAGAAGGATTTAGAAGATTTAATAAATATAGTATCAGAAACCCCATATAAACTTATCTATGAATCAGAGAATCCTGTTTTCGCTGAAAAATATTTTAATTTTATAAATTGGTACTTTCAAGGGGGGAAAAATACTATTTTCTCATTTGGTAGCACCTTTAATTTTATTAATAATATTCTAAATATGAAATTCTTTAAAGAATTAATTTTATATTTAAAGTTGTATGTATCAGATGGTTTAATATTTTTTGCTCATACTTTCCCCGATGATAAAGAAACACTAATAAATTCCTTAGATAATTCTGAGAATTCAAAAGATACAAAAATTATTGATGATTTTGTTATTAATCAATTTTTATGGAGTAGAAGGATATGGGGGATAGATGCTTTTAATGGAAAATATACTGAAGCCACTAAATTTGAAGAAATAAAAGACATATTTGAACATAACAAAATAAAACACTTTATAATAGGACATACAAGAATCTCAAAAAATACAGAACCATTTTATCACTTTGATGGAAAAATAATAAACATAGATCTCCATGGAACTCCATTATCTAAACCCCTAATCCTTGAAAATTTAAATATCGCTAATATTAAAAGAACTAATTACTTAAATTCATTAATAAATATTTTTTCATAAATGAAATTTAAACTAAACTATTTTAAAACAAGTTAGGAATTTTATAGGAAGAATAAGTGCTAAAATCGTGGTTTTAGAGGTATACAGTTAATTAACATTGTTTTTGTGCTAAAGTCTATGGGTAGGATTAAAGGTTACTTTAGTATTGGAGCTTGTAAGGTGGGTTAAAATCCCGTTTTAGGTATCTTGGTTATAAAAAACAAATAGGTTCCAAAAGCAAAATAACAGCAAGGAACAAAAAAAGCAGATAAAAACATCCTTAAATCTGTCAATAAAGCTATCAATTACAATAAATATACAATAAAGATAACAGTAGTAAGGGTTATGAGAAGCTGTAAAGTTTAAATAAAAAGCAAACTCAACAGAAGCTACTGATTTTAATCAGTAGTAGATAACATAAGGAGGCAAAAAAATTATGAAATTTATTTCTTCTCTTATTCTTTGTTTTATCTTTATTTTATTATCTTTTAATATTTCTTATTCATATAATTTTTCTAATCAATATAAAGCCAAATTAAAGCATAATTTTAAACATAATATATTATTATCCCAATTATATAACCAAGAGCAACTATATAAAACAGATAGCTTAATAAATAATAAAAATGAATCAATGAATAATAATCAAACTAATAAAGACATCTATACTACTGAAAAAATTTATGTTAATGATATTATAATTAATGGCAATAAATTTATTTCATCAGATATAATAAAAGATAACCTAAGGATAAAGCCAGGAGAATTAGTCAATATAGATGAAATAAAAGATAATATTAGGTTAATATATGATATGGGTTATTTTAGTGATATTAGTTTAGATTTTGAACAAGTTGCACAAAATAAAGTAAATATTATAATAATTGTTATAGAAAACCCCTTAATTAGTAAAGTAGAATTTAGAGGTAATAAAATATTATCTTCTTTAGATTTAATAGAATTAATTAATACAAGGCCAGGTAAAATACTTAATTATAATATACTTAAACAAGATATAGAAATTATTAATGAAGAATATAACAAAAAAGGGTATATAGGGATAGCTAATCATGTAGAAGACTTAGAGGTAACCAAAGATGGTAAGATAATTTTCTTCATAAAAGAAGCACTATATCCTACCAAAATTGAAATTAAAGGGAATACTTTGTTTAAAGAAAAAGATTTACTAAAATTAGTTACTATAAAACCATACGAACCACTTACCAAAGAAGAATTAGAAAGATCCTTAAAAAATATTTATGATTTTTATCAAGATAACGGATATCTATTAGCTGATGTTAGATCTAACATTGAAGGAGATAAAATAATTTTGGAAATCTATGAAGCTGTCTTAGAAGATATTGAAGTAGAAGGTAATACTAAAACTAAAAAGTACGTTATAGAAAAGCATTTCAATCTGGAAAAAGGAAAAGTAATAAATATATATAAGCTAAGAAGGGGACTAAGAAAACTACAATTAGGAGGATTATTTAAAAATGCAGATATAGATTTTAAAGGAGGCTCTAAACCTGGAAATGTTATAATGATAGTTAAAGTAGAGGAGCAACAAACTGGGCAGTTAGTAGTAGGTGCAGGGTTCGGTGGGTTACCTGGAAGCAATAGAGGAGGAATAGCAGGGAATATCTCTTTATCTCAATTAAATTACAAAGGTAAAGGCCAGCAAGTTTTCCTTAACTGGGAAAGAGGAAACCTAATTAATAGCCTATCTTTTTCATTTTCCGATCCTTACTCCCTTAAAAATGATTATTTCTATTCTTTTTCTACTTATTTTACTGAATTATTTAAACAAAGAGCCATTATATCCAATAACCCTTTAACTATTGGGTTATATAAAGATTACAGAAGCTCTGTTTCTTTTTCTTTTGGTAGAAGATTAATAAGCAAAGATATTACTTATTCTTTTTCTGTAGGTTCATCTACTTTCAAAGTTTCTCCTACACCTGATCAAGATTTTCCTGCTATTGTTAATCCGTCAAAAGGAGCATATTTATTTTCAGGATTTAACCTTTCAAGGGATACTCGAGATGATGAATTCTATCCTACCAAAGGAATCCTATACTCTTTTGATGTATCTAGTTTCTTTAAAAGTAGCGGGAATTTAGATAGTTTTTCTAAACTTAGTTTTGAATATAGGAGATATTTTAATTTAAAAAACGATAGGGTTTTTGCTACAAGAGCTTTTATCGGAATCGCTACTGATAAAATCCCATTTGTTTATCAATATACCTTAGGAGGATCAGATACTTTAAGGGGTTATGATTTTAACAGATTTATAGGTTCTAAAGCTTTTCTTTTAAATTTAGAATATAGGTTTCCTGTGTCTAAAAAAATAGAGAATTTATATGGAGCAGCGTTTATTGACGTCGGCGGTGCCTTCTTACCCAATGAATCTATTAATCTATCTAAGTTAGGTTTTGATTATGGTGTAGGTATTAGATTTGTTGTTCCTCAATTTGGATCAATAAGAATAGATTATGCTATATCCAATGAAAAAACAAAACTCGCTATAGGATTAGGACAAATGTTCTAATAAATTAATTAGCTATTTACTAAATAAAATAACTAACACACTTAAAGCTAAACCTATTGTAATCCATAAGTAATAATTATAAAATAATCCATTAAAAACTTTATTAGATACTATAGAACCTTTATGAAATTGATCTGCTACTTTATTTACCGCTCCATCCACTACTAAATTATCTATAAAATTCACTAAATTACTAAAACTTCTTATAACATATCTACTAACTACATGGTAAAAATCATCAAAGTAATACCTTTTTGTTAATACTTTATATATTTCACTTAACAGATTAGGTATATATCTTTTTCTTTCTGGTAAATATATTATAATGGCTAAAACTAACCCTAAAACTAATAATAAAGTAGAAGATAAAACCAACATTAAATTAAAATGTAATTCCTGTTTATTATGAATTAAATCTTTAAATATCTCTTTAATTGAATCTGAAAATATATGTTTATTAACAAATAAGAAATCAAAAGGTAAATTTATTATTCCTACTATTATTGAAAATATAGCTAATATAATTAATGGGATTGTCATATTTAGGGGGCTTTCTTTTATATTCTTATGGATTTCTTGAACATCATTATAATCTATTTCATTAACTTGCTCATGTTCATTTTTTGTAATCTTTTTTAAAAAAGATATAACCCATATCCTTGACATATAAAAAGCTGTCAATAATACAGTTATAAATGTAAGTACAAAAAATAGAATGTAATTATTGGATAATAGTACATTTAATATTTCATCTTTAGAAAAGAACCCACTTAATGGGAATAATCCTGCTAATGCTAAAAAACCAATAGTAAATGTAATAAAAGTTATTTTCATTGATTCTTTTAAGTTCCCCATAATCCAGATATCGTTAGGATCCATATGGTGATGTGCATTATGATTATCATTATTAGTAGAGTTATGAGTATCATGAGTATTATGATGATTTTTTTCTTCTAATATTTTATGGTGTGCTTTTTCAATAGCCGTTATAACACTACCTGCTGATAAGAATAATAGAGCTTTGAAGAATCCGTGGGTAATTAAATGAAATATAGCTGCTACTACTCCATATACTCCAGCACTCAATGCAGCAAACATATAACCTAATTGACTCATTGTAGAATAAGCTAATACTCGTTTAATATCTCTATTAACTATCCCCATTGTTGCTGCTAAGAATGCACTAACTGCTCCTATAAATCCCACTATATATACCAATTTAATTCCAACGATATCTATGTAATAAAACATAGGATATACACGAGCAACTAAATATACTCCCGCAGCCACCATTGTTGCTGCATGTATTAAAGCAGATACAGGAGTAGGGCCTTCCATTGCATCCGGTAACCATACATGTAATGGTACCTGTGCACTCTTCCCAAACGCCGCTACCATTAAACCTATTGGTACTAATACCGATAGCATCTTTACTACTTCTATTTTATTTAGTTCTATTATGTCTAAACTAATCCCATTAGATACTAGTATAAATAATGCCAATAAAAATCCTAAATCTCCTAATCTTGTAATAATGAAAGCTTTTTTAGCAGCAAACGATGCGCTATCCTTATGATACCAATACCCTATAAGTAAATACGAGCATAACCCCATTATCTCCCAGCCTATTATAAAAGTAACTAATGAAGATGCTAAAACAGTTATTAACATCCCGGAACTAAATAAACTTAGATACGCAAAAAATCGAGGATAATCCCTATCATTCTCCATATAACCCGTTGAATAAATCTGAATCATTAAGACTACAAAAGTAACCATCAAACTAACCCATATGCTAAGGTTATCGTATAAAAAACCTAAATTTATTTTATAATTCTCAAAAATTACCCAGCTAAATAAATTAAATACCTGAAACTCTTTATTTAAAAAATTAAGTGCTAATATTACTGTAAATATAAAAGATGTTAAAATTGCTAAAATAGTTATACTTGAATAGATTTCCTTAGGTACTTTAGTTTTTGGTTTTTTAGTATAAAAGGAAAATTCCTTTAGTTCATCAGTAGAATATTTTGTTTTTTCAAATAAGAAAACTATTAACGCTACTACAAAAAATGCAAATAACGGTAATATTGGCATTAGTTTAGCTATTATTTCAAGCATTTTCTCACCTACTTCCCTTGATTTTTATTTTATTAAAAAATTCTATACTTTACTTATTTTACCTTTCTAAAATAACTTGCCTTAAATTTTATTATTTTTATGCTATTTTTAGCAGGGTTTCTTTTTTTTTTGAATAATATTAAAAATATCAATATAAAAATATATAACAAAAAAATATAAAAAATATAACAAATATAACAAAAAAAGGGGGGGGTAAAAAATGAAAAAAAAGCTTATATTAATAATATTAGGTGCTATTTTAAGTATAGTATCAATTTTAATAGTTAGCTGTAATTTAGGAGGTAGTAATAAATTCATTAATCTTTTAGGTAGCGGTTCAATAAGTGGTGGAGGTAGTGGGAATATTCATAGTTTTCCTTTATTCTTTGATGGCCAATATCCAAATGATTATTATCCAAATGATTATGAAGAGTTCTTTTCTATTGTACCTACTTCTGATGGTGGATATTTTGCTGTAGGTAAAGCCTATGATAGTTCTAGCAATATAGATGATGCACTTTTTGTTAAATTAGATTCTAATTTAAATGTAGTTTGGTCTAAACTAGGAAGTATTGGAATAAGAGGAGCTTTTGGGTTTGAAAATATCGAAAATAACAATACTTACTATTATGCTTGTGGATATGCTAATAATAACGGTTTTTTTATATCTAAACTAAATAGTGATGGTTCCACTAATAGCATAATATATTTTTCAAATGATGTAAATTTTATTCTACCTTATAATAATAATACCCCTGGAATTATTGCTAATATATCTTATAATCCTATTTCTGGCAGCGGTTTTAATATAGCTAAGTTTGGGCAAGACCTTAGCTTTAAATGGATTATAAATAATGCAGTATGGGGAGAAGCTAATATCATTACCTCAGATAACAAAACTTTCTTGTATTTTGTTGATTCAAATGGTGATAAGTATTTAACAAAAATAGATGTTTCAAGTGATGATGTTAATGATGTTATTAATAGTGCTCAATATTATCAAATAACAAATAGCTCAACTAATTTAGGATTTTTAGGGTGCTTAGGAGATTATAATAATAACTTTTATTTTAGCTTTGTTGATTACACTGCTAGCCCTGATAGGTATTATGTTATAAAAACTGATAATAATTTCAATAAAATTGGAGAGGTAAGTGTATCGGGGCGGTTTAGTGTTTCATTAGTTCCTGTTTCCAATTCTGATAATTCTATATTAATTTTATATGATCATAACAATTCAAAATTAAATTTAATTAAAGTTAATAATACTTTAGCTCCTATTCAAAATATGGCTTTTCAAGTTAGTAATTATAATCCTGGTACCTATATGGATGTAATAAAAGCAATACCATTAGCTAACATTTTTATAGTTCCAGGAACATTTAGTAATAATGCATTAGTATATAGCTTTGATTATAATTTAAATCCACCTTGTGGTAGTTTAACTCAAAGCAACCTTACCTTAAATAATACAAATGATATATCTATTGACACTAATGCAACTACTCCTTCTTCTTTTATAACAAGTGGTAGTAGTTTAACGGTAACTACAGCTAGTACTGCTACAACGGATTACCCATTAACTATAATAGATGCTTGCCCTATTAATTAAAAAAATTTAAATCTAATTAAAATAATTCTATTAAGAATTTTTTATTTATAAAGTTAAAGGAAATTTTAAATAATTAAAATTTAAATAAATTGATTAATCTGGTTTAAATATTCTTCTTTTGGTAATTCTAATTCTAATATTTTCCTTATTTTATTTAATGTAGATATGTCTTCTATTTTCTGTATTTTTAAAATTATATGGTCTATATTCTCTCTTATCTTTATCCTTAATAATATCTCTATTATTTCTCTCTCTTTTTCTATTTCCTTTTGTTTCAATTGTTCTTCCTTTTGTTTAGCCTCTATTTCCTTTTGTTTTAATTGTTCTTCCTTTTGTTTAGCCTCTATTTCCTTTTGTTTCAATTGTTCTTCCTTTTGTTCTAATTTTTCTTGATATTTTTTTAATTCATCTTCAAATATTGTTTCTGCTATATATTGTATTAACGGATTATCTTTATACATCCTTTTTATTTTTTCTTTTTCCTTTTTATCTATCCTCAACATCTTTAAAACTTCCTCCTTTGATACTCTCGTTCTCCTTAAATACATTAACCCTATTATTATTTTCAACAATATCTCCTCTTTTTCCTTATATATCCCTCTTTTTGTCTTCTCTTCTACTAACTCTATCAGCTCTTTGAGTTTATTTATATTATAATCGCTTGTATAACTCTCTATTAATTCTATTAACCCTAAATAATTTCTAATGTTTCATATGATTTATAATAAAATATTGGCTTTTTTTTAAGTAATTTCTATCTACAATTAATATCATATTTAATACTGGTAGGTTGTATTCTTGTTTTATTAAAATATTATACATCACAGCTTTTAATATGCTCTCTTTACTAAGTATTGTCTGGAACTCTATATTTAGCAAGTAATATTGATTTTCTATTTTGAATTTGATAACAAAATCAGGGATAATTATTTTGGGATGTTGCTCTTTTATTTTTATCACTTTTATATCTGTTATATCTTCTATTTTAAATAAATCAGCTAAAAGTTTAGCTGGATTATCGGGACGTTCATAAAATATACTCTTTAAATAATAATCTATATCTTGATACATATATTTAAAGCATAATTTTAAAGTATATTTATTTTTGAATTTTTCTTTATTTTTCGGCTTGTTCCTTCTAAAAAAGCTAATTTTAATTTATAAAATAAAAGATATAAAAAAACTATAAAAAAAATCTAATAAAAAACTAAAAGAATCAATTAAGATGAAAAAAATAGTTCAAAAAGTGAAGCTATCTTAAACATAAAAAAATCATTTCAGAATGCTCAAAAAAATCCAAATGAAAATTAAATATTTACTTTTATTTAAATTTCTCTTTTAAATAGTTTTCTTTAAATATTTTCTAATGTTCTTCTTGTATTAGATTTATGTAATTTCTTTATTTAGCTATTTTTTTTACTTGTTTATTTCTTCCTTTAGATTTAGTCCTTTACTTCTATTTTTTTTACTTTATAATATTTTTAATTTTACTAATAGTCCATTATTCTATTTGTAATACATACATCTCCCAATTACCTACATTGTCACTATCTCCGGTAACATAAATTTTACCTTGATTATCTAAACACAAAGAATTACCCCGATCATAACTTCCTATAATGTTATTAACTAAAACTTTACCATTATTTCCAAAAGTAGTATCCAAACTACCATTACTATTTAATCTTATTAAATACACATCAGAATTAATATCTTGGCCAGTAAGATATATTTTATCAAAATTATCCAAAACCATAGCAGATCTTGAATCAAATCCATTCCCCCCAGTAATACCAAAAACTACCCCATTATTTCCAAAGCCAATATCAATACTACCATCCGGGTTCAATTTTAAAACATACATTTCATAATTACGCCCATTAAAACTCCTACCAGTAATAACTACTTTACCAGTACTATCTAAAGCTATTGAATCACTACTAGAAACTCTAGTGCCCGAAATATTATTAATAATAAAACCACTATCATTAACCCCGTCTAAATCTATATCTCTTCCTAATGAACTACCAAAAGTATTATCTACTTTCCCATTATTGTTTAATCTTATTACATATATATCATAATTATTCCCATTTTCAATACGCCCAGTAATATAAATTTTACCTGTACTATCTAAACATAGTGAACTTCCTCCTATAACAGCACTATCATTAATACCGTCTCCATTTATATCCCTTCCCAATGGCATGCCAAAGGTATTATCTATACTCCCATTAGTATTTAACCTTAGAGTATATGTGCCGGTAACATATATCTTTCCATTACTATCCCCTACTAAAAAGCTTGATACATAACGGAAAAATCCATAACCTCCCGCAGAAGAATCATAAATTAAAACTGCACTATCATTATTTCCATCTCCATCTATATCCCTTCCCAATGACATACCATAATTATTATCAATACTTCCATCGCTATTTAATCTTATTACATACATAGCATAATTACCATTTCCCATAGAACTTTCCCCTGCTATATATACTTTATTATTACTATCTAAATAAAAAGCTCTCACATAATCATATCCATTACCTCCAGCAATATTATCTAGTATAACAGCACTATCATTAATACCATCTCCATTTATATCCCTTCCCAATGGCATGCCAAAGGTATTATCTACACTCCCATCAGTATTTAATCTTAGAACATAACCACAAATACTACTCCAATTAGAACCATGGCCAGCAACGTATATTTTACGATTACTATCTGTATATATAGATATTCCAATATCACCATTATTCCCACCTACAATCTTACTGAAAATAACAGCTGCATCATTATCCCCATCTGAATCTATATCTCTTCCTAATAGAGTTCCAAAAGTATTAGACACCTTTCCTACTATACCAGTACCTCCACTACCACCAGAACCATCACTACCTCCAGTTCCCCCACTTCCCCCAGAACCACCATTACCTATTATCGGGATTGTACCTATCCCATTAACTCCTCCCCCTCCAAATAAATTACAACTAATTACAAAAATTAAAACCAAACTCAATATAATCCCATTTAATACTAATAAAACCAATGTTTTTTTCATTATCTATCACCTCCTTTAATTATTAATAATATTATTCAAAAAAAAAAATCCTTTAAAAAATATATAAAAAATATAAAAAATAAAGAAAGAAAAATAGAAAATGTAATGAATAGATTCATATGGATAATAATTCATATTCAAAATTAACTAAATTTTTATTTATCTTATCAAATTCTATCCCCACTAAATATATCTTCTCATAATTCAAATATTTTTTATAGTACTCTTTTTCCTTTATCTGTTTTATCGCTTTTCCTTTTCCCATTTCATTCTCTAACACCTTAAACTCTATTATAACGAAAGTTATATGAAATATATATACTATTTTTTTATCTACTATTATCGTTAAATCTATCCTTCCTTTTGATGTATTGTCTTCTATTATCACATCTAATCCCGTTGTATATATCATACTATATACCGCTATTACATAACTGTATTCCTCTTTTAAATACATATAACTTATTGAACTTATTAATATCTCTATTTGCTCTTTTAACTCCTCTATTTTTTCTTCTTTTAATATCTCTATTATTTTTTCTGCTATTACATTTACCTTTGATTTCTGTTTTACTAAATTATATAATATATCTCTATTAAATGATACCCTTACCTCCTTATTCGGAAATCCTAACTCAAACAATATCCCATTTTCACTTACCTTATAATCCTTTATTGTTAAATATCCACTTTGAAACATTATTGCTTCTATCTCTATCTCTTCTACATCAAATTTATTTAATAAACTTTCATCTGCTTTTATCCCTTCTAATTCCACTATATTATACTCCTTTTGTTTTATTAACTTTATTAAAAAACTTGGCGTTCCCGTTTCATACCAATAACTCCTTATTTCCCTTTTATCTAAATATAACAATATATCAAATGGATTATATACTTTATTACCTAAAAAACTATACCCATTATACCATTCCTTTATCTCTCCTATATTAACCTCTTCTAAATACTCTTTAAAATAATATTCTAACTCTTCTTGGGTATATCCACATATATCTCCATATCTTTTATCTAATGAGATATCCTTTAGCTGATTTAATCCACTAAAAAGAGATACTTTTGCAAATTTTGAAACCCCTGTTACTAACACAAACTTTATATATCTATCTAACCCCTTTAATACTGAATAAAATTCCTTTAATATTTTTCTTGCTTCTTCTGCTTGATTTTTATCTTCTATTAGATCTAATATTGGCTTATCATATTCATCTATTAACACCACTACCCGTTTATTATATTTCTTATTCAATTCTATTATTAACTTTTTAAAATTTCCTGGCATATCTTTTTCCTTATCCATTTTTATTTCATACTTTGTATAATTTAACTCCAATTCCTCTTTCATTCTTTCGTATATCTTTTTACCCTCTCTTATATCCACTGAAAAATCTATTTTAATTACTGGATATTTTTCATTCCAATCCCATTTTTCTTCTATATACAATCCTTTGAATAATTCTCTTTGGCCTTCATGTAAATATTCTATTGTTGATAATAATAGTGATTTCCCAAACCGTCTAGGCCTACTTAAAAATATATATTCTCCATTATTCACTAACTCATATATGTACTTTGTCTTATCTACATATATATAATTGTTTGTTATTAATTTCTTAAAATCACTTATCCCTATTGGTAATTTCTTCATAAAAAGCACCCCTTTTTAAATAAACATTGTCTAATTAATATTTAAATTAATCTTAAATATTATCCTTTTTCATTAGTTAATTATTTATTCAATAATGAAAATCTAGCTCTAAAAAAATTCATTCAAACTAAAAAAAAATATAAAAAATAAAGAAAGAAAAATAGAAAATATGTAGAAAAAAATAAATAAATAAGAAAATAAATAAAAAATGGGGTAAAAATGATATGAATTATGTAATATTTCATGGGCATTTTTATCAGCCACCCAGAGAAACCCCATATACCGAAGAAATAGATATCCAAGAAAGCGCATATCCATTTGATAACTGGAATGAAAGAATTGCAAACGAATGCTACATCCCAAACACCTTCGCAAGAATAATAGATTCATATGGATATATTATAAAAATAATAAATAACTTAGAATATATGAGCTTTAACTTTGGCCCGACATTACTAAAATGGATAAAACTATACAAACCTGAACTATACCAAAAGATAATAGAAGCAGACAGAGAAAGTCTAAAACATTTTGAAGGCTGCGGAAACGCAATAGCACAAGTATATAATCACATAATAATGCCCCTAAGCGATGAAAACGATAAAAAACTACAAGTATACTGGGGAATAAAGGACTTCTATTATCATTTCAAAAGATACCCCAAAGGAATGTGGCTAAGTGAAACCGCAGTAGATACTAATACCCTCGAAATATTAGCATACTATAATATAAAATTTACTATCCTAGGAGAACACCAGATAAAAAGAGTAAAAAAAATAAACTCAAATGAATGGGAAAATAGTTTTATCCCTAGGAAACCAATCCTAATAAAATTACCTTCAGGAAACAAGATAATAGTATTCCCATTTGATAAAGAATTATCAGCAGAGATCTCATTTAAAGATGCACTATATAATGGAGAAAAACTTGCAAATAATTTATTAAATAAATTAAAGAACTTAGAAAATTCAATGATATTAATAGCAACAGATGGAGAAACCTTTGGACATCATAAAAAATTTGGAGAACTAGGCTTAGCTTTCGCTATAAACTATCTAAATAATTCTAACATAGTAAAAGTAAGTAATTTAGAATACTACCTAAAAAATAATTACATAGAATATGAAGGAGAAATAATAGATAACACTTCCTGGAGTTGCGCGCATGGGATAGAGAGATGGAGAAGTGACTGCGGATGTAAATTTGATCCTAATACTAACCAAAAATGGCGAACTCCATTTAGAAAGGCAATAGACTTCCTAAAAGACGAATTCCTAAAACAAATAAAACAAAATAACACCCCATATAAATCCCAAGAAGAATTCTTTAAAGACTTACAAAACTATATAGACATAATCCTAAAAAGGGATTTCGAAGTTAAAGACTTTTCCTCTTTTAATGATTACAAAGATTTTATATATAACTACTTTAACAATAAAAATGAAAATGAAATCCAAAAAAAATTAAAATTATTAGAAATATATAAAAACATATTATTTGCTTATACAAGTTGTGGTTGGTTTTTTGACGATATCTCAGGATTAGAAGCTACCCAAAATATGAAGTACTTAGAATACGCACTAAACAAAATTTCTGAGGTATTTAACAAAGAAATAATAGAAAATATAAGAAACAAATTTTTAGACATCTTAGAACAAGCAGAATCAAATTACCCAAAATATATAAATGGAAAATACATTTTTACTAATTTGATAAAACCAATCCCCATAGAACTCCTAATAGCCTCACATATACTAAATAAACAATTCTTTAATGAAAATACATTTAAATATAATTTACTTTTTTACTATGAGGAAATAAAAAAAATAAATGAACAGGATTACAAACTCCTATTAGCTTCACTAAAAGCAAATAATATAAAATACTTAGAAGAAAAAGAATTTATAGTGATATCAGCATTTTTATCAGGAATGAACTTATTTATAGGTGTTAATATAAAAAACCAAACAGAACTAAATTTTTCTCAACTTTTTAAAATCTTTAAAAACTACTTAAATAAACTAGAAATAATAGGTATAATAAACTCAATAGAAACCTATTTTAAAAATGTATATACTCTAAAAGACATCTTACCTAATATAAAAAGAAAAATAGTAAATAAAATAATAAATTCTTATATAAAAGAAATTGATAACGTCTTAGAAAATTTACTTTACAATAATAAATTCATAGTAAATAACTTAATAGAATATAAACTACCAATTCCATTAGAACTATCCTTAATTTTACAACTGATAATAGACATAGAACTAGAAAAACTTATCAAAGAAGAAATAATAAATAACGAAAAAATAGAAGAAATAAAATTTTACCTAAATAATACAAATATCCCCTTAGATTTTGAAAAGCTTTCCAATTTAATAATAGATAAAATTAGCTCAAAAATAGAAATAATAACAAATAACTTTAAAGAATTTTCTAACATTCTATCAATAGAATTCGAAAAAACTAACAAAGAAGAAATCTTAATAACAAAATTAAATAATATAAAAAATAATTTAAATATTATAAAAAAACTATTGGATTTAGCACAGAATTTAAATATTAACTTAAACCTCTGGAAAGCACAAAATAAATTTTATAACCTATATTACAAAACATTCCATAATTTCTATAAAGACAATGTTAAAAACCCAAATTTTAGTTTTAAAAATTATTTAATAAAAATAAATGAATGTATAATAGAATTAGCTAATTACCTTAAAATAAGAATAATTAATATATAAAAACTAAGATGCTACCAATAAAACATAGAAAATCCTTAGGACAACATTTTATTAATGATCCTACTATCCTTGATAACATAGCATCAATAATAATAGAAAAAATAAAAGAATTAACCAACCAAAACCTAAAACAAATCACAATCCTAGAAATAGGATCTTCATACGGAATCCTATCTTTCACTTTACTAAATAAACTAATAAAAACTAACACCCCATTTGATAAAATCCTATTAAATGAAATAGATTACAGATTAATAAAAAAATTAGAACTAAAAATAACTGAAAACAAGACCTTTAACAATTTATACCTAGATAAAAAAATAGAAATAATAAATACCCCATTTGAAAAGATAGACTTAAATAAATTTGAAAACTTAATACTAATAGGAAATATCCCATTCTATATAACAGGTATAGTTTTAAGAAAAATAATAGATTATAACAAAAAGTTGGCTTTAATTATTTTAAATTTACAAAAGGAAGTAGTAGATAAAATAAAATCATTAAATAATGCGCAAAGCTTGATTTTAAATATGATCTATAATATAGAATATCATTTTATAATTCATCCGAAATATTACACTCCTCAACCAAAAGTGTTTAGCCAAATAATATCTTTAAACAAAAAAAAAGAATTCGATAAAAATTATATAAACAAACTATACAAATTCCTTGATAAAATATACAAAAATAAAAATAAAAAACTAATTAATATTTTAACAACTACTGAAATAGAAAAACTAAAAAATTATAATGTGTTGATAAATTCCATACTCCAACAAAGAGCAATTAACTTAAATAATGAAAATTTAATCTCTATTTTTAATATCATTAATTCTTAAATTCTAAAAATCAAAAATAAAAACATTTTATCATCAATCAGCATAAAAATGCTTTTAGAAAGCTTTTTAAAACATCAAAAAAGCAATTATTTATTTTTTAATTATTTATTTTTTGTTTTTTTGAATGGTTTTATTCAGTATATTTGGATTACTAGAATCTATACATCCTACAAAAGTGTTTAGATCCTTCGAACTTAAACTTAATGAAGATATTTCATTTAAATTTAAATTACTATTATCTAAATTCATATTTGTATAATCAATATTGTAATTATAATTCGCACTATTAATTGGTATATTATATGTGGTATTAAATACACAATTATTAGGATCTAAGTTAAAGTTAGATGGCATTTTCAAGGCATAACCTATGTCCAGGGATATAGAAACATCACCTTCAGATATATCCCAATGTAATATCCCAGCAGCAAAGAACCCACCACTAAAATCTGTAAATAACGTCATTGATTCAATACTTTCTATTGGATAATTACCTGATAACTGCTGTTTAGGAAGTACTCTTACTTTACTAACTAAACTTAGATCATTCCTATTGATTTTAAAAAACTGTAAAAACCTATTGCTAAGATCAGTTGATTCTATAGCAACTAGCATACTCCCATCATCCAAAAATATTCCAGAATAATAAGCACTTGTTAAACTTAATGTATATTCCTTAGAAATATCTAAACTATTATCATTTAAATTGATCTTAGCAATAACAAGATTATTATCGGTAGATTTATCTATTAAATACATATTATTATCACTATCTATTAGTGGAACTTGATTTTGATTACCATTAGTTTTAAACAAAGTTGCTGAACTAAAATCCTTTTTTACAGCAACTACTCCATAAGAAGAAGAATTAACATTATAAGTAGCTATATAACTATTATTTTGAGATATACTACTAAAATTATAACCATTTATTTGTTTAGAATCTACTATACTTAAATCACTTAAATTTAACTTCATTATATATCCATTTACACTTACTCCATACAAATGCGTAGAATCTGTTATTAAATTAATTGAACCAGTATTAGAATATGCTTTAATGATAGTTAAATTTCCAGTATTTTTATCTATTTCTGCTATTATTCCATTACCGGCAGCCCCATTATGCCAGCCACCAACATATAACTTTGTACTATCATTTGGATTAAAATAAAGATTAGTTAAGCCAATATCAGTGGAACCCGAAACAGTGTAATATTTTCCGTAATTTAAAGTTAAATCGGGATTTAATTTTACTATCGCGTATTTTTTAGTAGTATCTTCTTGAAAACCAGAAAGATAATAATTAATTCCATCAAAAATACCACCTTTATACACGTTAGATAAAACTACCCAGCCTCCTTGATTTAGATCTTGAGCCCAAATATTAACTGCTCCACCACTTCCTAAGTTTCCTCCACCTCCACTACCACCTGAATTCCCAATTAAACCATAATATCCAATAAACTTGTTATCACAAGAACCACAGGAAATTATATTAAACATAATACCAATTAGAATAATAATAAAAGCCCATAATACATAAGTTCTCATATTCCTTTTTTCTCCTTGGTTTTATGTTTTTCTATTTTTTATTTTATTTTATTTTTATAATATTTCTTCAAAAAAAAAGAAAAATCCTTCATTAAAAAACATGTCAAAGGTAAAAACATAAAAAAATCGTTTGTTTTATTTTATATAAAACTATAATTTTTTATTCTATTTGTTGAATAACAAGTCTTCTATAAAAAAACGATTGATTATTTTTAAATAAATTAGAAGCTAAATCAATTAGATCAACAATCCCGTCAATGTTTTGAAATCTATCAACAAGCATATTCCAATAAAGTAAAATCGCTTTTTTATTAGCTACTTCTTTTATTTTTTGAAGATGCCTTAAGTAATCATTAGTAGCCATATACTCAAAAACATCAGATAAATTAAACCCATCAAACTTTATGCTTTTAAAACTTTCAAGAGCATCATATAAAGAACCATGATAAATTATAAGCTTTTCAGTATTATCATTTAATATATTTTTTAATTTATAAAACACGTTAGGCTTTAAATAATAAGGTAAATTTTTTTCAAAGTTCCCTTTAAGAATATACTCTAAATAAGAATTCTCTTTAGTTTCAGTAAATATTAATCCAGCTTCTATCCTGTCTAGTATCTCTTGAGATAAATTAACTTTAGAATACTTAAAAAAATTTTTATTTCTTCCTATTAATCCCATAATTTCATTACTAAAAAATACCCTAAAAATAAACCTCCCTAATTTAGAATTAACTTTTTTATAAAAAAAATCCCTCCTTAAATTAATATCTTCCATAAATCTATCAACTTTATCATAATCCAAAAACCACTTTAAAATATATTTTCTAAATATATTAAAATATTTTTCAAATTTACCAGCATGAATAACTCCATTTAATATAATTTTATTATTTTTTAAAAAGAAATTATAAGAGCCATAAGATAAATATTTTTCTAAAGTTTTAAATAATTCCAACCGGTTATTGGATTTTTTTATTCCCAAGAACTCTAAAGCTTGCTCATAATCTAATTTTTGAATAACAATTTTTTTCAATTCAACTAAAGCAATTTGAGCTAAATTAAAATCAACAGCTAAAACCAAAGAAGGATTAAAAGAGAGGATAGCAAAAGTATTATCCCCTGCTGAAGCTATAGATAAATAGTTCTTTTGAACATTATCTTTTAAATCAAATGCTGTTATTAAAATATCCGTATCTTCCCAACAATTAGAATAATGAATATAATCTTTAACCATAAAAAATATTTTAAGTATATATTAATTAGAGATTTTTTTGCGATATTTTTTATGAGCTTTTGCGAAATCATTAGCGGCAATCGAACCTATTAAAGATAATTCACCTGCTAAAACAGTAGCACCTATAATCTCTGCAAGTTTATTAGCATTAGAATCTCCATAACAATTCATAATCTCTAAACATTCTTTTTGAGTAGGCAACGACGTACCTCCTCCAACACTACCCACTATCAAATTAGGGATATTAACATTAATATATAAATCATTTCCAATTAGTTCGGTACGAGTAATCCCGACAGCAGATTCTGAAACACACGCAACATCTTGACCAGTAGCTATAAAAATAGCTGCTAAAGCATTAGCATAATGCCCCTGAGCCCCTAAAGTCCCACTCTGCATCCCCGCTATCGTCGATAAATTAACATACTCGTTTATCTTCTCAGCTGTAGTATTTAAAAATTTCTTAATTAATTTAGCATCTATAACCGCTTCAGCTACCACCTTCTTACCCCTAACAAACATATAAGATAAATAAGAAGCTTTCTTATCACCTGATAAATTACTTTCTATAAAAAATGAAATTGGCTTAACTGGACTATTAGCTAATATAAATCTACATATTTCATCAGTTATAATAGTTACCATATTTTGTCCTGCAGCATCACCTGTGGTAAAATCTAAACTCAAATAAACAATATTCCCCGTAATATTAACTAACATATCCTCCAAATTAGCATGCTTAGAATTATATTTAGTAATCTCTTTGAATTTTTCAAATTGTTGAAAAGCCCATAAGGTGAATTTTCCTGCTTGAATAAGATTTAAAAACTTAAAAGCTGGAGCTCTAGAAACTCTTTCTACTAAAACCGCAGAATATATCCCGCCAGATAAATAAGTAATAATAGAACCCCGAGTATATGAAGCTACTAAAGCACCTTCCGTAGTAGCCATAGGTACAAAAAATACACCCTTAGCATTTAGCCCTTTAACCTTTAAAGGTCCAACTAAACCAATAGGTACTTTCGCTAAACCAATATAATTCTCTATATTCCCTTTAAATATGTCTAAGTTATCTATATTAGCATTATCTATAAGATATTTCAATTGAGTTTTAGAAAAATTTTGAATAAAATCTATTCTTTTTTCTATATCTTTTTTTTCTAAGGAAGACATATTAGGAAGTTTTAAAGAAGAAAGTTCTTCAAAATTAAATTCATTTAATTTTTGTTCTAATTCTTCTAAATTTAGATTAGAGAATTTTTCTATTATTTTCTGTATTTTATTTCTAAAAACAGCCATAATATTGTAAAATACATTTGTTTCAAAATTATCTAATTTTAATTTCTATAATTATCATAAAAAGGTTTAATATTATAGATGCTAATTAGAGTTAGTACGGTTTGATGGAAAATAGGAGCAGCCACTTGTCCACCATAATACATTCCAACAGGCTCTTTAACTACAACAAATATAATATATTGTGGATCAAAATAAGGGAAAAATCCGACAAAAGAAGCCGCATACTTACCTGGCTCATAGCCTCCTTTATCTGAAACCATTTGAGCAGTCCCAGTTTTGCCTGCACAAAAATATCCCTCTACTTCCGCTTTCTTACCTGTCCCTCTTACTACCACACTCCTTAAATACTTCCGAATCTCTTTAATAGCATAATCATTTAATACTTTTAAATTCTTTTTATAATCCTTGTTTTTATCTTTAATAAAAGTTAGATTAACTTTATACCCTCCATTGGCTATTATTGTCATTAATTTAGTAATATGTAAAGGGCTAATAGCAATACCTTGGCCAAAGGAAATAGTAGCAAACCTAACCATAGGTTCATTAGTTAAATCCCCAATTAAAGGTTTAACATCAGAAGGGTGTTCTACTCCACTAAACTCATAAAACCCTAATTTATATAAATATTCAATAAATTTCTTAGTCCCAAGTTCTTTCATAACAGAAACAGTACCTACATTAAAAGAGTAAGTAAGAATATCTTCTAAGTTTTCTTGGCCAGATGTATATAATCCATCATCTGCATTAGAAATAGTCCAACCATCTACAACAATACTAGGACCACTAAAGAACTTCTTATCAGGAGAAATCCCACTATCTAAAGCACTAACAATAGTAAAAATCTTAAAAATAGATCCTGGTTCATACATCTTACCTATAGCATTAACCCTAAAGTTAATATGTTCTTTTTCTTGACTAACACATGCTAAAATCTCTCCATACTTATTAGCTACAACTACTGAAACTTCTTTAGCATGATGTTCTAGCAATTTCTGATAAGCTAAATTAGATAAAGCTGTTTGTAGCTTAGCATCTATAGACAAAGTTATATCTTGACCATCAATAGGTTTTTTATAATCGATTACTTTAGTATAAATTGGATTTCCTTGCCCATCAAATTGTAAAATATAATACCCATCCTGCCCCTTTATTTTACTATTTTTATCTAAATATAATTCTAATCCTTCTATTCCCTTTTCGTCTATATCCACTATACCTATAATATCTGTTAAATCTTTAAAATTATAAATTCTTTTACCGCTTGGTTCTCTAACTATTTCAACTGAATTAAAATTATTAAAAAAACTAAACAATTGGCTATAGTTATAATTTTCGATAGTTTTACGAGACAACCACGCAAATGGTACCCTTTGATCCCTTAATTTTAATATCTCACTTTTTGTTAAATAAGGATTAATATTTAAATTTTTTAAAGTATCGAGAATATAATCTATTTCTTTTTCATTATTAATTAAAGTAGGTCTAATAGCGATACTGTATGACGGAATAGAATAAGCTAATACTAAATTATTCCTATCTAAAATTCTGCCTCTAAAAGCATGTAATTCTATTTTCCCTATACTTTGATTCTGGGCTTTCTTTATATAAAAATCCCTATTTATTATATGAATATATACCAATTTATAAACTATTATCAAACAAAATAAAACAGAACAATAAAAAACTATAGAAACCCTTTTCTTAAATACTTTTTCAAATTCTTTATGTTTCTTCATCCAAAAAGTAAACTACCCCACTTATTAATTGTTTAATTAAGCATTAGAATGTGGATAATCACCATTGAGTTTCAAACCGTTTAATGCTTGTTAAGCCAGTGCCCCCTAAAATATTATGCACACAAACTGATATTTTGTAAAGAAAATATATACTCCTTGCAGATGCTTGTTAAATAATTAAAATATATAAATTCATTTTTTCTTTTTATTAAAAAGTTTAGAAAATATATTATTATTCTCTTTTTCAAAATTATTACTGTTAGTGTTAATAGTATAGGTATTATCAAATATATGTTTAATATTTTCGATAGCTTTGCGTTGTTCATTATTTAATTTTTCAGGGATTTTAACATCTATTTTTACAATTAGATTCCCTTTTTTGTTAGAATCTTTTATAGGCATGCCATAATTTTGAATAACAAATTCCTTATTAGGTTGAGTACCAGAAGGTATATCTAAATCCACAAATCCATTAATTATTGGTACCTTTATTTTAGTTCCTAAAATAGCATCTATAAAACTAACAGGAATAGTTATATACAAATCATTTCCTTTTCTTTTAAAAAATGGATGTTCTAGTATTTTAATATAAATATAAAGGTCGCCATTCTTACCCCCATTTAACCCCTCATGCCCCTTATTCTGTATTATTAAAATATCATTATTATCTACTCCTTTTGGAATAGTTATCTCTATTTCTTCTTGAGTAGTTATATATTTATTACCATTACATTTATAGCAATTTTTTTCAACAGTAAATCCATAGCCATTACATTGTGGGCAAACATGAGAAGTTAAAATAGTCCCAAAAAACGATTTAGTTTTATATGAAATCTGCCCACTCCCATTACATACCTTACATTTTTGAATATCTTCTTTTAAGAAACCTAATCCTTGGCATACATTACAAGCTTTTTTAATAGGAACAGTAACTTTTTTATTAACTCCAAAATAAGCATCTTCTAAAGTTATTTCAACAGTTAGTTTTATATCTTGTCCTTTAACAGGTTTATATATATAATCCTTATAATCTTTTTGTCTTCTTCCTTCAAAAACAAAATCCTCAAATAAATCACTAAATAAATCAAAAATATCACTAGCAGCAGAATAACTATAAGAAGAATAATTAGAAGAAGTGTATTGAGGATCTAAAGTTCCATATTTATCATAGATTTTTCGTTTTTCAGGATCAGATAAAACCTGATAGGCTTCGTTAATTTCTCTAAATTTTTTTTCAGCTTCTTCTTTATTTTCTGCTATATCTGGATGATATTTTTTAGCTAAAACTCTATAAGCGGCTTTAATTTCTTCTACACTAGCATTCTTAGAAACCCCTAAAATTTCATAATAATCTCTCATATCAATTTAATCACTATCAAATAATTTAATTTAATTTAATCAGATTTTTTACGTTTAAACCAGGCTAAAATATCTTCATCTTTGACTTGCTTAATCTGTTCTAATATTGTATCTCCTTTAGATTTCTGAGTAGCTGTACCTTGAGTAGCAGTAGGATTTGAAGCTACTTCTTCTTGCTTTTGAACCCCTTGTTTTTCCATTATATTATATAATTCAGTACCTAAAGAAAAGTTAGCATTTCTTAGTTCTTCTGTATATTTTTTTATTTCTTCTAAATTCTTAGATGATAGAGCTAATTGTAAGTGATTTAGAGCTTTTTTAGTTTTTTCAACTAACTTAGGATCCAAAATTACTTCATAATTCTTTAATAAATTTTCTGCAATTTCTATTTCAACATTAGCACGACTAATAGCAGTCTGTTCTTCTCTTATTTTTCTATCAGTTTGAGCATGTTTAGCAGCATCTTCTATCATCCTTTCTACCTCTGCTCTATCTAAATGTAAAGCCGAATGAATAACTACTTTTTGTTTATTTCCTGTAGCTAAATCTGTAGCACTAACATGTAAAATCCCATCAGCATCTATCTCAAAAGTTACCTCTATCTTAGGAACCCCTCTTGGAGCAGGGGGAATCCCTACTAAATCAAATCTTGCTAAGGATTTATTATATTTTGCTAATTCTCGTTCTCCTTGAAGTACATGAACTTCTACAGTAGTTTGTCCATCTTGTACTGTTGTAAATATCTTAGATTTCTTTACCGGAATTTGAGTGTTTCTTGGGATAATTTTAGCAAAACCACCACCGGCTGTTTCAACTCCAATTGATAAAGAAGTGACATCAAGTAAAACCATTTCTTTAACATTGCCTTCAATAATCCCTGCTTGGATGGCAGCACCTATAGCTACAACTTTATCAGGATCTATATCAGCTCGCGGCTCTTTATTAAATATTTTTTTAGCCATTTCCTTAACCATTGGCATCCTAGTAGCCCCACCTACTAAAATAACTTCATCCACTTGATTATATCTTAAATTCGCTGTTTTAAAAGCTAAATCCACTGGTTCCCTTAATCTTTCAACTAGATCTTTAGTCATTTCTTCAAATTCTTTTCTAGTTAGTTTGTAGTTTATATGCTTTGGTCCTGTTACATCAGAGGCAATAAACGGAATTTTAATAACAGTTTCTTCTTTAGAAGATAGCTCTATTTTAGCGCGTTCAGAAGCTTCCAATATCTTTTGGATAGCTTCTCTTTGTAGCCTTAAGTCTATATTATATTCATTTAGGAATTTATCAATAATCCAGTTCATTATTCTATTATCCCAGTCATCACCACCTAAAAAATTATCCCCAGCAGTCCCTAAAACCTCAAAGATTCCTTCCCCTATCTGTAAGATAGATACATCAAAAGTACCTCCCCCTAGATCAAATACTACAATAGTTTGAATTTTATCTTGTTTATCGAATCCATATGCCATAGCTGCAGCAGTAGGCTCATTTAATATCCTAACTACTTCTAAACCCGCTATAGTTCCTGCATCTTTAGTAGCTTGTCTTTGGGCATCATCAAAGTGAGCAGGTACAGTTATTACCGCTTTCTCTATTTTGGTTTCTAAATAATTTTCAGCATCTAATTTCATTTTTTGCAATATCATAGCACTTATCTCTTGGGGAGTATATTCCACATCTCCTATTTTAACTTTATAATCAGTTCCCATCTTTCTTTTTATACTTTTTATAGTTCTTTCCGGGTTAATTGCCAATTGTCTTTTAGCTAATGATCCAACAATCCTATCTCCAGTTTTAGTAAAACTAACAACAGAAGGAGTTAAGTATTCCCCTTCAGAGTTAGGGATAACAACAGGCTTACCTGCTTCCATAATAGCCATAACACTATTTGTAGTCCCTAAATCTATCCCTATAATTTTAGCCATAATAATTTCACCTCGTATCAAAAACTAATTCAATTATTTTAATTATTTTGATTTTTATCATTTTTAGGGTTTTTAGCTACTTTAACGGTAGCAGGCCTTATCACTTTATCCAAAAGCTTATAAGCAGGTCTATATTCTTGGATAATTGTTTCATCTTCTAATTCATCTGTTTCTACTATCTCTATTGCTTCATGTAAAGAAGGATCAAATTTAGTACCTTCACTATTAATTATTTCCATTCCTTCGTTTTTTAATACATCCAAAAGTTGAGAATAAATTAAGCTAATTCCTTTCTTAATTGTATTTATATCATTAACATTTTCATTAATAGATTTTAAAGAAATTTCGAAACTGTCTAGAACAGGGACTAAATTAGTGATTATTCTTTCTTTAGCTTCTCGTTTCATTTTTTCAAAATTCTTTTCTACCCTATTTACATAGCCTTCATAATTTTCTTTAATATTTTTATAAGCTTCTACTATTTGCTGATATTTTGTTAATAAATCATCATATTTACTTTTTAGCTCGTTATTTTCTTTAAGTATATTTTGAAAATCTTCTTTAAGTTTATTATATTCATCTAAATTAAATTCTTCTTTAAGTGCCTCAAATTTTTCTTTATAACTTTTATACTCTTTTATTTCTTCATTAAATTTTTCATCAAATAAAATTAAAGCTATTCTAAACAGATCTACTAATTGATAAATATTTTCTTCTTTTTCTAAATTAGAAACCCCAGTTTTTAAGTTTTCTAAAAATTTATACTTATTTATTATCTCTTTAATAAAATCTAAATTCTTTTGATATTTAATTTTATTAATTTGTTTTTTTTCAGAATCTTCAGAAGTAGTATTTTCAGAATTTATTTTAATATTTTTATTTTCTTTATTTTCCGGATTGTCCATATTTTTTACCACCTTCCTATTTATTTGGTTCTATTTTTATAAAAAGAATCCCTTTTTATTTACTTTTTTTACATTTTTTTTACTTTTTTAATTAAAATTTAATTATATTTTTAACATAAAAAATAGAAGGGGGATTTAAAAATGTATATACTATCTGTAAGTACGTTTTCTTTAAATTCATCATTTAGTTTGCTTAAAAAAGAAAACAATTCCCTAAAGAGTATAATAGAGTTTAATTTGTATTACTCGGACATAGATAATCAATCACAACTAAGCATATTCCCCTATTTTTTTAAATTAATAAAAGAAAAAATAGGGATTGATTTAAGAGAAATAAAAGAAGTATTAGTTTTAAGTGGTCCTGGTTTTTTTACATCATTAAGAATAGGAGCTATAATCTCCCAAACCTTTGCATTCATAAATCAAGCAGATTTATATTCAATAGATACTTTCAAAGCTATATTAAATGTTTTCTATTACTTTTATAAAGATTACATAAACCCCAAAAATTGCATTCTAGTTATTATTAAAGTATCTAATAGTAAATTTAAAATCCTTAAATTAAATGATTTTTATAATATTTATAATAAAATAACTCAAGAAGGTAGTCAATACTTAATAAATGATATTTCTAAAATTGAATTACAAAAACTAATTCAAGAATACTCTAACAATTTAGACAATAATTTAATTATAGTATCCCCCAATATGGATTTAGATGATATAATTGAAATAGAAAATCTAGGAATAAATTTTATAGATCTAAGGGATATATTTACTTCATCTAATATAGCCAAAGCTTCATTTTATTTAGATAATCTTAAAAAAGAAGATCCTGCATTCCTACAACTTACTTACTAAAAACAAAATGATCAATAAATTTGATATAATAGAATTTGATTTTGATGATAATCTTTTAAAACATTTCATCCAACTTGAAAAAGAACTTTATAAAAATAATAACTATCAATTAACTTTTTTACAATTACAAAAAACTTATCCAGTTTTTGAATATGTAAAAATAAAAAACTACATAGTAATTGATAATAAAAGCAAACCAATATTAAGAGCAAGTGCAATTATAAACCCTTATTTAACCTTAGATAATAAAGTAATCGGATTAATTGGATTTTTTGAAAGCACTAAAAATTATAAACTATTTCAAAAACTAATTTCAAAAATTATAGAATACTTTAAAACCAACAAAATATCTAAAATAATAGCGCCAGTTAATTTCAATACTTTCCATAAATACAGATTTGTAACCCAAGGATTTGAAAACTATTTTATACTAGATATCCAAAATAAAGAATATTATCCAATTTTATTTGAAAAATTTGGATTCAAAATTATTAAAAATTATTACTCTACAATAACTTACAATCTTAAACAAAATTTAGAATTTTCTAAGTATAACGCAGCAATAAATAATAATTTTGAATTTAGAAAACTAAATAAAAATGAATTCCTAAAAGAATTAGAAATTATTTATAATTTATCAGTAAATAACTTTGAAGATAGTTTTTTGTTTAATAAAATATCATTTAAAGAATTTTTAGAAATTTATAAGCCTTTAGGAAAATATTTAGATAAAATAGAGGTTTATTTTGCTTGTAAAAACTCTAAAGAAATAGGATTTTTGTTTTATATATATGATAAAGATTATGTAGTATTTAAGAGTATAACCATATCAAATGAGTATAGAAATCAAGGCATAGGTTCAGCATTATTTTACTTAGCATTTAAAGAAGCATTAGAAAAAAATATAAATACAGGGATTTTTGCTTTCATGCGCGAAGATAACAAAGTAATCCTAAAACTAACTAATAATTCTACTTTCTTTAAAAGATACTCCCTATTTCTATATGAAATCTAATAATAAAAGTAGTGCTTGCTGGATTTATAATTAGCTTTGTAGGGATATTTAAGCTATGCTATACATAAAAAATAAATCAATAACTTATAACGAACTATTTTTAAAAGCTAAATTAATTTCTAAACAACTTCAAGATTTAGGAATAAAAGAAAACGATGAAGTTATCTTATTTTTTCCAATATCTATTGAATTATATTGTATATTATTAGCACTCTTTAAACTAGGAGCAACAACAATATTTATAGAACCTAGAATAATTAATAATATTCAAAACATAATTAACTATACTAACCCTAAAGCAATTATTTATAATTATTACTTTCAAATACTTAAACTATTTAATCAAAAAATTAAAGATAATTCAATCCCTTTAAAAATAACAACTTCAATAATCACATTTAATAAAGAAAAAAGCTTAAAAATCCCAAAAATAAACGAAAATTTATATAAAGAAACAGATAAAAATATAAAAGATGAAATTTTTAACAAAAATTTTTTTGATAAGGTAGCAATTATAAGTTTTACAAGTGGAAGTAATAAAACTCCTAAAGGAGTTATAAGAACTTACAAAACTATATTCAAACAAGGAGAATACTTATATAAAAATATGAAAATAACTAGTAAAGATATTGATTTTACTAATCTTCCTTTATTTGCTTTAAAAAATATTTATTATAACATAAGCTCGTATTTGTATTATATAAGTAACTGGGAAAATATAAATATTAAGGAAATTATCAATTATCTTAAAAAGAGTACAACTATAACGGTATCCTTAGGTTTGCTAAAATATATAATAAATTATTGTAAGGAAAAACGAATAATATTAGATAATATAAGGCTAATATATACGGGTGGAGCTCCCGTTTATTTAGAATTCCTAAAAGAATTAAAAGAGATTTTTATAAACTCAGAAATAGAGGTTTTATACGGTTCTACAGAAGCAGAACCAATAGCACATATAAACTTAAATGAATTAAATGAATTAAATAAATTAAATGAATTATCATATTTACCAGGAGTATGCGTAGGCAAACCCATTAATGATATTGATGTAAAAATAATAAATGAAATAAAAGTCTATAACGTTTTAGATTTTAAAACTTTGGATTTCAAAGTTGGAGAAATAGTAGTTAATGGAGAAAATATTGCAAATGGATATATCCCAAATAATTTAAATCAAAATAAAATAGAAATAGATAAAAAAAACTACCATAAAATAGGAGATATTGGATACTTTGATAATTTAGGAAACCTTTGGATATTAGGAAAATCAGAACCTAAATTTCTTATTAATAATTTTTACCTATTTCCATTACAAATAGAACAAATAATAGATAAAACAGAAGGGGTAGAAAAATCCGCATTCATTATAAACAATAATAAAGCCTTTATTTTTATTAAACTAAAAAAAATTAAAAAAAATAATTTTATTAATATAAAAAAAACAATAGAACAAAGAATAAAGGAAATATTAGTAAAACTAAATTTAGATTTTTATATAATATTTAGAGATATTCCATTAGATAAACGTCATAACTCCAAAGTAGATTATCAAAAGCTAACAGAAATTATCTCAAAAAACTACCCTTTAAAATAAATACTAAAAACTGTTTAATTTAAAACTATTAAATTTTTTAAAACTAATCAATTTTAAATAACTAATAAATAATAAAACAGTTAATAAAATTCTTAATATAAATTGAAAAAACCTAAATAAATCAAAAACCATCTGATCTAAATCTAAATAAAATAAAACAAGATTAAAAATATTTATCAAAACTACCACAAGAACTATAAAAGAAATAATAAAAATTAAATCCAATTTCTGAAAACCATCTTTAAAAATCTTTAATCTTTCATTAACATAGTTAATATAAATATTATCATAATTAATTTTATCAAAAATAAGAATAAGAATCAAAATGAAAAATAAAACCCAGTAAATATTTCCGATAGTCTTTACCAAATGATAATTTAATCCCAAAATCAGATTCAATAAAGATATAAAAATACTAAAAACATTAAATTTAATATTATGGATATCTTTAAAGATAAATAAAATAAACAGATTAGCTAAAAACAAAGAAAAAATAAAACTCAAAACCAATACTTCAAAATTAATTAGAAATTTTAAAAAATTAAATTTATAAATAATGTAATTAGTTTTAGAATTAAAAATATCAATTTTAGTTTTAAAGAATAAGTAACTTAAAATAATAGCAGAAATAATAAAATTAACATCATATAAAGCAAACTTAATTCTAAAGATTAGATAAAAAAACATCAAAATCAACAGATGAACAGAAAAATAAGAATTATAAAAATAGAAAAAATAAAGCAAAAATGTAAATAAAAATATCGTAAAAATATATATTAAAAATTCTTTAATCATAATTAAATTGAAATCATTTAAATAAGAAGTATCTTTGTTGTAAAGTTTGTAATTTTTATTAATAAATGTAAGGATATAGTATATAGTATTAAAATCAGATAGCTGACCTATATGATTAGTAAAAGTTAAGTAATAATTTTGTTTAGTTATTTTAATAGTTTCAGGCATAGGATGCATTTCATCAAAAATTCCATTAATTACAAAAATATTTTCATCAATAACATCTGTATTCATCGCTAATAAAAAATAAATATCATTAAAACTTTCATTTAATTTTTCATTTAATTTTATATTCAATATTAAATTAGACCCAGCAGAATGTCCAACTAAAACTACGTGTTTATTATGGCTTTTTAAATAATTATAAATTTCAAGAACTTGTTTATAATATTTTTGTTCATTTAATACACCTAAATAATTCCCATTTATAACATAACCATAATTAGATAGGACTCTTTGATAGACTTCAAATATAAATTTATTAGCATTTCCTCCAGGTACTAAAATAAAATAAATTTCCTTAAAAGTATCAAGATCACTTTCTTTATACTTATTTTGATAAATATTTTTAAAGGATATAAATATTTTTTTAAAATGAGCAAAATTGATAATATTTATTTTCATGCTATCCAAAATAAAATAAATACAAAACAAAGAAAAATAAATAAAAAATAAACATATCAATAATTTACTTTTAGATTTTAATAAAACGCTCACTCAAAATTAATATACCCAAAATTAATTTGAGATTATATTTTTATTTAATTTGGTAATTAAATTTAATTTTTTTAGAATTATTTTTAATAGTGCCTTCTGCAGTTAAATCTTGGGATAAAGTCATTTTCATTTTTGTTTCATTTTCATTTTGATTATTAGAAGAGGTAGAAATATAAGTAGCTTCAACTATTTCTTTAGTACAGGTACAATCTTGTTTTACTTTATAATAAAATTCTTCTGGATTTTCTGGATTATATGTTAATGTTAATTGAGAAGAATCATTATTTACATTAGAAGTGCTTAGCTTTTGGAATCCCCATTGATCAAAAGTTTCAGACCATAGTGCATTTACTAGGAACGAATTATTATTAATTACCCCTAAATTTTTTAAGGTTACTTGATTCTTTAGATTTTCATTAACTGTACCTTCGGTTAAAAATAAATCACTTTTTATTTCATTATCTCCTATATTTCCACTAACTCTTACTATATAAGTATTTATATTAGATTTAGTGCTAACAAGACTAAAAACTAATTTCATATCTAAATTATCCAATTTTCCTTCAATAGTAGCTGTTTTTTGTTCTTTTAGCTTTTGTAGTACTTTTGACATAACATAAGCATCATTAAAAGGAAGTAATGAAAACTCTAATGAATTATCTATTTTACTAAAATCAACATCAAACTCATCTGTATCCCTTAACTTAGATTCACTCTTTAATTTTAAATTAGAAAATGTATCTCTATTTAAAGTTGTATTTAATATTTTCATTTTTTCCACCTCTTTTGTTTATATTTAATTATTTTAGTGATATGGGTCATATTCATAAGTTCCATCAGGACCGCTATATTCATAAGAATTTCCACCAGAATAATAATCTTCATCATTATCAGGATTATAATTTGGTTTATCTTTTTTATTTCCTAATTCATCATAATTATAATCAGGAGTACTATTTTTATAATTTTGTTTAGTATTTACAAAAAAATAGTTATTATTTTGTATTTTCATATTTTTTATCCCTCCTCATTTTTTATTTTTTATTTTTTATATTTATAAATTAAATAAAGTAAATAAAACAATAAAATATTAAATGTAAAATAAATGTTAAAAAACAAAAAACTGAAATAGATAATTAATGCAGAAATATTGAGTTATAAAATAATGAAACTAAATTTAAATACTAGTTATTCCTCAAATAGTTCTATAATAGTTTCGATAATAACCAAAAGAACGGAGATAATATTAGTTACCAAAGCACCGATAGCTAAGGCGACAGCAAAATCTTTTTGTCCTAAAAAAAACAAGAATATAGCAGGTAATAAATGCAAATCTGCTACAAAACTAGTAGCTAAAATCTTTGTAGATAAATACTTTGTCTCCCCCAATTTAAAAATAGTAGCAAATAAATTAATAAAAAACGTTATAAAAACTGTAACAGAATTAGGATAAAAAACAAAGGTAAAATTAGTAGTTAATGCTAAAATTATAAAAATATCAGATACCAGCTTTCTAAACATATTAGTTATTAATTTAATATTAATTGTGTTTGATTATCTTTTAAAGTATTCTGAATATCTTTCAAATTCTTAGTTTTCCCGAAAATAATCAATCTATCACCAGGTAAAATTTCCATATCAGGCTTAATAGATACTATCAAATCTTCATTTCTAACTATTGCAATTATAGTTGAATTAAATTTTTTTCTAATAGTCAATTGATCTATTCGTTTATTAACTAATACAGAGTTATTATCAACATTAATTTCTATTATATCAATTTCTTTTTCTTCTCCGTAGGATATTTTATCTAGTAATTCAGAGACGAAGCTATAAGTTTGGTGGAATATATAAGAAGATAATCTACTAGCAATTATCTTAGATGGGATTATAGCAGCATTAGCTCCTAAATTTTTATATTTTTCAGCTTCTTCATCATTATTAGCTAATACATATATAAAAAAATCCTCCTTATTGGGTCTAATTAATCTTAAGCTAACTAATACAGCAGTTCTTTTAATACTATCATCTAAAGCTATCACAGCCCCCTTAGCAGCTAATATATTTGAAGCACTAATAACCTCTTTACTAAAAATATCACCAATTATATAATACCTTATAGAATAGTTTTTTATAATTTTCTCCTCTAGTTCTTTTCTTTCTTCAAGTAAAACAAAATCTATATTATTACTCCTTAAGCTATCGATTATTTTAGAAGTGATATCATTAAATGATATAATAATAATATGATTTTTCAATTTTTGAATGCTTTCTAACATATTTATATATTTTATTAAATAAAGTATATCCCTTTTTAATATAGCTCTAACCAAAACAGTTAAAGAAGTAGTATAAAATCCAATCCCCCCAATAGATAAAAAAGAAGTAAATATTCTTCCTACTTTACTATCACTATTTTGTAATATTTCTCCAAATCCTATAGTAGCTACAGTTATAATTGTCATATAAAACGAATTAATAAAATCTCCCCTTGATAACATCATATACCCAAAAGTACCTATAAATAAAACTGATACTAATAAAAATAAGGGTAATCTAAATTCTCCTAATACTTCAAAAAAATCTTCATAATACTGAAAAATCAAATTATTTTTTATTTTCCTTATTTTTTTATTTTTTTTTAACTTCATTACTAAAACTACTAAAAAAACTATATATTATAAAAAATTAAAAATTATTTATTATTTTTATTTTTAATTATTTCTATCATTTTTAATCTAGTACTTTTAAGTCTGTTAGCGACAACAGTAAAAAATTTCTTGTAAATAATCCCTTCTAGTATTTTATCATTATTCATTAGTTCTTTAAATTTATCGGCATCAATTTGAATTAATATACTATCTTTAAGAGTAATAACATCAAAATTCCATTTATAAGGATAAACTAAAAACGACCAGCCCACTATATCTCCACTTTCTATTATCTGTATAGAAATATCTTCATACTTTACTTCTACTAAACCATTTATTAATAAATAAAAATATTCTGCATATTCTCCGTTCCTTATAAACAATTCCCCTTTATTTATTGTAACTATACTTGAAATTGAAATTATTTTATAAACATAAGTATCTTCTAAGTCATGTAAAAAAGGATGCTTTTTATATAAATCTATCATAAAATAAAAAAATAATTAATTTTGAATTTTTTTTGACTTAATAAATTTTATTAAAACAGGGAGCAAAGAAATAACTATTATAGCTAAAATTATTAAATAAATATATTTTTCAATATCAGGGATAACTTTACCTAAGAAGATCCCTAATAATACCAATGAAACTACCCATAATATAGCACTTATTATATTGTAAATAGTATATTGTATAAAATTCATTTTAACGATACCAGCAACTAATGGGATAAATCCCCTAAAAAATGGGATAAATCTTGCATAAATTATAGCCATAAATCCATACTTATCATAAAACTCTTTAGCTTTTAAAATTTTATCTTCATATTTATAAAAAAATTTATTTTTTAAAGAATCATATAAAAAAGATCCAATAAAATAACCGGTATAATTTCCTAGCACTGCTGCTATTATACAACCAATTATAGTGTATTCTAAAGGTAATATTTTAGCAGCTATAAGCAGCCCTAGGGTAAATAACAAAGAATCCCCTGGTAAAAAAAATCCCAAAAAAATCCCAGTTTCTATAAATATTATCAAAAATATTAAAGGAAGTCCCCCCAGCTTTAGATAAAAATTAACTAACTCTAAAACATTATTCTCCATATTGCTTTAATATCTATTTCTTTAAATAGCTTTTTACTCCTTTTTATTTCCTAAAATACTATTTATACAAGAATCCTCTATTTTTCAAAAAAACATTTACTATCAATTAAATTTTTATTATCAATTATCATTTTTTTATTTTTATCAAAATAAAAAGGAGAATCTTGATTATCAGAAGAAACTAAGGGGATAAATTTAGTAGGAGTATATTTAAACAAAGGTTTTAAAATATTAAATAAGCATTACAGATATTCCCAAAATCATTATTATGCCAATCAAATAAAAAGCTATTATAAAACCAATATTGATAAACTTTTATTTTTTATTATTAAAATTTAGTTAATTTATTTTATTAACATAAACATAAGAATATTTTTCAAAAACATCCTTAAGGTTATAATTTAATTCAGAAAACAATTTTTTTAAATTTATGTAATTATTTTTTTTAGTCCCCGTCTTTATCGAAATTCATTTTTAAAGGAGCAAATTTTTCTCCCTTATAAATTAGCAAAACAAGAGAAAACTTTTCAAATTCTTTTATATCCTTTTATTTTTATTTTCTAACAAAGTAAATTTTATAAAAAATTAATATAAAAGATGTTAATTTTTATTAAAATTTAGAAAACTATTTTTTAAGAAGGAAAATATAGTAAATTATTGAATAAGAAAATAAGGTCTAAAGACGTGAATAAATAGTTTATTAATATCTAAGCAAGGGGGTAATTTAGGTATGAATAGGATAGGAGATATAGTGGTTTCTTTTTTAATAGGAGTAGCAGTAGGTAGTGTAATCGGGATATTATATGCACCTACTTCAGGTGAAGAAACAAGAAAAATGATAAAAGAAAAAACTACTGAAACCTTAGAAGAAGCTAATAAACAAATCCAAAAACTAAGCCAAGAACTAAAACATCTTAAAGAAGAAGGAGAAAAATTTATAAACGATCTAAAAGAAAAATTCTCTAAAAAAACTACAGAAACTAAAACCGAATAAATAAATATAATATTATTTTTTAATAATAAATGAATTATTTGAAATAAATTCCGCTTATGTGGGAAGCGGTATACAAATCTCTCACATAAAATTAAATAAACTATAAAAATATGAATGTTAATTTATTGGTAGATAAAAAAGAAAATTATGTAGTTATTAATATAGAAGGAGAAGTAGATACATATACCTCACCTAAAGTTAAATCAGATATCCTTAAAGAAATTGAAGAATATAAAAATATAATTATCTCAATGGAAAAAGTTAAATTCATAGATAGTACAGGTTTAGGAGTTCTAATAGGAGTTCTAAAAAAAGTTAAAGAAAAAGAAGGTAAAATGATTATAGTATCTCCTAATAGCTATATAAATCAAATATTCGAAATAACTGGATTATTTAAAGTTTTTAAAATAGTTAATTCCCTTAATGAAGCTATAGATGAATTAAATAAAAATAACTAGCTTTACCTTATAAATTTTATTAAAATATTTATATATTTTCAAAAGTGTATTTTTATTTTAATAAAAACAATCAAAATTAAATGTCTTCTATAAATTCATATTAATAAAATATAAGTTTTATAATATCTATAGAATTAATGTATATAAATTAATAAGATGTTGAAACAGTTTGGAATTCAATTTTCTAAAGTGGTGATTATCCCGATTTCAATGCTAAATTCGCTACTTAATAAGTAGGGGGTAATTCACTTAGTTCATATGGGTAAGGATTTTGCATTAATATTAGGTGGATCTAAAGGGATTGGTTTTGAAGTAGCTAACCAAATGTTAGCTAAAAATTATAATATCATTCTAAACTCAAGAACGCCTTTTGAAGCTTATAATAAATTAAAAACAAACTATCCAGAAGATAAAATAATACTTTTACCTGGTGATATCTCAGAAGATTCCACTTTAAAAAATTTAATAGACATTTTAGAAAATCTAAATAAACTTGATTCTATTTTAATAAATTATGGTGGCCCCAATATCAAACCGTTTTATGAAATACATTACAACGAATGGATAGATTATTTTAAATTAATGTTCTTATCTCCGTTAGAAATAATAAAAAATACTCTAAAATATCTAAAGAATTCAGAATATCCAAGGATAGTAGCAATTACATCATTTACTATCAAAAAAATAACTAAAAACATGATAGTTTCTAATTCACTAAGAATAGCATTAGTTAATGCATTAAAAACTATTAACTTAGAATTATCAGAAGAATTTAATGGGAAATTATTAATAAATGCAGTTGCACCTGGATACATAAATACTCACAGATTACAAGATTATATATCCAAACAATCTAAAATATTAAATATTTCAGAAAATGAATATATAAAAAACCAAATAGAAAAGAATATTTTAATAAAAAGGATAGCTAATACTGAGGAAATCGCTAAATTTATTGCATTTTTACTAAGCTATGAAAATACTTATATAAACAATCAGCATATATTCTTTGATGGAGGGATAATCTATTAATTGCTATAATTGCGGATATATTATAAAACCAGAATATATATTTTGCCCTAATTGCGGTAATATCTTATATGAAGATAAACAAAATATAAGTAATACCTTAAATATAAAAAAAACAAATATATCATCTAACCTTGAAAATAAAATAAATACTCAAAACATAGATGAAGTAATAAAATTAGTTAATAACCTTAGCTCTAATATTTCAAATAGAAATAAAACCATTTTAATTTTCTTTTTATTTTCCATAATATTTATTATTTCATGTTTATGTATTAGTTTAATGTCAGGTTTATCAATAATAAGATACGGAGGATTACCTGGCATATTAGTAGCTATTATTTATTTTTCAATATCTATTCCATTTAGTTTAGGAGTTTTATATTTATTAAGGTTAGTAGATATATACGAAAAAGAGGATTGGAGTCATATAATATTTGCGTTTATATGGGGCGCATTAGGCTCAACTTTCTTTGCTTTAATAATTAATACAACAAATATTGAATTAGCTAGTGTTATATGTGGGCAAAGTATAGGGAATATCTGTGGAACTGTAATAAGCGCTCCTATATTTGAAGAATTATTAAAACTATTAGCAGTAGTTATAATATTGGTATTTTTAAGAACAAAGTTTAATAGTCCTTTAGATGGAATGGTTTATGCAGCATCCGCTGGATTAGGATTTAAATTAATCGAAGATTATATTTATATTGCTAATGGGATAGCAGCAGGCGGAGTAGCTGCTGGTTTATTCCTAATGTTATTAAGATGGATCTTTGGATTTCTATTACATTCATTAATGACTTCATTTGTAGGATTCTCTATAGGTTTTGCTACATTAACTAAAGATTACTCTAAAAAGATACTTTATGTATTAGGGGGGTATTTATTAAGTGTAGGTTCCCATTTTCTATGGAACTTCTCAACTATTATAGTTCCTAATATTCCAAACTCATTATGTCTAGTAGCCATACTATTCCCCTTTCTTACAATTATTTACATATTTTTAAATATTTTATTCTATATAAAAGCAGTTAATGTAGAAAAAAATATAATGAAAGAAGTATTGCAAAATGAGATTAATGAAAACTTAATTGATAACAATATCTTAGATGAATTGCTAAACATAAATTTAAGAAATCAACAAAAGAACAAATATATAGATAATAAACTAAAAAAATTATATGATATATATATGAATCTTTTAGCTTCATATGCTTTATTAAAAAAACAATATCTAAATTCATATAATAAAGAAATATACAATGAACTCCAAGAAAAAAAAGGAGTACTTTATATATTAAAACCAATTTTATATTATTAAAAATAAGATAAAAAATTAAATAAGATAAAAAATGAGAAAAATAGAAAGCATATCAATAATCTCTGCATTCCATAATGAAAATAAAAACTTAGAAATCTTATATGAAAAACTCATTAATACATCAATTACATTATTAAATAAACACCAAGATTTAGAATTTATTGAGCTAATTTTAATAGATGATGGTAGCGATGATAATAGTTTAAAAATTCTTCTAGATTCAGTTAATAATTTTCCTATTAAAAATTCGGAAATAATTAATGACTATAAATTAAATCAAATACTACTAAAAATAAAACTAATAATAATTAGACTAAAAGAAAATTTTGGACAATCTTATGCTATCTCTACAGGTTTCCAAATATCTAAAGGAGATATAATCATAACAATAGACTCAGATTTACAAAATGACCCAACTGATATTATTAAACTTTTTGAAAATTTTAAAAATAACAGTTCTAAAATAGAAGTTTTAAGTGGTTATAGGAAAAATAGAGATGAAGGTTTTAGAGTAATAGTATCAATATTTGGAAATAAACTAATACAATTTATTTCAGGATATAATATAAAAGATGTTGGATGCTCTTTAAAAGCTTATACTAAAGAATCAATAAAAAACTTAAAATTACCTTATGGGTACCATCGGTTTTTACCAATTATATCGTTTGCCAATAAAAATAAAATAGAAAATATCGAAGTAAATTTTAATAATAGAATTTTTGGGAAAAGTCATTATGGGTATTCTCGAATATTCTGGCTACTTGCTAGATTATTAACCCTATACATCATAAAACAACCTGATTTCCATAAAATTTCAAAAAAATTACTATATTTAAAAGTAATGAATACTTTTATTTTTATAGCAATTATCATTAGCCTGTTGTTTAAAATATCGTATAATCTAATCTTAATTCCTTTATTTGTTTATAATTTATTCACTATAAAAGAAATAAAAAATTTTATAAATTTTCAAAATGAGGATTTACTTGAAAACGCTGAAATTGTTATCGAATCAATTTTAATTGAATTAATTAAAAATTACCAAAAAATCACTATTAAATAATAAAACGAAACTTTAAAAAAGGAGGTAATTTATGGCTAAAAAAATCTTCCAAAATTTTAAAATCCTAATATACTCTATTTTTAGTTTTATATGGATATTATTATTAGTAGTAAATTTAGTTTTTTCTGAAGAGTTAATTATATTACATACTAATGATTTTCATGGAAGACTAGTTAGCCAAACTCAAAAAATATTTTCAAAATATGAATACAAAACTGCAGGAGCAGAATATATATCTTCTGTAATAAACAATATAAGGAATCAAGAGAAAAATGTAATATTATTAGATGCAGGTGATTTTAGTGCAGGCACAATATACTCTAACTTATCTTACGGACAATCAGTGGTAGATTTTTACAATTATCTAAAATATGATGTAGTTACTATAGGGAATCATGAATTTGATTTTGGATATGATTATTTCTTAAATATAGTAAAAAATTTAAAGATGCCGGTTTTATGTGCTAACGCTAATCCATTATTTAATTATACTAAACCATATGTAATTTTAAATAAATATAACTTAAAAATAGCGATAATTGGGTTATTAACCCCAGAAACTGAGCAAATAACTATGCCTAAAGCCCTTAATAATCATAAAATCCTTGATCCAATTGATACACTTAATAAATATAAATCTGAAATCCTTTCGTATAACCCCGATATAGTTATAGCCTTAACCCATTTAGGAGTTAAAGAAGATGAAAACTTAGCTAAGAATGTAGATTATATCGATATAATAATAGGTGGGCATAGCCATACCGAACTATTTCAACCAATAAATATAACAAACAATAATAAAAATATATTAATATTCCAAACAGGTAGCTACGGGAAATATATAGGATATATTAAACTAAATATTGATAAAACTAATAAAACAATTGATTTAATTAACTACAAACTCTATCCTACTATAAATAAAATAATAACTCCTGATAAAAAAGTAAATAAAATATTAGAAAAATATATTTCTTATGCCGATAAATACTCTAATGAAATCATAGGATACTCTAATACAGAATTTGATAAAAAATCTGAAAATATCTATAATAATTTAGGTACTTTATTAACAAACATAATGATTTATCACACTAACTCTGATATAGCTTTTTATAACACAGGAGGAATTAGAGATAACATAAAAAAAGGAGATATAACTTATGGAGAAATATTTAATGTCCTACCATTTGAAAATATGTTAATAACATTAAAAATGAAAGGGAAAGATATAATAGAATTACTTAATAACATGAATACTAAAAAAACCCCCCTAAAATATAATAGCTCCTTAGAATTTAAAGATAATAAATGGTTTTTAAATAATCAAGAAATCCAAGAAGATAAAGAATACAAAGTAGCAACTATAGATTTCTTATACTATGGAGGAGATGGATATACTGAATTTAAAAAATACCCTGTCTTTGAAAATTATGGTTATATAAGAGACATAATAGTTTATTACATAAAAACCCATTCACCCCTAAATGACAGTTTAGAACCCATTAAAAACCATTCAAAAACAAAAAACTAGCCATATAAAAATTAATTATTTCCTATCAATTTTTAAAATTAAAAAAATAATTACATAAATCAAGAGATTTAAAAAAATTAGGAAATAAGTTATACAAAATAGATTATAGGGATTCTGCGTATTTACCAGTACCTAAAGCTACACAGCTAATAGGATCTTCTGGAACATTCACTTTTATTCCCGTAGCTTTAGAAATGACTTTATCTAATCCTCTAAGAAGCGCTCCTCCACCCGTTAAAGTGATCCCTTCTTCAATAATGTCAGCAGCCAACTCAGGAGGAGTTATTTCTAAAACAGATTTAACCGTATCAACAATGGAACTAACAGGCTCCCATAAAGCTTCTGCTACTTCACTTGATGTTATATTAATAACCTTAGGTAATCCAGTAAATAGATCCCTACCTTTAACTTCCATAGATAATTCTTGTTCTAAAGGAATTATAGTACCTATATTTATTTTAATTCTTTCAGCAGTTTGATCTCCTATTAAAAGGTTATAATTTTTTCGGATATATTTTGAAATAGCTTCATCCATTTTATCACCAGCTATTTTTATAGTTTGTTTAACAATAATTCCCCCCAAAGAAATAACAGCGACATCAGTAGTTCCTCCACCTATATCAATAACCATATTTCCTCTAGCGGAATTAACTTTAAGTCCTGCGCCAATAGCAGCAGCCATTGGCTCTTCAATTATATAAACTTCCTTAGCACCAGCAGCATATGCCGCTTCCTTTATAACTCTTTCTTCCACACTATTATATTCTGCTGGAATACATACTGCTACTATAGGTTTAAATATCTTACTAATAAACGAGGAATTCCTTATTAAGCCTATATAGTATTTAAGCATAGCTTCCGCTGCTTCATAGTTAGCAATAACTCCCTCTCTTATAGGTCTTTCTGCAACTATATGAGCTGGTGTTCTTCCTATCATTTCCTTTGCTTTTTCACCAACCGCTAAAACCCTTCCACCTCTTGACTTATCTATTGCAACTACTGAAGGCTCTTTTAAAACTATTCCTTTACCTTTTACATAAAGTAAAATAGAGTTAGTTCCCAAATCTATTCCTATTCTAGAAGATAAATCTAAGAAGCTTTTTTTACCATTTAAATTAAAATCTGTATTCATATATTTTTTCCTTATTAGATTTAAGTTTTATATTAGCTTTAAGGTTATTAAATTTATCAATAAGATTCTCATAACCTCTTTTAAGTTGATATACATTAGAAATAATTGAAGTATTATTAGCAAAAAGGGTAGCGATTAAGATAGCTGCTCCACCCCTAATATCAGTTGCTATAACTTTAGCACCACTAAGTTCATTACCTCCTTTAACTATTGCTATTTTATTATCCAATATATCTATATCTGCCCCTAACCTTCTTAATTCATTTACGTAAATAAATCTATCATCAAATATTTTCTCTTTAATAGTACTAACACTATTAATAGATAAAGCTAAGGAAACTAATTGAGGTTGTAGATCTGTTGGAAAATCTGGATAATAACCTGTTTCTATATCTATTGGTTGTAGTTTTGTATTTTCATAAGCACAATATATCCCATCGTTATAATATTCTATATTAAAACCAACTTGTTTTAAAATACTTAACAGAGAATCCAACATTAAACTAAGTTTAAAATACTCTTTAGAATAACTATCTTCTTTAATAAATATTTTCCCTTTAGTAGCTAATGCTGCTAATATATATGTGCCTGTTTCTATTCTATCTAGGATATTATAATCTTCATAAAAAGTATAATTTTTAATTTTAAAGGGTTTAACTTTAAGGTATTTTTTATTAATAGAATATTCTATATTAAAGCCATTATTTAAAAGGAAATCAAATAATTTAATTACTTCCGGTTCAACAGCTATGTTATTAATAAGTATTTCATCGTTAATAATATTAGCAGCAAAAGCAGCTAAAAATATTACATTCTTAGTAGCTCCTACAGATGGGATCCAAAAATTTATTACTTTATTTACTTTACTTTTATTGAAGTTATGAACAAAAACATCTCCTTTAGTTAATTCTACTTCAAATCCGAGTTGTTTAGCTGCGTATAGATGGATATCCACTTTTCTATTACCTATTAGGCATCCCCCAGGAAAAGGGATTCTCGCTTTAGAAAATCTAAAAACAATAGGGCCAAGCAAATCAAAAGATGCCCGCATTTTAGAAGCCAATTCCCAAGGGATTTCATATTTATCTATCTTCCTTGGATCTATTAGCAATTCATTTTTGTTAAAATCAACTTGGCAATTTATATACTTTAGTATGCTTATTAATATATTAACGTCTTCAATATTAGGGATATTATATAATTTAATGGGATAATCAAAAGCGATAGAAGCAGCAATTAAGGGTAAAGCTCCATTCTTTGAACCCTGTGGAATTAACTCCCCTTCTAATTTCTCTTGCCCAACTACTTCTATTATTTCACTATCATCTATATTATACATTTTTTAATATAAATATTAAATATCAGCAACTATTAACGCTTTGTTTTTCTCAATCTTAACAATCCCCATATTTACTTTATATTCATTACTATCAATATAAATTTTACTATTTTTAGCTAATTTAATAATAGCATCAGTATGATTAGGATATATAACTAAGATTCCTTTACCTGTATCTAATTTAATACTTTTAGCTTGAAATTCTTTAGTTTCTTTGGGTGTAGAAAACTTTACCTTCATTTATCTATCCCCTTTAATTAATTAATTAAAAAATATAAAAAATTTTATTATCCCTTTTTTTAATTCTACACAAACCTCCCCCTACCTCCTACATTTTTAACATCATTTTTAAATTCATTATATAGAATACTCTAAAAGGTTAAGATTTTATAATATAGAACTTTATAATATGAAAAAATATTTAATTGAGTATTATGATGATAAATCTAATCTAAAGAAAATGGAAATAACAGCTAACAATGAAGAAGAAGTACTTAATCTAATTAAAACAAACGCTAATATAAATACTATAATAGATATAAAACCTACTTCCTCTTTTGATTTTAAATTTAACTTAAACGCTTTAGATGGATTATTTTCTTATAAGATAAATATAAATTTACTTAGTTTTATTAGTAGGCAATTTAGTCAGATGTTTGCCTCAGGATTACCTGTTAATGTTATGTTTAACATATTTATTAAAACTTTTAAAAATAAAAAGGTTAAAAGTATTTTTGAAAATATATTAAATGACATAAATGCGGGTGTTAGTTTTTATAAAGCTTTTTCTAAATATGAAAAGAATTTTGGGAGTTTATTTGTTAATTTAATAAAAGTAGGGGAAGCTTCCGGAAACTTAGATAAAATTTTCAATTACCTTTCAGATTACTATGAATATGCTATTAGTATGAGAAACAAACTAATAAACGTTATGATATATCCTATGTTAGTAATAATAGTAGCATTAGTAGTTTTTGGGATCGCTATGTTTTTTGTTATTCCTAAATTTGAGCAGATCTTTGCTCAAATCATTGGACCTGAGAAAGTCTATAAAGAGCTACCCTTTATAACCATTATCCTATTAAAAACTTCTAAATTTTTTAACCAAAAAATATTTCTATTTAAAAATGGCGTATGGTTTTATATCTTTATATTCTCATCATTCTTTTTAGCTTATTTCATTTCTTTTAATATGGACCTAAAAAAATATTTAGAAAAAATTATAATAAAAATCCCTATCTTAGGTAAAGCTTTATTATTTTATTATAATTCTATCTTTTTTAAATCACTTTATATTACCTTAAATTCAGGGATGTTAATAATCCCATCTTTAGAACTATCTTCAAAAGCAACAAATAGTGGGATATTTATATCTAAAATTAAAGAAGTAATAGAACAAATTGAAAAAGGCAAAAAATTAAGTGAAAGCTTAATAAATACTAAACTTCTTGAACCTCTTATTGAACAAATGCTAATAACAGGAGAAAAAAGCGGAAATATTTATTATATGTTAGATCAAGCAGATAAATTCTACTCAAGAGAATTAGAAATACTCTTAGAAAGAGTTATGAAACTAATAGAACCTGTTATGATTATAGTACTAGGTGGGTTCGTTTTTATACTTCTATTAGGACTATATCTACCTATATTTATACTACCTTCTAAAATCATGGGTAGATAATATCTTACCTTTAATGTATCTAACTTAATAAAGGAGGATAACATAAATGTTAGATTTCATTAATAATAAGCTATTAATAAGTGTTATTATATTTATCATAGCTTATATATTTATATTATTTGAGAAATTTTTTCACAGAACAGTTACAGTATTAATATTTGGATCATTAGTAATATTGTTAGGTTTAGTTAAACCGGAAAAAGCTTGGGGATATATTGATTATAATACTATTTTCTTATTATTTGGTATGATGAATATAGTGATAATAATGGGGAAAAGTGGGTTATTCCATTTATTAGCTTCTAAAATCCTTGATATCACTGGAAATAATATATATAAAATCATAATATTTTTTTCTGGTTTTACTGCTATAGCTTCTGCACTTGTTGATAATGTCACTACCGTTTTGTTTTTAACCCCCATTATTATTAGATTATGTGAAAACATTAAAGTAAATCCAGTACCAATTGTTATAAGTATAGTTTTAGCAAGTAATACCGGAGGTACTGCTACCTTAATAGGAGATCCTCCTAATATTATCATAGGTTCTATTGGTAAAAAATCCTTTGTAGATTTCTTAATACATGTGTCTATTCCTGCGTTAGTTGGTTTTATTAGCGGACTTATTGTTAATATCCTTATGCTTAAAAAAATCATTAAATTAGATAATATTAAAATAGAAAAAGAAGAAGTAGAAGAAATAGAACAATTAGAAAAGGAATTAGTTATGGATTATAAACTAATGAAAATATCCATATTCTTTTTTGTTTTAACTATAATTATGTTTATATTAGGGCATAAATTTCATTGGGAAAGCGGAATAATCGCATTATTTACTTCTTCTTTATTAATGTTATTTACAAAGCTATCACCTATTGAAATATTTGAGCGAATAGAATGGGCTACTATATTTTTCTTTATTGGGTTATTTATGATTATTGGTGCTATGGAAGAACATGGAGTATTTCATATATTATCTAAAAAACTCATCAATTTTATAGGAGATAATTTATATAAAGGGATGCTTATTATCTCGTTTTTTTCAATGTTTATAAGTGGTTTTGTAGATAATATCCCTTATACAGTTGCTTTTGCTAAAGTTTTAAAAGAAGTTATAGCAGTTAATCCGAAATTAGATCCTCTATGGTGGGCCTTATCCATTGGAGCATGTATGGGTGGAAACTTAACTTTAATAGGAGCATCTGCTAATATCGTTGCAGCTGATATCTCTACAAGAAAAGGCTATAAAATAGATTTTATTACATTCTTAAAATACGGAACTCCTGTAGCAATAATATCCACTACCACCGCTATAATAACTTATATCCTACTTCATATATACATCCTTCATTAAAATTAATCTAATTAAAATGAAGTTAATTATTGATACCAAAAAATTAAAAATAATTTATTCCTTATTAGATAAGGAAATAAATAATGCTTTAAAAAATGCTCCTATAAATGAATTAATAAAAATAAAAAAAACAAATAAATGGTTATCGGTTTTTGGAACTATTTTATCTTCACGTACTACAGATAAAATGCTTATCAAAGTCCTAAAAAAATTATCTCAATTTATTCAAAACCCTTATGATGTTATCAATACAGATTATAATAAACTACTACAAACATTAAAACCCTTAGGATTTTATAAAACCAAAGCTAAATATTTATTAAATTTTTCTAAAATTATTATAGAAAATTATAATTTAGAAATTCCAAATAATATAGAAGAAATAACGAAACTACCTGGAGTAGGTAAAAAAGTAGGAGCTATTATCTTAAATAATTTATACAATATTCCAATAATTGGAGTAGATATACATGTACATAGAATATTAAATAGATTAGGAATAATTAACACTAAAAATGAATCTCAAACTTTTGAAATCATAAATTCTATTAAAAATAATGAAATAAAAAGTAATTTAAATCATTATTTAGTAGCGTTAGGGCAAATTATATGTAAAAACAAACCTAAATGTAATGAATGCTTTCTAAAAGAATATTGTAACTATTATAAAACCTATTTAAACCGATAATTATATTTTTAATTTTTGTAATTAGTTGCTGTTTTCCTTTTTTGTGTTTATTTTTTCTTGATAACAACTCAAAACAAACAGAATTCTATCCTAATGCTTTATTAGGACTTATAGAAATTATAGCATTTTTAATAGGTGCTTATTTTTTTTATTTAATATACTCTTATAATTATTACAAAAAATTATATAATGCTAATTTAAAGAAAATAGCTCTTAATTTTTTGCTTAAAAATATTTTTAAAAACTATAATATCAGTATAAATTTTTATATACCAAGACGTAGGATGCATAGAGAACTATATTTTGAATTTAAACTTTTTCCAAATTTTATTTTTAATATTAAATATTTCATAAATATCAACAACATTGAAATTATTTATTTACAAGGTCATAAAACTTCTAACGGTAACAAGATAATAAACATATCTTCTTATTTTTTCCAAGAGAATATTATATGTTTTTATTAGATTTTAGATCCCCAATAACTCCAGAAAAAATAAATATAGTTTTAAATGAATCTCAATTGGTAGTAAATATATTATTATCTTTTGTAAAATTTTATCAGTGTTAAGAAGGAAATAAATTAATAAAAAAAAACTATTATATAAAAGCAATTAAAATTTTTTAAATTAAAAATTAATAAAATTCTAAATAAATAAAAAGAGGTGTAGATAGTATGATAACTAATCAAGAGGTTTATGATTATACAAAAATAGAAAGTAAATGGCAAAAATATTGGGAAGAAAACAAAATTTTTAAAGCCCAAAATGACAAAACTAAGAAAAAATACTATATTTTAGAGATGTTTCCTTATCCAAGTGGACAACTACATATGGGACATGCAAGAAACTACACAATCGGAGACGTAATAGCTAGATATTACTTTATGAAAGGATATAATGTATTACATCCTATAGGTTGGGATGCATTTGGATTACCCGCTGAAAATGCTGCTATTAAACATAAAGTACATCCTAAAACCTGGACTAATAATAATATCCAAAATATGAAACAACAATTAAAAAAACTGGGGATCTCTTATGACTGGGATAGAGAAATAAATACTTCCATACCTGAATATTATAAATTCACACAATATGTTTTTCTTAAGTTTTTTGAACATAATTTAGCATATAGGAAAAAAGCATTAGTAAATTGGTGTAATCATTGTAGTACAGTTTTAGCTAATGAACAAGTTATAGATGGTAAGTGTTGGAGATGCCATAATTTAGTTACTAAAAAAGAATTAGAGCAATGGTATTTAAAGATAACAGAGTATGCAGATAAGTTATTAGAATCATTAGATGAATTAGATGGTTGGCCAGAAAAAGTTAAAATAATGCAAAAAAACTGGATAGGTAAAAGTAAAGGTGCTAAAATATTCTTTAAAGTATTCTATCAAAATGAATTAATTGATACCATTTCAGTATTTACCACAAGACCTGATACGTTATTAGGAGTAACTTTCTTAGCGATTGCTCCAGAACACCCATTAGTTAATACAATAATAAATAAAACCAACAACCAAGAAATAAAAAAATTTGTAGAAAAAATATTAAGTTTAACTACTGAGGACAGAGTAAAAACTAAAGAAGGGATATTTACTAATTTTTATGCAGAGAATCCAGTTAGTTTAAATAGAGTTCCTGTATTTATTACTAATTATGTTTTAGGGGATTATGGAGAGGGAGCAGTAATGGGAGTACCTGCACATGACTCAAGGGATCACGAATTCGCTAAAACCTATAATCTACCCATTATTCCTGTTATAATGCCCTATAATAATGAAGAAAATAATAATTTACCAAAAGATTCTGCTTATGAAGGTAATGGGTATATGTTTAACCTACCAATTATTGATGGTATTGATTGTAATAATATGGATAATAATCAATTTAAGGTATTCATTGTGAATTATTTAGCTAAGAAAAATTTGGGTTATGAAGCAGTTAGTTATAAATTAAGGGACTGGTTAATAAGTAGGCAAAGGTACTGGGGTGCTCCTATCCCTGTAGTTTATTGTGATAAATGCAAAATAGTTGCTTCTGATATTCCTGTTTTATTACCTGAAAATGTTGAAATAACAGGATTAGGAGAATCCCCCTTAGCAAAAGTCCCTGAATTTGTCAATACTACTTGTCCTAAATGTAAAGGTCCTGCTAAAAGAGAAACAGATACTATGGATACTTTCATGTGTTCTAGTTGGTACTTCTTTAGGTACGTTGATCCTCATAATGAAAATGAACCTTTTGATAAAGAATTAGCTAATTACTGGTTCCCCGTAGATCAATATATAGGGGGGATAGAGCATGCAGTTTTACATTTATTATATGCAAGATTTGTTAGTCACTTTTTATATGATATAGGGTTATCACCAACTAAAGAGCCATTTAAAAATCTACTTAACCAGGGGATGGTATGTAAAGATGGGAAAGCTATGTCTAAATCCTTGGGTAATATTGTTTCAATAGAGGAGACATTAGAGAAATATGGTGCAGATGCTGCAAGGATTTTTGAGCTTTTTGCTGCACCACCTGAAAAAGATATTGAATGGTCTGATAAAGGAATAGAAGGAGTATTTAGATTCCTTAATAGATTTTATAAATTCTTTACCCAATTACTTAGGCATTTAAAGCAAAAAAATCCTAATATTTACCAAAATAATGAAAATATTGAAAATACTATAGATGATAATCTCTTTGATAGTTTAGCTGAAAAAAATAAAACCTTATGGAATAAAGTTTATATTACGTTAAATAAAATTACAGAAGAATTTGAATCAAGAAGATTTCATTTTAATACTTCTATAGCTTTACTAATGGAATTACTAAATCATTTGGAAGATAGCATTAAAGATTTTAATAATTATAATGATTTAGAGTTATTAGTGTTATTTAATGTAGTTGTAAAGATGTTAGCGCCATTTGCTCCTCACTTATCTGAAGAATTATTTAATAACATAGGATATAATCCAACTATATTTAAAACAGATTTTCCAAAAGTAAAACAAAAATATTTAATATTAGATGTTATAAATTTACCGGTACAAATAAATGGGAAACTAAGAGGCCAGATTCAAGTAAAAATAAATGCTGAACAAGATGAAGTTTTAAATACAATCAAAAAAGACCCTAAATTGAATTCCATTTTAGAAAATAAAAATATTAAAAAAGTTATTTTCGTTAAAAATAAAATTATTAATATTTTAATTTAATAATTCAATGGATAATAAACTAAAACTTATTTTTATATTTTTAATTATATTTTTAACTACATTTTTAACAATAAATTTATCACCTTTGTTTTCTAAAGATAATAGTTTAAAAGATAGTAATTTTAGAGTTTTTTATATAAATACCAATGGTTCAGAAAGATACAATGGAGTTATTTATGATGAAAATAATTACTATATTGTAGGTTATCAACTATTTTTTTCAATGAAATATGCAATAATCAAACTAAATTCTGATTTAACTTTAAGTTATGCCAAATATTACACTCCTGCTAATTTAGATAAACTTATAAACGTAGGATTAACTAACTTATGGTTTGATTTTAACAATAATGATGAATTATTTGCTGGCGGATGGTATAGCTATGGGTATATTGATAATGGCATAATAGGTAAAATAGACAAAAATACAGGTAATTTCCGAATTCTTAAAAACTTTTCCAATATTGGAGAAATATATTTAATAACAGATAAAAACTATTTATATGGCGTTAGTTCTAATGGTTATATTTTTAAATTAGATTCAAAAAATTTAAGACATTTAGATTCTAAAATCATTTTTAATTCTCGGTTTTGTAATATATCTTTAAATAATAGTTACATATCTACTTATGATTACAGAAATAACAGGTTATTAGTATTGGATAAGGATTTAAGGAATTGTTTAGGGTTTTATGTTAATGGTTATCAGGAGCAAGTTCCTTTAATAGATAATGAGAATAATTTATATTTAGTAGATTCAAATAGAGAAAATTTAGGGGTAGTAATTTCTAAAATAAGCTTAAATAATTTAGATATTCCTTTATTGATTAATTCAAAAGAATATTTTTGGAATAATTCTGATGGTAAATATTCAGGTGCTTTTTTAAATGATAAAAATATAATCCTTGTTATAACAATACAAGAATTTAATACCTATAAAAATTTCGTAAAAATATTAAAAATAAGCAAAGATAATTTAAATATAATAAACCAAATAAAATTAGTTCCATTAGATTTAAATCAAAATATATATACAAGATTAATGACAATATTTCCAACGATTGATAACAGTTTTTTTGGAGTTTTAGGTGTAAATCCTGCAGAATACAATTTATTTTTAAAAATGTCTAATAATTTCCAATTTAATAATAATAATAAAATCTTAAAAATTTATGACCCAATGTTAAAAACTAGAAATTTTAAATACAAATTAAGTACCCAAAAAATAATCTTAAATAATACAAAAATCTTAGAAAAAGATATAATAAAACTAAGAGAAGAAAATGTAAAGACAGTTTTAAAATACTAATTATAAAAAATAAGGGAGGTTAAAAATAGAAATGCTTAAAAGCCAAGATTCTAAAAGCCAAGATTCTAAAAACCAAGATTCTAAAAACCAAAAACAAAATCCCCTACCAAAAATCGTCATTATTTTTATCATTGGTTTATTAACAAATATTTTGATTTTTTCATATTTTATATTTTTTCCAGTTGGTCATGTTAGTTTAGAATACTCAAAAGAAGCTAAAAAAACATTATTTGAATTTTTTAATAATAAGGAAATAGAGGTAAATGGGGTTAAAGTAGTTATAACTAAATTCCTAGATAGCTCGCCAGATTTTTTAGCTTATATTAATTCCAATTTCAGAGATTTTGATACATATAACTCTTACGGGATTTTAGAATTTCAAGTTAAAAACTACCAAATATCAGTAGCAGATATTCAACTCTCAAAAGAGCAAAGATGCAGTAAATACCGCACAACCAAAACCATATTTAATGGTTCAATTATCAAAGTAACTAATAAATTAGATAATAAATATTTTGAAATAGAAAAGCCTATTTATAGAATATAACCCTAATAATAATGGATTAAAGATAAATCAAAATTTAAATGATTTATTAGATTCATTAGAAAAAATAAGAACAAAATACTATCGTAGTAATCTTTTATTTGTGTTATCTATATTCATATTAACTTTTATAATTTTAATCGGCGTTTTTGTTTTTATATATTTTCAAAATAAAAAATATATAAAATAAAGAGGTATAATTTTGATAATAAAAAATATAATAATTAGGTGTATTTAGTGGTGGTAGCTACAGGTATTAACGAGTTTAAATATTATAAAGTTAATACCTGAGGAAAGTCCCGGCTTAATATAAAAAAGGTGCTGGGGAAACCCCAGATAACCTATAATAGGTTAATGGAAAGTGCCACAGAAACTAGACTACCCTTAAAAAACTTAAGGGTACAGGTGAAACCGTGAGGTAAAAGCTCACGATCTCTTATAGCGATATAAGAGATGGCAAACCCCACCTTAAGCAATAATAATTTAGCAAAAAGTGCTAAGTAATTAGCACTTAAGACAAATTGCTACCAAAAAAAACAGAACCGGGCTTACCACTAAATACACCTACCTAATCAAAAACTGACTCCTAAAATCCCATATGCTCAAAAAAGATTTTTACAAAAATCTACAGCCTTTAGGTATAGTCTTTGGAGATATTGGTACAAGCCCTATATACACTATAAGTCTAATGGCAATAATCTTAAAACAAAAAGACCCAACCCTAATAATGGGAGGAATATCATTAGTCCTTTGGTTAATAATATTAGTAGTTTATTTACAGTATGTTTTAATTGTAATGAATCTAAGTAAAAAAGGGGAAGGTGGGCAATTAATAATTAGAGAATATGTTTTATCTTTAATAAAAAATAATTCATTTTTAAAGATTATAGTTTCATTTTTAGGGTTATTTGGGTTTTCTGCAGTAGTAAGCGAAGGGATATTAACCCCAGCTATCAGTATTTTATCCGCTACAGAAGGAATTAAATTGATAAATCCTACCTTTAATAATACTACCTTAATAATTTTAATATCTATTTTTATATCAATATGGTTATTTAGTATCCAGAAAAAGGGAACTGATAAGGTTTCATTTTTATTCACCCCAATAATGATCATCTGGTTCATTTTTTTATTTTTTATAGGAATTATTCATATATATAAATTTCCGTACATATTAACCTCAATAAATCCGGTTTATATAATAGAGCTTTTAAAGGGAGATCCTCAGGATTTTTTATTAATTATATCGTTTGCAATGCTATCGATTACGGGGGTAGAGGCGTTATATGCAGATATGGGACATTTAGGTAAAAAACCCATAATTTTTTCCTGGAATTTAGTTTTTATTTCATTAATTATAAATTACTTAGGTCAAGGTGCTTTCTTTTTACAAAATTATAACAAAATTACAGAATACAATTCTTTATTGTTTTTAATGGTAAAAGATACAATGCCAATTTTATATATTCCAGCAGTTATATTAACGTTATTAGCTACAATAATTGCATCGCAAGCTATGATAAGTGCTATGTTTTCTATATTTTATCAGACTTCAAACCTTAATCTTTTACCACGCTTAAAATATTTTCATACCTCACCTACTCAACCACATCAGATATATATCCCATTTATAAATTATTTACTTTTAATTTTAGTTATATTTTCTATTTTATTTTTTAAATCTTCTGAGCATATTGCTAATGCTTATGGGTTATCAGTTAATATTACTATCGTTATTTCCTGTATTATGGCTATCATAGCTTTTATATATTTAAGAAATTACTTATTCGCTTTAATTTTAATTTTATTATTACTTCCTGTTAATCTAGTAGTTTTAGTTTCAAATTTACATAAGTTAGAAGAAGGTGGATATTTCCCGTTCTTTATAGCTATTATTATTTTCTCCCTTGTTATTATATATACTAACGGTAATAAAAAATTAGGGAGATCTTTGAATTATGAAAAATTTTCAGAATTTATAAAAAATTATGAATTATTATATTCAAGTGAAAATAAAATAAAAGGAGTAGCTGTATTTATGTTAAGAGATATCAAAATGATATCCCCTTATATTATAAAAACAATATTTGATTTTAAAATTTTATACGAAAAAAATATATTTCTATCAATAGAAATAACTCAAAACCCTTATAATATAGAGTATAATCATATTAAAATAGAGGAAGATAAAACCAATAGTATAAGTTTTATAAAAATAAGAGCTGGATATTTAGAAATAATAGATTTAAATGAGATATTTAAAAAATTAAATATAAGTCCTACTATTGTTTTTTATGGCCAAGAAAATATAAATACCAATAAATTACATATGAAAATTTATTCATTTATGAGAAAAATTTCTCCTACGATTGTAGATTTCTATAATTTTCCCTTACATAAAACCATCGGCATAGTTAGCAACATATACCTATAAAAACAATATATAAAAATAATCAAAAACAAAAATAATGAAAAAACTAATAAAAAAACAAAAAAAACAAATTATAATAAAAATCTTTATTTTTATTATAATTTTGAATTTATTTTTTATAAAAATTAAAGCCAATAATTACCTAGAAAATATCTATAGAAAAATTAATATAACTTATACTTTTGAATCTTTTTATACAGGTTCAATAGAAAATAAACTTTTTATATCTAAAAATCTATTTACAGATAATCCAATTCTTTTTACAACTAATAATTTTAACTATTCACAAGGAGTATATATAGATTCTATAGATAATAACTATATTTTATTTTCTAATATTTTTGACTTTTCCAATAATTACTCTGTGTTAGTTAATTATTTTGAAGATAAAAGAGATAAAATAGATATAACAGATTCTTTTTATTTTAAATCATTTTATAGTTATTTTTTAATTGATGTTATTTCATTTTATAATGAACTAGAAAAAGAGTTTGGATTAATTGGAATAATTAATTATTTTTTTAATACTGATTTATTTTTAGGGATATTTGATAAAGAGGATATAAAAAATTCTATTATTTTTGGGACTTCTAGTCTTGATTACCCATTTTATTTTGCTAAATATTCCGATCCTAATTTCAATGGATTTATAGTTCTAAGTATAATAGATAAAAACAATTATAGAGATTTCTTAGATACTAAATTAAATTTTGATTTTAAAATGTATAACTCTAATAGCATATTAGTAACTTTCATAGATGATAATCTAAAAATCTCAAAATATTTTGTTTTAAGATTCCCTAATAAAATTACAGATTTATCCATAATCAAAAATTCAATTGATAATGTTTTACTAAAAGTAGATTTTATAGATAACATTTCAGGATATTATATTACTTCAATTTTCGTAAATATAAACTATAAAAACACGAGTTTAGCTAACTCTAATAACATCTTTAATAATTTTTACATAGATAATTCTTTAATAGATTTTAAAAGTTATAAACTAACTTTAAACAAAACAAAAATTGATTTATATTTTTTTAAAAAGCAATTAAATTTTTAAGTAAAGTAATGTGGTGGTTAATTTATGATAGAGAGGATAACGTTAGGTGGCGGTTGCTTTTGGTGCTTAGAAGCTGTTTTTTCTAATATTAATGGGATTATTAAAGTTGTTCCCGGTTATGCTGGCGGATATACTAAAAACCCTACTTATGAACAAGTATGCTCTGATACCACAGGCCATGCAGAAGTCGTTGATATACACTATGATTCAAACATTATTTCTTTAGAAACTATATTAGATATATTCTTTTTTATTCATGATCCTACTACCTTAAATAGACAAGGTAATGACGTAGGTTCTCAATATCGCTCGATAATCCTCTATCATAACGAAAATCAAAAAGAAATTATAACAAACTATATTAAAAGCTTACCAAGTAAAGAGTTTTATAAAAATTATGAAAATAAAGAAATAACAACAGAATTAAAACAATTTACAGAGTTTTATCCAGCAGAAGATTATCATCATAATTATTACAAAAATAATCCCCAAAATCCATATTGTATATTTGTTATCTCCCCTAAAATAGAAAAATTCCAAAAAAAATTTTTTAAACTTTTAAAACAATAGGATATTTAATTATTTTTTATAATAGAATAATAAGGAGAGTTAAAACAATTAACGAAAACTATAAAAAAAAATATAAAGAATAACTATACCAATATAAAAAAAAACTATAAAAAATAAATAATAAAAATTAACAAAGAGTAGTTAATATACTTTTTAAAGATAAGATACTTTTAAATAGTTGTTAAGGTATTTTTTTGAATGAGAATAGATTAATTTTTATGCTTGGTAAAAGGTTAGCCTAATAACCGCCTGCAGACTATAAGGCTAACCTAATATAGCATGGCGGAATACAAATAGGTCTGCGCTAGTGTTGTTTTATATGAAAATAATTTTAGATAACAAGGAAATCATATTATCTGAAAATGATAAAAACAAAACTATATATGAAATAGCAAAAGAAAATAATAAATATATTCCTACTGCTTGTCATTTAGATGGATTAACTCCGATAGGTGCATGTAGGATGTGTATTGTAGAAGTTAAAGGTTATTCTAGGCCTGTTTCCTCTTGTATAACTAAAGTATCAGATGGGATGGAAATAACAACAGATAATGAAAAGTTAAGGGTTTATAGGAAATATTTAACGGAGTTTTTATTTGGGGAGCGCCCACACCCTTGTAATGTCTGTGTCGCTAATAACTACTGTGATTTACAAAACTGGAAATACAAAATCTTTGAAATCCCTAATAATTACATTGATTATTATTATCAAGATATGGAAGTAGATTATAGTCATAAATTATATGTATTAGATCATAATAGATGTATATTATGTTTCAGGTGTGTTAGGATATGTCACGAATATGCAGGTCCTCACACCTTAGATATAAGGAACCGTTCAAATAATTTAAGAATAACCATAGATTTAAATGATAATTGGGGAGAATCTAAGACTTGTATTAACTGTGGGAAATGTGTAATGGTATGTCCTACAGGAGCTTTATTTATGAAAAATAAAGAAGTTTCTAAAACCAGAAGATATGATATGCCTAAATTTTTATTAGAAAAAAACAAGCGCTTAAGAACCTGGGATAGCTTATTCTATTATTCTTAATTTTTTAACTTAATAAATAATTAATTCAATAAAAGGATTTTTATTATGGATAATAATGAAAATATTATAGATAAATGCATTTTTCCTAAAGAAGAAAATGTTTTATATAAAAATTTAGTTTGTTTTATAAGTTCAATAAATGCTGTTTTCATACAATTTGAAAAAGATACTTACAAAGTAATATCTATATCTAATAAAGTAGAAGATATTTTGGGGTATACTCCACAAGAAGTATTAGAAGATACCAACTGGTTTATAAGAAATATCCATATTAATGATAGAGCAAAAATTATAGAAGAATATAGAACTTCAAATATATTAAATTTAAATAATATTTTAACTTACAGAATACGTCATAAAAACGGTAAATATTTATGGGTAAGGGACTATAACACATACTATAATGAATATATATTTTCTTTACTATTTAACATAACTGAAGAAAAAGAACAAGAAGAAAAAATATTAGAATGTACTAAGCTTATAAACAATATATATCAATCAATTCCCCAAGGGATCTTATTAATTGATACTAATAATTATAAAATAATAGAATATAAACCTACGGCAATAACAGAAAAAGAAATTTGTTCATACTTAGGTGTAGAAGTCAATAAATCTTTAAAAGAGATTTTTCCACAAGAAATACTTAATAAGATTTTTTACTTTATTGATAGAACTAAGCAATTAGGAACTATAGAAGAATTGGAGTTAAAATTAAATATATTAAATAAAACCAAATATTTTGTATTTGCTTTCTCAAAAGTTGATAATAATCAAGTTTTAATAGTTATAGATGATATAACGAATAAGAAAGAAAATGAAGAGAAATTAAGGTTTTTGGCATTACATGATGTACTAACGGGATTACCTAATAGGAAATATCTTTTTGAGCAGTTACATCAGCTATTAATCCAAGCGAGCAGACACAACAGAAAAGTAGCTATTATTTTTTTAGATGTAGATAACTTCAAAGATATAAATGATAGTTATGGGCATGAAGTTGGAGATAATGTATTATTGGCAATAGCAGAGAGTATAAAGTATTCCTTAAGGCCAGGTGATATTGTTGGAAGAATAGGTGGAGATGAGTTCATTATAATATTAGATGATATAGCTAAATTGGAAGATATAAATATAATAATAAATAAATTAAATAAAGCTATAGAAACTATCCCAAGCTATATAAAAAATAAATTAGGGATAGATATTATAAAAGTGTCATTTAGTATGGGGATATCCATTTATCCTGATGATAGTACAAAATTAGATGAACTTATAAAATTTGCAGATATGGCGCTGTATAAATCCAAAGAATTAGGTAAAAACACCTTTAGTTTCTATTCCCAAGAAATAACCAATAAATTAGAAAAACGATTATCAATGTTAAAAAAAATAAACGAAGCTATTAAAAATAATGAGTTTATTAATTATTACCAGCCAATTATTAATTTAAATAAAATTAATATTAATGAATTAGATATTACTAAAGATTTAATAAATATTCCGTTTGATTCAGTAGTAGGTTTTGAATCTTTAATTAGATGGATAGATAAAGATAATAAATTTATTCCACCTTTAGATTTTATCCCATTAGCTGAAGAAACTAATTTAATAATTGAAATAGGGAAAATCGTATTAAAAAACGGGATAAATGATTTTATCAAAATAAAAGAAATTTTTAGTAATAATAATTTTAGGATATTTTTTAATATATCACCTAAGGAATTTGAAAATCCTTATTTTAAAGAAGACTTACTTAATATAGTTAATTCTTATAATTTTAATTTTAATAATATTGCCATTGAAATAACTGAGAATCTATTAATAAAGAACTTTGAAAAGTACAATGAGATTTTATCAGAATTAAATAGCAAAGGGGTTTTAATTTGCATAGATGACTTTGGTAGCGGATACTCTTCTTTAAGTTATTTAGTTAATCTAAATGTTAATATAGTAAAAATAGATAGATCATTTATTAAAAATATAGGGATAAATTATAAAGATGAGCAATTAATAAAAATAATAGTAGATATTTCACATTCTTTGGGATTAAAAGTTTTAGGGGAAGGAGTAGAAACTTTAAAACAATTGGAATTCCTAAAATCAATTAATTGTGATTATGTACAGGGTTTCCTTTTTGCTAAACCAATGCCTTTAAACCAATTAATATATCTCTTATCTAATTTAGTTAGTTAATTAAAAACTTATTTATATAAAAAATAAAAATTAATCTAAAAATATGTAATCAGTTGCTGCTTTTTCTAATCTATTCATTATAGCTAACCCTAAGGATTCCTTAGCTACTTCATTTACCAAAATTATTTCTTTATCACTTTTATCTGCTATATATAATTTTTCAAATAAATTAGACGCTATCTCATAATAATTATCATCCTTAGATAAGTAATCTATAGTAAAATTCAGTTTATGGATATCCTTATATTGTTCTAATTCTATGTTTTTAAAGGTTAGGAGAAAATAAATTTTATTTATATCAAATTGTTTCTCAATTTTTTTTATTAGTTTATTAGCATTAGATTGTTTGTAGTTTTTAATGATAAAAAGTTTTTTATGAGGTTGATAATGGTGTTTAGTTTGGCCAGGACTTAGGATTTTATCATTAGAATAGAGCATAACTTTTTTATTAAGTAGTTTCTCAATTTTTTCGATTTCTAAGGCGCCAGGTCGAAGTAATATTATTTGATTTTCTTCATTAATTGTTATAATAGTAGATTCTAATCCGAATTGAGTTTTCCCACCATCTAAAATTACATCTATTTTATCACCGATTGATTCAAGTACTGCATTAGCAGTAGTGGGGGATAAATAATTAAATGGATTAGCACTCGGCGCAGCTATAGGTAATTCACTATATTTTATTAATTTTAAAGCAATAGGATTACTTGGCATCCTTATTGCTACAGTATCTAAACCTGCAGTAACTATATCAGGGATAATGTTTTTCTTTTTTAAAACTAAAGTTAAAGGTCCTGGCCAGAAAACTTGAATTAATTTATATACATCATCATTAACAGATTCCACATACTTATAAATATCTTCTTTATTAGATATATGAACTATTAGGGGATCAAAATTAGGTCTATTTTTAACTTCAAATATCTTAGCAACAGCAATTTTGTCTAAAGCATTAGCACCTAACCCATAAACAGTTTCGGTAGGAAACGCAACTAACTTACCATCCCTTATATACTTTGAAGCTAATATTATATTTTCTTCTTTAAATCCATTTAAATATAATGCCATAAATAAAAAATATCTATTATATATATTTTAGTAAATCATTTTTAATTGATTCCAATGATTTATTAGCTATTATTGTTCTTTTTTGTTCTTTTGGTAAGTTTTGAATGTTATTATAATCTGGGATGATATTCCAAACAGGGTTAATGGGTTGGAGTTCTCCTTCTTTAGTAGTAATATAGTTAATAATTGCTCCAATAATTGTATTTGTAGGGAATTCAATAAATTTTTTATTATTAATAAAATTAAATGCGTTAATAGCGGCGACTATCCCTGTAGCTGCAGATATTAAATACCCTTCTACCCCTATTAATTGTCCCGCTAAAAATATATTATCATATCCCCTTAAATTTAAATATTTACTTAAAACATAATTAGATTGAATAAAAATATTCTTATGAATAGAACCATACCTTAGGAATTCTGCATTTTTTAAAGCAGGGATTAATCTAAAAACCCTATCTTGTTCTGGATACTTCATTTTAGTTTGAAATCCAACTAAAGATAACATTGTTCCTTCTTTATTTTCTTTTCTCAGTTGAACGACTGCATATGGTTTTATATTATTATTTTTTAATCCAACAGGTTTCATTGGACCATAAAGTAAAGTTTTATATCCTCTTTTAGCCATTTCTTCAATAGGTAAGCAACCTTCAAAGTATATATCTTTTTCAAATTCTTTAAACTCAACTGTTTGAGCCTTAATCAATTCATTATAAAATAAATCATATTCTTCTTTAGAGAGGGTACAATTAAAGTAGTCATTAGAATCTGGTTGATATCGAGCTCCCCAAAAACCTTTAGTATAATCTATACTATTAGCATCAACTATAGGGGAAATAGCATCAAAAAAATATAGATAATCTTTTTTTATTATTTTTTTAAGATTTTGGAATAACTTTTCAGATGTTAATGGTCCTGTAGCTATTATTATTGGTTTTTTATTATTTACAAACTCCTCTATATTATAAAATTCTTCATTTATTACTTTTAAATTTTTAAAAGATTTCAAGGTATCAGTAATAATTTTAGAAAACAGGTTTCTATCAACAGCTAAGGCTTTACCAGCAGGTACATAAGACTCTTTAGCAGCTTTCATTACAATTGAATCAAGTAATTCCATTTCTTTTTTAAGTAATCCAGATGCATTAGTTAATTCCATACTACCAAAAGTATTGCTACAAACTAATTCTGCAAAATTAGGGTTTTTATGAGCTGGGGAAAATTTAACAGGTTTCATTTCATAAAGTATAACATCAATTCCTTTTTTAAGTAAATAATATGCTGCTTCAGAACCAGCTAACCCTGCACCAACTACTACTACTTCCATAAATTACTAACAATTTTTAACTATTTATTTTTTTAATTTTTTATTTATTTTTTTTAAGGACTAAATCTATTAGGATTTTTTTATTTAATTTAGCGCCATAGCTCATTGTAATTGTTTTTATACTCGCTAACAACACCTTATTCTTTAATAAAAAATTATAATCATTCTTATTTAATAAAACCTTTAATTTTATAATTTTATTAGTATTATTTTCTATGATTTCATAATTAGATGAAATATTAGACAATAAATAAGCTAAAATATTTTTAGCACTTGGATTTTGGGTATTATCATTATTTTGTAAATTTTGTGAATTTTTAGTATAATTTTGATTTTGAGAATTTACTGGATTAGTTTTATTTTCCATAATATCCCCCCAAATAATAATTTAAAAAATTAAAATTCTAAATTTTAAAATTGATAAATTGATACTAAAATTACACTTTACTATACTATTATAAAAAAATTATTATCAATATCTAGTTTTATGAAATTAAAAATAAAAAGTATAAACAAAAAATAAATAATTATTTAGTTTTATTTAGTAGTTTATCTTGATATCGTTGGATTAGTTTTTTAACGGTTTCAGTTGGTTGAGCTCCTTTTTCTACCCAATATTTAAATTTTTCTAAGTTTATTTCTAAGAGTTTTGGATTCATTCTGGGATTATAATATCCTATTTTTTCAATATATTTTCCATCTCTTGGACTTTTGGCATCTGCTACTACTATTTTATAATGCGGGTTATGTTTATGCCCATACCTTGATAGTCTTATTCTTAACATAGTTTATCCTCCTTTAGAAATAACTTCCTATTTTTTATTTTCTATCCTTTAAATATTAATCCTTTATTAAATACTATTTATAAAAACAAAGGTTAATATAAAAAGTTTATAAAATTATATAATATATGAGTATATTACCAAAGAATTTTCCGGAAAATTTGAATTCAATAGCTTTAACTGGATATTATGGTTTTGGGAATTTAGGGGATGATTTGTTATTACTTTCTGCTTTAAATGAATATCATAAAGGATATTCATTAGATATTAGAATAATAGCAAATAAACATCCGTATTTAGAAAAAATGCTAAAAGATTTTGAATTTAAAAGTATCCCAATATATAATAGATGGGATATAAACTCAATAGCTCAAGCTATTAGGTATTCAGATGGATTAGTTTTTGGAGGAGGCGGAATTTTTCAAGATGAAACAAGTTTTAAAAGCTTCTTTTATTACTTTTTCAGTTGTTTTTTATCCAAATTTAATAAAAGACATTTAATTATAGATAGAAACAGTATTGGACCAATTAATTCAAAATTATCTAAATATCTATTTAATTACATAATAAATTGGGCATACTCCATATCTGTAAGAGATAGTATATCTTATGAATATTTAATAAATAATTATCCAAATTTCGTTAATAAATTTTATAAACGAGAAGATTTTGTCCTATCCCCTTTTTTTGATATAAAAGACAAAGTATATTCAAATGAAAAAAAACAGAGATTATTATTTATTCTAAGACCATCTTATATTAAAAAAGACAATAAAATCATAGAGCATCCAAATATTTTTAATCTAAAAAAACTAATAGTATCACTTATAAAAGATTATAAAGATTTTGAAATATCTATTATTGTATTTATGGAACAAGATTTAGAAAAACTAAGTGATATATTTAATTACTTAGAAAATAACGAAGATTTTAATGAAAATTTTAAAGAAAAACAAGATTTATATAACTCTATTTTATTAACCTACAAAAACTTTAATTTATATTATCCAGGTTATGGAAATATAATAGCTACTTTAAAATATATAAAAGAATCTTTAATAATAATATCAAATAGATTACATGGAGTACTTTTAGCAAAGGTTTTTAATATCCCAGTTTTAGCTATCTCCAATTCTATAAAAATAGAAGGAATATCTAGAGATTATAATATACCATACATTAATTTAAATGCAGAAAATTTAAATAACCAAATAATAAACTTCATAAAAGAAACCCTCAATAAAAATACAAGCTATGACAATAAAACCTAATATAAAAGTAAATTTATTAGAAAACCTAAGCTATTATAAAATCAATAAAAACATTAATTACAAAGAATTTAATTATTACATAGTAGATGGGGTAAAAAAAAGTTTTTTTTATGATATAGATAAATTTGTATTTTTAACAGTTATTGGATATGTATCAATAGTAAAAGAAAGGTTGCAATTTGGGAATCCTTTTATTTTTTATTGTTTAAGTTCGTATTATCGCCAAAATCTTCCAAAACTCTTAAAAAACTATATTAAAGAATATATATTAATAGAAAATATAGATATTTTAAAAAGTGTTGAAAACTTAAATACAATATTAAAAAATATTGATTTAAATAGAACTAATATGTTCATAGTTTTTTTTGAGATAAATTCAGATTTTACTTGGCCTATAAATGAATACTTAGAAAATTATACTACCTACCTAATGCTTTCCTTAGAATCATTCTATATTTACTCTCTATTTCATTATAAATTTAATAATAACTCTTTTATAATATCAGACGGTAATATCTTAAAATTAAAAAATATAATAAAAACAATCAACTCAGAAAGAGTAATAGGTTTAATAAAAAACCAACAAGAAAATTATTATAAATATATAGAACAACAAAACTTAGAAATTAATTTAGATAAATATCTATATAACCTACCCTATCAAAACAGAACAGCTTACCTAGAAATAAACTATACAGATCTTAAAGTTAATACTTTTTATTTTAATCCATTTTCTTTTAATTCCATTAATTTTTATAATATTTTAAAATCTAATTCAATCTTAAGAATAGAAAATATATCTAATTCTAATTCAAATAATTACCTTGATACTATAACTAGTTTTATATTAAGCTTAACAGAAGAAACTCCGTCATTATATTTTAGAATGCCAGAAAATAATATTATCTTAACAAAATTAGAAAATTACTTAAAAAAATTCCTACCCTCTGAAACCGTTATTAAATATATGCTAATATAAAAATATTAAAAATAAAAATATTAAAAATAAAGGAGGAGGGAGATTATAATGAGTTTAAATACATCCAATACCTGGATAGAAATAGCAACTATAGATGAACTAAAAAATACTAATAAAATCAAGAAAAAACTAGCAGATAACTTAGAAATATTAATTATAAAAATAGGGAACGCTATATTCTGTATAGAAAATAAATGCAGTCATGATGAAAAAAGTTTAGAAGATGGAAACATTAATGAATCTAAAAAAACAATAGAATGTTCTCATCATGGAGCAATATTTGATTTAGAAACAGGTAAAGCCCTTAGAATGCCTGCAGTTACACCCATTAATATATTTAAAACTAAAATCGAAAATAATAAAATTTATATACTTTTTTAACAATGGGGCTTCGCCCCATACCCCATTAGGGGGTTAAAATAACCCCCTAAAACCCCCCTAACAATGTGGCTTCGCCCCATACCCCATTAGGAAGTTAAAATAACCCCCCCCTAAAAATGGGCTCCACCCCCATAAACCCACTTTTAAATTTAAAAAACTATAAACTCACAACAAAAGAGCATATACCCATAACATTAGATACACTATCTAAAATTTAAATAACTCCTAAACCCCGGCTTAGTTTTTATATTTAACTTCCAAAAAAAATTAAATTACTTTAATAACCCCATATAGTTATAAAAAGTCCTATTAGTGTTTATATTTTCTCCTTAATTGTTATTTTTTCTAAAATTGAAAAATTTTTATTTTTAGTAGTAGTTCATTTACTACTATAATATTATATAAATATATTATTTAGTAGTAGTATATTTATCCACATTTGTGGAAAACTTTTTTAGAATTAGTATTATCAAGGGTTTATAAGGATGGGGGTATGTGGATAAGATGTGGATAACTTAAAAAATATGTGGATAATTTTTTTAACCTTTGGGAGTTATCCACAATTTTTCCACATAGTTATCCACAAAAAAATGGAATTTTTCCACAAAATTAATATAATTTATCCACATGTGGATAAAATGTGGATAACTTTGGGGATAAATGTGGATAACTTTATATGGGTATGTGGATAACTTTATTTTTTGTAAAAAAAATAAAAAAATTGGGAAAAATTTAAAAAAATATATAAAAAAATTGATAAAAGTCAACAAAAAAGGGTATTTAACAATTTTTTAACAAATTAGTTAACAAATTTTTAACAAATAATTTTTTTTAAAAATTTTGAAAAAAATTTATATAAAAAAGAAGACTTAAAAAATATCAAAAAAAATTGATAAAAGTCAATAAAAAAGGGCATTTTTTTTGAAAAAAATAATATTTTTTTTATTGAGATATTGAAAAAAATAAAAAAATATAAAAAAAGTTGATAAAAGTCAATATTTTAAAAAAAATAAATAAAATTGGTTTTTATTAACAAAATTTTTACAATTTTGTAATATATTTTTTACAAATTTTACATTAGGAAATATATAAAAATTTATTAAAAATATGTCAAAAAAAATTGACAAAAGTCAATAAAAATAGGTGTTAACAATTTTTTTACAAATCAGTTTACAAATTTTTAACAAAAAAAATTTTTTAAAAAATTTTTTGGAATTTTATTTTTTGTTAAAAAAAATAAAAAATATCAAAAAAGTTGACAAAAGTCAATAAAGTTGATTTTATTAACAAGTTTTTAACAATTTTGCAATATATTTTTTACAAATTTTACATTTAGAAATATAAAAAAATAATAGTCAAAAAAGTTGACAAAAGTCAATAAAAAAATCATTTAACAATTTTTTAACAAATTAGTTAACAAATTTTTAACAAAATTTTTTTTTGAAAAATTTTGAAAAAATTTTTTTGAAAAAATGATAAAAAAATATACAAAAAAGTTGATAAAAGTCAATAAAAAATAATATTTTTTTTAAGAAAAAAGTAAATTTTTTAAAAAATATTAAAAAATATTGAAAAAAATTGACAAAAGTCAATATTTTTTTAAATTTTTAAAAAAGATAATAAAATTGATTTTTATTAACAAAATTTTAATAATTTTGTAAAATAATTTTTACAAATTTTACATTTAGAGATGGAAAAAGTAAATATCAAAAAAAATTGATAAAAGTCAATAAAAAAGGGTATTTTACAAATTTTTAACAAATTAGTTAACAAATTTTTAACAAGGGAAATTCCTAAAGAGAATCATTTTTGTAAAATTTTTTGTAAAAAAATGCCAAAAAAAATTGACAAAAGTCAATGTGGAAAAATCGATATTGACAAAAGTCAATAAAGTTGATTTTATTAACAAGTTTTTTACAATTTTGTAATATATTTTTTACAAATTTTACAATCTATGAAATTTTAAAAAAAATTCTAAAAATATGTCAAAAAAAATTGACAAAAGTCAATAAAAAAACACACTTAAAAAATACTTTTAATGAATAAATTTACAAATTTTTAACAAATAAATTTAAAAAAACTAAAATGGTTTAAATAGTTCCTTTTAAATTTAAATAATTTCTTTTTGTTTTAATATTTTTTTGTTTTAATAGTTTTTGGGTTTTAATATTTTTATTGAATTTAAACGCTTTCTTGTGATTTAAAGAGCTCTTTTTGGACTTAAATACCTACCTTAAAGTTGAAAAAAATAAAAAAATAAAAAAATAGCAAAAAATGCCAAAAAAAATTGTTAAAGGTTTATGATAAAAATATAAAAAATATATAAAATAGATAACTAATATGTAAATATGTTAATAAAAAATGATTTATTAGCAATTGTCTTAATTTTTTCTGTACTATTTATTATATTTTTTATAGGTAAGATAATATATAAGAGGTTTGATGTTGAGTTATCTCGGAAATTTGTACATATTTTTTCTTCTCTTTTTGCTTTAAGCTTCCCTTTTATTATTTCTAACCATTTAACTTTACTATTTTTATCTATTTTTTTTAGTATATTTATTTTTATATTTAAATTTTATAAAAATAAAGATAGTTTATTAAAAAGTGTAGTTGATATAGATAGGAAAACTATTGGAGAAATCTTATTTCCTATGAGTATATATTTAGTTTTTATATTTAGCAAAGAATATTATTTTTATTTGATATCTTTATTAGTGTTAGCGTTATCGGATGCTTTAGCTGCAATAATCGGAAAAAAATATGGGAAAATTAAAATACCTATTGAACAGGATTTTAAAACCTTAGAAGGCTCTCTTATTTTTTTTATTATGACTTTTTTATCCATTAAAATCCCTTTGATTTTATTCTCTAATTTCCATTTATTAAATATTATCCTTATTTCCTTTATTATAGCTATTTTAATAACTATGTTAGAGCTAATATCAATATATGGGACTGATAATATATTTATTCCCTTAGGGGTTTTATTTTTACTACAACGATTATCCAATTTAGATGTAAATTATCTAATCTATTTAATTCTATCTTTATTTATCATTATTTTTATTACATTTATTTTGTTTTATAATACAAAGATTATTACAATTAGTGGAATAATTGTTATGATTATTGTTAATTATACTTGTTTTGCTTTAACTAATATTTATTACTTTTTTACCCTTTTTTATTTTGAAATTATATTTTTTTTAATTGCTTTTGTAAGTAAGTTAAATTATAAATATGATGTAAATTCTGTTATATTTACTACTTTTTTTAGTATTATCATTTCTTTTTTTATACATTTTAATTATAGTTTAATTAACGAGATATTTTTTATATTTTTATCTGTTATTTCTTGGCAAGCTATTTTCATCTTTAATTATTTATTTAATTATTCTAAAAAACTTCATATCTTAAAAAGAATTCTAAATTTATTGGGATTTTTTACTATTGTTATTTTTCCTGTATTTATGGTATCTAATCTGTTGAATTATTTACATTTGTTTTTAATTATAACTTTATTTTTAATTATGTTAGATTCTTTTATAGAGTTTAGAAAAATTAATTTAGAAAAGCACCGATTTTTTATTAGAAATATTCTAATATTTTTTGGCGTTATTTTATACTACTTATTTATTAATCTAAAACTATAACTTTATGGATAACAATAATAATTTAAAAAAATCTTTTAATAATTCTTTTAGGGAACATTTAAAAAAGTGGGGGATCTTTATAAAAGAAAGATTCCCTTTAAATGAACATTTACCTTTTATAATTATTTTCTTTTTAGCTTGCTTTTTATTCGCTTTTAAATCTATTTACCAACATACTAATTTATCTCATTTTTATAATTTTAATTTTTTATTTAATTTAGTTATTAGTTTTTTAACGGTTGTTTTAGTTTTCTTTCATTTAAGAATTTTTGATGAAATAAAAGATTATCAAACAGATAAATTAATTCATCCTAATAGGCCTTTAGTTAGGGGATTAATTACAATAAATCAAGCTAAAAACTTAGCTATTTTAGTTATTTTTTTTGAATTATTTATTAATTTGTTCTTAAATTTTAAAACTGTTTTTATTTTATCTATTGTTATTTTTTATTCATTTTTAATGTATAAGGAGTTTTTTTTAAGAGAATGGCTAAGGAAAAAAATGGTGTTATATGCTTTTTTACATGCTGTTATTATGATTTTAATTCCTATATATATTTCTTTTGCTAATTTTTATCAGATAAAATTTGATTATTTTATTTTTGCAGCTTTTAACTGGGTTGTTTCTAATATATTTGAATTTTCCAGAAAAATGTTATTACCTAATCAAGAAGGCTTCCAAGATTCCTACATAAACAACTTAGGATATACTAAAACCCTTATTCTACATTACTCTATTATCTTTATTTTAATTTTTTTCCTACTTTATTTAATTTCTCCTGTATTAATAAATCTTTTTTCTTTTAGTATATTAATTATTTCTTATTTTACTATATTGTTTTCTTTTTTAAGTAAAAAAAATGTTTCTATTAACCATAAAGTTATTAAAATATCAAAAAATATTGGATATTTATTAATATTTTTGTTTTATTTAGTTACAATTTTAGTTTCCTTAACGGGTATTTTACTTAAAAAGTAGTGATTATTAAAATAAATAATTAAATAATTAAAGGGGCGGTAATTATGGATATTTTTAAAATGTATATTTTAGATCAAAATGATATTATTAAGATAGATAATCTTTTATCAAATGATATTCAATTGGTTAAATTAGTAGGAGGAAAGGGATTAGGATTAATTAAAATTACTAAATTATTAAAAGAATCAAATTTAAAAAATCTTGATAATATTGAAGTTCCGTATTTTAAGATAATAACTACTAATTTCTTTTATGATTTTATCTATAATCATATAAAAGAAATTATAAAAGAATTTAAGATCCAAAACCTTAGAGAGTTTTCTAAATTAGAACCTAAGGATTTATCTGAAATTTTAGAGAAAGCAGAATATCTAAGAAATTATATTAAACAGATTTTTTTTGATAATAAGGAAATAAAAGAGATAATAGATAAAGCTTATATAGAGAATAAAATTTTAGCTATTAGATCTTCTGCTATTTCTGAAGATAGTTTAGAAAAATCTTATGCAGGGCAAATGGAAACATTCCTAAATATTAAAAATTATCAAGATTATTTTAATTCTGTTTTTAATTGTATAGTATCTATTTTTTCGCCTAAATCAATTAATTATAAATTACAGTCTAACAGGGATCCCTTTGAGGATTCTATTGCTGTGATTGTTCAAGAGATGATAGAGCCTGATATATCCGGAGTTATTTTTACCTTTGATCCTGTTAATAATACTAATAATATTGTTATCAATTCTGTTTTTGGGTTAGGAGAAGGATTGGTTTCTGGAAAATTAAACTCTGATAATTATATTGTATCTAAACAAAAAGAGATTTTATTTAAAACTTATGAAGATGATAATAAACCTACTCTTAGTGATGAGCAACTTTTAAAGTTAGCTGAAATATCCCTAAAAATAGAAGAATTTTATAATAATTTTATGGATATAGAATTTTGTATAAAAGATAATAAGATTTATATCCTTCAAACACGGTATATTACTAATATTGAAATAAGCAATTATAGGATTTGGGATAATTCTAATATAGTTGAAAGTTATCCAGGGATAACTACTCCTATGACTTTCTCTTTTATCAGAAAAGCTTATAGTTCTGTTTATCAACAGTTTTGTGAGTTAATGGGCCTTGATAGGAAAACTATTTTTAAAAATAGATATCTATTTGATAGTATGCTAGGCTTTATTTATTATAGAGTATATTATAATCTCCTTAGTTGGTATGAATTACTTAGTTTATTACCATTATTTAATCAAAATAAAGAGTTTATGGAAGATATGATGGGAGTTAAACAACGACTTAACATTAACCATAAAAAAAATTTTTATGGTATATTAAATTCATTAAAACTTTATTTTAAAATGTTTATTAATTTCATCACTTTAAAACAAAAAATAAAAAAATTTCTAGATAATTTTTATGATGTTTATAATAAGTACTTAAACCTAAAAAAAACTAATAAATTAAATAAAATGAATACTTTTGAATTATTTGAAATTTATAAAGAATTAGAGGAAAAAATATTATTTAATTGGAAAGCTCCTATTATTAATGATTTATATGTAATGATTTCTTTTGGAATTCTCAAAAAAATTAATAACATCTTTAAAATAGATCCTAATACTCATATTAAATTACTCTCTAAAACAGGAGCTATTAAAACTACTTTACCTATTAAAAAATTATTAGAAATAACTAAACAGATAATTACTAAAAATTTAACCCAAACTTTTATTGATACTAAAAATATTATACAATTATATAAAAATAAAGATAATTTAGAGTTATCCCCAGATTTAAAAGATATTTTTGATAAAATAGATGATTATATTAACGAATATGGTTCAAGAGTAATAGGAGAATTAAAATTAGAAACTAAAACTTTACAAGAAGATCCTACTTACCTTTTCTCTTTAATTAAAAACTATTTGATTCAAGATGATAAACTAAACCAAAATCAGAATGAAAATAAAAATAATGATTCTAAAGAAACTATAGGTATTGATAATGAACTTAAATTATTAAGAAAGAAGTTGGGGGTTTTTAAGTATGGGATTTATTTATTTTTTTTAAAAATAGCTATAAACACCATGAAAAACAGAGAAGAACAAAGATTAGCAAGAACTTATGCTTATTCTATTGTTAAGGATATTTTAAATGTTATTTCTAACAGATGGGTTAAGAAAGGGATTTTAAGTAATAAAGATGATATATTCTTTTTGGAATGGGATGAAATTTGGGATTATGCTTTTGGTAAATCTACTATATTTAACTTAAATGAATTAATTAAATTAAGGAAGATAGAATTTGATAAATATAAGGATATTGAATTACCAGATAGGTTTGAAACTTTTAGTGAGGTTTATTTATCTATAAAGCCTAGTAGTTTAAAAGTGGAGGGTAATGTTTTAAGGGGGGTTGTGGCTTGTAGTGGAAAAGTAAAAGCTAAAGTTAAGGTAGTAGATAACTTGGAACAATTGGATAAGCTTTTAAATAGTTTAAATGGGGAGATATTGGTAGCTAAATTTACTGATCCTGGTTGGACTCTGTTATTCCCTTCTATTTCTGGATTAATTATAGAAAAAGGGAGTATTTTATCTCATACTGCTATAGTAGCAAGGGAGATGGGGATCCCTACTATCGTTGGGGTTAAAAACGCTTGCTCTATCCTTAAAGATAACGATATCGTAGAACTTGACGCATTTTCCGGTACTATCTCTATTATTAATCAATAATTATTAATTAATATTTCATATAAAATTTTCATATAAAATTGACAAAAGTCAATTAAATTTAAATTTTTTTAATAGTAATAAAAAAGGATTTTCTAAATTAAAAATATAATTAAATTATCCTAAGGAGAAAAAAAACTAAAAAATAAGGGAGTAAAAAAATGATTAGTAATTTTATAATGTTAAGTGATTATAAAAGTGATTCATTAAGTTATGAAGATAAAATAGAAATCCTTTCTGAAAAAGTTGATCAAAATTATAAATATGCTCTTGTAATATTGTTTGATAAAGATACTTTTGAGTATAAGGATATCCATTTAGAAGAAACTAAAGAAGAAGGTAAAAAGTACGTACTTATTTCAGGTTCATCGGCTGGTACAAATTATACCCCAACAGCTAAAATAACAAAGATTGAAAGAACTTTTGAAAATAAAATATTTAAATATTTTAGTAATAATAAATATAGGCAAAAATATCTCGTAATAGATAAAATATATTTACAACTAAAAGAAAATAAGGAAAACATACTAAAAAAATTAAAAACTCTTTTTTCAGATAAAGAAAAATATTTAATAACAATAGGATTTATAGATTCAAATAAAGAAATTTATTATTTAAAAGATATAATACAAGATGATTCTGAATTATCTAAATTTAAAGAAATAATATTAAATAGTTTTGAGGAAGATAATTCTGAAGTAAAAGGGCAAGGAAAATGTTATAGTTGTGATAGTTTTAAAACTGTAGTGGCTAAAGGCTTCCCCCTAAAATTCTATACCTTTGATAAAATTAACTACATATCCAATGGATTTAAAGAAAAAGAAATGTATAAAAATTTTCCATTATGTATAGATTGTATTTATAAAATAATCAATGGATATTATTTTATAGATAATTATTTAAGCTTTAAATTAGCAAGAATTGATTATTATCTTATTCCAGATTTTGTTATAAATAATAATTCAGATTTTGTTGATACTTTGAAATATTTAATAAAAGATTACTATAATAGAAAAAATACTTTAAGTAATTTAAGAAAGATAACAGAAGATGAAAATGAAATATTAGATTACTTAAGGCTTAATAATATTTATATATTATACAATTTTTTATTTTATGAAAAAGAAAATAATGCATTTAGAATAAAGTTATTTATAGAAAATACTTTACCTACAACGATTTCTAAAATATTTTCTGTAAAAGAATATATAGATCGGGTATTTAAAGGAGATATTTTGCTAAGTAAAATTACAGATAAAAATCTTAATAAGATTTTAGGGGAAGAGTTCAAATTGGATTCAGCTAAGGATAAAGTATTTAATGGTAATGAAAAATTGTTTTTAAAGGCAATAGAAAATATATTTAAAATGATACCTATTTCAAAAAGCACTTTATTTAAACAGGTATCAGATAAACTAAATTCAGCTTTTAAAAGTGGTTCGATTCTTGAAACTACTATCTATGTGTTTAAGTTTTATTTATTTTTACTTGAATTAAATTTAATTCAGGAGGTGATAGGTATGCCAGAAGATGCAATAAAACCCGAGAAAATCGAAAATATTAACCAAACAAATATAGAGTTAGCAGAGAATTTTTTTAATAATTTTTCTAAAGCTTTTATAAATGATTTATTTAAATTTATATTTTTAGAAGGGGTATTGACGCAGCTTTTTATAAAAGAACAACAAAGACGACGAGGATCTTCACCCTTCATTAAAAATATTAAAAACTTAAAAATGAATGAAAATGATTTTAAAATACTTTATAAAGAACTTGTAAATAAAATCATGGAATACGATATTAATTATAAAATTTTTACAATACTAAAGGAGTTAGTTTCTTATTATTATTTGAAAGTTGGGACAGATTGGAAAGAAAATTATAAAAATATTTCCTTAGATGAAATTAACTTCTATTTTGCTTTAGGTATGAGCTTTAGTAATTATTTTGAAAATACATTTAAAAGTAATTAATTTTAAAAATTAAAAATTTAAAAAATAAAAATTTAAAAGAGAAATTGGAGGTGAAAGTTAAATGAGTAATATTATAAAAAATAGAAGTGAGATTTTATTTATATATGATATAGAAAATGGTAATCCTAATGGGGATGCTTTAGATAATAAACCAAGAATAGATGAATTAACTAATTATAATATAGTAACTGATGTCAGATTAAAAAGAACAATAAGAGATTATTTACAGGATTTTAAAGGTAGGGAGATATTTATTAGAAAAGAAAGAGATGAAAATAATAACCTAAAAACAAGGGACGAAATTTTTCAAGCATATAAAGAATTAAATGAGGTAATAAATAGGTGTATAGATATAAGATTATTTGGAGGGACTTTTTCAATAAAAAACAATAATTATGCTTTAACAGGGCCTGTACAATTTAAATTTGGAAGATCTTTACATAAAGTGGATATAAATTATATAAAGGGTACAACAGTTTTACCATCAGCTAGTGAAAGACAGCAAGGAACATTCTGGGAAACTTATTTATTACCTTATTCATTAATTTGTTTTTATGGAATAATTAACGAGAATGCTGCTAAGGAAACTCAATTAACGGAAGAAGATGTTGAGCTCCTTTTAGAAGCTATCTATTACGGCACTAATAATTTAATAACAAGATCTAAACCTTCTCAACAAAGTAGATTATTACTACAAATAGTATATAAGCAAAATAATTTTCATATTGGAGATTTAGATAAAAAAATTAAATTAAATCTTAAAGTCGAAAAAGATGAATATATAAGATCTTATAAGGATTATGAATTGGATTTAACTGAGCTATATGATACGCTAATAAATAACAAAGATAAAATAGAAAAAATAAGGTATATTATAAATCCAAATCTAATATATAAGCCTTATATAGATGAATTAAAAAATAATATTAATTTAGAAGAGTTGAGAAATCTAAAATGATATATACTTAAAATAATATATACTTAAAATAATATATACACAAGGTGATAAAAGGTGATGAATGCAAACAAAAATATAAATGAGATCAATGAGAATATTTATGAGTTAGTTTTAAAGAAAAGTAATAATAAATTTTTGGTATTTGATATATATTCTGATTATGGGCATTTTAGGAAGTACTATACTACATCTTCTCCTTTGACATTCTCTATTATTCCAAGAACAGCGATAATAGGTATAATAGCTGCTATAGTTGGCATACCTAAGGATATTTATGGCAATAATAATAGCGAATATTTTGAATTAATGAAACCAGATAATACTATAATAGCTTTAAGTTTGTTAAATCCAGTGAATAAAATAAGATTAGGTTTAAATTTAGTTGATTGTAAATCAGATGGCCAAAGAACAAAAATATTTCAAGATATTTCTAAACTCAAAGAACCTATTAAGATCTATAGGACTCAAGTTAATATTGAATTCTTAAAGAACCCTAGCTATAGAATATATGTTTCTATTGAAGATCAAAATATATACCAAAAATTAAAATATAATTTATTAAATAGATTGGCTGTATTTACTCCATATATGGGTTTAAGTTTTTGTTTATTGAATTATCAATATATAAATGAATATGAAATAATAGACATAAAAGAAAACTATAATTCTGATTTCAATACCATAATAGATATAGATAATTTAGAAAATTTAGAATTAAATTTAGGCTTAGAGAATAAGTTTTATATGAAAGAAAAGGTAGCTTATTTAATGGATCCTAATAGACAAACTATAAAATATAAAGTTTTTTTATTTGAGAATAATGCAAAAACTATAAAAGCTACATTAAAAAAAACACTAATATTAAAAGATAATACTAACTCTAAATTAAGTATAAGTATATTTTAGATGAATATTTTAGAAACTAAGATTATGTTATATTCTCATCCTGATAAGTATTTGATAGATCATCTAAGAAATACTGCTAATATTTCTAAAAAGCTTTATTCTAATATTTTTGTAAAAAATAATATAATGGGCTTAAATAAAGATGAATTAATAGATATATCTTTAATAATAGCGTATTATCATGATCTTGGCAAAGCTACAAAATATTTCCAAGAATATTTATTTGAAACTAATAATAATAAAAAAAATAAGTTAAAAGTATCTCCTTTAACTAAACATTCATTAATATCTGCTATATTAGCTTTCTTTGCTTTAAAAGAATACTTAATCCCAAAAAATATTTCAGAAGAATTAAGATATATTATTCCATATATAGGTTTTATAGTTATAAAAAAACATCATAGTTATTTAGAAAATCTATATGATAATATATCTATTGATAAAAATAATATAGACATATTGAAAGAACAGTTAAATTCAATTGAAGAGAATTTAGATAATAGTTTTTTTAATGAAATCCCTTATTTAGAAAAATCTTTAAATAATACGAAAAATTTATTATATAATTATAATGAATTCCATAAATACTTCAATAAAGTAAGTTTTTGTAAAATTTATAAAGAAATAGTTAATTTAAATGAAAAGATTTTAGTGTTGGATAATGAAAATAGTTTATATGAGCTTGCAGGTAAATATATATTTACTTTTTTAATTATGTCTATACTTTTATTTGCTGATAGAAGAGACGCAGCTAATATTCAATTGTTTTATTTTAATCAAGATTTTATAGATTATGATATTTTCGATGATTATGTAAATAACTTAAATAAAAATACTTTAAATCAAGATGTTGAAAATAATAGTAATCAATTTTTAAAGTTAAGGCAAGAAACTTATAATAAAATAAAGCAAGAAATTTTAAATGATTTATTTGATAATATTATAGGGGTAAATTTACCAACAGGTATAGGGAAAACTCTTATTAATTTAAATTTAGCATTAAAAATTAAAGAAAAAATAAAATCAAATTTTAATTATCATCCTAAAGTAATATATTCTTTACCTTTTTTAAGTATAATAGACCAGGTAGATGAATTAATAAAAAAGGCTTTTAATTTTAAAAAAATTAATTTAACAAGTAATTTATATATATCTCATCATTATCTTAGTAAATTTGAGTATAAGATTGATAATAGTGATGAAAATATAGAATACTTGGATTTACTAAAGGGAGAGTTAATGATTGAAAATTGGGATTCCCACATAGTTTTAACTACTTTTGTTAAATTATTTGAAACTATTACTAAAAATAAAGTCTCGACTTTAATGAGATTCTATAATTTGATTAGTTCTATTGTAATTTTAGATGAGGTTCAAAATATCCCCTATAAATATTATTCTTTTTTAAATACAATTTTTAAGGCTTTATCTTATTATTTTAACAATTATTTTATTTTATCTACTGCTACAAAACCTATAATTTTACAAACTAATAAAACACTTGCTTACAAAGAGCTTTATATAAATCTAAATAGAGTAAAAATAAACTTTAATATCTACGAAGATTTAACTTTACAGGATTTAAAAAATAAACTCTTAGATGTTTTTAAATATTATAGAAATATACTGGTAATTTTGAATACAATAAGGTCTGCAAAAGAATTTTATAAATTATTAAAACAAGAAATAATAGATAATCAAATAAAGATCTACTTTTTAAGTTCTCATATAATCCCTAAACAAAGATTACAGATAATAAAGGATATAAAGAATAGAATGTATGATAATTACAAGCAGATAGTGGTTTCTACTCAGTTGATAGAAGCTGGGGTTGATCTTGATTTTGATTACGCTATAAGAGATTTTGGCCCTTTAGATAGTATAATACAAGTTGCTGGTAGAACTAATAGAAATTATAATAACCTACAACCATGTAATATTGATATATACAAAATATTAGATGAAAAAAATCAAAGGTATTTTTATTCATATATTTACGATAAGATTTTAACTGAAAATACTATAAATATGATATTAGAAATTAATTCCAACGAAATATATGAAAAAGATTTTTATAATATATACGAAATTTATAATAATTTACTAATAAACAAGGTTTCTAAAGATGTTAGTTATGAACTAATTAATTATGTAAAGGAATTGAATTTCAGTAATATTAGTTTATTTAATTTAATCGAGCGGAAGTATATAGAATATCCTATTTTTATTGAGATTGATGAAAATGCCGTAAATATCTGGCAAGAATATTGTGATATCATTTCTAATTTAAAAAAGGGAAAAGATTATTATAAGCAAAGAGAAAGGTTTTTAAAAATAAAATCAGAATTCTATTCATATGTTATAAATGTTTCTTATACATATGCTAAAGAAAATTTACCTGTAGAAAATAATGGCTTTTTATATGTGTGTAATTCTATGCTTGAAAATTATTATGATAAAGAAACAGGTTTTATACCTAAAAATGAAGATTTATTATTATTTTGATTATTTTTATTTTAATTTGTTTATTTTTAATTATCTGTAGCGTTTTGGGTTATATAATTTCATTATGGATATATTTAAAGACTATTTAAAAGAGGATTTGGATTTTTATAGTAATAATGAGGAGATAAGGATAATGGGGGTTTTAGTTTGGTATTATTATGTTTGTCATAGACAAGTTTGGTTTATAAGTAGAAATATCAATTCTGATCAAGAAGACCCTTATTTAGAGGTTGGTCGAACAATTCATGAAATATTTTACACTAACGAAAAAAAAGAGTTTATATTTGAGAATATAAAGATAGATATTATAAGATTATCAGAAGAGAATACAGTAATAATTGGGGAAATAAAAAAAAGTTCGAAGTTTATAAAGCCGGCAATCATGCAGGTAGCTTTTTATTTATATACTCTAAAAAATATTATACCTACCTTAACTGCTAATTTATTGATACCGTTAGAGAAAAAAAATATAAAAGTGGAATTAACTCCTGAGCTAGAAAAGGAATTAAAGGAATGTATAGATTCTATAACTAATATTATAAAAAATGAAAAGCCACCTAAATTTAAGAAAATAGTTTTTTGTGAAAAATGTGCTTATAGATTCTATTGCTTTAGCTAATTATTATTTAAATTACTTTATATATGAGGATAAAATTAACGTTTTATTCTGATAGAAATATCATTTTACCGGTTCATTACAATTATGTTTTACAAAGCTTTATTTATAAGAATATAATTGATCCAAATTTATCTGAATTTATTCATAACAATGCTTATTCATATAATAAAAGAAAGTTTAAGCTTTTTGTTTTTTCTAAAATATTTCCTAAAGGCATTATTCAAAACAAAATGATTAATATAAATAAGGAGTTTTATTTTTATATTTCTTCTGTTTTAGATGATTTGTTAGCTAATTTAGCTAAATCTTTTGTACTAAATGAAAAATTTATATTATTTAAAAATGTTATTTATCTTAAATCTATTGAAGTTATTAAGTATCCTACTGTTTTTAATGATTCATGTATAAAAGGGGTATCTATAAGGTTATTGTCTCCTATAACTGTTTATAGTACTTTAAGTAATGGAGGAAGTTTGAAGAAAACTTATTATTATTCTCCTTTGGAGAAGGAATTTTATAGGCTTATAAAACTTAATTTATTAAAGAAGTATAATTCTTTTTATTTAGCTAATTTGAATGAAGATAATTTTAATTTTAATTTAGAATTAGGTTCTTTTGATTATAAGAGGCATTGTAGGGTTATAATGTATAAAGGTGATTATGTGATAAAGGGGTTTTATGGTAATTTTTTTATTAGTGGGGATAGAGATATTATAAAGTTTGCTTACGATGTAGGTTTAGGAGCTAAGAATTCTCAAGGATTTGGTATGTTTGATATCCTTTAATACTAAAAAACTTTGAATTAATTGGACTTTAAATTAATGGGGTAGGTTTATGTATTTAGTTATGGTTTATGATGTGTCTGAGGAAAGAGTATCTAAGGTTTTAAAAGTTGCTAGAAAGTATCTTAACTGGATTCAGAATTCTGTTTTGGAAGGTGAGATAACTGATGCTAACCTGTTAAAATTAAAAAAAGAATTGAAGGAAGTTATTGATGAAAATTATGATTCTGTTATTTTTTATATATTACCTAATAAAAAAAATTTAATTAGAGATAATATGGGGGTATTGAAGAATTCTGATTTTAATATAATTTAGTTAAAGTTAAAAATAAAGATAATGGGAAATGAGGAAACCACTTTTTATTTTTAAGGATGGTTATTTAAAAAGAAAACAAAATACTATATATTTTCAAGAAAGTACTCAACGTAATATTGAAGAGCTTGATAATATTGAAAAATTTGATGATAATCATCTAGATAATTGTGAAGATAAGATACAGATAGTAAGGATTTAAATAATCAGAATCAAAGATCTTCTAAGAATATTAATAAAAAATATATTCCATTTAATGCTATTAACGAGATACATATATTTTCTAATAGTTTTTATATAACTAAAAAGTTTTTGGATTTTGTTTCTAAGCATAATATTTTGGTTCATTTTTATAATTATTATGGTTATTATGAGGGTACGTATTATCCAAGGGAATTTTATAATTCTGGTTTTATTCTTTTAAAGCAGGTTGAGCATTATTTAGATACTAATAAAAGGGTTTTTTTAGCCAAGGCGATTACTATTGGAGCTATTCTTAATAGCTTACGGATTTTGAATTATTACAAAAATAGGGGATATGATTTAGATTATGAGATATCTTCTATATCGATTTTTTTAGAGAAAGTTAATGGATGTAAGAATATAGAGGAGTTAATGGCTTATGAAGGGAATAGTAAGGCTATTTATTATAGAGCTTTCAATAAAATTATGAGGAATGAGGATTTTTATTTTGATAAGCGTTCAAAACGCCCGCCTGCTGATAAAATTAACGCTTTGATTAGTTTTGGTAATTCTTATTTGTATAGTATTTGTTTGAGTGAAATATATAGGACTCATTTAGATCCTAGGATAGGTTTTTTACATTCGGCTACCTATAGAAAATTTTCTTTGAATCTGGATATTTCTGAAATATTTAAGCCTGTTATTGTTGATAGAACTATTTTTACTTTAGTTAATAAGAAGATTATATCAGCAGATGATTTTAATGAGGATTTAGGTATTACTTATTTGAATGAGGATGGAAAAAAGAAGTTTATAAAATATCTTGAAGAAAGGTTAAATACTACTATAAATTTAAAAAAAATAAATAAAGTTAGTTATAGGAGGGTAATTAGGATGGAGTTATATAAGTTAGAGAAACATTTGATAGGTGAGGAGGATTTTGAGCCTTTTGTTAGTGATTGGTAGTGAAATTGATAATAATAGAAATAATAGAATTGTGATAAAACAAGGGAATTGTAGATAAAACAATGTGGATGATTTTTGATAATGATGATTTTTTATAATAAGGAAATTGATTTTTGATATAGGAGATGTATGAGAAGTGTATTTAAGGAAGTGTATTTAAGGAAGTGTATTTAGGGAAGTGTATTAGAGGATGAATAGTAATTTTTTAGAAGATGTGTTAAAAATATTGACAAAAGTCAATAAAAATGTTTCCGTCGATCGATTTTTATTTGTTAAAAAAATATTACAAAATTGTTAATTAAATTTTTACAATTGTTTATTCTTTTATTTTCAAGGGATTGATTATGCTTATGTAGTTTCTTATTTTTCAATGGTTTTCTTTATGTATTGATGTTTTTATCTTGGTATTACTAGTTTCGTCGATCCCTTAGGAGTTTTGGGGGTATCTCCGATCGACGGAAATTTTTTATTATTTTTTAAGAAGGATTTTTTTATTTCTTATTTAATTTTATTATAGAAAGTAAAAAATTTACTTTACGGGTTTTAGCCTACCTATAAGGAATTGAAACTTATTGTGCTATAATCTATTACTATACTCATAACTCATAGTAGAAGTTATTGTTTTAGCCTACCTATAAGGAATTGAAACTTTTCCCCTGCCTGCAGGGAGAGAATTTTTTTATTTTTTATGTTTTAGCCTACCTATAAGGAATTGAAACCTAATTTCAATAAACTCATACTTTCCTCCTTACTCCGTTTTAGCCTACCTATAAGGAATTGAAACATAAGCTCAACTAGGAAAAAATCCCAATCCAAGGAGGTTTTAGCCTACCTATAAGGAATTGAAACTCCAGTCAACGAGATCTTCCTCAAAAAGGAAGATCTCGTTTTAGCCTACCTATAAGGAATTGAAACTCTCTATCCCTATTCCATCCCTATACTATCTCTATTCGTTTTAGCCTACCTATAAGGAATTGAAACGTAAGTATAAGGAAGAGATTAGAGATAAGATACGAATGTTTTAGCCTACCTATAAGGAATTGAAACAAGGTAGGGGTTGCAAAACCCCTACCAAAGAAAGTTTTAGCCTACCTATAAGGAATTGAAACAAATATTCTCTTTTAAGTTTTGTTTTTGTTGCTAATAGTTTTAGCCTACCTATAAGGAATTGAAACGAACTATAACTGTATTTAATGGCATAAAAACACTGAGTTTTAGCCTACCTATAAGGAATTGAAACAGTTAATGGAGAGAAGAGATATGAAGGAATTGAATTTAAGATGTAAGCTAATAACCCCAATGTTTATGGCTGGCTCAGATAAAGAGACCACAGAACTAAGACCTACAGAATTTAAAGGGATGATGCGGTGGTGGTGGAGAGCAATAAAAGCTGAGGATAATATCCAAAAATTAAAAAAAGAAGAAGCAGAAATTTTCGGTAGTATAGAAAAAGAAGGTAAGAGTAAATTATACATAAGAATTTTAACTGAATTAAATGAATCCGATAAAATAGACTATCAACTTTTGCCACATCATAAAAGGAATTATTGTACAATCGACGAAAAAATAAATTGTAAGAAAGCATTTGAGAGAAAAGCAGTAAAACCAGAAAAAGAAATACAAATTGTTTTTTTTGTTACTCAAGAAAATCTTTATTGGATAGAAAATTTAATTTACTTAGCATTTATTTTGGGTGGTTTTGGAAAACGCTCAAGAAGAGGTTTTGGAAGTTTTGAAATAATTTACCCCAAAAAGGAAATAAAAAGTTTAAATGATATCCTTATTTTATTAAATGGAATAAATAACGGAAGATATGAAATTGCGAATTCAAAAATTATAAATAATGTTCAAGCAATTATAAATAAAAAAATACATCAGTTACAATACCCATGGATACAAGAAATTATACTAAGTAACAGAGAATTTAGGAATTATAATGAATTTTTAGAATTTATCGGGAATGTATCTCATAAATATAAGGATCCTTCATTAGGCAACGCAAACCCACGAATGGCTTCCCCAGTTTATGTCTCTGGAGTTATTACAAAAGGGAAATTAAAACCCATAATCACTATATTAAACCCTGTATTCCCTAAAAATTACCCAGAATGTAATTTTAATGAACAAAAAAATTTTATTAAGGAGTTGGTCAATGAATAGCAATAATAATAATTTTTTAGAAAAGCTTAAATCGATCCTTCATGACCCAGTTGATAAATGTTTTGAGATTGTAACTCATGAAAAAAGGGCTGAGCAATATGCTGAAAAAATTGGGATAAGTAATTTAAAAGAATCAAAAGGTTCAGACTTGATTGCTTCTTGTATGGAGAGAAGTTTGCTTCCAAAAGAAAAAAAGATATATCAAAAGTTTAATGAAATAAGACATCCTTTATCTGAAGGAAAGTTAGAATTTACACTATCTATTGATAAAGATGAAATTTTTAGTTCTATAGAAGAGGTTTTTTTAAACCTTGATTTGTTAAATTATGACGATAAACGTAAGTTCTTTTATATGTGGCGAAATCTTGAAGATGAAATTTTTTCAGTTTTAAAAGATAAAGAAAATCACAAAATATGGCTAAAATATCTCCCTATATTACCAGCTGACACAAGGATCCCAGACCATTCTATCTGGGAACATCTAAAAATCACTTCAACACTAAACGCTTTCTGGAATGAAAAAGATAAAATCTTATATCAAAACAATTCTCTTTTTCTTTTTACTATAGGACCTGTCCAATCTTTTATTTCTCAAGCAAGAAAAACTCAAGATTTTTATATGGGGAGTTTTATCCTATCATATTTAACTTTTGTTGCAATCAAAGAAATTATAAATCACTTTGGACCAACATCTATAATTTACCCTGATTTATATAAACAGCCACTTATAGACTGGCTTCTTGAAGAAGATGAAAAAGAACAAAAAATACCATTAAGAAATTCATATTCTCCTTTTGTTGATCTACCAACCATTCCAAACAGATTTGTGGCAATTATTCCTTTAACTGATGAAAGTAAATTAAAGGAAATTGCTCAAAAAATGAAAGAAAAAATTCAAAGTGAAATAAAAGCTGCAAAAGAAAGGATTTTAAATGAGTTAAATTTAACTTTAACAGAATACCAAAAGAATATATTTGATAACCATTTGAGTGATTTTCCTCAGATCTATTGGGTTTCTGTACCCTGGAAGATTAAAAACAGAGATTTAGCTATTGATGACTTAACAAATTTTATTGAAAAAAACGAAATAGATAAATGGAAGGAAATATTTAAATTTGCACAAGAAACAGGAGAAAATCCTCCTAATATTGGAATATTATATCAGCTTTTTTATACAGTTCTTGAAAAATTTATTGGTGCAAGAAAAAATTTAAGAGAATTTAATTATTTTGAAGAAAAAGGAAGAAAATGTTCACTCTGTGGAGAAAGAAATGTCTTATTTTATAGGGAAGAGAAAAACCCTCAAAGATTTTCAAGATATAATCCCATAGCTATCAATCTAAAGGATATTAAAGAGTTTCCAAGGAAATATCTATCTGATGGAGAAGGATTATGTGGATTGTGCTTTTTCAAAAGAACTTTTGACGCTTATTTAAATACTTTAGCTGGGAAAATGAACGAGAAATTTAAAGATTTTGGTTTTCCTTCAACAGCTGAGATTGCTGCTTCTGATTTTAAAGAAAGAGCATTAAAAGAAGCTAAAGAAGATATGGAAAGCTACATAAAAGAGATGTTAAATAAAAAACTCCCTGAAGGAACTCCCTTGCCTAAATTAAAAGAAAGTTTGACTAAAAACCTTGAAGGAGAATACTTTTTTGAAGAGAATTTAAAGAAAGAATTTATCAAAAAAGAATTGGGATTAGAAATAAGTGATGAAGAAATAGAGAAACTAAAAAGATGTTTGAAGTCTATAAAAGATAAGATTGGCAACCCAAATCCATACTATGCTGTTATTTATCTGGATGGAGATAACATGGGACGTTGGCTTTCAGGGGAACTTTTACCAAATATTGAATATGCTTATAATAGCAATACATGGGTAAAACTACCTGAAGCCTTTAAAAAAGACTTGCAACAAAAAATAGGCAAAAAGTTTCTAACTCCTGCTATTCATTCAGCTATTTCAAGGGCCTTGAAAAATTATGCCATAGAGTTTGTAAGAAAAATTGTAGAAGAAGAGCATCTAGGAAAGCTAGTCTATGCAGGTGGTGATGATGTCTTCGCTTTTGTTAATTTGAAAGACTTGATGGATGTGATAGAAAAACTAAGGTGGGCTTTTTCAGGACATATTAAAGTTAAAAATAATAAAATTAACGTAGATATTAATCAAACAAGTGGTTTTGTTCTAAAGGAAGATATTTATTATTTAACAATGGGTAAAAATGCAACTTGTTCAATGGGGATTGTAATTGCTCACTATAAGGAACCATTAAAACTTGTAATTGATAAAGTTTATAAAATGAAGAAAAAAGCCAAATCCCAAGGAAAAAATAGATTCGCAATTTCATTAATAAAGAAATCTGGGGAAGAAAGAGTTTCTGTATTTGAATGGATAATTAAAACAAATGGAAAATTTGAGTTAATAACAGATTTAATGAAAGGGATAAAAGAAATGATGAACCCAGATACTAAACAATATATTTCACATGGATTTGTACAGAAATTTAAAATGGAATTTATAAAACTCAAAAATAATACAGAAGATTCATTAGGATATTTATTGTGTAATGAACAAATTGCTAAAACAGAACTTAAAAGACTTGCTATTAGAGCATACAATGGAGAAAAAAAGAAAAAGAAAGAATTTTGTATTGAGTTTCACGATAAAGTATGGAAGCTATTTGTTGCATCAGGTATGAATATTGACAATTTTTCTAATATCATTGAAATTTTATCTTTTATCAATAAGGGAGATTAATATGTGGTATAAAATTATTCCTAAGGATACTTTATTTTTTAGAGATGGAAAACCCTTTACTATGGGTTCAGAAACCTGGGGAGAAACTATTTTCCCACCTTATCCATCTACAGTTTATGGAGCAGTAAGAAGTTGGCTAATTTTTGAAAGAGGAAGTTTAAAAGATTTTCTTGATGGTAAATTTGAAGAAGATCTTGGGACAAAGAATAAAAAAGGAGCACTTTCTATTAAAGGGCCTTTCTTAATGACAGACGAATTAAATTTTGTGCCTCCTCTTGATTTAGTTATAATCAAAGATAAAGAAAATACTAAAGATAAAGATAAATTATATCCCCTATATCTACTAAACAAACCAGAAATTTTTATTTCTGACTATCCTTTAGAAAATATTTTAATATGGCAAAAAAGAGAACAAGTAGAAGAAGCAGAGGGTTATATGACTCTTATTTATTTGAAAACTTATCTAAAAGGAGAAGATAGCATTAGAATTTTAAGGCAAAAGGAATTTTTTATTCATGAACCTAAAATTGGAATTGCAAGAGAAAAATTAACTTGTACTGCAAAGGAAGCTCATCTTTATAGAGTTCCAATGATAAGACTAAAAAATGAAGTTTCTATTTTAATAAAAATTGAAGGTGTAAAGAATATTCCTCAAGAGGGAATAATACAATTAGGAGGAGAAGGTAAAACCGCAAAAATTCAAAAAATTATTGATCTTACAATGGGAATAGAAAATACAATGGGAATAGAAAATATTGATATTGATATAAGTAATGGAATGTTCAAAATATATTTTGCTACACCTTCTATTTTTGAAAACGGATGGTTACCAAAATGGATAGACACAAAAACTTTTAAAGGAGAATATAAAGGAATAAATCTACAACTTATAGGTGCTTGTATTGGAGAATATAAGCTTATTGGTGGTTGGGATATTGCTAATAACAACCCAAAGCCGATGCGAAAAGCTATTCCAGCTGGTAGTGTATATTATTTTAGGATACTTGATAATATCAATATAGAGAAAATTATGGAGGCGTTTCATTTTAAGAACATTTCCGATATATTTCCAGAAGAAGGCTTTGGTTTGGCTTTAATAGGAGTGGTGTAAATATGAAAATAATAACGATGCTTGGAACATCTCTTTTTGAAAATTACTTTAAGGATAATGATAATACAACTATTAAACAATATTACGAGGACTTAAAAGATAAAAGAGCAAATGAATACGAAAGAAATAAAGAAAGAATTGATAAAATAAAAGATGCAATTCAAAAATGGATTAAGCAAAAAGCAAATGAAGCTTATAAGATATCAGCAGAAGTTAAAAGTTTAAAAAAAATATCAGAAGAACTCAATGAAGATTTAGAAGTCTATCTTTTAGCATCTGATACAGTATTGAGTAAATTGGCAGGAGAAATATTAAAAGAATGTATACCTGAAATTATACCTGCATGTAATATTGAGCAGTTGAAAATAATTGAAAATCTTCAAATTTGGGATAGAAAAGATTTTAATAAAGGGATGAGTAATCTTATATATGAAATTTATAGAATTTCTGGGTATTATTGGGAAAATATCATAATTAATATAACTGGAGGATACAAAGCTACAATTCCTTATCTTACGATATTAGCTCAGTTAAATCAATGTCCAATATATTATATTTTTGAAGATACAAATGCTTTGATTAAAATACCAAATATTCCTTTTTCTGTAAGTTGGATAAATTGCGATGAAATCAAAAGTTATTTTCAAGAATTCCAAAAACTTGAAAAAGGAATTGATAATAAAAGCGATTACGAGAAGCTAAAACAAAGTGATTTTTATACAAAATATAGTTATCTTATCTGGGAAGCTGAAGAAACTTTAGCAGAACTTAACCCTATCGGTAAAATTATCTTTGAAAAATGTAAAAGTTATACTATATTAGTAACTGAAGAAGTGCATGAAAAAATACAAAAAAACAAAGATTTAAAAAGGTTATTTAAAGATAAATTCTGGAAAAAAGAGATAAGAGAAAGCAAAACGGAAAATAAAAATGGACATTTTGTATATGATGACGGGGATAATCAATTGAGAATATTTTATAGAAAAAAAGATAGGTTGTATGTATATGCAGTTTTTGATGACCACAAAGAATATGAATTATATTTAAAGCAACCGTATAGTGAAGAAATATTAAACAAGCACAAATTTAAAGAAATCCTAATTAAGGAGGAGGAAGACGATGTTTAAAAAGGTCCAGCCATTTTTCATAATTGTAGAAACACCTCTTCATGCAGGAAGCGGTTCCGAATTGGGAATTGTTGATTTACCAATTCAGAGAGAAAGACATACTGGATATCCAAAAATTGAAGCCTCGGGATTAAAAGGATCCATAAGGGAAGCATTTGAAGAAAATAATCCAGAAATAGAAATTAATTCAAATAAAATAAAGGCAAGAGAAAAAATAAAATATAAAGAAGACGGTAAAGAAAAAGAAGCAGGAGATTATCTTTCCCTTGTATTTGGTCCAGAAGAAGGAGAAACTCATGCAGGAGCTATCGTATTTACAGATGCAAGAATTCTACTTTTCCCCCTTAAATCTCTAAAAGGAGTTTTTGGTTGGATAACTTGTCCCGATATCCTTGAAAGACTTAAAGAAGATTTAAAATTAGCTGGAATTCAACTTCTTATAGATGGATTTTCGGGTCTTGAGAATACATATTCGCAAAACTCGAATCTGATAATCTCTTCAAAAGTCGTTTTTGAAGAATACACATTTCAGGTAAAGCCGAATGAAAAAACCGCAAAACTTGCTAAATGGCTTTCTGAAAAAATATTCCCTAAAAAAGGGAATAATGATCCATATAAATACTGGAGAGAAAAACTTGAAAAAGACCTTGTTATTCTTTCAAATGATGATTTCAAAGAATTTGTAAAATCATCTACAGAAATTATTACAAGAACAAAGATTGATGCAAAAACTGGTACAGTCCAATCTAGTGCATTGTGGACAGAAGAATATCTTCCAACCGATACTATTCTTTACTCTCTTGTAATGGCCTCTTCTATAAGAGTGGAAAAGAAAGAAATGAAAGGACTACTTGCTGGAAGTGATTCTGTTAGGGAAGCGGAAAATGTGATAGAGTTTTTTAAAAAAGGCTGTCCCGAGGTTCTTCAAATAGGAGGAAATCGAACCATTGGGAAAGGTCTTGTAAGAATCGGATTTTTGGAGGAGGTTAAAAATGAGCAAGGAAAGTGAAATAAAAAAACTTGAACAAGGTAGAGCTGAATATGCTTATAGGTGTGTAGAACAGGTAACGTATAAGTTAAATGAAAAAGGAAAAAGAGAATATCGGTCCTATGTAAAAAAAATTCCTACTATGATTCTTTTAAATGGTCTTGGACAGACCCTTGCCTTTGTGAAGGCTAAAGCAAAAGATGGAAATGCTTATAAATTATTGTATAATCAGATAACCGAATATATGAAGAGCAACTCAACAATAAGAATTCAAATGCCTCCTGATAAAAACGAGCTTATTGAATGGGTTATAAGTTGTGATAGCAGGGAATACCGCTGGATAACTCAGGAATTGCTTGCCTTTTTGAACTGGCTTAAAAGGTTTGCTGAAGGAATGATAGAGGAGGAAGAAGAATGAATCACCTTATTAAGTTACCAATAGAAAGAAATAGATACTTTCCTAGGGATACTTATGAAATCTTTAGGGCTTGCAAAATTTCAGAAAACTTTTTCTACTTTTTTAACATGTCAGATATCATTGAGCAAAATGGACAGCTATCAAAAATTAGAATTAATCAGGAAATTAAAAAATTTAAATGGAACGCTGATCTTATTAAAAGTTTAGAACAAAGAAAAATAACAGTATTAAAAAATTCTGGGTTGAAAATAAAATATTTTTCAGCAAAACTTTGCTGGCGGATGATTATTGGACTTGGTGCTTCTCATCCCCAGGAAACATCAATGACTCTTCATCACATATATGGAGTACCTTATATTCCTGGGAGTGCAGTAAAAGGTGTAACGAGGCACTGGGCAGTTTTAATATTTGCCGATATATGGGCTAAGAGTAATAACATGAAAATACAAGAAGCAATTGAAAAAGTTTCAGAAAAATTAGACAATGGAGATGAAAAAGTTTATTTTTCTATAGATGATATTAATTTAGATGGTGTTACTTTTAAAAATTTAATTGAAATCTTTGGTACTCAAAAACAGAAGGGAAAAATAATTTTTTTTGATGCATTTCCTATAGATGAGATAAAATTAGAAATTGATATCATAAACCCGCACTATCCTAATTATTATAGTGAAAATTCTCCTCCTGCAGACTGGCAAAGTCCAAAGCCGATAAAATTTCTTACTGTTGAAAGAACTATGTTTTCTTTTTACTTAGCATCCAAAAGAGAAGATCAAGGTTTACTAAATATTGCTGAGAGGTTATTAAAAGAAGCTCTAAAAAATTATGGTATTGGTGCAAAAACATCTCTTGGATATGGAGTTTTTGCCGTTTAAAAAGTAGGTAACTATGAAAGAGTTTTATATTATAAATATAATAACCAATTTTTAAAGAAAGAATAAGAGAAAGATCTGTTGAGCTAAAAAACTTTCTTACAAAACCTGAAGAATCTAATAACCAAATAGATATCTATTTTGTAGGAACAAAAAATTCTCATAATTAAATATATATGAGATATCTTGAAAAAATTATGAAGGAAATAGGTTCTTGGTTATTTTATGAAAAAGAAAGAGAAAAAAACTTTTATTAAAGGTATTTTAGATATTGGATCAATTTATAAAAGTTACTAGAAAAGGGAAAATGAGGGGGATAAGGTTTATTTTAATTCCCATGGCTGGTTTTAAAGCTTATGTGGTTATAATGCTTTTTGTAGGCTTAACTAAATGGTGAGGTTTATTGTATTCATAGGGATTTAAAAATCCCATAATTTTACCACTGCTTTTTTATTTCCTTAAGGGAAGAGCCAAAAAAAATAGAAATACTTATAGCTAAATCTGAAAAACGTATTATAGGTAAAGAATTTTATAGGTTATTAAGTGAATTCGAACGTAAAATCAAAAGGTTAACTTATTATGGTTTAGCTGAATATGAATTAGATACTAACAATAAACCATTTAGAATTTGGAATTATCAATAAGGGGAAGTTTATTTTTAAACAATAAAGAGTGTAATTGTTTTATACACTTTGTCAACATCCTTTCGTGAACTTTTTTCTCTTTAATTTGATATTTAAACTCTTTAAACATTTATAGTTAGATTTTTTAATGTGAATTAGGGGACTTTTATACATTTCTTTTTGTCTTTTAAGAAAGTACAGCATAAGAAATTTGGAATTCCAATTAAATTTTGCTAAAACATTAATTGCCTATTAAAAGTACAAAACTTTGAATATATATATCTTATAGCCAATTATTGATATATAAGAATATCAACCATAAATATTACAGAAAATATTTAAATGGGGTTTAGAATTCTATATAGGATTTTATAGTTTATGCGAGATTTTAAGTATAGACAAAGGGAAAATATGAAAATTTATTTGAACCTTAGGCAAGTAATAAATAATTTTGAAAATGATTTTTATGAGATCTGTATATGTTTAATAATGCACAGTTTAATAATGTAAAAATATCAAAGTTAGATAGATAGATTTTACTTGATAGATCTACTGGTTGGAAATAAAATCTAATTTAAGTAAAGGGTTCTTTATAAAATTGAAAAAAGAGATTATTATTAGTTTTAAATAAGTTTTTCAAAATAACTATAAGGAATTGAAATTTTAAGTAATTTTTTTGTTCAATAATTTCCAACTCTAGTTTTTAGCTTACCTATAAGTAATTTAACCGATTTTTTTGAGCTATAGTGAAATAATATTTTTAAAATTCCAATATTAACTTATAGAGTATATGTTTTAGCTTAGCTATGAGGAGTTTGAACCTTTAACAAAAGACAATAAAAGTACTCTGTTAAGTTATTATGTTTATTTAGTTTCTTGTTTTTCAATGGTTTTTTTATGTATGGATGTTTTTGACTTGGTATTACTGGTTTTGTTAATTCCTTAGGGGGTTTGGGGTATGTCATTTTTACAGAAAATTTTTATAATTTTTTAATGCTTTATCATTTTTTAAGAAGTGTTTTTTTATTTTTTATTTAATTTCAATTATAAAAAGTAAAAAAATTTATTTTTACGATTTTAGGTTACTTATAATGGGATTAAAAAAAAGAGTTCACGTAGGATATTTTGATTAGCTAGGTAAATAACTGATAAATCAATTAAATTAATAGATTTAAAAAGGGGGAAAAACTAGATGGATGTTATTAACCAAAAAGAACCTATAGATATAAGCTCAGAAAAAAGTTAATGTTATGGGGAATAATTATTGAATTTTTAACTGGTGGAGTTGCCAGAGCTTTGGAAAAAATAAAATTTGAAGGGGATACTATCGTTTTTTTATCTCTATTTTTATTAGGTATTTTAGACATTGTTATGCATATTTATGGAGTTTATAAATTTTCTATAAAAGTAAATGACACAAAAATGAAAACTAATGTCGTTATTTTTTGACATTCTTAGATTAATTGGTTTTTTATTTGTATTTTCTGGATTCTTGGGAATTGCTTTAGCTACTTTGGGAGGAGTTTTTTACCTTTTAATCCTTTTTGGAGGATTATTAGCTATTTTATGAATAATTTTATACATGATTTCTTTTTATTTTATGGGAGAATACTTAATACCAGCATACCTCTATAAAATTATTTGAAGCGTGTGGAAGATTTATGAAATGGGGAGTATTTACAATTGTTATTCTTATAGGAACACTTTTGATTGGTATCTCTTATTTAGGTTCTATCTTTGCTTTTGCTAAATTACCTAATACTTTAGATATTAAACAAACCTAAAATTAATAACTATTTGTCAAAAAATGTTAAAATGGGTATAAAGTTAAAAAAATTTTAGCCTACCTATAAAAAATTGAAACAAAGATTACGTTTGTTATATGATGTTTTAGCCTACCTATTAAGGAATTGAAGTAATTGAAAAGAAGATGAAATTGAAATAAAAAAATAAAAAATAAAAAATGAAAAATGAAAAAAAACAGGAGTGTTGAAACCCCTACCTCACACAAAACCCCTAAAATTTTTAAAAATTACTTTTTCATAAGCATAGCAAAAACCATTCTATAACCCTTTGTAGTCTTATCCAAAACAACACCTACAGCCTTCCCAAAATTAACATTCTTTATAAAATTATTATGTAAAAATATATAAGGGTCAATAGGAAAATGAACCCTTAAAAACTCCAAAAATCGCTGCGCAGAAGGAGACAAAATAACCATATCCTTAGATAATGGAGACTTCTCAGCTGCTTTCAGCTGCGCTAATGTTAATGGATCTAACTCCTCAATCTCCTCAGTATCACTAACAGCATCAGGCTTATACCCTGGAACTCTCGTTAATTGCTGACTATATAAATTCAATAACTGATCCCTGTTTATATTCTGATCCATACCAAAAACACCCCTCCTATTAATTAAAATATCTTAATTAAACTACCATTAATTTCACTATCTAATTTATACTCCTAAAAAGTTAAAAAAATATTAAAAGATTGTTAAAAATTTTTTAATAAAATTAAATTTAATCTAACAGCTTAACAATGGTTACCCCAAAACTACCTTCTCTTTCATCAGCAAAATAGAAATCCTTAACCATTAAATTCTTTCTCTTTAAATCCCTTAAATAATCCCAAACCATCTTAGATAGAACCTGACCTTTACCGTGAATTATCTTAACCCTTCTTAACTTTGCTAAAAACGAAGTTCTAATAAATTCATCCACCTTCTTTTTAGCCTCTAAATAACTATCACCTCTTATACTTATCTCATAAACACTATAATCTTCATAATAATCCTTATTTTTATCTATATTTTTATAACTTTTGCTTAAATTTTTATTAATTTCATTACTAAGTTTATCTTTTTTCCTTAAAATCTTAATATCACTTTTATCTACTTGATAATTTATCCCATCTGATTTAACTAATACTTTGTTTTTTAATATATCAATAACTTCTGCCTCTAAATTTAAAGAATTTACAAAAACAACATCCCCTATATTTATCCCCTCGTTAATAACCTTATTAATATCCTTATTATTAATATTGTCAATTATATTTTCAGCATCATTAATATAAGCTAAATCATAATTCTTTATAGATTTTAATTTACTTTCAATTTTGTCGAGTTTATTCTTAGATTTTAAAGAATTTAATTCTTTTTCCCAAGAATCTACTAACTCTTTTACTTTATTAGTGAATACTTCCTTTATCTCGTTATAAGCTTTAAAATATGCATTTTTATAAGCATCTTTAATTATAGTAGCTTTTAAATCCTCTATTTTTTTAAATTCATTATTTAATTCTTCTTCTTTTTTCTTTAAATTACTAATAGTAATATTATATTCATTTATTTTTTTGATATACTCTGAGAAGGCGTAAGCAGAATCTTTAAAATTATTTTGGATTAATTTATTTAAAATCTCATAAGCATTGGTTATAATCTGATTTTTTAAGCCTAATTTAGCAGCTATCTCAATCCCTAAGCTATTAGCAAAAGTATTATAAATTAACTTATACCTACTTTGTAAATTCTGGTAATCAAAATCAATAGAGGCATACTCTATTTCTAAACTATTATTTAATATATGCTCCTTTACTTCATCATAATGGGTAGAAAAAATAATATAAACGTTATCATATTTAAGGAATTCATTAATTAAGGAAATAGTTAAAGCAGCAGCTTGTAAAGGATTGGTTCCACTTACCCCCTCATCTAATATTATTAAAACTCTCTCATCTTTTGCTTTGTTTTCTAAATAACTTATTATCTCATTCCAATAGGACACATGAGAAGAAAAAGTACTTAAATTAGCCTCTAAATCTTGAAAATCACTAAACTCAAAAAATATCTTGTCAAATTTAGGGAACCTACAATACTTACAAAAAACTAGTAAATCTAAATTATTAAAAATACTTGCTAAAACTAAAGATTTCATTAGAGTTGTTTTCCCACTAGCATTAGGCGCAGTTATTAATATAGCCTTCTTATTTAAATAAAAATCTACTTCTACACAATCCTTTACTATAGGATTTATCAAACCCTTTATTTCTATCTTATTATCCTTATTCTTATCATCATAACTACACTTACTAAAAACATTACTTAATTTATAATAATTTTCTAAAAAGGATAAAACACTAACTATCTTGAATGCCTTATTTAAATTATTTAAATCTTTTGTAATTTGATTATAAATATTTATTAAAATTTTTTGGATTTCTTCTTGTTCTAAGGATATAAGCATGGTTAATCTATTATTAAAAGGGATAATAAAATTAGGCTCAAAAAATGCAGTCTTATGAGTTGAAGAATAATCCTGAATTATCCCATCTAAAAAATTTATATACTGATTATTTAATAAAATCACATACCTGTTATTCCTTAATGTTATATCCCTTGAATTTAAATACTGTTCATTTTTATCTATAAATTCCTTTAGTTTTAATGGAATAAGATTATTTAAATTTCTAATTTCATTTCTTATCTCTTTTAATTTAGAGGTTGCACTGTCTTTGATATAACCTCTTAAATCAATGGAATTATCTAAAAAATAATAAAGCTCCTTAAAATCAGAACTCCTTATAAAATTAGCTAAATTTTTAAAAGTACTTAAAGCATTAGTATTTAATAATTTTGTTTTTATTTTGCTTTTTAAGTCTAAAAAATCTCTTAAAAAATAAAAGAAATTAACTAAAGAATCTATGTTAAAAATACTATACTTAGGCTTAAGAATAAATTCTAGTTTGTCAAAATCCACATACTTTACATAGTTATCAAAATCACTATTAAAATTATCACTAATAAAAAAAATATGATATATCCCACTTTCATTTACGCTAACACTAAAATTCTTGTTCTCTTTTTGAAATAAATAAAACTCATAAGCAATATCACTAAAATTTATTAATATCTTCTCATTTAATATTAACCTATAAATAATTTCTAAAAAAGTTATACAATATTTATTCGAAATATTCTCTAATTTGTTTTTTATTAGATTTAATTCTTTAAACTCAGTATATCTCTTTTTCATAGTTTTTGGTTTTCTCAATATTTATTTTAAATAAAATCTTTACTACTCCTGTTATTATTCTATAAATTGTTAAAAATAATAAATTATTAAAAATAATAAATTATAAAGGATATTTTTAAGGTTTTGTATAAGATAATAAATAGGATGTTATATTATTCTGTTTATTATTTAGGATGTAGAGTAAATCAATCTGAAATAGAATCTTTTGAAGATAAACTCTTAGAACTGGGATTTAAGCCTTCATTAGATGGTAAAGCTGATATCATTATATTTAATACCTGTGCAGTTACCAATAAAGCTGAAAAAGAATCATATAGATTAATAAGAAGAATATTTAAAGAAAACCCTAATTCGAAATTATTTATAACCGGCTGTATCGTACCACTTAATAAATCTTTAATAGAACAAGTAAAAGATAAAATAATTAATCAAGACCAAAACCTAATTAACTATAAAGATAATCTCTTTATTATTTCTTCCTTAAATAAACACCAATTAATAGATATTGTTAAGCAAGAATTTCGGGAATATGTTAATCATAACTGTCAAAATGGTAATATTAAAAATCTTAGATTTAAATATAATATAAAGGTTCAAGATGGTTGTGATCATTTCTGTACATTTTGTATAATCCCATATACCCGTGGAAGAAGCAGAAGCAAACCTATCCAACAAGTAATTAATGAAATAGAAAATATAAAAAGAAACCTATATTTAGCTTCAAAAGAATTAAATAACGAGGAAATAGGAGTAGAAATAGATTTAGTTGGAATATGCTTAGGAGATTATGGCCTAGATATTAACACTAATCTAACTAACTTATTAAAAGAAATATCTAAAGTTATAAAAGACACTAATATTATACTAAGATTAAGTTCCTTAGATTTAGCAACTATTGATGACGAATTGATTGAAGTAGTTTATAATAGTAATAATATTGCCAAATACTTTCACTTGCCTTTACAAAGCGGTAGCAATGAAATACTTAAATTAATGAAAAGAAACTACACTGTAGAAAAATATATCCAAACTATAAACAAAATTAAACAAATCCCTAACGTAGGAATTACTACTGATATAATAGTTGGGTTCCCTAATGAACAAGATCACCATTTTAACGAAACCTTACAAGTAGTAGATTATGTAAAATACCATAGGATCCACGTTTTCCCCTTCTCCTTTAGACCATATACTTATGCATATAATAAACTACGACATATAAAGTTAGATATAGATAAAATAAAGGAGAGGGAAAAAATATTAACTCAAAAAAGCTTAAATAATAGCTACGAATTTATTAAAACTAATCTAAACAAAGTCTTTAAAATTCTAATAGAACCTAATTCCTTAGGTTATACTCATAATTTTATCAGAGTTAAAACTGATATCAAAACAGATATCCCAATCCTAAAAGATATTAAAATAGAAGGAATTTATGAGCAAAAAACTAATTTTTATATAGCTAAAGGAACAACAACCAATAAATTTAAATCTAAAAATTTTATGCTTGAAATTGAAACTCCTGAAAATAAAAATGCTGAAAATCAAAATAATAAAATAAAAATTAAAGTCTAAAAAATAAAAAAGATAAAAAATAAAAAGTTGTTAAAGATGGATAAAATAAAGAAAGTTTTAATAGCAAATAGAGGGGAAATAGCTTTAAGGATTATAAGAACTTTAAAAGAAATGGATATAAAGACAGTAGCTATTTATTCTGAAGTAGATAAGGATTCTTTACATGTTCAGTTTGCGGATGAAGCAGTATGTGTAGGCAAAGACGAGGTTTCAAGTACTTACTTGAATATTCCTAATATAATAAGTGCAGCTTTATTAACTAAAAGTGATGCTATACATCCAGGTTATGGGTTTTTATCTGAAAATTATAAATTCGCGGAGATCTGTAGATCCCATGATATAATATTTATTGGCCCGTCTAGTGAAAATATAAGAGATATGGGAGATAAAATTAAAGCAAAAGAAATCGCTAAAAAATTAAATGTCCCTATTATCCCCTCTACTGATGCTATAAGGGATATAAATGAAGCTAAAAAATTTATCCAACAATATGGATTACCTGTTATAATAAAAGCTGCAGGTGGCGGCGGCGGTAGAGGTATGAGAATTATCCAAAACCTAAATGAATTAGAACAAAAATTTATACAAGCTACTAATGAAGCTAAGAATTTCTTCGGGAATCCTGATGTATATATAGAAAAACTTATAACTAACCCTAAACATATAGAAGTCCAAATAATAGGTGATAAAAAGCGACCATATCATCTTTATGAAAGAGATTGTACAGTTCAAAGAAGACAACAAAAAATAATAGAAGAAGCGAACTCATTGATCCCTGAAAAAATTAGACAATCTATATTAAACGATGCTCTTAAAATAGCAGAATATATTAATTACTACTCTGCAGGAACTATTGAATTCCTTTACGACTTAGATACTAATAACTATTACTTTATAGAAATGAATACAAGAATCCAAGTAGAACATCCAGCTACTGAAATGATTACTAACACCGATATAGTTAAACTCCAACTCTTGGTAGCTAATGACTATAATTTAGATGAGTTTAATTTAGATAGTATAAAAGTAGATGGATATGCTATTGAATTAAGAATATATGCAGAAGATTCTATAAAATTGGCTCCTTCTATTGGAACTATTACTAAAGCTTATTTCCCTAATTTTACTAACGTTAGAGTAGATACTGCAGTTATAAATGGATATAATATAACTCAATTCTATGATAACATGATTGCTAAGCTAATAGTTAAAGGGAAAAACAGAAATGACGCTATTAAAAGAGTTAATATATACTTAGATCAAATCATAATAGAAGGAGTCAAAACTAATATACAATTCCTTAAAAAAATTATTAATGATCAAAATTATATAGATTATAAATATAATACTTTAACAGTAGATAATATGCTAAAGCAAGTTGTAAATGTTTAGTGCATAATTTAAAATTTTATTAATTTTATTAATTTTATAATGAAGAGGGATATTTATGGATAAAGATAAAGAACCTGAAAGTAAAATAAAATCTCGTTTCTCTAAAGATACTAAAATAGAGTCTAAAATAGATAAAAAAGAGGAAAAATTATCTAAGGAAGAAGTTGTTAATTTAATTGAAATAGCTAAGCAAAGCCTAAAAACGTCAAAATCTAAAGATTCTAAAAAACAATTAGAAGATTTAAAGAAATTAGAATTAGCAAATAAAACGAAATTTTTTAAACAAAAGATTAGTATGAAGGATTTATCAATGTTTGTAAGTCAATGGGGAACAATGATGGAAGCAGGATTAGATCTTAAAAAAGCTTTGTTTATATTATTTACTCAAACTGAAAATATTAGATTAAAACAGATAGTAGATCATATTTATAAAGTGGTATCAGCGGGTGGAACTATATCTAAAGCACTAAGAGACTATGAAAAAGAATTAGGGAACTATTTTATAGGGATAATAGAAGCAGGAGAAAAAAGTGGGTTATTAGCTGAAAATTTAAAGCAGTTAGCAACATCTTTAGAACGGCAGGCAAAAATCCAAGCTAAAGTTAAATCAGCACTTACCTATCCAACTATGGTTATTACTTTCGCTATATTCTTAGCTTTTGGGATATTTCAGTTTGTTTTACCTAATATATTTTCTGTATTAAAAGATATGAATATTAATTTACCGATAATTACTGTCATTTTAATGGCATTAACAGATTTTATGAGAACCCCTTATTTTTATATACTATTTTTTGGAACATTAATAGGTGGATACTTATTTTATTCTAATTTCTCAAAAACTAAAAGAGGAAAAGAAATCTTAGATATTATAAAAATGAAAATCCCTATTTTCGGACCGATTGTTAAATCCTACTTAATTGTTAATTTTTTTAATACTTTATCTTCATTATTAGCTACAGGTACTCCTATGCTTAGAGCTTTAGAAATAACTAAACAAGTAATAGATAATTCTATATTTAATAGAGTTATTGATTATTCAATAGTGAAGATAAGTGAAGGTAAAACTTTAAGTGATATTTTCTTCAAATTTGTGAAAGGACAATATAATCCTGCTACTACTATTCTTAATGAAGAAGATAAATTAATTATTTCGATAGTTAGGGATTTATTTGATCCTATGGCAAGACAGATGATAAGTATAGGGGATGAAACGGGAAAAATAGAAGAAGTATTAAAAAAATACGCAGATTTTACTGAAGAACAATTGAATAGAACTGTTGAATCAATATCTTCAGTTATAGAACCTTTAATGATAGTATTTATTGGGGGATTTGTTGCTGTTATTCTACTTGCAGTTATGGTCCCGTTATATAGCGTTATAGGTGGTGGAGAACAGTAAGAACAATCTATGATAAAAATAATAGATCATCCATTAGCTAAAGTTAAATTAACTTTACTAAGAAATAAAGACACTCATTTTAGTTTATTCAGAAAATCAATGCAAGAAATATCCTATATTTTAGCTATTAATTCATTAAGTGATTTAGAATTAAATCAAATAGAAATAGAAACTCCATTAACTAAAACTAAAGGATATGAAATTAAAAATAAACTCCTTATAGTTCCTATATTGAGAGCTGGATTGGGGTTATTACCAGGATTTACTGAATTAGTTAGTACAGCTACTGTAGGACTGATCGGATTGAAAAGAGATGAAGATACCTTACTACCTTCTCAATATTACCTTAATATCCCTAAGAATTTAGAGGATTATGTTATTATACTCCTTGAGCCCATGGTAGCTACAGGGGGATCTCTAAGAAAAGCACTAAATATCTTAATAGAAAATAGAGCTTCTAAAATAAAGGTTTGCTCCATTATTGCTTATCATAAAACTATTACTGAACTAGAAAGCGAATACCCTTTTGTTGATTTTTATGTATTAGCATTAGATAATGAACTAAATGAAAAAGGATTTATTGTACCCGGATTAGGAGATGCCGGCGATAGAACATTCGGAACTATCTAAAAAAAATATTAATTAAAAAAATCCCTATTAATAGTTTTACTTTTTAGAGTAATTTCGTATTCTTATTTTTAGTTGTTTTTATGATTAATAAAGCGTTATTTTTAGATAGAGATGGGGTTCTAAATAAATATATCCCTAATAATTACACTAAAAATTTAAATGAATTATTTGTATTTAAGTACGTTTTTAAGATATTAAAATACTATAAAAATAAGGGATTTAAGTTAATTGTTATAACTAATCAAGCTGGGATCAATAAAGGGATAATTAATTACAAGGATTTTATTTTAATGTCTAAATATTTGATTTATTATTTACGTTTAGATGCTATATATTTTTGTCCACATACTGATGAGGATAACTGTTTCTGTAGAAAACCTAAAAATTTACTATTAAAAAAAGCAATGGAAAAATTCAAAATCGATCCTAATTTAAGCTATTTTATTGGTGATAGCTACAGGGATTTACTTACCGCTAAATCCTTAAATATAAAATTTGTTTTAGTTTTAAGTGGACAAACTAGACTAGAAGATATAAATTATTGGCACTATAAACCGGATTATATTATAAAAAATCTGAAATACCTAAAAGATATTATCTGCTAATGTATTTTTTATTTAAGAAGGATAAATTATTTAATGAATCTATAAAGCTAAGGCCTGTTGAAGAGTTTATTAATATAAATTTATATAGACCTTTAGCTTTTCTATTTTTGTTGATTTTATTAAAACTTAATAAAAATATAAAACCAGAAACTATTGTTATTTTTCACACTATTTTAATAATCCTTTCTGCTGTTTTTATATTTTTTAATAATACTTTATTTAATATTATTGCATTTTTTTTAATAAATTTAAAAATAATATTAGATAATTTAGATGGACAATATAGTAGAATAAAGAAATTGGAATCAGAGTTAGGAAGATACTTAGATACTCTTATGGATTTCCTCGGAAATTTTATCCTGTTTCTTATTATTGGAATAAAATATAATTATATTTTTTTTTCCATTTTTTGTTTCTTCTTGTTTACTTTTATACTTTCTTATGATTTTAATTTAGAATATTTATATAGATATTTTAAAAACGAACAATTTAGACCTAATATTAAGGATAATCCATCTTTTTTAGTTAATTTCCTTAAAAAATTATACAATATACTTTTGGAATACCAAGATAATTTTATTAGATCCCTTGAAAATAAAATGTTTAACTTAGTTTTTTATTTAGTTAGTTTAAGAAAAAATAAGAAAAATTTTAATGATATTGAAATTATTAAGGAGAAAATGAAAGAAATATTTTGGAGTAAATTTTACTTACATATTACAGCTAATATGGGATTATCTACTCAGTTATTTATCTTGAGTTTATTAATACTTTTTAATATGGAATTTTATTTTTTTTATTTTGTAATTTTTCAATTTTTGCTTTTAATTTTACTTTTAATTATTAGAATTTTTATTATAATTTTTTATATTTATAAATTATTACTAAAAGATTAAATCTGTTCTATATATTTTGGTTTTTTATATTTTTTTACATTTTGTTAAAAAATTATTAAAGATTTATAATAATTTTTTAAATAAAGAAATTATGGAGGGAGGGGTTGGATTATGTTTGGATTTAGTAACGTAGATAGTTATAAAATATATAAAAATTTTACTGATTTTTTGGAATCTAATTTTGAAATTGGTAACAATAGGTTAAATCAGATAGATATAAATTCTATTTTAAATAGCATAAATACTACAACTGATCCTCTTCAAAGACAAAAATTAATTGAGATACAGCATAAATTAATGGAATTCTATATGAAAGCAATAGAAGAACGAATGATTAATGGTTATTTTAAAAATGATGATTTCTTTAGATTTTATTCTGGAGTTGGAAAATATGGAAAAATAAATGTCTATAAAAAAGATAATATTTATATATTATCTTCAAATGAATTAACTGATAAAGAATTAAGTTTAGCTAATCAAGCTCAAAGTATTATAAAAGAATATATCCCTAAATTTGATACTAAGCTTTATATTATCCCGGGGATTCAAGATAATAATGCTGCTCATGCTTATAGGGATGGGAGTTCCTTTTTAGTTGGTGGAGTTTATAAAGATAAAGAATTATTTACATCGGGTGATGATACTTTTAGTCATGAATTGGGGCACTTTATCTTAGAACAATTAAATCCAAAATTTAAGGATAATTTTTCCCTGGATGCTAGCGTTATACATGAATCTTTTGCAGATACTGTAGCTTTTTTAAATTCTGCTAAAGATAAGTCTAATACAGAAAAATTGAATCTAAATAACTTGTATTCTGATAACCCTGTTTCTGTACTTGGAGAAATAAAGGGTACTAATGAAAGAATAATAAGAAAGTTTTATACTACAACTGATTATAGTAAATTAAAAGAAGATAAATATGCTGAAGAACATTCTTTATCTGTACCAATAACCGAATCTATTTATCACGTTTGGGCTCATTTAGTAGAAAATTCCATAAAACAAGGGAAAACTAAAGATGAAGCAATATCTTATGCTAATTCTACTATCCAATCTCTTGTAAAACAAGCGGCTACAAAAACTGAGCCAAATATTACTTCCTATTTAAAATCATTAATTCAAAGCGCTCCTAACCAAGAATTAAGAAATATATTAATTAATGAATTCTCTAAAAGAAATTTACCTTATAAATAATAGTTAATTTATATGGAGTTCTAAAAATAAAGGAATTTATTTAGGTATTTATAATTTTATAAATATGGGAGTAAATTTAAGTTTAAGTACAAAAGTTAATGATTTAATCCAAGAGGTTCAGAAGGTAATAGTTGGTCAGTATAATGTTATATTAAAAACTGTATTGGCGTTATTAGTTGATGGGAATGTGTTGTTAGAAGGGGTTCCGGGGTTAGCTAAGACTTTGCTTTTAAAGAATTTAGCGACTGCTACTGAAGGCACTTTTAAACGAATTCAATTTACCCCAGATCTACTACCTGCTGATATCACAGGCACTAGAGTCTTTAATCCTAAAACCTTAGAATTTGAAGTAGTTTTTGGACCAATATTTGCTAATTTTATACTAGCAGATGAAATTAATCGAGCACCTGCTAAAGTCCAAAGCGCACTCCTAGAAGCTATGCAAGAAAAACAGGTAACTATTGGAAACCAAACCTTCCCATTACCTAGACCCTTTATAGTTATGGCTACACAGAACCCTATAGAAAGCGAAGGAACTTACCCACTACCTGAAGCTCAACTAGATAGGTTTATTATGAAAATCAAAATAGATTACCCAACTTTTGCTGAAGAAAAAATTATCCTTAAAAGAATGTATAGTAATTTTGAGCTACCTAATGTTAATAAAGTTATTGATATTTCTGAAATTATAGACTTACAGATGGAAGTAGAAAAAGTTAATATAAGTGAAAAAATTCAAGATTATATTTTAAAAATAATATTTATAACAAGGAAACCTAGTTTATATGGATTTAATAATTTATCGAAATATATTATGTATGGAGCGAGCCCCAGAGCTAGCTTAGCTTTTATTAAACTCTCTAAAGCCTTAGCTTTTACAGATAATAGAGACTTTGTTGTCCCTGATGATATCGATTTCTTAGCTTTTGATATCCTTCGACATAGGATTATCTTATCTTATGAAGCTCAAGCTGAAAATATTACACCAGAAGATATCATTAATACTATCCTTAAAAATATCCAAAAACCTTAAACCTAAGACTCTATTTTTTTCTTATAAAATTTTAATACATTTAATATAAAAAATATTTGCTTATTTATTAAAATAAACTTTTGTTTAAAAAATATAATAAAAAGTACATAATAAGAAAAATAAAAATTAATGAGTAATAATAATGATTCTAATTTTAATAAAGATTTTAACGATATAGAAAAAACTAAGATTAACCCTGAAATTAATAAGAATATTGATGAATTAGATAAAACAGAGCTAGATAAAACCCAAATAGATAAAACCCAAAGATATGATCAAGATACTGCTAATTTAATTAGTTTAAATCCATTAAAACTGGATTATTTTTTAGATTCATATAAAATAGAAAAAGAGTTAGAAATAAAAGGTGCAGAAGCTGATTATTATTTAATTTCAGATAAAAATAATAATCAATATTTTTTAAAGCTATATAGAAAAGGATTTAAACCTAAATTAGAAATTCTTAAAAGAGTCCAAGAACTCTATCAAGAATTCCCACAATACTTTATAAACATTATATCTTACGGTTACGATAAAAATACTCAAAGATATTATGAAATTCAAGAATATATAAAACATGGTAATTTATTAGAATTTTATAAAAATAAAGATATAACAATAAATGACTTAAAAATAATATTAAAACATATAAACGAAGCTTTAAATGTATTACATAAAAAGAACATAATACATAGGGATATAAAGCCGCAAAATATTTTAGTAAGGAAAGATAATCCAATAGAGTTAGTATTAACGGATTTTGGAATATCGAGTTTAAATGAAGAAGATGTATCAAAAATAATAACGACGCATTTTAAGGGAACAATAGATAAGCACCAGAGACTTTTTCAAACTATTTTGGAAAAGAAATAGATTACTGGTCATTAGGGATAGTGTTATTAGAAATTATACAAAAGAGACATCCTTTTGAAAACTTATCCCAACAAGTGATAATGAATCAAATATTTACAAAGGGAGTTTTAATAAGTGATACCATAGATGAAAAGATAAGGAAATTGTTAAGAAATTTATTAAACAGGGATTATAGTAAAAGGTGGGGGTATGAGGAGGTAAATAAATGGATAAATGATGAAGAAGTAATAGATTATGTAGGAGATATAGATGAAAAGCTAACAATAGAGGATTGGTTAAAGGAAGGTTTTACTGAAAAAGGGGCAATCGAATGGATGAAAATAACAGATAATATAAAATTAGCTGTAGAATATAAAAATTTAGGTTTTAGTGCAAGTGAAGCAAAAGAATGGATAGATTCGGGAATAAAATCTGCTCTTTTAGCATTTGAATGGTACAAAGCAGGATATAAACCTGTAGATGCTGTATTCTTTGAAGATAACGGGTTAAGTGTAAAAAGAATAGTTTATTATAATAAAATATTGAAAATTCCATTAGAAGATTTAAAATTATATATAAAAATGGGAATTGATTTAAGTAATATAGAAGAAATAACTAAAAGCTTGCCGTTAAGAGAATATATAGTGTTTCTTGATTTGGGAATAAAGGATATTCAAGAAATGATAAAATGGAAAGAAGAAGTAAGTGATGGTTTGTTTTCTGATTTGTATGAAGTTAAAAGATGGATAGATAAGGGTCTAAATTTAGAACAGGCTAAACTAGAAAAACTAAAGGAAGTTGGTTTTTCTATAGATGAATATAAAAAGTGGAAGGAAAAGGGGTTTAAATTTTTTGAAGCTAAAGAATGGAAAGATAAAGGATTTAATTTAATAGAAGCAGAAAGATGGAGAACCGCTGGATTTAGTGTAATTAATGCAATCGAATGGAAAAATAATGATTTTAGGTTAGATGAAGCTATTCAATGGAGAAATTTAGGATTTGATGTAAAAGAAGCAAAGGAATGGAAAGAGGAAGGTTTTAAACCTGAGGATTCCACTAAGGAATGGAGAGATTATGGATTTTCTCCTAAAGAAGCAAAATTATGGAGAAATTACAGTTTTTCTCCAAGTACAGCAATAGATTGGAAAAATTATGGATTTGATGATCCACAGGAAGCACGTTCATGGTCAAGTTATAGCCTTAGCTCTCAGGAAGCGAGAAATTGGAAACAAGCTGGGTTTTCTATTAACGAAGTAAATGAATTGATTTCTTTACGTATGTGTGAGGGTCCTGTTGTTTTTCCAAGAGAAATTAAAAGAATGTATTTTGTAGCTGGATATTCTAGATATTATTCTGTATCAGAAATAATAAAATGGAAGAAAGAAGGCTTTACACCAAAGGAAATTAGAATTTGGAAAACATTGGGATTTGATTTAGATACAGCAAAATTATGGAAATCTAATGGATTTCACCCATATGAAGCTAAAATTTTTATATCTAAAAACATCAGTATATCATCAGCTAAATATAAAATATTTACAAGACTATTTATAAGAATACTAATGATACTTGATAATTTAATTTTACTATTAATTTACTTATCTATTTTTTTTATTTGTTGTATTTTGCCATTTATTTTTATTTTTAATAAAGATTTAGCGTCTAGCATTGTAGCATCTATTATAGCGCTTGTTGTTTTATTATTGTTAATTATTATCCTTTTGGGATATAGGTAAAATTTTTTAATGATAATGTTTAATTTTATGTTTGATTTTGAAAAGTGTTTTATATTTTCTGTAGATAAAATGTTAGCTTTTTTAGCTAAAAAACTAAGAATTCTAGGTTTTGATACTTATTTAAGGTATGATACTGACGAATTACCCTACTTTATTCAAAAATCTATCCTACAACAAAGATTCATTATTACTTCCTCTTATAAATTATTATCTACTATTTTAAATACTAACAGATATAAAAACTACTTTAATAAAATTATTTTTATTAATAGTGAAACTCATATAAAAAATATAAAAGATATAAATAATGTTGTTAGTTTAATTTTGTTTATATTTGAGTTTTTATTTAGATATTATAATTTAGATAAAAGCTATTATATTAATTTAATTAAATTTATTAACCAAAATAAATTAAGTAGATGTTTAATATGTAATAGTAAGGTTATTGAAAATGAAAAAAATCTTTATTATTGTGTTAATTGTGATAAATTTTATTGGGAAGGTTATCATCATAGAAATATAAACTCCTTTATTAATCTTATTATTTCAAAATTATCAAAAATTCCATAATTCAGTTTTATTTAAATTTTAACAATTATTTAACAATTAGTAAAAATTTTATTTATTTATTAATTTAAATTTTATAAAGGAATAATATAGACGTTATTATTAGAATTAGTAAGGGGTATTAATGGAGGTGTTAATTTAATATGTTAAATTGTAAAGAAAAAATATTTTGTAATAATAGTAGTGCTTATAAATTGCTTTTAAGAGATAAACCAAATAATACTTATAAAATTGGGGATAATTTAGATAGTTATAGGGATTTAGTTTCTTTAGAAGCAAAATATGATGATCCTAATAATCCTACTAAAATTAACGTTAAAATTAATTTTCATAAATATGATAAGAATTTATATGAGCAAAAAGAATCAGTAGTATTTTTAATGGATTTTCTAAGTGACGATGGTTCATATTTATTGCCTTTTGATATAAAGGGAGCTACTGATCACTGGTGGGATATCGCTTTTAAAATTAACAACTTTAATAAAAAAATAGAAACTATAATATCCTTAGATAATACAGAAGAACTTAAAGATACAATAGTTGTAGATAAAATTGATGAAAAAAATGGAAGCCTTTATTTAACTATTGACTTAAAAAAATTAAGAGAATATGGATTTATTGAACAATTACCTTTGTATATTCAAGTATTAACTGTTTATGAGGATAAGGATAATAATAAAGTTATTACCGATTCATTTAATGATCCTAAACCTTGGGAAAACTCTAATTTCTTAATAGGGGCATTACCTATTAATTTAGCCCTTAAATACTCTAAATCTTTTAAAACCTGCTCTTAATTATTTTTAATAAGTATTTAGCAAAAATATTTATCAAATTAAAATATAACAGGAATTCATTTTGATATATTAAATTATATATATTGAAGGAATTAATTGAAGGTATATGCAGGAAAGTAGATTCACTTTATTTATAACTTTTACATTACTTGTTCTAACTTTATTATTAGCAATATATTTCCTAAAGGATTATTTTAAAACTAAAGAAAATATAAAAGAAAAAACTTTCTTAGAAAAAAAATTCAATCCAAAAAATTTAAACGAAATATATATATATTCTCAAAATGAGAAAATTATAATAAAAAAGGAAAAGGATTTTTGGTATATAGTTTATCCATTCTATGATTTAGCTTATGCTTATAAAATTCAAGATATTGTAGATAATTTATATCAACCTACTGTTAATGAAACCTTAAAATTTTCCAATGATTTATATAATCAAGTATTTAATCCTAAAAAGGAAGTTTTCTTTAAAGTTAATAATTACTTATATAACATTGAAATAGGACAAAAAAATACTATTACTAATGAGTATTATGTTTATATAAAAACCCCAAAAGTAGATAAAATATTTTTAGTGGATTACTTTAGTTATAATTATTTAGATTCTAGTGCTAATGAACTTAGATTAACTAAAATACTTAATATCGATCCTAAAGATATCTCTAAAATTGTCATTAACTATAATAACAAGCAATATGATATTAATAAAAAAGAAATTGATAAGGATAATTTTATTTGGTATTTAGATAATGATAACTTAGCTTCTAGAGTATATATAGAAAATTTATTCGCTTTTTTAAATAATTATGAAGTTAAAAAATTTATGGATAATATTAATATAATAAAGAAACCTATTTTAAGCATAACTGTTTATTATAAAAAACAAACTATTAATATAGAACTAATAAAACTTAATTCAAGTGAAATTTTAGTTAAAAATTCCATACGAAAACCTTACATGATTATGGATTATAACTACTTTAAAAACTTAGAAGATTTTAAAATAATAGAAGATCAGATATTTAGTTATGACTTAGATAATATTAATAATGTTGAAAAAATTATCCTTAAAACCTCTAATTATTCTTATACTTTTGAAAAAAAAGATAATAAATGGTTTAATATTAGTTATAAAGATAAAGAAAAAACAAGCGATGTTAATATATTTTTATCTACTTTATCTACCCTAAAATATAAAAATATTAATTACTCTTTAAAAGATAAATATGAACTTTATTCTGTTGAATTGAAAATAAAATTAAATGATGATAAAAAATATAGAATCTTGAAATTCTTTTTATATAACCCAGATAACTTAGCTAAAGGAAATAAAATATATCAAATTGATAATCTAAAAGAACAAATTAAAAATCTTATTAAAATAAATTAATAAATAAATATAGATTATGTTAAAAATATTAGTTGTAATGGGGGGTATATCTTCTGAATCTGAGATTTCTATTAAAACAGGTAAAGAAATAGCTAAATCCTTATCTAAAAAATATGACGTAATAGAATATATCCTTAAAGATATAAAAGAGTTTTATAAATTCATTTTAGATAATTCTTTTGATTTTGTATTTTTAGCTTTACATGGGAAATATGGAGAAGATGGAGTTATTCAAGCATTCCTTGATTCTATTAATATAAAATATTCTTTCCCTTCCTTTTATTCCAGTTTTATTGGATTTAATAAAATGTTATCTAATCTAGTTGTTGAAAAATTTATTAGTGAAAAAAATATTAAAAACCTTTTTATTCCTAAAAGCATATATTTAAATTTAAATTATATTAACAAAAAAGGATATAATTTGATAGATTATGTTATTTTGAAATTAAAGGAGGAATTTATTTCAGATTATATTATAGTTAAACCTAATAGTTCTGGAAGTAGTGTTGGAGTTTCTAAAGTAAAAACAGATGATTTAAATTCATTAAATAAAGCCTTAGAAATTGCTTTAAAAGAAGATGATAAATTCATATGTATTCAGGAATATATTCAAGGTTTGGAAATATCTGTAGGTGTTTTACAAAACCAAAATGAAATAATCCCTTTAGAAGTTTGTCAATTAGAAGTACAAGATATATTTGATTATGAAAGAAAATATATCGTTAATACTAAACATATAATCCCCCCTAATATTGATGAATCTCTATTAGATTATATTAAATTTATTTCAAGGGAATTATTTTTAGTTTTTGATGCTAAAGATGTAGTAAGATTTGATTATCGACTAACTAATGATAATAAACTATATTTTCTAGAAGTTAATACAATCCCTGGATTTACTCCAGTTTCTATTGTACCTGATCAAGCAAGAGTTTCTGGATTCTCGTTTGAAGAACTTCTTGATATCATTATTAATAATAATACAAGTAAAAATTTAAAATTTAAGGTAAATGAGAAAGAATTTTTTATCGGATTTTAGTGTTAATCTTTTAGAAAATAAGACTTTACCTAATGATTATGAAGCTGAAAAAGCCCTGTTATCTTCTATTTTATTAAATCCTAATATAGTTTCTAATGTGGTAGATAGGTTAGAGTTAGAAGATTTTTATTGGCCTGCTCATAAAGCTATCTTTAAAGCTATTTTATCACTTTATGAACAAAATTCTAACATCGATATAGTTACCGTTGCTAACGAAATTAAGAAATTAAATTTAGAAAGTGAATTGGAATACGAAGGCGGGATTTCTTATTTAGCTACTTTACTTGAACCAATGTCTTTACTCGATTCTTATTATAATTACATTGAAATAATAAAATCTAAAAGTATAAGAACAAAAATTATTAAAATATCATTAGAAACTATTCAAGATAGTTTAAATGAACAAGAGGATATAAACCATGTATTAGATAGAGCTCAACGTAAAATAATAGATTTATCTACTAAGAAAAATACTAAAGATTATGAAAGTATATCAGATGTATTAGCAACAGTCTTAGAACAATTAGAGGTTTTAACTTCTGAAAATAGACAATATATAGGAATCCCTACAGGGTTTGAAGATATTGATAAAATGACTTCTGGATTACAGCCAGGGGATTTTGTTATAATTGCTGCGAGACCTAGTATGGGGAAAACTGCTTTTGCTTTAAATATCGCCCATAATATCGCTACTAAATATAAACTCCCAGTTTTGATATTTTCTATAGAAATGTCTAAAGAACAAATTGCACAAAGGATTTTAAGTTTGGAATCTAATATCCCATTAGCTAAAATAAGATCAGGAGCACTTAGTGTTAATGATATGGATAAATTAGCAGAAACTATTTCATTTTTAAGTGAACAACCACTGTTTATAGATGATACTCCTAATATTACTACTATCGATATTAGATCTAAAGCTAGAAAACTTAAAATAGATAAAAAGATCTTAGGAGCTATTATTATTGATTATTTACAACTAATAAAAGGGGATAATGATTATGACTCTAGAGTTCAAGAATTATCTCAGATTTCAAGATCTTTAAAAGCTTTGGCTAAGGAATTGAATGTGCCTGTAGTTGCTTTATCTCAATTATCTCGAGAAGTTGAAAAAAGAAACGATAAAAGACCACTGTTATCTGATTTAAGAGAATCTGGAGCTATAGAACAAGAAGCTGATTTAGTTATGTTCCTATATCGTGAAGATTACTATAATAAAGATACTAAGAAAGCTAATATAACTGAAGTTATAATAGCAAAACAACGAAACGGCCCTACTGGAAGTATTTTCCTTTACTTTGGTAAAGATATCCTTAAGTTTTTCCCAACTACCGGCACATTCTAAAATATTAAAATTAATTAATTATACCTATATTTAAAATAAGTTAAGGATGGGTATTGGACAAATAAGCACAATCGGTAAAGTGAGAATGGAGTGTAAAATATATACTCAAATGATGACTTTTTGAGTAGCTAGCTATAAGCAAAAGTTATTTTAATAAAAAGAAAATGATGAAAAAGTGTAAAGTAGATTATAGCAAAATACCTGGGTTTAGCATTTAAAGGAGTAAAAAAGTAAAAGTTGAAATTGTAAAATATATAATAATTTAAGCATAGAATAATTGACTAAGAATAAATTATTTTCTAAGGGTGAATTTTAATGGGTAAAAAATTAATAAAATTAATAGGAAAAAATATTTTTGTATTATTTATTATCTTCGTTTTTTGTGGGATTTTTTATAGTCAATGGGCTCATACAGAAAGTAAAAAAGAAAATTTAATAAGTATTAATTTAAAAGATGTTAGTTTAAAAGAATTAATTTATTTTATTACTTCTAAAATGGATGGAAACTTTATCCTAGATATTGATAATGATTTTAAAGTTAGTTTGAATTTAAAAGATTATGATATTAATAAAGCATTAGATTATGTGCTTAGCGTTTATAACTTAGAAAAAGTTGAAGTCGATAAAAATACTTTTATTATAACTACTTCAGATAAGTCTATAAAATATAAACCTAAATCCGAGTTAGTTGTTAAATTATTTTATGTGCCTGCAGATTATGTTAAAAAAATAATTTATTCTAAGCAAGATTATGTTAATATTTATAGTGATAGTTTCTCTAATTCTATTATTTTAATGGGTAATGCTGAAAAAATCCCTTATTATTTAAGATTAATTAAATTATTAGACAGAAAAGATAGTGAATTAATTACAAAGACTTTTAAATTAAATAATGCTAAAGCAAAAGATATTGTAGATTTACTTAAGAATTCGCTTTATAATTTTGAGGATAGTTTTATTGCTTCTCAAGTTAAAATAATCCCTGATGAAAGAACTAATAGCTTAGTTATAACGGCTCCAAAATTCGCTTTCAATACTATAGAAAATGTTATAAATGATATAATAGATAAAAAACTCCCCCAAGTTTTAATAAGCGTAGAAGTACTTGAAGTTAATAGAGATAAAGCTAAAGCTTTAGGAATAACTTATAATGAAACAACTGGTAGTGTATTTACTGTTTTAACTGAAGCTTTACCTACTACTGCTACTACAGGTACTGGTACGGGTACTTCTACAGGCTCTTCCGCCACTACAGGACAAACTTTTACTAAAACAGGAAGAGTTAATTTTCCATTTAGAACTGCTATGAATTTAAACTTAACTATAAGTTTCTTACAAAAGGAAGGAGCTTCTAAGGTATTAGCTAACCCTAAGGTTTTAACTTCTGATGGGAAAAAAGCTTCTATTTTAATTGGAGATAAAATTCCTTATATCCAAAATCTTCAAACTGCTGTTGCTGCAGGTTCTACTACTTCTAATTTTAATATACAATTTGAAGATGTAGGTACTAAATTAGAATTTCAACCGTTTGTTACTAAAGATGGATATATTAATTTAATTATTCATCCTCAAGTTAGTACGTTAAAGCAGATGTTACCAGGTCCAGGAGGAACTTCTATTCCATTAATAGGTACTAGGGAGGTTCAAACTGAGGTAGTTGTTAAAAGTGGATCTGTTATTGTTATTGGAGGACTTATTAATGATGAGGAAAGAAAAACTTATATTAAGGTACCTTTCTTAGGTGATATCCCTGTTATCGGAAAATTATTCCAATATAAAAGAAATGAAAAAGTTAATTCTGAAATAATCTTTGTTATTAAACCAGAAATTATTAATTTACCCGAAGATACTATTAATAACCAAAAATAAAGAAAGTATAAAAAAATGGAGTAGAAATTATTGATTTAAGAAAAGATAGTATTAATAGTGGAAAGTAAAGAAGTGTAAGAAAATGAAGTATAATTATTGGTTTATGTGGAGATAATATTAGTAATGATAAAGTAAAATAAAGTGTAGGAAAATAAACTGGAAATTATTAATTTACCTGAAGATACTATTAATAGTCAAAAATAAATGGTATATAATATGAAGATATATGCAGTAAATAAGAAGGCCTATTATGATTATGAGATTTTAGAAACTTATGAAGCAGGGATTTCTTTATTAGGACCGGAAGTTAAAGCTATTAGGAATAATAGAGTCTCTTTAAATGATGCTTACTGTAAAATAAAAAATTCCGAAGTTTTTGTAATCAATATGAATATAACACCTATTAATCCTAATTCTTTTTTTGAAAGATTTGATCCCTTAAGAGAGAGGAAATTACTACTTAAAAAAAATGAAATAAAACGATTAATAGGAAAAGTTAAAGAAAAAGGTTTAACATTGATTCCTTTAAAAGTTTATTCTAAAAATAGATGGATTAAATTAGAAATAGCACTAGTTAAAGGGAAAACTTCATATGATAAGAGACAAGCTATAAAAAAGAAAGAAGAACAACGAGAAATCCAAAGACTCCTTAAACTTAAAAATAGATAAAATATACAAATAATTTAAAATTAAGAAAACAAAACACCCCAAAAAAAATTAATAAAAAATTAATAAAAATTTAAAAAAATTTTAAAAAAATAAATAAAGCCTAAAAAAGGAATTTAAAAGTTATTAATTAAATTTTTAATAAGTATCTTCTTTAAAAATAAAACTAAAAGGAAGGAAACATGAATGATTAAAAAGAATAAAACTCAATCCAAATTGCTAAGTTTAATAATAGCATTATTTATAGAAGGGAACTGTTTGAGTTAGTCCAAAAAGAAACTCTTTGAAACCAAAAGCAAGTCTTTGATCCAATGAAACTGTTTGAAACCAAAGGAAACTTTTTGAAACCAAAGGGAACTTTTTGAGTCCAAAATAAACTCTTTGAGTCCAAAGGGAACTTTTTGAAACCAAAAGAAACTCTTTGAAATCAAAACAAATCTTTTGAGTGAGTCCAGAAGAAACTGTTTGAGTCCAAAAGAAACTCTTTAATTTCAAAGGAAACTATTTTAGTTCAAAAGGGATTTTTTGAATTCAAAGGAAGGTGTTTTTCAAAAGGGAAAACGAAAAAATAAGAAAAATTTTAAGATAAAACAATTAAAAGAATAAAAATAAGTATGTATCAGGATATAGATTATTATTTAAAGAGTATATTTTATGAACGTCCTGATAATCCAGCTAAACTTTTATCTGATTTATTTAAAATACAAAATATAACAGATATTAAAGTGATAAAAATAAAGGAACAACATCCCAAAATAATTATCCCTGATTTTGTTATCAAATTCAAAATAGAAAATCAATATTACTTATTAAATATAGAGTTTCAAACTAAACTTAATAAAGAGAGCGTATTAAAAGCAGTGATGTATAATATTTTAATAAAACAAGAATATAAGCTACCGGTATTAAGTATGATATTAAGTATAGATAAGAGGTATTCAAGAAGTAAGGGGGTATTTTATTACAAGGTAAAGGAAGGCTTGAAAATAGAGAATAAAAAGGGAATAGATTTTATAAAAATAGAGGTAATGGTAATAAATTTATTAAATGAAGAGATAAGGGAAATAGTAAGGAAAAGAGATTATTTAGGGTTGATAGAGTTAATAGAGAGTTATACAAGCGATTATGATGTAAGGAAACTAGAAGAGCTGATAGAGTTAGTAGAAGAGAGGACAAAGAGAGGGATATATAAGGAAAAAGAGGAGATATTGTTGAAAATAATAATAGGGTTAATGTATTTAAGGAGATCAAAAGTATCAAAGGAGGAGATATTAAGGATGTTAAGGATAGACAAAAAAGAAAAAGAAAAAATAAAAAGGATGTATAAAGATAATCCGTTAATACAATATATAGCAGAAACAATATTTGAAGATGAATTAAAAAAATATCAAGAAAAATTGAAACAAAAGGAAATAGAGGCAAAACAAAAAGAAGAGGAATTGAAACAAAAGGAAGAAGAATTAAAAGAGTTAAAAATAAAAGCATTAAAAGAGACAGTAAATTCATTAATAAAAGTAAAATTAAGAAAAAAATGGTTGGAATTTATAACGAAAATAGAGAGAATTAATGATGAACATAAATTAATAAAATTAAAGGAGATATTAGAAGAAGAAATTCCGTATGAAGAGCTATATAAAATAATAGGGGATTTTTTAAATAATTAGATTTGAGTCCAAAGAGAATAGTTTGAAGCCAAAAAGAACAGTTTGAACCCAAAAAGAACTCTTTGAAGCCAAAATGAACAGTTTGAGTCCAAAAGGAACTCTTTGAAGCCAAAGGGAACTCTTTGAGTCCAAAAGGAACTCTTTGAAGCCAAAGAGAACTCTTTGAAGCCAAAAAGAACACTTTGAGTCCAAAGAGAACAGTTTGAGTCCAAAGAGAACAGTTTGAACCCAAAATGAACAGTTTGAACTCAAAAAGAACAGTTTGACCCCAAAAAGAACAATTTGACCCCAAAAAGAACAGTTTGAACCCAAAAAGAACTCTTTGAAGCCAAAATGAACAGTTTGAGTCCAAAGAGAACAGTTTGAAGCCAAAATGAACAGTTTGACCCCAAAAAGAACAATTTGACCCCAAAAAGAACAGTTTGAACCCAAAAAGAACTCTTTGAAGCCAAAATGAACAGTTTGATTCCAAAATGAACAGTTTGAAGCCAAAAGGAACTCTTTGAACCCAAAAAGAACTCTTTGAAACCAAAAAGAACAGTTTGAGTCCAAAATGAACTCTTTGAAGCCAAAAAGAACAATTTGAACCCAAAATGAACAGTTTGACCCCAAAAAGAACAGTTTGAACACAAAGAGAACAGTTTGAGTCCAATGAAACAGTTTGATTCCAAAATGAACAGTTTGATTCCAAAGAGAACAGTTTGATTCCAAAATGAACAGTTTGATTCCAAAAAGAACAGTTTGAACTCAAAAAGAACAGTTTGACCCCAAAAAGAACAGTTTGAACTCAAAAAGAACAGTTTGAACTCAAAAAGAACAGTTTGACCCCAAAAAGAACAGTTTGAACCCAAAAAGAACTCTTTGGAACCAAAGAGAACAGTTTGAGTCCAAAATGAACAGTTTGAACCCAAAGAGAACTCTTTGAAGCCAAAAAGAACACTTTGAGTCCGAAGGTAACTATTTGAGTCCGAAGGAAACTATTTGAAACCAAAGGAAACTCTTTGAAACCAAAGGAAACTTTTTGAGTCCGAAGGTAACTTTTTTGAGTCCGAAGGAAACTCTTTGAAATCAAAGGAAACTTTTTGGGTCCAAAGGAAAATTTTTAACTCCAAAGGAAACCTTTTGAATTCAAAAGGAACTGTTTGATTCCAAAAGGAAATTTTTGAATACAAATGAAGGGATTTTTCAAGAGGGAAAAATAAAAAAGTCAAGAAAAATTTTAAGATAAAACAATTAAAGGAGTAAAAACAAGGATGTATCAGGATATAGATTATTATTTAAAAAACATATTTTATGAGCGTCCAGAAACCCCAGCTAAACTTTTAGCCGATTTATTTAAAATAAAAAATATAACAGATATTAAAGTGATAAAAATAAAGGAGCAACATCCGAAAATAATTATCCCTGATTTTGTTATCAAATTCAAAATTGAAAATCAATATTACTTGCTAAATATAGAGTTTCAAACTAAACTTAATAAAGAGAGCGTATTAAAAGCAGTGATGTATAATATTTTAATAAAACAAGAATATAAGCTACCGGTATTAAGTATGATATTAAGTATAGATAAGAGGTATTCAAGAAGTAGGGGGGTATTTTATTACAAGGTAAAGGAAGACTTGAAAATAGAGAATAAAAAGGGAATAGATTTTATAAAAGTAGAGGTGATGGTAATAAATTTATTAAATGAAGAGATAAGGGAAATAGTAAAGAAAAGAGATTATTTAGGGTTGATAGAGTTAATAGAGAGTTATACAAGTGATTATGATGTAAGGAAACTAGAAGATCTGATAGAGTTAGTAGAAGAGAGGACAAAGAGAGGGATATATAAGGAAAAAGAGGAGATAATGTTGAAAATAATAATAGGGTTAATGTATTTAAGGAGAACAAGAGTATCAAAGGAGGAGATATTAAAGATGTTAAGGATAGACAAAAAAGAAAAAGAAAAAATAAAAAGGATGTATAAAGATAATCCGTTAATACAATATATAGCAGAAGCAATATTTGAAGATGAATTAAAAAAATATCAGGAAAAAGAAAAAGAATTAAATAATTTAAAAGAAGAGATGTTAAAATTAATCAAACAAAAAGAAGAGGAATTGAAACAAAAGGAAAGAGAGGCTAAACAAAAAGAAGAGGAATTGAAACAAAAGGAAAGAGAGGCTAAACAAAAAGAAGAGGAATTAAAACAAAAGGAAATGGAAGCAAAACAAAAGGAGGAACAATTGAAACAAAAGGAAATAGAAAAAGAGAGAGAAATAATAGAGATATTATTAAAAATAAAGATAAGAGAAAACATAGACCATATAATAATAAAACTCCAGAAAATAGAAGACATATCTACATTAAATAAAATAAGGAAAATATTAGAATTAGAATTACCAAAAGAAGAATATTTAAAGCAAATAAATGAATTTATGTAAGTATTTAATAATAAAGTATTTAATAAGAAGGAGCTATTCAAAGGGAATTATAGAATTGTTTGAGTGAGTCCAAAGGAAACTCTTTGAAACCAAAGGAAACTTTTTGAGTCCAAAAGGAAACTCTTTGAAACCGAAGGAAACTCTTTGAGTCCAAAAGGAACTCTTTGAAGCCAAAGAGAACTCTTTGAACCCAAAAAGAACAGTTTGAGTCCAAAGAGAACAGTTTGAAGCCAAAAAGAACAGTTTGACCCCAAAAAGAACAGTTTGACCCCAAAAAGAACAATTTGACCCCAAAAAGAACAGTTTGAACCAAAAAAGAACTCTTTGGAACCAAAAAGAACAGTTTGAGTCCAAAAGGAACTCTTTGAAGCCAAAGAGAACTCTTTGAAGCCAAAAAGAACAGTTTGAACCCAAAAAGAACTCTTTGAAGCCAAAAAGAACAGTTTGAACCCAAAAAGAACTCTTTGAAGCCAAAATGAACAGTTTGAGTCCAAAAGGAACTCTTTGAAGCCAAAGGGAACTCTTTGAGTCCAAAAGGAACTCTTTGAAGCCAAAGAGAACTCTTTGAAGCCAAAAAGAACACTTTGAGTCCAAAGAGAACAGTTTGAGTCCAAAGAGAACAGTTTGAAACCAAAGAGAACAGTTTGAAGCCCAAAATGAACAGTTTGAACCCAAAATGAACAGTTTGAGTCCAAAATGAACAGTTTGAACCCAAAGAGAACAGTTTGATTCCAAAGAGAACAGTTTGATTCCAAAATGAACAGTTTGAAGCCAAAAGGAACTCTTTGAACCCAAAAAGAACTCTTTGAAACCAAAAAGAACAGTTTGAGTCCAAAATGAACTCTTTGAAGCCAAAAAGAACAATTTGAACCCAAAATGAACAGTTTGAACCCAAAATGAACAGTTTGAGTCCAAAGAGAACAGTTTGAAACCAAAGAGAACAGTTTGAAGCCCAAAATGAACAGTTTGAACCCAAAATGAACAGTTTGAGTCCAAAATGAACAGTTTGAACCCAAAGAGAACATTTTGATTCCAAAGAGAACAGTTTGAGTTCAAAGGTAGCAGTTTGAGTTCAAAGGGAATTTTTTGAACAAAAAAGGGAATTTTTTGAACAAAAAAAGGAGGAATTTTAGGAAAAAAATATAATTAATACAAATGGACCATGGAAACAAAAAGGAGGGAAAAAAGATGATTAAAAGAAATAAAAAACAATTACTGAATTTAATATCAATGTTGTTTATAGTAGTGGCAATGTTAGTGATAAGTTGTGAGATACCGTTCTTCGGAGGAGGCGGAGGAGGAGGAAACGATACCCCAATAATCCCTCCAATAACACCTCCACCAAATAACACCCCTAAATACAAAATCGCTTACACCAACATTAATACCGGTTTAACTATAATAAACGAAGACGGAACTAATAAACAAGTAATAAGTTACGGTGGTAATCCTACATGGTCTCCTGATGGAACAAAATTAGTTTTTGATGACCGTGCTGTGTTATATATATACGATTTCCAAACAAATCAACAAATAGAAATAGCAAGAAATAACGGGCGGGGATTTTGGGTATTTTCTGATTTAAATCAATTTGTATCTAATACTAAAATATTTTCAGTATTAACTAGTCCACCAAATGGTACAGACGGAATAATATATGAAGTGGATATAACGGATATAAATAATGTAGTATTAAGAAGGAAAGGGCAAGCGCAAAACACAACCGATATCCTAGGCCCAGAACTAGCAGTAAGTCGAGATGGAACAAAATTAGCATACTCATATACGCAAGGAAATAACCCCGACTCATACATAATAATACAAGACCTAACAACAAACCAACAAACAATAATAACTCAAACCCAAGGAAACCAAAGATCAGAAGAACTCCCCAAATGGTCCCCAGATGGCACCAAAATTATATTCACATCTTATGATTACAATAATAACTATAAAACTGAATTCCTTTTATATAATTTAAATACAAATCAATTAATAAACCTGACAAATGGTTTAACATTAGTAAATTGGTATCCTAGTTATGATTTCTCTCCAGATGGAACAAAAATAATATTTGAATATGATATTGCAAGATATATATACGATAACCAAAGAACAAATATAGATGGTGAGGCAGGAACAACAGGGAAAATCCTATTTGAACCAAAATGGTCAAATGATGGAAGCATAATATTCTTTTCAGGCTCAGGTAGTAATTTTGGTGGTAATCCAAATGATTGCACAATAGAAAAAATAAAAGTAGTAGGAGGGAATTATATATATGATGGGTTAGTAGTATTAGAAAGTGATATACAAGAGGAATGGGAAGTTTCGCCAGTAAGATTACCATAAAAAAATAAAAGAAGTTAAAAATAAAAAATAAGAGGGGGGTTTTAAAAATGAATAAAAATAAAAAGGGAGGAATATTAATAGTATTAACACTATTCTTATTAGCATTTTTTGCCTTAATAATGCTTATACAGATAAAGTACTACATGGCGTATTGGAAACTACAAAAAGAAGCAGATGACTTAATAACATATGCCCAACCAATAGGAAACGGAATAAAAAGAGATATATATGTAATAGACCAATTAGCAAAAGGAAAATTAAAAATCCCACCTAATGATAATCAATTATTAGATCTAATATACATCAAAATAGAAGGATCTTCAATAAATAGTACTACAAAATCATTTAAAATAAAAGGGAGTAAATTAAGAGATGAATTAGGGAAAATGGGAAACAAGGTAAGGAGGGTGGAGTATATAGAAGGGAAATTAAGAATAAGAGTAAATGGGAAAGATGAATTTGGAAACGATAAAGAATTTATAATAGGTAGGAACGATCAGGGAGTAGTGGTGAATGTGGAGCGTAGGGATAGTAATAACCAGGATCAGGTGGAAAAATGGGGGGAATTAGAAAGAGAGATAGGAAGGATTAAGGAGAATGGAAGAGAGATAATAGAGGGAATAAAAAATGAAGGGATGGAAGGAGTGAAGGGAACAAGTGAGGAGTATTTAAAAAGAGTAATAAAAGGTGTGTTTGAAGAAAGAGAGAGAATAAAAGAAATAATAATAGAAACAAATAAATGGGAAGAAGGAGTAGATATAAACGGAGATGGGATAGTAGAACCAGATACGTTTAAGCACATAATAGGAGGAGAACTAAAGATAAGATGTGGAGAAAATAGAGAAGTACAAGTACCATTTGGAATAGGCGCAGTATATAAATTAGAATACATAACTTTATTCACCTCAAATGTTAGCCAAAATAATTTAAACATAACAGTAAAAGGATATCCTATTTTAAAATTAATAGGAATATACCGGTAAAAAATTATTAACTAAAAAATCATTAGCTAAAAAAAATTATTAGCTAAAGAAAAATTATATAGGTAAAAAATAAAAATAACTAAAAAATAAAATAAATAAAATTAAAAATAAAAACTACTACCCTAAAAATAACCCTAAACAATAAAAATCTAAAGATAATACCAACAATAAAAATCTAAAGCTTCTTAAAAATCAAATATAAAAAAAAACATAACCATATTATTTAAATTCTAAAATTATACTCATATTTAAAATTAAATTAGTCAAGCAGAGATTATATAAATAATAACAGATTATAGAAATAATCACATTAGTAAAGTAAAATGAACTTTTAAAAAGATGAACTTTTGAGTAACTAAATATAAACAAGAGTTATTTTAATAAATTGGAATTTAAAGGATTAAAAACCTAAAAGTTTAAATACTAAAATATGTAAAAGATAAAATCATATAAGACTATAAAAAATTCAATTTGATATACCCTGCTAAATTTAAAAGTTATTGCGGATTATATAGATTTGTGTATAAAAAGATAGAGTATAATAAAAAGTTTCTAATGGTGGGGTTAAAAGGGATATATATTTTGGAGTTTTATTAAAGTATTTTAAAGAAGAAAAATTTTTTGTAGTATTTAAATTTGGTAATTACTAATGTTAATCCTTAAATTTTTCCAACTCTTTATTTTAGGAATTTTTTATTATATCTTTAATTTTTTTTATTCTTTAATCGATTTCTTTATTTTATTTTTTTATTGTTTTTTTAAATTAAAAGAAAATTTTTTTTACAAAGTTAAAGTTTATTTAGCTTTTATTATGTTAAAGTTTATGATATTTTATTTTTATTTATTTATGCCTCCAAGATTTGTTAGCTTATTAGAAATAAAAAAATATAAACTTAAAACCTATGATGATCAAGAAGAAGATAATATGGGAATATATAAAGGGATTGGGAGTTATGTATATGGAGAAACACCATATTTAACTATATTTTTCATTTTTAATGATTTAAAAAGAATCTTAGATAATATTGAATATAAAAAAGTAGTATTTATAGATTTAGGATGTGGGGTAGGAAAACCGGTATTCTTTGTCAATTTACTCTTTAATTCTTTTTCCCTTGGAATTGATAATATTGATACTTTTATAAATAAAGCAAACCTGATTAAAAAAATTTTAAAATTAAACAAAGTGTTTTTTATTAAACAAGATGTTGTATATTTTTTAGATAATTTTAAAGATTACTTAAAAGAGTTTAATTTAGAGGATATGAAGTGTTTTATAATTTATTTACCTGCTACAGCCTTCTCTAAAACTCTATTAAATATTATTAAACTAAAAATTTTAAATATTATAAATACTTATGATTATAAAAAATTCTATTTTATTGTTTTGTCAAAAAAAATTAATATTGGAAGTTTAAATTTGATTTATAAAAAAGACTACTATTTTAGTTGGTTTAAAAGTAGCGTTTTCTTTTATGAGTCTATCTAATGTTTGAAAAATATCAAAAGACTTAAGGAGGTGTTATGTTATGAATTTAATTATATTAAGTTTTATATTTTTAATAGTTTTTGGAAGTTTATTAGTATTTTCAGAGGATTATGTCAATACAGCTATTTCAACAGATTCAAGCCCTTCTTGGTTCACTATTGCTAATCCTCCTATTATTAATTCTAATTCATTTACTAATAATTCTTCTATTAATGATAATTATACTATTAATTATATAAATGGCTGGAATCATAAGTTAATATTTTATACATATGATAGTAATTCCTGTTCTTTTATTAATAATAATTCGATATCTAATATTTCTGTTGTTAATAATCAAGTTCTAGTTAATTTTAATTTTATTAATGTAGTTAATTGGATTGGATATAATTTTAGTTCAGGTAGTAATAATTCAAATTCTACTAATAATGGATATATATCTAATATTTTGAATTTAAATAACCAAAGTGTAGGTAATTTTTACAATTATTCCTTATATTCTCCTTTTTCAAATCCTGTTTTGATTAATAATAACGAAATTAATAATATAGTTAATGTTGCTAATTCTAATGGAATTAGTAATATCTATAATTTCGCTTTATCTTCTTATGAATCCCAAAATACTAATCAGTATATAAACAACGGAATTATAAATAATTCAATTAATATAAATAATTCTAATATAACACAAGGAATTTTTAATTATTCTTTAAATTCTTATTCTTCTACTAATTCTTTAAATATTAGTTTTGAAAATAATGGAATACTCAATACTAATTTTGTTTCTTTTAATTCTAATTTTAATGTAATAAGGAATCATTCTATGGTAGCTTTTCATACAAATTTAAATAATAATGTGAATATATTAAATACGGGGAATATTAATAGTTATTTAAGTTTAGCTAACGTTAATGCTAATTTTTTATCTAATGATGGACTAATTGTACAAAATTCTCTTAATGCTAATATTACAAATACTGGTAATATATTGGTTAATACTTTATTTGATTCTTCATTTACTGGGGTTGTAGATAGTTGTAGTGGGATTTTTATAAGTAATATAGGTAGTGGAAATATTTCTAATTATGGAATGATATCTGTTATTGGAAGTACCCAAAATAATTTTAGTAGTGCGGGTATAAATATATTCCAATCAGGATTTAATAACCCAATTAATATAGATACCCCTAATAGAATGTTTTTAGATCAAAATGTCAGAAATATTATAATTAATCAATCTTCTGCTAACTTGTTAAACTTTGGGTTTTACATTAATGGAGATCCAACAGCTTCCACCTATCTAAGACCTATTCTAGTTTATAATTTTTCTACTCTTAACTTGAACAATGCTAATTTACATCTTTATATTGGTAATGATATATATTTAAATAAACCATATTATATCATTGAAAAGGATAATACTTCTACTGTTAATGGACAATTTAATCCTAATTTTATTAATCATACTCCTATTAATCCTAATATAAGCATTTCTTGGTTTAATAATTTTCTTAATGAAAATGCAGCTATCATATTTAGTTATAATCTCAATAACCCTAATTCTTTTAGTTTAGGAAATATAATTAAAAAAAATCAAGTTTTATATTTTACCAATTTTACAGATTATTTACGAGATAATATCATATCTTATAACGAACAACTTAATTACAATACCCAAAAAATTTCTTTTAGAATCTTTAATTACTTTGAAAAAATACACTCTAAAGAATCTGAAAGTGATATTCTATCTAGAAATATTTTACTAAATTATAAAGTAAACGATAACAGTAATTTAGGAGTTATTATATCTAATTCTAATAACAATATAAGTCTAGGTTTTAATAATTTAATAAAAAATAAAGTTAATTCCTTAGGATATGGAGTATATTACTTATTAGATAATCAGAAAAGTTATCTTTATTTTAATTACATTTTTGCTAATCAAGTTAATAAATATAAAGGTTATGGGGGAATTAATTTAAATCTTTATGAAGAATCTTCATTTAATTCATTTATCCAAAATGTCAAACTAGAGTATGGATTAAAAAATATTAATAAAAACTCTAAAAATAATCTATACTTAGGAATAAATTATTATAATATTAAAGAGACTAATTTTAATATAAAATCAGAAAATCTTCTATGGGATCGCGAAATTAATTTACCTAATAATAATTTAAAAACTTTATACATAGGATTTGATTATTTTGATAAAGATCTTAATAATAATAAATTACTGGATGATAAATTGTTTAGGTATTACTTTTCCTTTAAGTTGTCATATATTATTGATGGATTTAATCTAATAAGTAATGAAAAATTACAGGGAACTATTTATGAATCATCTTCAAAATTATCAAGACTTTCTTTTAAAACCGCTTTCTATTTTGCTCTTAATAATTATACTTATATTAACTTTAATAGCGAATTTAATAAAAATTATACTAAATATATGATTTCTTTTGGGATTAAATTTTGATTTTATATAATGAATTTTATATATTAAATAAATATTTTATTAAACATCTAAAGGGATTTTATAAAAAATATAAAAATCTAAAATAGAAATCTTAATTATTAAATTGATATTTAATAAAAATAATAAATATAAAAACTAAAAATAGGAGGAATAGGGTTTATAAATAATATGAGCTTAGAATATACTAAAAAGAAAAGGGAATTTAATTTATTAGTGCTTCCTGGGGATGGCGTAGGCCAAGAAGTAGTTAATGAAGCTATTAAAATAATTGATGTAATTAATGAAATAACTGATATAAAAATAAAATATGAATTTGATTATATAGGGGGGGCATGCTTAGATAAATTTAATGAATCAATAAGAACAGAAACTATTAAAAAAGCTTTAAAAGTTAATGCGGTTTTATTAGGAGCAGTCGGTTCCCCTAAATGGGATAAACAACAACCTGAAAAAGCCCTATTAACCCTTAGAAAAAAAATGAACGTATTCGCTAATATACGACCTATTAAAGATTATTTTAATAATAATGTAGATATTTTATTTGTTAGAGAATTAACTGGGGGTATATACTTTGGCCCTAAAAAATTAATTCAAACAAAAAAAGAATATATCGCTAAAGATGTATTAGTTTATAAAGAACATGAAATCAAAAGGGTTTTAAAAGTAGCTTTTGAATTAGCTAATAACAGAAATAAAAATTTAGTTAGTGTTGATAAAGCTAATGTTTTAATATCTTCTAAACTATGGAGAGAGTTAGCTAATAAAATTTCTCAAGAATATCCCCAAGTTAAATTAAGACATATGCTAGTTGATTCGTTTGCTTATAATCTAATAAAAAATCCAAAAGATTTTGATGTAGTGGTTAGTGAAAATTTATTCGGAGATATTTTAACAGATGAAGCAGCTGTATTGGTAAAAAGCTTAGGGATGCTACCTAGCGCTAGTATAGGCTATAAATCTAATAACGGCTTATATAGAGGATTATATGAACCTGTACATGGATCTGCACCTGATATCGCTAATCAAAATATCGCTAACCCTATCGCAACTATCTTATCAGTTTCCCTTATGTTTAAATACTCTTTTAACTTACCTTATATCTCTATTTTAATAGAAAAAGCTGTAATGGAAAACTTGAAACAAGGGGTTCTTACTAAAGATTTATCTAATAACAATTATTATCATACTACTTCTGAAGTCGGCGAAAATATTAAAAATATATTTAAATCCCTCTTAAAACAAGAATTACAAGTATTAAAATCACAAAAATTATAAAATTATATTATAAAGTGGTGAAAAAAATGAAAAAAAATACTAAAAATATTAAAAATAATTATAAAGAAGCAAATCTTTTAGAAGAAGAAAATTTACAAAAAAATGATAAAAATCCTGTAATTTTAGAAAATAATTTAAATAAATTAAAAAATAACAGTTATATAGGCAAGGTATCAGCTTTTGATGAATACGTTTTCTTTAATCTAAGATATTCTAAATTTTTAGAATTAACAAATAGATTATCTAATCAAACTTTTCTTTTAATTGAACGAGAAAATCAATTCCTATTATCTCAAATATTATCTCAAAAAGATTTATCCATTTATGAAGATGAAAATAAAATAAAAGCTATAATAACTCATAACGAAGATATTACCTCTACTGAAAGAGATATATATACTTCAAGAGAATATAAACTAAAAATATTAGGTTCTATAATTAATAACGAATTTACAAAAGAAATTAATTTTTATCCCACTAGGTTAGATAATATCTTATTTTTTGATAATTTTGATATAATTTTAGATTATTTTAACAAAAAAGTATTAAAAAATTCTTCAATTTACTCTAAAATTAAAATAGGGAAACTAAAAAATGGACATACTAAAACTAATTCTGATTTAGAAATCTATTTTAATGGTTTTATTTTATTACTTAATATAGAACCTAAATTTATTATTAATTTATTTAGTACCTTAAATAAAAGCTTTTTAATATTTACTACTAATAGAGATTTCGCACTTAAATTTTCTAATTATAATAAAACCAAACTGATAGATTTAAACTCATTAAACCTAAATACCTTAAATAAAAATGAACAATTCGAATTTTTTAATCATAAATCATTTAATTTAGTATTTTTATATGATACTATTTTTAATTTCGATTCAGTTAATATAATTAAATTACTATTAGAACAATTTATTAAAATAGATTCAGAGTTTGGGTTATATCTTGATGACGATATTAATTATTTTGAGGATAAGTTTTTAGCTAAAAATATTTTCTTTAGACAATTTATTAATAGACTAAATAATAAATTATTTATTTATAAAACTACTTCTTTAGATAAATTCAGTATCAATTTATTAACAAAAGTTAATTATATTATCTCTAAGGATATAAGTTTAAATGATGCTGAAAAGATTAGTAATAGCTTTAGTTTAATTAATTCTTACAGTTGTATAGGTTATGAGATTAATAATGGGGAGTTAGTGTTGCGTTTTGATTTAGACTAATTTTGTTAAAATCTGTAAAGAGGTGACAATGTTATGATTCCGATTTTGATATTATTAGGTTTAGGAAGCGCCGCAGCCGCTGCATTCTCTAAAATATCTTTAATCGTTATATACCTAAGTCTCGCTATTGGATTCACATCGTTGTTAATGTTCCTGCTATTTTTTGGATTTATAGATCTGGGAGATCATGCTTCTGCTGATGCCGCTGGAGTTCATGACTCTACTGTAATGCATGATGGAGGAGCTAATTTGGATACTGCTAGCTTATTTATGGTTAGCCCATTAACTTTTTTATCCTCTGGAGCTTTATTCGGAGCCTATGGATTAATAACTTTACCTATCTTTGATTTCTTACCAACTAATATTAAAGATTATACTTCTATTTTAATGTCTTTAATTTTAACGGCTTTTAGTTATTTATTCGTTATAAGAACTCTTTTTAGACTTTTAAAGTCAACTTCTATTTCTAAATCTAAATTCTTTTTTGAAGGTAAAGAAGGTGATATTGTTGAAGCTATATCTGAAAATGGGATTGGAAAAGTTGCTATAAGAATAGATAATGAAGTTCATTATATATATGTTAGAACCGAAGATGGAAGACCAATCCCTGTTGGTAGAAGAGTTAGAATAAAAAGAATAGCTGGGGATTATGGCTACGTTGAAGAAATCTAAAAAATTAAAAAATATCAAAAATATAAGAATCTATGTAAATTACAATTTTAAAGAAGGTGATAAAATATGCTAAAAAAAAGAAAAATAACGAGAGTTGTTAAAATAGGGGATGTGCCAATTGGTGGAGGTAATGAAATTGTTGTCCAAAGTATGGTAAAATGCCCTACTGAAAATGTACAAGAGGTTTTAAGGCAGCTTAATGAAGCTAAACAAGCAGGTGCTAAAGTGATGAGATTAGCTGTACCTGATAAAACTGCAGCTTTCGCACTAAAAGATATTATTCCTCAAACCCCATTACCGTTAGTTGCTGATATTCATTTTGATTATAGATTAGCCTTAATGGCTATTGACGCTGGGATACACGCTTTAAGAATTAATCCTGGTAATATCCTTGATTCTCCTGAAGGCAATATCTCTAGAGTTGAAAAATTAGAACAAGTAATTAAAGCAGCTAAAGCTAAAGGAATCCCTATTAGAATCGGAGTTAATAGTGGGTCTTTGCATCCTAAATATCTTGAAAAATATGGTTATCCTACTTATGAAGCATTAGTTGAATCCGCTATTGATGAAGTTAAAATCCTTGAAAATATGGGATTCTTTGATATTAAGATCTCTGTTAAGAGTAGTAATGTTGAGGATATGATTAGCGCTTATATGTTGCTTAGTGAAAAAGTTGATTATCCTTTACATTTAGGAGTTACTGAATCTGGTAGTGGATTGAGTGGTTATGTTAAAAGCTCTATTGGGATTGGAACTTTATTATATAACGGTATTGGGGATACTATTAGGGTTTCTTTAACTAGTTCTGTTAGTGAGGAAATAAAAGTAGGTTATGAGATTCTTAAAGCTTTAGGTTATTACAAAAGAGGAGTGGAATTAATTAGCTGCCCTACTTGTGGAAGAATTGAAGTAAATTTATTTGACTTAGTAGAAAAAGTTAAAAAAGAAGTTGAGAATATAGAAGAGAATATTACTGTAGCAGTTATGGGATGTGTAGTTAATGGCCCAGGCGAAGCTAGGAAAGCTGATATCGCAGTAGTTGGAGGTAAAGGAAAAGGAATTATTTATAGAAAAGGGAAAATGGTTAAAGTTGCTAAAGAACATGAAATAATAGACGCCTTTAAAGAAGTACTATATCAAGTATTATCCGAAAAAAATACAGTCCTACAACAAAAATAAATATTTTTATAAAATTAAAAAGCATAAATTATAACGCACAAAAATATGGAAGGTGAATGTTATGAATAATGATATAACTAAAGAAAAAGTTTTTTATGCTTTAAAAGGTATAAAAGAACCTCTTATGGATAAAGAATTGATTTCTTTAAACGCTATAGAAATTGAAGTAGAAAATAATTTTATTAATTTATTAATACATCTAAAAAATGATTCAATGAAATATAAAGATGATATTAAAAATAAAATTGAACAAAAATTAAAGAATGCTTTTGGTGATAGCTTTAAAGGAGCTAATATAGAATTTAATGAAGTAGAAAATTATCAAACAATAAGAAAGAGATTAGGAGTTAATAATAGTCAAAGTAGAAAAACTAAAGCTAATTTTAGTTATGTTATTGCTATAACTAGTGGTAAGGGTGGAGTTGGAAAATCTTCTATTGCTATTAATTTAGCTTATTCTTTAATAAAATTAGGTTATAAGGTGGGGTTATTAGATGGGGATATTTATGGCCCATCTATACCTACTGCCTTAAATTTGGAAGAAAAACTATTAACTCTAGAAAACGACATGATAAAACCTTTAGAAAAAGATGGGTTGAAATTGGTTTCTGTTGGATTTATGCTACCTAGTGTGGATACCCCATTGATATGGCGTGGCCCTATGCTTCATAAAGCTATTAATGAGTTAGTTAATGAAGTAGATTGGGGGAACTTGGATTTTTTAGTAGTGGATTTACCGCCAGGTACAGGAGATGCTATTTTAAGCTTAAACAGTGCAGTTAATATAAACGGAGCTATTGTTGTTACTACAGGTCAAAGAATAGCTAATGTTGATGTAATGAAAAATATTAACATGTTAAAATCTCTAAATATCCCGATTTTAGGGTTAGTAATTAATATGGCTTACCTTTTATGCCCTAACTCTAATGAAAAAATCTATTTATTCGGACAAAATAGATTTAAAGAATTAATTGAAAAATATCAATTAGATTTATTAGCAGAAATACCATTTAAACTTAGTTTATCTAACGATATAGAAGAAGGATTACCTACTCTAGCTAAAAGTAATCCAGATAATGAATTATATACTATTTTTACTGAATTAAGTAATAAAATAGTAAAAAAACTTAATTTAGCTAGATTAAAAACTTGAATTTTTATAAAATTTTAAATCTTTATTAAATTTTAGCTAAAGGAGGTTTTATGTCTAAAATTTATTATAATAAAAAAAGTCTTAAGTATTTTAGAAATTTTAAAAAAAAGTTTCATAAGTTTTATTTTATTTTATTTTTCATTTTTTGTTTTGTTAGTTTATTGATTTTGAATGTTATGGCTAAAGAGAGAATAAAAGTTTATTCTTTATTTCTTTATCCCGAATTTTATAATATTCTTAATAAACACATTGAAAATTATAAAAATTTAAAAACGTTATCTTTATTTGATGTAGAGTATCATAATGTTGAGAGTTTTAAAGATTTTAATTCCATTTTAAATAATAGTAATCCTGATATAATTATCGCTCCATTAGATATGTATTATATTATCAAAGATAAATCAAATATACTTTATTTTGATAATTATTTTAATAGAAATCAGACAGTTTTTTCTGTTTTTAAGAGTTATACAGTTGATTTTATGAAAAATAGTGTTTATGATAATATTAAAGAAGGGGAACATATTTATGCTTTGCCATTATTTGCTTACTCTTTATATTATATTACTAATTCTGAAGAACTTGTTCTACCTAAGGTTAGTAATTTAAATATAATAGAAGTAATAAGTTATTACAGAGCATTAGCTAATTCTACAGATTACCTTAAATTCTGGAAATTTTATAATGATTCTATAGAAAAATTTCAACAAAATAAAGTTAAATCTGAACTATATTCATTAATTAAAGATGTTAATCCTTCTATTAATACTTTTCCTATAAAAAGAAACACATTAATAATAGATAACCCCGTTATAGTTTATGGAATTTTTATAACCACTAAGACTAATAATAATGAAAAAATAAAAAGCTGTTATTATTTAGCAAGTAAAATCTGGGATTTTGAGGTTCAAATAGATTTAACTCTTAGTTTGGGGGTTTTAGCTTCTGATAAACAAACAACATTGCATCCTTCTTATGTTCAAAAGCTCAAAGATAATTCCTTTAGCTCTAAATATAATAACTCTTTACTTAAATATTCTTATTATTTAAATGATAATGATTTTAAATGGTATTATATTTTATTCAAAAGTTTAGTAGAATCTGATGCTAAAAGTTTTATTATGATGCTAAATAACATGATACTCCCAGATTTTGATAAAATTTACAATAGCTACATTAAATTAGCTAAAGAATATAAAATGGACAAATATTTATTTTTAACAAAAATTAATAATAATACTACTTTTTTATATTCTAATCTTGATTATTTTGATAAAGAAAAATTAAACTTTATAGATGATACTAAAAAAACTGATAAAAATAATATTAAAAAAGATAAACAAAAATATATTAGCATTTCTATTTATGACATATTTAAGAATTTAAATAATGAAAATAAAGAACAAAAAATAAAAAATGATTTGTTGAAAAAATTAAGTGATTATAAAGTTAATAAAATAGAAAACAATAAAGATAATTTTGTGTTACTTTTAGAATCTAAAAAGAATCCTAATAAAGATAAAAAATTAATACTTAAAAGAAAATTGAAAGTTGATAATAGTATATATTCTAATGAATTTGAAGTATTATTTATAGGTTCTTCTTAATTCTTATGATTTAATTTTTATAATTAAAAAATAATGATTTAAATGAGTTGGTTAAAATGTTTAAGGATAATAATGAAATAAGTTGTAAAGATTTAGTTAAGATATATTCTAAGAGGAAGGTAGTTGATGGGATAAGCTTAAAGTTAAAGCAGGGGGAGATGGTTGGTTTATTAGGTCCTAATGGTGCGGGCAAAACTACTACCTTTTATATGTTAGTTGGTTTAACGAAACCTAATAGTGGGAGTATATATTTTAACGAAATAAATATAACAGATTTGCCACTATATAAAAGAGCAAAATATGGGATATCTTATTTACCTCAAGAAAGCTCCATATTTAGAGGATTAACCGTTGAAGATAACTTTAAATTAGTATTAGAATTCTATTATACTGATAAAAACATTATTAATCAAAAAATAGAGGAATTATTAGATGAGTTTGGGTTAAATAAGGTTAGAAAGAGTTATGGGTATTCTTTGTCTGGTGGGGAAAGAAGAAAAGTGGAAATAGCAAGAACTATGATAATAAATCCTAAGTTTTTGTTATTGGATGAGCCGTTTAGTGGAGTTGATCCTATTACTATTGAACAAATCCAAAATATCTTAAAAAATCTTAAATCTAAGAATATTGGCATTATAATAACTGATCATAATGTATATGAGACTTTAAAAATAGTTGATAGAGCGTATATAATATCTGATGGGAAAGTAATGGTTGAAGGGACACCAATTGAAATATCTAATAATGAAATAGCAAAAAAATACTACTTGGGACAAGGATTTAAATTAATGGAATAACTATAAATTATTATGAAAAAAAATATAAAAAAAACAATAGAAGAAAAATTAAAGTTTATAGGATATAATGAAAATGTTAAAGAGTTTTTTAAAAATTTAAAAATCCCTTATTTAGAATTAATTTTAATAATAATATCTACGGTTTTATTTAACATAACAACTGCTTTACAACCTGTCATATTTGCTAAGCTATTTGACATTATTTATCAACAAAAGAGTTTCTATTACTTAAATTTATTAGTTTTAATTACAATTATTTTGTATATATTAAGAGGATTATCACAGTATTCTCAATCATTTCTATTAACTAAAGTTAATCTTAAGATATTAACTGATTTACAAAAAAGGATCTTTTATAGAGTAATTGTTCAGCCTTTAAGTAAATTGGATAAAAAGAATAGTGGAGAACTTTATTCTATTACTATTTCTTATATAGGAGCTATTGCTACTGATATAACTCCTTTGTTATTAACTTATGTTAATAGCTTATTTATCCTTATTTTTGCTTTAGTTTGGATATTTTATAAAGATATTATCTTAGGAATAATAACTATTATTGGATTGCCTTTTATTGGTTATACTCTTAATTATTATATTAAAAAGATTGGAAATATTAGTGATAAAATTTTAGAAAATATAACAGAACTTAATACTAAATTAGTCCAAAATTATCGGATGATAAAGTTTGTTAAAAGTTTTAATAAGGAAGAAAATGAAAAATTCAAAATTAATAATTTATTAGATAATATTTTAAATTTAAGATTAAAGCTTGCTAATATTTTAGCATTACAAAAACCAGTAACAGAAATCGTTGCTAGTTTATCTTTAATTATTATATCTTGGTATGGTGGATATTTAGTTATAAAAGGAGTATTTAAACCTAATGATATCTTAATATATTGGGGATATGTTGCTATCTCTGTTTCCCCTATTACTAATTTATCTGCATCTTTAGTTAATACTAAAATTATTTTCGGATATATTGATACTCTTATGAATATTTTAAAGCAATTAAATGAAAATGAATTAGATGAAAAAAGATACTTAGTAAATGATAATATAAAATTTAATGGGAAAATCCAATTTAAGGATGTTTATTTTGGATATAATGAAAATGAATTTATTTTAGAAGATGTTAATTTATTAATAAATCAAGGACAGAAAGTAGCTATTGTGGGAAAAACTGGTATAGGTAAAACTTCTATTATCAGTTTATTAACTAAATTTTATTTACCTACTAAAGGTAAAATTTTCATAGATGATTTAGATTTAAGTACTATTAATCCTAAAGTTGTAAGAAATAATATAGGGATTTTAACTCAAGAAAGTTATCTAATTGAAGGAACTATAATAGATAATTTAAAATATGCCAAAGAAGACGCTACTTTAGATGAAATTATTAATGCTTGTAAATTAGCTGAAGTTCATGAAGATATAATGAAGCTACCTAATGGATATGAAACTTTAGTATCAGAAGATGGGAAAACTTTATCAGGTGGACAAAAACAAAGAATTAATTTAGCTAGAATCTTTCTTAAAAACCCTTCTATTATTATCTTAGATGAACCCACTTCAGCACTAGACCCTATTACTGAAAAACTCGTTATGAATTCTATTAAAAATTATTTTAAATCTAATACCATTATAATTATTTCCCATAAACCAATTACTCTTAACTTTGTTGATAAAATTTATACTATTGAAAATAAAAAAATTAAGGAAATTTCTTATGAAGAATTATTAAAATTGAATATGTTGGTATGAGTATATTTTATATTTTATTAATTTTTTCATATATATTAGGGAGTATTCCGTTTGGGTATATATTTGCTAAGTTTAAAGGGGTTGATATAACTAAAGTTGGGAGTGGGAATATTGGGATGGCTAATGTTTTTAGAAATATCGGCCCGTTTTATGGTATCCTTGTTTTACTTTTAGACGCTTTTAAAGGGTTTTTACCTACTTTTATTGCTATTAACTATAATTTACCAGATTATCAGGTTTTAATTATTGGATTAATAGCTATAATTGGACATAGTTTTTCTGTTTTTTTGAAGTTTAAAGGAGGGAAAGGGGTTGCTACTTCCTTTGGGGTATTCTTAGCTATTTCTCCTTTAATTAGTATCATTGGATTGCTTATTTGGATTATTTCGGTTTTAATTACTAGATATTCTTCCTTAGGTTCTATTTTAGCTTCTGCTTTCGTATTTACTATTAGTTTAATTTATTTATTCTTTAATTTTGGTTTTAATTTATTTAGTAATTATTATAAAAATAGTAAGATATTTTTGGTAGCTTTAATTTTTGTTTCTTTTTTTATTTTAATTAAACATAAAGATAATTTTATAAGACTATTGGAAGGTAAGGAAAATAAATTATTTTAATTATTTTTTATTTGTAAAATTTATAAAATAGTAGGAAAAATAAGAGGGAAGTATATAATAAATATATAAGGGGATAGTTATGATGGAATTGATTACTTTAAAGGAATATACTAAAGAGGGGGTAGTTTATGAGAAATTAGAAGATAATAAGGTTAGATGTTTAGCTTGTTATCATAAGTGTTTGATATTTGAAAATAAGAGTGGAATATGTAGAGTTAGGTATAATGAAGGAGGTAAGCTTTTTGTACCTCGTAATTATGTAGCTACTATAGCTAATGATCCAATAGAAAAGAAACCATTTTTCCATGTGCTCCCTTCTTCTTTTGCATTAAGCTATGGGATGTTAGGCTGTAATTTCCATTGTTCTTATTGCCAAAATTGGGATATCTCTCAGTTTTTAAAAGATAAGCAAGTTAGAGGCCAATTTATTCCTATAACTAAATATGATATTGTTTCCTTAGCTAAAAAATATGGTTCTAAAGTTATAGTATCTACTTATAATGAACCATTAATAACTGTAGAGTGGTCTTATGAAGTATTTGAATTAGCTAAAAGTAATGGATTTTTAACTGGTTTTGTTTCTAATGGTTATTCTACTATTAATTCATTAAAGTATATAAGACCAGTATGCGATCTTTATAAAGTGGATCTAAAAACTTTTAATGATAAAAGTTATCGAAGATTAGGAGCTACTTTAAAAGGAGTTTTAGAAAGTATTATTAATATTAAATCCTTAGGATTTCATTTAGAGGTAGTTACTTTGGTTATTCCAGGTTATAATGACAGTAATGAAGAATTAGCTAATATAGCTAAATTTTTGTATTCTGTTGATAGGGATATCCCTTGGCATGTTACTGCATTTCATCCAGATTATAAGATGCTTGATACTCCACATACTCCTGCTCAAACACTCATAAGAGCTTATAATATAGGTAAAGAAATGGGACTAAATTATGTATATACCGGTAATATTCCAGGCCTAGAATATGAACATACTTATTGCCCTAACTGTAATAATATTGTTATTAAAAGATATGGGTTTAAAGTTTTAGAAATTAATATGAATAAAAATAAATGTAATAAATGTGGTTATGTTATTCCAGGTATTTTTTGATAATTTTTATTAATTTTTATTAATTTTTAATATATTTTATGGCAGTAAGTTTTTTAGAAAATATACTGAAAATAGTTTCGAAAACTAATAAAGATACCTTAATTTTTTTAGAAGAACTGTATTCTAATTACGAAAACTCTAATAATATTTTAAATTATACTTATAAAGATTTGATAAATTTTTATTTAAATAATTTAGAGCTTAATTTTAATAAAGAGTTTAGTAATTTTAAAGGAAGTTTTTATTTTATTGATCAAAATGAAATGAATCTAAATGAAATAACTCAAAACCCAATTACTCAAAATGATTCTTATAGTCCTGATGGTATAAATAAAAATGATATAGTTATTGAGTTGAAATTAAAAGATAAGTTATTAGGTTATATTATATGTAATATAGTTTTTATTGATAAATTGTATAAAAATTTATTAATGGATTTAATACAGAGTAATATAGAGGTTTTTGTTTATTTATTTAGTTCTTTATATAATTTGGAGCAAGAAACTTTGAAAGGGAATTATTGTAAAGTTAAGTTTGAAAGTTATAAGAAAGCATTTTATGATATATCTAAAGCTATATTATCTTCTTTAAACATAGATCTGTTATTAAATATAATTTGTAATGTTAGTATGGATTTGCTTTTATGTAGTGGATGCTTGATTATATTTAGAGATAAAGTAGTCTATAGTGTTATCAATGAACTTATTGAACAAGATATTAAATTTATTGTTCCTTCTATAAAGGAAAAATTATATAGTGAAAAAGTTATCATAAATGGAAATTATGAAGTAAAAGAGGTTAATAATGTTTATGTAAAATATATTAAAAAAATAGTTATAAAAAATTTTAATGTACCTGGGGTGGGTAGAGGATCTTTTGTATTATTATATTCAACAGATTTAATGGAAATTGATGATGATTTTATTTCTATTGTTACTACTAATATAGCTACTGCTATTGAAACTAGGATACTCTTTGAACAATTAGGACTTAAAAATAGTTTCTTAGAAAAATTGTTTATTGCTTCTACAATGTTATCTGAAAGTCTAACTTTTGATGAACTATTTAGCTCTATTAATCACTCTTTAAAGGATATATTAAATTCTTCTAATATAGTTATTTTTTTTAAAACTAAAAGCCAGATTTTTAAACCAAATTACATTAGTTTTAAGGATAGTAGATTAATTAATTTTATTGAGGAATCTAATTTATCTGCTACTTTTATTGATACTCAATTAATGAATGATTTTATTAAATATAGATCTGTTATTTTTTATAAGGATTTTTATAAAACTGATTTATCTCAGTTTTTTGATTTAATTTTACCTAAACCTTATGTTGTTATTCCTATTGTTCAGAAAGGGATTTTAGAAGGATTAGTTATTAGTGATTTAGATAAGAATTTAGTTCAAAATTATTTATCTTTGCTTAAAGATATCGCTAATCATTTAGCTATTTTGTTTTCTACTGCTTTTGTTAGGGTTAATATATATCAGAAATTACTCTCTAAATCTAAGGAAAGTAAAATAATTAATAGAATTATTTTTGAATATTCTTCTAAAAGAGAATTGAATTCTTTAGTAAATGATATTGTAAAAGAAGTTTCTTTACTTATCCCTTATTCTATTCCTGTTTTTATTTCTTTTAAATCTAATGTTCCTTTAATTTTAAAAACTATTGATCATTATAAAAGTTTGGTTTCGGTTATTTTAAATAATTTCCCTAATAGTATTAAAAATAAGCTAAAAGACTCAATAGATAATTTGAAACCTTTTATTATTAATGATTATAGTTTATTTATAGATGATGTTAATATTTATGAATATATTAAGTCATTAGGATTAAAGAGTATGATAGCTATCCCAATAAATACGGAAACATCTAATTTAAATCCTGTTTTGTTAGTTTTTAGTTTAAAAAAGCGTTTTGAAGAAGAAGATATGGAGCTACTTTTAAGCTTAGGAAGTTATTTTGGGGTTTTCTTTGAAAACGCTTCTATTTATGCATTCCTACAAGAAAGACTTGTTGGTACTCAAATGCTTTATGATTTCCTTCAAATTATTACTTCTGTTCTAGATCCAACTAACGTTATTAATAATGTATATTTATTTATTAAAAAATTACTTAACAATGAAATCTTTGTTTTTATTCAAAAAAAATATAATAATTATTATTTCCCTTTAATAGAACCTGAAAATTTAACTAAAAATCTAAATATATATAATGTATTAAATCGTTTAGGATATTTAGGAATTAGTTATAAACCTATTTTTATTAATCAAAATAACGCTAAACTTAATAAAGATTATAACTTAATCTGGGAAGAATTTAAAAAAATTCCTAATTTAGTTAATGTTATTATTCTACCCATAGTTTATGTTAGAGAAATATTAGGTTATATAATCATAGGTACATCTAAAAGCTATATTAATGAGATAACTAATTTTATTTTAGATAATATTTCTTTTGTTGTATCTACTCCACTAAAAAACTCTATTATACTTCAAGAACAAGTTGAAATCTCTAATATTATTAGACAAGCACTTTTAACTAATATTGACACTAAATATTTATCAAAGAAATATAAACTTGATATATTTTATAAACACATATCTTCTAGAGAAATCACTGCTGATTGGTTAGAAATTATTGAAGATAATCAAGGGATTACTTTCATAATAGCTGATGTTTCAGGTAAAGGTGCTAAATCTGCTATTTATACTGCTCAAGCTAAATATGCTGCTAAAGCTTTGTTCTCTTCTTTAAATAACTTTGAAGCCGCTGTTAATGAATTAAATAAAATCCTTAGTGTTAATATTTCAGATATAAGTTCTAACATTTTTATTACTATGTTTGCTTTAAAATTGTATAAAAAAGAAGAAAAAATTATTATAGAGTATATTTCTGCAGGTCATGAACCTGCTGTTATTAAATTTAATGACTCTTTCTTAACCTTAACTACTAATGATATTCCATTATGCGTTGATAAAGATTATAAGTATGTATCAAAAAAAATGGAAATAGATAAAGGTGCCTTTGTTTTTTTATATACTGATGGAGTTATTGATATTAAAAATCCTGAAGGAAATGTATATGGTCGAGAAAAATTATTTGAGTTTATCAAACAAAATAATTTTAAAGATTCTAAGGATTTCTGTGAAAAAGTTTATATTAGTATTATGAAACATTTTAGTGAGCCCTTACAAAATCCAGTTGATGATATCACTTTACTTACTATTAAGATTTAATTGTATATATTATCTATGGATATACTTAATATAAGTTCTAAAGAAAATACTAATTTAAAAATTTTAAGAAAAATTAAACATGATAATAAGTATCTAAAAGATAATAATTTATTTATAGTTGATGATTATTTAACTTTTTTAGAATTTATTAAAAATACAAAACAAACTAATATTAATTACAAAATTTTAAAAATATTTACTCATAGTTTAGAATTAGCTGAGTTTATTAAAAATAATGTTAAAGATTATCATTTAGATAAAGATTTTAAAATTTATATAATTAAAAAAGAAATTTTAAAGGATATTCTTAAAGTTGATAATATAAAAGTAGCTGCTTTATTTAAGTATAACATCAAACAAAATTTTATTAGTTTTGAAAACATGGAATTTAATAAAAATAAATTAAATTTTGTTATTGTTTTAGATAATATAGAGAATCCAGGAAACTTAGGGACTATATTTAGGAATTCTTTAGCTTTTAATTTTTATGATATAGCTTTAGTTAATTTGAAAACTTATGTTTATAATACTTTAACTTTTAGAGCTTCTAAAGGAAGCTTGTTTTATCTTAATCTCTATTTTATAAATGACTATCCTAGTTTTTTAGATTTTATTTATAAAAGTATAAATAATATAAGCTTAATTAAAAATAAAGTAGCTTTTATTTTAGCACAAAATGATAAAAATTCTCTTAATATTAATCAATTTAATTTAATTTCAGAGTTTGTAAAAAAATATAACTTAATTTTTGTAGTATTTGGAAATGAAGAAAGTGGGATAAATAATAGTTTAAAAAAAATAATAAAAGATAATTTTGAGTATATTAATATTAGGATTGATATTAATATAGATAGTATAAATGTTGCTTGTGCTAATGCTATCTTTAATTTCGTTTTTAGTAATATTTAGAAGGGAAAAATTTATTTAATGTTTAATCATAAAAGGGGGATATAAGATTTAATAATATAAGGAAAGATGTTATGAGTTTTTTATTTAATTTTTTTAAAAAAGATAAAGATATAAAAGATAAAAAAGAAATAAAGGGACAAGATTCTAAAAGCGAACCAGCTTATAAAAGACAATATGTAAGATTAAATAGGGATATTGGAGTTTTATCTAAGGATATTCCTGGGTATAAGACTGTAACAAGGGATATAAGTTTAGGCGGAGCTAAAATAGAGATATCTAAACCAATCCCTAAAGGGAAAGTAATAGATATTAGCTTGGAGTTAGAAACAGGAAAAGCTGTTAGTTTAAAAGCTGAAGTTACTTGGATTAGGGAAGTAGAATACCTTAAGAAATATGAGCTCGGCCTAAAATTTATATATGATAACCCTAATCAACAACAAGAAATTGAAAAATATATTTTATATGTTATAGAAACTCAAAGTAATTGGTATAAAAATCCAGATTAATAATAAAAGGGGGTATATTCAGAAGTGGATAAAATATTTCTTATTAAAACTATTTCTTTATATTTGGCTATTATTAGCTTAATATCTACTGTTGTATTTTTAGTTTTAAATTTTGTTAAAGCTGAAAAAGTTAAAGTTAATTTAAATAAAGCTAATAAAAAAGAAGTATTAAAGTTAGATGATGAAGATTGGACTAAATCTATTCTACAAACCGATGAAAATTTATCTGCTAAATCTCCTAAAAATGAAAAAAACGAATTTAAAAAAGATAGTCAAGTTAAACCTAAATCTGATAAATTTGAGCTTAAAGATTTATAATAGTATATAAATTTTATGTTAGGAAAAATAAATTTAGCCACTTTTTTATTAACTAAAGGTGTAGAAGGAATATATTATAGTATTGGAGAAATCAATTTTTTATTTGAAAATTTGTCTAAGTATAAATTTAGTGGAATAGCTGTAATTAATGTAGAGGATTTTAATGAAGAATATGTAGTAATGATAGATGAGGGATTAATCATTAGTGTAGTTTTTATGGGGTTTGAGATGGAAGAAATTTCCCCTATTATCCTTAAAAATAGATATGGAGAAAAAAATAAAATTACTGTTTATACTATGCCTGTTAATTATTCAGAAGTTTTAAGAATTTTCTATAAATTTGAAAACATTATTATGAATAATATTATAAATACTAAAAAAGATATGGATATCTATAAATTTGAAAACATTATTATGAATAATATTATAAATACTAAAAAAGATATGGATAATTTATTAAGTATTTTATCTAAGCAAAATATTACAGGAATTATGAACTTAACTTTTAAGAATCAACAATATTTTATTTTAATTAAAAGAGGGAACTTGGTTCTCAGAAATGAGATGCTTAATAACGGTAATCTTATTACTTCTTTCTATTATTATAAGGAAATACTTTACCAAAAATTATTGAATAATAATAGGATTGGAATTAATGTTTTAGGATTAGAAGATAAAAAAATGGAGAAAATTATTGAAGAAAATGAAAAAATTCATATGACTGTTAAAGAATTAGAAGTAAAAACTATTAGATCTTGGGGGGTAGGGGGTAATGTTATAAAACTTTCAAAAGTTATTTTTGATGAGTGGTATAGAGTAATTGGGGAACCTCCTAAAATGATTAAAATAGATGGATATAATGAAAAATTAACTGGCGTTAAAGTAGAATTTGACGATAAATTAGACTCTGATTCTGTTATTATTAGCGAATCTCTTTTAAAACGTATTAAAATTAGAAATAAACCTATTGACAAAGGAGATAAAATTATCATTATTCCTCAATTTGAATAAAAAATGAATAATATTCAAAAAAAATGGTTTTTTAAAAAATATAATCTTTTTTATCTTTTTATTGTTTTATTTTTTTTGAATTTATTTTTTTATATATTTGTAAGTTTAGCATTAGAAAATTTAGAAGCATTAAAAAACGATTATAACTCATTTTTTATAGAATACCAAAATCAATCTAAATCTAATATAACTATTGCTAATAAGTATCTATATGATTATGTTAAAATTGCTATTTATTTAAATAAAGAGAATCAAGCTATTGATTTTCTTAAACAAAATTTTTTGACTAATATCTCTAAGTATAATCCTTTTTTTATACAAAGTTTGGGGGATGCATTTTTTATCTTAAATGATCTTGAAAGTTCTAAAAAGTCCTATTTAACCTTAATCAATAATTTATATAATCCTGATATTGGTTCTATTAGTGATACATCAAAAAAAATGATTTCTAATACATTTTTAAAATTAAGTAATATTGAATACCTTAATGGTAATATCCCTAATTATTTTAACTATCTTAAAGATTCTATTAAATTTGATACTAATTATTACTCTATATTGAAAAAGAAAATAACTTTATTAAAAGATTCTTTTATTTTTTATCAAAATAACTATAATCTCGATAATTTTAATCAAATAAATCAAATTATTGAGAAAGAAATCTATGATTTATCTTTTAATAGTTTAAAAGATTCTAATGATTTTAGAAATAATATTTTAAAAAATGATGAAATCTTATTTTTATTAGCTGATTTATATTATAATTTATATATTATGACGTTTAATGATTTTTATAAATCTAAAGCACTTGAATTTATTAATAATATTAAAAATAAAAATAATAAAGAGGTTTATTATCTTTTAATTAATCTTGAATCTGATGAAGATAAAAAAATAGAGATTATAAAAGATTTGATAAGTAAATTTGATAATATTGATCCATATTTTTATGAACAATTAGCTGATTATTATTATAAAAATCAAGATTTTGATAACGCTATTTATTATTATCTAAAGCTAGTTAATATTATCCCAACTAAAAAAGAAGCATTATACAAAATCTCTTATATTTATTATAATAAGAAAGATTTTATTAATGCACTTAACTATATTAATTTGGCTATAAAATTAGATGATAATCCTGATTATTATTATTTCAAAGGAGAAATTCTTTTAGCTTTAGATAATTTAGATGAAGCTCTAAAAAATTTTCAATTAGCTTATGATAAATATCTTGATATTACTTCTAAGGCTAAAGCTCTTACTAAAATTAAAGATATCCAAAATATTATTAAAAATAATAAAAAATAATAAAAAATTGAATTGGAGGTTATATTATGAATCAAAAAACTAACAATACTAAAGATAATGAAAATATGGATAATAAAAATATCATTAAAAGTGAGATTATATATCAAGAGGGATTAAGATTTGTAGCAGTTTCTAATAGTAATCATGCGATTGTTTTAGATAGTAAAAAAGATGTTGGGGGATTTGAAAGTGCTAACTCCCCTATGGAACTATTATCTATTGCATTAATCGGATGTACTGCTATGGATGTCATCTCTATTATAAAAAAAATGAGAGAAAATGTTACCGATTTTAGGGTATTTTTTGAAGGAATTAGAGCTCAAGAACACCCTAAGGTTTTTACTTCTATTAAATTAATTTATCAATTTAAAGGTAAAGATCTTAAATACGAAAACTTGGAAAAAGCTGTTAAATTATCTTATGAAAAATACTGCTCTGTTAGTAATATGCTCAAAAAAGCTGTCGATATTCAATATGAAATAAAAGTTATTCAAGATTAATTTTTATTTCAATTTAATTGAGTTTGGTTAAAATTATCTAAAAAAATATTTTTATGGGGTGGAAAAATTTATGTTAATTGATACTAAATTAATCCCAAATTCATCTGAATTTTATAATAAACCTATTGTTGAAATTATAAAAGAATTAAAAAATAGCAATAAAATTGATGTTGATGTTAATAAGGTAATAGTTGCTAAAGTATATTTCAAAGATGGAAACTCTAAATTAGTTGATTTAACTTATGTTATTGATAATAATATAGATAAAATTGAATTGAAATTAGAAGGAGATAATGAAGCGTTAGAGGTTTTAAGACATAGTACTGCTCACTTATTAGCACAAGCTGTTAAAAGACTATATAAAGATGCTAAAATAACTATCGGACCTCCTATTGATATCGGCTTTTATTATGATATAGATTTTAATCAATCTATTAGTGAAAAAGATTTAGAAAAAATTGAACAAGAAATGAGAAAAATAGTTAATGAAAAACTACCAATTATAAGACAAGAATTATCTAAAAATGAAGCAATTGAGTTATTTACTAATTTAAATGAATCCTATAAAGTTGAATTATTAAAAGAGGATATAAATGAAGAAGTAGTTTCTATTTATAGGCAAGGGGAGTTTGTTGATTTATGTAGAGGTCCACATGTTTTAAATACCTCTTATTTAAAGAATTTTAAGTTGTTAAATTTAAGTGGTGCTTATTGGAAAGGTGATGAAAAAAATAAAATGTTAACTAGAATCTATGGAACCGCTTTCTTTAGCAAACAAGAATTAGAAGAGTTCATTAAAAAAAGAGAAGAAGCTAAAAAAAGAGATCATAGAATCTTAGGACCTGCTTTAGAATTATTTGAAATTAATGAAGACATAGGTAGTGGATTAATTTTATGGCTTCCTAAAGGAGAAAAAATTAGATATATTATTGAACAATATCTAAGAGAACTACTAGAACAAAATAACTACTTGTTTGTTAGAACTCCTCATATAGCTAATTCTAAGTTATGGGAGATAAGTGGACATTTACAAGTTTATCATAAATATATGTTCCCTATTATGAAGGTTGAAGAAAATCAAGAATTTGTTTTAAAACCTATGAATTGCCCATTTCATATAAAAATATTTGAAACAAAAACAAGAAGTTATAAGGATTTACCTTTAAGGATTGCTGAGTATGGTACAGTTTATAGATATGAGAAATCTGGAGTTTTACATGGGTTATTAAGAGTTAGAGGATTTACTCAAGATGATGCTCATATATTTTGTACTGTTGATCAGATTGAAGAGGAAATTATTAATTTAATTGATTTAACTAAAAAGGTTTTAAGTAGATTTGGGTTTAATGATTATGAAGTTTATTTAAGTACTAGGCCGGATGAATTTGTTGGAGATATTTCATTATGGGATCAAGCAGAAAGCGCACTTAAAAATGCTTTAAATAAATCTAATATTGATTATAAAATTAATGAGAAAGAAGGAGCTTTTTATGGCCCTAAAATAGATATTGAAATAAAAGATTCTTTAGATAGAAAGTGGCAATGCTCTACTATACAACTTGACTTTAATTTACCTATGAAATTTAATATCCATTATATAGGTTCTGATAATTCTAGGCATTATCCCGTTATGATTCATAGAGCTCTTTTAGGATCTTTTGAAAGATTCTTTGGGATCCTTATTGAGCATTATAATGGAGAATTCCCATTTTGGTTAGCTCCTTTACAAATAGTTATACTTCCTATATCCGATAAATTTAATGAGTACTCTTTAAAAGTTTATGATATTATTAAATCCAAAGGTTTTAGGGTAGAAATTGATTTAAAAGCTAATAGTTTAAATTATAAGATAAGGCAATATGAAAAGCTAAAAATTCCTGTTATGATTATTATTGGCCAAAAAGAACAAGAAACTAATACTGTTAATATTAGATTAAAGCATTCCCAAGAAAAAATTACTGCTAATTTGGATACTTTATTTGATCTACTTAAGAATTTATAACTTATTTTAAAGTAATGATTAATTTTTTATTTTTTTTATTTTTTAATAGATTTAAACTAATTTATAAAGCTTTTATTTTCTTTGAAGTGATTTTTTTTATAATTATTTTTTTATTTGAATGTAGTTATGCTGATATATTATTGATAAAAAATGATGAAGATAGTTTAGTTTATTATGTTGATAATAAAAGTGAATATACTGTTTTAATAAATTGTAGTGTCCATGGAGATGAAGGATTACCTTCTGATATTATTAATCAATTTTTATATAATGGTTATTTTAATAAGGAATTTTCATATGCTAATTATGTTATTGTATTAAAACCTAGTAAGTATAGGTTAGAAAATAAAACTAGGTATTCCTTAGAAAAAATTGATCCTAATAGAACTTATATCTCTTTATTTTCTAATAGCTCTAAGTTAATATTAAGTTTGTTAAATGATTATGATATTGATCTTATTTTGGATTTACATGAAGCTTCTTATAGAAATAATATAGATTTTATGTATTCTAACGGATTTTATTCTAAATTCTTATTAAAATTTTTAAAAACTTATGACATAATTTATGATACTAATAAATTAAAAAAGATATTTGAAATTGAAAATAAAATTAAGGATAATCAAAATCTTATCTTTAATCAATTATATCAAAATTATAATATAAATATCTCAAAATATTATATAAATGAAAATATTGGGGGATATGATTATGTTTCTATTTTAAGGAATTATGGAATAATCCGAAAAATCCCTACCGTCTTATTTGAGACTGTTAATAAACAAAATAAAAAAGATATTACTTATAAAGTTTATTATTATTTTTTTTCTAATTTAAAAAATTACTTAAAAATATTAAGGGAATATAAAATTGCTATGTCTGAAATTGAATATAACTTTAAAATGTATTATTTATTTGATAAAAATTATGATAATATTGATATCTTGAAAAAATATTTAAATTTAAATAAAATTAGGTATTATTATTTTGAAAGGATAGAGAATTTAGATAAATATAATTTAGTAGAATATAATATAAAAGAGGTTAATATAGATTTAGATAAAGCTGGACTTAAGGGATTAATTTATGTTGATTTTGAAATATATAAAAACCAAATATTAGCTAAGAATTCAATTTATAATGAATTAAATAATAGTATTATTATTCCATTTAGTTTATTATCGTTTTATTTATTAGATCCTAATTCTAAAGAAAGTTTATTTAATTTTGATATTTTACCTATGAATTATTATAAATTAAAGAAACTCCCTTTGAAAGTTTTATATATTAAATAAATGTATTTAAATTATGGAGGAGTTTAAGGAATTTTTGGAAAAATCTTTATTAGAAGCTAAAAAAAGAAATTTTGTAGATTTTATTACTATTTTTTTTGAAAAAATTATAGATTTATTTAGGATAATTTACTTTGGATTAAAAGTTGTTATTAAATTAATTTTTATAAAATTATATTAGTGTTTTTAAAAATTATTTAATCAAGGGGGGTTATAATAGATGTATAAAAAAGGAATAATTTTATTTGTTTTACATTCTCATTTGCCTTTTATATACCATCCGGAATATAATGAATCTTTAGAAGAGAGATGGCTGTTTGAAGCTGTTAAAAATAGTTATATCCCTTTATTATTAGCTTTAGAAGAATCAAAAGATTTTAATATATCTATTACTTTTAGTTTCTCTGGAACTTTATTAGCTATGCTTACTAACGACTTTTTCAAAGAAAGAATATATAAAGATTTAAAGAAAACAATAGAATTAGGAGAAAAAGAATTAGAAAGAACTAAACACTCTATTTTTTACAAACCTGCTAAATTTATTTATGATAATTACTTAAAAGTTTTTAATAGATTTAACGAACTAAATGGAGATATCTTAAAAGGATTTAAAGATTTAGCTTATCAAAATAAAATTGAAATTATTACAAGTAATTTAACTCATTGTATTTCTCCTTTTTATATGTTTGAAGAATCTAATATAAAGTTATTAGAATATCAGATTTATAAGGCAGTAGATAATTTTATAAGATATTTTGGGTTTGAGCCTAAAGGGATGTGGCTCCCTGAATGCGCTTACTATCAAGAACTTGATAAACTTCTAGTTAAATATAAAATAGAATACACTTTTTTAGAATATCATGGGATACTTTTTAGCAGAAGTAAGGTTAAATATGGGACTTTTATTCCTTATTTAACTAAGGGGGGGTTGGTTGTTTTTGGAAGAGATAGGGAGTCTTCTAAACAGGTTTGGTCGGCTAAAGAAGGTTATCCCGGTGATTTCTTTTATAGAGAATTCTATAGAGATATCGGTTTTGACTTGGATTTTGATTATATTAAAAACTATATCCATGAAAGTGGTACTAGAGTTGATACAGGGTATAAGTATTACAGGATAACTGGGGCTGATGTAGAGTTATCTAAAAAAGAAGTATATGATCCTGATTTAGCTTTGAAAAAGTCATTAGAACATGCAAGTAATTTTATATTTAACAGAGAAAGACAATGCGAATATTGGCAAGATAAGTTAAAATTAAATGTACCTTTAGCTATTACTGCTATGTATGATACTGAGTTATTTGGACATTGGTGGTATGAAGGACCTTACTTTATTAAAAATATTATTAAACTTATTAACGAAAATCCCAATTATTTAGTTTCTTTATCTACTCCGTCTAAGTATTTAAGTATGCTAAAAGAAAGTAATTTTAATTTAGACATAATAGAACCTAATAGTAGTAGTTGGGGTTGGAAAGGATATTATGAATACTGGCTTAATGGTAGTGTAGATTATATGTATCGTCATATTAATATTAATTCCCAAGAATTGATTGATTTAATAAAAAATGATAGTAATAACAACGAGTTATTAAGTTGTGCTTTATATGAGATTTTACAAGCGCAATGTAGTGATTGGCCGTTTATCGTATTTACTGGCCAAGTTTCCCCTTATGGGCATTATCGCTTTAAACAACATATCTCTAATTTAATCTCTATTTTAAATACCATTAAAAATAATCAATATAATCCCAATTATTTTAATAATATTAATTCTCATCCTTATAAATTCTTTAATATAAATGTAAATGAATTTAAGCAAGTTATTTTAAAAAATTAATAATATATGCTAAGAAACGAATTTTTGTCAATTATAATAAATTTAGAAAAATTGATACTGTTTTTACCTACTACTGCTGAAGTAGTTACTTTATATTTAAAATTGATAAAAAAAATAATAGAACAAAATTATTTGTATAATTATGTGCCATTATATTTGAATTTTGTTTTGGAAGTTAATAATTATGTAAAATGGAATTTGAATAATGAAATAAGATGGGTTTTTAAGAGAATTTTTAAAAATGTAGATGACTTATTTACAAGATCTCAGTTATGTTATATGATATCAAAAATTTACCTAGAATTGAAAAAATATAATAAAGCGCAGGCTTTTGCAGTTAGAGCTTTTAATTATTTATCTATTTACCTAAAACGTAATAATAATAATAAAGAAAATAAAACAGAACTTTATATTTATACTTTAAGGATTTATTTAATTATAGCTAAATTAGCGTTTTATAGAAGAAAATTTGATGTTTCTCTTAATATCTTAGATTACTTGGTTAAGGAAATAACCGAAGAACAAGAATCAAATATAAAAGAATTAATTTCTATTTTAATAGAATCTCTTATTTTAATGACTACTATTTCTATATATCAAAATTATAACTTGGATAAAATAAAAGAAATATTATCCGCTTTTTTAGATATAGTTCAATCTTTTATAAATTATATAGATCTACAAGAAGTTAAAGAAAATTATTATCAATTTGTTATAAAAAATTTAGATTTTTTAAAAAAAATAGAAAAGAATCATTCGAAATACTTAAAAAATTACTTGGATTCTAAAAATATTATTAAAAAGAGAACTAAAAAATCTAATGCTGAAAAAAGATTAATAGAAATAAAAAAACATGTTGAACAAGTTTATTTAGAATTAGATAATCTATTTAATTATAATGCTTTGTTTTTGAGCTTATATAAAGATTACATTATAAAATATATGAGTTTATATCCAGATAATTATAAATTAGCTTTAAAATATGCTTGGAAAGCGTTTTTTATCGCCGATAGATATCTGCTTTCTCCTTCACTAATAACTATCTCTAAATTCTTAGCTTTTAAAGTATTAGAAAATCAACAACTATTTAATAATTTAGAGCAGTACCTTAAAGAAGTTAATATTCAAGAATATATTAACAATAACAAAGAACTAAATGAAGATATATTAAAAGACATTTCTAATAAAAAACTTCTTATAATAAAATAAACTATGCATATATTCCCATTTTTAAGAAACTATAGTAATCTAGAACAATCAAATTATTTAATAATAGGTATTCCTTATGAGGGATATATTAATAGTAGATTAGGTTCTTTTAAAGCTCCATATTATATTAGAAATTATTCGGAATTAATTGAGACCTTTAGTTTCTATTTTTCAAAATCTTTAGAAGAAATAAATTTATTTGATTTAGGTGATATTTTTATTAAACTTGACGAAAATAATGATAAAACTGTTCATAATATTTATAAAAATTTAAAAAACGTTTTGATCGATATTAAAAAGAGGTATATTTTTTTAGGAGGAGACCATAGTGTTACTATTGCTACTTTCTTAGCAATAAAAGATATATTTAAAGATGTTGCTTATATTCATTTAGATGCTCATGCAGATTGCCACGATAAATACTTAAATCAGATTTATTCTCACGCGAATGTCCTTAGAAGAATATCTGAACATACTAATAATATTATTTCAATAGGAGTTAGAACTTTAGATGATTTTGAAAAAGGATTCTTCTTTTCTAATGTAATTAACATAGATTTAGCTAATATAAATTATTTAAAAGAAGCATTAAAGAATTTAAATAGTAAATATATTTATCTTTCATTGGATATAGATTTCTTTGATCCATCTATAGCACCGGCTGTTTCTAATCCAGTTTATGATGGCGCTCATTTTAACGATTTCATAAATATCCTTAGGATCTTAAGTGAATATATGGTTATTGCATTTGATGTAGTTGAAGTTAATCCTTTTTTAGATTACCCTAAATATAATACTGCTGTTTTAGCCGCTCAGGCTATTAAGGAATTTATTATATCTTCTTCTATTTATTCTAGATAAAATTATTAGAATTAATAAGTTTATTAAGGAGGTGTTTTATGTCCTTAGATACTCAAAATTATAGAATAGAAAAAGATCCAATGGGTGAAGTAATGATCCCTAAAGATAAACTATGGGGACCACAAACTCAAAGAGCTATTAATAATTTCAAAATAAGTAATTATAAATTCCATCCAGAAGTTATTAAAGCTTTATTAATTATAAAAAAATCTGCAGCTATTGCTAATAATGAACTTAATTTATTAGATTCTAATAAATCTAATGCTATTGTTAATGCTGTTGATGAGATTTTAAATAATTTTGAAAAATACCAAGACAATTTTATTTTAGATATTTTTCAAACAGGCTCAGGGACTTCCACTAATATGAATGTTAATGAAGTTATCTCTAATTTAGCTTCTGTTATGTTAAATAAAGAAATGGGTTCTAAATTTGTTCACCCTAATGATGACGTTAATAAAGGACAGTCATCTAATGATGTTATTCCTACTGCTATTAGAATAGCTGCTTATAAAATGTTAGTATCTTTAATTAACGATATCAATTATTTAATAAATTCTATAAAAAATAAGGAAGAGGAATTTAAGGATGTTGTTAAGATAGGTAGAACCCATTTAATGGATGCTACTCCTATTACTTTTGCCCAGGAATTTTCCGGATATAGACGCCAATTGGAATTAGCTATAGATAGAATTAAAGGGTTTTTTAATCGATTAGCTGAATTACCTATTGGAGGAACCGCTGTTGGCACAGGAATTAATACTCATATAGATTTCCCTTCTAAAGTAATTAATAGAATTAATGAATTTATGGCTAAGTTTATCCCATTTGAAATATACCCTAAATTCAAAGAAACATCTAATCATTTTGAATCCCAAGCATCTATTGATACATTTATAGAAGTAATGGATATCTTAAAAATTTTAGCATTGTCTTTAATAAAGATAACAAATGATATAAGATTTATGGGGAGTGGGCCTGTCGGGGGTTTTGGAGAGCTATTTTTACCTGAGCTTCAACCAGGATCATCTATTATGCCAGGTAAAGTTAATCCTGTTATCCCCGAAGCTACAGGTATGGCTTGCTCTTATATAATCGGATTAAGTTATGCTCTAACTTTTTCTAATCAATATTCTAATTTTGAATTATCTACTACTTTCCCATTAGTCGCATTCTCTTTAACTGAATCTATCTCTATTTTATCTAATTTACTAAAATTAATAAAAGAAAAACTGATAGATGGTCTTAAAATAAATTTTGAAAAAATTAATAGTATAGTTAATTATAACCCATCTATTGTTACTCCCTTAGCTAAAATTGTTGGTTATGATAAAGCATATGAAATAGTTAAAGAAGCTTTAAAAAATAAATTATCTATAAAAGAGTATGTAGTTTTACATAATATATTATCTTTAGAAGAAGCTGATAAAATATTAGATCCTTTAAAATTAACTAAACCTGGTTAATTTGTATTTTATTTTTTTATTTTTAATTATTATTTAAAAAGTTAACATTTTTTTTACTTTTTTTTTAAAATGTTTCTATTTTTTTTTAAATCATATAATATATGATAGATAAAACAGATTTTGATAAGCTTTATAATAATAGAGATTTTTGGGTTAATAGAATTAATTTACTAAAGAATTTAGAAAAATATGGTATAGAATCTGTACCAAATATTTTAAAAGATTTCCATTATCCTGATAATTTTAATAATGCTAATTTAAATTTAATTGCTAAGCTAATTAATATAGGGGCTACTGCGGATGTTTGTAATGAAGTAAATAAATGTGATAATAATAGCTGTTTAAAACTAAATCCTAATTTGGTTGCTATTAATTTAGATAAAGTAAGAGATTTAGGGATTGATGGGAAGGATGTAGTTGTTGCAGTAGTGGATAGCGGAATAATTTACAATCATCCTGATTTAGATAAAAGCAGAATATTGTTTTATAAAGATTTTTCAGGAGAATCTGATGAAAATAATCCTAAAGACATATTGGGGCATGGGACTCACGTAGCTTCACTAATTGGTGGCAGTGGGAAAATTTCTAATGGGTATAACCAAGGGGTTGCTCCTGGGGTTAAATTTGTTATCCTTAGAATAACCTCTGTTTCTGAGATAATTAAAGCTTTGGAATGGTTAAAAGAAAATGGGAAAAAATATAATGTTAAGGTCGTGAATTTATCTATAGGTGTTGATCCTAAAACAGGATATTTAAATGATACGATAGCAAAATTAGCTAATGATTTAGCACAAGATTATACTGTTGTAGCTGCTGCTGGTAATGACTATGCTAATGAAACTATTGATAGTCCTGGGATAGCACCTGATGTTATAACGGTTGGTGGAATTGATACTAAGAATACCTGTGATAAATCTGATGATACTATTTATGATGCTTCTTCTAAGGGGCCAACTCCTTTTGATTTGTTGGATAAACCTGATGTGGTTGCTCCAGCTAAAATGCTACCTGGTGCTAGAGTCCCTGGTTCCGTTTTTGATCCTTATAAAAATCAAAAACTAAATACTAATAGCAATCAAATATCAGTTAATTATATGATTCATAATGAAAAAAATATAATAAATCCTGAATTGAATAAAATATACAAAATTAATGATAAAAATATTGATAATAATAATGATGATAATAATAATGATAGTTGGCAAGGGAAGTATTATATTAATTTATCTGGAACAAGTGGAGCAACTGCTATTGTTTCTGGCGTTGCCGCTTTAATTTATCAAGTCTTACCTAATGCTACCCCTAAATTAGTCAAAGAAATTATTACTAAAACAGCTAATAAAATTAAAGATCCTGCTAATAATGAGTTATATGATAAGTATAGTCAAGGGGCAGGTGTAGTTGATGCTTATAATGCTGTTAAATATGCTATGTCTTTAAATAACAAAAACACAGATAACCCAAATACTATGTTAGCTTAGTTTTTTGTTCTCTTGATTTTACTATAAGTTATACAAAATTATGAATTTAGTTGATTTTTTTAAAAATATAATAGAAACTAATTTTAAAGATGAACTAAAATCAATTCTTTATAGTTCTATTGATAACGCTGTTTATTCTAATATCGATATTATTAAAAATTATAAAAATATTTTTATAATATCTGTTGGAAAAGTTTCATTAATTATGTTTAAAGCCTTAATTGATAGCTTTCAAAAGTATAAAATAAATTATAATAAAGCTTATATTATATACGATATTAATTTAAAAAATGATTTAGAAGATAATTTTTTAAATAATAATCAAAAAATAGAATTACTACCTTCTACGCATCCTTTGGTAAGTGAGAATTCTTTTATAGCTGCTAAAAAAGTTATTGATTTGATTTTACAAAACGATAGCCAAGATAGTTTGTTTTTATTTTTGATTTCTGGTGGATGTAGTGCAATGATAGAAGATTCTGTTATCCCTTATCCTACTCTATCTGAGATTTATAAAATCCTTTTAAACCTTGACTTAAATATTTATCAACTTAATACTTATAGGACTTTTTTATCTAATATCAAAGGCGGAAAACTATTACAATATTTTAATAAATCTAAAATCATTAGTCTTATTATTTCTGATGTGCCTTTTAATAGCATAGATATCATAGGCTCAGGTTTAACTACTTATTATAAAAAACTGTCTTATGAACAAATTAATCAATTAGTTTCTGAGTTATCTGAATATCTAAAAATTCTTGTTGATGCTAAAATGTTTTTAAATATTATTCATAAAAATAAGGAAATCCAAAAGATTATGGAAACTAAAACAGAATACCTTAATAAGAATTTATCTAATATCATAATTTTAGATAATTTTGAAGCTCTTTATTTATTGTTTAATCAATTGAATAAATTAAAAGATTTTTATAAATTAAGTCTTGGGATTTCTAATTTTGATATTAAAATTGTTTGTAGTCATATTAATCTTGATTTATATAGCCTTTGTAATACTTTTAAATCTTTTATATTTACTAAATTGAATGAATATTTAAAAGGGGAGATAAAAAGTGGAATAAAGGTTTATTTATTTGGTGGTGAAACTTTTTTAAAAATTTTAAAAGAAGGCTATGGTGGTAGGATCCAGCACCTTGCTTTATCCTTACTAAAAGAACTTTATTATTATTTTAATAGCAATAATAGTATATTAGAAAAAGTGGATTTACTATTTTTGGGCTTAGCTACTGATGCTAAAGACGGAAATACTAATAACGCCGGCGTTATTATTAATATCACTGAATTCCTTAATAAAGATATATCTAAAATAGAAAGATATCTCAATAATTTTAATAGTGGCATATTTTTTGATAATCCTAAGAATTCAAAATATGTTATTAAATTGCCTTACGGATTAATTAATTTAAACGAAATTTACGGTATTATTTTTAATTTTAAGTAAATAATATTTTAAGCAAATAATAGGAGGATTGAATTATATGAAGAAAGCTTTGATAACTGGCATAAGGGGGCAAGATGGTGCTTATTTAGCTAAGCTTTTATTAGATTTAGGTTATCAGGTTTATGGAGCTGACAGAAGAAGCTCCGATTCTTCTTATTGGAGATTAGAATATCTTAAAATTAAAGATAAAATTAAGTTAGTTTATATGGATTTATTGGAATATAGTAATATTATAGATGTTATAAAGGAGATAAAGCCAGATGAGGTTTATAATCTTGCTGCTCAAAGTTTTGTCCAGGTTTCTTTTAATCAACCATTATTAACCTCTGAAGTAAATGCCTTAGGAGTTCTAAGATTATTAGAAGCTCTTAAGTTGTATAAACCTGATACTAAGTTTTATCAAGCTTCTACAAGTGAAATGTTTGGAATAGCTAAAGAAGTCCCTCAAAATGAAAATACCCCCTTTAACCCAGTTAGCCCTTATGCTGTTTCTAAAGTATTTGCTCATTATATTACTGTTAATTATAGATTAGCTTATAATATGTTTAATTGTTGCGGGATTCTTTTTAATCACGAATCTCCATTAAGAGGTTTAGAGTTTGTTACTAAGAAAATAGTTAATACTGCTGTTAAAATTAAGTATAATTTAGCTGAAAAACTATTAATAGGTAATATTTATGCTAAGCGGGATTGGGGATATGCTCCAGAGTATGTCTATGGTATGTATCTTATGTTAAATCATGATAAACCTGATGATTATGTTTTAGCTACTAATGAAACACATACTGTTAAAGAGTTTATTGATAAAACCTTTGAATATTTAGGAATGCCTTTAAAATGGGAAGAAGATAATGACAAAATAAGAGCATATTCACAGGGGAAATTGCTTGTTGAAAGTTCTTTGGAATTTTATCGACCTTCTGAAGTCCCTATCTTAAAAGGAGATTATACTAAAGCTAAAAAAATCCTTAACTGGGAACCTACAACTAAATTCGATAAACTCATTGAAATTATGATAAATGAAGAATTTAATATTATTAAATTAATAAATGTTTAGTTAAGTTTAAGTACTATCCTTATTAAGTGTTGGAGTTCTGTTTCAACTTTAACAAATATTTTATTATTCTATATTTATAAGTTTTTATTTATTAATCTAAAATACAGTTTAAGTGTTCTATGTATTCAAAGTTTTGGCTGTATATAGCTTTTAGGTTCTCATAAATTTTATCTTTCATTTTTAGATTTTTATTATCTAATTTACTTACGAATGCTTTTTTATTTATACAAACTAACTTATCTGTTAATTTATAAACTACGTTTAAATCGTGGCTAACCATTATTACCGTGATATTAAGCGTATTTTTTATTTTTAAAATTATATCAATTAGTTCTGTTTTGGATTTAGGATCTATGAAATTTGTAGGTTCATCTAAAATTAGGATTTTTATATTCTTAGCTAATGCTCTTGCTAATAATAACTTTTGTAATTGCCCTCCTGAAAGCTCACTTATTCTCTTATCTTCTTTATCTTTTAAATTTAATAATTCTATTATTTCTTCTACTTCTTTTTTGTCTTCTTCTGTATAACTAACATTAAATAAACTTAGTAATCCCTTTCTTTTATACCTTGATATTAAAATTGCTTCTTTTACTGTTATTGGGAAATTTTTGTCTATTGTTGAAAATTGAGGTAGATATCCTATATATTCTAAATAGCTTTTATCCTTTGTAATATCTTTATTAAATATTTTGATACTTCCATCCTTAAAAGGTAATAGATTTAATAAGATTTTTATTAAGGTGGTTTTACCTGCTCCATTTGGTCCTATTATACTTACAAACTCCCTTTCAAATATTTCTAAGTTAATATCTTCCAATACTAACTCTTCTTCATACTTAAAATAAAGGTTTTGTATTTCTATTATTTTTTCCATTTGTTTTTTTATTTAATTATTTTTCCATTTGTTTTTTTATTTAATTATTTTTCCATTTAAATTTCTAAAATTCTATTTTAAATTTCTAAAATTCTATTGAATTTAAAATTCCATGATAAAATCCAATAATTTTTTGAATTGTATTTTTTTTAAGGTTTATGTTATCAAAACCTAATTTCAAATAAAAATTATCATTACAACTATGGTAATAATAAAAATTGAAATAATTTAGATTTTTAATAGTTAGAAATTCTAAATACAAGCTGCTTTCTGTTTTTAGTTCTTTTTCAAAAGCAATGCCTAACACATTTTGATTTAAGATATATATTTTATTTATAAAGACATTAGTGTTAGTTGCTAATTCTTTTGATAGTACTCCTTTTATTATTTCGCTATTTTGATTATTGAATTTTTGGTATATAATAGAGAGTGTATATGTTTTATAGTTTAAATTAATTCCTTGTTCAAATGTTGAATTTTTGGTATCTAAGTTAAAAGTTATTTCTGTTGTTAAATTTATTGAAAAATCATTAGATAGACCTTTAGTTATTAATAAAATTAACAAGAAACATAGTTTAAAGGAAATACGTTGATACATAAACATACGAATTTAATGACTTCCCTAGGCATGGAACCTAAACATACGAATTTAATGGCTCCCCCCCTAGGCCTGGGACCTAAACATAAGAATTTAATGGGCCCCCCAGGACTCGAACCTAGAACCCTGCGGTTATGAGCCGCATGCTCTGCCACTTGAGCTAGGGGCCCCTTTATTATTTATATTCTACTTTTATCCATTTTTCCCTTTTTATAAAACTATTTTTTATTTTTATTCTTTGCAATATAAAATAAAAAAATGGCAAAAAATGCTTTTACTATAAGAGTTTAAACATTTTGAAAAATATCAGGCATTTGCATTATGAAGCTGATACTTTGTTTGCTAACTCAAAAATCCCTATATTAATCTAGTAATGGTAAATCAGTTTGAGTAATAATAAAATCCCAATCTAAATATAATTATAAAAAAGATTTATTTTTTACTAAAAAAGGATATTTATTTTTTAGTTTAATAATAAAAATAGTATAGGTGTTTTTTAGTTTATATTATAAATTATTAGGAGATTAAAACAGTTAAAAAAACTATCACTTAATATCTTGAGTTTCTGCGAAAAAAACACGAAGAATATTAAAAAAGAAAAAAGAAATAAAAACAATGTTAAAAACAACATCAACATTGGTATTAAGTTAATAAGCTAAAGATACAAAACATAGATAGCAAACTAAAAACCCCCAAATGAAAGCAACTATTTAAATGAAAAAGAATATTTAAGATACTTTTTAAAGATAGGATACTTTTTAAAGATAGGATACTTTTTAAAGAGTTGTTAAGGTAGTTTTTGTATGTAGATAGGCTATTGTTTTGGTACAAGGTTAGCCTAATACCGCCTGCAGACTATAGGGCTAACCTGATATAACATGGCGGAATACAAATAGGTCTGCCAAAGGTGTATATTCTTATACACTTTTGTTAATAATAGGTATTAATGCAACAAAGATTAAATGTAAAAAAAACATATAAAATATTAGTAAACAATAACTTAATTAGAAGTGAAAGTAATAGGACTTATAAGGTTTTAGATAAGGATGGGAAATTTTTAGCTAATGTAGTTAGAAGCTCTAAAAAAGATTTAAGAGACGCTGTAAGATATTCAAGAGCTATTTTTAATACCTGGGCATCAAAAACTGGTTATAACAAAGGACAAATAATCTATAGAATTGCTGAAGAACTTGAAAATAGAAAACAAGAATTTATCTATGAACTAAGCTTGACTGGAGCTAATGACCCTAAAAAAGAAGTGGAACTTAGTATAGATAGGTTAATATATTTTGCTGGTTTTGCTGACAAGTTTCACCATTTAATAGGAACTATTAATAATGTTAATAATAAATTTGTTAATTATTCTACTCCAGAACCTGTAGGAATAGTAGGAGTAGTTTTGCCAGATAAACCCTCTCTTTTAGCTTTTATTTCTTTAACTATCCCAATTATTATGCTTGGGAATGTTGTAGTAGTTTTAGTTGAAAATAACCCTTTAAGTATATTATCTTTTTCTGAAATTATAATAGCATCTGATGTATTACCTGGAGTTATTAATATACTATCTGGGTTTTATCAAGAATTGGTTCCTGTTTTAGCCAATCATATGGATGTTAATCATATTTGTTTTGTTTATAATGAATCAAATGAAAAAAATAGTAAATTAAAAGAAATTATTCAGGAAGGTGCATCTTTTAATGTTAAAAGAACATTTATTAAAGAAATAAATGAAACCGATTTTTATAACGATGATTTATTTAAATTAGAATTTTTAATGAATTTTGTAGAAATAAAAACTATATGGATTCCTCAAATGATTTAAATTTTTTATTTAAAAATTTTCTGAAACAATTTTAAAAGGAAAGTTTGTTTTAATATAGAATTATGAGGTAATGGATATAATATTAAAATCGTTACCTCATAGATATCCGTTTTTATTTGTAGATAAAGTTTTGGATTTAAAAGATGATGAGATAATTGTAAAGAAAAGTGTAAGTATAAACGAATGGTTTTTTGTTGGGCATTTTCCAGATAACCCTGTATTACCTGGCGTTATAATAATAGAAGCAATGGCACAAGCGGCAGGTATCCTTTTTTTACATAACTTTGAACCTAAAGATCAATATCTACCAGTTTTAACTGCTGTTAATGAATTTAAATTTAAGAAATCTGTAAAGCCTGGAGATGATTTAATTATAAAAGTTAAAAAAGAGAAAATAAAAAAATTAGGGGAAGTTATATTTCCTACTGCTAAGGGAGAAGTTTATATAGAAAATAATTTAGTAGCTTATGGTAGCCTTACTTTTGCAATCACTCCTAAAAAATAATATAATAAAAAAATAGCTAAAGAAGGGGTTTTTTATGCTCAAAATTGGGGTAATAGGCGTTGGATATATGGGATTTCATCATGCTAGGATTTATTCACAAAATAAGATCTGTAAGTTAGTTGGGGTTTATGATTTAGACGAATCTAAAGCTAAAATGGTAGCTGAAAACTTAGGTACTAATTATTATAAAGAAGTTAAAGAATTAATAAAATCAGTAGATGCTGTTTCTATTGCAGTACCTACTGATAAACACTATGAGGTAGCTAAAACTGTATTAGAATATGGGAAACACATATTAATTGAAAAACCTATCACTGATAACTTAGAACATGCAGAAGAATTAAAAGAATTAGCTTATAAAAAAGGGATAATTTTCATGGTAGGACATACTGAAAGATTTAACCCCGTTTTAAAACAAATTATTAATTATATAAAAAAACCTATATTTATGGAAATAAGAAGAATGGGACCTCTACCTAATAGAAAACCCTCTACCGGTGTAGTTTTAGATCTTATGATTCATGATATAGATATCGTTGTAAATTATCTACTTAAAGGTAAAGAAATTAGGGAAATAAATGCGTTAGGAAATAGTGTATATGATTTTACTTTAAATGAAGATATTGCTAACGCTAGTATCACTTTTGAAAATGATACTATTGTTGTTCTAACTAGTAGTAGATGCCATCCCGTTAAAGAAAGAAAAATTAGAATAATACAATCAGATAACTCTATTTATGCAGATTATATTTCTCAGTATGTAGAAGTTCATTATGTGCCACTTAATATTTATAAAGATGCTAATTATGAAAGCTTTGAAATGAAAGTGGAAATCCCTAACGTTATTAGATATGAACCTTTGAGATTAGAACTAACAGAGTTTATTAATTCTATTAATGAAAATAGAAAACCGCTTGTTACTGTTGATGATGGAATTAACGCTTTAAAAGTTAGTTTTCAAATGTTAAAAAGAATATACGAACAATTTAATATTGTTGATAAAATAAAAGTTTCTTGAATTATTTTGTTTCTATGAATATTGATAGTAGTTCTGTTGTATTAAGCGATTATATTGGAAAAAATGTTTATATTGGACCTAATTGTAAAATTTCTAAGAATGTCAAAATAATGGATAATGTTTTTATTGAATGTAATACAATTATAGATGAAGGAACGATTATATATCCATTTGTTGTTATTGGAACTCCTCCACAAGATAAAAGTTTTAAAAATGAGCAATCTTTTGTTTTTATAGGTAAAAATAATATTATTAGAGAATTTACTACTATTCACAGAGCTACAGGTTTAAATAATAAAACTATTATAAAAGATAATAATTATATTATGGCATATTCTCATATTGCACATAATTGTTATGTAGGAAGTAATACGGTTATTTCTTCATATGCTGCAATGGCTGGATATTCTTTTATTGATGATTATGTCATTTTAGGTGGAATGGCTGGAATCCATCAGAAAGTTAAAATAGGAAAATACACTATTGTTGGGGGGATGGCTAAAGTTGTTAAAGATGTCCCACCGTTTATGATGGTTGACGGGAACCCTGCTAAAGTCGTTGGAATTAATAAAGAAGGAATGAAAAGAAATGGATTCAATTTTAATCAAATAAACATCGCTAAAAAAATATATCAGTTGATCTATACAAAAGGATTTACTATAAGTAGAATAAAAGAAGAATTACAAATCCTTAAAAATGAACTCATTGAAAATAATAAAATAGATGAATTGTTAATTTTGAATATAGTTTTAGATTTTATAAATTTGGGTAGTGAAAGGGGTTTATTATTAAGGTAAAATGAAAGGACCTTTTGGGTTTTTTATTCATCCTTTAAATTATAATGACTTATATAGGGTTATGCCTGAGCTTGTTAATAAAAGACCTGATTTTATTGAAGGAATTTTGAAATGGATAGATCCTTTTGTTGCTGCTGAAATTGAATTAAAAACTAAAACTAATGATACAGTTTTTGGAATGTTCATAGTTATCCCTTTATTAGCCAAGCAGTTTATAGAAGACGAAAAATTGGCAGTTAGTAAATTAATAAAAGCTAGTAATTTAGCTATAAAATTAGGTACTAAAATATTAGGTTTGGGGGCTTTTACTTCTATTGTAGGGCGTGCTGGATTAACTTTAGTTAATCTCTTTAAAGAAAGATTATATTTTACCTCTGGGGCTTCTTATACTGTAGCTTCCTCTTTAGAAGTAGTCGATTATAATTTAAATCAAATGAATTTAAATAAAAAAGATTTAGTTGTATCTGTTATTGGCGCTACTGGTGCTATTGGTAAAGCTATCTCTAATTTAATATATAGAGATTATAAAAAGATATATTTAGTTGCAAGAAATAAAAGCCGATTAAATGCTTTAAAAAATGAAATCACTATAAATGACCCTTATTTTAATAAAGAAAATATTTTAATTACAAATAATATCTCTGAAGCTACTAAAGTTAGTGATGTAGTTATCGTTGCTACCTCTAGTCCTAATGAATTAATTAATGTTAATGACTTAAAATATAATTCTATAGTATGTGATATTTCTATGCCTCATAATGTATCTAAGGAAGTTATTGAAAAACGAAAAGATGTTATTGTTATTGAAGGCGGAATTATTAGATTACCTTCTATCCCTACATTTAGAAAATTATTTAATAATATATCTTTTGAAGATATAATAGGGTATCCTAAGAATAATGTTTTAGCTTGTATGGCTGAAACTATTATCCTTACTGCTGAAAATATTAAAGAAAACTATAGTATCGGTAGAAATATTGATAGTAATAAAATTATTAAAATTAAAGAATTAGCTGATAAGCATGGCTTCTCCGTTGAAAATGTTTTCTTAAAAAAATAATATCTTAAAAAAATAATCTCCAAGTAGGTATTATGTTTTTATTATAGAAAATCTAAATTAGAAGCATTTTAGTATTTTTAATTTAAAAGATTATTTATAAAAAGGGGGGATATTATTATGAAAACTACAAATTTTACTAAATTAAATCACTTAAATGATCCCATTATTCATAGTAGTTGGGAATACGCTACTGAACCTTTTTTAGATTTTAAAAATCCTATAAACATTGAGAAAATCAAAAAAGCTTTTGAATTTGTTGAATCTAATTTAAATAAAGAGTACCCTATCTTTATTGATAAAGAATATTATGTTGATAAAAAGATACTATCTATAAATCCTGGAGATACTAATCAAGTAATAGGAATATTTCAAGATGCTACTATTGAGTTAGCTGATAAAGCTGTAAAATATGCTAATGAAAAATTTAAAACTTGGGCTAAGCTTAACGTATATGATAGAGTTAATATATTTAGATTAGCTGCTAATATTTTGAGAAAAAGGAGATTTGAGTTTATTGCTTGGATGGTTTTAGAAGTTGGTAAGAATTGGACAGAAGCTGATGCTGATGTCGCTGAAGCTATCGATTACCTTGAATACTACTCTAATTTAATGATAGATATTCATGAAAATCCTAAAAAATTATTACCATTTCCTGGGGAAGTTAATTATTATTATTATTTGCCTTTAGGGGTTGTAGTTGTTATTCCTCCATGGAATTTCCCACTCGCTATACCCTTAGGTATGACTGTTGCTGCTTTAATAACTGGTAATACTGTTATACTTAAGCCTGCTGAAGATGCTCCTATGATGAGCTATCTGTTATATGAATTACTAATAGAAGCTGGAGTTCCTGAAGGCGTTATTAATTATCTTCCAGGTACTGGCGAAATTGTTGGAGATTATTTAGTAAAACATCCTGATATTCATATGATAGCTTTTACAGGTTCTAAAGAAGTTGGTTTGCTTATTCATAAAAATGCTGCAAATTATCCAGGAAGATCACATTTAAAAAGAGTTATAGCAGAAATGGGTGGGAAAAATGCTATTATTGTTGATGAAATTTATGATGAAGATTTTATGAACTATGCAGTTAATTCTGTTATAGCTAGTGCTTTCGGATTCCAAGGACAAAAATGCTCGGCTTTATCTCGTTTGCTCCTTCATAAAAATATTTACGATAAATTTATGAATAAGCTATTAGAAAATGTGTCAAAAATAGAAATAGGGTTACCTAAGGAAAATAAATTCTTAGGACCGGTTATAAATGAACAAGCACTGAATAAAATAATGAATTATATAGAAATTGGTAAAAAACAGAATAAGTTAGTTTTTGGGGGAAAAAGATATGACTATAAGTATTCAGGGTATTATATTGAGCCTACTGTATTTGAAGATGTAAAAGTTAATGATGTTATTGCGCAAGAAGAGATTTTTGGTCCTGTTTTAGCGGTTATGAAATATTCTGATTTTGATGAGGCTATTAGTATAGCTAATAGTGTAGAATATGGTTTAACTGGTGCGGTTTTTAGTCAAAATAGGTTTAATATTAATAAAGCTAAGAATGAGTTTTATTGTGGGAATTTGTATATAAACAGGAAATGTACGGGTGCTATTGTCGGGGTTCATCCATTTGGGGGATTTAAGTTTAGTGGAACTAACTCAAAAGCTGGTGGCCCAGATTATTTATTGTTTTTCCTTAATCCTAAAAGTGTCTCTGAAAAAATAGATTTCTAATTTTTATGAGATATTAGATGTGGAGGGATGGCCGAGTGGTCGAAGGCGGTGGTCTCGAAAACCACTAGGTAGTTTTGACACTACCTCAGGGGTTCAAATCCCCTTCCCTCCTGATAGATAAAAACTGTGGAAATAGATTTATCTAAACTACAAAATGATTTATATCTAAAAGAAGTTATTAATAATTGGTATAAAAATATATCTTCTAATAAAGATTCAGTTGTTTTGGATACATTAATAAATATTTATAAAACTATATTATATATTAAAAAAGATGAAAAACTATTTAATAAATTTAGAATCCAATTTTCTTCTATTTCTAAAGTAGTTTATAATCAGATTTATACGAATGTTTCTTTAATAAGATTATATGTAGTTAAAATAGCATATTTAATGGATTACAAAGATCTTATAGTTGATATTATGAATTATTTAAAATCTGAAAATGATATAGAATGTTTAAAAGAGTATTTAGAGTTTATCAAAAAATATGGGTATATAGGATATATAGATGAAATTTTAAATCTTTTAAATAAAGATAAACCGTTTTTAGTTAATATTAAAGTATTTGAAGTAGTTTTATATTTAGCATTAAATTATAGAAATAATTCAAAATATATTGATAAAGCTTTTGAGTTTTTAAAGAGTTATTATGAGACTAATTATCCTAAATGGGAGCATTTTTTTATTAATTTCTTTGAAGCTTTTTTAGATATAATTAAATATATTGATAAAAACAAAGAAAAATTTAATGCTATTTTTGTGTTTGAATATCTCAATCATTTTATTTACAAAGCTTTGAATTTTATTAATTCATTTATTAGTAATATAGATGACGAAAATAAAATTAATATAATAAATTTGATCCTTTTAAATCTTTGCTTTTCTTTGAATATTATTAAAAATATTATTGGTATTAATAAGAATTTAGAAAATTATGTAGCTGATAAACTTGAAGATGAAAAATACTTTTTAAAACTAAATTTACTAAAAATAACTAATGATATTTATACTAATTTATCTAATAATTATGCTTTAAAGTATTATTTTTTGGCTAATTTTGTAAATAATAAAGAAATTTTTAAAGGAAATTTGTTAAATAAAAAAGAAGAAGATAGTGAAATTTTGGATAGTCTTTTAGGTAAAATTCTTCAAGATTTTACAAAAACCGAAAATAATAGATTGAAAAATGTAATCCTTGATTTTATTGATGAATTTGATATAGTTTTAAACGATAATAAATTAGAAGCTTTTACAAAAGAATTATTTCTTTATGATGATAACATTATTTTAAAGATGCTTAATATAATCCAGAAAGCAAATTATAAAATTGTAATTAATACATTAATGAAACTTCTTGATAGTAGAAACCTTGAAATTGTTAATAAAGTTAAAGATATTATAAAAAAAGAATAAAGTGATCTTAAATAAAGATAGAAAGGAAGGGGGTTTATTTTGAATAATAGAAAATTAAATTTAATTTTTACTAATGATGATGGGGTTAATTCGGATGGGATTATTTCATTGTATAAGGTTTTTAGTGAGGATTCGGATGATTTTGTAAATAAATTAGTAGTTATAGCGCCTAATGAGGAGCGAAGTGTTAGTGGCCATTCCATTACGTATAAAATCCCTGTTAAAATAAAAAATCTCTATTCTGATGGGAAATTAGATATCTATGAAGCTACGGGTTCTCCTGCAGATTGCGTTATTATCGGCAGTAAGTATTTATTACCAGATGTAGATTTAGTTGTTTCTGGGATAAATAGGGGACCTAATTTAGGGTACGATTTAAGTATATCTGGAACAGTATCTGCTGCTATTGAAGCCTTTGTTAATAATATTAAATCTATTTCTGTTAGTTTATTTCAATATAATGATCCTGATTACTCTTATTCTAGTTTATTTATTTATAAATTTGTAAAATATTATAAGGATGTAATGGATGATAATTTATTTGATAAAGTTTTTTTAAATATAAATTTTCCTGCTTTTGAAAAATTAAAAAAAGATAGTTTCCCAATAATTACTATCCATGATTTTTATCGTCATAAAGCTGAATTGGAACCTAGATTAGATCCCAAAGAAAATAGGTATTTTTGGATTTACTGGAAATTACATCCTGCTAATTTTGATGATTCTGTTATTAATAAAATCCAAAATTATTTAGAAAACTATGATAAAGATAATAATATTTTTATAACTGATATTGAAGCAGTTTTTAATGGATATATTTCTATTTCTCCTTTAATTTTTGACTTCAATTTATTTAATACTAAGAAAAATAACTATATAGAAGTATTTAAGATTTTGAAAGAAATTGCTAAGAAAACTTATCAAGAAACTTTTGAGCAATATAATATTATGAAAGGAGTTAAATAATAATGAAATTAATAATAACATTAAATTTTGGTAAAAATATCTTTAAGATAAAAAGTATATTAAAGATAATAGCAATTGTATTTATTTATTTTTTGGTAGGTATTAATTTAAGTTTTTGTAAGGATTATTTATTAACGGATATTGGGAATGGGGTTCAGGAAATAGAAGTAGAATTTATTAAACCTTATCCTATAAAGATACAGGATACAGTTGATTTTAAAGTTTATATAATAAGATTGAAAAATGTAAAAGTAGATGTTGCGGCGGGGATGAGTGGAAGCCCCGTTTTTAAGGATAATAAATTAATTGGAGCTTTATTTGCTGGTTATGATTTTCAAAAGGAACCTATTGCTTTTGTTATGCCTATTGAATATATGAACCAACTTAGAAATTATCCTTACTTTAATTTAGATCTAAATAATACTAAATTAAAATATATGTTTTCTTATAATATCCCTTATTTTGAAAAATTTAATAAAGAAATTTTAAAACAACTTAATAACAATAATATTGACAATAGTATTTTGAATAATATAAGTAGTATTAAGGATACGGTAATTAAGAATTATTTTGTTTTAGAAGATTCATATAGTTTATATAATAAATCAAAGGAAATTTATGAAGTTGATAATAGTAGTTTATTAAAGGAAGGGGATAGTATAAGCGTAGCGTTAGTTGATGGGGATATTAAAATATATGGTACAGGAACATTAACTAAATTAGATAAAGATGGAGTATTTTTAGCTTTTGGGCATCCTATGCTTTCAGTTGGTAATCTTAAAGCTCCTGTTTATAAATCCAAAGTTATTACTGTTATAAATAGATATAATGAATCTTTTAAGTTATCTTATATTCCTGATGATTCTAAATTAATAGGTAGTTTAATATTTGACGGACCTTTTGGAGTTTTAGGAAAATTAAACGAAAAACCTGATATGATACCTTTAAATATTTCTATCTCTTTTAACGGAAAATCTCTAAAAAATTATAACTGTAAAGTTATCGATAATTCAAAGTATTTACCATTTTTATCTGTATTAACTCTATATATAGCTTCTTCTAAGTATATACAAGATAATCAGAATTTACCTTTTGAACTTAATTTTAAGGTTTATTTTGAAAATAATAAGGAGCAAAATATATACTTACCTTCTATAAATGGAAATTATAATATGATTTTAGCTAATTTAATTAAGTATTTAAGCTTTATTAATTCTATCCCTAGTAAAAATAATAAAATAAAATATATAAGTGCTAATTTAAATATATCTCCTTTGAATATCGGAATAATCAATAATATATATATTAGTAATTTTAAGGATAATCAAGTAGAATTTAATTTGAATTATTTTAATCCTTTAACATCTGTAGAAGGTAGAGATAAAATAGAGGTTGTTTTACCTTCAGAAGAAACTAATGGGACTATTTATTTAGGGTTAGGTGGGGGGTATTATTTATATGATATATTTGATAAGTTAGGGATAACTATTCTTCCTCCTAAGGATTTTACAGAATTCCTTAGCTATGCTAATGTTTTTATTAATTCTAATCCTAAGACTATTGTTTGTGTTATTGCTACTAATTTATGGGGCGCATTAACTGATAATGAAAAGTTTATTCCCTTAACTTATAAAGAAATCCTCAAAATGTATTTTAATTTTAGATTACCTTTTATATATTTGTCATATTATCCTGTGGTTTTTAGGAAAGATATAAATAAAATATTATTAGGTATGGATTTCTTTAGTTTTGATGTAAATGGAAACATCTCTAAAGCTGACAAAAAGAAATCCGATAACTCTACCTCTAAAGAAACTTCTAACTCTTATTATCCATACTATTCTTCTGTTTTAGATTATGTTGTTAATTTTAATAATTTTTATAATACTAATAATTTAAATAATACTATTGATTTTAAAGATTCTAATCAAGATATTCTTAAGCAAATAGAGGATATATTATATAATAAGGAGCAAGATAATGATTCTCAAGAACAAAAAAATGTTAAGACTAAACAAACTAAGAAAGAATCGGTTAATATTGATAATGTTATTGATTTATCTAATTATTCTGATTTAGTAGAAGGGTATCAAAATGGAGTTTCTCTTAATTACTTCTCTAATTTAAAATATGATAAAAGTTTTAATAATTTTATTATTAATAAGAATTTTTCTAAAGTTTTGGTTTATAGGGATAATTTTATTTCTTTAAGTTATTTATATAATTCTAAAACTTGTGTTGGTATTTATGATAGGAATTTCAATTTAGTTAAGGAATATATTTTTGATTATATTTTTTCTAATGCTATTGTTTATCAGAATTATTTATTAGCAGTTGATTATGTTGGAAATATTTTAAAGATAAATATAGATAATGGGAATATTGAATTAAGGTTTAATTTTAATTATGCTATTTCTGATATAGTTATTTATAAAGATAATCTAATTTTTTCTACTGTTAGCTTCCCTGCTAAGATAATTATTTGTAATTTAAATGACTTTAAATTATTAAAAGTTTTTGAGTTCCCTTATTTAGGGATTTCTAATTTAGCTGTAGATGATGATTCATTATATGCTGGTAGTTATGGAGGAATATTAATAAAATTGAATTTAAATAATTATTCTTTAAAAACTTTTAATACTTTTCAAGAGAATATTACTGCTTTATGTGTAGTTGATAATAATTTATTAGTAGGTACTGGTTCAAGAGGATATCTTTTTGTTTTTGATAAAAATTTATTCGATAATCCCGTTTTATATGATGGTTTTTCTACTGATACTAATACTGAAATCTCTGATATATTTCAATTTAAAAATTATTTATATTTAATAATTAAGTCTAATGATACTAAGGTTTATAGGATTAATAAAAATAACTTATTTGGTATAGCTACTGCTAATTACCAAAATACTCTTAATCTAAATTGGGAAAAAATATTTAATTTTGAGTTGTTTTCTTATCCCATTAAAACCGTCGTTTTTAAAGATAATGTATATTTAGGATTTATTGATAACAGTAAAACTGTTTTTAATTTTTATAATTTCTCAGATTCTTATGGAATCTATATTTCTAAGGTTTTTGATGTTTCTTCCGATAAGTACTTAAACGATATAGTTCTAGATTATAAAGGAAAAGTAGATTTACAAGTTAGATTTGGGAATTCTCCTATTGTTGATAATACCTGGACTAATTGGATTAATAACTTTAAAGATTATGATTTTAAAAAATCTTATAGGTATTTTCAGTATAAACTTATATTATATAAAGATAGTGAAGTTTATTCTATTAAGGGGTTAGTAGGTAAAAATAATAGAAAACCTTTTATTATCGTTAATGATGAATTTAAAAAACTATCTGTTAATAATTCTTTAAAAGTTTCTTATTTGGATTTTGATGGAGATGTTTTAAATATTAAATTATTTGTTAAAAATATTAAAGATAATAATTGGCAATTAGTTGATTCAAAATTAGTTAAAGCTAATGCTTGTGATTTTAATAATCCTTCTTTTGAAAGTACTACCTTAGATTTAGCTAATTTAAAGAATTTTATTAACAAAAGCGGATATTATGAATTTAAAATAACTATTGATGATAAGTTATCTAATGTCGATAATTATTTTATTCAAGAATTTAAATTCAATTTATATATAGATTATGATGAATTTAAGATTATTTCATTTGATATTAAAAATGGAGTTATTAATATTAAAGTTGAATCTAAGGCTTTAGTCGGTGTTTCTTTAGTTATTGAAGCTCCGAGTGATTCTTTTGAAATACCTTTGAAATTGATTGATAAAAATGGGAATATATGGATTTTTAAAGGAGTAATCCCTGATAATTTAGAATATAAAAATAAAGACTATAATCTTTATTTAATTATTAAAGATGAAATGGGAAACTCTTTAAAAAAACAGTTATATCAAAACTAATCTATTCATTATGCCTAAGGTTAGTAAGGAAAATAAATTAATTAAAATAATAAAGGAAAATAAGTATCCTTCTTTAGATTTTGATAAATCTTTATTAAAGGAATCAATTAAGTTAGCTAATTTAATAGTTGATGATGTATTTGAGGTTATAAAAAAGAGATCTACTGTTAGTATAGAGAGAGCTATTTTGAGAATAATGGGACTAAATGGAGCTAATAAAGAAGGAGTACCTTATGTTAATATATTTGTAGATAAACTAAAACAAGCTAATTTAATAGAATATGGTGCCTCTTATTTTTATGCCTATTTTTACTCTAAATTCAATTCCGATTTAAATAAAATCAAAGAATTCTTAGATGAATTATATTTTACAGATAAACCTATTGAAATAAATAAAGATGAATTTTTTAATAATATAGAAAAATATAAAGAGATTTCAAAAAGTATAGCTTTAAATGGAATAGAATTAATGGAAAATCAAAGAAAAAAAAGGGAAGAATTAATTGATAAGTATAATTATCCTAAACTTCCATGGATTTATGTTATAGTTGCTACAGGGAATATCTTTGAAGATGCTATTCAAGCTATCTCTGCGGTTAAACAAGGAGCTGATTGTATAGCTGTTATTAGATCTTCTGCTCAAAGCCTTATAGATTACGTTCCTGAAGGTTATACCACTGAAGGTTATGGCGGAACTTTTGCTACCCAAGCTAATTTCAAATTAATGAGACAAACCTTAGATAATCATATGACTGATAGATATTTAATGTTAGTTAATTATTCATCTGGCTTATGTATGCCTGAGATTGCTGCTATTGCCGCTATTGAACGCTTAGATATGTTGCTTAATGATAGTATGTATGGAATTCTTTTTAGAGATATTAACCCTATTAGGACATTCATTGATCAGTATTTCTCAAGGTTAATCATAAATTTAAGTGATATAATAATAAATACGGGGGAAGATAATTATTTAACTACTGCTGATGCTTTTGAAAAAGGATATACTGTTATTACTTCTCATTTTATTAATTATGCTTTTGCAAAGAAATGTTATTTACCTGATTATTTAATAGGTTTGGGACATGCTTACGAAATAAGACCAGAGATAACTAATTCTTTTTTATTTGAATTTTCACAAGCTTTATTAATTAGACATCTTTTCCCTAAGTGCCCATTAAAGTATATGCCACCAACTAGATGGGTTACTGGTAATATTTTTCATACGCATGTTATTGATAACATGTTTAATTTAGTTTCTGTTGCTACGGGGCAACATATACACTTGGTAGGAATATTAACTGAAGCTATCCATACCCCATTACTTCAAGATAGATATTTAAGTATAAAATCAACAAAGTATATTTTTAATGCAGCTAAAGATTTGGGATTTGAATTTATAATTAGAAATAAAGGGATTATTGAGAAACGTGCAGATTATTTACTTAAGAAAGCATATGAACTATTAGAATATGTTTATAATAAAGGATTATTTGAAGCTATTGAAGAAGGAGTTTTTGCTGATACTAAAAGACCTAAAGACAAAGGGAAAGGTTTAGAAGGAGTTTTTATTAAAAATTCTTATTATTATAACCCTGTTGAAGAAATAATTATTTCTAAAGTTCAACATAAAGTTAATTATTAATTTATCATTAATTAAATTATGATTAAGGAAATAAAGGAGATAATAAAGGAATCCATAAATTTAAAAAATAATTTGTTAGATGATGATGAGTTAATAAGTAATATATTGAAAGCTGTTAATGTTATAGTGAGTTCTATAAAATTGGGGAAAAAATTATTGATAGCTGGGAATGGGGGCTCTGCTGCTGATAGTCAGCATATTGCAGCTGAGCTAATTGGAAGATTAAATATAAAAGATAGGAACCCAATCCCTGCTATTGCTCTAACTACTGATAGCTCTATTTTAACAGCTGTTTCTAATGATTTCGGATTTGAATTTGTTTTTGAAAAACAATTACAAGCGTTAGCGAATCCTGGTGATGTATTTTTAGTTATTTCTACTTCTGGGAATTCCATTAATTTAATTAATGCCGTTAAAAAATCTAAGAATTTAGGAATAATTTCTATTGCTTTGTTAGGAAAAGATGGAGGGATTTTAAAAGATTTAGTTGATATTCCTATTATTGTTAAACATGATAATACTCAACGTATCCAAGAAGCTCATATCCTAATAGAACATATAATATGCGAATTAGTAGAACAAAGAATATCTCTTATCCAACTGTAATACTCAATCCCTATATTATTAAAAATAACATAAAGATAATAAGGGAATTAACTAAAAAGGATTTAATATTGGTATTAAAATCTAATGCCTATGGGTTGCAGTTTGAAATAATTTTTGAGATTATTAAGGATTTAGTTAATAAAATTGCTTTAAATAATTTAAGAGAATTTTTTGAATATAAGCTATATCAAAAGAAATTAAATAATAATTTTAAAGTATTATTGCTTTTTCCTGAGTTTGATGAATATTTAATTTCTCAGGCTTTTAATTATAAAAGTATTATTAATTTTTCTGTTTTTAGTTATGAATATTTTTTATTTTTAAAGGAAATTTTATTAAAAGAGAAAGTTGTTTTAGATGTTGAATTAGAAATAGATACTGGAATGAATAGAACAGGTATAAAATTTAATGAAATTAATAAAATAAATGAGATCTTAAATTTTCAGTTTTTTAATATAAAAGGAGTTTATACACACTTAAGAAGTGATGATATATATGATATCTATTTTCAATTAGCTAATTTTAAATATTTCTTAGATAATTTTAAAATTAAAGATATAGATATTCATATTTTAAATAGTGCAGGAGTTCTTAGATTTATTCAATATTTTTATAATATAAATAATTTTAATACTTTGGATAAAATTAATTTAAGAGATTTTTTTAATATTATAGGATTAAGTAATTTTATAAGGATTGGTATATTATTTTATGGGATAGCTCCTAATTATGAGTTATTGAAATTGAAAAATGATTTAGGGATTCAGAATTCTATTAAAATTAAATTACCTTTTATCGGAGTTAAGGAGGTTTTTAAAAATGAAAATGTTGGCTATTTAAATAAAGATGTTAATGGAGTTATGCAAGATAATGGATTGGTCGCTTTAGTTTATACCGGTTATTCTGTCTTACCTTTTTCTAAAAAACTTCTATTTCATGTTTATGATGATGTACAAGATTATATAACTTATTCAATTGGGCCTATGTCTATGGATATAACTGAAATTTTAATTAAAAATAAAAATCTAAAGGAAATTTATTTAATTGATAATACATTAACTCTTGAGGAACAGGCTTTTAATAATTCAATTCCTGTTTATAGTTATTTAACTAGTTTAAATAGTTTTAATAAAATAGATTTTATACTAGAAAGCTAATAAAAAATAATAAAAAATAATGGAGGTGAAGGGGTATAATTAAGTATAGAATAAATGATCAAATACGAGCTAAAGAAGTTAGAGTTATAGATGAAAATAATGTTAATTTGGGGGTAATGAATATAAAGGATGCTTTAAAATTAGCGGATTCTAAGAATTTAGATTTAGTAGAAGTAGCTCCTGATGCTAATCCCCCTGTTTGTAAAATCGTTGATTATGGCAAATTTAAATATGAACTTATAAAAAAAGAAAAAAGCGCTAAAAAAAATCAAAAAAAACAAGAACTCAAAGAAGTTATTATTAAAAATAAAATAGATAAAAGTGGAATTAGTATTAAAGTTCAAATGATTAAAAGAATTTTACAAGAAGGTGATAAAGTTAAAATTGTATTACAATTATTAGGCAAAAGTAGATTTACACCTGATAAATTTAAACCTATATTACAAGAAATTATAGGTCAATTAGGTGATATCAAGATAGAAAAAGATATTACTATTGAAGATAGGAACATATACGTTATTGTTTCTCCTAAAAAAACTGAAAATTAATATTAAGTTAATATTTTTTAGTTATACTTATATGGGTAGTTATCTATTAAAAAGGGGACAAGTAAATATTGTTAATGTATTAATAGGTATTATTTTTTTATTATTTTTAATGGTTGGGGGATATTTTGTTTATAAGTTATTTTATGGGCCTAGTGAGGGTGATGTAGTTGTTCCTAATGTTATTGGCTATGACATTTATGATGCGAAAAATAATTTGAAGTTGATTGGTTTAGATATTGAAGTTGTTTCTACTTCGTTTTCTGATAAACCTAAAAATATGATATTAAATCAGGAACCACCTGCTGGTATTAAAGTAAAAAAAGGTAGAATTATTAAAGTAGTTATTAGTAAAGGGGTTTCTTATGATAAGCAACTTTTATTACCTGATCTTGTTGGATATAATATTAATGAAATTAATCTTAATCCTAATTTGAAATTTAATAAGCTTAATTTGATTTATAATTATTTATATTATCCTTCAATGAGTTTTAAAGATGGAACAATTTTAATGCAATCTCCTCAACCTGATACAACCTTAGATAAAGATAAGAAGATATCTTTCCTTGTTTCTAAAGAACTTAATCCTCAAGAATTAATAAATAATTCTAATGATTATTTACCAGAATTATGGAAAAATTTGGATAAAGCTGATAGTTTATTCATTCAATTTAAAAATAATGATGTAATTGAGGATAGAAAGATTACTACTTCTTATATATATAATGACACCGTTATAGTTGAAGCTAATCTAAATTACTCTCAAATCCCGGATATTAAAATTATAAATCTAGTTTTAAAGTTTAAGTATAGTAAAGATATTAGTAATGTAAAAGTTTATTTAGAGGATTTTTTAGGAAAAAGGTTGGTTTTTGATAGTTATTATGTAGGTCAGACTTTTTCTAATTTAAAGCTTTTTTATATCGGAGATGCCAAAGTTAGTGTATATCTAAATAATAATAAAGTAGCCGATTATTCTTTACCTTAATTTTTTACCTTAATTTTTTACCGATTATTATTACTTTAATTTTTTATTTTTTATTACTTTTGATTAAAGGGGAAAAGAATCCAATTATAGAATAAATTATTAGAAAATAATTTATTAAATTTAAAATTTTAACAAACATCACAAAAAAGTATATTATATGGAAATGAATCTTGACATAATAGGGGGTGCTGGATTTATAAGCATTAGGGATGGCAAAGTTTAAAACTTATATAAAGCTAAAAATTTTAATAAAATGAGTTTATGCTAAATAGAAAAGCCATCTAGATTCCAAAAGACAATAATATTGGGAAATCCCTACTTAATAGGGGTGGTTAATTATGGAAGAGTTTTTTCAAAAAATAGATAATAAAAGAATAGAATATAACAATTCTTTAAACGATAAAATAATAGAAAATATATATTATAATATAGATGAAATTGTAAAAGATGTTGTAGTATATAAAGAAAGTAAATGGAATAAGTTAGAAGATATTTTAGATCGTTTTTTAACTTCTAAGGTTGGAGGAATTATTACTATTGTTTTATTATTAACTCTTGTTTTATGGATAACTATAATTGGAGCTAATTATATTAGTGAGTTTTTAGGGATATTGCTTGGTTATATAGAAAGTGTTTTAAAATCTGTTTTAAAGTTTTTAAGGTTTCCGGAAGTTTTTATCAGTTTTTTGGTAGATGGGGTTTATAGAGGTCTTAGTGCAGTTGTAAGTGTTATGCTACCTCCTATGGCGATATTTTTCCCGCTTTTTACTTTTTTAGAAGATTTAGGGCTATTACCTAGGATTGCTTATAATTTAGATAAATTATTTAAATTAGTTGGGTCTACTGGGAATCAGGCTTTAACTATGGCAATGGGGTTTGGATGTAATGCTGCTGGTGTTATTTCTACAAGAATAATTAAATCTCCAAAAGAGAGATTGATTGCAATTATTACGAATAATTTGATGCCGTGTAATGGGAGATGGCCGCTTCTAATTTTATTATCTACTCTATTTATTGCTCCTATTTTTTATAAATCTAATCCTTTTTTAGGATCTTTTATTACTGCTATTACTTTAGTTTTTGCCGTTTTTATTGGATTTATTTTTACTATGCTCCTTTCTTTTGGATTATCTAAAACTATTCTTAAGGATGTATTAAGTTTTTATGTTTTAGAATTACCTCCTTTAAGGAAACCAAATTTATTAAATATATTAAAATTGTCCATAATAGATAGGACTATATTTGTTTTAATGCGAGCAATTTATATGGCTGCTCCTGTTGGAGCTATTGTTTGGATTATTAATTACTTTAATATTACTCCTTATCTTATTAATTTTTTTGAACCATTTGGTAGATTTTTTGGATTGGATGGAGTTATTATTTTAACTTATATTATTTCTTTACCTGCTAATGAGTTGGTTATCCCTTCCTTAATTATGCTTTATACTTCTCAATTAACTTTTACTGAAGTAGATAATATTAAAAGTATATATGATATTTTAATTAATAATGGTTGGAATATTAAGACTGCTATTTTAGTTATTTTGTTTTCTATTTTACATAATCCTTGCTCTACTACTATTTTGACTATCTATAAGGAAACAAATTCTATTAAATGGACACTAATTTCTACTTTTTTACCTTTGTTTATTGCTTTTACGGTAGTATTTCTTGCTAATAAGATATTAATATTTTTTGGACTTTAATAAACATAAGAAAAACTAACTTTGCTTATGAAAAATATAATAAGCTTGTGAATTTAGTGAGTAGTTATGAGGCATGTTAAGTTAAAAATATATGGAAAAGTTCAGGGTGTAGGGATGAGATATTTTATAAAAAAGAAGGCAGATAGTTTTAAAGTTTTTGGATACGCAAAGAATTTACCTGATTCTACAGTAGAAGCTTTATTAATTGGTGATGAAGAAAATATTGATTATCTAATAAAAGAGATAAGTGTTGGGCCATCTTTAGCCAAAGTCACTAAAATCGATATACTTCAAGATAAGGAAATTACTAATACTGATTTTGAAAATTTAGGTTACTTTTCCTTTGAAATATATTAATTAATGAAGAATAATATTTTTTATAAGGGGTATAGTGTTTTAGAGGTAATAGTTTCTTTTTTAATTGTGTTAATATTATTTTTGTTGGCTTATTATTATTATATAAAGCTTGAAGAGGATGCTAAAGTAGCTGTTTTTATTTCTAATAAAAGATATATTATGTTAGCGTGTTATAGGTATTATTTAGATAAAAATAGGCTGCCTATTAGTTTATTAGAGCTTTTTAGTGATCCTTATAGGGATTATTTACCTAAGAACTTACATTCTTATTTTATATTGAGCTCTTGGGGAAGCCAGATTTTGATTTATAGTTATCACTATTCTTTTTTATTCGTTTCTTATTTATATCTTGAAGTGTCTGATTTAAAAATTAATAAAGAAATTGTTCCTATAGGAAGTCAGTTGAAATTGAAAAATAATTTAAAAGAGGATTTTATTAGTTATAAAGATATAAATAATAAAGAGTATATGGTATTCAAGTTACTTTATTTAATAAGGTAATTGAATAATTTAATATGAAAAAAATAGTTTCATTATATATTGTGATTTTGGTTATTATTTTTTTAGTGTTTAATAATTTTGTGATTATAAAGTTTTGGGAGCTTTATTTTATTGAATCTAAAAAAAAGGAAATTAAATATATTGCCAATAATATTTTAGATATTTTAAAGACTAATAATTTAGATAAAGATTTAGGATATTTTGATAGGAATTATTTGCTTTATTTATTTTCTAATTTACCGGAGTATGTTTATTTTATTGTTTATGATCAAAATTATAGGGTTTTATTATATTATCCTGTTTTTTTTAATGTTGATTATGATTTTTTAAAGAAGAATCCATTTGGAATTGAGAGGGTTGTATTTGATAATTATGTTTTGACTTATTTTTTGCCAGTTAATAGGTATATGTTAGCTGTTGAAATGAATTTAGCTTTTATTAAAAGTATAAGAAAAGAGTTAATTTATATGGCTTTAGGTATTATTTTATTTAGTTTCCCCTTTTCTTATTTATTAGCTATTTTTATATTCAAATTAATAGAAAAACGAATAAATATTATAAAAGATTTTGTTTCTAATGTTTCCTTAGGAAAGTTTAATTATGACATTGATTATAATTTTAATGATGAATTAAAAGATATTTTTATTAAGATAAAATTAATGAAAGAATTTTTAATAAAGTATATATCCGAAATTGAGCAAAATAAGAAAATTTTAGAACAAATATTTAATAATTCTCCTTTTTTTGTTATTATTATAAATAATTATGATGAGATTATTTATTTAAATAAGCCTATTGATGAGAATTTAAAAAGTTTTTTTCTTAAAAATTTAGCTGATGTAAATCTAGAAAATCAAAAGATAATTAAATTTAATAGATTTTATTTTAAGATGGTAGTTTTTGATTATAATTTAAATAGGATAGGGATTTTTATTGATATAACTGATTTTTATAGTTTAAGTGAATTAAAGGATAAGGCATTAGCTATGGTATCTCATGATTTAAGAACTCCTATCTCTTCTATTAAAGCTAATTTACAATTTCTACTTACTAAGGATTTACAACCTGATATTAAAAATAAAATTAATTCTATATTATTAGAATTAGATAAAATAAATTACATGATTTATAGATATTTAGATTATAGTAGAATTAAGTTAGGTAAAAAAATATCTAATTTTCAACTAGTAAAATTATTAGATTTTATTAACTTTATTAATGATTTTATTAATTTTTTGGAATATTCAGAAAATATTGAATTTAACAGTGAAGATATTTTTAATATTTTAGAAAATAATTTAGAATTTCAAAATAAAAATGTTTTAATTGATTTAGAAATTTTTAAGCAATTGCTTTCTAATTTATTAGATAATGCTTATAAATATTCTATTGATAAAAAAGTATTTTTATATATTGATTTTAATAAAGATAAGTTGTATATAAAAGTAGGTAATTTAGCTGATTTAGATAGCTATAATTTAATAAAGCAAGTTATATTTAATGATAGTGATCTTTATTTATCTAAAGGTAAATTAGGCTTACTTATTATTAAAGAATTAGCTAATATTTTGAGCATAAAAATCCAAATTGAAAAAGGAGAAAAACTAAATGAGCAATATATTTTATTATTCTTTATTTTAGAAATTAACTATAATAATTAAAGGTGGATTTTATGAAAGTAGGGGTTTTACAATTTCATCCTAAGTTTAAAGATAAAAGTTATAATTATAAAATTATAGAAAACTATCTTTTATATATAAGAGATGCTTTAGTAGTTTTACCTGAATTAGCGAATACAGGTTATTTATTTTTAGATAAATCGGAATTAACTGATTTAGCAGAAGAAATCCCTAATGGTTATTTTACTAATCTTTTAATTAATATAGCTAAGAAAAATAATTTAATTATAATTAGTGGATTGCTTGAAGTTGAAGATAGTAGATTTTATAATTCTGCTGTTGTTGTTTATAAAAACGGATATGTTGGTAAGTATAGGAAAATTAATTTATTTTATAAGGAGAAATTTATTTTTGAACCTGGTGATGATTTAAAGGTATTTGAAATAGATTTTATTGATATTGATAATAATATTTATAAAATAAAGTTAGGGGTAATGATTTGCTTTGATTGGTATTTTCCAGAAGTTGCAAGGAATTTGATGTTAAAAGGTGCTAATATTATAGCACATCCTGCTAATCTGGTTTTACCTTATTGCCCTTTAGCTATGCCTATTAGAGCTTTAGAAAATAAAGTTTATACTATAACTGCTAATAGAATTGGAATTGAACAAAATAATAATGAAAAATTAAAATTTATTGGTCAATCTGTTATATGTTCTCCTAAATCTGAGTATTTACTTAAATTAGATGAAAATCAAGAGGGGGTATTTTTAGTTGATATTGATTTAATTATAAATAAAAATATAACTAAATTTAATAATCTTAATGATGATTTAGATTTTCTTTTTAAGAAGTTGAATATAAATTCTTATAAGTAATTTTTTATGAGTAGGAGAGTTTTGATTTTATCCACTTATGTGCCTTTTATTTATGGTGGGAATGTTAATTTTATTAATTGGTTAAGTTTGAAATTAAAGGAGTTTTATCCGGAATTTTTAGTTGATACTATTTTAATTCCTTTTAGTGATGATCATAATTTAATTTTAGATCAAATAGATGCTTTAAAGAGGTTAAAATTTAATTATGGGGATATTTTGATATGTTCCAGACCTTTTAGTTATGTAGTAAATCATCCTTATAAGGTTGTTTGGTTTATGCATCATTTAAGATATCTTTATGATTTATGGGATACTAAATTTAATCCATTAAATGTAAATGATAAAAAGAATATAGAATTAAGGAAAAAAATAATTGAAATAGATAATATTGCATTAAGGAGTGCAAAGAAGGTTTTTGCTATTTCAAAAACTGTTGCTAATAGGTTAAAAAAATTTAATAATATAGATTCTGAGGTTTTGTATCCTCCTTTGTTTAATAATGATCAATATTATAGTGAATCTTATGGAGATTATATTTATTTTCCAAGTAGGATAACAGGATCTAAAAGGCAACATATTCCTATTCAAGCTATGAAATATACTAAAAGTAATGTTAAATTGATTATTTCTGGTAATATTGAAGGAAAATATTTTAGAAATCATATACAACCTATTTTAAAGGATAATGAAATATCTTCTAAGGTTAAGATTATAGATAAGTTTTTAACTGAAGAAGAAAAGCTAAGATTATATGCGAATTCTTTGGCAGTTGTTTTTACTCCTTACGATGAGGATTATGGATATATAACATTAGAGGCTTTTTATTCTAAGAAGTTATTGATAACGCTAATTGATTCTGGGGGACCTACTGAATTTATTGAGAATGAATATAATGGTTTTATTTTAGAAAATGATTTAAAAATGTTAGCTCAAGCATTTGATAGGTTATATTATAATAAAGATTTAGCTAAGAAGATGGGAGAAAATGCTTATGAGTATATTTTATCAAAAAGTATAACCTGGGACAAGGTTTTTGAAAGTATTTTTAAAAATGATAGGAATTTTTTGATGCATAGGATTGTTAATTTTTTTAAAAAATAATTAATTTTAAAAGAGGGAAAATAAGATGTATAGAGAATAAGATAATATAAGGATATTGTAGTAGCCGGAGTGGCGGAATAGGTAGACGCAGGGGACTTAAAATCCCCCGGGGTTAAAGCCCCGTGCCGGTTCGAGTCCGGCCTCCGGCATACTTAAATATAAATCCTAATATGAAAAGCACTATAAATATAGATATAGATTACCTATGTCAATTAGCTCATATTTATCTTGAAAATAATGAAAAAGAGATTATAAGTAAGGATATTATTAAAATAATTGATTTCTTTTCAATGCTTCAGGAATTAGATACAAAAGATGTTGAAGTTTATTATAATGATCATTTAGGGGAATCTAAGTTTTTAAATGATTTAGCTAAAACTGATATAGATGTAAAAACTTATTTAGAAACTAATACAAAAAATGAAGGAATGTATATAAAAATCCCTCCTATTTTAAAAAATAATTAAATAAAAAATAATTAAGGGGAGAAATAATATGGGATTAAAAAAAGAAGAAAAAGAAAAAATAATTTCTTTAATAAAAAGGCATGAAAAAGATACCGGTTCTCCAGAAGTTCAATTTTTATTATTAAATGCTAGAATAAATTTATTAGAAGAATATCATAAAAAGAATCCTAAGGATAATCAGTCTTATAGAACTTTGCTAAAATTATATGCTAAAAGAAGAAAGTTAAGGAATTATATTATAAAAAACTATCCTGAAATATTTAAGAAAATAAGGGATATGCTGGTATAATTTAGTTTTATGTATGTTCTTAATATTTTATTAAGTAGAGCAACGAAGATAACGTTATTTTTATTTTTTTTTAAAAGGGGGGGTATTTGGTAATGTTGAAAAACATACTGGAAGAATCTATCTTCTATTTAAATAAATCAATTATATATTTAAATGATCTTTATCTTTTAATTACCATTGATAATTCTGATTATTTAAAGGTATTAGATAAATTTGGAAATAATTTTAATTCATTTTTTAATAAAATTTCGGAACATATTGATTTGTTTAGAATAATTTTTTTTAAAGAAATAAATAATGAAGAAGTTTTATCAATTTTTGAATATATATTTCAAAATAAGGAAAAGGTTTTAGGGATTTCTGATTTTTCATCTAAAGAAGATATTTTAATTTTTTTAAATGAATTTTTAAATAATTTATCTAATTTTTTAAATTATTTAAGTAGTGTTTTTACTTTGTTTCCTAATAATGAATTAAAATCCTGGGAATTAGTTGTTTTAGATTCATTTTTTAATAAAATGGATTTAAATTATTCTAGTTATATGAAGTTATTATTAAATGAATTAAAGGATTATTATGAGGTTTTTTTAAAGATAAGGGGAGATTTATTGGGCCAAGATTTACAAGAAAATATTTTAAAAATAATTTCTTTTATAAAAGATGTTGTAGATTCATTAGAGGATAGAAGTGTTCTAAGTAAAGCTAATGATTATATTATGCAATTAAAAGAAATAGATGAATATATTCAGGAAATAGATAGTAAGGCAAGTGATTATGAGTATTATATTGTTTCAAAGGATATTGCTTTAACAAGGATTCCTTTTGCTAATGTCTGGTTCGAATTTATTCTTTATTCTTATTGGATTTATGAGAATTATGTTTCTATTAATTCTTTTAAAAATTTATATGAGTATAAAGTAAGGAATTCTTTTGATAAAGCTTTTGAATGGTATCAAGTTTATATAAATAGAATTTTTAATAAGCAAGCTCTTAAAAATGAATCATATGAAAATATAAAAAATAAAATAAATAAAATTAAAGATTTTATTAATAGTTTATATTTACAAATTGTAAATAATTATCCTAATAAGGTAGAGATTTCTTCTGATTGGGCTAATTTATTTTATGATATTTTAAATTCTATGAATAAATTAGAAAATGAGATTCATATTAGATTTGATTCTAAGGAGTTAAAAGGTGCTGGGGTATTTGAAAATCTATATGATATAGTTTATAGAGTATATTCAGAAGATTTATCTATTTCAGCTATTTACAATTTTTATATTTATTTTAATGATGTTATTACTGATTTACAAAAAAATGAACATAATTTACTTACTCCTTATGATAAAATAATACTTGATAATATTGATTTATTTAATGAGTTTTTGAATATAGTAAATAATTATCTAAGTGATTATGAAAATAAAGATTTATTAGTTGATTTATGGTTGTATTTTGAAAATAAAATAAAGAATATATTGCTAAATATTCTACAAGATTATAAGGAAGTTGAGGAATTATTTGTTGTTAAAAAAATAATATGTGTTAAATGTGGTTTTGAAAATGAATATTATAATGAATATTGTGTTAAATGTAATTCTAAATTAATAAAACCTCCAATTGAAACTAAATCTAATTTAAAATTAATATTTGATAAATTCAGAGAAAATTATTTAAATAACACAGATTATTCTAAGTTTTTATATGCTTTTATCAATTTAATTAATAATTCATTTATTAATTTTGAATCTATTTATAAGAATTTAGAAAATCTTCCTAAGGAAGGAGAAATTATTGGATTATTATCTAAAATCGAAAATATTTTAGTTGTTTTAGCAGATATTAGAAATAATATAAGTTTATTTAATGATATAACAGATGAATCTGAAAAACAGGAGTTACTTGAAACTATGGAAAATAATATTATAGAATTAGAGAAAATATTGAATGATTTTAATGATTATATATCAAGTTTTCAAGCTAATGTTAGGAGTATTTAGTTTAATGTAAATTAACTTATGTTTTATATAAAAGGGGGTAAAAAGTTATGAGTAAATGGATATATTTTTTTGAAGAAGGAAAAGCTGATATGAAATTATTATTAGGAGGTAAGGGTGCTAATTTAGCTGAAATGACTAACTTAGGATTGCCAGTTCCACCAGGTTTTACTATTACTACTGAAGTTTGTAAATTATATTTAAATAATCCAGAAGAAATTATTAATAAATTAATGCCTTTAGTTAAAGATTCTATAAAAGAACTAGAAAGAAGAATGAATAGGAAATTTGGGGATACTGAGGGTATGCCTTTACTTGTTTCAGTTAGATCTGGAGCTCCCGCTTCTATGCCTGGAATGATGGATACTATTCTTAATGTTGGATTAAATGATCAAACTTTGTTAGCTTTAGCTAAAAAAACTAATGAAAGATTTGCTCTTGATTCTTATAGAAGATTATTACAAATGTTTGGTTCTACTGTTATGGGAATTAAAACTTTTGAAGATATTTTACATCATTATAAAGAAAAACATAATAAAAAACTTGATATAGAACTTGATTCTAATGATCTAAAAAATATAATAGAATTATATAAACAAGAGTATGCTAAATATAACAAAGAGTTTCCTCAGGACGTTTATAAGCAATTGGAATTATCTATAAGGACTGTTTTCAATTCGTGGAATAATGAGAGAGCAAAAGAATATAGAAGATTATATAATATTCCTGAAGATTGGGGAACTGCTGTTAATATAGTTTCTATGGTTTTTGGGAATTTAAATGAGAGATCTGCTACTGGGGTTGCTTTTAGTAGGAATCCTTCTACAGGTGAAGTTGAATTTATTGATGGTAAAAGAATTTTATATGGGGAATATTTAATTAATGCACAAGGTGAGGATGTTGTTGCAGGTATTAGAACCCCTGAACCTATTGTTAATATGTTAAAGCAATGGCCTGAAATTTATGATCAATTACTTAAAATTGCTGAAAAATTGGAAAAGCATTATAAAGATATGCAGGATATGGAATTTACTATAGAAGACGGAAAATTGTATATGCTTCAAACGAGAAATGGTAAGAGAACACCTGCTGCTTCTGTTAAAATTGCTATATCTTTTTATAAAGAAGGATTAATTACTAAAGAAGAAGCTTTATTAAGGGTTTCTACTGAAGAAATAGAAAAATTATTACATCCTCAAGTTGATCCTAGTTATAAAGAAAAACCAATTGCTAAGGGATTAAATGCTTCACCTGGAGCTGCCTCTGGGAAAGTAATATTTGATTCTAAGTTAGCTGCTAAATTGGGTGAAGAAGGCCAAAAGGTTATATTAGTTCGACCGGAAACTAATCCTGATGATATTCATGGATTAGCTAGAGCAAAGGGTGTTTTAACTAGTAGAGGGGGTAATACTAGTCATGCTGCAGTAGTAGCAAGGGGGATGGGGAAACCTGCAGTTGTTGGAGCTGAAGAAATTAAAATAGATTTAGAAAATAAATTTTTTAAAGTTAATGATGTTATTGTTAAGGAATATGATATGATAACTATAGATGGTACTACAGGGAATGTTTATTTAGGTGAAGTTCCTTTAATTGATCCGAAACCTAGTAAAGAATTTTTTGAGTTATTAGAGTTAGCGGATGAAGTGGCAAAGATAGGGGTAAGAGCTAATGCTGATACCCCACAAGATGCTGCTAAAGCTTATTACTATGGAGCTAAAGGTATTGGATTATGTAGAACAGAGCATATGTTTATGGCAGAAGATAGGTTACCTGTTATGCAAGAAATGATTATTGCCGAAACCTATGAAGAACGTAAAAAAGCTTTAGATAAATTATTGCTTATGCAAATAGATGATTTTTATAATATTTTTAAAGAAATGAAAGGTTATCCTGTTATTATTAGGTTATTAGATCCACCGCTACATGAATTTTTACCTAAAGAGGAAATATTAAATGAATTAATAAAGGATGCAAAGCAAAGGGGGCATAATTCATTAGTTGAAAAATATCAAAAAATGTTGATTAAATCACAAAATCTAAGGGAAGCTAATCCAATGTTAGGATTTAGAGGATGTAGGTTGGGGATAGTTTATCCAGAGATAAATGAGATGCAAGTTACTGCTATATTTAAAGCTGCTGCTAAAGCTCATAAAGAAGGAATAAAAGTTTTTCCAGAAGTTATGGTACCTTTAGTTGGACACGTTAATGAAATAAAATTTGTAAAAGAAAGATTAGAGGAAGTGGCTAAGAGAGTTTTACAAGAAGAAGGAGTTAATATAGATTATATGTTTGGTACAATGATAGAGGTACCGCGTGCTGCTTTAATTGCTGATAAAATCGCACAATATACTGAGTTTTTCTCCTTTGGTACTAACGATTTAACTCAGATGACTTTTGGGTATTCTCGGGATGATGCTGAAGCTAAATTTATTCCATATTATCTTGAACATAAAATTTTAGAGTTTAATCCTTTCCAGTCTTTGGATACTGAGGGAGTTGGACAATTAATGAAGATCTGTTTAGAAAAAGCTAAAAAAGTTAAAAATATAGAAACAGGGATATGTGGAGAGCATGGGGGAGATCCTAAGAGTATTGAATTTGCTTATTCTATTGGTATTGATTATGTAAGTTGTTCTCCTTATAGGGTGCCTGTTGCAAGATTAGCTGCTGCTCAAGCTACTATTAAATTGTCTTCTAAAAAAGTAGATCTTGTTGAAACTAAATAATAATTTTAGAGTGTATTTTTAGATTTTAATGGTGAATATATGTTTGTGGGAGGCAGTTCATTATGAACGCATTTCGTAAAAAGAATATACTTAAATTTATATATGTTTATATTATTTTTTTATTTGCTATTTTTTTGATTAATTTGCTTTTTATAAGTTATAAGTCTTTTGCTTATGTAGAGGCTAATTTAACTTATGATAATAATTCATATAAAGCATATATTTTTAATAATATTTCCTATGTGGATACTCAAGTTTTAGCTTCTATATTAGATAGTCCGGTTTATTGGGATCCTAATGAAAAAGCACTTATTGTTTCTAATTTAAGGGTATATACTAAAGCGGTTGTTTATAAAAATAAATTATTAATTGCATTAAGAGATGTTTTAGTTCCTTTGGGATATCAAATTAAATGGGATCAGCTTAACAGAATTATTACTATTTATAAGCCTACTTATAAGAGTAATACTTCTAAAGCTAATTTAAAAATTGAAAATAATGAAATTGAAAATAAAGATATTGATAATAATAAAAAGGATAATAATAAAAATACTGATAAAAAAGATACAAAGAAATATGAGATTCCATTTATAGATAATAATGATAATGGTGATTCTAAGAATATAAATAAATTGCCTGTTTCTACTCCTCCTACGGTTTTTATTCCTCGTTCTGCTAGTAATGAGGAATTTAAAATAACTGTTAGTGAATTAAAAGAAGTTAAATTAATAAAGGGGTTATATACTCCTCAACCAGGATTTAAATTTATAGTTTTAACAGTATCTCAGCAAAATTTATCTAATAAAGTTCAGCTTTATACTGGAAAATTTGTATTATATGATGATAAAGGCTATAAATATGAATATATAGAAGGGTTAAGTAGTTATATATTACAGGTTTTATTACCATCAGGGATGAATTTTGGGACCTTAGTTTTTGAGATCCCTGAAAATAATATTCCATCTAAATTAGTACTTGAAACATACGGTTCTACCCCTATTACACTTAGTTTAATTTAAGCTTATATTAATTAAAGAATAATTTTTTCATAAAAATTTCATTAAGTTATAAAAGTTTTGTCGGGGGAAGGCTAAATTCTAATTTGAGTAGAGATAATAGTTTTATTGTAAAAAGTGATATTCCATTTTATAAAGAAAGATTTTTTGAAGATCCAGAAGTTCAGAGTTATATAGATATAACAAATGTAAAGCAAAACAATTTAAAAGGATTAAATTTAAAAATTCCGCATAATGTAATAACAGTTATATGTGGAGTTTCTGGTAGTGGTAAGAGTAGTTTAGCTTATGAAGTTATATATTCTGAAGGTCAAAGAAGATATTTAGAAGCTATTTCTAATTATGCAAAGCAATTTTTAACTAAATTAGAAAAGCCTAATGTAGATAAAATAGAAGGTTTAAGACCTACTATCTCAATTGATCAAAGGATTAAAAATCTAAATCCTCGTTCTACTGTCGGGACTATAACTGAAATCTATGATTATTTAAGGTTAATATATGCTTCTATTGGGATTCCATTTTGCCCATTTTGTAATATAGTTATATCCAAATTAGAGCCAAGCGAAATTTTAGAACAAATTCTTCTAAATTACAAAGATAAAAAAATATCTATCTTAGCTCCTGTAATTAGATATAAAAAAGGAGACCATAAAATCACTTTAAACAAAATTAAAAAAATGGGTTTTACTAAGGTTATTGTTAATGATATTAAATTTGATATAGACGATGAAATTGAATTAAATAAATTTGAAAAACATAATATAGATGTCATAGTAGATAATCTTATAGTAAATGAAAATAATAAAGGTAGATTATTAAATTCGATATCGTTAGCGATGGATACTACTTTGAAACTATCTATAGATAAAGAAAAGCAGAAATTGGTTAAGATTTTTGTAGATGATAAATATTTATTATATTCAGGGAGCTTTAGTTGTTATAATTGTGGTTTTAGTTATCCTGAAATAAGTTGGAGATTATTTTCTTTTAATACCCCTTTAGGAGCTTGCGAAAAATGTAAAGGCTTAGGAAATGTTATTGATTTTAATCTAAATAAAATAATAGATTATAATTTATCAATAAAAGAAGGAGCTATTAAAATTTTTCCTAAAAACCAATATTCTTGGTATAAATTAAATTATTGGTGGGAAAAAGTTAGGAACTTTTGCTATGCTAACGACATTGATATTAATAAACCTCTAAAAAATATTGATAAAGAAAAAATAGAGAAACTTATTTATGGAGATTCTAATTTTGAAGGGATTAGAGAATTCGTTAATGAATTGTATTACAATTATGATTTTGATTTATCTAATTTAGTTTTCGAAGTTAAATGTAAAGAATGTAATGGTTATAGATTAAATAAAATAGCTTTAAGTGTTAAGTTAAAAACAAATGATGAAAAGTATTATAGTATTGGAGATTTAGCCTCTAAGCCAATTAGTCAAATAAAAAATATACTGAATTCTTTAGAATTAACTCAAAAACAAAGAGAAATTGTACAAAATCTACTAGATGAGGTTGTAAAAAGGTTAAATTTTATAATTGAATTAGATTTAGGGTATTTAGATTTATATAGGACTGCTTCTAATTTATCTTCAGGAGAGGCACAAAGAATTAAAATAGCTTCACAATTAGGAGCTCAGTTATCCGGTATTATATACGTCTTAGATGAGCCAACTATTGGATTACACCCTTATAATGTAGATAAAGTTATTAAAAGCATCTTAAAACTAAAAGAATTAAATAATACAATTATAATTGTAGAACATGATAAACAAGTAATTAAGAACGCTGATTTTTTAGTAGAGTTAGGATATGAAGGTGGGCAAAATGGTGGGTACCTTTTATTTTCCGATTTTCTTAATAAATATTTTGAACTATTTAATACTTTTAATTTTGATTTTCTAAATTCTTTGTATAACAACAATGGAAATTTAGAAGAAATATTAAAAATATTAGATTTACCGGAATTACTTAAAAAAGAGATTTTAAATTTATATGAAAAATTTTTAAATAGCCCTATATTAAAATATTTAGTTGATAAAGAAAAAGTTAAAAACATTGAAAAGGACTATATTAAAAAATTCAATCAAGAAGATTATATATATTTAAAAAATGTTAAGTTAAACAATTTAAAAAATATATCTATAAAGATTCCATTAAATAGATTAACAGTTATAACAGGAGTATCAGGTAGTGGTAAAACTTCTATTTTAGATGCTTTATATTACAAATTAGCTTCCGAATTAAATCAAGAGGTTATTAGTGTATTTGATGAAAAAATTTACGGAGATATAGAGTTTGATAAGCAAAAAATTAGTAAAGTAAGTTATGTAGATCAAAAACCTATAGGTAAAACTCCCAGATCTACAGTTGCTACTTATACTAAAGTATTTGATGAGATAAGATCTATATTTGCTAATTTACCTCAATCAAAGAGATTAGGGTTTAATGCCAGTAGATTTAGTTATAATTTACCTGAGGGTAGATGTGATAAATGTAAAGGAGAAGGTTTTATTAAATTAGATATGAATTTTTTACCTGATTTATATATAAAATGTGAATCTTGCGATGGTAAGAGATATAATTTAGAAACATTAAGTGTTAAATTTGATAATAAATATAGTATTTATGATGTCTTGGAATTAACTGTAAAAGAAGCTATTAATGTGTTTAAAGGGTTTAAAAATGTTGAAGAGAAATTAAAATTTTTAGATGACATAGGATTAGGGTATATCAAGTTAGGTCAGATTTCTCCGTCTTTATCAGGTGGAGAAAGTCAAAGAATTAAATTAGCTTATGAACTATCTAAAAGGAATGTTAATAAATCTATTTATCTCTTAGATGAACCTACTACTGGATTACATTATTTAGATGTCCAAAAATTTCTAAATGTTATTTATCAATTGCTAAATAAGGGAGCAACTATTGTAATAGTAGAACATAATATAGAAGTTATAAAGAATGCTGATTATGTAATAGAAGTAGGTCCTAAAGCTGCAGATGAAGGAGGGTATATTATTTTCCAAGATACTTATCAAGAATTCCTTAAATCTAATACCTTAACTAAAAAATATATTCTAAACGAAATTAATTAAATTAAAGATCATATTTTTTATTATAGATAATATGAAAGAAATGGAAAACTTAAAATTCAATTCCTTAGATTTAACATTTATAACTAATGAACAAGGTAAAACGTTAAAAGATAGGTTTAATATATTGTTAAACGATGCTAGATTTTTTGATTGTATAGTAGGATATTTTTATTTAAGTGGATTTCATAATATATACAAAGCTTTAGAAAATATAGAAAAAATAAGGATTCTTGTAGGAATTGATGCTTCAGAGAAAATTTATGAGTTAATAACAAAATCAAAATCTGAAAATACAACTTTTTTTAATCCCTCTAATTATGAAGTAAAGCAATTTTTAGAAGAAAAAATAATAGAAGAGTTAGAAGAATCAGAAGATAGTGAAAGTGTAGAGAAAGGAGTTAAGAAATTTATTGAATGGATAAAATCAGGTAAGCTTGAAATAAGAGCTTATCCTTCCAAAAAATTACATGCTAAATTGTATATTATAACGTTTAAGGAAGGAGATAGGGATATAGGGAGAGTTATTACAGGATCTAGTAATTTAACTCAATCAGGTTTAGACAATAATCTTGAGTTTAATGTTGAACTAAAAAATAGGAGTGATTACGAATTTGCTAAAATTAAATTTGAGGAACTTTGGCAAAAATCAGTGGAACTTAATGAAACTTTTGTAAATACGATAAATGAAAAAACTTATATTAACGAAAATATAACACCCTATGAGATATATTTAAAATTTTTGTATGAGTATTTTAAAGATGAGCTAAATTATCTAAATGAGCTAGATAATAAATATTTACCTGAAAATTTCAAGGAGCTTAAATATCAGAAGCAAGCTGTATTAAATGCTAAAAAGATAATTGAGGAATATGGGGGAGTATTTATTTCAGATGTTGTAGGTCTTGGAAAAACTTATGTTTGTGCTATGCTTGTATCTCAGCTTGATGGAAGAACTATGGTTATAGCTCCCCCCTCGTTAATTAATAAAAATAATCCAGGCTCTTGGAAAAACGTTTTTTCTGATTTTAATATTTCTGCAGAATATGTATCTACTGGGAAACTTGAGGAAGCTGAAGATCTTATTAATCAAAGAGAATATAAAAATATTGTAATTGATGAAGCTCATCGTTTTAGGAATGAATTAACCATAAGTTATGAAAAACTTTCTAAAATTTGTAGAGGTAGAAGAGTTATTCTTGTATCTGCTACTCCTTATAATAACTCTCCAAAAGATATTCTTGCGCAACTTAAACTTTTTCAAAATGCTAAAAAAAGTACAATACCAGGGGTTCCAAATTTAGAAAATTTTTTCTTATCTTTACAGGCAAAGCTAAAAAATCTTGATCGCTCAAATAACTATGATGAATACATAAAAGAAACAAGGGAAATAGCAAAAGAAATAAGAAATAAAGTTCTAAAATATGTAATGGTAAGAAGAACTAGAAAAGATATAGAAACTTATTTTAAAGAAGATTTAGAAAGTAATAATATTAAATTTCCCAAAATAGAAGCTCCAAAGCCTTTACTTTATCAGCTTAATCAAACAGAGAATGAAATTTTTAATAAAACTATTGAAACTTTAACTAAAGAACTTACTTATTCTCGTTACATCCCTTTACTTTACCTTAAAGATGAAATAAATCACAATAACATAAAAAATGAAATACAAGCGCAAAAAAATCTTGCAGGGTTTATGAAAGTTTTACTTATTAAACGTCTTGAAAGTAGTTTTTATGCATTTAGAAAAAGTATAACAAGATTTATTGATTCTTATGAAAAGTTTATAAAAATATATGAAGAAAATAAAAAAGTTTTTATAAGTAAAAAACATATAAGTAAAATAATAGAATTCTTAGAAAGTGATGATGATAAAGCAATACAAAATTTAATAGAAGAAGGAAAAGCTGATGAATATCCAACTAATCAATTTAGAGAGGATTTTAAAGAAGCTCTAGAAAAAGATCTAAATACTCTTAAAAAAATTCAAGAAATGTGGAATCAAATAGAAAGGGATCCTAAACTTGAAGTTTTACTTAATAATCTTGAAAATAATCCTATTTTAAAAGACAAAAAAGTCATAATATTTACAGAATCGAGAGAAACTGCAGAATATTTAGTTAATAGTATAAATGAAAAATTTGGTGAATTATCTCTTCGTTTTGATGGAAATTCATCAGAACAGGATAGAAATAAAGTTATAGATAATTTTGATGCTAGAGCTAAAAATAAAAGAGATGATTATAGAATACTTGTTTCAACAGAAGTTCTTTCAGAAGGGGTTAATCTACATAGATCAAATATAGTGATAAACTATGATATACCTTGGAATCCCACAAAGTTAATTCAAAGAGTAGGAAGAGTAAATCGTATAGATACTCAATTTGATAAAATTTATATTTTTAATTTCTTACCAACAGAACAGGGAGAGAATGAGATAGAGTTATTAAAAATAGCACGTTCAAAGGTAGAAGCATTTTTAAGTCTTCTTGGTGGAGATGCTGAAATTTTAACTGAAGGAGAACCTATCTCTTCTCATGAGTTATTTAATAAATTGACATCTCAAGAAATTTTCCTTGAGGATGAAATTTTTGAAGAAAATGAACTAAAATATTTGAAATTTATTGAGAAAATAAGAGACGAAAATCCAGATTTATTTGAAAAGATAAAGAAATTACCTAAAAAAGCAAGAGCTTCAAAAAATTTTGATAAAAATCTTAAATCTTTAGTATATCCTGATTCACTTATAACATTTTTTAGGAAAGGAAAATTAATGAAGTTTTATTTATCTTCAGATAATGAAACAAAAGAGATTGATTTTTTAACGACAGCAAAAATTTTTGAATGTTCAAAAAATGAACCCAAAACTAAGTTACCTTTAGAAAGATATTATGAACTTCTTGAAAAAAATAAATTATTATTTTTCCAAGCGATTCATGAAGAAGAAATTTTATCTGAAGATTTTAATAAAAAAGGGAAAGATTCCTCAAAAGAACTTAAAAATCTTTTAAAAGCTGTACTAAAAAATAGTAAGCAGTTAACAGAAGAACAAGAAGATTATATAAATATAATTATTAAAAGCCTTGAAATAGGATCAATTCCGAAAAAGACAATCCAAAAAGTTAATCAAGAAATTAAAAAGCTTAACAAAGAAATTGAAAACCCTTTAAAAGTCTTAACTATATTACAAAAAGAAATTCATCCTTCTTTTGTTAAAGATCACTCTATAAATGTAAATCCATCAAAAGATGGAAAAAGAGAAGTTATTTTATCATTATATATATCAAGAAATGATTAGTTGTATAAATTATTTCCATAAAAAGGAAAATTTGAGAAAAATGGGATTAAATGAACGTCAAATAAAATCAGTAATTTATGTAAAAGAAAAAGGAAAAATAACTAATAAAGAATATCAAGAACTAAATAAGACAACTAAAAAAACCGCTTCAAGAGATCTATCTGACTTGGTTGAGAAAGGAATACTTGAGCAAATCGGAGAAACAGGAAAAGGTACTCATTATACTTTAATAATTAAAAGGGACACAAAGGGGACAAAGGAGACATAAAGGGGACACAAAGGGGACACAATAAAGCAAAAGGCGCAATAAAGGCGCAATAAAGACGCAAAAAAAATTAATTAATCAAAAAATAATAAAAAAATCAATAATAGCTAAATATTTACTTAGCTTGCTTAAAAAATACTTATACAAATTGTAAATATACAAATTGTAAAAAAGTACCTATTGGCTAAATTGTTTTTAAAATAAACAAAAAGATAAGTGAGGTACTAAGCTATGAACAGAGAACAGGCAAAAAAATTAATTATTGAAACCTTTGAAAACCCATTTAATAAAGATAACTTTAATAAATTTATATCTAATCTTCTTAAAACTTATGATAAAGAAAAAGAACTTACTCCAAGAACAGGGACACAGGGGATAACTGAAAGATTCCTTGATTTCATCAGCTCTTGGGAAAGATTAGGTAGATATATAGATAAAGAAAAAAATATAATTGATATTCTAATAGTTAAACTAAAAAAAGATGTTTCACTTTATAAAGCTAGACATACTCAAAGAAACTTCATAGCTTATTACCTTCAAGGGAAATTAGGTACTACAAGTGAAAAAGATGCTGCTCTTGTAGCTTTTATATCAGATAATGAACAAGATTGGAGATTTTCTCTTGTAAAAAAAGAATATAAATTTAAAATATCTGATAAAGTTAAAGTTATTCAAGATTTTACTCCTGCTAAAAGATGGTCTTTCTTAGTTGGTCCTAATGAAAAAAGTCATACTGCACAATCAAGATTCTTACCTATACTTGAAGATGATAACTTTAAACCTAATCTTTCTAATCTTGAAAAAGCATTTGATGTTGAGATAGTTACAGAGGAATTCTTTGAAAAATATAGGGATCTATTTATAAAAATAAAACTTGAACTTGATAAAATTATAAATATTAATGAAAAACTGAAAAATGAGTTTAAGGAAAAAAGCATAAGTACAATTGATTTTGCTAAGAAAATTCTTGGACAAATTGTATTCTTATATTTTCTTCAAAAGAAGGGATGGTTTGGAGTAGAGAAAGGGAAACCTTGGGGAACTGGACCAAAAGATTTCTTAAGAAAATTGTTTAATAGAGAATATGTTGATTACCAAAACTTTTATAATGATATTCTTGAACCTTTGTTTTACGAAGCTTTAAGAACTGACAGAGGATCAAACGATCATTATTACGATTACTTTAAATGTAAAATCCCATTTTTAAATGGTGGACTTTTTGATCCAATAAATAATTTTGATTGGATAAATATTGATTTACTTTTACCTAATGAACTTTTTTCAAATAAAAATAAAACCAAAGAAGGAGATATAGGAGATGGAATCCTTGATATTTTTGATAGATATAATTTTACCGTAAATGAGGAAGAACCACTTGAAAAAGAAGTAGCACTTGATCCTGAATTACTTGGTAAAATCTATGAAAAATTAAATGCTATAAGAGATGATAATTTTAATGAATATGTAAATATTTTAAAATCAGGTAAAAAAGGAGAAGAAAACAAATTTAATAAAGAATATGGAGTTTATTATACACCCCGAGAAATCGTTCATTACATATGTCAAGAAAGTTTGATAAACTACATTGAAACAGAACTTAATAAAAAATTAAAAAACATAAAGGTAAAAAAAGAGGATATAGAAAAGTTTGTAAGATTAGGAGATTTATTTTTAGAGCATGAAAAAATAGCAACTGAAAAAAAAGAAAAAATTGAAAAAGGAGAAATTAAAAAAACAGAAAGATATAATCATAAACTACCTGAAGATATAATTAATAATGCTAATTTAATTTATGAAATTTTAGATGAGATAAAAATCTGTGATCCTGCTGTTGGTTCTGGTGCTTTTCCTATTGGAATGCTTCACGAAATACTAAAACTAAAACAGATTCTATCGGTATATCTTGATAAAAAATTAAGTACTTATGATTTAAAGAGGTATGTAATAGAGAATTCACTTTATGGAGTTGATATTGATCCAGGGGCTGTTGAAATATGTAAATTAAGATTTTGGCTTTCCTTAATTGTAGATGAAAATGATTTTCAAAATATAAAACCACTTCCGAATTTAGATTATAAAATCATTTGTGGCGACTCTCTACTTAAGCTACAAAGTGAATTATTAGAAAATGCTTACTTTGCCCTCCTTGAAAAACTAAAAACCGAATATTTTAATGAAACAGAACCCTTAAAAAAACAAAATTTAAAAATCGAAATTGATAATATAATCTATAAAATTACACTAGGACATAATGATTTTGATTTTAAAGTATATTTTTCTGAAGTTTTTAAATCAAAAAGTGGATTTGATATAATTATAGGTAACCCTCCCTATGTATCTACTAAAGGAGTAAAAGAAAAGTATAAAAAAATTTTAGAAAAGAATTTTAATTTTGCTGATGATTTATACAATCATTTTTATTTTAAAGGACTTGAAATTTTAAGAGAAGGTGGATTTTAACTTTTATATCCTCAAAAACCTTCTGGACTATCCAAACCAAAAAAAATTTAAGAGAACATATACTTAAATATAGACTAATCCAATTAGTGGATACTGCTAATCCATTTTCTGCTGCTATGGTTGATACTTGTATAGCAATTATTCAGAAAACTCAAGCTACAGATTATTACATTACTTTTATAGATGCTAAAAATGGATTACAAGATAAAAAAGTATATTCAGTAAAAGATGAAGTTTATAAAAATGTGGTTAATAATGTCTTTTTTATACCCACTGATTTTAATCTAAAAATTTATAATAAATATGGTAAAAAAGTAAAAGAATTAATAGAAAAGTGGTGGGATAAAATATCTACAAGCAAAAATATTTTAAAGTATAAAAAGGATTTAGAACAATATAGAAATTCTTTAAAACCTGGGGATATTACTTTATTAGGTTTAATAACAGAAGGCGGACAAGGTTTAGCAACAGGAAATAATGGGAAATATATTGGAGTATTAGAAGGAACTAAATGGGCTGAAAAAGTAAAAAAAGAGCGTCCTGAAAAATTAGCAGAATTCATTAAAAATAAAAATCCCAAAGAACTCTCTTTCTTAAAAACTAAGCAAGATGTAATTGATTATTTGAAAAATTTAAAAGAAATTGAAATAAGGACTTTATTTGATAGTTTAAAGGAAAATTATGGTAGAGATATATTTGGACAAGGTTGGATTTACAGGATAGTAAGTAAAGATGAGATAGCAGATGTTGATAAATTAACAGAAGATGAAAAACTAAATGGAATAGAAGGGGGGAAAACTTTTGTACCTTATGATAAAGGGGATAAAGAAGGTAATCGTTGGTGGGCTCCGAGTGTATATTATATAGATTGGAGTAAAGAAAATGTAAAGTCTTTACAAACAGATCCAAAAGCAAGATGGCAAGGATATCAATTATATTTTAGAGAGGGATTTTGTTGGAATAATGTGTCTACACCGATTCACGAAGAAAGCATGTTTATAAAATGCAGGATAAAAGAAAAAACAGTTAATGATGTGGCGTCAATGTCATTATACTCTAAACATCAATTAACCACAAATAAATATTTAGTTTCTATGCTTAATTCAAGGCTTTTATTTAATTTCTTGAAAACTTTCATCAATACGTCAGTAAATTTACAAATGAATGATATTCGTCAGCTTCCCATTGTTATTCCAATGCCTAAACAGCTTAAAGAATTTGAAGAAATCTTTAATAAAGCTGTAGATATACAAAAGAAAAAGTTTTCTAATCAAATAACAGAAGAATTAGCAAAACAAGAATTAAATGATATTCAAAAAGAGCTTGATCAAAAGGTTTTAAAATTATATGATTTAATATGATAAATATAATTTTCAAATAATTTTGTAAAAAAATTGTTAAAAAAATGCTAAAAATAGTTTAATTTTAATTATTTTTGAATATTTAATTATTAGGTTAACTATATTAATAAAGGGGGGCTATATTTATGAACACAATAAGAAATAATTCTACAAATAATAATCCAATCTCTCCTCAAGATAAAACATATGTCAATAAATCAAGCAGTAATAATTCAAATAATGTCAAAAAAACAGAAAGTACTACTCAAAATAACTTAAAAATATCTAATACTGAAAAAATTAATATTCAAGAAAAATTAAAGAATAATTTTGAGAAAGCCTTAGATATAAATAAAAAAGAAAATGAAAAAAATGACAATAATGGCAATGAATATGGAAGTTATCTAACCTCAGAAGCAAAAGAAAGTGCTATAGAAAAAGCTATTGAAAAAAAAGGAGAAAAATTAGAAAAAATTGCTAAGCATGTTGAAGAAAAGGGGTCAAAAGGAGCTTTTAAATTTGCTAAAAGTAAAATTAAGGATACCTTATCTGATATAGATGATAAAATATTATCTAAAGCTAAAGAATTAAAAAATAAAGCTCCTAAGGTTATTAAATCTGAAGCAAAAAAATTTATTGAAGAAGCAAAAAAAGATATATCTAAATTAGATGATAAAATAATAGATTCTGCTAAAAGTCTAAAAAGAGCTCCAAGAGTTATATCTTCTAAAGCCAAAGATGCTGTAAAAAGTCTATCCAAATTAGATGATAAAATAATAGATTCTGCTAAAAGTCTAAAAAGAGCTCCAAGAGTTATATCTTCTAAAGCTAAGGATGCTGTAAAAAGTGTATCTAAAGAAGTAGCTGAAAAAGGTATTTCAAAAGCTTCTGCTAAAGGAATAGGTAAAGTAGCATCTACTATAGCCAAGAAAGCTGGTCCTATTGCCATTACTATTGGAGCTGGACTTGATTTTAAAGAAAAAATTGATGAAGGTAAATCAGTAAAAAGAGCAGCTATTGAAACAACAGGCGGTGTAATAGGAGGTATTGCAGCAGGAGCAGCTGCAGGTGCATTAGCAGGTTCTGTGGTTCCAGGTATTGGTACTACTATAGGTGCTGTAGCTGGAGCAGCAATCGCTATAGCTGGAGCCGCTGGAGGATCTATGGTAGGTGAAAAAATCACATCCAAAGTAGCCGATTGGTTAGGTATTAAATAAATTCATCTCTAAAATTTAAATCTAACAAGATTTGCTAAAGACTTGAGAATGTAATTATTTTGGGATATAAGTGTATCTGTCATGATAAATAACGAACCTAAGTATAGAACGCTTCTAGGTTAAGCTTTAAAATCATACGCTAATAAATGACAGCATTAGGGAATGCTTAAAAAAATAATGCTTAAAAAATCCATCATGCTTTAAACAGGCAGTTTGCAAAATTATTTAAAAAAAACAATAAAATAAATTAAAATAAGGGATTTAAAAAATTATTATTAATAAATTCGTTTTCAATAATTTTTACTAAATATTTAAAAAGGGAAAAAAGTATTTTTATAATATTTTATAATAAATCTTTGTAAATAATAAAAAAATGTATCTATTTTTTTTTGGATTTACAGGGCTAATTGGTTCTAATATATTTAATCATTTCGCTAACTTAAATTATTTTAAAAAGATTTTTTTATTTACCAGAAGATCAAATTTAGATCCCATTTTTAACAATTCTAACAATATTGAAATTATAAAATATTCTGAGTTAAATACAGATTTAATAAATAAAATAATTAATACTAATTCAATTGAAGATAAAGAATTTTTAATCTTTAATTTTGTAGGGGAAAATATCTTTGGATATATTAATAAATCCAAGTATGAAAAAATTTATAAAAGTAGAGTAGAATTTAATAGGAATTTAGTTAGATTATTTAATGAGATAAATTTTAGACCATATGTTTATTTTAGTGCTTCTGCTATTGGTTATTATTCTAATTTAGAGGATATAGAGAATGAAATAGATGAAGATTACTTTAATAGAAATAATATTCTAAATTCTTCATTAATGTCAAAACTTTGCTTTGAATGGGAAAGGGTTACTTATGAGCTTATTAATTCTAATGTTTTTAATTTACGCTTAGGTATTGTTTTAGATAAACAAGCTTTGTTTGTTAAATTATTTAAATTAAATTCTTACTTAGGTTTTGGATTAACTTTTGATGATCCGTTTTTACCATGGGTATATTCTAAAGAAATCCCTTTAATTATTGATTTCTTAATTAGTTATGTAAAAGAGAATAATTTAAATAATGTAAAGCAACCGGTTAATGTGGTTAATCCTAATATTTTAAGGTTTTCTGAGTTTTTAAAATTTTTAATAAATAAATATAGAAAATTGCCTTTTAGTATAGTTATTAAGATTCCAAGAAGTTTTATAAAATTTCCTTTAAAACTATTTATGAAAGAATATTATGAGATTCCATTTAGTTTATTAGTTAGTTTGAATGTTAAACCTAAATTTTTACTAACTAAGGGATATATTTTTAAATATAATTTATTAGAAAATATTTTAAATGATAATCAATAAAGCTTTGAAATATAAGATTTTATTTTTTGAATTTTAGCAAACAGTATCAAGGAGTACGTATTTTTTATGGCTTGAATTGCTACAAAATAGGGCTTTCTAAATTAAGCGGCAATTGAAGGAAAGTTTAGAACTCGTATAAAGCTTAAAATTTTGTCAAAATGAACTTCGGTATATTAAGGCATACAGATTCCCATTAGGAAACTTACTTAATAGGTAAAGATACTTACCATGAGGATTTTGATATACAAAGAAGATGGTTTAGGAGATTCTTTATTCTGTATTCCCTTTTTAAAATATTTAAATGATACTAATTCTAATAAAATCGAAATATATTTTTATTCAAAATATAGTAATTTTTTAAATAGTGTATTTGAGGGGGATTTAAAAAATATTGAATTTATTAATAAAGATGTTTTAAATTATACTAATTTTAATATTACAATTTTTTTAGGGCCAATTGCTAAATTTTTTAAAGATATCATAACTATAAAATCTAAAAGAAAATATAGTATTATTTATAAAAATAAGTTATTAACTAATTTAGTTTTAAATTTTTTTACTAACACAATTTTTTTTGAAGAAATAAATCCAGTATTAGATCATGAGATTTTTAATCTTTTTAATCTAGTTTTTTATATATTAAAAATTGAGAATTTGTTTGATATAAATTTATCTAATAATTTAAGGAAATATATTCTTAGTTTGTATGATTTTGAAAATTTTAATAATTTCAAATTAAAAATTGAGAAATTAAATAGTGAAAATTTTAACTATTTTAAAAACTTTAAATATCCTAATGGTTATATTATCTTACATATTACTTATAAGTCATTTTTAAATGGAATAAGTATAGATGATTACTATGATTTATTAAAAAAGATTATTAAATTAGGGAAAAAAATATTCTTAGTTTTTGGACCTTTGGAATTGAAATATTTAGATAATTTTAAAGATATTCAAAGTAATGATATAATTATTGTAAGTAATATAGATTTAATTGAGTATGTTTTAATATGTAATAAAGCGGATGTTTTTATAGGTTTTGATACGGGAGCTTGTCATTTAGCAGCGTTTTCTAAAACTAAAAAAATTATTTCCCTTTACCCCAATAAAATATTTAGTTATAATTCCATTAGGTATTCTCCTATAAGTATTTATTCTAAAGTTATTAATTTGCCTTATTCATCTTTAAAAGATGTGATCAATTTTATAACTTAGTATTTATCCAAAAATTTTTTCAAGCATCTCATCATAAGATGTTGATTTACTTATTTCTAAGTCTTTATATTTATAAGATAATAATTTATTTAATATTATAGATAAGCCGTAAGCATTTGGGAATTCGTCATTATGATAAGATGATATTATATATTCTTTTTCTAGAAATTCTTTTAAATCGCTTGAGAGTTTTTTTATATTGTTATCTATTTCTGGGTTTTCTATAAGTAAGGTTAGGAAATGAATAAGATCTCTATTACCTTGTTGGTTAAATTTCTGAACTTTTTTGGATATTTCTTTTATTGTTTGGTAGTTTTGGGGAGTTTTTAAAATAGCATTAGCTAAATTATCTATTTTTTTAATAAAAATATCTGTTTTGTTTAGGTTTATTGCTGATAAAGTTCTTATTGAGGGAAAGTTTTGAGAATTTTTTATTATATTTTTTACTATTTCTTCATTTAAATTTATGTTTTCTTTTTTATGGCACTTTTGGGTTATGGTATTTGAGATTATATTAATTAGTTGTGGGTAGAAGTTAGTAAATATTTTTTTATAAGGTAATCCTTCAGCTCCTACTAATTGTTGTGAAGCTACTATGTAGTTGGTAGTATCTTTAAGTTCTATCATTACTTCACTACTTCCCATTAAGCACGCATCAAATGTTATAATATCTATTTTTTTGTTGGTATTTTTTATTACGTTTTTTAGAGCGTTACTTAATTTAGGTAAACTCATTTTGAAACCATCTAAAAAGTTTGTATTGTCATTATCTACTATTGCTCCTTCCCAGCCACTTCCGTGATCACTAATTATCAGCATTATATTTTTAGCTGGAAATTTTTCAATTACTTCTGTTAAAGATTCTTCCAAGAATTTGGGATCTGCCATATCTACTTTTTTGTATTCTTTAATTACTGGAGAATTTATTTTACCTTTTTCATTATCTTTTTGTAAATGAAGGATTCTACAACCTTCCCATTGGGTTCCATTTTTCCCTTGATCAGCTATGGCTACTATATCTATATTTTCATTAGATCCAACTTCTTCTATTTCATCTAAATCATTAAACAAATCATTTTTTAAATCATTATCACCTGCAGAATATACTATTATTAAATAATCTTTAAAATTATAGTTCTGATTACAATTCTTAGTATTATTAATATTATTTTTAATGTTATTAATCATAAAATTTAGTAACTAATAATTTAGTTTTTATTTTAATTTTTATTTTTTAAATAAAGATTTTTAAACAATATTCCACTTGCTATACTTGTTATAAAACATAAAATAGGACCTAATATTATTATTAAGGTTAATAATAATAGGTTATCTAGGTTTTTAGATATAATAAATAAGAATAACATAGGAATAAAACCGCCTGTTATCATTCCAATTAGTATAGGGATATTTTCGTTTTCATCTTCATAGTTTATGTCAATTTCTATTTTTTCTATTATGTTTTTTATTTCCATATTTTTCCTCCTGGTTTTGTATTTTTTAGTTTTTTTAAATAAATTTAACTTTAAAACTAAATTTAATTTTAAAAAAATGTTAAAACTTATAGAAGTATAAAATAAGGTATAAAAATTAAAAATATATAAAATTGGTTTATATAAAAGGGAAAAGCTTAAAAAAATAGAATATTTATAATATAAGTTGAAGTATTTGTTCTAAGGGGGAAATTTATTTATGATGTTAAAAGATAAACCTAGACAAATAAAAAGTAATTATTCTCCTAAAGTTAATCCACTAAAATCTAAGCTACTAGAAAAAGCAAAAGATATTATAAATAATTCTTCGATTGTTATTTTTACAAAATACCAAAAGGAGAATATTTCTTTAAAAGCTACTGATTTAGTTAAATATAATTTAGATATAGAAGAAGTTGGAGGAGATATTAAAGTAATTAGGAATAGTATATTGAAAATAGCATTAGAAGAAAGTAATCTAAAAGATTTAGCTCCTAAAATGAGAGGAGCATTAATTATTAATTATACTAAAAGTGATCCAATAGCTTTAGCTAAAAAGCTTAATGAAATTATACAATATTTTAAAAAAGAAAAAAATATAAAAGAGGATATTCCGGAAGTAGTTTTTGGAGTTCTTAATGGAAAAGTTATATCTGCAAATGAAATTAAAACTTTAGCTACTTTACCTCCTAAGGAGGTATTATTAGCTCAATTACTTGGAACTATGAAAGCTCCTGTAACTAATTTTGCTGTAGTGTTAAAAAATATTTTAAATAAATTAGTTTGGGCTTTAAATGCAGTTAAGGATAAAAAAGAAGGTAAATAATTAAAAACCATATAAACAAAGGGGGTTAAAAAATGAGTACTGTAACTAAAGAACAAATAATAGAAGCTATTTCTAATATGACTGTATTAGAATTGGTTGATTTAATAAAATCAATAGAGGATAAGTTTGGGGTTCAGGCAAGTGCACCGGTAGCTTTTGCACCTGCTATGATGGGGGCAATGCCGGGAGCTGCTGCTGAAGAAAAAGAAGAAAAAACTTCCTTTGATGTTATTGTTAAAGAAGTCCCAGCTGATAAAAAATTGAATGTATTAAAAGTTGTAAGAGAATTAACTAATATGCAACTAAAGGAAGCAAAAGATTTTGTAGAAAGTGTTCCTAAACCATTAAAAGAAGGAGTAACTAAGGAAGAAGCTGAACAAATTAAAAAGAAATTAGAAGAAGCTGGCGCTAAAGTCGAAATTAAATAAACATTATATTATTTCTAACATACTAAGTTTAAAAAGTAATAAGAATATAACACTGCTTTTGGAATGTGGGGACACATAAAAATAAAGTTTCTACTTATATAAGTGAAATAATTGATGGTTGTATTTATAATATAGATTTCAAAGGCTCCACTTTTTAAAACAAAAGTGGGGCTATTTTTTCTATTAATGTTAAAAGGAAAAAAACTAATAAATTTCTTAGAGTATTTAAAAGACTCTATTAAAGCTGGATTGCCTATAACTACTATTATAAACAATTTAAAAAACTCTTTTGTTTTTAAAGAAATTGCTATTAAAATAGAAAACGATATAGTTAATAATAAATTACCTTTAAGTGTTGCATTAAGGAAAAATAATGTAGTACCTAATTATGTGTCTTATATTTTAGAAGCTGGCGAAAAAAGTGGAACTTCTTTAGAATTAATCTCTTCTTTACTTAATATTCTTGAAAATATTGAAAAAATAAAACAAGAAACTAAAATATATAAGATTTATATAATTATTACATTGTTTTCATTGTTTTTTGGGATTTTTCTTTTTCAGTTTGTTTTTAAAAATATATTTCTAATTCTTTTACAAGAAGTTCAATCTAAAAATCAGTTTATAGTTTTTGTTCAAAAATTAGCAGAATTTTTAAGTTTACAAAATATTTTTATAGGTTTTGTATTTATTTTACTTATTGTTATCTTATTATCTTTTAGGAATATAGTTTTAGATATTTTTGAATATTATATATTAGGGAAACCATATAGAAATTTAGTTTTATCTAATTTAATGATTATTATGGGAAATTTGATAAAAAGCGCTATCCCTATACCTTTAGCTATTCATATCTCTACTTTAACTATTGAAAATTCAATATTGAAAGAAATTATTTATAAGAATTTTAGAGATTTAACAAAAAATTTTACTGAATTTAACTTAGATATAGCAAATAAAATATTCATTAATTTTCCAAAGGATTATCATTTGTTATTAGTAAATAGTTTTACTACAGGTACTTTGGATTCTGAATTAATTGAGTTAGGTAATAAATTACAATTTGAATCTGTGAATTCACTTAAATCTAAGTTTTTTAAAATCTTAATTTTTATTATTATAATAATAACTTTATTTTTAGGTTCATTAATTGTTATCTCTTTTTTAAGTATTTATTTACCTATTTTTCAAGATATTAACTAAATATTATATACATAATAGTGTTGCTGACTTAACAAGCATTAAGGGTAAAACAGTTTGGAAATAATATAAAGTTAAAAACCTTAATAAAATGAGTTTATACTTAATTAATCTAGTGCTAAATTTAAAACTTAGGAAGTGAGGACTCATCTAAAAACTGGTTTATGCTTTAGCTAGGGATATTACTTTTATTTTGCTAATTGTTTTTATATTTTCTTTTATTAATTTTGAAACTTCATTTATTGTTGCTCCTGTTTTTATTATATCATCTAATAGTAAAATATCTATTTTATTTTTATTTAAATTATTAGTTTTAATAATTTTTTTTAAAATATATTTATTTTTAACGTTTTTTATTCTATCGTCTTTGTTTTCTATAAAATGTTGTTTTTGTTTTTTATTTAATATTGATATGAAATTTAAAATAGGTTTTTTATATATCTTTGATAAGTTTAAAGCTAAATATAAAGTATATTGTAAAAAATCATGATTAGGAATATTTATTATTAAATCAAAATCAATTGAGTATTTTTTTATTAAATTATTTAAAAGATGACTTAAAAAGTAAGAAAGGTATATTTTATTATTAAATTTGTATTCTTTTATTAAAAAGAATAAATCAGTATATGTATCAACTGAGTAAACTTCATCAAAATATACTCTATTAAAATGATTAAAATTTGTTTCGTCTATTTTTAAATATTTGGATTTATTTAGGATATTTAATTTACAGGTTTTACATAAACTATTAATACATAATTTACTACATTTTATACACCTATCATTACCAAATATAAAGTTAATTATTAAAAAATAATAATTAATATAAGAGTAAATTAGATTATTCATTGTTAATGATTTATTTTATTTTTTAAACAAAAAGGAAGTAGTATAAAATTTCAGTTAGATTATTTAGAGATTTATCTAAGTTTCCTACTAATGGGTTAAATTCTACTATATCTATTCCTATTACGTTGTAATTTTTTTTAGTATAATTAATAATATTAATTATATCAATTGGTTTTAAATTAACTCCATAAGAGGAATTAACACAATCAATAAAGGTACTGTCTATACTATCTATATCTATACTTATGTAGGTAAGATAATTTTTATTTATGTATTTATTAATAAATTCTATTGCTAAATTTGGGTTGTTAATTATATCAAAGGATTTTAAAAAATTAACATTATATTTTTTAGCGTTTTCAAATAAATAATAAGGATTAGCACTTTCTTTTATACCTAAAATTATTACATTTAAATTGAAATTATTTTTTATAGAGTATTTAATAGTATCAATTAAGTAAGTTCCACCGCTTACTCCTTCTTCTATTTCTCTTAAATCAAAATGACTATCAAAAACTATTAAATTTAAATTACTATATTTTTTTAATATAGTTTCTAATATTGGATTGGTTATGCTATGATCTCCTCCTATAAAGATGTTTGTTTTATATATGTTTAATAGTTTTTCAGTTATATATTTAATGTTAGTAAAAGTATAATCTTTATTTGATATTATAACTTTTATAAATCCTAAGAAATCAATTGTTTTGCTAAGATTTAAATTATGTAAAGATAGTTCAAAGAGTTTGTTTATAAGGTATTTAGGAGTGAATCTAGCTCCTGGTTTGCCTGCGGTATTGCTGTCCCAACCTATCCCAATTATCGATATATCTTTTGATCTGTTTTCTTTTTCTAGCGAATCTAAATATATATCAGCTTCTTTTATTATATTTATTATATCTTTTATTTTTGAGTTTTTAGGATCTCTTAAAAATTTTAATTCGTTTTCTATATACATTATTAAATGTATGAAATTTTTATTTATCAATTTTAATTTAGATTTAGTTTATATAAAGCTTTGCCAATTGATGAAAAATCTCATTAATTTATAATCATTTATCATAAATAAAGTGTTTATTAAATCTTGAAGAAATTCTTTTTCTATTGTTTTATCATATTCTTTTAATTTTTCTATATTTTCATTGATTTTTTTTATTCTATTTTCAATTGATTCCATATTTTTATAAAAATTGGTTTTTATTTCTTTAGATATGTTAAGGATCTCTAATATTGATTCAAATAAAATAAATTCTTCTTCTTGTAATTCTAAATCAAATATACTTTCTATATAATTTTGACATTCTTCTATTTTTTTTAAATTAATTAAAGCTGAAATTTTAACTAAATGAATTTTATAATTATTTTTATTTATTTTTTTCATAGTTAATTTTATTTTTAAAGAAATTATATATTTTATTATTTTTGACGATACAGTCTATAGCAATTTTGTCATGATTGGGAAAATAGCCGTTACCTATTATTAGTTGGATATTTTTAGCTAACCCTTCTGCTTGGAGTGCTGCTTGTGTAAATGATGTTGCCATTGAAAAGAAAATAACTCTCCCTTGATCTTTTGTTAAAAGTATGGAAGTCGTTTCCGTATTGCTTACATTGGTACAATTTATAACTAAATCTGCTAATTCATTATTGTATTTTAGATATTCCTTTAAGGTTTCAATAGGTTTTGTTGCGTCAGCTTGTATAACTTTATCTGCTATGTTTAATTCCGTTAAGATTTCTACTTCATATTTTTCTTTAGTTATTATAAATACTTTGCCACTGGGTTTTACTCTTAAGTATGCTTGATAAGCGGATAGAACCCCGGATTTTCCACCACCTAAAATTATTACTGTATCTCCTATTTGAGAATATTTAGCAGAATATGCAGGAGCTCCTGCTACATCTAATACCATCATTAATACTTCTTCTTCTATATTTATATCATCTATTACAGTAAATGGGCTATTATAAAATAATATTGCATAACCTTTAACATATACAGTATTAGTTTCTATGTTGATATCTGTAATATCTTCAAGATATAACGGCGTATAAGTTAATGAAGTTAAAGAGATTACTTTGCTATTTAGCTTTAAGTTTTGGTTTTTGTAATCTTTTCCTATTTGTTTTATTTTTCCTAAGAATACTCCGCCAGAGTTGGTTATGGGGTTATGCATTTTACCTCGCTCTTTTACTATTTTTAATATCTCCTGTTTTATTAATTGCTTATTATTATTTGATATATTTTTAAGTTGATAAAAAGAAGCAGAGTCTATATTTAAAGAATTTACTTCAAATAAAATTTCACTATCTTTTATAGGTAGTGAATTATCTATTTTATAAGCAGCTTGTGGTAAAACCCCTTTAGGATCTAAGCTCCTATGAATACCTAAATATTCTAATTCTTTTTCCAATACCATATTCATTTTTTTTTATTTTTATTGCTTATTTAGTTTTTGTTGTTTTTTTCTTTTTTCTTTTGATGATGTTTTAAAATATTATCTTGATATTTATTTCCGAATTTAGATAAAAATTTTTCAATTCTTCCTTTAGCTTCTATTGTTGTAGTGGTTTGTCCTAGGTAAAATGGATGACAATTAGAACATATTTCTACTTTCAATTCTTTTTTAGTAGAAATAGTTTTGAAAGTATTCCCGCAACCGCAAGTTACTATAGTTTCATAAACTGTTGGATGTATATTTTTTTTCATCTCTTTTCACTCCTTCTTTATTTTATTTTTATTTTGTTTTTACTTAAGAATTTATTTAAAGTAGATCTTATAAATTTGGGTAAAGAAAATAATAGCTGATGAGTTTCAGAATCATAGAATTTTAATTCTCCTGATATTCTTTCTTGGATTATATTATCAATAGTGTTTATATTAAATAGTATATTAGATTTGGATAATAGGAGAAATGCCCAATCACTAAAAAATGAAGGAATAAATGCATGATATAATAAGATATCATTAAAATATTTAGAGAATAATTCAAAATGCTCAAAAATGATAGGATATTCTTTATCTTGTCTGTGTTCCCAAAATAGAATATCTTTTAAGTCTGATGCTTGTAGTACCATAACTAAGTTATCGCTAGATACTTTTAATATTTTTTCTATAAATTCAGGTGTATATACTTTAAAGGCTGGGGTGCTTCCTGTAGGTTCATTTAAATCTGAAATAATTACATCAAATTTCTCATTATTTTCTAATGCTTTATTAATATAATTTTTAATATCATCAAAAATAAGGATAACTCTATTATCTTCAAATGAATTCTGATGCCACTCTTTTAAGTATTCTTTTGCTATTTTATGTAATTCTTCATCTATATCTACCATTACTATTTTTTTAACTGTTTTGTATTTTACTACTTCTCTTAGAGTAGCTCCTTCTCCTCCCCCAATTATTAAGACATTGTTAGGAGATTTACAGGCTATCATTGCTGGATGAACTAAAGATTCATGATATATATATTCATCTACTTGTGCTGATTGTGGCTCACTGTTTAATATTAACACTTTTCCGCTATTAAAAGTATCTATTACATCTATTTGTTGATATTTACTTTTAGCTCTTACTATAATATCTTTAACTGCATGTGAATGTACCTCATAAGGACTATGATATTCATAATACCATAGCCATTGTAAGGGTAAAGAATCACTGAATTTCTGATAGTCATCCATTGGTAAAAATAATGTCATTATTTTTCACCTGCCAATAATAGTATATTACTTTTATGATTATTATTTTTATGGTTATTTAATGGGATTTTTTTTACAAGAGTAGGTAATATTTTAAGAGTGTTAACATTACCTTCTACCATTTTTATTTTATGAGTATAAAAATTGTAGTTATTATTTTTAGATTTTTTTTCTATACCTCTTATTATGTAGGTAGCTTTGATTTTTTTAGCTTTAAATTTTTGAGCTAAAAAATAGCATGCTTTAAATGGTTTAGTAGTAGAACCGCAGGTATATATATCTATTGCAGCATATCCTAATTCAGGCCAGGTATGAATAGATAAATGAGATTCTGAAATAACAACTACTCCACTAACCCCCATCGGAGAAAATTTATGGAAAATACTTTTTATAATATTAGCATTAGCTTTTTTAGCTGCTTGATTCATTAAATCTTCCACTTTTGATATATCATTTATTTCTTCTTCTGAACATCCTGATAATTCTACTATTATATGTTTCCCTAAAGTAGGAATGACTGGACTAATGGGCTCTTGAAATTCATTCTTTGAAGTGCTTTCTGAAAAATTCGAGTTATTAGTAATTAGGTGATTATTATTTAACTCTTTTTCAATCACTCCTGTATGTACCTCCTTCTTTTTTAGATTTTTCACTTAAATTTATATCGAATAAACATACACCCCCTATATTATTATAATAGCAAATCACATTTTTATTTTTCTATTTTTTTATCAATAATCCTCTTTTATTTTATATCAATTAATAAAGTAATTAGCTTTCAAAATCAAGATAATAAGAACTAGCACCATAAAAGGTACTTATTACATCTAGTAATGCATCCTTTAGTATATCCTCTTTTATTATATTTTTATAAAAATTATAATCATATATTACTTTCATTAAATTGGTATCTTTTGACATTATATTTAATAATAATTGATTAAATGTATTATTTTGATAATTCTCTAAAATGGTATTATTATTTTTATTATCTTGTAATTGTTTATTTATTTCTTTAAGATAATTACTTAAGATGATATTGCTAAATAAATAATCTGAGTCAAATTTAGTTGCTATCGGAAATCCCGCTATTGTATTTAATATGCTACTAAAATTGTTAATAAAGCTTTCTTTATCATTGTATATATTATTTTGATAAATATTATTTATTATGTTTGTATTAAAAAATAGAGTATCGGTATAAGCTGGTATTAATTGATTTTTAAAGTAATTTTCAAGCTGGTTTAAGATGTTGTTGTAATTAGGATCTTTTTTATCTAATTTTTGAAGGATTTTTATTAAGAAATTAGTTCTTAGCCAAAATTCTCTATTTTTAGGCATGTTAGGGCTTTTAGAAATAACCCAAGGAGCTACTTTTTGACCTATTCTCTTTAAAACTTCTAATAATGCTTTTATATTAGTTAAATCATTTGTAAAGCTTAAATTATATAAATCCTTTAGGTACGGTTTTGAGCTCATAAACGTTCTTAAATCATTTATCATATTAGTTAGTTTATTGTTATCTATTTCTTTGGTACTATTAATATAATCTAATATAATAGAGCTTTTAAGATATAAAGTTAAGAAATCTAAACAATCTCCATTACTTAAATCGCCTTTTTTTATTAATCCCTTAAAATACGAAGCTAAAATTCCTACATAAGTATTATACAAGTTATTTGCTAAGTTTTTATTTATTTCTTGACTATTTAATCCAAATTTAAGATATTCGTTGTTTATTGTATTTATTATATTTTTATGATCATTATTAATGTAAGATAACGCAGAGTAAATATTAGATGGGTTGTTTTTAGATAAATTAAGATAGTATAAGGCAGTCATTAATTTAGAAGCTTCTGTGTTATCTTTAATATTATAAGGTTTTATAAATTCATTAACTACGCTTAAGCTGTCGCTTATTATACTTAAAAAATTTAACCAAAAATCTTTATTAGTTAATATTAATGGATTATTTAGATCTATTGTATTTTTTAAATTAGGGGAAATAGCAAATATATCTTTTAAGAAATTTTTTATTTCATTTTGAATAAATAAATCTACTATTTGTTTCTTGTTTATTATATCTTTTAAAGCGATTGCTTTATATTGAATTTGTATTAATTTATTTGGTTCTGGCAGGTTTTCTTTGTTTGTTACCCAACCACTTTGGGATTTAAAATTATCGTAAATAAATTCTATTATATTAAATATCACTTGGGGATTATTTGAATAGTAACTAACTATTTTTTCAAGGTTTTGGCTTAATTTATCATTATTTGTTCCCATTGTAGTTATTATATCATTTAATAAATTTTTTGTTTGAAAGTCTATAAAAGATTTATTTGGATTTGATAGTATTAAAGCTGCTTTAGTAGCTATTTCTACTAAATAATTATAATTAGGAACCAATGTTTGTGAAAATAATCCATATATATTTCCTAATATTTTATCTAAACTTATTTGCGATTTATCTACATAAGTATTATAGTTTATTAGGTTTAGTTTATCTTGGATTGATTTATATATTTCGTTTGAGATATTAAAGGGGTTATAGTTATCTTTGGTATATAGATATGTATTTAATAAGTCTGTTGATTTAACTTTTTCCATAAAGTTAATCACCTCATTAAGTTTGAAATATTATAGAATTTTTAAGCTCTGTTCTATATTTATTATTTAGATAATTTTTTTTATAATCTTTTAAATATTTTTTAAAATATTGTTAATTTTATTTTAAAGTAAATATTTCCACATATTCTTTGTATATATAGTAGTATCCTGTTTGGGTTTGAGTTTCATAAAGTATTGGCAATTTATTTTGGTAATCTTTATTTAATATTTCCTCCAAATTTTTATTATATATTATTGTTTTTATGTTTTTGTTCTCTTTGGAAAATAAATTTAAAAGTATATAACTCTGTGTTTTCCATAAATTAATTGGAAAGTATTTTATTTCAGGATTGTTATTTTCAGGTAATTTTATTACTGCTTCTTTTGATATATTTAGATTAGTTAGATTTATTGACTTTATTTCTATTTCATATGTTTTTTGATCTGCTATTAAATAATACAATTTATTGGCATATGTATTTCCTATAATTATATTTTTTTGATTTTCTATTTTTTCTAATTCCTCTGTTTTTAAATTATACATAAATAAGTCTTTACTTACTAAATTATAAGCTTTTTCTATTATTGCTGTGTTCGGATTAATTACTATTAAATTAAAAGGTAACTTTATTTTATTTTTTATTTTAGTCAAAGAGTAATCTGTTATTTTATTGTTTTGAAAAATAAATAAGTATTGATTTTTATCTGCTAATTTTTTATTTTTATCTTTATACTTAAAGCCTATCCAATAGAAACCATTTTTAAAGGAGTGTATTTTAGTAGTATTAAATGAAGGGCTATCAAATGATGTGGTTCCAGATGAATTTATATAATAAAACTTATTTTCTCCTGTGATTGTATTTAATAAAATAGTATTATCAAAACCTATACTTATTGAACTTAATTCTTTTACGTTTTCTAAAATTCTGTAGCCTATTAAATTATAAGGAATATTAATATTTATTAGTAAGGTTCCTTTAGCTTTAAATATTTTAAATGTATATATTATGTTCCCGTTTTCATTATTACTTATTTCTTTAAATTGGTATTCTTTTGGACTTAATTTTAGATTATCGTATATGTATTTTTCTATATCTATGATATATGCTTTATCTTGATTTTCTGTGTTATTTTTTATTTGGTTATTATTATTAGCTAAAGCTAGTAACGAGAAAATTAATAATATAGCAATAATAATTATAGATAATTTATTTTTCATTTTTAGATTCCCTCCTTATTTTTTTAGTTTTTTTATTTTTTTAAATAATAAAGGGGGTTTTTAAAACCCCCGTTAGTATTCAAAAAACATTTTATTAAATATTAAGTTTGGTTTATTTATTTGCTATTCCCCAGTAAACAGAAGGCCACCATTGCCACGTTTTTATTATACTACCATCCTCTTTATACATTACACTTTCCATTTTATTTTCTCCATAGGATAAGACTATCTTGTTTATTTTTAAGTCTTGTAATTTTATGAGTTCATTTTTTTGAACTTTAGCATCTTGATTTTTATCTTGCCATACATATAGTCCTTCCATTTCTGTTTTATCTATTACTCTGTCTTTATTTATATCAAACATTTCAAATAGTTTTTCAAATCCATTTTCAAAACCGAAAGCGTTTGACATTAAATTAAATCCATCTACTTCTTCTGTATATTTATCGTTTTTGAAAAATATTAATAATCCGTCGTTTGGTCCTATCCATTCCATTAGATCTTTAACCCCATCTGCATTTATATCAAATAATACTGCTCTTGATTTATCAAAGAAATTATGGGGTGTATTTATTCCCTTTGATACATCCGGTACTCCATTTAAATCTAAATCTACTACTATTGGATCCCTAGGCGGTGGAGGAGGTGGTGGTGAAGTTGTGTATCCATAGTTATCTATATAATGGTTAATTTGTGCTAATAAATGTTCATATTGATCTTGATATTGATTTATTGTCACATCCCCTTCATTTATTGAACCTAAGTATACGTTTTGATGAACAATTACTCCTATTTCATTATAGGTTGTACCTGTAAATACACTTCCTTCAAACCAGGTAGTTGGATTCTCAGAGAATCCTCGCCAGTTATATACTGCTGTATGGGACTCACTAACCATTGCTATTGTATTATAGTGGAAATCTGGTAGTTTAATGTTTTGAGTGTAGCTAAATTGGGGTTTTTCTACTCCTTTTTTTATACCTGCTATTGCTATGTTTGGTTCAATAGGAGCAATTATATATGTAGCGATTCCTATCATTGCTATTAGGAGTGTAAGTATTATTTTTCTCATTTTTTTCACCTCCTTTTTACATTATATATATAATTATTTTTAGTAAAAAATTGTTAAAAAAAATGTTACTAAAATTAGTGATTTTTCAGGCTTATTTACATTTTTTTTACTAATTTGTAATAAAATTTTTACAACTAAATAGGAATTAAAATTTAATTGATTTATAAAAAGGGAGAAATTAAAAAAAGTTTAATAATAAAAAATGTAAGTATTTATTATTATTTAAGTATTTATTGTTAAAAAGGAGGGTAAGGAAATGTTTATTAATAAGGACTTTTTATTTGATTTGCTTAGTTCTTTTGGGCCTTCAGGGTATGAAGAAGAAGTTGCTAATGTCTGGAAAAATTATGTTTCTAAATTCGCTCATAAAGTATTTACTGATTTTCACGGGAACTCTTTTGGAATCCTTAATGAAGATGGACAATATAGGTTCTTATTATCTGGACATATTGATGAAATTGGATTTATGGTTAGTAAAATAGAAGAAGGGGGATTTATTAAGTTCATTCCTATAGGTGGTTGGGATAATGCAATTGTTCAAGGACAAAGAGTTATTATAAAATCTAAAAGTGGGAAAAAAATAAGAGGAACTGTTGGAAAAAAACCAATACATCTGCTTAGAACTGAAGAAGAAAGAAAAAAAGAAGTTAAAATAGAGGATATGTGGATAGATATAGGTGCTAATTCTAAAGAAGAGGTAGAAGAGGTAATAGCTATTGGAGATCCTATTATTTTAGATTGCTCACCGGTAGAGATTCTAAATAATAATATAATGTCTAAATCAATAGATAACAGAGTTGGGGCTTTTGTTGTAGCTGAAGTATTAAGATTATTAAAAGAATTAAATGTTAAATCTACTATTTATAGTGTTGCTACTGTACAAGAAGAGATTGGTTTAAGAGGGGCTTATACAAGCGCTTATAGGGTTAATCCTCATTTTGGGATAGCTGTTGATGTTACTTTTTTATCAGATGACCCAGGTACTAAAGATTCCTCTAAACTAATTGGAGATATAAAATTAGCTAAAGGGCCTGTTATCACTAGAGGTCCTAATATAAATCCTAAACTTTATGAATTACATATAAATGTTGCTACTAAAAACAATATTCCTTATCAAATACAGCCAGCACCAAGGGGTACTGGTACTGATGCTAACGTTATTCAAATAACTCGCGAAGGACCAGCTACTTCTTTAATCTCTATACCCACTAGATACCTGCATACTCCAGGCGAAATATGTAATTTACAAGATTTAGATAATGCTGTTAAATTAATTGCTTACACTATTAAAGAAATTGAAGAATATCACAAATTAACTGATTTTATCCCTTTTTAAATTAAATTAATTTTTAAATTAATCTAAAAAAGGTTTCTAAAAACCGGTGTATAATATTATAATATGATAGAAATTATTCCAATTTTAAAAACTTTTTATTTTTCAATTGTTTTAAATGGTTATTTATTAACTTCAAGTAATTTTGAAAATTTAAATAAGAATTTATATGTTTATGTAAAAGATAAAGAAGACATAAAAGTACTAAGAGGGGGTGATATGATTATGTATCCATATAAGCTACCTGAATTAACTTATTCTTATGATGCATTAGAACCTTATATAGATAAGGAAACAATGGAGATACATTATACTAAACATCATGGAGCTTATGTCAATAATTTAAATAGCGCCTTAGAAAAATATCCATATTTACAAAATTATTGCTTAGTATCTTTGCTTACTAATTTAAATGCTTTACCTAGTGATATTAGAGATTCAGTTAGGAACAATGGTGGAGGACATTTAAATCATTCTTTATGGTGGGAAATATTAAAACCAAATGGAAGCAAAGAACCTGTAGGAGAATTAGCTAAATTGATTAATGAGACATTTGGTAGTTTTAATAATTTTAAGGAACAATTAAACAAGGCTGCGTTAAGTAGGTTTGGTTCTGGTTGGGCTTGGTTAGTTCTTGATAAATTCGGAAAACTACATGTTATTTCTACTCCTAATCAAGATAGCCCATATATGGATGGATTTATTCCATTAATGGGTGTTGATGTTTGGGAACATGCTTATTATCTAAAGTACCAAAATAAACGTGCTGATTATTTAAACGCAGTTTGGAATGTACTCAATTGGGATGTTATAGAACAAAAGTACCAAGAAGCTAAACAAAAACTAAATCAATTAGTAAAAACTTCGTAAATATATTTTACAATTGGACTATAAAGGAAGCGTTAAATAATATAATAGATGCTAAAAAGTGTAGATATATTTTTTATACTAAGAATGTAATAAATTAGGTTTGTTTTTATTAAATAAATATTAGTACTTAAGTAAAGGGAGTGCTTGCTCCCTTTTTATTTTTTTTAATAATTAAATTTTTATTAACAAAAATTTAACAAATTTTATGCTAAAATTTAACTTAATTATTTTAAAATTAGATTAGTTGAAATATTTAAAGGGGTTTTTTGAAAAAATAATTAATAATAAATTAGGAAGGGGTGATTAAAGATGACAACGGGACCAATAAATCCAAATATAAATGATGCAGTAAATAAGTTATTTAATCAAGGTGCTAAAAATGTAGCTTCTACTTTCGGAGCTATGTCCAGAAAAACACAAGATCAACAACAAATTGAAAAACAAAATTATGATATAAGTAAAGAATATCAAGTTTTTGATCATGTTCAAAATTCAAAGGAATTAGAAGAAAATGCAAAAGATTCAGGATTAATTAATCAATCCTTAACTAATAAAGAATTAGATACGCAAGAAGAATTAGCTTTAGAAACTGAATATCCATTTATACCTTCTAAAGAAGGATCAACTACTCTTGAGGAATCTTCAGAACAAGAAGGCATAACTTCAGTTTCTACTGGGGTTTCAAAATCCATAAGCACAGATGAAGAGCTATTTGAGGAGTTAGCTAAGAATGTAGGAGTAAGCTCTAAAGAAGTAAAAGAAGCTGCTTACTCTGAAGTTATGCATAACTTAGAAACTAACAAAAAAGAAATGACTGAGCTTAAGGTAACTAACGATACAAACTATATAGAAACAAAAATATTAAAAGAAGAAAAACCTGCTACTAATGAAATAAAAGAAGGAAAACTCATAGTTGCTAATGTTGAACCTATCCCTGTTGATCAAGCTAATGAATTATTTTAATTTTATTATCCTACTTAATTATGGATATTTTAAAAATAATTGTTGGAATATATTTATTATATTTTACATATTTTATATGTTTATAAAAAGTCAATTGGTTTTAGCTAATGATTATCAATTTTCTATAAGTGATTACGTAATTTATGAAATTTATAACTCATTTGAAAAAGAAAAGTTTTATTTATTAGCTGAACAAATTATTTATAAAAATGGTGAAAAACTTGGTATAAAAGTTTCTATTAAAAATCCTAAGGATATCAATAAACCTTTAAAAGAATTTATTTTATTTGTTACTGATAATTTGTATAATAAACAACATGAAAAAGTAGATAGGATTTTTATATTAAAAGATTCTAAAAAAATAGAAATTCAAGCTAATAAACAGAATTTATATGAATTATTTAAACAATGTATTCCTCCAATTAAAGAAATGAAATTAATTAATAAAGATAATATTCAATTTAATATAGCTGGTAGAGTGTATAGTTCAGTAAGATATATTTATGAGTATTTTGAAAATAAAGATTTATTTATATTAATAAATAGTGATGAGATAAAGTGGAACAATATCGGTTTGTTTCTTTATGATAAAGATATGAATTTGCTTTTTAAAAGGGTTTTGGTTGATTTTAAATGATTTTAATTAGATTATTTTGTTATGAAGAAACTTTATTTATGTTCAAGTCCTATTGGTAATTTAAATGATGTATCTTTTAGATTATTAGATACTTTAAAAAAAGTAGATTTAATATTAGCAGAAAACCCTAATATTACCATTAAATTATTGAATTTTTATAATATAAAAAAAAGAATGATTAAATTTCATGATAGTGATTTAAGTATTTATAATCAGAATTTAAACGGTAATATTAATATGAAGTTAATGAAGATATTTAGCGAGGTAGATGAGGTAGCTTATATAAGTTCTGCTGGAACCCCTAATTTAGAGGATCCCCCAGTTAATTTAGTTAATTATTGTTATAAAAATTCAATAGAGATTGATGTTATAGTTGGGCCTTCGGCTTTAACAGCTGCTTTGAGTGCTTCCCCTTTTTATCATACCCCATTCATTTTTTTAGGATTCCTACCTAAAAAATTAAATCAAATTAAAAAAATTATTAATCATATTAAGGAATATTTTAGTAGCGATGTTATAAAGAGTGCTATTTTTTTTGAATCTCCTTATAGAATAAATGAATCTTTAAACATTTTTAAAGATTATTTTTTTGATAATTATGTTTTAATAGCTCATGAATTAACTAAAATTAATCAAAAATTTATTCTAAAAAAACTAAAAGATATAGATAATTTAATAAATAAAGGGGAATATACTGTTATTCTTTACAATAAAGATTAACTAAAATATAAATAGTATTTAAGAGAGTTGTTAAGAAAGTTTAAATTTAGGTAATATACTTGTAATTAGCCTAATACCGCCTGCAGACCATAAGGCTAACGTGGCGGAATACAAATAGGTCTGCCAAAAGTGTATAAGAATATACACTTTTGTTAAATAGGTGTGGGTTTTATGGACTGTGTTTTTTGTAAAATCATAAATAAGGAACTTAATTCTGAAATATTGTTTGAAGATGATAAAGTAATCGTAATAAAAGATATATTCCCTAAGGCTAATATCCATTATTTAGCTATTCCTAAAAAACATATACCTACTCATATGGATATTACTAACGAAGATCAAGAGTTAATGGGATATATCCATTTAATTATAAATAAACTAACTAAAGAAAAGGGGATAAATAGTTATAAATTAGTTATGAATTGTGGGTATGATGCAGGCCAAAGAGTTTTTCATATCCATTTTCATATATTATCTGGTCAAAAATTTGGAGAAGTATGATGATTATATCAGTGGGTTTTTTTGATGGATTTCATATTGCCCATCAAGAAGTTATCAAAGATTCTAATATAGTTATTACTTTTGATACTTACCCTAAGGCATTTTTCAATAAAATTAACTCTAATAATTTGCTAACTACTAATTTTGAAAAACAATGCTTAATTACTCAAAAATTTCCACAAACAAAAGTAGAATTTTTTATTTTTAAAAAAATCTATAATTTATTACCAGAAGATTTTATAAAACTACTAAAAAATTTATACGATTTTAAATATATAAAAGTTGGTTATGATTTTAGATTTGGAGTTAATGCTTCAGGAAATATTTTAACATTAAAAAGATTACAAAAAAAATATAATTATGAGTTAATTGTTGTTAAACCAATAAAAGTGGATAATAGAGTAGTTCATAGTAGATATATAAGAAATTATTTAAAAAATGGAAAATTAGAGTGGGTTTTTAAAATGTTGGGTAGAAACTACTCTTTTTCTGGTATAGTAATTGAAGGGAATAAAATAGGAAGAAAGATAGGTTTCCCTACTGCTAATTTGTTAGTAAGTACTTCAAAGATAATGCCTCCTTATGGGGTTTATAAAGTTAGAGTAAAAATTGAAGATATTTATTATTATGGGCTTTTACATTTAGGACCTAGACCTGTTATCAATGACTTTGATACCTCCATTGAAGTTTGGATTAAAAATTTTAATCAAGATATATATTATAAGCAAGTTACTGTTGAAATTTTGCAATTTATCAGAAAAATTAAAAATTTCTCTAATTTAAATAAATTAATAGAACAAATAAAAAAAGATATTCAATTAGCTCAAATTTAAGTTAGTCTTATATATTAACATTTTTTTTACATATTTTTAATATTTTTTTAATTTTTTTTATCTAAAATTTTAATAGAAATTAAAATATCCTTAATAAATTAAGGAGGGAATTTATGGAAATATTTAATAAATTAGATGAAATATTAAATAATAGAATAGACCAGAAATTAAATAGAGTTAATCAGATTTTTGATGCTATATCTAATAATAAGAAAACAGATTTAAAAACAGAGGAAAAAGAATTTAATGAACTGTTTTCTAAATATTTAAATCAAAATAATTCAAATGATAATATTGTTAATAGGGATTATAATAAAATGTCAAAAGAGGAGATAAACAAGGAGATAATGGCTGTAGTTGATGAGGCATCCAAAAAATATGGGGTAGATAAAGAGTTAATATTAGCTATAATAAAGCAGGAAAGTAATTTTGATCCTAATGCTGTTTCACCTGTTGGGGCATGTGGGTTGATGCAATTAATGCCTGAAACCGCTAAAGATTTAGGGGTTAATGATCCTTTTGATATTAGACAAAATATAATGGGAGGAACTAAATATATAAAACAAATGTTAGATCAATTTAAGGATATAAAATTGGCTATAGCTGCTTATAATGCTGGCCCTGGTAATGTTATGAAATACAATGGAATTCCTCCTTTTAGCGAAACTCAAAACTATGTAGCTAAAGTACTTAATAATTACATTAATTATAAAAATAATTTAGCTTGATTAATGTAAGTTAAATTAAAATTATGGAAATACTTAATAATATTAATGATTTTAATAAATAATAGGAGGGGTTAAATTTATGGAAATAAATAATAAAATTGATAAAACTATCCAACAAGAATCTAAAAATAAAACTAATAACGAAAACAACATTAAAGATAATAATAAATTGGAACAAGATTTTCAAAAAGAAATAGATAAGAAATTAAAAAATCAAGATAAAAAAGAACAAAAAGAAACTCAAAATAATGATATCGAAAATATTAAAGAACAAGAATCTAATAAATCTAAATTAAAAGATTTAACTGATTTAAAACTATTTGTACTACCATATATTAATAAAGATTTATTAAGTATTAATTTAAAACAAAGCCTTAATTTAGATGAAAAGAATTTATTAAGTACTCAAAAGAATTTAAACGAATTAAATTATTCTAAACAAGAGAATATCAATAAAAAAGATCTCCAATTAATTCAAACTACTAAAAAAACAGATGAAACTAGTAAAGATTATCTTAATGTCAATCCTTTTGAAAAATTCGAAAAACTATATAACTCGCTAAAAGAAATATCCAAAGAAGAAAAAATTAAAGAAAGTAAAATTATTCAACAATTAGTTGATAATATCAATATAAAAGAACTTGAAAATAAAAAGGTAGTAGAATTAAATATAAATAAAGAAATCTTTGGAAACCTCAAAATCCAGATACTTAATGAAGATAATAAAGTTACTATCTTATTTAAAACCGATTCTAAATATACTTTAGATTTAATTAAAAATAACGCTAATCAATTAAAAGATATGCTAAAAAATAGGAATCTCTTTGTTGATAATATTAAAGTAGAATATGAAGAAGAAGCTTAAAGAAGGTGATTAATTAAAAATGCTAAAAAATATTTTTAATATTTTTAATGCAGAAAAAATAGCTAACATAATAAAAGATTCTATAATATCTGATCTAAAAAAAGAATTTGATAATTTTAGAAGTGAAATATCCGGCCAATTGGAAGGATTTAAACTAGCACTTAACTCTATTGAAAATAGAATGAATTCTATTGAAAATAGAATGAATTCTATCGAAAATAGAATGAATAATGTCGAAGATAGGATAGATAGATTAAGAGTTGAATTAAACGATAAAATAGATAAACTTAGAAATGAATTGGATAGTAAGATAGATAAAGTGGATACTAAGATAGATAAAGTTAGTAATGAACTAGATGGTAAGATAAATAGCCTAAGAACAGAACTAATTACTCTTATTAATGATACAAGAAACGAAATATTAAAAAAGGTATTCGAAAATACTCAAAGAATAGATGAATTAAATAGGAGAATAGATAGTATATATGTAAGTGTAGGTGAGGCTGTGAATTATAAACAATTAGTAGATGATTTATTAATAAGGATGCAAAGAATGGAAACTAAATTAGACCAGGCCTATATTAATGAAATTTTAAATTTAATTAAACTATACAAAGAAGAAAAAAAATAAATATAAAGTAAAAAAGGAGGTGAATTAATTATGTTTGACTTCTATAATCAGATGAACGCTATCAATTCAACATACGAATTAATAAATAATCAATTTAAAAACCTACAAAAATTTAATACAGTAGGTTATAAAGCAGAAGTTAAAACATTTACTGAAATATATAATGATAATGTAGGTACTGGTGCTGTTAAAACTGAAACTAAAACATTATTTACTCAAGGAAACGTTAAGAAAACAGGTGGTAAAAATCACTTAGCTATTCAAGGAAATGGCTTGTTTGTTGTAAGTGATGGAGAAAAAAATTACTATACTAGACGTGGTGACTTTGAGCTAAAAGATGGAAAATTAGTCTGTCCAGAAGGGAACTTAGTTGTTAAAGCATTTAAAGTAGATGAATCTGGTAAAAGAACTGATAAATTAGTTGATGTTGATTTATCTATTGATAAAAATGGATTAATCCTAGGTAAATATAACGACTATCAAATAGATGATAATGGGGTAATTAATGGAATATTAAGATATACTGATCCTGTTACTAATCAAACTATAACTAAAAAAGAACCAATATATAAAATCGCATTAGCTAATTTTAGTGATCCTTCTATTTTAACTAGGAAATCTGATACAGTATTTGATGCAAAGGATATAAAACCAGTTTTAGGAGAAGCAGGGACTGGTGCATTCGGAGAAATTAAAGCTCAACATTTAGAAATGTCTAATATAAATATCCCTGAACAAGTCCAACAAGCTATGTTAGCTCAAATGCAATACAATGCTACTATGTCTTCTTTTAGAGCACTTAACGATATGGTTAAAAATGCTTCTCAATTAGTAAGATAATAAATTGAAAATATAATAAATAAAAAATATAAAAGGGAAGGGAGATATTTTCTCCCTTCTTTTTTATATATTTAATTTAGCGTTTATTTATAAATAAAAAATAAATTAGGATTGCTAAAAGAGTTTGTAAAAAAACAATTGTAGCGCTTGTAGGAAAATCTAAAAAATATGACAATACTATTGATATTATATTTACTAAACTCCCATATATTGTAGCAAATATTAATTTATTTTCATCTTTTATTTTTAAAATATAACTAACTATCGCAGGTGATAGTAAAATTGAAAAAACTACAAACACTCCCACTAACTTAACAGAATTTATTAAAACTAAACAAAAAAATATGAAAAATAAAATATCATAATATTTTTTAAAAAAATTATGTGATCTAAAATAAGAAATTAATCCATAAAGTATTAAATAATATATAAAAGTAAATATTAGCATGTTTTTTGAAACAAATAAAATATCAGAAGTAGCAATAATATTTAGGAATTTTTCAGCTCCTTGAACGCTCTTTGATAAAACTAATATACTTAATGAAAAAGAAAAAGCGTATAATATTCCTATTAGTGCTTCATTATAAACTTTATTTTTATCTACTATATATATCATTAAGCTTCCTATTAATCCAAATATTAATGAAAATATAAACGATAATATTGAGTTTTCATTAAAAAATAGTAAGGAAAAAGCTATACCTAAACCAATGAACTGACCTATCGCTATATCTGTAAATATTATCCCCCTTTTGATAATCTCTAACCCAAAATAAGAATGAAGAAAAACTAATATAATTGAAATCAAAATGGAATTTATTAAAATCTCCATTTGATTCTTTTTAATTTAATTCTTTTTGTTAGTTTTTAGAATTATAAAAAGCATTTACTATTTCATCAAATAGTTTATAAATGTTTTGATCATCATGAGGTAAATATAAAATTTTTAAATTGGTTTTTGATGAAATGTATTTTGAATAATTATCTTTATGATAGTAATCTTGTAATATAAAGAAGACTTTTTCATTTTTAGCTATTTCTAGTAGGTTTTCAATATATTTAGGAGTCGGTGGAATTCCAGGTTTAGGCTCTAAGTTTGCAACTAATTCTATTCCATATCTTCTTAAAAAATAATCGTATAAACTGTGGTATTGAAATACTTTAACCCCTTTAAAATTTTCCATTTTCTTATCCCATTCACTAAGTTTTGTTGAAAAGTTTTGCTTAAAGTTTTCGAAATTTTTTTCATAAAAACTTTGATTAGTTTTATCTATTTCTGATAATTTTAAATATATTATATTTGCAATTGGGATTATATTATAAGGATCTAAATAGAAATGGGGATTACCTTCGGGATGTATATCCCCTAAATCTCTACTTAATAATTTAGGTTTATCTATTAAATCAAAGTAATTAGATAACTCAAGATATCCTATATTTCCTGGATTGATTTTAGGGTTATTTGCCTGTTTTATTAAAACAGGGATAAACCCGATTTCTAAACTTGCTCCATTTATTATAAGTAAATCTGCTTTTGAAAGTTTTACTACATAACTGGGCTTAGGTACTACATAATGCGGATCTTGATACCTACTACTACTTATACTAAATACATCTACTTTATCTTTCCCTATTTCCTTTACTATTGATTCTATATACCCATAACTAACTACTATATTAACTTTCGCATATATAAAACTGGATAAACTAATATAAATTAAAATAAAAAATACTAAATAATTAAAGAAGATATTTTTTGATAAAATAGTTTTAGTTTTATTTTTACTAAAATTGATGTGCTGCATGATATCCTATGGCCATATTGAAATTTATACTAAACTGATTATAATTTCTTTTAATCCCATTTATAAAAGCTGCGTTATTATTGGAATATTCTAATCTTATCCTAGAAAACTCTGTAAAATTATATTCTATCATTAAAGTAATCCTACTCAAATTTTCATAAATATTATCATTTACACTTAAGCTTATATTATTTAATGATATATTATTTTTAGATAAATTATCATATCTTATTCCTATTCTATAGTTTTGATTTAATTTATATACTCCTTGAATATAATATCCTGATTGATTAGAAGAAAAATTATTAATATTTAGATCTCCAAGGTTATCATAATAATATAAATCTCCTTTTAATTTTCTTGTTAAATATTCTCCTTGAAGTGATAGGTATCTATTTGAATCTATAAAATACTTAGCAGTTAATTCATAGTCAATTATATCGGATTTACCTACTAAGTAATTTGTTTGGTAATCTAATGGGAAATTTTCTATTCTAGAGCTACTGTTAGCTAAGGATATTCCTGTTAATATTGTTAAATTATTTATATCAAAGGAAGTTTTTAGAAAGTAGGTTTTTACGTTAGGTTTATTAGGTCCTAATACATTTAAATCATTACCTGTGTTATCTATTTTGGTATTTATAGTAAAGTTATTAGTCCCAAAGGAATTCTCACTACCATTTTGCAATAATTCAAAACCTGCTAATAAATAAAAGTTTAATGGTAGTAAGTAGCTTACTTGGATTCCTGTATCAACTAATCCATCGGGACCTAAAAATGAAGTATAAACTAAGGGATATTCATTAAAATCCCACATATGTGGATGCTGGTAATTAATTCTTCCAAAGGAGCTCCTAAATTTTCCCCCTTTTAACTGTAAGCTTTTTATAAATTTAGTTACAAAATATGCTTCTTCTAATTCTACTCCTTCATCACTAAACGGTAAAGTAACTTGTAGATCAAAGTAAGGATCTACAGCTGATGATAAATATAGTTCCCCGTAGTTTAAATTAAATCCCATATTTTGATTAATGTTATGCATTTCAGGGGTAAATCTATAAAAACCATTAACTCTTATATTCTCATATTCACTATCTTTTATATTTCTATTTACATAAGAAAAATCCATTACAAAAGATATATCCGGAATAAATTTAGAACTATATCCATTTTTATTTAGATTAAAAGATTTTAAAGGATCATTATATTTTTGATTTATTATTGTAGTATTTTCTTTTAAATTTTTTATTTCGTATGTATTATTGTTGTTTTTAGAACTATCTTCTTCATTTGCCCCATAAATAACTTTATTAAAACTTAAAAATATTGAAAAAGTTATAAATAAAACAATTAGGAATTTTAAGTTTAAGATATATTTTTGTTTCATATTTATATTATTTTTTTTTATTTTATGTTTTTCCTTTATAAACTAAAGTTATAAATAAAACAATTAGGAATTTTAAGTTTAAGATATATTTTTGTTTCATATTTATATTATTTTTTTTTATTTTATGTTTTTCCTTTATAAACTATGGTTTATATAAGTTTAATATAATTTTTTTAAAGGGTTTTAATGATTTAAAAAAAAGTATAAAATAGATAAGGAATAAATAAAAACCGCCTGCTAAGGGTTATAAAGTAATTGGGGCGGTATATAAATACCCCCTTAGCTTAAAAACAAAACAATGATAGCAAGTAAGTTCGATTTTATTCAAAAAGAATTAGAGCAATTAAAATCTGAGGGTAGGTATAATATAATAAGGGTTATAGAGAGCCCTCAAGGAGCTTGGGTTACTATAGATGGTAGAAATAAGCTTAACTTGTGTTCTAATAACTATTTAGGGTTTGCTAATAATGAGTACATAAAACAAAAGGTTAAAGAGTATATAGATAAATATGGGATAGGGCCAGGAGCTGTTAGATCTATTGCTGGCACTATGAAAATCCATGAGGAATTAGAACAAAAACTATCACAATTTAAACATACTGAAAGTACTATATTATTGCAATCAGGATTTAATGCTAATTTAAGTGTAGTGCCTACTTTACTTGATAGTCCAGAAGATGCAGTTATTTCTGATGAACTTAATCATGCATCTATTATAGACTCTATAAGATTATCTAAAGCTAAACGATTTATTTATAAACATTTGGATATGAACGATTTAGAACAAAAATTAAAGGAAGCTAAAAATAGTAGAAGAATATTAATTGTTACAGATGGAGTATTTTCAATGGATGGGGATATTGCACCGCTAAGTGAAATAGTGGAATTGGCTAATAAGTATGGTGCTTTGGTAATGGTGGATGATGCGCATGGTGAAGGAGTTTTAGGTAAGAATGGTAGAGGAATTGTAGATCATTTTAATTTACATAATAAAGTGGATATAGAAGTAGGTACATTATCTAAAGCTTTTGGAGTGGTTGGAGGATTTGTTAGTTCTAATAAATTAGTTGTAGAGTATCTTAAGCAAAAAGCTAGACCATTTTTGTTTTCTTCTGCTATGACAATCCCTGATGTTGCGGCCGCTTTAGCCGCTATTGACCTAATGCTTAATACTGATATTGTTCAAAAACTATGGGATAATACTAACTTCTTTAGAAAAGAAATTAAAAACCTAGGATTTGATACTTTAAGCAGTAAAACCCCAATAATTCCTATAATGTTATATGATGAAAAAATAACTCAAGAATTTGCTAAGGAACTATTTGAAGAAGACATATTCGCTATGCCTATATTTTATCCTACTGTCCCTAAATCTAAAGCAAGAATTAGAGTTATTATTAGCGCTATTCATTCTAAACAAGATTTAGAATTTGCTTTAGAAAAATTCTCTAAAATTAAACAAAAATTTAAAATATAATTATAAAGATATAATAAATAGATTAAGGTGTAAATAATTAATAGAGCTGTGAAATGCTATTGTGTAAAGTAAAATTATAATTAAAAAATTATAAAAAACTTTTGGAATACAAAAATAAAGTAGGTTTTTATGTATTTATTTGTAGGTTTGGGGAATCCAGGACATCAATATAAAAATACTAAACATAATATCGGTTTTGAGGTAATTGAATACTTTATTAATAATAATAAAAGTATAGCGTATAATAGATATCTAAAGTTTCAAGGGATTTTTTACGAAGTAATTTTAAATAAAGAAAATAATATAAAATTTTTGATGCTTATGCCTTTAACTTATATGAATTTATCTGGGATATCTGTTAAACAAGTTTTAGATTTTTATAAAATAAGTTCTAATAAATTAATTGTTATTCATGACGATATGGATATAAAAGTAGGTGAATTTAAGATAAAATTTAATGGAGGTAGTGCTGGACATAATGGAATCCAATCCATTATAAACTATATCGGAAAAGATTTTTATAGAATAAGAATCGGCATTAATAGACCACAAGATAAAAATTATAAACACTATGTACTAGATAAATTTGCTCCTGAGGAATTAATAGAAATAAATAACTTACTACCTAAGCTTAATTTAATAATAGAAAATATAGTATTAGAGGGAATTGAGAAAACTATCTCTAAAATAGGATTTTTATTAATGAAAAGTATTTAATAATAAATGAAGGAGGTTAAATTATGAATAACAATAATAAAGAATATTTAAGGTATTGGGAGATAGCGAAATCTAAAATGATACCACATTTTGCTATCTGGAAAGAAGTTATAAACGAAGGACCTAGAGTTATTTCCAAAGGTGATGGAGTTTATCTATGGGATATTAATAACAATAAATATATAGATGGGATGTCTATACTATGGGTAGTTAATGTAGGACATAATAGAAAAGAAATAATAGAAGCTATATATGAACAACTTAATAAGATATCATATGTATCATTGTTTGGTGGGTATTATCATGAGAAAGCGTTGGAATTAAGCGAATTATTAACTAATATTTTAGGGATGGATGCGGTTTTCTTTTCTAATAGTGGGAGTGAAGCTATAGAAACTGCTATAAAGTTAGCTAAACAGTATCATTATATTAAAGGGAATCCTAATAAATATAAGATAATTGGTAGGTGGCATTCTTATCATGGGGTAACCTATGGAGCACTAAGTTTATCCGGAATTAGACAAAATAGAATATTTTTTGAACCCTTAGTACCTGGGTTTTTACATTTTGAAGTACCTTATTGTTATAGATGCCCCTTTAATAGTAGTTATCCTGATTGTGAATTAAGATGTGCTCAAGATTTAGAAAGATTAATAGAATATGAAGGACCAAAAACGATTGCTGCTGTTATAGTTGAGCCAGTTATGTCTGCTTTAGGAAGTGTCTATCCTCCTGATTTCCATAAATATTACCAAAAGATCTATAAAATTTGTAAAGAAAATGATATATTATTAATTTTTGATGAAGTTAATAATGGTTTTGGGAGAACAGGGAAATTATTTGCTTATGAGCATACTTCTGTAAAACCGGATATGTTTGTTTTTGGGAAAGGGATAACAAGTGGTTATGCACCTTTAGGAGCTACTGTTGTTTCTAAAGAAATCTCAGAAGTTTTTAAGGATTGGATGTTTATGCATGGATATACATTTGGTGGGCATCCTGCTTCAGCTGCTGCTGCTATCGCTAATATCAATATAATCCTAAATGAAAAACTATATGAAAATGCTCATAATATGGGCTTGTATTTAAAAGAAAAATTACAAGAACTAATGGAATTTGATATAGTTGGTGATGTAAGGGGAATTGGATTACATTTTAGTATAGAATATGTGGCAGATAAGCTAACAAAGAAACCAATAAGTTCTAAGTTTTGGATAGCTGCTAGGATAGAAAAAGAATTATTAAAAAATGGTGTTTATTTAGCTAGAGCTTCAGTTGATAGAACTTATATCGCTCCACCCTTAATCATTAATAAGGAACAAATCGATTTTATTGTATCTGCTCTTAAAAAATCTATTTATAAAGTCCAACAAGAATTTTTCAGTTTTAAAAAATAAACTTAAATAACTTATGAAAATACAATTTAGTTTAAATCTAAGAAATTTCCTCATTTCTATTAATGTTATTGTTATTTCTAGTTTATTATTTTTATTTTATTTCATAACAACTAAATTGATAACTGACTTAGAAAATTACACATTTAATTTTTTTGTAAGTATTTCAAATTATTTAGCTTCAAGGTTTAAAAATTATATACAATATGAACAGTTCCAAGCTTTGGAAATAGTTGTAAAACAGGAATTGGAAAATAATAAACTAGATCAAAATTTAATCGGAATTTATTTTTTTAGCAATGATAAAAAAATGATATTGTATTATTCTATTGCCCCCAATTTAAATTTGCCATTAAATTTAAATGATTTATCAGATAATTTAAAAACAAAATTAATTAAGCTAAATAAGAAAAAGTATTTATTAGTGTATTTACCTATAAAGCAAGCAATTATAAGTGATATAGAAGAGTACCAAACTGTTGGATATTTGATAACCATATTTTCTTTAGAAAATCTTGACAGAAGAATTAATTTTGTTTATTTTATATCTAGTGTTACTTTTGGAAGTATTGTTTTAATTTATATATTTCTTTTGTTTTTCTTAATATCTCAGATATATTTTCCTATTAATTATTTAAATAAAATGATATTGGAGATAAAAAAACAGCGATTTAAGTTAGAGGAAAAAAAATTTTTATTTAAAGAATTTAGTAATTTACAAAAAGCTTTTTTAGAGATGGGAAAAGTTATAGAACAGCAATTAATTATGCTAGAAGCTTTGGCTTCTAATGATTCTTTAACAACAGTATATAACAGACGTGCTTTTGAAAAATTTTATAACGCTATGTTTATTAAAAATAATATGTATAAATCCTTAGGTTTAGATGCTTCTTTTAGTATTATTATGATAGATATAGATAATTTTAAAAAAATAAATGATACTTATGGGCATGATATAGGAGATAAAGTTTTAAGAAATTTAGGGATTTTTCTAAATTCTAAAAAAAGAAAAAGCGATATAGTTGCTAGGTATGGTGGAGAAGAATTTGTTATTATACTTAGCGATACTGATAAAATAGATGCTCTTAAATTTGTTATTAATTTATTAGAAAATATAAAAGAAAATATTAAAATCCCGATAAATGAATCATTTATATTAACTATAACAGTAAGTGTTGGAATCTCTGTGTTCCCTTATGATTCAGAAAATAAAAATAATTTATTAAAAATTGCTGATGAAAATCTATATCATACTAAAACTAATGGAAAAAATGGAGTAACTATTATACTTAATAATTCCAAAGTTTTAATAAGGAATAAGGAAGAATTGGAAAATATCCTAAATCAAAATGAGTTCTAAATTTTGTTTTTTGATATTAATTCAATTATCTTTTTAGCAGTATATTCTATTGATTCGCTAGTATTTTTTGTAGAGGATGGTAAATTTATACCATAATTATAAATATAAATTGAGTTCTTATAAAAATCTTCTAAATTATCTACTATTTGATATTTTTTGTAAAATTCCATTAAAGGTAATGGGTAAAATATTCTTCTTGTGGGTATATTTATATCATTCAATTTTGCTTTTAAATTAGCAATATCTATTTTGTTTTTAAAAATTATTGTTATAAGCCAGTAGTTTGGAATAGAATTATTAGTATCTTTTTGAAGATATAATATATCAAAATAGTTTTTAAAGTATTCGTAGTAGATCTTATAGAAATTCTTTTTTAAAGATAGAAAATATTCTAGTTTTTCAAATTGAGCTAATAGTATAGCTGCTTCTATATTTGTCATTCTGTAATTATATCCTAAGTCTGTGTGGTAATATTCTGATTCTATACGTGCTTGTAAGCTTAAAAATCTAATATATTCTATATCTTTTTCATTTTTAGAGAATATAATTCCGCCGGATGAGGCGGTTATTACTTTGTTAGCATTAAAACTAAACGCTCCAAATTCTCCAAAGGTACCTGTGAGTATATCTTTATATTTTGATCCTAAAGATTCTGCTGCGTCTTCTATTATTATTAAATCATAATCTTTTGAAAGCTTTAGTATTTCATCCATATCGCATGGATTTCCATATAAATGAACAGGCATAATAAACTTAACTGATATCCCTTTACTTTTTGCTAATTCTATTGCTTTAGCAGCTGAGTTTGGATCTAAGTTTAAAGTGTATTTATCTATATCACAAAATATAGGGATTAGGTTGTTATATAATGCTGCATGTGAAGTAGCAGCAAAGGTTATTGCTGGAATTATTACCCCTATTTTTTCTTTTAGAGGATCTAAATTATATTTTTTTAGCGAATATCTTAAGGATAAACTTAAGGCGGCGGTTCCTGAGTAAGTAGCAGCTACATACCCTCCTAGATATCCTGAAAAAACTTCTTCTACCTTCTTTACTAGTGGACCTCTTGTTGAAATAAAACCACTATCTATCGCTTCTAATACATACTTCTTTTCCAACTCCCCTAAATTACAATTATCTAAATAAATTTTCATAAAGATAATTTAGTTAAATTAATTATCTATTAAAAAACTTTTCATTATATAAAAAATTTCAGTATTATTAACTATTGGTTTGATTTGATAGTTTATAGTTCCCTTGTAAAAAGCTGGTATATGTTCTGAAGTATGATAATTACTACTATAGTTAATTTTAAAGTTATCATCAAACTTTGAGGCATTATAATCTATTAAAGTTAAGCCTCCACAATCATGATCCCCTAAAGTTAATATTAACACATTTCTATTTGTTTTATAGTAACTTAATAAGAACTTTATAGTTTCTTCGTAATCTTTCATTTCATTTATTTGATCTTTAAATAGGTTATCATGTCCATACCAATCTATTTGACTTGCTTCTATCATTAAGAAAAAACCATTAGGATTTTTTGATAATAAATTTATAGCTAATTCTGATAATTCAGCTAACTTATAGTTTCTTTCAGATTGTTTTGGAGGATGATTTTCACTTAAAAAAGCTAATAATTTATTAATTTCATTGATTTTTTGTTTGTTATTTTTTAGCTCATTTATTTGATAAATATTTTCTAAGATAGTATATCCTTTTTGTTTGAATTTAGGTATAAGGTTTTTAAAGTATTTATGTCCTCCTCCTATTGCTACATCTATATTTGAATAAATAAGTTGATTAGCTATAAATTGTTCATCTGATCTTTTAGAGGAGTAAGCATAGAATGCTGCAGGTGTTGCATGTGTTAAGGTACATAATACGACTATTCCAGTAGATTTATTTTTATCTTTTGCTAAATCCATTATAGTTTTTACTCTTTGATTGTTATTTATTAATCCTACTTGATAATTATCTACGTTATATCCGGTAGCGTAGGCTGTAGCAGCTGCCGCACTATCTGTTATTATTTTATCTTTGCTTCTTGTTCTTACTAAAAAAGTTCCATCAAATCCATCTAATATTGAATATTTATTATCGATGCTGTCTTTTTTATAATAATCCCAAGCAGATATAATAGGTAATCCCATCCCATCTCCTATTAGCAAAATTAAACTCTTATCATTTTTTAAATTATTACTTAATTCTTTGCTATGTAATTTGGATATTAATAAAATTAGAAATAAAATTAAACTAATTAAAGAAAAGGCTAACAAAAATAAGATTCCTACCCATTTATCTTTGAAAAATTTATTCATAATCATACTATATCTTGCCTAATATTTATTATTTTTATATTACTTTTAGTTCTTTTAATTTTGATATTAATTTTTGAGCTTTAATTTCAGGAGTATCTCCTTCTATTATGGTACATTCTATTTCGTTATTAACTATTTCAGTTTTATATAAATCAATGTAATTGTTTATTAAAGTTTTGAAATCTGTTATATTTAAATTTTTAATAGGTTTTTTAGAGGCTAGCATTATATCTTTGACTTTGGGGTATCTGGGGATATTATTAGGATGAGTAGTTATACTAAATAAAGCAGGTAAATCAACTTCTAAAATATATTCATCATCATTAAAAATTTTATATGCTAAAATTTTATTATTATCTTTAAGTTCTAGGAAATGGCAAAAAGTTAAGTAATTATAATTTATTTTATTGGCTAAATAAGGGGCGATTGTTCTACTAGACCAATCCGCACTTTCAAATCCCGTTAAAACTATATCAAAATTCTCTTCTTTTATTACTTTTGAAAAAATACTAACTAAAGAATATGTATCTAAGAAAATATTTTCAGAGTTATTAATAACTATAGCTTTATCTGCACCCATAGCTAAGGATTTTTTTATCCCTTGTGAAAAATCTTTATCAGTTATTGTTAAAACTGTTATTTCTATTGAATTATCTTTATCTTTTAGTTTTAATGCTAATTCTAAGGCATTTTCATCGTATGTACTTATTACTACTTTATCTCCTTTTCTTTGATTATTTTCTAAAATAAATGTTGGATCATCTGGATCTATTACCCCTTTTATTAATACTCCTATTTTCATTTTTAATACCCCTGCTAATTTTTTTATTTTTTAATTAGATTAATCTAATGGTTCTAGTTCTATTAAATTTTGATTAATTTGTACAAAATCTCCTTCTTTTACTAAGATTTTTATTACTCTATATTTTTCAAATATTTCTATACTATTTTCCATCTTCATAGCTGAAATTATAATAACTGTAGTATTAGGTTCAAGAATTTCTCCTTCTTTTGTATTTATTTTTTCTATCTTTCCTGATAATGGAGGTACTAAATAATATCTATCTTCTTCTTCCTTTACATTATTCTTTATATTATGACTTATTGTAGTAGATATATTATCAACGGTTTCTGTTAAATTATAATTTATAAATTTTAATTTGTTATCTATTGATTCTATTGTTGTGCATTTAACTAAATTATCTTCTAAGATATAGATATTATTATCTAATATAAATGCTTTTTTTACTTTATCTTGGATTTTAAATATAATTTCACTGTAATTATCATTATTTTTATAGTTTATAATTTCTAGGTTGTTATAGTTGTAATTATTTTCAGAGAAAGTATCAATTTTTAGGATATTTATAGTATTATTTTCAAGGTTTTCCTGATATTCTATTTCTATTGAATTATTATTTAAATTAAAATATGTTTTTTTTGTCATAGCTTATTTAGTTTTATTTTCTGTTTTATTTTCTGTTTTATTTTCAATTTTATTTAATTGGATAAAAGCACTAATTTCTACTTTATCTCCAACTAAATCTAACATTTTATTCATTCCAAAATCACTTCTATTTATACTATAATTGAATTCATATACAATAATATCGTTGTTTATGAAATTTTTGCCTTTGTTTAGTTCTTTTACAATTATATTGATATTTTTAGTGGTGTTAAGTAAGGTTAAATCTCCATTAAGTATAAATTCATTATTTGTTAGGAGTTTGATATTTTTGCTATCAAACGTTATTAGTGGGTAATTTTTTACATCAAAGAAATTAGGGCCTAATAGATGTTCATCTCTTTCTTTCCAACCTGTATCTAAACTATCTACATATATTCTAATGTTTGCTTTGCTTTTAGTGAAATCTTTTTTATTAATATTAACTATTCCTTCTATTCTATTAAATCTACCTACAACTATATTCCCTAATTGGGCATAATTTTTTACTTCAAACATAACAACTGAGTGAAAGGGATCTATTGCGTAATTTTCTATTTCATCTGAGTTTTTAGTATTATCAGAAAAAGATATATTAGTAACTAACATAAAATATATCATAATAAATGAAATTATAAAATAAAAGACTATATTTGAATGTTTTGAGTATTTTAAATATTTTGAAGTTTTCATAATTATTCACCTCATTTTCTATTTTTTAGTTTTACTTATATATATATTATTTTTTTTATTTTAGTAAAAACCTTTTAATAAAATATTGTTTTAGTTAGTATGTGATTTAATTGGTTTATTAAAGCATTTTCTGCATCTGGGTTGGTAAGTTTCTTTAGATCCTACAAGTATAATTGGGTCATTATAAGAAGCTGGTTTATCGTTTATTAATCTTTGGCTTTTTGTAGCAACTGCTCCGCAGATAACACATATCGCGTGTAATTTATCTACACTATCCGCTATTGCCATTAAATTGGGAATAATTCCAAAAGGTTCTCCTCTAAAGTCTTGATCTAGTCCTGCTATTATTACTCGTTTCCCATTATCCGCTAATTCTTCTACTACATCTATTAACTCATTATCAAAAAACTGTGCTTCATCTATACCTATAACTTCATAATCATTTACATAATTCCTTATTTCATTAGAATTGTTAATTACAATAGCTTCGACACTAATTCCATTATGACTAACTACTTTATTAAAATCATATCGGTTATCTATTTTAGGTTTAAAGACTACTGCTTTTTGGTTAGCTATAATTGCTCGTTTTATTCTTCTTATTAGTTCTTCACTTTTCCCACTAAACATACATCCTACTATTACTTCTATCCAACCGCCTTCATATTTTGTCATTTCAAACTTCATAAATTCTTATCCCCTCCTGCTTATATAAAATTAAACCTTTATGTTATCCCCCCTTTTTAATTAACCTTTAAAAAATAAATTATTTTTTACATATTTTTTACAATTTAAGTTGGTCTTTATTGTTGATTTTTATCATTAAATAAAAAAATAAAAAAATAATTTTAAGGAGGGTAATGTTATGGAATTATCTTTAAATAAAGTAGATATTTTAAATCAAAATCTAACAGCAAATAACAACTTAATAAATAATAATAAAGACGATAATAATAATTTATTTGAAACTTTAAAGGATAAAATTAATATCCAAGAGATAAAAACAAAGATTAATGATTTAGTTAATGAGATAAAGGATAAATTAAAAGTAGAAGGTGATTCTAAAGGGGTTGATTTAAAGAAGCTTGGATTAGGATTATTAGGATTGGTTTTGGGTGGGGCTTTGGCTTTGGCTACTTTTAATTTAGCTTTATATCCAATATCTTTTGTTATTCAGTTATTAGTTAGTACTGGCTTACCTTTAAGTATTCCTCAAAATATTTTAAATTTATTGCAAACTGTGTTTGGGTTATCAGTTATGAGTGCTCAATATGGCTCTATTTTAGCTGGATCTGTTTCTGGGGCTAAAACATTTTATAATTTAAATAACGAATCTAAAATTAATGTTAATAATCCTGATAATATTAATACTGAAGAACTATTAAATAAACAATTACAAGAATCCATTGAAAAATTTAAGAATAGTGATGGTTTTAAGGAGTATATTAGAAATGGGTTTAATGTGGGGGTTGGTGTAAGCCAAAAAATTTCAGAAAGTAGTGGAAATGTTGTAGGGATACTAATAGGTTTAGGTTTAAGTTTAGCTTTGATGTCTCCGTTAGCTTTATTAGTTGCTTCTTTGATAGTAGGTAAAGTGGGCTTATTAGGTGCTTTAGGAGCTGGTTTGATTACTGCTTTACCTTTAGGTATTAAATCGTTTAATGCGTTAAAGGAGTTCTCTAAGAATGTATTTTCTTTAGTAGGTGGTGCAATAGGTGGAGCTGTTGGCGCAGGTATTGGATTCGCTAAAAAAATAGTTGATTCTGTTAAAGGGTTCTTTAAAAAAGATAAACAATCAAAAGACAAAGATGAATTTACTTCTAATAGCCCTTATAAGAACCAAGGATTAGAGAAGTTAGCGGATTCTACAGGTAAAACTACTGCTGCTTTTGTTAATGGGGTTTCTGACTTTGCTGCTTTATCTTCCGTTATAACAGAGTTATTATCTAAGGAACCCAATGGATTACAATTTATAGGGAAATTAGTTGCTGGTACTTTGAAGTCATATCAAGGAGCAGCTATTTTAAAGCAAGCAGCAGTAGATAATCAACCTGAATTAAAGAATGTCGGGTTGTTTAGATTTTTAACTGGTTTTTCTTTATTAGCAAGTTTCTTAGGACCATTATTTGGGCCAATTGGTATAGCTGCATTTGCGGTCTTACCCTTGGTTTTTATGGCTTTAGAAAAAGTTTTCCAAGCTAAAGCTAATCTAGTAAATAATCAAGAAAAAAATCAAGAAAATAATCAAGATTTTGATAAGAAACAAGAGCAACTTAAAAGTAGCTATGCTATAGGGGAAGCTGGAGAAACTTTTATAAATTCTTTAGGAAGCTTAGGGAAATTCTGGATGGGATGGGATACTTTATTTGGTGGAGGTTATGGAGGATTAACTTCTATTTTTGGTATAGTAGGAGCTACTAAGGATGTGATTGATGGAGCAAGAATGATGACTTTAAGTGATGACAGAAGTAGCTTAAAATTAGCAGGATTGGGATTGTTAAATATAATTGGTGGTGCAGCTTTATTCTTAGCAGCTATTGGATTAGGTAGAGTTTTTGGATTCGTTTCTTTAGGTGTTAGTGTATTTAAATTAGTTTATCAGATAATGTCGCTTATGAATTCTAAAAAAGATAACAGTAATAATAAAGCTGAAACTAAAGTTGAAGTTAGTAATCAAATTGATTCTAATAATAATAATTTGTTAAATAATTCTAATTTAGCTACTAATGTAGTTTAATTTATTCATATAATTTATATATAATTAAGGGGGTGTATGTATGGAAATAAGTAATATAAATAAAATAAATACTAATGTGGTTCAGGGTGTAAATGATAATAAAAGAATTGATAATGTAGATACTAAAGAGAAAAATAAATTAGAATCTCAAATAACAAAAGATGGTGTATTATTGAAATATGGTGAACAACAAAAATTAGTTAAACTAGAAGGAGATGCTAATAATATAAAAGAAAACTTAGAAAATGGGGGAGAGTTATATGGATTAGATCTTTTATTTGGAATTTTATCTTCTGGTTTAGAAGGTGCTCTTAAAGGGCTAGGGGTTGCTATGTTAAGTGGGCTTTATCCTTTAGTTCCTGCTATATCTAAATATATAGATTCATATAAAAAAGTAAAAGAAGAAGCTCAAAATTTAGGAGCTAAAAATGATTATGAAATTAAGAAAGCATCTTTAAAAGGAGGTTTATTAGGAAGTGTTAAAGGATTATTTCATGGGCTTTTAGATTTAGCTGTTATTGGGTCTTTAACTACTTTAAGTGTAGGATTATTAGGGTCTGTTGGATTTGCGTTAGCTCCTGTTATTGGTGCTGCTTATAATATCGCTAAAGATGATATTAGAATGGAATTATCTAAAAAAAATAAAAATCAAATAACTATTGAAAGAAAAAGTGATAATAATAATAAGGATACTAATAATAAAGCTGAAAAAAAACTTTATAATCTTGATAGAGAGCCATTTTTACCGTTTCCACCTGAAAAACCTGCTAATGATACACAAAATCCTTCTGAGAAAAACATTAATAAAAAATAAATTATTTTAAATTGTTTTATATAAAGGTAATTAGATGAAGTTGAAAGAATTATAATAGGGGGTATGGATTTAAAACAAAATAAATTCTATAAAATAAAATCCATAAAATCCAATGAAGTTTTGTATATGAATTATGGATTAATGGAAAATATTATTATAAAAATTATTTCTATGTCATTAGATGGAAATACGATTTATATAGAGGTTCCTGATTTAAAAAGAAAGTTGGCTTTATCTAAAGAATTAATTAATGATTTGGAATTAATAGAATTAATTGATGAGTTTAAATATAATAACTTAAAGAATGATTAAAAAATTTTAAGTTTTACTATTATGAGAAATTTCAATTTAAATTTTACAAAAAATAAGAAAGAGATAGATGTAAAAAATATAAAAAAAGTAAGGAATATTGAGGTACCTGTTGGTTGTGAAAAATGTGAGATATCTAATTTAAATAGGAAAATAGTAAATTATAGAGGATATAAGAAAGTAAGGATAGCGATAGTAGGGCAACCTAATAGCGGTAAAAGTACTTTCTTTAATTCTTTAACTAATTTTAAAGTAAATACCGCTAATTACTCAGGAACTACTGTTAATTATCACATTACTTCAATTATTGTAAAGAATTATGAAGTGGAGTTAATAGATTTACCGGGGATATATTCATTTGGGTATTCTGATTTAGCCGAAAAAGTTACTTTTGAGATATTAACTAAAGAAGAAATAGATGGAATAATTCAAGTGGTTGAGGCTCCTTCTTTAGCGCATTCTCTTATATTAACAATGGACTTATTAACACTTGATATTCCATTAGTTATCGCATTAAATATGATTGATGAAGCAAGAACTAAAGGAGTTTTTATAAATTCAGAATTACTCGAAAATTTACTAAACGTACCAGTTATTGAAACTATTGCTACTAAAGGATATAATTCTTATAAAACTATCCTTAAAATTCTAAACGAAATTGAAAATAAAAATAACAAAACATTAAAATTAGATCAAAAAAATAATGAACAAGATTCAATTATAGATTCTAAAATAAGTTCTAATTTATTAATTAATAATAAATTTATAGATGATTACCTTGTAAAAGATAATTTGCAAGTTTCGGAATTAAAGTATTTAATAAGAGAATATAAGAATATTTGGAGAAACTTAATAGAAGATGTCTTTAAATATACTAATTGCCATATTAAAGATTGTAAATTGATGCCAGCTTGTTTAATGAATATTGAAAAAATGGAATTATCTGATAATTCTTATCTTAATTATTATCTAAAAATTAGAAATGAATTACTAAAGGTTAAAAGTTTTATAATTAAAAATATAAATGATTTTGTAGTAAGATATGATAAACCTAAGCCTACTTTTGATGATATAATTGATAAAGCATTTTTACATAATTTTTGGGGTTATGTTTTTTTGACTTTGATTTTATTATTTACTTTTGGATTAGTTTTTGTTGTTGGTAATAAACTAGGAGATTTTGCTGAATTTATTACCGATAAATTTTGGAATCTCTTAAATGTTAGTTTTATTATTGATTATTTAAATAATAGTCATTTTAATTTTATTGTGCCGTTTATAAATGGATTAAGAGATGGTATAAATGGTGGAGTAGGAATTGTTTTACCTTATTTGATTCCTTTGGTTCTTTTTATTTCAATTTTAGAAGATAGTGGATATATTCCTAGGATGGTTTATTTATTTGATAATATTTTAAGGAAATTTGGTTTTTCTGGAAGAAGTATTTTAGCTTTTATATTGGGGTATGGTTGTAATGTTACTGCTATAATGAGTTTGAGAAACTTAACTACTTCAACTGAAAGGATATTAGCTGGAATTGTTATTCCATTAATCCCTTGTTCTGCTAGGACCGTTGTTATTATGGGTTTGATTACCGCTTACCTAGGACCAATTTGGGGAATAGCTATGTATATTTTTAGTTTATTTATTATTTCATTAGTTTTATTAATTATTCAGAAAATATCTAATTTGAAATATCCTACTTTGATTATGCATATACCTAGTTATAGGTTCCCTTCTTTAAAATCGTTAATCTTAAAAACTTATTTAAAAATTAAAGCTTTTATTTATACTGCTTTACCTGTTTTAATTATTGGAACTATCTTACTTAATTATTTAGCTTACTTTAGATTAGATGGGGTTATTAATAACTTTTTAAGTTTATTAACAGTAAATCTTTTAGGTTTACCTGAGGTTGTTGGGGTACCTTTAATATTTGGGGTTTTAGCTAAAGAAAATGCGTTAGCTTTATTATATACTGCTTTAAATACACAAAATGTTTTATCTGTTATGAGTATTTCCCAGGTTTTAGTTTTTACAATTTTTGTTATGTTTTATACGCCATGTATATCTACTATTGCTACCCAAGTAAGGGAAATCGGTTTAAAATATACGGTTTATTCTGTTGTTTTATCTTTATTTATTGCACTTTTTGTAGCTGTATTTTCTAAATTAGCTTTAAGTTTTATTTTTTAACAGATATTAGAAAGTAATCTCAATATTCTATGATATCTGGATAAGTATTTTATAAAAGCTAAAATGATTTAGATAAAAATCAGTATATGATAAAGACTATTGATAAAGCATTTTGGAACTAAAAATTTTAAAGCTGGCACTATAAGACTAATAGATTGTAAGCAAATGTATGTGGTATCTTTGCAATGAATTGGAAAACCAACATTAAATAGTATTTAATAGGATGGAACATTTGAAATCTTATGCTAAAATTAATTTAGTTTTAGAAGTTCTTTCAAAAAGGAACGACAATTATCATAATATTTCTTCTATTTTTACTTTGGTTAATATTTATGATGATATTTATATTAATTTTAAAAAACACAGTAAATGGGAAATAGTTTTAGATGTAGATAATCAAGAACTTAAAAAAGATAATATTTTATTTAAGTTGGTTAATGAATTAAATAATTACAAACAAATAGGGAAATTTTTAGTAGAGATTAAATTAGTTAAAAAGATACCAGTGGGTGGGGGGTTAGGTGGTGGTAGTGCTAATGCCGCTTCTTTTTTATTCTTCCTTTTTGTTAAAAATATCATTAATTTTGAAATTGCAAAGAATTTATCTTTAAAACTAGGTTCTGATATTTTTCCTATTTTTGTACTTTATTTATTTAAATTTTTATATAAAAAGGATATTTTAGTTTTAAATTTTGGGAAGCAGGATATCCTTATTCCTTTAAATATCCATTTTATTAATCCTTATTATATTTTGTTTATTTTTCCTGCTATAAAAGTTTTAACTAAGGAAGCTTTCTTATTACTAAATAAAAAAGTTTTAACTTCAAATGAAATTTTTTCAAATTTTATAGGAATAAAAACTAAAAATTTTATTTTAAATTTGATTAAAAGTAATGTATTAAATTATGATTTTTTTTATAATGAATTTGAGGATGTGGTTTTAAATAATTATCCTCAGTTAAATCATTTAAAAGAACAAGTTGAAAAAATTTTAAAAGAGATAGGTATAAATGAGTATAAGTTTTTATTATCTGGTAGTGGTTCTACTTTTATGTTTTTTATCCCTAAAAAATATAATCCTAATGAAATTAAGGATTTACTGTTTAAAAAGAATATAAATTTTAAAATTGAATTCTGATTTTTTATAATTTTTAGTAGTTTTATTAATGAAGTATTTTAGTTATTAGAAAGCATGAGGTCCTTTATGTCCTTTAGGACGTGCACATGTATATCCTCCTGGTAAGACATAACCGCAGGGTTGATATGAAGTAGTAGTAGTTGTTATAGTTGAAGTTAAATCTGTTGATACTGTTCCTACTGTTATTGGGACTCCCGATGTAGTTGTTGTGCTCATAGTATTTGTAAGGCTAACTACTGTAAAGGTTCCGACATTTATACTCTCTATTGTGTTAAATCCTATAGGTGCTACTTTAAAGGAATTTGCTGTTAAATATATTTCAAAAGCATTTTTTCTTATTATATTCTTATGTTCATATTCGATTTCTACTTCTACTTTATATAAATAGGTGTATTAGCATTCATTTTTAAAATATATTGTCCTTCAGTACCTGCTATTGGTTCTAAATAGAAATATTTTCCTGCATTTTGAGTTAGCTCTGTTTTTATAAATATTGAAGAATTTGCTATATCTATTAGTTTTTGATTTAAATCACTAAACCCAGTTGATCCCCAATATACTATACTGTATAATGCCATTACTAATATTAATGCAATTGTAAAAGATATAACCACTTCTATTATAGTCATACCATTTTTCTTATTTTTGGGATTTTTTTCTTCTTTCATAAATAAATTTCTTTTTTGTTAAATGCAAAATATTACTTTCTCTATTATTTAATTTTCTCTATTATTTAATTAAAAAAAACTAATGAAAAATCCTCTATGTAATCTTACAATGTTCAGTATTAAAATAAAAGGATGTGATTTTAGAGTTGATTTTTATAAAAAATATATAAAGATTTTAGAAGATTATGATATTATTTTAGGATAAATATAATTTTAAAAGTTTTTATTAGCATATACATTTATTGTTATTACATTTAGGGCAGACTTTGTATCTGTTAAATAGCAATTCTACTTCTATTTTTGAAAAATGGCTTATTTTTATTATATAAAATATAATTAAATATGCTTGGTTTTTGATATTTTTTAAATCTTTTTTTTTAATTGCTTTTATTAAGTATAAATTAGAATAAAGTAAATTATATATGAAAAACTTTAAATTATCAAGACTACTATCGAAAATATAAATTTCATTTATTTTAATTTTATTTAAATTTAATATACTAAATATCCAGGCTAAGGTATCTGAAAGTTCTATTATTAAATTTTTAAAATTATTTTCTTTAAAATTATTTTCTTTTAGAATATTTAAATTAAGTAAATTATATAATTCTAAAAGTAATTCTATTAATTCTTCTAAGTACCAAAGGGTATTTAGAAAATAATCTCTGTTTTTATCTTTTTCGAAAAAAGAGTTATAAATATTATTTTGGAATTCTTTGAAATTTATTTTGGATATTTTTATATTAAAAATTATATTTAAGTTTTTCATTATTCTGGTTCTGATTTTAGTTTAATTACATTGGTATTATCAAAGCTATCAAAAATAAAATGTAGTAAATCAATGTTATTGGTAGTAAAAATAGTTTGGGTATTTTCTTTTAAGACAGTTAATATTTTTTTTACGTTGTTTTTATCTAAATAAACAAATGGTTCATCTAAAATTAAAATAGGATCGTAATTTAAAAATTTAGTCATTATTTTTTTTAAGACAAAAAACATAGCAAGCGATAGTAAATTTATCTGACTTAATGAAAATACATATTTTATATTTAATAAGATATCTGAATTCTTAATAAATATTTCAAAATTATCCTTAGAAGCTCCAATTAATGATTTATAAAAAGCTAATTCCTTTTTCTTATTTTTTTCAATAGCTTGAATATAAAAATCTTTTACTAATTTTTGTAATTCATTTAAATTAAAATTGATGTGTTCTAAGTCTAATTTATAGATTCCACTTATATAATAAGAAAAATAAAACTTAAAATTAGGTAAAAGATAATCTAAATAATTGTAAATATATTCTTTTATTTTTAAAAGTATTTCAATTCTTTTTAAAGAAATAAAAGTAGAATAATTTATTATATTTTCATTTAAAATTTCTAACATTTCATAGTCTATATTGTTATTAATTTTAAGATTATATAGTAGTTTATTTTTATTAAACAGCGATTTTTTATAATTAATAATGTAATGTTCGTAGTCTTTGAAAAATACAATTAGGAATCTATCTAAGAAATCCCTCTTTATAGATGGTTCATTGCTAACTAGTAATATATCTTTTAGAGTTAAAAAAATTATAGCAAAATTTTTTCTTAATTCTTCATAGTTCTTTATTTTTTTATCATTCAAAAAAAAAACTTACTTATTTTTTGATTTTCTAATTTTTTAATAATAACTTTTAAATTATGATTAATGCTATCTTTTATGATATTAGCAAAAATATTAGAGTAATTTGAATTAAAATTTATAATATTTTCATTATTTATAGTTATGCCAGTTAGTATTAGATTAATAGCTTCTAAGATTGTAGTTTTTCCTGTTGAATTAAAACCAAAGATAATATTAATCCCTTTTTCTAATTTTATACTTTTTTCTTTAAATAACCTGTAATTAATTAATTCTATAAAACTAACATACATAAAAAAATAAAAAAATAAATTAAATTATCATAAAATTATTAAAAGCTCCTCACATTTGATTTAATTATTACAATATTTTAGCTAGCTCTCCCAACTTATAAGAGATAGATTTTGTTCTTTATTGCTTAATACCTTTTTATACTATATCATAATTTTTATAATAAATTTTGCATATTTTCTCAGCTTTGTGTATGCTTAAGTTATAGGCTTTCTATCCATTTATAGGAGGTATTTATTTATCGTTAAAGAAGAGTTCATCAAAATCATCATCTTCAAACGGTTTCGAGATTTTTTTAGAATAGTTTTCCTTTGATTGTGTATTTTTGTAATCAATTGTAGTTTTTTTAAATTCTTTAGGTTGTTCTCTTATTGGAGATTTAGGATTAATAGAAAAGGAATCTTCTTCTTCAAATTCATCAAAATTTAAATCTTGTTCAAAATCTAATTCTTCATCATATGGTTTTTTGGTTTTATAGCTAGATGGTTCTTTGTAATCTGTTTTGGAGTCAGTTTTAGATTCTTTAAATTCTGATTTATCTGGTTTATACTCTGCTTTGTATTCTGTTTTGTATTCATCTGTTTCTGGTTTTTTATCTAACATTTTCATATTTTCCATGATTATTTCGAAGCTTTTAGATTTAGTGCCGTCATTTCTTTCAAAAACTCTAGTTTGTAATCTTCCTTCTACCATTATTAATCTACCTTTTTTAAGATATTTATTAGATATTTCTGCTAATTTTTCAAATCCAACGATATCGAAATAATCTGTTCCTTCTGATATTCTGTCAACAGCTAAAGTAAAAGAGACAACTGCTTTTCCTTGAGGACTGTATTTTAAAACAGGATCCCCTGTCAATCTTCCTATTAATATAACTCTATTAAACACTTTAAAAAATCCTCCCTATGTTTAAATAAGTAAATAATAATCAAATAAAATTGATTATGAATAGCTTTTTATGGTTTTCTTCCCCATTTAGCTTCAAATTCTTCTGGAGATAATTTATAATAATCTTTATTTATTTCTATATATTTTTTAAGGTTTTCGGGGACATCTTCTTCTGGATATATAGCACTAACTGGGCAAACACTTTCGCAAGCACCGCAATCTATACATACATCTGGATCAATATATAAATGCATTTCACCTTTATCTTCGCTTTCTGTTGGATGGATACAATCTACAGGGCAAACACTAACACATGATCTATCTTTAGTACCTATACAAGCTTCAGTTATAACTCTTGCCATTTTTTTCACTCCCTCCTTTTAATTTTATTTTTAAAGACTTTATATTGACTTTAGCAATTTTAGATTAACAATTATACTTCTATTTTTATAGAATACCCTTCTTTAGTTATTATATATATATTATTATCAATTAAATAAAATTCTCCTTCATTTAAAAAACCCAAATAGGATTTAATTAAATCTTTATTTTGAATATCAACTATCCAGAAATCTCCAATATCATCTAATAAAAATAATTTATTTTCTTTTAAAAGCTTATTTTTAAAATATTTCTTTAAGTAAATGACATTATCTAGTTTTAATAACTCGATAAAATTATTTTTTTCTATATCTAAAATTTTATTAGGTATATCAGTAGCTATAGAATTTTCTAATATTATTAGCAATTTATCTTTATAAAATAATATATCTAATATATTTTCATTGGTATAAGTGAATACTATTTTTTCCCATTTTGAGAAATCTTCTATTTTTCCTATGACAATTAGATTATTAAATATAAAAACATCTAAATTATTTTGCAGATTAACTTTATTAAGTGTTTCAAATAATTTAATGAAGTTTAAAGAATTTAATGATATATTAAAATAATATATTTTATCATAATCAATAAAGAAGATAGTTTCATTTATTTTGAAAACGTTTAAAATATTTTCTACATTCAATTTAAAATTTTTCAATAATTTAAATTGAATATTATTAGTAATTTCTAAATCATAGATTTGATTATTTTTTAAAATAGAAAGATAAAGTTTATTATTATCTATAATTTTTAAATCTAATAAAATGCTATTAATCAGTAAATTTTTGTAGAAATCAGATATATTTTCCAAAATAAATTCTTTAAGTATGTTTATTTTGAAATTTATAGTATCTAGTTCATATATTTTTAAAATAATATTACTGTCTTTAATATAAAATGAATAAACAAAGTTATCATTAAAATAATTTATATTTGATAAAGAAACGTTTCTCAGGTCAAATTTTTTTAGAGTATAGTCTTTAGATTCTTTACCTAAATTCAAAATAAATAATTCATTTTGATATGAAAATAAGACATTATTGTTTAAGAATCTAATAGGATTACTTAATATTTTATCTTCGTTTACTAATGTATTAATTTTATTAATATTTTTAACAGTAGTTTTTACATAAGGTTCAAAAGTAAATTCTAATTCTCCAAAATAATAATTATCTTCTAATTTAAAAAATAACAAATTATCTAAAATAGAAATAATATTAATTTTTTTATAATTATAATTTTCGGTAAAATTATCAAATAAAAACGGATAAAAGAAAACATTTTTGTTATCCAATATACCAAAAAATGGAACATTTAAAAAAATTAAATAAAATTCATTATATTTTTTTATAGAAACTACTTTAAAATTATTATACAAAATATTATCATTATTAGAATCTAGTATTTCAAATATATCTTTATCCTTTAAGATTTCTTTTTCTTTTAAAGTATTTTCTAAATCATTTTTGTTATATTTATCTTTAATTGATAGTAATTCTTGATTAGATTCAAATGATAAAGTTAATTCTTTATATAAGGAGTTTTCTAGGATATTTTGGAAAACCCATATTTTTTGGTTATAGAAAACCCAAAGTTCTTGATTATTTATAATTTTTAATTTAATTAAATTATTTTCTTTTTCCCATTCAAAATTTTTTAACTTTGTAAATTTAAAATTATTAGCTTCCACTTTTAAAAGCACTAAATAATTTTCAAAAACTAAATAATAATTATTATTATAAAATATAATATCCTTAAAAATCTCATTAGAATTTTTTGTTAATAAATAAAAATCTTTAAATAACTCCCAAGTAGAGTATTTTTTTATTTTAATTTCATTTATATTGTCTAATATATTATCTAAATTGGATATAGCATATATTAAATTATCAACAAAAATAACAATATTATCTGAGATATAAAAATGTTTAATATTTTTAAGATTTTTATGATAAAAACTATCTAAGAAAAATGAATTTATAAATTTTAATTCCTTATCTTTATCAATTTCGAAGATAAATATAAATCCTTTTTTATCAACAAAAAATAGATTCTGATTAATAAAAAATGAATAAATTATATCTTTTATATCTATATAAGTAGATTTTAAAATATCTTCTATTTTATAAAAAAAAGACTTTGAATTTATGTTGTATATTCCGTTATCTACTAAAATTAATATATCGTTAAGAGAATCATTAATATTTAGTGAGCTATTATGATTTATGAAATTTATAAATCGGGAATCTAAATAATAAGAATCATTTAGTAATATTTTGAATTCATTATCCTTAGTTATTATGTAAATATTTAAGAAATATATTCCTTTTAGGATATTTTTAATTAGTAAAGATGCTTCGAATGTGTCTTTGTTTAGCTTTTTTATATCAATTATTTTAAGAAATTCAAATAGTATATTGTCTTCCTTTTCAAAAATGATAACTTTAAAAGAAAAAACATAATTATTTATTCTATTAATTATGTGAATAATTAAGTCTTTGGATATAATAAATAAGAAATAATCGGTAATGAAAACATCAATTATGTTATCAATAGAGTTTAGATTATATATTTTAGAGATAGTAATTTTAGAAGTTTTAGTAATCATTTTATTGTTTTAAATTATCGAGGTGGCCGGACTTGAACCGGCGACCTCAGGCCCCCCATGCCTGCGCTCTGCCAAGCTGAGCTACACCCCGATATTATTATATTATCCCTTTTTCCTTAATTCCCTTTACATTCTTAAAAAATCCTATCATTTTTGTAAAAAACTTATATCCTATAAATGCTGATATTACTATAAATACTATAGAAAAAATAATAACAAAACCAACAAATAAAGCAGATAATACTGTTTTAATGATAACAAGTAAGTCTTCTAAAAAACTTATAAAAATATTAAAAGTCCCTAAAGTGGTGGTAGTAGAAGTTAATCTTATTACATTTTTTGATGTAGTTATTGAACTTGTTAAAAATAAAGATAAACTAAAACTAATTAAAAATAATTGCCACTCACTTAAATTTAGACTGTTTAATAAATTATAATTCAATATAAAGGAAAAAATTGGTTTTATAAATATTAGAACATTATCCAAAAAATTATCTATAGCAGGGATTTTATCACTTAGTACTTCTAAGATAGTAGCAATAATAAAAACTAATAATACTCTGTCATCTGTTATAAAATTATAAAAAGAAGTATTATAAATATTAAGTTTAATTAGATTAAATTTAGCTAATATACTAAAAGTAGTAATGGGTAAGAAAGTCCTTAGTCCTGTTAAAGCAGATAACACAATAGCAAAACAAATAATAAAAATTATATCTATTAGATTCATATTTACTTAGCCTTTGTTAAGCAAAAGTGTACATTCTTATACACTTTTGGCAGACCTATTTGTATTCCGCCACGTTAGCCCTATGGTCTGCAGGCGGTACTAATTATATGCTTTGCGCCAAGTACAATTCCTAACTTCTTTACTTTCCTATTAGATTTTCTTTATCAAAGGTAAGCCCCTGTTGAAAATACCCCACGTTTCCTTAAAAACTCTCTTAAATACTCTTTACAAATTCTTTTCACTGGTTGCTTTGAGATTTTAGCTTTGGTTTGCTGTTAAGGTTTAGGTTGGAGTAAACATTTTTAATAGTTCTTGGCAACCTTTTTACCCCTCCCCCTCATAGTATAACATTTTTTATTTTACTTTATTTTAATAATTTTAATATAATCTATCATAAATTAATTTCATAATCTTAGGAGTAATTCTAAAAGGATCAAATGATTCAACTACATTATATAATTTAAAAGTCCATAGCATTAATTTCTTTTTTATAGAATCATTTCTTGAAGAAACTTGAATAACCTCATTTAGATCTTTTCCATTTATTTCATTTATTCCTAATTTTTTTAATTCTTCTATTAATTTATTTTTTTCTTCATTACTTTTAACGTTAATATATTTTAAATATTTAATATCAGCTATGTTTTTAAGTAATACTTCCCCAATATATGTAGAATTTATTTTATCTATGGGTACCCTATTTTTTTTATCATTTATAGTATCTCCCCATTTATCAGCATCATGAATTATGTGTTCGTTTTCTTTTAATATTTTTAAATCAAAAACAAGATCATCTTCATCAGGATATTTTGATAATCTAAAAAATACGTAATTACTTCCTCCTGTTAATTCGTCAAGTTTTCCAATCCCTTGGTCAGCATTGTTTAGTAATTCTTTTCTAAGTTGCTTTGATAACAAACCACCACTTTTAATAATATTGGCTATAATTTCTGCTTTTTTAGTTATATCAGTTATTTTATAAAATTTATGAGTAAGGAAATATTTTTTACTTAGCTCATCTATTATTTTATTTTTAATAATATCAACTTTATTTTCTTCATTTATTACGTAGTTTTTAGATAAAAAAGTTTTAAAGAAAGATAAAAAAATTTCTAATTCTTTTTGTTTTTTAAAATATATAATAAATTTTCCTTGATTATCAAAAGGTAAAGAATTTATTAAAAAATTTCTTTCTTCTATTTTATTTCTTATTGAAATAAGATAATTATTTATTTTTCCATTAAAAGAAAGTAATTCTTTAAGTATATAAAGAATTGCTATTTTAGGTTTAAAGATATAATTATTATAACCTTCAATAAAAGGTTTAAAATCAAAGTCTAAATTATTATCTTTACAAAAATTATATATACTTTTAAAAAACTCAATTAAATTAGAATCGTTTAAATTTTCTTTATTAAAATTTATGATAACTTTATCTAAATTACTTGAATTACTTAAATTATGAGATTCACTATTATTATTTAAATTATCAATAATTTTTAAATCTTTAATGAAAAAAGAATCAAAATTAATAATTTGTATATTTTTATTATTAAAGTTTATCTCTTTAAAATTCATTGTTATTTTTATATATAGATAATTTTAGAATTGATCATTTTGTAATTGTTGTAGTATTTGATCAGATAGTAAGGAATTATTTTGAGCCCATTGTTGAGATAGTTGTTGAGTTAATAAACTAAACATCATTTCTTTTTGAGTATTATTAACTCCTGAGGATTCGTCTGATAGAAATGGATTTTTAGTAGCAGTTTTAAACATTTCAGATAACATCATATTTAAAAATATTGCTTCAAATTCTTTAGCACTTTTTTGTGCTTCATTATAATTAACATAATCTTGATAGCTTTTAACATTATTTAATTCTATTTTATTAAAGTCCATAATTTAATTCCCATACTTAACAAAAGTGTATAAGAATATACACTTTTGGCAGACCTATTTGTATTCCGCCATATTATGGTCTGCAGGCGGTACTAATTATATGCCTTACATTAAGCACAAAACCTAACCTCCTTGCTTTCCTATCCCAATCCTCTTAGATTTTCCTTGTTTCCCCCCTCCCCCCTTTAGAAGATGTAGCTTATCAATGTTAGTCCGCTTATTTTATATATCTCTTTAAAAAATGATTTTTATAGTTGATAGTTTTCTTTCTGGTAATATATGTTTTTTAATAGTTTTTAGAAACTACTTCAATCCTACCTTATTATTATTGTTTTTTCATTTGGGAAGCCATTCTTGCAATTTGATCCGCAGATTCTACTGATTTTGATACTAATTCATAATTCCTTTGGGAAGCTACTATTTCCATCATTTGGTTAATAATATTTACATTACTTTTTTCAATGAAACCTGCTAGGATTATTGCATTTCCATCTTTTTTGGGTTCTATTTCAAAGGGTTTTCCTGCTTCGCTAGTAGCTTCAAAAGCATTCTTACCAGCTATTTTCAAACCATTAGGATTTATAAAATCATATAGTTTTATTTTTCCTAATTCAACTTTATCTTTCCCTTTATAGGCTATAACTGTTCCATCTTCTTCAACTGTTACATTGCTAACATCGGAAGGTACTTTTATGTTAAGTTTCCCTAGATCTTTAACGACTAATTCTCCGTTTTCTACAGCTAATCTTCCATCACGTGTATATAATATTTTCCCTTCTGGGGTTTCTACTTTAAAGAATCCATTTCCTTGGATAGCTACGTCTAAGGGGTTATCAGTTCTTTGCATTGCACCTGTTTTAAAGACTCTTTCAGTTTGTCCTAATTTTACACCAGTACCTTCTTGAATATCCCCTAGCTTTTGATACATAAGTTCTTGGAAATTAATTCTTTGTTGTTTGTAAGTTATAGTATTAGCGTTAGCTAAGTTTTGGGATAAAATTTCTACTTTTTTAAGTTGAGCATCCATTCCACTTGCTGCTGTATAAAATGAACTAAACATATCTTAACACCTCCTTTAATTTAAGAAAATATTTTTTATCTCATTCTAGATATTTGTTCTATATGTTTTTTAAGTGCTTCATCTTGGGATTGTAAAACTTTTTGAGACATTTCAAAACTTCTTAATATATTAACCATATTAACCATTTCTTTAACTGCATTAACATTAGAAGTTTCTACATATCCTTGTAAAACTCTAGTATTTGCAGGTAATCTTTGGACATCTCGAGATAATTTGAAATAACTTGCGCCTTCTTTTACTAATGCACCATAATCATTAAAATCAACTAATTGTAATTTATCTATTTTTTTGTTATCAACATATATACTTCCATCTTCTTTAACTTCGAATTTTTTTCCTGTTATTTTAATTGGTCCATTTTCTCCTAAGACTATTCCTCCATCTTTAGTTCTAAGTATTCCATCAGCATCTACAGTAAATGAACCGTTTCGAGTGTATCTTAGTCCGTATGGGGTATCTACAACAAAAAAGCCATTACCGTCTAACGCGAAATCAAAATCTATATCAGTTTTAGCAATATTCCCTTTTGCAAAACTTGTTTTTTGTTTTACAAGTAATGATGGGTTTTCAGAAACTACTACCTCTGCGCTGTTATCCATCCCTGTTAGTTCGATTTTATTAACGTTTTCTTTTAATAAATCTCCGAAATTAGCTACAACAGTGGTATCTTGTTTATATCCACTTGTAGAGGCGTTTGCTAAGTTATTTGTTATAACCTCTTGCATTTTAACTAAATAGCTCATGCTTTCTACTGCTTTTTGCATTCCTTCATAAAACATATTCTCTAACACCCCCTTTTCTATATTCTTAAATTAAAAATATTAACAAGATGTTAAATTATTTTTAAAAAAATGTTAAACTTATGGATTTAAAAATTAAAATAGTAAAACCATCTTTTTCCCAGCTTTTTTTTTAACTCATTTTTTATATCTTTACATGGATAAATAGTTATAATTTTTGCTGTATTGTTTTTAATATTGAAAATTATTATAAAGTGGTAATTATCAATTGTTTTGTTGGAAATTATAATAAAGTTTTTGTTATCTATATCATATAGTGAAAAATTAAATTTATAGAATATTTTTATGATTTTATTTTTGTCTAATTGTCTTTCTTTTATTCGTAATTCACAGTGTCTTGTGAATATAATTTCTTTTAAATATAAATATTTCTTTGAAAAAATAAAAAGGTATGAATTCCTTGTAAAAAATAAAACAATATTCTCTACCTTCATTTATTAGGTTTATGTGCTTTGGTTTTTAGCAGTTTATATTAATCTGTAAGTACTTTTTTTGTGTATTCAATAATTTTATTAAAATCTATTTTAGATAGGTTCCTAATTTCTAATCCTATTATTTTATTTTCATTGTCAAACTCTATTATAATGTTATTATTTATTTCTTGCGAATCAAATGATGGGCCTTTTTTTAATGATAAATAAAAAATGTCAGTTTCTGGATCAATCCATACTCTCGTATTTCTTAATAAGTAATGTAAATAATTTATCTTGTTATCTTTGCTTTTATTTTCTTTATTATTTTTTTTGGCATTAACTTTGTTTCCCATAAATTATTTACTACGCTTCTTTATATACCCTTAAATTAAAAATATTAACAAGATGTTAAATTATTTTTAAAAAAATGTTAAATATATGGAACTTTTTATTAAATTTAAAAAGGGGAAAATAAAAAGAAAATGAAAAATTAAAATAGTAATTTAATTATAAAATTAAAGAAGATGAGTTTTTTTAAAAAAGAAGATAAAAATATAAATAAAGAAATCCTTAAGAATCACTTGGATTTAACATTTATAATAAATGAGCAAAATAAAACACTTAAAGATAGATTTAAACAACTAATAAAGGATTGTAGATTTTTTGATTGTTTAGTCGCTTATTTTTACATAAGTGGATTTTATAAGTTGTATAATTCTCTTGAAACAGCCGAAAGAATAAGAATCCTTGTTGGGATTGGTATAAATAGAGAAGTATATAAATTAATGTTTTCTCATTATCAAGCAAAGGAAATTATTGAAAAAGAAATAGAAGAGGAGATGTCGGATTCTGAAGATAAATTAGATGTTGAAGAAGGAGTAAGAAAGTTTATAGAATGGATAAAACAAGGAAAACTTCAGATAAGAGTTTATCCATATCAAAAGATTCACGCAAAACTATATATTATAACCTTTAAAGAAGGTGATAGAGATATAGGAAGAGTTATTACTGGATCAAGTAATTTCACTCAATCTGGGCTTGAAGATAACTTAGAATTTAATGTTGAGCTAAAAAATAGAAATGATTATGAATTTGCTAAAGAAAAATTTGAACAATTATGGGAAAATTCGGTTGATGTTAGTGAAAAATATGTCCAAACTTTAAATGAAAGAACATATCTTAATCAAAACATTACTCCTTATGAAATTTATCTAAAATTTTTATATGAATATTTTAAGGATGAGTTATCATTAGATGATAAAGTTTTTTTTGAATACTTGCCGGAAAATTTTAAAGTATTGGAATATCAGGAGCAAGCGGTTTTAAATGCAAAGAAAATATTACAGGAGCATGGTGGGGTTTTTATTTCTGATGTAGTTGGCCTTGGAAAGACTTATATTACAGCTATGCTTGTTAAGCAGCTTGAAGGTAGGACACTTGTTATTGCTCCCCCTGCTCTTCTTAATAGAAATAATCCAGGCTCTTGGATTAATGTGTTTTATGATTTTAATATCCCTGCTAAATTTATATCTATTGGTGAGCTTGATAAAGCTAAAGAAGAAGTTCAAAATAGAGAGTATGCGAATATAATTATCGATGAATCTCATCGTTTTAGAAATGAAGAAACCATTAGTTATGAAGATATCTCTGAAATTTGTCGTGGGAAAAAAGTTATATTGGTTTCCGCTACTCCTTATAATAATTCACCAAGAGATATACTCGCTCAGGTTAAGCTATTCCAGAACCCTAAAAAAAGTACTATACCAGGTATTCCAGATATTGAAAGATTTATTGTTAGCCTTGACGAAAAATTAAAAAAAATAGATAGACATAAAGATTACGATAAATACATCGAAATGAATAAAAGGATTGCAAAAGAAATCAGGGATAAGATTTTAAAATATATTATGGTTAGGCGCACAAGAACTGAAATTCAAAATTATTTTTCCCAGGACTTACAAAAAAATAATATAAAGTTTCCGGATATTCAAGATCCAAAACCATTTTACTACCAACTTAATGATAAAGAAGACCAGATTTTTATGGAAACTATTGAAATGATAACTAAGGATTTTAAATATTCTCGTTATACTCCGTTATTATATCTTACTAAAGAGATAACAGCTCTTGAAAAGCAATCACAGATAAATATGGGAAAATTTATGAAAATTTTACTTGTAAAGCGCCTTGAAAGTAGCTTTTATGCTTTTAAAAATAGTATCGATAGATTTATTAAATCCTATGAAATGTTTATTAAAGAATACCAACGGGGAAATGTTTATGTTAGTAGGAAGCATATAAATAAAATTTTTGAATTATTAGAGCAAGGGGATGATGAAGAAATCCAAAAATTAATAGAACAAGGGAAAGCTGAAAAATATCAAAGTAATGACTTTAGAAAAGATTTTGAAAAAGATTTAAACAATGATCTGGAGATTTTGAAAAAAATAAAATCAATGTGGGATGAAATTAACAGGGATCCAAAACTTGAAACTCTTTTGACAAATTTAAAAGAACACTCAGTTTTGAAAAATAGTGAAAAAATAATTATTTTTACAGAATCAAAAGAAACCGCAGAGTATTTAGTAAAAAATATAAATAAAGACTTTGGAGAAATAGCTTTACTTTTTCATGGGGGTTCCTTAGAGAATGCTCGTGATAAAGTAATAGAAAACTTTGATGCAAGAGCCAAAAATAAAAAAGATAATTATAAAATACTGGTTTCAACAGAAGTCCTTTCAGAAGGTGTTAATCTTCATAGATCAAATATTGTGATAAATTATGATATCCCTTGGAATCCTACAAAATTGATGCAAAGAATAGGAAGGGTTAATCGTATAGATACTAAATTTGATAAAATTTATATATTCAATTTTTTTCCTGCTAAGCAAGCTGATAATGAAATTGATCTTACAAATATCGCACGTTCTAAAATAGAAGCGTTTTTAACGTTGCTTGGTGGTGATTCTGCTATTTTAATGGAAGGCGAACCGGTTCATTCTTATGAACTTTTTGATAAACTTCTTTCAAAAAAAATTCTTACCCAAGAAGAACAAGAGCAAGAAGAAAGTGAGTTAAAATATTTTAAAATTATCCAGGATATTCGTAATAACAATCCAGAACTATTTGAAAAAATAAAGTAGATTCCAAAGAAAGCTCGCTCCGCTAAAATACTCCCTACAACATCACTTATAAATCAATTATTTAAACAACATTTTAATTCTTTTAATCCTTGTAATTCATTGCTAACATTTTTTAGAAAAGGAAAACTATTAAAATTCTTTTTATCAAATAAAGAAAAAACAATTGAACTTGATTTTTTAACTGCTGTAAAGATTTTTGAATCTTTACCTAATGAAACCAAAGCAACCATAAATATTGAGAGTTATTATGAATTACTTGATAAAAATAAAACTGCTTTTTATAATTCAACTACTTATGAAATAGTTGAATCTGGAAAACAAGGAGGAAAAAGTAGTTATAATGAGCTTTTAAGAATTTTAAAAGTAATACAAAAAGGAGCTAACCAGCTAAATGAAGATCAACAAAAATATCTTGAAAAAGTAATAAACCGTTTAGAAGAAATGGCTTTACCCAAAAAAACAGTTAAAAATGTTCTCAAATCATTAAATAACTTAGGAAAAGATATTCTAAAACCATTAAGTGTTATTAAAGTTTTACAAAGGGAAATCTCTCCTGCTTTTTTGAAAAACTATTATTCAGAAAATTCTCCTATAAACTCAGATATAATAAATTCAGATATAATATCAAATATGGCATCAGAGAAAAGAGAAGTTATTTTATCTCTTTATTTAGAGTGTGATAAATATTAAGAAAATAATATATTTAAGGAAGTGAGTTAAAATGAACAGAGGGCAAGCAATAGGGTTGATAAAGCTAACTTTTGAAGAACCTTTTAATAAAGATAATTTTGTTAAATTTATAGCTAATTTATTAAAAAAATATGACATAACTAAAGCACTTGAGCCAAGGATTGGGATCCAAGGGATAACTGAAAAATACCTTGAGTTTATTGGCTCTTGGGAAAGAATTGGAAGATATGTAGATGAAGGTGGTAAGAAGATAGATATTTTGGTTGTAAAGCTAAGGAGGGAGTTTTCTTTATATCATGCTCGGTCTGCTCAAAGAAACTTTGTTGCTGAATATTTAAGTGGAAAACTTGGAACAAATACTATTAAAGATGCCGCGCTTGTAGCTTTTGTAGCACCTAATGATGAAGATTGGCGGTTTTCTCTTGTTAAATTGGATTATACTTTTCAAGAAAATCCTTTAGGAAAAATTAAAGTCGAAAAGGAATTAACGCCTGCAAAAAGATGGTCATTCCTTGTTGGAAAAAATGAGAAAAGTCATACTGCACAAAGTAGATTCTTACCTTTGCTTGAAAATGATTATTTTAAGCCTACATTAAGTGATTTAGAAAAAGCTTTTGATGTTGAGGTAGTTACAAAAGAATTCTTTGAAAAATATAGAGATTTATTTATAAAAACTAAACTTGAACTTGATAAACTTGTTCAAAGGGATTTAAAGGTGAGTAAAGAGTTTAAAATAAAAAATATTAGTACTGTTGATTTTGCTAAGAAGTTGCTGGGACAGATTACATTTTTATATTTCCTTCAGAAGAAGGGTTGGTTTGGAGTTGAAAAAGGGAAACCTTGGACAACAGGTCCAAAAGACTTTATTAGGAAATTATTTAACAAAGAGTTTGTAGATTATAAGAATTTTTATAATGATATCCTTGAGCCTTTATTTTATGAGGCATTAAGAATAGATAGAAGTGATAATGAGCATTATTATAATAGATTTAATTGTAAGATTCCGTTTTTAAATGGTGGGCTTTTTGATCCGCCTAATGGTTTTGATTGGGTAAATGTTGATGTGCTTTTACCTAATGAACTTTTTTCTAATAGGAATAAAACTAAGGAAGGGGATGTTGGAGATGGTATCCTTGATGTTTTTGATAGGTATAATTTTACTGTGAATGAAGAGGAACCGCTTGAAAAAGAGGTAGCACTTGATCCGGAATTACTTGGAAAAATCTATGAAAAATTAAATGCAATAAGGCAAGATAATTTTGATCAATATGTAAAGGTCTTAAATTCTGGCAAAAAGGGAGAAGAAGCTAAGTTTAATAAAGAATATGGGGTTTATTATACTCCCCCAGAAATTGTACATTATATGTGCCAGGAAAGTTTAATAAATTACCTTGAAACAGAAATTAAAGATAAAGTAAATAAAAAAGAGATTGAGGAATTTGTAAGACATGTGGATTTTATTTTAGAGAATGAAAGGATTGCTATTAAAAAGAACGAAAAAATTAGCATTGGAGAACAAAAGCAAACAAAGTATGAATATAAGATTTCACAAAGTATTATTGAAAATGCTAAAGAAATTGATAAGATTCTTTCAGATATAGCTATTTGTGATCCTGCTGTTGGGTCAGGGGCTTTTCCTATTGGAATGATGCATCAGATTGTAAAATTAAGGCAGCTTCTTGCTATTTATCTTAATAAGGAGATTAATTCTTATGATTTGAAGCGACATTGTATAGAGAATTCTCTTTATGGGGTTGATATAGATGCGGGTGCTGTTGAAATATGTAAGTTAAGGTTTTGGCTTTCTATGATTGTTGATGAAGATGATTTTCATAATATAAAACCCCTTCCGAATCTGGATTATAAGGTTGTTTGTGGTGATTCTCTTTTAGGATTTCCTGAAAATTGGAACTCTCCTATTGGAAAAGAGATTCAAGAATTAATGGATAAATATTTTTCTGAAACTAATCCTTTAAAAAAATTGGAATTAAAGCAAAAAATAGATGAGAAAATAAAATGGCGCTTGGAAAAATCACAGGAAAATTTTGGATATAAGATTAATTTTGATTTTAAATTATTTTTTCCAAAGGTATTTAGAGAGAAGGGTGGGTTTGATATCGTAATTTCTAATCCGCCATATGTTTCTACAAAAGGGGTTAATGAAGAATTAAAAATATCATTAAAAAAATACTATGGTTTTGCTGATGATCTTTATAATCATTTCTTTTTTAAAGGATTTCAGATATTAAAAAATAATGGGATACTTACTTATATTACTTCTAAAACTTATTGGACTATTCAAACTAAAAAGAATCTTCGGGATCTTTTATTAGAAAACACAATACTTCAAATTTTTGATACAGCTAATCCTTTTGAGAGCGCTATGGTAGATACCAGTGTAATTATTGTAAAAAAATCACAACCAGAACCTGGGCATCAGATAACCTTTTTAGATGGTAAAAATAACATCACACAACCAGAAAAATACACTATACAGCAAAATGATTATACCAATGTTCCTAATAAAGTTATTTTTATACCTACTGATTTTAATAAAAAAATTTACCAAAAGCTTGCTAAAAAAGTAAATGAATTACTTATCAAATGGTGGGATAAAATTTCTACAAGTAAAAATATTGAAAAATATAAAAAAGAGCTTGAAATTTATCGTAAATCTTTAAAACCTGGTGATATTACATTGCTTGGTTTGATTACAGAGGGAGGGCAGGGTTTAGCAACAGCTAATAATGGTAAGTATATAGGAGTTTTAGAGGGAACTAAGTGGGCGGATAAGGTGCGTAATGAACGGCCTGAAAAGCTTTTGCTTGTAGAACAATTTTGTAAAAAGGAAAATATAAAAAGCAAAGCTGATGCACAGGCGTATTTAAATAATTTAAAAGAAAAAGAGATACGCCAGCTTTTTGATGAGCTTAAAGAAAAATATGGGCGAGATGTTTTTGGGCAAGGATGGATATATCGCATTGTAAGTTATGAAGAAATAGTTGATGTAGATTATCTTACTGATGATGAAAAACTTAACGGAATTAGAGGGGATAAAACCTTTGTGCCATATGATAAAGGAGACAAGGATGGAAATAGATGGTATGCTCCTACTCCTTACTATATTGACTGGAGCAGAGAAAATGTGAAATTTTTGAAAGAAAATTCGGGTAAAAAGGGGGAAGGAATGCCTGTTGTTCGTAATCCGCAATTTTACTTTCGTGAAGGATTTTGCTGGACAGATGTTAGCTATGATGTGCGCTGTAGAATAAAGGAAAAAAGTATACATGATGTGCTTAGTATGTCTCTATTTCCTAATACAAGTATGGTAAGTGCTAAATTTATTGTGAGTATATTAAATTCTGGTTTTATCTCTACTTATTTGAATGCTTTTGTAAATACAACTGTTCATTTCCAGATTAATGATGCTCGTCAGTTACCGATTATTATTCCAACATTAGAGCAGTTAAGGGTATTTGAGAGCTTATGTGATAGAGCTATAGCTATCCAAAAGCAGAAATTTAACGGGGTATTAACTAATCAAGAAGCACAGAAAAAATTAGATGATATCCAAAAAGAATTAGATGAATTAGTATTAGAATTATATGGGCTTAAAGAGTGAATAAAATAAATTATTAAGCAATTTAATTCCCTTATAACAATTTTAATTTAAAATAATTAAAATAACATTAAAATTTAAAAAGGTTATGGTTTAAAAATTCTATGAAAGAAAATCAAAACATTGAGTTTAAAGAAAAATGGAAAGATGAATATCTTAAGGTTATAGCAGCTAATACTAATGGAGGAAAATTATTAATAGGGATAAATGAAAGGCAAATTAAAGCAGTAATTTTTGTCAAGGAAAAGGGTAGGATAACTAATCCGCCATTAATCAGACAGAAATCCGACATGATAAAAAAAAACAAATAAATAAAGAAAATAATTTTAAATATAAATGAGAGTTTTTTTAGAGTTAAAAGCTTTTAATTCTTATTGATAAGTAGTTATTAATAAACTATTATAGGAACTCTTTTATTTTTTTTATTTTTTTTTCTAAAGGATAATAAAAATAAAGGTATAATAAAAAAATAAAAGATATAAGATACTTAAAAAAGAAGGAGAGAAAAAAAATATATGTTAATACCAGTTATTTTAGGTGCAAGTACATTAACAGGTTTTATCTTATATAAAAAACTTAAAAAATATAAAAAAGAAAAAATAAAATCAAACGATGATACTAATAACTTTAATTATATTCAAAAGGTAGATAGTAGCTTAAACAATTTTGTTGGTAATGGCAAAATTGTATTAAATAAATTAACTAACATCATAGATTCTATTCCATATGTAGTTTTTAAAAGAATCCACTCATTAACTGGAACAATATTTATAGGAGGTTTTTTAATATTTCATTATATTAATAATTCTTTAGCAAAAGATCCAAAAACCCTTAATAAATTTACTAAAAAAATGCATAAATTCCCTTTGCTACCACTAATAGAAATATTTGGGATATACCTACCCCTAACTATCCATATAATTATTGGTTTAATTTTATTAAAAACAAGCAAAATAAATTATAACCTAAAATATGAAACTAATTATAGGTTTATACTTCAAAGAATAACAGCTTATATTATTTTATTTACTTTATTGTTTCATTTAAGAACAGTAAGGTTTAATGAATATCTACCTAAGTTTATAAGAGATGCTCTAAATATTCCAGCTAAAAGAGATCTTACTTTTGAAAAAGTTAATATATGGTTTAAACCACCACTAAGACCCATAGGATTAATAATATATAAACTATTTACATTATCGGTAGCATATCATCTTTCAAATGGATTATGGACAGCTTCAATAACCTGGGGATTAGCTAAAACATATGAAAAACAAAAGAAATTAAGAGATCTATCTAATATCATTTTCTTATTTTTAAGTTTATGGGGAATGTTAATAATACATTTTTATTCTCAAGACTATAAAAATCATAAAGAATTATATAACCAAAACGATGAAGACTTAGATAATTCGGATTAATTCTTTATTTTATGAAAATATATTATGTACTTCTTTATTTAATAGTTGTTTTATTTTTAGTATTTTTAGATCAATATACCAAAACTTTATTTGTAAAAGGATATACTTTAAAATTAAATGAATATATTAAATTCATATTAGTATATAATGAAGGAAGTGCTTTTGGAATAAAATTATTTAATAACGAAACTTATTTACTCATAGGATCTATTGTAGCTCTTTTTTTAATATATTTTATGATTATATATAACAAAAAATTAAACAATCTAATAAATAAATTACAAAATAAATCAATAGTTTATTTATTTAATTTTTCGGTTTTATTGATATTATCTGGTACAATAGGGAATTTAATAGATAGATTAAAGTATTCTAAAGTAGTAGATTGGATATCTATATGGAATTTTCCGGTATTTAATTTTGCAGATAGTTATATTAGTATAGGAGTAGCTATTTTTATATATTCTTATTGGAAGTTAGAGAAAGTATCATAATAATATACATATGTTTGAAGAAGTAAAAGAGTTAATAGAGGTTTTACAAAAATTACCAACTATAGGTCCAAAAACTGCTGAAAAAATTACTTTCTTTTTAATTACAGATGAATCTAATTTATCAAACGAAATAATTAATGCTATATCTAAACTAAAAGAAAATATAATTGAATGCTCTAATTGTTATTCAATAACTATAAAATTTCAAAACCCGTGTAAATTTTGTATAAGCAAGGAACGAGAAAATAAAATATGTGTAGTATCAAATGTAAAAGATGTAATACATATAGAAGAAACTAATTCATATCATGGAAAATATCATGTACTAAAGGGATTAATAAATCCATTAGAAAATATGACTCCAGATAAATTAACTATAGAAAAATTAATAAAAAGAATAGAAATGGAAAATGTAAAAGAAGTAATATTTGCATTACCTACTAACTTAGAAGGAGAAACAACTATAAATTATATTGCTAAAAAAATAAAAAAAATAGATGATAATATTATTTTAACAAAATTAGCTATAGGATTACCTGCAGGTAGTGAATTAGACTATGCCGATAAAATCACTATAATTAACGCTTTAAAAGAAAGAAAAAAAATATTATAAATATAAAAAGGAGAGACTTATTTATGAAAATAAGAAGTATTGCTCCAAATAGGATAGATTTATGCGGAGGAACGTTAGATATATTCCCTTTATATATACTCTTAGGAACAAGTATCACAATAAATGTAGCTATTAATATCTTTAGTAATTGTATAATAGAAACTATAACGGATAACGAATATATGGAAATACAAATAAAAGACTTAAATAGAATATATAAGATAAAGGATTTAAATCAGATAAAAGATTTAGCTGAAACTAAATTGGTATATGAATCTTTTAAAACTTTGAATATTGATGTATTAAAAGGATATAAGATATTAACATATAATGAAGCACCGTTAAAATCAGGGTTAGGGGCATCTTCTTCATTACTTATTACTATTATTAAAAATCTATTAAAAATAAACAAAAGCTTATATACTAATTACAATGATTATGATATAATAGATACAGCATCATTTATAGAAGCTAAAGTATTACATACTTTAACGGGAAAACAAGATTATATTGCTGCTATTAACGGTGGGATTAATGTTATCTTCTTTGATAAAAATCAATATGTTATAGAAAAAATAAATCAACAAGAATTGATAAAAAATTTAGAAAATCATATGGTTTTAGCATACTCTGGTTTTGAACATGAATCAGGGAACCTAAACTGGAAAGTAGTTAAAAATGTATTAGATAAAGAAGTAGAAACTATAAATAAATTAAAAAAAATCCAAGAAATATCTGAAGATCTATATGAGCTTATATCTACTAATGACATAGAAAAAATTGGACTATTAGTTAAACAAGAATGGAATATAAGAAAAACTCTAACTAAGGAACATACTAATACTATTATCGAAAATTTTTTAAATGAAGTTGATAAGTATGCATTTGGGTATAAATTGTGTGGAGCTGCAGGTGGAGGAACTATCTTTATCATTACTAATCAAAAAGAAAAAGTCCTTAATATTATGAAAGAATTTAACCTAATGGAATTACCTTTTAAGATAAATAATTCCGGCTTAATTACTACTATTGAATTATAAAAAATAAAATATGAATGAAAAGCTTATAAACATAAAAGTAAAACCCAATTCTAAAGTAAGTAAGATTATAAAAATAGATGAAAATAATTATGAAGTGTTTTTAAAATCTTTACCTGTAGATAATAAAGCTAATCAGGAATTAGTACAACTTTTGGCTTCTTATTTTAGTATTTCTAAGTCAAATATAGAAATATTAAAAGGAATTAAATCTAAAAATAAGTTGGTAAAAATTATTTTTATTATTTTCATTATTTCTGTTTATTTTTTTATGATATCAAATTTAAAAGTATTTTCTAAGGTAGATACAAAGGAAATATATTATTATTTAAGTAAGGGTGATATTTATAATGCAGAGAAGTTAGTATATGATGTGCTAAATGAGGATAAATTGAATCCGGATGCTCTTTTTGCTAAAGCTATTATAATTATTACAAAAACTGATAATAATTACTCTTTAACTCCGGAAATTAAAAAACAATACTACAAAGAATCATTAGATATTCTTTTAGATTTACAAAAAAAAATGAAAGGATTTTATTATTATCATTATGTTTTAGCTAAAAATTATGAGAGATTAAATGATATTCCTAATGCTTTATTTAATTATGATTATTCTATAAAACTTAATAGAAAATTTAATGAAGGATATATAGCTAAATCTAATCTTTATTGGAAATTAGGAAAATACAATGAAGCAATTAGTAATTTAAAAAATATAAAAGATATTAAAGTTTATTTAATGTTAGCTAATTTTTATTATCAATTATATAATTTTGATGAATCTTTTAAAATGTTAGACAATATTTATTTATTACCTTCATTTTTAAAATCTAGTAAGGATATTATAAATGAAGTTTATTTTAATACTATGTGGATAAAGTATAGGTTTTATTCAAAATATCTAAAAAATGAGCAAGATTTATGTTATTTTATAAACCAAAATAAAAAATATAATTCAGATGAGTATTATAATGAGATATCACAAGCCTTAGAATTAATATTAAAAAAAGATAATATCTCTTATGAACAAGCTTTAAAAATATTATTTAATAGTATATCTAAATTTCCTAATAAATCATATGCTTATTTTTTAATTTATAAAGTTTTATCTAATTTTAATAAAACTAATGCAACTTTATTTTTAAAGAAAGCAATTGAGAATGATATATATAATCTCGATTTTAAACAAGAATTAGATAACTTTAAATTAACAGTTAAATAATGAGATATATAGTAAATACTACAAATAATAACAAGCAAGCAATAGATATTTTAATATCTTTTATAAAATCTAATTCCAAAGATATAACTATACAAACAATTGATTTAAAAACTTTATCGACAATTAAAGAGAGATTAAAAATAATAAAGGAAATTTTATTTCAGAAAGATCTCTTTAATACGAAAAAGTTATTTATTATTTATTCTTTTTCTACTTTAATTTTAGATAGTTTAAAAGATAAAAAAGAAAAACAAAACTTATTAAATCAATTAAAACTAATTATTTTTAATATAATCCAAAATAATATAAATATAATAATAGATTTAGAAGATCTAAAATTAGAAGAAATATCCAAAATAGATCAAGAGATTTATAAAGTTTTAAAGGATAATTTTAAAGAGTATATTGAAAAAAAAGATGATAAGATAAAAATTTTAGCTAAAAATTATCCAAATATCCCTTATAATATAATCGAGACAATAGTTAATAGAGTTGATATAATTCAAGCAGAAGTGATTTTGAAAAATTTATCCTTAGTTATTTCTGATGTTAGCCAAGATGAGATATTAGATTATATAAATGAATTTCAGTTATTTGATTTAACTTCTGTAAATGTTTTTATTATAATCCAGGATTTATTTGATATATTATTTAGGAATTCTTATGGAAAATATAGATCTTTAATGGGGTTGTTAAATCAGATAGAAAAAGGATATTTTAAAGATTTAACTATAGAGGAAGTTTGGGGATTAATTTATAGTCAGGTGTTATTTCTTATAAAAGCTTATAATGAATATACAAAAGTTGGAGAAAATATTAATCTAATTGCTTCTAATTTAAAAGCTAATAAATATAGGATAATAAAATTGATGCCTTATATAAAAGAAATTAATTATATATCCCAAAAATATTCTAAGTTTTTTATTAGCCTAATTAATAAGTTCTTTGAATTAGAAAAAGATATAAAAGAAGGGAAAATAACTTATACTAACGCTATTGATAATATTATCAATTCCTTTTCTTTTAAATTATAAGCTATTTTATTAATTTAATAAATAGTTCAAAAGTGTTATCTTTTGGTAAGATTGTTGTATCTTTGTATATAATAGCAGTAGATTTTTTATAGAACTTTATATCGTTTAATCTTACTAAGTTAATCTCATAATCAAAACTTTTGATTTGTTCAATTATTTTTAGCGCTTTTTCTTTATCATCTAAAAGATAATATAAATTGGCAATTGATAGTAAAAACAAAACATAAACTGAGATATTAAATTCTATATTAAAAAAGAATTCTAAATTAGGATTTAAATTATTATCCTTGATTTTTTTCAGTATATTTTTAAATGGAATAGGTAGGATAGTTTTAATAACACTAAAAAATGATTCTTTTTTTATGTTATTTATAAAATCTTCCAGAATTTTAAGAGCTTTTTTATAATCTCCTTTAACATAATTTATATATGCTAAATTATAAATAACTATACCATTATCATCGTTTGAGTTAGGATTAACCTCAAAAAAGAGGTCTAAGTATTCCTTAGCTAAATTATTATTATTAATCATAATATAATAAAATGCTTTATTATTTAAAAAATTTGTATCTTTTGCTAATAAGTTAGAATTTAATATTAATTCTATTATTTTTAGTTTTTGGGCATTAGTAGTTTTTGTAGCATTTTGGATAGTAGATATTATAAAATCTATAAAAATTTCATACAGTTGCTCTGTATTTTGTAATTCTATTGTTTTTAAATCTATAATATTAAGGTTTGGTAAAAATCTTAATTTATTTATTAGTGTCTCTTTTAAATTAGTTACATTTAAGTTAATATTATTTGTATTAAATAATAATAGTAGATTATAATCTTTTTCTTGTATTTTTAGTAATAAAAAATTATTTCCTATCAAAATTGAAAGTAAAGTAAATAATAAAACTATGCTATCTTCTATGTTGTTTTTATCATTATTATTTTTATCGTTATTATTTTTAGCATTTTGATTGTATAGAGTTTCTCTTAAGTATAATAAGATATTTTCTAATTCCTTAGGTGGATTTTTTGATATGCTAATTATTATTTGTAAGATTTCTTCTAATTTGTTTAATTCTTTTAGGTTGTTTGTATCATTTGATTTTGATATATATAAAATAGGATTTAATAATACATTCTTTTTTAATAATTTTACTGAATTTTCTATTGTATTTATTATATTTAAGAATTTATTTGTGTTAATTTGGATATCTATCAAATTTTTAGCAAAAGTTTTTTCTAAATCATGATAATACTGATTTAAAATATAATATTTATAAAATATCTTTTCTTTAATGTTAAAATCGTATAAAAATGAGTTTTCTTCTATGTTCTCTATTATATTGTTTAAAACAAAATAAAATATTTTTATATAGTTATCTTTATTAATTAAATTAGAGTAATTTTTATTTATATTGAAATTTTCTTCTAAATAATATATTATTTCTTTTAAGAAGGTTTTGTTAAATGAAAGTTTGGTTTTATGATTTTCTTTAAAAAATTTGTCAACTATTTGATATATTATAAAAACATCTAAAATTGAGTTATTACAATATTTAAATAACTTTAAGAAAAAGTTATTAGAAAAGCTTTCTTTTAAGTTATATCCTAAAAATACTATGTTATTAATAAGATTTAAAAATAAGTTGAAATCTAATTCATCTATATTTAGAATTTCTTTGGATAAACTAATTAAATTTAAACTCCGTTTATCTATAATAAAAAAAAAATCATTTTGAAAATTATTTTGAATTGAATTATCAATAATATTTTTGAAAAAAATTGATAATTGTTCAATATTACTTATAAAATCATTAAAATTAACTAGTATTATTAAAGGTGTGTTATTATAGTTTTCGGAAATTAAATTAGAAAATTGGTTTTTAAATTCTTTAGTGTTATCTAAATTTTTAGTATTATCTAAATTTTTAGTATAGTTTAAAAAATTATAAAATAAATCGTTAATAGATATAATGTTTAGATTTTGGATATTTTTTTTGAAGATATTAATAAAGATGTTAAGTGATTCTTGGTTTTCAAATGAAAAGAATTGTAGGTTTTTAGTTTTTATATAATCTTTAAAAATTTTATAAAGGAGTTGGTAGGGGGTCATATGAGATTAAAAAAAGCGGTAGACGGGACTCGAACCCGCGACATCTAGCTTGGAAGGCTAGAGCTCTACCAACTGAGCTACTACCGCTCCCTATTTTTATTATTATCCAACCCTTTTAAATTTCCTCCTTTTATTTCATTTTTTAATTATCTTAAATTCCTTTTAGCTTCCATATCAATTCTATTCTCTAGTTCTATCTGTATTTTTTCTTTACTTATATTTCTATAAAATAATAAATCACTTATTATAAAAGGGGAAACTATTAAAGGAATTAAAAATACTAAAAATATTCCCCCAAATAAACATGAATATAAATATTCATAATTCCAACCAAACATATATAAAAAAGTGAAAGGATTTCTACATACAAAAAAACCTATCCCCAAAAATAAACAAGAAAATATAGATAAAAAAAATAAAACAATTAAACTAGAAGGAATTCTAAACCGCCTATTCTTTGAATATATTACATCTACTAACTTTTTTATGTTCCTTTTATATATTCTATCATATATCTGCCAGTTTAAATTTTGAGGATTATTTAAATAATAATTTAACTCATTATCTCTTAAATTATTCTCCATTAACAATCTATTTATTATAACTAGTTTATTAAATTCTATGGGATTTATATTAATAACTCTTTGTGAGGAAGTTGGAGTTTTTATCTTTTGTTGTAAGACCTTTTTCTTTAATACTTCATATTCCTTTATTGATATATCTCTTGAAATAGTTATATCTTTTTTTAATATTAAATCATCTTTGTTATTCTTTAGCCAAGATACTATCTGAATGTAATCTCTTATAGAAGCATTTGCTAAATTTTTAACTTCATAAGGTAAAATGTAAATCCTATTTAAATAATCTATTTCACTTCTTTCTATTATATAGCTTATTACTGGAATATTATAAGATAAGTTATACTCAAATATATTAAAATTATTTAAACCTTTAGGAAGTATATATTTTTTTTTATCAGTTAAACTCAATATTAAAACAAATCTCAAAATATTATCTATACTTATATTTTTTTGATTATAAAAATTTATCTTAGATAAATTATTAAAAAAAGTTTCTAACTTGGGATCTATTTTATTAGTTATATTAGCATATATGTTGTAATATTTTTCTAAATTTTGAGAATTATTTGAAAATATGTTTTTTATAAGGTTTAGAATTTTATGTTCACTAGGACTTAACTCTATTTTATCCAAATACTTATCAATTATAGAAGTTATATTTTGGGAATTAATTTGAATATTATAAAGAGAAAAAGGAAGATTGAGTTTATAAGAAAGAAATAAACTAAAAGCAATATCATCAATAACACCATATGAATATATTTTTTTTATTATTTCTTTATCTGTTTGAGATAATAAGTTTTCAAAATCTTTAGTTTTAAAGAATTCTAAACCACTTAAAAATGATTCATAATCCCTTATAAATTCAACTAATAAATTCTCTATAGAATAATATTCTTTATTATTGTATTTTATTATTGTTTTTAAATTATTAGTATTATTTTGTGTATCTTTAAAATATTTTTCATAGATTTTTGTTAGTTCTTGGTCTGTTTTAGCATTTAGGATTTCTTTTACTTGATTATAAGTGAATCTTTTATCTGGGTTAGTTTGTAATAAACCTTTTAGTAAAAGTTGATACTTTAATGGTAGATTATTTGGAATTTCTATTCCTTTTGTTAGTAAAGTATAAATTATTAAATTTACGTTTATGTTTTGAAATGGATTACAATTAGTAAGAAGTTCATAAAGGATTATCCCTAAAGCCCAGTAATCTGATTCTTTTTTTACAATATTACTAAAGCTTTCAGGAGCTAAGTAAAGAATTGTTCCCTTTATGTCTTGGGTCATTTTTTTTGTTATACTTATATCTATTAAAGCAGATATATTAAAATCAGATAATACTAGCTCTAAATCCGTTATTTTATTATTTGATTTTATTATATTTCTAATTAAAATATTTGAAGGCTTAAGATCTCTATGAATAATCCCATTGGAATGTAAAATATTTAATGCTTCATTTATTTTATAAATTATTTTATCAATTAATGAATAATTAAGATCTTTATATAGAATTTTTTTATGAAATTCTTCTAAGTTTCCATATTCTATGTATTCTTGAACTTCATAATATCTTTGTAATTCAGGTTCATAGTTTAATTCATAAATTTTAAGAAAATATTGGGGATAAATTCTAGATAATTCTATTACTTTATTTATAGCTAAATTATTTATATCTACATTTTTTTTATATAATTTTAAAACAAAATGTTGTTGATTTTTATTTTTAACAAGAAATATATCAGCTTGTCCCCCTTGCGTTTCCAATTCCGTTATTATTTCATAGTTCCCTATATTTTTTATATTTTTTAAATCTATAAAAAAGTTTTCAGAATAATCTTTTAAATCAGATTCTTTTTGAATTCTTATTGTAATGTCACTTTGAGTTTTCTCTTCCATATTTTATTATTTAGATATTATATTATATTTCCTCTTATTTAATTTAATATTTTTTTATTAATGTTTTTTGATTATTTTTTTAAATAAAGGGTTGAGTATTATTTTAAAGAATATTTATAATAAGTTAGTAAAAAAACCGCTAAGCAAGGATGGCGGAATATAAATTATCCTTGCCCCTAAATATAGGGAATAAATAAAAAAATATGTTTAGTATAATGCTTTTAGCTTCAGAAACTACAATAACTTTACCTACTTTAAGCTCTAATGAATATTTTTATTTATTAATAATATTAGTTTCTGCATTAATTAGTATAGCTTTTGGTTTAGGAACATTTTTTAATATAATGAAAAAAGATCCAGGAACTCCAGAGATGCAACAAGTAGCAGCTGCTATCCAAGAAGGAGCCCAAGCTTACCTTAATAAACAACTTAATACTATGTCCCTATTTGTTATTATCTTAGCTATTGCATTGTTCTTTTTATATAATTCCATATTTAATAATTCTTTTTTAGCATTAGGGGTTAGTTTTGCTTTCTTATTAGGAGTAGGGTTTTCTTATACTGCTGGTTTCTTAGGAATGTATTTGGCAGTAAGAGCTAACCAAAGAACTGCTTATGCTGCTATTAATAGTTATGTTAATGCTATGAAAATAGCTTTTAGAGCTGGTAGCGTAGCTGGGATGGCTACTGTTGGGTTAGCTCTCTTAGGTGCTGTCTTATTGTTTTTTATTTATAAAGAAGAAGCTGTTAAAGTATTTATTGGATTTGGGTTTGGGGGATCATTGGGAGCATTGTTTATGCGGGTTGGTGGAGGAATTTATACTAAAGCCGCTGATGTTGGAGCCGATATAGTGGGTAAAGTTGAAGCAGGGATTCCTGAAGATGACCCTAGGAACCCTGCTGTTATTGCAGATAATGTCGGTGATAACGTAGGAGATTGTGCTGGTATGGTTGCTGACGTATTTGAAAGCTATGCAGTCACTTTAGTCGCTTCTATTGTCCTTGGAGTCGTTGTATTCTTAGATCAAAACTTTAAAAACCTTTTACTACAAAATAATTATAATATAAATAACTGGGTACTACTTTTAGTATTTTATCCATTACTAATAAGAGCCTTAGGTGCTATTACTGCTATCATTGGAGTAATATCACTAAATCCTAAAGAAGACGATACTAATCCAATGAGACCAATCAATTTCGGTTTCTGGATTTCTTTATTTACTACATTAATTGGAGCTTTCTTTATTAATTTTTTAATTCCTATCCTTCCTACTACCCCTTCTTGGGCTAACTGGTTTGGGCATGACTTTAGATTCTTTTTAGCTACTTCCTTAGGAGTTGTTTTAGCTGCTATTACTTTATATATTACTGATTATTATACTCATATTGATAAACTACCGGTAACTGAAACTTCCTATTCTTCTAAAACTGGAACTGCTACTTTGATATTAAGTGGTATGGCTCATGGGTATCAAAGTAGTGCTTGGGCTATATTAGCTATCATCTTTGTTATCGCTTTATCTTATTTACTTTTCTTACCTGATAATAACTTATATCTACAGATGTATGCTATCTCGTTAGCAGGAGTTGGATTGCTTACTACTACTGGATATATCCTTGCTATGGATACTTATGGGCCTATTAGTGATAATGCTAATGGAGTCTTTGAAATGTCAGGTATCGCTAATAAGCTCGATAATAAAAGACCACAAGAGATTATAGCTAAATTAGATGCTGTAGGTAATACTACTAAGGCATTAACTAAAGGATTAGCTATAGCTACTGCTGTTTTTGCTGCAGTATCTTTGTTTGTATCTTATGTTAGCTCCGCTAATTTAACTACCGGTATAAGAATAGATCAGCCATTAGTGTTTTTAGGCTTGCTTTTTGGGGGAGCCATTCCTTTCTTTTTTGCTAGTTTTACTATAAATGCTGTTGGTAGAAGCGCTTTTAAAATAGTAGAAGAAGTTAGAAGACAATTTAGGGAAATCCCTGGTTTAAAAGAAGGTCAAGCTAAACCAGAATATGGGAAATGTGTAAGTATAGCGACTACTGCTGCCCAAAAAGAATTAATAGGTCCTGGAATCTTAGGGGTATTTTCTCCTATTTTAGTTGGATTTTTATTTAATGCTGAAGCTTTAGGAGCTTTCTTAGGTGGAGTTATATTAGTAGGACAATTATTAGCAGTTTATATGGCTAATGCTGGGGGATTATGGGATAACGCTAAAAAGAAGATAGAAGAAGGATTCTTAGGAGGAAAAGGTACAGAATATCATAAAGCGGCTGTTGTTGGGGATACTGTTGGAGATCCTTTAAAAGATACTACCGGACCTGCTATTAACCCATTAATTAAAGTAATAAACTTGGTAGCTTTACTAATTGCTCCATTAATTGCTGTTGGTGCTGAAGTGTCTTTACCTGTTAAAATATTTGCTGTTTTAATAAGCCTAATTCTATTGTTAATTGCTGTATATGTATCTAATAAGGGATCATTACTTGATACTGAAGAAGCTAAAATTGAACTACAAAAATTGGCTTCTAAACATCAAAACCAATCTAAACTAACTGATGAAGCTAAAGTATAAAAATATTAAATTAAAATAAAATTAAAATAAGATTAAAAATCTCCCACGTATTAATATTTTATATACGTGGGAGATTTTATCTTTTTACTTAAAGATTTTTATTCTTTTTGTATGTTAAAAACTAAAAATAATAAACAAAATAATAATAATCTTACTAAAGAAGATATAGATTTTATTTATAATAATTATTCTCAATATATTTTAAAAGTTTTGCAGGAGTTAGATGAAAATTATTTTCCTAATACTTCTGGTAATGTTAGTACTTTAATAGAGTATAAGCAAACCAAATACGTTTTATCTACTCCTAGTTCTATAAGTTCTTTAAAACCTAAAAACAGATTAACTAAGGATGAACTAAGTTTAATTGATTTAGATAATAATTTAATTCATGGATTAAAACAAACTTCTGAAATTAATTTACATTTAGCTATCTATAAAGAATTAAATAATATTAACTTTATAATTCATACACATCCGTTTTATTGTACTGTTTTTGCTGTTTTAAATAAGAAGATAGAAACTAAAATAATGCCGGAATCTTATTTAAAAATTCCCAAGATTATATATGTTCGTTATGAAACTCCTTCTACTTTAAAATTAGCTAATAAAGTAGTTAATAAAATAAAGAAAGAAGGGTATTTTCCTGTTATTATGTTTAATCATGGTTTAGTAGTTTTTGGTAATGATTTAGATAAATTAATTGATATTACTAAAACTATTGAGCATGCTGCTAAAATTTATTATTATTCTCTAATGCTAAATAAACCTAAAATTATTAATTCTAAAAAAATTAAGGAATTACAAAAGATATTTATAAAAAAAATGTGCTAAAAGTAAAAGATATAAAAAATAAAGGGGGATTTTTTATGAATTTAGCTCATGTTGGGGTTGGCTACTGGGGGAAAAATATCCTAAAAAACCTAATAAATCTTGAACAAACATTTAAAAACTTTAAATTAAAATATATTGTTGATAAAAATACTCAAAATATTATTAACTTTATTAATAATGAATTATCTAATAAAGAAATATTAAAAGAAGTGATTATAAAAAATGATTTAAATGAAATAATAGAGGATAAGGATTTAGATGGGGTTATTATTTCTACGCCTGCTGCTACTCATTACGAATTAGTTAGGCTTGCTTTGTTTAATGATAAACACGTATTTGTAGAAAAACCTTTAGCTTTAAATTATAATCAAGCTTTAGAATTACATAATTTAGCTACGGCTAAAAATAAAGTGCTTATGGTTGGGCATATATTGCTTTATCATCCTGCTATCCCTAAAATAAAAGAGTTAATTAATAAAGGAGTAATTGGAAAGTTATTTTATTTTTATTCTAATAGATTGAATATAGGGAAGATAAGGGTAGAAGAGAATATTTTGTGGTCTTTTGCTCCTCATGATATTTCGGTAATTTTATATATACTTGGTAAAGAACCTATTAAGGTTTTTTCATTTGGTGGAGATTATCTTAATAAAGGGATTTTTGATGCTACTACTACTATTTTAGAGTTTGATAATAATGTTAAGGGGCATATTTTTGTTAGTTGGTTACATCCTTATAAGGAGCAAAAGATGGTTTTTGTCGGTAGTGAAGGGATGATTGTTTTTGATGATTTAACTAAAGAAAAGCTATTTTTATACCCCCATAAAACTACTTGGATAGATGGGAAGATTCCTGTTGCTAATAAAGCTGAATATGAAATAATAGAAATTGATAAATCTGAGCCCCTTAAAAATGAACTGATTCATTTTATTGATTGTATTTTAAATAATAAAAAACCATTAACTGATTCTTATGAATCTTTGAGAGTTTTAAGGGTTTTAGAAATTGCACAAAAACAATTAGAATCCCAACAAAAAATAGAATCTCAAAATAGCTATTCTGAGATTTATATTAAAAACAGCAAGATAAAAAGTGAATTAAAGGATGTTTTTGTACATGAGAGTAGTTATGTAGATGAAAATGTGGAAATAGGTTCTAATACTAAGATTTGGCATTTTTCTCATATTTTAAAAAACACTAAAATTGGCGCTAATGTTATTATAGGGCAGAATGTTATGATAGGGCCTGATGTTGTTATTGGTAATAATTGTAAGATACAGAATAATGTTTCAATATACAAGGGGGTTATATTAGAAGATGATGTTTTTTGTGGTCCTTCTTGTGTTTTTACTAATGTATATAACCCTAGAGCTTTTATTGAAAGAAAACATGAATTTAGGAATACGTTAGTAAAGAAAGGTGCTACTATTGGTGCTAATGCTACTATTGTTTGTGGGGTAACTATTGGGGAGTATGCGTTTGTTGGTGCTGGTGCTGTTGTTAATAGGGATGTACCTGATTATGCACTTGTTGTTGGAGTACCTGCTAAGCAGATAGGTTGGGTTTGCCAATGTGGAAATAAGTTGATCTTTGATGATAATAATTATTCTAAATGTCAGTACTGTTTTAAAGAATATATTTTAGATCAAGGAAAAGTTAAACCTTATCTAGGTAAATATGTTATTAAATAATTAAAAAAGCTTATTAGATTTTAAAAATTCTTATAGATTTTTTTGTTTTGGTATCTTTTATTATAATTTTTAATTATTTATTACTTTCATTATGAAAAAGAAGAGATTTAGCTTAAAAGTAATTAAAAAAATAGTTGTTTGCTTTTTTATTATATTTTAATATAATAAAAATTATAGAAGATTTATCTCTAAAATAAATAAGGGGAACTTTTTAAATGTTCCCCTTATAATATTTTGTTTTAGTTTTTTAAATTAATATGTTATAAGTAAATTTTTTATTTTATAGCTCTTCATTTTTATTTAATGTTTTTAGGAATTTGTTGTATTCTTTAACGTCTTTAAGTAATTCTGATATACTTTTAGATATTCCTTCTTTATATCCTTCAGTTAATCCTTTGTATAACCCATAAATAGTTCCTCCTACTGTGCTAAGTGGGGGGATAAGTGGCAAAGCTAAGAGTGATAAAATAATTATAGTTGATTTATAAACTGGACCTATTTCTTGGTTTTTTAATACTTCTTTATAAAAATTGATTAAAATACTAGGTAAGTTAGCTAAGGTTACTGTAGGAAATACAGCTGTTCCTATTGCCCCATTTATAAGAGAAGCTACTATTCCTCTAAAAGTTTCGTATACTTTTATATCTACTGGCTTTTCTCCATCTTCTAATTTTACATTTTCAAAATCTTTAATTATATTTTGTAGTTCTTCTTTAAGTATTTTGTTATCAAATTTTGATACAGTATTTATAGTATCTGATATTGATTCTGCTAAAGTTTTTTTATTATCGAGGATATTATCAACTCCTTTAAATAAACCAAATAGGAAACAAGCTAATGCAGTTAATACCGGTGCTATAATTATACCTAAAGGTAAAACTGAAAATAATAAAGCTTTTAAGTTGGGACCAATAAGTTCCGTATTTTTATAGCTTTAAAAGTATTGATAGATATTTTTGGTAAGTTTTTTAAAGTTACAAGAGTATTACCAGTACCCATAATTAAGGAATCTGTTAAAGCCGCTAAAACGCTTTTACCAGCTGTTAATATTGAAATATCCTCTACTTTGTTGTCATTATTTTCTGGATTTTGAACTTTAGAGGAATTTGCGTTGGATAATGAATTATTTATAGGTGTTGAATTTATCATTACATTTATACCTCCTGTATTATATTTTTGTTTTTTATTATGCTTTTTATTCTTGGGATTTACATTAATAAATATTAATAAAAAATAAAAAAAAATAAGGAAGATAATGTTAAAAAAGTAAATTTTTGTCTAATTAATATTTTAGTTTTACATTTTGTGCTAAATTTTATTAATTAAAGGAGGTAATGCAATATAAAAAGAATAATATTAATAGAAAGAATAATAGTAAGGGAGGGGTATAATTAATGAGTAAAACTAAAAGCAACTTAGAAAATGATTTATTAGAAGTTTATATTAACAGAATGCATTGCGTTAATTGTGTTAATACTATTAAATCTAAATTAAAAAAATATGAAAATGAAATTAATTTTTTTGATCTTGATTTGAACTCTTCTAAATTGTTTATATCTTTAAAGGATTATAACATTTTAGAAAATATAAAAAATGATATAGAAAGTTTAGGATATAAATTTGAGTTATTACAAAAAGATAAAAATTTTAGTGATAAAGATATTGCTTTTAAGCAAGAAAAAGTTAATAATATTTTTTTTGATAAGGAGTTTGTGTTTGTTTTATTTATAAATTTTTTAGCTAGTATTGTTTTAATAATTTCAATGTTTTTTCATAAGCTTATGATAAATAATAGTAAAGTTTTGTATTTAGTATTTTTAATTTCTAGTGTTGTATATTTAGTTGGGGGGTATAGATTTTTTAGGAATTCTTATTTTGCTATAAAGAATGGGATTCTTAATATGGACGTATTGATCACTTTATCTACTTCTTCTGCTTATTTTTATAGCGTTTACAATTTTTTTATTAAACATCATAATTATTATTTTGAAACTTCTAGTATTATTATTTCTATTATTTTATTAGGTAAATATATTGAAAATAGATTAAAATCTAAAAAAATTGGGAGTATAACTAATTTATTAAGATATAAACCTCAAAAGGTTTTAGTATTTATTGATAATGAGGTTAAGGAATTAAGTATTTATGATATAAAAGAGGGAGATATTATAGAGTTAAGGAAAGGGGATTTTGTGCCTGTTGATGGGATAATTTTAGAAGGCCAAGCTTTAATTGATTTGAACTTTATTTATGGCGAAATTAATAAAATAAATGTAAATGTTAATGATAAAGTTGTTTCTGGGGCTTTAATTTATGATGGAAATATAAAAATAAAAGCTATCCAAAATTATCAGCATTCCTTTTGGAATTCATTGGAATATTTAATTAAAAATATTTCAAATAAGGAAAAAAAATATTTAAGTTTAGTTGATAGAATATCGGGGAATTTTGTTATTATTGTTTTTAGTTTAGCTGTTTTGAGTTTAATTGTTTGGAAGTTTATTTTTAATAATGATGATATGGCTTTTAAGAGTTTTATTTCTACTTTAATTGTAGCTTGTCCTTGTGCTATAGGGTTAGCTTATCCCTTAGCTATTAATAAAGGCATTATTAACTCTATTAAAAATAACATATTAGTTAAAGATATTTCTTCTTTCGAAAAAATTATTAAATCTAAAATATTTGTTTTTGATAAAACAGGTACTATTACTTCCGATAAATTTATTATAAATGATTTAAAGTTTTTTACTATTTATAATTATGAAAATGGTAATTTAGATACTAATAATGATTTTATTGATAATGATTTTATTAACAATTTTGTTAATCAAGCTTTATTTATTTCTACTTATAAATCTAATCATATATTATCTAAAACTATAAATAATTTTATTAAGGAAAAGTATAAAATTAGTTTATATAAATTGTTAAAATATCATAAAATAATAGAATTTAAAGAAATTACTTCTAAAGGGATATTTTCTAAAGTTAGTTTTAATCAGGAATTAAATAATAAAAAAATAGATATTGAGTATCAAGTTTATTTAGGAAGTAAAGAATTCTTTTATGAAAATTTAAATAAAATTATTAATAATTTGAATTTTGATATTAATGAAAATATTAATAATAAAATTAATGATAAAAATAATTTAGAAGATTTGAAAGTTTATTTTATTATTTTTTGTCATTTAAATAATGGAAAAGAGATAGTTTTTATTGGGTATATAAATTATCAAGAGGAGATAATACCTAAAGTTTTTGAATTAATTAAGTTTTTAAAAGATAATAAAAAGGAAATATATGTTTTAACTGGTGCTTCTAAGGAATCTGCTATTAATTTAGCTAAGAAAATTGGTATTACTTTAGATAAAATTTTTTATGAAGTAGATAGTGTTAAAAAGTATAATATTTTAACTCAATTAAAAAAAGAGGGGCCTGTTGTTTTTATTGGAGATGGAATTAATGATAGTTTAGTTATAAAGGAAGCTGATGTTGGCATTTCTTTTGAATATGGTAATGATTTGAGTCAAAATTTAGCAGATGTTATTTTAAAAGATATATCTTTTTTAAAGAATTTTTATTTAATTAGTTTAAATACTTTTAATAAGTTAAGGTTCAATTTGTTTTGGGTATTTTTTTATAATATTTTATTAATACCTGTTGCTATGGGAGCATTTTATGGTTTAGGTGTGTTTATTAATCCGATGTTAGCTTCTATTGCTATGGCTTTAAGCTCTATTTCCTTACTTGTTTTTAATATCTTTTAAACTTTAAATATATTTATTTTTTTAGGAGGTTTTTTAGATAAAATATATAATAATAAAATTATGAAGACGATTTATTTATTGTTATTAACATTGATAGGGATTTTTAGTTTAGTAGCTGTGTTTAATAGGGATATTTTTAGGGCTGCTACTGCGTTAGTTTTTGCGTTTATATTCTTAGGTGGAGTTTATTTACTTTTAGGTGCTGAGTTTTTGGCAGTAGTTCAGCTAATAATTTATGCTGGAGCTATTGCGATTTTAATATTATTTGCAATAATGCATTCGCCAGCTAAGATAAAATCTTTACAAGATGCTTCACTTATTGATTTTAAACCTCATTATTCTTGGGCTGCCGCTTTAGCAGTTTTCCTTATATTAGCGTTTTTTACAGTATTCTTTTTCATTTTTTATGATCTCTTTTCTATTGGAAAAATTACTGTTAATAATATAAAGCTAACTTTATCACATTTTGCTAACGCATTTTTTAATATATACAAAGAAGATAATCTTATAAACGGTGGAAAATTCTTTTTATTATTTGAATTAGCAGGGATTTTAATATTAGCAGCTATACTAGCAGCCGTTAGTATAGCTAAAAAAGAATAATTATAAATAATAAACAAAAACTGGAGGGAAATATAATGGCTAAAAAAGCTAAATTAAAAACTAAAAGAGCATTAGTTAAAAGATTTAAAATAACAGCTACTGGAAAGATCTTACATAAACAAACTAATACGGGTTGCGGACACTTAAGAAGAAAAAAATCTAAAGCTACTAAACGAAGACAAAAACTATACGTGGAAATCCCTAAATACGCCTATAAAACTCTATCTAATATCCTACCTAAATAATTTTTTATTTTTATTTTCTAAATGATAGTTAAATTAGTTATAATAGATAATGAAACTAATAATGAAATTTATTCTGAAGAATATCAGTTAGAAAAAGTAGGTACTTTAGAAGATTTAGCAGATATAATTGCTAATAGAATTATTCAATTAGAAGAATCTTATCCTCCCGAAAAATACTCTATTGAGCAAATTGTCTATTATAATCCATAATAATTAAAAGAATAATAAAAAAATATGAGTACTTTTGTTTTAATAGCTATAATTATATTAATCCTTATTTTGCTAATTTTGATTAATACGCTATTAAGTATGTATAAAAAAGTTCCTATAAATAAGGCGTTGATTGTTTTTGGTTTTGGGGAAAGAAAAGTTATAAAGGGTGGTGGGACTGTTGTTTTACCAATGCTTCAACAAGCCTTTGAAATATCATTAGAATCTAGATTGATAAATTTAAAAACTAATGAAGTTTTAACTAAGGATGGGGTTCCAGTTGTATGTGATTTTTCTTTTAGTGTTAAAGTACATGGTTATAGTGATGATATTTTAAAGTATGCTGAAAGATTTTTAAATAAAAGTGATAAAGAAATAAATGAAATTCTCGAGAAAATTTTATTAGAATGTGCGCAAGAAGCTATATCTTTATCTACTTTGAATCAATTATTATATGATAAAGAAGAAGTTATATCTATTTTAAATAAAATATTTGTTGCTGAATTAGGCAAAAATGGATTTATAGTTGATAACTCTGTTATCAATAATATAATAGATACTAAAGGAATTGTTGAAAAAGTATTATCTAATATCAATTTAAAAATAAATAGTACATATTATACTTTAGATTCAAAGAAATGCAATATGGATTCTAATTTTATTCTCGAGATTATTGATATTTCAAAATTTGTAAAAAATCTTAATTTTGACCTTTCTTCTTTTCTTATTCAATTTATAGATAAAATACTTGTAAAAGAGTTTAGTAATATTTATTATGAAGATATAATAAATAAAATAAAAGGTGATTTGGAATTAGAATTAATAAAAAAAATAAATGAGCAGCTACAGGATTTAGGATTAAAGATTTTGAAAGTAATATTTAAAATTTATTAATTTATTTTTATTAGGGGGGTGTTTTATATGATATCTTTGGTTTTAGCTAAAAATGTTAATGAAATTGTATTTCATGAATATTTGGAATTTGCTAATTTGATAACAGAGGAATTTAATAAAAAGTTTAATAAGAATTTTGAAACTAAGTATTTTTTTTATGAAGAATCTAATGTGAATGATTTAGAAGGTAGTGTAATTATTATTTTAAGTGGGGGTGTTGATGTTTATCCTGAATTCTATAATTCTAATGTTTTATATGAAGAAGATTTATATAAATTTGATAAGAATAGAGATGAATTTGAGTTGGAATTATTAGAAAAATATCATAAAAAAGTCCCAATTTTTGGGATTTGTAGAGGAATACAGGTTATAAATGTTTATTTTAAAGGTACTTTGTTTCAGCATTTACCATATGATGTAAAAGGGATTGTAATAGATAATTCTCATAAAATTTACCCGGAAATCCAAGATTTTAATGCAAGAAGAAAATTACGACATGTTATCTATGGTAAATTTTTTGAAGAACTGAAAGAAATAGTCAATGATGTAAATGAATTAAAATTGGTTAATTCAAGGCATCATCAAGCTATAAAAAAATTAGCAGATAACTTTGAGATCCTCGCGCTTGCTAAAGATGGAGTAATTGAAATAATAAGACATAATAATTATCCAATTTTAGCAGTTCAATATCATCCAGAACAAAAAGAAATTATTAATAACCAGCTACCTTTGATAAAGTACTTCATTAATTTAATAAATTATTAATTTTTTAATTATTATTGAATTAAAATAAGAATAAAATTTTTTGTTTCTCATTTTAACGTGTAACTAGATTAAATTGTTTATTTTTTTAAACCTGTGGGTAGAGTAAATAGCCTAGATCTTAGTGGATATTTTGTCTATGACAGGTGAGTCTAGAGTATATGAAAATATCAGAAATAATAACAGCAACGACTAAAAGAAAACTAATTAAAAGTAATACATAATTTTTTTATTAATTTATTAGCTCCTAGCTTCCTTTATTGATATTGACTAATTTATTACTAATACTTAACTTAAATATAAATTGAAATATTTTTTAGCTATTTTATTTTTTATAGGTATTTAGGGTTTATGAACATTTCTTCGGGGTTATTTGGAAAATTAGTTGGCCCAAAGGTTTTTATTACATTATTTTTTGGAGTTTTATTTACGAAATTAGGTTCATTTTCTATTTCAAATAAAGTTAAGTTTTTTGGTACTGTTTGTAAATCGCTTTCAAAAGTATTTAAATTTTTATTATCTTTATTTTGAATTTCATTATTATTTAGTTCGTTTTGGAAATTGCTTTCAGGAATAATTGTTATATTATCTTTTATTTCTAAATTATCTTTGAAATTTTCTGTAGTATTTTTAGGTATAATATTTTCTATGCTTGAACCTTCTGATAATTTATTTTTTAATTTATTATCCCCTATTTTGAAGTCTTTAAAATTATTTATATTATTTATATCCATAATTTTATCACCCCTTTTTATTTATTCTTATTTTTAGGATTTTATCCCTAATAAAATTTTGTAAAAAAAATGTTAAAAAATGTAAAAGATTATAGGGATTTTAAAAAAGTTTTTTATAATTAATATAATAGGAGGGGTTTTTGGTTATATGAAGAAAGTTATAAAAAAGGTTTTTATAGGTTTTAGTTTGATAGAAGTGGTAATAGCGGTTAATTTATTAGCTTTGATTTTAGCTATTTTAGGATTATCTGCTTTAGGGAGTCAAAAACTCCTACTTAATGCCCAAATAAGAAGTGAAATTTCTAAAATTGGAGAAGGGATATTAGATTATGTTTGTTCTTTTCCTCCTACTGATAAATTTGCCGATCCAACTATTTCAAGAGAAGATCCTAATAATAATATATATTCAATTTCTGATTTTGTAGCTGGAAATCAGATTAATGTTATTAATAGTAGATTTATTATTTATAATGCTAATGATATTTTGAGTAGAGGAGCAAATATCTTAAGGATTGGATTAGCTAATACTATAAATGACCCTTTAAATAATAATTTTACACATAAAGGTAGAGTAATTAGATTTGGAACTAATCAATTATTAAATTCTTATATAGGAGTTTCTAGAATAAGCAACGGTATTTATCAGGTACATGTTGTAATTTTATACCAAAATAATCCGAGGGATTTACAGAGATTTCGAGAAATAAGAATTTCAAGAATAGTAGCATTTTAGTAAATTATAAAATAATAAGGAATATAAGTATGATTTCATTTAAAAATAAAATAAAAAATAAAAAAGGTTTTACATTAGTTGAAATTATAATTGCAGCTGTTATATTTTTGGTAATAATATTAATATTTATTCAAGTTTTTAGTTCTGTTATTCAGCAAAATAAAGCATCCATTGAAAAAGCAAGAATGAATGAATATTTATCTTTAATTGAAAAAACAATTAAAGATGAATTGAATGCTTCTAATCTAGAAGTTCCTTTAGATACCTGGGAATCAATAGAATCAAGTATTGATATAGATAATAATAATAATAAAGCTTTTATTAATCCTCATTATTTCCCTACTTGTGTTATTCAGCCTAATATTTTTCAAAGGGAAGTTAATTTGAATCAAAATCCTTTAATTTATATTTACCCAGATACTGAAGGTAATACAACTATAAATAGGGTAGCTGCTTTATCTATTGAGCAAAATAATATTTTGAGGAGAATTATTCATCGATCACTAAATCCACAGAGAGAAATTTTACCAGTAGCTTTAGTTAATCAAGCAGAACCAAATAGCAGGAGAATTAGATGGTATTATGTATTTAAAGATAATCAATTGAATATTGCTTTAAGGGGACAATCCTATATTTCTCAAGAACAAAGGTACAATAATTTATTAAATTTAAAAAATTTCCTAGCTGTAGATATTTTAAGATCAAAAGATTTACTAGATTTATCTAGGGAGGTACCTTTTTATGATAGAAGTGGTAGATATCAATTTGAAATTATTATTCAAAGAATTCCTATCAGAGGAGCAACTGAAATTCTAACTTCTTTACATGGTACATATTGGGATAATCTACCTAATGGAGCTATACTTACTGATCCAATTAATTTAATAATTAACGTGAGTATATGGATAAATAATCCGAGAAGAAATAGGAGGATTTTAGAGTTGAAAAAGACTTTTTTAGTTACACTGAAATATAAGAGAGTAATATAATTAGGGGGTGAGTTATATGAAATTTCTTAGAAAAAATAAAAATAAAGGAGCAGCTTTGATTATAGTTTTATTTACGTTGGTTATAGTTAGTGTATTTATGTCGTTAATGTATGCAGTATCAAGAAAACAGATATTATCTGAAACAAAAGAACGGCAAGCTTCTCTATATTCACAATATCTTAGAACTACATTAGATATTGTTATAAGCCCTTTAATTATGGGAAATATTTATAATACCGATAGAGATAATATTAATATTAATTTAGATCCTTTTGAGCCTGGTAATCCTAATAATAGATTTAAAACCCTTAGCAATGATCCCCATAATCCATATTGGATTGGTAGATATAATCAGAATATAATTATTCAACTTAATGATAGTACTGGTAGAGATATGAATTTATATTACAGAGAGAGTAATAATGGATTATGGGTTTTAAATAGAATAAATATCTCTAGAAATATTGGTATAGTTCGAGACAATAATAATAATGTTGTAAGTGTTAATAATTTCCTAATATCCGTTCCTTCTTATGATATAATTATTAATACAGTTGTAGCGCAATTAAATAATGTACCTAATGGTACGTTTGATAATATTGTTGGTAATTTAAATTATAATCAAATAAGGTATAGTGGTAGGGCAATAGCTACTGTAGTTCAAAGAACCCCTTATAATATTTCTACTAATACGGCTTTATTTGTAAAGCATCCGATGATGTGGGTACCTTTTGCTGCTGACCCTTTTGTTGCTCTTAGTTCTGTTAATAATATTGATAAATCAGTTGGTATAACCAACGGATATGAAATAAAAGGAGATTTATCCACTCCTAATTTAAATCCCAATGATGTAGGTAGTGCTTTTAGAAACGTTAGTAATAGTCCTGCTATTAATACTTCAGGACTAACAGGTGTTTGGGATGGGACTACTCCTGATAGGTTAGTGTCAGGAGGTTCTGCTACTGGATATGTCAATGTTTTTGTTAATCAAAATAATTTAGCTAATGCAAATGATTTTTCTATTAAAAACTATAAAACAAAAGATGTTAATAATAATAATGCTTATAATAATGGAAAAATACCAGGAGCTAATAACCAAGGAAATCTAGATATACAAAAAATTACAGAAAAAATAAAGGAAATTGATTCTAATGCTAATATAGTTACTATAAATATAGATAGTACAAAAGCTATTTTAGTTGGTTCTAATAGTAATGGAGAAATTACTAGAGCACCAGCTACTGGTGGTTTAATAGAAATGATATGGCCTACTGATAATAATAATAATTTTATGCCTATTAACGATACCGCTAGGGCTATTGTAAATTCTTACCCCCCTAAATATGCTACTGTTTATATAGTACCTGAAGGTGATAAATTAAGGATTTTTGCAGTAGGAGGATATAGTAAAAGTAAAGTCAATTATAAAGAATTACTTAAGAATATTTCAAACTTACCAGGTAAAGTTGGGCAAGATCAAGTAGATAACAACAAAGCTAAGGCACAAAACAATGAAATAATAATTGATTTAAATAAATTAGATAAAACTGAAAGAGTTTCATTAGCGGCTATACATGTTAATGGAGGAAATGTTGTTATTATGCCTAATGGTTCTAATAATAACGGATTATATTACTTAAATAATAATAATCCTAATGATCCTAGACCTTTTGATTTAACTGTGGTTGCTACTAGGTTTGGTAATACAGATAACTTAAATAATAGAAATTTTTATGATCAAAATTCAATAAATGAAGTAGGTGCATGGTACATACCATCGAGTTTTAATCCAAATGATGGCCAAATATCCTTGGGTACAGCTAGTAACCAAGCAAAATATATTATACCTTCTGAAAGTGATACTAATTGGGATAATAGAAAACAAGTAGTTAGAGCGTTAGAAGGAAATGTAATTATCCAGAACTTTAGAGATAGTGATTTTAATTTTAAGAAAGATAATAATGAGGTAACTGGATTTATAGGATATGAATGGTATAATAATCCTAATGATAATAGGTTATCTAATTTTGTAAGAAGCACTTCTAATCCTAATAATCCTAATTTAAGAATCCCACTTAAACCTTTAAATATAATTTCCCAAAATTATGTAATTTTAAATTATAAAAATGCTGATGACTATTTTAATAACTATGGAATAAGTAATGATAATAGAAAATACTTATTATCAGCTAATATTATATCTTATAAAGGATCTTTAACTATTCCTGATAGGGATATTTATAGATGGTTAATGGATGGCGGAAGATTTAAAAATATTGAATATGAAGATTTTAAAAATTCTATTGTAAGTGATCAAAAATTGTTATGGTATGGAAGATATCTTGCCAATTTTGCTTCAGTTGAAGGTGTTGTTGATCCAAATGATAATAATAGAATAATTGGTTTTTCTCAAACAGAAATGATAGCTTCTGATAATGGTGATTTGGGTATTGCTATACCTAGAGTTAATAGAACAGATTGGTACGTTGTTGTTGGTAGTAAAAGGGTTATTCTTTATGATATAGTTAGATTTGAATTAAATAAATAAAAATTGATTGATTAAAAAGGAAAATTAATAAAAAATATAGAACTAAAATAAATAGAGAAGTAAAGTTATTTTTTGTTTGCTTATTTTTTAAATTATCATGGATAAAAGGCTATTTTTATTAGTGGTAATTTCAGTAATAGTTGGCTCAATTATTGGGGGTATAATAGGTTCTTTATTTACTTTCAATTTAGTTAAAAATCAAAATAATATTAATAAAACCACATCTAGTACAAATGTTTTATATAAACAGACAGTGGTTCTAAAAGAAGCAGATAAAAATACTTTTGTTAAAGTTATAGAAGAAGTTAAGCCGGCGGTAGCTCGGGTAGATGTTATAACTTCTGATACCCCATGGTCTAAAGATTGGGACGATTTTTTTAAGTACTTTTTCGGCCCTGATTGGAATAAAATGTTTAAAGGCCAAGGAATTGGATCAGCTTTCATTATTGATTCTAATAAATACTACCTTGTTACTAATAACCACGTTATAGAAAAAGCTAAAGAAATTTATATTACTTTCCCAGATTCTAATGTTAAATATAAAGCAAATGTTGTAGGTAGCGATCCTTTTACCGATTTAGCACTTATTAAATTAGATATAACTGATAAAAATATAAAATTACCTGCCTTGGAATTTGATGATTCAGATAATATAAAAATTGGGGAATGGGTTATCGCAGTAGGTAATCCATATGGCTTTGATTATAGTGCTACAGTTGGGGTTATTTCTGCTAAAAATAGAACAGTAGATGTAGGAAATTTGCATTTAGAAGATTTATTACAAACAGATGCTCCAATAAACCCCGGAAATTCAGGGGGGCCACTGGTTGATTTAAATGCAAAAGTAGTAGGAGTTAATACGGCAGTTGCAGTTGGTGCTCAAGGAATCGGATTTGCTATACCATCTAATAAAGCTCAAAAAATAATTAAAGATTTAGAGACTTTCGGTAAAGTCATTAGATCTAATTTAGGAGTTGAAGTTGCTGATTTAACTCCTGAAATAATTAGATTTTTAGGGATAAATATTTCTGATGGGGTTATGATAAAGGAAATAGAAACAGATGGACCGGCTGATAAAGCAGGACTTAAAAAAGGAGATATTATCTATGCTATTAACTCAGAAATAGTTAAAAATACAATTTACTTTAGAAAAATCCTTGAAAAATATAAACCAGGTGATAACATTAAAATTGATATTATTAGATTAAATAAAAAACTATCAAGAAATGTCGTCTTAGGATCTAAATGATAATTTTTTATATAATATTTTATGATTTCTTTAAATTTTATAAAACTTTTTATAAATCATTTTTTTAATATTATGTAAGGAGGGAAAATTTAATGTTTAAAGATCTAATAAAAGATATTATTAATGATATTAATAGTATTGATAATCCATCAAAGGGAAGAGAAAATATAGTTAGGAGATGTCCATTATGTAATGTTGAGTTTAAAGTATTAAATATAAAATTTCCTGATGGGAGTATATTAAAAATAGAGCAATGTCCTAATTGTTCTGGCTTATGGTTTGATAAAGGAGAATTAACCAAAGCTTTGGAAATCTCTTTAAAAGATATAGAAAAGTTTTTCCCATCTACTTTAGGTAAAAGCATTAAAGGAAGTGGCAAAAGATTATGCCCAGTATGTTCCGCTCCTATGAAACTGGTTAATTATTCAATGGATAGTAATATCTGGGTTGATGTTTGCTCTTGTGGAATATTCTTAGATTCAGGCGAACTTGAACTCATTAAATTATATTCTCTTAATCCTAAAACTTTTAAAGTGGATTATATACAAGAGTTAAATAATAATGTTTATTCTTCTGCTTTGTCTTCTACTGCTTCTACTGCTGCTTTATCTACTGCTGCTATAGCTTCTTCTACTTCTGAACTAAATAAGAATATAAACGAAATTATTTCTGAAGTTAACTCATTAAAAAAAGATATAGACGAATTAATAACTATTGTTATATCAAAAGTTAAAAACTTTGAACAAGAATTAAAAAATAAAAATATTAAGTACTTAATTTCTGTTTATAAAGATCCATTTAAACAAGAAAAAATTAAACTAATAGAAATTAAAAATAAAATTGATGTATTAAAAGAAAAAATAAATCATTATAATCTGAATATAAAAGATATAAAGGAAGTAGAAGATATAATAACTTTAGTATCTTCTATAGATAAATTTATATTAACTAGAGAAAACTCTATAAATGTAAGAATAGAAGAGCTACAAAAAGAAGAAGAAAAAACAACTAATATACAAAATGAATTGAGCTTAAAAGAACAAAAAATAGATTCTTTAATTTCATCTAATCAGCAACAAACATTTAAAGTATCTGAAGTATCTGAAGTATCTGAAGTATCACAATTACCTCAGATTCCACAAACAATACAAGCATCTCAGACACCACAAACATCTCAGATACAACAAACATCTCAAGTACCACAAGTATCTCAAGCATCTGAGGCATCTCAAGACTCACAAACATCCCAAGTTAAAGAAACTAAAACACCTATCGATAATCGAAAATTAAATTTAAAAATAGATAAAATCAAATTAAATTTTTATACGAATTTTCTTAGTTATTTTATTTATAATTCTAAAATAATTATTATAGGTGAAAATAAGTTATTTTTATTTGATTTAAACGATTTTAATAAAGATAATCTAAATCTAAAGGAAATCAAGATAAGTTATTTTTCATTAAGATTCAGGGGTGTTAGCTTTATTGATAATAAATTATTTATTTTTGGTAATAGTGGGCAAATTGTTGTTATTTCTGATTTATCTAATTTAATTAATTCCTTACAATTAAACGATAAAAATTCTATTTTATTTAAAATCGGTTATAGTGATATTAATAATATTATTAAATTTATTGATAATAATTATTTAATTGTTACTAATGGTAAGGTATATGTAGTCGATAGTAATTTAAAAGTTTTGCAAGAAAAAAGTATTAGTATAGTTAATGGTATTAATTATAATAATAATCTGATTTTTAGCAATAGCAGTGGTGAAATTATTTATCTAAATCCTAATTTAGATATAGATAAAAAGATATCTACTAATTCTTTTTATGCTATTAAAAATTTTAGAATAGTTAATAATAAATTATTTACATTAAGTAATGGATTTATCGGTTACATAGAAAATAACGATTTTAAAAAAGTTTCTTTGCCTAAAAGTTTTATTGAAGCAAATGATATAATTTATATAGGTAGTTTTTATTTTATAGTTGGTAGTAGCGGCTCTTTATTTTATAGTTATAATTTAATTGATATTTTAGATTTTAATAGTGGTATTTATGAAAATATTAATTCAATTTTAAAAATAAATGAAAGATTTATGTTGTTATTATGTAATAGTTCAACATTATTAACTGCTGAAATTTTATAAATTTTTATTTTTAATTTTATAAATTTTTATTTTATAAATTTTTAATAGGGGGTGTTAATTTTAATGAGTGTAACTTCAGAAAATCCAATAGATGTTTTATTAAAGATGATGGTTGAGAAAAATGCAAGTGATTTACATATTAAAGCAGGATCTCCACCTATGTTAAGAATTGATGGAGAACTTCAACCTGCTATTCCACAAGTTATTCCACCTAATGGAATAAGAAAGATGATAGAAGGAATGCTTACAGAGCAACAAAAAGCTAAGTTAGTAGCAGAAAGGGAATTGGATTTTGCTTATAGTGTGCCTGGGTTAGCGAGGTTTAGATGTAATGCTTATTTCCAAAGAAACTCGTGGGCTTTAGCCGTTAGGATAATTCCTTCTAGACCATTTACTATAGACGAATTAGGATTGCCTGAGATTTTTAAGTATTTAGCACTAAGGCCTAGGGGGTTGGTTCTTGTAACTGGACCTACTGGATCTGGAAAATCTACTACTTTAGCTGCTATGGTCGATTGTATTAATTCTAACAGAAAATGTCATATAATTACTATTGAGGATCCAATAGAGTTTTTACATAAAGATAAATTGGCTATAATTTCTCAAAGAGAAATAGGAGCTGATACTTATAGTTTTGCTAACGCTTTAAAATCTGCGTTAAGACAAGACCCAGATGTTATACTAGTAGGTGAGTTAAGGGATTTTGAAACAGTTCAAACTGCTTTGACTGCTGCTGAAACTGGACACTTAGTTTTAGGTACTTTACATACTACTGGTTGTGCTAATGCAGTAGATAGAATTATAGATACTTTTCCTCCTCATCAGCAACATCAAGTAAGGGTCCAGTTATCAATGATATTAGAAGGTGTAGTTTTTCAAAATTTAATTCCTAAGGCTACAGGTAGTGGTAGGGTTTTAGCTTTAGAAATAATGACTGGAACACCTGCTATAAGGCACCTTATTAGAGAAGGAAAAACTCATATGCTTACTAACGCTATTCAGTCTGGTGCAGAAGATGGTATGATTTCTTTTGATCAGTCCCTAAGAGATTTATACTTACAGAATTTAATTTCATATGAATACGCTATGGCTGCTGCCTTTAATCCTGAAGAATTTGAAAGATTAGTTTCTGCTTCTTCTAAAAAGAAATAAAAATAAATACTAAAGGAAAATTGAAACAGTTGTAAAAAACTATCAAAAAATGTATATTAATAGAAAAACATTATTAACTATAGCTAAAAGATACACAATCTTACTAGCAAAATGATACTTAACATCAAGGTAAGTGGCAAAGGAACGTGTAAAGAGATAGTATTTAAAAAAACTCCTAAGGAAGTTGTTAATTGAGTTTTGGTATTTTTAGCCTAATACCGCCTGCAGACCATAAGGCTAAAAAATTGGCGGGATACAAATAGGTCTGCCAAAAGTGTATAAGAATATACACTTTTGTTAAGCAAGGAGAATATTATGAAGGTTATTGAATTAGAAAATATTGATGCTGCTATTGCTGAAGCTAAAGAACATTTTGCTAATTTACTAAAAAGAGAATATGAAAGGATAAGTAAAATTAAAAATGATTCTAATTTTATTGATTATTCTAAATTAGATACAATTGTGATAGGTGTTATTGGTGGAGATGGTATTGGCCCTTTTATTACTAAAGAAGCTCAAAGAATATTAGAATATCTTTTAGATCAAGAAGTAAAAAATGGTAAAGTTAAATTTAATTATATAGATGGATTAACAATAGAAAGAAGGATTCAATTTTTAAAGCCTATTCCTGATGATGTTTTAGAGCAAATATTAAAATGCCATGTCTTACTTAAAGGGCCTACTACTACCCCTAAAGCGGGAGATAATATGCCTAATATAGAGAGCGCTAATGTTGCTATTAGAAAAGTATTAGATCTATTTGCTAATGTTAGACCTGTTAAAGTCCCTAAATTAAATATTAATTGGACTTTTTTTAGGGAAAATACTGAAGATCTTTATGCACTTGGACCTTATGGAGTTGAAATAAAAGAAGAATTTGGGATAGATTTTAGATTAATTAGTTATTTTGGGACTTACAGGATAGTTAAGTTAGCTTTTGAGTATGCTAAAAAAAATGGATTTAATAGAGTTACTGCTGTTAATAAAGCTAATGTTATTAAGACTACAGATGGAATATTTTTAAAAGTTTTTTATCAAGTAGCTAAAGATTATCCTGGGATTATTGCTGATGATTGGTTTATTGATATTATGACTGCTAAGTTAATAGATGAGAAAAGGAGAAATGAGTTTCAGGTATTTGTTATGCCAAATCTGTTTGGGGATATTCTTACAGACGAAGCTGCTGAGATTCAAGGAGGAGTAGGAACTGCTGGAAGTGCTAACATTGGTACTAAATATGCTATGTTTGAAGCTATTCATGGAAGTGCTCCTAGAATGGTTGAGGAAGGCCGCCATATCTATGCTGATCCTTCTAGCGTTATTAAAGCTTCTGCTATGCTATTAGAACATATTGGATATAAAGAAAAAGCTGAAAAAATTAATATGGCTTTGGAAATCGCTGGCCAGTATGAAAGAAAATTAGTTATTACAGGCAGACCTAATGGAGCTACCACTAAAGAATTTGCTGATTATATCTTAGATTTAATTAATGATACTAAATTAGAAGAAAAATATAAAAATTATATTCAAAGTTCTTTAAAGTAGAAAATATAATATGGATTATATAAAGAAAATAAGAAATTTTTCAATAATAGCACATATAGATCACGGAAAATCTACTTTAGCTGATAGATTCTTAGAATTAACTAATTTAGTTGATAAAAATAAACTACAAGAACAATTTTTAGATAGAATGGATTTGGAAAGAGAAAAAGGGATTACTATAAAATCGCATCCAGTTAGATTAGAGTATAATGGTTATGTATTGAATTTAATAGATACTCCTGGACATGTGGATTTTAGTTATGAAGTATCTAGAGCATTAGCTAGCTGTGAAGGTGCTATATTATTAGTAGATATAACTCAAGGGGTTCAAGCTCAAACCTTGGCTAATTATTTATTAGCTGTTAATTCTAATTTGACTATAATTCCTGTGTTTAATAAAGTAGATTTACCTAATTATAACTTAGATTTTATAAAGCACCAAGTTGAAGATATATTGTTAATACCTTATGAAGATTTTATTCATGTTAGTGCTAAAACAGGCTATAATGTAGAGTTGTTATTAAATAAAATAATAAGTGATATTCCTGAACCTAAGGGGGATGTTAATCGTCCTTTAAGAGCGCTAATTTTTGATGCTGTTTATGATAGTTATAAAGGAGTTATAGTTTATATAAGAGTTTTTGATGGAATTATAAAAAAAGGTACTAAGATAAAGTTTTTATCTAATAATAAGGTTTATGAAGTTTCTGAAGTTGGAGTATTTATGCCTTTTTATAAAGAAGTAAATGAATTAAAGGCGGGTGAAGTTGGATATTTTTGTGCTAATATTAAAAGCTTAGAAGATACATTAGTAGGAGATACTGTAGGATATTATAATATTGATATAGAGCCCTTAAAAGGATTTAGACCCCCTAAGCCTATGGTTTTTTGTGGATTTTATCCGGCTGATGGAGATGATTATCTTAATTTGCAAGAAGCTATTGCTAAATTAAAATTAAATGATAGCGCTTTATATTATGAAAAGGAATCTTCATTAGCTTTGGGTTTGGGATTTAGATGCGGCTTCTTAGGGGTTTTGCATATGCAGATAGTTCAGGAAAGATTAGAAAGACATTTTAATTTAAATATAGTAGCTACTACTCCTACTGTTAGATATAAATTAATAACACAAGATGATCAGGAATTAGAAATAGATTCTCCTTCATTATGGCCTGATAATAAAAAAATTAAGAAAGTACTAGAACCTTATATAAAAGGGAAAATAATATTACCCCATGAGTTTTTAAATGAGATATTAAAGTTGGTACAGGATAAAAGGGGGCAAGTGGTTCATACAGAAAAAGCAGGCAATTTAATTATCTTAGAAATAGAAGCTCCATTAAGTGAAATAATTGTAGATTTTTACGATAAATTGAAATCCTATTCAAAAGGATATGCTAGTTTTGATTATGAATTTTTAGATTATAGGGAATCTGATTTAGTTAAAGTAGATATTTTAGTTCATAATACTAAAGTCGATGCGTTATCTTTTATAGTTCATGAAGATAAAGCTTATTATATATCTAGAAAAATTGTTCAAAAATTAAGAGAAACAATTGGGAGACAGTTATTTGAGTATAAAATTCAAGCAGCAATTGGTTCAAGAGTTATAGCTTCTGAAAGTGTTAAACCCTTAAAAAAAGATGTATTAGCTAAATGCTATGGAGGAGATGTAACAAGAAAAAGAAAACTGTTAGAAAAACAAAAAGAAGGAAAAAAACGAATGAAAACTGTCGGAAAAGTTCCTATCCCACAAGAAGCTTTCTGGCAAGTATTACAAGTTAATGATTAATTGGTATCTATTTGGTTTAAAATATAAATGATCAAAAAAATTGCTAACTTTTTTTTCTTATTTTTGAAATTGATTTTTAAATATAATTTAGATATTTTAACTTTATATATTTTAATTACTTTTATTTATTTTTACCCAGTTTTTGGACAGTATTTAAAGAATTTTTTTTCATCTACTTCGTATGTAATTGGTAGTGCTGATACTTATAATCAATTTTTACCTTTAAGGGTTTTTTTATCAGATAATTTAAAAGAGGGAACTATTCCATTATGGTTTGATTATCAAGCTTTGGGGCTCCCATTTTTGGGGATAATTCAAAGTGGAGCATTTTATCCCTTTAATTTAATTATTTTTAAATTCTTTGATCCATATATTGGGTATAATTTAAGTATATTTTTGCATTTTGTAATGGCTGAGTTTTTTGCTTTCCTTTACTCTTTTTATTTAATTTCTAAAATAGAAAATAATAAAATTATTGTAAAGATATTAGCTTTTATGTCTGGTATATTATTTGGGTTAAGTGGGTTTATTGTTTCTCATGTGGATTTTATTCCTTTACAAAATTCTATCCCTTATTTAGCTTTAAGTATCCTTTCTATTCATTTGATTATTGATAATTATGATTTTACTAAAAGTTTACTGAAAAATATATTTATTAATGGGTTTTATATAGTATTATTAGGTATAAGTTTGTTATATCAGTTTTTAGCTGGTTATCCCCAGGCATTTTTATATACTTTTATTGCTGTTATTATTTATATTATTATTTCTAAAAATATTCGGATTTTTTTTATGTTTTTTATAAGTTTTATTTTATTTTTAATAGGTAGTTATGTTGTTTTATCTGAGGGGATTAAGTTAGCTTCTGTTTCAGTAAGAGATATTTTATCTAGTAGTATATATAATCAAGGGTCTTATCCTCCTTATGCTTTAATTATGCAAGTTATTCCGTATATTTTTGGGGGATCTGTTTATAGAAGTTATTATGGTCCAGAAACAGGTACTATTTCCTTTGAGTTTCTTAATTTTATCAGTGTTATTTCATTACCACTAACTATTTTTGCTTTATTTTATATTTATAAAGAAAAATTATATAATTATAAGTTTATAGCTGTTTTAGGAATAATTGGTTTTTTACTTGCTTTAGGAAAATACAATATCTTACATTATCTTTTATATGATATCCCATTTTATTCTAAGGTTAGAGTAGTTGCTAGACATTTAATGGAGTTCAATTTATTTCAAGCTATTATTATCCCCCTATCAATTTATTTATTATTTATTAAATTTCAATTTGAAAAGTTTATTGATTTTATTAAAATTTCATTTTATACTTATTTAATAGTGATTATTTTTTTTGTGATTTCTTTAGTTAATCAAAAGATCTCTCAAAACTTAAGTAATTTAACTATACATTCTGTTGAGTTATTTTTTCCGATGTTGTTTTTATTTGTTTATATTGCTATTTTTACGATATTTTTAATTATTTATAAGTTTTTTAAAAATAGGGAATTTTTTATAGATTTTAAGATTTTTATTTTGATTTTATTTAATTTTATGTTTTTATTTGAAAGTTTATATTTATTTTATAATTTAAGTCCAAATTATAGAAGTATATGGTGGGCTAAACCGGAGAATATTAAAGCTTATAATTATTCTACTGATTTTGTTGAGAGTGAGTATAGGATGTGTTATTTATCTGGATTTCCTTTACTTGTTAGTGCTATAAATAATAAAAAGATGTTAAATTATTATGAACCTGTTATTAATAAAGATTTCTTATTTTTATTTAGTATTTGGATGAATGGGAGTTTCTTAGAACCTACTGATTATTTCTTTTTAGTTAATAATTTTATATTTACTACTTTTTCTGTTAAGTATTTAATTATCAATCAAGAATTTGATAAACTTTATAGTAATTTAACGCCAGTTACTTTATTACGGCCTTTAAATTATTTAGAATATCTCAAAAAAAGTAGTTATTATAAAGTGGATTTAACTAAACTTGATACTAAAAATGTCTCTTTTTCTTACACTTATGATAAAAATACAAAAAATTATTATTATTCAGTAGGTTTGGGTTATGATTCTGTTATAAGTTATTCTTTTAAAATAAAGCCTGAAAGTCAGGTTTTAGCTCTAGCTATTAAAGCTAAATTATCTAAGGAAAATATTAAAACAAGATATAGGAAACTTATTTTTAATCAATCTGATGGCTTAGGTATTGAATTAAAAGATCAATATGATAATTCCTTATGTTATTATTTTGTTAATGATTATTATTTTAGGAATGATGATTATGCTTATATATGTGTTCCATTGGTTTTGAAAAGTAAAAAAGAAGCAGATTTTAATGGTAATGTTAAATTAAATATTTTTTCTCTTTATAGTTATAATAGAAAGTATGATATAAAAGAAATAGAAATAATTGAATATCCTTTTGCTTTTGTACCTGACTTTAAAAATAATCTTAATAACAAGTTTATTAATGATTCCCTTAAGAATTTAGAAGTTAAACCAAACAAGCTGGATTTTCCTTTAGCTTATTATTATTTAAAGGATGTAATGGAAAAGAGAGTTTATGTTAATGACCAGGCTTTACCTTTGGTTTATACTGTTAGTAATATTAAACTAATTAATGATTTAAATGAATTAAAGTATTATTTCTATTTTTTGAGATTTAATCCATATAAGGAAGTTTTAATTACTAAAGATTTTATTTATTCTTCTGATTTTTCTAAAATCATAAATGATAAAAAGTATATATCTTATTTTAAACTTTTAGGAATATTACCTGTACAGTTTAAAAAATATATTTTTAATAATAATTTTTTAAAAGTAAATAGTTTATTTATTTATTCCATTAACAATAAAGATTTAAATAGCAATTTTAGAGAAAATAATTATTTAAAAGTAGAGAGTATAGGGAATGGGGATTTAAAGATGAATATAAAATCTGATTCGGATGTTTTTATTGTAATAAATAGTTTATATTTTCCGGGTTTTAGGATGTATTTACAGGATAAAAATGGAGATAAAATTGAGGTACCTATATTAAAGGTTAATGGCTTAGTTAAGGGAGCTATTATTCCTAAAGGAGAGTATTTTATAAATTTATTTTATCAACCGTTTAGTAAGTTTTTTATTGTATTTAATTTGTTTTATATTTTAATTTTGTTACCTTTAGGTTTAGTTATATTGTTTTTGATTAAGATTTTTCGTAAAAATTAAGGTCTTTAGCAAAGGTTTCTTTTATAAAAATAAGTGATATAAAAGCTAAGATAATAAAAAAGAACCCAATAATTAAAGTAGCGTTAATAAAACCGAGATAATCTTTTATAGTTTTAAATATCGATACTATTAAATAAACTGAGCCTCTAACAAAGTTTGGTAAAGTATTTACTACTGTTGATCTTATATTAGTTCCGAATTCCTCTGCCCCTATTGTTAAAAACAATACCCAATATCCGCTTAATATCCCTAAAACTAAATTAAATAAATAAAAAATCATTAGATTATAACTAATGTGTATATAAAGTATAATTGTTATAGAAAGTAGGATAAGAAAAATAAAGATAGGTTTTTTTCTACTTTTAAGTTTTTGGGATATTATTCCTGCTAAGATATCTCCAAGAGATACTCCGATATATCCTAACATTAGACTTATAGCAGCATTAGCATTATATCCTTTATTTATTGCTTGAGATACTTCTGGAGAAAAAGTTAATAATATACTAAAAACAAACCATATCGGGATTCCTATTAACAGTATTTTTAAATATCTAAAGAATGTGTTGAAATTTTTTATTAGTAATATTATATTTCCTTTTGGGATATTTTCTTCTTCTTTTTGTTCTTTTTTGAATATTTCACTTTCTAATGTGTTATATCTTAAAAGTAATAGTAGTAATCCTAGGATACCACCTATAAGATACATTATTCTCCAGTGTATGAAAAATGATAATAATGAAGCGAATAAGGCACCTAATAATCCTAAGGATGCGATAACTGCATTATAATATCCTCGTTTTTCTTTTTCTGCTAATTCAGATACTAATGTTATAGCTGATCCTAATTGGCCTGCTAATCCTATACCTGCTATGAATCTTAAAATTGTGTATTGATTAACATCTGTTATAAAAGCATTTAGGATATTAGCTAAGGAAAACATTAAAATTGAGCCGAACATTGCGAATTTTCTACCGATTTTATCGCCAATTATCCCCCATACTATTCCTCCTATTAGCATTCCTAACATTTGAAGCGCTAATATATTAAGTCCTATATTTGTAATTTGATCGGGATTTAAATTTAAATCTTTAAGACTACTAACCCTAAGGATTCCAAATAAAGTTAAATCAAAAATATCTACAAAATATCCTAATGATGCTACAAAAACTGTAAAGTTTATATTATTTTTTTGTTCTTTCATATTATTTTTATTTTTTATTTTTTTTGTTTTCCCTTTGTTAATATTCAAAAAGGATTTTTGCTATTTATATTAAATTTTTATTTTAGTTAGCAATAACAAGATTATTATGGAGATAAAAGATATTATAAAAAGGCTTGAGTTTAAGGAATGTGAATTTAAAGGAAGGCATAGTGTTTTATCTTTTATTCAAAGTGATAGTTCTTCTCTTAATCTTTATAAATTTTTTAAAGTAGATGATAATAAGAAATTAATAAAAAAACAATTTATCTCTTATGAACTAAAAGCTAATTTTTATAAAGAGATTTTTTCATTACAAAAGCTTTCTAGATATCCCTTTGTTCCTAAATTATTTTATTACGATTTAGATAAACTTTATTTTATAATGGAGTATATAGATGGAATTAATTTAAAGAATTTATTAAAAATTGTTAATTATGTATCTAATGATAAACTTAAAAAGAAATTATTAATTAATATTTATAAGGTTTTGATAAAGATTTGTATAATTTTGGATATAGAGGGTATATTTAAAGATGAATGGAATAGGCCTTTTAAACATGTTATATTTAAAATTAGAGAAAATAAAATTTGTAGTATTTATATTATAGATTTTGATAGAGCTAATTTTAATAATGGTTTGAAAAATTTACCTCAATTTTTAACGTTCGCTTTTAATAATTTAGGATTTATACAATATTTTTATTTACTTAAAAAAATTAATGATCATTATAGAAAGATATTTAGTAATTACTTGAATTTTGGAAATTATGTTCTAAAAAATAATTAAATTAAAAAGTGTATAAAAATTTTAGTTTTTGGAGAATTATATATATAGAAGGAGGGATTTAACTATGTTTTATTATTTTAAAACTATATTTTTAATAACATTATTAACAGCTATGTTTTTGTTTATAGGTAAGTTATTAGCTGGTGAAGTTGGGATGTATATAGCTTTAGGTGTAGCTATGATTATTAATTTTATTAGTTATTATTTTTCAGATAAAATTGTATTAAGTTATTATAATGCTAAAGAGGTTAATAGCGGAGAGATTTATGATATAGTTAAAGAAGTAGCTTTTAGAGCAAATATTCCCACCCCTAAGGTTTATATAATAGAAGAAGATCAGCCTAATGCTTTTGCTACTGGTAGAAATCCGCATCATTCTGCAGTTGCTATTACTACAGGCTTGATAAATTTATTAGATTATAATGAAATAAGGGGAGTTATAGCTCATGAGATTGCTCATATAAAGAATAGGGATATTCTTATTTCTACAATTGCTGCTGGTATAGCTGCGGCTATTAGCATTGTTATTGATATTTTCCAATGGACTTTCTTTTTTAGACGAGACGATGAAAATAATAATATTAATATATTTTCTTATTTATTGATATTAATTTTGGGGCCGATTATTGCTTTGATAATTCAGATGGCTGTTTCTCGTACTAGAGAGTACTTAGCAGACCAAACAGGTGCTAAAATAATAAATGACCCTATTTCCTTAGCTAAAGCTCTTGAAAAATTACATTATTACGCTTCTAATATTCCATTATATAAACAAAATTTAGCTTTTAATCATTTATTTATTGTTAATCCTCAATCTTTATTAAACTTATTTTCTACACACCCACCTATTGAAGAAAGAATAAAAAGACTTTATAAATTAGCTAATAATAGATAAATATAAATGAATAAAATAAATGAAACCGATAAGATTTTCTAACTAACTTTATTATAATAAATTTTGAGTTTCTAGTTGTTTAATGAGAGTATTTATTATTTATTAAAGAAAACACATCCATTTAACAGGATATTAATTTAATTTTTTATTTTTAGTTTTTTTAGGTTTTAGTTATTGTTGTTGAATTAATTCTAGTGCTTTAGTAGCCATATTTTTGATAGATTCTACTACACTGGTGTTAGCTTCATACATTCTGGAAGCTTGAATCATTTTAGCCATTTCTTCTACTACATTAACATTAGGTAGAGTTACATATCCGTCTTTATCTGCATTGGGGTTAGTAGGATCATATACTTTTCTGAATCCATTGTTAGCTTCTTTTATACCGACTACTTCAACTCCTGCTACTTGTTTTTCGTATTCTTCTTCGAAACTGACTGTAAGTATATCATCATTTTCATTTAAATCTTTAGCAGCTAATACTACGTCTTTTCTTTTGTATGGTTCTCCAGATATTGTCATTGTGGTATTAGCGTTAGCGATATTTTCTGCAACTACGTCCATCATTTGTCTACTTGCACTCATACCAGTTGCAGCTATTTTCAATGCATCAAACATACTTAACCCCTCCTTTTTAATTAAAATTAATTAAAAATTAGATATTTGTTTGGAATAAAGTTTTAGCTCCTTCTATTAGTTTTTGTGCTATCCCTCTTGTCATTTTTAGTAATAATCCAGCTTCTTGCCAAGCAAATACTACTTGATTAATGTCTTTAACTTCTCCACTTGCTACTTTTCTACTCATTTCCCCTGCTTCTAATAGTTTATTATTAACTCCTCCGATAACGTTATTAAATAATTGTCCAAAAGTGGTCATTCCTGTAGTTTCTTTAGATTCTTCAGTTTTAAAAGGATTAGCTATTTTTTCTGGCTTTATTATATTAAAGTTGTTTAAATTATCATTTATGTTCATAAAATCACCCCTTTTATTTTATTATTTATTTACATTCTTTCGAATATTTCGGTTAAACTTTTTAAGGGAGATGAAGCTCCTTTTAATAGTAATTGATATTTTATTTGATTTTCTAAGATTTTATTCATTTCTTCATTTATATCGGGTCTTTTGCTTATTGATTCTGCTTGTGGAGTATAACTTGCTAGCTCTACGTCATTTGTTATGTGTCCTTCTTCGTCTGCTTGTAATTTAACATTAAATGGATCATTTTTATTATCTATTTCTTTTCTTATTTCTGCAAACACTTGTTCAAAGTTTAAATCTTTAGCAACATAATTAGGGTTAGCTACATTTGCTATGTTACTTGCTATAACTTGTTGTCTTTGCCAGGCTGCATCTAATGCTTTCCTCATATACTCATAATGATCTCCAAATAACTCATTCATAAAACTCATTATTTTTCACCTCCGTAAATCTACTACCATATAAACCTTCTTTTACCACATCCATTTTAAATTTAATTCAAAAATGTTAAAAAAATATTAATAAAAAGTTAATTAATTGTAAAAATAAGAAGCCTATTTTATTATGAAAATTACTTTTGATTTTTAAAGGAATTATAAAAATGATAATTTACATATATATCTTCTAATAGTTTAATAATTTTGTTTTCTTTGATATTGTTATTATTATAATATTCTTTTAGTTTTTTTTCTATTAAAGTTAGTATATTTTTGGGGATTGATTTATAGAGTATATCTGAGAATATATTTATTCCTAAGACTTTTAGGATGTTTTTATTTTTGTATTTATTAAAAAATAAGGATAAGTTTATTATTGATTCTATTTTATTTTTAGTTCTTTGGTTAAAGTTTAGTGGGTGTAGATGGTAGCATACTGATAATGGATTAAATATTAGATTTATTCCTAGCTTATTAAATCTATAACCTAATTCTAAATCTTCAAAACCATAGGTTTTAAAGGCTTCATCGAATAACCCCGCTTTTATAAAGTTTTCTTTATATGATGAAAGATTCCCTGTTAGGAATTTATACCACTTTAATTTTCTTGATTTTAATTTACTTCTACTTTTTGGATAGTTATAGTGGATATTGTTAATGAAATCTAAGTAATTATTAAAATTATTAAGTATAGATAAGTTATTTATTCTTAATTCTAAGCCGATTGTTGCTATATTTTTATTTTTAAATGATTTATAAATTTTTATATGTTCTTTTATTAAATTTTTATGAGCTAACATATCAGCGTCTAAGAATAAGGTTATATCATTTTTAGCGTTTAGAATCCCTATATTTCTTGCTGATGCTCTACTTTTGCCATCTCCTTTTATTATCTTTAATTCATACCCTATTTTATTTAAAATATTACTTCCTTTTAATATCTCTTCTAATTTTAAGGAATTATCTATAATAAGCACTTCAAAATTTTTATATTCCTGATAGTTTAAAGCTAATAAATTATTTAAAAATATTTCATTATAATCTTTAAACGGAATTATTAAACTTACATTTAACATTATTTTTATTGTTTATTCTTTTTTATTATTTATTTAATTTTCTAATTTTTCCTTTGTTTTAATATTTATTAAAAAAGAGGAATTTTTTTTTGAATAGTATAAAAAAAATTAGGATATATTTTTTGGAGGTTATAAATGGGTAATCTCAATTCAGATGATATTAATAAAAATAATATACATAAGACTGATATTGATAAAACTGATGTGGATAAAACTTATATAGAATTAACTCAAGTAAATTCTGATTATAATAATTCATATGATAATTTATTATCTGAACAAAAATTAATTGATAATACCTTAATAAAACTCACTTATTTTTTAGAACAATATAAAATTAAAATGGAAATGGATTTTAAAGGAGCAGAGGCTGATTATTATTTAATTTCAGATAAAAACAATAATCAATATTTTTTAAAGCTATACCGAAAAGGTTTTAAACCTAAATTTGAGATTCTTAAAAGAGTTCAAGAACTTTATCAAGAATTTCCTCAATACTTTATAAATATTATATCTTATGGCTATGATAAAAATACCCAAAGATATTATGAAATTCAAGAATATATAAAACATGGCAATTTATTAGAATTTTATAAAAACAAAGATATAAAAATAGAAAAACTAAAAACTATAGTAAAACATATAAGCGAAGCTTTAAATGTATTACATAAAAAGAATATAATACATAGGGATATAAAGCCACAAAATATTTTAGTAAGAAAAAATGAACCCATAGAATTAGTATTAACGGATTTTGGGATATCAAGTTTAAATGAGGAAGATGTATCAAAGATAATAACTACTCATTTTAAGGGAACAATAGATAAGCACCGGAAACATTTTCAAACTATTTTGGAAAAGAAATAGATTATTGGGCATTAGGTATAGTGTTATTAGAAATTATACAAAAGAGACATCCTTTTGAAAATTTATCGCAACAAGTAATAATGAATCAGATATTTACAAATGGAGTTTTAATAAGCGATAACATAGATGAAAAAATAAGAAAATTATTAAGAAATTTATTAAACAGGGATTATAGTAAAAGATGGGGATATGAGGAAGTAAATAAATGGATAAATGATGAGGAAGTAATAGATTATGTAGATGAAGATATAGAGCAATATGAGAAAGTAAAAATAGAAGAATGGTTAAGGGAAGGATTTACAGAAAAAACTGCAAGGGAATGGATGGAAATTGTAAATGATCCCAAGGTAGCGATTACCTTTAAAGAGGAAGGATTTAGTGTAAGTGAGGCAAAAGAGTGGATAGAAGCAGGAATGAAATCAGGAAAATTGACATATAATTGGAAAAATGCGGGATTTAATCCTAAAGATGCTATATTTTTTGAAGATAATTCTTTAGTTTTAAAGAAAGTTCTTTATTTTACTAAAGATTTAAAAATACCTATAGAAGATTTAAAAACCTATTTAGAAATGAAATTAGATGTGAATAAAATAGAAGAAATGATTAATAAGAAAATATCATTAAAGGAGTATATAGTGTTTTATAATTTTGGAATAAAACAATTAGAAGAAATATTAGAATGGAAAAAACTGATAAGTAATGAAGTAATAAAGGATTTATCAGAGATGATGAATATTATATCTAAGGGTTTTAATTCTAATGCATGGATTAGTTTAGGTTTTACTTTAGAGCAAGCGGTTAAATTGTTTAAAAATGGAATTAATTTTAATGATGCTAAGAAATTAAAGAAAAAAGTAATTAAGAATGTAGTCTCAGTAGATGAGATAATAAAATTTAAAAAAAATGGATTTTCTATACAAGATACATTGGAATGGATACTATCTGGTTTTAATTCTTATGAAGCTAAACTTTTAAGACAACAGGGAATTACTCCTGTTCAAGCTAAAATGTTTAAATCTAAAGGATATAGTGCTAATGAGATAATAAAGTTAAATCAGGATAATCAGGATATGATAATTATAAAAAATGCAATTATATTTGTTATGAAAGATATAGCCAAAATAATTGCTGTTGTGATATTGATAATAGTTATTAATTTTTATTATCAATGGACAAAAGCGGGGTTTAATATAATTGAAGCATTAGAATGGAAAATAAATAATTTTAGCTTACAACGAGCAATAGAATTGAAAAAAAACGGAATTGATTTAAATGAGGCAAAGAAATGGAAATATAATGGATTTAATATAAGTGAAGCAATAGAATGGAAAAAAAATGGATTTGATTTAAATAATGCAAAGGAATGGAAAAGTAATGAATTTAATTTAAGTCAAGCACTAGAATGGAAATATATAGGCTTTGATTCAGAGCAAGCAAAAGAATGGAAAGATGCTGGGTTTAGTGTAAGTGAAGCGATAGAATTGATGGTGATTGGATTTGATGTAAAAAAAGCAAAAGAATGGAAAGATGCAGGATTTGATGTAAGTGAAGCAGTGGAATGGAGAGATAAGGGATTTGAACCAGGGGAAGCAAGGCGATGGGAAGAGAATGAGTTTAATGTCAGTGAAGCGATAAAATGGAAAAATGCAGGATTTACTTTAAGTCAAGCGATAATCTGTAAAAGAAATCGCATTAGTCCAGAAAAGGCTGCAAAATTATTCAAGTAAAATTATTCAATAAATTAATATTAGAAAATTATTTATATACAAAAGAGTAGATTAATAATAAAGGGGTGTTTTTTATAAAGAAATTACCAATTGGTATTAGTGATTTTAAGAAATTAATAGTAAGAAATTAATAGAAGGAAATTATATATATGTATTTCATATAACATTAGGCTTACGCCTTCGTTATAGATAAAACAAAGTACATATATGAATTAGTGAATAGTGGAGGATATATATTTTTAAGCAGACCAAGACGCTTTGGGAAGTCGTTATTATTATCAACAATAGAATATTTATATGAATCTAAAAGAGAATTATTTAAGGGATTATACATAGAAGATAAATGGGATTGGAATGAAAAGTACCCAGTAATAAGAATAGATTTTTCAGCGGATATAAAAACAGTAAGTGAATTATATGAAGTAATATGTGATGAATTAAGATTAAATTATGAAAGGAACGAGATAAAATTTGAAAATGAGGTAAGGCATGTAGGCTTATTACTGAAAAATTTAATAATAGAGATAGATAAGAGATATAAAAAACAGGTGGTGGTATTAATAGATGAATATGACAAGCCGATATTAGATGTAATAGAAGAAAGAAAAGAAGCAGAAGAGGTAAGAAAAACATTAAAGAGTTTCTATTCAGTGTTAAAAGGGTTAGATAGATATATAAAGTTTGTGTTAGTAACGGGGGTTTCAAAATTTGCAAAAGTATCTCTTTTTAGTGGGTTAAATCAGTTAGAAGATATTTCATTAAGTAAAGAATATGGAGATATATGCGGATATACCCAAGAAGAATTAGAATATTATTTTAAAGAGTATTTGGATAATGTGAATATAGAAGAGTTAAAGGAATGGTATAATGGGTATAATTTTTTAGCTGATAAAGTATATAATCCATTTGATGTGTTGTTATATTTAAGAAAAAAAGAGATAAGGAACTATTGGTATGAAACAGGAACGCCAAGTTTTTTAATAAAGTTAATAAAACAGAAGGAGTATAATATAGTGGAATTAGAAGGGATAAAAGCAGATGAGAGTTTATTAAATAAATTTGACGTAGAAGAGATAGAAATAGAAGCAATAATGTTTCAAAGTGGATATTTAACAATAAAGGATTATAAGGTAAGTGAAAATGGGGTATTATTTGAGTTAGGATTTCCGAATAAAGAGGTAAGAGTATCATTTAATAGAGATATATTGTATAATTTAGTAAAACAAAAATCAAGGGTAAATGTAATAGCAGAAAAAATAATAGAGATATTAAAAATAGAGAAAATAGAAGAATTAAAAGAACAAATAGAGATATTAATAAGTGCAATAAGTTATATGTATTTAAAAGAGGAATATAGTTATGTAATAGCAGTATATAGTATGTTATATACAACAGGATTAAATGTGATAATAGAAGATAATACATCTAAAGGGCGGATAGATATTACTGTAATGGTGGATGAAAAGATAGTATATATATTTCATATAACTTTCGTTATAATGGAGTTTAAGGTGTTAGATAATCAAAGAGAAAAAGGGAAGGCTTTAAAACAAATTAAAGAAAAAGAGTATCACAAAAAATATCTAAATTATGAAAAAATATACATAATAGGAATAGAGTTTGATAAAGTAAAAAAGAATGTTATTAATTTTGAATATGAAAAGATAAAATAGTTTTATTTTATAAAAAAGAGGATTTTTTTTTTTTTGAATAATATTATTAATAAGAAATTAAATAATAAAATAAAGTATAATAAATAAAAAAGGAGGTAAAAAAAATGAGAAAAAGTAAAATATTACTTATATTTGTAGGTATTATATTATCAGCTATAGTGTTGTTTTTAACAAGCTGTGGGTCATGTGATAATAAATTTACAAACCTATTAGGTAGTGGTTCAATAGGAGGAGGATCAGGGGGAGGAATAACATTAACTAACGGAGCTGTTCATATTGATACTTCAAGTGGAAATGATTGGTATAATGGAGCATTATTAGATGGAAATAATTACTATATAACTGGTTGGCAAGATGATGGAACAATGAAGTATGCAATAATAAAGATAAATCCTGATTTAACTTTAAATTATGCGAAATATTATACTGCTTCAGGAGCAACTAACATTGGATTAAGTAATTCTTTTTTTAATCCAAATGATAATACAAAGCTATATGTTGGTGGATGGTATAACAATGATGGAATAATAGGAGAAATAGATAAAAATACGGGAAATTTAAACATTCTTAAAAGATATTCTAATAGTGGTGTTATTGCCTTAATAACGGATAATACAAATTTATATGGAGTAAGTTTAAATGGATATATAATAAAGTTAAATTTAAGTAATTTAAGTATAGTAGGTTCTAAACAAATAAGTGGTTATAATTTTGCAAGTATATCTCAAAATAGTAATTATATAGCTACTTATAGTTATAATTATCCTTATGGTGTAGTAATAATAAAGAAGGATTTAAGTCAAGCAGTTAATGTGAATACCAATGGTGATCAACATCAATTTCCAATAATGGATGAAAATTATTTATATTTAATAGATAAAAATAGTAGTAATAATTTAGTGATATCGAAGATAGATATAAGTAATTTAAGTAGTTTAAGTGTAAGTGTTTCAAAGGAGTATAGTTTGAGTAGTTTAAATGGTAGGTATTCGGGGACATTTTTAAGTGATGGGAATATAGGGATAGGGATAACAACGAATGAAACGCAAAATAATTTAATATTTTTAAAAATAAATAAAAATGATTTAAGTATAATGAATCAGATAAAATTGAGTGCAAAAGGTGGTGGGAATTCTCAAGTGGTTTTACCTACAATGTTTCCAACAACAGATGGAGGTTTCTTTGTTAGTAGGTATATTAATGTTGGAGGAGTTGGATATGGATTAAAGATGCCAAGTGATTTTAGTTTAGGTACAAATTGTGTATTTAATGTATCTAATCCGGGGATAACAGAAAATAATTATAGTTATGTTATAAATTCTAATGTTCCTACTTTGAATAGTGGAGGATTAACAGAGATAGCTATTCCAACATTAACGGGAGTAACAGTTAGTACGTTTGTAGGGTGTTTAAGTCCTGCTCCAAATGTAATGAATAACAATGTAATGAATAACAATGTAATGAATAATAATGAATTAAATAATGAAGATAGTTTAAGTGGTTTAAATAGAAATAAACCAAAAAAATAGTACAAGATAAAAGAATTAATCTTTTATAAATTATAGATAATCTTTTATAAATTATAAAAATTTAAGAATATTTTATTAATAATAAAGTGATTAATAAAAATTAGTGTTAAAAAAAATAGATTTTTTATAAGAAAATAATTTTAAAAGAAAGTATAATGTTTAAGGATTGGTTTAATAACTTTCCATTTACAGCTAACTCCTTTGTAGAATTCAACCATATCCCCACTTTGAATTTTAAAAGTACTTCCGTCTTCTAATTGCACTTCTACTTCTCCGCTAACTACATAAAACTTTTCATTTTCTGGATAATACCAATCAAATTCGGAAATTTCTTTAGTCCATGTGCTCCAATTCTTAGCAATAGATATTTCTGTTTCTGTAGGAGAATATATTCTTACCTTACCTTTTATTTCAAATTTAACATTTTGATTTTGATTTATCATAAAACCCCTCCATGAATATTAATTTTAACTAAATAACAATACCAACATTTTTAAGTACATCTAAGCATCTATTACAGACTTTATGATTTTCAATTTGTTTTAGCTCTTTAAAATAGTTCCAACATCTTTCACATTTTAGATAATTAGATTTAATAAAATCTATAAATAAAGTGTAATTTTTATCTCCAATGCTAAAAGTAATTTGTTTATCTTTTAAATTAGCAAAATTATAGGAATTAGATAATTCTATATCAGCTACTCTAAATATTTCTTTGATTAATTTAAAGTTATTTTGAAAATAATCAAGTAATGAATTATCATTAGAGTATATTTTAAGGATAGTTTCATTTAGTGTTTTAAAGTTCCCTTGATTTTTAAGAACTTCAAATATAGGTAAAGAAGATTTATATAGATTAATAATATTTTTAACATTATTAATTTCGTCTAAATTAAAATTGATGTTGTTAAAATCGGGGAAGGATTCTAAGTAGCAGCTAATAGAGTCAGTGTATTTTAAGTGTTTATAAGCTTGCTCACAAGTAAAAGATAAAATAGGAAATAGAATTATTAATAATGATTTTAAAATATGATATAAAACTAATTGAGTGGATCTTCTTTCAAAAGAATCTTTAGCATATGTATATAACACATCTTTTTTTATATCTAAATATAATGAGCTTAAATCATGTACAATAAAATCATAAATTTCATTAACATATCTATGAAACTCGAATTTCTCCATAAATCCTTCTATTTCATTCAAAAGTTCTTTAAATCTAAACAAGATATATTTTTCTAAAAGTAAAAGATTATCTATATTTAAATCAAAGGCATTTATATCAAAGTCGTATAAGTTTCCTAAAATAAATCTAATAGTATTTCTAATTTTTTTATATATTTCTACAATGGTAGCTAAGGTTTTTTTAGATATTTTTATGTCATTAGTATATTCTGTAGTAGCAAAGAATAATCTAAGGATATCAGCTCCATATTCTTCAACTATTTCCATTGGATCTATGACGTTTCCTAAGGATTTATGCATAGCCCTGCCGAATTCATCTAATACCCAACCGTGTGTTAGAACAGCTTTATAAGGAGCTCTATCTAATACTCCGACGCTAGTAATTAGAGATACTTGGAACCAACCCCTATACTGATCTGCTCCTTCTAAGTATAAATCTGATGGATGAAATTTTAAATTATTGTATAAAACACTTAAATGACTAACAGCTGATTCATACCAAACATCAAAAATATCTTCTTCTTTACTAAAATCTTCATAAGAACAATACATACACTTATATCCATTAGGTTTAAAGTAATTTGAATCATTTTTAAACCAAGAATCACTACCTTCTTTAGAAATTATTTCTGCAATATGATCAACTAAAACTTTATTTACATTAGGTTTTTTACAGTTATTACAATATAAAACGGGGATAGGTACTCCCCAAACTCTTTGTCTTGATAAACACCAATCGGGGCGGTTTTCTAACATGTTTAACATCCTTATTAATCCCCATTCGGGGTACCATTTAACTTGATTAACTTCTTTTACTAATTTATCTTTCATTTTTTGGACATCAAGGAACCACTGATAAGTGGCTCTAAAGATGACAGGGTTCTTACATCTCCAACAATGAGGATAGCTATGCTCATAATTCCCTTTATTTAGTAGCAATCTGTTTTTTTCAATTATATCTATTATTATGTTATTAGCTTGATTAACATGAATAGATTTAAGGAAATCGATTTCATCAGTGAATTTCCCTTCCGAATCTATTGGAGATAAAATGGGAAGATTATATTTTTTACCAGTTAGGTAATCTTCTAAACCGTGTCCTGGGGCAGTATGTACAATACCGCTCCCATCAGAAATATCTACATAATCTGCAGGTAATAATATAGATTCTCTATCAATAAATGGGTGTTTGGCTTTTAAGTTATTTAGCTCGTTAGAATTAAATTCAAATAATATTTTATATTCTCCTTTTCTTATGAATTCTAATTGCCAGGAATTAAATAATGCTTCTTTTGAGATTATATAGTTATTATTATTGTAGTTAATGATAACATAAGAAGAATCGGGTTTAAAAGCTAAAGCTACGTTAGCTGGTAGAGTCCAAGGAGTTGTAGTCCATATTAGTATATAGGCTTCATTTAAGTTATATTTATTAAGAAATTCTTGATTCAGTAATTTAAAGGCGACAACGATAGAAGGGGAGATTTTATTTTTATATTCTATTTCAGCTTCTGCTAAAGAAGTTTCACATTCATAACACCAATAAACTGGTTTTAAATCTCTGTAGATGTATCCATTTTGATATAATTCTCCAAAAGATTTGACTATAATGGATTCATAAGATGGATTTAAAGTTAAATAAGGATTTTCCCAATCTGCAAAGACTCCTAACCTTATAAATTGTTCTTTTTGAATTTCTGAGTAATTAACTGCTATTTCTTTTGATTTTTCTCTTATATAAATAGGAGATACTTTTTTCCGATCTATTTTAAATGTGTCTATAGCAGCTTTTTCATTAGGCAGTCCGTGAGTATCCCAGCCAGGAATAAATGGAGAATAATATCCTTTTAATGTCTTATATTTTACAATGATATCTTTTAGAATTTTATTTAGAGCATGTCCTAAATGGATTTTTCCATTAGAATATGGAGGACCATCATGTAGAATAAATACCTTATTATTGTTTTTATTTTTATTTAATGCTTTATAATATATTCTATTTTCTTTCCAAAATTCAATAATATTAGGCTCATTTAAAGGTAAATTAGCTTTCATTTCAAACTCAGTATAAGGTAAATTCACAGTTTTTGAAAGATCCATATTTTTATCCTCCCTATTATTAATTTATTTAAAATCTTAATTTGATTTTAAATTAATTTTAAATTATTATTTGTAAAAGTAATTAAAAAGCACTGATAAAATCAACGATTTAAATAATAAGAATAGATTTATTTAGTAATTTATTTAGCACATAATATTGAATATAGTTTTTATTATTTTTGTTTTCGTTCGATATTTTTTCGTTGTTGAGCTATGTTTTGGGCACTATCTCTTAAAAACTTTTTTAATTTTTTTTCAAATTCCCTATCTTTATCGTTTTTTTCCTCAGTATTATTGATTTTATTCATATTAATTTTCTTATTATCTTTTTTAGACATTTAGCTTCCCTCCTTTTATTTCTTATTGTTTTCTGCTTAAAATACTTCTTCTAAAATATTAAACATTAATACATTTTTATAACAAGAATAAATTCTTTAGGATTCATTAAATAATTTTTTAATAAAACTGACTTTAAGTATTCAGGATTTTTATATAAATTAATTTGAATTAAAACTAAATTTAAATCAAGTTTGATATTATTTATTTGATTTTTTACATCTTCTATTTTTTTATTTATCATTTTACTTTTCTCTATTTCTTTATAAATTAGAAACATCATTATCAAAAAGAAAATAAAATTTAATATAAAAAATAATTTTTTTTTCATTATAATTTATAGTTATATATCGATATTGTTGGTAATAAATTCTTCTTTTAACAAACCATATATAAGTAAGTCGATATATTCATTATTTTTGTATATATTTTTTCTTAATATTCCCTCTTTTTTGAAATTAAATTTTTCAAATAGTTTAATAGATGGGTAGTTATCTGAAGAGATTTTAGCGTATAATTTAAAAAGGTTTAGTTCATAAAAGGAGAAATTGATAATAGTAAGTAATGAGTCTGAACCAAATCCTTTTCTTCGTAGATTTTCGTATGCAATAAATATCCCTATTTCTGCGTTTCTATTTTTCCAATCGATGTTATTAAGTTCAATTAATCCAATAGGGGTTTTATGTTCTATGTTTCTTATAACAAAAACTCTGACTCTTGGGTTATATACTAAAGAATTATACCAATTTTCTAATTCATCTATATTAAGACTAAATAAAGCTGTTGGGGAAATTAAGGAAAAATCTAGGTCTTTTTTTAGCCATTCAGTTAGAGTAATTATGTCATGGCGTTCTATTGGGAGCAAAAATATTTTTTTACCTTTAAGCAAAAGTAATCACTCACTTTTATTTAGTATATTAAGCAGCATTTTTTAGTAAGCATAACTTCCTTATTGGAAGCTAAATATCCTATATAACCTGGCCTGCTTTTTTTGCGAACATTCTTATTAAAGCTTCTAAAGGATGGGCAGGAGTGGATTTGAACCACTGAAGGGCTCTCGCCCGTGGGATTTACAGTCCCATGCCTTTGACCGCTCGGCCACCTGCCCTTTTTAACACCCCTTTATTTTATCTATTCTACTTTTTTTTTATATCTCCTTTTTATTGTTTATTAAAAATAAAAAATAAAAAATAAAATTAAAATATGAAAAAAATTGTATAAAACTTTTTTATTAAGAAATTAAGAATTCTTTTTTGTAGATATGAAAAAAAGGGAAATGTATTTAAATATAGAAAATTATATTGTAATGATAGGAATATATGGTTTAGGAAATATAGGTTTATCTTTATTAGCTTATTTAAATAAAAAACATAATCAAAAAATAATCGCATTTACTAATAATCCTAAAAACCTTGGATTAACTACTATTTTTTCTATAGATAAAATAGAACATACGTTAATTAAAGATAAAGATTTTTATATAACTAATAACTTGGAAGAATTTTTGGCATTAACTAGGGATATATTTATAACATCAATTACAACATACTATGAAGAAATAGCATCTAAACTGATTAAAGCTAAAAATTTTAATCCGAAATTTCATAATATAATTTTATTTTCATCAAAATTAGGGGGAATTTTAGTTTTTAAAAAGATATTTAATGATAATAATATTTTTGATTTAAATATAATAGAAACTGATGCATTATTTGCTGCTAGAAAAATAGAGGAAAATAAAATCTGGGTAAGAGGAATAAAACGATGGAATCTAATGATAACTGCTAATAAAACGATGGAATCTAATGATAACTGCTAATGATTACTTACAATCTAATCCTGACTTAGAGATTTATAAAATTTTAAGAAATTATTTTATAAATGATATAGATTTAGAAGTAGCGGATAATTTTATTCAGCGGGGGTTAACGGATTTTGGAGCTTTAGCTCACCCTGTTATCTCTATAATCAATTTAGCTAATATAGATAATAAAAAGGATATATTATTTTATCAAGAAGGGATAACTCCAAATACCGTTATTTTAATAGAAAATTTATATAAAGAATTTAATTCTTTAGCAAATGCTTTTAATACAAATATAATAGAACCTAAAGAATTGCTCTATAGATACTATACTTGTGATAAATCGGATTTACTAACTGCTATAAAAACAGTAGCAAATTACAGATATACAAAACTTCCAACTGATATTTTTAATCGGTTTTTATATGAGGATACTTTGAATACCTTAGTTCCTGCTTATTTAATAGCTAAAACTCTAAATTTAAATCTTAATTTAACATTTTCTATAATTAATATAATAGGTAATTTATTTAAAATAGATCCAATAGAAAAGGGGAGAAACTTGAGCAAACTTGGGTTAAATTTGAAAATATTATAAGCTTTATAGAAATTATTGCTAAAAAGTTTAAACTAAAATAATTTGAAAGGAGAATATATATGGTAGTAATAGATTTAAAGAATAAGAATGCATTAATAACAGGTGCTTCTAGGGGGATTGGTGCTGCTATAGCTTATAAGTTAGCTCAAGCAGGGGCTAATGTTGTTATAAATTACAACCAAAATCAACAACCCGCCTCTGAATTAGCTAATAAAATTAAATCCGATTTCAATATAACTCCACTCCTATTCAAAGCTAATATATCTAACTTACAAGAAGTAAAACAAATGAAGGAATTCATTCATTCTAATTTAGGAAAAATTGACATATTAATAAATAATACAGGAATTAATAAAGATAAATTGCTAAGAAATCTAACAGATGAAGAATGGTTAGATGTTATTAATGTTAATTTAAATGGAGTTTTTTATGTAACTAGGGAATTTATAGGAGATATGATTGAAAAGAGATATGGAAGAATAATAAATATAAGCTCAATAGTAGCGTTATCAGGTAGTGCTGGACAAACAAATTATTGTGCCTCTAAAGCTGGAATAATTGGATTTTCTAAGGCTTTAGCAAGAGAATATGCTAAAAGAAATATTACCGTTAATGTTGTAGCTCCGGGTTATATTGAAACTGATATGACTAATAAACTCCCCGAAAAAATTAAAGAATCAATAATAAATTCCATTCCTTTAGGAAGAACGGGAAAACCTGAAGATGTAGCTAATTTAGTAGTCTTTTTAGCTTCTGATTTAGCTTCCTATATTACCGGGGAAGTTATTAACATTAGTGGCGGACTATATATGTAGAAATTTAATTAAAAATTTTTACTTAAATTGAGCTGGAGCAGTGGGGAAGGAACCTATGGTAATGTTTAGGCTTAGGTAGAAGCCTGATAAAGAATTCTCAAGCTCACATTAAGATCCATAAAACAAAAAATAATAATATCTATAGTATAAAAGCATAAATCTTAAAAGATGTATTTACAAAAACTTTGAGATACGTGATTTTTGTGGTTTTTATAATTATATCGGTGGCTGAAGAATTAACTGTTTAACAAAGTATTTTATAGATTAACTTAATTCATCAAATTCCTTATTTATATTCTATATTTATATTTATGTTTTTATTTCCTCAGATACAATTTTGTTAGGATTTTATCAGAATAATAAGGAAAATTGAAATTAAAGCTGATTATTAATTTTTGATTTTTTTTATTTAATATTTTATATAGCTTAGTTTAAAAAATATTTTAGTTTTTAAAATATTTCCTTTAGAGATCTGTAATGTTTTTTAAATTAGCTAAGCAATCTTTTAAAGTATAATTTTTTGGAAATTTTAAAATTTTATTTAATAAAATATCATTTATGTTATAGTAGTTTTTTATGTAATTTTCTAATTCATAATTAGTTATAGGTCCTATTGGTAATATTTTTATATTTGGTATAGATATTATTTGTGATATTTTAAAATGTTTAAAAAATGTTTTTACATTTGATGGGCTTGTAAATACTAAAAAGATTTGCTCTTTATTTAAAGAGTTTATATCAGTATTAATTAATTTCCCATTTATTTTTATTAATAATTTTAATAGCTTATATTCTTTTGTTTTTTTGAAAAATGGGTTAGATTTTATAGTATAAATATGTTTTTCTATGAATTTTATTTTATTTTTTTTAAGTTTATTAGTTAATATTTTATTTGAAATTTTTGAACGTAGGATAAGGAATTTAGATGGGGTTTTATTTTTTGAGTTAATATTTATTATAAGATCTGCTAAGGAGGATGTTAAATATTTTTCGGGAATAGAGATATTTAATTTAAATTGGTTAATTATTTTAGCGGTTTCTGGACCTACTGCTAAAAATTCTTTACTTCTTAAAAATTCTAGCATCTTTGGTTCTTTTTGTAATATATAATTAAAAAATAAATGAGCACCGTTTTTACTCGTAAATACTAAATGAGTTATATCTTTATCTGATTTTAATATCTTTAAAGACTCTATTAAATTTAAATGTATTGGCTTTATTGAGTTAAGTTTTAAATAGTATATACTTTTGTTATTAAAGATCTCAAAGTATTCGTTTTTAAGATTTTTATTATAAAGGCTTTTATTATAAGCAAGCGTTATAAATATTTTCATAAACTAGTATTTTTAAATTAATATTTTTAAGGATTATTTATTTTGAATATAACTAATTTAGCAATTTGTCCTGGATGATTTTCTTGTTTTCCTTGTATTAAATTTCCTCCTAATAAGAATAAGTTTTTTCTATCATAAGCATTCCCATATATAACAACGTTATCTATATTATCTTCTAAGAAATAACTACTATTATTAGGATTATTTAAATCAAATTTAATATATCCTGGATTACTTACACCTCCACTTAAATATAATATATTGCTATCTCCGTAATATTTAACATCATTAATAACTATTTTGATATACTCGTCTGTTTTAGAATCTTTAAAAATGTAATAATTAGCTTTATTATTATCTAAATCGAATATATTTAATGAAGACCAATTTTTGGGTTGAGTATTATGTATAATTGTTGAACCTATATAGACTTTATTATTTATTATTGTGGAATTAATTGGTGCACATCGGAAACTATTATAACTATTATCTCTGTTTAAAGGAGGATTTAGAATAAGGGCGTTATCTATATTTCCTGTTATGCTATTTAATTTAATAACAAAAAGCCTTTTATAGCTTCCAGAAATATTTGTAGGATTTAGAATATTTGGGAGATTTGGCATATTTCCAATAGAACCTAAATTAGGATTATAAACTGTTCCTACTATTATTAAGTTATTACCTTTGTCTAGTAAAATATCGTGAACCTCTGGGTCAAATAATAAAGGAAAAAAATTACTATTTTTTAATGATTCAGTGTTTAAATCTATAGTTTCATTTATTTTAGAATCCATTTTATTTATTTTGGCTAATGTAGGAAAAGGAATTATATTCATATTGATAATAAATAGAAAATTATCTGAAATTTCCAGACCTCCTATGAATTCACTAGACATATCAGAATAGTTATTTCTTATTGTTATTATTCCATTAGAACCAAAGTTTTTATCAAAATCAAAGGATTTTTTATCTATTTTAGCTATGAATAAATCACTTATGCTTGGTTTATTGGGTATAGGACGATTGTACTTTTCTCCTGCTATGTAGATACTATTTTCATCTTGAACTATACGAGCAGGCCCACCACTTTCAAATGGCATCTTTAAATAAGTAAAATTATTCAAATTGTTTATATCATTTTTAAAAACAATTATTTTACCATCAACTATTTCGGTTTCTATAGTATTCGTTTTAGTGTATTTAATTTTATCATAATATCCTACTGTAAATAATGAATTTAAATTGTAGTCTACTAATCCATCTGTTAGAGTAAATGATAAGCTTTCGTCTTTTTGACATTCTCCTTCTGAAAAATAAAAACTATCTATTATTTTATTTTTAGTTCTATTAATTTTTAAAATAGTAGGTTCTACGTTAATGGCGTTATCGAAATTATTAAAAATTCCAGGATTATTAAAGTTATTATATGATGTTAAGGCATAAGAAGATTTTAAAAACCATGTTTTGATTTCTATAAGGATTACTAAACAAAATATAAAATAATATATTCTTATCATTTTGAAACCCTCCTTTTATTTAGTTTTTTATGTTAAATTTGTTTAATAAAGAGTTTATTAGATTTTGGGCTTGATTATATGTTATTGATTCTGAATATACTCTTATTAGTGGTTCAGTACCTGAGGGTCTTAAAATTATCCAATTATAGTCATCTTTTTTTATCCTTATATAATCTTTTATTTCTATTTCCCCATCTAAAATATTTTTAAATAAATCCAAATTATTTTTTATTTTATTAAAAGTATTTTGTTGTTGCTCTATATTTTCAAAGTGCCAATCATATCTATAACAATAAGATTCTTTGGTAAATTTATGTAAATAATTTATTAGTTCATTGGGCTTAAGATTTTCATAAGCGAGAAATTCTAATATAAATAATGCATTAAGTAAGCTATCTCTTTCTGGAATATGATTTTTAAATCCAATGCCACCACTTTCTTCTCCTCCTATTAAAATATTTTCTTTAACAAATAAATCTGCTATATATTTAAAACCTACTGGTACTTCTATTGTTTCAATATTGAAATAGTCTCCTATTCTTTTGAGTTTAGTTGAAGTAGGTAGGGTTCTTATTAGTTTTCCATCCCAATTTTTATTTTTAATTAAATGTAGTGCTAAAATAGGTAAGATTTCATGGGGGGTAATCCATGAGTCTTTAGTTTTAGCAAAAATTCTATCTCCATCTCCATCAAATGCAAAACCTATTGAATTATCTCCTATCATGTTTATTACATTTTCTAATTCCTTTAAATTGGCTGGTATAGGTTCAGGAGATTTACCCCCAAAATATGGGTTCCTATTATTATTTAACTCTATTAAATTCTCTAAATTAAGTAAATATCTAAAAGAATTTGCTAAAACTCCATACATATAATCTACTACTATTATTATGTTATTTTTTATTACATAGTCTTTGATTTTTTCTATATCAATGAAATTTAATAATTCATTTAGATAAGTTTTATTAAAGTTTATTTTTTTTATTAAATTGTGTTTTGGTTTTAAGTTATTAAATTCATTAGGAATATCCTTTAAGTAAGATTCAATTAGCTTAGTCATTTCGGGGGTTGAGCTTCCACCATATTCTGCTTTATATTTTACCCCATTATAGTAATATGGATTGTGTGAAGCTGTTATCATTATCCCTGCACTATAGTTTTTGTATGTAGCTAATGATAAAGCTGGAGTAGAACAATTATATTCACTTAGATATACAGGTATATCAAACGCTGATAATATTTCTGCTACCTTTTTAGCATATATTTCTGACATAAATCTAAAATCATATCCTATTGCCACACCATAAGAATAATCTCTATATTTAACTTTATATGATGCATCTTTATGTTTAGTATAATCTATTTTATATATATCTAGTTCTTTTCTTTGATTGCTTTTGATAAAATTAGCTATTGCAATACTAACTTTAATTAGGTTATTAAAATTAAAATCTTGAGAAATGATAGCGCGCCATCCATCTGTCCCAAATTTTATTTCACTTTCTTTTGTATCTATAGATTTTTCATTAGTTAAATCCATAATATTACTCCACCCCCTAAGTTTATTTTATCTGGTTTATTTTATTTATAAAAAATTGATATTAAAACAATAAAACAAAATACTAAAAAGTATAGCGCTTAGAAATTTTAAACTTTAATGTATGATTTTTGTATAAACTACCACTGCTTATATAAATAAAATCCTAAGTGTTAGACGCCCTTTTCTAAGTAGCATAAACTCATTTTATTAACAATCCAAGCTTTGAAGGCTTATGTTCAATTTCTTGCATCCTTAATGCTCTTAAATCTAGCAGCTCTACAATAATATTATGTTCAGAAATTAGGTTTTTATCAATTGTAATTTATTTAGCTTATAGAAGATAAAAAATTTTTTCTTGTGATTTGTGTCCCTTACTTTTGTGTTATTAATTTACTTTTTGTGCCATTAATATTGATATCCTTTTAGTTTTGGTGTTCTTTAGTATTGGTGTCTTTTACTTTTAGTGTTTCTTGCTTATTAAATGATGGATTTAGTACTATATACTTTATATAACAAACCAAAAAGACTTGAGTTTTAAAATTTTCTTTTTTAGTACTTATAAATCTAGCAATCATTATTTTGTTATGATATTTTATTTTTTATATTGTTTTTAGTTATCTAAATTTTTTAATTTTTCAGAAGCTGTTTTTATTATTTTATTATTAACATTTTCATCGACTACATCTTTTAAAACTCCCTTAGCTAGCTCTGTAATTACATTAATATAAGTATCTTTAATTTCATTTAGTGCTTGCTTTTTAGCATATTCTATTTCTTTTAATGCTTTATTTTTAATTTCATTTGATTTATTTTGAGCTTCTTCTATTATGTAATTTTTAATATTTTCAGCTTCTTTTACAGCTTCAGATAATATTTTCTCCCTTTCTTCATTTATTTTATTTAATTTAGATTCCAGATCTAATCTTATTTGTTCTATTTCTTTTCTAATTTCTTCAGCTTTAGATAGATTTTCTTTGATAGTATTTTGTCTTGCTTGAGTTATATCTTTAAATGGCTTATAAAATAAATAGTAAGCTATTATAACAAATATAACGAAATTAATTATCTGTAAAATTAGAGTAGGAATATTTAATATTTCCATTTTTTACCTCCTAAATGAAATCGTTCAAGTTATTTTATCCCTACTGCTAGATAAGCAAGTAAATCAATTTATTTAAGCATAGCTAATACAATGAATAGTACATATAGTACTTGAGCTTCAGCTAATGCGAATGCTACAAAGAACCAAACTAACATAGCCCCGGTTGTTTGAGGATTTCTATATATCCCCTCTAATAGTGCTCTACCTAAAATACCTATTCCTAACGCTGCTCCTCCAGCAGCAAATCCTAATCCTATTGTTCCTAACGCTTTTTGACTTATATTTATATTACTTAACCAGTTAGTTATTCCTTCTCCTTCTCCAGCTCCTAAAGCCTTCAAACTAACTATGCTAATTAACAAACTAACTATAAATAATATATAAATTATTGTAAATAAGTTTTTTAATTTTTTTGTGTTATCCATTTATTTTTTCCCTCCTTTATTATTTGTTTTTATATTTATTAGTTTAGTGTTCATCAGAATGTCCGTGTAAGTATAATCCTAAATAAACTGCACTTAAGATTTCAAATATGATCGCTTGTATAAAAACAGCTAAAATACCTATTAACATTACAAATAAATTTAAAAAGAATAAAAAGATTTTTAAAAATATATTAGTTTCATTAGAGACTACCATATGTACTAATTTTTCAACCATTGTATGTTCAGAGAATATATTAGCAAACAATCTTACAGATAGTGACAATGTTCTTGCAAATATATCAAATACGTTAAGTAATAAAAATAATGGTAATAAAATTATAGCGAGCATTATGGTAAAGGTAGTTTTGTTTTTTAAGATTGTAGGAATTGGGAATATAAAATGTTCTAACCAATTTTTTAACCCCGTTTCTTTTATTGCTAATATATTATAAGCTATAACTGATATTATAGTTAATGCTAAAGTAGTGCTTAGGTCACTTGTTGGGGGTGTTATCATGCTGTATCCTGATACTTGCCATATTGGTGGTATATATCCTAATAAATTGGAGAATAAAATAAATATAAAAAATGAAACTAATAAAGGCATATATCTATTTGCTATTTTTTTACCTAAAATGGATTCGTTGATATTATTGATACCTTCAATGATGAGTTCAAAAATGTTTTGGATACTTAGCGGTTTGGGAACTAAGATTTCTGTATTTAATGGGTAAAATTGTAATTTTTTTATAGTATTATATACAGAATTTCTATATAGGATTCCGAAAATAAAGATAATAAACATTACAATGTAGGTACTAACTATGGTATTAAGGTGGATTTCGAAGTTAGGAAAAAGTAAGTATTTTAAAAACGGACTATCACTTGCTAAAAACATACTTTTTTATCCTACTTATTTATATTCCGCCTGCTTTTATTAATGATTTTTGTTTACAGGCGGTATTATTTTTATCTTTAAAGAAATAGATTTAGGTGTTTGTTGTTAGTTATTACAAGCGCATGAACCGCCGCAACCACATTCTTTTTCATTTCCACAACCGCATTCTTCTTCATAATTTTCTTCTTTATTGCATTCACATTGTCCATTAGAGCAGCCACAACCTTTATTAAAATTGGAATTAATAATAAAATATCCCATCCCTTCTCTTTCTACAAAATCTATTTCAGCGTTTTCTATAAATGGGTAGCTAAAGTCATCAACTACTACTTTTAAGCCATTAATATCTATAAAGTTATCGGAACTATCAAATTCGTTAGTAATTTCTAAACCAAAATCTAATCCACAGCATCCACTTGGAATGACAAAAACTCTTAATGCTAAATTAGGTTCATTTTCTTGTGATATTAGCTCTTTTGCTTTATTTAAAGCTCTCTCTGTTAAGTTTAACACTATTAATCACCTCTTTATTAATTTTTAATAAACTAAAGGTATTCTTTTCTCTTATTAATAATATTTTACATTTTTTCATTATTACCTTTAAAAATAGATTTTAATAAAATAGATTTTAATAATTAATTAACAAGGGATTTTTTTTTAATAAAAAAATAATAAAATTAAAAAATAATTTAATAAAAAATTTAAAAATAGCATAAAGATATTATAAGCTATGAAGCAAGTGGGGATATATTGTAGAACTCTAAATGAGAATTTTTTTATACAAGATGATAAAGTTTTTGTAAAAAAAGAGTTAGCTGGGGATGTTTTACAAGCTTATTGGATTACTAAAAATATTATTCAAAATATGAAAGATAATAATTTAGAAAATTTAAAAATTTTGCCTTATGATCCTAATTTAGCTTTAAATCATTTTTTTGGATTTTATATTCATTTATTTTATAATTTTAAAGAATATGGATATTTATATAGGGGTAAATCTATTGGGATTACAGCTAATTATACAAACTTCTTTTTTTCTAAATTTATTACTTCTAATTCTTTACTGAATATCTTTTTAGCTAAATTATTTTTAAAATTTAATCAAAATTTTATTGCTTTTTTTAGCAATTTTATTAATAGATATTATTTTAAAAAGGAGTTTTCTAAATTTATAGATGGATTTTTATTAGCTCTTAAAAATGACTATATTAAATATTTTGTCTTTAATTCTAATAGAGAAAAAGATTTCTTTATTAATTTATTTAAGCTTGATAAAAGGGTTTATGAGATATTAAATAAATTAGATAAATATGTTATTTATAATTGTTTAGATTTTGAAGAAATAAACAATATTTTATTAAGAAATAGTTTTTTAAATTATAGATTGTTATCTGATATTGCAGGAATTTCAAAATTAAAATTGCTTTTTGTTGGCAGATTTGATAGAATTAAAAATATATTAAATTTAATAAAAGTTTATAAAAAAGAAAGACTTTATAGAGATTTTATTTTAGTAATTTTAGGGTACCCTGTAGATTATGATTTAAATTATTATAAAATTTTAAAGGATTTAACTAAGGATAATAAAAATATTTTTTTAATTAATATAAATGATTTTGCTAATTTTTACTATGAAAAGAGATATTTAACCTTGAAGTTAATGGGGTTAAGTGATATTGTTATTTTGCCTAGTTTAGAAGAAACTTTTTCTTTAACTGCTTTAGAAGCTCTTTATTTTAATAAAAAGTTAATTATAACTCAAAATAGCCCATACTATGAATTATATCCCGATTTAATAAATATTTTTGTATTTCCTATTGATCCTTTTAATCTTAAATTAAGAGAAATCTTAGAAAAAATTAACTTAAATTTTTCATTACAAAATTTAAAAGATAAAATAGCTTCTATTTTTAATTGTAAAGAAATAGCTAAACACTATTTAGAAATATTTCAAAAATATTCTTAGATTTTCTAAAATTTTCTTAGGTTTTTATAATAAATTATTTTTTATTTTATATAGCTTTGTAAATTTTTTGTTAATTTTTTTATGATTTTTTAGGATTTTTTTTTTTTGATAAATATATAAATGGGAAAGTATTTTAATTTTTATTTTTTAGGGGGGATAAAAGTGTATAAAAATAGCAATTTTTTCCATAAAAACAAAGGAACAGTTTTGTTATTGGCTCTTTTTGTTTTATTCTTTACTTCTGCTATTATTGGGATTATTTATTCTTATAACAGTAGAATATTTAAATTAGCAATGGAAGAAAAAAGAATTACTCTAATTTTTATAACTCATTTAGAGAAGTTAATACTAATTTGTATATGGTTAAATTAATGAATTATGGTTTCCTTTTTGAAAATTGGAAATGGGGATTACATTATAAACCCTATTTACCTGATGGAACTAAGCGATTTTCTGATCCGCCGGGATTAACTATAGAAGATGTAAAAAAGATACTTTTTCTAGATACAGAAAATACAATTGAGGATAATGTAAAAAATAATCTCCAAAGTAGGTTTAGTATATATGGTGTGGATTTTACTGATAGAGTTAGAACCTTTACTTATGAATCTGGAAATCTGGTAGTGTATTATTATTCTAAACTTAAAATAAAAATAAAAAATAAGATTAAGGATACGGTTGTATTCAATGAATTGGAATATCCAATTAGATTAAAAATAAAATATCGAATAACTGGTAGTGGTGATTATGGTGATCAGCCTCCATTTAATGTAAAAATATCCGTGGAAGAAATATAGGGTGGTGGGGTTATGAATAAAAACATAAAAAAAATAAAAAATAATAAAATAAATCTTAAAAAAAATGACAAATTAAGGAATAAATTAAATAATATTGGGTTTAGCTTGTTAGAGGTAGTAGCATTTATTGCTATAGTTACTTTATGTATCCTTGCATTAGCTTCTGTTTATTATAGCATAATTAAAATGCATAATAAAGTAATGTATAACGACTTAATTGCTAAAAAAACTCAAACATATTTTAACCTGTACATTGAAAATAAACGAGAACTATATTTAAAAGTATCTACTTTAAGTGAATTAGCATCAAAATTAAATGATTATGCAAATTATTTAATTTCTAAACTTAATAAAGATAACGATTTAGAAAATATCGTAATTACAAGTATATATGCTAATCCTATAGAAAGTAGTAGTGAAGTCCAAAATGCTTTAACTAATGTTTATCTCCAAAAGCAAAACCAAATGCTATATAAATTCTATATAAAATTAACTATAAATTATAAAATAAAAGGTAAAGATAATGAAAACAAGGTAGAAACTTTTCTCCCTGTTTTTGTTGAGAAAGAGACTACAAGCTTTTTACCTAATTATACTGAGATTACGATTGATACAATAGGCGGTAGTGGCGGTGGAAGTCTTGCCAAAGATGGAGGTCCTGACAAGGATGATGGTCCTGACAAGAAAGAGGATCAAGACAAGAAGTGTTTTGAACTATCAACACTAATTTTAGCAAAAGAATATGATAATTATAAACTAAAAAGGATGGGGGATGTAAAAATAGGAGATATAATTATAACAATAGATCCAGTAGAAAATTATAAATTAAAAGAAATAGAAATAGAGAAAATACATATGCATGATAAAAAAGAATATGAGATATTAGAGATAATAACGGAAAATTCTAAATTGAGATTAACTCCAAATCATCCTTTAGTTATCGATAAAAATAATAATATTAAAAAAGCAGAAAAATTAAATATTGGAGATAAGGTATTGGTTTATCAAGATGGGGATTATAGCTGGCAAGAAATAAAACAAATAAGAAAAGAAAAAATAATTGATAAAGTAATGACATTAGAATTAAAAAGTAATGTAAATACATTTTTAGTATCAGTAGATGGTAAATCATTTATATTAGCTCATTCAGGATATAGGAAACTAAATTTAATTGATGTTATAGCATTTTCTAGCTTGTCTTTTATTGTGGCAGTAGCATGGGCAGATTGTAAGGGAGGAGGGGGAGAACCTGTGCCGGGAGGAAAATAAAGTTTAGTTTTATTTTTTAATGATTATAAATTGTTTTTTTAATGGAGAATAGTTTGATGGTGTATAATTTTAGGGGTAATAGGGGTTTAAGTTTGGTGGAGGTAATGGTTTCCTTAGCTATTATCTCCCTAATGATAGGGATATTAGTTCAAATTTTTTTGATTTATAACAAAATAAAAAGAGAACAGGATTATTTAACAAATGACACATTAACTGCAAAGGAAATAGGTATAAAAATAGAGAAAGCTATGGCTTTATCAAGGTATGTTTATATTAGAAATAACCCAGATAGTACTATAATAGAAACTTATGATTATACTTTTACTTTAAAAAAGAATCCTCCTAAGGAATTTAAAATAGAAACAAACCCACTATATCCTTCAAAAACAAAAGTTAAAAAAATATCAAATTACATTTATTGGGTTGCTAATACTTATTATAATTATATGCCTGTATTATATGAGATTAAAATTTATGTATATAATAGAGCTTCAAAAGGTAGATATATTAAAAATGGCCAATATACAATGGTAAAAAAATTAGCTTATTACATTTCTATTGTAAAATACTACTGATATTAATTTTTGTATTTATTAGTTATTAATCTTTAAATATTCGTTATTATCCTTTTTGGTAGAGTATTAGTTTTCATTATTTAAAAGGATTATATTTTAAATTAATTTAAATATTAATTAGAAAATGTTTATTTAAAAGAGGTGTTTTTTATGAAGAGATTACCAATAGGTATTAGTGATTTTAAGAATATAATAACGGGAAATTATGTATATGTATTTCATATAACATTAGGCTTACGCCTTCGTTATAGATAAGACAAAGTATATATATGAATTAGTGAATAGTGGAGGATATATATTTTTAAGCAGACCAAGACGCTTTGGGAAATCATTATTATTATCAACAATAGAGTATTTATATGAAGGGAAAAGAGAATTATTTAAAGGATTGTATATAGAAGACAAGTGGAATTGGAGTGAAAAATATCCAGTAATAAGAATAAACTTTGCAGTAGATATAAAAACACTAAGTGAAATATATGAAGTAATAAGGAATGAAGTAAGGTTAAATTATAAGAAAATGAAAATAGAAAAAGAAAAAGAAAAAGAAGAGAATCATGTTAGGATTAATGTTACAGAATTTAATAATAGAAATAAGTGAAAGATATAATAATCAAGTGGTGGTGTTAATAGATGAATATGACAAGCCGATATTAGATGTAATAGAAGAAAGAAAAGAAGCAGAAGAGGTAAGAAAAACATTAAAGAGTTTTTATTCAGTGTTAAAAGGGCTGGATGAGTATATAAAGTTTGTGATAGTAACGGGGGTTTCAAAATTTGCAAAAGTATCTCTTTTTAGTGGATTAAATCAATTAGAAGATATCTCATTAAGCAGGGAATATGGAGATATATGCGGATATACCCAAGAAGAATTAGAATATTATTTTAAAGAGTATTTGGATAATGTAAATATAGAAGAAGTAAGAGAGTGGTATATTTCATATAACTCACACATACTGTGTTCGTTATATTTCATATAACTCACGCATACTGCGTTCGTTATAACGGATATAATTTTTTAGCTAATAAAGTATATAATCCATTTGATGTGTTGTTATATTTAAAGAAGAAGGAGATAAGGAATTATTGGTACGAAACAGGAAGAACAGAATTTTTATTTAAAATAATAAAACAAAGGAACTTTGATTTACCTTATTTACATAAGAAATATTATACAAGTGAAATATTAGAGAAGTTTGACATATTATCATATAACTTCGAGAATACATCTCTCGTTATAGAATATATAAGCATAGAAGCATTAATGTTTCAAACTGGATATTTAACAATAAAAGAGGAGTATAAGTATGAAAATGAGGAAGTATTATATTCATTAGATTATCCGAATAAAGAGGTAAGAAAATCATTTAATAGTGAGATATTATTTTATATAACAGGAGATTACCAAATAGATAAAACAACATTAATAAATATAGCATTTAAAAGAGAAGATCTACAAGAGATAAAAAAGCAAATAGAGGTGTTTATAAGTACAATAAGTTATGAGGTGTTAAAAAACGAATATGTATATGCAGCAGCAATATATGGATTAGTATATGCAACAGGGTTAAATGTGATAATAGAAGACAATACGTCAAAAGGGAGAATAGATTTAACGGTAGTGGTAGATAAAAGGCTGGTGTATATATTTCATATAACTTTCGTTATAATGGAGTTTAAGGTAATAGAGAATGAAAGAGAAAAAGGGAGTGCGTTAAAGCAGATAAAAGAAAAGGAGTATCATAAGAAGTATTTGAATTATGAGAAGATATATTTAGTGGGGATAGAGTTTGATAAGGTAAAGAAAGATGTAGTTGATTTTGAATATGAAAAGATAAAATAGTAGTAATAATTTAGTGATATCGAAGATAGATATAAGTAATTTAAATGAAATTTCAAGTTAATTGTAGGGAGTTAAATTCCCGCTTAATGAATAACAATGTAATAAATAATACTGAAGTATTTAAGATATAAAAAAATGTTTATTTTTGAAGGAAAATTATATTAAATAAAAAATTAGAATAATATGAAGGAAGAAATTTTTACAAAAGAAAATCAAATTGATATATTAGAATTAGTAGATAAAATTTTAGAATTGTATAAAAGAAATAATTTAGAAGAATTAGAAATAAAAATAAAAGATTTTGAACTAAAAATTTCTTCAAAAGAGGATATTAATATTGATTCATTAAAACTATTTAATAGTAAGTTATTAAATGAGCAGTTATTAAATCAAACAGATTTATTAAAATCTAATTTAATTTCAAACGAAAAGTTTTCAGAGGTAGAGGAGTTTAACGATTTAAAACAAGAAAATAATTTAAAAGTAGAGGATGACATAGCAAAATACTCTAAGATTATTAGGGCACCATTAAGTGGGAATTTTTATATAAACGTTGGGGGAAATGAATTAATTAGTTTAAATAAAAATATACAAAAAGGGGATGTTGTTTGTGTTATTGAAGCTATGAAAGTTATGAACGAAGTTAATTCTGAATATGAAGGAATAGTTAAAAAAATTATTCCTAAAAATGGAGATTTTGTTAAAGAAGGTGATCCTATTATTGTTTTAGAATAAATATTTTAAAATATTTAATGAAAATATTTAATGAGAAATGATTTATCTTTTAACGGATTATGGTAATAAAGATTATTTCGTAAGCGCATTAAAAATAATTATAAATAACTTCTTAGATAATTTTAATCTAAAAACAAGCTTAATAGATATAACTCATGATATCCAAAGGCATAATATCATAGAGGGAATAATTAATTTACAAGCGGTTTTAGATATTGTGCAAAATAAATCTGTCTTTTTAGTAGTTATAGATCCTCAGGTAGGAGATAGTAGAAATTTAATATATAATAAACCTATACTTGCTAAGTTTATTAATAATAAAAGTAAAAGGGAATTGTATATAGTAGCAAGGAATAATGGTATTTTGACTGCTTTTTATAACAAAAATTATAAACTTGACTATATTTATAAGATTTCTTTAAAAAAAATAGAAGATGATATTAAATCAAAAGGAATATTTTATAAAAGTATGATAAAAGAAATAGATGATACTTTTCATGGGAAATGCGTTTTTGCTCCTATTGCTGCTTTAACTCTCCTTAAAATGTATCATATTAATTATTTAGATAAATTTATTACTAAAGATTATACTTTAAAACCATTTATCCTTAAAGATTTGTTTAAAATAGATACTAATAAAGATTATGTAAAAGGGAAATTGTTATATTATGATCATTTTGGAAATGTAATAACTAATATACCTTCTAATAAAATAAGTAAATTTAAATATGCAATAATTAAAAATAAAACTACAATTAATGATGATAATAAAATTGTAATTGATAAAATATATAATTCATATAGTCAAGCTATTAAAGACGAATTATTTTTTATAAAAGGCAGCTTTGGTTATTTAGAAATATCAATAAACCAAGGAAACGCTTTTAAAACTATTAATGAATATTTTTTTTGTAATTCAAATATTAGTTCTCAACATTTTAATATAACTCAATCTTTTAATGAATTTGAAATATGGGTTTATTTTTAATGATTTTTGTTTATTTTTAATGATTATAGTTTATAGAATAGTTTATAGAAAAATAATTAAAAAAAATAAAAGGGGAGAAAATATCTCCCCTATTTTTATTTAAGTGATTACTTTAAAATTACTTTAAAAATTACTTCTTAGGAGATGGCTCTTGGGGGTTAGGTTGTGGATTAAGTTCTGGTTGTGGAGGTTGAGGCAACATACTTAATGCTTCTTTTACAGCTTCATATACATTAACAAGACCAGCACCTTGGTCGAATTGATCATAAGGTTTATTATCTGTTGGATCTGTTTTTTCAAGTTTAATAGTATGTTTCATTAGTAGTTCTTTTACTTGTGCTTCTGTTAGGTTTGGATTAGCAGATAGTATTAAAGCCATTGCACCTGCTACACCTGGGGTTGCCATGGAAGTACCACTTATTGCTATATATTTTCCATCTGCTGTTCTTGGAATTTTCCCTTGAGAAGCTAATTGATCTAATTCACTACCCGGTACATTTGCGGCCCATATTTTAACCCCTGGCATAGAAACATCAGGCTTTAATTTGCTTGTTTCATCAGGTGCATTTTTAACTGGTCCTCTTGAGGAAAATCTTGCTATATCATCATCGCTTAAGTCGGTAGTTTTTTTATCATCGTATGCTGCAACGGTTACTGCATTTGGTGCTATAGCAGGAGTTCCAACTGTGTTAGGGTATGGGCCACTGTTACCTGCTGCTATTGCAAAATATACCCCATCTTTTATAGCTTTTTCTACTGCTAATGCTAATGGATCTTGGTTCCAAGGTTTAAATGCATATCCTCCTAAACTCATATTTGCTACTACCTTTTTACCTTCTGCTTTAGCTTTTTCTACTACTTGGTTTATTCCTCTAATGATATCAGAAGTATATCCGCTACCATCGTCACCTAAGACTTTTATTCCCCAGATTTCAGATGCTGGTGATAAACCAGTAAATTTTCCATCACCTGCAGCTATACCTGCAACATGGGTTCCATGACCATGACCGTCTCTTGGTTCTGTTCTTTCACCTTTTGTAGCATCATAAAAGTATGTTAATCTATCTCCAAAGTCGTCATGCTTTCCTATGCCTGTATCTATAACAGCTACTACTACACCTTGGCCTTTTATCCCCATTTCATGGACTTTATTTGCTTGGGTTATATCTAAGGTAACATTAGTTTCAGGCAAAGATGGGGGTTTTTGTTCTCCTTCCCTTTTAAGTTCCTCTAGCTTTCTCTTTTTTAGAACTTCTTTTTCTTCTTCAGGTCTAACTAATTCTACTTTTTCATCTATGAAGGCTTTTAAATTATCTGGTAATGCTTTAAATATTTCAGGTGATGCTCCTTTTTTTACTTGTGCTAAATAAAATCCATTACCTAAGTCTTCTACTATTTTACCTACACTTAATTTAGTAAGTAGTTTTTCTATTTCTGCTTTATCTCCAGTAAATATTACTCTTTCATATTCTGGAGATCTGCTTTCTATCTTTTGATAATTACCTCTTATTGGATTTATATCCATTTTTTTTTCACCTCCTTTTATTTTATTATACTTACATTTTTTTTTACCTTTTTAATAACAATAATGTAAAAAAAATGTTAAATAAAAAATGTGAATTGATTTATATTTATAAGTAAGTTGATTATTAAAATTCAAGGGATTAGATAATTTTTATTTAATATTAAAATTAATGAAAGGATTAATAATAGTTTTAGCAGTTTTTAGCGCTTCTATTGAACCTATTATTATTAAAGTTGGATATAATAGTTTTAAAAATATTAATCCTTTTGAGATAATTGTTGTAAAAAATTTAGTAAGCTTTATTATATTTTTTATTATTACTTTTTTTAATTATTTTATTACTAAAAGTTTTAAGTTTTTAAGAATGAGGGATATTTTAGATATATCAAAAGTTTCGTTTTTATTATTATTTACTACATCTATGTCAATTATTTCTTTAAAATTTATACCTGCAATAATTATGTTGACTATTTATTCTATTACTCCGTTATTTGTTGGTTTAACTAATTCTTTAATAAAAAAATCAGAAAGTGTTAGTTTAAAATTTTTTTTGGGATTTATTTTAGCTTTTATTGGGGTTTCTTTAACAATAGGGGTATATGATTTATTATTTAATTTAAATTGGAAAATGAATTTTTTAGGAGTATTCTTTGCTTTTTTGGGCGTTCTAAGCTCTACTATTTACAGAACTACTTTGGATTACCTTACTCATAAATATACTCCATTTGTTGTTTCTAATTATATATTTTTGATTAATGGCTTAATTATATTATTATTTATATTTCCATTTGTTTTTAAAAATTTAAAATTAGGGAGTGTTTTAGTAGGTTTTTATGGTGGGATAAGTGGAAGTATAGCTAATATTGCTTTTTTATATGCTCTTAGTATTTTAGGATCGACTAATGTTTCATTACTAAATATGCTTAACCAACCAACTGTTATTTTACTTTCCGCTTTTATCCTTAAAGAAAAATTAACTGTTTATCAAATAATAGGAATATTTTTAACTATTTTGGGAATAACTATTGCTAAAAATAAAAAATAATTAAATTTAGAATCTAAAGATAAAAGATGGTCTTATATACGGATTAGGTTCTTTTGTTATATTATTTATTCCATATTTAAGATGAAAATTATCATTTAATTCTATTTTTATTGCCGGATTTACTTGGATAAAATCTTTGTGCTTTATAAAAGTAGATTCTATACTTATTGGATAATTTGTATCAAATTTATAAGTGTAATTAAAGGAAAAATATTTGCTACTTTCAGCTATATATATACTTGAATTTTTATTTATTTTGTAATACAATCTTATATCAAAGTCTGTATTTTGATCTATTTCTCTAAAAATTAATCTGAGTTTATATTTTTCACTTATTTGATATTCTATGTAATTTCTATATGTTGTTGTATGATCTTTTAGAGAGAAATTTAACTCTAATGCATAGGTCAATTTATATTTATTTTTTTGTTTCTTTTCTGTTTCTTCTGAAAAAGTTAAAGAAAATAAATTAATTGTAAAAAGAAAAAATACTATTTTAATTATTTTAAATTTAAATATAAAAAATATAGTCATAAATTTTTAAAATTTTACTATACAATAATATAAAAGCAATTTCTATAAGTAATATAAATATTAGATATTTTAAGTTTTATTCCTTTAATTAAAAATATAGATAAAAGAATAAATTAGAAAGTAAATTTAAAAAACTAAAAAAAGGTTTGATGTATATGTTTGTAGAATAATAAAATTGTGGCAAGGGTAAAAAAGATAACGGTAGGGATATTAGGATTATCAAAAAGTGGCTTGGCTGCTGCTAAACTTTATAAAAGTAAAGGTTTTGAAATAGTAGGCTTTGACGATAACACTAATCTTCAGCTTAATCCTGAGTACAATTCCATTTTTAAAGATTTATATTTGGGTAAGCAACCTAATTATGTTTTTAATGAAATAAAAAACTATAAATTAATGATAGTTAGCCCGGGAATCCCTTTTGAACATGAAGTTATAAATATCTCAAAATCTTTTAAAATACCTGTCATATCGGAAATAGAGGCAGCTTATAAATTTCTCCCTGAACCTAAAAATATAATATCTATTACAGGTACCAACGGTAAAAGCACTATCACTTTTTTAGTACAACAAATTTTAAAAAAGCATAATGTAAATAGTTTTTTGGCTGGAAATATTGGAATCCCTTTTTCTCAAGTAGTACTTGATATTACAACTAAAAATATAAATAATTCTGTAGTTGTATTAGAAGTTAGTTCCTTTCAATTGAAATTTACAGAAAATTTTAGAAGTAGAATAGCAGTTATAACTAATATAAATTCTGATCATTTAGATAGGCATCCTTCTTTTGAGGATTATGCTAACTCTAAATTAAAATTATTTGATTTTCAAGCTAAAAAAGATTTTGCTTTTATTAACCTTGATAATAAAATTATAGCTTCTAATTTAAATAGAGTAAATTCTAATGTTTTATTATTTTTAGGTAATGATGAATTAAATGAAGTTAATCTACCTAATTTACCTAAAAAAGTTTATTTAATTAAATTAAAAAATGATATTATGCAAATTTATTTTTCATCTTTTAATAATAGTAATTTGATTAAACTTGATAAATTATCTTTGGTCTTTGAATTTAATATAAGGGAATTAAAAAAATATAAAACTTTATTGACTAATGGTTTTTATAAAGAAAATATATTGATATCTACTTTGATTTCATACGTTTGGTTACAAAATTATGAGAAAATTAAATTAGATAAACATATCTTAAAGGAAGTAATAGATAATTTTGAACCTTTATCTTATAGATTAGACAATTTTACTTCAGTTGAAAATATATTATTTTTTAATGATAGTAAAGCTACTAATTTTCATGCATTGGTTAGTAGTTTAAAAACTGCTTTTGAATACATGGATAATTTAAGAATAAATTATAAAGTAATTTTATTAAGTGGGGGATATCTTAAATATTTAAAAGAAGAATATGCTATCCAAGATTTATTAAATAATATAAATGATATAAAGAAATATAGAAATAAATTTATTGGGGTTTTAGGCTTTGGAAAAGGAGCAAATTGTATTATTTCTGCGTTTGCTAAATCTAATACAGATTTTGGTTACCTTTATTCCTTTGATAGCTTAGAATATGCTTTTGAAAAAGCTATTTCATTAGCTAAAGAATATCTTAATAATATTGACAATAATTCTAATGTTGCTATTTTATTTATTCCTGGGGCTGCTAGTTTTGATCAATTTAAATCAGCAGAAGAACGTGGAAAATTCTTTGATAATTTGGTCTCTAATTTTAAAAACTCTTTTTTAGCTAAAACTAAATAAAAATATTTTAACCAACATTAGAATTTATATCCGACTATTATTGCTAAGTTATTACAGGTAAAAAACAAACTATAATTAATAATAAAAAAATAAAGCTATTGAAAAAAGTATTGATAACTAGCATATCGTGTTATAAATGGGAATATAATTATAAAACACTATAAAATTAGGTATATATATAATTTAATCACTATGTTGCTTCTTATATATGAATTAGATATTTTACATGATAATTGCTGCTATTAAATTCAAATTATACCTTACTAATAAACCGTCTAATCTTAAAGAAAAAAGAATTATTGTTAATTCCTTAAAAGATAAGGTCTTAAAAAAATTTAATGTTTCTATAGCTGAAGTGGATGATTATAATTCTCTACATTTAACTACAATCGGGATTTCTGTTGTATCTAATGAAATAGATTTTCTTTATAAAGTATCTTCTAAAATATATGATTTCTTTTTAAATTACAAAGATATATCTATTATTGATTATTATTGCGATTACTTAAGCGGGTTTTAGATATTTTATTGTGTAGGCAAAAATAAGTAAATAAAAGCTTGCTTTTGAAAAATGGAATATAGCGGTTTGAAATTGTGTTTTCTTGAGACTTGCGAATAATAACAATTTGCAGTGTTAGTGTTGAAGGATATGCTATATTTATTATTGTAATTTTTAAAGTTCTTGCTGTTTTAATCAATAATTGATGGGGTTCTTAGAATAAAGAATAGGTTTGTTAAGTAAGCAAAATAATAGCTAGATTATCAAAATAATAGCGAAAAACAAAATATAAATAATTAAAATTAATTGCAATTTTAGCATTAAATTTGTCAAGTAGTGATAGTAGTGTAGTTAAAAAGTTTATAAGATAAAGCTAAACATAACAACAAAATTTTTACAAAAAATATTTGTTTTAAAATTATTGATTTTAAACGGTAATATTCAATTAGTTATTTTTTATTAATTTTTTTGATTAATTTATTAGTTAAATTTTTTATTGGTCTTCTGATTCATTTATAGAGTTTATTTTATTGAGTTTATCTATGTCTGAAGTTTGAATCTGATTCCTTATAGCAAAAATTATTGCTAATCCAACTGTTATTTCTATTGCTGCTATTAATATATTAAATAATGCAAATACTTGGCCATCTATTACTGAATTTATATTATCTTTTAGTCTTGAAAATAATATAAAATCCAAATTGATTGCATTTAGTATTACTTCTATTGATATTAAAATAGCTACTAAATTTCTTCTATATACTATTCCTATTAACCCGGCTATTATCATTATAAAACTAATAAAAACTGTATATATTACTAAAAAATTCTGACCCTCTAAAATATTCATATTAAAATTATTCAAAATAAATTTAAAAAAACCTTTTTAAAATTTAGTATAAAAAATTTAAAAAATTTTTTTTTAAAGTGTATAAAATTTTTTAATCTGGGTATATATAAATATGGAAGGGGTTTGAGGGAAATAAATAATAAAAATAAATAATTAAAGATAATAAATTAACGGAGGTGAGAAAATATGATGTTAATGACAAGAGAAAGAAGACCACTAAGAAGAACAGGATTAATGAGTGAATTTGATAGAATTCATAATTTAGTTGATGAGTTAATGAATGAAGTATTTGGCAGCTGGGTAACCCCTTCTTTAACAACTACAACAACCCCAACCCAAACCCCCACTTGGTTACCTTATGTCAATATGTGGCAAAGTGGTAATGAATTAGTAGTAGAATTCTATTTACCTGGTGTTCCAAAAGATTCTATAGAATTAAATGTTACTGAAGATACTTTAACATTATCTGGTAAATGCCCAACTCCATGGGGTAATAATACTCCAACAATATATAGATATGAATTCCCACACGGAGAATTTTATAGACAAATGACTTTACCATTCAGCGTTAATCCAGAAAAAGTTAGCGCTAAATTTGAAAATGGTGTATTAAGAGTTACCTTAACTCCTATAAGCTCTACTTCTAAATCTCATAAAGTTCAAATATCATAAAGGTTTTTAGATAAATAAATAGAATTATAGAAATGAGGGGAGCAAGCTTGCTCCCCTTTCTTTATTATTACTAAAATTTATTGTATCATAAAAAATTTAGTTATTAAGGAGGGTTAATTATGACTACAAAATTAGAACATCCGGTTTTGGTTAGTACAGATTGGGTATTAGAAAATATTAATAACCCTAAAATTAGAATTGTTGAAGTTAATGAAGATGTATTATTATATGATACAGGGCATATTCCTAATGCAGTTAAAATAGATTGGCATACTGATTTAAATGATCCAATTAAAAGGGATTATATTAATGAAGAACAGTTTGAAAAATTGTGCAGTGAAAAAGGAATAGCTAATGATACTATAGTAGTTTTTTATGGAGATAAAAATAATTGGTGGGCTGCTTACGCTTTATGGGTATTTAATTTGTTTGGCCATGAATTAGTTAGAATAATGGATGGTGGCAGAGCTAAATGGATTAGTGAAAATAAACCTCTAACTAAAGAAATCCCACAATTCCCAAAAACTAATTATAAAGCTAAAAAAAGAAACGATTCTTTAATAAGAGCTTTTAAAGATGAAATAATAGAACATATAAAAAAAGGTGGAATCTTAATTGATGTAAGAAGTCCTAAAGAATATACTGGAGAATTAATTCATATGCCAGATTATCCTCAAGAAGGAGCTCTTAGAGGTGGACATATACCTACTGCTATTAATATACCGTGGGCTACTGCTGTTAATCAAGACGGTACTTTTAAATCTACTCAAGAATTAATTAAAATATACAAAGAAAAATTTAATATCTCAGAAGACAAAGAAATAATAACTTATTGTAGAATAGGGGAACGTTCTGCTCATACTTGGTTCGTTTTGAAATATTTATTAGGCTATCCTAAAGTGAAAAACTATGATGGCTCATGGACTGAATGGGGAAATTCTGTTAGAGTACCTATTGTTAAAGGAGAAGATCCAGGTAAATTAGAAGATTAAAAAAATATTTAAAAAATAAAAGATAAAATATATTAATAAAAAAGCTGTATAATATTTAAGTTGCCACGTTTAAAAATATTAACAAATAATAGTGCTATCACAAGTCTATAGTGAATTGCTTGCTACTAGAATTTACATTTCTAGAAATAAAGGTTTTTTGTATCCTTCTTTTTAAAAACAAAAAATTGTTTTTTTATATTTTTTAATAAGTGTTTTTTAATAAGGGAGGATATTAAAAATGTGCATTAGTAATTTTACAATAAATATTATAAGGACTTTATTTATTTTTGGTTTGATTATTTGCTATAAAATTGCTATTGTTTTTGCAAATTATGGAAATAAAATTTTGTTTACTTATAACTCTACATTAAATGGGGTTTTGAATAAGTTTGCAATAGGCCAATATAACGATTCCATATTATTTGTTAAATACGATGAAAATAAAAATATATTAACTTCAAAAATAGTAGGTAATAATTTAAAGGTTATTAATTGTATTTCTTTTACTTATCTTTATTCTATTTACACATGTTTTTTGGTTCAATCTATTATTAAAAATGTTAATAACTTTGATATGATGTTAAGTATTTTGGATTATGAAGGAGAAGTTTTAAAAAATGTGCTTATTTCTACAGATTACGTTGATACTCCCTTGAATGCTACGTTTTTAAATAATAATTTTATACTTTTCTATGCTTTGAGTAATTCTATTAATTCTCCTGCTTTTAAATTAGGAATTGCTATATTAGATCCTGATTTAAATCCTAAAAAAAATTATATTATAACATTAAATACTAATGAGGCTTTATCTAGAGTTTATGTTAGCGATTGGGGGACTTCTTCTTTAAGTTTTCTTATTTATGCTTTTTCTTATGATAAAAGAACCTACATCCCTTATTCAGGTAAAATAAAATTAGATGACTACTCTTTAGAAATTACCTTACCATCTAATAGTAATTACCCATTTTTTAAATCATATCAATACCCTATTAAATCAAATTTATTAAAAGATAATTATAATTTAAAAAGCCTTTTACCTTAAACTTAATATATATATGAATTGATATTGCTAACATATGAGTTTCATGATATCTACAGAATTAGTGTTGCTTATTTTACAAACTATAGGGATTAGACAGTTTAGAACCTAAGGCTATAAAGCTGTAAAAGTAAGCTTAGTGATTGTAAGCTATTATAAAATGTGAATAGTAAATACGCTAATTATAAGTGAATAATCTACTATCTAGTAATTCTTTATTAAAAACAAGGAGGGAAAAAATGTCTAAAACTCTTATTAAAAATCAAAAGCTACAAGAAATTATAAATAATCTTTGGGAAATAAAGGAATCTAATAAAGAACAATTATTAAAGAATAAAAAATATATTCTTAAAGTAATAGAATTATTAGATAAAGGGATTTTAAGAGTTGTAGATAATATTAATAATCAGTGGGTTGTAAATGAATACGTTAAAAAAGCTATTTTGTTATATTTTATGGTCTCAAAAACTAAGAAAATTAATTTTAAAGGAGTTACTTATTATGATAAGATTCCTTTAAAAAAAGATTTAAAAAATATTAGAGTAGTTCCAGGGGCAATTATTAGATATGGGAGTTATTTAGAATCTAATGTTATTGTTATGCCAAGTTTTATAAATATAGGTGCGTATGTGGGTTCTAATACAATGGTAGATACTTGGGTTACTGTGGGGTCATGTGCTTATGTAGGGAAAAATGTTCATTTAGCTGGAGGAGTGGGAATTGGTGGTGTTTTGGAACCTCCTTCTGCTTTACCTGTTATAATCGAAGATAACTGTTTTATTGGATCTAGATGTATAATAGTAGAAGGTGCAGTAATAAAAAAAGGAGCTGTCTTGGCTGCTAATGTCGTTATTACTTCTTCCACTAAAATAATTGATATTAACACTGGCGAAATTTATAATTCTTATATTCCAGAAGATAGTGTAGTTATACCTGGAACATATTATAAGGAAATAAATTCTAGTAAATATGGAATAAATTGCGCATTGATAATTGGAAAAAGAAAGGAATCCACTAATTTGAAAACTATGCTTAATCAATTTCTTAGATAATTATCATAAGTATAGTAGGCAAAGTACATGTTCTAACAGATTAAAAGGTAATTTCTTGGTATTTTTTTTTCTTTTTAATTTAATATGCTTACTTTCTAGATAAATAAAAACTATAAAAATGCTAACATTAAAAAAAATATTAAGATTTATAGAAAATCTTTCAAGGTATAAAAATCCATAAAAACTTTAGTTGAATTACTATTATGAAAGCATTTATTTTGACTATTTTCCCAGATTTAGTTAATAATTTTCTTAGCTTTTCTATAATAAAAAGAGCTATTACTAAAAATGTTTTAGAAATTGAGATAGTGAATATAAGAGATTTTTCTAATGATAAGCACAAAAAAGTAGATGATTATATATATGGAACTAAAAAAGGAATGCTTTTTAAATTTGAGCCTTTATATAAAGCTATAGAATATTCCAAAAACAAATGTGATAACCCTTATATTATTTTGCCTTCTCCTAAAGGGAAATTATTAAATAATTATATAATAAATGATTTATCTAAGTTAAAAGAACTTATTTTTATAGCTCCAAATTATGAAGGAGTAGATCAAAGGATTTTACGATTTATAAATGAAGAATTATCTATAGGAGATTATATTATAAGTAGTGGGGAGCTAGCTGTTTTTGTTATTCTTGAAGCTGTTTTAAGAAAATTAACTATAAATATTAATAGCTTTTTAGATGATAGTTTTTCTTTGTTTAATAATCCATTCTTAGTTGAATATCCTCAATATACTAGACCTGATAAAATACCAAATCCTTTAAATTATATTTTTACTTTAAATGTTCCTGAAGTTTTAATAAAGGGAAACCATAACCAGATTATTAAAAACAATTTAAAAAATGCAATATCTGAAACTATTTATAAAAAACCGATTTTATTTTTAAATATGTTGAAGTACTTAGAAATAAAGAAAAAAGGAAATAAAAAATATTATCTAAATAAATTTTTCAGTTTTTTTAAAACAAAAGAATTAGATGAGATTTTATATGATGCTATTTTTGATAATATAATTCCTAGTTAAAATTATTGTAAATTAAAATTAAAAGGGATTAGTTTTAAAATTAAAGAATTCTTTATAAGAGATGAAAATAAAAATATTTTTAAGGAGGAATAAAAATCATGATAGAAGAAGTAAAATTAGATGAAAAGGAGTCAAGATTAAATAATAGGAAAAAACTTAGGGAGTTATCAATAAATCCTTATGGTTACCCTTTACCTTATAAGCCTAACACTAGTGTTGATGAATTAAAGTTAAAGTTTCAGGACGAAAATAATTTTAATAAAGAAGATATTTATATTTTAGGTGGTAGGTTATTAAATATTAGGCACCATGGAAAGAGTATATTTGCAGACCTTTTAGGTGTTAATCATAAATTACAGATATATCTCAAAAAAGATGAACTTAATGAAAAGTTTGATATTTTTAAGAATTATATAGATAGCGGGGATTTAATATTAGCTAAAGGATATCTTTTTCGAACTAAAACTAATGAATTAACTTTACATATTTTGGATTTTCACTTTTTAGCTAAGTGTATTTTACCTTTGCCTGAAAAATGGCATGGACTTAAAGATACTGAAATTAGATATAGACAACGTTATCTAGATTTATTTATTAATCATGAAGTTAAACAAAATTTTATTATTAGAAGTAAGATAATAAAATTTTTACGAAATTATTTAGAAAGTAAGGGGTTTATGGAAGTAGAGACTCCTATGTTGAATATAATCCCTACTGGAGCATTAGCGAAACCTTTTAAAACTCATCATAATGCTTTAGATATAGATATGTACCTTAGAATAGCTCCTGAATTGTATTTAAAAAGATTAATAGTAGGTAATTTTGATAAAGTTTATGAATTAGGAAAAGTTTTTAGAAATGAGGGAATATCTACTAAACATAATCCTGAATTTACTATTCTAGAATTATATCAAGCTTTTGCGGATTTAAATGATATGATAACCTTAACTGAAGATTTAATATCTTCGTTAGTATATCATATCCATAATTCTTTTGCAATTGAATATCAAGGGAAAACCTTAAATTTTAATAAACCTTTTAAAAAAATTAGTTTTCCTACAGAGTTAGCTAAAAAGGGAGTGGATATAGAAAAACTCAGAAATGATAGGGATTATTTGGAAAAAATTTCTAATGAATTAAAGATCCCTAAAGAAAACAGAGTTATTAGTCACGTTATAGATAAAGCTTTTGATGAATTAGTAAAAGTTGATTTATGGGAACCTACTTTTGTTTTAGATTATCCTGTTGAAATTTCTCCTTTAGCTATATCAAAAAATGATAATCCTTTATATGCTGAAAGATTTGAATTATTTGTAGCTAATTTTGAAGTAGCTAATGCGTTTAGTGAGTTAAATGATCCAGATGAACAAGCTAAGAGATTTTTAGAACAACAAAAACTTAAAGAAAAAGGTGAATCTGAAGCTCACGAGTATGATAATGATTATATAAACGCTTTATCCTATGGATTACCACCTACTGGAGGATTAGGTTTTGGAATAGATAGATTGGTTATGATTTTAACTAATAATGTATCTATAAGAGAAGTTATACTATTTCCAGCTTTGCTTCCTAAAAAGTAATATCAAAATAAGCATGTTGTAAGATGAACTTTTTAATATTGATTATTATTAAAAATAAAACTATCCTAAAAGAAGTGATGAAGAAAGTAAAAAGGGAAGTTTTATATACACTGATAAATTCAAAAGCTATGATAGATTACTTATAGGTCTTAGTAAAATTGATCACAAAAAATGTTTTCTAATGGTAGGGGTTATATAGATAGTGATTTTGAGTTATGTAAAAGCAAGGGTATTTAAGTATTATACTTTGAAAGAGGAAAATTTTCCGTATTATTTAGAAAAAATTGATTCAGGTATAATAATAAAAATTTTTTGTGATGTAATATTTTTTTAGTTTTAGTTTTTATGGAATATATATTATTGGGATTATTTTTTATAATTTTATTTGTTTTTTCGTATTACTTTAAGTTATCTTATGTATTTTTTTCAATTATTTTAGCTGTTATTTTTGGGATTATTTATATGTTTTTTTTAAGGAATTATTTCGATTTGAATGTTTTTTACAACATAAAAAATAATTTTTCGTTTTTTTATGAAAATGTCTTTATTTTTTTATTCTTTTATTTAGGATTGGGTTATAATTTTAATAAAATTTATAAAATATTATTAAAATCTATTTCCCCTTCTTTGCTAGATTTGATTAATTTAATTGTTCCATTTTTGTTATTTTTTGCTATATTTAGGGATTTTTTTATTGCTTTTATATTTAGTTTAATAATTTATCCATCTAGTACTGCTATTATTGTTAAAAAATTAGAAAATTATAAATTATTATTTAGTAAGCAAGCTGATTTCCTATTAGGGGTTCTCTTATTTGAAGATATTGTACTTATATTAGCTCTTTCTTTTATTAGTACCAAAAAATTTGCTCTATCTTATTTCCTTATTGGAATTATTTTATTTTTTATAACCATTTTGTTTTTAAATAAAATTTTTAATAAATATAAGAAAAATATAGAGTTAATATTAGATAGTGATTTAGGAATTTTCCTAATTTTTGGAATACTGTTGTTTACTACTTGGTTGTTTTATCAAGTTTTTTATTTACCTTATTTTATTTCTTCTTTTGTTTTAGGGTTATCTCTTGGTGAGTATTTAGCTGATAAAATAAGATTAAAAATAGATGTATTTAAAGATCTAGCACTAAGTTCTTTTATGTTTTTATTCTTTTTTGATTCTATTTTAAATCAAAAAGAAATTTCTTTTTTGTTTAATGAATATTTGGTTTTAATTTTAGCTATTATTTTATTATTTTTAAAATTATTAACTACTTATATTGGTGCTAAGAATTTTGGGGTTTCTAAAAAGAATTTATTTAATGTTTCTTTTTTATCTTTGATAAGAGGCGAATTTAGTATAGTTGCTGTTTCATTTATTCCTAAGTATTTCCTTTTAGCTTTAGTTATTGTTATTTTTACTAATTTATTAGCTACTTTGTTTTTTTATTTATTCTATAATCCTAAAACTGAACTTTCAATTAATAAATAATTTTCTATTATTAAGGCATTTATGCAATATATCTCATTTCTGATTTGTATTGTTGATAGTATGTCATTACTTTTCTAACATAGTTTTGAGTTTCAGCAAATGGTGGGATTCCTCCGTATCTTTTCACGTTTCCAGGGCCTGCATTATATGCTGTTAATGCTAATTCTACTCTACCTCCAAACATATCTAACATCTGTCTTAAATACTTTGCTCCTCCCATTACGTTTTGAACAGGATCAAATGGGTTATCTACTCCTAAGGATCTAGCGGTACCTGGCATTAATTGCATTAATCCCATTGCACCTGCATGAGATCTAGCATTAGCATTAAATCCACTTTCCTGTTTTATTACTGCTTTTATTAAAGCAGGATCTAAATTGTATCTTTGTGCTGCTTGTAATATTATTCTATCTATTTGATTTTGAGGAATGAAATTCCTAAAACCTGTATTAGATGAACCTCCTATATTAGGAAATCCACCTGCATTAGGAAATCCACCCATACCAGGAAATCTACCCATATTAGGAAATCCACCTATATTAGGAACCCCACCCATATTAGGAAATCCACCTATACTAGGAAATCCACCCATACCGGGAAATCCACCCATATTAGGAAATCCACCTATAGAATTCATATTAGCTTTATTTTGGATTAACATTAATAATAGCATTAATAAAGTTAATAATAGCATAGGATTGGTTGAATTTATAGAATTTAAATTATTGAAATTATTGAAATTATTGTTAAACGGGAAGCTAAAAGGGGTATTTAGTGGAGATGAAAAATTATTCATTAAAGGAAGAGCTGAAGCTAATAACCCACCTACTACTCCTCCTAATAATCCCCCTACTAATCCAGCTGTTAATGGATTATTTAATGGATTATAATTATCAATTGGGTAGTTGTTTGTTATATTTGGAAAATTAGAAATACTTATACTACTAAAATTAAAACTAGTATTTGTAAAATTAAATGAAAAATTAGAATAATTGAAATTCATCATTTTTTTTAACCCCCTTTTTAGTTAAATTAATATTTTTACTTATTATTAAGTATAATTTTTATATTTAAAAATTTTTTCTTAAATTGTTAAAAAAGTAAAAAAATAATTAAAAATGTTAAAAAAAATATACAAAAAAGGGAAAAGTTAATTTATTGATAAAATTTAAAATATGAGGTTTTATTATTTAAAAGGGTATACTTATAATGAATTAAAAAATTTAATAAAAAATATTTTAACTAAAGATAATAGTAATTTAAATGAAAATTTCTTTGATTATAGGGTTGATCAGGTATTTAATTGGATTTATAAAAAATATGAAGAAAATATTGATAATTTTTCTAATCTATCTAAGAATTTTAGAGAATTTTTAAAAAATAGTTTTAAAATGAATTCTTTGGAAATTTATGATATAAAGTTTTCAAAATATAATGATTCTATTAAGTTTTTATTTAAAACGGAAGATAATGAATACATAGAGAGTGTATTGATGAAGCATCCTGATAGATATACTGTGTGTTTATCTACACAAGTAGGTTGTAATGTAAGGTGTGTTTTTTGTGCTTCTGGAATTAATGGTGTAAAAAGAAACCTTGAATTAAGCGAAATAATAGACCAATTTTTTTTAATTCAAAAATTTATTTATTTAAAAGAAAATAAAAGGGTTTCTAATATAGTATATATGGGGATGGGTGAGCCTTTATTTAATTATGAGAACTTAATAAAATCCTTAGAAATATTTACCCATGATAAAGCTTTTAATATAAGTAATAGGAATATAACTGTTTCAACGTCTGGAGTAGTTGATAAAATTTATAGCTTAGCTGATGAAAAATTTAAAGTAAAATTAGCTATTTCTTTACATTCTCCTTTTGAACATAAACGCCAAAAACTAATCCCTTTAGCTAAAAAATATACAATCCAACAAATTTTAAAAGCAGTTGAATATTATTTTCTTAAAACTAAAAAAAGAATAACTATTGAATATATTTTATTAAAAGGCATAACTGATACCCCTGAAGATGCTAAAGAATTAGTAAATCTCCTTAAAAATTATAATTTTAAAGTCTTTATTAATCTTATCCCTTATAATTCAATAGGAGAAGTTTATTTAGATAGTATTTTACTAGAGCAGTCTGATATGGAATCTATTAATCGATTTTATGAGTATGTAAAAAAATATTTTGAAGTTAATGTTAGATGGAGTTTAGGTAGGGATATTAATGCAGCTTGTGGACAACTTAGAAGAAATATTTTAAATACTAGGGTAAATTAGTAAGTTTTGGGTTTTAATAACGTAATATTACTGCGGTGTGCTAGTTTTTATAGCATTAAGAATTATACCTTCTTAAAGCTTAAGCCTTTAAGGTTAGCACTGTGTTATTTATTTATGACTTAGTAATTTATTTAGGACTTATCTACTAACTAGCTCTTTTACTATTATTTGATTATTTTCAACATCTAGAATTATTTTAGTATTGGGTTTGATTTTATCTTGTAGTATAAGTTTAGCTAGTTCATTTTCTATTATTTTTTGGAAAGCTCTTTTTAAAGGCCTAGCTCCGTAAATAACTGAATACCCACTTTGAATTACATATTCCTTTAAATTATTAGTTAATTCTACTTGGATGTTATTATCTTTTAATTTTTGATTTAAATTATTTATTAATATATCTAAAATTTTAAGGATTTCATTAGTTGTTAAAGGTTTAAATATAATGATTTCATCAATCCTGTTTAGGAATTCTGGTCTAAATCTATGTTCTATGTATTTTATAACTTGTTCTTTAATTTGTTCATAAGGGGTACTTTTTTGAGATAGATCTCTTATTAACTCACTAGCTAAGTTAGATGTCATGATTATAATTGTGTTTTTAAAATCTGCTGTTTTACCTTGGTTATCAGTTAATCTACCTTCGTCAAAAACTTGTAAAAATATATCAAATACTTCTGGATGAGCCTTTTCTATTTCATCAAATAATAAAACACTAAAGGGTTTTCTTCTAACTTGTTCAGTTAATTGTCCCCCTTCTTCATAACCCACATAACCTGGCGGTGCTCCAATTAATTTAGATACCTCATGTTTTTCCATATACTCAGACATATCAAATCTAATGAGCATATTAGGATCCCCAAAGAGTGCTTGTGCAAGAGTTTTAGCACTTTCAGTTTTGCCGACACCTGTAGGCCCTAAAAACAAAAATACAGCTATTGGACGATTTGGGTCCTTTAAATTAGTTCTTGCTCTTCTTATAGCATCAGCAATAGTTTTTATAGCTTCCTCTTGGTTTATTAATCTTTGATGCATAATTTCTTCTAATTTTAGTAATTTTTCTTTTTCATCTTGGGTTAATGATGATACTGGAATATTTGTTAATTCAGAAACTACTAATGCTATTACTTCTTTATCTACTATATTTTTTAATGGATATTGATTTTTGAATTTTTGGTATTGTTCATCGTATTCTTTTTGAAGTTTTTTTAGTTCTATTTGAATAGAAGCGGCTTTTTCGTATTGTTGATTTAAAACAGCCCAATTTAAATCTTCATTTAGTTTATTTATTTTTTCTTCTAGTTGTTGTAAAGATGGAGGAATTTTTGATTCTTGGGTTTTTATTTTAGCACAGGCTTGATCTATTAAATCTATTGCTTTATCTGGTAAGAATCTAAATGGGATATACTGTTTAGAAAGCTTGACAGCATATTCAATAGCATCGTCTGTTATTTTAACGTTATGAAAGTTTTCATATTTTGGTCTTAAGCCTTTAAGGATTTCTATAGTGGTTTGGATATCGGGTTCTTCAACATATATTGGTTGAAATCTACGTTCTAGTGCTGCATCCTTTTCTATGTATTTTCTGTATTCTGTTATGGTAGTAGCTCCTATGAGTTGGATTTCTCCACGCGCTAATTCAGGTTTTAGCATATTAGCTGCATCAATGGCTCCTTCCGCAGCTCCTGCTCCTATTAATGTATGGATTTCATCTATGAAAAGAATAATATCATTAGAAGATTTAACTTCATCTATTACCGCTTTTAGTCTTTCTTCAAATTCCCCACGATATTTAGCGCCTGCTAAAAGCCTAGGTAAATCAAGTTTTATAATTCTTTTATTTTTTAGATTTTCAGGAACTTCATTTTTTACTATTTTTTGGGCGATCCCTTCTACAATCGCTGTTTTCCCTACCCCAGGATCCCCTATTAAAACTGGATTATTTTTAGTTCTTCTAGATAAAGTTTCTATACATTTTTGAATTTCTTTATCTCTACCAATTACAGGATCTAATTTATCTTTTCTAGCTAAATCATTTAGATCTATTCCATATTTGTTAATTGATTGATATTTTTCTTCAGCATTTATACTATCCACTTTATGATCACCTCTTATTTGTTTTAAAATATTAAGAAATCTTTCAGTATTAATATTATGTTTTTTTAATAAAGAAGCAGTAAAACTTTTACCTTGTTCTATTATTCCTAATAAAATATGTTCAGTAGCAATGAATTCATCTTTAAGAGTTTTTTTAAAATTTTCTGCTAGTTCCATTACTTCTTTTAAATTGGGAGTTATATAGATTGTATCTGAAAGATAATTTAAGGTAGGTCTCTTTTTTAGATCTTCTATTATTTGGTTTTTAAATAATTCTTTATTTATTCCTATAGAATTTAAAATAGAATTAATTATATTATTTTCATTATCTAGGAAAGCTAATACAATATGTTCAATATCTAATTGATTATGTTTAAAATTTTCTAGGTAATTTTGGGCTTTTATAAAAGCATCTTGTACAGATTTAGTAGTTTTTCTTAAATCCATAAAATCCCTCCTTTATTTATAAATATTTCCTTAAAATAAAGTAATTTCCTTTTTTATATAAAAAGGAAAAAAATAATTAAAAGTTGAAATAAAAATATAGGATGGATATTTTATATACAAAAGATGAAATTCAGCTAAAAATAGAAGAACTAAGAGATTATATAAAAAGTGATGAAATAGATAAACTAGAAGAAGCCATTGTTGTTTTTTCTAAATATGGGGTATTACCTGAACTAAGAGATACTTTAATAAACTATATAGAAAAAAAATTTTTAAATAGCTCTAATTATGAAGCTGCATTTTTAGAATATCAAAAAGCTTTAGCTATTTTTCCTGAAGATGATGAAATATTTGAAAAATTTGTTAATACAATAGAGATTTTAGTAAATAAAAATAGTAATATTATTTCTAAAGATGAATATGGGGTAATAATAAAAAGTTATATAAAATTATTGTCATTAATTGGAAAATTTAATAAAGCTTTAACGTTGATATCTTCATTAGTTTCTCAAAATCCAAATGATACGGAGATTTTGTTGTTATCTGCAGAAGTTTATGAAACAGAAGGTCAAATAGATAAAGCGGTTTCTACTTATCTTCAAGTAATTGATAGACTTCCTAAGGATCATCAAGTTAAAATAAGGGAGCAGATAAGTATAATAGACCCTACTAATAAGGATAATGTTTTAAATTTAGTAGAATTATATATATCTAATGGTGATTATCAAGCGGCATCTAAGGCCTTAAGAGGTTACTTAAGATATAATCAAAATGATTTGGATATAATTTCAAAAATAGCGGAAGTTGATATGCTTTTAAATAATTATAGAAGTGCATTAGTAGCTTCTAAGAAAGCTTTAGACGCTGATCCTAATAACCCCAAATATAAATATGTTTATGCAGTAGTTAATTATTATAATAAAACTAATTTGAGCCAAGTGGAAAACATGTTAGATGAAATACTCCCAGAATTGGTTAATATGAAGCTTTTAAGGGAATCCCAACAAGCTTTCAAAATATTATCTGAAATTAGTGACTCTTATCATTATAAATACTTTGAATTACTTAGTTCTTTAGAGAAAGAGTTTAAAGAAAAAGAAGTACAAATATTTAAGGAAGAAGAAGAAAAGATTAAAGTTGAAGCTGCTTTAGATTCTGCTGAAATGAAAATAGAAAAAGAATTACAAACTATTGATAATAAAGATTATAAAGATAATAAAGAAATAATTAATACAGATATCAAAGATTTTCAATCAAAAACTAATGATTATATTAAAGACACCAAAAATGAATTAGAAAGTTTTAGTGAATTAAGTTTAGATAAACAAAATGAAACAGAAAACAAGGTTAAAACAGAAGAAGAATTTTTGGAAAAAAGATCAACTTTTAGTAATTTAAAAAGAAGGAGCACAGGGGTATATATAAAAAAAGATTTTAATGAACCTAATATAGGGGAAAAAAAAGTATTAATAAAAGGAGCAAAATTTTCTGAAAAAAAGGAATTAGATTTAGCAAGTAAGAAAGGATTTTTACTTAAAGAAGAACAAGGAACAAAAGAAAAGCAACCTTTTCTTGAAAAACGACCTCTTTTAAAAGATATGGCTAAAACAGAAGCTGATTCTACTAAACCTATCCTAAAATTAGAAAAAAACCTTAAAAATCAACCAAGCTTATTAGGAAAGCAAGAAATTAATAAAGAAGAAAAACAGTTAAATGAGCTTGAAAATACATTAGAAAAATTGGATAATTTATCATCTACTTCTACTGTAAATCTTCAAGATGTAAATATTCAACAAAAAATAACAGAAAAATTAATAGAAGAAAAAATAGAAGAAACAGAAATTAAAATTGAAACTACTGATAAAACTAATGCTAATATAGAAGTAGAAATATTTGAAAATGCGTTAACAGAAATTATAAAAAATTTAGATAAAAACGATTTAGTTATATTTACTATGTTAAAACTAGTAGATAATATATATGAATTAAGTAAGGATAAACTAAAACTAGCTTTATGGATTACTAGAATTTTAAATATTTCCGAACTTCTAAAATTAAACAAAATAAAACAAAAATTAATAAATGTTCTTAAAGAATTAAATTATTATAAAATAACTTCTTATATAAATTATTCTTCTAATACTAAGAATGCTTATTCATATTTATTTGAAGTTTTATTAGATAATGATTTCAATAATGTAAAAAATAATATAAAAGAGTATTTTAGATGTTTAATAAATGAAAAATTATACTTTACTTTTAATCAGTTTTATAATAAATTGATTCAAAAGTTTAGTGATAAAAAAGAAGAATTGGAAGATATAATAATAGATTTATTTAGGGAATCATCAAACGAGATAGACTTTATTGTTTATTTTATAAATGAAAATCCTCATTTAAAATCTAAACTCCCTAAGGAGATTCTAATAAATTTAATTAATAGTGATGATATAGATATTAAAGATAATGAATTAATTGATATTTTAAATTATTTAATAGAACATGGTAAAAATGATGAAGTAGTTAAATTAGCTTCTAATATAAAGGATTTTGAAAGTTTTATTTTGAATTTTATTAATTTTAATAATAATAGTAAAGAAATAGATGAGCTATATAATAATATTAAAGAAAGCATTAATAAGGTGACTTATTTTATTAATGATTTAGAAATGAGAAGATTGCTATTAATTTTATTAGCATATCTATCTTCTTATGATACTAAAAGTGATTTATTAGATTTATCGCTACTTTTTAATGAAATATTTAAGAAAGCCATCAAAGAAAAAATAGCTAGTGAATTTTTAACTGTTTTATTTATTGTTTATATGAATGTAGTTTATTTACCTTTGAATATCATTTTTTTAATAAATGAAGTTAATTTAAAAGATGGTTCATTATTATTAAAAAAAGATAATAATTTAAAAATATATTTAGTAGATACTTTATTGTTATTGAAAAAATATAAAGAAAATAAAAATAGGGATGATATTAAAACTAGGATTACTGAATTAGAAGATATATTAGCTAACCAAGAGCAAATAGATAATCAAGCACTTATTTTGGGAATCTTAAGTTATATTAATTATTATTTATATATTGATACTAAATTAGAAGAATTTAAAGAAGAAGCTATTAAAATCCTTGAAAAAATTGAGATAATATTAGATGATATAAATCAAAAATTAATATACTTCTTCTATTTGGCTTTAAGAAAGTTGATACTTGATGATGATAAAGTAGCTTTATTACTAGAAAAAGAATCTATTGGATTATCTGATTTGTTCTTTATAAATTAATTAAATTCTTACTTATTTTTTAATCTCCTAAAATATAATAAAGGATTTTTAGTAAAAAATATGTAATTTTATAATAGAAAGGGATTAAAAAAAAATTAATTTTAAATTTAATTTAAAATTGATTTAATTTTAATTACAATATAAGATAGTAAAGATAAAAAATTTAGAACTTAAGCAGTAGGTTAGTAATTATACCTAATAAGAGAACTCCACTTCTATAGGTGGGGTAGATCACGATATATTTCCGCTAGCTGGAGGCGGAATAAAAGTACCAGCGCGTCTAAAATAAAACTAAAAAAGACGCATAAAATATAACTAAAATGTTAAAAATAATTAATCTAAAAGCAAAAGTAAAGGAATTAAATAAAGAAATATTAACCGGTGTTAATTTAGAAGTTAATAAAGGGGAAATCCATTGTATAATGGGAAGAAATGGTAGTGGTAAATCCACTTTAGGGCATGTTATAATGGGTAATCCAGATTATGAAATAACTGATGGACAAATATATTTTAATAATGAATTAATTAACGAAATTTCTACAACTGATAGAGCTTTAAAAGGAATATACTTAGCTTTTCAAAGCCCTATTGAGATACCTGGAGTTACTTTAGCTAATTTCTTTAGATATACTACTAAAAAGTACTTTGATGAAAATATTCCTTATCCCAAAGTTAGGGCTAATATTATTGAGCTACTTAAAAAATTTGGGATCCCTGAAGATTCTATGAAAAGATATTTGAATGAAGGGTTTTCTGGAGGAGAACGAAAAAGAATTGAAGCTTTACAAGTATTATTATATAAACCGAAGTTAGCTATACTTGATGAAATAGATTCTGGGCTTGATATTGATGGCCTTAAAAATGTTGTAAAGTATGTTTATGAATATATTGAATCTAATCCTGATTCTTCTATTATTTTTATTACTCATTATTCAAGATTATTGCAATATTTAACTCCTAATAAGGTTCATGTTATGTTAAATGGAAAAGTAGTTTTAACGGGTGATAGCTCTTTAGCTAAGGATATAGATGATAAAGGTTATACCTGGATAGAAGAACTCGCTTTAAATAATACTTAATTTAATTAGTGGTAGTGTGTTTATTAAATATTTTGGGAATTACGCAGAAATATTTCATTTAATTAAGGGTGCTAGTGTTAAATAGCTGGGATAATATCTTAGTTAAGTTGAATAGTATGTTAGTGAGTTAAATAGCATATTTTTGAGTTTGGATAATAACTGAAAAATGTATAAAAAGAGGTGATTTAAATGGAAGAAAAAATTCAAGATTATAGTGATATAAGAGAAATTGCTTTGGAATATAAGTATGATTTTAAAGATCCTGAGATATATGTTAAAAAATTAGATAAAGGGTTAAATGAAGAAAAAGTTTATTTAATAAGCAAGATAAAGCAAGAACCTGATTGGATGACTGAATTCAGACTTAATGCATATAAAATATTTATAAGTAAACCTATGCCAACTTGGGGAAACACAGAATTACTTAATAGTATAAATTTTGATGATATTTATTATTATATAAGGCCAACTGATGAACAAAAAACTTCTTGGGAAGAAGTACCAGAGTATATAAAGAAAACTTTTGAAAGATTGGGGATTCCTGAAGCAGAGAGGAAATTTTTAGCAGGTGTAACTGCACAATATGAATCTGAAGTAGTTTATCATTCAATAAGAAAAGACCTAGAACAAAAAGGGGTTATATTTACCGATATGGATTCAGCTGTAAAACAATATCCAGAAATAGTTAAGAGATATTTTGGGACAGTTGTTCCTCCCACTGATAATAAATTTGCTGCTTTAAATAGTGCGGTTTGGTCGGGGGGATCATTTGTATATGTACCAAAAGGAGTTAAAGTAGAAATTCCTTTACAAGCTTATTTTAGAATAAATGCTAAAAATATGGGACAATTTGAAAGGACGTTAATAATAGTTGAAGAAGGTGCAGAAGTCCATTATATAGAAGGTTGTACCGCTCCTATATATAGTACTCAGTCTTTACATACTGCTGTAGTTGAAATAATAGCTTTACCTAATTCTAAAGTTAGGTATACTACTATTCAAAACTGGTCAATTGACGTTTTTAATTTAGTAACAAAGAGAGCAATAGCTTATGAGAACGCTTTAGTTGAATGGGTAGATGCTAATATTGGTAGTAAATTAACTATGAAATACCCTGCTATATATTTAGTAGGTGAGAATGCTAAAGGCAAAATTTTATCGGTAGCTTTTGCAAAGACAGGCCAACATCAAGACGCAGGTTCTAAAATTATCTTAGCTGCTCCTAATACTAGTGCTACTGTTACTTCTAAATCTATATCAGTTGGTAGTGGAAGAGCTAGCTATAGAGGCTTAGTTAAAGCTTATAAAGAAGCAGTTAATTCAAAAGTAAATGTACAATGCGATGCTTTACTTTTAGATCCAGAAAGCAGAACAGATACGTATCCAGTTATAGAAGTTGAACAAGAAGATTCTCAAATAACACATGAAGCAACTGTTAGTAAAATTAGTGAACAACAATTATATTATCTAACTTCTAAAGGATTAACTCCAGAAGAAGCTAAAACTCTAATTATTCATGGTTTTATTGAAGAGTTTATAAAGGAACTTCCTATGGAATACGCTGTTGAAATGAATAGATTAATTGCTTTAGAAATGGAAGGTAGTGTAGGTTAAAAATAATAATTAATAATTATTAAATAAGGAGTGAAACACTATGGAATTAAAAGAGTTTTATAAAAATTATCCTATACCTTTAAAAACCCAACATAACTGGAGATACTCAGATTATAATTTATTTTTCGATGAAAATTTAAATACTGTTTTAAATTTTAAAACTAATTTAACTTCAAGTTATAAAAATTTGGAAAAACTAAATAACACGGATTTTATAAATAGTTTAGTTTTAAAATACCCTGAAAAAATTACTCTATTTAATCTATTAAATTTTCAAGACGGATATAATATAGAAATAAAAGAAAGTGGAATATGGAAATTAGATTTTAATTATTCTGGTAATTTTAACGTTGTTAGAAATGTTATTAAAATTTATTCAGATTGTGAGTTAATAATAAATAATGATTTGATTAACGAAAATATAATAAAAGTTAACGAGGTTAATGAGATTTATATATACAATAAGGCAAAAGTTAAGTTATATACTAAACATAAAGCTAATAATGCTTATTATCATTCATTTTATTATGTTTATTTAACTGATAATGTAGATTTAAGACAATTATTTTTAACGTTTAATCCTAAGTATGAAAAAACTCATATAAGGACAATATTAGATGGCATAGATTCTAATTATGCTGTTTATATGTTGGCAAAAACAGATAATATAGATCATGTAGATTATAGAACTGAAAATATTCATTTAAAATCTAATTCAAAAAGCTTAAGTGTATATAGATCAATTGTTAATGGAAGAAGTAGAAGTATATATACTGGGATGTTAAGGATAGAAAAAGAGGCCACTCATTGCGTAGCTTATCAAAATAGTAGAAATTTATTATTATCTAAAAATGCTAAAGTTAATACAATTCCTGAGTTAGAGATCCTAAATCAAGAAGTTGTTTGTACTCACGGAGCAGTAGTTAGTTCCCTAGATGAAGATAGTATATATTATTTAACCTCTAAAGGATTATCTAGACAAGAAGCTATTAAATTAATAACTGATGGATTTTTATTGGATAAATTATATGATAATTTTTCAGATAACATATATTCTTTGGTTTATAAAGAAATAACTAATGAAGAAGAATATGAATATATTTAGTAAAATCAACTATATATCAAAACTAATATAACAGTTTTGGTTGTTATATTATTTTTTATTAGTTCATATAAAGCTAAATTTTCTTTGGATATTTTAATGTTTCATTAGATTTTATTTTTTATATTTTTAATAAAGTTAATTCTTTTTCAGAGTGATTTTTTTATTTAAGGTTAATTTTTTTAATGAAGTTTTTATTTTAGAGTTAAACTTCGTATTCAGAGAATTCTTAACTAATAAAGTAAAAATAACAGGATTATATTTTAAATTAATTTAAATATTAATTTAGAAAATCTTTATTTAAAAGGGGTGTTTTTATGAAGAGATTACCGATAGGAATAAGTGATTTTAAGAAATTAATAACAAACAATTACATATATGTATTTCATATAACATTAGGCTTACGCCTTCGTTATAGATAAAACAAAGTATATATATGAGTTGGTAAGTAATGGGGGATATATATTTTTAAGTAGGCCAAGACGATTTGGGAAGTCCTTATTATTATCAACAATAGAATATTTATACGAAGGAAAAAGAGAATTATTTAAAGGATTATACATAGAAGATAAATGGGATTGAAATGAAAAGTATCCAGTTATTAGGATAAATTTTGCAAAGGATATAAACAATAAAGAGAAATTGATAAAAAGAATGAAAGAAGAATTAAGAAAGAATTACATAAATTATGAAATAGAAATGAAAGAAGGAGAAGATGAGATATTTTTATTTGAGGAATTAATAATGATATTAAATAAGAGATATAATAAGCAAGTAGTGGTATTAGTAGATGAATATGACAAGCCGATATTAGATGTAATAGAGGATAGAACTCAAGCAGAAGAAGTAAGGAAAACATTAAAGGGATTCTATTCAGTATTAAAAGGGTTAGATAGATATATAAGATTTGTGTTAGTAACAGGGGTTTCAAAATTTGCAAAAGTATCCCTATAACGAGGTAGTATACCGAAGTTATATGAAAATATTTAGTGGATTAAATCAATTAAAGGATATCTCATTAGATAAGAGGTATGGGGATATATGTGGATATACTCAAAGTGAATTAGAGCATTATTTTAAGGAGTATTTAAAGGATGTAAATATAGAAGAAGTAAAAGAGTGGTATATTTCATATAACTCACACATACTGTGTTCGTTATATTTCATATAACTCACGCATACTGCGTTCGTTATAACGGATATAATTTTTTAGCTAATAAAGTGTATAATCCGTTTGATGTGTTGTTATATTTAGATAAAAAGGAGATAAGGAATTATTGGTACGAAACGGGAAGAACAGAGTTCTTATTTAAAATAATAAAACAAAGGAACTTTGATTTACCTTATTTGTATAAGAGATATTATACAGAAGAGATATTAGAGAAGTTTGACATATTATCATATAACTTCGAGAATACATCTCTCGTTATAGAATATATATGCATAGAAGCATTGATGTTTCAAACGGGGTATTTAACAATAAATGAGATAGAAAAAGTAGGATCAAGGGAAGTATATACGTTAGATTATCCAAATAGAGAAGTAAGAGAAGCATTTAACAATGAATTATTGTTTTATATAACGAGAGATTATAAACAATATATAACAAAACCCTTAGAATTAGCATTAATAAAAGAAAATCTGGAAGAAATAAGAAAACAAATAGAAGTGTTTATAAATTCAATAAGTTATGAAGTGCTGAAAAATGAGTATGTTTATTCTGCAGCAATATATGGAATAGTATATTCAACAGGATATAATGTAGTAATAGAAGATAATACGTCTAAAGGCCGGATAGATTTAACAATAATAGTGAATAACAAATTAGTATATATATTTCATATAACTTTCGTTATAATGGAGTTTAAGATGCTGGAGAAAGAAGAGGGAAAAGGGAAAGCATTAAAACAGATAAAAGAAAAAGAATACTACAACGAGGAAAGTATTTCCGAAGTTGTATGTAAATATAAAAAATATTTAAATTATCAAAAGATATATCTAATAGGTATAGAGTTTGATAAAAACAATAAAAATTTGATTAATTTCCAATATGAATTATTATATTAAAAAGAGGAAAAGTATAAGATAATTTTGGAACTATCTTAAAAAGAACATATATGGAGATAGTGATTTTTTTGCTTTTAATAATATCGCTGGCGCGAATGATTATGATTATGGATTTTCCGTGTATATGTAGATAGCAAGGGTAAAGTTTTTGTCACTTGATTTAGTATTGGTAATAATTAGCTTCTTCTTTTAGAGTTAAGTTTTTAGATTTAAAAATAAATTTTTTATATTTATAGATAATTTTTTCATTTTAAATGTCAAACTTTTGATATAAGATACTTTATACTTTATTCTTTTTTTTATTTATTTTTTGTTTTTTAGAGGTAAAAGGGATGTTTTTATAAAAATAAATTAATAGAAAAAATAAATTAGTATAAAATTTTTGGTTAATATGAAAGCAAAAGTTATAGAAAATTATAATGAAGTAAAAATATCAGCATTAACTCCTCTTTTTAAGCAATATTTAACTATAAAGAATAAGTATAAAGATTATATATTACTTTTTAGGGTTGGGGATTTTTATGAAACTTATTTTGAAGATGCTAAAATATTTTCTAATATAAATAATGTTGTATTAACTAAGAAGACTTTACCTGATGGATATTCTATTCCGTTATCTGGTGTTCCTTTTCACTCTGTTGATAATTATATAAAAAATCTAGTAAAAGCTGGTTATAAGGTTGCTATAGCTGAGCAATTAGAAGATCCAAAGGATGCTAAAGGACAAGTAGTAAAAAGAGATGTTATTCAGGTTATAACTCCTGGGACTATTATACAAAACGAATACTTAGATCATAGTACTTATAATTTTTTGATGGTAATAGATTATATAGGGGATGCTTTTATATTTTTGCTTTCTGATATAAGTGCTTTAAAAGTTTTTGTATCTAAAACTTATTTTAAAGAACTTATTAACTTAATTGATACTACAAAACCCTCTGAAATTATACTTTCTAATAGAATAGATAATAAATATCTTGAAAAATTAAATGAAATATTTAAAGTAAATAATATTTCTTTTAATACATTAAATGTAAATGAGATAGTAGGTATTGAAGTAGATAAGTATTTATTTGATGAAATATCTTTATATACTTTGGAAAAAAATGATTCTACTTTAGCTTTTAAACTATTAATAAAGTTTTTAAATAATTCAATGATAAATAATTATAGATTTAAGGTATATGATTACATAGAAGGCGATACATTTTTAATAGATGAGAGTACTTTAAGGAATTTGGATTTAATTAATGCTAATCCTTGTTTGTTAAGTGTTATAGATAAAACTCTGACTCCTTTTGGTTCAAGGACTTTAAAACTTTTTATTTTAAAACCATTAAAAAATATAGAAAAAATAAAAGAAAGATTAGAAGTAGTTGACTTTTTTGTGAATAATAGCGGGTATATAATTTCAATAAGAGAAAATTTGAAACTTTTAACTGATATTGAAAGAATTCTCCCTAAATTTTTGATATATAAAGCTTCATTTAGAGAATTTCTAATCTTAAAAAAATTTTTTAATAATATAATAGATTTAATAGAATTATTAAAAGATATAGAAACTAATAATGAACTACCTTTACTTGCTAAAGATATTATAAACAATATTATAAAAAACTATATAGAAACTAAAGATATAGGGGAATTATTAAATAAATCAATTCTAGATGAAGCTTTTAAATATAATGATATAGAAATCTATATTAATAAAGGTTTTAATCAAAGTTTGGATGAATATATTGAAATCTTGTTAAATAGCAAGAAATGGTTAGATAGATATGAAAATGAGTTAAGAATAAAAACAGGAATAAAATCTTTAAAAGTAGGGTATAATCAAGTTTTTGGATATTATATAGAGGTAACTAAAGCTAATTTAAATATGGTACCTTCTTATTTTGAAAGAAAACAAACATTAACAAATGCTGAAAGATTTACTACTATAGAGCTAAAAGAATTCGAAGAAAAACTTGCTTCTTCTTTAGAAAAGATTTCTGAAATCCAGAGTTTAGTTATTTATGAAATAACCGATTATATAAATCTTAAGCAAAAATTTTTATTAAATTTAATTGAAAATATTGCTTTATTAGATATTTTTGTGAATTTTGCGTATGTTTCTATAGAAAATAATTATATAAAACCTAACTTAGTAAAAGAAAAAGTTTTAAAAATAAAAGGCTTAAAGCATCCAATATATGAAAAATATTTTGAATATTTTATAGATAATGATATTAATTTAAATGAAGATGAGTATGTTATGATATTAACTGGTCCGAATATGGGTGGGAAATCTACTTTCCTTAAAACAGTTGCAATAAATGTTTTGTTAGCGCAAATTGGAAGTTTTATTCCCGCTAAGCAAGCTACTATAGGTATAGTTGATAGAATTTTAACGAGAATGGGAAGTGGGGATGACATTATTAAAAAACGATCTACTTTCATGGTAGAAATGCTTGAAACTGCATATATTTTGGATAATTCTACTGAGAATTCTTTGGTAATATTAGATGAAGTGGGTAGAGGAACAAGTACTTATGATGGTATGGCTATAGCTTGGGCATTGTGTGAGTACTTTGCTAAAACTAAAAAATGTAGAACCTTATTAGCTACTCATTTCCACCAATTATCTAATTTAGAAAAATATATTAAAAGTATTAAAAATTATCATGTTGAAGTTATTGAAAAAGAAGACAATATTATTTTTACTTATAAGATAAAACCAGGGTTTGCTGATAAAAGCTATGGAATTCATGTAGCTAAAATAGCTGGAGTTAATCAAGAGGTTATTAATATAGCTCAAAATATTTTACAAAATTTCGAAAAATTCACTGGCATTAAAATTGTCCAAACTAAATTAATAAAATAATTTTATTGGAGGTATTTTATGGTTAAAAAGGAACCTAAAAGAGTTGTTGTTTATATTGATAATTATAGAATAGAGGGATATATGTATTTGATTCCTGGTGCAAGGGTTGTTGATGAATTTAATAAATCCAACCAGTTTATACCATTAACCGATTGCGTTATATATGATAATACTACTTCCTTGGAAATAGATAGAGTTAATTTTATGGTTGTTAATAAGAACAGGATAACTCTTGTTTTCCCTCCTGAAGAAGCTTACTAATTTTATTATTTATATTACTTTATATAAGTTAATGATTAATCATAATAACGGTATATTAAAGTATCAATTAAATGATTTTATTGTTAAAGAAAAGATTAACTTTTCTTTTAGTCATAAATTTCATTTTAAATTTATTAATTCTAAAGATTTATTGATAAACAATTTAAGTAATATATTATCTAAAAGCGATGAATTTAAAAATAAGAATTTATTTTTGTTTTTTATTTTAAAAAAAGAGAATGTAACTATATTTAATGTTTTGTTAAGATTATCAAAAATTCTTAAAATTCCTATTAAGGATTTCTTTTTTTTAGGAGAAAAAGATAAATATGCTATAACTTATCAGTCTTTGTTTATAAAAGTTAATTTAGATTTTATAAAAAAGATAATAAATGAATTTATAGAAAATTTTAATCAAAATTTGGAAATTACTTCTTATAATAATGATTTTAATTTATCATTTGTTGGGATAGTTTATAGTAGTTTAGATAGTTTAAAGGATTTATTAGTTGGTAATGAATTTTTTATAACGATAAGGAAGATTCCAATAGAATTTGAAAATATTTTAATAAAAAGGCTTGAGTTTTTAAAGAATAATTATTTACCTAATTACTATGATATTCAGCGATTTGGTAAAAGATTGATAAATCATATAATCGGCTTAGCTTTAAATAATAAAATGTATTATGAAGCAACTTATTTATTATTGTGTGTTTATTCTAATAATGAAAACTCTAAAGTTAAATCTAAACGAAAAAAAATTAAAGAACTATTATTAAATAATAATATTAATGAAGTTAAGGATTTAAAACTCCCTCAATATATGGACTTAGAAAAAGTATTTTTAAGTATTTTATTAAAAGAAAGAAATTATAAGAGGGCTTGGAAAGATTTCCCTTATAAATTCATATCCATCTTTAAAGATTCTTATAATTCTTTTATATTTAATTATAAATTACTTACTTTGCTAAAACAACAAAGTAATTTATTTAATATTATTTCTAAAAAAATAGATCTAAAGATACCTCAAGAAGATAAAAATTTTATTAATGAAAATATAATATCAAAAATTAATAATAAAGAAATAAAAGAAATTTTTCAAAATTGGGATAATTTTGAATATCTGTTTTATTATGATTTAAATTATAAGAAATTTAATGTAGATAATGCAAAGTATGAGGGTTATAGGGATTATTTTATAAAACCTATTTTAAAATATTATAAATTGCTTGATGATGATATATTTAATGGATATAAAAAATTAGAGATTAGTTTTTATTTACCTAAGGGGTCATTTGCTACTAATTTGTTCTATTACTTACTAAATTAAATAGTTAGATAATTAGCATTAAATAAATAGTTATTGGTATGTTTAGTTTTATAAAAAATAAAAGTAATGTTAATAATTTCAATTTTTTTAGATATTTATTTTTAGTTTTGTTTGTTTTATTTATTGTTAGTTTATTTAGTAAAAATTTTTTTATAGAGTCAAGGGATATTAATAAATTAAGTGTTAGTTATAATCTTTATTTTTATGGGGCTGTTGGGGGGATTGTTGATGGATCTTGTTATTTATTATCTACTAAAAATGAATCAATTATTGTAGATATTGGTTCGTTCTTTTCTAATGAATATGAAAAAAATTCCGATTATAAAATAAATAATAATTTATTCAATAATTATGAAATTAATTTTGATGATAATTTAATGAAATTAAAAGCAATTTTAATAACTCATGTTCATGATGATCATATAGGTAAATTACATTACCTTGTTTATGAATTATATAATATTGGTAATAAAAATTATAAAATCTATATGACTTTGCCAACATATAAAATATATATCACTAAATTAAAAGATATAATAAATTACAGTAAAATTCCAAAGAAATTTAAAAAAACTATTTATAACGAAATAATTCAACATATAAAAATAATTAAATTAAAGGAGTATTTTTATTTAACGGACAATATAAGGGCTTATCCTATATTAAATTCTCATATACCAGGATCAATTTCCATTTTATTAAAAATAAATAATAAAAATATATTATTTTCAGGAGATGTTGGAAATAATTTTATAATTCATTTAAATCCTATAGATTATAACAATTTAAATAGATTTGATGTAGATTATCTTTTAATCGAATCTACTTACGGAGATAAAAATTTTAGTTATATTAATCAAAACGAATATAATAAAAAATTATTAGATTTTTTAAATTATATTAATTATTTAGTAAGAATAAAGAAAAAAATAATTATTCCTGCTTTTGCTATCGATAGAACTCAAAAAATATTATTTACTATATTATATGGCATAGAAAATAATATAGTTCATAAGGATTTAAAAATAGCTATTGGGGGAAAGTCTTCTAGGGATATAACTATCGCATATTTAGAAATGCTAAAAAATCCAGATTATACCGTTTTCTTTAATGTAAATAAAATAAATTTTAATATTGTTAATAAATATAAGGGTATTATTTGGGATTTTCAGAGATTCAAGGAATCTGATTTTGATGTTTTAGATTTTAAAACTAAGGATTATGATATAATAATAACGCCTTCTGCTAGTGGCGGATCTAGTGATTCTAAAATTTTATTAAGAAAATATTTATATAATCCTAATTTTGCTGTAATAAAAGTATCTTGGGCTCCCCCTGATTCCCTAGTATCTAATATTTTTAAAAACTCTAATAATATATATAATAGAAATTATTCTGAAATATTTTCTTCTCATGCTGATAGTAATTATCTTTTAAGATATATCCAAAATTTAAAAAGTGTTAAAACTGTTATAATAACTCATGGAAGTAATGAGGCAAGGAATTGTTTAGAAAGAAAAATAAAGCAAACTTTTAAAAATATTAAAATTTTAAAGCCAAATTATCTTGATAAATTAACTATAAAATAATTTATAAAAAACATAAAAAAACAGTAATTTTTTATTTTATAATATAATAATAATTAATGGGTAGGGGGGGTGATGAAAATGAGAAAAATTATTTATTTGATAGTTTTTATATTAATCTTGTATTTCCTGGGAATTATATTAAGTGATACAAAAGCTAATAATGGTTATTTAAAAAATGGTTTAACAAAAAATTACTTGGAAAAAGTTTGGGCTTCTGAAAATAATAATGAGAAAATCTTCTTTATTTGTAATTATTATAAAAATTTGGAATCAAAATATAGCTCTATTTCATATTCCACCTTAATGTCTATTAATCCTGATAAATTTGATATTTTTAATTTTCAAAAAATAATAAATAATAAATCAGAAATAAGATGTTATTCAATTGGTAATTCTAAGATTGTTATAGATGATTATGGAGAAGGACTATTGGTTATTGATTTACTTAATAATAGTTCATATAGGATAGTTACTGAGGATCCATATAGTGGATTTCCTGCTATTTCACCTAATGAAAAGCAAGTTGCTTTTACTGGCTTATCTTCGGATTTTATAGCTGGGCGTTTGGATAGCGATAACCTTGACCTTTATATAGTAAATATTGATGGTTCTAATTTAAAACTTTTAGCACAAACAAAAAATGAAAATGGTATAAAGGGTGATGAAATATATCCCAAATGGAGCCATGATGGATTAAAGTTAGCATTTATTAGTTATTTTGAAGATTATACTAAACCTAGAACTGAAAGGCTAAAAAATTATTATTTTGCATTGTACTTAGTAAATCCCCTTACTAATGAGTTAAAAGAAATCTATAAAGCTAAATTAATTTTTGCTCCTATTGAATGGTCTTATGATTCTAATAAAATAGCTATTAGTGCTAAAGATAATGAACAAGATGATTATGAGATCTATGTTATTGATATTGCAAAAAATAATGTAACTAAATTAACAGATAATAATGTTGATGATTTTGTTTGGGATTGGGGGAGTAATGATAAATTAATTTTTACTTCTAAAGATGATTTATGGGTTATGGATTCAAATGGAGATAATAAAAAACAGATTACTAAAAGCAATGGAAACATAGAATATAGAAATGCTAAATGGTCACCTGATTTCTCTAAAATAGTAGCTCAAGGATATTATAAGCAACAAAGAAAAAGTGAAATATTCTTAATCGATTTAACTAATCAAAATAAAATTTCTAAATTAATAGGAAGTGATAACCCCTTTATTAGTTATTCACATCCAACATGGATAGGATTTAATAAATAAATTGAAAAGTATATATCTTCTAAAAGGAGAAATGAATTGATTTTTTCAAAATATTAGTGGTATTAATTTTTACATAAGACTTGGTATGAATTAAAAATTAATAAGAATGAAAAAGTTCTAAACTAAAGCTTCTAAAGTGATAATTAGCCACAATGAATCAGTAAAATTCCCACTTCTGTAATTAGTTCTTATTAAAAGGCGATAAAAAAGTCAGGAAAGATAGTTTGATATACACTTATAAATTAAAAAGCTATGATGGCTTACTAAAATATGGGTTTTGGTAAAATTGATCACAGAAAATATTTTTTAATGGTAGGGTTTATATAAATGAGATTTTGATTTTGGATTTATGCTAAAGAGAGGTTATTAAAATATCCTACTTTGAAAGAGGAGATTTTAGAATTCGGAAAATTGTTAAAATTATTTTATACAAAATAGATTGAGCAATTACTTAGGAAATAATTAACTAAAACTTATTTTAAAATGAATACCCTAACAGTGTGCTCAGCTAAATATTTATAAAGTATATGGTAAATCTGCAGAATGTAAAGTAGAAGTATAAAGTAGAATAGGCATCTTCCTAGAAAATTTATCAAAATCTTTATCGATAATAATTTGCTAATTTGGTTTAAGAGAGTATATTTTTTGTTTTTAATTTTAAAAAAAGGAAAAATAGAGAATATTGATAATTTTATTTATAGAGGTGATTTTGTGAGTTGGGATCATAAAACAATAAGAAACACTTTCTTAGAATACTTTGAAAATAAAAACCATAAAGTTTTAAAAAGCTATAGCTTAATACCTGATAATGATCCTTCATTATTATTTGTAGCAGCTGGAATGGTGCCTTTTAAGGCAGAATTTTCTGGTAAAGTTAAACCTATGTATACTAGAGTAGCTACCTGCCAAAAATGTTTTAGAATGGATGATATTGATAATGTAGGTTATACTCTAAGACATCATACTTTCTTTGAAATGCTTGGTAACTTTTCTTTTGGAGATTATTTTAAAAAAGAATCAATCCATTATGCTTGGGATTTATTAACTAATGTTTATAAATTAGACCCTCGTAAGCTTTGGGTTAGCGTTCATATTCAAGATGATGAGGCAGAAGAAATTTGGAAAAATATAATTTCAAAGGATAAAATTGTTAGATTAGAAGATAATTTTTGGGGACCTGCGGGATTAACAGGCCCCTGTGGACCTTCTACTGAAATATTTTTTGAAAATTTTTATTGCTCTAATAGTAATTGTAAGCCTGGATATGAATGCTTAGAATGTGAAAAAAAAGAAAGATTTATTGAAATCTGGAATATCGTATTTACTCAATATTTTAAAAATGAAAAAGGAGAACTCCTTGATTTACCTCAAAAAAACATTGATACAGGAATGGGACTTGAACGATTAACTCGAATACTACAAAATAAATCTAATCAATATTACACCGATTTATTTTATCCCATTTTATCCAAGATAGAACAGTTTATTGAAAAAGATATCGAAAAAGTTTATCAAAATTTTAATCTTCAATTTGAGTTAAGTAATTATCTATCAAAAAGAGATATTTATCTTAATATAGTAGCTGATCATTTAAGGGGAGCTGTATTTTTAATATCAGATGGGGTTATCCCTTCTAATGAAGGTAGAGGATATGTTTTAAGAAAACTCATTAGAAGAGCTATACTTTATTCTAAATTCTTAGGGATTTTAAAAGAATTTAGTCATGAAATTGTTGATTCTGTTGTTGAAATTTTTAAAGATGTTTATCCAGAAGTTCAGCTTAGGAGTGATTTTTCTAAAAAAGTACTTAATTCTGAAGAAAAGGCTTTTCTTAAAAATATCTCTAAAGGAATTAGTTATTTTAATAGCATAAAGCAAGAATTAATTCAAAATAATATAAAAATAATTGATGGTAAAAAAGCATTTTATTTATATGATACCTTGGGATTCCCTTTAGAATTAACCATGGAATTAGCTAAGAATAATTCTTTACAAGTAAATATAGATGAATTTCATAAAGAAATGGAAACCCAAAGAATTAAATCCCGACAAAATAAAAATGATATTAAAGTATTCTCTATTAACAAGGAATTTAAAACTGAATTTATAGGATACAATAAAATTAATTATGAAGGTAAAATTATTGGAATATTAAAAATTAATCCTGATAAAACTTTAGAACTGGTTAATGAAATTTCAAGTGAAAACATCCAAGATGATATTATTTTAATAACTGATATTACTCCCTTTTATCCTGAAGCTGGTGGACAAGTTGGAGATAAAGGTATAATTTATAATGATAATTTTAAATTTGAAGTTAAGGATACCCAAAAACATGTTGAAGGTTTTATATTCCATATTGGTAAATTAAATGGATATTTAAAATTAGGAGATCAAGTTTATTTGGAAGTAGATTTTTATAAAAGGAAACTAACTGCTATACATCATACTGCTACTCATTTGCTACATTCTGCTTTAAGGAAAATCTTAGGGCCTCATGCTTATCAAGCAGGATCTCTTGTAGATTATGATAGATTAAGGTTTGATTTTACCCACTTTCAAGCTTTAACTGATATTGAATTAAAAAATATTGAAGACTTAGTTAATGAAAAAATTTTAAAGGAATTGGATGTTCTAATAGAGTATAAGCCATTAAATGTAGCTTTACAGGAGGGAGCTATCGCTTTATTTACTGAAAAATACCCTGAAAATGTTAGAACTGTTAAGATAGTTGATAAGGATTTTATTTCTTATGAACTCTGTGCAGGTACTCACGTTAAAAATACTTCATTTATCGGTACCTTTAAAATATTATCTGAAAAAAGCTTGCAACTTGGGGTTAGAAGAATTGAAGCAGTTTGTAATTTATCTTTATTACCCATCTTTAATAAATTCTCTTATATTCTTAATGATTTAACATCCTTAACTAATACTGACGTAGATAAAATTAAAAATTATATTTCTAAATTAATTGAGGAATCTAAAAATTTAAAACAAAATTTAATTAACATTAAGAAAAAATATTATCAATTATGTATAAATCAAACTAATTTATTTTCCAAGAATGTTTTTAATTTCAATTTGTTAGAAGAAGATGATTTACTTCTTGTTCATGATTTAATAAAAACTAAAAACCCACTTTATTTTGGCATATATTATGTTGAAAATTTAAATAAATACATTTTTATTTTTAATCAAAATAACAATGATGAATTAATGCAACTATTTAATAGATATAATTTAAAGTTAATAAATTTAGGGAGCTATAAGAAAGTTGTTATAAATGACAGTAAAATCTATGATGAAATTATTACTCAAATAAAATTGAAAATAGCAACTTAAAGTTGTAATTAGAAATATCCGTAGTAATCATCCCCTCCAGAGTGGTTATCTGTATTAGTTTCAGGAAGGGATGATTCTAAGCCTGCGTCGGTTCCTGTATCACTATCACTTGTAGATTTATCTTTATTTAAATTACTTGTTCTTAAAATAGCAAATATAGTAATGATAAGACCTACTGATAAAATGCAGCAGAAAATGAAACTCATTAAATTTTCCATTATCCTACCCCCCCCCTTTTTAAAGTATAAAATTTTTATTTTAGGACTTTAATTAGTGATTTTTTAATTGTATTAGAAATATACGTAATCGTATTGTCCATCATCTGTATTGATATCAGGATCGGTATGAGTTTCAAAGATGACTCTAAACCTGCATCTATTGCTGGGTCGCTTGTAGATTTTTCTTTATCTAAGTTACTATTTTTCCCCCTTATTAAATTAACTAATATCTACTACCCCCCCCTTTTTTTTATTAATTAACAAAAAACTAATAAAATTCCTTAAATAATAAAAGTATTATTGAAAAATAAGAAAGGGGGTGTTTAAACACCCCCTAGATTTAATTACTACCAAAAGATTTAATTAAAAAATTACCTTTGTTTTATTAATTATGGATTATTAATTGGAATTAATCTAAACTCAGTTCCGTTAGAATCTCCACCTAATAGTATTAATGAATTAGCAGTAGGTATGTTGCCCCAGATTATATTATCAGTTACAGTGCTGTTTATATAGTAAGTACCAATTAGATTTGTTGTATTGATTTTGATATATGCTAAGTTATTATTAGAGCCATTTGTAAATGTTCCGCTCATATATAGAGTAGTACCATCTAATTCAAGGTCGTTTATATTTATTTTAAGATTATTATTATTTTGGTCTTTTAGTAAATAGTAAGTAGCGGAATTATTGGAGAGATCAAAAACAGCTAAAATACTGTCGTTAGCAGGTTGGGTATTAGCACCTAAATATACTTTGTTATTACTAATTGCTGCATCTAAAGGAGCTGCTAAAAACATTTGCCCACTTGGTGGAGCTATTGTTATTAAACTATTACTAACAAGTTGCCCATTTGTAGGATTTACTTTGAATAATATTAAATTAGTAGTTCCTGTGGTTGTGTCTGTTTGTTCTCCTACTATTATTAAATTAGTACCGTCTGTTAAGATATCTGTAGCCATATCAGCTGTATTATTATTATTATCTGGGTCTATTTCTGCGTATCCGTTTGTTCCGAATGCGTTAATTAAATTACCATTAGAAGTATCAAACTTAAATATTACAACTTTTCTTTGATTATTGTAACCTGCTGCATATCCTACATTGTTAGCAGCATCTATTAGTAATCCCCCTGGAGTTTCATTATTTCCTCTATCTAAAACAACTACTCCTTGTATTGTTCCTGCACCAACAAATGCATTATCTAACGTATTAGTGTTTTTTACCACTTTTGCTATGAATAAATCTGAATCTGTTCCATTAAGTGTTGAGCCTAATACATATACATTGTTAGCATCTTGCTCTATATAAAGATTACCTAATTGGGCATTAGAGTTTCCATTATTAAAATCAATTGTTAGTGGTGGATTAGCATTATTAAATGCATTATCGAGTTTATATACATATACATTTAAATTACCACTTTGTGGAAAATCATTACCTGCTATGAAGTAGTTAGTTCCATCAAATAATCCGTTAGCGAATTCGCAAAGTGCTGTATGATTAAAAACAACAGTAGGATTAACAGTGGGGTTGGCTTGGTTTAGGGTTATGTTATTACCACCTCCACCTCCACCTCCACCTCCACCAACTACTCCACCAGGAGGATTTATTATTCCTGAAGAGCCTCCTGAATTACAGGAAATTATTGATAAGCTTAACATTATTGATATTATTAGTAATAGAGCAGTTGGAGTATAGATAGTTTTTTCTATTGTTAATTAGTCTTTTTGAAATTTATATTTATTTTTATTTGTATTTTCTATTTTAGGATGTTAGTCAAGGATTCTTTGTAGGTATTAAAATCGGTATCTGAAAATAGAACAAATCTTATTAAAACTATGTTTTTTAAGTTAGGAAGGGTTTTTATGATAGCTTTAATAGCTATTTCAGATGCTTGATTTACAGGGTATCCGAAAATGCCTGTAGATATTGAAGGAAATGCTATAGATTTTAACCCGTTTTTGTCTGCTAAATTTAAACAATTAATATAAGCTTGTTGTAAGTAGAATTCTTCTGGTTTATCTTGATTATAAACTGGGCCTAAGACGTGAATAACTTTTTTATTGGGTAGATTATAAGCGTTAGTTATGATACATTCGGAAACTTTTAGGGGGTATTTGTTAAGGTTTTTAGCGTTATTAATTGCTTCTATTTCTAAATCAGAACCAGCTTTCTTATGAATAGCTCCAGAAACTCCACCACCTGCTCTTAAATATGCATTTGCTGAATTGACTATTACTTCAATATCCTCTTGTTCTGTTATATCCCCTTTTATTATCTGTATTTCTTTGTTATTTATTATCTTAGATAACATAAAATGATATTGTAAATGTAAAATAGCTAATTTGTGCTTTTACATCATAATTATTAGAAATTTTTTTTAAAAACCCTTTTATTTTTTTATTTTTTAATTTTTAAAGTATATCATTTTAAAGAAGGATAAGAAGGTTTAATTAAAAATAATAAATATAGTTAAGGGAATAAAATGTAATAAAATTATTAAATATTAAGGGGAGAGTTTTTATGGATAAAGAAATAAAGGAATTATTAGAAAAGCAAGTAAATAATGAATTACAAGCTTTTTATAATTATTTAGGTGTTTCTGTGTATTATCAATCTAAATCCTTAGATTATTTTTCTAAGCTATTTTATGAGCAATCTTTAGAAGAACACGAACATGCTATTAAAATCAAAAACTACTTAATAGATAGGGATCAAACTATTGAACTAATGGAAATAAAACCTGCTAAAACTAATTTTGAAAGCCTAATTGAACCTATAGAATTTGCTTTAAATTCAGAAAAAGAGGTAACTAAAAAAATATCATATATTTATGATTTATCTCTTCAAAAGAAAGATTATCTTACTGCTCAATTTTTAAGTTGGTTTTTAGAAGAACAAGTAGAAGAAGAAGCTCAATTTAAAAACCTTATAGATAAAATTAAAACTATTGATGATACTAATTTAGCATTCTTTTTATTAAATGAAAAATCAAATAAATAAAATTATTTAATATTATAAAAAATATGACTAATTTAAGCGAGATATATGTAGAGATATTGAATAATATAAATGATTTGGTTGTTATACTTGATAAGAGAACGAAAGAGTACATATATTATAATAATGTAGTAGAAGAATTATTAAAAAAAATAAAAATAGATTTTACAGAATTAGTATATAAAGATAATTGTATATTGGATAACAGGATTTATCAAGTAAGAACAATAGAAATAAATGATTCTTTAGTTTTGATTTTATCCATAAAAACCGAAGGGTATGTTGATAATGAAACAGGACTATTAAATGTAAATGGATTTTATCTAAAATTTGAACAGATATACTCTTATTTATATAGAACTAAGAAGAATATTATATTATCATTAATTGAAGTAGATAATTTTTATAATTTGATAAAGAATTTAAATTATAATGAGTTATTGTTTATAACCAAAAAAGTAGGAGATATAATTTATTCTTCTATTAGAAGTAATATTGATATAGTTGGAAGATTTTATCAGGATATATTTATTTTAGCTTTAATTGATGTTGATAAAGAAAAGGCACTAAAAATAATTAATAGAATAAAAAATAATATATATAAATACTCCATAAATAGTTTAAATTTTATTTTAAATATTTCTTGTATATCAAAATTGATTAAGCCAAGTAGTCAGAAATCTTATGAAATCTTTCAGGAATTTAACGATACAACTAATCTAATCCTTCAAAGATTATCTATAGAAAAGAAAATGTCTAACGGATTTAACAAAATAATAGATTAAAAATATATATTAAAGAAATCTTTTATAATGTCTAATAAATTTAATGCAACTAAAAAAGAAAAAAATTGTATAAAATCAAAATTCCCTGAAAAATAACTAACATAATCTGAATAAACCTTTAGATATCCATACTTAAAATCTTCATAGTTAATAGTGTTTATGAGATTAGATATATAATTTTTGTAAAAATCATTATCTTTTTTATTAATTTTTTTTATTTTAATAATAAAGAAATTGGATAATTTTGTAGGTATTAAACTTGAAGATAATTCAATTGTAAAATCTTTATTATTATCATTATTTTTATTTAAGTCAGAAGATTTCTTATTAATAATTTCACTGAGTAAATCGTAGTAAATTATATTATCCTTGACCTCTGTATAAAAATAAATATAATCTTTACTTTCTAAAATTTCAAAATTCAATAAATTAGAATTTCTATCTTTAATAAAATTAATAAATTTATCATAATTAGTTTTTAGGTTATTTTCAATTTGTTTATAATCTTTTAGATTAATTGAATTGGATTTTATGTATATTAGATTTCCTTTAAAATAACTTAAAATGGAATCTTTAAAGTAGTTAAAAGGTAAAGATGAGTAAATAATTATAGTTAGGTTTTGAGGGGTATAATTTTTTTTCCAGTAGTTATATAAAATATTATAATCTATTTTTTTGACATCATTTATTGTGCCGCCAGTTGGTTTATAGTATTTTGAAAAAATTTTATAGATATTCTCATCTTGGTAAGTTGTATTTAACTCAGTAATAACCACATTTTTTTCTGTATCTACATCAATATTATCAAATGATGGATTAAAAACAGAATATAAAAAGATATTTATGTTTTTTAAAATAGTATAATTATTAGATGTGAAATAAAAAACAATAAAATCGTTAAAAGTTGCAGCATTATAAGATGCCCCAAAATTTGATAAAATATATTTTATATATTTCCCATTATATTTATTTTTAAAAAATATGTGTTCGCATAAATGGGCTTGACCACTTAATTCATCATAATATGCCCCAATTTTATTTATTATACCTACTGAACTTAATAATTTATTATAACTTCTTATATAGTAAATTTTTGTATCATTTATCTGATAAATATCATATGTTATTTCTTTAAGATCATTTTCAAAAGCTTGTAAATTTTTATAAAAAGTAATAAATAAAATAACTAATAAAATAAATAACTTTGATATATTAGATTTTTTAATGATTTTAATGTTTAACATCTAAATTTTTAAAATTTTTTCTAATATTAATAAGATCTTCAATTAATAGTATCATTGATTTATATCTTTTTTCTGGTTTTTTTTCTATACATTTCATTATGATTTTATCTAGAGCTTGTGGGATGGATGGATTTATTAAAGAAGGATACTTAGGTTCTTCTTTGATATGTTTTAAGATAATTTCTGAAGGTTTTCCATCAAAAGGAACTGTATGAGTAAAAACTTCATACATTGTTATCCCAAAAGCGTAGATATCTATCCTAGGGTCATCTGATTTCCCTTCAAATAATTCGGGAGCCATATATGCAGGGGTTCCTAAGATTTGACCTTCTTGGGTTATTGATCTCCAATATACTACCTTTGAAATACCTAAATCCGCTATTTTTACTACATTTAAATCTTTACTAACTAATATATTTTCAGGTTTTATATCTCTATGAATTACTCCTTTAGAATGTAGATAAGCTATACCATTAGCTGCTGAGATAACTATATCTAGTTTTTGCATCATATTTAATTTAGTTGCTATTCTATCTAGGGAATCCCCATCTACATAATCTATAACTATAAATGGCTTTTCCTCATATATCCCGTTATCTATTATACTAACTATATTCTTATGCTTTAATTCTTTTAATATAGCTATTTCTCTTTGAAAGCGCTTTTTAAATTCATCATCTACTATATTAAGTTGTTTTAAAGCAAATAAAGAATCCCCTTTTTTTACTAAGAAAACTTTGCTTGTTGCTCCTTCCCCTAGAAATTTTATTACCTCATAATTACCAATTTTCTTTACTTTTGATGGATCTTTTTCTAAGCTTTTTTCATCTTTGTTTATTTTATCACTTTTTAATTCATTTTTATTTTTGTCTTTTTTATATTTCTTAATCAAAATAAAAACTAATAGTACAATAATAACTGTAACTAAGATTAAAGATATTAATTTCATATTTAATCTTCCTTTCTATGCTTTTGATAATATTTTTAATGAAAAAAACTAAAATATATTTAAATATATTAATATTGTTTGCTATTATAATATAAATTTAATAGTGTTATTTTTGTTTTAAATTTGTAAAAAAAAGATTAAAAAATGTTATTAGTTTTAAATTTTATTTAATATTTATTAATATTTAAATATTCCCTTCTAAATAATGTTGATACAAGTTATTTTCAATTAAAAAATTAACTAAATTAAATACAATAAGATAGTCATTAAGATCTGTTATTTTAATATTAAATTTGTGTCCTTGGATGTAATTTATTTTGTAAGTTGTATAAAATTCAAGTAATGATAAATCATCGGTAAAAACATCTTTTTCAGATTTAGATAACTCATGAACATTAAATATTGCTTCTTTTTTAAAGATCTGTGGAGTTTGGATTAGTAAAGTTTTCTCCCTATTAACATAGCTTAAATTTCTATCAAATTCAAACGCAATAGAATCTGTGGGATTTATATATAAAGTACAACCATCGTATTCTTTTATACAATCAATTATATTATTTATCATTTTTAAATTTATTAATGGTCTAGCTAAATCGTGGATAATTACGTATTCTATTTCGTTAAAATACTTGGATTCTTTTAATTTTTGTAACCCTTTATAAGAGCTTGTTTGCCTTAATATACCCCCTTCTGTTACTAAAACTTCATTAAAATACCCTTCATATTTCTTTATATCTACATTTAAATCAATAACAAAAACTACCGTTTTTATTAAATTATTAATCCTTTTAAATACTTCAATAGATAAATCCATTATATTTTTATCATCGGTAATTTTAAGTAATATTTTATTGAAATTACTTTTTAAAGAATTAAGTAAATAGTTGTATATTTTGGTGTTAATTATAAGAGAGCTATTTAAAAGATTACTATCTTTTAAAGATTTTAGGAATCTTTCGGATTTTCCATACCCTAATAAAATTAATCCTATCATATTATTTTTATTATTAATTTATTATAAAATTCCTTGTTATAATCTTATGGGGTATTTTATATTAGGTTATTTTACAAAAGGTAAGGATGTTTAAAATGAAGAAATATTATAATATAAAGTAAGTATGATTAAAATTAATTTTAAAAATAACATAAGAGATTACACTTTTAAAGAATTTAATTTTATTTTAATGGCATTATATTTATTTTCTTTTAGTTTTTTATTATATTCTTGTAAAATTTCTAATAATAAAAATGATGTTAATACTGTTAATGAAAAGGTAGTTATAGGGAGAATTGATTTAAGGAAGTTAAAGGATAGCCAATCTTATAAGCAGCTTCAAAATAAAATTTATAACATAGAAATGGAATATAAAAATCAATTAAAAAAAATATCTTTTTATAAAGATGAAACAAAATTAAAAGAAACTACTAATAAATTAACATATGTTTTAGAGCAAAAGAAACAAGAATATTTTGATGAGTTTTTTAATAAACTAAATAGAGCTATAATAACTGTTGCTAATAAAGAAAAAATAGGAATTGTTTTAAATAGTGATGTTATACTATATGGATACAAAGATATTACTAATCAAGTATTACAAACAATAGACTCTAATTCCAGTAATTTAGATATTAATCCTGATTTAACTTACTCTCTTAAAATAGCATATTTGGATTTAAATAAACTAAAAAATCCTATAGATTTTGAAAAATTATATAAAGATAAAAATAATGATATCCTCATCATTTTTGATAAACCTAATGTATTATTAGGAGGTATAGATTTAACTGATGAAATTAATAAATATATATCCAAAAATCCCAAGACAAAGTCTAAGTGATTTTTTTAAATATACTATTTTATCATTTTTTTTATTAATAACTGTTTTTTTATATACTTTCTCTTTATATAATATAGCTAAAGAAGATAAAACAAATAATACTAATTTAAATAATAATCCAAAATATGCTATTATTGATATTTCCAAAGTAATTTATTCTTTTAAGGATATATATTCTGAATTAACTAAAACTAAAAAAGATATTCAAGATACTTATAAAGAATTAGCTAATTTAGATAAAAGTTTAGAATTACAATTTATAAAAGAAATGGAAATATATTCAAATAATATATTAGCTAAACAAAAAGAATTACAAAAGGAGCTAACCGAAAATTTACTTAAAAATCAAAATCTAAACCAAGAAATAAAAAATAAAATAATTAGTTTAAAACAAAAAATTGAAAATGAAATTTTAAAGAAAAGGAATCAAACTCAAAATATAATATACCAGTATGAAAAAGAATTATATTCTCAATTAAATCAAACTGTTTCTAAAATCCAGCAAAATTACCATCAAAAAATAAAATCTGAAATAGATAATCTATATAAAAAATATAAAAATGAATTAGACAAATATAAAATTTCATTGAATGAAATTTATAAAAATGAGATAACTAACTTAAATCTAAAATTAATTAATACTTCAATATATGATCCAAAAAGAGAAGAATTACTAAATAAATTAGAACAAATAAAAGCTAAACAAGAAGAACTATATAAAAATAAAACTAAAGAAATAGAAAATGAATTATATCAAAAGCAACAAGAAATAACTAATAAATACGAACAAGAATATAAAAAAGAAGTTCAATCTATTTTAGAGAAATATCACAAAGAATATAATGTAAAAAAACAACAAATAATAGAAGAATATAATAGTTTTGTTAATAAATTAGAACAGGATTATAATAAGAATTTAAATATTATCATGAAATCCCAAAATCAAGAAGCTTTAAAAGAATTATACACTAATTACAATAAAGAATTAGAGATAGCTAATCAAAAAATTAAACAATATCAACAAAAATTAGCTAAAAAATATACCCAAATATATACTAATAAATTGACTACTTTAAATGATAGATTATCTAAACTTAATGATAAATTAGATAATTTAAATTATCAATTTTTAAAGAATATAGAGCCTTATGTAAAAGAGATAGCAGAATTATATAATGTTGATTATGTTTTTACTAATTATGTTAGCTATGACAAAAAAAATGTTATAGATTTAACTAAAATACTTATTAAAAAAATTAAAACTCATAAATAATTAATTAAAAACAATAATTAATTAAAAACTTAGTTGAAATATTAACTTAAGAATTATGAAGCTACATTTTTTGAATATTGATATACTAACTAGTATCATAAAAAATAATATAAATAATAATAAAATTGATAGCTTTTTGGGATTTTTGAAATCTTATGATAAATTTACAATAATTCCTCCTGAAGGAATATCATCTTTTTATTATTCAAATAAAGAAGAATTATTAAATAATAGAAATTTATTTTTATCACTTGTTTTTAAAAAAAGAATTTTTTTTGAAGATAATGAATTATTAGAACCAAACGATACATATCCTAACTTATTTATAATTCAAAAAGACTTATATAACTGGTTTATTGATAAAATATCTAAATTTAATTTATTAAAAGAAAAAATAAATAACAATGAAATAATATTAGAATCTAATTTGGATTTAAATTTTGAGGAATTTTTTGTTAAAATTTTAAATACTTTTAATGATTTTCTCTATAATAATAATCAAGAAGTATCCAATAAAAATGTAAGAACTAATTATTACTTTTTAGGAAATAGCACAATAATTGGAAATAACGTTAAAATATATCCGTTTGTTTATATAGGTAATAATGTATATATAGGTAATAATGTTAAAATTTATCCAAATGTTAGTATATACGATAATGTGTATATAGGTGATAATGTTATTATACATTCAAATACTACGATAGGTTCTGATGGGTTTGGATATACTAATAAATTAGAAAAAATATATCAGATAGGAGGAGTGGTAATAAAAAATAATGTAGAAATAGGATCAAATGTTAGTATAGATAGAGCAACTATAGGATATACTTTTATATCTGAAAATACAAAAATAGATAATCAAGTACAAATAGGACATAATGTTAAAATAGGGAGAAACTGTAGGATAGTTAGCAAAGTAGGGATAGCGGGAAGCGCTAGGATATATGATAATTGCATTTTAGCTGCTATGAGTGGAATAAAAGATGGAATCAAAATAGGACCTAATACTATTTTAGCAGGTAATACTATGGCTACTAAAAACTTAGAACCTAATAAAATCTACGCGGGATACCCTGCAAAGGAATTCTCTCAACACTTTAAAGACTTAGCTATTATTCAAAAAATTATTGAATCTTATAAGAAGGAGGCTTAATTTTATGTATAATTTATTAATAATCTTATTAATAATTTTTATAATAATATCACTTGTTTTATTAGGATTTATTTTTTATAAATTATCTAAGTTAGAAAAAAATAATACTTATCAACAATTACCTAAAGAAGAAAATAATTTAAATTCAAAAAATAATCAAGATATTTCATTATCTCAAGATTTAAAAGAGTATAAAGATTTAAAACAAAAAATCCAAGAATTAATTGATCAAGAAAAAAACTTAAAAAATATTATCGTTAATTTAAATAATCAAAGAGAATTACTAAGTAATCAATTAAATTCTTTAGAAAATGAGATAAATATTAAAAATAAAGAAATAGAAAAATTGAATAATGAGATACAAAAAATTAATAAGGAAATAGAAAAGCTGCAAAATGAAAAAGACAAAATAATTTCAGATAATGAGAAATTAATAGAGAAAGCTAAAAAAGATGCAGAAGAAATCACTAAAAAAGCTATGGAAAAATTTGAATTAATTAATAAAGAATGGGATAAAATAGATGCTATTAAATTAGAACTCTGGGAAAAAGAGAAACAACTATCTGTTAAACTAAAAGAAATAGATATTAAAAAGGAAGAATTAGCTCAAAAACAACAAGAAATATTAACTAAAGAAAAGGAAATAGAAGAAAAAATGAATTATGTTAATCAATTAAAAGCTAAGGCAGAGGAAGAATTATTAAAGATATCTAATCTAACTCCTGAAGCTGCTAAGGAAATAGTTATTAAAAAAACAGAAGAAAATATGAAAACCGAGTTACTTATAGTATCTCAAAAAATAGAACAAGAATATATAAAAAATGCAGAAGCTAAAGCTAAGAGAATTCTTTTAAATGCTTTAAGTAGGATTACTGTTGATAGTGTAGCTGAAAATACTACTTCTTCTGTCGTTTTACCTTCTGAAGAACTAAAAGGTAGAATAATAGGAAAAGAAGGAAGAAATATTAAAGCTTTTGAAGAAATAACTGGTGTTGATTTAATTATAGATGATAATTCAGAGGTTGTTTTAGTTTCTTCGTTTGATCCTATAAGGAGAGAAAAAGCTAGATTAACTTTAGAAAAACTCATAAGTATAGGTAAAATAAACCCAATTGCTATACAAGAAGTATATGATCAAATAGAGAAAGAAATAAACCTAAAGATTCAAGAAGAAGGAGAGAATGCCGCTATCCAAGCTAAGGTCTATGATTTACACCCTGATTTGATTACTATATTGGGAAAGATGAAATACAGAACAAGCTACGGACAAAATTTATTAAAACATAGTATCCAAGTTTCTCAGATAGCAACGTTATTAGCAACAGAATTAGGAGCAGATGTGGAAGTTTGTAGAAGAGCTGCTTTATTACATGATATAGGTAAGGTTTTAGAAGAAACTAATGGGGAGCCCCATGCTATAGCAGGTGCTAAAATAGCTAAAATATACGGGGAAAAAGAAGAAGTAGTTAGAGCAATTGCAAGCCATCATAATGAAGTACCACAAGAAACTTTAGAAGATTTGATAGTTCAGATAGCTGATGCTATTTCTGCTTCTAGACCTGGTGCTCGTAAAGAAACTTATCAATTATATATTCAGAGACTACAAAAGCTGGAAGAAATAGCGATGTCTTTTAATGGGGTTGAAAAAGCTTATGTGCTTCAAGGAGGTAAGGAAGTTATTGTTTTTGTTAAACCCGATATGGTCTTAGATAATGAAGTATATAAATTAGCTAAGGATATTGCTAAAGCTATCGAAAATAATCTTAAATATCCAGGCTTAATTAGAGTAACTGTTATACGAAAAATAATCGCTGTACAAACTGCTAAATAATTTAAATAATTAACAAATCATATGAAAAAAACAAATAATCTTAATCTTAATAAAGATTTTATTAATAATTTTAATAAAAATAAATATATATTATTAACGGGAGGGTTGGGGTTTATTGGTTTTAATTTAGCTTTAATTTTAAATTCTATTGGATTTACTAATTTAATAATTGTTGATAATATTTTTAATCATAATGATAATTATAATTTCCTTAATCAGATAAAGTTAAAAAGATTATCAGAAATTAAATTTATAAATTATTTTCAGAAGGAAAAATTTCTAGAATTAATTAAAGATCAAAAATTGATAAGTAAATATGATTTAAATAAGATAGGATTTATTTTTCATCAAGGAGCTTGTACTAATACCTTAGAACAAGATTTGAATTATTTATTACAAAATAATTTTGAATATAGTAAAGAAATTTTAAATTTTTCTAAAATTTTTAATATCCCATTAATTTTTGCTTCTTCTGCTTCTGTTTATGGAAACCTTAAAAATAGAAAAAGAATTGAATATAATCCGCTTAATTACTATGCTTTATCTAAATTTTTATTTGATAATTATGTAATTAATTCTTTAAATGCTAATGAATTAAGGAATATTGTTATAGGATTAAGGTATTTTAATGTATATGGTTTTTATGAAGAGCATAAAGGGTTTATGGCTTCTGTTGTTTTCCATTTCTTTAATCAAGCTATAAAAGAAAATATTATTAAAGTTTTTGAAGGTAGTCAAAATTTTTTTAGAGATTTCATTTTTATTGATGATATTGTTCATATTAATTTATTTTTATTTAAAATTATAATGGAAAATGAAAAATTAGATAACTTAAGTGGAATATACGATTGTGGAACATCTAAGCCTGTCTCTTTTATAACTGTTGCTAATATAGTAAAAAATTATATGCAACAAAAATTAAATAAAAAGGATATAAATATATTAGAGATCCCTTTCCCAAATGAACTTAAAAATAAATATCAATTCTTTACTAAAGCAAATAATAAAAATTTAATTGAAATTTTTAAGAAATATAATATTAACTTTAGATTTACTACGATTTATAAAGGAGTAAAAAAGTATATTGATTATCTCTTAAAAAACATTTAAATATTATTAAATCAAAGGATTTTTTTTTATTTTTATATAATTTAATAATAGAATAATTTAATATGGGTTATCTATTTAGAAAATTTTTAAAAATAAAAAAGTAATATGGAGCTCCAGATTTTAACAAGAGCTATTGAAAAAGCTATTGATAAAAATGATATCGATTTTTTATTAGATATTTTACTAAAATATGATGAATCTTTTGATTTAGTATTAGAAAAAATTTGTAGTAATTATAGTAATTTAGTTTTTGAAAATAAGGATTTGTACTTTAAAGGGATTCTGGATTTTTTATATTCAATAATAGAGTTTAGGAAAGGTAATTATAACAAAGCAAGGTATTTTGCTAATTTAAGTTATGTAAAAGGTTTTAAAAATACCGCTAATTTAGTCCTAATTTTAATTGATATTAACGAAACATTAAAACTAAACAAAGAATTAGCTAAAGATAAATTTATTAGTATTGTTTCTAAAATTTTAGATGATATTGTTTTATTAGAGTATGCATTATTAAAATATTATAATAGTTTTGATAAATTTAGTTTATTCAATTTAATTTATACTTTAAAATCAATATTTCCTAAAAGTGAAAACCTATTTATCTTAGAATTATATTTTCTAAAAGAAATAAATAATATTTCTTACAATGAAATTTTAAAGATCCTACTTGAGAATATAAATAAATTTGAAAAAAAAGAATATATTTTAGAAATATTTATAGAATTATTTGAAGAAATTTCTTCTTTAGATATTAATGATTTTCATTTAGCAAGTAATGAATATTATTATGAATTTAGGAAATTATTAAATAAATATGGTATCTTTTAAATCCGTTAAATTAAAGATTTTTAGTCTTTTAAGTAATTTTATTAAAATAATTATTTTTAAAATTTTTTTTATTTTAGTATTTTATAAGTTAAGTTATAGTTTTATATTTGAAACGATAATTGCTGGTAATTATCCATTGATTGGTACTTACGAAGCTAAATTCGTTGATCTGAATTTTTTAAATAAAGATATTACTTTAACAAAAATTTATAATGAATTAATATTGAAATTAAAATATAATGAAGCTATCGATAAATTAAAGGAATTTGAAGATTATTATTTAGCTACTAATGATGATAAATTAATTTCAGATTATTATATGTTGTTAGGATATTGTTATTTCAATATTTCTGATATGGAAAATTCTAAAAAATATCTAGAGTTAAGTATATCCAAAAACCATAAAAATTATATAAGTTATTATATTTTAGGTAATTTATATTTTACTTTAGGGGATAATAATAAAGCAATAGAATATCTAGAAGAATGTGTTAAAATAGAACCTACTTTTGTAATAGGTAGAAGAGTTTTAGCTCAAATCTATGTAGATTTAAGAAGATATAATGATGGGATACGGCAATACCAAGAGATAGTTAATTTATTACCTAATTCAGGGTATTACCTTTACCAATTATATAATGCATACTATAAGGCTGAGCAATATGAAAAAGCAAAAGAGGTTTTAGAAAAAATGATAAAATTACAACCTAATTTGTATTTAAATTACGCAAGGTTTGTTGAAGTACTTATTAAGTTAAAGGATTATGAACAAGCTAAACAAATTATTAATCAAAAATTAATTTCTAATACTGATGATAATGTGAAATTTGAAGGGTATTACTATTTGGCTAATATTTATTATATCAATGATGATTTAAAAAATTCTTTAAAATATATAGATCAAGCTAAAAAAATAAAATATAATCAAAATTTAGAGATCTTAGAATATAAGGTAAAAGAAAAAATGAAAAATGAGTTAAAAGATTTTATATTAAAAATTATATTTTTATTATTAATATTAATTTTTGTATCTGCTTTGTCTGTACTAGTTTATTTATATAATTCTCAAAGGGAATTAATATTGATGCAAAGACAGATAGATAAAGCAGCAGAAGAAGCTGATAATTTAGAATACTTATGTTCCCTTTTAATTGGTAATTTATCTAAGCTAATTCCTAATACAGAATTCATTTCTTTTCTTCTATATAATTCTACTTCTAATGTTTTATATACTATTTCTAATTATGGAAATGTTCCTGAAGAATTAAAAAAAATTCAAATATTAGTTAATTATGATTCTCGGGAAATAATTGAAAGAAAATTGATATCTACTGAGTTGATTCCTATTAAAAGTTTATCAGTTAGATTACAAAATATGTTTAATGAAATATTTCCTAGTCTTTTAGAAAGAATTTTAAAAGAGGGAGTTAATTATATTATTCCTATAATTGATAAAAAAATTTTAAAAGGAATTATTTTGATGAAATTCCCATATTCTTTAAATTTTCTTAAATTAATAGAGGTTAATCAAAAAATAGGTGTGATAGTTCCAAGGATAATTAATCATATTGATTCATTTATTTTCCACGAATCTAGTATAGTTGATGAAACAACTATGCTTTATAATAGAAAATATTTTGAAAATACTATTGTAAATGAATTAAAGAGATCAGAAAGATATTCTCAACCTTTATCTTTGATAGTTTGTGATTTGGATAATTTTAAGAAAATAAATGATACGTTTGGACACTTGACAGGTGATAAAGTTTTAAGAGAAACTGCTAAAATAATTAAAAATAATATAAGGGATGGAATAGATGTTGCTGCGAGATGGGGAGGAGAAGAGTTTGTTATTGTTTTACCTTTTACTGATGTAGATGGCGCTTATAAAATCGCTGAAAGAATTAGAGCTAATATTTCTAGTCATAAATATCCAGGATTACCAGAAAATTATATAATAACTGCTTCTTTTGGATTAGCTACTTATCCTATTCATGCTAAAACTAAAAACGATCTATTTAAGAAAGCTGACGAAGCTGCTTATATTTCTAAGAAAAATGGCAAAAACAGAGTAACTATTGCTACTATAGAAGAATCTGAAATTAAATCTGAAACTAAATCCACTGATTCTTCTAGGGAACTTAGAATCGATCCTATTACTAATTTATATACTTATAATGATTTTACTTTTGATTTAGAAAAAGAAATCAAAAGATGTAGAAGATATTCTTTACCTATGTCTTTAATTTTTCTAAAAGCTATTATATTAACTCAAGCTGTTGATAGTGATATTATAAATAGTATTGTTTCAAAATTAGGGGCTGATATACGGAGAAATATAAGGTTTGGTATAGATTTAGCTACTTTTGATAAAACTAATAAATTATTTATTTTAATGTTACCTCATACTGATAAATCCAAAGCTATTATTGTAGCTAATAGATTGTATAATAATTTACTTGATTATGGTACTATTTTAGAATCTATAGTTTCATTTCCAGATGACTCTGCCACTACTAATGCTTTGATTTCTAAAGGATTAAAATTAATAGAATTAGCTACTGTTGAAGAACCTATTCAATATGTATCTATTTAAAATTATAAAAATTTTAAAATTTAAATTATAAAAAAAGGAAATTGTTTATTAATAGTATAATTTTATATTAGTAAATAGTAAAAATTAAATTTTTTATGGCTAACGTTTTGTTTTTGGATATAGGTAGTAGATTTACTAAGTACTGCCTCATTCAATTATTAGAGAATTTTTTTAAAAATCCGACTATTAATTATAAAGAAGAAAAAAATAATAATATTCAAGATAATGGAAATATTAATTCTGAAAAAAATAGTTTTTACGAAATATTAGCATTAGGTTTAGCCGATACTGAAGGAATTAATTATCAACGAGTTGTAGATTACTCACTTTATGAAGAGTTTATTACTTCTTTGGTTAATGATATAAAAAAAGAAACAAACAAAAATATAGATATTATTCTATTGTCAATTGGTGGACCTAATTTGTATTCTATTGTTAGTAATCTCAAAATTGAAGTTAATAATCAAGAAATAACTCATAGTTTTTTAGATGATTATTTATCTAAAAAAACAAAGATAGGGAAAATACATGCTGATACTATAGTAGCCTTACCTGAAGATTTTGAAAATATTATTTCTATTTTACCAAGATTGTTTATTATTGATTCTGTTGATAAAACTTATAATCCTATTGGATTAACTGCTAAAAATAGTTTGGAAATAGAACTTTTTATTTCTGCTATAAAATCTGATCATAAAAAAAATATAACTAAACCCTTTGAGAAATTAGGTTTTGAAGTAAATGATAATATTAATTTTAATTCTAAAAATTCTTTATTTTTTATACCTAATGTTTTGTCCTATAATAAGGCTATTAGTAATAGTAATAATTTGAGAAAGATAAGAGATTTACCACCTTTAGCTATCATTGATTTAGGATATAGTATAACTGAAGTAGTTGTAATATTAGAAGGTACTCCTTATGTTAAAGTGTATATAAAAAGAGGACTTAAAAATATATTAAAAGATATATCTTTTGCTTTGGGTATAAATTTAGAAGAAGCAGATAATATTTTATTAGGTATAGATATCTCTAAAATTCATAAAGAAGATGAATATATAGAAATTAATCCAGTTTTTTATAATAATTCAAATGTAATTCAAAAGGAAAAAGTTCAGATTCAATCAATTATTGATACTGTTATAATCCCTAGATTAGAAGAAATTCTTAAACTACTTAAATCAGCGTTAGCTAACTCTTTTAGTTATTCTTTAATTTCTAATATCCTTCTTATTGGTGGCGGCGCTAATATTAAAGGAATTGATAAACTAATATATAATACCTTTGAAATTAGAACAAATACTTTTAAAGTTAATAAAAAATATTTTGATGATTATAGATTAACTAGTTTATATGGTATGATTGAAATTTTTGTTGATAAAATTTATCAAGATTATAAACGAAGTAAATATGAAATAAGTATAGTTAAATCTAATAAAGTTAAAGGAATAGTTGAAAAAATCTCAGAATTTTTTAAAAACTTCTTTTAAAAAACTGCAACAAGAATTATATATACTTATATAACATGAATTGTTAGAAAATAATACTTGAACAATTTATTAGTATTAACAATGAGAAAGTTTAAATCTAGATTCTATAAAGCTGGATTCTGAGTAGGGAACATACTTATTAAAAGTAAGGGGTAGTTTATTAATAAAGTTTAAATAAAATATTATGTTTGGAGTTAAGATATCTTCAATAGGAATATATTTGCCTTCTAAAAGAGTATCTAATTACGATTTAGAAAAAATTATTGATACTACGGATGAGTGGATTACTCAAAGAACAGGTATAAAATATAGGTATATTGTTGAGGATTCTATTACTACTTCAGATTTAGCTTTATATGCTTCTTTAAATGCTATAAATAATTTAAATAATGAGATAGATAAAATTGATTTAATAGTATTGGCAACGAATTCCCCAGATTATATAATCCCTGCTACTGCTTCTGTATTACATGGAAAATTAAAAACTAAAACTAATCTGATTACTGATAATACAGGTTCAATGGATGTATTTTCTGGATGTACTGCTTTTGTTTATGCTTTAATTACTGCAAGTTCTTTAATTAAAGCTGGGATATATAAAAACATATTATTAGTTGGTGCTGAATCTATTTCTAAGTTAGTTGATTGGACAGATAGAACTGTATGTATTTTATTAGGTGATGGAGCAGGTAGTTTTATTTTATCTGCTGATAACTCTATTGATAAAGGGATAATTGATGCTAATGTTGGTAGTGATGGAACTAAATTTGATTTAATATATGTTCCTGTTGGTGGAGTTAAAGAGCCTCCTACTTGTGAAAACCTTTCTGATAGGTATCTGAAAATGGTAGGTAGGGAGGTATTTAAAATTGCTATCACTTTAGTACCTTCTAAAATAAAAGAATTATTAGAGAAAAATAATTTAAATCCTGATGATATAAAATTATATATTTTCCATCAAGCTAATATCAGGATAATAAATGGAATTATAGAAAATCTAAAAATAGATCCTAATAGGGTTTATAATAATATAGATAAATATGCTAATACTTCTGCGGCTTCTGTACCTATTGCTTTTTATGAGGCTTTAAAAGAAAAATTAGTTAAGGAAGGAGATTTGATATTATTTTCTGCATTTGGTGCGGGATTTACTTGGGCTAATGTAATATGGAGACTTTAATAATTATAAAAGTAATATAATTATAAAAATAATATCCGCTTTTGCTGTAATAGCGGAATATAAATAATTACAGCATGTTAATATTAAATTATTAAAAAAACATTAAAAGGAGGTTTATTATGTTTATTAATGAGCAAGATAAACAAGAAATAAAAAAACAAGTTGGAAATCTATTAAAACCTACTGAATTAGTTTTATTTTCTCAAAAAATAGGTTGTGAATATTGTACTGATACTGAACAACTCTTAAAAGAATTGACAGAAACTTTAGATAATCTTAAATTAGTTATTTATAATCCGTTAATTGATGTTGATTTAGCTAATAAGTATGGAGTAAATAAGGAGTTACCTGCTATAACTTTAAGAACTGATAAAGATTATAATTTTAAATTTTTAGGGATCCCTGCTGGTTATGAATTCACTTGGTTATTGAATTCTATTGTTATGGTATCTAATAATCAATTACCAATAAGTCAAAAAACTGTTGATACTTTAAAAGAAGTAGATAATATGTTAAAAAATAATCAAGCAGTATTAGAATTATGGGTATTTGTTACTCCTACTTGTCCATATTGTCCTATTATGACAATTAATTCCACTGCTTTTTCTATTGTCAGTGATAATATAAAAGCTGTTAATGTGGAAGTTTCTGAGTTTCAAGATTATGCTATTAAATATAATATAATGGGAGTACCTAAGACTATTTTAAAATTAGTAACAAGGGATAATAAAGTATTTGAGGAAGATATAGAAGGTGCTTTACCAGAAAATAAATTTGTTGAAGTTATTAAGCATTTTGTTGATCATCAATTAAATCCCCTTCATAAACATTAATTATTAAAATAAAAAAAATAAAAAAGATGAAAATCAAATGAAAAAAATATGGAACAAGAATTAAATAAAGTAAATCAGGAAATTCAGAAAACTATTACCAGCTTACAACAAGCTGTTAAAGCTAAAAATTTTAATTTAATATCTTCTTACGTACATTCTTTAAATCAATTAATATTAAGTTATTTATTGGCATTAGATTATGATATTAAAAATCTAAATATAGATAATCCAAAATTTAATGAATATAAACTTCAAGTTAATGCTATTCTTTTAAAATTAAAAGAATTTATAAATACTAAAGATGAAAATTTATTAAATGAAATAGATAATTATTTAGTGAAATTATCTAATATTAATTTAGAGTTAAGTTTATCTAAGGAAAGTTTTAAGAGGGTTTGGGATGATAATGAAGAACAATTGTTTTTATCTACATTAAATTTTATTTCTGAGTTATCTAATAAAGTTTATCAATATTATAAATTAAAAGGAGTAATGAAGCAAGAATTAATAGAAATGGCTAAAAAATTAGAGAACCTTATTCAGAATCTACCAGATTTAAAATAAGAATATTAATTATATGTAAATACCGCTTGCTGGGTTAAGCGGAATATAAATATCCCAGCTTATCTAGATTATATTTGACTATGAAAAAATTGGATAATTTACAAAGTTCTCCTTTTAAAGTAGTTTTTGTAACTTGTCCTAATACTATTGAAGCTGAAAATATTGCGAGAATATTGATTAATAATAAACTTGCTGCTTGTGTTAATATTATTAATAATTTAAAATCCATATTTACCTGGAAAGAAAATGTTGAAATTTATGAAGAATCTTTATTAATTATAAAAACTACTGAAGAAAGATTAGATCAATTAGAAGAAACTATAAAAAAATATCACTCTTATACTGTTCCAGAAGTAATTGTAATGGATATTAAAGCAGGTAATTTGGATTATCTTAAATGGATGGTAGAAGTTACTACCTGATTTTTTATATATTTTATTATCAAAATTTTTAAATATTAGAAAATTAAATTTTAAAGTTTATGTTTAATCCTTTGTATCCTAAAAGATATCATTTGGTATTACTTAGTGGTGGAATCTTAGAAGATCAATTAAAATCACTACTTAAATTAAAAGATTCTGAATTAACCATTATTGAAAAAATATTCGAAATATTCTCTAAATATGATAATTCTAAAATAATAAAAAAAATTATCACTTTACCTGAAAATTACTTAAATTATGTAAATAATTTACCAGTTAGTAATTTTGAGAATATAAAAAAATATTTAATAGATTATGAGATAGTATTTAGTGGGGAAAGATTAGTAGATACTATAAAAAATGTTTTAAATAAGTTGTTAAATGAAGATAAGAGAAATATTAATAATGAAGATGATGAGTATTTTTTATTTGTAGCTACTGATGTACCTTTTATTTCCTATGAAAGCATAAACGATATTTTATTCAGATTAGATTATATAGATGGGGATGTATTTTTACCAATTGTTAGTAAAGAGGTTTATGAAGTTAAATTTTCTAGTAAAGCTTCTAAATTAAGGACTTTTGTTAAGTTTAAAAACGATTCTTTTTGTGCGGCTTCCTTGTTTGTTATTAAAAAAAATATTACTCCTAAGTTTATGAATTTATTAGAAACTATCTTAGAAAATAGAAAAAAACCTTTAAAATTAGCCGAAATTTTTGGATATGATATTTTTATTAAATTAATTTTCAAAAATTTAACTGTTTTAGAATTAGAACAAAAAATTAGCGATTTATTTAACATAAAAGCGCATGCTATATTAACTAATTATCCTGAATTAGCTTTTAATATAGATAAAAAACAAGATTTAGAATTTTATTATAATAATTCTTTATTAACAAAAATTTAATAAAATAAAGAGATAAATTTCTATTTGCTGCAAGATGAAAATAAATTTATCTTTATAAAATATTAGTAGAAAAATATAGTATTTAAAGATATTTCTAAATGAAAAAGTACCAAAAATAGAACAGTTTTAACATTATTAAAAGGCTGATTATCTAATATAAAACAAGAAGCTAAAAATACTATTAGGTGGGTAGTTTATTAAGGAAGTGAAGTAGTTTATTAAGAAAGGATTTATTTTATGGCTGTTGGTTTTAAATTTCTAATTATTTTATTTGTATTATGTATTTCTATTTATATTTTATTTTTGAAATCAAAAGAAAAATTTTTAGTTATATCTGATTTAAAAAATCAGATTATAAGTTATATTAAAAAATATGGATATTTTAGATTAATAAAAAATTTATTCTTAAATGTTATTTATCAAAAAAGGATTTCTAATTTTAGGACGAAGTTAATGCATTCTAGTGTATTCTTTGGAGTATTAGGTTCTTTATTTAGTATTATTTTTTTCTTTATTAATCTTAGAATTTATAATTTGCTTTTAGATATATTTATTTTATTTTTACTAATTGGGGTAATTTTAGCATTAGCTAGAAGGTACTTGCTAAAAGTAGAAAGAATTATAAAAAATTCTATAAAAGATAATTATTTTATTAGTTTAATTTTGTTATTTTTTATAGCTATTAATTCTTTTTTTATTCAAGGGACTAAGTTCGTTTTATTTAATAATGAATTTTTTACTAATATTTATTTAACTTCTGATTTATCTTATTCAATTTTAAATTACGTTATAAATGGGAATTTGATAATTTATAAATTTTTGTATAATTTTTTATGGTTTATTAATAATCTATTAATTTTTGGCTTTATTTATAGTTTAAGTAAAACAAAGATGATTCATATGATTCTAGCACCTGTTAGTGTTTTTACTTCAGATGATGCCTATGGTTATAAAACTACTAATAAAATAGAATTAATTGATTTAGAAAAAACTGAGAAATTTGGAATAGATAATATTAAAGATTTAAATACCAGAGATTTATTAGAGGTTTTTAGTTGTACTGAATGTGGGAGATGTCAGGATGCATGTCCTGCTTTTTTAACTTCTAAACCATTATCTCCCAAATCTATTATTGTTAACCTTTTAGAACATTATCAAAATAAAAATAATAGCGGTATTATAAATCATTCGATTTCTTTTGATGCTATTTGGAGTTGTACTACTTGTGCTGCTTGTGTTAATGCTTGCCCTGTTTTTATAAATCCCTTAGATAAGATAATAAGATTTAGGCAAAATTTAGTTATGGAAAAAGCTGAGATTCCTCTTCCTATTCAAGAAATATTTAATTCTATTGAATCAAGAGAACATCCTTTTAAAGGTACTAATATATCTAAAAAACAATTTTTTAATAAATTAAAAGAAGATTTAAATGTTAATTTTATAGAAGATGTCAAGCAAGCGGAATATCTATATTTTATAGGCTGTGCTAGTATATATAATGAAAGAGCTCAAAATGTTGCTATTAAATTAATAAAAATTTTAAAAAAATTAGATATAGATTTTGCTATTTTTTCTGGTGAAACTTGTACTGGCGATATCGCTAGAAGAACTGGAAATGAATACCTCTTTCAATTACAAGCAACCAATAATATTAATAATTTTAAGCAATATAAATTTAATAAAATTTTAGTTAATTGTGCTCATTGTTTTAATACTTTTAAAAATGAATATCATCTTGTTGATAAAGATTTTAATTATCAAGTTATTCATCATTCTATTTTATTAAGTAATTTATTAAAAGAAAATAAATTAAAAATAAACAAAGAAAGTGATTTAGTTACTTATCATGATGCGTGCTATTTAGGCAGGCATAATGATATTTATGATTTTCCTAGGGATGTTGTTAAGAATGTATCAAAATATAGGGAGTTATTAAGAAATAGGGATAACTCTTTTTGTTGTGGGGCTGGTGGGGGGATGTACTTTAAAGAAGATAAAACTACTAAAAAAATAAATCATGAAAGATTAGAAGAAGTTTTAAATATAAACGCTAAAGTAGTGGCTACTTCTTGCCCATATTGTTTAATGATGTTTGAAGATGCTATTAATTCAAAAGGATTAAAAAATCAAATATTTGCTAAAGATATCGTGGAATTTATAGAAATCGATTAGGATAAAAAATAAATAAGTAAATCAGTTAATATGACAAAGAAATCTCATATTTTAGTGGGTTTTTGTTTTGGTTTAATTTTTAATGTTAATCCTATATTGAGTATAATTGGAGCATTGATTCCTGATTTAGATATAATATGGGGTAAGTATTTTAAGAATAATTTTTGGCTTTCTCATAGGGGATTTACACATCATTTTATTATACCTCTTATTTTATTAATTTTATCTATTGTTTATAAAAACCTTAGCTTTATATTATTACCTATAAGTGTAGGGTATTTTTCACATTTATTAGCTGATTTATTAACAATAAATGGGGTTCCTTTATTTTTTTCTTATTATCCTAGAATTTCTTTTAAATTATTAAAAACAGGCTCAGTTTTTGAGTATTTCTTGGTTTTTTCTTTTTTTATTTTTACTGTTTTTTTTAAATTAAATTATTTTTTATAATTGATTTTAAATGAATTTTTTGGAGGTGAATAAGTTATGATTAGGAAAATAACAATAATAAAAATAAAAAAAATACTGCTATTTTTAATTACTTTTTTATTAATTTTCAAGATTAATTTATTTGCTTATTATGAAGATGAGTATTTAAAAAATTTTAAGAAATTAATATTAAACAACGATATAGAAAAAATAAAGAATATCTTAGAAAATGATTATTTTATTTTAATTAGAAAGGATTATAATGGATTTACTCCTGTTATGTGGGCTATAATGTATAATAAGATAGATGTTTTAAAAATTATGAGTGATTATTTTATATCTTTAAATTTAAGGGATGATAATAATTTGACTCCTTTACATTGGGCTTCTAAATTAAATAATTTTAATGCTTTAAAGTTATTGGTAAATTTTTATGATATAAATTCTATAGATAATTTTGGTAATACTCCTTTACATTATGCTTGTATGAACCAAAATTTAATTATAACTAATTACTTATTATCTAAAGGAGCTTCTCCTTATATTACTAATATTTCTAATTTGTCTCCAATTGACTTAGCTAAAAATAATAAAAAATTATCCCAATTATTTTATAAATATTACAAAAATAAAATAAGGAATATTCAAGATATTCAACTGATAGAATTAATAGCATCTAATTTAAATCAACAAAGATATATCGATAATTCTAAAGAGATCTATGAAATTAATATTGAAAAAATAGAAAAAATAGAAAAAATAGAAGATAAAAGTGTATATGTAAATTTAGTTAGTTTTATCAAAGATAAAAATAAGAATGAAACTAAACACGAGATTCCTTTAAATTTAAGACTAAAAATCAGTGTTAGTAAGGAAGAAGTGTTTTTAGATGATCTTAATTTAGAGAATTTTTTATATGATCCTGTGTTAAATTATTATACTACTGATGACAATAATTTATTTTTTTATACTTTCTTTTTAGATAATTTATATAAAATAAATTTAAATATAATAGATTTTAAAGTTATAGATAATAATGTAGAAAAAATAGAAAGTATTAATTTAAATGAAATTAAAAGAAATTTATTGATAATATTGGGGAAAAATATAGTTATGTAGCTTTTATTAAAGTTTTTTTATTTAATATATATTTTTTTTATAGTTATAAAAAGGGAAAAATGGATTTATATTGAATAAAATAATTACAAGAGTATAAAAATAAGAATGGGGGTTAATTTTTTATGAGTAAATTACCAAAGATAAGAATAAAGTTAGTTAGTTGGGATCATAAGTTATTAGATAAATCTGTTAATAGGATAATAGATATGGCTTTGGGTACAGGTGCTAAAGTAATTGGGCCAGTGTATTTACCTATTAAACGTAGAGTATTTTGTATTACAAGATCACCCCATGTTGATAAAAGATCTGGAGAACATTTTGAAATTAAGATTCATAAAAGATTACTTGAAATAGCTGATTATACTCCTAAAACTATTGAAGAAATTAAAAAAATAGATTTACCTGAAGGCGTTGAAGTTATTATTAAAACAATATGATTTTAATGCTAATTTATTATGGTTAATCAAGTAGTTATGGAAATAAATAATAAAGGTAATAATTTTTTAAATCCGTTTAGGGCTTTAAAAAACCAGTTTTATTTTTATTTTTGGTTTTTTCAAGGAGTATCTTTAATAGGTAATTGGGTTGATTATACATTAAGACAATGGATTATTAATATTATATTTTCTAATCCTAATGTTGCTTCTCAATTTACTGGTAATTTTAATTTGATTAGATTTTTACCTTCTTTGTTTTTTTCTTTTATTAGTGGAAGTATTATTGATAGATGGGGTTATAAAAAAGTATTAATTTTTATTCAAATTATTGATTTTCTTAATGCTTGCTTAATAACTTATTTAGTATATGCTAATAAAATAAATGGTTTTTATTTGTTGATATTAGGGTTTATTGGTGGGATTACTATGAGTTTTTATTTCCCTGCTAGGAGTGCATTAATAAAAAATATAATAAAAGAAAAAGATTTAACAAGTGCTTTTAGCTTACAAGGATTGACTTTCAATTTATCAAGGGTAGTTGGCCCTATTATTGCTGCTTTCTTAGCTAAAAAATATGGAATCTATGCTGGTTTTCTTTTTAATTGTTTTTCTTTTTTACCCCTTATTTTTTTATTAATTTTTTCTAAAAATATCCCAGATTTTTACTCTGATAAAAATAATCAAATTAAAAATAATAATATAATAAAAGAAATAAAAGAAGTTTTAAAATATATATATGATAATAAATTAATTTTAAAAAGTTTTATGAATATAGCTGCTATTAATTTCTTAGGGTTATCTTTATTGGCTTTATTGCAAGTTTTTACTAAGGATATTTTAAAGGGAACTATCTCTAATTTTTCTCTAATTCTTTCTTTATTGGGTATAGGGGCAATTATTGGAGCTATTTTTGTTGCCTCTCTTAGTTCTAATTTTGTTGTTTATTTCTCTGAAGAAGTTATTATATTTTTATATGGAGTTTTATTTTTAATTATTTCTTTTTTCCCTAAATATATTTATTATTTAATGCCTTTTATTGGGCTTTTACAATCTTTAGTCTTTGGGATATCTAATAATAGGGTTCAGATTGTAACAGACTCTCTTTATGTTGCCAGAGTTATATCTTTATATTCTTTATTAAATATATCCTTAGGTTTTTTAGGAGCTTTTATATTAGGTAATATCGCTTATTTTACTGGATTAATTTTTATTTATAAACTATTTTCTTTATTAATTGTTTTATTTGCTATTTTTAGTTTTTTATATTATAGAAAACTAACATTATATAAAATTTAAAGAAGGAGGTAGTTAATATGTTAGGATTATTTGGATTAAAAGTAGGTATGACTGAAATATATAAAGGAGATAAATTGATACCTGTTAGTGTTGTTTTAGCTGGGCCTTGTAAAGTATTACAAATTAAAAATAAAGATAAAGATGGGTATTATTCTTTAAAATTAGGATTTATTCAAACTGATTCTAAAAAATTAAATAAACCATTAAGGGGGGTTTTTGAAAAAACTGGATTAAAAGAATATTATAAAATAATTGGAGAAATTAGGGTTAATGAAGAATTAGCTAAAAAATATAAAGTAGGAGATGTTATAGATATAGATATTTTTAAAGCTGGGGATTTAATTAAGGTTACAGGTAGAACAAAAGGTAGAGGTTTTAGTGGTATGATTAAAAGATGGAATGCTTCAAGAGGACCTATGTCTCATGGTAGTAAGCATCATAGAAAAGCTGGAAGTAATGCTACCTCTAGAATAGGTCCTACTAGACCTGGTAAAAGAAGACCCGGAAAATATGGCGATGAAACTGTTACTATTAGAAACCTTGAAATAGTTGATATTATTAAAGATAAAAATTTATTACTTATAAAAGGTGGAGTACCAGGTGCTAATAATTCTTTACTAAAAATAATCAAATTATCTAACTAATTAATTAAAAAGGAGTGGGGAATTTATGGAAAAAATAATAAAAGTTTATAAAGTTGATAGCAATTTTAATAATCAAGGAACTTATGAATTAAAAGTTGATTTTAAAAGGGAACCTATAAAAGAATTAATTCATATGCATTTAGTAAGGCAATGGGCTAATAGAAGGTTAGGTACAGTTAAAACTAAAAGAAGAGGAGAAGTAAGAGGTGGAGGTAGAAAACCTTGGGCTCAAAAACATACTGGTAGAGCTAGACACGGTAGTATTAGATCTCCTATTTGGAGAAAAGGTGGGATTGTTTTTGGACCGCAACCTAGAGATTTTTCTATTAAAATGAATAAAAAACAACGAAAATTAGCTTTATATTCTCTTATTAATATTAAGTTAGACGATTTTGTTATCTTAGAGGAATATCCATTTGATGAAATTAAAACAAAAAATGTAGAAAAATTAGCGAAATCTTTAAATGTAGATTTAGATAAGATAGTTTATTTATATGCTGAAAAAGATGATAAAGTATTAAATATGATAAAAAGTGTAAAGAATCACAAATCCACTAGGAAAGTCCTTAAGGCTGATAATATAAATGTTGAAGATATTCTAAGTGCTAAAAAGGTTATTTTAGATAAAAAAGCTTGGGATAGATTAAATGAATTATTTATTAGTTATGTTAATAACAATTTAGTTAAAGAAAAAGTGGAGAGTTAATTTAAGGAGGTAATTTTTTATGAGAGTTAATCCAAATAGTTTAAAACCTAATTTATCAATCTATCAAGTTTTAAAAAGACCAATATTAACTGAAAAAGCGCTAGCTTTATTAAATCAAAATAATAAAAAAAAGTATGTATTTGAAATAAATAGAGATGCTTCTAAAGTTGATGTTAAAAATGCTGTTGAAAAATTATTTAATGTTAAGGTTGAAAAAGTCAATATAATTAACATTCCAGAGAAAACTACTTATTATAGAAGTAGGTATAAATTTCAATCAAATAGAAATATATATTATAGACATAAAACTAAATCATATAAAAAAGCTATTATAACCTTAAAAGAAGGATATAAAATAGATTTTGTTGAGAACTTATTAGAAAAAAAATAAATTATGAAATTAAGGAGGAAAAATTATGGGATTAAAAAAAGTTAATCCAACTTCTCCAGGTAGAAGATTTGTAGTTTATTATGATTTTAAAAATGAATTAACTACAGATACCCCTTATAAACCATTAACTATTATAAAAAAGAAAAAAGGTGGAAGGAATAATCAAGGGAAGGTTACTATTCGCTTTAGAGGTGGGGGACATAAAAGAAGAATAAGAATAATTGATTTTAAAAGAAATAAAGATAATATCAAAGCAGTAGTTAAAACTATAGAATATGATCCTAATAGAAGTTCTTGGATATCTTTAGTAGAATATGAAGATGGAGAAAAAAGATATATTATTACTCCTGAAGGATTAAAAGTTGGGGATGTTATTGAATCGGGAGAGAATGTTGAAATAAAAGTAGGCAATTGTTTGCCTTTAAAGAATATACCAGTTGGTACTTTTATACATAATGTTGAATTATATCCTGGTAAAGGTGGCCAATTAGCTAGATCAGCTGGAAGTGTAGCTCAATTAATAGGTAAAGAAGAAGATTATGTTATAGTTAGGCTCCCTTCTGGGGAAATAAGAAAAATAAATTCAAAATGTAGGGCTACTATTGGTAGAGTTTCTAATCAAGAACATCATAATCTAGTTATTGGTAAAGCTGGGAGAATGAGGTATCTTGATAGACGACCTCATGTTAGGGGTAGTTGTATGAATGTTGTAGATCATCCACATGGTGGTGGAGAAGGTAGAACTCACCCGGGTAGGCCTAGTGTTACTCCTTGGGGTAAACCTACTGTTGGTTATAAAACCAGAAAAGAAAAGAAAAGCTCTACTAGATTTATAATAAGCAGGAGACCTAAGAATAAATAAGGAGGGGATTTATGGGTAGAAGTTCTAAAAAAGGGCCATTTGTTGATGAAAAATTATATAAAAAAGTTTTAAAAGCTATTCAAGCCGGAGAAAAAACTATTAAAACTTGGTCTAGAAGGAGTACCATTATACCTGAGATGGTAGGGCTTACTTTTTTAGTTCATAATGGGAAAGGGCATGTGCCTGTATATGTTACTGAACAAATGATAGGTCATAAACTTGGTGAGTTTGCTCCTACTAGAACTTTTAAAGGCCATCCTGAAAAGAAAGGAGCTAAAGAGAAAAAATAAAAAATAAAAGATAAAAAATAATTACTAAAGGGGGCTTATATTATGTATTTATATACCTATAAAGTAGTTTATAAGGATAAAGATGATAATGAGAATTTCGAATTAATTAAAGCTAAGGATTTAAAAGAAGCTAGAAGGATTGCACACCAAAAATTTTGGGATAATAAATGGAAATCTTTTAAAGTTTCTCCTTTCACTTTTAATGGATTTGCAAGATATTTAAGAACTTCTTATAAAAAATTGAAGCCTATTTTGGATTTAATAAGAAATAAAAGCTTAGATGAAGCTATTAATATAGTAGCATTTATACCAAGGAAAGCTGCTAGAATGATAGAAAAATTATTGCTATCTGTTAAAGCTAATGCAGAATATTTATCTGATAAGTATAAAGATGTTGATATTAATAATTTATTTGTATATGAGGTATTTGCTAATAAGGGACCATATATAAAAAGATGGGATACTAAAGCTAGAGGAAGTGGAACTAGAATTTTAAAGCATATTTCTCATATTACACTTAAGGTATCTGAGCGAACAAAAATTAAAAAAAAGAAAATTAAAGAACCTAAAGAAACTAAAGAATCTAAGAAAGTAAAAACAAAATAAAAATTAAATAAGGAGGTGTTTTTTTTGGGTCAGAAAGTACATCCTAAGGCTCTAAGATTAGGAATAAATAAATATTGGGATAGTATTTGGTTTTTCCCAAAAAAGAAAGATTATCAAGCTGCTGTTATTGAAGATAATAAAATAAGAAAATTTATATTTACTTATATTAGAAAAAGTATAATAAAGAAGATGGGATTGAAAATAAAAGAAGGTAGTGCTAAATTTAAGGATCCTAATCCTGCTTCTATTGAAAAAATAATTATAGGACGGAAATCTAATAATTTACATATAACTATATATACATCTAAGCCTGCTATAGTTATAGGAAAAAGGGGTAGTGATATAGAAGCTTTAAAGCAAGCTATTTTTAAAGAGTTTAATAAAGAAGTTGTTATTGAAGTTAAGGAAGTAGAGCATCCTGATTTAAGTGCAAAATTAGTTGCTCATAGTATAGCAAGACAATTAGAACAAAGAGTTAGTTTTAGGAGAGCTATGAGAGCTGCTGCTATAAGGGTTATAAGAGTAGGTGCTCAAGGGGTTAGAGTAGAAGTTGCAGGTAGGTTAGATGGTGCTGAATTAGCTAGAAGAGAGAGAATAATCTTAGGTAAGGTACCTTTACAAACTTTAATGGCTGATATAGATTATGCTTTAGATGAAGCAATGACTAAATGGGGAGTAATTGGAGTTAAAGTATGGATATATAAAGGAATGACATTTAAGGATGAAGAAACTAAAAAGCAATTTGAAGTATTAGAAAAACTTAAATTAGCGTCTATGCCTAAAGAAATTTAGTTTTTTGTAATTTAATTTAAACTAAAATTTAATTTTAAATAAAAGGGGTGTTATAAAATATGTTAGCACCAAAGAAAAGAAAATTTAGGAAAGAGAGAAGAGGTAGAATGAAAAGAAAAGCTACTAAGTGTAATTATGTAGCATTTGGAGATTATGGATTAATGGCATTGGAACCTAATTGGATTACAGCTAATCAAATAGAGGCTGCAAGGATTGTTATTTCTAAAAATCTTAAAAAGGGTGGAAAATTATGGATTAGAATATTCCCACATAAACCAGTTACTAAAAAGCCTGCAGAAACTAGGATGGGTGGAGGAAAAGCTGATGTTGAAAAATATGTTGCAGTAGTTAGACCAGGAACTGTTATGTTTGAATTAACTGGATTAAAAAGAGAAGATGCTTATGAAGTATTAACCCAAGCTTCTTATAAATTACCAGTTAAAACAAAAATCGTTGAAAAAGAATAGATTTTACAAAGGAGGTGTATTTTATAATGAAATCTAAAAAAGAATTGGAATTCCTTAGATCTTTAGAATATCAGGATTTAGTTAATGAATTAAGGAAAACTAAAAAAGAGTATTTTGATAATAAGTTAAAAATGAATATTTCCCCAGATTTTAAGCCTCATTTACTTTCATTATTAAGAAAAAAAATAGCAAGAATAAAGTATTTCTTATCTATTAAAAAAAATAAAGAAGTTAAGGAGTGATTTTGAAGTATGAGAACTAATAAAAAGAAATTAGAAGGTATTGTAGTTAGTAATAAAATGGATAAAACTGTAGTAGTTAAAGTGGAATATTTAAAAAAACATCCTATTTATAAAAAGATTGTTAAAACTTATAAAAAATATTATGCTCATGATGAGAACAATGAATGTCAAGAAGGTGATAAGGTTTTGATATTGGAAAGTAGGCCTTTAAGTAAATTAAAGAGATGGGTTGTAATAAAGATATTAGAAAAAGCTCAAAAAATTTAAAAATTAATAAGAAAAATTAGATTAAATAATAAAGGGGGAATATATTATGTTGCCAAGAATGACTAAATTAGTTGTAGCAGATAATTCGGGAGCTAAAGTTGTACAGCTTATTGGGATGTATAACAATTGGTATAGAAAATATGCATATATTGGGGATATTGTTAAAGTTTCTGTTAAAGATGCTATTCCTCATTCTAATGTAGAAAAGGGAGATGTCGTTACTGCAGTTATTGTTAGAATGAAAAGAAAATATAGAAGGAATGATGGAAGTTATGTTAGGTTTGATGATAATGCAGTTGTTTTAATAGATGAACAAGGGAACCCGAAAGGAACTCGTATCTTTGGACCTATCCCTAGGGAATTAAAAGAAAAAGGATTTACTAAAATTTTATCCTTAGCTACTGAAGTAGTATAGTTTTAAGGTAGGTGATAAATTATGAAAATTCATAAGGGAGATAAAGTAGTTGTTATTAAAGGAAAATATAAAGGAGAAGTATCTAAGGTTATTAAAGTTTTTAGAAAAGATAATTCAGTTTTATTACAAGGGATTAATATTGTTAAAAAGCATGTAAAAGTGCCTACATTAGAAGATACTCCTAAAAAGGAACCAAAAATTGTTAAAATAGAAAGGCCTATTGATGTTTCTAAGGTTATGCTTATTTGTCCTAACTGTACTAAGCCTACTAGAGTCGGTTTTAAAATAATTCAAGATCAAGGAAAAACTAAGAAAATTAGAATCTGTAAAAAATGTAATCAGGAAATAAAAAATCAAGAAAAATAAATAAATTAAATAAATTAAATACTGGAGGAGATTTTATATGATTAAGCAAAATGAATTAAGATTGTATAGAAAATATAAAGATGAAGTAGTTAAAGAGTTACAAAATATATTTAATTATAAGAATGTAATGGAGATTCCTAGGATAGAGAAGGTAGTAGTTAATATGGGAGTAGGTGATGCTACTCAAAATCAAGATATAATAAAAAAGGTACAAAAACAATTACAAATAATAACTGGCCAAACTCCATTAGTTATTTCTGCTAGGAAATCTATTTCTAATTTTAAATTAAGAAAAGGTATGAAAATAGGATTAAAAGTTACTCTAAGGAAAGCTAGAATGTGGGCATTTTTGGATAAATTAATTTCTATAGTATTACCTAGAATAAGAGACTTTAAAGGGATTTCAAAGAAATTTGACGGTAAAGGGAATTATACTCTTGGAATTAAAGAACAATTAATATTTCCTGAATTATCTTATGATGATATTGATAAAGTTAGGGGAATGGATATAACAGTAGTTACTACTGCTAAAACTGATAAGGAAGCTTATGAATTACTTAGATTATTAGGTTTTCCTTTTCAAAAATAGTTTTTTATATAAAAAATAGAAAATAAATAGATAAGAAGAAGGGGGTTTGTATGCCAAGAAAAGGACAATTAGAAAAATGGAAAAGAGAACCTAAATTTAAAGTAAGATTTAGAAATAGATGTCAAGTTTGTGGAAGGCCTAGAGGATATTTCAGGTTTTTTGGGATTTGTAGAATGTGTCTTAGAAAAATGGCTTATAATGGATTACTTCCTGGTGTTAAAAAAGCAAGTTGGTAATTAAAAGGAGGGTATGTAAAATGCTTACTGATCCTATTGCTGATATGTTTGCTAGAATTAAAAATGCTGTTACTAGAAAAAAAGAATTCGTTAAAATCCCGGGATCTAATTTCAAAAGAAGAATATTAGATGTACTTAAAAAAGAAGGATATATTCTAGATTATAAAATTGAACCTGTTAACGATTATATGTATGATTTTGTAGTTTATTTGAAATATTATAAAGGAAAATCTGTTATAAATGATTTGATCAGAATAAGTAAGCCGGGAAGAAGGATTTATGCTCCTTATGATAATATTCCACTTGTTTTTAAAGGTATAGGAATTAGTATTCTTTCCACTTCTAAGGGAGTTTTATCCCATAAAGATGCTTATAAACAAAAATTAGGTGGGGAAGTTATTGGTTATATTTATTAATTTTTTATTTATTAATTAAGGAGGGTTAATTATGTCTAAACTTATTAAAAAACCCATCTTATTACCTAAAAATACTACTTTAGAAATAAAAGATAATGAAGTTATTGTTAATGGACCTAAAGGAAAAATATCTAAAAAACTAAATCTAAATTATATTAATGTAGAAATTAAAGAAAATAACGTTTATATTTCTAAGAAAAATGAAAGTATTCCTAATAAAAAAATAGATAGATTTGTTAATAAATTATTAGGTACTGTTTGGAGTATTATTAATTCTATGGTTAAGGGAGTGAATGAAGGATTTAGAAAGGAGTTATTGGTTGTTGGTTTAGGTTGGAAAGTTAATCAAAAAGATAAAGGAATTGAGCTTTTAGTTGGGTATTCTCATCCTGTTATTTATTACCCTCCAGAAGGTATAGCTTTGAAGGTAGAAGGAAATCAAAAAATAATTGTAGAGGGAATAGATAAGGAATTAGTAGGTCAAGTGGCTGCTAATATAAGAAGTTTTAGAAAACCTGATTCCTATAAAGGTAAAGGAATTAGGTATGCTGATGAAGAATTAGTTTTAAAAGAAAGTAAGAAAGGTGCAAAAGGTAAGTAATTTTATTAATTTAATTAATTTTTATATTTTTTAGGAGGGAAAATTTTATGAAAGTAAGAGCTAGTGTTAAAAAAATATGTGCATATTGTAAAGTTATAAAAAGAAAAGGAAAAATTAGAGTTATTTGTAAAAATAAAAAACATAAGCAAGTACAAGGATAAAAAATAAAAATTAAAAATTAGAAGGGGGATTTTTTATGCCTCGTATATCAGGGGTTAATATTCCAGAAAATAAACAATTATGGATATCTTTAAGGTATATCTATGGAATAGGGAAAACAAGAGCAATGGAAATACTTAAAGCTTGTAATATTGATCCTTATAAGAAGGCAAAAGATTTAACACCTGAAGAAGTCACTAAAATTCAACAATTTATTGATAATAATTATGTTGTTGAAGGGGATTTAAGAAGAGAAATAAATCAAAATATAAGAAGATTAATTGAAATAAGATGCTATAGGGGAATTCGTCATCAAAAGGGATTACCTGTAAGAGGGCAAAGAACTAGAACTAATGCAAGAACACGTAAAGGCCCTAGACCTAATAGAATTGGAACTAAAAAGAAATGAGAATATTAGGTATAGATTGGGGTACTAAAAAAATCGGGATAGCTATTGCTAATTCTATTTCTAAAAATATAACCCCTATTGGTGTATTTTCTAATAATAAAAATATATTTTATAAAATTAAGCAGATTGTTTTAAATTATAATGTAAAAAAAATAATTATAGGGAAACCTGTTTTTACTAAAACTTATGAAGAAAGCCCTATTTTTTATCAAATCCAAGATTTTGCTCAAAATTTACAAGGTTTTTTAATGGAAAATAACATATCTATTGAAATTGACTATATAGAAGAAGAATATACTACTTTTTTAGCTAACAACCTGATAAAATATTCTACTTTTAAAAATAAGAAAAATAAAGTGAAAAAAAAATTAAAAAATAACATAGATAGTTTATCCGCAGTTTGGATTTTAAAATCTTATATTAGTATTTATTAAAAATTGTATTAATTTTTGGAGGTAATATTAAAATGTTACTAACTCATGAAATAGGGTCTTTAGCTAAGCCATCTTGGAGGGTTAAACCTTTTAGGAACTTACCTATTGATGAAAATGATATTTTAGAAGCTAAAAAGTGGGCTAAAGTTTTGAATATAAATGAATATGAAGGGTTAATTAATTTGCTTTCTAATAAAGTCGAATTTTCTGAAGATGATAAAAATAAGATAATTTATTATTCTTCATTGTATGCTATTAGATTATTAGAAAAAGCTGGTTTAGATTTAGTATATGATGGTGAGCAACATAGAGTTGAAATGTATGAATATCCTATTAAGAATATTGATGGGTTTGAATTTAGGGATCATGTAGTTAGTTTTGATTATAAATATTATAGAAAAGCTGCTGTTATTGATAAACCTAAGTTAAAGAATTATTATCACTTACAAGAGGCTAAAAGTATTTTAAGTATTGCTAATAAGAATGTAAAGATTCCTTTAACAGGACCTTATACTTTAGTTGATTGGTCGTTTGATGAATTTTATTTTAAAAACGTTTCTATTGGACAGAATGTCTCAGCTATTAAAGATAGTAGATTAAATTTTTTAACAGACATATCTTCTATTGTTAAGGAAAATATAAAATCTTTGATAGATTTAGGGGTTAAATATATACAGATAGATGAACCTGCTGCTACTACTAAAAAAAATGAAATTGACTTATTTATTACCACTATTAAGAAAACTATTTATCCTTTAAAAGAACAATATAATTCTAATTTATTTTTTTCTATTCATATTTGTTTTTCTGATTATTCTTTATTATTTCCTTATTTATATGAATTAGAAGGGATTATAGATGAGTTTCATTTTGAATATGCAAATAGAGATAGTATTGAATTAGGGAAGAGTAATAGAAAAGGATTTGAGATTTTAAAGCATTTTAAGGATTCTAAGTTTATTGCTGGTTTAGGGGTTATTGATGTTCATACTGATTTTATTGAACCTAAGGAGCTCATTAAAGAAAGAATATTATATGCATTAGATTTTGTTGGTGATCCTTATAGATTATATATTGCACCTGATTGTGGATTAAGAACTAGGACTTGGGATATCTCTTTTAGAAAGCTAGTTAATATGGTTGAAGCTGTTAACGAAATTAAATCTAAGTATTTTTAAATTTTTTTAATGACTTTTAAAGTGAAATATATTATATTTTAGACGATTAAAACAGTTGATAAAAATTATTAAAAAGGTTTAACGCAATAACATCCGTTAATTAAAGAAGATACAAAAAAATATGGAAATATATAAAGATACTATTTAGACAGTTGTTAAGGGAATTGTAGGTATTCTTATTAAGTTTTTTAAATTAACTATGCTAAGGAAAATTTTAGGGGATTGGAATAGGATAGAAAGGATGTTAGGTCTTGTGCTTGGTGTAAGGTTTGTAGTTAGCCTAATACCGCCTGCAGACTATAAGGCTAACTTGATTAGTTGGCGGGATAAAAATAGGTCTGCTAAGGGTGTATAAGATTATACACTTTTGTTAAACAAGTTAGTATGTTAAAAAAGGAATTTAGTATTATTTATAGTGTTTTAATATTTTTAGGGACATTATTTATGATTTTTTATTTATTTTATCCTGTTTTATTTAAAAAAGGAACAATTCCTATAAAGTTAGGATTGGATTTAAGGTATGGGATTCATTTAATGCTTGAAGTATATGATCCTAAATTAAAGCAACTCTCATCTACTGAAATGCAGCAAATTATTAATATATTAGAAAAGAGATTAAATCCTACAGGAACTCAAGAGATTGTTGTTCAACAAGCAGGAAATAATAGGATTATTGTAGAGATACCCGAGGTAGTTGATACTAATGATGCTATTGAAAAAGTAACTAAAGTTGGGAAACTAGAATTTAAAGTAGAAGAATATGATCCTACTACTGGGAGTGTTTATAAGAAAACGGTATTAACCGGTGATAGTATTATAAGAGCGAGTGTAGAATTTTCTCCTAATAGTGGGCAGCCTTATGTATCTTTTAGTTTAGATCCTAAAGGGGCTAAAATTTTTGAAGATATTACTAGACAATATTTAGATAAGCCTATTTATATTTATTTTGATAACAAAGAGATTTCGGCTCCTGTTGTTAGATCTGTCATAACTGGTGGTAGTGGAATAATTGAGTTAGGATATGATCAAGATAAAGAAAAAGTTTTAAAGGAAGCAAAGGATTTAGCTATTTATTTAAATGCAGGGAAATTACAGTATCCTCCTAAAGTTTTGGAAGCTTATACTATTGGACCTTCTTTAGGAGAAAAACATCTTAAAAAAAGTTTAATAGCTGGGATTATTGCATTATTTGTAGTTTGTATATTTATGGTTATTTTTTATAAATTTCCGGGGTTATTGGCTGATTTTGCTTTGGTAAGTTATACTGCTTTGTTTTTAACAATTATTTCTGTTAGTAATACAGTTTTAACTTTGGGGTCTATTGCGGGGATTATTTTATCTATTGGGATGGCTGTCGATGCTAATATCATTATCTTTGAAAGATTAAAAGAAGAAATAAGAGATAATAAACCTTTAAATACTGCTATAGATTTAGCTTTTAAAAGATCTTTTGATACTATTTTAGATAGTCATTTAACTACTATAATTGCGGCGCTTATTCTTATGATTTTTGGTACATCTGTTATTCAGGGGTTTGGGTTTGCTTTACTTTGGGGAAATGTTATTAGTTTTTTTACAGCTATTTATATAACTAAATCTTTTATGTATTTAGCTTTTTATTATAACCCTAAATTAATTGAGATTAGATAATTTTATAGTTATGGATAATATTGGTAATGTTTTTACAAATTTAATTAGTAATTACTCTCCTATTTTTAAAGTTATTTTTTTATTAAAAAATAGTAAATTTTTTAAGAATGCTAAAATTAAATCATTAAAAGATTCTAAGTTGGTTTTAGTTTTTAATGATTATCAATCTTATCTTTTAGCTATACAAAATAAACAAAAATTATTGAATTATTTAAATAGGTATTTAGTTTCTAATAATGTTAATCATATAATTAAGGAAATTATTATATTAAATGATGTTCCTAAGAAAAATAATTCTCTAGATTCAAAAAATAAGTTTATATTCAATAAAAAGCATGATAAGGAATTACTAAAAAATATTGGTTATTCTAATTATTTTAAATTAATTTTAAATAAAATAAGAAATAATATTGTTAAAAGATCTAATAAAAATAAAGCTAATAATAATTAAAATGGATAAAGGGAAAATAAAGGAAATAGTTTCGAGATTAATTTTAATAGATATAGATAATAAGGATTTTATTTTAAAGTATCCTTTTGCAGGTTATATTTTATTTTATAAGGATTTGAAGAATTTAAGCTTTAGTCAAATCCAGGAGTTAAATAATTATTATAAAGATTTATATTATAAGAAATTTAGGATGAATTTAATAAGAAGTATAGATCAAGAGGGTGGGGTTGTTTTCAGGTTTGATTTTTATGATTATCCTGCTATTTGTAGTCAATGGGTTATAGATAATGAGCAAGATTCTTTTAAATTAGCTTATTTTAATGGCTTAATTTTAAGGATTGCAGGATTTAATTTAAATTTTTCTCCCGTTTTGGATGTTAATTCTAATTTTGAGAATCCTATAATAGGGGTTAGGAGCTTTTCTAATGATTATAATAAAGTTTTAAAATTATCAAAACCTTTTATTGATGGATATAAAAAAGTAGGGATTTTAAATTGTGGAAAACATTTTCCTGGGCATGGTTCTACTTTTGTTGATAGTCATTTGTCTTTACCTGAAACTACTTTAAATGTTAATGAATTAAATGTTTTTTTGAGTAATTTAGATTATTTGGATTCTGTTATGACTGCTCACGTTGTTTATAAGGATATCGATAATTTGCCAGCTACTTTATCCAAAAAGACTTTAAATTTAATTAATAGTAATGGGAAGCTTTATAATGGTATTATTTTTAGTGATGCTTTAAATATGTTAGCTTTAAAAGAATTTGATTTTAAAGATGTTCTTATTAATTCTTTAATTTCTGGTATAGATATTTTATTAGTTTTGGGTAAAGATGAATTAAAAGAAGAAGCCATTAATATAATTTCTGATTATGTTATTAATAATGAATCATTTTTTGATGTTTTATTAGATAAATATAATAAAGTAAATAATTTTATTAATTATTTTAATGATAATTTGAATGATAATTTATATAATGATTATATAAGGTTAAGAGATTGGTTTTATAATGAATTTGATTTTAAAATTAAAATCCAAGGGGATTTAGGTAAATTTAAATTTAACTTTAACAAAGATTCTTTTAATTTTATTTTTGCTAATTCTTATTTAAGTGAAATAGGAATTGTAGATAATATAAAGAATTTTATTAATAAGAGCCAAGTTTATTTTGTTAATATGAATAATTTTGATATTCATTTTATAAAAAAATATTTAGATCAGAATTTAAATAAAACTAATACTGTTAATTTATTTTATTTACCTATTTATAAAGATAGAAATTTTATAGAATTTATAAATATATTAAGAACTAAAGGAATAAGAAATATTAATTTAATTACTTTTGCTAATCCATTTTTTTATAATTTAAATGTAGATTTTAAATTAGATATTTTTGGGTTTTCTAATATTCATTTAAAAAAATTTCAAAATCTTATAAAATAGAAATTTTATGGAAAATTATTTAGATATTGAAAAACAAAATAATATGATTATTAATAATAAGAAAGTTGTTATTTTTGATGTAATTACTGTTCCTAATAAGTTATTAAGAAAAAAATCTAAAAAAGTTAATATTAATTTAATAAAGAAAGAAGAGTTTTTAGATTTTATTTTATCTTTAATTAAGACGATGGATTATTATGATGGGGTGGGATTATCAGCTATCCAAGTTGGTTTTGATATGAGATTGTTTATAATTAGAAAAGACTTGGATAGTAGAGAAGAAATTCAAAAAGAACGAAAAGAAATAAACTCTATTGATGATATAGAGATTTTTATTAATCCTGAGATAATGGAATATTCAAAAGAAGTTAATGAGGATTGGGAAGGATGTTTGAGTGTTCCTAATGTTTCTGCTTTAATTAAAAGAAGCAATAGTATAAAAGTTAAGTTTATTGATTTAAATGGGAATGAAGTATTAAATAGTTATCAAGGATTTAAAGCAAGGGTTATACAACATGAATATGATCATTTAAATGGGGTTTTAATTTTAGATAAAGCTATAAAAATAGAGAAAGAGTAGGTGATTTTTATGTCAATGGCTTTAAAGGAGTTAAAAAATAGGATAAAAGCTGCTGATAATATAAAGCAGATAACTAGGGCTATGAAGCTTATTGCAAGTGTTAAAATTAAAAAAATTCAAAGAGCTTTTTTACCTTTTAAAGAATACTTTAAAAACCTACAGGAAATAGTTTCTGTTTTATTAAGTAATACTGATTTTAAGCTTAGTTTAAAAGATTTGGATATTCTTAAACAAAAAGAAGGTAATAAGATTGGATTGGTTGTTATTACCTCTGATAAGGGATTATGTGGGGCTTTTAATACTAATATATTTAATTATTTTGAAAAGAATTATATAAATTTAAGGGATAATTTAGTTATTGTTGCTGTAGGTAAAAAGGCTGTTAGCTATTTTAATACAAGAAAATATAATTTATTTGCTACTTTTGATAAAGTTGGAGATATCCCTTCTTTTGAGTTTATTAAAAAACTTAGGGATCAGGTTTTTGATTTATATAAAAATGTTTCTAAAGTTGAAGTAATTTATGCTAGATATTATAGTGCTTCTAAATTTATTCCTGTTTCTGTTAAGCTATTACCTTTTGATATTAATTTAGTTGATATAAAAAGAGATGATAAAGTTACTTTAGATAATGTAGATCATTTTATTTTTGAACCTTTTTTAGAAGATATTGGCCAAGAAATTTTTGAAATTTACGTGAGTTCTTTGATTTATCAGTTAATATTAGAAAGTAAGTTGTCTGAATTTAGTGCAAGATTAATGGCTATGAATACTGCTACTGATAATGCTGAAAACTTGATAAAAGATTTAAAATTATTATTCTTTAAGAAAAGACAGGAAGCTATTACTAAAGAGTTACTTGAAATTGTTGCAGGTGTTGAAGCTCTTAAATAATCTATATGTTTTCTAATTTTTCTATAAAAACTTTCTTTACTAAATATTCCAAAATTTTTCATAAATTTTTTAAAAATATTTCTTTTAAAGTAAATAATATCTTTAAAGGATCAAAATATTATTATTTGTATTATTTATTGTTTTTATTTGTTTCTTTATTTTTGTTTTGGGTTAATTATTATTTATTATTTGTTGTATATGATATAAAGAAGGTTGCAAGATTTGATATTGTTGCTGATAAGGATTTGTTTATTACTGGATATACTTATGAAACTCTGGAAAAATTAAAGAAAATTTCGGAAATAAAAGAGTATTCTATTGATATTAAAAAAACTCAAAAAACTCTTTATAATCTTGATCAACTATTTTTACCTCAGTTATCTAAAGATACTAACAAATTGAAATATTATTTTAATGAACTTGAAATTAGTTTAATTTTATCTTTAAAAAATGAATATGTAGAATATTTTTATAATGTAATTAAGGGGTATTTGACTGTAAAATTGGAAAATGGGATAGAATTAGAAGATATTCCTGATGTTGTTAAAGAGATTAATGATGTTTTAGATATTAATAAGTTATCTAGTAATCCTAAGGAAATTCAGAAATTAATTGCTTATAAAAAAATAATATTAACTAAATTACCTAAATTAATAGAATTCAATAAGATTTTTGATATTCAAAAAACATTAGAACTACAGAGAGAGTACTTAAAAAATATTCCTAAGCATTTTGAGATAAAAAAGGGAGAAGTAATTGTTTATAAAAATTCAGTTGTTAATAATGAAACTTTTAATATCATTAAAAAAATGGAATTAGATAAAAAAATTTATAAAACTCAATGGTATTATTTATCTATTTATTTGTTTGTTATTTTAGGATTAGCTATTTTTTTAGCTACTTTTTCTAATAAATTAATTACTAATAATGAAGATTATAATTATTTATTTAATTTTAATCTTATTTTTTATTGGTTAATGATAATTCTTATTAATTTTGTAGTAGTTATTAAATTTTATTTTGATTTTATATATTTTCTTTTTCCTTTTTTAATCTTTAGTTTTATTATTTATTATATTATTGGTATTAGATTAGCTTGGATATATTTTGGTATTATTTTAATTATTTTGCAAGTATTAAATTATTTATATTATCAGAATTTTGTTGATATTTCTTTTCTTGTTCCATTTATTATTAGTGCGATTTTGTTATTTGTAATTTTTAGTAATAATTATGATGAAGATGTTTTAACTTATAGTTTGTTTAATCAATATTTCTTATTTTTTATTCTATCTGTTATTGTATTCTTTTTATTCAATTTAAATAATAGTAATAATGTTTTATATTGGGTATTTTCTGTTATTTTTGTATATGTTTTAACGAATTTTATGATTGGGTATTTAGGTAAGGGTTTAGGGGGAATATCTTATTATAAAGTTAAAGAGTTAATGGATTTAAATAATGAGTTATTAACTATGTTAAGGGAAAAAGCCCCTGGAACTTTTAATCATAGTGTTAGGGTTTCCGAGTTATGTGAAAATTGTGCTAAAGCTATTAATGCTAATCCTTTATTAGTTAAGTTGGGAGCTTTATATCATGATATCGGTAAAATTTATAACCCAAAATATTTTGCTGAAAACCTTGATGAAAATGAAGAAAATCCACATGATAAAATTGACCCTCATTTAAGTGCTATTATTATTAAGAATCATGTTAAAAAAGGTGTTGAAATCGCTGAAAAATATAGATTACCTAAAAAATTAATTGATTTTATTAGAACTCATCATGGGACTACTACTATCTGGTATTTTTATACTAAAGCTCTTCAAAAAACTAAAGAAGATAAAAAATATGAAGTTGATATTCAAGATTATAAATATGATGGACCTAAGCCTTATACTAAGGAAATGGTTATCCTTATGATTTGTGATAGTATTGAAGCTGCTTCTAGATCCCTTAATAACATATCCTTTAACTCCATATATAAATTAACTGAAAACATTATTAATAGATTATTTAATGAAGAGCAATTCTCTAATGCTGATATAACAATTAATGATATAAATACTATTAAACAAGAGGTAATTAAGTATTTGCTTATAAGTTTTCATAAAAGGGTTTCTTATCCTGCTTTTAAAAAAACCTAATCTTTATAATTTAACTATTTTATGTTTAAAAAAGCTAATAAAGATTTTTTAATTTATTCTAATAATAAAAAAATTTTGGAATTAGTTTATAAAATTCTATTATTTTTGAAAAAAGATTTTTTTCATATTTTTAAAGAAATTCAAAATAAATCTATTTATATAGAAACTTTATCTAAAGATAAGATTAAAGAATTAAAAAGAAAGTATTTTAATTTAGATATTTATACTGATACTATTACCTTAGTTTATGAAGATTCTATTTTTATTTTTATTTGTTTAAATGTTATTTATAATAATTCTAAAAAATATGGCACAGATTACAAGCAAGAGTTAATAAGAGTTTTAATTCATTCTCTTTTACATGCAGCTAATTTCCCAGAATCAAATGAAATAATTAAACTTCAAGAAGAAATGCTACAAGATTTTTTAAAAATTTTTTTAAGATATTATATTTAAAAATTTTAAAAAGGTTTTTTTTAAAAATGTTTAACTATAATTTATGAGCATTTAATTTTAATTTTTTATATTTGAATTTATATTATAGGGGGTGTATGTAAAAATGGATATTAGTAATGAAAAAAGATTAACATCCTTTGGATTGTTGTTTAGCCTTTTAGGGAATTTAATTCCGTTTATAGGGAGTGTTGTTTCATTAGGTGGATTTATTGCTTATGCTCTTGGAATTTATAATTTTTCTAAGAAATTTAATAATGGGGATATATTCAAAAACTTTATATATAGTATTTTGGTATTAATAGTAGGAGTGGTTGTGTTTTTTATTTTAGCTGGTTCCTCTTTAATCCCATTATTTACTGGCTCACAATCTGCTGGTAACTTGTCTTTTGGTTTATTAATTTTTTCTCTTTTTATATTCTGGTTATTTAGTATTTTATCTGCTTTTTTTACTAAAAAATATTTTGATATTTTTTATGAATATACAAAAGAAGATTTATTTAGATACGCTGGTATAGGAGTTTTAGTTGGTAGTGTTTTATTAGTCTTATCTATTATTGGTTGGATAATAGCTATTATTGCTTTCTTTAGAATGCCTGATAATTTAAGTAGTTCTCAAGCTTCTGTTGAAATTAATAAATCTTAAAGAATATAAGGTAAATATTTAAATAGTGCTTAATAAGCTAACATAATATTAAAAATTAACTTTTTAGTAATTATTTTAATTATCAATTTAGTTTTATAAAGGAATAATATTTTTTAAAAAAAATATTATATATATGAGTGTAATTGGGTTTGTTTTTAATAAAGATAATAAAATTGATTTTTTAAATGATTTAGCTTTTTTAAATAAAATTAAATACAAACTAAATTTAGAAAAAAGTTATTTAGGAGTTATTAATTTAACTGATATTTCAGATGGTTATAAAGACAACATTTTAAGATACTCTAAAAACTTAAATAAAATATATTTTTTTAATGTAAAAAATTTAAATCAATTATATTTACCAGTTGCTATTGTTAATATTTTAATTAATATTTTTTCAAGTATTATTAAATATGACGAGTTTAGTTATATTTCTTTACAGGCTAATGACATTACTAATGAAGTTGCTCCTTTTATTGCCTCCTTTTTAAATTATGGAATTGCTACTAATTTAATCGATATAGATTTAATAAATGATAATGTGTTATTTAAATCTTTTTCATATGGTTCAAAAAGTATTAGCAGCTTTATTCTTAAAAATAGTAAAATTTTATTAACTTTTAAGCCTAATTATTTTGAATTTTCTGAAGATATTAATTATAGTTCTCCTATTTTTGAGGAAATAGATATTAACTATGAGGAAAAATTTAATAAAATTAAAGTTTATAATATTAATAAAGTAGAGAAAATAGGACCTAAATTAGAAGAAGCTAGGATTATAGTTAGTGGGGGTAGAGGTTTAGGTTCTAAGGAAGGATTTGCATTATTAAGAGAGTTAGCTAACTTATTAGGTGGTGCAGTCGGGGCTTCAAGGGCTGCTGTAGATGCTAACTGGATTGAACCTAATCTACAAATAGGACAAACAGGTAAAACGGTTAGCCCTGATTTATATATAGCTGTCGGAATCTCTGGAGCTACTCAACATATAGCAGGAATGAATAAATCTAAAGTTATAGTCGCTATTAATAATGATAAAGAAGCACCTATTTTTAAATACTCTCATATAGGGATTGTTGAAGATTATAAAGTAATTTTACCTGCTATTATTAATGAAATTAAAAAATTAAAAACGTAATTTATAAAAAATAAATTTATGAAAGCAGTTATATTGGTATTAGATGGTTTAGGCATAGGAGCACAAGAAGATTCTCATTTATTTAATGATCCTAAAACTTGTAATACTTTGCTTAATTCATTAAAAAAATATTTACAAACTAATTCTATTTATTATTTTGAAAACTTATCTAGTTTAGGCTTGGGAAAAATTATTAGTTTTAAGGAAGGAGTAAATTATAAGGATTACGGTTTTCTTGATAATGTAAATATCTTAGCTTCTTATGGGGTATTAACAGAAAGATCTAAAGCTAAGGATACTATAACAGGACATTGGGAATTAGCTGGGATAATATCTGATAAAGGATTCCCTACTTTTCCTAATGGATTTCCACAGGATTTGATTTCTGAATTTGAAAAAAGGATAAATAGAAAAGTATTAGGGAATAAAGTAGCTTCTGGAACTGAAATAATAAAAGAACTCGGGGATTTACATGTAAAAACTGGTTACCCTATTGTTTATACTTCTGCTGATAGTGTATTTCAGATAGCTGCTCATGTTGATGTTATTAGCTTAAAAGAACTATATAATATATGTGAAATAGCTTTTGATTTACTTAAAAGTTATAAAAACGGAATTTATTTAACTTCCAGAGTTATTGCTAGGCCTTTTGCTGGTAATAATGGAAATTATTATAGATTAAATGATAAAAGAAAAGATTTTTCTGTATTGCCTCCTAAAACTACCTTATTAGATATTTTTTATGAATCTGGTTTAGAAGTTATAGCTGTTGGTAAAGTTTCTGATATATTTGCTAATAAATCTATTACTAAATCTTATAAAGTTTCTGGAAATTTAAATATTTTAAATAAAACTATTGAAATAATTGAACAAGATTTTAATGGTTTAGTTTTTTCTAATTTGGTTGATTTTGATACTTTATATGGACATAGACAGGATCCAATTGGGATGGTTAATGCTTTAATTGAATTTGATAAAAATATTATGAATTTAGTTAATAAATTAAATGATGATGATATTTTATTTATTGTAGCGGATCATGGAAATGATCCTACAGATGATTCTACTGATCATACTAGAGAGCATACTCCATTAATTGTTTATTCAAAAGCCAGAAATTTTAAAAGAGATATCAATTTGGGGTTTAGGGAATCTTTTAGTGATGTTGCTAAAACTATTTTTGATTATTTTAAAAGTTATTTAAAACCTGAATTTAAGGATCTAATAGATGGTAAAAGTTTTTTGGATTTAATTTTTTGAAATTTAAAATTAATAGTTGAAAAATTATTATAAAGGGTAGGGAGTAGAAGGTTTATGGATATTAATTTAATAGAGAATTTTATGATGGATTTAAAGCCTACAAAAATAGTAGAATTATTAGATAAATATATAATAGGGCAAGATGAAGCTAAAAAGAGTATAGCAATTGCTATAAGAAATAGGTATAGACGTTTAAAAGTTCCCAAGGATTATCAAGAGGAAATCATTCCAAAGAATATTTTAATGATAGGGCCAACTGGGGTTGGAAAAACAGAAATAGCGAGAAGAGTAGCTAAAATTATAGGTGCTCCGTTTGTTAAAGTTGAAGCAACTAAATATACTGAGGTTGGATATGTTGGTAGAGATGTTGAAAGTATGGTTAGAGATTTAGTTGAAGTTGCTTTTAGAAATGTTCAAGAAGAAAAAATAAAAGCTGTTCAAGATAAAGCTTATGAAGAGGCACTTAAAAGATTAAGTGAAATTATTTATCCTTATCCTTCTTCTGCTAGTAATAATCCATTGTTTAATTTATTTAATGTATCTTCTTCAAATGTGAATATTCCTGAGGAAGTGAAATTAGAAATAGATTCCAAAAGAAAAGAATTTATTGAGAAATTTAAAAATGGACTTATAGATGATAATATGTTTGTTGAAATAGATATAGAGTCTAAACCAGTTGTTGAAGCGTATTTTATCCCTGGTACTAATCAAACTTTTGATCAATATGGAATAGATATGAATGAGTTATTTTCTACGTTAGCCCCAAGGAGGATAAAGAAAAAGAAAGTAAAAATAAAGGAAGCAATAGAAATTCTGAAATTAGAAGAAGCAAAGAAATTAATAGATTTAGATGAAGTTAAAAAAGAAGCTATCCTAAAAGCTGAAAATTTAGGGATTATTTTTATTGATGAGATAGATAAGATTGTATCAAAAGGAGAAACAGGTAGAGGCCCTGATGTATCTAGGGAAGGAGTTCAAAGAGATTTACTGCCAATTATAGAAGGTAGTGTAGTGTTAACTAAATATGGACCTATTAAAACTGACCATATTTTATTTATTGCTGCTGGGGCTTTTCATATATCTAAGCCTACTGATTTGATTCCTGAGCTTCAAGGAAGATTCCCCATTAGAGTTAAATTAAAAAATCTTACTAAAGAGGATTTTTATAATATTTTAAAGAATTCAGAAAGTAGCTTAATAAAGCAATATGTTTTATTATTAAAAGCTGATGAAATAAATTTAGAATTTACTGACGATGCTATATATAAGATAGCTGATATTGCTGAAAAGCTTAATACTTATACTGAAAATATTGGAGCAAGGAGATTACATGCTGTTGTAGAAAAAATTATTGAAGATATCTCTTTTGATGTTGATAAATATAAGTATAAAACTATTACAATTGATTCAAATTTTGTAGAAGAAAAGGTTAGGGATATAATGAATGTTGAAGATAAGAGTAGTGTTTATATAATATAATATATATGATTATATAGGAGGCTGTTTTATGAATAGTATTATTAATAATATCAAAGTATTTAATAATTTAAAAGCTAATTTAATTGAAATAGATTCTCAGAGGATAATGGAAATATCTAATAATATTGAACATAATAAAGATTGTAAATGTAAAGTTTGTAGAGGTATTTTTAAAATGGATAATTTATTTAAGGTTTATCTTCCTTTAAGTGTAAGGGCTTATTTTCCGGTTTTTATTATTAATCCCTTGTTATTTTTTTGGTTTTATCCTAAATTGATAGATGCTATTTATGAGAAATTTATTAATCCTAATTATGATATTAATAATAATGAAAAAAATTTAGAAATTTTGAAAGAGTATCAAATTTTTGATTTTATTAATTTTTCCAATGATTTTAAAAAAATACTTGATTTACTTTTTAAAAATGATTTTATTAATGCTATAAATTATTTTGATAAATTAGAAAATATTAATGATTTTGAATTTTATTATTTAAGAGCTATTTTTTCTTTTTTATTGAATAATTTAGATAAAGCTAAAGAAGATATATTTTTGATTATAGATTTATTAGATCCTTCTAATTTTGAAAAAGATAGTATAGATTTTAAGGTTTTAGTTAAATCTTTTGTATCTGATTTGGATGTTTTATATAAAATTGTTTTGTTTGATGGTTTAGTGATTAGCTTTTATTCTAATGATTATGAATCATTTATCAAGTGTTTGGATAAGATTTTTTCTTCTTATGAAGGGTATTTTTTTCAGAAATTCTCTCTCATTTTATTGATTTTAGCTTTATCTTTAGTTTTTAATGCTAAAGAAAATTACTTTATTTTAGATTTTATTCCTAGGCTTGTTTCTATTGTTGATATAATTATTCAAAATAATAAAGAGGCTTTGCATTATATTTTACAATTATTAATTTCTGTTAAAAATTATAGATTAAATATATTTGAAATTATTAAAAATGAAATATTTTATTTATATGAAAAAATATTATATCATCTTGGGGATAATAGTAGTATTAATATAAATGATTATGAAGAATTTAATGAGTATAATGTTTTTAAGATTTGTGATTTAATTTATACTAAGAATGTTTTATATAAAGTAATTTTATGGAGCTTAGGGGATAAAAATTATGAAAATTTTATTAAAAGCTTGAGCTTTATTCCTTTAAATAAAATTGTACTTAATTTTTTAGAATATATTAGATATAGAGATATTTTATTTTTTTCAAATGATATAAATTTTGAAGAGAATATTAAAAAAGTTAATAAATTGATAGAAGATGAACCTAATAATGGATTTTATTGGTTTTTGGCTGGGCTATATTATTTTGCTATTAATCGTTTTGATTTAGCTTATAACTATTTTAGAGGTTCTATTACTTCTAATCCTGGGTTTACTGAGGGTAGATTATATTTCTATGCTAGTAGTGTTCTAATTGGAGATTATGATAGAGCATTAAAAATAATTGAAAATAGTCTATTTTTTGAACCTAATTTACTTCTTCATGATTTATCTTTAATTAATTATAAAATCTTAAATAAAGTTATTAATAATTTTGATTTTGATTTTGATTTTAATTATTCTAAAATTAAAGAATTAATTTCAAGTAGTAATTAGATATTAAAAAATAAAAAGGAGGGTAGTTAAAAATGAGACATTGGACTGAAATAGAAATGTGGAAAGATGTTACCGAAGAACAATTTGAGGATTTTCATTGGCAAACTCAAAATAGAATAACTAATTTAGAAAAATTAAAAAAAGTAATTAATGTAACTCCAGAGGAAGAAAAAGCTATAAAAGAAGGACTAGGTGAAATATTTACAATGGGAATTACACCTTATTATGCGTTATTAATTGATCCTAATGATATTAATGATCCTATAAGAAGGCAAGCTGTTCCTATTATGTATGAATTAGAGAAATCTACTTTTGACTTAGAAGATCCTTTAGCAGAGGATATAGATATGCCTGTGCCTGGAATTGTTCATAGGTATCCTGATAGGGTTTTATTTTTGGTTACTGATAGATGCTCTGTTTATTGTAGACATTGTACAAGGAGTAGGATGGTTAGTTATAGGCCAACTCCTTGGTCACAAATTGAAATGGGTTTGGAATATATAAGAAAACACAAAGAAATAAGAGACATAGTAGTTTCTGGAGGGGATTCTCTTTCTTTAAGTGATGAAAAAATTGAAAAAATTTTACAAGGTTTAAGAAGTATTTCACATGTTGAAATTATAAGATTAGGTTCAAGGATGCCTGTTACTAATCCAATGAGGATTACTGAAAATCTTGTTAATATTATTAAAAAATATCATCCTGTTTTCTTAAATACTCATTTTAATCATCCAAAGGAAATAACTAAGTATTCATCAAAAGCGTTGAATATGTTAGCAGATGCAGGAGTAGTTTTAGGAAATCAAACTGTTTTATTAAGAGGAGTTAATGATTGTCCTTTTGTTATGAAAAAACTATTTCAATTGTTATTAAAAAATAGATGTAGGCCTTATTATATTTATCAATGTGATTTAACGGAAGGGTTAGAACATTTTAGAACTAGAGTTTCTAAAGGGATAGAAATAATGGAATTTTTAAGGGGGCATACTTCTGGCTTGGCTAATCCATATTTTGTAGTGGATGCTCCTGGTGGAGGCGGTAAGATTCCTGTTATGCCTAATTACGTTATTTCTATGTCTGATAGTAGGGTAGTTTTAAGGAATTATGAAGGTAAAATATTTATGTATCCTGAGCCTAAGCACTCTGATTCTCCTCATGATTATAAAACTTGTATATATTGTCAAGAAATGAAGGATCAATTAGATGGAGTCGCTGCTTTACTCTGGGAAGGCAATAATTCTAAAGTTAATTTGGATTATCCTTCTAAACGAGATTTAAGAAGACAAAATAAACAAAAAATATATGAAGAAATTGCTCAAGAAATGAAACACAGATCAAGTTGTTCTTAAGTTTTATTATTTTTATAAATTTTATATAGTTTTATAAGAGGTGAGATTATGAAGGAAAAACTAGGGAAAACTTTGATGCTAGTTGGTATAGTTATTTCATTAGTTGGTTTTGTGTTATATGTTTTTGATCAAGAAGAAGATGAAGAAGTTATTCAAATTAAAGAACTAATTAAAGAAGCTGATAAAATTATTAAACAATCTAAAACTTAAATTTTATTTAAGATTATTTTTATATGAATTTTAATAAAATAAAAGATAATTTATTAAAAATTTCTATTGGATCATTAATTGGTTTGTTAAGTTTGGGATATATTTTATGGTTTTTAGATTTATTTAAGTTTTTTGGGATAAAGTTTTTTCAGGATTTTTTTATAGCTGCTGGGTTGTATTCTTATGAACAATATTTGTATATTTTTATCATTTCTTTATTAGCTATTCCTTTGGTATTTTATTTATTATTGGATTATAAATTAAAAATTGATTTAAGTATTTTTGGATTCTTTTTGCTGCTTATTGTTTCATTTATATCTACGTTATTTTTCTCTGTTGAGATTTTTGATAGTATTAGGGAATTCTTTATTATATTTTTAGTTTTTTTATTTATGTTATTTGGATATAATCTTTTTAATTTTTTAAAGGATCAGGATGGGTTTTTTTATAATTTTAATTTATTTTTAGTTATATTATTAATTTTGTTAATATTTATAGCGATATTTGTAAATTTAGGGATGCCGCCAGGTAGTTATTGGATGTCTTTTTTTTATCAAAAGAATGCTTTTGCTGGATACTTATTAATTTTATTACCTATTCCATTCTCTTTAACTGTTTTATCTTTAATTTATAAGGAATATTATAAAGCGACTTTGTTTTTCTTAGCATTTTTGTTTGCTTTGATTGCTTTACTTTTTTCTGGCTCTAAAGCTTCTATTCTTTCTTTTGTTATTTCCTTACCCCTTTATTTGGGATTTATTAAAATTTTTAGAAAAATATATTTTAATTTAAAAGATATAAAATTGGAAAAACGAACTATAGTTTTTATAGTTTTTAGTGTTATTTTTGTTATTTTTATTTTATTTTTACAAATTATTTTAGATAAAAATATTTTAAATTCTTTAATTAATTCTTTTAGTAATGTTTTATCTATGTTATCTAATACTGTTTTAGCTAGAATTGATTTTTATTTAGCTTCTTTTTCAATTGCTAAGGATTTCCCTTTTGGTTGTGGATTATATAATTTTTCTAAAACTTATCCTCTTTATCAATCTGCTTTTTATTTTTATTCTAAAGATCCTCATAATTATTATTTTAAAATACTATCTGAAATTGGGTTTTTGGGGTTTGGTATATTAATTTTTATTTTTGCTTATTTTTTAATTAAAATTACTAGTTTTTATACCAATTTCCTTAATAATATAGATTTTAATAATATAAGAATTAAAATAGATAAGTTATTAAATTTACTAAATGATAATGTAGATAATAAGGAAGAGGAAGCAAAAATAGAATCAAAATTGGATAAAATTGAAGAAGAAATAAAAGATTTAAGGAATTTGAATATTGTTATTTTGAGTATAGGGTTATCTATTGGGTTAATACAATCTATGATACATATTGCGTTTGATGTTGATTTTAAGTTCGCTTTTATTTTAATTACATTTTTTGTTTTATTAGCTATTAATTTAAGTTCTGTTGATTTTGTTAATAAGCAGCTTAATTATAAAAATAATTTTGTTTTTGAAATTAAAAATTTTACTAAAATAGGAATTTTTATATTTGGAGTTATTGGTATTGTTTTAGGGCTTGTTTTTTCTTACAAGGAATTAAAAGCTTATTATTTAGATAAATTAGCTGATAACGCTTCTACTTTAGATGAAGCTATTTCTTATTATCATAAGATTTTAAAATCTTCTTTTAGATCTTCTTCTAAGTATATTACTTTAGCTGAATTTTACAGAGCTAAAGGAGATTATACTAATGCTGAAATTTATAATCAATTGGCTTTGAAATTATCTAAATATAATCTTAATGCTTATATTTCTTTAGCTTATTGTTATTTACAAGATTTTGAAATTAAATATAATATATATAAATCTATTAAAGATAATAAAAACATTAATATTAATTTAGAAAACCAAAAAAAACAAATGCTAGATTTACTTAAAAATGTAAGAATAGTTTTGAAACAAGGACTTATTTATGATAAATATAATTATCCTGATATTTATTTATTAATAGCAAAAAGTTATTATTATGAACAATTAATTGATAATAAAAATCTTTATTCATTAAGGTTATTTAGAAATATTTTTGAAGTTATTTATCCATTGAATGAGTTATCTTATCTTATGGATGTAAGGAAACCTAATTTTTATAATGTTATCTTAGAATCTTATAATTATTATATAGAACCTGATTTTACTAAATGCTTACTTATTGAAGATAATCAAAGTTATGTAGTTAATTGTAAAAAAGTCTTTAATATTTTGTATAAGCCTTTAGTTTTATATAATTTAACTACTTCTGAAGAAAATAAAGATATTTATATTAAAGCTGGGATTGTTAGTTATATATTGGGTAAGTATTATTTAAAAAAGAATGATGTTAATAATCAGTTTTATTTTAGGAAATCTGTAGATTTATTTAGTAAAGTAGATAAAATAGATATTATTTCTGTTTATTATACTGTTATGTCTTTATTTTATTTAAATGATTTAAATTCTGCTTATAATATAGCTTATTATATTTCAAAAGCTAAAAAAGATGATGAAGATTTTAAGCTTGTAAAAATTGAAATGTATTCTGTTTTAGCTCAAATTTATAATACTAAAAAATTCATTTATTATAATCCTGATTATTCTCGGTATTATTATAATCTTTACAAAAAATATAATAAATAAAGATTATGGATGTATTTTTTAAGATAGAATATGAGAATAATTTAATGAGAGTAGGTAAGATAATAACTGATCATGGGGTTATTGAAACTCCTAATTTTGTTCCTGTTGCCACTTTAGGTTCTATTAAAGCTTTAGATAGTGTTAGTGTTAAAAATTTAGGGATTCAAGCTATTTTTTGTAATACTTATCACTTGCATTTACAACCAACTGAAGATGTTATATATTATTTTGGGGGATTACATAAGTTTATGAATTATAGTGGCGTTATTTTAACTGATAGTGGTGGATTTCAAGCTTTTAGTTTAGGACAAGCTTTAGTTGATAGGGTTGGAAAAATCGCTAATATTTTCCCTAATGAATCTAAATTTAATTATCATTTTAAAAAATCACGAAAAATTCTACAAGATAAATTAGCTTTAATGGACAAAGATGGAATTTTATTTAAAAGTCATTTAGATGGAAAGATCTTTAAATTAACTCCTGAAGATTCTATTGATATTCAATTAAAATTGGGATCTGATATATTATTAACATTAGATGAATGTACTTCTCCTTTGGCTTCTTATGAATATACTAAGGAATCTACTATTAGATCTTTTTATTGGACAAAAAGATCTTATGAATATTTTATAAAAAATAAAAATAATTTTAAGGATTATAGGAGATTTTTATATGGGATTGTTCAAGGAGGATATTATTATGATTTAAGGAAATGGAGTTTAGAGAACGTTTTATCTTTAGATTTTGATGGATATGCTATAGGAGGGTCTTTGGGAAGATCAAAAGAAGATTTATATGAGATTTTAAGTTGGTTAAGCTTTCCAAAAAACAAGCCAAGACATCTTTTAGGGATAGGCACTATTAATGAAATTTTTGTAGCTATAGAGCATGGGATTGATACTTTTGACTGTATAATTCCTACAAGATATGCTAGAACTGGTACTGTTTTTACTAAATATGAAGATAATTATAAAAATAATTTTACTTTGGATTTAACTGCTGCTGTTTATAAAGGTAAGGATGTAAAAAAATATGATTTACCAATAGATGAAAATTGTTCTTGTTATACTTGTAAGAATTATAGTGTAGCTTATCTCAATCATTTGTTTAATGCTAATGAAATTTCTGCTATGACTTTATTAACTATTCATAATCTATATTTTTATAATGAATTATTGAAAAATATAAGGTTAAGTATAATTAATAAAAATTATGATAAATTTAAAAAAGATTTTTTTGCTTAAAGTTTAATTATTATTAATAAAAGGGATATTTTATGGTAGATGTTTTATATAATGAGGAATTAAAAGATCTTGTTGATTTTAAAATTATTGATCAAGAAGTTAGGGAATTCGAGGAATTTTTCGAAAATTGTTTTGGGTATAAATTAAAATCGATTCAAAGGAGTTATGTTAAGAGAGTTTTTTTAGGGATGTCTTTTTCTTTTCAAGCTCCTACTGGAACTGGAAAAACTATTTTAGGAATATTTTTAGCTCTTTATTTTTCTTTAGTTAAAGATAAAAAATGCTTATTAATTTTCCCTACTCAGATATTAGTTAAACAGGCTTTTAATATTTTTCAAAATCATTTGCCTAAAATAAAGGATTATTTACAAAATAAATATAATAAGGAATTACGTCAAGAAAAGTTGATTTTCTTTATATCTGATGAAAAAAAATCTATTAAAGATGAAATAATTTTTAAGATACAGCAATTGGATTATAATTTTTTAGTTATTACTAATAATTTTTTAGCGAGAAATTTTGAGTTATTAAGAAAAAATGTATTCAATTTGATTTTTGTAGATGATTTAGATAGTGTTTCTAGAAGTTCTAAGAATACTGATAGAATTTTAATGCTTTTAGGTTTTGAAGAAGAATTTATAAAGGAAGTTAAAAATCGGGATTTTAATTTAACTTATGAACAACAAGAAAAAATATCTAAGTATCCAAAGAATATTTTAATTATTTCTTCTGCTACTTTAAAAAAAGGATTAAATACTATATTATTTAGTAAATTATTAAAATTTGATGTTGGTAGTAGTGTTAATTTTGTTAGGAATATAGATGATATTTTTATAAAAGAAAAAGATATAAATAAGCTTTTATTTATATTAGAAACTATGGGTCCTGGAGCTATTATTTTTACTAATTCTTTACAAGAAGCTTTGGAATTGGAAAAAATTATCCCTAATTCTAAAGTTATTACTTCTAAAACAACTAAATATATTGATAAATTAATAGATTTATATGAAGAAAATAATAATAAAGAACATGGTATTAAAGAAATTGATGATGACTTGGATAATGTTGAAAATTTACAAAATGAAGAAGATGAATTATATGAATTATTTCAGGATGAATTACAAGATGAATTAGTAGAAGATTATATTAATAACAATAATATTAGTGATATAGAAGTTAGTTTTATAGAGAATATGGATAAAACTATTGATGATAGTGTAAATTATTTAATAGGTGTAGCTTCTCCTTATAGTATATTAACTAGGGGATTAGATTTGCCTTATAAAGTAAGGTATGTAGTTTTTTGGGGAATTCCTAAGAGAAAAATTGATTTAAATAACTTAGATAATTATAGAAATCTTTATCCTATTCAAAAGTTTTTGTCTAATTTGTTTTTTAAGAAGAAGATGGTTTCTTTAGATAGGATTAAAGATTATATTCAAAAGATGGATAATAATTTAGTTATCGGAGCTTTTGTTATTATAAATAAAATTTTATATAGTATTGATATAAAGACTTATTTACAAGCTTCTGGTAGATGTTCTCGGATAACTCCTTATGGAATTACTAAAGGAGTTAGCTTTATATTTGATGATGAAATTTTCTTAGAATCCTTAAGGAAAGTAGCTTATTTTAATAATTTTGAAGTTAAAGAACATAATTTTGAAAATAATTTATTATATTTATTAATTGATTTAAAAAAGCAAGTGGATGATAGTAGGAGTAAAGAATCTAATAATGAGCAAGAAATAGATTTTAAAAGTTATTTAATGATAGTAGAAAGTCCCACTAAAGCTAAACAGATTGCTAATATGTTTGGGATTCCTTCGGTTATTAAGATTGATATTTTTAATGGTTATGAAGTTTTTTCCCCTATTGGAGTTTTAATTATTGTTCCAAGTGTTGGGCATGTTGTTGAATTAAGTATAGATAATAATGATTTCATTAAAACATCTGAAAATATTTTAAATTTGTATAATGTTGTTATTGAGTTTGATAGTAGTAATAAGAAAATAGGGAAGTGTAATTTAGTTTATAGTTCTATAAAGAGATGTAGAACTTGTAATAAGTCTTTTGCTTCTAAACAAGAAAAATGTATTTATTGTGGAAGTGATAATATTTATAGTAGTTTTAGGTATTTAGAAAAATTGAAAGTTATTAGTTATTTAGTAGATGGAGTAATTTTAGCTACTGATCCTGATAGTGAGGGTGAAAAGATTTCCTTTGATATTTATAAATTATTAAATCCGCGAAATTTTTATAGAATAGTTTTTAATGAGATAACTAAGCGCGCAGTTGTTAATGCTTTAAGTAATTTACAAAATATTAATATTAATATGGTTAATAGTCAATTAGTTAGGAGAGTTGAGGATAGATGGATTGGATTTAGTTTAAGTGCTTTTTTAAGAGATAATTTTGATGATAGAAATCTAAGTGCGGGTAGAGTTCAGTCTCCTGTATTAAATTGGATTGTTAATAGATACAAAGAATATACTAATAAAAGAAAATTTGCTATAGTTAATGATATTAATATTGGGAATCTTCAGTTTATTGACTGTAATATTAAAGGGAAAGCTAATTTAAAAATTGAGATAATTAATAAGATTGAGAAAGATATAATTTTACCTCCTTTTAACACTCCTGATATTTTAGCGTTTGCTAATTCTGTTTTGAAGTTATCTTCTAATGAAACTATGAATTTATTACAAAAATTGTTTGAAAATGGATTAATAACTTATCATAGGACTGACAGTTATTCTGTTTCTAATTTAGGAATTGAGATTGCTAAGGATATTTTAATTAAAAATAATTTTGAATTTGTTTATAGGACTTTTGATAAGGATTCTCATACTCATGAAGCTATTAGAATAACAAAGCCATTAAATGTTGAAGATGTAAAGATATTTTATCAAGATAAGTTACCTTTTCAAGCTTTTAGATTATATGAGATGATATATAAAAGGTTTTTAAATGCTTTTGCTAAACCCACAAAGTTAATCATTTATTCTTATAAATTCACTTTATTTAATGATAATGAAGAAAGTGTTTTATATCAGGATAGAGTAGTTGATATTATAGGACCTAATATTTTTCCATATATTTCTCAAAAAAATGAAATTATAGATGAAGGAGTCTATAAAGTGGAAGTAAATAATATAAAGAAACCTGCGGTTACTTTATATTCTCAATCAGATATAATTAAATTAATGAAGGAAAGGGAAATTGGCAGACCTTCTACTTATGCTCATATAATTTCTAGATTGTTTTTAAGAGGATATATTATTGAAAAATATAATAAAATAATTCCTATGAGAAAAGGGATTTTAGTTAATGAGAAATTAAATAATGAATTTTCTGATTTGGTTAACGAAGAAAGAACAAGAGATTTACAAAAAAAGATGGATTTAATTGAAGAGGGTTTAAAAGATCCTATTGAACTTGTTAATGAATTATACCAAGAATTAAATGAAAAAGTTTTTATTAAGTTATCTAATTTTGATTTGTTTTTTAATAATGTGGTTTAATTAATTTTAATGTTATTTAGTTTTATGAAGGTATTTGATAGGTATATATATTTAGGGTTTATTTATAATGTAATTTTAGGGTTTATTATTTTTAATTTTTTGATAATATTAGTTAGTCAGGTGTATGATGTAGTTAAGTGGGTAGTTAATGGAAAGATAACTCTTTTAGGAGTTATTGAGTATATGGTATATATAACTCCTGTTTATTTGAATTATACTATTCCTTTAGCTATTGTTTTTGGAACTGTTAGTTTTATAGGTAGGTTAAGCTCTAATTTTGAAATTATAGCTTTTAACAGTTTTGGGATATCTAATTTATTTTTATTTTTTAGGTTATTGATTTTAGTTTTTTTTATTTCTATATTTCATTTAATTTTTAATGAATTTTTTTCTTATAAATTGATTAAAAAAGGTTTTGATATTTATTATAATTTAAAGAAGGATGATTGGGGGGAATATAGGGGGAGTATAGAAAATTTTTCTATAAGAGTTGATTTTATTGACTTTTATCAATATATTTACGCATTAAAATATGTCGTTGATTTAAATTTTATGAGTGATATTATTATAATGAAAATAAACAAAAAAACAAGGGATATATTAGAGTATATTGAAGCTAAAAATGCAAAATTAATTTCTAACGATTTATGGATTTTATATAATGTTCATATAAAAAGATATTATAATGGAAATTTAGAGAAGGAAATTTATTTAGATAAAATTACCTATAATTTATTTAGTTCTTTTACTGTTTATAATAAAACTAGAAAGAAGCATAGGGAAGAATTAAATTTATTTGAACTTTATTATCAATTAAAAAAAATAAAAGAAAATAATAGCAAAGTTGATGATGAAATTAAAAGAGAATTAATTAAGGATTTATTGATTAAGATTAATTTAAAGTTTATATTTCCGTTAAGTTCATTTTTTTTATTTTTTTTAGTTTTTAATTTTTCTATAGTTCCTATAAGGGGGAGTAATTTTGTAGGAATTACGTTTGCTATTTTAGTTGCTTTTTTTTATTATGTATTGTTAATGTTAAGCCAGGTTTTGGCCAATAAAGGGGTTATTTTTGTGTTATGGTTGCCTAATTTTTTATCTATTTTTTTAGGAGGATTTTTTTTATTTTTAGAAAATAAAAAATAATGTATAAGGTTAAAAATAATAAAGCTGTATTAATTAAATAAAAAATATGTTTTTAGATTTTATATTTAAAAAGAAAGAAAATAATTTGGGTCTAGATATTGGGAATCATTTGATTAAATTTGTTATAGCTGATAGTAAATGGACTGATAATGATAGAGTTTTATCTAGCGCTAAAGTTAATTTTGTAGGAAATATTAGGATAGATAATTTAGATGATCCTAATGTTATTCAGGAAACTATAATTAAATTTTTAGATGAAAACAAAATAGATAGAGCATTAACTAAAACTATTGCTTGTATTTCTGGACCTAATGTTATAGTTAGAACAATCGAAGAAACACAAAGATCTAAAAAGGATTTAGAAAAAGATAAAGAAGAAATAGTTAGCAAATATATTCCTTATGGTATTGATAAAGCTAAATATGATTTAATAGTTTTAAATCAATCTTTACCTTATGATCAAAGTAAAATGGAATTATTGTTAATATCTTTGTTATTAGAAGAAGTAGTTATTGTTGAAGATATAATTAAGAATTCTAATTTACAGAAGGTAGCAGTAGAATTTGATTTATTAGGAGCTTGGAGATTATTAGAAGGTATTAATTATAAAGGGAATTTCAATTCGACTGTTAATATGTTAATAGATTTTGGAGCTGTTTCTACTAAAATCTCTGTTTTTCAGGAAGGTAAAATGAAATTATTAAGAAACCTTAAAATTGGTGCTGATGATTTAATTAAAAGAATGGTAGAAGTTTTAGCTGTTTCTAAGGAAGAGTTATTAAACAGTTTTGAAGAGTTATCTATTGATGATGCTAAGTATCAAAATATATTTATTAAGCATTTTGAAAGTATAATTAAAGAAATAAAGAGAACTATTAGTACTTATAAGAGTAGATATTCTGTTGATTTTAATGAAATTTATATTATTGGGGGAGTTTCTAAAATTAAAAATCTTGATAATTATTTAAAAAGGGAAATAGAGTTTAATGTAGAAAAAATTAATTATGAATATTTAAAAAATGTTATAAAAGTAGAAAAAAAATATGAAAATGAGTTTAAAGAAAATATAGCTATATATGTAAACGCATTAGGTTTAGCTTTAGGTCATGGGCAGCAAAGAAAAACTTAAAATAAAGATAATCAAAATTTAGGAGGTGGTAAAGAAGTGGGTATAGTTGTAGATGTTGGTGAACAAAAGAAACCAAGTTATGTAGGAGATATTATATTTATAGTTGTTACTTTGATAATAGGGGCTATAGTTTGGTTTATTCCATATTATATGGCTAATGCTGAATTAACTAAAATTGATAACATTAAAAATTCTGTAGAAGATTTAAAAAAGGAAATTACTTCTTATCAAGATTACCCTAAGAGAATTAGTGATACTATTAGTCGTATTAGAGTTATTTATTCTCAGTTAGATAATCTAAAAACTTTATTAAATGAAGTAACATTGCAAAGATTTATTTTGGTAGAGTTTCCTCATATTTTACCCAGTGAAGCATGGATTAATAATTTAAGTGTTAATTTTGATTCTAAAACTATGAATTTTGGAGTAAATATTGTAGGAGAAAGAGAAAAAGTCCTTCAAAATGTATCTAAGTTAATAGATAATATGAGTAATTCTGTAGCATTTAAAGATCCTAAGGTTAGTGCTATTGGTTTAACTGAAAAAGAAGGTGAAACAGTTGCTAATTTTAATGTAGATTTATCTTTTGATTATAATCAAAATATTTTTGAAATGTATTATAAAAATTTAAAATAGAAATGAAGTAATTAATAGGGGGTATGATATAAATGAATATAGCTTTAAAGATTTTAGTATTAGTTATAGTGGTAGCTTTATCTGCTTTCTTTAGTTGGCAATATAATTATGCTCCTGTTCTTCAGAATAAAGCTAAATGGGAAAATATTCAAAAACAATTAATTGATTATCAAAATAAGGTAAAAAATATAAAAGATCGATTTAATGAAGTTCAAAATATTCTAAATAAATATGAAGAATTAAGTAAAGTTTTACAAGCATCTTCTGTATCCGATCAAAAACAAGGATTTATATCTATTACTTTAAAAAATATTGAAAAAATTATAAATGAAGTCAGGGAGCAAACTAAGGATAAAGATTTTAAATTATCTAATATAAATTTCGGTAGTATTAGTAGTCGTACTATTGGTGGAGGAGAAAATTCTACAGGTATAAGTATTAAAGCTACTGAAATTACAATGTCTTTAACTGGTAAATATTCTACTATTATTGATTTTTTAAAACAATTATCTGATCAAAATAAAGTCGGTAGTTTAGTTAGAATTAAAACTATTTCTTTTTCGCCATCTAATGTTGAAGTAGGGAAGTCTCCTACTTTAAGTGTTAGTTTAACTATGGAAACTATAGAAATTCAAGGTAGGTGATTTTATGAAATTTAATATTAGTTTTTTATTTAAAAATATTTTATTAAGTCTTATTATAATTAGTGTATTTTATTTAAGTGGTTGTATAAGTCCTGAAAGAATTCAAGAACCAGGTGATTTAACTAAAGATATTAAAATAGAAGAAGCTTCTAATCTGGATATCCCAAGTGAATTAAAAGACGTAGATTCTATTAAAAAGAAATTATCTGAAAAGGTTGTTATTCCTGTTAATAGAGAGACAAAAGATTTTGTCGATCCTTTTATTGCTAAATCTATTAAAGGAATAGAATTACTAAAAAATAAACAACAAACTGACAGTAATAAAGCTGATAAAAATGAAAGTATTCAAGTTACTCAGCAGTCTAAAGTTAATCAGCAAAATCAATCTGAACAGCAAAGTTCCTCTGCTCCTGTTAATTTAGCTACTGAATCTATTACGATGTTTACTTATGAAGGGAGTCTTTCTTCTGCTGATGGACGGAGAGCTATTTTAAGACATACTCCTACTAATAGAAGTTATATAGTTAAAACAGGTACTATTGTAGGAGGATATAAGATTACTGATATTCAAGATAATAATTTAGTTTTAGTTATGGGTTCTGAAAAACTAGTTATACCTAAGAATAAAAAGTAAAAATAAAAATAAGGAGGTGAAAAAATGAAAAAAATAGTTCAATATATTATATTAGCGGTTATTATTTTTAATATAGCATTAGCAGGTACTATCTCTAAAGTTGAAATAAAAGAAATAGATAGTACTGTTAAGATAAGTGTTAATACCTTAGGTGCTTCTAAACCTGTTTTATCAGGTAATGTATTAACTGTTAAATTTAAGGATTCCAATATTAATTTATCACAAACTGACGCAAATTTAATGCCTGGTGGGCCCGTTTCTAAAGTAGAAGTATCTGAAGAAGGAAAAGATTCTTTATTAAAGGTATATTTAAATTATGATGCAGTTAATTTTAAAGTATTTGAAAGCTCTGGTTTTACTGTAATTGAGATAAAAGAAAAGAATCCCCCAGAGCCTGTTGGCCCTAAAACTGTATATTCTGAAAAACAAAATTTAAGAAATTATATTGTATTATCTGCAGCTGAAGAAAAGGAAGTTAGTGTTAAAAAAGAAGAATCTAAAAAAGAAGAAATGAAAGAAGAACCAACAGTAGAAGTTAAAGCTCCTAAGGTTAATACTACTAAATCTAAAAGTAGTACTGAATCTACTACTGTTAAAACAATGCCTACTAAGAAATCTGTAACTTCTTCATCATCAGTTTCTTCTAAAAAAACTGTCACTTTAGATTTAGTTGATGCTACTTTAGTAGATACTGTTAGATTAATAGCGGATACTTTAGGTTGGAATGTATTATTTAGCCCTGAAGTTCAAAAATATCCAGAAAAAATAACAACTAAACTTGTTAATGTTGAAGCTGAACAAGCTTTGAAAATGATATTATTATCTAATGGATTTGATTATAAGATAGTAAATGGGATAGCTTATGTAGCTCCAAAAGATAAATTAGCACAATTCCAGCAAGATGTTAAAGTTTCTGGTCCTATGAAAACTCAAGTTATTAATTTAGAAAATGCTTCTGCTAAAGAAATAGAACCAGTTATTAAATCTTCTTATCCTGAAGCTACTGTTCAAGTTGTTGAGAAAACTAATAGTTTGTTAGTTAAAGCTCCTGTTGATACTATAAGAGAAATAAAGAATTTGGTTGGTCAATTAGATGTACCACCACCTCCTCCACCACCAGTTACACCTCCAACTACTGAAGTAATTAGATTAAATTATGCTAATGCTCAAGAAGTAGTTTCTATGATGGGTGGCTTAGTACCAAAAGAAGCAATAGCAATAGATCAAAGAATGAATTCTTTAATAGTAACAGCTACTCCAGATATAATTGATACTGTCAAATCCTTTATAAAAGCTGTAGATGTTCCGATGCCTCAAGTTGCTATGAGATTACATGTATTGGCTGCTTCTGAAGGAGCTTCTAAAACTTTAGGTGTTAACTGGAACCAAAGTGCAGGTGTTACTTTACAAGAAGGTAAAAAAGATCCAAATGGGGCTATTCAAACTGGGCCTTCTGATTACTTAGGGATTCAATTATTTACAAGGAGTATGCTGAATTTTCAAGCAACACTTAATTATTTAATAAACCAAGGGCAAGTTAAAATATTAGCAGCTCCATATATTATGACTCAAAATAAACAGCAAGCTAATATCCAAATTGGTGAGCAGTTCCCATTAATTTATACTGACTACAGAACTGGACAACCACAGGCTAATTATATTAACGTTGGTATTATACTAAATGTAACTCCAGAGATATCTCCTGATGGTTATGTAACTATGAATTTACAACCACAGGTTTCAGAAGTCGGGGAAATTATAACAGGTACTCAGTTCCCTAGAATCATTACAAGGAATGCTCAAACAACTGTTAGAGTAAAACAAGGGGATACTGTTTTGATTGGTGGATTATTCAGAGAAAGAGAAGCTAATTCATTTAATAAAATACCTTTGCTTGGAGATATCCCAATAATAGGTGAATTCTTTAGAGTTAAGTCAAAACAAAAGGAAATTATAGAATTGATAATAGCTATAACTCCGGTTGTTATGATGGATTTACCTAAGATTGAAGAAAGTGTTCAATATAAGAGATTTGACAATAATAGAAATATGAAAGTTAATGAGCCTACTAAATTTTAGATAAATTTAAAGAATCTATTTGGTTTGATAACATATAAACAAAAAATAAATAAAAGGGAAGCCTTTTGGGCTTCCCTTTTGTTTTATTGTTTTTAGGGGGGGATTTACTACTCAACTGTAAAATTACAATTGTTTTTTTTATATTGCTAATCCTATTTAATTTTTTTAGCCCTCAGTGTTTTGTTGGTTTTCGCTGCTTGAGTCTAAGGCTTTTTTCCAAGCACTTGCGTAGGTTTCTTGAGCATTTTTAGCTTCTTCACGCTTTGATTCTGTTAGTTTATCGAAAATCTGTTTTTTAGCTTCTTTATCCTTTTGAAGTTCTTGGAAATATATATCTTGAACTTGTTTTTTAGCTTCTAATGCTTGTTGGTATTCTTGATTAACTTGTTGAATTCCACTTTGAATTCCTCCTAAAATTACTTGTGCTCCTAATTGTAATAATTGTGGTGGTATTGACATACTTTTATCCCTCCTTTTTTATTTTCTTCTATTTTTTATATATACATTTTTTTTTAAATTAAAGTAATTTATTTGAAAAATTAACATTTTTTTTACATTTGTTTTTAGATTTGTATTGTTTTAGAATTCTTTTTGTTTTATCTACTTATTTTTTAAAGGATAATTGCTTTAAGAATAAAATAATAAAAATATGATATTAATAAAAATATGATATTTTGTTTTTATTTTTGAGGGAACATTTTTAAAAAGGAGGGGGAATTTATGAAGATAGTTACTAGAAAGCAAATGCAGGAAATAGATAAAGAGGCTATTGATAAGATAAAAATTCCTTCAATTTTATTGATGGAAAACGCTGGTTTAGCTGTTCTGGAAGTTATTTATAATAATTATTTAGAGTTAGCAAGAAAAGGGGTTGTTATTGTTTGTGGGAGTGGCAATAATGGTGGAGATGGGATGGTAGTAGCGCGGCATTTATCTTTAAGGGGAATTCCTGTTAAAGTATATTTAGTAGCTAATGAAAGTAAATTAAAGCAAGATCCAGCTTTACAATTGTCTATTTTAAAGAATTTAAAAGTACCTGTTTTTTCAATAGATGATATGGACAATGAAGAAGAAATTCAAAAGTTTTTACAATCAATGAGCTTTGATTTATCTATAAGTGGTTTAGTAGTTGATGCATTGCTCGGTACGGGTGTAAAAGGGGATATTGGAAAAGTTTATTCAAGAGTAATTGAAATTATAAATAAGTATTCTCCTTTAACTATAAGTGTTGATGTTCCTAGTGGGTTAGATGTAGATAATGGAAAGTTTTTGGTATTAGAACCTGTTAGGGCAGCTGTTACTGTTACTTTTGCTTATCCTAAATTGGGGTTCTTTTTATATCCTGCTTATATTTATGTAGGAAAGCTTGTTGTTGCTAATATATCTATCCCTTATTATATGGATAAAATACATAACCCTAATTATAATTTAATATTACCGTTTGATGTGGTTAATAAGATTCCGAATTTTTTACCGAATTATCATAAGTATAAGGTAGGAAGTGTTTTAGTGATTGGAGGGAGTTTAAAGTATACTGGTGCTGTAGCTTTAGCTGCCAAAGCTGCTAAGGCTGCTGGGAGTGGAATGGTTTTTGCTTTAGTAGATAAATCTATTCATTCTATTGTAGCCTCTAAATTATTAGAAGAAGTGGTAGATTTTTATGATAAATCTAATTATGAAGATATTCTAAATAGTTATTATTCCAAGGTTTCTGTTATTGTATTTGGTAATGGGATTGAAGATAATTCTATTAATTTTAATATATTAAAGCATATATTGACTAATTTTGAGGGAGTTTTAATAATTGATGGAACTGGAATAAATATGTTTTATGATTATTTTATTAAAATGAAAAATGAATTTAGTACTAAAGTTTCTAGAATTGTTTTAACCCCTCATAGTGGAGAATTATCTTTATTCTTTAGTAAAGCTAGTGATAAAGTAAAAGTTTCTAATTTAACCGATTTTGATAGATTAAGTAGTTCATTAAGATTAGCTAATTTAATACCTAATAGCGTTGTAGTTTCTAAGGGAAACCCTACTTTTATTTCTTATTATGCTAATGGGGTTGATAATGTATGGATAAATTTAACTAATGGTTTAGCTTTAGCAAAAGCTGGTAGTGGGGATGTTTTAGCAGGAATTATTGGAGCTTTTGCTTCTATGCTTAAGAACTCTATTAGTAAAAATTTAATTAAAGATGAAGTGGTAGAAGCTATAAAGATGGGGGTATTTATTCATGGTTTAAGCGGACAATTAGCTAAAAAAGAATTAACTACTTTTTCTGTCTCTTCTGAACAAATTATTAATTATATACCTAAGGCTTACAGTTTTCTATTTGAGAAATATGCTTCTAATATTAATTTAAATACTTCTCTTGTTTCTTCTAAATCAATTATTGAATATAACTCAATTTTAGAAATATAGTTTTTTAGTTTTTATTATGAAATTTAAGTATTTAAATATTGATTTAAAAAAGGGTTATAAAAATATTGCAAACATTTATGAGCTTAATAACCATTTAATGACGTTTTATTTAGATATATATTGGAGAAAAATTATGGTTAAAGATATTTTTGATGATATTAGTAAGAAAAGTTTTAATGATGTTATTAATTTTATTGATATTTGTGTTGGTACTGGAGATTTATTGTTTGAATTCAAAAATTTTATAAAAAATAAAAACTTAAATATTAATTTTAATTTTTTAGCTTTAGATTTTTCTTTTGATATGATAAAATTAGCTAAACAAAAATATTTGTTAAAAGATGTATTTTTTATTTTAGCTGATGTATCTAAAATACCTATTAAAGATAAAAAAATAGACATAGCTACTATATCCTTAGGTATAAGGAATCTAAAAACTAATGAGGAATTATTTGAAAAAAGGTTTAAAGAAATACATAGGGTAATAAAGGATGGTGGAGTTTTTTGGGGGCTTGAAACCTCTAGACCCCCTAATAAGTTTATAAGGTTTTTTAGTGATTTATTTACTGCCTATATTGCTACTAATATAGCTAAGATTGTATCAAAGAATATTGAGGTTTATGGGTATTTAGCAGATAGTATTAGAGCTTTCTATGAACCACATGAATTTAAAAATTTCTTTTTAGAAAAAATTAAATTTAAGGAAGTTAGTTATAAACTCTTAACTTTCGGGGTAGTTGCTATCCATAAAGCTATTAAATAAAAATAAAAATTATTATGGGAGTTAAAGAAGTAAAAGAATTTTTGAAAAGTAATAATATAGATGTTAATTTTAATACTATTTTAATCACTGGTACCAATGGTAAGAGTTCTACTTCTCATTTGGTAAATTTATTCTTAATGAAATTTAGTAAATTATTAAATTTAGATTTAAAAGTAGGTTTGTTTTCTAAACCACATATCTTAAAGATAAATGAAAGAATAAAGATTAACTACTCTGATATTAATGATAGTGATTTTAATAATTTAATTACAAAAGTTAATGAATTAAAGAGTAATGTAAATTTAAATTGGTTTGACGAGTTAGTTTTAGTTGCTATTTTTTATTTCTTAGAAAATAAAATCGATTTGGGGATATTTGAGATAGGAATTGGGGGTAAATATGATTCTACTAATGCTTTAGATTCTATTATAAATATTATAACTAATATAGGTTTAGAGCATACTGAAATTCTAGGAAATTCTATTAAATCCATTGCTTATCAAAAGTCTGGGATCATTAAAAATAATTCTTTTACTTTGACTTTCGCTAATAAAGGATTTAAAACTATTTATAATCAATCTATTAAAAAAAATTCTTTTATCCTTAATTTAAATAAAATTTTTAGGATTAATTTGGTTAGTATTAATATACAAACTGATAAATTAGATCAATTTAAAATTAAGTTTAGCTATTTGGTTAAATTTATACCTGATAAAAAATTGATAAAAAAAATGAATAATAAGGTTTTTAAAAATTTTGAGTTTTCAAAAGAAGTGTTTGAAAATTTGTATGAAATTTTAAAATTATTTTTTAAAGATGGAGTTATTATTGATTTTTATAGTCCATATTTGATTAAGAACTATTTAATAGCCTTTGTTTGCTCTATTTTGTATCTTATCTTAGATAAACGTTATAAAGAAATTATTAACAATAAGCATTTTTTTAAAAAAATATTAACTAATCTTTCAATTGATTTTGAATTCCTAGGAAGATTTAATATCTTAAGAATTAAAAATTCATTTTTATTATTAGATAGTGCTAAAGATATTTTAGCATTAGAATATATTTTGAAATTATTTTTTTATAAGCTTTATAAAACAATTTGTGATAATTTTAAAAGAAAAATTAAAATTAGTTTAGTTTTTAGTTTTTCTAAAGGAAAAGTTTTTCAAAAATTTCAAAATATTTATAAAATTATTTATAAGAATATTGATAAAATAGAAAGTATTTATTTCCTGGAGCATCTTATTGAACAAAAGGCTCAAGATTCTTCTATTCCTTTTAATAGTTTTTATGTTAATTTAAAAGAAATATCTAATTCTGATTTTAATGTTTTATCAAAGTTAAAAAATTTAGGAAAATTAAATGAAGAAAAGCTTTTTGAATTAATTAATTTAAATGAATTTATTTTTATAACAGGTTCTGTTTATTTTGTTGCTAATGTTTTTGAATTATTAAATAAAAATTTTATAGAAATTAAATAATAATCAAGGAAAGGAAAAATATTTATGAAGAAAGTAATTATAAACGATGAAGAAATTAGTTTATCTTTTGAAACTAATGTTAATTTAAATAATTTAGCTAAATTAATTAAAGAGTTTATTAAGGAATTAGGGGAGGATATAAATAGAGATGGATTAAAAAGGACTCCTGTAAGGGTTGCTAAGGCCTGGGCTTACCTTACTAAGGGATATTTCCAAACTTTGGATAAAGTAATAGGTAAAGGGATTTTTGATGCTACTCATGATGATATGATTATAGTTAAGGATATTGAGTTTTATTCATTATGTGAGCATCATCTGCTTCCGTTTTTCGGAAAAGTACATATTGGTTATATCCCTGATAAAAAGATCTTAGGGATATCTAAGTTCGGAAGAATAGTTGATATGTATTCCCGTAGATTACAAATTCAGGAAAGGTTAACTTATCAGATAGCTGAGGCTATAAATACTTCTGTTAATCCATTAGGGGTTGCTGTTGTTATTGACGGAGTTCATTTATGTATGATGATGAGAGGAATTGAAAAACAAAATGCAAGAACTGTTACAAGCTGTATGTTAGGGGTATTTAAAGAAAATATTAAAACCCGTGAGGAATTTTTAAACTTGATAAATACTTCGATTAAACTTTAATTAATATTTTATGATAAAAGTTTTATTAAGTGGTGTTGGAAGGAGAGTGGAATTAGTTAATTTTTTTAAAGAAAACGGTTTTTATGTTATTTCATTAGATATTGATTTAACTGCTCCTGCCTTGTATTTCTCTAATAAATTTTATAAAAACTTTAAATTTAATGATCCTTATTTTATTTCTAATATTGTTGATATAATTAACAAAGAGGGTATTGATATAGCTTTTAGTTTAATAGACCCTGAATTACCTATTTTTTCTGAAAATAAAGATATTTTAAAAAATGTTTTTAGATTTTTTCCTGATTATAATGTAGTTAATATAACTTATAATAAGCTTTTGTTTTTTGAAGTTTTTTCTAAATTAATAAAAAATAATATAATACCTACTTTGAATTCAAGTGCTCTTTTTAGTGAAAATTCTAATGAGTTAAATAGTTTTATTGAAGAAGTTATAGATGATGATTTTTTGATTATTAAACCTATTTGGGGATCTTCTTCTTTAAACGTTTTTAAATTAAAAAATGTTTTTAAATATTTTAATAACTTAGAAAAAGCTATTTCTTATTTTAAAAATATTATTTCTATTTTAGATTTAGATTATAGAAGTTTTATAATTCAAAAGTATATAAATTTTAATGAGGAAATAACAGTTGATATTTTTTTTGATACTGGAGCTGATTTAGTAGAATTATGTCAGAGAAAAAGGTTAAAAGTAAGGGCGGGTGAAGTTGAAAGAGCTGTTACTGTTAAATATAATTTCTTAACTAATTTTATTTTATATTTATCAAGGTTGCTAAAAGATAATAATTTTAAATTTATTGGGCCAGTTAATTTTCAATTCTTAATTAAAGATGAAGAAAATTTTTATTTAAGTGAGGTAAATACTCGTTTTGGAGGAGGATATCCTTTATCTTATTATGCTAATGCTAATTTCTTTGAGCATATTAGGAATATTACCTTAGGTAAAAGTATATCATATCCTTTAGATAGTAGATACCAACAAAATTTATTTTTATTGAGATATGATAGCTCTTTTATAATAGAAAAAATAATTTAATGTTTTTATTTATTTTTTTTTAGTTTATTTTCGTTTGATTTATTTAAATTTTCATTTTTTTGAGCTTCTTCTATTTTAGTTTTTGCTGCTATGCTATCTGGTATCACTTGAAGTATTAGATTATATATTTCAATTGCTTTGTTTTTATCTTTTTTTTGATTTAAGTAAATGTCTCCTAATCTAAGTAATGCTATATATCCGTTCCCTAATAATTTAGGATCTAGATTATATGTTAAGTTATATGTTTCTATTGCTTTATCTATTTCATTAGTCATTTCATATGCATATCCTAATAGGAATATTAGATCAGGATATTGGATTAAATTTTGGAATCTTTCTAGTTTAGATATTGTTAGTTGGTAATTTTGTAATTTATTTTGTAGTTTTGCATAGTATTCTAGGGCAATAGGATCATTTGGAGTAATTGATAATGCTCGATTTATATTAGATATTGCTCTTTCATTTAATCCTTTTTCATAATATACTATACTTAACCCAGTATATATAGATGAGTATGAAGCGGGGAAAAATAAGGCATTTCTAAAATTATTTAACGCCTCTTCTAGATAGCTCTCCTTTGATTTCCCTTCGCTTGTATAATATAAAAATAAATTAGAATATGCATTAAGTAATGAAAGATATTGATATACCTTATCATTCTCTAATATTTGATTATTTTTAGATATTAATTCTTTTGTGTATTCATAGTAAGATTTATCAATTGAGTTTATTGTTTCTTGTAGTTTATTTAATTGATAAGCACTTGCCAAATAAAATATATATGCAGCACTATTTCCTGCATCCTTCTTTATTAGATCATAACAATAATTATAGCACTTCTCAAATTCTTCATTGTAATAATAATTAAATATTTTGTTTGTTTCATATAAATTTAGTTCATTTATCTTGTATATTGCTTCATTTTTATTTATATTATTATTTAATGTTTTAAATTGTTCTTGAGTTTGACTTTCTTCTTCTGCTTTTGGAATATTTGTAAAATTTAGTATTAATGAAATTATTAATGCAATTGATATTATAATTTTAAATAGTTTATTTTTTGTAGTTAGTTTTTTTATATTTTTTATCATAAATTTTCTCCTTTAAATTTTAGTTTTATTTTAATTTAGTTTTTTAGTAAAGACCTATCATTTCTTTTATGTAATCTTCTGCCATTTCCATTGGATTATATGGGGGATCCCATACTACGTTTACACTAACTTTTTGAAAACCTTTGTATCCTTTTACTGCTTCTTCTATTTGGTTTAGCATAGCATCTCCCCATGGGCAATATGGCGTTGTTAATGTTACATCTATTTCTAGTTCCTTTTTATCTAAATCGTATCTTATATCATATACTAATCCTAAATCTACTATACTTAGACCTAATTCTGGATCTTGTATTGGAATTAACAGATCTAAAATATCCTTTATTATTGGGTCATCTATATTTTTTAAATCTCTTCTCATTCTCAACACTCCTTTTATTAGTATATAATCTTCTTTTATATTATTAATCACAAAATAAGCAAAATCCTTTTTTAAAAAATCAAAAAATAACTAATATAAAAAATAGGCGAATCATAAAAGAATGAAAACAGAATTTAGGGAAAATAGTCTTTTGGGAGGGTTAGGGAGTAGTCTTTATTAAGCTATATAACCATCTTCTGGATCATCTGGGCAATTTGGACAGTCTTTTGATATTAAGATATAACCATCTTCTGGATCATCTGGGCAATTTGGACAGTCTTTTGATATTAAGATATAACCATCTTCTGGATCATCTGGACAATTTGGACAGTCTTTTGATATTAATGATTGACAATCTCCATCTCCTGGATCATTGGGATCGCAAGGACAAGAAGCAAACACATTATAAGAAAATAACACAGTTGTCAAAGCTGCTAAAGAAAGAACAGCTTTTAAAGTTTTCAAATTAAAAACACCTCCTTAAGCATACTTTTGGATATAATATAAAAAGCGGGATATAAAATATGAAAAAAGATAGTAGAAAATAAATTATTAATAAAACCTAACCCTCCCACTGTATTATAGTTATTCTATTTTTTTTTGAGCTTTCCTCTTTGGGTTTTTATTTTTTTTTATTTTTATATAAAATATTTCTTAATTTTATTGATTTTTGTCAATAAATTTTGAAGTTTTTCTCTAAGGAAAATTAGTAACAAAATTATAAAATAATAAATAGGAAGATTTTTTATGGTTAAAAATAATAGACAATTTATATTGTTTATTATATCTATTGTATTAATTTTGATAATTTACTTTGTAGTAGATATATTTTATTTGGATTTACCACCGTATTCTATTAATTTGAAAGAAGTTAATACTTATATATATTTTCAAAATAACGTTTATATTGAAGTTTACTCATTTTTAACCTATAGATCTAATTTTTGGCTGAAAACCCCTTTAAGAGGAAATAAAATAAATTTAATATTTCCTTTCCAAAAATCTAATATCAAACAGATACAAACTTATGATTATAAGGGGTTTAAGACCTTAGAATTAATAGATAATCAATTTCAAGGAACTATAGATTATAGGGATATTGAAAATGAGTTGAAGTGTTTAATACATTTAAAAGCGCATTTAAATACAAATGAATATATACATTATTTAGATTAATATATACATTATTTAGATTTGCCTGCTTTTTGGTCTAGTAATTCTGAGGTTTTTCATTATGTTATGTTTTCTAAAGATTCTAAAATACTTTTTTTAAGTATTTTCCCTAGTCAAATAATTGAAAAGGATAATATTTATTATTTAAAAATAGAAAATAAATCTAAACAACCTTTAAAAATAAAAATTTTTTAAACTTATTTTAAAAAATAGTTTAAAAAGCAAGTGAGTGGAAGGGGGTCAGGGGGGATGCTATTTTCATGTAGTATTTATTCAGGACTAGGATTCTTTGAATAATTTTACTTTTTCTTATTATTTTTTTGTATATCCTTCTTATATTGAAAAATTTTTAAATATGTCAGATAAGCTTTTAGAGGAGGGAAAAATATGGAGAAAATATAGAAAATATTATAGAAAGGGAGTATCAATGGTTGTGGGCTTTATTATCAATTTTTTTATTGCAGAAATTAATGCTAACCTTAATAAGAAAATTTATAACATACATGAAAGGAATTTATTACTTAGATTTTATGTTACTATGACATTTTTGATTGTAATTTTTGGTTTATTTTTTAACTGTTAGCTTATATTAGTGAGTATGGGGAACGGTTTTGGAAAGAAATTTATTATTATTATACCTTATGGGAAGGAAGAACATTTTTTATATTCTTTTTAGGGGTTGTGAGTATTTTATTTTCAATATTTTACTTTTATACATATTCTGAAACAAAGAAGAAGCTAACAAAGAAATCCTAAAATAAGTTAATAAAAAAAAACTAAAGTTAATAATATTTTTATAGTATTCTGATATTTTTAATTTTAATTTTGCTTATTTTTTTAAGAGTTAGTTTATGTTAATAACTATAGAGAACAGTTTTAGCTAGAAGTTTATTATTATTATATGAAGGATACTTTTTTATATACTTTTTAGGTTTTTTTGGTTTTTCTTTTTAATGTTTTAATTTTATGCATGTTTTGAAATAGAAAAGAAATTAGGGGAAAAATTCCTATTAAAGAAAATTAAAAATCTATTTTTATTAATTTAGTTTGTTTTTATTTATTTTAGTGTGATTAAGATTTTTTAATAATATCTGGAATGTCTATAAATGATACTTCTATTACTAACTTCCATTCCTGTTTATAACATTTAATAACTTTAAAATCTGTAACTTTTCCATAGTCTCTTTCTATGGCCTTTTTGGTATACTCTATGCAAGTATTTATATTATCATCATCGCACCATTTGTAACTTGTAATTATTCTTTTTGGTTGTACTTCATCAAATTGGGTAACAACATGTATTTTAGTATGCGTTTCTTGACAATACTCAACTATTTTTATATTATAAAATAAATCAAATTCAAAAGTATTATCACTAGGGCTATTGTTACAGCGGATGGTTACTTGGTTAGTAGGGAGAGTTATAATATTATTATTAACAAAGTTAAAAAATAACAATTAGAAGTAAATAAAGCAAATTTAAATAGATTTTTGTAATAGGAATAAAAATAGCTTAGAAAGCATCTTATATTTTTGTAAGTTAGAGGGTTTTGGGTTTTTTTCTTAATTTGAGTCCTTTAATGTGTTTTGGAAGAATAGATAAAATATAGGATTTTTAGAGAAAGAATCAATAAATTAATTTAAAAATATTTGTTTGTAAAATTTTATTATAAATTTATTTTTATTTTTAAAGATAATAAAAATTTTTTAATGATGTTATTTTTAATATTTATATGGGATTTGTTAGTAAAGATTTAATTTTTTGGAGTTTAGGGTTATGAGTTATACCGGGGATTCTACCTCTTTTAGTAATAGGTTTATCATTTACCATTTTTAAATCCATTGTCATTTGGATTTTATTATAAGAGGCAATAAAAGAGCCTACCCCAAATATATCTGCCCCTGCTTGGTTTAATAACCTTATTCTTTCGGGATCTAATCCTCCAGAAACTACAATCTTAACATCTTTAAATCCTTCTAAATCTAATTTAGCTCTTACTTCTTTAACTAATTCTGGGGTTACTCTTCCTCTTTCTTTAGGAGTATCTAATCTAATAGCATACAAATTTTTTCCCATTTCTTTAAAATATTTTGCAATCCTTATAGCTTCTTCTACTTCATCTTTAAAAGTATCAACTAAAACTATTCTAGGTAATTCTTTTTCTACAAATTGATCGTATATTTTAGCGGCTTCTAGGGTATCATTTAAGATAATAATGAAAGCATGAGGCATGGTTCCTTTAGGCTGCTTTTTATATAATTTAGCTGCTAATATACAACTAACGTCATCAGCACCTCCTATTAGTGCTGCTCGTTCCATAACAGGAGCAACGGCGGGATGTACAAATCTAGCTCCAAAGGATAATACTACTTTATCCTTAGCTTCATTTTTACACAATCTTGCGGCAGTTGCCCAGTTACTACTACTTGCTAAAATCCCTAATATTACTGTTTCTAGATATCCAAATTGACTGTACTTAGCTCTTATTCTCATAACTACTTCATAAGGCTCAAATTCATCTCCTTCTTTTAATGATTCTATTTCTAAGTGTTTATCTTTTAATAAAAATAATACTTCTTGTAATCCTGCAAAGACCCCGTAATCATTTGCAAAGATTTCAGCTACTACCTCTGTATCTATTTTATTAACTTTTTCTAGTAAATAAGCGCTTCTTATAAAATAAATATCACTAGTTAATCCGGATAATATTTCTTCATGAGTAGCACTAAATAATCTATTATTATCGGTTTCTAAATTCATTACTTTATTATAAAGATTTTCAAAATACATTGTAAATATCCTCCTCTCTCTTTATTTTGATTAGTTTTAAAGTTTTTATTTTAAAAATTAAAAATTAAAAATTTAAGTAGGGTAATAATCCATGTAGTCCGCCTTCTCTACCAAATCCGCTTTCTTTATAACCTCCAAAAGGAGAGGCTGGATCAAATTGGTTATAAGTGTTAGCCCAGATAACTCCTGCTTTTATTTGTTTTGATAATTCTAATAGTCTAGAAGGATTATTAGTCCATACACCTGCAGATAATCCATAAAAAGTATTATTTGCTTTTTCTATTGCTTCTTTTGGATCTCTAAATGTTAAAATAGCTAGAACTGGCCCAAAAATTTCTTCTTGCGCTATTTTATTAGACTGTGAAACATTAGTAAAGAATGTAGGAGGATACCAGTACCCTTTAGATGGTAATTTACATTCTAATTGATAAATATTACAACCTTCATTTATTCCTATTTGTACATATGTTTTAATTTTTTCCAATTGCATTTTGGAATTAATTGCTCCCATATCTGTGTTTTTATCTAAAGGATTCCCAATTCTTATTGTTTTTATTCTATCTTTTAATTTATGAATGAATTCATCTAATATTGATTCTTGGATTAATATTCTAGATGATGCACAACATACATGTCCTTGGTTAAAATAAATTCCTCTTATAACAGCTTCTATAGCTTGATCTAATGGAGCATCTTCTAAGATAACTAATGGTCCTTTACCTCCAAGTTCTAAAGTTACTTTTTTGTTTGTTCCTTTTATTGATTTTAGGATTAATTTTCCTACTTCTGTAGATCCTGTAAATGCTATTTTATTTATTAAAGGATGTTTTACTATTAAAGATCCTGTATATCCATCTCCATTAACTATATTAACAACTCCAGGAGGTAAATCTGCATCTTGAATTATTTCTGCTAAAAACATAGCGGATAAAGGTGTTAATTCTGCAGGTTTGATAACTACAGTATTTCCTGTAGCTAAAGCGGGAGCAATTTTCCACGCTAACATTAAAAATGGAAAGTTCCAAGGTATTATTTGCCCAACTACTCCTATTGGTTTAGCATCTTTTAGTACATATTCTAATTTATCTGCCCAACCTGCGTAGTAAAAATAATGTTGAGCAGCTTGAGGTATATCAAAATCCCTTGTTTCCCTTATTGGTTTCCCATTATCCATTGTTTCTATTATTGCTAGTTCTCTTGATCTTTCTTGAATTAATCTTGCTATTCTGAATATGTATTTTGCCCTTTCTGTAGGTTTAAGTTTAGACCAGTATTTATCAAAAGCTTCTTTTGCGCTATTTACTGCTAAATCTATTTCCTTTTGATCTGCATAAGCTATTTCTGATAAAACTTCTTCAGTTGCTGGATTTATTGTTTTAAAATACTTATTAGAACTAATCCATTTACCACCTATAAATAAATCATATCTTTCTTTTATTTTTATATAAGAATTATCTTCTAAAGATGTTGAATAGTCCCAAACATTATAAAAGCTTAATTCAGGAACTTCTTTTAATTTTGATTCTTTTATTTGACTTAACTTTTCTTCTAATATTTCTTCTTTTAAGTTTTTTCCATTTGATTCTATTGTTTTTTCTATATCTTGCATATTTACATTTTCTTCTATTTTTTTATTTTGTTTCATAAAAATAATCACACCCCTTTAATTTAAATTTATCTATTTGATTTTAATATTTTTTTAATCTTTAGAGAAGTAATCTTCATTTTGATATCTACCTGTTTTTTCTTTAATTATTTGCATTAGAATATCATTTAATAGTGAGCTTGCACCTATTCTAAAGAGTGTTGGAGTTATGAAATAATCTCCTAAAGTTTCATTAAGAACCACTAAATATTTTAGAGCTTCTTTTGCGGTTTTTATGCCTCCTGCTGGTTTAATCCCTATTTTTTGCCCTGTGTAATAATAATAATCTTTGATTGCATATAACATAACTAGGAAATCTTGTAAAGTAGCAGCAGGTGAGATCTTACCTGTTGAAGTTTTTATGAAATCTGCACCAGATAATATAGCTAATAAACTGGCTTTTTTAACTTGATCATATGTAGCTAATTCCCCTGTTTCTAAAATTACTTTAAGTTTGGCGTTATACGATAAGCACAATTCTTTAGCTTTAGCTATTTCATCATAAACTATATCATATTTCCCACTTAGGAAAGCATTTCTGTTAATAACTATATCAACTTCATCTGCTCCTTGTTTTAAGGAATATTCTGTATCTTTGAGTTTTACATCTAAGCTTGTTTGGGAACTAGGAAAATATGTTGCTACAGTAGCAACTTTTATATTGGTATTCTTTAAGGAATCTTTTGCAACTTTTACTAATGAAGGATAAACACATACTGCTGCTACTGATGGGATATCAGGATCTGAATGTGGTCTTTTGGCTTTTTCACATAGCATTTTAACTTTACTAGGTGTATCTTTCCCTTCTAACGTAGTTAAATCCATACAACTTATTAAAATTTTTAATCCTTTTATTTTGGAGTCTTTTTTTATACTCCTTTTTGATAGAATTTCTATTCTTTCGTTTAGCATTTTTGAATCTACAGGATAGTATAAGTCTTTAAGGGTTTTTTTAATATCTTTAAAAGAGTTTAATATTAAAGTCATTTATAAAACCACTCCTTATTTTGATTTTTTTGTTATTTTTTATTTTATTTTTTGTTTTCCTATTTTTTTATTATAAATTAATTTTTAAAATCCTTTAGTAGTTTTAATAAAAAAGCAGGATAATATTGTTATAATATCAAAAATTAATAGTAAGGGGAATTGAATTATTATGATTTATAATAAATTTAAAGATGTAATTGAAGAAATAAGCAGTATATTTTTTACTTCAAAAAATATATTGAAGTTGATATTTAGTTGTTTATTATCAAAGGGGCATTTATTAATAGAGGATGTTCCTGGAGTAGGTAAGACTACACTATCTAAAATAATAGCAACATCCTTAGATTTAACATTTAAAAGAATCCAAGGAAGTCCTGATTTATTAGCAACTGATATAACTGGTTTGAGTATATATAATCCTAAAACAATGGAATTTGATTTTAAGCCAGGGCCAGTTTTTACTAATATATTATTAGTAGATGAAATAAATAGGATACCTCCTAAATCTCAGAGTGCACTTTTAGAAGTAATGGAAGAACGTCAGGCTACCATTGATGGAAAAACTTATATTTTACCTATCCCTTTTTTTGTTATAGCTACTGAAAATCCTTTAGAATTAGCGGGTGCTTACCCTTTAATAGAAGCACAACTAGATAGATTTCTAATGAAAATAAACCTAGGTTACCCTTCTAAACAAGAATTATTTAAAATAGTTGATTTATATTTATGGAGTAATTCTAATTATAGTATTCAAAGGAAAATAAATAAAGATGATATTTTACAAGCTTTTGAAGAAGTGAAAAAAATATATATTGAACAAAATATTGTCGATTATGTTATAAATATATTTGATTTATTACATAATGATAATAGAGTTTATTTACCACCAAGTCCAAGAGCTTTACTACATTCTTTAAGAGTTGCTGGTAGTTTTGCATTTTTAGAAGGTAGGGACTATGTTATTCCTGATGATATTAAAAATACTTTACCTTTTGTTTTGGCTCATAGAGTTATCTTAAAAGATTATAATAAATATTCCGATTTATTGAGATTTGTTATTGAAGTAATAAATAAAGTTAATGTTCCAATAGTTAATAATAAGATAATAAAATAATTAAAGAAGGATTAATTAAAATAAAAGGGGGTATTTTATGGCTACTGAAATATTATCAATAGATCAATTATTGAAAATAGCAATTGAAAGAAATGCAAGTGATTTACATATAACTGCTGGCTTACCTCCTATGTTAAGAATAGATGGGAGATTAACACCTACTGAGTTTCCTCGACTTAAACCTGAAGATACCAGAAGATTAATATATGCTATACTTAATGATAAGCAGCGAGAAAAATTTGAAAGAGATTTGGAATTAGATACTTCATATGGTATAGCAGGTTATGGGAGATTTAGATTAAATGTATTTAAGCAAAGGGGAGCAGTGTCTGCTGCTTTTAGATCTATTCCTAATATTATTAAAACTCCTTCTGAATTAGGGTTACCTGATATAGTTAATGAATTAGCTAAAAAAAGAAGTGGATTGGTTTTAGTAACGGGACCTACTGGGGTAGGAAAATCTACTACTTTAGCCGCTATAATTGATATAATAAATTCTACAAGGAATGAACATATCTTAACAATAGAAGATCCTATAGAATTTATTCATACTCATAAAAAATCAATGATAAATCAAAGGGAATTAGGGGTTGATACTTATTCATTTGCTAATGCTTTAAGATCTGCTTTAAGAGAAGATCCAGATGTTATATTAGTTGGGGAGATGAGGGATTTAGAAACAATTAGTGGAGTATTAACTGCTGCTGAAACTGGGCATTTAGTTTTATCTACTTTACATACAATAGATGCACCTCAAACTATAGATAGAATAATAGATGTATTTCCTACTCATCAACAGCAACAGGTAAGAATTCAATTAGCGGGAGTTTTGGAAGCTATAATTAGTCAGCAGCTTATTCCTTCTGCTACAGGTAGTGGTAGGGTTTTAGCTTGCGAAGTGCTAATAGCTAATGCTGCTGTTAAAAATATAATAAGAGAAGGAAAAGTACATCAACTTAAAGCTATTATGCAAACTAATAGGCAAATTGGAATGCAGACTATGGATCAAGCTTTATATGATTTATGGAAAGAAAATAAGATAACAGCTGAAGAAGCTATCGCAAGATCTAGTAATCCACAAGAAATGAAAGCACGTGTAGGGTCTAGAGAATAGAATATCTTATTAATTTTGATATTATCATTAGGTAGGTGAATTTTTAGTGAGTGTATCCAAAGTATTAAAAAAAGAAAAAAAAGGGAAATTGTTTAATTATGTTGCCTATGATCAACAGGGATCAAGATATGCAGGTTTTATTGAAGCATTAAATGAAAAAGAAGCTATAAAGCTATTGAATTCATTTGGATATACTAAAGTAAAAGTAGGGGAATTAAAAAGTTTTCAATATTTTTTTATAAAGAATTTTGTTAAATTGACGAAAAATGATGTTATGTTATTTACGCGGATGGTAAGTGAAATGCTTAAAGCTGGTTTCCCAGTTTCTCGTTTGTTTGATGTTATTGCACTAACTACTACTAATAAAAAATTAGCGCTTATTTGTTTAGTTATAAAAGAGAACTTAAGGAGCGGATATGCTATAAGTAATGCTTTAGAAAGATATACTGATATATTTTCTCCTATTTATGTATCTTTAATAAAAATAGGGGAAAAAACGGGGCAGTTATCTGATATTATGGATGAATTAGCTAAGTATACTGAAGAAGAATATAAAGTTAGAACTAAATTGATTTCTTCCTTAATTTATCCTTTATTGATTATAATAGTAAGCATATTAATAACTTGGGGATTAATTGTTTTTATATTTCCTAAATTATTTGAAATATTGCAAGGTTTTGAAGTAGAAATTCCTTTATTAACTAAAATTTTATTAATAGTTTCTAATGTTTTAGGGAATCCTATAATTTTAGCTATTGGCTTTGTTGGTGGATTTTTTATTTATACCTTATTAAGGATTTTTGAGGAATTGTCCCCTGCTTTTAAGGAAAAAATTGAGTTATTTTTATTTAGTTTGCCTTATATTGGGAATATTATGTATAAGATATATGAATTAAGGTTAGCTAGAGCTTTTTTATTAATTTATAGAAGTGGGATGTCATTTTTAGAAGGCCTAAAAAATCTAGAAGAATCTTTTAATAGTGGGATATTAAAAAAAATTATAATTAAAATGCAAAGATTTTTAAAAGAAGGAGAGTATCTAACAGTTGCTATGTATAAAACTAAATTTTTTGATCCATTTTTTTTGGATATGGTTAAAACAGGGGAAGAAACAGGAGAGTTAGATAGATTGTTAGATAAAATATGTTATAATTTGGAATTTGAAATAAAAGAGAAAATAGATGTGTTATTATCTTTATTTGAACCTATGTTAATAGTTTTTGTAGGTTTTATTGTTGCTATTATTTTACTAGCTGTATTTTTACCGATAAGTAGTATTATACAAGGGGTAACAAGATTTTAGTAGAATAATAAAAAGGGGTTTGGCGACGTAGCCAAGTGGCAAGGCAGGGGCCTGCAAAGCCTTGATTCCCGGGTTCGAATCCCGGCGTCGCCTCTATTTATTATGACTAATAAATCAAAAATAAATATTTTTCTAATAATCATTATTGTTTTTCAATTTGTATATATATTTTATTTAGAAAAAGCTAATACTCAAAAAGCATATACTGAGCATGAAGAAAAAGTTATAAATGCTATAAATAAAATAAAGCTATCGGTTGTTAGAATAGATGCATGGTCTACTGAAGGAAAACCTAAGGAATTAGGTTCTGGGATAATCTATTCTAAACAAGGGCATATTATCACAAATGCTCATGTGGTTAAAGATACTGAAGTAATTACTGTAACTTTTTATGATGGGAAGAAAAAAACAGCTGTTTTAATAGATTACTCAGATCAGTATGATATAGCGGTTTTAAAGGTAGATCCTAGTAATTTGAATTTAGTTCCTGCTAATTTTGCAGATGCTTCTAAATTAAAAATTGGGCAAACTGTTGTAGCTGTTGGTAATCCTTTGAATTTTGGTTGGACTGCTACCTCTGGTATTGTTAGCGGTTTAAACAGAAATATAAAAGCTGATAATAGGATTTATGAAAATTTGATTCAAACTGATGCTGCTATTAACAGAGGTAATTCTGGGGGACCATTAATTAATTTAAATGGAGAAGTAGTTGGAGTTAATACTTTAGTTTATAGAGGAAAAAGTGGTGCTGAGGGTATGGGATTTGCTATTACTTCTAATAGAGCAAGATATGTTGCAGAAGATATATTAAAAGGACATAAACTAATACCTACTAGAGCTTGGTTAGGTATTGAGCCTATTGAGATTACTCCTGCTTTGGCTGAAAGATATGCTTTCCCTGTTAATTACGGAATTTATGTTAAAACAGTCTATCCTGATAGCCCTGCTGAAAAATATGGAATTTCTCCTGGTGATATTATTATTAAAATAAATGATCAGTTAGTAGATAGTATTAGTAAATTTAAACTATTAGTTGAATCTAAGAAACCAGGAGATTATATAACTGTAACTTTATATTCTGGTAGTGTTAGAAAAGTTATTAAGGTTAAATTAGATGTTAAAAGTAAATAATATTTTAAAGTAAATAATGGGGGTATGTATTATGGAAGGTAGTTTAATTAATTATAATTTTGGTTATTTTTTTATATTTTTTATAACTGGTTTTGCTATATTTTTTAGTATTTTTGATTTAATTATTCCGTTAATACTTGCTCCTAAGGATTGGGAAGATAGGAATCAAAAAACAAAGATTTTAAAAAAATGGAGATATAAACCCTATGAATCAGGGGAACTTTCTCCTTTACCTGCTAGGTTTCAATATAATATTCATTATTATATGTATGCTATATTGTTTGTCATTTTTGATATAGAAGTTTTATTCTTTATTCCGTGGGTTTTAAGTATTAGAGAATTTGGGATAGCTGTTATTATTGAAATGTTCGTTTTTATTGTTGTTTTATTGGTTGGTTTATATTATGCTATTGCTAAGAATGCTTTAATTTGGAAATAAATAATTTGGAAATAAATTATGAATAAAATTTTTAAGATTGTTTTGATCTTAATAATAAGTTTAATTTTGTATTTTATTATTCCTTGGTTTTTAGCTAAAACAGGAGTTTATCAATTTCAACAACAAAATTTTGTTTCTTATACTCATAATGAGCATCATCATGATGAAGATGAAGGTTCTCTTGCTTATTTTGAATCTGAATTTGAGCAACAACCTTATAGATTACCTTATGACTCATCTCTAAAAATGCTAAAATTATCTCTTTTATTTATTATTATTTCTTTTATAATCAGAGAGTTATATTTAAAAAAATATGGATAATATTAAGAAAGATTTAAAGTATATCTTTATTTTGTTATTATCTTTTTTTATAGCATTAATTAATTCTATTTTTTTGTTTAAGAGTAATTATTTAGGGTTAAAAGAAGATTATCAAAAGAATTTAAAATTTTATGAAGTTATTGTTTATTCTTTAGGTAATATAAGATATACTTTAGCTGCATACTTTTGGATAAGAACAGAATTTTTTATACATTATTCTGGGTTAACTACTATTAATAATTTACCAGAAATTGTTTATTATGCGAGATTAATAACGATATTAAATCCGAATTTTGTAGATGCTTATGATTTTGGGGCTTATCAATTGGCTTTTTTCTTAGATAAACCTTATGAAGCTATTGATTTTATTAAAGAAGGTATAAAAAATAATCCTAATGAATATAAACTCTATTTTACTACTGCTATGATATATAGCCAAAAAATAAAAAATTATAATGAAAGTTATAAATATTATTTAAAAACAGAAGAATTAATTAGTAAAAATAAAGTAATTTTAGATAGAACTGATGCTTTAAAATTATATAGATTTTTAGCTTTTTCTGCTTATGAATTGAAAAAATATAAAGAAGCTTGGGACTATTATAATGAGTCTTTAAAATATACTGAAAATAAAGAAAATGCTAAAAATACTCGCTTATATTATGAAATTTTAAAGAATTTATATAAATAATCAAAGAAAGGATGTGATTTTATGGATTTTTTTATAAATATTTTTAGTAGTTTAATTAATTGGTTGAATTCATATGTTGGAGATTATGGTTGGGCTTTGGTTTTATTAGGAGTTATAACTAAATTAATGATTTTGCCTTTATATGTAAAGCAAATTCAAGTATCTATAGAGTTATCAGAAAAAATGAAAAAAATTAGACCATATATGCTGAAATTGCAAGAAAAATATAAAGATATAAAAGATCCTGAAACTATGCGGGAATTATATAAGAAGCAAATGGAATTGTATCAAAATTTAGGATTTAATCCAATAGGTGGTTGTTTTACAAGCATTTTATTATCTTTAATTCAATTACCAATATTAGCTGGAGTTTTCTTTGCTGTAAAAAAAGAAATAAATATATTACAAAATATTTCTTTTTTGTGGATTAAATCTTTAGCTAAATCTGATATGATTTTGTTTTTACTCTATGTTTTATCTATGTATGTTTCTTTTAAAGTTATGCCTACTAGTTATGATGATGAGCAATCTAAAAAGCAAGCTGAACAATTTCAAATAATTATGCTTTTATTATTCTCATTTTTATTTTATTCTTTTCCATCGGCTTTCATTTTGTATTGGTTAGCTTTTAATTTAACTAGTATTCCTATTAGTATTATTTTATATAAAATATTTAAACCTAAGGAAATAACTCAAGAGCAATTAAATAGGATAGCTAAAATAGCTGAAGAAAAATAAATATAAATAATTTCCGCTTTGCTGGTTAAGCGGAATATAAATTAAACCAGTTTAAAATTATGTTATTATTTTATGAGTGATTATATAGAGTTTAGTGGAAAAACTTATGAAGAAGCTATTTCTAAAGCAGTTAATTATTTTAAAGTACCAGAAAATAATTTAATAATAGAAAAAATTAGTGAAAATCCTTCTAATATTTTGGATATAGTTAAATCTAAAAAAACAGGTGAAGTTTTTATTAAAGCTAAGCTAAAAGATAATCAAGTTTATCCTGATTATTTAATAAATGCATTGAACATAATACAAAATATTGTTAAAAATTTACAAGCTAATGTTAATATAGATATTAAAAAAGAAGATAGTGGGGAGTATGTTATAAATTTAGAAGGTGAAGATAAGGGATTGATTATAGGTAAATATGGAAATAATATTAATGCTATTCAGAATTACGTTAATTTTATTATAAATAAAAATGTTCCGAAGGATAAGAGAGTTTATATTGTAATTGATAGTGATAATTATAGAGAAAAGCGTAAAAAGAAACTAATAGAGATTGCTATTAAAACTGCTAAAAAAGTTCAATTAACTAAGAAGCCTATTACTTTGCCTCCTATGCTTTCTTTTGAAAGAAAAATTATACATATGGCTTTAAAAGATAATCAATATGTTACCACTTACTCAGTAGGGGAAAATCCATATAAAAGTGTGGTTATTGCTCCTTTACTTGATGTAAATAATTTAGCTTAATTAATATATTATGTATTTGGATTTTTGGACTATAGTTTTAGATTTTAATAACAATATTTTTAAAGTATTGGATCAAAAATTATTACCTTTTAGAGAAGTTTATATAGAATTAAAGAATAAGCAAGACGTTTATAAAGTAATAAAAGATATGAATGTAAGGGGAGCTCCTTTGATAGGAGTTGTTGCCTTACTTGGAATTTATATTGAAGCTATTAATAATTCTATTAGTAGTTATGAAAGTCTTTTAGAGTTAATGAATTATCTTCAAAATGCGAGACCTACTGCTGTTAATATTTTTAATTATTTTTCTAATCTTAAACAAATTTTAAGTAGTATAAGATTAAGCGATTATAAACAAATTATTAAAGATTTCTTAGTTAAAATTATATTAGATGAAAAAGATAAAAATGATAAAATAGCTAAGAATGGATATAATCTTATAAGAGATATTTTTAGAAATAAGAAGAGTTTAAAAATTTTAACTCATTGTAATACAGGATCATTAGCTACTATTGGTTTAGGTACTGCTTTAGGGATTATAAAGTATTTAAAAAATTATTATGAAATATTTGTTTGGGTTGATGAGACTAGGCCTTATCTTCAGGGTAGTAGATTAACTGCTTTGGAATTAGAAAAAGAAGGGATTAATTTTAAAATTATTCCTGATAGTGCTGCTGCTTTTGTGATGTATAATAATGAAGTGGATTTTGTTATAGTTGGTGCAGATAGAGTAGCTTTAAATGGGGATACTGCTAATAAAATAGGTACTCTTAATTTAGCTGTTTTATCTTATAATTTTAATATCCCTTTTATTGTTGCTCTACCTGAATCTTCTATTGATTATTCTTTAAATAATTTACAGAATTTTAAAGTAGAACTAAGAGATTCTTTAGAATTACTTTCTTTTAATTATAATAATACCTTTGTTAATATAACTAAGGGTAGTTATCCTACTTTTAATCCTGCTTTCGATATAACTCCTGCTAAATATATTGATTATATTATAACTGATAAAAATATTTACAAAATTAAAGGAAAAGCTATTATAAGTGCTTAAATGTTATTTTTTAATTTTTGTATAAAAATACTTGATATTAATGTTGATTTTAAAGAAAATATTGATTTTAAACTGGCTACTAGTTTTTATTGATAGTAATTCATTTAAAGGGTTTAATTATTTTTAATAGAATTATAAATTAAAAGAGAAGTATATTTGATAATATTTTTTGTATGATAAAACGAGAATATGATAATATAAAATTTTTAGATTCTAATGGAGTGAAATTAAATAATGTTTTTTTTAATAAAACAAGGAAAGTTAGTATATTAGATTATTTTTTATCTATAAGGCCGCAGTTTATATTTACTTCATTTGTATGTTGGTTAATAGGTGTTTCTTTTGCTTTTTATAAAGGTGCTGATAATTATCTTAATTCATTTTTAGCTTTACTTGCTGCTTTATTTTTTCACGCTACCGTTAATGCTTTAAATGAGCTGTTTGATTATTTAAGAGGTAATGATACTATTGAATACTCTACAGAGTATAGTGGGGGCGGGGGATATTTAGTTAAAGGAATTATTACTCCATTTGAAATGGCTAATATTGCTATTATATTGTTAATTATTTCTTTATTTATTTCTGTTTATTTTGTTATTAATTATCCAGTTGTTATTATTCCCGGGATAATAGGATTAGCTATGGTTTTGTTATATACTCCATTTTTAAAGCCTAAAGGGTTGGGAGAAATCGCAATGATATTAGGTTTTGCTTCTACTACTTTGGGTAGTTATATCGTTAGTTTTGATAATAATGTTGTTAATAATTACTTAAGTTTTGATGTGATATTTATTTTACTAATAGCTGGCTTTTGGAAATCTTCTGTTTTATTAATAAATGAGTTCCCTGATTATGAAAACGATAAAAAAGTTAATTCATTAAATTGGGTTGTTAGATTTGGTAGAAAAAAGGCAGCTATTTTGTTCTTGTTTGAAAATTTTGTTATTTATTTGTCTATTATTTTAGCTGTTTTTTTAAGAGTTTTTCCTATTTATTCTTTAGTTTCTCTTTTAGGAATTTTTGTCTCTTTTTATAATTTCTTAAAGAGTTATAATTATAATAGTTTGTCTGAGCATATTAAACCTATGGAATATCAAGTTAAATTAGGGTATTTTTTAAGTTTTGTTTTAGCTTTTAGTTTTTTATTAGATAAATTAATTAAGTAAATAAAATTAAAAATTAAGAAAGGAGTTTAATGATATGTTGGGGGTTTTATTTGTTGGACTTAATGGAGCTGTTGCTAATACTGTTATTACTGGTATAAATTCTTCTATTAATTTCAAAGAAAATACTTTTTTACCTCCTACTATTAACAATAACTATACTGATCAGGAGCTAAAATCTTTTGGAAGTATTGTTAAAACAGAATATTTTAAAGAAATAGATTTTATTAATGAAGAGGAGTTTGTTATAGGTGGTTGGGATGTATTTTATGAAAATGCTTTTAATATTGCAAAGTATCATAGGATTGTTCCTTTTGAGTATTATTATAACTCTAAGGAAAAATTAGAAAAGATTTATCCATTTAAAGGGCTTGTTAATTCTTGGGATTCTTTTGAAGCTATTAATAGTCAATATAATATAAATATGAGTTCATTAAAGAATTTTATGGAAGCTGTTGATATTGTTAGAAAAAATATAGATGATTTTAGAAAAAATAATAACCTTAAAGATGTTGTAGTAGTTTATCTCGCTTTACCTTTAAAGGGAATAAAAAAGTTAGAAGAACTTTATAATATAAGTTATAAAGATTTAAGTAAATTAAGCCCTGATTATTTACCTTCTAGTTGTGCGTATGCTATAGGGAGTATCTTAGAAGGGTGTTCTTTTATTGATTTTACTCCTAATTTAACTTTATCGATTCCTTTTATAGAGGATTTAAGTGTAGATTATGGTGTGCCGTTAGCTGGGATGGATGGTAATACGGGGCAAACTTTATTAAAAACTTTGATTGCTCCTATGTTGAAATTAAGGAATTTCAAATTGATTGGATGGTATAGTACAAATATACTTGGGAATAATGATGGTAAGATATTAAGTAGAGATGAACATAGGCAACTAAAGATGGAAGATAAATTATCTGTATTAGAGCCTATATTAGGGTATTCTGATTTTGAGCATGTTGTTGAAATAAATTATTATAAACCAAGATATGATAATAAAGAAGCTTGGGATAATATAGATTTTATGGGATATTTAGGGCTCCCTATGAGTTTTAAAATAAACTGGATTGGTAGAGATTCTATTTTAGCTGCTCCTTTGGTTATTGATTTAATAAAACATTTAGACTTTTCTAAAAGAAATGGATTTAAAGGTATTCAGGAACACTTAGCTATTTGTTTTAAACATCCTATTAAAAGTAGATATAATAATATTTTAAAAGAGCTTAATTTACCTATAAAAACCTATAAAGATAAGTTAGTTTTATCATTCTTTGATGCTTTCAATTTATTATATAGTTTTTATAAAAAATTTAGTAAAGTAAGAACTTAGTAATATGAGGGATATAAATTTTATAGACGAAGTTGAGATAGTTGTTAAAGGTGGGGATGGGGGAGATGGATGTATTAGTTTTAGGAGAGAGAAATATGTCCCTAAGGGGGGACCTAATGGTGGAGATGGAGGTAATGGAGGAAATGTAATTTTAAAAGCTAGTAAAGATTTAAATACTTTAATTGATTTTAGGTATCAAAAATATTATAAAGCTCAAGATGGAGAGCATGGGAAAGGTAAAGGTGCTAATGGTAAAGATGGGAAAGATTTAGTTTTGTTAGTTCCTGTGGGTACTTTAGTTTATGAAAATGGAGAGCTAGTTGCTGATTTAGATTATGATGGCAAGGAAGTAGTTGTTGCTAAGGGAGGGAAAGGTGGAAGGGGGAATTCTCATTTTGTAACTCCTGTTTATCGTGCTCCTAAATTTGCTGAAAAGGGACAAAAGGGAGAAGAAAAAAAATTAAAATTAGAACTAAAATTAATAGCAGATGTAGGGATTATTGGATTACCTAATGCAGGGAAATCTACTCTACTTTCTGTTATTTCCAATGCTAAACCTAAGATAGCCGATTATCCTTTTACTACTATTGTACCTAATTTAGGGGTTGCAAAAGTTGATTATAAATCTATTGTCTTTATTGATTTACCAGGAATTATTCAAGGAGCACATGAAGGAAAAGGATTAGGATTATTTTTTTTAAAACATTTCCAACGCGCTAAAATATTTTTGCATCTTATTGATATAACTTCTGATTATAAAAAAAATTATAAGATAATAAGAAAAGAATTAGAAATTTATTCTAAAGAGAACGGCATAGATTTGCTTTCTAAACCTGAATTAGTAGTATTAAATAAAATAGATATATCTAATTTAGAAGATATAAAAAAAGCAAAGAAATATTTTAAATCAAAGAAAATAGATCCTATTTTCATTTCTGCTTATACTAAAAGAAATATTAATGAATTATTGTTTAAAGTAAAGGATTTATTAGAAAAGCTGGAAAAAGACAATAATATAAATAATCAAATGATAAAACTGGAAAAACAAAATAACATAATGGATTATAAAGTTATTTCTTTGAATCCTACTTTGATAGAGGTACAAAGTATTTATGATAAGTATTTAAAATCTAACAGAAGGGTTTTTGTGATATATGATAAAGATTTAGAAAATATTATTTCAAGGTTTGATATGGATAATATTTATGCAGTTAAGTATGTTAATAAGATTATAAAAAATCATAGGGCAATTAAAGCTGCTAAATTAAAAGGTATAAAATTAGGGGAATTACTAAAAATTTTAGATAAATACTTTGTTTATCAAGAGGATAGTATTTTACCTGTTGATTATTTAAATTAATTTTTTAAATTCGTTATTAAAATTAGTTAAAAGGATGCTTGTTAGTAATAAAAAAAAATATATAAAAGAAGATTTAATAAATTCAACTCCCTATATAAGAGATTTATTAAAGTATGTAAGTAATAAAATAATTCCTTTTCAATGTCCGGGGCATAAAGCAGGTAATTCTTATTTAAATTTTTACAAAAAAATATTAAAAAAATATTTATTTGAATTAGAGACTAATGAGATTCCTTTAATAGATACTTTTCAGAATCCTACAAAAGGATTAAGAGAATCTCAAGAAAAAGTCGCTAAAATTTATGGGGTTTATAAGACTTTTTTTATTGTTGGGGGATCTACCTTATCTAATATCATAGCTTTAAGTAGTTTAGTTAATGATAATAATGAGATATTAATTCCTAGGAATGCTCATAAATCTGTGTTTTCTGCTTTAATTGTTAGTGGTGTTAAACCTTATTTTGTTTATCCTGAATATGATTATGATTTTAATGTTGATCATAACCTTGATATTAATAAAGTTTTGTCAAAAGTAAAGGAGTTTAATATAAAGAATGTTTTAATTTCTAATCCTACGTATTATGGTAGTTGTATTGATATTAAGAGATTAGCTTTAACTTTAAAGGAAATAGGTAAAGATATTGTTTTAGTAGTTGATCAGGCTTGGGGTTCTCATTTTAAATTTAATTCTGAATTCCCTACTTGCAGTACTGATTATGCGGATATTATTATAATGAGTCCTCATAAGACTTTATCTGCTTTTACTCAATGCTCTTTTCTTCATATCGGTAATTCTTTATTAACTAAAAAACCAGAAATTATTCCAAAAATAGAGCAAACTGTTTTAATGCTTTCCACTACTAGCCCTAATAGTTTATTGCTCTTTTCTATGGATTATACTCAATTTGAATTACATAATCCTAAAATATTTCAAAAAGTATATTCTATTTCTAATTTTATTCAAAAAGAGATAAAAAAAATAGATGAGGATATTATTTTAACTTTTGATAAATTAAAAAATAAAGCTGGGGTTGATCAAAGAGATATTACTAAAATAGTTATTAATATGTCTAAGTATGGGCTATCCGGGTATGAATTAGAGGAGATTTTAATTAATAGGTATAAGATACAAGTGGAGTTAGCGGATCTTTTTAATGTTGTTTTTTTAATTACTGTTGGTGATAATTATAAAAAAGCAAGGTATCTTATTAATGCTATTAAAGAAATAATTAATGATTTAAAAAGAGGGTATATAAAGGTTAGGAATATTTTAAGAAGAATAAAGGAATTACCTGATTGGCCTGAGCTTGCTATTACTCCTAGACAAGCTTTTACTTCTAAATATAAGTATGTTGAATTGGATAATAGTTACGGTTTGATTAGTGCTGAACTGATAACTACTTATCCTCCTGGGATCCCTATTATTATTCCTGGTGAGGTTATTACTAAGGATATAATAGAACATATTAAAAATGAAATAAAATATGGAGGAAAAATAACGGGATTTTCTGATAAAACTTTAAAAACAATAAGAGTTGTTGAATAATTTAAAAACTTCTCATGATAAAATATAAAAAATATAAAAAATAGGAAAGGAGTTAAAAATATGGATAAAAGAATTTTTTCTTATTTTTTATTTAATAAAATAAATAAGATTTTTTTTAAAGAAGAATTAATTATAAGTGATTTAGAGAATTCTTTAAAAAAGTTTTCTGAATTTTATTTAAGTTTAAAGAGTATAAAAGATGTTATAAAAGTTGATTTTAAAGTATATTTTTATAGAATATTTCCTTTGAATTATAATGTGGATTTTATGGTATGGATGGCTTTTGATTTTGAGAATGAAGATGTTTTAAGGATAGTAAATGATGAGGTATTTAAAATATATTTAAAAATGGGGGGAGCTTTGGAATTAGTTGATGTATTATGGGGATTTACTAAACCTTCTGTTTATTCAAAAGCTACTAAATCTGTTCAAGAAATAGATCCCTTTAATTCACCAAGGAAAAAATTTTTAACAGTTTATCCATTTGTAAAAAAACCTGAATGGTATCTATTAAAGCAGGATACTAGGCAAGGTATGATGAATGAGCATATAAGAATAGGAAAACAATATCCGGAAGTTTTACAGTTATTACTTTATTGTTTTGGTTTATCTAATAACGAGTTCGTAGTGGTTTATGAAATGGATAGTATAGTTTTATTTGAAAAATTAGTGTATGACTTAAGACAAAGTGAGGCAAGAAAATATACCTTAAGAGATACCCCTATTTATACAGCTATTTATACCGACTTAGGATTTTAAAATAAATTGCTTTTAAAATTAATTGAAAATGAAAAGTAAAAAAGCTAATTCTAATAATAATAATTTAATGTTATTTATTGTGGAATCTCCTACTAAATCTAAAACAATTTCCAATATATTGAATAGTTTTAATTATAAAGCTAGTGTTGTAGCAACATTAGGACATATTAAAGATTTACCTGTTAATAATTTAGGTGTTAATATAAAAGATGGATTTAAACCTATTTTTTTATTTCTACCTTATAAAAAAAAGATAGTAAATAATATATTAAATAAAATTGAAGATAAAATGAGTATTGTTATAGCTACTGATCCTGATAGAGAGGGAGAAGCTATTGCTTTTCATATTGCTAATGAAATAAAAAATTATATTAAATTAAAGAATTTAAAAGACATACACATAAGTAGAGCTTTTATAAATGAGATAACTTATAATGGGATAAAGAAAGGCTTAGAAAATTTAGGGGATATTAATGTGTCTATGGTTATAAGTCAGTTTGCTAGAAGAGTTTCTGATAGGTTAATAGGTTATAAAATTAGCCCAGTTTTATGGCAAGCTTTTAAACTTAAAGGATTAAGTGCAGGTAGAGTACAAACTGCTACTTTGAAATTGATAGTTGATAAAGAAAAAGAAATCCTTAGTTTTAAACCAAGAACTTTTTATACTTTTAAAGTTGTAGTTGATATTAACAATAAGAAAGTAGAGTTTAATTTAATGAATAAAGAGAAGGAAATTTTTAAAGTTTTTGAGAATGAGAAAGAAAAACTTGATTTTATTGAACTTAAATTAAGAGAATTAATAAGTAAGGAAGTGGTTTTTGAAGTATTAAATGAAGATAGATATATAAAACCATTACCACCTTTAAAGACTTCTACTTTACAACAGGAAGCTGCTAAGCTTGGATTTAGTGCTTCTAAAACTATGTCTATTGCTCAGAGATTATTTGAAGGAATAAAGATCAAAGATAAGCACTTTGGTTTGATAACTTACCATAGGACTGATAGTGTAAGAGTTAGTAAGGAAGGTATTGAGTTAGCTAAAAGTATTTTAGGAGATATAAAAATCCATAGGTTTTCTGATAAATCTATGTTTGATGCTCATGAAGCTATTAGAATAACTTATAATTTAGATTTAAATTTATTAAGGAATTATTTAAATCAAGAGGAATTTAAAATATATTTATTAATTTATAATAGGTTTTTAGCGGCTTTTGATTATGAAGCTAAATATTATTATCAAGTAATAAAAAGTAATAACTTAATAGATGATTTATATTTGTTTTATGAATCTGGAAAGATTTATTTTAATGGATTTTTGAGATTTTTACCAGATTATATTAATAATTTCCCTATTTTTAATAAGGATTATATTGATTTAAAGGATGGGGTATATAATTTTAAAATAATTGATTTTAAAGTTTTAAAGCAAAAAGAAAGTTATCCTAGTAGATATTCTATTAGTAGTATAATAAAGAAGATGGAGGAAACAGGTATAGGTAGGCCCTCTACTTACGCTAATACTATTAATACCCTCTTAAAAAGAAATTACATACAAATTAAAAAAAATACTATTTATCCAACTGAATTGGGGATTAAAGTTTGTGATTTTTTAATTAGTAAATATAAGGAGTTATTGGATATAGATTTTACAGCGTTTTTAGAGTCTAAATTAGATGATATTGAAAAATCTAATAAAGATATTGCTAATAAGCTTTATCTTAATTTATTAACAGAGATTTATAATATTTTATTATCTGAAAAAAAAGGTTTTTTATTAAAAAAAAATAATTAATTAAATAGATGTATAATTAATTTTGATTTATATTAATTTATAAGTTGGAGGTAAGTAGTTTATGAAAAAAATAATGAATAACGGATATTTATATTTGCTATTAGTAGTAGTTAGTATTTTGAGTTTAATTTATTTAGGATTATTTAGTTCCTGTGGGCCTAATAATTTAGTTTTAGCTCCTATTATCGGACCTAGTGGTGGAGCTAATTCTCAATTACCATTATTTAGTGTTGGTACCTATAAAATGAATACTACTACTTCAAGTGTTAAACCAGAAGTTTCTTTTGGATACTTTAATTATACTACTAAACCTTTTGCTTTTATTAATCTTAATCCTACTAATAATAGCTTAATTCCTATATCATTTGGAGCTAGTAATTTTCCGAATCAAGGGAATAAAGTTTTAGTTTTAGGCACTGCATTTGCTGCGGGGGATAATAGTGCTGGTAATGATAGAGATATATTTTGGGTAGGTAAGATTCTAAATTCTGCTAATCAAGCTGATTGGGTAGATACTATTAATGTAGGAGGAAATAATTATATAGTAATTAAAGGAACTAATTTTATAGCAAGATTTAATTATAATTCTAGTTCTTTTAATTCTACTTTTGATAGCATGACTGTTAAAAAGACAGATAATAGTAGTAATTATTCTTTAGTTGATTTTCAGAATATTGATCAGGATTTTAAAGCTATAGCTTTTATTAAAGCTGGAACTACTGATATAACTGGTTTTTATGGGATGTTAGTTGGTAGGAATTGTGCTTTTTCTTGTAAAGACGATGTTAGTAATGCTAATGATTTTAGGAATTTATATGGAGTGAATCTTGGTAGTCCTCCAAGTGGTAATGTATATGTTTGGGAAGATGTTATACCTTTTAGTAAAAATTCTCAAAGTGGTTTATTAATTGGACATACGATAGATGAAGGGAATACTAGTGCTAAATTTAAATATTTTTCTGAAGCTAATGGTTGGAGTAGTGATTTTAGTGGATTTGGAAATTTTACTGGGCCATTTTATTCCAGTGATTATATAACATTTTTAAATGATAATTCTAATTTTAAGGTTGCTTTTATTTCTGTTAGGAATGCTTTAGTAGGGTATGTTAATGTTCCATCTAATCAAGATCAGTTTGATCCTAATAAAATAGAGACAATTGATGTAGATAGTATCTATCCTAATGTTAGTTTTTATGGGGTAACAGTTTTAAGAGATACTAATGATACTAATTTTAATGTTAGTGGGATTGCTGTTGGTTATGATTTTAATGCTAGTGTTCCTATTATATTGAGATTTACAAGAAATGGAGATCGACTTCCTGGGGACTTGTTTCCTGTTAATTCTAATTATACTTTAAATCGTGTAGATATAAGTTCTTTGAATTTAAGCTCGGATGTAGTTTTCTTAGATGTGAATAATGTATTAATAAGTGGGATTAGTTATGTATATGTGGTGGGAGTGGATTTAAGTAATTGTCCTATAAAGCCTTATCAGAATAGTCCTGCTCCTGGGGTTACTTTGCCTCCTTTTACTAAATCTTTAGTATTCCCTGCTAGTGCTCCTTTTACTACTACTAATAATGATGTTATAAGTACCTTAGCTAATATGAGAGGAGTTTTATTGTATAGTAACAATGGAGGAACTAGTTTTACATTATTAGCTGCTCCTTTTATAAATCCATAAAAATTATTATTTTATTATATGTTTTCAAGGGATAAAGAGAAGAGTAGATTTTTTTTGATGTTATATACTGCTATAAAGAGTGGGTTACCTTTATATAGAGCTTTATTAATTGTAAAAGATTCATTAGATGTATTTTTTAGGGATTTGATAGTTAATTTAGCAGAAGATTTAAGAAAAGGAGTTTCTCTTTATAATTCATTAAGTAAAAGAAAAGATCTATTTGAACCTTTGGTTTTGAGATTAGTATATATAGGCGAAAATAGTGGTAGATTAGAGAATATATTTTTTTATATTTATAAGTACTATGAAAATAGGGGTAAAGTTAGAGCTAAGTTAATTTCTTCTATGATTTATCCTGCTTTTATTATAGTAGTTACTATTTTAATTAGTTATTTTGTTATGACAGCTGTTTTTCCTTCTATTTTAAATCTTTATTCTGATATGAGCGTTAAATTACCATTTTTAACACAAGTTGTGGCATATATAACTAAATTGTTTAGCTTAAAAAATTTGATTATAATTCTTTTTGTTTTTTTTATATTATTTTTAGTTTTTCATTTTTTTGTAAAAAAGGATGTATTTTATGAAAAATTACTTTCGTTTTTGCTTAGTATAAAATTTATAGATAATTTTTATAAGAAGTATTTTAATAGTATGTTTTTATATAGTTTAAGTTTGTGTATAAAGAGTGGATTAAGTATGTCTGAGAGTATAAAATTTTCATTATTAGTTTTTCCGGATTTTATTACTAAGAAATATTTAGGGGAAGTTTACAAAAGAATTTTAGAAGGAGAAGCGTTAAGCGATATACTTGCTAATAATAAACAGGTTCCTAAGATTGTTACTTATTTTATAAGAACTTATGAAGAAACTGGAAAGATAGAGGTTTTAGATAGTTTATCTGAGTTTATGACTTTTGAAATTGAATTAACTTTAGAATCTTTATTGTCATTAACTGAGCCTATATTAATTACTTTTGTAGCTTGTTTTACTGTTATTTTAGCTTTAGCTATTTTGTTACCTATTATCTCTTTAGGACTTAATTTTGGAATGTAGCTATTTAACGGGGATAAACCTGTATTGATAGATTGTGATATTGAAAAAGCTTAGTTTTTGGATATAATGATAATTTGGTGTTGCCAATTTAAGAACAATTTATTTTTTTATAAGCATTATCTAGAAAAGCATTTTCTGTATAAATATTTGGGATATACTGATGGGTAATTTTAATCTTATTTTTGTAGCTAATGAATTGGATAATAATAATTTAAATGGTCCTAATGTAGTTTTTTTTAATCTTATTAAAGCTGTTTGTTTAAATGGAAATGAATTTGATAATAGGTTTAAATTTTATTTTTTGGTACCTGAGAATTTTCATGTTAATTATAATGAATCTCAAAATGTAAATTTTATTAAAATAAAAAGTAATAATAAATTTGTATTATTTTTTATTATGTTGAGCTTAAAGAAATTAGGGAATAATTACGTTATTTTTTATCCTAAATTAACCTATTTCCCATTTTTTAAGAATCAATTTGCTTTTTTATATGATTTACCTTTAGAAAAAAAATATTTAATTAATGAGATTGAATTAAAGAGAGGTATTCGAAAACAGTTTTTATTTAAAAAATTAGTTATTAATAATTTAAAATGTGTTTTTACTATATCTAAGAGTGTTAAGGAGGATATAGTTAAGTTCTTAGATATTAATAATATAGATTATATTTATTTAGGAGTTGATACTGAGATTTTTAAACCTTTAGATCATGTAAATTTGGAAAAATTTGATTTGAAATATAAAGAGTATTTTTTTTATCCTGCTGGTAAGTTATGGTTTAGAAAAAATATTATTAATTTATTATTAGCTTTTTATAAATTAATTAATCAATTAGAAGAATATAAAAAATATAAATTGATAATAACTGCTAATAATTATAATGATTTAAAAGATAAATATGTATTAAAAGTTAGAAAGATAATACAAGATTATAAATTAAATGATAATGTAAAGTTTTGTTATGTAGATAATAAGGATATGGTTGATTTATATAATGGGGCTGTGGCAGTTATTTTTAGTTCTTTTTATGAGGGATTTGGCTTGCCTATTTTAGAATCTTTAGCTTGTAAGGTTCCTATTTTGTTCTCTGATATACCTGTGTTTAATGAAATATTTAATGAAAATATTTTTAAATTTGATCCTAATGATGTAGAGAGTATATATTTTCAGTTAAAAAATTTTTTAGAATTTTACTTAAAAGAGGATAAAGAAAAATTAAATAGAATAATAGAATTAGGTTATAAAAAAATCTTTAATTTTAATTGGTTAAGTACTGCTAAGAATTTAGTAAGTAAAATAGAAAATATTATAAGTAAGGAGTGAATGAAAATGGATAATAGAACAAAATCTTTTGACAATAGTAAAGATGAGAAGTGGTACCTGATAGATGCTAAGGATAAAATTTTAGGACGTTTGGCTTCTAAGATTGCTTATATCTTAATTGGTAAAAATAGAGTAACTTATAGTCCAGATAGAGTTGGAGGAAATTATGTTGTTGTTATTAACACTGATAAAATTAAAGTTACAGGTAAGAAATTAATTCATAAAAAATATTATAGACATTCTGGACATTTAGGAAATTTAAAAGAGTTTAATTTAAAATATATGCTTGAAAGAGATAGCACAAAAGTATTAGAACTAGCTGTATCCAAAATGCTACCTAAAAATAAACTAAGAAAAAGATTATTAAAAAGATTAAAATTATATAAGGATTCTAATCATAAACATAATAATCATAATTTAGTACAGGTGGTGATGTAAGTTATGCGTAACGTAGTTTATTATGCTACAGGTAGAAGAAAGGAAAGTACTGCAAGGGTTTTTCTAAAACCAGGTAAAGGCGAAATTTTTATAAATGACAAACCATTAGATGAGTATTTTAGAATGCGAGAAGCTTATAGAATAAAAGTAAGAAAACCTTTAGAAGTTTTAGGGATTTTATCTAAATATAGAGTTGATGCTTATGTAAAAGGTGGGGGTACTACGGGACAAGCAGATGCTGTTAGCTTAGGCTTAGCTAGAGCTTTGGCTTCTATTTCTGATGAATATAAAAAAATTTTAAGAAAATATGATTTATTAACAAGAGATTCTAGAGAAGTAGAAAGAAAACATTATAATAAACACAAAGCTAGAAAAGCTCATCAATGGCACAAACGATAATATATTATTTATTTTCTATAAATTTAGTTTTATAAACTAGGGAGTTTTAATATGGATTGGGTTAAAGATAAAAAAAATATTAAAAAAATATTAATTTTTATTATTATTTTATCAATTTTTACTTTGTTATTATTTAATTTAATTAAATTTAATAATAAAAGTATTGATAATGATAATTTTTCTAAAAAGATGGGGAATGTTATTTTGGTTAGCTACCAAAACGATATTATTAATAAAGATAATATAGAAAAATTATATGATTTTATTTTAACTTTAAAAAATAATAAGAACTTTCATTATGAATTCAAAAGACAAATTGAAAAAAGAAATTTAATTGATGTTTTAGTTGATAAAGAAGAATTTAGTTTGATTTTTTCTCAAAAAGAAAAATATTTTGATAAAATTACCTTAGATTCTATAGAGAATCAATTTGGAAGTTATGAGAATTTTATAAATTTATTTTATTATTTTTATGTAAGTTTATTTTTTTCACAAATAGATGATAAAATACCTGAGTTAGAAAGATACAAAAAATCATTAGAAGATAAGCTTTATAAAATTAGACCAGAAGTTTTAAATGAATTAAAACAAAAATTAGAAAAAGTAAATGATTTAAAGGAAAAAGAAAAAATCCAAGATTTAATAAATGAATTATCAAAAAATATTTATAAAGATCTAAATAAAAATCAAAAAAAACTATTAGAAGATAAAATAAATGAAATTAAACAGTTATTAGATATGTATAATGATTTAAAGGATAAAGATTATTATAAATGGGTATTAGAAAATAAAGAAAAGATATTAGAGGAGATAAGGTATTAGTTTTATAATATAAAAATAGAGAGGTGGTTAGTTAATGCCAGTTTATGTTTATAGAGCTAAAGGGCCAGATGGGAAGGAATCTAAAGGTGAAATAACTGCTAAAAATGAAATGGAAGCTAAAACTCAACTTATAAGACAGAGATTAACTATTTTATCCTTAGAACCTAAAAAGGAAGAATCAAAAACCTTAGGTGGAATAGCTGCGTTTTTTAAGCCTAGGGTTAATCAACAAGCTTTAACTGTTTTTTCTCGACAGTTTGCTACAATGATAAATGCGGGTTTATCCTTGGTTAGAGCTTTAGATATTTTAGCAGAGCAAAGTGAAGATAAACTCTTAAAGGCTGCTATAGCTGAAGTAAAGAAAGATGTAGAAGGAGGAAAATCATTATCAGCTGCTTTATCTAAACATAGACATATTTTTAGTGACTTATATATTAGTATGGTTAAAGCAGGGGAAATCGGTGGAATGCTCGATGAAGTACTTGATAGATTAGCTAATTTCATGGAAAAAGATTTTCAACTTAAAAAGAAAGTACAATCTGCTATGACATACCCTGCTATGATTCTGTTTTTAGCAATTGGTATAGTTATTTTCTTAGTTACTTATATTTTGCCTACCTTTGTTAATTTATTTAAAGAAATGGATGTAAAATTACCTTTATTAACTCAGGTTTTAATTAGTGTAGTTGAAGCTTTAAAGAATCCTATTGTTGTTGTTGGGTTGATTGTTGTTTTGATATTTGCAGGGGTAGGATTAGGAGTATGGTATCAAACACCTGTTGGAAGAAAGCAAATAGATTTAGTAAAATTAAATATCCCAGTTTTTGGGTTATTGAATAAGAAAGTAGCAGTTAGTAGGTTTGCTAGAACTTTAGGAACTTTGCTTTCTTCTGGGGTATCACTGATGGCATCATTAGAAATAGTAGCGCAGGTTTCTGGTAACGCTGTTATAGGATCTGCAATAGATAGTGTTAGAGCTAGACTAAGGGAAGGAGAAAGTTTGTCTGGACCTTTGAGTGAAACGGGGATTTTCCCACCTATGGTTACTCAAATGATAGCAGTTGGTGAAGAAACGGGGAACCTCGATACAATGTTAAATAAAATAGCAGATTTCTATGATACTGAAGTAGAATATACTTTATCTTCTTTAACTTCATTAATTGAGCCGATAATGATAGTGGGGATGGGTGGAATAGTCGGATTTATAGTTTTAGCTGTATTTATGCCTCTTTATCAACTTATTACAGCTAGCTTCTAAAAATTTTATAAAAAATTTTAAAAGAAATAAGTATCTAAAAAATTATAATGATTTTAGGCTATCTTACGAAGGAGAATTACATACGGAGCAAAATTACATAAGGTGTGGAATTACCTTAGTTAAGGTTGTTAAAATAGTAGTTTCGTAGTAAATTATGATATAGGGGATAAGGCAGGATATAATAATTTAAATTATCTATTAATAAATTAATTAAAAAAAAATAGGGGCTTTGAGTGATTAGTACAGTTAAAAGCAAGTTATTTTTACCTGTTGATGAAAATTCTAAGAATATCCATAGGATAATAAATGAAACAGGGGTATCTACTGTTTGTCAAGAAGCTAGATGTCCTAATAGGGGGATTTGTTGGGCTAATTTAAGTGCTACTTTTTTGCTCCTGGGTTCTATTTGTACTAGAAGTTGTAGGTTCTGTTATATAAAAAAAGGAAAACCTCTTAATGTAGATTACTCTTCTATTGATAAATTAGCTGTTTCTATTGCTAAGCTTAACTTGGATTATCATACTTTTACTATGGTTACTCGTGATGATTTACCTGATCATGGAGTTAATTATCTTGTTAATTTTTTTGAGAAGCTAAGATATTATTCTTTTAAATTAAATTCTAAAGTTATTTATATAGAAGCTTTAATTAGTGATTTAGGGCAAAATTATAATAATCTAAAGATGTTATTAGATTCTGATGTTGTTGATGTATTAGCTCATAACTTAGAAACTACTAAGAGATTAACGCCTTTTATAAGGGATAAAAGGTTTAGTTATGAAGGTAGTTTAAATGTTTTAAAATGGGCTAAAGAAATAAAAAATAACATAATTACTAAATCATCTCTTATTTTAGGATTTGGGGAAGAAATTGAAGAAATATTTGAAACGTTAAGAGATTTAAAAAATGTTCATTGTGATGCTATAACTATTGGGCAGTATTATCAACCTTCTAATAAGCAAATTAAAGTTAAGAAAGTTTATTCTGAAGAAGAATTTAATTTAATTAGGGATTATGCAATTAAAATGGGGTTTAAATTTGTTAAAGTTGGATATCAAGTTAGGACATCTTATATGGCTTATGAATTAATTGATTTAATTAAAAACAATAAAAATTGAATATTTTTAGTATTTTTGGATTTGTTTTGATTTTTCGTAATTAAATACATCTAGTATTATATCAGATAAGTCATATTTAGGAGAAAATTTTAATTTACTAATTATTTTATCAGATTTAGCTACTAATATTGGAACATCTCCTTTTCTTGGATTATCTATTATATAATTCACTTTTTGGTTTAATACTTTTTCGGCTGTCTCTATTACTTGTAGTATTGAATATCCTTTATTTATTCCTACGTTAAATATTTCGTTTAAGTTATCTTCATTTATAATAGATTCTAAAGATAGAATGTGAGCATCTACTAAATCTGAGATATGGATAAAATCTCTTATACAAGTTCCATCAGGCGTATTATAATTATTTCCATATACCTTAAATGTTGTTTTATTTATAATGGATTTAATTAGAAGAGGGATTAAATGGGTTTCTGGGTTATGTTCTTCCCCTAGATCATCTATTACTCCTGCAGGATTAAAATATCTTAGTATTATGTAGTTTAATCCTTTTCGATTATAGTTTATTATTATTTCTTCTGATATTTTTTTAGTTAATCCATAAAAGGATAAGGGATTAAGGGGGTGGTTTTCATCTATTGGAGTGTATATTGCATTACCATATACGCTTGCACTTGAGGAAAATACTATATTAAATACATTATATTTTATCATTAAGTCTAGTAAGTTTATTGTTGAATTTAAGTTATTATTTAAATAAGTAAATGGTTCATTTTCTGATTCATTAACTAATGTTAATGCCGCAAAGTGTATAACTATATCTATTTCATTGGCTTTAAAAACTTCTTCTAGTTTTTGGTAATTTAGTAAATCTAATTGGTAAAATTTAATTTTGTTTTTAAATTTTGATAGTAGTTTTTCTTTATTTATTGATAATACTTTATCTATTGCTATTATTTGGTAGTTTGTGTATTGGGATAGTAGTTTATATATAAAAGTAGATGCGATATATCCTGATGAACCTGTTATTAATAAATTTATCATACTTAAGTTTCCTTAATCCTCTTTATTTATATTTATTTTTAATATGAATTGATTTTCTTTTTCTTTATTTGAGTTGTCTTTTTTATTTAAACAGTTTTTTTCTATTAAAATATCTATTTTTATTTTGTATAATTTTTGGAGTTTATTTATTATGTAAGCGTTTATTAAGTTTAATATTTTATGTGTGTTTGAGTTTGTGTGTTCTGGGGGTAGGTTAAATATAAATTGTAGTTCTTTATTTTTTTTTGTATTTTGGGTTGTATTTTCTATTTCTTTGATTATAGAATAAGTTATGGGTATAATATTAACGGGGTATGGGAATTCTTTCATAATTTTAAGGTGATTAAACCGGAGAGGGAGGGATTTGAACCCCCGGTGGGGATTAGCCCCACTGCGGTTTTCAAGACCGCCGCCTTCGACCGCTCGGCCACCTCTCCTTTATTTTTATAATTCTATATATTTTCCTTTTTCCCTTTATTAATTATGTAATAATTAATTTTTATAGTTGAATTTTTGATTATTTTTTTTTAATTTTTATCCATTAAAAAGTTATAATTATAATCATAAGTTTTTTAAAAAAATAAAAATAAAAAATATATAAAAAATTTTTAAAGAAAAAGTTATAATAAAAATAGGAGGAATTTTTATAAAAAATGTATAATAATATAAATGGAGGTGATAAAAATGCCAAAAGCAGTGGGTATAGATTTAGGAACTACTAATAGTGTTATAGCTTATAAAGAAGCTGGGGGTAATGTTATAGTTATCCCCAATGCAGAAGGTTCTAGATTAACTCCTTCTGTTGTCGCTTTTAAAGGGAATGAAATAATAGTAGGGGAGCATGCTAAAAGACAAGCTATTCTTAACCCCGAAAATACCGTTATTTCTATTAAAAGAAAAATGGGGACTGATTATAAAGTTAAAATAGAATCAAAAGAATACACTCCCGAACAGATTTCTGCTTTTATTTTACAAAAGCTAAAGAAAGATGCAGAGAGCTACCTAGGGGAACCTATTCAAGATGCAGTTATAACTGTACCTGCATATTTTAATAACGCTCAAAGGGAGGCAACTAAAAATGCAGGAATAATAGCTGGTCTTAATGTTTTAAGGATAATAAATGAGCCAACTGCTGCAGCTTTAGCTTATGGTCTTGATAAACAAGAACAAATATTAACTGTTTTGGTATTTGACTTAGGTGGTGGTACTTTCGATGTATCTATTCTTGAAATAGGGCAGGGGGTATTCCAAGTTAAAGCTACTGCAGGGGATAATCATTTAGGTGGAGATGATTGGGATAAAAAAATTATGGACTGGATTTTAGAAGAATTTAAAAAAGAACATGGCATAGATTTATCTAAAGAGAAAGCTGCAATGCAAAGAATTAGAGAAGCTGCTGAAAATGCTAAAAAAGAATTATCTATTAAGATGGAAACTGAAATTAATTTACCTTATATATATGCTGATGAAAAAGGACCAAAACATATTCAATTGAGATTAACTAGGAGCAGATTTGAAGAAATGTCTAGAGATTTAATGGCCAGATTAGAAGCTCCTTGTAAGAGAGTACTTGAGGATGCTAAATTAACCCCAGATAAAATCGATAGGATATTATTAGTAGGTGGTTCTACTAGGATGCCTATGGTTCAAGAGTTTGTTAGAAAATTCTTTGGCAAAGAACCATCTAAGGACATAAACCCTGATGAGGCAGTAGCTGTTGGGGCTGCTATTCAAGCATCTATTATTAAAGGTGAAACTAAGGATATAGTTTTAGTTGATGTTACTCCATTATCCTTGGGTGTAGAAGTTTTAGGAGGAGCTGTTGAGGTATTGATTCCAAGAAATAGTGCTATCCCTATTAAGAAGAGTCAAGTATTTACTACTGCTGCTGATTTCCAAACTAATGTTGAAGTTCATGTTGTTCAAGGTGAAAGACCATTAGCTAAAGATAATATTTCTTTAGGTAGGTTTATTTTATCTGATATACCTCCTGCTCCAAGGGGAGTACCTCAAATAGAAGTTACTTTTGAAATTGATGCTAATGGTATATTACAAGTTAGTGCTAAAGAAAAATCTACTGGTAAAGAGCAATCTATTAAGATAACTGGGGCCACTAGATTATCTAAGGAGGAAATAGATAGGATGGTTAAAGAGGCTCAACAATATGCAGAACAAGATAGAAAGAAACGAGAACTTATTGAAGCTAGAAATAGGCTAGATCAGATGATATATACCGCTGAAAAAGCTATTAAAGATTATCCTAATGTTGATGCTAATGTTAAATCTGAATTAGAAAATGCTATTAACCATGCTAAAGAAGTATTCCAAAAAGAAGAAGATGTTATTAATATTAACAAAGCAATTGATCAATTACAAAATGCTTTATATAAATTTACTTCGACTGCTTATGCAGCAACAGGTGCTTCTGCTTCTTCTAATAACCCCAATCCTAACGCTTCTTCTGAGCAAAATTATAAAATAGAAGATTAGTTTTCTTAAAAATTATAAAATATAGATAATTTTGGGGGATAGCTATTATAAGCTATCTCCCCTTATTTTTTGTTTGGAATACTAAAAATTTTTATAATGGTTTTTAATGATAAGGATATTTTTATAAAACGATGCCTTTGGATAGTTTTAAATTAGTTGATATTAATAAGTAATGGATTTAAGAAATGCACTTTATTGTTTTTTGGTAAATATAAGGATGTCTAAAAACTCTGAATTGGAACTAACTTAAATTATTTATAAAAAAGATTTTAGAGATTATTAGATTAAATCTTTACTATTTATATTATTTTGATATAAAATAAATACCATTATTATTTGCTACATAGGTTTTTCCATCTTTAGTTGTTATAACGTTATTAGTTGGAATTAATTGAGACAGCATGAAATCATAATTATTTTCATTAGTAACAGTAGTATATCTAGGGGTATTTTCATTTTTAAATTCTTTCTCTATTTTACCATCCATGTTAAATACTATTATTTTAGATTCTTTTGTTTCAGGATATTCGATAATAGCATTAATTTTCCTTTCTTTTTCATCAAAAGATATTGAATTTAACATAGGAACAATGTCAATATAATTTTCAATAGAAAGAATATTTGCTTCAATAGGCTCTATACTTACTATCCCTTGTTCTCCAAAGGTAGTATCTATTTCCCCTTTTGAAGTAAATCTCATTAAATATGGTCCCTTTTGAGAATTACCTGCTATATATATTCTATTATGTTTATCGACATAAATGCTAGTTATGTGTCCTTCTACTCTTGGCTCTCCTGCAAACTTACCACCTAGTATACCATTATTAACAAAAATCTTGTTCCTGAAATCGTTGGGATTATTTATAAATTCCATAAATTTTTTATTAAAATCCTTGTCTTCAGTACCATCTGGATTATATCTCTTTATAGTGGTATAGTAAATCGGGATCGCAAAAATAGTTGGCTTACTTGTAGTATTAGATACATAAACTCTTCCATTATTATCAACGAATATAGCTCTAGCTGTTGAATGACTTTCTTTTATATTTATTCCTTTATTTTCATCACTAGGTATTTTATTTATTCCTCCATCTTTGTTGGAAGGATCGAAATCAACATCATCTAATATTTTTTTCTGAAACCCACTTTTAGGATCAAACTTTATGATAAAAGATTTTACTATATTTGAGTTGTTATCTGTATTTTTAAAAGCAGATCAAATAATGTATAATATGTTATCTTTAGCAAATGCAGCTCTGGCAATATCATGGCCATTTTCTTTGATTATTCCATCTAAATCTATTTTTCCTCCACTTCCATCAGAATTTATTCTTACTAGTCGTATATCTATATTTTTTTTGCCCTTGTTCCAAGTATTAGCAACGAGGTATAAAATTCCATTTTTATCTAAAGCTAAAGACATAACTCTATCTGCTATCATTTCTAGTATCAATTAATAATTTCCCTTCTACACCAAAAGTGGGATCAATGGTAAGATCAGGATTTAGCCTAACTACGTAAGTAGCAGAGGTGTTATTATTGTTATTTATAATATTACCGCTAGTATAGATTTTATTCTGATTCATCTATAATAACAGCATCTACAGTAGCACCTATGCTAGTGTTCTCTTCTATACCAAAAATCTTTTTTATATTTATAAAATTATTATTATTAAGAGTTTCAGTTTTAGTTTTACCTAACAATGTATTAACAAAATTTGTATTATTTATATTGTTCATTTTTTACACCTCCTTTCCTATTATAATTTTAAAAAAAAGCAGTTAAAAAATCCTTTTTTTGTGTATTTAGGAAATATATGTAGGAAAATTGATTTGATATGGTGCGTAGAGTGAAGCAGAAAATTGTGGAAAATAATGAAATAATTAATAAATTAAATTACTATATTTTAGTTAGTTATAGGAAATGATAAATGATATTAAATAAATTGTTAGAATTTTTGAAGATTCTTTTTTATATTTATAAATATAAAATTAGTAAAATTCTTCAAAAATAAAGGAGGTTCTTAAGTAATTAAAAAATAAAAGCTTAATTAAAATTAAAAAGGCTTTTTATTTTTTTTTTAGAATTATAATTGTATAAAAATTTGATTCTTTATTTATAAAATTAATACTAGGAGGTAAAATAAAAATGAAAAAATTAGCTTTATTTTTAATTTTAATATTTTCTTTTTTTATAATTCGAGCTTATTCATTTGATTGTAAGTATTTTTCTTTTGAGTTACCTGGCAATCAAAATGTTAAAGTAAATGATAATGGGGTTTATGTTGAGGGATCTGAAGGTAAGGTTATTGTAGATGATACAGGTGTTAAGGTTTATTCTCAAGGAAATACTAATTGGATTCTAATTGACAATAGAAATAGAATTAGTAAAGAAGGGGATTATTATGTACTTTTTCAACATAATAAATATAAAGTTAATTTAAAAGTTACTTTTTATACTAACCTTAATTCTTTTTATAGTGGTTATAATGATTTCATAAATAAAATAAAATTAAGGGAATCTTCTTCTGATATTCAAATTACTAAAACTATTATTTCTTCAGATTATTCTAGAATTGTTTATAAAATAGTTGTTCAAAGAGATAATGGTACAAAATCAATATATTATACTATTTCTTCTGATGAAGGCTTTTATACAATAGAATTTTCTGGTAAAAATGAATATGTTTTAAATTTAGCTAATGATTTGAAATATGTTTTAGATACTTTTATTTGTAAAGTTTAAAAATAAAGTTTAAAAAATATTTATATTATATTTATCTTCTTAAAATTAAGGTGTGTAGGGTATTCGTTATATCTTTTTTTATTACTATATTTAGTGAATTTGTATCATAAATGTATCCAATAGGTATTCCAGTTGGAATGGAGTAGTATCCATAAGTTAAAGTTAAGTAAGGGGTATTTTTTGTGTTTGTTTTTATTTTTTCTATTGAGTATATATCAAAGGGAACAAAAACTAGATTATTGTTTAAGTATTTTACTAGGCCCATATACGGGGTATCTTTTATTATTGATATTATTTCAAAATCTGAGCTTAAAATATATTTGGCTTTAGATAAATTAGGATAAACTGTTGTTATTATCCCAATTATATTTTCTTCATTTACTACAACATCTTTTATTCTTATATTATCATTATAGCCTTTATTTATATAGAAATATTCTTTTTCTTTTTGAATTATATCAGCTAACGCTATTATTTTAACATTATTAATGTAGTTAATATTACCAGATTTTTCAAAAATTTTAGTTAGTTTTAGAAAATCGTTATTATAAACTATACTTTTTAATAAGCTTTCATAATTAATATTAAGTGTTTTTAAGTATAATTCATTATTCTTGGTATCTACAATTAGTAAAATTGAGAATAAATATAAAGTAAAAGAAAAAAAATTAAACTTTAAAGCTATTATTTCATATGTAAAGAAAAAAAATATTAAAAAAAATAAAATATTATAATTACTTTTTTTATTAATCATTTATAGAAGTTAATTTAAAAGAATTACGGTATTACCAATTTTAATTATACTAGATTTTGGGATATTTGTTTCTATATTGGGTTTTAGTTTCTCTAATTTATTTTTAGTGATAATAAATGTTCCATTTGTTGAGCCTAAATCTGTTATATAAATGTTATTATTGATTATATTTAATTTAGCATGTTTTCTGGATATTGTTAAATCTAATGGTAAAGCTAGGTCATTACTTATGTCTCTGCCAATTGTTATATCGTATTCAAATTCATAAGAATTCCCTTCATATGGACCAGCTAGTATAATTAATTTTATTTTACTCATATTAAATATTAATTATTTTTTAGATATTAGGTTTTACAGTAATTTTTTCATTTTCAATATCTATTACTAATGTATTTCCTGTTATATTGGGGTTAAATAGAATTTCTTCTGCAAGGGTTGCTAAAATTTTACTTTGGATAAATCTTTTTATGTTCCTTGCTCCAAAGGAAGAATCAAATGCATTATCTAAAATATACTCTTTTATTTTATCTGTAAATATTAATTTCCCGCCGCTTTCTTCTATTTTTTTACTTATTTCTTTTAATTCTAAATCTATTATTTTTATAACACTTTCTTTATCTAAGGGTTTAAATACTATTACCTCATCTATTCTATTAAGTATTTCTGGTCTTAAAAATTTTAGTACTTCAGGAATTAATTTTTCTTTTAGTTTTTCATTACTTATATTTGGATCTTCTTTTATTAAATTGAATATCAAATTTGAGCCTATATTAGAGGTCATAATAATAACAGTATCATAGAATACTAGTGTTCTTCCTTTTGAATCTTTTAAATAGCCTTCATCAAATACTTGTAAAAATATATCAAATACTTCTGGATGTGCTTTTTCTATTTCGTCAAGTAGTATTATTGTATATGGATTTTTTTTAATAGCTAGGGTTAAGATACCATCTTTTTCATAGCCAATATATCCAGGCGGAGCTCCTAATAATTTTGCTACTTCATGCTTTTCTTTGAATTCTGACATATCTAATCTTATTATATCATCTGGCCCTGAGAATATTATTTCTGCTAATACTTTTGCAAAATAGGTTTTACCTACCCCTGTTGGCCCCAAAAATAAAAAAACTCCATATGGTCTTTTTGAAACGTTTAATCCTGCTTTTGCTATTTTTATTATTTTACTTACTTTTTCTATTGCTTCATCTTGACCAATTATTTTTGATTTTAGTAATTCTTCTAGTTTAGCTATTTTTTGAGTTTCTGTTTGATCCATTTTTGAAATAGGGATTCCTGTTTGCTTACTTATTACTTCTTTTACATCTTCTAAATCTATGGTATTTTTATTTTTTTCTGTTTTAACATATGTTGCTACTTCATCTATTATATCTATTACTTTATCAGGTAAGTTTCTATTTGTTATATATCTTTGAGATAATTTTATTAGATTAAAAAGCATATCCCTGTTATACTTTACATTATGATGTTCTTCAAAAGATGGGATTATATTTTCTAATATTTGTAAAGTTTGTTCTATGGTAGGTTCATTTACTAATATTGGTTGAAATCTTCTTTCTAAAGCTGGATCTTTTTCTATGTATTTATAATATTCTTCGGTAGTTGTTGCTCCTATTATTGTTATTTGGCCTCTTGCTAATGCCGGTTTTAATACATTTGATATTGTATTATCTAACATTATTGTATGGATTTCATCTATGAATAAAATTATGTTCTCATTATTTTCTAATTGTTTTATTAAATCTTCTAATTTTTTTTCTAATTCTCCTCTTAAGGAAGTACCTGATAATATTGAGCTAACTGTTAATTCTATTATTTGTTTATTTTGTAATTCTTTAATTTCGTTGTTTGCTATTTTATAAGCTAAGCCTTCTACTATTGCTGTTTTCCCTACTCCAGGCTCTCCTATTAAAATAGGATTATTCTTAGTCTTTTTTAGTAATATTTGCACTAACCTTTGAAGCTCTTCTTCTCTACCTATTACTTTATTTAATTTATTTTCTTTAGCTAACTTTGTTAAATTTCTACCATATTTTTCTAAAAACTCTGGTATCTTTACATTATCTTCTTCTTTTTTCTTTTCTTTGATTATTTGGTGATCTTTTTTAAACAAAATATTTTTTATATCCTTTGTATCAAAATATATTTTTAATATTTCAAAAAATGAAGAATTATTATCCAAAAAATTAATTAAATCTAATAAATTAGGATCGTTGTATTGTTTTAAAAATTTTTTTAATAATGTACTATATGTTGTTTCATTATTTGATTTAATATTTAATGAGGAAAACAAGATTAAAAAATTCTTTATTTCAGGATTTAATTTTATTATATTTTTTTTATCTAATTCTATGAAAATATCAACGGTAGTTAAAGATAATGCATTTTGATTAGAATATTCTTTATAGAGATTTTCTATAAAGGGTTTCAATTTTATTATTGTAATACTTTCTAGTTGCATATGTTATAACTTTTATTTTTCTTTATTTTGCTATTGTAATTTAATTATTGTATAGGCATTAGGCCTAAGAATGTTAAAAATCCTCCTATTAATAATAAAATTATTATTAAGAATAACCAGAAAAATCTAAAGTAAGATTTGTAAACTTTATTATCTTCTGTTATAATTTCTATAACTTCAAAATATGGTACATAGGATCTCCTGTAATATCCTTTTATAGTTGCATTTTTACCTATTAAGTTATTTGTAACAAAGAATCCATAGACCATTTCTGCTAATTGAAAACCTATTCTGTAATCGACATATATGAATCCTGTTTCATCTTTAAAAGTTATATCTTCACTAAAAATATATCCTGCTACTCCACGACCCATTATTTTCCCCTTTAAAATAGCAGGGATACTTCTTATTATTGATACCTTTGTTTTACTTAGTAAATCTATTATTTTATATTCTTTAAAATTAGGGTTAAAAATTTTATAACTGTATATCCATTTAGCTAAGCTACCTAAAGCTAACAATAAAATAGGAAAGCCTATTAAGTTAAATCCATTTTGGTTAGTTACTGTCATTATAAGACCAATGAATAATCCACTTAATAATCCTAATAATGGTGCATATTGGAATGCTACATCTATAATGAATTCATCTATTAAAGTATTGGATAAAATATCAATTGAGTTATCATCTTTGTCTTTAGGTAATGATGTAGGGATATTAATGTTAAATGGTAGATTATTTTGTTGTGCTATTTCTTTTAAGTTTTTAATTCTTTTGGCTACTAAGGGGTGAGTAGAGTGTAGTTCAATTAATGTAGCCCAAGGATTAAATAGATCCCAAGCTAATGTTTTTGATATTACATCATAATTAGTACTTATTTCATCTGTTGTTATTTCTATAGTGTTATTTAAAACTGCTACATTTGTTGTGGAATTTAGATTTGATGTGCTATTTAATAAAGCTAATCTTAAAGATTTTGCTTGTTTGTTATCCATTAAGCCTAATACTTTAAAAGGAGTGTTTCTTATGCTTGTATTTTCTTGACTTTGATTAGTATCGGTTTTATAATTAGGATCAATTATTCCATAAGCTACTTTTATTAATGCAGTAGCTAGTGCCATTGGTTTTAATGTAGTTAATGCACTAAATTTATCTGCATAATACTCCCTTAATCTTGACAAATATAAAACTATGTATTCACTTACTATGTAAATTAAATAGGTTATTAAAGCAAATAATAGTAATTGTCCTGCAGCGTTATTTCTACTATTACCTCTAGAAGATCTTGCTAAGTTGTATGCTATTCTGTATAGCATATATAATAGAAATGGGATAAATGACGCTAATGTCATGAATACGAAGTCCCAATGAAATATATGACCTATTTCATGACCAACTACTGCTTTTACTTCATCTTCATTTAGTATTTGGAGTAATCCTCTTGATATTACTATTCTCGCATTGTTTGGAAAGTTTCCGTAAGTAAATGCTTCTGGAGTAAAATCTTCTATTATCCCTATTCTTGGTAATTTTGTATTCCTCTTATTAAATTCTTTTTCAACGAATTCTTTTAGATATGTTGGTAATTCGCTATATTCTACCCATTTTAGATTATACATCCATTTTAAAGATAAATCTAAAATAAATGGGGATAAAAAGAATTGTATAATTGAGAATATAAAAGTAAATATCACTGCAAAATTTATAGCTATTATTGAATCAAATCCTGCTATTGTAAAAATTATTAAAGCAATGAGAAATATAATAAAATAGAAAGTAAGTAATATACTTGAAGATATCAATGCAAACATATTTAGGTTTTCACCTCCCCATAAATACTTATTAGAAACTAATTAAAAGCTAATGAGAAGTTAATTTAATTTATTAGTTTGGTTTTGTTTGATATTTACGTTTATAGGGATAGGGTTTTTCATACACCATACTGCTGGGCATGAGTTTATAGCTATAGTTTTAGCTTCTTCTATTTTGGAGTTTTCTTCATCTGTTTCTATTTCTATTTCAAATTCTATTCCTTTAGTTACAGGTTCATCACCTAAGTTAAGGGGAATGGATAAGTTGATCTTATTTTTTATATTTAATTTTAAGCTTTTTATATTTAGGTTTAGTTGGCTACATACTGTTGCGAAAGTAGATAAGAAGCAGCTTCCTAAGCCCATTAGACAATATTGTATAGGATTAGGAGCTAATCCTTTGCCTCCTAAGCTTGGAATTTGATCTATGTTAAATGTGGTTTTTCCATTAGGATAAATTAAAGTGGCTTCCATTTGGGGTAATTTTTCATCAAGATTCCATGAAACTTCTACTTTTACTTCTTTTTCTAATAAAGTTTTGTCATTTTTTGCTTGCTCTATGAATTTATTTAATTCTTGTTTATTTATGTTTTTCATTTTAATCCTCCTTATAATTGTGTTGATTAATTATAATTTCTTTCTAATATATTTATTTTTTTTTACAATTGAAAATCCTTTTTTACTTTTTTAACTTTTTTTTTAATTTTTTACTTAATTTTGAAAGGATTTTTTTTATTAAAGTATAAATATTAAAATGGGTATGATAGTAAGTTCTCCTAATATCCAGTTAAAAATAAGTTCTAATTTAAAGTATATTGTTATTTTGCATAGTAATAATTTGTTGTTATATAGAGAAAGGACTTTTTTATTTGAAAAAGTACTTAAAGGTTTAGATTTAAAATTGTTAGCTGTTTCTGATAAAGGGGAAATTTTAGTTCAAACACAAAGTGAGTTAATTTTAATTAATTTGAATCAAGAGGAAATAATTCTAAATAGTAAATTTAAAGAGGGAGGAATACTATCGGATTTCAGTTTATTAGATAAAAAGGTATTTTTCTATAGAAAAAGTCAGGATAAATCATTTCTAAATGTTTTAGCTAAAAAAGAAATTTATTTACACGAATTAGGAATGCTTAATTTAGAAAATTATAAAGAAGAAATATTTTTCTCTAAAAAATTAGAATCTAATCAAACTATAGAATTTAAATTATCTCCATTTTCTAATTATATAATCATTAAAGATCAAAAATTAATAGAAAAAATTAATTTAATAAGTTATAGAGTGGAGCTTTCTTATGAATTAACTGATATCCAAATAATAGATTATTATATAAATAATTCTGGGGATATTTTGTTTTATCTTAAGGATAAAGAAAAAGAAGCACTTTATTTTATTTCTAATAATGCTAAGTTTATAATAAAGTTACCTGAAGATGTTAGGGATAGTGTTGTTTTGGCATTTAATCCTAATAAGGTTGTTTTAAGACTAAAAAGTTATCCACAAATTTTTATTTTAAATAAATTAGGTAATATTGATTTTTTGATTAGTGATATTGAGAATCTTAATTATCCTATGTGGGCTATTTTGTTTCCTACTTATGAAGATATTATAGCCTTATATTTAAGGCAACTTAAATTACCTTTGGATATGTTTTATTTTACTTACGAGAATTTTAAAATAGAAGTTAGCAGGTGGAGAGTAACTGAAATTAAAAAAGCTAAAGGTGAAGATAAACTTGCATCTTTAATAGAAGAATCAATTAAGGAAAGAGAACAAATTATTGAGCAAAAAACTAAATTTATTGAAGAAGCCAAAAAAGAAGTTATTAAAGGATTACATGAAGAAAATAAAGAACAGCGAGAGTATTCTAAAAGAAATATTGTTGATAGTGAGAAATTATTAAAATTAACTTTAGAATCAACAGAATCTAAACCTTCTACAATAGATACTTCTAAAATAATGGAATTACTTAAGGAAGATGAATCAAAAAAAGAGAAAGAAATACAAAATAATCAAGAAAAAATTGAAGATGATTTAAAAGATATTAAGGATATCTCTAAAGATGATAAAAATCTAACTACTAAGAAAGTTGTTTCTGAGGAAGAATTAATGAAAAAAGCTTTAAGTGAGGTAAAAGAAAAATCTCAAAACATAGCTTATGATACTTCTAAATTATTAAAATTCTTAGAAGAAGATGAACAAGAGGAGGAAATTAAAGAAGAATCTAAAGATAAAAGTTTTTCATTGGAAACTAAAAATGAAGATCTAAAAAAACCTAAATTAAGAATAGATTTTGATAAAGTTTTAGCTACTGATGAAGGTTATTCAAAACAAGAATCTAAAAAGGTGGATTATAGTGATATTATAAAAGAAGAAAAGATACCGTTAAAAACGCAGGATTTATACTCTAAATCGGTTGAATCCCCTAAAAAGTTAGTGATAGAAGAATTTGATAAACTGTTAGAAGCTGTTGAAAATAAAATAGAAAAAACTCAAAAAATAGAAGATATAAAAAAAGATAGTGTTGTTAAGACTGAAACCATTAAAAGTGATACAGGTTTAGAAATAGAAATTAAAAAACAATTAACCCCAGAGGATATTAAAAGAATTAATAAAGAAAAAGAAGAGTTATTAAAACAAATTAATGAACTTAATTTTCTTAAGAGTATTGGGGATATAGATGAAGAAGAATATAATAAAAAAATAAATGAAATAAAGAATAGATTACAGGAAATAAAAGAATTATTAGCTTCTAATAAATAATAAAAAATTTTATAATTATTTCCTAAATTATTAGCTTGTGTTTTTTAATTGGTTATTTAAGATAACTGCTTGTAAAAATTTAGACTAATTATTTTCTCTTTCTAATCAAGTAGATTTAAATTTTTAAGTTTATTTATTATATTTAATTTTTAAAAGATTTTGTTTTTAGTAAATGATATACATAAATTTAAGTTTTTATAATTGAATAAAAAAAGTCTTTCAAAATTGGTGGTATAGTTAATGAAGAATTATAAAGTAAATTTTTTAGATCATTTATATTACCTTTAAAAATAATTTCACCTTTATAAATAAAAATTATATAATCTGAAACATTTAATGCACTATTTACATCATGGGAAACTATTATATTTGTTATATTAAAGTTTTTGTTTATATTTATTATTATGTTATCAATGGATTTTGCAGTTACTGGGTCTAGGCCGCTGGTTGGTTCGTCATAAAATATTATTTCAGGGTTTGATATTATTGCTCTTGCAAATGCTACCCTTTTTTGCATACCTCCGCTTAAAGAATTTGGATAATATTTTTCTACTCCTTTTAAATCCAGTTTCTCTAATATTTCTTTTGCTTTTTCTATATAAGTTTTATAATTTTTTTTAAAATCTGATTTATTTCTTATTTTTAAGGGTAATAGTATGTTATCTAGTACTGTTAAATAATCTATTAAAGCGCTATATTGGAAAACAAATCCTATTTTTTTTCTTACTTCATATAAATCTTTTATATTGGATATATCTTTATTTAAAATTTTAATATTTCCATTAGTTGGGAATATTAGGCCTGCGGCGATTTTTAAAATAGTTGTTTTTCCAGATCCACTGGGGCCCATTATGAATGTATTGCTCCCTTTTTCTATTTTAAATGATACATTTTTTAGTATCTCGTTATTACCTATCTTTAGGTTTATATTATTAAATTCTAATACCCAATTTGTTTCTTTATTCATAATAATTTATTTTTTATTTTTTATTTTTTCCCTTTCATTGGGTGGTTTATTATGTATTTTTTAGCTAAAGGTTTTTTTTTTGTTATGTAAAAATTTATATTATGAAAAATAAAATTATTTTTTTAAGCTTTGTTTTTATTTTTGTTTTTTATTTAAAATTTTGTTTAGCTGATGATAATTTTAAAGTAAATTTGAAATTAAAGTTATCTAAAGATCAAGTATTAGTTTACCAGCAAGCTAATTACTATTATATTCCGTTTTTACAAGTTAAAAAAGACTTTAATTCTCAAGAAAGAATCATATTTAGTATAAAAAACTTAAAAATAGATAATGTTAATAATGAATTTGTTTATACTAATGAATATAGGATTAATACTTTGATATCTCAAAATTTTAAGCAAGATACTTTAAATTTAATTAATAATTTTTTATTGAAAGGTTTTAAAGTTATTTTTATTATTAAATCTAATTATGAGTTAATTTATTCTCCGGAAATAGTTTATTTTTATGAAAACTTAGTTGATTATGAAAAAAATAAGCAACTTATTAACGATTTAAAAAATAGTGAATATTTTTTAAATATAATTAAGAATAGTATTGAATGGATGAAGCCTCTAAATAGTAAAGAAATTACTGCAGAATATCAAAATGGATATGTTAAATTCAATATAAAAACTACTTATTCTTTTGTTGATTATAAAAAGCTCAATTTAAATAAAAAGTTATCTAATGTAAATACTATATTTTATAAAGCTGAGGGTAGGGTTTTATCTGTTAGTTCTGATTTAAATTTATTTAATGATTTTGAATTAATTGATTCTAATGTTAGCTCTTTTGAATATTATGAAAAAGATACTAATATTCCCGTTTTACTTCAAAGAGAAATAAAATTAAAGTTTAATATTATGGATGATAATTTAAAGCGAGATTTTTATAAAAAAACAAATAAAACTTATATTGAATTTCAGTTGTTAAGGACTTTAATGTTAGTTAGTATGTAGGGGGATTTAACTAAGTGAGTGTGGGATTGTTTAAGTAAGGGAAGGAGTGGAAGGTTATGAAGGAAGTTATAGTGGTTGGTGGTGGATTAGCGGGTTTAATGGCTACTTTGAGGCTTGGAGAAAGAGGATATAGAGTTAAGCTTTTTTCTATAGTGCCTGTTAAAAGATCCCATAGTGTTTGTGCGCAAGGGGGGATTAATGCTGCTATTAATGCTAAAGGTGAGGGGGACAGCCCTTGGCTGCATTTTTATGAAACTATATATGGTGGGGATTTCTTGGCTAATCAGGTACCTGTTTTAGGGATGGCTGAGTTAGCTCCTAAGATTGTATATTTATTTGATAGGATGGGAGTACCTTTTAATAGAACACCTGAAGGGAATATAGATTTTAGAAGGTTTGGGGGTACTCTATTTCATAGAACTGCTTTTGCTGGCGCTACTACTGGACAACAACTCCTTTATGCTCTTGATGAACAAGTTAGAAAATTGGAAGTAGATCAAAGGGTTATTAAGTATGAACCTTATCAATTAATGAAGTTAATTATTTCAGATGATGGAGTTTGTAGAGGAGTAGTTGTGATGAATTTGTATAATGGAGAAATTGAAACTCATTTAGCTAATGTTGTTATCCTGGCTACTGGTGGGTTAGGTTATATCTTTAAAGAAAATACCAATAGTATAATAAATACGGGTTCTGCTGGTTCTATTGCTTATCAGCAGGGTGCTTATTTTGCTAATCCTGAGTTTATTCAAGTTCATCCTACTGCCATGAAGGGATATGATAAGAATAGATTGATTTCTGAGAGTGTTAGAGGAGAAGGAGGTAGAGTTTGGGCTTATGATTCTAATGGGAGAAAAGTTTATTTTTTAGAGGAATGGTACCCTGGCTATGGAAACTTAGTCCCTAGAGATATTGCATCTAGAGCTATATTTAAAGCTGTACATGAATTAGGTTATCATACTGCTGAAGGAGAACCTATGGTTTATTTAGATATAACTGAATTAGTTAAAGAAAAGGGTAAAGATTATGTTAAAGCTAAGTTGGGGGGAGTTTTAGAGATATATGAGAAATTTACTGGTGTTGATCCTTATTCTAATCCTATGAAAATATTTCCGGCTGTTCATTATTCTATGGGTGGATTGTGGGTAGATTATAATCAAATGACTAATATTCCTGGGCTTTTTGCTATAGGCGAGCAAGATTATCAATATCATGGAGCTAATAGGTTAGGTGCTAATTCTCTACTTTCTTGTTTATATGCTGGTTATATTATGCCTAACATTATTGATAATTATCTTAAACAAGTTGATTCTAATTTTGATTCTCAAAAATTAATTAAAAGATATTTAGATGAAGTAAAGGATGAATTGAATAAAATAAGGAATTTAAAAGGTAGTATAAATCCTTATAAATTGGCTGATGAGTTTAGAACTGTTATGAGTAAATATGTAACAGTTATAAGAAATCAGGAGGGATTAAATTATGCTTATAATTTTGTAAAAGAAGCTTTGGAAAAATATAATGATATAAATATTTATGATAATCAAAGTTATTATGCTAATACTACGTTATCTTATGTAAAGCAATTAAGGGATATGATGATTTTGGCATTAGCTATAATAAAGGGGGCTATTGAAAGAAAGGAATCTCGGGGAGCTCACTATAGAACCGATTATGAAAATAGAGATGATATCAATTATCTTAAAACTACTAAGGCTAAATTTAATCCAAATACTTTAGAAACTGAGATAACTTATGAGGAAGTAGATACAAGAATTTTAAAACCCCAAGAAAGGGAATATAAAAGTAGTCATAAGGAAAAAATAGCAAAAGCTCTAAAATTATATGAACAAGCTAAGCCTATTATTGAACAATTAAATATTTATGCTAATTTTGTCTAATATTTTATTAATGGATATTGTTTTATTTATTAAATATTTTGTTTTATTGATTTTATTTTTAGATTTTATTTTTAATTTATTTTTTTGTATTAAAAATAGGTTATTTATTTTTTTAATTTTTAAGATTATTTTATTGATTTTAAGTGTTTTAGTATTTTATAATGAAATATTGTTAATTTTATTGTTATTAGTTAATTTAGGGTTAAGTATGTTAATGGGTTTTGCTTTTCAGATTGAGTATCGGTATTTTTTTACTAAGTATTATAAATTAGATACTTCTGAAGCTATGAGTTTTTTGGGGGTAAATAAGGAGGTTTCTATTAGTAAGTTTATTGATGAGTTAATTGATGCTATTTTTGAATTGAGTGGCAAAAAAATTGGCGCACTTGTTGTTATTGAAAGGAATATTTCTTTAGATTATTACATATCTAATGGTTATTCTTTGATAACTGATGTATCTTTAATAGTATTAGAAAGTATTTTTAATATTAATAGTTTATTACATGATGGAGCGGTTATAATAAGGGATTATAAGATAGTTGCAGCGAAATGTTTTTTGCCTATGGATACTTCTAATAATATTGATCTTTTAGTAGGTGCTAGACATAGGGCTGCTATTGGCATAACTCAGAATACTGATGCTATTGCTATTGTAGTTTCTGCTACTAACGGTTTTGTTTCCTATGCTGCTGATGGGCAAATTTACTATAATATTAATAAACAACAGCTTTTTGAATATCTTCAAAGAGATTTATTTTATAAAAAAATTGCTTTTAATAAATTACATAGAATTGCTAATAAAAAAAATAATTAAAGATAATAAAGGATTAAAATAAATATTATAGAATAATAATAAAAGTAGGAATAATAAAAAGGGGGCAAATTAAATGGCAAAAAGGAAAAAACAAAAATTGGTATCTTCTACAGGAGTTGCTCATATTCATTCTACTTTTAATAATACTATAATAACGATAACAGATGAAAATGGGAATACTGTAAGCTGGGCTAGTGGTGGAACAGTTGGTTATAAGGGATCTAGAAAGAGTACTCCATTTGCAGCGCAATTAGCTGCTAAACAAGCCGCAGAAAAGGCTATCAATGCTGGATTAAGGGAAGTAAAGGTTATAGTAAAGGGGCCTGGTATGGGTAGGGAAGCTGCTATTAGAGCTTTAAAAGCTGCTGGTTTGGAAATAAGTGATATAAAAGATGCTACTCCTATCCCTCATAATGGGTGTCGTCCTCCTTCAAGAAGAAGAGTTTAATAAATATATTTCTTAATTACAAGAAATTATTAAAAAATAAGATTTGTTTAATTTATAAAATGGTAATAATAGGAAAATTTAGAACTAATAAAAATGTGTCTAACTATAATTCCGCTTATGGCAAGAGAAGCGGAATATAAATTCCTCTTGCTTTTATAATTAATGAAAGGTAAATATGGGTAGATATATAGGACCAGTTTGTAAATTATGTAGGCGAGAAGGTATAAAATTATATTTAAAAGGCGAGAAATGTTATACTGAAAAATGTCCAATAGAAAAGAGGAATTATCCTCCAGGGCAACATGGATTTGCTAAAAGACGACCTAAATTAACTACTTATGGGTTAAGGTTAAGAGAAAAACAAAAAGTGAAAAGAATTTATTGGGTTAGTGAAAAGTTATTTAGGAAATATTTTAATGAAGCTAAGAGATTAGCAAGGTTAGGCAAAGGGTTTACTGGGTCTAATCTAATGAAGATATTAGAAAGAAGATTAGATAATGTACTATATAGAGCCAATTTAGCTGTTTCTCGATTACAAGCACGCCAACTAATTGCTCATAATTTTGTTAAAGTTAATAATATTAAAGTAGATATTCCTTCTTATTTAGTTAAAGTAGGTGATGTGATACAATTAGAACATAAAGCTTTAAATGTTATTAAACCTTATTTAGAAAGTTCTAATAAATTAAATACTCCTTCTTGGATTAATGTTAATCTTGATAATTTAACTATTAAAATTTTAAGAGAACCTGAAAGAAATGATATTGAGTATCCGATTGAAGATAATTTAATAGTAGAGTTCTATTCAAGATAATTTATTAAATTATTTTTTTATTAAGGTAAGGGGGTTTTGGAATTATGTTAATTGTTAGTGAAGGTATAAAAGCTGGAACTTTAGTATTAGAGCCTACTTATGGAAGATTTTTAATAGAAAATTTACCAAAAGGAATGGGTGTTACTTTGGGTAATACTTTAAGAAGAATTTTGTTATCTTATATTCCTGGGGCTGCTATTTTTTATGTTAAATTTTATAGTGTTGTTCATGAATATGAATCTATTGAAGGGGTTAAGGAAGATCCTATTGATATTATATTAAATCTTAAGGGTGTTAGATTTAGATATGATAGTAAGGAGCCTTTTGTTAAAGTATATTTAAATGTTAGGGGACCTGGACAAGTTTTTGCTAAGGATATAAAGTGTCCAGAACTTGTTAGTGTTATTAATAGAGAGCATTACATAGCTACTATTACTACTAATTCTACTTTAGAGTTTGAAGCAGGGGTTATGCCAGGGATTGGCTATGTTCCTGCTGAAGATCATATCTTACCTCCTGAAATCCCTTTTACTATTGGATATATAAAAGTCGATAGTATTTTTTCTCCAATTGTTCAAGTTAATTATTATACGGAGCCTGAAAGGAAAGGAGAAAAAGTAGCTTTTGAAAAACTATATTTAGAAATCTGGACAGATGGGAGTCTTACTCCAAAAGAAGCGCTTTCTAAAGCTCTTTTTATCATTAAAGATTATAATGATAAACTTATTAGTGAATATTTTGTTCCAGGTGATACTTTAGGTTTTAGTGCTACTTCTCGCTCTGCTAATATTAATGTTAATAATCTAACTTTAAAAGATTTGAATTTATCTTCTAGGGCTTTAAATGCTTTAAAAAGAATTGGAATTAATACTCTTGAAGAATTATTGAATTATTCAGAAGATGATTTATTAACTGTTAGAAATTTAGGAGGAAAATCTTTAGAAGAAATAAAAGAAAAATTAAAGGAATTAGGATTATCTCTTAAAAAAGTTTAAAAAATAAATCATTAATTTTTTATTTACTATATATAATAATATCAGGTTTTTGTTGAAAATTAGTAAGATTTTCATTTAAATTTTAAAGGAGGGTTGGATGTGGAATATATTAGTAAAAAATTAAAACTTAGCATATTTATTGTTATTTTTGTTTTTATTATTTTTATTGTTTTTGTATTATTTAATAACTTGGTTTTGGCTAATTCATATGTAAATTTAGATAACAGTTTAAATAGTTCTAAAGTACAAAACGATTTAAAAAAATCTTCTTCTCCTTTTAATGAAAATGTTAGTTTTAATTTAAATATAAAAGATTTTTTAAAAAAAGCTACAAAACAGCAAGGATTACTTAATGTTTATAGTTATAATAATAAGTATGTTATTGAATTACCTAAGGATAAATTGAATAAATTATTTTATTCTTATCTTTCTGTTTCTAAAGGGATTAGTATATATCCTTTTTTAGGAGGATTAACTTTGCCTGTATTTAATTATGATTATTCTGTTGCAATTTATTTTGATATAGATAAAGATATAGAATTAAAAGATAATAATAATTTTAAACTTTATTTAAAATTAAAGAATTTAAAATATAGAAATGATTCTTTAAATGAATGGGCTAATAGGTTATTAGAAAAATCTTATAGTGATTCTTTAATTTCTGTAATTAACGCAGTTTATTATGATAATAATTTTTATATAGATTCAGATAGCTTTTTAAGTTTAGACTTAGTACCTTTTAGTAAGGAATTTTCAAAGAGTTTAATTTTGAAGCCTTTTAAAATTCAAAATGTTTCTTCCTTTGAAAAAAATATTAATATAAAAATCTCTTACTTAGCTGATTTCAATAATAATTTTATGTATAATTATTTAAATGATTTAGACGGTAATATTGTTGATTTAAATTGGGGAATATTCATTAATGATAATAAAGATTATCAGAAAAGGGAGTATGATAAGAGAGTAGGTTATTTTACTACTACTTATGCTGATGTTTCTTCTTTAAAAGGTGATGATGGTTTTAGAACTATTAAGAGATACATAAATAGATGGGATATTTCTAATGGTAAGAAAATAATTTATTATATAGAAAATACTTTTCCAACTCAATATAGAGATGTAGTTAAAGAAGGGATATTAGAGTGGAATGAAGCTTTTAATAAAATAGGATATAATAATCCTATTGAAGTTAAAGTTCAAGAGGATAATGCTTTATGGGAACCTGAAGATATAAGATATACCACTATAAGGTATCAAGATAGTAATATAAGTGCTTTTGCAATTGGACCTTCTATAACTGATCCAATTACTGGGGAAATAGTTGATGCTGATATCGTTTTTTATGCTCCTATGATTAGGATTATTAATTCTTATTATGATTTAGCTTGGGATGTTTTTGCTAATGAAGCCTTAAAAGCTCAATATAATCAATTTTACAAATTATTTTACAATTTATTTTATCTTAAAAAAATCAATAACATTAACGATATTTTAAATGAATTTAGTAATTTTTATTCTAATTTAAATGATTTAAAAAATAATAATATATATAAAAATACTTGTTTATATGGATTGGAAAAAACTCAGGATAGTATTTTAGCGTTTGCTGCTATTGCTATTGATGATCCTATTAAATATTCTAATTTAAGAGATAAATTAATTAAGGATTATATTAAAGATATAATTATTCATGAGGTAGGTCATACGCTGGGATTAAGACATAATTTTAAGGCTTCTTCTTTTGTCACTGAAAATCAATTATTAGATCCTAATTATACTTCTAAAAATGGGATTTGTTATTCTTGTATGGATTATAATCCAGCAAATTTACATTTTATAAATAACAAGCCCTATTATACTAATGATATATTTATGACTACTATTGGGTATTACGATTATTTAGCAATAGAGTATGGTTATAAGCAAGCTGATAAGATGGAATTAGATAAAGTAGCTAGGGAAGCGGGTAAATATTATGGGCCTGATGAAGATTTAGTTTCTTTGGATCCAAATATAAGACAATTTGATTTGTCATCTGATCCTTTAAATTGGCTTTATCAAAATTCTTTAGTTAATAAATATATTCTTGATAATTCTGTTTATAAGTTATCTAAGGTAGGTAAATCTTTTGATTTTATTTATTTAGCTAATTATGCTGCTATTAATAGAATTATAACTAATAGATTTGAAAATTTAGTTTATTATAATTTTGGGAAGCATATTACTAGAAGTTTTGTTGGAGATATTGATTATCCTCCGGTTAATTATATTGATTTAAAAAATATTTATAAAATTAATAATATAGTTTTAAATGATATAGTTTCAAAGGATTTATTGATTAACAAAGATGTTATAGAAAATTCTATTTTATTAGGGGATTATGAGTGGGGTAGTAGATCTGTCTATACTAAAACTATTTTAGGGAATGCGTATCTAATTGATAGAATTTATAGATTATTATCTATGTTAGTATTAGTTATTCCTAATCCTTATTTAACTGAAAGAGAATATTATCAAAATGTTAGCATAGCTAAAAAGAATTTATATAATTTATATTATAGTTTATTTAAAGATTTTGATGGAACTAAAAAAATGGATTTAATTAAGAAACAAGTTATTGAAGACTTTGTATATTTAATGGTATTATTAAGTGGATATAATGTAAAACAAGTAGGAACTGCTGTTCCTATTAATCTTTCTATTTTATCTTCTCCTATTTATAGAGATTTGGTTTTTGATATAATTTCTAAAATAGAATCTAAATTAGATAATGTTATTAATAATAAAGAATCATTAAATGAAAATAGAATATTTGCAAAGAGATTAAAGAAATATTTAGAATTATCTTTTGAAGACTAAAAAAAATTAAAATAAACCTTAAAAGAAGGGGGATAATAAAAGATGAGTGAGTTATTACGTATTGATGAGTTATCTACCATAATAAAACAACAGATTGAAAAAAATAAAGATTTATTATTAGATCAAGAAGAAATAGGGACAGTTATACAAATTGGTGATAATGTTGCTCAGATTTATGGATTAAAATCTGTAAAATATGGGGAGATTGTTGATTTTGGGAATGATAGATATGGCTTAGCTTTTGATTTACAGGAAGAAAGCGTTGGGGTTATTTTATTAGGTGCTTTTAGCGATATTCATGAAGGCGATATTGTTAAAAAAACTAATAGGGTATTAGAGATAGCTTGTGGGGAGGGATTAATTGGTAGAGTTGTTGATCCTTTAGCCAGACCTTTAGATAATAAAGGGGAATTGAAATTGGAAGCTACTAGACCTTTAGAAGCTTTAGCTCCTGGGGTTATTGATAGGCAACCAGTTAATGAACCTTTATATACTGGTTTAAAAGCTATCGATATGTTAATACCTATAGGAAAAGGACAAAGAGAATTGATTATTGGAGATAGGCAAACAGGGAAATCTTCAGTTGTTATTGATACTATTATTAATCAAAAAGGGAAAGATGTTATTTGTATTTATGTTTCTGTAGGGCAAAAAGCTTCTTATGTTTCTTATGTAGTAGAAGAATTAGAAAAATATGGTGCAATGGATTATACTATAGTTGTATCTACTACTTCTACTGATGCTCCTTCTTTGTTATATATTGCTCCTTATGCTGGATGTGCTATGGGGGAATATTTTATGTATAAAGGAAAACACGTTTTAGTTGTTTATGATGATTTAAGTAAGCATGCTAAAGCTTATAGGGAGATAGCTTTATTATTAAGGAGACCCCCAGGACGTGAGGCTTATCCAGGCGATGTTTTTTATTTACATTCAAGGTTATTAGAGCGTGCTGCTAAATTAAATGATGAATTAGGTGGGGGAAGTTTGACTGCTTTACCTATTATAGAAACTCAATTAGGTGATGTTTCTGCTTATATTCCTACTAATGTTATTTCTATAACTGATGGTCAGATTTATTTAGATACTAATTTATTTAATAGGGGGTTTAGACCTGCTATTGATGTGGGGTTATCTGTTTCACGGGTTGGTGGTGCTGCTCAGATTAAAGCCACTAAGCAAGTAGCAGGACAACTAAAATTGGATTTAGCTATGTTTAGAGAATTAGAAGCTTTTACTAAATTTGCATCGGAATTGGATGAAGCTACTCAAAAGCAGATAAAACGTGGACAAGCTCTAATGGAATTATTAAAGCAAGATTTACATCAAGTTATGTCTATTGAAGAACAAATATTATCTATTTTTGTGGGAACTAAAGGATTCTTAGATGATTTACCACTTAATCTCATTAAAGAATTTGAAAAAGAATGGTTAGAATATTGTAAAGCTAATAAAAAGCATATTATAAAAGAAATTACAGAAAAGAAGGAGTTATCTAAGGAATCTTTAGATGAATTAGAGCAAGCTGCTGCTTCTTTTAAACAAAAATTCTTACTCTCTAGAAAAGAAGCTACTGGTGTTAGCGTTAGTATTAATTAATTTATAACTTTGTTAAAGACTATGAAAAAGAAGATTTGTTTATTGGGAAGTACTGGATCTATTGGGCTTCAAACAATTGATGTTATTTCTAAATTTCCTGATAAATTAGAATTAGTTTCTGTAGCTAGTTATGGGAAAAATATTCATATTGTTTTAGATCAAATAAAAAGATTTAATATAAAAAAAGTGGCTATATTTAATGAACAAGAAGCTTTAAATTTAAAAAGAATAGTAGGTAATGATGTAAAGGTTTTGGTGGGACAAGATGGGTTAGTTGAGTTAGTTTTGGATGATGAAGTTGATATAGTGGTTAGTGCAATAGTTGGGTTTGTTGGTTTATTGCCTACTTATGAAGCTGCTAAGAAATTAAAAAGGATTGCTTTGGTTAATAAGGAATCGATGGTAGTTGGGGGACATTTATTTAGGCCTTATTTAAATAATATTGTACCTGTGGATAGTGAGCATAGTGCTATTTTTCAGTGTATAGATGGTAAAAGAGAGTATTTAAAAGAGATTATTTTAACGGCTTCTGGGGGGCCGTTTTTTAACATACCTTATGAAAAATGGGAAAATTTAACTTTACAAGATGCTTTAAATCATCCTGTTTGGAAAATGGGGGCTAAAATAACTATTGATAGTGCTACTTTAATGAATAAAGCCCTAGAAATTATTGAAGCTTATTTTCTTTTTAATATTGATTATCAGAATATAAAAGTTCTTATTCATCCTAATAGTATAGTTCATTCATTTGTAGTTTTTAGGGATGGTTCTTATTTAGCTCAATTAGGATTACCTGATATGAGATTACCTATTTTATACAGTTTAAGTTATCCTGAGCGTTGGGAAAATGATTTTGAAAAATTGGATTTAGTTAAAATTGGGAATCTAGTTTTTTATGAAGTGCCTTCTAAGTTTAGAGCAGTTAATTTAGCTTATAGTGTATTGTCAAAAGGTGGGGTTTATCCGGTTATATTCAATGCTGCTAATGAACAAGCTGTTAATCTATTTTTAGAACAAAAAATTAGGTTCATTGATATAGTTAAGTTAGTAGAGGAAGTCTTATCTATTTTTTCTGATGATAATATTGAAAATCCTAATATAGAAGAGTTAAAATATTATGATAATTGGGCAAGAAATGCTGCTATTAATTTAGCCGTTAAATCCAAAATATTTTATGGATAATTTTTTGTAATTTAACATTAGTAAAAAATAATATTTTAGTGTTAATTTACTTAACAAGCGGTAGGGATAGAAGAGAATGAATAACGATTTTAAAGTAGTAGATATTATTTATTATATTATCTATTATGAAGTAGAAAAGTGTTATTTTCTATAGGTTGGGGGGAATTCTAAGTTAGTATCTAAATTAAATTAGTATTAAATAATTTAAAATTTAGATAATATTTTAGGGGGTAATTTTTATGGTTAGGGTTAGATTTGCGCCTTCTCCTACAGGGTATTTACATATAGGTGGAGCTAGGACTGCTTTGTTTAATTATTTATTTGCTCGTAAAAATAATGGGAAATTTATTTTAAGGATAGAGGATACTGATTTTGAGAGATCTAATAAAGAGTATGAAGAAGTTATAATGAGAGATTTAAGGTGGTTAGGTTTAGAGTGGGATGAGGGGCCGGATATTGGCGGGCCTTATAAGCCTTATAGACAGTCTGAAAGATTGGATTTATATAAAGAGTATGCTAATAAATTGATACAAGAAGGAAAAGCTTATTATTGTTATTGTACAGAAGAAGAATTAGAGGTTCAAAGGAAATTACAATTAAAAGAAAAGAAGCCACCTATTTATGATAGAAGGTGTTTAAATTTAACTGATAAAAAGCGTCAAGAATATATAAATGAAGGAAGAAAGCCTTCGGTTAGGTTTTTAGTTCCTTATAAGGAATTAGAGATAACTGATTTAATACATGGTAAATTGAGTATAGATACTAAGATAATATCGGATCCGATAATTTTAAAGAGTAATGGTGTACCTACTTATAATTTTGGGGTGGTTATTGATGATCATTTTATGGAGATAACTCATGTTATAAGGGGTGATGAGCATTTAGATAATACGTATAGGCAGGTTTTGATATATGAGTCTTTGGATTGGCAGATCCCTTTTTACGCTCATATTCCTATGATATTAGCGCCTGATAGATCTAAGTTGTCAAAAAGGCATGGAGCTACTTCTGTTGAAGAATTGAAAAAATTAGGGTTTATTAATAAAGCGGTTATTAATTATATAGCTTTATTGGGGTGGTCTCCTAAGGATAATACGGAGATAATGTTTTTGGATCAAATTGTAAGTAAGTTTGATTTATCTGGAGTTTTGGATCACCCTGCAGTTTATGATATTGAAAAAATGAAATATTTTAATCATTATTATATAGCTAATATTTTAAGTGATAGTGAAATTTTAGAGAATTTGAATCAATTGTTAGCTATTAGTAATTTAGGATATAATTTAGATGATGACTTGAAATTAAAGGTTATAAAATTGGAAAAAAATAGGGTGTATTTATTAACTGATTTTTTTGAATTATTTGATATAATTGAAAAGGATCCGGAGATAAAAGAAGATGTTTTAAATGAATTAAAAAGTATTGATAGAAATGTTTTTGAAGTAATTATAAATTCTTTAAATGATTTTGAGTATTATGATGATATGGAAAAGATAAAGGGGTATTTAAAGGATGTATCAAAGGGGAATGATATAAAGGTTGGGCAATTGTATAAGTCAATAAGGTTATTATTAACTGGTAAATCTGAAGGTCCTGAATTACCTAAAATTATTTACTTATTAGGTAAAGAAAAAACTATTAAAAGAATTAATGTTGTAAAACAGTTTGTTTAGAAATTTTAAAAATATTTTTTGAATTTTTTTTGGTTTTGTTATTTTATTATATTAAATGAGATTGTAATCTATATTTTTATATTTAGTTTTTGTTTTTTAGTATTGATATATGAAAAGTAATTATGAGTTTGATTTTTTGATAATAGGGGGAGGGATTATTGGTTTAGCTTTAGCTTTTAATTTAGCTACTTATTTTCCTGATAAGAGAATATGTATAATAGAGAAAGAAAGTGATTTAGGGGTTCATGCTTCTGGTAGGAATAGTGGAGTGATTCACTCAGGAATATATTATAAAAAGGGTTCTTTAAAATCTATTTTTTCTAAAGAAGGTAATAAGTTTTTTAGGGATTTTTGTATAAAAAACAATATCAGAATAAGGAGTCAAGGAAAATTAATTGTTGCAAATAATGAAAAAGAATTAGAAGGTTTATTTTTTTAAAAAATAATGCAGAGATTAATAATATAGAGGTTTTTCTTGGAAAAGAAAATGAATTAAAGGAATTTGAAGTTAATGCTAAAACTTTTAAATATTTTTTATATGTTCTTTCTACTTTTGTTGTTGATCCAAAGGATATTATAAATTTTTTATTTCAAGAGTTAAGGAATTTGGGAGTAGTTTTTTTATTTGATACTAAATTTAAGAAGGCTTTAGGTAATAGTTTAGTTTTAATTGAAAGTAAATTTAAAGAAAAAGCAGTAATAAACTATGGTTTTTTAATTAATTGTGCGGGGTTATATGCTGATGTTATTTCTCATAATTTTAATTTAGCTTTAAATTACAAAATTATTCCATTTAAAGGATTATATTTAGTTTATAATGAAAAAGATAATTTTTTTATTAATAAAAGTATATATCCTGTTCCTGATTTAAGGTTTCCTTTCTTGGGGGTTCATTTTACTGTATCAGATAATATTAAAGTAGGACCTACTGCTACGTTGGCTCTCTATAAAGAAAATTATAATTTATTTTATAGGTTTAATTTAAAGGAATTTTTTGAAGTTTTGTGTACAGCAGAGATTTTATTTATGAAAAAAGGAGAATATAGAAAATTATTTTTTAATGAATTTAAAAAGAATATTAAGCTTTTATTGTATAAGGAAGCTAGTAAGTTAGTTAAGAATATTCCTAGTTTAGATAAGTTTAATTGGTACTTAGCTGGTATAAGAGCACAGTTGATTGATTTAAGTTTAATGGAATTAGTAGATGATTTTTTAATAAAAGATACTAAGGATAGTTTGCATGTTTTAAATGCAGTTTCTCCTGCTTTTACTGCTTCTTTTCCCTTTGCTAATTATATTATCCAAAATTATATTATTCCTAAGATTAGGAAGGATATTAGGTAATTTAGGTTAATATTGTTAATATGGAAAATATTAAAAATATTTTAAGTGGTAGTAGAGTTTTGGTAATAGGTGGTTTGGGATTTATTGGTAGTCATGTTGTAGAACAATTAATTTTGGAGGATGTAAAGGAAATAATTGTTTATGATAATTTAAGTAGAGGTAAGATAGAAAATGTTGATTTAGATAATAAAAAAATTAAATTGGTAATAGGGGATGTAAGAGATATAGATGTATTAGATAATGTAATGAAGGGGATAGATTATGTATTTCATTTGGCAGCAATGTGGCTGTTGCATTGTAAGGATTATCCAAGAACTGCTTTTGAGGTAAATATAGAAGGAACTTTTAATGTATTGGAGTTATGTGTGAAAAATGGAGTAAAGAAGTTAATTTTTTCCTCATCTGCTTCGGTTTATGGGGATGCGATTTATAGTCCAATGGATGAAAATCATCCATTTAATAACAGGAATTTTTATGGAGCTACGAAGATAGCAGGGGAATCAATGGCTACTGCTTTTTATGAAAGATACGGGCTAAAGGTGATAGCTTTGAGGTATGCTAATGTCTATGGGCCTAAGCAAAAAGAAGATGCTGTATATACAGGAGTTATTCCAACTTTTTTAAGAAAAATGGAAATAGGTGAAGATATAGAGATACATGGGGATGGTAGTCAGGCTTATGATTTTATATATGTAGAAGATGCAGCGAGAGCTAATATTTGTGCTGCTAAAGCTGATGTCAATTTTGGGTTTTATAATGTTGGAACTGGTATAAAAACTACTATAAAAGAATTAGTTGATATGTTAATAAGATTAACTAATGCAAAAATAGGTATAATTTATAAACCTTATGATAAAAATGATTTAAGACAATTAGTAAAGGATAGGGTATTGGATCCAACTAAAGCATATAATGATTTAGGATTTAAGTATTCTTATACCCTAGAGGAAGGTCTTAAAAAACTTATAAATTGGCGAAAAAATAAAAACTTAATAAATATTAATAAAAGTGATTAAGTATTAGAAGGAATTGAATATTTTGTTAAATATTAGTAAATATTAGGAGGAAGGTTAATAAAATTTATGAAAATACCGATAACTCGTCCTGTTCTAGATGAAAAAGATTTGGAGTATATTTCTAAGCCTATAAAGAGTGGTTGGTTAGTTCAAGGACCTTATGTAAAGGAATTTGAAGAAAAGTTTGTGGAATATACAGGAGCTAAATATGCAATAGCTACTACAAGTTGTACAACTGCTTTACATTTATCTTTAATAGCTTTAGGGGTTAGTGAAAACGATAAAGTAATAGTTCCTGCTTTTACTTTTGTTGCTACTGCTAATGTAGTAGAGTATTTAAGAGCTAAACCTATCTTTGTGGATATAAATTTAAAAACTTTTAATATAGATGAAGAAAAAATAGAAGAAGTAATATTAAAAGAAAAAGATATAAAAGTTATTATACCTGTTAATTTATTTGGATTATGTGCTAATTTACCTAGGATTATTGAAATTGCTGATAAATATAATATAGAAGTAGTAGAAGATAGTGCTTGTGCTTTTGGAAGTTATATTTATAATAAGCATTCTGGAACTTTTGGGGCTTTGGGATGTTTTTCATTTCATCCAAGGAAAGTGATTACCACTGGCGAGGGAGGAATTATTATAACTAATAGTTATAAGTTAGCTGAAAATTTAAGAATATTAAGAGATCATGGGGCATCTAAGAATGATTTTTTAAGACATAATTCTAAGTATTCTTTCCTTTTACCGGAATATAATGTTTTGGGTTATAATTATAGGATGACAGATATTCAAGGGGCTTTGGGAGTTTCTCAGTTATTAAAGGCTGATAGGATTTTATCTAAGCGTAGAGAAGTTGCTAAAAAATATTATAAATTTTTAGGAGATATTGATTATTTAATTTTGCCTTTTGTACCTGATAATTATGAGCATTCTTTTCAATCTTTTGTGTGTCTTTATGTTAGGGATAGGGAAATTTTTAGTAAATTATCAAAAATAAGTATAGAAGAAATAGATAAATTAAGTGAAGAAAGAAATAAAATAATGTTTTATCTTGAAGAAATGGGGATTTCTACTCGTCAAGGTACCCATGCTTTACATATTTTAGGGTATTATAAAAATAAATATAATTTAAAGCCTGTTGATTTTATTAATTCATATGTAGCTGATAAACTTTCTATATCTCTTCCTATTTATGATATGACTGATCAGGAATTTGAATATATTATAGATTCCATTAGAAAAGTAATTAATAGGATAAAATAATTTATGTGTGGGATAGCAGGGGTTGTAAGTTTTTTATATCCTTCTGTTAATATTGAGGCTTGTAAGTTAATGTTGGATATTTTAGAGCATAGAGGGCCTGACGATAGTGGTTATCTTTTTTTTCATACAGGTGCTAGACATAATGTTGAGATTAGTTTTTTTTTAAATTTAACTGATTCTAAATTTAAGGATAAAAATAGTTTAATTCCTGTATGGGATGATTTGGATGTTAAAAAGGAATTATCTGAGCATGATTGGGATTTATTTATTGGACATAGAAGGCTTGCTATAATAGATTTAACTTATAAAGCCCATCAGCCTATGAGTGATTTAACTAAAAATATTTGGGTCTCTTTTAATGGGGAAATATATAATTTTAATCAATTAAAGCAGTTCTTAAGAGAAGCAGGTCACAAATTTAAATCTAATAGTGATACTGAGGTTATAATTTATTCTTATATACAGTATAAGCAAAAAAGTTTTGAAATGTTTAATGGGATGTTTAGTTTTGTTATTTTTGATAATTTTAAAAAGAAATTATATTTAGTTAGAGATAGATATGGTACGAAACCATTGTATTATACATATTATAATGGTTTTTTTATTTTTGCTAGTGAGATTAAGACAATTTTAGTTTATTTGGATTTTTTAAAATATTCTAAGGAAATAGATTATTTAGGGTTATTTGAATATTTTACGTTTCAAAATTTTTTTTCTAGTAGGACTTTTTATAACAATATTTTTCTCATTCCTTCAGGCAGTTATCTTGAAATTGATTTATTAGAGAAAAATTATGTGATAGAAAATTATTGGGATTTTAATTTTGGCAATTTTTTGGATTTCAGTAATAAGAAAGATTATGAAGAAAATATTTATGAATTATTTTCTAATAGTGTTAAGAATCAATTAGTTGCTGATGTTGAAATAGGTAGTTATTTAAGTGGGGGGATTGATACTTCTGCTATTGTTGCTGTGGCTTCTAATTTTATTAAAAATTTTAAAACTTTTACTATTGGTTTTGATTTAAATAGTGTTTCTGGGATAGAGTTATCTTTTGATGAAAGAAATATTAGTGAGTATGTATCTTTTCTTTTTGGAACTGAACATTATGAAATGGTTTTAAAAGCTGGAGATATGGAGAGGAGAAGTGTTTTATGGGATTTAGTTTATCATTTAGAAGAACCAAGAGTAGGTCAGAGTTATCCTAATTTTTATGCCTCTAAGCTTGCTTCTAAATTTGTTAAGGTAGTATTTTCTGGGACTGGTGGTGATGAAATTTTTGGAGGATATCCTTGGAGATATTATAAAATTGATCATAAAATTAAATTTGATGATTTTGTAAGAAATTATTATTTTTATTGGCAAAGGTTGCTTTCTGAAGAAGAAAAGGAAAAAATATTTAAACCTATTAATCATAGATTTAAAGAATTTTATGGACTTCAAGTTTTTAGTAATGTTTTTAGGAATCATCCTTTATATGTTAATGATGTATATGAATCGGTAGCTTTATCTTTTTATTTAGAATCTAAAACTTTTTTACAGGGTTTACTTTTGGTAGAAGACAAATTGGGGATGGCTCACTCTATAGAAACTCGTTTCCCATTTTTAGATAATTATTTAGTTGATTTTGCTTTAAGGATTCCAATTTCTTTTAAGATAAGAATATCTGAAAATATAGAAAAAATTGATGAGAATGTTAATTTAAATAAAAAACAGGAATTTTATAAAAGAAATAAAGATGGGAAACTAATATTAAGGTCTGCTTTTAGTAAAATATTACCTGCGTCTATTATTTATGGATATAAGCAAGGCTTTTCTGCTCCTGATGCTTCTTGGTTTAAAGGTCAAAGTATTGAATTTGTTAAAAAAATAATTTTTAATAAAAAATCTATTATTTATAATTTTATGGATTTTAATAGCGTTGTTAATTTAGTTAATGAACATTTTGAAGGTAAAAGAAATCGGAGATTACTAATATGGTCTTTACTTAATTTTGAATATTGGCTAAAAATATTTATAGAATCTAATATTACTAAAAATTATATAAAAAAATAGATATTATAAAATTTTTATGATTGATACTAATTTTAATGATTTTACATTTAAAGAATATAATATTATTATAAAAAAAATTTCAGAAAGCTTTAATATTATTAATCATTTGGATTTATATTATAATTTTGATCATTTTCATAGTAGTGATAGGAGGTATTTGATATTAAGGCATGATGTGGATTTTTCTGTTGATAGGGCTTTGGAGATTGCTAAAATAGAGGCTAAATATGGGGTTTTTTCTACTTATTTCTTCCTTTTTCATTCAGATTTTTATAATATCTTTGAAAAGGATTCATTTAATAAGATAAGACAGATTATAAAAATGGGGCATGAAATTGCCCTTCGTTTTGATACTATTTTTTATGGAGTTTTAGATGAAATAATATTAGAGAAAATGCTAATATTTGAGCGAGATATTTTAAGTAATTTATTTAATGTTGAGATTAAGGTTTTTTCACTACATAATCCTAATCCTGATATACATAATTATAATAAATATACTTTAGATGAACTTTCAAAACTTTATCCTCAATATTTTAAAGATTTCATAGCTGGTATGGTTAATACTTATGGAAGTATTTTTAGAAAGATAGATTATATTTCTGATTCTAATGGATTTTGGAGATACAGGCATATAAATGAAATTATTTATGATGAAAAAGTAAAAATTATTCAAGTTTTGATTCATCCTGAGTGGTGGGTTAAATATCCTGCTTCTCCTAGGAAGAGAGTTAGTAATATTTTAAAATATAGATCTAAAAGAATTATGAAAGATTATGATAATTTTTTAAAATTAATTAAAAGGGAGAATATTAGATGAGTAGCTTAAGGGATATTCATTAAATATTAATGTTATGAATAATAAGATGATAAATTTAATTATTTTTGGGGATACATTTGGTATTCCGATGTTAATTAATTGTGTTAAGGAGTGTAATGTTAGTTGTAATATTTCTGCTATAGTGGCAGCATCTATTAGACCACATCAACATGAAGAATTAGGTAAAATTGCGAATTATTTGTCTATACCATTAATTATACAGCCTAAACGCGATGATAAAAGTTATCCGTTTTTTGTTAGGAGTATTTCTAAAATGAAGCCAGATTTTATAATTGTCAATTCTTATTCTATGAAATTGCATCCTGAAGTTTTAGCTATTCCTAAGATTGCTAGCATTAATGTTCATGGTGGTTTGCTACCTGAGTATCGTGGAGCTAATCCTATACAATGGGCTATTATAAATGCTGAAACTGAAACGGGTGTAACAATTCATTATATGACAGAGGAAATAGATGCTGGTGATATAATTTCTCAAAAAAGAGTTCCAATATTTTTTGAAGATACGTGGTTAGACGTTAGAAATAGATTATATGTTGCTACTGAAGAAATTTTAAGGGAGGAATTGCCTAAAATATTTGAAGGAAAAAATTCAAGAGTTGCTCAAGATGAATCTAAAAGTAGGTATTGGAAAAGAAGAAAACCAGAGGATGGGTTAATTGATTGGTATAGACCAGCTTTATATATATATAATTTAATTCGTGCTCTTGTTAAACCTTTACCAGGAGCTTTTTATTTTGATAAAAATGGACAAAAAATTACAATTGATTATTTTGTTCCTTATGAAGAGGTAAGAAAATTACAAAAAAGGATAATAGGTTATGTTATCGAGTAATAGAAAAGATGTTGTTGTTGCTATTCATCAACCTAATTTTTTCCCGTGGTTAGGCTTTTTTAATAAAATTTTTAGATCTGATATATTTATTATTATGGATAATGTCCAGTTTCCTAGAACGGGTGGTACATGGGTTAATAGAGTGAAAATAATAATCAATGGTAAGGCTGATTGGATAACGGTACCTGTTGATAGAAATTTTCATGGTACAAAATTAATAAATGAAATGAAAATTTGTAATGCTGTTTTTTGGAGACCTAAGATTCTTAAAACGATATATCATAGTTATAAACATGCAACTTATTTTAATCAGGTTTTTCCAGTTCTTGAAGAGCTTATAAATAATCCTACAGATTCATTAGTTGAATTTAATTTAAAAAGCATAAAATATTTATGTTCTTGTTTAAATATTGATACATCTAAAATAGTTTTAGGAGCAACTTTAAATTGTGAAGGTAAGGCAACTGATTTACTTATTTCTATGGTTAAGGCTGTTAATGGTACAGCTTATTTATGTGGTGCAGGTGCTTCGGGGTATCAAGAAGATGAAAAATTTTTTAATGCGGGAATAAAACTTATTTACCAAAATTTTAAACATCCTGTATATCCTCAATTCAATAGTAATGAATTTATAAGTGGACTTTCAATAATAGATGTTTTAATGAATTGTGGTTTTGAGGGAACAAAGCATATTATAAGTATTTAAGTTATTTAGATGGTTTGATATTAATTACTCATTACCAACCTAAAATTATAAAAAAAGGGGATATTTTAATTTAGAATATGATTTTAAAAAAGTTAAATTATGATTATATAGAAAGTTATAATCTATTTTTAAAAAGTAGTTTAAATTCTTTATTCTATCATGATTATAAATATAAGGAGTTTATTTGTAATATTTTAGATTCAAAAAGTGATTATATTTTATTTTTTGATGATTTAGATGTAACGAATTTAGAAATAATTGCTTGTTTTCCTTTTATTTATAAAGAAAGTAGCTTGGGGATTGTTTATAATTCTTTGCCATTTTTTGGAAGTATTGGTGATTTAATATTGAGTCAAAATTATTTAACAAAACTTGATTTTATTTATAAATTGTTAAAGGAAAAATTATTGGATATTTTATTAAATGAGAATATTATTTCATTTGTTATTATAAATAATCCTTTTAGTAGTTTTTTTGCTGGTATTAAGTTTTCAGTTGGTGATATTATAAACGAATTATTTGAGCAAAATCAATTTATTAAAGATAATTATCTAATATTTAAGGATCAAAGGTTATTATATTTAACTATATTTGATTTTTATAGTAATTTTAAGGAAAATATTTTTAAAATAATTAAGGATACTACAAAGCGGAATATAAATAAAGCCGTAAAAATGAATATAAATGTTGAAATTAGAAATGATATGTTAGATTTTTTAAAAATTGTTCATTATGAAAATATGGATAAAATAAACGGAAAAAAGAAGCCAGATGATTTTTTTCTTAAATTGGATAGTTTTTTTAACAAAGGAATCGATTATAATTTATTTGTTTCTTTTTTTAATAAGGAACCTATTGCTGCACTTTTAGTTTTTTATTATAAAAATTTTGTTGAGTATTTTATACCTGTTATAAGGAATGAATATAGATCTACACAAGCTTTATCTTTAGCTATATATTCTGCTATGGAAGATTCTTTTTATAAAGGTTATAAAATTTGGAATTGGGGAGGAACACATTTAGATCAGATTAATCTTATTAACTTTAAAAAGAAATGGGCTAATAAGTTTTTACTTTATGATTATATTATTTTATTTAATAAAAATAAAAAGGATTTATTGTTAAATCGTTTAAATGAAATAAAAGAAATTTTTGATTTTTTTTATGTTTTCCCTTTTAAAGACTTGGCAAGTTTATATAAAATTTAATATATAAATTTAGAGAAACTGGAGGATAAAGATGTAAATGAATACAAATAAAGCTAAAGATAAGCAAAAAAAATTAGTTATATATGGTACTGGAACTTTTGCTGAAATTGCTTATTTTTACTTTAATTTTGATAGTATTTATGAAGTTTGTGCTTTTACTGTTGAATCTTCTCATTTGAACACTGAATACTTTAAAGGATTAAGGGTTATTCCTTTTGAAGAAATACAAAATTATTATTCTCCTCAATATTATGAAATGTTTATAGCTATAGGGTATAATAGACTTAATGATATTAGGACTAAATTTTATCACAAAGCAAAAGAAAAAGGTTATAGACTAGCTACTTATATAAGTAGTTATTCTATGGTTTTAGCAGATGAAATTGGTGATAACTGTTTTATCTTAGAAAATAATACTATTCAACCTTTTACTAAAATAGGAAGTAATACTATTATTTGGAGTACTAATCATATAGGACATCATGTTGTTATTGAAGAGAATTGCTTTATTACTTCTAATGTTACTATTTCTGGTTTCTGTAAAATTGGTAGGAATAGTTTTATTGGGGTTGGGGCTAATATTATTGATAATATCTCTATAGCTGAGTATAATTTAATTGGAGCTGGGGCTTTAATAACTAAAAATACTGAACCATATCAAGTTTATAAAGGTAATAAAGCTATATTAGCTAATAATAAAAGTACAGAATATTTTTAATTAAAATTTAATTAAAATATGGATATAAAGGATGTTATAAAAAAAGTAGAAAATTTATATTCTAATGGAATAATTAATAAAGGACCTAATCATTTGGCTGTTGGTTGGAAATCAAAGGAAGAACAGTATCTTAGATTTCAAAAATTGTTAATGGTCATAAGTGATAAATCAAAGCCTATTAGTCTATTGGATTTCGGTTGTGGGTATGGAGAGCTACTTTTATACCTCCTTAATAATGGGTTTAATATAAGTAAGTATTATGGAATTGATATATCTTTGCCTATGTTAATTGAATTTAAAAAAAATTATAATATTTCCCCTTTTAAAAATTATTATTTATTTTTAACTGATAAGTTAAATTTAAAGTTAAATTTTAAAGTAGATTATGTAGTGGTTAGTGGTACCTTTAATGTAAAATTTGAGATTAGTAATAAAGAGTACAAAAAATATGTTATTGAAAAACTTAGGGAGATAAGTGAGGTTTCATTGAAAGGATTTTCTTTTAATTTGCTTACTAAATATGTGGATTATAAAAGAAAGCATTTATTTTATGCAGATCCTTTATTTTTTTTGATTACTGTAAAAGGAATTTTTCTAAATATGTTAGTCTAATTCACGATTATCCTCTTTATGAATTTACTATATTAGTTTATAAAAAGTAAAATTTAATATATAAGAAAATAAAAATTATAAGGGTGATGAGGTGTATGGGTTCTCTTAATTGGGTTAAAAGGGGGTTTCTTTTCAAACCTAATAGAAATTTATGGTGGCAAAATACGCATGCTCAAAATCCTACAATTGAGTTTTTAACTGATAATATTTTGAGGGTTTATTTTGCTTCCCGAGATTTTAATAATAAAAGCTATACAGGGTATTTTGATCTAAATTTATGTAATATGAAAATAATAAATGTAATAGATGAACCTATTTTAAAACCTGATTTTGAATATGAGAAGGATGGAGTTTACCCAGCAACTATATTAAATATTGGGAATTTAAAATTTTTGTACTACTTAGGGTTTATTTCATTAGGTATGGGTAAATTTAGCGCTACTATTAATTTGGCTTTTTCTGAGGATGGTAAAAAATTTTATAAGTATAGTAATAATCCTATTTTGGGTATAGATGAAATTGATCCAGTGTTGGTTACTAATCCTTATGTTATTAAAAATAATAATTATTATTTTATGTTTTATACTTCTGGGATCAAGTATGAAGAAATTTATGGTGAATTAAAGGCTTTTTATACTATAAAGTTAGCTATTTCTGAAGATGGAATTAATTTTAAAAAAACTAATAAAATTATATTTCCGTTAGATGATAATCAAACTGCAAGGACTACACGTATGTCTATTTTGAAAGAAGGAGGCTTATATAGAGCTTGGTATACTTATGGTAATATTAAAGATCCTGGGAGAAAAGCTTATAGAATTGGATATGCTGAATCTTATGATTTATATAATTGGATTAGAAAGGATGATGAAGTGGGTATAGATATTGGCCCTGAAGAATACGATAATGAAATGATGGCTTATCCTCAAGTTTTTAAGTACAAAGAAAGATATTTTATGTTATATAATGGTAATAATTATGGCAAAGATGGAATTTTATATGCTGTAGCTAATAATTCTTGAAAATCCATAATTTAATATAAAATTTAATTATGAGATTGGTATTTTCAAAAATAAATGAAATAAATTTAAGTGATTATGAAGATAAAATTTTTATAACATTTGATATGGATTGGGCATGAGGTATTAGATTTTACTTTAAATTTAATTGAGTCTTATAAAATTTCATGTACTTTCTTAGTAACTCATAAGACAGAGCTATTAAAAAAATGGAAGAAAATTCATTAATAGAATTAGGAATTCATCCTAATTTTAATTTCTTATTAAATGGGGATTTTAGATATGGAAAAGATGTAAAAGAAGTTATTTCTTATTATAAAAAAATAGTTCCTAATGCTTTAAGTGTTAGGAGCCATTCTCTAACTGAGAGTAGTCTTATATTAAATATTTTTCATAATTTTAATTTAATTTATGATTTGAATACTTTTATACCTTTTTCATCAGGGATAACTTTAAAACCTTTTGATTATTTCACTGGTAGCTTAATAAAAGTACCTCATTTTTGGGAGGATGATGTTCATGTTTTGTTAAATTGGCCTTATGATGTAGAAAAATATATCAATTATCCTGGACTTAAAGTTTTTGATTTTCATCCTGTTCATATTTACCTTAATACTTCTAATATTAATGAATATTATGAGTATAAATCTAATAAAAAAAGAAAGAAAATAAAACACGGTAGGGAGCCTGGTATTAGAGATTTTTTTCTAAACTTGGTAGAAAAAATTTTATATTTAAATGAAAAGTAATTTATATTAATTTTTTATGAGGTTAGCGATAATAGGTAGAACAGAGTTTTTATATAATACAGCTTTATTACTTAAAGATAAATATAAAATAAGTGTAGTAATTACAAGTAAAGCTGCACCTGAATATAAGAAAACCGAAAAAGATTTTGAACAATTAGCTAAGGATTTAAATATTCCTTTCTTTACATCTTTAAAAGATCAAGCGTTAATAAATTTTTTGAAAGAAGAGAAAGTAGATCTAGGAATTAGTATAAATTGGCCAACTATAATAAAACAAGATTTTATAGACTTATTTAGATTAGGAATTTTGAATGCTCATATGGGAGATTTACCTAAGTATAGGGGTAATGCGGTGGTAGCTTGGGCTATATTAAATGGGGAAGAAAAAGTAGTTCTATCAATTCATTTCATGGAAGGAGATAAACTTGATTGTGGGAGAATTATTTATCAATCCACTTTCTTTTTAAATAATAATATTTATATAGGGGATGTTTATAAATGGGCTGAACAAGAGATACCTTTCGCTTTTATGAGATCTATTGAAATTCTTAAAAATAATCCTAATTATGTTCTAAAATATGTTGATGAAAATGATGAAATGGGTTTTAGATGTTATCCTTTAAGACCTGAAGATTTTAAAATAGATTGGACTAAAGATGCCGAATATATTCATAGATTAATAAGAGCAAATTCTAAGCCTTATTCTGGAGCTTTCTCTTTTATTGACGGAAAAGATAAGATAATTATATGGAAAGCAGAATTATATTATGATAATGAGAAATATTTTACTATTTCTGGGCAAATATCAAAAATACAAGAAGATTATTTTATAGTTATAACAGGTAAAGGGAAACTCAAGATAACTGAATGGGAATCTAATCAAAAAATAAAATCTATTAGACAAAGATTAACATAATGAATGTATTTAAAAATTTTTAAAAAGTTTTGTAAAGAGACTTTTGATAAATTATTTATATGGTTTTTAGTTTCTTTTATCTTATTTATTATTTTTAAGAATATTTTAGCTTTTTTAATTTTTGTTTTTCCTTTTGGTAGGTTCTTGATAAAATTTGTTAAACTTTATAGTGCTGATTTATTACCAGAAAAGATTATTAAAATAGAGAGTACCAGTAGTTTTTTAGAGTACTGGTATTGGGACTTAGAAAACATATTTGAAAATAGAAATATAGAGTTTGATAAGTATGGATTTGTTTTATTTGATTATGGAGAGGTTATTGGAAAAAGGATTACTCCTACGCATGTAGCTACTGTTGCTTTGTATTATTTACAAAAATATTTGAAATCTAAACAAGCAAAATTTTTAAGGTATTATAAAGATCAGATTGGGTATATAAAAAATAGGTATTTAGATTTAGGTGATAGGGGATTAGTGTGGGTTTTTGATTTTGATTGGATAGAGGGTAAGGGTGTTTTAAAGGCTCCTTAGTTTTCTGCTATGTCTCAAGGTTTAATTATTAGTGTATTAGTTAGAGATTATTTTATATTTGGTAATGAAGATTCATTAAAAATAGCTAAAAAAGCTACTAAAATTTTTGAATTTGATGTTCCTTTAGGAGTTAGGTATATAGAGAATGGTTACTATTTATATGAGGAATATCCAATATTACCACCAGTTCATATATTAGATAGTTTTATTTTTTCATTATTAGGTTTGTACGATCTTACTATTTTTTGTCAAGAGGAGAATTATAGGAGATTATTTTTTAAGGGGATAAATGGGTTAAAGTTTAAGTTACCTTATTATGACTATAAAAATAAATGGAGTATATTTGGAGGACATAATTATTTATCAAGTAAGCACTATAATCTCTTAAATACTAAATTACTAGAAATTATATTTAATATCACAAATGATACTATTTTTTTACAATACTCTAAATATTGGGATCCTTATAATAAAGGGATTTTTGATAAAATTGAAATAAATTTCATTATGATGAATGGAATGAAAGTTAAATGATTGTTATTTTCTGTATTAATTATTTTTAATTTTATTATTCTACTTTAATTTTTTTTATAGTATAGGTAGAATGTTTTTAAATGTTTTTATATGATAAGGAATATTTTAAAGGAAAAATTAAAAAATAGAAGAAAAGAAATAGTAATATAATTAATACATTGTTATATCAAAATAGATCTAATAAAAATGAGAATAGAATTAAATTTTAAAATAGTACTAATATCTACTAAAATACTTTTTTGGTTAAGGGTTTTTATTTTAAATTTTTCATATTATTTATTTAAATATTTTCCTATTTTTAAAAGAATTTTTTATAAAAAAATAGAAGAAAAAATAAATAAGGATAGACCTGTATTTGTTATTGGGGTTAGTGAAATTGCAAATGTTTTGTACTATTTATCTAAAATTATTCCTAATTCTATTAGTGTTTGTTTATATCCTAATAAATTTTATCCTAAAAATGAGTATGATATAAAGTTAAGAGAAGTAGAGAAAAAAAATGATTATATTTTTATATATTTTTACGGGGCATTTTTATTGGGCTATTTATTGAATGTAGCAGATACATTTTTTTTTATATGGTTAAATGGTTTCGTTTTTAACGGTAATGACATAGGGTTATTAAAGAATAAACATATAGAGTATGAGCTAAATTTTATAAAATCTAAAGGAAAAAAAATTATATGGTTCTTTTGTGGAGATGATATTAGATCAATTAAGCTAACTAAAAAATATTTAGAAGAAAATGATTTAGATGGGTTCGTTAATTATTACAGTGATTATTTTCATTCTGATCATTATGATAAAGAGAAAAAACTGTTAGCAGAATGCGTTTCAAAATATTCAGATATAATATTTAATCATCCATTAGATCAATTGAGTTATATCCAAATAAAGCAGTTTATGCCATTTTATTATTACCCTATTGAAAAGTTTTGTAAGAATGCTAAGAAATTTAATGATTTAGAGAAAATAGCGATTTTGCATGCTCCTTCTTCTCCTTTGTTTAAGGGGACTCCTTTGGTAAGAGCTGCTATAAAAAGACTAAAATTAGAAGGTTATCAATTTGAATATATTGAGTTAATTAATAAAACTAATCAGGAAGTGCTGGATAATTTAGCAAGAGCTCATATTATTTTGAATCAATTTTATTCTAAAGCGCCTGGGACTTTTGGAATAGAAGCGTTAGCTAACTATTGTGTAGTTTTGCAATCTACTAATTTTAAAGAATATATTAGTCTTTATCTGCAGGATGCTAATGAATTAATCGATCCAAATGATATAAAAATAGATATTAATGATTTTGATAAAATTCCGTGGGTTTTTACTAATTACTGGGAAATCTATGATAAGTTAAAATTTTTATTAGAAAATAAGCACTTATTAAAAAAAATAGCAGAGAATGGTTTTAATTTTGCTAAAAAATATTTTTCTTCCAATTTTGCTAAAGAATATTTAAAATTAATTTTAAATAAAAACAATATTAAAATTAATGATTTTTAGCAAAATAAATAATGATTAGTTTAATAAGGAATTAATTAGATTAAGTAGTATTTTGGATTCGTTTTCGAAGTTGAGTAATTTAGAAGCTTTATCAGAATTTTGTTTAAATAACATAATGTTTTGTTTATTAAATAATTGTAGGGATTTAGCTAATTCTTGTGGTTCGTAGTTTTTAGAAACTAATCCTAAATTATATTCATTAACTATTTTAGCCATTTCTGGGTTGGGGCTTGCTAATATTGCTAATCTCGCTTGCATATACTGAAATAATTTATTAGGTAAGCAATATAAATTGTTAATATTTGAAGGGTACATATATGATAATCCTATGTCATATTCGTTTAATTTATTTATTAAATCATCTTGATTAATTGGTTTTAGAAAATTGATTTTTATATTAGGATTATTTATTTCATTTTGTGCTAAATTTTTTAAATATTCTAAATAATTTTGGGAATCTTTGTCATTTGTTACTAAATAGAAATCTACTAAAAAATTAAGGTTAGATTTAATGTATTTAAAAGCTAAAATCATATTCTCTAATTTTCTACTTTTTGAAGCTCCTCCAACATGAACTAGCTTTATTAAATTATCTTCTATTACCCTTGGGGATAGATTATGATAATATGGAATGTTTCTTATTATATTAAATTTATTTATATTAAAATTTTCTCGATATAATTTAGCTATGCTTTCATTTACTGTTATTAAATTAATTTGATTTAATTTATTTTGATATTTTTTTAATAAATGTAAGTAAAAGTTTTTATAAAATAAAACCCAAGTTTTATTATCAGTATATTCTTCAGGAAAATATTCATGTAGATCTAAGATAATTGGTTTCTTGTTATTAGATAAATGAATAATAGCAGGTAGAGTTAGTAAATCATTTGATATAATTAAATCAAAATCAATTGATTTTAATTTGTTTTTCATATCTAATATATATGGATTAATAATTTCTTTTAGAGTATTTAGGTTTAAAATAGAAATTAAATCTTCAGTTAGTTTATAAAATCTATTTAAAGACAAGAATATAAATTTAAGTTTATGTTTATTTGTAAGTTGGATATGAATATGATTCGTGGAATTTAGATTTAAATTTTGAAAGGCAGCTGTTATTACAAAGTAGTTGTTATTTAATAATGTTTTAACTTGTTTTAATACTCTCGAATCTTTAGAAATATCACTTAATGAAGTAATTAATATTTTTTTCATATTTTTTATTAATTTATCTTTTATTAATCTATTTGTAAGTTAAATAATTCAATCCATTTAATTGTATTTATTATTCTCCATAAAGTGAAATCTAAAGTATCCAAGTTTTCTAAGTTTTTAATATAGTGTTCTTTTATGTATGAATAGTTAAAAAATGGGAGATTAGAAGTTTGTAGTAAATTGGTTATGTAGTTTTTCATATGAAAAAGCCAACGTTTTTCAGGGGGGGTGAATCCTATTTTATCTTTTCTTTCTAGGATTTTATCAGGAGTTATTCCCTTTAGGGCTTCTCTAAATATGTATTTTGTTACTCCATTTGAACTTATTATATAATTTATTGGTAAGCTTAAGATAAATTCTGTAAATTCGGGAGTTAAAAATGGGACTCTACTTTCTATACTAAATCTCATTGAATTTCTATCTTCATATCTTAATAAATTTGGTAAGCTTGTTATAAATAACGTATTTTTTAATTCTGACCTTACCAAATCATATATGTTATCATTTCTATGATGAATAAAATAATTTAAATAATCAAAAGAAATATTTTTAAAATATTCTTTATTAAGATAAGGGGGGATTAAATTTAAATTGTTTTTATTATTTTTATTATTTTTAAGATATAAAAAGAATAGGAGTTTTCTTTTTATTAATTTTAATGCCAATTTGAACATATTTTTTTTGGTTGGATTTTTACTGAGATTGTATGCAAAATTAAAGGCTTGGAATAACTTGTTTTTCTTTATTAGTTCTAAGATATATAGATAAGAGTATCCATCATAGCCTGCTAATATTTCGTCTGCTCCTTGACCATCTAATACAACTTTTATATTATTTTCTTTTATTAACTTAAATACCCTATATTGAGCATATATGCTTGTGCTTCCAAAGGGGATTTCTTGAGATATGATTAAATCGTCTATATCGCTTATTAGTTCTTCATCTTTTACTCTTACTTTATGGCCTATTAGATTTTTTTCTTTTACCACTATGTCTATATACTTTTCTTCTGATAATTCAAAATTATCTACTACAAAACTAAAAGTATGTAATTCTACATTGGGGTATAGATATTTTATAGTGCTAACAATGGATGAGGAATCTATTCCTCCTGATAGGCAGGTTCCGATTGGTACATCACTTCTTAAATGTAATTCTATATTTTTAAAAAATAGTTCTCTTATTTTGTTTTTGGCTTCTTGAAATGTTATGTCTTTTAATTCCTCAATTTTTGGGGTATAGTATTTTTGTTTTATTATTTTTATGTTATTTAAATCTGTGAAATTAACTTTTAAGAATGATCCGCTTTCTAATTGATTTATATCTTTTATTAGGGTGTTGTAATGATAATCTGTTAAGTTATTAGCTAAATATTCGTAAAGTTGTTGTTTATTTATTTTTTTTGTATTTAGTAATGTTAATAATGGGCGTATTTCAGAGGAAAATGAAAATAAATTAGGTTTATAAATGTAATATAACGGTTTTATTCCAAAGAAATCTCTTGCTAAAAATAGTTCATTGTTTTTTATATCTAATATAGCGAAAGCAAACATCCCTATTAATTTATTTAAACAGTTTTCTTTATATTCTATATAACACTTTAGTAGTACTTCTGTATCAGATTTACTAAAGAATGTATAGCCTTTAGTTTCTAATTCTTTTTTAATTTCTAAGTAATTATATATTTCTCCGTTAAATACAATAAAAAAGGAGTTGGTTTCATCACTCATAGGTTGCCAGCCACTTTCCGTTAGATCAATAATAGATAATCTTCTATGGATTAAGGCTAATTTGGAGTTATCAAAGTTGTCTAAGTTTTTGGTTTTTATTATGCTGTTATTGTGTAGTAAAAATAAGAATCCTTTGTCATCTGGACCTCTATGAGATAAAAGGTTAGCTATTTCTTTAACTTTATCTTTATTAATATTTTGAGAAATTATTCCTGCTATCCCGCACATTTTTTAAATGAATTATATTTTTATTTTTTTCATATTTTTCTTTTTATTTAATTATTTCATTTTTTTATATTTATTCCTGTTTATTTAAAATATAAATTTAATAGTTAATTAAGTTAATTTTTATTTGATAATAATTATTTACAAGGGGAAGATGGAGTTTTTTTTGAATATATAAATAAGAGATATGTAAAAATATTTTTTATACTTATTTTAAGAGTTTTTGAATTATGAAAAAAATTTTAGTTACAGGTGCAGGTGGATTTATTGGGAGTCATTTAGTAGAGGAATTACTAAAACAAAAATATAGGGTTAATGCTTTTGTTAGATACAATTCCTTAAATAGATGGGGGAATTTAGAGTTTTTAGTAGATAAATTTAAAAGTAATTTAAGTATTTATTTAGGGGATGTAAGAGATAAAAGTACTTTAAAAGAAGCTTTTAAAGGAGTTGATGTTGTTTATCACTTAGCTGCTTTAATAAGTATTCCTTATAGTTATATTGCTCCTCAATCTTTCTTAGATATAAATGTGGGGGGGACTTTTAATGTTTTGGAATTATCAAGAGAGTTTAAAGTAAAGAAAGTTTTTATTATTTCTACTTCTGAGGTATATGGAAGTGCTCAATATATTCCTATGGATGAAAGTCATCCTAAAAAACCACAATCCCCTTATGCTGCTTCTAAAGCCAGTGCTGATTTATTAGCTTTAAGTTATTATTATACTTATTCATTGCCAATTATAATTGTAAGACCTTTTAATAATTATGGTCCTAGACAATCTCTTAGAGCTATTATTCCTACTATTATATCTCAAATTATATGTAATTTTAAAAAGATTAAGATTGGAAATATTTATTCGAGTAGAGATTTTGTTTTTGTTAAAGATACTGCGAAAATTTTAATTAAATTAATGGAATATGAAAATATAATTGGAAATGAAATTAATATTGCTACTTCTAATGCTATTGTAATTAAGGATTTGATAAATAAAATAGCTTTAAAAATGAATTATGAACCAGTAATAGAAGTAGATGAAATTAGATTAAGACCTTTAAGTAGTGAAGTGGATAAACTGTTAGGTGCTAATAAGAAACTCCTAAATATATTAGGAAATTTTAATTTTACTTCTTTAGATGAAGGTTTAGATATTACAATTGATTATTTTAAAAAAGATATAAAGAAAAAAAAGGAATTTTATAAAATAGAATTATATAATATTTAAAAAATGTTATGCTAGATAATAAAGTATTTATAATTGCTGAAGCTGGGGTTAATCATAATGGGGATTTTGATACTGCTTTAAAAATGATAGAAGTTGCTAAGGAAGTAGGAGCTGATGCTATAAAATTTCAAGTATTTAAAACTGAAAACTTTGTTTCAAAATACGCTATAAAAGCTGAGTATCAATTGAATTATACTGATGATTTTGAAAATCAATTTCAAATGTTAAAAAAGTTGGAATTATCTTTTGATAATTTTGTAAAATTAAAAGAATATTGCGAGGAATTAGGAATAAAATTTCTAGCTTCTCCTTTTGATTTGGAAAGCATAGAGTTTTTAGATAAAATTGGTTTGGAGATATTTAAAGTTCCAAGTGGAGAAATAACTAATTTACCATATTTAGAAAAAATAGGAAAACTAAATAAGAAGATTATAATTTCAACAGGTATGGCAACTTTAGGAGAAATAGAGGATGCTTTAGATGTTTTATTTCAAAATGGTTCTAAAAGGGAAAATATTATCGTTTTGCATTGTAATACTGACTACCCTACTCCTATAGAAGATGTTAATTTAAAAGCAATGTTAACTATAAAAGAAGCTTTTAAAATTAGAGTAGGATATTCTGATCATACTTTGGGGATAGAAGTACCAATAGCTGCCGTAGCTTTAGGAGCAGAGGTTATAGAAAAACATTTTACTCTAGATAAAAATATGATCGGGCCTGATCATAAAGCTAGTTTAAACCCCATTGAATTCAAAATGATGGTATTAGCTATAAGAAATATAGAAAAAGCACTTGGAGATGGAATTAAGAAACCTTCATTTTCAGAAACAAAAAATATACCAATAACTAGAAAATATATTGTAGCTAAAAAAGATATCAAAAAAGGAGAAAAGTTTACAGAAGAAAATTTAACTGTTAAAAGAACAGGGAAAAAAGGAATTTCACCAATGAAATTAAAAGAAATAATAGGTTTAAAATCACCTTTTGATTTTAAACAGGATGAAATAATTTATTTTTAATTTCAAAATATGTATAAAAAGAAGATATGTTTTTTTACAAGTACAAGAGCTGATTATGGAATTTTAAGGCCTCTGATTAAAAAAATAAAAAATGATAAAAATTTTTCACTGCAGATAATTGCTTCAGGTATGCATTTATCTCCAGAATTTGGATTAACATACAAAGAAATTGAAAAAGATAATTTTAAAATAGATAAAAAAATAGAAATATTATTATCTTCCGATACTTCTATAGGTATTTCTAAAGCAATGGGTTTGGGAATCATAAGTTTTAGTGAAGCACTTGATAATTTAAAACCAGATATTGTAATTGTATTAGGCGATAGATTTGAGACTTTAGCTTTTGCTATTGCTAGTTATATTTTAAAAATTCCTATTGCACATTTGTATGGAGGAGAATTCACTTTTGGAGCAATTGATGAAGCTTTTAGACATTGTATTACTAAATTATCCTTTCTTCATTTTACTTCATTAGAATATTATAGGCAAAGGATTATACAATTAGGAGAAGAACCTAATAGAGTATTTACTGTTGGAGCATTGGGGATAGATAATATAAAAAATATGAAATTATTATCTCGCAAAGAAGTAGAAAAATATTTAGGTAAAAAGTTTAAAAAAAAGAACTTGCTTATTACTTTTCATCCTGTTACTCTGGAAAAAGATACAACAGAATATCAATTAGGGGAATTACTAAAAGCATTGGATGAATTAGAAAATACTTTATTAATATTTACTAAATCAAACGCTGATCCAAGCGGAAGGATAATAAATGAGATTATAGAAGAATATTATGAAAAAAACAAAGAGAAAGTGGTACTTTTTACAAATATGGGACAGCTTTTATATTTATCAACTATGAAGTATGTTGATGCCGTTGTAGGGAATTCTTCTAGCGGTATAATTGAAGCTCCATCTTTTAAGATAGGAACTATAAATATAGGAGATAGGCAAAAAGGAAGAGTTAAACCTGAAAGTGTTATAGATTGTGAACCAAATTATAAATCTATAAAAAATGCTATTACTAAGTTATATTCAAACGAATTTCAAAATATACTAAAAAAGGTAATTAATCCTTATGGTGATGGTAATGCGGCTGATAGAATTTTAAATATTTTAAAGGAATTTAATCCAGAATCATTAAAAAAGGAATTTTATGTTCTTAAAAATTTATAATTAAAAAGTAAAGATAATGAAAGAAATAATTTTGATTGGTTCTGGAGGACATTGTAGAAGTATTATAGATATCATAGAATTAGTAGGAGAATATAAGATAGCTGGCATAGTTGATCTGGAAGAAAGATTAGGGCAATCTGTTTTAGGTTATAAAGTTATAGCTACTTTAGAAGATTTAGAAAAGCTTAGGAAACATTATGAATATGTATTTATTGCAATAGGACAAGTGAAACCAGATCCTATTATAAGGATTAACATCTATAATAAAATTAAAAATTTAAATTATAAAGTACCTATTATTATTTCGCCTAGGGCTTATGTTTCTAAACATTCTATAATTGAAGAAGGTACGGTTGTTATGCATGATGCTTTTATTAATTCTAATGTAAAAGTAGGGAAAAATTGTATAATAAATACAAAAGCTATTATTGAGCATGATTGCATAATAGGTGATTTTTGCCATATTTCTACTGGAGCTATTGTTAATGGGGGAGTAGTAGTTGGGAATGGTTGTTTTATAGGTAGTAATGCTACAGTAGTTCATAATATTAAAATCCCAGATAATTCTTTTATTAAAGCTGCTTCATTGGTGAAATAATTACATAATTATCTTGTTAATATTTTTTTAAGGAGGAATTTTTAATGAAAGATATTTTTGTAAAACCTAATGCAAAAATTCTTGAAGCTTTAAAAAAATTAGATGAAACAGGTGAGAAGGTACTTTTGGTTGTCGATGAAAATAAAAAATTAATTGGAACTTTAACTGATGGTGATATTAGAAGGTATATTTTAAAAACAGGAAGTTTAGAGGGTAATATTGATAGTATTTTTAATAAAAAATGTAAATATATTTATATTAATGAAATAGATAAAGCTAGGGAAATTATTTTTAAATATAAGATAGAACTACTACCTGTTGTTAATGAAAATAAAGAAGTAATTAATTACTATAAATGGACAGATTTTTATGAAGTTTTGGAATATGATATTAAATTAGATGTTCCTGTAGTAATTATGGCTGGAGGAAAGGGGTTAAGGATGAGCCCTTTTACTAAAGTTTTGCCTAAGCCTTTATTACCTCTAAAAGGAAAAACTCTTATAGAAAATGTTATAGATTCCTTTAAAAAATTTGGAATTAGAAAATTTTATATTACCTTGAATTATAAGGGTAAAATAATTGAAACTTATTTTAATAGTATGGAAAAAGATTATGAAGTTGATTTTATATGGGAGGATAATTTTTTAGGAACTGCAGGAAGCTTGTATTATTTAAAACAAAAAATTAATACTGATTTTTTTGTATCTAATTGTGATATACTTTTAAAAGTAAATTATTTTGAAATTTTTAATTATCATAAAAGTAATGATGCTATTTTAACTTCCATAACTTCTGTTAATTATTATAGGATTCCTTATGGTGTTGTTAGTATTAAGGAAAACGGAGTTATAGAAAAGATTATAGAAAAACCTGAATATACTTTTATAGTTAATACAGGTGTTTATATCTTAAAAGATAAAGTTTTTGAATATATAAATGAGAAAATAAAATTAGATATGCCTAATCTTATGCATATTCTAATAGAAAATAAGGAAAAAGTTATTTCCTATCCTGTAATGGCAAGTGATTACATTGATTTTGGGGAATTGGAAACTTATCAAAGGGAGGTTGACTATGTATAAAGATAAGAAAATATTAGCTATAATTCCTGCTAGAGGGGGTAGTAAAGGGTTACCAAAAAAAAATATAAAATTGTTATTGGGAAAGCCTTTAATAGTTTGGTCAATAGAGCAGGCTTTGAATTCTAAGTATATTGATAGAGTAGTGGTTTCTACAGAAGATATTGAAATTGCTAAAATAGCTAAAGAAGCTGGGGCAGATGTACCTTTCTTAAGGCCAGCTGACTTAGCTAAAGATGAAACTCCTACTATTGATGTTGTAATTAACGTTTTAGAAAATGTAGAACAAAATTATGATGTAGTAATACTTTTAGAACCAACTTCTCCTATAAGAAAGAAAAACGATATAGATAATTTTATCACTAAATTAATTGATAATTATAATTTATATGATTCTTTAATATCTTTAGGGGAGGTTTATTTAGAGAATCCTTTAGTTATGAAAAAAATAGATGGAATATATGTAAAGCCATTTTTGGAAGTAAGTCAGAGAATTAATAGAAGACAGGATTATCCTAAAGTTTTTTTTCCATACGGTGTGGCTTATATTTCGAAAGTTGATGTTTTATTAAAGCAGAAAGATTTTCTTAGTGATAGAACTGGGTATATTTTAATAGAAAAATTTCAATGTTATGAAATAGATGATATCTTTGATTTTTTAGCTGTAGAAAATATATTAAATTATTTGTTAAACAAGGAGGTTTTATGAGGTTTTTAGTAATTGGTTTAGGATCAATGGGAAAAAGGAGAATAAGATGCCTTAAAAAATTAGGTTTTAATGAAATAATTGGATATGATATAAATTATGAAAGATCTAATCAGGTTAGTAATTTATTTAACATCACTACTTTTACTAATTTTAAAGAAATTGAATATTTAAATTTTGAGGCAATTTTTGTTTGTACTCCTCCAGATCGTCATAAAGAATATGTTATTTGGGCTATAAATAGGAATATTCCTGTTTTTGTTGAGGCTAGTGTTATACTTGAACATAGTATAGAAATAAAAAATTATTTATTATCTAGTAATAAAAATGTCCTTATTGCTCCTTCTTTAACATTTAAATTTCATCCTGTTATTAATGAAATAAGAGAAATAATTCTAAATGGAGAATATGGAAAAGTTTCTAATTTTTTGTATCATTCTGGACAGTATTTGCCAGATTGGCATCCATGGGAAGATATAAAAGATTTTTACGTAAGTAAGAGGGAAACAGGAGGAGCTAGAGAAATTGTTGCTTTTGAATTATCTTGGATAGTTGATGTCTTTGGCTTTCCTTCAGAAATTAAAGGTTTTTTTGGAAAAACAATTGATATTGGTATTAATATTGATGATACTTATGCTTTTTTACTTAAATTTAAGGATAAACATATTTTCGGAAATATTTTAGTAGATGTTACTTCAAGATATGCTACTAGGAGTTTGACTATTAATTTAGAGTATGCACAAATTAGATGGGATTGGAATAAAAATTATTTTGAATTATTTGATGCTATAAATAAAAGGTTTATAATATATTATCAGCCAGAGAGTGAAGCTGCTAGTGGATATAATAAAAATATAATAGAAGATATGTATGTTAAAGAAACAAAAGCTTTTATTGATTCTATCGTTAATAATATACCTTTTCCTAATAATTTAGACAATGATATAAAAGTATTAGAATTATTAAAAAAAATAGAAGATTCAGATGGAGGTTTTTTACGTGAGTAAGAAAAGTTTAAATGATCAACAATTTGATAATGATAAATATTTAAAAAGGTTACTGAGAGTTATTCCAGGTGGTGCGCATACTTATTCTCGGGGGTTTGATCAATTTCCTTTAAATGCTCCTCATATTTTAAAGAGAGGGAAAGGGGCTTATGTTTATGATATAAATGATAATAAATATCTAGATTATGGAATGGCTTTGCGGTCTGTTATATTAGGTTATTCTTATGAATTTGTTGATAATTTTGTTATAGAAAATGCGATAAAAATGGGGAATAATCTGACTAGACCTTCTTTATTGGAATTACAAGCAGCAGAGCTTTTTGTTAATTTGATTCCTTCTGTTGATATGGTAAAATTTTGTAAGAACGCTTCTAATGCTACTACTGCTGCTATAAAGCTTGCAAGAGCTTATACTGGTAGGGATTTAGTAGCTTGTTGTTCTGATCATCCTTTTTTTAGTTTTGATGATTGGTTTATTGGTACTACTTTAATGAATAAAGGAGTCCCAGAGGCTATTAAAAATTTAACTAAAACATTTAGATATAATGATGTTTCTGATTTAGAAAGGTTATTTCAACAGTATGATCAGAAAATCGCTTGTATTATAATGGAACCTGCTACTACTTTTCATCCTCCAGAGGGATATTTACAAAAGGTTAAGGAGATTTGTCATAAAAATGGGGCTTTGTTTATTCTTGATGAAACTATAACTGGTTTTAGATGGCATATTAAAGGTGCCCATTATTATTATAAAGTGGAACCTGATTTGTGTATTTTTGGGAAAGCTATGGCTAATGGATTTTCTTTAGCTGCTTTAGCAGGTAAAAAAGAGTTTATGAGATTAGGTTCTATAGAATTTGAAGGCCAAGAAAGGGTTTTTTTATTATCTACTACTCATGGAGCAGAGATGTCTTCATTAGCTGCTTTTATTGCTACAGTTAATATTATTAAGCAAGAAAATGTTATACAACATATTTGGAATTATGGAAATAAATTAATTAAGCTGTTTAATGAAAAAGCAAAAGATTTTGGAATTCAGGATTATTTTAAAGCTTTTGGTGTTGATTGTTCCCCATATTATGTAACTTTGGATCGAGATAAACAGAACTCTTTAGCTTTTAAAACTTTATTTATGCAGGAAATGATTAATAAGGGGGTTATTATTCCATGGATTTCTTTATCTTTTAGTCATAAGGAGGAGGAATTGGAAAAAACATCTTTGGCATTAGATCATGCTTTAAAGATTTATTCTCTAGCTTTAGAAGATGGATATCAAAAATATTTGAAAGGGCATGTTGTTAAACCAGTTTTTAGAAAGTATAATTAATTAAATTAAATATCAATAAAATGGGTATAAGAAAATTATTTAAGCGTTATATAATAGAAATTTTTTGGAGTTTTTTAGATGTTATTGATTTTATACTTTTTATTTTTGAAAAGATCATATTTAAAAAAGATGTTGTAAAAAAAGAAAAAAAAGATATAGTTTTTCTGCTATTTTATCCTATAGGATGTTATAGACTAAGGGAGTTAATAGCAAAATTGGAATCTATTGGGATTTCAGTTGAATGTTTATCTAAAGATTTTGAAGATTTTAAAAATTATATTTTAAATTTTGGATTTATTCATTTTAAAACAGTTGTATTATTTTTGATTATTTATTTTGTTATAAAAAAATATAATCCTAAAATTATTATTTTACAAGTTGATACTCTACCTAGACATTTTAAAAATTATATTAATAAGAAGAAGGTAAAATTAATTAATATTTCTCATTCTGTTACTTTTTCTACTCAGCTTTTTAGTAGTATTAATTATGATTATTATTTTATGTTTGGTAGAAAATCCTTAGAAAATTTATTAAATAATAGTTATTTAGAATCTGGGGAAACTAACGTTATCTTAACTGGTTCACCATTTTTTCAGAGGGAGGAAGTTTTATCGTGGGAATATAGGAATTTTATCGTTTTAGCTGGTTCTTATTTTCAGAGGGGATATTATTTATATCAGGATTTTGAATATTTTGTTGAATTTTATAAATCATTGGATTATTTAATAGCAAAGTTTAAGGATTATATTTTTTTATTTAAGCCACATATAAGAAGAGAAATTGAGTTAGAATATAGGTATATTTTAAAACATAATAATGTTATTTTGATTGATAATGCTGAAAATATTTATAAAGTTTTAAAATTTTCGAAGTTGTTGATATGTGATGTTTCGGTAGCTAGTATAGAGGCAGCAGCAGCTGGGTGTCCATTTATAATTTATGATTGGCTATATTCTAAAAATAAAAATTATGCTTTTTCAGATCAATTAGGAGATATTAATTTCTTTGAAAGAGCTACAAATAAAGAAAATTTAGAGAATTTATTTAAACAAAGAATATCAAAAGAATTTTTTCTAGATTCTCAAGATAAATTATATTCTTATTATAAATCACATATAGAAATTGAAAAAAGTATTGATCATATTGCTCATTGTTTAAAAAATATTATTTTAAATAAAATAGATAGTTTGAATTGTATTTATCTAAAAAAATAGTTACTTCTTTTTAGATAATGATAAAAAATTAAAATAAGAATTTAAATAGAATTTCTTGGTTTGTTTTTAATTGGCCTTCTAGTATTTCAATATCATTTATATTTCCTTCTATTTCTATAAAATATTCGCTTAAGTATATTCTTATTGTATTTCCTTTTATGTCTGTTATATATCCTTTTAGAGTTTTTATATTGTTAATGTATAGAAAATATTTTAAATAGATTTTGTAATAATTTTTATATAAATTATTTCGATTTATATTTTCGTTGTTAGCTATCTTTATGAATTCTTGAAGTTCAGATTTATTATAATATGGGTCGGTGTTGTAAAATAGGGAAAGTAATTGCCTTTGGTTTATTATATCTATGAATCTTCTAATTGGGCTTGTTATATGACTATAACTTTCTAAACCTATTAAATTATGATTCCTTTTTTCTAAAGAGTAATAAGAAATATCTACTGTTTTGGTTATATTATATATCTCTAAGGGATTGCTAATTGTTTTTCCTTGGATAGTACAATCTAAATTAGTATTATTATGTAAATAAATAAAAGGAATACTATTTTTGATGGCTATTTTTGAAGTTATATAATTCGTTAAAATCATTAATTCCTGAATTATAAATCTGTATCCTTTATTAAAATAAATTAATTCTATTTTTTTAAGGTTTTTATCTAACTTAATTTTGGGAACATTAAAAAAAATACCGCCTTTTTTTAATCTATTTTCTAATAATTTATTAGCTAATTCATTTAAATTATATTCGCTAAGTATTTTATATTTATCAGCAAAATTATATGAAATATTTTCTTTTATTTTTATTAATTTAAAATCAAAATCGAAGCTCATTAATTCAAAGTCCTTTGAAAATAATAATCTAAAAATTATAGCAGGTTTTATGCTATTTTTTACTAATGAAAAATTTCTTATTATATTTTTATCTATTAACATATAAAAGTTATTATATGTAAAATATAATGAAGATTGGTTATTATAGGCTAAGTGAAATAAGGAAAGGGGAATATATTCGCTTAAATCTATTATTCCTATTAGAATTTCCATTTTGTTATTAGTTCTATTTATACATATAGCATCATCTATTTCTATTGTATTTTCTTCATCTATACTTATAAAATTATAACTACTTAGTAAAGCTCTGCTATTTTTTACATACTTATAGTTAAATTCTATATCCCTATAAATATAGCTTTTATCTATTTTGGTTTTATATATATAATAATTTTTGTAATCTATTTTTGTTAAACTACAAAAAATCTCTTTTTCATAGTTTGATATTAGTTTTTTTATTTTGTTTATCTGTTTTTTTCTTAGTTTTATAAATGTTCTTAATATTAATAGCATTATTGTAATTATTTTTATTATTTCTAAGGAAATTAGCAGTTTTTTACTTTTTAATTTGATTTTATCTGATATATAATTTCTTAAAATTAAAGAAAATAAAATTGTTTTTTTATTATAGATAATTGGTTTTTTATTTGATATTATTACTGATTTATTGGTATCAATTAATTTAAAATGTAGATATAATAATGAAATTTTTGTAATTGATTTTAGTCCTGTTTTTTTAATATTATTTTTATTTTATTTAAATTATTAACTAATTTACTTATATTACTAATGTCTTTTTTGGGGATTATAAAAATAAAGTAAATAAAAAAATTCTGTTTAGCTAATAAAATTGTAAATATATTAAATTTAATTTTAAATTTTAACATAATGTTTTTTCTCTATCTCTATTTTTTATATTATAAAATTTTAAATAATAATCCTTAAAGTATTAATTTTAGGTGTTATCTAATATTAGGAAAATAATGGGATTAATTATTAAATATTTTTAATAAAAATAATTAAAATAATTAGATAGAGTAATTAGAAATTTAAGAAAATTATAGATTATTCTTCATAAACAAAACCGAAATTATCTGTTCTCATTTTTTTATATCCTTGAGATTCTAAGTATTGCTTAGTTTGATAGTCATAGCTTTTTACTTGGAATATATCGGGAATAGAATAGTAATTATAATTATCTCTATAGTATTCTACATTATCAAAACCACTAGAAGCGGGAACTCTATAAATTTGGTTAGTTATTGGATCTTTAGCATAAGTTTCGTTGTTAATAGCAGCAGAAAAAGCATTTGTAAATGCTTCTCTATCTTTTTCAAAATCATTTTGTATTTCTCTAAATATTTTACTACTATATTCATTAGTTTGCCTAACTTTGTTATATAGATCGGCTTTGTGTTGTCTTTCCTTTTTTAGTTCGTTGTATATTATATCTGATATTTCTCTTGATGCTGATTGGGTTGTTCTGTAATTTTTCAGTTCTGTTTTTTCTAAGTTTATTATATAATTAATTTTTTCAAATGTAAATAAAATATCGTATGTTATACTATTAATTATGTTTGTGGTTATAATTAAAAAATCATTTATATTATTTGAGTTATTTTTTTCATAGGATGATATTTGGTATTTAATTAATATGGTGTTATATATTATTGTAATATAAAGAAATAGTATTGTAGGTTTATCTGAATTAATAGCAGTTATTAGTAATGGGATAAAGTTAATATTTCTCAGTTTTATTAGGTAATTATATAAATCGTCTAAATTTATATTATATATGTTTTCAGGAACTATATTTAAATTTAAGTAAAAATTAAAAAAATAAAATAACATATTTAAAATATCATTTAAATTATGTATGGGATTAAAGTTAAAATTTAATTTATTTTTACCTAAATAATTTGAAAGTTCTGCTATTATTTGGCTACCTGTATATGTATTAATTACATTAAATATTATTTCTCCATTTTGTAGAGTAATTGGTGAATTTAGTATGTAATGATATAGCTTATAATCTATTAAATTGAATAAACTAAATGTATTGTTTGCTTCTATTTTTATTAAGTTTATGCTTCCTATTGGTTTGTTGTTTATTTTTATGGGGAATTTTATATAGGGTAATTTATTTTCTATTTTTATAGAATTTAGGACAAAATTTTTGTACCAATTAGATCTATTTATGTCGTATGTGTCGGTTAGTAAGATATAAATTATTAATTCATTTTCATTTATAAATTTAACTCCTAGTTCTACTTTAAATATGAATTGATTTCTGAATAAGAATCTAAAATCTAATATTTTTTCAGATATAATTAAAAGTGGGTTGTTTATGTAAATATCAGAACCTAGGTTTAGTTCTATTGTTTTTCCTTTTATATTGTTATTAAGGTTTTTGAGTATTTTATTAAGTTCTATTAGATATAGTTTGTATCCTTCTTTTGTTGGGAAGCTAATAAATTCTAGGAGTTCTTTTATTATTTCTTCTATATTTTCGTTTGTTATATTAATTTTTTCACTTATTATTAAGTAGTTAATTGATATGTTATTAAAGGTTGAAAAATTAAAATTTAATAAATCTATAGAAGTTTTATTTAGTGTTGTATGTTTTATAGTTGTAAAATATGGTAATTTAAAACTAATGCCTAAGTAGATATCTTTATATTCTATTGGTTGGGTATAGTTATTTATTAAAAAATTTAAAAAATCTGGCATTTTGAAACCTCTTTATTATTTTTTAATTTAGTTTATTTTGTTTAAATGAAAGCTTTAATTTTTTTTGATTATATTATTTATTAAATTAAGGGAGCTATATTGTAGGACTTCTAAATTATATCCTCCTTCTAAAACCCATAATGTTTTATAATTTTTAAGTTTATTTATTAATGTTTTATGTAATTTATCAATTCCATTGTCTGTGACTCTCATATATGTTATAGGATCATTTAGATGGATATCGTATCCCATTGATATTATGACAAATTCGGGATTAAAATTAGTTATTATTTTTTCTAATTCTGATTCATATATATTTAATAAATCTTCATCATTAGCTAGTATATTTAAGGGGTAATTAAATTTATTGTATTCTATATTAGATTTAAATCCGGTAAATGGATAAAATGGGTAGGCATGAGTTGAAAAAAATAGAGTATTTTTTTCAGTTTTAAATATATCTTCTGTTCCATTTCCATGATGAGCATCAAAATCTATAATAGCTATTTTCTTTAGTTTTATAAATTCTTTTAAGTAATTGGCTATTACTGCTACGTTGTTTATAATACAAAATCCCATTGCTTTATCTTTTTCTGCATGATGGCCTGGTGGCCTTATATAGCCTATTCCATATTTTATCTTATCTTCTATTAATTCCTCTACTAAATTTATTAACAGCTTTATATTTGTATTTATTACATTCAAAGTATTTTCATTAAAATAGGTATCTGGATCTAAATTATATAATCCTTTTATTTTCTTTGATAATAATAAAATGTTTTCTATATATTCTTCTGTATGAGTTAGTTTGTATAGTTTATATATTATTTTATCTTCTATATTTTTTATATTATTTTCATTTATTAAATTTGCTTTAAATATATTTTGGTTTAAATTATTTAAATTTTCTATTAAATAGTTAATAATTGAATTAGTTCTTGAATTATTTTCAACATGATTAGAATCGTTATGTAAGTAATCTTTTGTGTTATAAGCTATCTTTATTTCCATTTTTTTTAAATTAAAATTTAAAATTTATAGATAACAGTGTGTTTAGGGTAGTTAATAAAATAATATAAATTATAATCTGTTGAAATTATATAAGAGAAGATATTATAAAGTGATTTAAAATAAAAGGTGTCATAAAAAGAGTTGTAATATTTATCCTTTGGGATATTTATTGATGAATAATAAGATAATGGTATAGATTGTAAAAGCCTATAATATCTAATGGATAGCAGATTAGTATTAATTAAATAAATTGGATTTATTTTAAATTGATATGAATTATAATTATATACATTTTTATATTTTTTAGTATTTTTATCTTTTATGAATTGAGTTCTGTTTATATTTAAATATATGCTTCCTGATAAACTTAAAAATAAATTGTCATCTTTAGTATCATAATCTATGTATTGAATGTTATCTTTTTTTATTGTTATATCTGTATATCTGGTAGATATAAAAGTATATGGATTATAATAATCATATAAATTTAATAATATTCCATCATGATAAAATATATTAACAAATTCATAAGGTTCAAATATAAATAAATCTAATTTAGAGCTTGAGATATTGTAGTTATTATCTATATTGAAAGATATTAGTTTATAATCATTGGTTATTGTAATAAATTGATAATCATTAATTTTAATTAAGTTTATAGGTAATGAAGAAAAATCTTGTTTAGAAATTATGCTAAAATTATTTGAATCTATAATATAAAATCCTTTATCACTTGCCAAAACAAATTTATTATCTTTTATTGGATATAATTTGCTACCTGCTTTTCCTAACTTATATTTCCCTATTGTATTAAAATTTTCATCAAATATAATTAATTTATCGTAGTAATCATAACCATAATAGTAATTGTATATTTTTTTTATCCCTTTTAGATTTCCTATTTCTCCTTCCCAATTTTTCCTTAAATTAAAATCTATTTCATTATTATAAATATTTTTTAAATTAATGTAGTATCTATATATTTGTTTATCAAAGTATGCTATTAATTCTTTAATAAATTCGTTTTTTTCATTAAAAATAACACTTTTTATATTATCAAACTTGTCTATTGTTTTAATTGTATAGTTAAAATTGTTATAGTTAATAATAAATAGATATAGAGTATTATCATTTAAAAAGGGGATAAGAATATAATCGTTGATTTTAAAGTAATCAAAAACTCTATCTATTTTTGTTGGTATATTAACAATTTGATTTAAATTATTATCTAAGATTTCAATTTGATTTTTAAAACAACAGATAACATAGTTATTATCTATTTTTATTGGTTTGGATATAATTTTATCGTTTATTATTATTTTATTTTTTTCAAAAAGTTGAAATTCATTAGCATTTGTTTTTTGTAATAGTGAAAATAAGCTTAAAATACAGAATAAAGATATAAAAATAATTTTATAAAAATTAATTTTTTGCCTGGACAACTTTAAAATCCCCCCTTGTATTTGAAATCTATAACATGATTTAGTAATTTTATTTAATAATTTTTCCTATATTAATAATTATTTAAATTAGTTTTAGAATCCTGTTTGGTGAAATTAGATGTTATAATACTAATTATTTTTTCTATTGTTTGAGGTATTGTTAGGTTATCTGTGTTTATTAGGATAAAATCTGGGGGTAAATTAGTTATATCAGGTAGTGGAGCATATTTTCTATTTTTATCTTGACTATCCCTTTCTATTATTTTATTTAGTATATCGCTAAAAGATAACTTTTTTAAAATTGAAGGATTACTTTCTTTGTATTGATAATATCTTCTTAAAGCTCTTATGTAATTACTTGCATATAAAAAAAATTTAAAATCAGCGTTTTTAAAAACTATACTTCCACTGTCTCTACCTACTACTACTGTATCTTTGTTATTTACTAATTTTATTTGAATACTTGTTAAGTAATCTCTTATCTTTTTTTCAGTTGCTATTTTTGAAGTATATATTGCTATTTCTTCTGTAAATAAATAATTCATTTTTTTTTCAAATTCTTTTGGTTTTGTATTGTTTATTATTAATTCTTCAAAATATTTTATATCAAATTTTTTAAATTTTTTATTTTTATTTAGTTTATTATTTATCAATAGGTAAGCGTATTTTCTATATATTAATCCTGTATCTAGAAAGTAAAAACTTTTATGGAAAATTTTAGAAAGTTCAATAGAAAGAAGTAACCCTATTGTAGTTTTTCCACTTGCTACTGGACCATCTATTGTTATTACCATTAATATAATATTTTTCAATATTTTTTATTTACCTTTAGTTTTAAAGGATATATAAAAAGTAGTTTATTAAAGTTGGTATAGTTTAATAAAAAAGGGGAAAGAGTTTTTTTGTTGAATATTTATAATATAAATTATAGGGGTCGTAGCTCAGCGGGAGAGCGTCTCGTTTGCACCGAGAAGGTCAGGGGTTCAAATCCCCTCGGCTCCACTTATCCCTTATTAAACTCTATAAAAATATAATATCTTTATATTTTTTAGCACTTTTATTTTTATAAATAAGTTTTTATGATAATAGAAAGCTTAATAAAACATAAAGTGTCTATTTTTTCTGAAATACCCTCTGAAGTTCAAATCCAAAATAATTACTTATTTTGGGTTCATAATGAATTATTTAATTATTTAAAGAATTCATTAAGATTGAAGGCTAAAGATAATATAGTTGTTTTTGATTCTTATAATTATATAAATTATTGTAGGTATATTGTTGGAGAATTCATTAATTTTAAATATCAAAAAGATAAAAAAGGGAATTTTGTTGAAATTAATGTAAAAAAATTTTTTCAAACTAAATTAAGTAATCCGATTATTAATTTATATGTTGTTCCTCCTAAAAATAGGTACCTAAATGATTTAGTAGCTAATGTTGTTCAATTACCTGTAGATACTTTATATTTTTTCCCTTCTGAATATATGGTTGTAAATATTAAGGAAATAACTAAAAAAATAGATAAAATTAAAGATATTATTTTTTGGAATTCTATTTATGTTAGCAAATATTACAACGTTAATTTTAAAGTTATTGACAATTTTAAAGAGTTTGTAGAACATTTAAAATTTTATGATTGGATTATTGTTTTTCATCCATATACTGATTTAACTGTTTCTGATTTTTTTAAATTAACCAAAATAAATGAATTATTTAATAATTTTTCTAAAAAGCAGGATTTAATTCAAAAAATAAAAGAAGAAAAATTTAAAATTGCAATTACAATTGGTCCTGAAGGGGGATTTTCTAATAAAGAAATTAATATTTTTAAAGAACATAATGCTTTTATATTAAGATTTGACTTTATTGAAAATATAATAAAAACTGAATTAGCTGCTAATATTGGAGTATCTCAATTACTTACTATTTTCAATTATTTAATTAAAACTTGATTTATTTTTTTACATTTTTTTTACAATTATAAATTATTTTTTATATGGTTTTACATAATACCCTAACATAAGGGGTGCTGATATATGCTTAGAGAATATCAAAAATTTTTAATATTTTTAAGTGGATTATTTTTTATATTTTTAATGTATTTGGTTATATCTTGTAGTGGAGGTGGGGGTGGCGGAGGTTTTCCTCCTTTACCTACTTTTGATACATCTACTTTCCCTACTTTTACTACTATTACAACTACAACTAGTACAAACCCTATTACTACAACTACCAACACAATTACCACAACAACTACTACTACAACTAATAATAATAACTATAAATATTTATATGTAAAAGTGCTAAGAATAAGAAATGGGAATATAGAGTGGTTAGGATCTTATGAATGGAATAATTATGCTTATGTTCATTTTAGTGCTGATAATTATAGTAATGATAAAAATGTTTATGTTAGTGATGGGTATTATGGAGCTTATTCTAGATTCAATTATGATGGATATTATGTTGATTATGTTGATATTGGTATTTATAGATATTATTATGATTATGATTATATAGTAAAAATTGGGGATACTTATAGCTCTTCTTCTGAAGCATGGTATGGTACATTTTATGTAGATGATTATAAACCTTATGGTAGTAGTGTTTATATCGTATTTAATGAAGGTGTTACTTATAATAAATTAGGAAAAAAAGTAAAATAATAACTACTATTCTCTACAAACTAAAGGTAAATTGTTCTTTACAAAATATCACTTTCTGTGTATAAATAGCTGTTGCTGATTTAACAAACATTAAGGGTAAAACTATTTGGAACTAATGCTTATAAAGTGGTGAATATTTATTTTCAAATGTTAAAATACTATTCAATAAGTAGGGTAGTTAGTGGGTATATTATAATTGCTATTAAATAAATGAGTTTAAAATAATTATGTTAAAAGTTTTAAAAATTATTTTAATAGTACCTTATAATTTATTTTCAAAGTCTTTTGTTTCTAATTTAATATTAGAGGGTTTTAAAGATGTTAATGTTATTTTATTTCAAAATGACTTAGTTTATTTAAATTTAGTATTTTTTTTAAAAAAAGAAAATAACTACAATGAGCAAGATTTAATCAATAAAGTAATTAACAAAATCGAAAAATTAAAAAAGAACCTGGTTTTATATTATAAAAGAGAAACAGAAGAAGTAGATAATATAAAAATAAAGGAAATCAAATTATTAGATTATGAAGATTATATAATTAGTTATATAGAGCCATTTGAAGTTAGAGATTTTTTATTTTTGCCATATAGTTCTAAAAGTTATAATTATAATTTGGATGAAAATAAAAATGTAAAAAAAGTTTATTTATATCCTAAGTACTTAGCTTTTGGGAATGAAAAGCATCCTACTACCTTAGGTGTAATTGAGATATTAGCTGATATGAAAAAATATTATGATAAAGAAATAGATTTAATAATAGATTATGGTTCAGGGAATGGAATTTTATCGCTTGTTTCTTTTTATTTAAATCCCAAGTTTATTTTAGCTATTGAAGCTATTTTTTCATATTGTCTTGAAATAAAAAATAATTTTGAAATTAATAAAGTATTTAATGGAATTGTTTTAAATTCTATTAGCCCTAAAATAATTAATATTAAAAATTTTAAAAATGTAATTACTTTAGCTAATATTCCATTTAGTGTTTTTAAGGATATAGCTAATGATTTGTTTAATATTAATTCTGAACTTTTTATACTTAGTGGAATTAAAGAGAAAGATATTAGTGAATTTGAAGATTTTTTAAAGTATAACCGTTTAGATATTGTTAATAGAATATTAAGGGAACATTGGGGAACTTTTGTTTGTAAAAAATAACTTATAGTATGGTTAAATTAATTGTTTTAAAAAATTTAAAAAAGATATTGTTTTTTGTTTTATTTTTTATTTATTTTTTTAAATATTTTTTGCTTTTGAAATCTTTCCCCAATTCTACATATAGCAATTATGTTTTGAATTATTTATATGCTATTAAGAAAATATATGAAGAAGATATTTTTGTTAAAGATAATTTATATAATATTTTTAAAAATAAAATAGATAATTTATTTCAAAATCAAAAAGAAAGTATAACTAAAGAAAAAATTGATGAAATTTTTAAAAATACCCTTTATTTTTACTCTAATGATAGATATTTAAAGATTTATCAAAGTGATATTTTTAATCAAGAATATTTAAATGAAAATAAAATAGAAAAAATTCAAAAAAATAATGATTTGATAGAAATTGAAAAAGATTTATACGATAAAATAAATATAAGTGTTATTTTAAGAGATGGATTTATTTTTTATTATATAAAGATTTTTTATTTTCCTCCTGGATATTATAAATATTTTAGAGATTATTTATTTAGTTTTTATAAGGAAGAGCAAAAGCATTTAAAAAAAATAGTTATAATTGATTTAGTGGATAATGTTGGGGGAAGTTTATATACTGCTTCTTTTTTTATTAATTTGTTTTATCCTGATAAGACTTATTTATTTACTATACATTATAAAAGAAAAAGTGTTAATTATTATAGTGGCCAAGATTATAAAAATTATTTTAAAAATTCAATGGTTTTTGTAGTTCAAAATGATTTAACAGCTAGCGCTTCAGAAGTTGTATCTGGAGTCTTATCAAGAAAAGGGATAATTTTAGGAGATTTTTCTTACGGAAAACCCTTTATTCAAGTTAATATTAATGTTAATGATTTTACTATATTATATACTAACTCATTTTTAAATTTTAATACCTTTTTAGAGCCTCATGATAAAGTAAAACCTGATATTTTTCTTAATGAAAGAGAATTAAATGAAAAATTTATTTTGGATTTAGTTTTTAGTATTTGTTATTATTTATTTTCTCAGACAGATGGAAATTAAATAATATTTTTAAAATTATTGATTTTTTTATAAAGTAGGAAATTAAAAAACTTTTTTTTAATAGAATAATAAAGGGGGGGTAAATTAATAAAATGAAAATTATAATTTTTTTTATGAGTAAAGGGAATTTAGAAAAGGGATTAACTAATATTTTAATTATTTCATTTTTGGCTTTGAGTATTATTTTTAGTTTTTTAATTCTTGTTTCTACATTAAATATTTTTGTAAATAGATTTAATTATGAATATTTGTATGGTGCTTTTTATGTTGCTGATTCTTATATTGTTAGATTTAGCACTTCTACTTCTGGTAAAGTAATTATAAAAAATGTTCCTTTTAATTTAATGGATAGTATCATAAATTATGGAAGTGTGAATTTAAGTAGTAATTTAATTAATGCTAATATTTATACTGTTGATAATAATTATAAGCAATTAAGGTTTTATATAAATTATAATGGAGTTATAAGTAATTATTATCAAGTTGATAAGACACTTGTGTATTAAGTTATAAAAAATATATAAAAAAAATTGATAAAAGTCAATAAAAATGAGGTATTTTATTATAATAAGAGTAGAAGGAGAGAATATAAAATATGTATAAATATATAAATGGAGCCCCTAAAATGGGGGTTGCCAAGAGGAGAAAATAAAATAGAGGGTAGCTAACAAAATAGGTTAATTTTAATTAATTTATTAATGAATCTAAAATTTGTGGAGGGTTTGATCCTGGCCCAGGATGAACGCTAGCGGGATGCCTAACACATGCAAGTCGTGCGATCGGCTAGGCCTTCGGGTCTAGTACGGAGCGGCGAACGGGCGAGTAACACGTGGGTAATCTACCTTCAAGTGGGGAATAACTCCGGGAAACTGGAGCTAATACCCCATATTCTTACAGGGCGTTATGCTTTGTAAGGAAAGGAGTAATCCGCTTGAAGAGGAGCCTGCGTCCCATCAGCTAGTTGGTGAGGTAATGGCTCACCAAGGCAACGACGGGTAGCCGGCCTGAGAGGGTGACCGGCCGCAAGGGGACTGAGACACGGCCCCTATCCCTACGGGGGGCAGCAGTGGGGAATTGTAGGCAATGCCCGAAAGGGTGACCACGCAATCCCGCGTGCAGGATGAAGTCCTTCGGGATGTAAACTGCTGTCAGGAGGGACGATGATGACTGTACCTCCAGAGGAAGGGACGGCTAACTACGTGCCAGCAGCCGCGGTAATACGTAGGTCCCGAGCGTTATCCGGAATTACTGGGCGTAAAGGGTCCGTAGGCGGCTGGGTAAGTCAGTAGATAAAGCCTGGCTCTCAAGGCCAGTCCTTCTACTGATACTGCTTAGCTTGAGGGCAGGAGAAAACAGGGGAATTCCCGGTGTAGCGGTGAAATGCGTAGATATCGGGAGGAACACCAGTGAGGAAGCTGCCTGTTTGGCCTGTTCCTGACGCTGAGGGACGAAAGCCAGGGGAGCAAACCGGATTAGATACCCGGGTAGTCCTGGCTGTAAACGATGAGTGCTAGGTGTGGGGTGTAACACTCCGTGCCGCAGGTAACCCATTAAGCACTCCGCCTGGGTAGTACGGGCGCAAGCCTGAAACTCAAAGGAATTGACGGGGACCAGCACAAGCGGTGGAGCATGTGGTTTAATTCGATGCAACGCGAAGAACCTTACCAGGGTTTGACATGCTAGCATAAGCCCTTGCTGAAAGGTGAGGGTGGATGTGGGGCAACTCACATCGGCTAGCACAGGTACTGCATGGCTGTCGTCAGCTCGTGCCGTGAGGTGTCTGCTTAAGTGCGGTAACGAGCGCAACCCTTGCCCTTAGTTGCTACATTAACGGTGGGCACTCTAAGGGGACTGCCGGCGACGAGTCGGAGGAAGGAGGGGATGACGTCAAGTCCTCATGGTCTTTATGCCCTGGGCTACACACGTGCTACAATGCCGGGTACAGAGGGAAGCGAAGTCGCGAGATGGAGCAAATCCCAGAAAACCCGGCTCAGTTCAGATTGCAGGCTGCAACTCGCCTGCATGAAGCCGGAATCGCTAGTAATCGCGGATCAGCCACGCCGCGGTGAATACGTTCCCTGGTCTTGTACACACCGCCCGTCACGCCACCCAAGTCGCTCATTTCTGAAGGCCTGATAAGGGCTTAGGAAATGGGTGGTGAGGAGGGCGAAGTCGTAACAAGGTAGCCGTACCGGAAGGTGCGGCTGGATCACCTCCTTTCTAAAGGATTAATTTATCAAACCTATTTTGTTAGCTATCCTCATTAAAATAGAGATAGGGATAAGTGAATAGTAAGTAATCATAATTTAGTAAGGGTCCGTAATGGATGGCTTGGCGCAAGGAGAATTAAGGACGGTTCCTTAACCGCCGAAATGCTCGGGGAGCTGGTAAGGAAGCTGTGATCCGGGCGTCTCCGAAGGGGAAACCTGCCCTTTTTAGGGCTTAAACAACGTCCCGAAGTGAAACATCTCAGTAGGGACAGGAAAAGAAATCAAAATGAGATTCCCTTAGTAGCGGCGAGCGAACGGGGAAAAGCCTAAACCGTTACTATGTTAAAGGTGGCAGCCGTTGTAGTAGCGGGGTCGTGGGATACTACCGGAAAGCTCTGCCAGGCTTTCGGGTTTAATCTATTATTTAGCAGAAGAGGTCTGGAATGGCCTGCCATAGAGGGTGAAAGCCCCGTATGCGAAAAATAATAGATTAACCTGGGTAGTATTCCCAAGTAGCACGGGACACGTGGAATCCTGTGTGAATCTGGGGGGACCATCCTCCAAGGCTAAATACTCCTTGCGACCGATAGTGAACAAGTACCGTGAGGGAAAGCTGAAAAGTACCCCGGGTAGGGGAGTGAAATAGGACCTGAAATTGCGGACCTACAAACCGTTCGAGAGTTGCTTACGGGATGGTAAGCACTTGAGAGCGTGCCTTTTGCCTAATGAGCCTGCGAGTTGTCGTCAGTGGCAAGGCTAAGGGGTGTTATACCTGGAGCCGTAGCGAAAGCGAATGGTCTGAATAGGGCCAATAGTCGCTGGCGGCAGACCCGAAACGGGACGATCTATCCCTGCTCAGTGTGAACGACGGCCAAAACCGTCGGGAGGCGCGAACGGGTCGGTGTTGCAAAACCGTCCGATGAGGTGGGGATAGCGGTGAAAAGCCAATCGCGTTCCGTGATAGCTGGTTCTCCCCGAAATGCGTCTAGGCGCAGCGTCCTTGTTTAAGATAATATGGGGGTAGAGCACTGTTGAGGCTAGGGGGTTAACAGCCTACCAAACCTCGACAAACTCCGAATACCATATTATCAAAGGGCAGTGAGACCATGAGCGATAAGGTCCATGGTCAAGAGGGAATGAGCCCAGACCGTCGGCTAAGGTCCCCAAATCTGAGCTAAGTGGGGAAGGAAGTGCTCTCTCGAAGACAGCCAGGAGGTTAGCTTAGAAGCAGCTATCCTTTAAAGAGTGCGTAATAGCTCACTGGTCGAGAGAGAGTGCGCCAAAGATTCAACGGGGCTAAGCTCAGTACCGAAGCCACGGGCTCGTATTGTTTAGCAATACGAGCGGTAGGGGAGCGTTGCTTACTAATAAAGCCTAGAGCGTAAGCTCGGGTGATGGAGTAAGCAAGTGCGAATGCAGGCATGAGTAGCGTAAAGACAGGTGAGAATCCTGTCCGCCGCAAATCCAAGGCTTCCAACGCTATGTTCGTCAGCGTTGGGTTAGGCGGGACCTAAGGTCAACCCGAAAGGGGTAGCCGAAAGGACAGACGGTTAATATTCCGTCCCCTGTATATACTGTTGAAAGTTTGGTTGCGGCATTAGTTAAGCCTTACGGGCAAGTGGTATGCTTGGTTCGTAGGCGTAAGCCGAAGAAGGACGTCCCTTTTAGGGGCTACTAGGTGAGCTAATGTCCAAGAAAAGACCAAACTGGAGGTATATACAGCCCGTACTGGAAACCGACACTGGTGGATGGGCAGAGTATGCTAAGGCGTGCGTGAGAACCCTCCCTAAGGAACTCGGCAAATTGGCCCCGTAACTTCGGGAGAAGGGGTGCCCTCTGGTTTTCAGAGGGTCGCAGCTAAGCGGTCCTGGCGACTGTTTAACAAAAACACAGGTTTCTGCTAAGCCGTAAGGCGATGTATAGGGGCTGACGCCTGCCCGGTGCCCGAAGGTTAAGGTGAGGGCTTAGCGGGAGTAATCCTGCGAAGGTCTGAGCCTAAGCCCGGGTAAACGGCGGCCGTAACTATAGAACCGTCTGTAGTTACGTAAATAAACTTAGCTATATGCTGGGAAGCCCGGTGTATCTCTGATTACTCGCCGCTAGGTATATGCTATTATTAAATTAAATTATAATAATATAGATTATCCTTTTAGGGGGTTAAAAGATAGTTATTAAGAGCATATACCGAAGAAGGTGGCAGTAAAAATATCAGAGTGCGGGCAATCAGCAGGAAAGGAGTGAATCTCATGCTAAAAGTAAAAGAGATCCCTCCAGAAATAGGATATTATCTGGCAGGATTTGCTGATGGAGAAGGTAGTTTTAATGTAGTGTTTCGTCCAAGAAATGATTATTCTATGCCTTGGAAAATTTCATTGTGTTTTAATATTTCACAACGTGATCCAGTAATTTTAGCTCTATTTAAAAGGTATTTAAAATGTGGTACAATGAGAAGAAGAAAAGATGGAGTATGGTATTATGAAGTTAATAATCTTCGCGCAATAAAAGAAAATGTTATTCCTTTTTTTAAACGCTTTAATTTTTTATCTGCAAGAATGAAAAGAAATTTTTCAAAATTCATACAGATAAGTGAATTAATGGAAGAAGGAAAGCATTTAACACGTGAAGGCATAGAAGAAATATTGAAAATAAGAAGAAAAATGAATAATGGTGGGAAGAGAAAATATAGTGATGAAGAAATACGCATGAGGTTCACTAATCCTCAGAGACCATACGCTAAGCCTTCTGAAGATATTGAAAATTCAGAAGGATGAGATGGTCCGAACTGCATGGCGACATGCAGAGGCAGGCAGAAATGACCTGCCCGCTCTACACAATAAAAGTGTAGAGAGGTAACAGAGTGAACGGTTATTTCGTGCTACCAGAGTGGCCGTTATAAAATCCGGCTATATGCTGGGAAGACCCGTGTATCCCAGGCTACCGAGGAGGTGAAAAAGTTTTGGGTGGGGTCAATCAGCAGGAAAGGCTATCTATAACCGAAGCTAAAAAATGGTTTCTTGCAGGTTTTATAGAAGGAGAAGGGAGTTTAGTAGTATCTATTAAAGAACATCCAAGTGCTAAATTTGGTTATTATGTAGATCCCGAATTTTTTATATATCAACACAAAAACGGAAAGTCTATTCTTGAATTAGCTAAAAAAATATTCCAAACAGGAAAAATCAGACCTAAAAGTGATAACAAAGATGTGCTAGTTTTTTCAATAACAAATAGAAGAAGTATAAAAGAAAAAGTAATACCTTTTTTAAAAAAATATATGGTTTTTTCAGCAAAGAAAAAAATAATAGATATTTTTGAAGAAATAATAGAGGCTATGGAAGTTCGCAAGGAACATCAGACAAGAGATGGTTTGATTAGCATAGTCAGGAAGGCTTATGCGATGAGTGAAAATTCTAAAGGAAAAGAAAGAAAAAGGGAGTTAAAAGAGGTTATAGATAGAATCCTCAGAGACCATATGCCGGACATCTCTTAAGAATAAAATTAGGGGATGAAGATATGGTCCGATCTCTGTGGCGACACAGAGCTAACGATAATGCCTAAGGTAGCGAAGTTCCTTGCCACGTAAGTTGTGGCCTGCATGAAAGGCGTAACGACTGGGACTCTGTCTCGGGGAGGGGCACGGTGAAATTGCAAACCCTGTGAAGATGCAGGGTAGCAGCAGCAAGACGGAAAGACCCTGTGAAGCTTTACTGCAGCTTGGTGCTGAATTCTTGACTGCTTTGTACAGGATAGGTGGGAGGCTGGGATGTGTCGGCGCCAGCTGGCACGGAGCCGCCCTTGGGATACCACCCCTAGCAGTTGGGAATTCTAACGCTATAAGCGGACAACGCCAGGTGGGCAGTTTCACTGGGGCAGTGGCCTCCTAAAGGGTAATGGAGGCGTCCAAAGCTCACCTCAGCCCGGTCGGAAATCGGGTGTTGAGTGCAAAGGCATAAGGTGGGTTTACTGTGAGAGGGACACCTCGAGCAGTTGCGAAAGCAGGGCTTAGTGATCCGGCGGATCCGTATGGAAGGGCCGTCGCTCAGCGGATAAAAGTTACTCCGGGGATAACAGGCTTGTGGCGCCCAAGAGTTCATATCGACGGCGCCGTTCGGCACCTCGATGTCGGCTCAAAATTGGGCCCCTGAGGGGGTAACCTCTCAGGATAAAATCCGGCTTATAACGGGGGAGCCCTAACGACCAAGAATTTTAAATATAAAAATCTTGGGTTCGAGGGTAATCCCGTGGGAAGTCGAGGAGTGAAAAATGCTGCCAGAACCTATTCATTCAATAATTATAGGAAGTTTATTAGGAGATGCATGTTTAGAACTTAATGGAAGGTATTATAGAATTCGTTTTGATCATAGTTGGAAAGAAAAAGAGTATATCTGGTGGAAATACAAACATCTTTATCCTATAGCAGCTTCATCACCAAAGTTAATTAAAGTGTTAGATAATAGAACACAAAAAATGTATTTACACTTTAGATTTGATTCTAAGTCTATTCCTGAATTGGCGATATATGCAAAATGGTTTTACATAAATAATAAAAAAAGAGTACCACTTATAATAGATAAGCTTCTTTATAATCCATTGGCTCTGGCAGTGTGGTACATGGATGATGGACATCGTCGTACAGATTGCAAAGCATTGCGCTTAAATACTCAAGGTTTTCTATCAGAAGATATAGATAGATTAATAGAAGTATTATATCTAAATTTTGGATTAGAAGTTAGAAAACATTATGTTAGAAAAGGTCAATGGGTAATTTATTTTCCAAGGAAGACAGCGCAATGTTTTTGTGATCTAATCCGTTGTCATGTACTCCCAGAAATGGGATATAAGCTCCTTTGACCCTGTAACGACTGATGGCTTAAAGCCTGAGATAGTTAGCAAATAGCTGACTATCATACGCCGGACCCCTGATAGGGCGATGATCAGGGTGATGATATAGTCTACGCCACCGGAAACGGTGGGGAAACGTGCATCGCATCCTGGGGCTGGAGAAGGTCCCAAGGGTCGGGCTGCTCGCCCGTTAAAGCGGTACGTGAGCTGGGTTCAGAGCGTCGTGAGACAGCTCGGTCCCTATCTGCTGCTGCCGCAGGAGATTTGAGGGGAGTCGCCTCTAGTACGAGAGGACCGAGGCGAATACACCGCTGGTGTACCGGCTGTTAAGCCGTTAGCAGCGCCGGGTAGCCATGTGTAGATAGGATAACCGCTGAAAGCATCTAAGCGGGAAGCCTACCCCAAGATAAGATCTCCCTCTACCTTAACGGTAGGTAAGGTCCCCGGTAGAACACCGGGTATATAGGCCAGAGATGGAAGCCCAGTAATGGGTGAAGTTGACTGGTACTAATCGACCGAGTGAATTATGATTACTTACTATTCACTTATCCCTATTTTTTATTTTTTTTCTATGTAAAAAAAATGTTAAATTTTTTGAATATTAATAGGAATTAATTACTTTAAAAAGAAAATATATAATAGAAAAGGATTGTTATTAAAAATAATTTCTTAAAAGCATAATAATGTTTTTTCATTAGCTTAAAAATAGATGGGAGGGAATTTAATGAATAATTTCGAAGCAAAAGATTCCTCAGGAGGAAAATTATTCAAAAAACCAGAATTTATTAAACCCCCTGCTTCTGATAAAAAAAAGCTACAAGCGGGTCATAACTATGAATTAGAAGAAATAGAAGATATTATAGATTTAGAAAGAGAAAGTTTAATAAAAGTAATTGAAAAATTAAAAAAGAAAGCAAAAATTATTAATCTGACTTTAATATTTAGAGGAACACAAGGAAGAATTGTTATTAAATCGGGATTAATAAATGAATTATTTTTTGATGAGTATGAAGATTTAGATGCTCTTATATATCTAATACAAATAACTGAAGAAGATCTAATAAGATATTTACCTTTATATAAGAGGAAAAAACTAGAAGAAGAAAAAATATTAGAGCATTTAGAAAGTATGATAAAGTATAAGCCAGAAGATTTGATTATAGAGGAAAGTATAGAAAATGTAAAAGATAACATAGATGATAAAATATATTTTGATCAAGAAGAATTGGAAGAAGAAAAACAGGAAGTAAATGAGAAAAATAATGAGAAAAATAAAGAAGATAATATATTATTAGAATTGGATCAAGAAATAGAAAGTATATTGCAATCCTTGGAATTAGAAACTAAATCTAAAAAAGATAATTTTTCTAATAAAGCTAAAGACGAACAAGCTGAAAGTAAAGAAAATATAGATGAAAAAATGGGAAATAAAAATATAATTGAAATTGATTTTAATGATAAAAGTGATAATGAATTAAATGAAATTAAAGAAAAAAATGATAATCTTAAAAATATTGAAAATGAAAATAATAGGGAATTAAAAGATAATATTTTAGAAAATTTGGAAGGAATTACTTTGGATAATAAAAAAGATACTAATGAATCATTGGAATCCTTTCAATTAGTAGAATTTTTTCAAACTAATAATGATCTAAATTATAGCAAAGAAGATAATGTTATTAAGAATCAAACTTTTGAATCAGAAGAAATTAATCAAGAATTTGAAGAGTTAGAAGAAGAAAAAAACAAAAGAAAAGAATTAGAATATCATGAATTGAAAGAAGAATTAGAACAAGTTAAAAACGATAAAGAAAATATTGAAATAGATAATACTAAGGATATAAAAGAAAAAGAGTTAATGAAGTATAATCAAGAAGATTTATTAAATGAAGATCAAAAAATCATTGATAGTAATAAAGAAGATGATATAGTTGAAAGTGTAGAGCTTATTAATATTCACGAGGAAGAAGTAAAAGAAGAAGAAACAAAAGAAGAGGAGCTTGAAATTAATAAAAAAAATCTTAATTCAAAAGAAATCTATATTAAAGAAAATGATTTAAATGAATTAATAGAAAAAGAAAAACCAAAAAAAGAAAAAGATCTTAATGTTTTTATTGATGATAATACAATACTAAAGGAAATTAAGAAGGAAGAAATAGTAGAAAAATTAAATAAAACGGAAGATAAAATAGAAAGAAATAATTATGATATAAATAGGAGGGAAAAAGAAATGATAAATACTGATAATTTAATATCAAAAATAAAAAGCAATATTCCTACAGTAGAAGAGGTATTTTTAGTTAATATTGATACAGAAGAAATTCAGGATTCTTCCAATGAAGTTAATGAATTTATAGTTTCTTCATTAGTGGCTTTTTATAAGGATTTACAGTTATTTTATACATTAATAAATGAGGAAGGACATAATATTATAATAGAATTATCAAATAGTTATTTAATTTTACAAAATTTAAGTTCTAATTTATTATTGTATTCTAAAGTTTCAAAAAAAGCAAATCCTTCTTTAATCGCTAGTATGATATATAAAATTTTAAGGAAATAAGATTTATGATAGATATAATTGTAGTAGTAAGTTTATTGGCAATATTTAAAATAGGATATGAAAGAGGAATAATTGCAGAATTAACTGATATTATTGCACTAATTTTAAGTATAATAGCTGCCTTTAATTTAACACCTATTTTTACTAATTTACTTAATTATTATTTTCATATTCCATTAAAAAGTTATATTTATATGATAGTTAGTATAGTTTTATTTTTTATGTCGTTTTTTTTAATACTAGCAATAGGATATGGGTTGGAATTATATTCTAAAACTAATGAAGTTTTAGGAGAAATAAATAAAACAATAGGGGGAATCGTTGCTTTTATAAAAGGAATATTAATATGGTGGGTTATATTTTTAATTGTTTCTATTTCTCCTACTAATGGACCTTTTAAAGATTATATATTATCTTCTTTTTCTGCTGAGTATATATTAAAGATAACTCCGTATGTTTATTTAATTTCTAAGTTCGCTTTCCCCGAAGAAATTAACGAAAAAATAGAAAAACTATTTAAAACTAAATAAAAATGAATAAAAATTTTTTATTTAATAAATCCGCTTTTTCTGGAAAGGCGGAATAAAAATATTTCCGGATTACAATTAATTTATAACTATGCTTGAGGTTATTAATAATATAACAATAGATGATATTAGGAAAAATAATTTAGTTAATAAAGAAGTTATTTTAAGAGGTTGGGTGTGGAATGTTAGAAGTAGTGGAAAAATAAAATTCATAGTTCTTAGGGATGGAACAGGGTTTATACAATTAGTTGTTGAAAAAAATAACGTAGATAATGCTGTATTAGAAATAGCTGAAAAATTAACACAAGAAAGTGTTATTGAAGTTAGAGGAATAGTTGTAGAAAATAGTAGATTGAAATTTGATAAAAATAAATCTAATTTTAATGTGGTATTTATTGGTTATGAAATGATTGTTAAGGATTTGAAATTATTATATAAAACCCAAGACTACCCTATAACTCCTAAAGAGCATGGCATAGATTTTTTATTAGATAATAGGCATTTATGGATAAGAAGTAGCAAACAATTTGCTATACTTAGGATAAGAAATACGATTAAGAATTCTATAAGAGAATTTTTAAATAAGGAAGGATTTATTGAATTTGACAGCCCAATTTTGACACCTTCTGCATGTGAAGGTACTACTACTCTATTTGAAATAGATTATTTTGGAGATAAGATGTACTTATCTCAAAGTGGGCAATTGTATGTGGAAGCTGGGGCGTTAGCTTTTAATAAAGTTTATTGTTTTGGTCCTACTTTTAGAGCTGAAAAAAGTAAAACTAGAAGACATTTAATGGAATTTTGGATGGTTGAACCAGAAATAGCATTTGCTACTTTAGATGATATTATCGATATAGCTCAAAATATGATTAGTTATATTGTTTCTAAAGTTTTAGAAAATAATTTATATGAATTATTAATATTAGAAAGGGATATATCAAAATTAGAAAATATAAAGCTACCTTTTTATAGGATTACTTATAAAGAAGCAGTAGAATTATTACATTCTAAAGGGCATGAATTTGAGTTTGGTCAAGACTTTGGAGCACCTGAAGAAACTATAATTTCTGAAGCATTTGATAAACCAATTATTATTACTCATTACCCTAAATCTATTAAACCTTTTTATATGAAATTAGATGAAAATAGAGAATTTGTTTTAAATATGGATATTTTAGCTCCTGAAGGATATGGTGAAATAGTCGGAGGCAGTCAAAGAGAAGATGATTATGATTTACTTTTAATGAGAATGAAAGAAGAAAATATACCTTTAAAAGAATATCAATGGTACCTTGACTTAAGGAAATATGGAAGTGTTAAACATGCAGGATTTGGTTTAGGTATAGAAAGAACTGTATCTTGGATATGTAAATTAGATCATGTTAGACAAGCTATTCCTTTCCCAAGAATGCTTTACAGATACTATCCTTAGTAAGTAATTTATATATATTTTTTATCCTTAAAAATAATATTAATTTTAAATTGATTTTACATCTTCATTTTAATTTTAAATTAGGAAATGAAATTTAATAAAGAAGAATTAGATTTACTTGTTAAAAAATACTACTATACTAAGGATAATTCTTATAAAGAAGAAATAATAAAGATATTGCTGCCTTTAATTAAGTATTTAGCTATAAAAAATGGAAATATAAATGATTTAGAAGATTTAACTCAAATAGGGGTTTTAGGTTTACTAAAAGCTTTAGAAAGATTCGATATAAATAAATTGGAAATGAATAAAAATTCTAATTTTTTAAATTTTGCTATTCCGACTATAGTTGGGGAAATAAAAAAGTACTATAGGGATCATCATTACCTTATTAGGATGCCAAGAGATATTTATGATAATTATTTTAAGATTACAAAAGGAATAAATTTTTTAAGAACAAAATTGAAAAGAGAACCAACAATTAAGGAAATTTCAGATTATGTTAATATACCTCCTGAAAAAATAGTAGAATTTTTAGAATTTGAAAAAAATAAGAAATCATTATCACTTGAATATGAATATCAAAATGAAAATAAGTACAATTTAGGTTATTTTATTGAAGATAAGTCAAGTAAGATTGATAACGATACTAAGATTGATATTCAAAATGCAGTAAATTCTTTAGATCCTATAGAGAAAATGGTAATAAATTTAAGATTTTTTGAGGGATTAACTCAAGAAGAAATCGCTAAGAAATTAAATACTATTCAAGTGAAAATTTCTAGGATACAAGCTAAAGCATTACAAAAATTAAAAGAATATTTCCTTAAATGATTGTTTAAAGAGATTATTAATTCCAGCTATATTAAAATTAAGTTAAGCAGATAGAAAAGAAATGAAAATAGTCGAACTTTTAAGACTAATAACTAACTAAAAGTACAAGATTTTTTAATACAAAAGGGTATTTTAAAAAATTTATGCATTGTATATTAGTGAAAATAAGCACATTAAAGAAGCAATAAAGAAAATTAGGAAGGTGTGTTTGATATACACCGATAAATTCAAAAGCATTACTTAGCTATCAAAGAATTTACTAAAAATAAATGGTAGAGTTTAGGTAAATGAATCAGTGAGTTTTGGAGTTATCTGCAAGGTATAATAAAAAAGAAAGGTTTTAAAGTACCATAGAAGGAGGAGAATTGTCCGTATTATTTGAAAGAAGCTAAATTCAGGTATAATAATAGAAATGAGAATTTATTTGAAAAAAGGGAATAAACTTAATCAATCACCTTTTTTATTTTTTAATTTTTAGTTTTAAAAAATTTCAATTGGATATCTTCTATTAACGCATAAAATACTGGTACTATAATTAAAGTTAATAAAGTTGAAGTAGTTAATCCTCCTATTACAGCTATTGCTAATGGTCTTAATAGTTCTCCCCCTTCTCTTAAGCCTAGAGCTATAGGTATCATAGCAAATATAGTAGCTAATGTTGTCATTAAAATTGGTTTTAATCTTGTCATTCCTGCTTTTACTAAAGCTTCTTCTTTTGATAAATTATAATTCCTTCTTAAATAGTTTGTATAATCTATTAAAAGTACTGCATTACTTACTACTATCCCTGTTACCATAAGGATCCCCATTAATGACATTAAATTTAACGAAGACTTAGCTAAATTTAAGGCAATTACTACTCCTATTAATTCAAAAGGTATTGACATCATTAGGATTATAGGTTGCATGATTGAATTAAATTGTATAGCTAAAACTGCATAAATTAAAAATATCCCTAATATAAGAATTAGGAAAAAAGCTATAAAAGTATCTGATCTTTGCTGCTCTTCTCCTTTAAATTCAAAAGTATATCCTGCTGGTAATCCCTTTTCTTTTATTATTTTTCTCATATTGTCTAATATTTCACTTAAACTGTAATTAGAATATTTATTTCCATATATACTTATACTTCTTATTCTGTCGTAATGAGCGATAACAACAGGTCCATAATCTGGTTTTATTTGAGCTACGTTTCTAAGTGGTATATTTTTATTTAAAACGGGAGAAAATATAGGTAAATTTAATAATTCTTCTTCTGTAGTAGGTTTGGGAATTTTTATCCTTATATCGTATTCATATCCTTCTTCTTTGTATTTACCGGCTAGTGTTCCTGACGTTGAAACTTGAAGTAAATTAACTATATCTATTGCATTTATTCCATATACTGCTGCTTTTTTTCTATCTATTATTACTCTAAATTCTGGTACTCCTTTTTTCCAAGATAGATCCAAATCAGCTACGCCTGGAATTTTTTCAAATTCTCTTTTATAATCATTAGCTATGTTCCATAGAGTATCTATATCGTTACCTTTAAAAACAACTTCTATTACTTTAGTTTGGCCTAAACCTGCTATAGATCTAAAAGTATCAGCTATATTTATAGTAATACCTGGGATTTCAGATACTTTTGATCTTATTTCTGCTATCATTTTAGGATATTTAAAAAAGTCTTTGGAATCAAATTTTACCCTTGTTTCAGCTATAGCGCTTATTGTAGAAGCTCCTGAGATTGTAGCAACAAAATTAACAGCTTCACTATCTGCTCCTGCACTTATTGTTACACTTAAAGGTTTACTATATTTTTTTACTACATCATATACTATTCTTATTACTTTTGTTGCTTTATCATAGGTATCATATAGAGTTCCTCCTACTGAATTATAAACTTGTACATTTATTACAGGGAAAGCACCTGTTGGTAAAAAATCTTTTTTGGTTTTCGCTAGCAATATTAATGATGAAATGAATATCCCTAAACCTATTGATAATACTAATAATTTATTTTTTAAAGAGAAATTTAAAATGGGGATATAGAAATTATTTAATCTGTTAATAATTTTATCCATAATGTTTTCATGTTTTATATTAAAATTGTTTTTATAGAAGAAAAGGAATAAAGGGGGCACTACGAAAGTAGCTACTGCTAATGAAGCTAATAGTCCTAGAACTATAACAGTTGAAAAATCTAAAAATATTTCCCTTGCTAATCCTTGAATAAATATAATAGGGACAAATACTATTAGCGTGGTAATTGTAGAAGCTACTATAGCTGGTAAAACCTCTATAGTTCCTTTTATTATTACTTCTTTTAGTTCATTATTATTCGTTACTTGATTATTTTTTATATTTCTGATAATTGATTCGATTACAACTATTGAATCATCTACTATTCTACCTATTGCTAAGCTTACTGCTCCTATGCTTATTAAATTTACTGAAGTATTATTAAAATATAAGCCAACTGCTGTAGTTAAAATAGATAAAGGAATAGATACAAAAGCTATTAAAGTCGATCTAAATGAAAGTAAAAATATGAATATAATAAATATAGCTAATATAGTCGCATATAGTGCTTCTTCTTGGACATTTCTTATAATTGGTTCTATTCTTTCATCAAAACCAAAAACTACTTTAAGATTAACACCTTCAGGTAGAAATTTAGATATTCTATCTACAGCTTTTCTAACTTCTTTTACTGATTTTACTGTATTTGCGTCTGCTTCTTTAAATACCATTATATAAGATGCTGGTTTAAAATTGCTTAATGCATAACTTTCTCTTTCCTTTATTCCATCTACTACTTGAGAGATATCTTTTATTCTAATAATTTCGTTGCCTACACTTTTTATTGGTGCTAATTCTAGTTCTGATATATCTGTTATTTCACTATAGGGCCTTATTGTAAAATCTTTGTTTCCTAATGTTATATATCCTGTAGGTAATGAAATATTATTGTATTTTATTGTAGTTTGTACTAAATTTACGGATATGTTATATTTATAAAGTTTTAAAGGATCTAAAATTACCTGGATTTCTCTTTTAGCACCTCCTAAAACTGTTGTGCTAGCAACCATTGGGGTCTCTTCTATTTTCTTTGATACCACTTCATCTGCTAAAAATCTTAAATATTTTGGTTCTACATTTCCTGTTAAAGCTAAAAAAGCTACTGGTAATATTGATTTAACGTTTTGTCTAACTATTGATGGAGTTTTAGAGTCATCTGGTAGGCTATCTCTAAGTTGATCTAATTTTTGCCTTAAATCAAATATAGCAAAATCTAAATTAGTACCCCAGTTGAATTCTACTCTTACTATCGATAACCCTTCGCTACTTGTTGAAGTTATAGTTTTAACATTTTCTACTAAGGCTGCTGCATTTTCTATTTTTTTAGTTACATCCTCTTCTACTCTTTCTGGGGAAGCTCCAGGATATACTGTCGTTATTACGACTAACGGATAGTTTATATCAGGTAATAATTCTATATTTAATCTACTTAAAGAAACTACTCCTAATAGAAATATAGCTAATGATAATACAAATACTGTAACCCATCTTTCTAAAGCAAATCTTATCATTTACTAATTCCTCATTTCCCCTTAGCTTTTTGTTTATTTTTTATTGATTTTATATATTATATAAATTCAACATTTTTTTTATTTATCTTTTTTGTAATTCTTTACTTTTTAATTTCTCGTAGATTTTTAGTATAGTAGGAAATTGATCTAAATCTAAATTTATCTTTTGAGTTTTTTTTATTATATTACCTAAATAATATTCTATTTCAGTTTGAGTTTTAGGATTTATAACGTAGTCCTCTATTAATGAAGGAATCCTATTATTTCTTATTTTTGATATTATATAATTTTGATTATATATATAATAAATAATAAACGATGGTAATATTTTATATAAAAATACTATTAATTTTGTGTTGTAATATTTAAAATTATAGAGTTTTAGATTGAATTTTTCTATAATTTTTGAAAATTCTATTATTAAATTTTTTTCATCTATAACTGCTTTTAAATTTTTGTAAGTTTCTTTTATATCTTTATTATAATATGCTGGAATAGCGTTCATTATTAAGTTTAAAAGTAGTTTAGAATACTTAACATCATTATAATTACCATAATATAAATTAATATTTGTAATAGAATTTAATAAAGAAATAAATTCTAAAATTTCATTACTAAATTTCCCTATATTATATGAACTTATCACTAATTCGCTTTTTTCATAGTTATATATATAAAGATTATTATATTTTAATTTTAAAGCTACTAGAACTGTTAATGGATAAATATTTTCAAAATGTATTCCCCATCTTTCTTTTAAATATAATATTATTTCTTCTTCATGTTCAACTCCATTTTGTGTTAAAACTAAATTCTTGAATTTTATATCTCTACTTACTAATAAATCAATATATTTTGTTAAATCATAACTTTTACACGTTATTATTACTATATCAAATATTTCATTTTTTAAATCGTAATTTAATTCTATTTTTATTTCATCTATTTTTCTTATTTTATCAAAAATATTTAATAAATATATATTATTTTCTCTTTTATTATAAGTTAATAAATCTAAGTATATTTCTTTATTTTTGTTTTTTTTTATTATTCTTTTTGTTATGAAAGTTAAGTAACTACCTATAGAACCTAAACCAAGTATTAATATTTTCATTTATTGATTTAAAATATTATGTAGTATTTTGTGGTTTAGGAGTAGGTGGTACGTAGGTTGAAGGGATATTTTGTTGAAAATATGGAATATTTTGTGAAGAATATGGTGCATTTTGTGGAGGATATGATGTATGAGGATATGGAACATTTTGTTGAGGATACTGTAAATTTTGCTGATAATTGGGGATATTGTGTTGAGATTGCTGCTGTGGTGCATATGGTACATTTTGTGGAGGATAAGCTGGATATGGTGCATATGCTGGGTAAGGAGGATATGGCGGATATGGAGCATATGGTGGATATGGAGTATGTTGTTGATATTGGTATCCTTGTTGTTTATAATAATTACTTTCTAATGGATAGTACCCATTTAGTATGCTTTGAGCTTCATAAGAATCTGCCCAAGCATTTAATTCTTTTATTCTATAAGCTAAAAATGGATGTGGAAGTTGAATCATTGCTAAAAATTTATGAATTGTTTGCATAAAATTTGTATTATCCAGTAGTTTAGCTTGTTCTAAAACTGCTTCTATGTTTATTTCATCATCGTAATATTTATGAGAAAATCCTGCTAATTTAGATAATGCCCTTAATGCTATATTTTTATCTTGTACTACTAAGAAACCAGCTCTATCCCCTGAAAAATGTGTCATTCTTTCCCAATAGACTAAAGTTGCTCCTAATATAAATAAACCACCACCTGCTGCTAAGCTTCCTACCCCTCCTAAATTGAAACCACCTATATTAATAAAATTTGACATAATTGCCATACCACCAGCACCTGCTACTCCTAGTAATGCTGCTAAAGTTTTATATATATTTTGACCAAATTTTATTAATCCTATTTCTCTACCTAACATAAATAGTAATTCTTCTTCGGTTAGTATTTCTGTTATTTCACTACTAATAACTATAAAAGGTTGTTCAACACCTGCTGAAAACACTATAGGATTACCCATATGTGCTAAAAATAAAGTTGGCATTACTTTTAAATCAAGAATATTAACCGCTTCTTCAAAAACTCTATACAATCTTGGATACTGATTTTGAGAAACTTTTAAATAACTTCCATGGTATAAAACATACAAAGATTCTTCTTGAAATATTTTGTTTAGAAACTTTAAAAGCTGAGGTAATAAAGGTACTTTGGATAATACTTCAGTAGCTTTAGCATCAAATGGATGCTGTATAGCTTTTATAGCTATCCCTGGAAACATACGTTTACTAAATACAGGGGATATGTTAGTAGAATCTAATGATTCTTGGGTTAAATTTTGTTGGTTATCTATATCTTCCTGTTTTAGATCTTTATTATCTTTTAGTTTTTCTTCTCCTTTTTGTTTGGACATTTTATATCACCTCCTTAAAGTGAAATACCCTATTTATATAAATATTAACTTCTTGCTTTATGATAGATAACACCATTTTATAATTTGAGTTTTCCACTTTATAATTTAAATTATAAACTACTCTCTCTCTACTGCTTGTAAGGTGAGCGCTTCCTATTTTTGTAAATATTATGCACAGAAACTAATATGAAGATAAATTTATATATAAAAAATTACATGGTTTTGGTAAAACTATTTTATTAAAATTACTCTATTTTTTCGCATTCATTAATATCAAGTTCAGTTGGTATTTCTCTACCAAAGATAATAATTGATACTATGACTTTATTTTTTTCGGGGATAATTTTTTCTACTACTCCTTGAGTATCTTTAAATGGACCATTAATTATCCTAACTTTATCGCCTATGTTTAACTCATTTTTCTTTATTATAACTCTACCTTCTATAAATGGTCTTATTTTTTCTAATTCCAATTCTGTTAATGGAGTTGGTTTTTCTTGGGGACCTACAAAACCTGTTACTCCTTGGATACTTTTTATAAAACTCCACGTTTCATTATCTAATATCATTTCTATAAAAATATACCCGGGAAATAATCTTTTGTTTATTTCTTTCTTTTTGCCTGCTTTATATTTAATTTCTTTTTCTACAGGAATTATTATTCTAAATATTTTATCTTTTAATTTCAAATTATTAATTTTAGTTTCTATAATTTTTTTAACTTCTTCTTCCATACCTGACATAGTATGTATTACATACCATTCTGATTGAGGATGAGATTTTAATTGATTATAATATTCTATTGTAATTTCTTTTTCTAATTTCTCTTCATTTAATTCATTTTCATTATTAGTAGTATTTTCTAGATTTAAATTATTATTTATATTTAAATTATTTTCCATATTTTCACCTACTTTATTTTTTAATAATTATGAAAATTAATATATATTAAATACATACTTTAAAATAGCTTTAAATATAAGATCTATGATTTCCATATAAATAGCTACAAAGAAAACGATAAAAATAATGGAATAGGTTGCGCTTTTTAATGCTTTTTTATCAGGATAGCTTATTTTTTTTAATTCCTCTTTTATTTCATTTATAAATGATTTTATTTTATTTATCATCGTTTTGTTAATATATTAATTATTTAACTTCTGTATGTTCAGTATGAGTTTTACAATGTTTACAGAATTTATTTAATTTTAGTTTATTAGTGGTTTTAACTCTATTTTTAGAAGTTACATAATTTTTAGCTTTACATTTAGAACAAGATAAATAAATAAGAATTCTATTACCTTTAGCAGCCATAAAATTATACCCCCATCACTTATATACTAATATTTAATTACCTATAATTATTTAAATTATTTAAATTATTTAAAAAAACAGGAGAGAGAAAAAGTCCCTCTCCTGTTTTAATTAATATAACGAATATAATATTATTCAATTAGCTCAGTAACAACGCCAGCACCTACAGTTTTTCCACCTTCTCTTATTGCGAATCTTTGACCTTTTTCTAAAGCTACAGGTTGAATTAATTCTACTTCAAATTCTACGTTATCGCCAGGCATTACCATTTGAACATTTTCAGGTAATTTTATTGTACCGGTTACATCTGCTGTTCTTACATAAAATTGAGGTCTGTAACCGCTAGAGAATGGTTTTTGTCTTCCACCTTCTTCTTTAGATAACACATAAACATTTGCTTTGAATTTAGTATATACTTTGACACTACCTGGTATAGCAACTACCATTCCTCTTTCAACTTCATCTTTTCCTGTACCTCTTAATAACAAACCAACATTGTCTCCTGGTAGGGCTTCATCTAGTATCTTTCTAAACATTTCTATACTTGTTACTACTGTTTTGATTGGATCTCTTCTTAATCCAAGGATTTCTACTTCTGTGTTTGGTAATAATCTTCCTCTTTCTACTCTACCTGTGACTACTGTACCTCTTCCGGTTATACTAAATACATCTTCTACTGGCATTAGGAATGGTTTATCAATTTCTCTAGGAGGTTCTTCAAAATATTCGTCCATTGCTTTAACTAAATCTACTATTTTTTGAGTCCATTCGTTTTCTGAATCACTTTCTAGAGCTTTTAAAGCGCTACCCCTTATTACTGGAGTATTATCTCCATCAAATCCATATTTACTTAATAATTCTCTTACTTCCATTTCAACTAAATCAACTAATTCGCTATCAACGGAAGGGTCATCTATTTTGTTTATAAATACAACAATTTTAGGTACTCCTACTTGCCTTGCTAATAGTATATGTTCTCTTGTTTGGGGCATTGGACCGTCTGTAGCAGCTACTACTAATATAGCTCCATCCATTTGAGCAGCACCTGTTATCATGTTTTTAATATAGTCAACGTGTCCTGGACAATCTACATGAGCATAATGTCTTTTATCACTTTCATATTCAACGTGTGCTATATTAATTGTTATTCCCCTTGCTTTTTCTTCTGGAGCTTTATCTATTTGATCATATGCTACAAATTGAGCCATTTTTCTCATAGCTAATACTTTAGTTATAGCTGCAGTTAAAGTGGTTTTTCCGTGGTCTATATGTCCTATTGTTCCTACGTTAAGGTGTGGTTTTGTTCTTACAAATTTGGCTTTTGCCATTTACATTACCTCCTTTTTTAAAATTATTTACTATAATTTATAATTGATAACTCATTATACTCTTACAATTTTAATATTCTATAAATTTAAATATTTACCTTCTTTTTTATTTCATTATTGTTTATTTATTCTATAAAATTATTATATCTGTTAAAAGATAATTTAAAAGCATTTAATAAATGTTCTTCTTTGATTATGTTACTCTCTTGACTATCTGCAATAGTTCTGGATAATTTTAATATTCTGTGATATTTCCTTATAGATAATTTATATTTTTCATATAATTTTTTTAATAGATTTTTTGATTTGTTATCAAGGGAATTATAACAATATTCTTCTATTTCTTTTATGTTATAATTAGAATTAAATTTATAAGGGTTTCTGGTTTTTTGCATATTATAAGCTTTTTCTACTAATTCTTTATATTTTGAATATTCGTTAGTATTAGTAGTAATGAGTTTATCAAATTCTATATTATTTATTTCAATAAATATATCGATTCTATCTAAAATAGGTCCTGATATTTTGTTCCAATATTTTGAAATATTGTTAAAACTACAAACACACTCTTTTATACCAGTTTTATAAAATCCGCAAGGACAAGGATTCATTGCACATATTAGTAAAAAATTACAAGGATAAGTAATTTTTGAATTAATTCTGGATATAGTTATATTTTTTTGTTCTAAAGGTTGTCTTAGGGATTCTATAACTTGTCTATTGAATTCAGGTAATTCATCTAGAAATAATACTCCTAAATGAGATAATCCTACTTCTCCTATTTTAATGTTTTTACCTCCACCTATTATTGCAGCATAGGATGAACTATGATGGGGTTCTCTAAACGGCCGTATTTCCTTATATTTTTCGTAATCTTTTATCCCTTCGTAATTATAAATAGAAGCTATTTCTATGAATTCATTTATACTTACCTTAGGTAATAAAGATATAATTGATTTAGCTAATAAACTTTTACCAGTTCCTGGAGGTCCTATAAATAATATATTATGGAAACCAGCAGCACTTATTGCTAAACCATATTTCCCTAATTCTTGCCCCTTTATTGAATTAAATAGATCTATATATTCCCTTATGTATTTATCACTACTAAAATTTTGAACTATATTTTTATCTATTTCTATTTCTATTTCATTTAATTTCTTAAATACTAACTTATTTTCTAATAATTCTTTTATATCCTTTATAAAATAAAAATATAAATTGTTAATTTTAGTTGAATTGTACTCTTTAAATATTAATATATCTTTTTTATTGTCAAAAGGTAATATGAAGAATAGATTTTTAGATTTTAAGGTATTATAAAAAATATTTTGTAAATTATTACTTTTTAGAAAATTAACAAAGAAATTAATAATCCCTTTAACAGGATAAATTTCTCCATTTAATCCTAATTCTCCTAATATTATGAAATTATTTTCTATTGATAAATTTTGTTTAATATTTTTTAATAAAGATAAAGCAATGGGTAAATCAAAGTGGGAACCATCTTTTACTAAATCTACTGGAAGTAAATTAATTATATATTTTTTAGGAGGTAGATCTATACTAAGAATATTAAATACCGTTTTGATTCGTTCTTTTGATTCATTTAAAACTTTTGAAGGAAGACCTACTAAATTTATTGAAGGAATCCCTTTTGAACTAACACACTCTACTTTAATTAATTCAGGGTTATTATAATCTAAGTTTAAAGTAAATACAAAAGAATACATTATTGTATATTTTAAAATAAGTTATTATACATAATATCCACCTGTTATATCTTCTTCTTCTCTCCATCTACTCATATTTTCAATAGCCATCTCTAAAGCTAAGTTAAGGTGTTCTGTAGCTTCTGCAGCCATTTCTAAACCTGCATTTTTTACTTTTTCTATTTCCTGGGTTACATTTTCTATTACTTCTGGGGTTGAATTAGGGTCATATAAAACATCTAATAATTCAGGTAATGTTCTTAATTCATTTATAGCTTGTAAAAATAAATCTATACCAGTTAATCCTATTTCTATTTGTTCTTTAAAATATGGATATAATTCTTCAGATATTTCTGTATTTTCTACTGCTACTCCTGCTTCTTCTATTTTTTCATAAAGTTTATCTAAGGTTTTATAGTACTCATCATAATCTATTTCATTGGCTAATAGTTGCTCTACCTTAGTTTTGATTATTTCGTAGTTTTTTGTTATTTTAGCTCTTGCAGGTCTCATTACTCCTTTATTTATCTTAGGCAATACTGCACCACATTTCTCACAATAAATAGAAGCATCATTGTTACTAAAACCACATTTTATACAAATTCTTGACACTTATAAAACACCTCTCTTTAATATAATTTTTATATTATTACTTTCTATTTTTTCTATATTTTACCTTTTAAAATTATTTTTAAGTTATTAAAGTTTTAGGTTATTTTATTAAGTAAGTATTCTTTTATTTTTTCTAAGGCTTTTTTATGGATTTGTGAGCACCTTTGTAATGATATATTTAATTCTTTTGATATTTGTATTAATTCCATATCTTTAAAGTATTTCATTTCTATTATTTTTCTTTCTGAATCTGTTAAATCGTAATTTATAAAATTGATTACATGTTGTGTTATCTCTTTTAACTCTATGTTATATTCTATGTTTTCATTTGATTGTATTGTTTCTATATAAGTTAGATTATTATCTTTTATTTTTTCATCTAAATAGTTTATATTTCTATAAGATAATTTTAATAAAAGTTTAACTAATTTATTATAAGAATCTTTTTTATTGTTATCTTTATTATTTTTAGTTAGTTCTTCTATATTTTTTATTATTCTGTTTTGATTCCTTAAGGATAAATTCATATATTTAGATAATTCATTTTTTAATAGCCATTTGCTAAAAGTATTAAAAAATTTTATGAAACTAACTCCTTTTTTATAATCAAATTTTTCAATAGCTCTTAATAGAATAAAAGAAGAAATCCCATATAGCTCCTCTTGATCTATATTTACTATATCTTTATATTTTCTATATATTTTTAAGACTATTTTAAAAGAATATTCTAAGTATTTTTCTATTAAAAAATCTCTTGCATCTAAGTTAAAATTCTCTTTATATTCTTTCCATATTTCCAAATCTTCTATCATGCTTTAGATGGATTTTAGAGTAATATATTTATTAATTTATCAAATGATTTATCATTATTTATACTTTCTCTTAATAAGTTATTACCGAAAAGAATATCTATTGGTTTTTTGGTATATTCGTATTCATATGGTGGATCTAGAAAATAAAATTTATCAGGATATAAATCATATATAGCTTTTAAGATTATACAAGCTGTTTTTAAGCTTTTAAATTTATTTTTATCTGTTATTATCATCTTTAGGCCTCTGCATATTTCATTTTTATATTTATCAAAGGTTGGTTTAAATAAATGGTAAATGAATTCTACCCCTTGTAAGTTATATTTATGTTTATAGTAATCTATTCTTTTTTTTAATTTTATTTCATTAATAAATGGTGCACCAAAAATAGAAAATGGATAAGTTGTTCCTCTCCCTTCACTTATATTTGTTCCTTCTAATAAACAAAAACCTATATAAAAATATATGGTTTCTATTGAATTTATATTTGGTGAAGTTGGAATAAAATAATTTATTGCTTCTTTTTGGTTTATTTCATTTTCTTCTATAAAATCTACTATATGTATAGATTTGTTAGCAGAAAATTTTAGATTTATTATATCTTTTATTGTTAAGCCGTGCCTATTATGGATTTTAGCTAATCCTACAAAACTAAAGTATTCTTCTTCTAATAATATCCCTTCTTTTGTTTTACCCAATGGATTTTTTCTATTAAATATTATTATTTCTTTTTGTAATTTTGTTGCTTCCTCTATTAAATAAAATATTGACCATATATATGTATAGTATCTTACCCCTATATCTTGAATATCTATTAAAATATAATCTATATCTTGAAGATATTTTGAATTAGGCTTTAATCCATCTTTACTATATAAGCTTATTACTTCAGTATTGTAAATTTGATCATAATAGTTTTCCCAGGTTATCATATTAGCTTGAGTAATTGGAAATAGCCCATGTTGAGGCGCAAAGACTCTTTTTAAATTGAAAAATTCTTTTACAAAATCTAAAGTAAAAATTAATTCACTTTTGTACTTAAAAAATGAAGCTTGGTTTATTAATAGGGCAAAATTTTTTGTATTCCTGTTTTTTATTATCTCATTTAGTTTTTCATCTAAATAAAAATAATTTTTATCTAAAAAATATTTAGCTAGCTTTATTATCCCTGAATTCATTTATTTTTTTATTCTCTACTTTATTATTTTTCCTACAATAAATATTAAATATAATTTTTAAAAAACCTTTTTATTTATTTTAAACTGGATAATTTTATATAAGCAGGAAATATATTTATATTTTTGTAATTAAATAATATGATTATTAGTTCTTTTAAAAATACTTTTTTTATAAAATTTGATAAGTCTAAAAGTAATTCTAATTCTTTAGGCTTTTTAAGGGATAAATTACAAAAAGAATATACAAAATATAAAATAGATGGGATTATTTTATTAAAAGATATAAAAATAGATGATTTAGAAAATAATAAATTATTTTTAAAAATATCATATGATTTATACAATATAGATTTAACTAAAGCTGAAGTTTCTGGTAATGGCTTGGCTTGTTTAGCTAAATTCATTAATCATGTTTTCAAATTTGATAAAAATTTTAATAATATTTATTTTACTTTTTATAATATATCTTTTAGTAGGGAATTTTATTTAAAATATAAACAAAAACTCTATTTTGTTGCTTTTGATTCTAATAAATTTGAATTAAAGGAGAATATATTTGATAATTGTTATTATGTTAATGTTGGTAATCCCCATGTTATTTGTATTGAAAATAATTTTATTAAAACTAGTTTTATAATTAATTTTTTAAGGGATTTATATAAAAAAATGTATGAGATTTTGAATTTTGAATCTAATGTCCATTTAATCTTTAAAAGGAATAATAGTTTATATATTTATAGTTATGAAAGGGGGGTTGGGTTTACTAAATCTTGCGGTAGTGGATCTGTTGCTTCTTTCTATTTATTAAATAAATTAAAAATTATAAATAATAATAAAATTATATTAAAATCTCCTGGAGGGAATATTAAGCTTTATAAAGAGAGTAATTTTTATTATTTAATTTCTAAGCCAGTAATTTTAAGGAAAATAAAATTGTAAAAAAAATGTTAAAAAAATCTATAAGACAGTAGACTTTTAAAAAAAAATGATTATAATTATATTGAAAGGTAATAAAGACAAAAAATAGGGGGTGTGAGTTTATGGCATTTGATTACTCAATTCAAAATGTTTATAGAAATGAATGGTATAATTACGGTCCAACAATTTCAAATTATAATTTCTATGGTTCTGCTATTAATTATCAACAACTATATTCTTATTTATATGGTGGTTTTGGAGCTTTTGGTGGCTTTGGCGGGTTTGGCGGGTTTGGCGGGTTTGGCGGGTTTGGAGCCTTTGGTGGGTTTGGAATGGGATTCTCTAATCTATATGCTGGTAATTTAGGATTCTCCTATAATTCTATTACCCCAATTTATCGCAATATCTTAGAAAAAAATGATGTTATCCAAACAGGGAAAGCTTTTGATTATAAATTCAGTAGTGTTGATGGGAGAGTTCAAGAGGGGACTAGATTGGTTAATAGTCAATGGGTGGGTAGAAGAGATCCTGTTATATTGGATATAGATGGTGATGGTAAAGCTACAGTCACTGATACTGATTATCAAGTTAATAGACAAACTCAAGTTAGAGAAGAATGGAGAGGTAGAGATAGATTTAGAAATACTTATGAAACTACTACTATCGAAAATAAAGGTAAAGAAAATGGTATTCAGTTTGATATAAATGGTGATGGGATAAAGGATAGAACTCAATGGGTTAAGGCTCAAGGAGATAAAACTGATGCTTTTGTTACTTACTTAACTCCAGAACAAGTAGAATTACTTAAGCAAGGAAAATATGATCAAATAAAATTAGACGGTAAAAACTTAATGACTGAAACTGGTATAAATGGAGAACAAAATAAATATAAAAATGGTTGGGAAAAGGTAAGAGATTTATGGGATAAAAATAAAGATGGAAAAATAGCTGGTGATGAACTTAAAAGTGTTTATATCTGGCAAGATAAAAACGGAGATGGTAAAGTTGATAAAGATGAGCTTAAATCTGCTGCCGATTGGAATATAAAAGAACTCGATACTACTAAAGGTTCTTATTCAAGAAAAGTAGGAGAACAAATAAATTATAGACAAGAATTAACTGGTTATAATTATAATAGCTTTAACTACAATATGGGATTTGGTGGATTTGGCGGATTTGGTGGATTTGGTGGATTTGGTTTGGGATTTGGAGGGTTTGGAGGATTTGGTTTTGGTGGCTTTGGGTTTGGAGGATTTGGATTAGGATTTGGAGGATTTGGGTTTGGTGGATTGGGCTTTGGAAATTATAATTATCTATTTTAATAAATATAAACTTAATTTAATATAAGTATAAGAATGTTAAAGTAGGGATTAAATTTGTCCCTACTTAATTTGTTTTATTAAAATGTATAAAATTTGTCCAAGTTGTGGAAATAAAAACCAAGTAACTGAAACATTATGTATAATTTGTATGGCTGATATTTCTTCAATTAATCCTGTTACTGAATCCCAACAATTAAATGAGCAAAAAATATTAGAAGAAACAAAAGAATTACCAAAACAAGAAAGTAAATTTTTATATCTCGTTTTATTAGAAAATAAAGAAATTAAATTGGAAATTGTAAATAATGCTATAATTGGAAGATATTATTTAGGAAAAGAAATCTTTGAAAAGTTATCTAATCCTAAATTGATTTCAAGACAACATATCAATGTCTTTTTTAAAGATAATAGATGGTACGTAAGGGATTTAAATTCTACAAACGGAACTTATTTAAAATATTTAGATAATTCAGAATTGAAACTTGAACCCTATAAAGATTATGAATTAAAAGAAAACTATGCTTTAAATTTGGCTAAAATTATTTATTTCATTGTTAAAACAAATATTTAATAAATATCATCAAGAAATATATATTAAATATTAAGTATTTATTTTAGATGGAGATGAATCTATAATAAGGATTGCTGAATTTATAAACGTTAAAAGTAGATAAGTTTAGAAACTTTTATGAAGCTAAAAATGCTACAAAATGTTAAAAAAAATATAGAAGAGATTAAATTTTTTTAAAAATGAATTATAATTATAATGAAACAGGAAGCTACATATTCTATCAATTAAAGGGGGATTAAAAATGAAATTACATTATTTAGGTCATTCTTCTTTTTTAATTGAATCAAAAAAAGGTTACAGAATAGTTATAGACCCATATCATTTAAAAGTAAATAAGAAATATCCAGAAGTTAGTGCAGAAATAGTATTAATTACTCATGAGCATCCTGATCATAATGGCTATTGGTTAATAAAGCCTGTTAAATTCCAAGATAAAGAAATTCAACCTAAAACTTTAAAACGAACTACTAATTTTGTATCTTCTTTTGAAATAAAAACTTCTACTAATGATTTAATAGAATTTATAGCGATCCCTTCTTTTCATGATAAGTTTGAAGGAAAAAAACTAGGGCCTAATACTATCTGGACTTTTTATGTAGATGGTATTAAAATAACCCATTGTGGAGATTTAGGGCATCTACTTAAAGAGCAAGATTTAAAAATTATTGGAACTACTGATATTTTGATTGCTCCTATTTCTGGCGGGGATTATACTATTAATTTTAAAGAATTCTTAATTCTAATGGATCAATTAAAATCAATTGTTTCTATCCCTGTACATTACAAAACTAAATATACCCCTTGGATATCTGATTCTTTAGATGTTGTAGATTTCCCTGCTATTGAAAAATTGGATGATTATGTTTTAAATTTATTTACAATTCCTCCTATCCCAAAGATATATTTATTTACGGAAGATATTTGGGATAAAATACCTGAAAAAATATAAAAAGATATTTTATTGAATCTTTTTCCATTTTATTATTGAAATATAGTAAGCTAAGATTTTTTTATTTAGGTTTCTGTATTTTTGTGCATATTTGTTATAAACATAAAAACTAACTTCAAATACCTGAGGATTTATATCTTTATATTCATTTAATACCATATATATCTCTTTTGATAGTTTTTTTTCTATTTTTGTATTTATTAAATTATCGTATATTACTACTTGATTATGTTTTTCATTGTTTTTATTTATATACCATATTTCACTTTCTGGGGGGCATGTCGGATTATCAGAATCTCCTTTACATTTTATTATATAAGTATATCCATTATTGTTTTTTCTTTCGGTTTCAATATATCTTGATAATATCATGTATCTTTCTATTTTAATGCCAATTTCTTTAGCGTCTAAGGTTGCAGTTGTTAAAAACGCCGTTTCTCTTTGAAATTTATTGTAAAATAATATTATCTGTACCATAATAGCTACAAGCAAAGATAATATAGCTATACTTACTATTGTTTCTGGTAAACTTAATCCTTTTTTCATAAGCTTTGTTTGTTTATTTTTTAATTTGCCACTTAGCTATTTAAGTTATGCTAAGCTAATTTTTTTATAGATGTTTATTTATATACACAAAAAATATAAAAGTTTTTTTCTATGTCAAATTAAAAAGATCTTGTTATTTTCCAACGTGGTTCAGAATTAGGATTACTAGGATTACTAGGAGCAGAAAAGTTAATAACTACTGGTAAAAAAATTTCAGTATCCTTTTGTTCTTTAGTTTTTAATATTGTATATGTTATTTTAATTGTAATTCCTTTTTTTTGTTTATGTAGAGTTTGAAGACCATTATCTTTTGAAATATTGATAGTTGGAATTTCGGTGGTAGCAGGTATTACTTTTATTGAATTTACTTGTATAAGTGTGTTAAGATAAATATCTTCATTTAGCAAATCTTTAATTGAGTATATATTATCTATATTAGGATAGATTTTAGTAAAGAATAATGTTTCTGCTTTTTTTTGGAGGATGTTATTGTACATTACCATATTCTGTAATCTATAAATAGAGTAATAAGTAGATAATAAAGCTATTATACAAAGTGTTATTATTGCTATAGCTGTTACTATTTCTATTAAAGAAAAACTATTTCTATGTTTCATTTTTTAATCACTCCTTTTTATTTCAAATCTCGTTATTTTTGAAGAAGCAATTAATTCTACTATTCCATTAGCAGTATCAGTTATGTTAAAACTGTAATCTATCACATTTCCATATATATCATAATTAGGAGTTCCTTCAAAAGTTTTATTGTAGTAAGTTGTTAGTAGTCCTGTTATGCTTACTTCATATTCTAATTTTATTTCGTATTTTCTCTTTATTTCTTCTGTTTTTCCTTTTTCAATAGGTATATTGATTTTTTTCTCGAATTCAATAGTATATTCTATTTTTCTGGATTGCCCATTCTTTATGTCATTAATTATATCATTAATATTATTAGGGTGCTCAAATTTTGTAAATAATATATCATTACCTAAAAGATTTTTTAAATCATTTTCTATTTCATTTTTTGCTTCGGCACTATTTAATTTGTCTGCTATTTCATTTCTTAAATTTTTGAGATTATTTACTGTTGATGATATATCAAAAGATTTTCCTGCAACTGAAAAAGTATTTTCAGTAGGAAATGAACCACTAATGTTTATAGAAGAAGAAGTTCTATTGCCAGTGTAATTATAAGTGTAACTAAAATCTATACTTGTTCCTTGAATAAAACTTAAATTTTCAATACCTTGCCCAGTCCAATTGTCTTTTTCAATCAAATCAACTATGTATAGATTTGTAAAAATATCATCGAATTTTTTCTTAAAGACTTTATAATTATCTCTTTCTTGTTTAGCTAATTGAAATATTCTTTTGTTATATGAATAGATTATTCCAATAATTGAAACTGTAAAAAATATAAGGAATAAAGACAATAAAATAACGGTGCCTTTTTTATTTTTCTTTAAAATAAAATTCATTATAATCTCCCTCCATAGTATTTTTTATCCCCTTATTTATTTTAGAAAATTTTTTTTTAGTTCCTTAGGGTTTTAATAAAAATTAACAAAAATTTTACAAAGTTTAATTTATAAAAAGTAATTTAATTTAAATTTTTTTTAATTTTTTAAGGAATTTAAAAACAGGTATTATGTTTTATTTAAAAAATAGTAATATTGTAAGGGGGTGTTTTTATGGATTATAAAAATAATTATAAACCAGAAAATAAATGGGGACATGTTATTACAGCTTGTATAACTCCTTTTGATAAAGATTTTAAAATCAATTTTACAGAATTTAAAAAGTTAATATCTCATTTAGAAGATCATACAGACAGTATATTAGTATTTGGAACAACAGGAGAATCCCCAACCCTAAGCTTAGATGAAAAAATAGAAATAGCTAAATTTGTTAAAGAAAATACGTCTTTACCTGTAATAGCAAATATATCTTCAAATAACTATGAAAAAGCTCTTAAAGAATTAGAAGAATTAAATAAAATAAAACTTGATGGATATTTAATAACTACTCCTTATTATAATAAACCTCCCCAAGATGCATTATATGATTATTTTTATAACTTATCAATTAATACTGACAAAAATATAATGATATATAATATTCCTTCAAGAACTGGTGTAGATTTAGCTCCAGATACTATAGTTGAATTAGCTAAAATAAATAATATAATCGCTTTAAAGCAATCACATAGTGATATATCTAAAGTAATAGAAATAAAAGCTAAACTAATAAAAAATAATTTAGATAGTAAATTTTTCATTTACAGTGGGGATGATATTTTGACATTACCTTTAATAAGCTTAGGAGCATATGGAGTTGTATCTGTTGCTTCTCATTTAATAGGTAAAGAATTAAAACAAATGATAAAAGAGTTCAAAAATAACCCTAACCTAAGTTATGACATACACTATAAGTATTATGACTTATTTAATGTATTATTTATAACAACGAATCCAATCCCAGTAAAACAAGCGATGGAATTCTTAGGTTTTGATGTTAATAACCTAAGAAAACCTTTAAGAAAAGCTAATGACAAAGAAAAAGAGCTTATCCTTAAAACCCTTAATAACCTTAATTTATTAACAAAAGTATAACTGAATACTAAACTGAGATTATTTTTTTAATTATGATTACTTTTTTGGGAAGTGGAACACTGGGAATTAAATTAGTTCATCATTTAATAAATTTCTATAAAAAATTTTATAAAACTATTAACATAATAACAAAAGAGGATAGATTAGCCAATAGAGGATATAAACCTAAACCGACTGCTATTAAAGAATATTTAATTAGAAATAATTTATTAAATGAAGTAAATTTAATAGAAATAAGTAGCTTTAAAAAATTAGATGAAATTAGAAAACAAGATTTATCAAATTTATTAGCTAATAGTGAAATAGCTATAGTTTGTGATATTGGATTAATAGTTCCTGAGAATTTTATAAATCTTCCAAAGATTTTTATAAATATTCATCCTTCTTTACTACCTTTTTATAGAGGGCCTTCTCCTATTGAATATGCTATCCTTAATAATGAAAAACTTACAGGAATAACTATATGTTTATTATCTAAAGAAGTTGATGCTGGGAAAATAATAATTCAAAAAATAGTTAAAATTGAAGAAGAAGATAATTCTTATACATTAAAAAACAAGATAATACAATTAATACCTGAGCTTTTTGATAGATTTTTTAAAATATATAAAGAGAATAAACTAACTTTAATTGATCAAGTTAATGAGTTTGCTACATATACTAAAAAAATTAATGATCAAGATTTAAAACTAAATTTAAATGAAGATATAAAAACAATCCATAATAAAGTAAAAGCATTCTATCCTAATGCTTATATAGAAAATAATTCTATAAGAATAAAAATCCAAAAAACTAATATTATATATAATAATGCAATTGAAAATGTTAAATTTATAAAACATAATCCCGATTTCCCATTTTTTAAAGTAATAAATAATAGGTTATTTTTAATTAACTCTAAAAATGAGTTCTTAGAAATAAAAGAATTACAATTACCTAATAAAAAAACCACCAAAAGTATAGACTTTATTAACGGATATTATAAATAATGATATTATAAAAAATAATTATGTTTAAAAAAGATTTTTTCAAATTTATTTTTGTTTTTGTTTTTGTTTTTAAGATTGTTTTAGGTAGTGATTTATATAATTATGATTTAAAACAATATTTTATTGTTAATAATGAAAAATATTTCATAAGTTCTTATGGTTATTTATTTTTTAAAATAAATAAAAACTCTATAGATATTAAAATTAATAAAGCTAATTATGTTATCTATAAGGAAATAGATAATGAATTAATCAAAATTTCTGCTAATTTTTATCAAAATATTAATAGTAAAATAAATGAAGTTAATAATATTTATAAAAGTGAAAATAATATAAAATTTGATAGTTATTTTTACCCATTTTATTATGTTTCATTAGTTTATAATTTTTATAAAAGAGAACCTAAAATAAAAATAAATGATAATAGAATTCCTAAAAAAGTATTTTTCAATAATTCTATTTTGTTAATAAATTTAGTGGATAAAAAAAAATATAGTATTCTTAGTTTTAAGGAGATATATAAAAATGAAATTATAAATATTGCTGAAATTAATTTAAACATAAAGGATAATGAAATAGATAATATAAAAATGAATTTGAGATATAATGATTTAACTGTAAATAAAGAATTAACTAATAATAATAAATTAAATATAGGTGGTGCTAGTATATTGGTGAATTTAAAAAGAATAAATAATAAAGGAGGAAAAAAATAATGATGGTACAACCATTTAAAGCTAAAATAGTTAATTTTCCTAAAAAATTGGATTATCAAGAGAAATTAGCTGTCGCTAAACAGTATTTTTACAATATAAATAATATTCCAAATGACTATTTATATACTGATTTAAGCTCATTAAGTATAAATGCACTAAGTGAAAATCAATATGCTGCTTTATTTTTAGGAGATGAAGCATATGCTGGGGCTAAAAATTTTATTAATATTAAAAACGCTATTAAATCTATTTTTAATAAAGATTATGTTATTCCTACTCATAACTTTATTGGAACCTTACACCTAATAATTAAAACTTTATTCCATTCATTAAATATTAAATCAATTAAAACTACTTATCAAAATTACTACCTAACTAAATTAGCTACTTATCTAAAAATAGATTATAATTTGTATAGCTTAAAAGAATTAATTTATTCTATAAAACAAGATAAAATTAACAATCAAGATAATAATTTTATATTTTTAGAAATTTCTAATTTATTAAAAGAGATAAAAGATATCGCAGATTTTAATAATTTAATAGAAGATCTTTATTTTATAAAAAAATCAGGATTTAAATTAATTGGGGATTTTAGTAGTGTGTTTTCTTCTTTTTATTTATTAATGAAAAAAATTTTTAAAACAGTAGACTATAAAGACTATAGAAACAAAATAATAAATTTTGGGGAGATTTTTGATTTAATAATAATGGATGCAGAAAATGATATTATGGCAAGTACTGGTTCATTAATATTTACTAACGATTTCTCTTTATATGAATTATTAACTCAGTATCTTGTTTCTTTTGAAGGACTTCATACATATGGCGGCCTTTCCGGTAGAGATATGGAAATTATCCATACAGGAATAATACAAGCTTCTAATTTTGAACAAAATTATAATATATGGGATTATAAATATCAAGAAATAAATTATTTGTATAATAGTGTTAAAGAGCTGGGTTATGAAGTTAGCGATATTTTTAATATCCATTATTTTTATATTCATATCCAGAATCCTTATAGCTTTAATTTATTATTATTTTTAAGTGCTCAATGTAGAGGGTTAAGTGTTGATGATAAAATTTATTTTTATATTCCAAGCAGAAGATATCAAAAAGCAAATTATGACCTACTTATAAAAGCATTACAACAATTATATCAATATAAAGATAAAGAGTATTTAAAATTGGTTGATATAGCAGAATTGTCTAAGGACTATTCTAAATTAGATTATGCTGTTGATTTTCAAGTATTACAATTTGATCTTATTATGGGGAAAAATTTACCTAAGGTTTTAGAAATAAATCCATTAGATTATGTTGTTTATAATTTTAATGGGATAGAAATTATTACAAATAAAGATAAGGAGTATAGATTGGTTAAATTAGAGGAAGCAGGGTATAATACGTTTTTATTGGATTCAAAAGATGTTTTTATAGATTTATTAACGGATAGTGGAACGAGTGCTCAAAGTGATGATCAGTTTAGTGCGGCTATAAAATATCAATCAGATAGTGCTTATAATTTATTAAAAGAAAGTATTTATGAAGTCTTTGGATTTGATTATTTTATTCCTACTCATCAAGGAAGAGCTGCTGAACATATACTTTCTCAAACATTAATTAAAAAAGGCCAATTTGTAATTAATAACATGTATTTTACTACTACAAGATTCCATCAGGAATATGCGGGTGGAGTATTTGTGGATTTGATAGTTGATGAAGCTTATATACCACAATCGGATTACCCTTTTAAAGGGAATCTTGATATACAAAAAACTAAAGAATTTGTTCAAAAAAATTATAATAATATAGCATATATCTGTATAGAGAATAACGTTAATATGGCTGGTGGACAACCTGTTAGTATGGAAAATATAAAAAAAATAAAAGAAATATGTGATGAATATAATATTCCATTAGTTTTAGATGCTACAAGGATAGCAGAAAATGCTTTCTTTATAAAAGAAAGAGAAAAAGGTTATGAAAATAAAGAAATAAAAGAAATAATAAGAGAAATGATGAGTTATGTTGATGCTGCTACTATATCTTCTAAAAAGGATCCATTAACTAATATAAGTGGTCTAATATTAGTAAGAAATCCAAAATGGTATAATCATATGAGACAATTAACTACTTTATTTGAAGGAAGTTATTTTAATGGAGGATTAAATAATAGGGATTTAGCAATGCTTGCTTACGGACTAAAAGAAATGACTAATTACTATTATTTAAAACAAAGAATAGAACAAGTTAGATATTTAGGGAATTTATTAAAACAGAAATCTATCCCAATAGTTGAGCCTATAGGTGGGCACGCTATATATTTAGATGCTAAAAAATTTTTAAATCATATCTTGCAAGATAATTACCCTGCTCAAGCACTAGCTGCTTATGTATATCTTTATGGTGGTGTTAGAACTATGGAACGAGGTATAGTCTCTGCAGGAAGAGATCCTGTTACTAAGCAAAATAGATACCCTGAATTGGAATTAGTTAGAATAACTATACCCCGTAGAGTATATACTAATCAACATATGGAATATGTTGCTGACGTTATTTCTGAAGTTTATAAAGATAAAGATAAACTTAATGGCTTAGAAATAATTTATGAACCACCATTCCTTAGATTTTTTACTGCTAAATTTAAACCTATTAAAAGCCCTAAAACTCTTATAACTTAACAATTATAAAAAATAAGAATCCTTATAAATGATATTAAAAAAAATTATAGATTTTAATTATTTTATTAAATTTTTCTCTTTTGCTTTATTTTTATTATTTCTGATTTTTATTTATCATATTTTTTTGTCTTATAATTTAAAAAAAAATCAAGAATTAATCAAAGATATTAAAAAATTATACTCTTTTGATTATAACAATTTGGATTTAAATTTATTTAAAAAAAAATATGAAAAGGAGTATGCTATTTCTAGTGATTTTTCTGAAAAATTTATATACTATAAAATTTTGCTTATTGTTGATTATAAACTATCAAATTTAGATGGTGGTCTTAAAAGTATTAAAAATAATAAAAATTCTAACTTAAATCAAAAAAAATTAAATTCAATTTTTAGTTTTGATTTACCTTTTAAATTAGAATTAATTAATTTTACTATTTTTTATAAGATATTACTTTTGAGTTTATTTGTTTTTTTGTATTTTTTGGGTATAAAGTTTTTTAAATTTTTATTAAATGTGTTGTATGATTTTATTTTAAAGAAAGATTTATCAAGTAAAGAGCAAATTTTTTTGAGTTTTTATTTTATTTTTTTTAGTTTCTTTATTTTTATGGGATTTTTTTACCCACTTTTTTATAATTTTATTCTAAATTCTTTTAAAAGTTATCTTAATAATTATTTACTTTTTATTATTTTTGTATTCAGCGTTTTTGTTTTGAGCTATATTTTGTTTTTGTTTTTGTTATTTTATTTAGATTTTAAAAAAATAATTTCTCAATTTTTTTATAAATTTCATAATAATATTAATCTAAAAAAAAATATAGTTTTTATTATATTGTTTTTTTTCATTGTCTTTTTAAGTAATTTATTTTTTAATTATGAAAGTAATAATTTAATAATTGTATATGTATTATTATCTAATTTTTGGGAATTATTTTTTATTTTTTGGGGATTAGTTTTGTTTATTCCAATGTTAGAAGAGATTATCTTTAGGTATTATTTAATTAATTATTTAGAAAGTTTTATATTTGATAAAAATCTAGTAATATTTTTAGGAGCATTAGTTTTTAGTTTAGTTCATTTTGAAAATGTTTTAACTCTTATTTTTATTTTCTTTTTCTCTGTTTATTTAAACTATATTTATTTAAGGTATAGGAATTTATATTTTAATTTTTGGGTTCATTCTTTTTGGAATCTCCTTAACTTTCTAGTTTTATTAATTATTTAAATTATTTAAATTATTTAAAAGTTGTAAAGTTAAATGAAAAAATAGAAAATAATGTTAATTTATTTAACAAATTTTGATACATTAGCAATAAATACTTGATAAGAATAGTTTTTAGAATTATAACCTATTCCTACAATATAATTCCCATTAGGTGAAACTCCTTGAGCTTCTACTAAAAATGAATTCTGATCTAAATAAGTTTTAAATTCTTTTTCTATATCAATTACTTTATTATTAACATATAAAAAAGGTTTCTCATAATCGTTATCATTAGGATCTGCAAAGTATCCTACAACTACTTTCCCATCTTTAGATATAGAATATGCAATAGATTTAACATTATCATCAAAGATATTTTTTATGTTGTTATTTTCAAATATTACAGCATTGCTTTTATCGTTATTTTTGTTAGTTATATAACCTACTGCTATATCGTTGTTTGATATCTGATAAAATCTTCCTTCCCTTACTCCAGAAGGTACAATTACTTTTTCATTTATATAAACAAAAGGAATAGTAGAATCTTTATTTCCTAATAAATATCCACATAAATTTTCATTATCATTGATTCCATTGGTATAAGATTCTTGATAATTCCCAAAAGTTAATTTATTTATTTCTTTAAAATCTTTTTGGTTAGTATCATAAATAAATGGTTTGAATTCATCTAATTCATTATAGTACCATCCTGCAATGTATTTCCCATTATAAGATATAGATAATGCTTTTCCTTCATAGTTCATTAATTTAGTAATTTTTCCAGAATTATCCCAACTAACTGGTATAGTTTTTCCTGTTTCATCTGAACTCCAACCTACTAATAAATTGTTTTCAGAGCCTTTAAAAATACAACTCTCTAATCCTCCTAAGGATTCTAATTTATTTACTTTTTGATTATTATATAAAGTTCCTAAAAATATTGCATCCTTATATGTATAATATCCACCAATTACATTCCCTTCATTTGAAATATAAGAAAATATGGGATTTAATTTACTTTTTTCTACCCCCTTTATTGGATCTAACCATAGAAAATCTTGTTTAATAGCTGAAAATGATAAAAATAATATTAACATTATAAAATAAATTATTGAAAAAATATAAACAACTTTTTTATTTATCATTATTTACCTCCTTATTTTTTTTAGTTTTAGTTTTTTTATTTTACATTCTAATTTTCTCTAAATAATGTATAACTCCTTTAAAAAATATTTTATATTTTCATAGGGTTTAGAGTAATTATTTTAAATTTATTTCAGTTTAATATTATTTTTATTATTTTAGAGTTTTATATAATTGTAAGGGTTTAGATATTTTATATAGAATAATTTATAAAGAATATATTATGAAAATAAATTTTAAAGAAGGTGTATCTTATTTAATATCAGCTTTTAAAAATTTAATTAAAGATATTTCTATTTTTATTAATTTATCAATAAGAGATATTATATCAATATTTAGTTCTAATTTCAGTATAATTTTTTTGATTTATTTTTTTATGTTGTTATTTTTCCCTATTTTAAATATTTTTGTTTTAGTTGTATTATTAGCATTTAGTATATATATCTTTAAGTTTATTTTAAGCAGAGTAGAGGAAGTGATAGAATTTTTTATAAACCCATCTTTAAATGAAGTTGATAATAATATTTATGATGAATTTTTAACTCAATTTAAAAAAATTACCGATTTTAAAGATATTGATAATCTGAGTTTAAATAAACCTGATAAATTGCAAAATTTAATAAACGAGTTTTTTAAAGCCTTTAATTTTAAAGATTTTTTCTATTATTCATTTATAGCTTTTAATGTTCTTATTATTTTAAATATTTTTTTAATTTTTACTTCATTAATAACCTTTATTTTTATTAAATTTTACGATATAAAAATTATACACCTACTAACTTTTAAAATTATAAAATTTAATATAATAGATTATTTATTTATAATTATTTTTAGTTTATTATTTATAGCTCAGTTAATATGGTATTTCTTTTTCCCTTTAATTATTTTAAAAACGATTGAAAGTGATAATATTTATAGCTTTTATTATAATGTTATATATATTTTTCAGGATTTAAATGATAATAATACTTTGATGTTTTTTAGGAACTTATTTGTAGATATATTTTGGGATTCTTTAGTTTTATTTATTTTTTATTTACCTATTATTATTTTAAACTTGCTATTAATAAAAATGATTATATCTAATTTTATTTTCTTTTTGTTATTAAACTGGATAATATTAGCATTTTTCATTTCTATTTTTTTAACTTTACTTTTTATTAGAATTGTTAAAAATTACTATCTTTATTTTTTTTATTTATAAAAACTTTTAAAATTTTTAGGATATAAGTGTTTGGAATTGATTATAAAGCTCTTTAATTTTTCCTGGGAGTTTTTTATTTAATATATTTTGAATATATAATGCGCTTGAGATTAATTTTTCTAAATTAACATTGGTTTCTATATTTAAGGTATGTAAGAAATAAATCAAGTCTTCGGTACAGATATTTCCTGCACTATTAGGAGCAAATGGGCAACCTCCTAACCCCGCTACTGAGCTATCAAATATACTAATTTCTAATTCTAAAGATGCCAACACATTAACTAATCCTAATCCTCTACTATCATGAAAATGCATAATGAAATTTACATCAGGATATCTATCTTTTAAAATAGATAAAACCGCTTTGGTTGATATATAATTAGCTTCTCCTGTTGTATCTGCTAACATTATATTTTTTATACCATTTTTTACCCAAAAATCTAATATCATTAAAACATTATCTATAGGTATTTCTGGGTTTAATGGAGAACCCCAAACTGCTGAGATCCCACCCTCTAATATTATATCATTATCTATACATTTTTTTATAATTTCTTCTGCTTCTTTTAGAGACTCTTTTATGGTTTTATTATTATTTTTTATATTTATATTTTCATCAGCAAAGATAGTTGTATTAAGGTGTTTTACTAAATTAATGGCTCTATCAACCCCTTTGGAATTTAAAACTAATGCAGCATATATTACGTTTTGTTTTCTATCTATTTTTCTTAAAACTTCTTCAGCATCTGATAAATTCGGAACCCATTTGGGATTAACAAATGAAGTTACTTCTATATATTTTAAACCAGTATGTGATAATTTATTAATAAATTCTATTTTTATAGAAGTATCTACGAATTGTTTTTCCATTTGAAATCCTTCTCTTGGACCTAGTTCCCTTATTAAAACTTCTTTTACTTTTATATTGCTTAATGCTTTTTCTATGTAGTTATTTAAAATTTCTTTCATATCTTTTGTTACCCCCTATAAATTATTAAAAATGTAAATTATCATAAAGAATTAAAAAATTACCCACTAAAATCATTGCTTAATTTAAGACAAAAAAGAAAAAATTATTTTAAATAATTATAAAATTTACAAAGTTTTTAATTTAAATCTTATTTTACCACCACATATATGGATAAAAACTATACCAACAGGGACTATAATAATAAGAATAATACATTGGATAGTAAAGAGGATAAGAATAGAACATCATTGATGATAAAGCTGCTCCTGTTAGGAATCCTAAGCCACCTGCTAATAGATATTTCCATAAACTACTACTATTATTGGTAGTAATTGGCTCGTGGTAAGCACTATTTATTAGATATGGATTATTATATGGATTTTGATAAAATGGGTTTTGTTGAAATGGATTACCTATCATTGAGCTAAACTTTGCTATGTTATTATTAACTTCATTATTATTTGGATTGTTATTGGGAATTACTACAGGATTATTATTATCTATATTGTTTAAATTAATATTATCTTGTGGGATTTGATTTTGAGTATTAGTAGCATTTCCAGTAGTAACTTGTTGAGGAGCAATTGATTGGGCAGTAATCTGTTGAGTTGGATTAGATTGTTGAATTGAGTTTTTTGATATATTATTATTTATTTCCATAAAAACACCCCCTATTTTATAAAATTATATCTAAAATATTAAAAATAACTTAAGAAATTAAATAAACTATAGTAAATATAACCAGGCAGAATATTGCAATAAAAATAAGGATTAAAAAGAGAAGTATTATAAAAATAACTTAAAATAAAAGGATTATAATTATATAAATGCGTATTAAATAAGTTATAGAAATTATAGAAATTATAAAAATAGGGAGGGTAATTTGGAGTTTGATAGGTATTATTATAATTGTTATAAATTGGGTTATTGAAATTATTATTTATTATATATATGTTATCTGCTTTTATGTTAATATTTTCGCCGCTTATACCTGTTTGCTCTATTTTTTTAGGCGATTCTTTTTTATCTATTCTAGGAGTTTTTATGTTATCTATTTTGTTTATATTATTCATGAATTAATTAACCTCCCTATTTTCTTATTCTAATTTTTTATAGAGATTCCTTATTGTGGTTTTTTAATTTGTTTTTGTTTAAATCCTAATACGTTGTCAACGATAATTAACTCATCTGCTTTAACATTAATGGAATTTCCTTGAGCACCTATTGTATTATTTGTAACTACTACTTTAGAGCCTTTTATAAACATGTTTTCTCCTTCAGCACCTACTTGATTAGATGTTAATACAACGCTTTGTCCTTTTAAAGATGTAACATTTTCTCCGCTAACTCCTTTGCCATTCCCGCTTACTGTTATTAAATTTGAATTAATTCCTACATTTTTACCGTCTACTCCTTTTGTATTATTAGCTATATTTACTACTTGTTCTGCTTTTAGACCTAAATTAGTTCCTTTTATTCCTTTTTCGTTTGATTTTATATTAGCTTCGGCTAAATTTGTAGATAAATTAACACTATCTATGCCTGTTTTATTTAGTTCTACTTCTAATTTCCCTCCTTCTATTTTTGTAGTTTTCCCTTTTATTCCTACTGTATTGTTTTTTATTATTATATTTCCTGCTTGAATGTTTATGTTATTTCCTTTTATCCCTGTGTTCATTTTTTAGCACCTCCTTGTTCTTTATTTTTTTTGTTGTTTTTTACCTTATCTGTTTAAAATATATTATTTTTTTGAATAAAAAATTACTTGCTTTTTGTAAAAAAAAAGTTAAATTTTTAAGTTTATTTTATGGAAAGTATTGGCTTTTGAAATATATATACTTTATACTAGTGTTTGTTAAAACAATAAAATTAAAAATGATATAAAAGAGTATATATTTTTTAAAGGGATAACTAAATTTTGAACTAATAAATATAAAAAAGCTAAGGAGGTAATCAAAAAATGAGTGTATTATTAAAAGAGAGAAAAAATAAAGTTTTGTATTTAACTTTAAATAGACCAGAAAATAGAAATGCATTGAATAGTGAGTTAATAAATGAGTTAATAAGTGCTATAAATCAAGCGGAGAATGATGAAGATGTTAATGTTGTAGTTATAAGATCTAATGGTGATAAAGCTTTTTGTGCAGGTGCTGACCTTAAAGAATTAAAAAATTCTATAGATCAAGGCATAAATAGTGTAAGGAAATACTTTAATTTATATGCTAATCTTATAAAAGTTATTAGTAAGTTTAGTAAAGTAAGTATAAGTGGAGTTAAGGGGTATGCGTTAGCAGGGGGGTGTGGTTTAGCAGTTGCTTGTGATATAACATTAGCAGATAACACCGCAAAATTTGGGATCCCTGAGATAAATATTGGACTTTGGGGAATGATTATTAGTGCTCCAATATTAAAGAACGTTATTCCGAAGAAAGCTTGGGAGCTATTTTTAACAGGTAAAATAATAGATGCACAATACGCTAATTCTATTGGATTAATAACAACTATAGTAGATAATTTAAATGAATCTTTAGAGAATTTAGCTCAAGAAATAGCTACTAAAGATATTAACACTATTAAATTAGCTAAACAAGTTTTTTGGGGTACTTTAAATATGAATTATTTTGATTCTATTGATTATCTGAAAGAAATGAGCTCTATTTTGGCTTTTCAAGCTAAAAATAATATTGAAAACTTTCTAAACTCTAAATCTAAATAATATTTTTTGGCGGTTACTTAATTAATTCCAACTATATTAAAATTAAGTTAAAGAGAAAAAATGAAAATTGTCTATTAGTGAAAATAAACACATTTTGGCTATTAAACTTTTTGAGCTTAAAGTTCTTGTATTTGGAATTTTGGAAAAAGGAAGTAAAAGTATAATTCGAAATAGTAAATTCTGAAAACACCCTAAAAAAAGCGATAAAGGAATTCAGGAGGGGAGTTTGATATACACTGATAAATTCAAAAGCATTACGTAGGTATTAAAGAATTGACTAAAAATAAATGTTTTCTAATTGTATGGTTTCTATAAATGAGATGGTAGGTTTTGGAGTTATGTGAAAAAAGGTTATTAAAGTATCATAAAAGAAGGTGGAATAAATTAAGCAATCACCTTTTTTAAAATTTTTTTAAAAAAATGAAAAAAATGTTAAGGAATTTTTAAAAAATTTTATAATATAAAAAATAGGGGATATTAAATTTTATTTAGTTTATTTAATCAAGAGGTGATTTATTAGTGAAAAATTCTTTAAATAATAAAAAAAATAAATCAATGTTAAAGGGATTTAGTATTTTAGAGTTAGCTTTATCTATTGCTATTATCGCATTAATTGTTATTTTTATAATCGGGATGTATTCTATGTTTTTTACAGCTAATACTAAATTAAATGATGTAACTGTTGCGAATTTTATTGGCCAGTCTTGGTTAAATAAAATCGCTTCTTATTCTGCATCCGAAAGTGATTCTGCATGGATTACTACTAAGCTTAATCCTACTGCTACTCCTATTAAAAAAAATGTTTCATATGGATTGTATTCTGCTCAATTTGTAGGTGGAAAAAGCTTTACAGTATATATCTGGACTAACCCCATTTACTCTAATCCTAATGCAGATTTATATGCCGTTAATGTAACCGTTTATTGGATGGAAGCAAAAAATAAAGAAAAAAATAAATTAATAAAAGGTTATGGTAAAAATTATCTGGATTTTAAGAAAATAGTATCAATTCCTAAAAACTTTTAGACTATAAATTAAAAATAAATTAAAAAATTTGGGAGGTAAGTAATTGATGATAGATAAGATTAAAAGAAAATTAAAGGGGATGACTTTAATTGAGGTTTTATTTTCTACTGCTATTTTTTCATTTGTTGCTATAACTCTGTTTGCTCTTTTTAAATTAGGACAAACTTACTGGGCTAAAGGTATTGCTTATAATACCCTCCAATCAGAAGGAAAAAGAATCCTTAATCTCCTTCAACAAGATATCAAAGAAAGTGATATAAGTAAAGATAATATCTATACTTATTCTTTAAATGTAAATAATTTTTTTATAGGTAATCAGAATGTTAGGAGGGATGGATTATTATTAGCTGTCCCTAATCCTGATTATAAAGGAGGAACTGGAGAGTATCCTGTAATTTTTAAAGCTTATATATCTACTTCTGATCAAAATGATAATCAAGGAGGAGTTGGGAGTCTTTATTATTTAGAGTTTAACCCAACTACTGCTACAGGATATGATTCTACTTGGGACAATATTAATTCAAAGCTAAGTACTGCTTTTTCTGATGGATTTATGAAAAATGAAATTAATAATCTAGATAATCCCCGTCCTCGTAAAATATCTCTTTTATCTAATAATTTATTTAGTTTTAGAGTTGATAAAACTAATAGTAGTATAATTGTTAATGTGATTTTAATGAGGAAAAGTTTTAGTGATCAAAAATTACAAAATGTTGGGTTTAATATAGAAATTGCTCCTGCTAATAATCAACAGTTCCCATTTAATAATTAAATATTATTTTTGAAATATGGATTTTTGGATAATAAACCACTATGCAGTGCCTTATGAGTTCCATTCAGGTACCAGGCATTTTGATTTATCTAAGGGATTAATAGAATTATACAATTCTAAAGTATTAATCTTTGCTTCTAATTTTAGTCATTTCTCTTTTAAGTATCTTGTTAATATTAATCCTAAATTTAGTTTTAGATATCTAAAGAAGGAATTTGATGGAGTTAGTTTTTTGTTTTTTAATGTACCCCCTTATAAAGGTAATTCCATTTTTAGATTTTTTAATATGATATTTTTTAGTATTAATATTTATTTAAATAGTTTAAAAGTAGCTGAGGATGAGTTTGTTCCTGATGTTATAATTGGTTCAAGTGTACATCCTTTTGCCGCTTTAAGTGCATATTTTATAGCCAAAAAATTAAAGAAAAAATATAAAAAAGATATAAAATTTGTTTTTGAAGAAAGGGATCTATGGCCACAATACCTTTATCCTACCCTTAAAAATATTAAAAATCCTATTAAAAAAATATTTCTTATTATATTTTTCAAAATTTTGTATTTTATTCAGCAATTTTTATATAAAAAATCTGATAAATTAATTTTTTTACAAAAAAAAGGCTTAGAAAATGCTAAAAATTATTTAAATAAATCACTTTATTTACCCCAAATTTATAGAAGAATACCATTTAATCAAGAGAATTATGTAGATAAAGATTTTGAAGATATTAGAAGAAAGTATAGAGTTTTATTTGCATTTGCTGGTGGAATTACTGTTTCTTATTCAATTAAAGAGGTGGTTTTGACTTTTAAATATTTACCTAAGGATATTGGACTTGTCATATTTGGGGGGGGAGATTATTTAAATGAAATTTTAAAAATTATTAATGAAAATAATATTGAAAATGTTTTTTATTTAGGATTTAAAAGAAAAGAGTTAATAAGAAATTACTATCTTAAAAAAGCGGATTTTTTAGTTGTTTGTTCTTCTTTTGATAGTAATATTGAATTTTCTTTTAATAAGTTAATAGATTATTTAGAGCAGCAAAAACCAATTATTTTTATTGGCTATAATTTCAATAAGGAATTAGATGATGTTATTTTTGTTATAAATAAAGCTGATCCTGAAATTATTGCCCAAAATATTATCAAAATAATAAATACAGATCCTAAGGAATTAGAAAATAAAGCTAAAAAAGGATATAATTATTTGATAAATGAATTAGATTATAAGGTGGCTGCTAAAAAATTATTTAAATTTATACAATCTTAGAAAGGAGTGGAAATATGGAAAATTATATAAGATCTACTACAATAATTGCTGTAAAGAGGGATAATATGCTCGCTATTGGTGGAGATGGCCAAGTGACTTTTGGTAATTATGTGATAAAAAATACTGCTAAAAAAATAAGGAGGATGTATAGAGATAGTATATTATCTGGTTTTGCGGGAGGTGCTGCTGACGGATTAGCACTATATGAAAGACTAGAAAAAAAATTAGAAGAATATAATGGGAATTTATTAAAAGCTTCTGTGGAATTAGCTAGAGAATGGAGAACTGATAAAGTGCTTAGAAGATTAGAAGCTATGATAATAGTTGGTAATAAAGATCATTTACTTATTATATCGGGTAACGGAGATATTTTAGAACCTGATGATAATATAGCAGTAATAGGTTCTGGGGGACCATATGCTTATGCCGCTGCTAAAGCTCTTATTAATTTCACTAATTTAAATGCCTTAGAAATTGTTAGAAATTCCTTAGATATCGCTTCTAAAATATGTATATATACTAATTCTAACATAATTACTGATTTTATCCAATGGTAGTGTATTACAAATTTTTACAATTTTTTTACATTAGTTTTTTTTATTAGCTTAGTTTTGTTATTATTTTAATAAGTTTTTTTTATTAATTAAGTGAGGTGATTTTATCATGATATCAAGGGTTATAGGTAATGAAAATAATTTTAATAAACCTGTGTATTATCAAAAAAATAGTAAGAAATTGGAAGGAGAGTATGTATTACCTGAGGATTCTGGTGAAATTAAAAATCTTGTAATGACTTTTAGTTCTTATGATGATGAATATATTAAAGCGATGGTTACTTTTTTAAAGAATTTAAATCCTAACTCAAAAATAACTATTATTTCCCCATTCTCTAAGGATCAAATTAAAAGCTTTATAATAAAAAGTAATTTAATTTCTAACGAAGAATTGGAGAAATTAGAATACAAATTGAATCCAATAAAAGTGAATTACTATCCTACTATATGGGCAAGGGATTTTTTACAAGTTTTTGTAAATTATCAAGATAAAAATGAACAAATAACAACTGCTAAGCCTAATAGGCATCCAGGTTATGAATTAAGACCTGATAAACAGGTAGCTAAAACTTTATCAGAAAATTTAGGAACTAATTACGAAGAGTTAAAGGGATTTCCGATGGACGGGGGGAATACCATAGCTACTAAAAATCATTTGTTCTTAGGAGTTTATGCTCTAAAAGAAGCAAAAGAATATTATAATCAGGATCCTAATGAAATTGTTAAATTTTTAACCAAGCGCTTTCCTAATCAAAAATTGATAATAGTTGGTAATGAAAAGCAACCTACTTTTCATATAGACATGTTTCTAAGTGTTTTAAAAGACGATGATAATGAAAAAGTAGCTTTATTAGCTGATCCAGATTTAACTATAAAACTTCTTAATGAATTATTTGATAATAATGAAAAAATTTATGATTATTATACTAAAGAAGAAATTATTAGGAATTTACAAGAATACCAAAATAAGTATTTATCGGAATTGAAAGAAACAGAGCTAAAATTACAAAAAGAAGGATTTAAGGTAAGAAAAATGCCATTTATTCCATTAAGTGTAAATGATAGAGATTGTTTAACTTATAATAATATGTTGCTAGACGGTAATAAAATTTATTTACCTTCTTATGGGATTAGTAAATTAGAACAACAAGTAAAAAAGATTTTAGAAGAAGAAGGTTTTGAACCTATATTTATTGATTGGAAAGATAATATAAGATTAAATGGAGCTATACATTGTATTACTAATGTTATAGATAGATGGGATAATGAATTATCAAAAGATGAAAAATTAGCTTAAGATTAAAGGAGGGATTTTATGAATCAAAATAATAAATATTTAATTCCTAAAACAAATCGAAAACAGTTTTTTAAAATTAAATTATCTAAAGAGCACATTGTTAAAATATATTTAGATTAATTTAATTTAGTAGTAAAGTTATAATATTTTTAAAAAGGTAAAGGTAGTAAAATATTTAATATATAAAATATGAGCTTACCTTATAGTCCTGCAATTTTAAAGGATAATATTTTGTTTATTTCGGGGCAACTAGGTGTTAATGAAAAGAATGAATTAATATCAGAAGATGTACTAGAACAATTTAAACAAGCTCTAAATAATTTAGAAAAAATTTTAAAACAATATAATTTTAATAAAAGAGATATAGTAAAAACTACAATATACATAACCCAAGAAGAATATTTTGATATTGTTAATCAGGAATTTATTAATTATTTTAATGATTATAAGCCAACGAGAACTACAATAATAGTTAAGGCTTTACCTAAAAAAGCTAAAGTAGAAATAGAAGCTATCGCTATAAAATAAATCTAGTGAAAATTTATTATTTGTTAATTATTAGTTAGTAAGGGGGGTTTTTTTATGAACTTATATGAATATCAAGGAAAAAAATTATTTGAAAAATATCAGATCCCTACTACTAAGGGAATTCTTATTGATAAAAACTTAGAAAATGACTATATATCTTTAAATGAATTGAATATCAATTTTCCTGTGGTTTTAAAATCTCAAGTCAAAGTAGGGGGTAGAGGAAAGGCTGGAGGAATTAAAGTAGCTAATAATAAAGACGAATTTATGAAATATATTAAACAATTGTTTAACCTAACTATAAAAGGAGTTAAAGTTAATAAAATTCTAATAGATGAATATGTTCCTATTGAAAAAGAATTTTATTTAAGCTTTATAATAGATAGATCCAAAAATCAGGTAGTATTTATTTTTTCTCCGTTAGGTGGAATAGATATAGAAGAAGTAGCAGAAAAACAACCCGATAAAATATCTAAATTATTCTTTGATTATGAACTATTTGATTTCCAAATTAGAGATGCTATATTAAAAGTTTATAATGAAAAAATAGATGTTGTTAAACAAATAGAAAATATTGCGTTAAAACTATTTAATTTATTTAAAGAAAATGATTGTATTTTAGCAGAGATAAATCCATTGGTATTAACTAAAGACGGAAGAGTTTTTGCTCTAGATTCTAAAATAATAATAGATGATAATTCCGAAGTTGTTGACCAATATGAAGAAGAAGATGAAGATATTTCAGTAATAGAAAGAGAAGCAAAAGTAAGGAATTTAGCTTATGTAGAATTGGATGGAGATATTGGTATAATAGGTAATGGCGCGGGGTTAGTTATGACTACAATGGATTTAGTGGGATTATATAACGGAAAACCTGCTAATTTTTTAGATGTAGGGGGTGGCGCTAAAGCAGAAAAAGTTAAAGAAAGTATCCATTTAGTCTTAAAAAATCCAAAAATTAAAGCATTATTTATAAATATCTTTGGTGGTATTACTCGATGTGATGAAGTAGCTAAGGGGATTATCCAAGCTTTTCAAGAACAAAGTTATTCTATACCTGTTGTTATAAGATTAGAAGGTACTAACAAGCAAGAAGGTAAAGCAATCTTAGAACAATTGAAAGAATTAAATAAAGAGGTATTTTTTGTAGAAAACGCAGAAGAAGGAGCTCAAAAAGTAGTATCCTTAATTAAATAATTTAATTTTTTTAATATATTAAAGTATAAAAGTAAGGAGGTTTTTATAAAATGAGTACAAACACAACTTTTTATAAAGCTGTAACTAAAAATCAAGAAATTAAAACTATTAACACCGAATTAAGACAAACTGGGAAAGTTGAATCTAAAAAACTTATTAAACAAGGATATGTTTTGATTAATTTATATGGAAAAGATGTTAATAATCTTGCATTAAAGGTAAAAAGAGATGAAATAGAGAAAATTAATCCCCGTTTAGGGCAAATTTTAAATGTAAAACTAAATTCTAATGAATATAAAGCTGTTATTAAAGAAATCCAAAGGGATATAATAAAAAGAAATATAACTCATATAGATATGTTAATATTAGTACCTGATAGATATGTAGAAGTCACTGTACCTGTTGAATTTGTTGGTGAAAGTATTGGAGTTAAAAAAGGAGGAGTATTACAGATACTACTTAATAAATTAACTATTAAAACATTACCTGCTTATTTACCGGAAAAAATAGAAATAGATTTAAGTCATTTGGATATAGGCGATAGTATTCATATAGGGGATTTAAAAATGGAAGGTATAAAATTTGTTGAAAGAGATGATGTAGCAATAGTTACAGTAACTCTTGAAACTGAAGAATCTCAACAAAATGAGCAGTCAAGTTAAACTTAATTTACTGTAAAGCTAGTTTATTAAAAAATTTACTTAATTAAAAAAAGGGTTTTAATTAAGCTATGTTGAAAACAACAGAGATTTCTGGTTTTTTAAATGAATTAAAATTAAAAACTCTTCAAAAAATTAATGAATTAACTTATTTTAATAATAGTATAGTAAAAAGAATTAACGATTATATTAATTATGAAGGGAAAATGATAAGATCTAGTTTTTTCTATATTTTCTTTTTTTCTGTTTTTGGTAGATACAAAGATGAAAGTGAAGTTGATTTAGAAGAATTAAGCAAATTAGGGGCTATATTTGAGTTAGCGCATAGTGCTACTTTGGTTCATGATGATATTTTAGATTCCGCTAAAAAGAGAAGAGGAAAAGATGCAGTTCATATAAAATTTGGGATAGATGGGGCTCTTATTTTCGGAGATATCCTTATTATCTCTACTTTAAATAAAACTTATGACATAAATCCATTTTATTCTAAAATTTTAATGAAGGCTTTGGAAAATATGTGTTTTGGAGAAGTTTTACAATATCAAAATAAATTCAATGTTTATTTATCTTTACAAGATTATTTTGATATAATAAAATTAAAAACGGGGGTTCTATTTGGAGCTATTTCTCAAATAGCATACCATTACGCGCTTTCCTTACTTGATAAAAATATTGATAATATCGTATTTCAAAGATTATATGAAATATTTACTGATTATGGGATAGCTTTTCAAATTGTAGATGATATACTAGATTATACTAAAGATATAAAAATTCTAAAAAAAGATTCTAATATAGATATCATAACAGGAAGAGCTACTTATCCTTTGATATTATTTTTACAAAGTAAAACAAATAAAGAATATTATAAAAAAATTTGGTTAAAAAATCCAACTTATTTAGCAAATTTAGTTACTAAAGAATTAAAAAATAATAAAGATATTATTAATACTGCTTTTACTAAAGCTAAAGATATTATAAATAAATATAATTTATCCGAAATTATTGAATTTAATCAAAATTGGTATAGATTATTAAGTAATGTTATCGAATCTTTTGTTTTTAGGGAGTTTTAATAATTTAGAATATTTTAATTAGGAGGGAGGATTTATTGAATGATCTAAATAAAAATTTTGAACAAAATATTAAAGAAATTTTTAAAGAATTAAAAACTGAACCAATAGTAAATAAAGTGTATTTATCTAAAATAACTTTTTTTAATGGAGGTATTAGCTTGATTCTCTTTATAATTGGGTTTGTTTTGATATATTTTTCTATCATAAATAGAGATTCATTAGAAGAATTTAGTATGATCCCACTTATTTTAGGAATTGTTGATTTTATTTTTGCTACTTTTTATTTCTATAATAATATCGGATTTTCTTTACATATTAATTCAACTAATATAGAATACAGGAAATTTAATAAAAATATTTTTAAAAATAATGTTAAATATACGGATATCGAGTATGGAAAAGGGTTTTTATATGAGTATTATAAACTTTCTAATATTAACAACAGAAAAGAAACTATTATTGTTCCTTCATTCATTTTTTCTAAGAGAGATTTTATAGATATGAAAGATTCTCTTAATAAATTGAATAAATTAAAACAAATATTAAAAGTATATCAAGAGTAATTTTTAAATATGTTGAAGGTTGAAGGATTAAATAAGTTTTATACAAAGCAGCAAGTTTTATATGATATAAATTTTAGTATAGATAGGGGAGTGTTTTTAGCGATTTTAGGGCCTTCAGGATGTGGAAAAACTACTTTGCTAAGAACTATTGCAGGGCTTGAAGAAGCTGATATGGGAAAAATCTTTATAAATAATAAAGATGTAATTAATTTACATCCATCTAAGAGAAATATTGCTATGGTTTTTCAAAGCTATGCACTTTATCCTCACATGACTGTTTATGATAATATTACTATTGGATTAAGAATAAAAAATATAAAAAAAGAAATAATTCAGGAGAGATTAAATAAAGTAGTAAGTATTTTGAATATAGGGGATATTTTAAATAAGAAGCCTACGGAGATTTCTGGCGGGCAGCGCCAAAGAGTTGCGGTAGCAAGAGCTTTGGTTAAAGAACCAGATCTGTTTTTATTTGATGAACCTCTTAGTAATTTAGATGCTCTTTTAAGGGAAAGAGCTCGTGAAGAAATAAAAAGAATTTTACTGGATTTAAACGCTACTACAGTTTATGTTACTCATGATCAAATAGAAGCACTAACTATGGCTGATATGATACTTGTTATGAATAAAGGAAAAATTATGCAATTTGATACCCCTGAAAATATATATAATAAGCCTTTGAATTTCTTTACAGCTTCTTTTGTCGGAATCCCTCAAATTAATTATTTCTACTTAAAATCTAATGAACAATCCGTTATTATAAATGATAGTTTTGAAATAACTAAAAACGAAAATCTTCAAAATTTTTCTGAATTTCAAAAATTATTAAAAAATAAAGCTAAAGAATATATTTTTGCTATAAGACCTGAAAAGGTAAGTCTTACAAAATCTCAAGATTTAAATTTTATTACTTTTGAAGGGATTGTCAAGTTAGTGGAAAATCTGGGTAATCAATATTTAGTAAATTTATCTATATTAAATAATGAAAATTTAACTAATTTTAATTTAAGATTTCTTATTAATACTAATTTAAAAAGAAATGAAAAAGTAACAATTTATATAAATCCTAATAATTTTCTTATTTATTATAGGGATACTGAAGAATTGATTGATTAATCTATATTAAAAATATTAATTTATTAAAGATAGGGGGTTAAAGATAATGGAAGAGGATAAAAAACAAGTGTTTTATAAATTAGCTAAAAAAGTTTATAGTAATTTAAGTGTTCCTGAGTTATATGAACATACTATTATAAAAAAATTAGGGGTAATTTCAAAGGATGGGGCATTAATAGTTGATACAAGACCATATACGGGAAGATCTCCTAAGGATAAGTTTATAGTATTTGATGAATATACAAGGGATTTGGTTTGGTGGGGTGAAGTTAATCATCCTATAGATAGAAATGTCTTTCAAAATTTATTAAATAAAGCAGCGAAGTATATTCAGGATAATGATATAGAGTTATATGAATTAGATGTATATGCTGGTGCTAATCCTTACTATACTGTTAGGGTTAAATTATTAACAGAAAGTCCTTATCACGCTATTTTTACTCATAATTTATTTATAAGATTAAATGAGCTTAATCCTTTTAAGATAGTTAATGAAGTTTTTATATTACATTTACCTAATTTGAAATTGGAAGGGGAGAAGGATGGGGTTAGAAGTGAAGTAGCAATTATTTTAGATTTATATCCTTCTCCTTTTATTTTTATAGCTGGTACAAAATATTGTGGAGAAATTAAGAAAGCTGTTTTTTCTTTCTTGAATTATTACTATTTAAAAGAGTTTGATATATTGCCTATGCATTGTGGAGCTAATAGAAGTTTAAATAGTATGGAGACTGCTTTGTTTTTTGGGTTATCTGGTACTGGCAAAACTACTTTATCTACTGATCCTAATAGGAGATTAATAGGGGATGATGAGCATGGGTGGGCTGAAAATGATATATTTAATTTTGAAGGTGGAAGTTATGCTAAAGTTATTAGATTAGATAAAAATAAAGAAAAGGAAATTTATAAAGCTACTAATAGATTTGGAACTATTATTGAAAATGTAGTTTATAATGAGAAAAGGGAAATAGATTTTAATGATGCTTCTATTACTGAGAATACTCGTTCCGCTTATCCTAATAAATATATAGAAATAATGGAGCAAACATTAATGGGGGAAAAACCTACTGTTATTTTCTTTTTAACTGCTGATGCGACTGCCTCTTTACCTCCTATCGCTTTATTAGAAGGTAATCAAATAATAGAGTACTTTATTTTAGGTTATACTTCTAAGTTAGCGGGAACAGAGAGGGGAGTAAAAGATCCTGAACCTACCTTTTCTGAATGTTTTGCTAAGCCTTTTTTACCACTTAACCCCATAAATTATGCTAAGAAATTGTATGAAAATGTTAAAAAATACAATTCTAAAGTTTGGTTAATAAATACTGGATGGATTGGTAATCCATATCCTAAAGGTAATAGAATAGATCTAAATTATACTAGGAAAATTGTTAATGCTGCTATTAATAATGAAATCGGTATAAATAATACATATATGCATCCTGTTTTTAATATAAAAGTTCCTAAAATTATAAAAGACTTACCAGAAAATTTATTTTTTATCCATAATACCTGGGAAAATCAAGAACAATATCTTGAAAATGCTTATAAACTAAAAAAATTATTTGACCAACAATTAGCTAAATATAAACCAGTTTTGGCTTGAAATTTTTAAATGGCTAGATATTTAATATTTATACCTGTTTATAATGAAGAGAACAATATATTATATTTTTTTAAAAATTTAATTAATTTTATTGATTTTAAAACTGATAATGTTTTAATTATCGATGATAACTCTTCTGATAATACTAAGTTTATTTTAAATAATATTTTACAACAATTGGATAAATTAGATGAATATAATTTAAATTTAAAAAGTAAATTGAAAATTATTTTTAATGAGAAAAATCTAGGTTATGGTTCTAATGTTTTAAAAGGTATGGAATATTTTATTAATTCAGATAACGATTTTTTTATAACTATTGATAGTGATTTTCAGCATCTGGTAACTTATATTAGTATCTTTAAATCTTTATCTATTAAATATAATTTTATAACTGGCAGTAGATATTCTAAGTATTCTCTTAAAATATCAGAATATAATTACTTTAGGTATTTAATAAATAAAAAGATGCTGGAGTTTTTAAAGTTTTATTTTAGAAAATATAAATATAAAATTACGGATTTTTTCTGCGGATTTAGATTGTATTCTAAAGATATTATCAAAAAAATTTTTAATAATTTAAAAGAAAAAGAGAAAAAATTAAATGGTTTTTCTTATGAATTTCCCATATTTTTATGGATAGAATTATTAAAATTAAATGATTTGAAATTAGTAGAAGTTCCTATCCCTTATATAACTTTTTTTGAAAGAAATTTTAAAGGAAGTAAATCAGCAGAATTAAATAATCATTATCAAAGGGTAAAAAAGTATATTGATATATTTATTAGTGAAATAGGAAGGGGTGAAGAATTTGTTAAAAGAATGGAAAATTAATATTAAAGTAGTTCCTGGAGAAAAATTAATAAAATTAAAAGAAGAAGAAAGGGAATTGTTAGCAACCTCTACGAAATGTTGGGATACTCCTGCAGGAGTTGAAGAAGCTTATGGAATATATTTTAAAGACGTTGATGGGAATGTTTTAATGGATTGGACAAATGGAATGGTTGTAATTTTGGGACATAATCATAAGAAATGGAAAGAAGCTATTATTAATCAGTTGAATAAGTTTGTATATTTTAATGGACCGGATTTTGTTTATGAAGTTCAAAAAGAAGCTGCTAAAATTTTAGTAGAAATAACTCCAGGGAAATGGAAGAAAAAAGTATTCTTTAGTAACTCAGGAACTGAAGCTAATGAAGCTGCTCTAAAAATCGCTAGAATCTACGATAAAAGAAATATAGTGGTAGGTTTTACCGGTGCTTTTCATGGGAGAACCTTAGGATCTTTATCTTTAACAGCTAGTAAAATTCAACATCGAAAAAATTATTCAGCTTATATAAATAACTCCTATAATGTACCTTATCCTTATTGTTATAGATGCTGGTATAATATGACTTATCCTAGCTGTGATTTATATTGTATAAAAATTATTGAAAGGTATTTAAATCAGGTTATCCCTTATGAAGATGTTGCTGCCTTTATATTTGAACCAGTCCAAGGAGAAGGTGGATATATCATACCTCCTAAAGAATCTTTTAAAGAATTAAAAAATATTGCTAATAAATATGGGATAAAGTTAATAGCGGATGAAGTTCAAACAGGCTTTGGAAAATCTGGATATATGTTTGCTAGTGAGTATTTTGGGGTTGAACCTGATATTATAACTTTAGCTAAAGCTATAGGTAATGGATTACCTATAGGGGCTACTGTTTTTCCTGCTTATATGGATTTTAAGGAACCTGGAATGCATTCTAATACATTTGGTGGTAATCCTTTATCTACTACCTCTTTAATCCAAACATATAATATAATCAAAGAAGAAAACTTATTACAACGAGTAAAAAAATTAGGAGAATATTTTAAAGAAAAATTATTGGAATTACAAGATAGTGTTAAGAGTATTGGTGATGTTAGAGTATTAGGCATGCTAATTGGTATAGAATTTGTAAAGGATAGAAAAACTAAAGAACCGGCTAAAGAATTAAGAGATTATATTCTAAAAAGAGCTTATGAAAAAGGATTACTACTTTTATCCTGTGGAGTATCTACTATCAGGATTACTACATCTTATATAATTAATGAATCTGAAATAGATGAAGGAATAAGGATTCTAAAGGAAGCTATTTTAGAAGCAGAACAAAAATTCTTATAAAAATCTTTGTTTAAAAATATTTTATTTATTGATAATTTAAATGTTTAATAATGTATAAGATAATAAGAGATCCACTTTACTCTGAAATAAAATTAAATCCATTAGAATTGTTAATAATAGATAATCCGTTATTTCAAAGATTAAGGAATATTAGTCAATTAGTGGGTACTGCATGGGTTTTTCCTTCATCTACTCATAATAGATTTTCTCATTCTTTAGGGGTTTTACACATTTCTTCTTTGTATTCTTCTCATTTATTTAGAGATGATCTATTTAAACAAGTTGTTATTAGGTTATCTGCATTATTACATGATATAGCTCATGGGCCTTTTAGTCATCAATTTGATGATACTATCTATAAATCTCTTAAGATAATTAATGGCCATGATTCTTTTAGGAAAAAGGTTATTACTGAGTTTTTACCTGTTTTTATATTCCAAAAGTTAGCTTATGATTCTGTTTTGTTTAATAAATTAAAGGAATTTATTTTTAATCTTAATTTTCCAGATACATTTTATATTTTTAATATTAAGGAATTTAATAAAAAATTAGATAATGACTTTATTAATAGTTTTGATAAGGATTTGATGGAAGTTATTAAGCGTATTTTTTTTATCTTGTATCAAGTATTGAAAATATATGATTTAAAAGGTAGTGTAGAACATAATGTGATTCAGGGTCCTTTTGGAGCAGATAGATTAGATTTCATTAGAAGGGATGCTTATTTTTCTGGAGCTACTGGATTTTCTACCGGTTCTATTGATAGAATTATTTTTAATACTAAAATAATTGATAATAAATTAGCTTATCATATTAAAACTTTTGATGAAATGTTTTCTGTGTTGTTTGGAAGATTCATGATGTATAAAAACGTTTATTTCCATAAGACTTCAAGAAGTATTGATTTATTGATTCAAGAAATTCTTAAAAACTCTTTTTATATATTTACAGAACTTAATTTAGGTTATAAAAATATTTTAAATGATGTTTATCTATTTGTTAATCTTACTGATGACTTTGTTTTAAATACCATTTATAATTTATTTTTATTTCAAAATCAGAAAATTAAACTACCTAAAAATCTAAAAAATAAAAAAAATAAAAGATTATTAGATTATTGTGTTTATTTAATTAATAGTTTGAAATTTAGAAAAATATTTAAACTTGTGCTTGAGAAATATATTTATAAAAAAATTTCTTTAGATTCTTTAAAAAGCAGCTTTAAAAAATTATTGATTAAAAATGGAAATGAGAATTCAATTATTAAGGAAGTTTTAAAGAATTTTAATGATATGTTTTTATTTGATATTTCAGAAGAAGTTAAATTATTTGATCCTATTGATATAGAAAAGCATAATATATTTTTGTATAATGAATTTAACGATTTATTTAGTTTTAAAGAATTTGTTAAGAATAATCCCATCTATGATATAAAAAGTAAAAAAATAAGGATATTTAGGGTATATTTAAAGGATTATATTTTTATTGTTGATGATAAAATAAATGAAAAGATTGGAAATTATTTTGAAGTTTTAAAATATTTAAGAAATTTTATTTGGAAAAATAGAAGAGAATTAGATAAGTTAATTCACTAATTAATTAAATTAAAATTAGATAATTGTTTAATTTATTTTATCAATGTTAAAACTAGGTTAAGTAAGAAAGTAAAGGATAAATATTTTTGCTTCTAAAACTAATAGCTAACTGATTAAAAGAGTAAATAAAAAATAGGAAGGACAATTTGGGTTTTTGTAAAAGAATAAATATGGGTTAAGATGATTTTATATGGGCTGGTAGCTCAATAGGTAGAGCATTGGACTCTTAATCCAGGGGTTGCAGGTTCGAGTCCTGTCCAGCCCAACTAACTTCATTATCCTCCTTTAAACAAAACTACCACATTACATTAGCACTTAGGAGTAGGGGATATTGTTTTTTACCACCTGTACAAGGACTATAAGATAGGATAAGGCCCTATAAGGGACCAGATCAGATATAAATATAATCGTCGTCTTCTTTAATTGGAGTAGTTAGTTTTTCTTCTATTTTAACAATACTTTCCCCGGTTTCAACAATATTTTTTCCACTCTGTAACTCACAAACTACATAATTATAATAAAGAGGATTTCCACTTATTTTTTTTACTATTTTATCTAAGCTATTAATAATCTCTTCAAGTGTGTAATTCTCTATATTTGTATAAATGTAATTCTTATTTTCTTTAATTAGTTTTATTAATATTTCTATTGATTCGTTATCTTCTATCATTTCTTCTATGTATTTTTGTTGATTAATTTTAAAATTTATATATTCAATTAGCAGAGGATTGGCAATAGATTCTCTTAAAATTTTTATAACTAATAATGGAGTTTTTAATAGATTATATACTAACTTTATTAATATCAAAGTAGCAATTGGTAAAATGATAATTAATATACTTAAATGAATTAAAAGTGATAGTATATGTAAAGAAAGGATAATAATGGCTATTATTAAAATAATATTTTTAAAAGCATAAATGAAAAGGTTTAGGATAGCGTAACTGGTGTATGAAATCTTTTTCAAATTTTCTATAGTTTTTTTATTATCACTTTTTAGATAATTAAAAATTTTTTTTAGCATTTTATTTAAAATAAAATATGTGATAATGACTGTAATTATAAGTGTTAAAATAATTGAATACGCTAGAGCTTCCTCTGAAGAAATTTTAAAAAAATACCCTAATATTGAATTTATAAACTCTATAGAAAATATTATAATTGCTCCTATTAGTAAGATATAAATTACTATGCTTAAAGTTGGGATAAGAATATTTTTTAATAGAAAATGATATACAATGAAGATTCCTAGAGGATTTTCATCTTTAGTATATCTGTTTATTTTATTTATTTCATTTTTATTTATTTCATTATTCATCATTTTTATATACCCTTTATTAATTTATTTTGCTCTCCTTATTAATTTATTATGAAATTTTTTTATAGTTCCTTAGGTTAATTATTTTCTAATCATTAAAAAAGGAAATAAAAGGTAAAAATTATAAAAAATAAAAATAATAAAATAAAGGGAAATTAAATTAGTTATGTTGAACTATCAGAGTGTGGATGATTTAAAAGATCTAATTATATATTTATATGAAAACAAATCGGATATAAACGAATTGATTTTAAAGTATCCTGATTTTTTTAGTGAGGTTAATATTCCTCTTATATCAAAAGCTCTTAATAATATTGAAAATTGGGAAATAATTAGATATTTCTTATCTAAGTTACCTTCTGATATATTATCAAAAGTAATATTAGAGCTAGATGATAAGTTAATAGAAAGAATATTGGATCAAACTAAAGCGGAAACTATATTAGAAATAATAGATCAGTTAGATGAATCTGAAGCAGCTGAGATTGTTGAGCAATTACCGGACAATCTCAAAGATAAAGTAATATCTAAGTTAGATCCTGTAGAATATGAGCAGATAAAAGAGTACTTAAGTTATCCTGAAGAAAGTGTTGCTAGATTATCTACTAAAAGTTTTTTAAAAGTTTATCCTTACTATACGGTAGGAGAAATATTAGAAGTAATTAGAAGGAAAGCAGAATTAGATGAATTACCTGACTTTCTTAATTATATTTATGTTGTTAATACAGAAGGTATTTTAGTAGGAGTTGTTTCTTTAAAAGAAATAGTTATAAGTAAACCATATTTAGCAGTTAAAAATATAATGAAAAGAAATGTCATTAAGATATTATATAATAAAGATAAGGAAGAAATAGCAAAAATATTACGAGATTATGATTTATTAGCTATTCCTGTAGTGGATGAATGGGATAAATTATTAGGAATAGTTACTCATGATGATATAGTTGATGTAATATTTGAAGAATATAGTGAAGATATATTGAAATCTGGTGCTGTTAGTGCTTTTGAAGAATCTTATAAAAATATTAGCTCCTGGGAATTGGCTTTTAAAAGATCTACTTGGTTATTATTACTATTTTTAGCAAGTTCACTCACAAGCAACGTTATTCATCACTTTGAGGATACTATATCTAAGTATGTTCAGTTATCTTTTTTTATACCACTTCTTATAGGTACAGGAGGAAATGCTGGTTCCCAATCTAGTGTCACTATCCTTAGGGCAATAGCTTTAAATGAAATCGATATTAAGGAAGTTTTTTATGTGTTAAAAAAAGAGTTTATTACTTCTTTGTTTTTGGGATTACAGGTGGGATTTGTTGCTTTGATTTATGTTTTAACTATTGGTAAATATTTTTTAAATGTTAAGTGGGAAATAGTACCTGTAGTAGTTATATCACAATTTCTTATAGTTATTTGGGCTACTACTGTTGGCTCTTTACTACCTATAATAGCCAAGAAATTTAATATAGATCCTGCAGTAATGTCTGCTCCTTTTATTGCTACTTTTGTCGATGCTACGGGATTAATTATTTACTTTTTAATCGCTAAAATTATTTTACATATATAAAATGTTAAAAAATCTCCTTAAGAAATTGTTTATAAAATTAGCTAAATTATTATTTAATTTGTTTTTTAAAATAAATGTAGTAAGGTTAGATAGATTGCCTAAAGGTAGTAATTATATAATTTGTGCAAATCATAGTAGTTATTTAGATCCTCCACTGCTTATTATATATTTAAATAATGAAATAAATTTTATTGCTAAAAAAGAATTGTTTAGGGTTTTTTTTATAAATTTTTTTGTTAGATTATATGATTGTATTAGTGTAGATAGAGATAATCCAAATCCGATTACTTTAAAAGAAGCTATAAAAAGATTAAATTCTAATAGAATTGTTGGTATCTTTCCTGAGGGAACAAGAGTTAAGAATTTAACTAAATCTAAAGCTTATCCTGGGGTTTCTGTTTTGGCATATTATACTAATAAACTAATTGTACCTGTTAAAATTGAAGGTAATTTAAATTGGAAATCTGAATTTCTTAAAAATCTATTTAAACTCAAAAAACATAACATAAACATTATAATAAAAGAACCTATTAATATAAATGAATTTGTTAAACTTAAATATAATTTTGATAGCATTAATAAATTACCTAAGGAAAAATTGAAGGATTTTTTTCAAGATTTTGCTGATTTTATTTTAATTAAAATTTATGAATGAAATAATAAAAATTAAATGAAAAAGGAGTTAGAGATATTATGGAGCATCTTCTAATAAAAGATAATTCAGATTTAATTAAGAAGCTAACTTATGATTTAGTTAAAATAAATAGTATAACTAATACAAAAGGTGAAGTTGAAGTTGCGTTGTATATCTATAATTTTTTAGCTTCTTTAGATTATTTTAAACAAAATAAAGATAACCTAATATTACAAGAATTAAATGATAGTTTAGGTAGAAAGAATGTAATAGCTATTATAGTTGGGAATAAGCAAAATTATTTATCAAAAAACAATGCAATTCTTTTGTTATCTCATTTTGATACAGTTGATATAGAAGATTACCAAAATTTAAAAGACTTTGCTTTTGATATTGATAAATTAACCCTTAAAATTAAGGAAATTTATAATAATAATGAAGATAATAATAAAGAAAATGAGGAATTGATAAAGGATATAAAAGATGGTAGATATTTATTTGGTAGGGGAGTATTAGATATGAAATCTGGAGTAGCTGTTAATTTAGCAATATTAAAAGAATTAGCTGAAAATTTAAACAATTTTAACGGAATAGTTATTGCACTTTTTGTAGCTGATGAAGAAACTAATTCCTTAGGGATGTTAAAAGCTATCGATTTTTTATATGATTTCAAAATTAAAAAAAATATCAATTATTTAGCTTGTATTGATACTGATTATATTGTAAAACAGCGGAAGAATGATGAAATTATAGTTAATAGTTATTATGGTAGTATTGGTAAAATATTAGTTGGTTTTTATATAAAAGGAGTTGAAACTCATGTAGGGGAATCTTATAAAGGATTAAATCCCATATTGCTTTTGTCTAAAGTAATTCAAAATTTAGAAATGAATAAAAATGTTATTAATAAAAGGATAAAGGATATGGTTCCTCCTACTTTTATTTATGCAAAAGATTTAAAGGAAAATTATTCAGTAAAAACTCCTTCTGATGCTTTCGCTTTCCTTAATATCCTTATTTTTGATAATAATGTTAGTAAAATTATTCATAATATAAAAAAGATCTTAAAAAAATCTTTAAAAACTTATGTTAATAAATATCAACTACAAATCCTTGACTATCAAGAATTTATTAGCTTATTAAAATTAAAGCTAAAAGATAATTATAATAAAATTTATAACAAAATAAAACAAAAACTATATAATGAATTTCAAAGTCTAAAAATAGATGAAAGGTTATATTCGTTATATTTAGTTAAAAATTTAAATGAATATTTAGATTTTAGGCCTAGGATTATAATTTTTTTAAGTCCTCCATTTTATCCCGCTGTATTTAATAAAAACAAGAAGCTTCTAAAAACCTTAAAAAGTATTTTAAATTATTTTAATAAAAAATATAGTTATAGGCATAATTTAAAGCAGTTTTTTCCATATATATCTGATTTAAGTTTTTTAGCAAAAATAGATAATATAGATTATATTAAAAATAATTTAGTTGGTTTTAATGAAATTTATTTTTTAGATTTTGATAAAATAAATAGTATAAGTATGGATGTATTTGATATAGGGACATTGGGTAATGATGCTCATAAATCTACAGAACGCTTGGATAGTTTTTACACTTTTAGTATCCTCCCTAATATCATTTTAAATTTTATTAATAAAATATTTAATCAGTAGGTGTTTCTTATTAAACTAATTTTAATAATTTATTTAAAAAATATATTGAAATTCAATTAAAGAAATTACTAAATAAAAAAATAATATTATAATTTGATATTTATTTTTACAATTTTTCTATTATCTGAGCATATAAGTGAATAACTATTATCTTCTTTTTCTACATCATTTAGTAATATATATGGAAAGTTTTTTAGAATTAAATTGTTATTTATATATAAATTAATTTGCTTATCTAGTACTAAGTATAGGTAATTATTTTTATCTATAAATTTAGCTTTTATTATTTTTCCTTTAAATATTTGTTCTTCTTTATTATAATCTTTAATTAAATATAATCCATCTTTTTTTATAACTAATAGATTATTATTATTATAATCAGCTAGAACTCCAACGTTATTAGAGATTTCTGTTATTTTGAATTCTTGTTTTCTACCTTCATATTTTTGATTAACATCAATTTTTAGAAGCTTATTATTATCTATATTTACAAAGATTTCATTTGGGTAAACAAAATAATATAAAGCATTAATTTTGTCTTTATTTAAAAATTTTTTTATATCTTGTTCTATCTTTATACTAGAAACCCATGGAGTTATTTCTATTTTATTATTTATTAATTTTAATAAAGAAAATGGAATATCATCTGTTATTTGGGGATCTCTTTCCCTTATATCTACAGTTAGAATAACATTATTATTGAAATCTCTTGCTATTTTACTATCTAAAGTAATTAAGATCTTATCATTTTGGGGATTATTTTCATATATTTCTTGAAATTTTTTAGTTTGTATATTAAATGAATATAATTTAACTGGTTTCCAAGAGATTATTAATAAATTATTATTATCCAAAAAAGTTGCTCCTTTAAATCTATCATAATTTAATATAGTATTATATAACATTTTATTATTTTTTAGGTCATAAATCATTAGCATTTCTTTATTAAAATTTTTGCTGTTTTGGTCTTTGTTTTTATAAAAAGTAATCATTAAGTCTTTGGTAAATAAATTTTTATTTATATTTATTTTAGTTTGTATTGAATTATTTAAGATTTCATATATATCGTATTTATAAATTATTTTTACTTCAGCAGCTTGGATATAATTCAAAATAAAAATAAAAAATAATAAAAATATTATTATTATGTATTTTATGGTTAAATTATTTTGATTCATAAAATTCTACCTCCTTATTTAATTGTTTTTATAAAAAATAAAATAGGGGGAAATTTGTTATTCCCCCTACTTTTATACTAACTTGAATTATTTATTTTTAGTGGGTTTTATCATGTTGGTATTTTTTATGATTTATTCTGTAGCTATTTTTTTGACTTGGATAGCTGCGGGCCACCAGTCCCACATTATCCTCTTTTGCCCATCATTTGTTTCATAATAACTTACGTATTTACCGTTATGATTTACAGACAATCTCTTTATATTGAATTGTGAGATATTAAATAATTCGTTATCTTCGCATACTCCATTTTGGTTTTTATCTATCCATATTTTGAATCCTTCTAACTCTTTTCCTTCAACAAATCCATTTTTATCTTTATCATAGGTAGCTAATTTTTCATATCCATCAGAATATCCTCCTGCTGTTCCAAATAGATCTAATGCACTTTTAACTTTTTTAACTCCTGGTTCAACAAGTAATCCATCATTAGGGTTTATAACCCATTCAACTAAATCAGGGACTATATCTCCTGTTATATCAAATTTTACTACATTTTGGGTAAAGAATTTAGGGGCATGTGGCAACCAATAGTTATATGCTACATCTATTTTTTTATCGTTATTTAAATCTAAAACAATTGGAGAATAATCATAAACTTGTAAAACTAATTGGTAAGTATGATCTATATTAATAGTGACATCTCCTTCTGATATAACTTCGCTAAAATCTTGAAAAGGCATTGTGTTTTCATCTACACCTGCTATTGCACCTGTTTTATCTGTTAAATCAATATAATACCAAATCCCATTACTTAAACCTGATATAGTTTTTAAATAGTTTATATCTTCTTGAGTTAAACTACTCCAAGACCCTTGCCTTATTTCATCCCAGTCATTATCATAAAAATTAGGTCCTAATTGAGCTGCTGCAGAACCTGATACTACTCTATGTGTAATTGTTTTATTTTGGGTATATTGAAAATCTTTTTGAATATCACCTTTCTTTATCCCTGCTAATGCTATACTTACACTTATCATTGTTATTAATAATATCATTATTATTAATCTTTTCATATTAAATCACCTCCTTTTTACATTATATATTATAATGATTTTTAAATAAAAATTGTTAAAAAAATGTTGCCAGAATAAGTGATTTTAGAGACTTATTTACAATTTATTAACTATTTTTTTACTGAATTTTTACAATTACTAATTGATATCTATGTTTAGTATTAAATAAGAGAATATAAAGGTATTAAGTAAGAACGTAGGAAGATATAAAAATATTAAACCAACCCCAAGGGTAAATAAAATAAAAAATATATAGATAATAGGTAATACAAATTGCGAAAATAAAATATATATACTTATAGTTATCAATGAATTTGATAAATTATTTAATATAAAATTATTATAAATAAATTTGTAGCTATCAATTAGATTAAATTTTTGGTTATTAGTATTTATAAAAGCTAAATAAATAAAAAATCCAATATATAAAAGAGTGTATATTAATGCTATTAATAAATTAACAATAATGTAAATAGGAAAAGCTATACAACATAAAAATGAAGACATTAAAAATGAAAAAATTACTTGAAAAATAAGATAGAAAATAACAAGAAATATTATTGGTAGAAGAAAATATAAAAATGAATACCATAATATAATAGTCCCACTTTTTAGGGATTCAAATAAATTCAAATTTTTGTAAATTTTATACTCAATTATCTCGTTATTTTTTGTTGATTCTTTTATTTTTAAAAGTGCTTTACAACATCTATAGGTAAAATCATTAAGGTATGCTAAATTAATAGATAGTCCTATTAATAGCACCATAAATAAATAAAAAATAAAAATTATTAATAAGAATGAGTTATATTCATTAAAATCGAAACTAAATAATTTATCTAAACTTATATGTGTTAAAGCAGAGAATCCGGCTATGTTTATCAATATTAATAAAACAGTAATTAAGGGATTACTTAAAAAAGAGAATAACAAAAAAATAGAAAAATTATTTTTTATTAATTCAATTGAGGTATTTAAAAAATCTGCGCTTTTTTGGTTTTGTTTTATACTGCTTTTTTCTATTTCCTGTTTTTTTAGTTCTTGTTTTTCTATATCTGATATATCTGAATGTATCGTTTGATAAGTTATATTTTCACTTTGGTTTTGATTTTGATTTTTAGTTTGAGTTTGATTTTGAGTTATTTCTTGGTTTTCATTTTCTATTTTATCTACTTGTTTTTCCGCTTCTTTTAATTCACTACCACAGAATGGGCATATATTAATATCTCTTGGAATTATATTATTACATGTTTTACACTTATTATATCCTATCATTGTTTTTTACTTTCTATTAAATATTTTTTATTTATAATATTATTAATTAATATTTTAGTTTTAATAATATCAAATACTTTATTAGAGATAGATTCAATAGTTTCATTGGTTGTGTCTATTATATAAAATACTCTGTTAGCAAATATCTGTGGTAGCTTTAAATATAATTCTTGTATTAATTCTATTCTTTTTATTTCTAGGTCTTTGTCAAATAAGAATTTATTAGCTTTTAGTTTTATTCTTTTTATGATTTCATTTGTTTCTGCTTTAAATATAAAAGTTATTAATGGGTAATTATTATGGTTTTCAAAGAATATTATGTCTTGAAATTGTAAGAAAGTTTTTAGATCTAATTTATTATAAAGTATTTGATATACAATTGTACTATCTATGTATCTATCAAGGAGTACTAAGATTGGTTTTTTTTCTCTTTCTATTTCTTTTTTTATATTTTGTAATAGCTTTCTTCTAGATAGTAAAAATAGTAATAATAAACTAATATTATCTTCTTTTAGTTCTTCAATTAATTCTTTAAAATAGGAGGGTTCAGCATAACTTAGGATTTTTTGATTATTATCGTTTATATAATTTAGTAATTTTTGATAAACTACAGACATTATGGTAGTTTTTCCTACTCCATCTACCCCCTCAAATGCTATTATATCTAATAAATCCATATTATTTAATTTTATAATTATATTTTTTATCCTTTTTTATTTTTTGATTATGCTTATGATTATATTTTATTCTATTATATTTTCTATATGTTCTATTTTATTATTTTCATCTATAAAAATTATATCAATTTGGATAGCTTTGAATTTATAGGTATTAAATTTAGCTTCTTTATTTAGGAAAGTTGTTATTATTTTATTTAGCTTTTTTTTATTTATATTTTCGTATCTGAATTTTCCTCCTTTTACTTCTACTATAATTAATTTATTGTCTTTTATACATAATATATCTATCTCTCCAAATCTTGAATAAATATTTCTATGAATTATTTTATATCCTTTTTTTATTAAATATTTATATGCTAATTCTTCGAAATATTTACCTTTATTATATTTGCTCATTTTTTATTTTAACTAAATAATTATGAGCTAATTCTGTTATCACTAAATTATAATTTTTTATCATTTGAATGAATAATTTTAGGCTTGATTCACAATCTATGTTGTTACCGGGGGATATGAATAAAACCTTACTACCTAAAATTTTCCTATTAGTTATTAAATCTGTATTAATTACATATCCTAAGTGTTTCTCTTTTTGTTCATTATTATATAATTCTGTTATTTTTAATGTTTTTAAATTGTTTTCGTTATAATAACCAAATAATTTTCTTTTTGCTATTCCGATAGATACTTGATTTAATTTAACTCCAAAATGTGAAGCTATCCCTAATGTTCTAGGATGGCTTATACCATGACCATCTATAAAAAATAATACTTCTTTATTTTCTAACTCGGTTTTATATTCTTCATTTAATATATAAAATAACTTCTCTATTAATGGGTATTCTCTAAAAGCTAGCAACCCAGGAATATATGGAAATTTTATTTCCTTTTTTAAAATTTTATATTCTATTTTTATATTGTTTATATTATTTTTTAATATAGAAAAACAAACTATTCCTTTTTCTTTAGAGTTTTCTTTTATAAATGTTAAATCTATTCCAACTATTAACTTAAAATCTCTTATAGTTTTATCTATTTTTACTAAATTTAATTTATTAGCTAACCTTAGTTGCTCTTTTTTTAGATTCTCTATTAAATTGTTATCTATTATCATTACTCATTATTATAAGTATTTTTTTTATTATTATCTCTTTTTTTATGTGATTTTATTTAAAATAACTTTGTTAATAATTTGTTAAAAATTATACTAATTTATAAGGATTTTTATTTATTTTTTTTTAATTAAAAAATAGGTAGGTAATTAGTTTTACTTAATAGGGGGGGTAAGATATGGTAAAAAGTGAATTTAAAAAAAGCGGGTTTAGTTTGTATATATGGTTAATTTTATTTACATTAATTATATCCACTGCAAGTATAGTAATATTTAACTATGTAAGTGCTGATATAAAAACTTCTAATAAATTTTTTAAAAATATAAAAAAATCCCTAGAGTTAGATTCATATGCAATAGCAGCAGTTGAACTATATAAACAAAATAATCAAAGAAATAGTAATATTTTCAGTACAGGTTATAGATATGAAATAAATCCTATAGATTCATCTAAGCTATTAGTAAATATATTAAAATCAAATGATTTATATGCAAAGTATATTATGTTGTATTCAGTGGATTTAGGGAGTATAAATAAAATAGTAGGAAATCCTACTACTTTTAAAGCTAATAATCAATATAACAACACATTAATTGCTACAAATAGTTCTTATATAGATGTAAATGCAAATAAAATATTTAATAATTTAATAACTTTACCTAATTCTAATATAATCAAAACAGATGGTACACCAATTAATACCAATGAATTTTCCAAATATACTAATAATTTAATAACTGATATAGATATCCCAAATTTAAATCAAACATTAAATCAATATATATCTGATTATTATAGGAATTATTATAATAATTTATATGCTAAATATTTAGATTCATCAATGAATCCAAAACCTGGTACTTATTTATATGCTAACGATGATATAGTTTTTACAAACGAAGGAGATTTGATTTTAAAAAGACGAGCAAATGTAAAGATTTATAGAAAATCATTGGTACCTGGTCAGGCACTTGAAACGTATATAGATATTGATATTAGCGCTAGTACTTATTTCTTTGCTGTTAGTAAATATATAACAATTGATGGACAAAATATCGTAGAAAATGGTTATGTTCTTGATTATACTACAAATAAAGATTTAGAAACTAACGATTTAGATTTAGCTAATACTTACCAAAATAGAATAGATAGAATTTTAAATTATTATCCTAATGCTATAGCAAAGGTAATAGATTTAAATAATAAGTATATAAGTATAAAAACTCCTAAAAAAGAGTTTATAATATTAGCATTAGATAATGTTACCTTAGAATCATCTGTAAGTTTATATAATAATGTTCAAGTGATTGTAGCTCCTGGTAAGAGGATTGAAATAAAAACCCCATTTAGATATTGGGATTATGATGTTTTAAATCATTCTTTACCAGAAAATTCTAATAGCTTTATAAGAGTTATTGCAGATAATATAGATATAGATGCTAATAATAGTAGTTTAATAGATATAACTGGTGCTTATGTTGCATTTTATAATAATAATTCTTCTATAAACGTAATAAATGCTCCTAATAATATTAAACTTAACATATTTGGGGCGTTTCAAACATACGATGGCTTAAAAATAAATAATCAAGATATATCTTATACTAATGCAACAGAATATTATTATTCAGATCCAAGAGTAGAAAAAATAAACAATATAGCAAATCTTAAGATATATAGAACCCAAATACTAGCAAAAGAAATAAAAAAATTTTAAGATTATTAATTAATAAAAAGAGGGTTGATATATGGATAATGTTATTAAAAAGAGGGGATTTAGTTTGCCAGAGTTGATAATAGCTATGTCTATTGCATTAATTATTATGCTGATATTATTATTATCAATAAATAAGATGACATTTATAATGAGAAAGTTATCTTCTAAATATTATGTAGCATCTACAACTAAGAATATATTAAATAAGCTTTCAAATGAGATAATAAAAAATTCTAATTTTAATAGCTCTCAAGATTCTATTTTTAAAATATCTAATAATGAGATAGGATTTACAACAAATAAAATAAATCAAATTTCTTCAACGCCTCCAAGTGTAAATATAGAAACATATTATAATTATCTGATAATAGAAAGAAATTTATTAAGAAATAAGGGATACGTAAGGGATTATTCATTTAGAGTAAGAAAAATATTATATACAGATAGTAATAGGGATTTAGTATTAGATCCAGGTGATACAAGAATAGAAAGTACAGTTAATTTAGGGATAATAGAAAATGTATTAAATAGTGAATTATACTTTGAAAATAGGAATGCAAATTTAATAAGGATAAGCATAAAAACAGATTTTTTATTTAGGAATCAAAGAAGTAGGTTAATATTTTATTTAGATGTGCCTGTTAATAGTAAGTAAAATATAAAAAAATTTGAAAGGGATATAGGGGGGAGATTAAGATGAGTAATAAAATAAGTAAAAAAAATTGGAAAGAAAAGAATGGGATGACTATAATAGAGGTAGTTATATCCTTTACGATAGCATTAATATTGATAATGGCGTTATATAGTATAGTATATTGGGGATCAACTGGGTTTAGTGATTTAAATCAAAAACTAATAGATATAGGAAATGCTTCAATATTTATAAAAACAGAGCTAACTCAAAATGCTGGCAAATATTTCTATTTAGAACCAATAGCAGGTAGTGAAGGACAATATATTTTAAAAATGAAAGCTAATACCCCTAATGAAATATTTGATTTAATAAATCAAAATGGGTATAATAGATATAACAAAATAATAACAATAAGGATAAAAGATCCTCAAAGAATGAATAATACAAATTTATATAAAGTAGAAGTGGAAATAGAATATGAACATAAGAATATAATAAGAAAAAATGCTTTTGAAATATATTTAACAGCAAATTCCTTTAAAGTAGCACCTATAGGATTTAATGCAATAGAGAGTATAAATGTAGGAACTTTTACAGTAGTTAGACCAACAACAACAGCACCTACAACGACAACAGCACTTACAACAACAACAGCACCTACAACGACAACAGCACTTACAACAACAACAGCACCTACAACGACAACAGCACTTACAACAACAACAGCACCTACAACGACAACAACTACTACAAGTGGTGGTGGCGGTGATGGCGGATGTTTCGAATTATCCTCACTAATTTTGGTAAAAGATTATAATAATTATAAGCTAAAGAGAATAGGAGATGTAAAAATAGGGGATATAGTATTAACAATAGATCCTGTAGAAAATTACAAACTAAAAGAAATAGAAGTAGAGAAAATACATATGCATGATGAAGAAGAATATGAGATATTAGAAATAATAACAGAGGGTTCTAAATTAAGATTAACTCCAAATCATCCTTTAATAATAGATGAAAATAATACTATTAAAAAAGCAGGAAAACTAGAAATAGGAGATAAAGTATTAGTATATAAAAATGGAAATTATACATGGCAAGAAATAAAGGAAATAAAAAAAGAAATAATAAAAGATAAAGTAATGACAATAGAATTAAAGGATAACATAAATACATTTTTGGTTTCATCAGAGGAAAATTCATTTATATTAGCTCATTCAGGATATATACATATTAATTTATTAAAGCCATTAAGTTTTTTAATTTTAGGTGGACAGATATTCATGGTTCTTAGCTTTACTGGACTTAATTCATATATCTTTGCAGCCCCTTCTCAAAAAATGTAATCTTTTGGTTTAAGAAATTAATTCTAGCTAATTTAAATTATAATAAAATAGTTGTGGTTTTATTTTTTTAACATTTTTTTAACTAAAAAAATAGAAGAGGTTTTTGAATTTTTTCATTTAAAATATAATAAATCTTAAAGAGAAAGGGGTTTAAAAATGTTAAATAATATAGGAATAAAAAATAACTTTAATGGTATAAATAAAGATTATTATAAAGATGGGAATAAGGTAGAATTTTTTGTAAATGAAGATTTAACTGCAAAAGAATTAGATATTATAAATCAGGCTAAAGATACACTACATATAGCTAAATTTTCTTTTAATAATCCATTAATTGCTAATTTATTAGTTAAAAAAGCAAAAGAAGGAGTTAAAGTAAGATTAGTAATTGATCCATTATCTTCAAATTTTTCTCCTAATGACTGGAATTTAAAAAAATATATTATTAATTATTTAGAGAGTAACAATGTGGAAGTAGTTGAGTTTCCATTTATTCCACTTGAAAAATCTAATAATAAAGAACAAAACTGTAATGAAAGTCAAGTTAATTTAAAGGATTATATAAAATATCAATTGATGCATGCGAAGTATATTGTTGTAGATGGTAAGAAAGCAGTGATATCTAGTTTAAATTGGAGTAATAGAGCATTTAAAAATGTGGATGCTGGGGTATATGTAGAAGGTCTAGTAGTTAATGACTTAGAAAAAGAGTTTTGGTTTTTATTTAAAAGAAGTGGAGGTAAAGATTATGAATATCAACCAAGAGCAGAAGTAGCTGGCAATTCTAAAGCTTCACTATTAATAGCCGATAAAAATTTCCCTAAGGATAGCTATAGAGCTGCAGTGTATAGAGCTGTTTCTAATGCTCAAAAAAATATATTTATTTCTGCTTTTGTATTGTCTGATCCTTATTTGATAAAACTTCTAATAAATGCTAAAAATAGAGGAGTTGATATTAAGATTATATTAGATCCAAATAAAAGTGATACTTATGATAACCCAAATTATCAAACTGCTGAAATTTTAAAGCAAAATAAGATAAGTTATAGATGGTTTAAACCTAATTCATATCACGATACTGAATTTAATATGTTGCATACGAAGTTAATGATAGTTGATAATGAAGTGATAATAGGTAGCGGAAATTTTTCTCATAAAGGATTAGACGTAAATCATGAGGTTGGATTAATAACTAATGATAATGAAATACTAAATAAAGCTAAAGTTTTTTTTAATGAGGTATGGAAAAATAATACTTCTCTAGAACCAATAAGCAATTTGCCTTTTACTCCAAGTAATCCCATAGATAAGCCCAATAATCCTTCTCTTGTTTTAAATTATGAAATAAGTTAGAAATTTTTTTTAATTGATCTATGAAGAATATTTTATTTTTATGGATACTAAGATAACTGAAGGCTCCTAAAACTTGAACTAACCTCTGAAATTTAAAATAATTATAATATTTACAAAATCGTATTAAATGAGAGTTAATTTTAAAAAAATAATTTAATAAATTTTTTTTTATTTTATAAGGTAAATTAATATAAGGATCTTCTAATAATGAAGCTAAATCATATAAAAAATTACTTATCATTATACCTTGGATATCTATTAAATATGGTTTATTTTTATAAAAGATAATGTTTGTAGATTGTAAATCCCTATGGATTAATGTAGAAAAGCTTTTAATTACGTTATAGCAAGTATTTATAAACACTTCAGATAATAAATAAAATTTAAAAATTTTAAAATTAGAAAACCCTTTGTAATTTATTAAAAAGTTTTCTATAAAATATTGCCATTCCCATTTTAAAGTTTTTAAATCAAAATTTTTTATCCCTATTGATTTTAATATTCCATACTCTTCCTTTATATTTATTTTGTATAATTTGGAAATTTCTTTTAGGATTAATTTGTACTTTTCTTGGATATATGAAATACTATTTTCATTTTTTTTACTTTTTAGGAATAAATTAAGTAAACTTTTTTGCCCTAAGTTTTGTATTATTACAAAATTATTATAAATTTTTTTAATTTTTGGTACATTTAGTTTCTTATTTTTTAGAAAAAATAAGATCTTTATATATTTTTTTAAATTATCTTTATCTGGGTCTATCAAGAGGATGCTGTTTTTTAATAAAATAAATTCCCTATTGCTTCCACTTTGGATTACTTTTATATTCACTTTTAATTTCTTTATTCATTTTTGATTTCTTTATTATTTATCGTATTTTAGCAATGCAAAATAGTCGTAATCTTTTATTTTTTCTCTACCATTTAAAAATGATAGTTCTATAATAAATGCGAATCCTATAACTTTTCCACCTAAGTTTTCTACTAATTTTTTAGTAGCTTCTGCGCTACCACCTGTTGCTATTAAATCATCTACTATTAATACATTTTCTCCAGGTTTTATTAAATCAGTATGGATTTCTAAGACTTCTTCACCGTATTCTAATTGGTATGCTGCAGCTATTTTTTCTGAAGGTAATTTCCCTTGTTTTCTTACGGGTACTATCCCTGCAGATAATTTATATGCTACTGCTGAGCCTATTATATAACCCCTTGCTTCTATTGGAACTACTATATCTATATTTTTATCTATAAAATAATGAGATAACGTATCTACTACATATTGAAATGCTTTTTTATCACGTAATAATGGGGTAATATCTTTAAAATTAACGCCAGTTTTTGGGAAATCCGGAATCTCTCTTATTAAAGATCTAACATATTTTTCCATCATATAATCTGTGTTAGTTAGCATTAAATTTGCCCCCTTTCATTTATTAATATTTTTTAATTGTAAATTATCTATTTTTCTCAACCATTTTATTTATTCTTTAAATTTTAAAAAAAATCCTTTAAAAATAATAAGTATTAATTTATAATAAAACTAATTGAACTACAGAAATATTAAATTGATTTTAATTATTTTTATGAAAAATTAATAAGTAGTAAAAATATTTTAGTATCTAAGGCCTGGTACTAATGCTGCATATGCTATGTTATTTCCATGAACACTAGCGGGTCTTACTACAACACCAACCCTACTATTACCTGCTTCTACGACTCTTCCATCTCCTAAGCTTATCATAACGTGCCCCAAATCTCTATAAAATAGAAGAGCTCCAGGAGTTCTTAAAGCTTGCTGAACACTTATAACTGTTCCATGTTGTCTACAATAATTAAATTGATTAGCGGCACCATCTACTATATTTCCTCCTGCTCTTTTTACGGCCCACTCTACTAATTCCGAACAATCAAATGCTCTTGGATTAGAATCATTAGGGTTAGCTTCTGCTCCAAAGATATATTGCTTTCCAGTTTGAGATAATGCTATTCTTACAAAATCTTGAGCGCTACCGTTACCTTTTATTGGATTAGCTCCTCCTATTGGATTATTTTGATGATTATTTGGAGAACCTAAACCTCCAAAAGTATTATTAGGAGATCCTATGTTAGGAAAACTATTGGGAAATCCTGGCATATTAGGGAACCCATTTGAAAAACCTCCAGGAAATCCTCCATTAATTCCATTATTAAAACCACCAGGAAATCCACCTATATTTGAAATCCCTGTTCTGTTATTATTTATTAATAAAGTTATTAATAGCATAAGTAGAGTTAATAAAAGAGTATTATTTAAGGAATTATTTGATAAATTTTGATAAGGGGAATTAATATTGTTTTGATTAGCTAAGTTAAGTCCTAAATTACTACCTAACATTGAACCTAACAAGAATCCAATATTTGAACCTATTAAATTTGATAAGTTATTAAAATTATTAAAATTATTAATTAATGGGTTAATATTAGATAAATCATTAGGAATATTTATATTGGTAATTGATAAATTGAGATTATTAAATGAATTAAAATTAAAGTTTTGGAACCTGCTAAAACTTATAAAACTATTAAAATTAATCATAAATATCAACCCCCTGTTTATAATTTTTAAAGATATTATTATTTATAGATTTAATTTTTAAAATTTAATTTTTAGTTTGATTTTGTTAAAAAAATTAATAATTTATTAAAAATGTAAAAGATTATTTAAAGAAATTAATAACTGCTCTGAATATAATTTGTCCTTTTCTAACTTTTTCTATAGCTAAATTTATATCTTTAAAACTAAATTCTTGAATAACAGTTTTTATATTTTTTTTGTAAGCAAGGTTTATAAGTTCTCTTAGGTTTATTCTACTACCTACTGCACTCCCAGTTATTATTAAGTTTTTTGAGATTAGATCTATTGGTTTAAATGTTAATTCTTCTAGATGTGCTCCTACAAAAGATATTTTGCCAAACGGTTTTAAATAGTTAATAAAGTTCATAACTATTTCGGATTTCCCTTTAATATTTGGTAAAGTGGATAAAACTGCGTCTATTTTTCCTATGTTCTTTAATTTATCTATTTCATTGTAATTAAGAAAGTAATCGCTACCTAATTTAATAGCTAAATCTTTTTTGTTTTCATTGGAGCTAAATGAAATGACATTTAGTCCAAAGGATTTAGCTATTTGAATAGCTAAATGTCCTAACCCCCCTATCCCAAGGATCGCTATAAATGAATTAGCTTTTAAGTTAAGATTTTTTATTGCACTGTATACTGTTAAACCTGCGCAAAATAGTGGGGCAGCTTGAGCTAAATCCATATCTTTAGGAATAATTGTTAAAAAATCTTCAAGCGCTATAATATATTGAGAAAAACCACCAATGGAATCTATCCCCGTTATTTTTCTATTTTCGCAAAATTGTTCATTAGCACTAATACAATAATCACAATTTAAACAGCTACTATAAACCCAAGGTAATCCTACAATATCCCCTTTTTTAATAAAATTAACATTATTTCCTGTTTCTACTACTTCTCCTACTATTTCATGCCCAGGCACTAATGGGTATTTTATAAAACCCCTACTTTCCCAATCCCCATCTATTATATGTATATCACTATGACAAATACCACTATATAAAACTTTAACTAATACTTCCTTAGGTTTTAAATTTTCAATAGTAGTTTCTTTTATGATTAATTCTTTTTTGGGCTTTATGCAATATGCTGATAAGAATTTAAACATATTTTATCCTGGTTAGCAAAAGTGTATATTTTTATACACTTTTGACAGACCTATTTTTATTCCGCCAATTTTTTAGCCTTATGGTCTGCAGGCGGTATTAGGCTAATTATGGGTTTTGTAGCAAGCACAAGACCTAAGCTTCCCCTTGTTATCTTATTCCTAGCTACTAAGATTTTCTTTAAAGGAGATTTTTATTAGCAAAGATAAATTCTTTCTTGTAGTTGGATTTATGTTGAAATCTTTTTAATAGTTTTTGGCAACTATTTTATCCTCCTAAAAACGATTTAATTTTATAGAATAAAGAAAAGCCCACGACCGGGATCGAACCGGTGACCTCATCCTTACCAAGGATGCGCTCTTCCACTGAGCTACGTGGGCTTTATAATTAATTAAAATTCATTAACCCTTTATTTTATATATTCTATAGCTTTTAGGGATTACCTCTTAATTAATTAATTGTCTAAAATTTGTTTAAAAATTTATACTTAAAAATTAATAAAAAAACAAAAGGGAGGTTTTTATTTAACCCCCCTTAAAAGTTCTTTAATTAACATTAAATTAAAAAAATTACATTCCTTCTTTTAATCTTTTACCTACTCTAAAAACAGGGACTTTTCTTGCGGGGATTTGGATAACTTGTTGAGTTTTTGGATTTCTTCCTTTTCTTGCAGCTCTTTGTCTAACTTCCCAGCTTCCGTATGGAACTAATTGAACTTTATGTCCTTTATGTAGGAATTCTCTTACGCTTTCTAACATTCCTTTTAAAGCTGCTTCTGCTTGTTTTTTTGTTAATTCTACTCCTTTATTTTGAGCAGCCCATTTTACCATGGAATCTACTAATTCCTTTTTGGTAACTACTTTACTCTTTGCTTTTGTTGCCTTTGGCATTTACGTCACCTCCTTTTTACTCTCTACAATTATATTATTTTATATTCATACTTATTTTCCCTTTATTTTATTAAAATATACTTATTTTTTTTAAAAATTCAAGAATTTTATAAAAATTTTTTAAATATGATCATTAAGATTATAGTATTTTCAAGGAATAAAAATAAAAATTTTTTTTAAAATTAGAAAAAATAATAGAAAAAGTAATTTTTTTAAAAAAATATCAATTTTGTTGACTTTTATCAATATTTTTAATAATTTTTAATAATTTTTAATATTTTTGTTTTTTTGTATTTTTTTGGGTGGTTCTTGTTAATTTGTTTAAAGGAGGAATTATTATTTTTAAAATTTAAATAATTTAAGGGAGGGGATTTTTTATTAAACTTATTAAAGTTTTTAAAATTATTTTATCTAAAATTTCAACATTAATTGTAATTTTTATAGCTATTTTATTTTTTTCAATTTTACCTATATACTCTTATGAATATATTCTTTTTATTTTTAATAAACCTGTAAATAAAAATGAATACATAATAAAGCAAGAAAATCAAAAATTAAATATATTTGTTAGTAAAAAAATAGTAGAACAGTTAATATATGATATTAATATAAATAATTACTTACCTATTAATATTAATGGGAATTATTACTATGATTTAATAAAAATAATCTCAGATTATAATTCTAAATTTATTTTGTCTATAAATAAAGAAACAAGAATAATAGATGTAAATAATATAAACAGAAAGAATTTAGAAAATTTAGATACACAAGAAAGTAAAACAAATAGTAGCTATCAATTGGATTTAAATTTTAATAATGATTTAAAAACAAATAAAATTGAATATAAAAAATATGAAACAAAATATTTTACAGTTTATTATACAAATGAGCAAATAAAAATAATATTAAATAATTTAGTAGATTATTATTATGAAGAATTTATAAAGTTTATGGGATTTAATGATTATTATAATTTTTCAGTTTTTTTTGGAGAGAAGATACCTATATATTTAGCTCCTAATGATGATATTTATAGATCTTATGATATGGTTCCTGAATGGTCATCTGGAGCTTTTGTTATTAATTTTGATTATTATAATTTAGCAAGGGCAAGTATATATGCTCATGAAAAAGATCCTATGCTTATTCAAAGAGTTTTACCACATGAAATATCTCATTTGGTTATGTATAGATATTTAAATATAATTAATACCCCTATAAATTTTAAATTTATATTGGAAGGTATTGCTCAATACCAAGAGTATAGAATTATAACTGGTCTGGATTATATTAATTATATTCCTAATAATAAAATTTCTTTTAATAATCTATTATATCCTAATTTTTATTCAAATGAAGAAATAAAAAATTTTTATGATAATTCCTTAGCTTTTACATGCTTTTTAGTAAATTCCTTTGGTATTAATAAATATAGAGACTTTATTAAAGAATTAAAAAATAATAATGATATATTGAATTCACTTAATAAAGTTTATAAGTTTTCACTTAGTTATAATAATGAAAATATAATAAAAGAGATAGAAAAAAAATGGCAATATTATATTCAAAATACAACTCCAACCCCTATTAAATAAACTATATTAAACTAAATTGTTTATGATTTATATTCCATTTAGAGTGAAAAAAATAAAAATAAATGAAAAGGAAAATAAAATTATTCTTAGTATATTCTTGTTTGAAAATAAGAATGATAATAATACTGGAAATACTTTAGAAAATAATCTAAACGTTAGTGAAGAAAATTTAAATGATGTAATAAATCTCAAAGATAATATAGAATATAAAAAAGAAAATATAGAAAATGATTTTAGAAAATATAAGGAATATATTTTTGATATTTCTTCTGTTAAATTAATCGCTTTAGGATATATAAAGGAAGTAGAGGAGTTAAAAAATAGGGAACCAGGAGTAATTAGATTATTTAAGAAAGCTATAACTTTAGGAATGCACGGTGATAAAAATGAAAAAATAGTTAATATTAAAGAACAAATTTTTATGGATATCATAATAAGAGAAAATGAACAAAATTATTTCTTTAGAGTTGATTTGTCATTTTTTGATTATAAAGATTTTCTAAAAGAAGAGTTTGCTTATTCTTCTTTTATTAATATGAGAAGATTTTTTAATAAACTATTGGAAATATTTCATAAAGAATTATTTGATAATAATTTTCATAGTTTTTGCGAAGTAAATTCTTTACAGAAAATCCAAAGATATAATACTATTTACGAATTTCAAGATTACGTTATTTCTAAAGCAAAAGAAAGAGGAATTTTATAATGTCGGTATCTTTACTTGTTGTGGAAGATGAATTTAATATAATGCAAACTATTACTGAAAGCATTCAAAATTTTATAATCCCTAAATTTAATTTAAATTTATTAACAGCAGATAATTTTTATCAGGCTAAAGAACTAATTTATAAAAATAAAATAGATATCTCTTTATTGGATTATCTTCTACCTGATGGAGATGGCATAGAATTATTAAAAATAATAAAAGAATTAAACCCTAAAGCTATTGTAATATTTTTAACCGCTATTGAAGATTATAAATTAATTGCTTTAAATCTAGGGGCTGATGATTATATCCTAAAACCTTTTAATCTTGATGAAGTTATAGCTAAATTAAATAATTGGATAAAACGCCTAGATTATAATAAATCCGAATTAGTTCATTTATTTAAAGATTATTATTATGATAAATCCAATGCTAGTTTATTAATTAATCAAGGAAATTATTATAAACTAATAGATACTTTATCCTATCAAGAATCAATACTATTTGAAACTCTATTAAGTAATATCAATAACTTTGTTATTTTAAATGATAATTCTTTTGATAATTATTATATTTATAGTTTAAGGAAAAAAATAGAAAAATTAGGATTAAAATTAATAACTGTAAAAGGTGGAAAAATAAAATTAAAAGTAGATTAATTATATTATGGAATTAAATATAGGAATAGATGTTGGAGGAAGCCATATAGATATATGTAAAGTAAATATAAATAATTATAAGTTAGAAATTTTAGATTCTTTTGATATAACTTACTATTATAAACCAATAGATCTTATTAATAAAATAATAGATAATTTATTTAAGTTAGATTTAGCTGGATATGAGAAAATAAATATCGGTATAGCTCTACCAGGGATTGTTAATACTAAAAAAAATTATTGTATTAAGTGCCCAAATCTAAAATATTTTAAAGAAATTGATTTTAATAAAATTTTTTTTAAAAAAATAAATAAGATTTTTAAAGGAAATATAGATTTGTATGTATTAAATGATGCAAATGCAGGAACAATAGGAATTTATAAGAAATTCTTTAATAAATTTAATTTATATAATAAAGATATAGTATATTTGGTAATAGGGACTGGAATAGGTTCAGGAGCTATTATAAATAATAAAATAGTTTTAGGAGCAGATTATTCTGCCTTTGAATTAGGACATACTAAAGTATATTACCCTAAAACTAATTATAAAAATAATTTAACAAAATGCGGTTGTGGTTCATTTAATTGTATCGAAACTTTTGCTTCCGCTAAGTCTTTAACTGATCTTTTTAATAATAAATACCATAAAAATTACAAAGGATTAAAAGAAATTATTCAAAACGAAAAATATAGTAAATATAAGATTTTATTTAATGATTTTGCATTTTATTTAGCTTTGCTTATTAATAATATTATCTTAACTGTTAATCCTTATTATATTTTTATAGGTGGAAAAATTGTATTATCTTTAAACTATTTTAAAGAAAAATTATTTTATTTTTTAAAACAAAATGTTAAAATGATAAAAATAAATAAAGAATACTTTAATAAAAGGATAGTTTTTTTAAAGCCTTTTAATAATATAAATGAATATAATATTTTGGGAAGCGCTTTTGCTAAGGATTTTATATAAAAATATAGAATATTTTATTACTATGGGAAATTTCGATAAAGAAAATTATTTAAATCAAATAAATGAAAGTTATAATTTTTTAAATAATTTTATAAAAAACGAAAAAATAGAGATTCCAAAGGTAGCAGTAGTTTTAGGTTCTGGATTAAATGAGATCCCTGAAGATCATTCTATTTTTAAAAAAAGAAGTGAATTAGATTATAAGGATATCCCTAATTTTGAAAAAACTACTGTGGCAGGACATAAAGGAAAATTAATATTTTCTAATTACAAGAATACTAATTTATTATTTTTACAAGGAAGATTCCATTATTATGAAGGTTATGATATGAAAAAAGTTACTTTTTATATTAGAGTTTTGAAAAAATTAGGGATTGATTATTTAATAATAACAAATGCCAGTGGTGGGGTTAATCCTGCTTTTAAAGTTGGAGACATTATGATTATATCTGATCATATTGCATTATTTTTACCAGAAAATCCCTTGAGGGGAGAGAATTTAGATGAATATGGAGAGCGATTTATTAGCATGCAAAATGCTTATGATAAAGAATGGAGATTAAAGGTAGAAAATGAGCTAAAAAATAAAGGGGTTCCTTATGTTAAAGGAGTTTATTGTATGGTAAGTGGCCCTAATTACGAAACTGCTGCTGAGTTAAGGATGCTAAGAACTTTAGGGGTAGATGCAGTAGGAATGTCTACTGTGCCTGAAGTTATTGTTGCTGTACATTCTAAAATTAAAGTATTTGGCTTATCGATTGTTACAGATATTATGGAAGAAGTTATAGAAAGGGGAGTTAGTCATCAGGAAGTTTTAGATAACGTTAAAAAATCTATAGATAATATCAAAAAAATAATTACTATCGCTATTGATAAGATTCAATAGATTTTTCAAAAAATGTATAATAAGGTTTTTAAATTGTATTATTATATTAGTACATAATAATTAAAGATATAATAATGCTTTTGGATTGTAAAGAATGATTTTAGTAAGTTTATAAGGTAAAAACTATTTAGTGTTTTCTAATTTTATGGGTAATTTTATTATTTATAATTACCTGTTAATTAATGTTATTATAAGATTTTTTAGTTTAGGATATTGTGTAATAGACAATATTTTACTTTATAAATCTAATTTTGTTTATATTTACTTTTTTTTTGTGATATTATTTATTTGGGATTTAATTTCTTTTGTTTTACTTTATAATAGAAGATACGGTTTTTTATTATTTGTGGGATTAATTGATGTAATTTTAGGTAGTGTTATTTTGTATTTTAGTAGTTCTTCAGCTTTATTTTTATCTCTATTAGTTCCTATTTCTTTGGCTATAACTTATTTAAGACTTGTGTCTAATTTTTATTATATTATGTTAATCTTTTTATCTTTAGTTGGTACTATTTTAGGTTCTATTGGGTTTATTCAAAAATTAGGAGATCCTGCTTTTAATTATTTAATCCCCTTTTTATTTTTAAACATATTTTTAATTTCATTTATAATTTTTGTTTTGATTAGATTGAATTATGTTGCTAAATATTTTACTGAGCAAATTAATGCATTAGTAGAAGAAAGGGATATTTTAAATGAGAATATTTCTTTGCTTGAACAGAAAATTTCAGAGTATCAAAAAGAAATAGCTAATTTAAAACAAGAATTAGAACAAGAAAAAATTGCTTTTAATGTGGAATTAGAAAAGATAATTAAAGATAGTCAATTGAAAAAAGACGAAGTTTATAATCAAATTAAAGCTTTAACTAATGAATTAACTATCAAAGATAAATTAATTGATGATTTAAATACTGAAATAGAAAACCTTAAATTATCTTTAAGTCAAGATTATAAAAAAAGTGAAGTACTTTTAAATATATTGTTCGATATTTTTGATATTATTAAAAACTTTAATAATTTGTATAAAGTATCAGATGATATAGTAAAATTTATATCTAAATATATTAATTTTTCTACTTTTGTTCTTTTTATAAAATCTGATACAACTTTAAAAATAGAACCGTTTATAATTTACGGAGAAAATTACGAGTTTTATTATAATTATAATAAAATAGAATTAGAAGATTTGTTTAATTACGTTTATAATAATAATAGTATAGTTGTAATAGAAGAGGATAAAGAATATGTAGATGGTATTTTGCTTAGTCCTTTTTATCCTAAGGAAAGGAGTGTTGCCGCTATTCCCTTAACTTTTGGAGAAAAACCTATTGGTTTAATATATTTGTCATCTTTAGAGCCAAGAGATATAACAAAAGATAAACAAGAAATTCTAGCTTATATTGGATTGGCTCTTTCTATTATAATATTTGTATCACTTAATTATAATAAAACTATAAGTAGAGTTTTGTGGGATGAGCGATTAAATTGCTACAGCCCTTCCTTCTTTTGGGAGGTACTTAATAATCAGTTTTTTATTTCAAAAAGATATAATGAGAATTCTGCTATTTTATTTATTAAATTGTTTGCTATTTCTTCTTCTGAAGTTGAAGATTTGCAAGATAGAGAGATAAAAATTATAAAGGAAATTAATATTGTTATTAGAAATACTATAAGAGTAACAGATATAATATCTTATATAGGTAATGGGATAATAACTGTTTTATTAATTAAAATAGATTCTAATAAAACTAAAGAAGTAGTTAATAGGATTATAAATAATATTAATCTAAAACTGAAATCTTTAGGCGAAGAAAGTAAAGTGAGATTTGAATTTGCTGATTTTATAAATTATAATAAAGATGTTTCTCTAATTATAGAAGAATTATTTGCTAAAGTTAATGTAGTAAAAAGTTAATTTAATAAAAAGAAGGGTTGTTAAAAGTATGGTTATTTATTTAGCTACTAAGAATTTTCATAAAGTAAGGGAAATATTTCATATATTAAGTATTTATCAAGAAGAGAATCCGGATTTTTACATTGAATTAAAAGAATATGAAGGAGATATCCCAGAGGATATAGAAGTGTATGATAATTATCATGATAATGCTGTAAAGAAGGCACAATATGTGTATCATCAAGTTTTAGCGCTGGTTATTTCTGAAGACAGTGGAATTGAATTTTTGGAATTAAATAATTTTCCAGGACCTTATTCTAAAAGAATATTTCCTTCTTTAGCTCAATCCCAAAAAAATCAAGCATTTGTTAATATGTTTAAAGATTTAGATATAGTCTATAGGAAATGTAAGTATGTTTGTTGTGCAGTTTTATTGATTAATTTCTCTAATTATTATGTATTTACAGCAAGTGTTGAAGGATATGTTAGCTCTAAAGTTATTGGGGATAATGGATTTGGTTATGATCCTATTTTTGTTTTACCTTCCTTAAAAAAAACTTTTGGGGAAATTGATGTAAAACTAAAATGTAAATATAGTCATAGAGCTATCGCTTTTAAAAAAATGTTTGATTTTATTAAATCTAAACCCCATTTAATTAAGTAATTTATATATTTAGTAAAAAATAATGAAAATTGATGAAATTTTAGAAAAATATATTGAAAAAATCAAGCAAGAACTTATTTTTTATAATAATAATTCTTATAGTCCTTATTCTAAATTTAAGGTATCTTCTGTATTGATGATTTTAAATAATAAAAGTAATTTAGTTAATTTTATTGGGGGGACTAATATAGAAAATAGTTCTTATGGGTTAACAATATGTGCTGAGAGAGTAGCTGTTTTTAATGCTGTTTCTAATGGATTAATTAATAACTATAATAATAAATGGTTAAGTTTATTTTTATATGTTCCAGTTAAGGAATTTGTTCCTCCTTGTGGAGCTTGTAGGCAAGTTATATCCGAATTTGTTAAGGATATACCTATTGTTGTGTTTAATAAAGAATTTGAATTTAAAATTTATTATTTAAGTGAGATTTTTAAGGAAGTATTCGGACCTTCATTTTTAAAGTAATTTTTTTAAAGTAATTTTTTAATGATTGATTCTAAATCTAAAAATATTATAGGTATTATAAGATTAGATAGGTTAGGAGATACTATTTTAACTTTACCTGCTATTAAAATTATTAAAGATAATTATAAAGATTCCTTATTAGTTGCTATTTTAAGTAGCTATAATTATAATTTGTTTTCTTATAATAATAAAATAATTCATCCTTATTTTGATGTTATTGAAGTAGTTGATATAAAATTAAGTTATTATTTTGATAATTTTTATTCTGTATTTTTAAAAGCTTATGATAATTTTATTAATTTTATTAACATTTTTAAATTCATAAAAATATTTAATAAAAAATATAAATTTGATAAAATTTATGTATTTAGTCCCAATTTTGTTTCTTATTTTTTAGGATATTTTCTCAATTCTAAAGAGAAATATTCTTATTTTTATCAAACTAAATTGATTAATTATTATTTATTTAAAAATAGATATAAGTTTTATTTGGATAAGATAGATAAGTTTTATGAAGAAGAATATATTTCTAGTGGAGTAAAAATTAACCATGAAGCAGTTCAAAATTTATTAGTTTTAAAACAAGATAAAGATATCAAATTGGAATTTAATTTTGAAAATTTTACTTGTGAAGACTTAAAAAAAATAAGACCTTACTTAGTTGTCCCTACTTTGGATATCCAAACTTTTGATGTTTTGTTTTTTGATAAAAATTTCTTGATTAAAGATAATATTTCAAAAGAATTTTTAAGAAAGTTATTATTAGAAATTAATTCTTATGTAAAAAGTAAGAATCTTAGATTTGCTTTTATAACTAATAGGGATTGGGTATTAGAAAATATTAAAATATTAAAACCTAACATAATGGAATTATTATATTTAGTTAGTAATAGTAGGGTAGTTATTAGTTTTGATGGTGGGCCAGTTCATATTGCTTCTGCTTTTAATATTCCCACTATCGCTTTATTTTCTAATAGATATTTTTATTTTGATTCTTATAGATGGGCTCCTTTAGCTGATTTATCTTTTATTATTAAATTAGATATCTTTGATCCACAACTTAATATTATTGATTTTTCTAATTTAGATTATTTTAATGTATTTTATCAAATACGATATTTTTTAGATAAAATTATCTAGTTTTTTTATTTTATTTTTAGAAGGATTTTTTTTTATTATTTAGAAAAATTATAGTGTATAATCTAAAATAAAAAAGTAAATGTATAAAAAAATACAAAAGTAAAAAGGAGGCAAGTAAAAATGAGAAAAATAATAGCTAGTATATTAATAGTAATAGGTTTAGTTTTATTTATAGCTTTTAGTTTAATATCTTGTAATCAGCAACAACAAAATAATACGACAACCACAACTGTTACTACTGCTGCTACTACTATGGAAAATATGAATACTACTGCTGGTAATGAAACTACCATGTAATAGTAATTATTTTTTAATATATTAATATATATATTATAATTGTATATTAATAATTTGTATATTATTAAAATTTTATATATTATTAAAAGGTAAAAGTAAGGAGTCGCTGAAATTTAATTAAAAAAAGTTTTATAGAAAAAGGGTGGGGTAAATGTTAAAAGAAGAATTAAAGAAATATGTTGAGAGTGATGAAAATGTTAAGGGCTTAATTGTGGTTAACAGGGTTAATGGGGAGCCTATTGAGTTTGTTATTAAGGAAAGTTTGGCTTTAAGCGAAATAAATAATATATCTAAAATCGCTGTAGATATGATTAAATTATACGAAAATACTAAACCTGGTGGAGATTTAATAACTATTTTATTCAATTCTAAAGAATATACCGTTTTGATTGATGATTATCAACAAAATAATAAAGTTTTAGTGTTTCTATTTAGACCTAATTTTGTTGTTATAAAATTTGTAGATGAAAAAGCAAAAATTTTGCAAAACATTATTAATATAATTAAAAGTTCGTAATTAAATTTATTTTTAATTTAATTAGGTAAGTTTTGTTTTAAAGAGGTTGATAATGAGAATAATAAAAGTTATAACTATTATATTTATATCTTTTATATTATTTTTATGTGTTTTTGGATTTATTATATCATTTTTATTTAATAATAATGATAATGGGAAAAATTTAATAGCTGTAATGTATTTAAAGGGTATGATTGTTAATGAGGAAGAAACAGAGGGAGTTATTGATTCTAAATATGTTGTACAAATTTTAGATAAAATTAGAGAAAATAAGAGTTATAAGGGAATATTGTTAGTAATAGATAGTCCTGGGGGAGTAGCTGCTCCAAGTTTAGAAATATCATATAAAATAAAAAAGATATCAAAGGAGAAACCAGTAGTTGCATATATAGAGAATTTGGGAGCATCGGGAGCTTATTATATCGCTTCTTCTTCTAACTATATTATTGCTAATCCGCAAGCTATTGTCGGAAGTATTGGAGTTATTATTACTATCCCACAAATTTATAAAGCACTTGATAAATTAGGAATTAATATGGTTTCTATTAAAAGTGGAAAATATAAAGATGCTTTAAGTCCTTTTAAAGAATTAAATAATGAACAAAAAAAATATATTCAGGATTTAGTTGTGGAATATTATAAGCAATTTGTTAAAGATGTTTCTCAAAATAGGAATATAGCTATAAGCGAATTATACAAAATAGCGGATGGAAGAGTATTTAGTCCTTTTACTGCTAAAAATTATAAACTAATAGATGATATAGGCACTATAGATGATGCTAAAGAAAAAATAAAACAATTGGTTAATATTAAGGATGTAAAATTTAAAGAAATAAAGCCTCCTAAGAAAACTTTTTTAGATCAATTATTAGGTTCAAAGTTAAATTATAGTAATGATTTTAATAGCTATATAAAAAAGTATTTAAATTATTTTAATTATCAGCTGTGGATGATTGCGCAATAATTTTTTTATTATAAATCATTTTTTATTATAATTAAATTTATAATTAATATGGAGTATAAAAAAATATTTGTTGGGTATACTGGTAAAACAGGATCAATTATATTTAATAATTTTAATAATGATAATATTTTTTTTGATTATCTAATTAATTCGATGAATTCTAATGAGTACTTTGAAAAATTTTTGGATTCTAATCAGATTATTTTAGATTTATCCCATAAAGATTTTATATTAAGCTTTATACAAAAAATAAAATCAAAAAAAGTAGAAAATATATTTTATATCACAGGAGTAACTGGATTTAATTATGAAGAAATAAAATTAATTAATGAGATTTTTATTAAAAAAGAATTATTTGGATTTCATTTTCCTAATTTTAGTATAGGAATTAACTTAATAAATAAATTTGTTAATGAGGTGGCAAAATATTTTTATGATTGTGAGATAATAGAAGCTCATCATCATTTAAAAAAAGATAAACCTTCAGGAACCTCTTTAATGTCTAAAAATATAATAAAAAATGAGTGGGAAAAAAATAATATTTATAAAGATATTAATATTCATTCAATAAGGTTACCTTCTCTAGTTGCTCATCAAAATATAATTTTTAGTAATAATTTTGGGGAGATATTAGAAATTAAACACCATTCCTTAGATAGAAAAAGTTTTTACTATGGCGTTAAATTAGTAATTACTAAAATAATTAATCAATTTGTTAATGAATTTGATAATAATAAAAAATTAAATCCTGGGTTCTATTTTAATCTTAATATAATTGATTTTATTAATGGTAATATTTAAATAATTTATTAAAACTAAGATCTTAAGCTAATGTATGATCCTCATACCCATCCTATTCTAATTTTACAAAATTTAGTTAATTCCTATGATTTCTATTTTTTCTCTAAAACTTTTAATAAATTTAAAAAAAAATTAAAATATCTCTTTATTTTAAATACTCCTTTAGAAAATGAATCAGACTTTATAAAAAAATATAAATATTTGCTTGATTTTGTCAATTCTATTGATATCCCTATTATTTTTAAATCTAAAAATTATCATAAGTTTTTTGTAAATAATTATCTAAAGAAAAAATTAAATTTAAATATAAATTTTTTAGATGAAAAACATTTTAATATAGTTGATAGATTTTTTATAGATTATATAAAGAAAAACTATAAAAAATATTATAAATTATTGGAAGACTATTTTATTGGATATGGTATAACTAAAACAATAGATGCCTATACTACTACAGAATTTTTAGAATTTTATAAATTAGTTAATAAAAAAATAAATAATAAAAGATTGGAAATTTATTATTTATTGGATCCTAATATTTTATTTAAATTTGAATTAAAAAAATTAAAAGAGGTATTAAATGATAAGTATTTTTTAGGGTTTAAATTTTTTATTGATGGAACTTTAAGCAATAAAGATGCTATGCTGGATGATATTTATTCCTTAAATTTTAATCCTAAATTGTATTTAGATTTAGATTTTTATCAGAATTTTTTAGAAAAATTGTATTATGTTTTAAAAAAAATAAAATTATTTAAAATAAGTTTTGCTTTTCATTGTATAGGTGATAAAGCTATTAATTTTGCGTTAAATAATCTATTAAATAAATATATTACTAAAATATCTCAATTAACTAAAATTAATTTTAGAATAGAGCACGCTTTATTTATTAATAACCAAACTATTCAATTACTAAAAGATAATTTAATTAAATATAAGGATGTTAATTTTTATTTTGTTTTTAATCCTAATTTCTTTTTTGTTGATATTAATTTTTTTAATGAAATTGAATATACTAAATTAAATAAATTATTAAGAAATTATTTTATTTTTAGGTTAGATGAAGTTTTTAAAATTTTTAAGGAGTATAATAATTTTGGTATAGGATTTGCTTCAGATTGCCCCGTATCTTCACTTGATTATAATTTTTCTATTTTCCTTCTCAAAAAACTTATTCTTAATAATAAACAAAAAGATTAATAATTTAATAAAGGAATTTATTTATTTTTATTTAAAATTATATAAAGCTAAAGAATAGTTTGTGTTTTTTTATTTTTAAGGTATAAGAATTTTGGGGGTGGTTATTAAATGTCTAAATTATGGTATAAAAGTTATCCTAAGGAAATTCCTTTTAATTTAGATTATGAAAAAATTAGTCTATTTGAAATGTTGAAAAAAATTGCTAAAGATTATCCTAATAATTTAGCTGTTGTACTTGATTATGATAACTTTTGCGAAATCTTAAAATATCAGGAATTATATGATTTAACTTTAAAATTAGTAAATGGGTTAAAGTTAATAAATTTAAATTTTGATGATAAAGTTTCTTTTTTATTACCTAATGTTCCAACATTTATAGCTTTCTATTATGCGGTATTAGCTTTAGGTGGGGTTGTAGTTAATGTTAATCCCGAATTAACTCCTTTTGAAATCCTAAAATATATTACTAATTCTGATAGTAAATTTGTTATAACTTTTCCTCATATTTTACCTAAATTGAATGAAATTATTGATGATATTAGTTTAGAAAAAATTATCATAGATGATGTTTATTTTAAAAATAATATTAATTTAAATGTAAGTGAATATAAGAAATTAAGTAATAAATTAGTATTTGTTTCTGATTTATTAAAAGAAAAAAATGTTTTAACAGAAAAGGATTTGAAAGGTTTAGGAGATTTTGATATATTTAAAAAACTATCTGTATTACAATATACTGGTGGTACAACAGGAATTTTAAAGGCTGCTATGCTCAGTCATTTTAATTTAGTAGCTAATGCTCAGCAAATTGTTAATTGGGTTTATGAGTTTGAGCCTAAAGATAATCATAAAACGTTATGTGTTATTCCATTATTTCATGCTTATGGTATGACGGTTGGTATGAACGTTAGTGTTAGGTTAGCTAATGCTATGGTTTTAGTACCTCATTTTTCTATTGATTTGATTTTAAGGATTATAAATAAATATAAAATAGATTTTTTACCGGGGGTTCCTTCTTTATATAATGCTATATCTTTATATGCCATAAAAACTAAAATAGATATAAGTAGTGTTAGGGTTTGTATTTCTGGAGCTTCTGCTTTGAATCAAGAGATTTATAACCGATTTGTTTCATTAACTAATGCAAAGTTAGTTGAAGGATATGGACTTTCAGAAGCTTCTCCTGTTACTCATATTAATCCGGTTTTTGGAGGTATTTCTAAGGTAGGCTTTATAGGATTACCTATTCCAGATACTGATGCTAAAATAGTTGATATAAATGAAAAAGATAAGGAATTAGGGGTTAATGAGGAGGGGGAACTCATTATTAAAGGACCACAAGTTATGTTGGGGTATTACAAAAATGAGCAAGAAACTAATAATTCAATAATTGATGGTTATTTATATACTGGGGATATAGCTATAATGGATGAAGATGGATATTTTAAGATTGTAGATAGAAAAAAGGATATGATAATAGTAAGTGGATTTAAGGTTTATCCAAGGGAAGTTGAAGAAGTTATTTTAAAGGTGCCGGGAGTTTTAGAAGCTGCTGTCGTCGGAATTGAACATCCAATTAATGGGCAAATTGTTAAAGCTTTTGTAGTTAAAAATAATCGGGATATTACAGAATCTGATATCATAAAATATTGTAAAGATAAATTATCTCATTATAAGGTGCCTAAAGAAGTTGAGTTTGTTGATGATATTCCTAAAAATCAAGCAGGAAAAATTTTAAAAAGATTACTTATTAATAAGTAAAATCATTATATTTAGAGTTGCTAATGGAAAATAAAAAAAGTGAGTTAAATTCTTTAAAATTAGCATTAATTATAACTTTTGTTTTTGCATTAGTTGAATTTATGGGGGGATTTTTAACTAATAGTTTAGCATTGATATCTGATGCTGGACATATGATTACTGATAGTTTTTCTTTATTTATTTCTTTTTTAGCTAATTATCTTGTTTTAAATTTAAGGAATAATAGATTTTCTTTTGGATTATACAGATTAGAAGTATTAGCGGCTTTTGTTAATGCCATTTTTTTATTAGGTATTATAGCTTTTATTTTATTTAATGGAATAAATAGGATTATAAAGCCTGAGGTGGTTTTAGCTAAACCTATGTTGTTTATCGCTTTATTAGGATTAATAGTTAATGTTTTTATTATCTTTATTCTTTTTAAGCATTCTGAAAATTTAAATATAAAATCTGCATTATTGCATGTAATTTCTGATACTTTAGGATCTGTTGTTGCTATTGTTGCTTCTGTTATTATTATTTTTACTAAATTTTATCAGATTGATCCTATTTTAAGTATTGTTATTTCGTTGTTAATGATTCCTTCTGTTTTTATTTTACTTTATCAGTCTATTGATATATTTTTAGAAGCTATTCCTAAAGAAATTAATCTAAACAATATAGCTAATCAGATAAAAAACATCAATGGAATTTTGGATTTTCATGATCTACATATATGGTCTATCAATCCTAAGAATAATATTTTAACTGTTCATGTAGTTAAAGATAAAAATATACAAGATTCTTATTTATTAGATAAAATTAAAGAGATATCTAAATTAAATAATATAAATCATATTACTATACAAATTGAAGATATTGAGTATGAATGTTTTCAGGATTGTAATCAAAAACTATATCAAAGTTATCAAGATATTTCATTAAAAAATTACCATAAAAATCATTTACATATGCATACTGAAAATTTTCATGATCATCATGATAAACATTATCATAATATAGATAATATAGATAGTAATGAAATAGATAGAAATAAATAAAAATAAATTCTTATTAAAATTGATATTTATGAAAGATATTAGTAATATTGATAATATTGATAATATGGAAATCAAGGATAGAAAGCTTGTAAAGGATCCCAAGAAGTTTATTTTAAGGATAGTTAGTGGCTTTTCTCTTTTTTTGTTAGCTCTTTTTCTATTATTATATAATTGGCATTTTTTTGTTATTTTTGTTGTTGTTATTCAATTAATTGCTATTTATGAAGTAGTTACAATTTTTTCTAAAAAATATTATGTTGATAAATTTTCCTTGTTTTTTATTGCTTTATATTTAGATATTTTAATATATTTTAATTCTTTTGATGTTATAACTGTTTTTAGTAATTTTAGATTTAATTCTGATAAATTTATTTTCTTTTTGTTCTCTATTTTTTTTATATTCCTTATTTTTTCTATTAATTTTATTTTTTATTTACAAAATACTTTAAAAGAAAGTTATAAAAAATTAGATAAAGAAGAAAAAAGTATCTTAGAATTTATAAAATCTAATACTAATATTTATAATTATTTTATAAATAGTTTAGGAGTCAATTTTATTATTTTGTTTTATGTTGTTATTCCTTTTGGTTTAGTTATATTTATAAGCTCTTTGAGAAAAGGAGATTTGTTAATGTTAGTTGTTTTTACTAATTTTTTTAATGATATTTTTGCGTATTTTATTGGTAAGGTTTTTGGAAATAAGAAGTTTTTTGAGTTTATTAGTCCTAATAAAACGTTAGAGGGGTTTATTGGGGGAGTTATTGGAGGGATTTTGGGAGGGTTAATTTGGACATATTTTTCTAATTTATACTTAATTTTAGATGTGTATAAGTTAGTTATATTAGTATTTTTAATGAGTTTATTAGCTCCTTTTGGAGATTTATTTGCTTCATTTATTAAACGAAGTTTTGAGTTAAAAGAAATTTCTAATATTATACCAGGACATGGAGGGGTCTTAGATAGATTTGATAGCTTTATTTTTAGTATTTATATTTTTTCTTTTATTTTCTTTTTGTTTTTTTAGTATTAGAATTTTGGTATAAATATTTGGAGGTTAATGGGTTAAGGATATAGAATAATAATATTAGAGCAAGGAGAGGTGGCCGAGTGGTCTAAGGCGCTCGCCTGCTAAGCGAGAGTGTCGCTTAATAGGTGACACCGCGGGTTCGAATCCCGCCCTCTCCGTTTCCTAAATAATCTTCTTCTTTAGGTAAAGCCGCTTTAACAAATATCTTTATACATAAAAATGAATATTTACAAAGTAGGTTTTGCAGAATTTATGAGAATTAAAAATGAAACACTTTGAATTCAAAGCTTTAGAGCTGGGAATGTATGTATAGAAGATTATAAGAAAGGTATTCAGTGATGAACTAAAAAATCATTACTTCTATAATTGGGAGTAATTTGGTGTGCCCGTAGCTCAAATGGATAGAGCGTCAGATTGCGGATCTGGAGGTTAGGGGTTCAAGTCCCCTCGGGCACAATAATTATAAGAATTTAATAAAAAAATAAATTTTTAAAGAGGTTTTTTGAAATTTTTGGATAATAATAAAAAAGAGGGTAGGGCTGTTAGGGTTTATCTTACGAACCCCGCCAGGTCCGGAAGGAAGCAACGGTAAGTAAGCTCTAAACCGCTAACATAACCCTACCCTCTTATTCAATATCTTTTTATAAGGATTCCAGTTTTATGCCTTTAGATCTAAAAAAACTAGAAGCTTTAACTAAATTGGAGCCTAATAATCCTAAGCATTGGTTTTATTTAGGTGCTTATTATTTTTCAATAAAGGATATTGCTCAAGCTTATAAGGCTTTAGAAACCGCTGTTAAGATTAATCCTTATTTTGCTCAAGCTCAGTTCTTTATTGGTTTTATTGTTATTTATAATAGAGAATTCAAAACAGGTCTTAAGTATTTAGAAAAAGCTTATACTATTGATGAAAAAGTATTTTTAAAAATTAAGTCTGATTATGAAATAGAAAAAATTTTAGATGAGCTAATTAAAGGTAGTATTAAAGTAATTCAAGATCAAATAGAAATAAATCCTAATAATCTGGAGAACTTGTATTTAATGGGTAGAATTTTATTTTATATCCAGAATTATGAATCTGCTATTAATTACTTTAGAAAAATAATTGAATTAAAACCTGATAATTGGGAGGTTTATATTTATTTGGCTTTATCTTATAAAGAATTAAATAACTATGAAAATGCTATAAATTATTTAAAAAAATCAATTTTGATAAATAATTATTATCCTGATAGTTATTGGTTATTGGGGGAAATTTATATAGATATGGGGAATTATGGTTTGGCTTTAAAGAATTTAGAAAGAGCGGTGGAATTAGCTCCTAATAATAGTAGGTATTTAAATTCCTTAGCAAGAGTATATTTAGAATTAGATAAAATTCCTCAGGCTATAAGAACTCTACAAATTTCAATAGATAGTAATCCTAATTCTAAGTGGTCGTATTTTTATTTAGGGAAGGCCTTAGAAAAAGAATTTAATTTTGAATTAGCCATTGAGCAGTATTTAAAAGCTTTAGAAATAGATCCTAATTTTATAGAAGCTAAATACTCTTTAGCTAAATTGTATTCTTATTTTAATGATTATACTAAAGCTATAGATATTTTAGAAAATATAACTGATAAAATAGCTGATCCTGAAGTGTATTTTATGTTAGGCCAATTTTATTATAATATTGATAATTATGAAAAAGCTATATATAATTTAGAAAATTATGTAAAAATATTAAATAATAATTGGCAAGCTTTTTATTTATTGTACTTAAATTATATCAAAATTAATAATAAAGAAAAAGCTTTATTTTATTTAGAAAAAGCTTTTGAATTAAATTCAAAAGATACTAAAATTATTGTTGATTTATTTAAAATTTACGTTGACCTAAGACAAATACAAAAAGCAGAAAAATTTTTGGATATTATTAAAAATTTAGTAAAAGATGTAGAGATTATTAAACGAATAATATTTATTTATTTTGAAAAAAAGGATTATGAAAATGCGTTTTATGTATTTTTTGAAAATAAATTATACAATGATATAAATTATCTTTTTGATTTGATTACTTTTATAAAGAATAAAGACAGAGAAATTTATTTATCTTTTTTAAGTAAGGTTTTAAATTTTATTGATTGTAATCAAAATAAAGAAATATGTTTAGAATTACAGATAGAGTATCTTGAGAGAGTATATGAAGTTAATACTTTACAGGCTTATGAGTATTTTAATTCTAAAGTGGGTTTTCAGTTTTTAGATATCTTAGCTAATATTCAAAATAGTCAAGATATTATTAATAATCGTTTTAATTTGATTTTATTTAATTTACTATTGATTTATTTAAAAATAATATTTACTTTATATGTTGAATATAAATCTGAAGATTATTTAAGAAAGTATATAAGTATCACAGAAAAAATAAAAACATTTAGTTTTTTATTTGTTAAAGAGTATGATAATATAAATCTTAATAGTGGGTTTATAAATTTTGTTATTAATAACTTTGGTAATAAAGATGTATTAAGTGGAAGTATTTTATTTTATTTATTAATATTAAATTTAAATTTTATTTATGTTGTTTTGGTTTTTAAGGATTATATTTTTAATAAAAAAGATATTATTAATTTTAAGAATCCTGTTATAATTAAAATTTTTGAAGATATAATTCCATTACTAATAGAAAATGAAATTAATGATATTGCATTAGATTTTATTGATTTATTTATTAATTTTAATTACCCTGTTTTTTTAAGATATAAAATAGATATATTAGATTTAGAAAATAAGCCTCGTGAAGTTATAGATAATATCCAAAAATATTATGATAGTTTTTTCTATGAGAGTTATTTAGAATTAATTAGATTAAAGAATTTAATTAATTTAGATGAATTAAAAGAAGTAGTAAAAGAAGATTTAGAAAAATTAATATTAGAATTTAATCCTTTAGCTATGGCTCTTTATGCTAATATTATTATTTTTGAAAATAAAAACGAAGCTATTAGATTATTAGATAAAGCTTTTGAAATTATTATAGAAGATAAATTTAAATTCCAATATAATTATCAATTAATTTCAACTGTTGTATATTTATCTAAAATTTATTCCAAATATTTTAGTATTTATAAATTGATTAAGTATTTAAATGAATTAAGTAGGAAGTTTTCTGATAACTATAGGATTAATTATTTATTAGCATATTATTTATACTTAACAGAGGATTTTGTTGATGCTGAGGTTATTGCTAAAAGACTCATAAAATTAGCTAAAACTAATAACTTATTAATAGAAGCTCAGAAACTTTTAGCTACTATTAAAACTGAACGTGAAAATTATAATAACTTCCTACTTACTTTAGAAAATCTTTTCAAAGGTATTTCTATTACTATTACTTCTTATTTAAATCTTATAAAAAAAGGGAAAATAGAAGAGGTATTAAAATATATTGAAACTTTAAATGATGATACTAAAATAGAAAATATTATTATTAAAGCTATTTTATATGATAAATTGGAGATTTACCAATATTTCATTTATTATTATAATTTATTCAAAATATGGGCATTAGACAAAAATCTGGATAATTTAATAGATCTTATAGATAAGAAGCTTTATAATTATTCTGAATTTTCTGATTTTGAAGAACTAAAAATTAAGGCTCAAATTACTTATGCTTCTTTATTTAAGAAAGAAGCTTATATCCAAACTAATTTAGAAGAAAAAACAGAAAAAATAGAAAACAAAATTGAACAAAATATACTTATTCAAGAAAAATCTAAAGAATTAGAAACACAAATTGAACAAATTAAACAAATTGAAAACATTGAAAACCTTGAAAACCTTGAACAACAATTAACGGAATTTAACGAGAATAAAGAATTTGTGGATTATCAATTAGATAACAATCAATTATTGGATATTGATAATATTCAATTGGATTTAGATTCATTTGAAGAAGGATTGAAAAATCAAAAGGAAATAGAAGAAAATTTAGAAGTAGAAGAAAAAATAAGAAACCAAAATATTATAGAAAAGCAAATAGAAGAGCAAAAAAAAATACAAGATAAAGTAGAACTAGAAGAGCAAGAAAATATACAAACACAAAATGTACAAAAGCAAGAAATGATGGAAAGGATAGTGAAAATACAGGATAAAAATGAAATAATAGAAAAAAAAGAGATTCAAGAGCAAATAAAAACACAAGAAAAATTAGAAATAAAAGAACAAGAAAATATAGAAGAACAAATACAGATAGAAAAGCCAAGAGAAACAGAGGAATCTAGTAAAGAAAAAGAGAATATAAATAAACAAGAAGAAACAGAGATTCAAAAAGAAATAGAACATCAAGAGAAAATAGAAAAACAAAAAGAAATAGAAAAACAAGAAGATACTAAAAAATATGAAATAATAGAAGCACAAGAAATAACAAAAGACGAAGAACAAGAATTAATGGAAACTTATGAAGAACAAAATACAACCGAAATATCAATAAGTGTTCAAGAAGATATAATAGAAAAAGAATTAGTTAATATTACTAAAGAAAATATTTTTGATAAATCTTTAAATAGTCTGTTTTTAAGTGATGATATAGATAAAAACACTATTAAATTGTACCTTTCTAATATAGATAAATTAAAACTAAGTGATTTGGATGATATTATTATAGTTAATATTTTTTATATGATATATTTATTAAAATTACACAATAAGTTAGATTTAGATGAATTAATTGATAGTATTGATTTTAGTGTATTTGTAGAAAAAAGGGATGAATTTGTTAAACAAAATTTATCTTTAAAGGAGTTTTTTAATGCTGTTATTGATATAGAAAGCAATATTTTTGATATTAAAGCAATTTTAATAAAAATAAAAGAATTAATGGCTAAATTTAAAAATAATATTTATTATTTTTCTTTTTTCTTAATTGTTTTATCTTTAGTGTATTTAAGTTTAAATAAAATAAATGAATATAAAAAATATTTTCAAATTACTTTAAATAATTTCAAAGAAACTAATAAAATTATGTTTAATTTCCTTAGTTTTTTAGATAATATTATAATAAATTCTATAAAAGATTATGTTAATTAGAATAAAATTTAAGGATTGGAGGTATTTTAGATGAAAGTTTTGATAACAAGAAAACTACCAGGAGATTATCATAAATTATTACAAAATAATTATGAAGTTATTTTATGGGATAAGGATGAAGTAATAGCAAGGGAATTTTTGATAGAAAATATAAAAGATGTAGATGGATTATTATGTTTATTAACTGATAAAATAGATAAGGAAGTAATTGATAAAGCTAAAAGGTTAAAAGTTATAAGTAATTATGCTGTAGGTTTTGATAATATTGATGTAGAATACGCTACTTTAAAGGGTATAGTAGTTACTAATACTCCTGGGGTTTTGACAGAAACTAGTGCTGATTTAGTTTGGGCTTTGATATTAGCTGCTAGGAGGCATATTATTAGTGCTGATAAATTCTTAAGAGATGGTAAATTTAAAGGTTGGGATCCTAATTTATTTTTAGGTTATGATGTTCATTCTAAAACTTTGGGGATAATAGGATTAGGTAGGATAGGGCAAGCAGTTGCTAAAAGAGCTAAAGGATTTAATATGAAAGTAATTTATTATAATAGAACTCCTAAACCTGATATAGAAGAATATTTTTTAAAAGAATATAATATGAAACTAGAATATAAATCCTTAGATGATTTGCTTAGAGAATCTGATATAGTTTCAATTAATACTCCTTTAAATAATGAAACTTATCATTTAATAACTTATGAAAAATTGAAGTTAATGAAAAATACAGCTACAATAATAAATACAGCTAGAGGACCTGTTATTAAAGAAGATGATTTAGTTAAAGCATTAAAAGAAGGTTTAATTTTTTCTGCTGGTTTAGATGTTTTTGAATTTGAACCTAAAGTTAATGAAGAATTACTAAAATTAGATAATGTAGTTTTATTACCTCATATAGGTAGTGCTAGTTTCGAAACAAGGGAAAAAATGGCTGAAATTGCTGTTAATAATTTATTACTAGTTTTACAAAATAAAGAACCGCTTTATTCAGTTAATTATAATCAATTGAAAAATATTTATTCTTAATATGTATAATATCTTTTATTCTTTTTTTAGGTTTTTTTTTTAATTTTAAAAACTAGGGGATTAAAAAGATATATTTTTGGTTTTTTCTTTTTTGTGATTATTTTTGCTATTACTTTTCTTTTTATTATCTTTTTTCATCATAAGAGCTTAGGAAGTATTATTTGGATTTTTATTTTAGGTTTTATTATTTTAAGTTTTGTTTATTTATTTTGGGTTTATTTTTTTTTATTAAAGTTTTTTAAAGAAGAGGAAAAATTAAATGAATATATAGTTGATAATTTTTTGATAAAAAAGAATAGGGTAGTGGTTATAGGGGGGGGGAGTGGGATTGCTAATATATTAAGGGGCATTAAAAATTATTTTGATTATATTGTTTCTATTTCTACTGTTACTGATGATGGTGGATCTACTGGTAAAATCTTAAAAATTTATGAAGATATTTTGCCTGTAGGTGATTTAAGAAATTGTTTAGCTAATTTATCTTCTAACGAGATTTTACAGAAATTATTACAATATAGGTTTGATAGGGGGGAGTTGTCTGGGCATGCTTTGGGAAATTTTATATTATTAGCTCTATATAAGATAGCTAATAATAATCTTAGTTTAATGGGAGAATATATTAATAGTATTTTTAAGATCAGGGGGATAGTTTTGCCTTCTGCTAAGAAAAGAGGAATTTTGGTAGCTAAGCTATCTAATGAGCAAGTTATTAAAGGGGAAACTAATATTAATAATTTTATTTCTTCCAATCCTGAGATTTATGTTAAAGAGATATATTTAGAAGATTTAGTTGATGATGATGTTAATGAGCAAGCTATAGAGAATATTTTGAATGCTGATATAATAATAGTTGGCCCTGGCAGTTTATATTCTAGTATATTACCTAATTTTTTATTAAATCCTATTTTAAACGCTTATAAAAAATCCAAAGCTATTAAAATTTATATAGCTAATATTATGAATCAACCTAATGAAATTAAAGAAACTAAATTATCTATATATTTAGAAATCCTTAAAAAATATGGTTTATTTTTTAATTATGTATTATTTAATAGTAAGCCTATAAAAGAACAGATTTTAAATAAGTATATTTATAAGGATAAATTTTATAAACCTATAGAAAATGATTTATCTAAAGAATATTTAGAAGAGAATAATATAATTTTAATTTATGATGATTTTTTAGCTGATGATGATAATTTTATAAGACATGATCCTTTGAAAATTGCGAATGCTATAAAAAAAATATATTCTCATTATTTTTAAAAGGTTAAGAGTTGTTTTATATAGAATTATAAAATATAAATAATATGATAATAGTTTATATTATAATAAGGAGGTAGTATTTATGGGTGGTAAGAAAAAGATGAGTACCAAAAAACCAGGGCCTGCTAAATGTAGATTTTGTAGGGGATTAATTGAGGGTGGAAGATTTGTTAAAATAGGAGGAAAAAAATGGCATAGAGAGTGTGCTTTAAGAGCTGGTAAAAAAATCCCGCGAGAATATGCCGAAATCTAGTAATTTTTTATAACTTTTTTATTAAATAAATTTTTATTAAACAAAAAACTAGGAGGAAAGAAAACTATGGTTATAAAGAATTTAACCTTATTAGGACATACTGCTAGTGGAAAATCTTCTATTATAGAATCTTTAGCTTATATAAATAAAACTAATAAACAAGATTTACCAAATTCTTTTGGAACTCCAGGTTTGATGGATGTAGATGAAGAGGAGAAAAAAAGAAAAACCACTACTTTAACTAAAGTTTTTCCTATTAAAACTAAAAATTATAAACTAAATTTAATAGATACTCCTGGTTTTGGGGATTTTATTGGAGAAATTTTAGGAGGAGTTTTTGCTTCTGATAATTTAGCTATAGTCATAAATGCTTCTAATCCTATAGAAGTAGGAACTGAAAGATCTTGGTTCATTTCTACTGAAAAAACTAATTTACCCATCCTTTTTATCGTTAATCATTATGATAAAGAAAATCTTAATTTTGAAAATATTGTAAATCAATTAGCGGAGAATTTTTCTAATAGAATTATTCCTTTAGTAGTTCCTATATATGAGTCTAATGTTTTTAAGGGAGTAATTGATGTTTTAAATAAAAAGGCTTTTGCTTTTAATAATGATGAATTAAAAGAAACAGAAATTCCGTCGGATTTAGTTTCTTTAGTTAATTCTTATTATGAAAAGATTTCAGAGAGTGTTGCTGAAACTAATGAAGAGTTATTAAATCATTATTTAGAACATGGGGAATTAGATTTTAATCAAATAATAAAAGGTTTAAAAGATGCTTATAATCAAAGATTGTTATATCCTTTATTTACTATAAGTGCTAAAGTTTTACCATCTGTTAAATTATTAAATAATTATTTAGAAAAGATATTAATTAATTCTGATGAAAGAGTTATTAAGGATGTAGATGGGAATGTTGTCGATAAAAATGTTTTTAGTGCATTGGTATTTAAAACTATTTCTGATCCCTATAAAGGTAGAGTTTCTTTTATTAGGGTTTTTACTGGTAAATTAGTTAAAGATTCTACCGTTTTAAATGTTTATAAAAATGAAAAAGAGAAAGTAAGTACTTTAGTTGAGGTTATTGTTGATCAACATAATCCTATAAATGAGTGTTTAAGTGGGGATATCTGTGCTGTTTATAAATTAGAAAAGACTTTATCTGGGGATGTTTTAAGTGCTGTAGAAAATCCTGTTAAATTAACTAAGATTGAGTACCCGGAACCTTTATATGAAAAAGGTTTAGAACCTAAAACTAAGGCTGATGAAGAAAAATTATCTTCTGCTATTACTAGAATCTTAGAAGAAGATCCTACTTTTAAGGCTTTTAGAGATCATGATGTTAAACAATTTGTTATATCTACTGTTGGAGATGTTCATTTAGATTATATTATATCTAAATTAAAAAATAGGTATAAAGTTAATATAGATTTGCAGCCTAGAAAGATCCCATATTTAGAAACTATAAAGGGTAAAGCTCAAGCTTTAGGTAAGTATATAAAGCAATCTGGTGGAAGGGGCCAATATGGAGTAGCTCATATTGAAATTGAACCTTTGCCAAGGGGACAGGGCTTTGAATTTGTTGATAAAATATTTGGTGGAGCTATACCTAAGAACTTTATTCCATCTGTTGAAAAAGGTATTAGAAATGCTATGGAAGAAGGAATATTATCTGGTAATAAAGTGGTAGATGTTAGGGTTATTTTATTTGATGGAAAGTATCATGAGGTTGATTCCAGCGATTTGGCATTCCAGATAGCTGGAGCTATGGCTTTTAGAGAAGCTATGTCTAAAGCTAATCCTATATTACTAGAGCCTATTATGGAGATGGAAGTATTTACTCCAGATAGTTTCTTAGGTGATGTTATGGGATTGCTTAATACTAAGAGAGCAAGGATAATGGGGATGGAAGCAAGTTATAGGAAGGGATGGCAATTAATAAAAGCACAAGTACCTTGGATGGAAATAAGGGATTTTGCTGTTGAATTAAAATCTGCTACCCAAGGTAAAGCTACTTATACTTTAAAATTATCTCATTATGAAGAAGCTCCATCTCATATAGCTACTTTAGTTATAAATGAAACTAAAAAACAACAACAAACTGAAGTTTCTTCTTAATTATAAAATAAATATAATACTAATATATAAAAAATAGCTATTAAATTTTGTAGAAGTTAATTAAATATAGTTTAGTAGTTTTCTAAGGTGCTATTTTTTTGATTTGTCTAATACTATTTTAATTAATTTTTAGGCTTTATTGTTTTTTAGCTATAAGTTTATGTTTTATTGAGTGTAATGGTTTTTATTTTTTATAAAATTTTTTTATATTATTTTTTGTAATTTTAGGATGTTAAAATCGTAAAAAATATATTAAAAATATGTTAAAAAAATGTAAAATAAAAATTAGGGGTTTTTATTATAATAGTGTTTTTAATAGTATTATCAAGGGTTTAATTATATTTATTGTATATTATATTAGATAAATTATGGTATATTTTATAAAAAATTTTGTAATTAACGAGCTGCACTAATTTATTTTGAATTTAGTATGCTTTTAATTAGTATTATCAATGGATTATGAGATTGGAATAATTTTGTTAAAAATATGTTAATTTGTTAAAAAATTGTAAATGATATAATTTTATTGACTTTTGTCAATTTTTTTTGATATATTGGTTTTTAATTGTGGATACAGCGATTGGATATCATTAATATTTTTTTATTACTGTCCCAATGGATTAGGTAGAATTAGGTTAAATGAGTATTGATAAGGGGTTATGAAATTGTTAAAATTGAAGGAGTAAAAAAAGAGGCATCTGGTTCTCCAGGCAGTTTTTATATTCAATCAGAAAAAAGAGGAATTCCATTTTTTTTAGATAATATATATAATAGAAAAAATACCCTATATAGGGTTATATCTGAACCTAGTGGAATTGAAAGATTATAAATTACTTAACAAAGTATTTACAAAAAGACGTTATATCTGAACCTAGTGGAATTGAAAGTTTAACAAAATATTTTCCTTTTTTTGTTTTAAATATTGTTATATCTGAACCTAGTGGAATTGAAAGTTTTGGCCTTCCCATTCAGCAGCGAGGGTCGATCCCTCGTTATATCTGAACCTAGTGGAATTGAAAGTAAATATAATTAAAATGTTTATCTATTCTAAACATTGTTATATCTGAACCTAGTGGAATTGAAAGGTGTGGAAAGAAAATAAATAAAAAAATAAAAGGGAGTTGTTATATCTGAACCTAGTGGAATTGAAAGATGTTACAAAATTGTTAACAAATTATTACAAAATTGTGTTATATCTGAACCTAGTGGAATTGAAAGATGTTTTTTAGAATTATTTAACTTATTAATTATATCAAGTTATATCTGAACCTAGTGGAATTGAAAGTTATACATTATATTATAATTCCAACGAGCTATTATATGTTATATCTGAACCTAGTGGAATTGAAAGAAGAAAGAAATATAACATAAATTTTAAAAACAAGTAGTTATATCTGAACCTAGTGGAATTGAAAGGTATTTTTTGGGGTGAGGATTCGATTACAATTGTCTGTTATATCTGAACCTAGTGGAATTGAAAGAACGAATACGTTTCCCAGTGATAACAATAGGAAACGTGTTATATCTGAACCTAGTGGAATTGAAAGCAACCACCTCGGCACCCAAGGTGGAATCTTTGGCCCGTTATATCTGAACCTAGTGGAATTGAAAGCGAAAATCGTCTATACTATCTATTTCAATTTCATTTTGTTATATCTGAACCTAGTGGAATTGAAAGGGAGACTGGGGATTAAAGAAATTTCATCCATAAATTGTTATATCTGAACCTAGTGGAATTGAAAGATAAAAGCTCAACGAGGTAAAAATCCCAATCCAAGGAGTTATATCTGAACCTAGTGGAATTGAAAGATTCGAAACCAAATTGATTTAACTTTTCTATCTTTTCGTTATATCTGAACCTAGTGGAATTGAAAGTTTTGGTTTGTTTTTGGAAGGTACTTTTGTACCTTCCGTTATATCTGAACCTAGTGGAATTGAAAGAATAGAAAAAAAGAATAGAAAGAAAGGAAATGAATTTGTTATATCTGAACCTAGTGGAATTGAAAGATTTTATAACGCCATTCCACTTTTTTATCTCCATTCTGTTATATCTGAACCTAGTGGAATTGAAAGTAAACTTAATAAGTATAATCTTTTTATTATCTCTCTTGTTATATCTGAACCTAGTGGAATTGAAAGATATTAACCAATTATACTCTTTATAAGCGTATGTATTGTTATATCTGAACCTAGTGGAATTGAAAGCCACAACAGTTGTTGTGATGGATTTTTATATGTAAAGGTTATATCTGAACCTAGTGGAATTGAAAGTTAAAAAATTCTAATTCTGTCTCGTTTCTTAATTCTGTTATATTTGAACCTAGTGGAATTGAAAGTTACTATAAAAAAAATTAAATATTGTTCTCAATAGTTATATATGAATCTATTAGAATTGAAAACATATTTTAAAGAGGATTTGTCTTAGTTTTAATTGAATTATTAATATATAAAGAATAAAAATAAACAAGATAGAAAGGGGAGTATTTTTATGGAAAAAACAAGAAAAAGATGGATAACAGATTGGTACCCCAATAGATTAAATTTAAAAATTTTAAGACAAAATTGTATATATCAAAATCCATACGGTAGCGATTACAATTATATTAAAGAAGTTAAAACTTTAAATGTAGACGAAGTTATTAAAGATTTAAAACAATTAATGAAAACTTCGGTTGATTGGTGGCCAGCTGATTATAATCACTACGGGCCTTTATTTATTAGATTAGCTTGGCATAGCGCAGGAAGCTATAGAATATACGACGGTAGAGGCGGCGCAAGAGACGGTAGCATCTATTTCCCCTTAAGAATAAATTGGCCTGATAATGTATCACTTGATAAAGCCATTAGATTACTATGGCCTATTAAAAAGAAATACGGAAGAAAAATCTCCTGGGCAGATTTAATCATACTTTCTGGAACAATCGCTTTGGAAGATATGGGAGTAAAAATATATGGATTTTCCTTAGGAAGAGAAGATATTTTTGAACCAGATGAAAGCCCAGATTGGGGACCGGAAGAAAAAATGCTTACTGATAATCAAAGATTCAATAATGACGAATTAAAAAAACCATATGCTGCTACTGAAATGGGATTAATTTATGTTAACCCTGAAGGCGTAAGAGGAGAACCTGATCCCTTGAAATTAGCACAACATATAAGACTTTCTTTTTATAGGATGGGGATGAATGATGAAGATACAGTTGCTTTAATTGCAGGAGGCCATGCCTTTGGGAAAACTCACGGTGCAGGACCTTCCAAATACCTTAATCCTGAACCATCCGCTTCCGATGTTGAAAATGTTGGTTTAGGTTGGAAATATGACTATAAAACTGGTAAAGGCCCCGATACTTATACCTCTGGATTTGAAGTTATATGGTCTTCTACTCCTACTAAGTTCGGAATATATTACCTTAAATTCCTATTTGATTATGAATGGGAATTGGAAAAAAGCCCAGATAATAAATACCAATGGGTAGCTAAAAATTCAGAAGAAATTATTCCTGATCCCTTTGATCCTAATAAAAAACACAAACCTAGAATGCTAACTGCTGATTTATCTTTACGCTTTGATCCTGAATATTCTAGAATTGCAAGAAGATTTTTAGATAATCCAGAAGAATTTGAAAAGAAATTCTCTATCGCATGGTTTAAACTAACTCATAGGGATATGGGCCCTAAAAGCTGCTATATAGGACCTTACGTCCCTAAAGAAGACTTTATATGGCAAGATCCATTACCATTAAGAGATTATGATTTAATAGATGAAAATGATATAGAATATCTTAAAAACAAAATAAGAAATTCTGGATTAAAGATAAATGAGATGGTTTATACTGCTTGGAGCTCTGCTTCTTCTTATAGAAACTCAGATAGACGTGGCGGTGCTAACGGAGCTAGAATTAGATTTTATCCATTAAATCAATATGAGGTAAATCACCCTAATGATTTAAAAAGAATCTTAACTATATATGAAAATATTCAAGCTGAGTTTAATAATGAGCAAAAACAAAAAGGAACAAATAAAAAAGTATCAATAGCTGATTTAATAGTTTTAGGAGGCTGTGCAGCTATAGAAGAAGCAGCTAAAAACGCAGGTTTTAATATTAAAGTACCATTTATCCCTGGTAGGGTTGATGCTAACGAAAATCAAATAGAAGTAGATTTTTACAAAGAAATAGAACCTTTTGCTGATGGATTCAGAAATTATTTTAAAGATCCAAAAACTATTGATCCTAATAATATATATACAACTCCTGAATATTTCTTAGTTGATAAAGCTCAATTATTAACTCTTACCGTTCCAGAAATGGTTGTATTAGTTGGTGGATTAAGAGTTTTAGGAGCAGTCTATAACTATACTAACTATGGGGTTTTAACTGATAAACCTTATACTTTAACTAATGACTTTTTTGTTAATATTTTAGATATGAATATCCAATGGAAAGCTATTGATGATAATAAATATTTATATAAAGGATATGATAGGAAAACTGGTAATGAAAAATGGGTTGCTACTAGAGTTGATCTTATATTTGTACATCATGAAGAATTACGATATGTCTGTGAAGTATATGCTGCCGATGATGCTAAGGAAAAATTTATTAACGATTTTGTTAAAGCTTGGGATAAAATTATGAATCTTGATAGATTTGATATTAAATTTAATAATTAATTTAAAAAATAATTCGAAATATATTTTTATTTATATATAAAAAAAGGGAGGATAATTATTCCTCCCTTTTTTTCATTGATTTAATTTATTATTTCAAACTTTTCTTAATTTAATCAGATATATTTTGTATATCTGGGATATCTCTAAAACCTACGTTTGCAACAAGCCAGTAAAATTCACCAACTTTTTTTACCGAAATATTATTAATTGAGAGATTATCATATTTACCAAACCAGTAATCTAATGCAAATTTAATAACTTCATTTTGATCACTAAATAATTTATCATAAAATTTGTATATATAAGTATTATTTTTCTTATATGCTGGAATATAAAGGTTATCGATTATTATCTTAGGTTCTTGGTTATCTGTAGTTTTTTCGAAATTAGCTAATACGTGTATTTTGGTAGGATAAATATTGGTAGGAATTATTTTGATATTGTAAGCATTAGGGAATTGTTTCTTTACAGCATAATTAACAGCTTCTTTTATGTCATTAAATTCTTTGTCTTCAAAAATAATTTTATCATTTAAAACTTTTAGAACAAATTCTAATTTATTTTGCTTATTTATGTTATTATTATTGATTTCTATGTTGCTTTCTTGGTTATTTTGTAAACTAATATTGTCTATTTTATTGTTGGAATTTAAAATGTTATCAAAATTTATGTCAGGTATATCTAAGAAGGATACATCTGCTTTCAATTTATAACTCTTTTCTAAATCAGGTTTATAATGATAATAGATTATTTTGTCTATTAATGAGTTTATAAACTGGCTAGAATACTCTTTTGTACCAAAACATGGATTGTACTCTAATTTTGAAAAATGAACATATTTATTAATGGAAAGATTTTTATATTTCCCAAATTTTTCAGAAATAGCAGCTTTTATAGCTTCCTGAGGATCTTTTAATTCTTGGCTATTGACTGAATAAACAAATTCACAAGAATTATTATTTTTATTGAATATTGGTAATAGTGGTTTAGGAGGGCATTTTTTGTATGCATCAACATATATTGTTGTATTTATATATTTAGGATTAAAGTAATAAAAATTAGTAGATATATGTACTCTATTAGTAAGAAAATGATCGTATTTATAGTTAATCTTTAAGTTAAATGAATAAGGAGAGAATAGATTAACTAAGTATTTTGCAGCTTCTTCTGGGTTATCAAAATATTTATTACCTAAGACTATTTTATTATTTAAAATAGGTAGTGAAAAATCAAGTTTTTGTTCAAAAACACATAAATTACCTATTTTTTGACATTCTTCTTGTTTTGTATTTAATTTACTATTTATTTTATCTTCTCTACTATCTATATTATTTGATTTTTTTTGATCATTTTGAATAGTATAATTTTCTAATATAATATCATTTTCTGATAATCGCGTTTGTTGATTGTGGAAATTTTTTGATAATGGATTATTATAAATATTTTTATTGATGTATAAACCTACCATATATAATAAGCACCTCCTTATTTTATAAATTTTATTTTATTTCTTTATTAAAGTTTATTAAGAATATAATGAAAAAAAAATAAAATCAATTGTTAAAATTATGTTAAAAAATATAATAATTATCCAAGAGAATATAAAGGGAAATGTATGTATATGAAAAATATTTAATTAAGGTAGGAAAGTTATTTTATTATAAAAAAAAGAAGGAAAAAAAGAATGCTTTTGTTTGATACACATTGTCATTTAACTGATAAAACCTATACTCAAAAAGATATAGAATTTATAATAAATAAATTAAGAGAAGATAATATCTTTTGTATTTCAATGGCTACTGATTTAGAAGAATTACCTAAGCTAATTGATATATCAAAAAATAATAATGTTTATTTTGGCTTTGGGATCCATCCCTATGAAGCTTATAAATATTACCCCATTTCTAAGTACGAAAATATAATCCTTAAAGCTTTTGAACAACATAAAAATAATAATAAATTAATTTTTTTAGGAGAAGTAGGAATTGATTTATATAGAGATGAACAAAAGGAAACTAAAAATCAACAAATTGAAGTTTTTGAATATTTCGTCTATTTAGCTTATAAATATGATTTACCATTAAGTATTCATTCCAGATCTGCAGAACAAGACGTTATTAATATATTAAAAAAATATGAATCAAAAAAACATATAAAAGCAGTATTCCATTGTTTTACATCAAGTAATAAAGAAATCCTGAAAGAAATTATTGATAATAATTGGTATATAGGTTTAGGAGGGATTATTACTTATAATAATAAAAAAAACGATTATTTAAAAGAAATTGTTTTAAATGTTGATTTAAATAATATTTTATTAGAAACAGATAGCCCTTACCTAGCACCACAACCTTATAGAGGAAAAACTAATTACCCATTTTATGTTAAACTAATTTATGAATTTGTTTTTAATTTAAAAAAGATTGATTTACCTATAATCTGTGATATTATTTTGAATAATTTAAAAAAAATAATAAACTCTCAAAAATTAACATTTTTTTAAAGATATTCTTTTAAGTATTAAAATATTAGCGATTGGTTTAGGGGCAAGTATAGGAGCAGTAGGAGGATCTTTAATAGGTTCACGCTACAGTCTAGAGCAAGCTAAAAAAGAGATCCAAAATACCCCTTTGAAAACTATAACAGTAACTTATAAAGAACCTGTTTATGAACAAAAAGAGTTAGCTAAAATACCACCGTAACTAATATTTAAAAGAATTAGATAATATTGACTACCCATTATTTAAGACGGTGTATGCTATAGTGTCTCAATTAGATGAAAATAGAAAGTAGTATAGCAGTTACCAAAACTTTTATTGGCCGAAGAGATCCTTTTGGTAAAAAATATATTAATGAATTCAGAAAACCGGAATTTAAAGGCTATGATTTTAAGTATAAAGCTGATTAAGGAAATAAAATGTACTATTCATATTTATTATTTGTCATATTATGATCTTGTAAATGGATCTACTCATTTGAAACCATATATTCATAAGGAATGTAGAGAAGAAATAAAGGGATATTGGGTTAAAATTACTCCCAAAATAGATTATAAGATTTTGGATACTTACTAAGAAAAGGAAGTCATATTTGAAAATAAAAATAGATGTAAAGGCAAAAATGTTGAAAGTAGCAATAATAGGAGCCATTAGGGAGGAATTGTGGGGGGAGTTATTGGCGCAGCGCTGTATACTTTAATATCTCTTTAATTGAATTGATAATTGATATTTTAGAAAAATTAGCAATATTTATGTTGTACTTATATATTTTTATTTGTTATAAATATAATTCACTTTAGCATATAAAATTTGATTTCTATATTTTACCTTATATTAAATATTTTTTTATTTAAATATTAACATTTTTTTTAAATTTTTGCTAACTAAATTTTCCTTGAAATATTAGTTACTAAAATATAAAAAAATAAATATAAAAAAATATGTTGGAGGTGAAAAAAATATGATAAAAAACGGAAATACAATAAATGGAAATATGAATACAATAAATGGAAATATGGCAAAAGGTTTTGATAATGAGAAAGAAAATAAATTTGATACTAATAGATTATTAATTAGAGATTTACTAGATATTGATAAGAATGGAAAAATTGAGGGTAAAGAATGGAATGCTATAAGTATTAAGGATTTGGTTGATATTAATAAGGATGGAAAAATTCAAGATGGAGAGTTAAATTCTGTTTTAGGAGTTTATTTAAAGCTAATTAATAGAAATACGCTCTCCAGAGAAGAATTTGATTTATTTAAAAGAGAAGTAGAAAATGGAGAAGGCTTGATTTCTATGCAACTTAAGAAGGAACTTATTAAGAAAGGGTATACATATCAAAAGTTAATTGATGAAGCTAGTAAATCCCTTTTTGTTGAGTGGCCCAAAAAAAGATATTTAGTTAAAGTATCAGATAAAAATTATATTGATTATTTTAAAACACATGTTGATATGAATGGAGATCATGTGTTATCTGATCAAGAGTTATATGAAAAGATGGGGATTACTTTGAAGAATGGAAAGAAGGTTCATGGGATGGAGTATATACAAGATCTAAAAAGAAAATTAAGAGAGATAAATATAAAACCTAACAAGAGAGTAATTAAAAATTATGAAGAAATACTGAATGAGATGGAGCAAATGGCTAGTAAATACCCTGATAAAGTTAAATTAGAAACAATAGGGGAAACTGCAGAAGGAAGAAAAATTGTTGTATTAAAAATATCTAATAATATTAATAAAGAAGGAAAAAAAGCTAGTATTTTAGTTCAGGGATTAACTCATGCAAGAGAATGGGCTACAGGTATCGCAGCTTTAGAAGTTGCCAAGGATATCCTTGAAAATCCTGGTAGTCAATTATCTAAATACTTGGATAAAGTAGATATATATATATTACCTGTGTTGAATCCAGATGGTTATGAATATTCTTTAAACCATGATGCTTGGTGGCGAAAAAATAGAAGGGATAACCATGGTGTTGATCTTAATAGGAATTATTATACTGATAAAGATCCTACACTTTATAGATTACCCGATGATTCTCCAGAAAAAGTAGAAGATGATAAAGGAGCTTCTGATGATCCATCAAATATACAGTACAGGGGACCCTATGGAAATAGTGAAAAAGAAGTACAGGCAGTTACTAAATATGTCAAAGATAATAATATTGATGTGGTTATCGATTTACATTCATTTGGTAATATGATCCTTTATCCTTATCCTTTGGAAGATAAGATCAGTAAATGGGATACTATATATAAAGAAGTAGGTGAAGAAATTAATAAAGAATTAGGAGGAAAATTTTCGGTAATAAAAGAAAATGAACTCTATTTTACTACAGGTGGTTCTTCAGATTATTATGACACCAACGGCGTTTTTTCTTATACAATTGAGTTAGGTAGGAACTTTTTTGTTAATAATAAAAAGAAATTAGATCGTATAGTTAAGGATACAAATATAATAGTAAAAGTTTTACTGGAGAATATGGTAAATGGAAAAATTCCTACTAAATTGTATAAAAATAATAAAAGCAATTAAACGAAATAAAGAAATTACTAAAATAAAAAATAGATGTATAAGTAAAGATTCTTTGAAAAATTAATATAGCACAAAATTTCTTGTTTTATTAAAACTATTATAAAAGTGTTTTATAAGTAGTTTTAGTTGGTATATTTTTAAAGAACTTGGTAAAGAAATAACAAAAGTGTCTGTTTAAAAATAAAATGAATGTAACATCACTTTGAAAGAGAGAAGCCTAAACTAATTGATAATAAATCTATAATTAAGTTTAATAGTATAGTTCTAAAAAGTAAAGTATATAGTAATATTATATTTTAAACTATGTTTTGAAGCTTATTGAATTAATAATATCTTGTATAATTTCTGGATTAACAAGATTACTAACATCTCCTTTTACTTCTTTATAGATTAATATATCTCTTAATATTCTTCTCATTATTTTTGCATTTCTTGTTTTTGGAATATCTTTTACTATATATATTTCTTTTAATGCAAAGGGTTTACCCAATTTATCTATTATTGAATTGAATAGTTCTTTTTTTAATTCATTTAATGATAATTCATCTTTTATTTCATTTTTAAGAGTTATAAAAGCTACAGGTACATTTCCTTTTAATTCATCTGGAACTCCTACAACAGCCGATTCTTTTACATCCTTATGTTCATTTAATATTGTCTCATATTCAGCGGGACCTATTCTTTTTCCAGCTATTTTTAAAGTATCATCTGCTCTACCTAATATAAAAAAGAACCCTTCATTATCTTTATAAGCTAAATCCCCATGATACCATATATTATCGTATTTGCTCCAGTAGGTTTGTAGGTACTTTTCATGTTCATTTAAAAACGTCTTTGCTAACCCAGGATTATGGTTTTTTATAACCAAATACCCTTCTTCATTTACTATACTATTTCCGTTTTCATCTAAAACATCTGCATAAATCCCAGGAACCATCGTATTAAAACTAAGAGGCTTTATATCTTTTATATTTACGTTTCCTAAGATCCCACCTGATATTTCAGTACCCCCAGAGTAGTTTATTATTGGAATTTTATTTTTACATATGTTATTAAAAGTCCATATCCAGCTATTATAATCCCAAACTTCGCCAGTTGATCCTATTGCTTTTAGTGAAGGTAATTCCATTTTATTTACATTTGATTTATTTGATATTGCTCTTATATACGATGGTGATAAACCTACAATATTTACATTGTATTTTTTAGTTAGTTCCCATATTATATCTATGTTAGGGTAATCTGGGGAACCGTTATATATAAATATTGTAGCTTTATTTATAAGAGCACCGAATATTAACCACGGCCCCATCATCCAACCTATATCTGTTATCCACGTTATTATATCATTAGGTTTTATATCAAATATATGATACATATCTTGTGCAGACTTTATAGGAAATCCTGAATGATAATGTACAATTCCTTTTGGTTTACCTGTTGTACCTGAAGTATATATTATCATTAATTCTTTGTAACTATCAAATTCTGGAATAGTTATGTAAGGTAAGCTTTTTTCATATTGATTAAAATCTATTATCTCTATATTTTTAATATTTTTTAAATTAAAATTATCATTTATATTGTATTTATTAATTAAAAATATTTTTTTAATTTCGGTTTCATTTAGTGATTTAAATAAGATTTCTTCCATATTTATTAATTTATTTCTTCTAATATTATGTTTATACGAGATAATATATTTAGCGTTACTAATTTTCAATCTTAAATTAACGGCGTCGCTACCAAAACCAGAAAATAATGGTAATATTATTGCCCCTATCCTACTTAATGCTAAAATAGATAAAACAGATTCTAATGATAATGGCATAAATAATGCTACTACATCATTTTCTTTTACCCCATTATTAGCTAAGAAATTAGATAATTTATTTACTTTTTCTTCTAATTCTTTATAAGTTAATTTATATTCATTTGAATTTTCATCTACTTCTATAACACTTAAATTTTCTTTATTTGAATTATCTAAGCAATTTAGGGATATATTTAGTTTTCCATTTATAAACCATTTAGTATCATATAATTTTTCTTTGAATTCTACTATTTTATCGGGGAATTTTAGCCATTTAAAATTTATATCATTAAAGAATTCTGTCCAGAACCACTCGGGTTCTTTTATTGATTTATCTAAAAACTCTTCATAACTTAAATTGAATTTATTTAATATTTTAGTTATATTTGAATTAATAATGATATCATTTGATGGTTTATAGGCAATTGGTATGGTTTGCATATTTACATTTTTAGATACCTTTTATTTGGTAGGTAAAGGTATATTTTTTCTGCCCCTTTACCATGGCAGAAATTTTTAAATTTAATTATTTTTTTAGATTTTACTCATTTAATTTTTGTCGAGAATACCTTATATTAGATAATTCATCTAGAAATTTATTTTCTGTTAATTTTTGTTCAGCTAAATATTTTTGGTATTCTTTTTCTTTTAGTTTTTCAAAACTTTTTCTTTCATTCATTTTATCTTGTAATTTCTGTTTTTCTATTTCCACTTCTAATCTACATTTTTCGACAACTACTTTTTGTAATTCTATATCTTTTTTTAATTTTTCTAGGTAATCACTAAAAGATTTAAAAAAATGAGCTTCATTTGCTTGGAGTAATTTAATTTTAAATTCCTCTTTTTTATATTCTAAAAGATTTTGTAATTTTTGTAATTTTTCTTCTTCTACTTGTAATTTTTTCATAGCTTTTGCAAATACTTTCTTTTGCTCTTCTTCTTCTTCTATTTTCATTTGTAGTATTTTTTCTAATTTAAATTTAAATGGTTTGGAATACATTTAATTCTCCTTTATTTTTTTAATTTTTTTATAACTTTTTCTTCGTAATCAGCTGTTATTTCTATCATTCTTTTTATAGCATTTTCTAGGTTATCTTCTTCAAATACTCCTTGTTTTAAAAAATTATTTACTTCATCTATTTTTTCTATAGCATAATCTATTCTTGGATCTGTGCCTTTTTTATACATTCCTAAGGAAATAATATCTTCATTTTTTTTATAGGTTCCTAAAATTTCTCTCATAATGGAAGCTGCTTTTTGATGTTCTGCTGTTGTTATTTCTACAAATAATCTACTAACTGATTGTAAAACATCTATTGCAGGATAATGATTTAAATGAGCTAATGCTCTTGATAATACTATATGTCCATCAAGTATCCCCCTTGTTGTATCTGCTATTGGCTCGTTCATATCATCCCCTTCTACTAAAACAGTGTATATTGCTGTGATACTTCCTGTTGGTGAAGTACCTGGGCGTTCCATTAATTTAGGTAATAATGCAAAAACTGATGGAGTGTATCCTTTAGTAGAAGGAGGTTCTCCTATAGCTAATCCTATTTCTCTTTGAGCCATTGCAAAACGAGTAACACTATCCATCATTAGTAGTACATCTTTCCCTTGATCTCTAAAATATTCTGCTATAGCTGTTGCTACATATGCTGCTTTTAATCTTACTAAAGCTGGGGTATCTGACGTAGCTACTACTACTACTGATCTTTTTAATCCTTCTTCTCCTAAATCTCGTTCTATAAAATCTCTTAGTTCTCTTCCTCTTTCTCCTACTAAACATAGTACTGTTAAATCTGCTTGAGTAAATCTGGTTATCATAGATAAAGTGGTACTTTTGCCTACGCCTGAACCTGCGAAGATTCCTACTCTTTGACCTTTGCCTAAGGTAAGTAATCCATCTATAGCCCTTACTCCCATCGATAATGGAGTTTTTATTCTTGGACGTAAAAATGGATTAGGAGGATCATTATAAATAGGATACTCTGTTTCATATTCTAATGGCCCTTTACCATCTATGGGATTTCCTAATCCATCTAATATTCTTCCTAATATTTTAGGGCCTACTTTTACCATTAATTGTTTTCCTGTCGCTCTTACTTCACTACCTGGTGAAACTCCTACTAATGAACCAATTGGCATTAATAATACCCTTTCATCCTTAAATCCTACTACTTCTGCTACTATTGGATCTTGATAAGAACTTAAGGGGTAAATATAACATATTTCACCTACTTGACAAGGAGGACCATCACTTTCTATTACTAATCCTACAATTTGTTTTACTTTTCCATATACTTTTACTAAATCTTTTGGGTTTATATTATCTATTAAGTTATTATATTTTTTTAGATCTAACATAATTAATAACTCCCTATTTTTATTTTAAAGATTTTTGTTATTTTTTCCTTTAAGAAACTAAAATCAAAAAACATTAAAACCAAAAATAACTTTTATAAGCTAATATAGATTGTAAATTATTATCTTTTTTAACTTTAAAACCTATATCTGTTAATCTTTTAGAGATTGTATGCAATAAATCTTTATTTCTGTATTTTTTTCCTACATTTCCTACATAATGAAATAGAATACCTTTAGGTTTTAATAATTTATAAAAAGTAATATATAATTCATTTGAATATAGGTTTCCTGTTTTTGGAGATAATCTAGGAGGATCATGAATAATTACATCAAAAAAATCCTCAATATTTTTTAATATTTTAGATGTATCCCCTATAATTAAAGTGATATTTTTGTTTGTAAATAGTTCTTTAGAGTATGGATTTAATTTAGCTAATTTTATTATAAATGGATCTATTTCTATTGTTATAACTTTAGCGCCTTTTTTAGCAGCAGCTATAGCAGTATATCCAAAACCACAACAAGTATCTAAAACTTTATACCCTCTTTTTATTTTTAATAATTCTATTTTTTGATTTATTTCTTTATCTACATTAGTTGTATGCATTCTTATTCCATCTATTTCTAAAGAAGGAGGAACAGTAGATAAGATTCTGTATGATTTATTTTCAAAGAATACTAAAGGCTTTAATTCTTCGGAAGTTATTAAATATAAGAGTTCTTCTTTTTTAGAATATTTTTTTATTAAATCGTAGCTTATTTTCAGATTTACTTGTGGGAAATATATTCCATCTTTTTCTAAATAAATTCTGTATTGTTTATGTGTTGTATTCAAATCTAAATTAAATAATATAAAATTATCATTATTATTATTATCAATTTTATTTGATTTTTTAAGTATTTCTTTTAACTGTTTTCCTGATATAAACATTTATAAAATAAAATATAACATAAAAAGGCTAAGAAATATCTTTATTAGATTGTATATCTTTTATATTATATGAATCTGTACTTTTCATTTTATTTGAGTTTATGATATATCTTTTTAAAATAATTATTGCACTATAATCATCTATTTCTATAAAGAAAGATCTTATGAAACGAGTTAATTTATTTAACCAATTTTTCCCTTCTTGAACATATAATTTTCTTGCTTTGAAAGATGTGTTGTATTCATTAACTACTTCAATTGATAAATTTTTATAAATATTAGATAATGAATTAAGTAAGAATAGTATTTTTTTATATCCATTTCCATTACCTAAAACTATTTTTTTTATTTCATATTCATCTATTATAGTTGATATTACATCTAAAAAATGGAAAATTTTGGTAATATTTTTATATATTATCATATTTTTTTTAGTGTCTAAAATAGCTAATCCTATTTTATAGTTTCCTGGATCTATCCCTAAGATATACCTATTTTTATCCATATATTTTGTTTAATAAGTAATTATTTTTAATTCTACATTAAACTTGTTTGCAATATATATATCGTTTCTATTTATTAACAGGATTTTAAATTTTTGTTTCATTTTAGTTAATTCAGCTTGATTTTTCAGTTCTATTGCTATATTTATTATATCACTTAAATTAATGTTTCCACCTATGGTATTGTCAGTTGGAATTTTTCCTTTTTTTATTAATTCCTGTTGTATATTATTAAGCTCTTGTAGAATTAAAGCTATTGTTTGTTGAATATCATCTGGGTTTTTTATTTCTATTTCTCCTAATATTGAATTCTTTTTTAATATTAATTTATCCTCTAATAAGTATAGATTAACATCTACGTATTCTCCTAAAAATATATTCCTACTTGCTAAAAATATTATAACATACTTTCTATTAGGATTTGAATAGATTTTTTTTATTATATCTGTTAGTTGATTTTTATTTATTCTTATTAAATTGGAATATATTGTTTCTGTTGTTTGATCATTTTTTAAACTATAAATATATTTTTGTTTTATGCTTTTATTTGCCTCTTCAATTATATTGTATATTTCCTCTTTAATGTTTTTATTATTTTCAATAGATTTAATAAATACTGGTTGATCTTTTATGAATATAATATCTCCTAAGTGGGTCATTGTTATTAATAAATTAACTTCGCTAAGTAATTCATCATACCTTTGCTTTAATTTATTTACTTCTTGTTTATATATATTAATTTCTTGTTTTATTTTATTCATTTGGAATAAGTAGGTTTTGGCATCTTGAGATAATAAAGATAATATCAATGAACTAAGTATAGCAATTACTCCACCACCTATAGCTGTTATTATCATTGCAGTATATTTTGGTCTTAAATTAAATAATACTATTTTCTTTTTCCCTATTTTTTTACCTATATTATCTGCAAATATTGATATTAGAACCCCTAATGCAAAAAAAAATAGTAATTTAAATAAAAATGAAATAAAATCTTGTAAATTCATTTTTAGTTCTATATCTTTTTTATAATATCTATTTCTTTTTGGTTGGTTTTTATTAATTCTTTATAGCTTTTTTTTATTGATTTTAAAATATTTTTTATTATTATGAAATCAGTATATAAAAAGCTGCTAATATCTAACTTTATTAATTTTATTATTTTTTCTAAAAATAAAATTAGTTTTAATTTTATTGAAGGTAATAATATTAGTAATTTTAGGATAATGGTACTTATTGTTTTTAATTTTGTTATTTCATTAATTGGTTTTTCTTTGTTAATTGTGTTTTTTGTTAGTTTTTTTAAATATTTTTTTATTATTAAGTAAAATTCAAATAAAATTTTATCTAAATAACTTAAGTTAGTTATAATTAGTTCTATTTCTTTTAGGGTATTTATTATGAGAGTTAGTTTTTGGATTTTGTTCTTTTTATCTATATTTAGGTTTTTGAGTATTTTTTTTAATATATTAGAAAATAGTTTTAAAGAATATAATAAGCATATTTTTAGGAGTTCTCCGGAAGTTATCAATTCTTCTTCTTTTTTTAATAAATTCTCTTTCATGATTTTATTTTTGTATTATTTTGTTATTTTTGGGGAATATATTTACTAATAAAGGGATTTTTATTGATTATATATTTATGAGCTATATCGAATAGATCTTGGAATTTTATTTTATTTAGTTTATTTATATATTCATAAGCTTCTTTATAAGTTTTAAATAGCTCTGAAGAACCTATTAGCATTCCTTGACTTGCTGGAGACTCAAATGTCCAGAAATTACTACTTAGCGAATTCTCTTTTATAACTTCAAAGTAATTGCTATCTAAGTATTGATTAGGTTCGTTTATTATTTCGTTATATTTTTCTAATAAGTTATTTATTTTGTTTTCATCTGTAATAGCACTAAAATAAATGATTCCAGGAATCTCATTTGTTGTATAATATTCAAAAGAAACTGCATCTGCTAATTTTAGTTCATTTTTTAAAACTCTATTTAATATACTATAATTAGAGCCTCCTAACATTGAACAAATTATATTTAAATAATATACCTCTTCTATTTCTTTATAAGTTTCTATTGATGTAGGACAATAATATGAAACTAATAAATAAACTTTATTTACATTCCCTTTTATCTCTAATTCTTTTTTAGGAATATCTTCTATTTTATAATTTACTTTATTTAAATCTTTTTTCGTTGTTTTAATTTTTTTATTTTCTATCGATTTTTTTATTAGATCTTTTATTTCATCTAATTCTTTATTACTAACGATTACAAAGAAGGAGTTATTTGGGCTTTGATAATATTCAAAGAATTCCCGGATTTCTTTAGTTGTTATTTTTTCTAAGGTTTCCTTGTATCCAATTATCGGGTCTTTTATTGGACTTGATGGATATATTTTTTTCATTGTCTCTTCAAATAGAACTACCATGGGCTCATCATCTCTCATATTTATCTCATGAAATATTATATTTTTTTCTGAATTTACATCTTCTTCTTTAAACAGCGGATTTAATACCATATCTATTAAAACATCTAGCCCCTTATCTAAATTATATGTAGGTAACTTAATGTAATATACTGTTTGATCGTATGAAGTATAGGCGTTTGTATATCCTCCAAGGTAGTTAATATATTTTGGTATATCACTAGGATAGTTTTTAGAACCTCTAAAAACAGAATGTTCTATTAAATGTGCTATCCCTTTTTCTTCTTCTTTCTCATATAAAGACCCTGCTCTAGTAAAGAATCCTACAAATGATGATGGGTAATCCACTTTCTTATATATAAACTTAAAATCAAATTCATCTATTACATATGTTAATCTATAATGTAAATCTATGAATTGTTTAATAATATCTTGTTTTTTTGTTTTTGTTGTTAAATTCTGAATTTTATTTTTTTGTTTCATTAATTAACTCCTCCTTTTTTGTTTTATTTATTACGGTTTTTAGAAATTACTAAAAATCCAAAGGAGAGCACTTCTTGATGGTTTGTTTATCTTTACTTCATCTTTTGATGGTTTTTCTTTTTTATATTTTAAATTATTCTCTTTTAAAAATCTTTTAATTATTTTACCTTCTAAAGAATGATAACTTATTATGAAAAATAGAGATTTATTTTTTATTTTTGGTATATTTTCTAAAAACTCTTTTAAATCATTTAGCTCATTATTTGTTTCTATTCTTAAAGATAGATATACTTTTTGGAGATAATCTTTTAAAAATTTAGCACTGAATATTTTTGTTATTATTTTATTCAATTCTTGTGTAGTTTCTATTTCTTTCTTTTCTCTGTATTTTACTATTTCATTTACTATTTTTTTTGTATCTTTATAACTTAAGATTTTATTAAAAACTTCTAATAAATCTTGTTGGGAGTATTTATTTAATATGTATTTAGCTGTTATTTCTTGAGATTTATCATATCTCATATCAAGTAAGGTATCCTTATTAAAACTAAATCCTAATTCATTTTTTATTTGATACATTGATATCCCTAAATCTACTATTATTATTAATATTTCTTCTTCATTTGTTAAAAATTTATAATTTATTAAGTTTTTAAAATTTTCATTTATGAAATAAAATTTGTAATTTAGATAATCATTTTCTATTAGTTCATTTTTGTTTAAACTTATAAGTAAAAAATTATTATTATTTATTATTTTTTCTTGTTTTAGGAAGTTTATAGTTAAATTTATTGAGTTTATATCTTTATCTATTAGAATTGATTTATTTATGTATTCATTAAAAGTTTTGTATATGTTATTAAAATGGTTTCCTAAACCTAAGGTACAGTCTATATAATTAAAATTATTTACTTTTTTATTTATTATGAATTCGTTTATATTGTTTAAAATGTTATTTATCATTACTGGATAATGGTAGTGAATTTTGTTAATATTTGTTATTAAGTTTAGGGATTTTAAAGAGTTTGACATTTTAGTTTTTATTAAATATGTTGGTAATTATTGGGGAAGGTGGGATTTGAACCCACACGGGAGATTGCCCCATTGGATCCTGAGTCCAACGCGTCTACCAGATTCCGCCACTTCCCCTCTATTATTCCTTTTATCCATTATTTCTATTTTCTTTTTTCTCTTATTTTTTATATTTTCCTTTAATTTTATTTTTTTCTAAAATTTATATAAATATAGAAAACAGGATTATATTTTAGATTAATTTAAATATTAATTAGAAAATGCTCATTTAAAAGAGGGGGTTTTTTATGAAAAAATTACCAATTGGAATAAGCGATTTTAAAGAATTGATAACAAATAATTATGTATATGTATTTCATATAACATTAGGCTTACGCCTTCGTTATAGATAAAACAAAGTATATATATGAATTATTAAGTAGTTGTAAGTATATATTTTTAAGTAGGCCTAGACGCTTTGGAAAATCATTACTTTTATCCACTATTGAGTATCTATATGAAGCTCAAGGAGAATTATTTAAAGGACTGTATATAGAAAATAAATGGGATTGGAATGAAAAATATCCGGTAATTAGGGTAGATTTTGGGGAAATCCAGACGTTAAATAAGAAGTTATTAGAAGAACAGATATATTCAGTGATATTAAGGTATTCAGAGAAATATGATTATGAAATAAAAGAGAATTTAAGTGTGTATATAAATTGGAAATTATTAATAGAGCATATAAGTGAAAAAACTAAAAAGCAGGTAGTGATATTAGTAGATGAATATGATAAACCGATATTAGATTTAATAGATAAGGAAGAAGTATATGAGATAAGAGAGATGTTAAAAGCATTTTATTCAGTATTGAAAGTGTTAGATAGGTATATAGAGTTTGTGATAGTAACAGGGGTTTCAAAATTTGCAAAAGTATCTCTGTTTAGTGGATTAAATCAGTTAGAGGATATTTCATTAAGCAAAGAATATGGCGACATATGCGGATATACCCAAGAAGAATTAGAACATTATTTTAAGGAGTATCTGGATAATGTAAATATAGAAGAAGTAAGAAAATGGTATATTTCATATAACTCACACATACTGTGTTCGTTATATTTCATATAACTCACGCATACTGCGTTCGTTATAACGTATATAATTTTTTAGGCAATAAAGTATATAATCTATTTGATGTGTTATTATATTTAAAGAAGAAGGAGATAAGAAATTATTGGTATGAAACAGGAAGAACAGAATTTTTATTTAAAATAATAAAACAAAGAAACTTTGATTTACCGTATTTACATAAGAAATTCTACACAAGTGAGATATTAGAAAAGTTTGACATATTATTATATAACTTCGAGAATACATCTCTCGTTATAGAATATATAAGCATAGAAGCATTAATGTTCCAAACAGGATATTTAACCATCAAAGAGGAGTATAAATATGAGAATGAAGAGGTTCTATATTCATTAGATTATCCGAATAAAGAAGTGAGAAAATCATTTAACAGTGAGATATTATTTTATATAACAGGAGATTACCAAGTAGATAAGACAACATTAATAAGCTTAGCATTTAAAAAGGGGAATCTACAAGAAATAAAAAAACAGATAGAGATATTTATAAATACAATAAGTTATGAAGTGTTAAAAAACGAGTATATATATTCTGCAGCAATATATGGGCTAATATATTCAACAGGATATAACGTAATAATAGAAGATAATACATCAAAAGGTAGAATAAATTTAACAATAATAGTGGATAAAAAAATAGTTTATATATTTCATATAACTTTCGTTATAATGGAGTTTAAGGTGTTAGAGAATGAAAAAGAAAAAGGGAAAGCGTTAAAACAAATTAAGGAAAAAGAATACTTTAAAAAATATTTAAATTATGAAAAAATATATTTACTAGGAATAGAGTTTGATAAAATAAATAAAAAACTGAGTAATTTTGAGTATGAATTATTAGGTAATAAGTAATTAATTAGTTGTTAATTATAAAAATTAAGAGGTATATTTTTAATTGTGTTTAATATAATTACTAAGAGTAATATCTTTAAAAAAATAATTTAAAAAATAAAAAAATAATAAAAATGGGGGTAAAAAGTGTGAAGTTAGTTTTTAATTATAAAGTTGGAAAAATCTTAAATTACGAAGCTAAATCTGTTGTTATAAGACAAGTATCTAAAATTATGGAAGTTCTTGACGCTAATAAATTTGTCTCTTATAGTTCTATTAATCTTAAACCTGTAGCATATGATGAAGAAGGCTATCATATTAGGATAAAAGTTTATAATAGGAATGTTTCTGAGCAAGAAATAGCTCAAGAAATGACGGATGATATCAAAACTACTGTTATTCCTGTCTCTAATCAAGTTGTTTATATGTTAGTTAGTCCAAGGGGAGAAATCATAGAGAGTGCTGGTAGTAATGAAGTTAGTACTCTTGTTTTCCCTGATTATGATCTAAATATCGGTGACTCGTGGACTAATCCTATTAAATTCTCTTTACCTACTGTTAATAAGGAAGCTAATGTAAATATGGTATATACTCTTAAAGAAATAACTAATAATATTGCTATTATTGAAGCTAAAAGTCATGAAGTTAGTATCAATATCCCCATTAATATGGAGCTTGTTAGCGGAAAATCTGAAACTTTTGAAGGAAATTTTATTATTAATCTGAAATCTTATACTGAATTTGACTTAAATTTAGGAACTAATGTTTTCCAAGAAATTAATATAGATACTATCGTAAAGGTTCAAGAATATGTTATGGAAAATAATGTATATAATACCATTAAGTTATTAGGTTAGTTAATTTATATGTTATTGAGTTTAAATTTAATAAATAAATATTTTCAATATAATTTTTCAATAGGTGATGTTGTTAATTCCTTATTGGATATTGGAGTTCAGGTTGAAAATTATTATAAAATTTCAAGAGATTATAAAAATATAAGGATAGGGAAAATTGTATTTAAAGAAAAACATCCTAATGCTGATAAATTGTACGTTTGTAAAGTAGATTTTTCTAATGAAATTTTACAGATACTAACTGCAGATGAATCTGTTGAAGTTAATGACATAGTTTTAGTTGCTCTTAAAGGAGCAGTATTAGAATTCCAAAATAATAAACTTGTTATTGATATTAAAAAAATGAAAGGATTAGAAAGCTTTGGAATGATGTTATCTACTACAGAATTAAATTGGGATAACATTAGAGCTATTGGTGATAAAGTAGCTAAATTTAATTTCGATAAAAATTTTACTAATAATATTGGAAAATATCTCAATGATATTATAAATACTACTGATTATATTATAGAGATACAACCATTTGCTAATAGGCCTGATTATTTCGGATTTTATCATATTCTTAAAGAATTATCTGTTAAATTAAATAAAGATTTGCCGGATTTATCTTTATCTGATTTTTCTACTTTAAGCAACGAATATAAATTTGATATTGAAATATTAACAGATAAATGTAGAGTATATACTGGCATTATTTTTGATAATATTAAGATAATGCCTTCTAATGTTGAGTTTCAACTTTTATTAGATTCTATCAATATTAAACCTATTAATAATATTGTAGATATAACTAATTTTGTTATGTACGAATTAGCTAATCCATTACATGCTTTTGATTTTAATTTTATAAAAGGAAAAATTGTAGTTAGAAATGCTTATAATCAAGAATTACTACAAGCTTTGGATGATAAAGATTATATTTTATCTACAGATGATATTGTTATTTCTGATGCTGATAATAAAGTATTAGCTTTAGGGGGAATTATTGGATCACGAAATTATTCTATCTTTGATAGTACTAACACTATTTTATTGGAATCTGCTAGTTTTGATCCTATCTCTATTAGGAGAACTTCTAAAAGATTAAATATATATACTAATTCTTCTAAGCGATTTGAGAAAGATATCCCTATTTATTATTCTTTCTTAGCTTACAAAAGAGCTTCGTTTTTAATTAAAGAATTCTTACCTGATTCTCAAATTAGATTTATTTTATCTAAAGTAAATAAAAATCTAAAAAACTTAGATAAAGCTTTAGATTTAAAAACTATTACCGCTGATTTGGATAAAATAAAAAAATATTTAGGATTTAAAGAATTAGAATTAGATAATATAAAAGAAAAATTTACTAAATTAGGATTTTTGGTAGATATTTTAAATAATAAAGATATTATTATTAGGACTTACAGAAAAGATTTAAATTATTGGTGGGATTTAGCTGAAGAAATCGCTAGATTTCAAGGATATAATTTCTTTAAAAATAAAGCTATTAATAAAAATATTAATATCTCTTATTTTAAACCACATAAAGATTTTTCCTTAAAATTACAAGAAGATTTTAAAAACGCATTTATTAATAATAATTTCACCTATGTTATTGGTTATAACTTATTAAATAGTGAGTATTTAAAATTATTTAATGAAAAGTATTTAGAATTATTTAATCCTATGTCTAATGAGTATAATGCTTATAGGAATTATGTTTTAGCCTCTACTTTATTAATTGCTGACTATAATTATAAGCAAGGATACAAAAATTTAAAAATCTTTGAGTTAGGGCATAGTTATTTAGATTATGAAAAAACTGAACTAGCTGCAGTTATCCTTAATAATAATATTAATTTCTTATTTAAAGATTCTAAAAGCTATTTTATCTTTAATTTTCAAATTATTAAAAATATTTTTTATAATATTCTTAATTCTTATGGGATTTATAGGGATTTAATTGAATTTAGAGAATCTAATTATAAGTTTTTAGAAAAAGCGTATGATATTTATGTTTTGGATAAAAAAATCGCTTTTATTGGCACTATTAATTATTTAGTTAATGAATATATAAAAGATGGGGAATTACCATCTTATACTATCGTCTTTAATCTTAATTTATCTGAATTACAAAAAATTATTGAAAATTACCCTAATTTTTCTATAGAAAATCAAGATTTAAACACTAAAATTAAAAAAGAATATCAATTAATTGAATTACCTTTAATTTATAGAGATTTTTCTGTTATTATTGATGATAATTATAATAATATATTGTTTAATTTGAAAAAAGAAATCTTAGAAGTTGAAAAACAATTTAATAATGATAAAATAAGATTTAAAATAATTGATTTTTATTTACTGGATAATTACAAAGAGCTTAATTCTTTTACATTTAGAATAGTTATAAAGCCCTTTGAAAATATTTCTTCTGAAAAAATTAATGAATTCCTTGATCTTTATTTAAATAAATTAAATAAAAATTATTCTATAAAAAGAAGATAAAAACTAACAATTAAGGAGGTAATTAATCTATGAGTAGATATACGTTTGATGAATTAATTAATATGCCTAATGTTAATAAAGGGGAGATAGTACAGATAAGGGGTGGAGTTGTTGATGTTAGATTTCCCCCTAAAAAAGAACCTAAAATTTATAACGCTTTGATTGTTAAAAGAAAAGAAAAATTTAAAGGTGCAAGAATTTCAGAAAGACCAGAAGAAAGATTTGATGAATTATTTTTAGAAGTAGAAAGTAATATTGGAGATAATACTGTTAGATGTTTAGCTTTAGGTCCTACTGATGGATTAGAGAGAGGGATGACTGTTTTAGATACTGGAGCTCCTATTAGTGTCCCTGTTTCCCCTAAAATATTAGGAAGAGTTTTTAATGTATTAGGGTTCCCTATAGATGGTAAAGGAAAAGTTGAAGCTGAGGAGTATTGGCCTATTCTTAGAAGTGCTCCTACTTTAGATGAGATAGATCCTGTTAGAAGATTTCAAGAAACAGGAATTAAAGTTATAGATTTAATAGCTCCTTTCTCTAGGGGTGGAAAAATTGGGATGTTCGGAGGTGCAGGAGTCGGTAAAACCGTATTAATTCAAGAGTTTATTCATAATATAGCTAAAGAACATAAAGGAGTCGCTGTTTTTGCTGGAATTGGTGAAAGAACAAGAGAAGGAAATGATTTGTACTTAGAAATGCAACGAAGCGGTGTGTTAAGTAGTACCGTTATGGTTTTTGGACAAATGGATGAACCGCCAGGAGTTAGATTTAGGGTTGGATTTACTGCTATTACTATGGCTGAGTATTTTAGAGATGTAGAAAAAAGAGATGTTTTGATATTTATGGATAATATATTTAGATATGCATTAGCAGGTAGTGAAGTTTCTGCATTATTAGGTAGAATGCCTTCTGCTGTAGGATATCAACCAACCTTGGCTACTGAAATGGGGATGCTTCAAGAAAGAATTGTTACAACTAAATTCGGATCTATTACAGCGGTACAAGCGATTTATGTTCCTGCTGATGATATTACTGACCCTGGGGTTGCTACTGTTTTCTCTCATCTAGATGCTACTGTTATATTATCTCGTCAGATAGCTGAGCAAGGATTATATCCTGCTGTTGATCCGTTAGCTTGTTCTTCTAGGTTGTTAGAAAAGGGAGTTATAGATGATGATCATTACGATACCGCAAGAGCTGCTTTAGAAACTTTACAAAGATATAAAGAATTACAAGATATTATAGCTATTTTAGGGTTAGAAGAGTTATCTGAAGAAGAAAAATTATTAGTAGCAAGAGCAAGAAAATTACAGAAATTCTTTTCTCAACCTTTCTTTGTTGCTCAGTACTTTACAGGTAGGCCTGGGAAATATGTTAAAATTAAAGATACTATTAAAGGAGTTCAAGCTATAATTAAAGGTGAAGTAGATCATATCCCTGAACCCGCTTTCTATTTAACTGGTACTATTGAAGATGTTATTGAAAACGCTAAAGTTAAAGCTTAATTAAAAAGGAGTTGAAATTTATGGAAAAAGTAGATATCATTGTTAGTTTAAAAGGAGTTAATAAGAGTTATTATTCTGGATTATCTAAGGTTCTTAATAATCTAACAGTTGATTTTAGAAAAAATAAAGTTACTGGGTTTTTGGGGTTAAATGGTGCAGGTAAAACTACTACTATGAAAATAATTACAACTTATCTTAAACCTGATAGTGGAGAAGTTTTTGTAGATAATATTAATATCTTGGATAATCCTTTGGCTATTAGAAAAATAGTAGGTTATTTACCGGAGAATTTCCCACTTTATGAGGATTTAAAAGTTAATGAGTTTTTAGAGTTTGTTGCTGACGTTAAAGGGGTTGATAACATTAAAGAAGAAGTTTTTAAGGTTATGCAGATGGTTGGGCTTCTTAATTATCAAGATTATTTTTTAAGGGAACTATCTAAGGGGTATAAACAAAGAGTAGGTTTAGCTCAGGCTATCTTGGGGAATCCAAAAGTTATTATTTTAGATGAACCTACTCAAGGACTGGATCCTTTCCAGATTATTGAAATTAGGAAGCTTATAAAAGATTTATCAGTTAATAGAAGTGTTATTTTAAGTACTCACATTATGCAAGAAGTTGAAGCTATTTGTGATGATATTGTTATTATTCACAAAGGAAATATCTTATTAAATGGAGAGTTAAGTGAATTAGCTAAACAAGGAAGTGGCTTAGTTATTAATTATGTTTTTCAAGACTTTAAACCCAATGATAATTTATTATCTGATATAAAAAATATTTTAAATAATGCTGATATTCGTTTAGACCAAAATGGTTTTTATATTAAAGGAGATTATTCTATTGAAAATAAGCTCTATCAACTTAATAAATATTTATTTGATAATAATTATAAGCTATTGTATATAGATAAAAAAGAATTAAAAATGGAAGATCTTTTTGTGAATGTAATAAATAAATGGGAAGAAGAGATGCTTAATAAAAAAACTGATGATAAAAATCTTGTTAATAATAAATAAGGATTTTACTTAAAGTGAAAAGCTCAGTATTTGATTTATACCTATCTGAGTTTTTAAGTTCTATAAAACAAGTTTATATCCCGTATAAAGAAGAATTAGTTTTTAAAGAGATTTTATTTTCTAAAGATTTTAAATCTAATGATAAGATTGTTGTTTCTCATCAACCTACTCTATTTTATCCTGGCGTTTTTATTAAATTTGTACATCTTATTAAATCGAATTTTAATAACAAGTTAATTGTTTTTAATGATTCTGATAAATTTAATATCCAGATTTTAGATAAGTCTATTGAATCAGAATTTGCTTATGAAAAAATACCTTTTTACTATCTAAAAGAATTTATAAACATTATTTATAATTTTTTTAAAGATATTTTATTTAACTTTAAAGTTTATTTTAATAAAACTGAGTTTATAGATAATTTTTCTTTCTTTATTGAATTGATTCATAATATTGATGTTAGCAATTTTACTAAATTTTCTGATTTTATTTATTTTATTTTTCTTAAATATTTTGAATATTTTGGAAAGAATGTTGATATTGAATTTGATTTAGTAAGTAATATTTCAAAAACTAATGAATTTAGAAGTTTTTTTTATGATTACATTTTAAATTATAGGGATTTAAATAGGTTTTATAATGATGCTGTTAATATGTTGTATTTTAATGAAATAAAAACTGTTAGGAAGATTTTGGATAATGAATTACCTTTTTGGTTTATTTCTGAACAAGGATTTAGGAACACTTTGTATATTGATAATAATAGAGTTTATTTTCTTAAAAATGAAGAGAAATTTTATATTGATATAAAAGATGATAGTATTTTAAATTCAATTAGACCAAAGGCAGTTTTATGGGCTACTTTCAGAAGACTATTCTTTTCTAATATTGATATTCTTGGTATCGGTAGTTCTTATTACACTTTTATCTCTGATTATCTTACTTCTCATTATTATTTGAATAATTTTTGTTTTAATTTAAAAAAAACTGATATTATAACTGCTACTTTATATCCTTTTAATTATGACTTTATTGCTAATTATGTTAGTTCTTTGGATAGTGTTTTAAGTATAGTTAATGGAATTTTATCTGCTATTGATTATAATATTGAAAATCTCTTTAAAATTTTTGAAAAATTAAGTATTCATTTCAAAGAAATTGAAAAGTTTTTAAATAATGAGTTGAAAGGTTTATTAGATAAAGTTTATTTTCAAATAGATTCTATATCTAAAAAGATACCAAAGGATTTAATAGATTATAAATATGATTTAATAAAAAAAATTAGTGATCCTAGTAATAGAAAAATTAAAAAAGAATTAACAAAGGAATTACAAAAAGTTAATAATTTAGTAAAAGCAAATTTAGATAATGAAGTTAATTTGTTAAAAGAGTTAGTGTTAAAATTGAATAAAGAATTATTTGATTATAAAGTAATTGTTGGTAATAAATTATCAAGTAGATTTTGGCCATTTTTTATTTTTAATCTTGAAGATTATTTGAAGCTTTTTAATAATTAAAAAAATAATACCCTTAGAAAGTTAAAAATTTTACTAATAAGAAAAATGTTTAACTATTAATTTTTATTTTATGAACAGTTTTTAATTGGCTTATTAATTTATTATATTGTTAGTAAAAAAGAGTTTGGATTTTATTTATTAGAATTTTAAATTAAGAAAATAAAAGAATAAAGATTAAAATTATTTATAAAAAATTTAATAAAGTATATACAAATCAGAGTAATAATATTTTTAATAGATGAGTATGGATAAAGATTTATTAATTTTTATGGTATGGATGATGGATTATGATAAAGCTTTGTAGGGAGTTATGGATATACTAATATTTATTATAGATAATAATGTGATATTAAAGGATATAAATTTGGATATTTATAAGGGGGAGCTTGTTGGAGTAATAGGGGAATCGGGTTCAGGTAAGACTACTTTAGCTAAAGCTTGTTTAGGATTGATTAAACCTTGTTAAGCAAGTATTTTACTATATAATCAAGAAATTCTAAAGCTACCTAAAAGTGATAAACTCAAGATAGGAGTTATTTTTCAAGATCCATTCTCCTCTTTTAATCCTCTTAAAAATATCTTTTATTATTTAGTTTCTGTACTACATTTTGTTTATAATATTCCCGATATTATTAAGGTAAAACAGATAATTAGTGATTTATTTATTAAGTTTGATTTAGATTTTGAGTTAGTTTATAGCTTCCCTTATCAGTTATCTGGAGGTTAATTACAAAGAATTTCTATTATTAGGACTCTTTTATCTAATCCTGATATTATAATAGCTGATGAGCATACATCGGATTTGGATGCTAATACTAAACTATCTATTATAAAAACACTATCTGATCTAAATAAAAATGGTATAACTTTTATTTATATTACTCATGATATTGGTACTTTGAAATATTTTGAGGGTAGAATTGCTGTGATGTATAAAGGAGAGCTGGTAGAAGTAGGGAATTTAAAAGAATCTTTAGATAATCCTTTACATCCTTACCTTAAATTGCTTTTGAATAAAGATGATTATAATATTAATGAAAATAAAAGTGGGGTTTTAGAAAGTGAGGATAATATTAATTCAAATAATTTTAGAGCTTGCGTTTTTTATTTTAGATGTAAGTATGCAGCGAATAAATGTAAAGTAGAAAAACCTTTACTTAAAATTCATCAAAGTAGATTTGTAGCTTGCCATCTATTCAATGATTATCAATAAAAATAAAATATTTTACAAAAAATTTAATGTCATTTTTTATGGGTAGGTATATATTTAAGAGAGTTGTTTCTATTGGTATAACGTTTTTTATTGTTTTGATACTTATTTTTTTAATATTAGGAATGATGCCGGGGATATAATTCAAATAAGGATTCAGGAATTAGTGCTAAATTATGGATATTTCTTACAAACAAGCTTATAAGATAGTTGAAAGTCAATTGGGATATGATATAAATGAGGGGGTATTAGCACAGTTTTTTTCTTATCTTACTAATATTTTTAGTGGCAATTTAGGGAGTCTATTATTTACAAGGTATCTGTATCAAGTATAATTATGCATTCTATTTTTTGGACTGTTTATTTAGGATTAACTGCTTTGGTTTTTAGCTTTTTAGTGAGTTTAGTTTTAGGGATAATTTCTGCTTATAATAGAGATAAATTTGTTGATAATGATATTACTATTTTTGCTTCTATTTTAAATTCTATTCCTAACTTTTTGGTGGGTATTATACTTTTAGTTTTGTTTGGAGTTTATTTAAAGATTTTTCCGCTAAGAGGAGCCTATAGTATAGAAACTCAACCTTTTTCACTTGGTTTTTTGGTTTCTATTATAAAGCATTCGGTTTTACCTGTTTTGAGTTATTCTTTGGTTTTATTAGGTGGTTGGATTTTGGCTTTTAGGGCTGCTGCTATTACTGTTATTTCTGAAAATTATGTACTTTTAGCTAAAGCTAAAGGTTTAAAAAATAAGACTATTCTTTTTTATTATATTTTACCAAATGCTATTATCCCTGTAATTCCTTTGTTTTTTATAAATTTAAGTGGGATATTACAGGGGGCATTTTTCTTAGAGCCTATTTTTAGCTATCCTGGTATAGGATATTTCTTTTCTAAAGCTATTGCTTTACGTGATTATACCCTCATTCAAGGAATACTTACTATTATTACTTTACTGGTATTATTACTTAATTTTTTAGCAGATATTACTCATAAAATTGTAGATATTAGAACCAAAAATATTGATTAATCAAAATTAAAATGAAAAAATGAATAAAAAAATTGTCTTTGATAAGAGTTTATTAAAACAATATTTAGGTTTTATTTTATCTCCTACATTTATAGGTTTAGTTCTTTTTTTATTTTTTATTGTTATTGCTTTAATTGGTAAATTAATTCCTATGAATTTGGAACCTGATTATAGTCAGAGATTTTTTGGTATTTCTTGGAGGCATCCTTTAGGGACTGATTATGCAGGTAGAGATGTTTTATTACTAATTTTTAAAGGAGCTTTTTATGTTATTTTTATAGCATTATTAACTGGTTTTTGGGCAACTTTAATTGGATTCGTTTTAGATATAGTTGCTGGATACTTTGGTAAATTTATTGATTCGTTAATAAGTAGATTAATTGATATATTTTTAAGTGTTCCTAGTTTCCCAATTATGGCTATTTTAGCTTCTGTTTTAAAAGTTAATGATATAATTAGTTTTTCTTTTTTATTAGCTATTTGGTCTTGGCCTTCTTTAGCTTCTTCTATTAGAGCTCAAACAATATCTCTTAAATCTAAAGAATTCATTATTTTTTACAAAATCTACGATTACCCTATTTTATATGTTATTTTTAGTGAATTACTACCGCTTCTTTTGCCTATTGTTTTAATAAATTTTATAAATATTTCTAGGGGGGCTATAGTGGCTAGTGTAGGTATAATGGTTTTAGGGCTAGTTCCTTTGGAAATAAATAATTGGGGAATGATGATTAATTTAGCTATAGGTTCTACGGGGGCTATTTATGTTCCTAATGCCTGGCCTTATTTGTTTGCACCTATATTTTTTATTATATTATTTCAAATTTCTTTGGTATTGCTATCTTATGGTATTGAAGATTTATTTGATCCTCGCCTTAAAAATTAATAGCATTTTAATCATAAAAAGCTAGGCTTACTTTTGAATATGAGTTTTGTTGATATGAGATTGATAATCTTTATGTATTTTTTTTACGATGTTAAAGATAATAGAGGATTTATTATTAGTAATGTAGAAAATTAAACTATAGTTATTAACTAATTAATTTAACACAAGGGGTGAAAATTTTTTATGAGTATAAGGGAAGAATATATTATGGAAGAATTAGAAGTTAATTTAAAATTAGATGGTTGGGCATTGATTTTAGGTGCTTCTTCTGGGTTCGGTGCTGCTACTGCTTTGAAATTAGCTAAACATGGAATGGATATTATTGGAATTCATTTAGATATGAAATCTACTTTACAAAATGCTATAAATATTAAAAATGAGATAGAGCAAACATATAAAAGAAAAGCTATCTTCTTTAATACAAATGCTGCTGATATTAATAATATTAAAAATATTGTAAATAAGTTAAAAGAGGAAATAGGAACAAATAGTATCAAGGTTTTATTACATTCTTTAGCTTTTGGAGCTTTAAAACCTTATATAGCTAATACTTTAAGTGATAGTGTAAATAAGGAGCAATTAGAAATGACATTAAATGTAATGGCTAACTCTTTGGTTTATTGGGTACAAGAGTTATTTTTTAATGGTATGTTTAAAAAGCATGCGAGGATATTTGCTATGACTAGTATAGGTTCTAGTAGGAATTGGAAGGATTATGGGCCAGTTTCTGCTGCTAAAGCTGCTTTAGAAGCTCATATTAGGCAATTAGCATTAGAGTTAGCTCCTTATAATATTACCGCTAATGCTATATGTGCAGGAGTTACTGATACCCCAGCTTTAAGAAAAATCCCATCTTCTAATGATATGATTGAAAAAGCTTTAAAATATAATCCACATAAAAGATTAACCACTCCTGAAGATGTCGCTAATGCTATTTTAGCTTTATCAACAAAATTAACTTATTGGATTACAGGTAATACTATTTACGTTGATGGTGGAGAATTTTTAACTTAATCAAGAATTTTTAATTTAATATATCTTTTAGATTAATTTTTTATGTCAGTTGAAATAATATTAATTTTTATTCCTTTGTTACTTATTTTATCTTATGTTTTTGAATTGTTTTCGAAATTTATAAAAATTCCTTCTGTTATATTTGTATTATTGTTGGGATTTTTATTTAAGATTTTAACTATCAATTATGGGATTGTTTTAAATGAAAAAGAAATATTTTTAACAGCAAAGATATTAGGTACTATTGGGTTAATTTTAATAATTCTTGAAGCAGCTTTAGAGATAGAAATTAACAAAGAGAATCTAAAGATTTTAATAAGTGCTTTTGTTAATGCTTTTCTTCAATTAGTTTTTATAAGTCTTATTTTATCTTTTATATTTTACCATATAGATAATAGAGAATATGAATACTATAGGTATTTGATAAATGCTATACCTTTAGCTGTTATAAGTAGTGCTATAGCTATACCTGCTGTTGTTAATCTTGATAAAAAGAATAAAGATTTTATTGTTTATGAAAGCTCATTTTCTGATATTTTGGGTATATTATTTTTTAATCTATTAGCTTATAAGAATTATGTGAGATTTGAGATAGTATGGGAGTTTAGTTTTAATATATTATTAATGATTATTTTATCTTTGTTTTTTACTTTATTTTTGTTTTTTTTGATACATTATTTAGATTATCATGTTAAATTTATCCCTATTATACTTTCTATTGTTATTTTTTATGCTTTAGCTAAAATTGTTAATTTACCTTCTTTGATTTTGATTCTTATTTTTGGATTATTTTTAAGTAATATAGAGTTACTTAAAAATATAAATTTTAAAGGGTTTGAATTATCTAAATTTTTTGATTTTGATTTAATGGATTTAGAAACTAAAAGGTTTAGAGATATTGTTATTGAATTTACATTTCTAATTAGAACCTTATTTTTCTTGATTTTTGGTTTTATGTTAAATTTAGATGATATTGTTAATTTACAGAACTTTTTACTTTCTTTATTTATTATAAGTATTATTTTAATTATTAGGTATTTCTTTTTGAGATTAACTAAGCAGCAGTTATTACCATTAGTTTTAATATCTCCAAGGGGTTTAATTACTATTATTCTATTTTTATCTATAACTCAAAATAAAGTGGAATTAGTAAATATTTCACTAGTTGTTCAAGTTATTTTGTTATCTGTTTTAATTATGGCTTTAGGGGTTGGATTTAATTTTAATAATTTTAATAAAATTTCTAATGAAGAAAATAAAAATAATTATGTTAAAAAAGGAGAATTTTTTGATAAGTAGAATAATATAACTAGAGTCATTAAAAATTATGTTATCTGATTTTATTCAAAAGTATTTTTGGAACTCTAAAAGTTATTTACGATCCTTTTTTTGTTTTTATTTTTATACTTTATGATTTAGTAAGATCAATAATTTATACAAATATTAAAATAAAAAATAATTATAAGATAAGAAGGGGGTTTAAGATTATATGAATTTACTTAACCAAGAGATATCTAAAGAGATTCAGCAAGTAAAAGAAAATGGAAAAGTATTAGCATTAGGTAGATGGAAAGATTATGTTATTCCTGATTTACCAGAATTTCTAAATGTATCTAAGGATTCTTTTAAATGGTTTTTAAATGAAGGTTTGGATTCTATATTTAGAGAGTTTTTTCCTATTGAAACTGATAAATATATTATAAACTATAAGGGTTATAGAATTGGGGAAGTTAGTGAAAAAGATCTACAAAAATGTAAATATGAACAATTAACTTATTATGTACCTGTTTATATTAGTTTAACATTAACAGTTGGAAAATCTAAGTTTATTTGTTCTAAATGTGGAAAAGTTTATTATGAATTAAGAGATAATAAGAGTTTAGAATGTATCGATTGTTCGGGACCATTAAGAAAGGAAATAGAACCTGTTAAAACCTTAGAGGATGAAGTATTATTTTTTGAATTACCAATGATGACTGACAGAGGTACTTTTATTGTTAATGGTACTGAAAGAGTTTTTGTAAATCAATTAATAAGATCCCCAGGAATTTATCATTTTAAAGAAAAAGTAGAAAAATTAACTAATTATAAAACTACTATTATTCCTGCTAAGGGAAATATTTTAGATATAGAAACGGATCTTTCTGAAGTTTATTACCATGAAAGAGAATTAGAAAAAATAAAATCCACTAATTTTATACGCGTTAGAATGGATAAAAAAATAAAATTTACTATAGTCGCTTTATTAAAAGCATTGGGGTTCTCTAACTATGATATCTTAGAAGAACTTATTTTTAATTACTTAGCTAAGGATTTTAAGGTAAAATTTGAAAAAGAATTTATAGAAAAAGCTGAAGAAATATTATTAGAAAATAATGAAATAGAAAAATTTATTAATGAATATTTAATTCCTTATATTTATAAAAAGATTTCTGAAAAGGGAAAAACAGAATTTGCTAATGTTGAAAATGTTAGTGAATATTTCTATGATAAATATAAATTCTTCTCTCATATTGTTCAATTAATTATTAATACTATAGAAAGGGATATAAGAAGAAACAAAATTTTTGGAGCTGATGAGCAAGAAAAAGCTATTAGATTACTTCATAGAAGAATAAGTGGGGAAACAGTTACTAATATACCTTTAGATGTTGTTCAGGAACAAGTTTTCCCTTATTTTAGTAAAGATAAATATGAGTTATCTGTTGCAGGTAGATATAAAGTAAATCAAAAAATGGGATATGATATTTCTTGTCATAATTGTGGAACTATAAGTAAAAACGGTAGTATAGAATGTAATTCTTGTGGAATTAGATTACATTATAGTCCAGTTTTAAATAATTCTGTTAAGTGTAATAATTGTCAAACTATTAATTTGTATAAAAATATTTCTATTACTAATAACAATATTAATTTTTCTTGTGTTTCTTGTGGAAATGATTTAAAAGATAAAGTCGTTATTAAGTGTATTTTATGTGAAAAATATTTTAAATTAAATGAAACAAAATATGATGGCGGTTATATGATATGTCCTTATTGTGAATATAAAATTAACTTGAAAGGATTTATCTATAATGAAATAATTAGTGTTATAAGATCTCATTTTGAATTTGTAGAAGGTAAGAGATTAGAGGATGATATAAATAGTTTATCTAATAGAAGGGTAAGGCCTGTTGGAGAGCATTTATATAATACTCTTAAAGCTGGAATGGTTAAGTTTGTTAGATTAACTAAGGATAACTTAACTCAGGCTAATGAAGAGACAATAAGGATTTCTGATGTAATAAATCCAAGACCTGTTAGTGGTATGCTTAAAATATTTTTTGCTCAAAATTCTTTATCTCAATTTTTAGATCAAACTAATCCGTTATCTGAGTTAACTCATAAAAGAAGATTATCTACTTTGGGGATAGGTGGTATCCAAAGAGAGCAAGCAGGGTTTGATATAAGGGATATTCATAGTAGTCATTATAGTAGGATTTGTCCTGTGGAAACTCCTGAAGGACAAAACATTGGACTCATTACTTCTTTAACTACTTATGCTACTATAAATTCTCCTTTTGGGTTTTTAGTTGCTCCTTATTATAAGATTAATAATGGGAAAATTGATTTTAGTAAAATTTATTATTTAGATGCTTCTCAAGAAGAGAACTATAAAATAGCTCCTGCTGATATTAAATTTGATATCAAAACTGGTGAAATATTAGAAACTAAAGTTGATGTTAGGTATAAAGGAACATTTATAACTGTTGAGGCAAATGAAATAGATTTTGTTGAGATTAGTCCTATCCAAATATTTTCTGTTTCTGCTTCTTTAATTCCTTTTATAGAAAACGACGATATAAATAGAGCATTAATGGGTACTAATATGCAAAGGCAATCTGTACCTTTACTAAATCCTGAAAAACCTTTTATTTTTACAGGATTAGAAAAAGAAGTGGCTAAACAAAGTGGATATTGTGTTATTGCTAAAAATTCTGGTAAAGTCGTTTATGTAGATTCTAAAAGAATTGTTATTGAAGTTAATAAAGTTAAAGGTATATATAATAGTTATGATTTATTAAAATTTGTTAATACTAATAGTGCTACTATTATTAACCAGAGACCGTTGGTTAATTTAAACGATGAAGTTAAAGCTGGGGATGTTATTGCTTCGGGTTTTTCTATAGACGGTGATGAATTAGCTTTAGGTAGGAATGTTTTAGTTGCTTATATGCCTTGGGAAGGTTATAATTTTGAAGATGCAGTTATTATTAGTGAAGAAATTATTAGAAAGGATTATTTTAGAAGTATTCATGTAGATGAGGAAGAAGTTGTAGCTGTTCATACTAAGCAGGGCCCTGAGGAAATTACGAGGGAAATTGGAACAGTTTCTGATGAAGCTATTAAGTATTTAGATGAGCATGGGATAATTTCTGTTGGTGCTTATGTTAAACCTGGGGATATTTTGGTAGGTAAAATAACTCCTCAAAGTGAAGTTGAGTTAACTGCTGAAGAAAAATTATTACAAGCTATTTTTGGTAAGAGTGCAAGGAATGCGAGGGATACTTCTTTAAAAGCACCACCAGGGGTTTATGGTACTGTTATTAAAGTATTTGATTTTAAAGGAGATACTAATAAAATTAATAGTGCTAATAATTATCTAGAACGAGTATTAATTCATATTGCTCAAAATAGGAATATAAAAGTAGGTGATAAAGTTGCTCTAAGACATGGTAATAAAGGGGTTATTTCTATTATTGTTCCTATTGAAGATATGCCTTTTATGGCTGATGGTACCCCTGTTCAAGTTATTCTTAATCCCTTAGGAGTTCCTTCTAGAATGAATATCGGCCAAATATTTGAAGCTCATTTAGGATTAGTTTGTAAAATCTTAGGTATTAGAATTAAAGTTTTACCTTTTTCTAATTTATCTTTAGATGAAATTAAAAATCTTATTAAAGAAGCTCTTAATTATAAGTATAAAAATATGCTTAATAGTTTATATAATTATACTGAATATGATTTGTTATTATTATTAATGAGGGATAGTGGTTATACTGTTAAGCACCTTTTAGATATTCTTTTTAATGAAAATAAAATATCTAAAGAAGAAATAATAAATAGATTATCAAAGGATATAAATAAAGAAAAATTAGAGAAAATGGAATATAGGCAATTAGTTAAATTATTCACAGTTAGAGATTTTACAAAAGATGAAATTGAATTTTTATATGATAAAATAATAGAGAATTTAATAAATGGGAAGTTTGTATTATATGATGGTAAAACTGGAGAACCGTTTGATAGGCCTGTAACTGTGGGATATGTTTATATGATGAAATTAATACATATGGTAGAGGATAAGATTCATGCTAGATCTACGGGGCCTTATTCTTTGATAACTCAGCAGCCGTTGGGTGGTAGAGCTCAGTATGGTGGGCAAAGATTTGGAGAAATGGAAGTTTGGGCTTTAGAAGCTTATGGTGCTTCTTATTCTCTACAAGAAATGCTTACTATTAAATCTGATGATGTATTAGGTAGAAATAAAGCTTATGAATCTATTGTTAAAGGCAAGCCTGTTGTATTTAAAGGAATCCCTGAAAGTTTTAAAGTTTTAGTAAAAGAATTACAAGCTTTAGGATTGGATATAGAGATTATTACTAATAAAAATCAGCCTATTGTTCCTAAGAGTTTTGAAGATTTTGAAGTTGAGGAAGAAGGTAGTTTAATATAAAAAGGAAGGGGGAATATTTGTGCTTACTTTTAATAATATAAAAGCAATAAAAATTGGGTTAGCTTCTCCTGAAAGAATTAGAGAATTATCTTATGGGGAAGTTAAAAAACCTGAAACTAAAAATTATAAAACATTAAAACCTGAACGGGATGGATTGTTCTGTGAAAGGATATTTGGACCAGAGAAAGATTATGAGTGTGCTTGTGGGAAATATAAGAAAAGAAAAATAAAAGCTAAAGGGGTTATCTGTGATAGATGTGGAGTTGAAGTTACTAAATCTAAAGTAAGGCGTGAAAGAATGGGGCATATAGAATTAGCTGCTCCTGTCGTTCATTTCTGGTTTTTACAAGGAAGCCCTGGTATTTTATCTATTTTACTTGATTTAGAAGATAAACAACTAAAAGATGTTGTTTATTTTGAATCTTATATTGTCACTGATTTAAATAAAAACAATAGGAATATATTGTATTTTATATTGAAAAAGAAATATATAAACAAAAAAGATGAGTTGATAAAATTATTAGAAGAAGAATATGAAAAGATTATAGAAAATAGTAAAGATGAAAAAGAAAATGAATTTTTAACTAAAATAATAAATTTAATAAAAAAAGCTGATCAATTCTTAAGAGAATTATTAGTTTTTCAATTTGATGTTAAGAAATTTGATAAATTGTATAAGGTAGTAATAGATGAAGATTATCCAAATATAAGTAAAAGGTTATATGCTGAATTAAAGAGAGGGAAAAATAAATTATCAAAGTTTATAAAGATATTTGAAGAAATAGAAAATATAGATAGGAAATATATAGAGATTCAGAAATTATTAACATCCTTAGAAATAAAATCTATTTATAAAAATTATGAAAAAGAAATTTTAATAGAAGCTGAAAAATATGAAAAAGAAAAAATTGTTATTATTAATTTACTTATAAATACTGATAATGAGATACAAAATATCATCAATATAACTAAACATAAATTGGATAATTTAATGACAAAATTTAATATATTATATGAGAAAATAGAACGAACTATAACATATGATATAAATTTAAAATTATCATCATTAAAGGAGAAAAATTTAGATAAAAAAGTAAAGAAAGAAAATGAAAATATAATTAATTTGTTATCTGATTTTAGAGCAATTCTTGAAGATTTTAATAATGGAATTTATAATTATTTAACTATTTCTAAAGTTAAATTTAGTATAAAAGATTTACAAAAATTATTAAAAGATTTAGAAGAAGTTATTCAAAAATTAAGAAGTTATACTAATGATATAGAAGAAGAGAATTTAATATTAAAAGATATACAAAATATGGATAAAGAATTATTACAATTTAAGAGTAATGTAATGGAATTACATAATATATTTGAAACATTTGAAGTTTTTAGGAAAGTTATATTCGAATTAAAACAATCTACTGAAAAAACGGATATATCAAAATGGGTAAATGAGTATGTTGAAAATTATAATAAGTATTGGGAATTAGCTGATGAGTATAAGCAGTTAGTTATAAAAAATGAAAAAGATAAAGAAAATAAATTAAATTTATTATCTGAATTAAAGAAATTAGAAAATGAGTTATTAGATTTATATTTTGATGAAAGGTTTAAGGAGTTCGTGATTAAATTAGCTAAAGTAGCTAAAGTTGTTGCAGATAATATAATGGTTGTATTTAGTTTAGAAACTGGTGCTTTACCTATAAAAGAATTATTATCTAAAATGGATTTAGAAAAGGAGTTAGAAAATTTAGAGAAATTAAAAGAAAAGGATTCAAGGAATATAAGAAAATATCTTAAAAGAATAAGTATAATAAAGATGTTTTTAAAGAGTAAAATAAAGCCTGAGTGGATGGTTTTAGAGGTTTTACCTGTTTTACCTGCTGAAATTAGGCCTATTGTTCAATTGGAAGGAGGTAAATTCGCTTCTTCTGATTTAAATGATTTATATAGGAGAATTATAAATAGGAATTTACGATTAAAGAGATTAATAGAATTACAGGCACCTATGATAATAATTAATAATGAAAAGAGAATGCTTCAAAAAGCAGTAGATGCTTTAATAGATAATTCTCGTACTAAAAGGCCTATTGTTGTTTCTAATAGAAGAGTTTTAAAATCTTTATCTGATAGTATTCAAGGGAAGCAAGGGAGATTTAGGTATAATTTATTAGGTAAGCGTGTAGATTATTCAGGTAGAAGCGTTATAGTAGTAAATCCTAAGTTGAAGATGTATCAATGTGGATTACCAATAGATATGGCTTTGGAATTATTTAAACCGTTTATCTTACATAAGTTAATGGAGAAAGGTAAAACTGATAATATAAAGAAGGCTAAAAGAATGTTAGAGTTAAGGAAACCTGAAATTTGGGATGTAGTACAAAATGTTATATCTAATTTCCCAGTGATATTAAATAGAGCGCCTACATTGCATAGATTGAGTATCCAGGCGTTTTATCCTGTTTTAGTTGATGGTAAGGCAATTCAAATACATCCATTAGTATGTGGGCCGTATAATGCAGATTTTGATGGGGATCAGATGGCAGTACATATTCCTTTATCTACAGAAGCTCAATTAGAGTACAGAAATTTAATGTTATCAATTCATAATATGTTGATTCCAGCTAATGGAGAGCCAGCAAATGTACCTTCTCAGGATATGGTATTAGGTGCATATTGGCTTACTTTTGCTTTTCAAAAACCAGAAAAAATTCAAGTATATGTAGCATCCTATGAAGAAGCTCTTAGATTATATAATGAACTAAATTATTCATTAAGTACTTGGGTATATTTTAAAGTTAATTTTGATAGAGTAGCAAATGGAATAGATAAAATCGAAGAATTTAAACAAACTAAAATTGAAACTACAATAGGAAGAATTATATTTAATAATGCTATAAGAAAATATTTATCTGATTTTCCGTTTGTTAATTTTATAGTAGGTAAAAAGGAATTAAAATGGATTGTAGAAGAATGTATATATAGATATGGTATGTCAAAAGTACATCCTGTATTAGATGAATTAAAGGACATAGGATTTTATTTTGCAACTAAATCAGCTACAACTATATCTATAGGAGATTTAATAGTTCCTCAAGATAAATATCCAATAATTAAAGAAGCAGAAGAAAAGCAAGTAATATTAGAAAAAGTTTATGAATTAGGATTATTATCTGATGAAGAATATTATAAAAAGAAGATAGATTTATGGTATGAAGTGACTGATAATGTAACTCAATTGTTTAAAGATTATTTTTCAAAGAATTATCCATTAAATAGTATATGGATGTTAGCTAATTCGGGAGCAAGGGGGAATGTAGATCAAGCAAAACAATTGGTAGCTATAAGGGGATTAATGGTTAATCCTAAAGGAGAAGTTATACCTTTGCCAATAAAGAAATCATTTACAGAAGGATTAGGAATATTTGATTATTTTGTAGGTAGTCATGGAGGTAGAAAAGGATTAGTTGATACTGCTCTAAGAACCGCAGATGCAGGATATTTAACTAGAAAATTAGTTGATGTATCTCAAGATGTAATAGTAAGAGAAGAAGATTGTAAAACAGATGAATATATAACTGTAAGAGCTATAAAAAATGTTAATTTTGATAGTTCATATATTGAAGAAATAGATGTTGAAAAATCTTTAGGAAGATATGTTGCAGATAATTATGAACAATTTAACTTAAAGAAATATGATATAATAGATTATTTAAAAATAAAAGAATTAAGTTCAAATGGAGTAAAGACTATAAAAGTTTTTAGTGAAGAAGAGATATTGCCGTTAGTTAATAGGATAAGGGGAAGAGTAGCTGCAAGTGATTATGTAAATCTGGAAACAGGGGAGAAAATTGTAGCTGAAGGAGACTTAATAACTAGGGAAAAAGCAAAGTTAATATCCAAATATTATTATGAAGTTAATATAAGAAGTGTATTAAAATGTAAGGTATTTAAAGGAGTTTGTAGAAAATGTTATGGTGAAGATATGGCAAGAGGAAATGTACTAATTGATTTGGGTGAGGCTGTTGGAATAATAGCTGCACAAAGTATAGGAGAACCAGGAACTCAATTGACTTTAAGAACTTTCCATACAGGAGGAGTGGCTTTAGAGTCAGATATAATTCAGGGTATTCCAAGAGTACAGGAATTATTAGAAGTAAGAAGAAGACCTAGGAATTCTTCAGATTATTTTGTTTTGGAAGATTCAATAGTAGAAGAAGTTTCAATTAATCCTTTAACTAATGAAAAATTAGTAAAAATAAAAGGATTAATTACTCAAAAAGTATATACTTATACTATTCCATCTAATAAGAGAGTAATAGTAAAAGTAGGACAAAAATTATCAATTGGTGATACGTTAACATATGGATCATTACCATTTAAAATATTACTAGAAAACATAGTAAGTATGAATATAGATGAAGAATTAAAAAGAAAATTAATAGATAAAGCAGTTGAAAGAATCCAGAAATATGTAATAGAGGAAATGCAAAAGGTTTATTTAAGTCAAGGGGTATATATTGTAGATAAGCATATGGAAGTAATAGTTAGACAGATGTTTAGATTCGTTTATGTAGAAGATCCAGGAGATAGCTCGTTAATGTATGGGCAATTAGTAGATAAAAGTATAGTAAATTATATAAATAATGAATTAGCAAAGCAAGGTAAAAGATTAGTAAAATATATACCAGAAGTTTTAGGTATAAGTAAAGCATCTTTAGAATCTGAATCTTGGTTATCTGCTGCATCATTCCAAGAAACAACTAGAGTATTATCCTACGCCGCAATATCTGGTAAAAAAGATTATTTATTTGGATTAAAAGAAAATATAATAATAGGGAAGTTAATACCTACAGGTACTAATTTTGAAGATTATAAAGAAGTTATCATAGAAGAAGAAATGCAAGAAAATTATGAAACTTTATCTGTTAATCAATAGTTTAATTATAGTTTAATTAATAATTTAACTAATACTTTTAAAAAGTAGGTGATTTTATATGTATAAGTATAATAGGATAATTGAGATACTTTCTATTTTACTGATTGGTATTATTTCTATTTTTTTGTTACATAAGAATCCTATAGTTTTTGATTTAACAAAGGAGAAAAAATATTCTATTTCTAAGGAATTAATTAATTTCCTTAATTCTTTAGATTCTCCTGTTTATGTTAAAATTTTATATGATAAAGGTAGTAAAGAATATAATGATTTATTGGATTTTTTTGGGAAATTAGCCAGATATTCTAAAAAAGTTAAATATGAATATTTGGATCCTCGTTATAATTTTACTCAAGCTAATTTATATGGATTTTCTTCTAATAATCAGGTATTGATTATGTATAAAGATAGAAAAAAGTATGAGAGTTCTGGAATTGATCAAGATAAATTTTATAGTATAGTTTTTAATTTAGCTAATCAAAAAAAAGGGAATATCGCTTTTATTACTGGTCATGGAGAATATAGTATAGATAATACTAATCCTGACGGTCTTAGCTCCTTAAAACAAACTTTATCAGAAGAAGGATTTAATATTAAGGTAGTTAATCTAGCTTCTGAGAATCTTTATGTTAATGAAAATCTTTTATCTGTTATTGTTTCTCCTAGGATAGATATTAGTGATTTTGAGTTAAAAAAGATTAATGATTACTTATATAATGGAGGTAGATTAATAGTTGCTTTATCTTTTAAAGAATATTCACCTTCTAAGTTCCCTAATTTGCGTAAATTAGTTAATAATTATGGGATTTCTATTAGTGATCAGGTTGCTATTAGTGTATTTACTAATAATCCGCTTTATGTGGTGGTTTTTCCTGTTAATTTACCTTATTTATCTAATTTATATAATACTAATTTAGCAATGTTTGCTCCTTTAATTATCCAAAGGTATGAAAATAAAGCTAATTCTAATATAGAAGGTGCTTCTTTATCTGAAGTTTTAACGACTAAAGCAGTCTCTGCTAATATTGAACAACTTAAAAAAGGAGTTTTACAGATATCTAGAGATATTAAGGAATATACGGTTTGTATGATGTCAGAAAAAGTTTTTAAGGATAAAAAAGCTATGTTGTTAGTTATTGGGGATTCTAATATTTTAGCTAATTCTTTGGTATCTGCTTATGATAATAAGAGTTTTGTTATGAATGTTATTGATTATATGTTAGATCAACCTATTGCTAAGAGTTTAAGGCCTAATGATGTTCCTCCTTTACCTGTTGTTATAAAAAGGGAGCATATGATTATTATGTATCTTATTTATTTAGTTTTACCTTTTGTTTTTATTATTTTAGTTTATTCTTTAGTAATAAAAAGAAGGTATTATGCTAAATTTAGAGAAAAAAATTAATCTAATAAATATAAATTTTAATTAAGGAGGTGAATTAGTTTATGGCAGTAGAGTCTGTTAAAGTTCCTTTGTTTAGTGATATACCATATTTTAAATTAAAAGATCCTTATAATAAGGAGTATGATGTTAATGAGTTATTTGGTGAGAATGGATTAGTTGTTATATTTACTTGTAATCATTGTCCATATGCACAAGCTATTTGGCCTAGATCTATTGAATTATATAATAAAGTTAAATCTTTAGGAGTTAATTTTGTAGCGATCAATCCTAATGCAGCTAATCCTAATTATCCAGAAGATAGCGTGGAAAATATGAAAGAATATATAAAAAAATTAGGGATTCCTTTTCCTTATTTAGTTGATGAAACTCAGGAAGTTGCCAAAAAATTTAATGCTCAATGTACTCCAGATATCTATTTATACAATAAAGACAAAAAATTAGTTTATCATGGAAGATTTGATGATAATTGGAAGGATATAACTAAGGTTACTAAAAAAGATTTAGAAGAAGCTATATTTAAAATGCTTAATAATGATGAAGTTTTAGAACCACAGTATCCTTCTATTGGTTGCTCTATTAAATGGGTTTAATTTTATTAATAATACTTTAATTTAATATTTAGAATAATTAAAAATAATAAAAAATCTTTATAAATCAAATAATTAATTATTGGTAGAAGTATTGTTATTTTTAAGATAGTTTATAAAATCTTCAATTGATTTTAAAGCTTGGTCTTTTGAAATATTATTTACTATTTCCTTAGATTTATTTATATCATTTGTATTTAAAACTAATTGTAAAAATTGTATAGTTTTAAATTCTTGAATTGCTTTGTCTATTTTTTTATCATTGTAATATAGGATTAAATTAGTTATATGGAAATTTATCAATTGATTAAACATTATTATTTTTAATTCATTATTAGATACTTTAGATAAATCTAATTCTTTGGTATTTTTTGAAATATAATCTTTAAATTCGTTTATAGCTTTATCTATTTCATTTTTTTCTATATATGATTCTATGTTATTAATAAATTCAATAGTTTTTTCTTTATTTTTTAACATGGTATAAAATGATTTTGTGGTGGATAAGCCTGTTATTAAGAAGGTAGCAAGGGGGATAGCGAAGCTTAAAGGCCCTAAAATTGGCATTAGTAATGTACTTAATATTGAAGTAGATAATGAACTTACTCCTCCTATTGTTAAACCAGCTATTAAAGACCTTAAAGAGATTGGTAGTTTACTTAAAAAACTTAGTTTATCTTTTAGGAAATTGGAGATCTTATTTGATAAATAATTTTGTGCTTTATCTATAAAAGATTGAACTTTGGGAGCTGCTTTTAAATTAATAATTGAAAATATAGAACTTAAAATAGCAAATAGTGCAAAATTAGTAACTCCAAAAGGTAAAGCTAATAACGCTGATAACCCTAAATTAGTTAAAATCGAAAATATCATTTTCTTATTATCGTCTATTTCGAATATATTTGATATACTTGAAGAAAAATTAGATACTAAATTTACACTTAATGGAATATTTACTAAATAATTAATAGGTAGTGTTTGAATTGAGAAGTTTTTTATATCATTTATTTCTTTTGAGGTAGTTGAGTTTAGGAGGCTTACGGTAGATATCATAGATGAAGTTAATAATAAACTTATTACACTTAATGGATTTATAGAATTATACAATAAAATTAAAGAATTTATAACAGAAGGTAATATAAAAGATGATGCTATTGAATATAAAGGATTATTTACTTTTTCTCCTATTTTGTAGGATATAGCTGTTGTTGCTAATGGCACTAATGCTAAGAAAGGGTTAGATAATAAATATATACTACTTAGTAATCCAGCTGTAGTTAAACCTCTTAGTAACGAAGGATTTAGTTCCCTAGGAGTAGGTGTATTTTTAAACTCTTCTATTTCTTTACTTAGTTTTTCTTTTATATTATTTAGTAAATCGTTAAATTTTTCATTTATTTTTTCTAAATCAAGTTTATCTAAAGGTTTAGATATTATAATATTTTCTTTATCTATTTCTTTATTTCCTATGTTATTATTTACCAAGGAATTAGAACTAGTTATTTTTAAGTTATTAACTATATCCATAGTTTAAATCTCCCCTTAATTTTAATAATTCCTTTACCTTTTTTATTATTATTTTTTTTAAATAAAAAAAATCCTTTATTTATCTATTATATTATGTTAAATTTATGTTAAATTTTTATTAGATTTTTTAGGAAGGGAGTTTAATATTTATTTTTAATAAAAATAATTGATGAGAATTTATTATTTACCAAGAGCATCTAATTCTCTTGTTAAAATCTTAAAAAATTTACCAACTATATTTAAAGATTTTAAAAATATGTTTATACTATTTCCTGCTAACATATGTTATACTTTCCCTTTGGCTTCCATATATTGTAATTTTAAACTCTCTTTTTATGATATAGATTATAAAACTCTTTATCCTTTTGATTTAAAAAAAATAATAGCTTGTTATCCAAAGGATTCTCTAATTTTAATTAATGTAGTGATTCCATATGGGAATTTTGAGCCTCAAAAAGTTATTTTATTAAAAAATGAAATAGAAAGAATAAATGAATTTATAAAAAAAGATAATAAATTAGTAATAACTTTATGGGACATGGCTTTGGTTATACCTACTAAAGAAACTCTTGAATTTATATTGAATAACTCTAAATTATTTAAACAAGATTTTTTCGTCTTTAGTTTTTCATATGCTAAACAATTAGAATTAGGTTATGGAAGTGCTTTATTTTCTCCTTTTAATCTCAATATTAATTTAAGTAATGTTATAGATAAATCCATTATTTCTAAGCTTATTAATAAAGTAGATAAAATCTTTAAAGGGAGTAATATTTTTTATTCTAAAAATAAAACAGAAATCTTATTTAAAATCATAAATAATAAAAATGTATTTAAGTGTTATAATTCTGAGCTAATTTTAATAGATCAAAACGAATTAGATAATATATTAGATAAAATTTTAAATAATTTGGATTTTAGCATAATTTTAAGAAATAATTTAAAAACTACTTTTTTTAGTCTATTAGAGTTGAAAAAAAATATCAATTATTTTTATTTAACTACTTTAAAAAGTATATTAACTAAAAAAAGTGTATTACTTAAAGATAATTTAATTGAATTATTAGATAGTGATTTACTTTCGTGGAGATTTAATATAAGAATTAATTTCAATAGAGATGAATTGTTAAATGAGTTATTTAAAGAAGGGGTTTTTGTTAGTAGATTATTTCCTGTAGTTTCCCATTTATTTTTAAATCAAAATTTCTCTTATTTTGATAGTAATATAAATGATTTTGCTAATTCTTCTAGTCACTGGCTAAAAGTAATTAACATATTTAATAACCACTTGGTAATTGATTCTAATTTTTTAATAAGAGAATTAAATATGACCAAAGATTATTTAAATTCCAGTTATATTAATAATTTTGTTGAAGTTATAAAAAAATTTGTAAATTATTTTTAATTATTTATTTGCTATTATAATTGCTATTAGAAGATAATTCTATCGATTATCCCTGCTCCTAATAGAATATCGTTGTGATAAAAAACAGATATTTGGCCAGGGGTTATTGCTAATTGCTTTTCCTTAAATTCTACTAACACTTTATTTTTTTCAATAAAACTTAAAGTAGCAGGTGATTCATTATGAGTATATCTAATTTTAACTAAAATCCCTTCTTTATTATTTATTTTTTCTACTTCATCTAAATTTATTATCCAATTTAAATTTTTAACTATAAATTTGCTTTGATATAGATCTTCTTTTTCCCCTACTATTATTTTGTTTTCCTCTTTATTAATTGATATTACATATAATCTTTTAGATGAAGGTATCCCAATATGTTTTCTTTGCCCTATTGTGTAGTTATGTACTCCTTTATGTTTTCCTAAGATATTTCCATATTTATCAACTATTATCCCGTTTTCTATTTGTTCATTTTTGAAGATTTCTATATAGTTAGTGGATATAAAGTTTTGGCTATCTATTTTGTTGTAAGTAGGAAGATTGTAATATTTAGCAATTAATCTAACTTGTTCTTTAGATTTAGCTAATCCTAAGGGGAAAATAGATTTTTCTAAATGCTTTTGATTTAAAAACGATAAATAATAAGTTTGATCTTTTTTAAGGTAATTAGCTTTTTGTAAAGTAAATTGGTTGTTATATTTTATTTTTTTTACGTAGTGTCCTGTAGCAAAGTAATCAAATTTTATATTACTGTTAATAGCTTTTTCTAAGAGATATTCAAATTTCATTTTCCAATTACACATAACACAAGGGTTTGGAGTTCTTCCATTTAAGTATTCTTCTTTAAAATAATTTAAAACTATATTTTCGTATTCTTGAGTTAAATCGATTACATAATAATCTATGTTTAGGTGTTTAGTTAATTTGATACAATCTTGGATATCTTCGAATTCTTCTGGACCAAAGCACCCATGGATATTGCTTTTGTTATCTGCTTTAAATTTGAAAATTTCATTATATTTTTCATCCCATATTTTCATAGTTAATCCTATGACTTTAAAACCTAATAGTTTTAATAGAAGTAGGGTAGTGGATGAATCTACTCCTCCACTTAAACCTACCGCTATTATATCATCTTTATTTATATAATCTAAATTTTGCTTTATTTGTTGTAGTAAATTATCTATTTCTTCTTTTGATATCTCTTTAGTTTCTATATTCTCTACATTTTTATAAGATATATTATTTACTACGCTTAGGTTATTTACCATAATCAATTACTCCTTGAATATATTTTAAATTTATAATTGTTTTTTTATTCTTATATCTACTGTAAAAACTCCTTTTTCATTAACTATAACAGGGTTTAAATCAATTTCTTCTATTTCATCTATTTTTATTACTAATTCATTTATTTTTAATATTGTATTTATTAGTGAATTAAGGTCATATTTTTTATTTCTGTAATTTTGAAATATTTTTAGAATATTTAATTTGTTTAAAGTATTTATTATTTCTTCTTTATTAGTTGGTATTAAAATTGTTTCGAATTTTTTAAGGATTTCTGTAAAAATTCCTCCTAATCCTAATAATATGAACCCTTTATTTAAGATCTTATCTTTTTTATAACCTATTATTAATTCTAAATCTTTTTCAATCATTTCTTGGACTAAAGCAATTGGATATAAACTTTTTAATTTATTATAGCTTTCTATTAATTCATTTTTATTTTTTATATTTAAAATAACTGCTTGTTTTTCTGTTTTATGTATTATTTTAGGATCTAAAGATTTCATTACTAATGGATATTCTAATTCTATATTTTCTAAATCTTTTTCGTTATTAATTATTTGATATTTAGGCTGATTTATTTTCAAAAAATCTAAGATTTTTATATTTTTATTTAAAGGAATATATTCGCTTTCACTTTCCATAATGAGTTCTTTTATTTTATTATAATCAATATCTAATTCTAATAATGGTAAGTTTTTATTTTTTAATATTAATTCTCTTTTTAAGTTATATTCTATTATTTTAGATATAGCTAAAGTAGCTTCTTCAGGGTACTCGTATATTGGGATATTTGTTTGATTTATATTTTCAAAATCTTTTGAAAATATATCTAATGAATACATGCAACATACTATAGGTATGTTATTTTTGGTAAATTCTGGTTCAATTTTTGCTATAACGTCGCTAACTTTTTTCATATCTATTGTAGATTGTTGTGCAGGAACTAATAGTAATATGTCATATTCATTTTTGTGGTTCAATATAATTTGTAAAGTTTTTTCGAATCTAGTATCATCTGCATCTCCTACTATATCTATTGGGTTATTAACTCCTGCAGCAGGTGGAAGGACTTTGTATAAATCTGTTTTAAATGATTCTGAAATTTTAGGTACTTCTAAATTATTTTTTACAGCGAAATCTGTGGTTATTACCCCACAACCCCCACAATTCGTTATTATTAATACCTTTTTAGATTTTTTTGATTTAAATAATTCAAAATTCTTAGAAAGCAATAAAGTAATATTATATAAATCTTTGACATTTTCTACTTTTATTAAATTGAGTTTATTTAATAGTGTATTGAATATTTCGTTATGTCCTGCTAATGCGGCGGTATGCGAGGCAGAAGCTATCTGCCCTTCTTGCGTTATTCCACCTTTAAAAACTACTATTGGTTTGTTTATTTCTATTAGTTTTAATACTATTTCTTGAAATTCATCGATATTTTTTATATCTTCAATGTATAATATAATTGCGTTAGTGGTGTTGTCATCATATAGGTATTCTAAGAAATGGCTTTCTTGTAAGACTGATTTATTTCCTACACTTATTAGCTTGCTTATTCCTAAGTTTCTTCGTGTTAGAAATTTAACTACTCCTATAGTAAATCCTCCACTTTGAGCTATTATTGATATGTTCCCTTGTTTAGGTAGATATTTTGTAGCAAACGATGCATTTAAATTATAATAAGTATTTATAACTCCTACGCAATTGGGGCCTAATATTGTTAGGTTGTATTTATCACTTAATTCTTTGAGTTTGGTTTGATATATTTCACCTTCTTCAGTTTCAGCAAATCCACTGCTTAGTACAATGAAATTTTTTATCCCTTTGATTGCTCCTTTTTCTATTGTTTCTAAGGCTATTGTTGGTTTTAAAATTACCACTGCTAAATCTACTATTGGAATCTCACTAATATCATTATATACTTTTAATCCTTTAATTGCTTTTAATTTAGGATTAACAGGATAGATTATCCCTTCATAATTGGAATTGATAAGATTTTCTAAAAATGAATAACTTATATGTTCTTTATTACTTGAAACTCCAATTATTCCTATACTTGTTGGTTCTAATATACTTTTTATATCATATTTTATTTTATCTATTATCCCCATATTTATATTATTTTATTCAAAATACTCCTTACCTTTAGAAAAAACATATTTTAATTGTAATTTTGATTTAATTTAAAAAAATATAAGGGATTTTTGTTTTTTTTAGAGAATTTTATTTTTAGGAAAATAAAAATTAATTAATTATATTTAATTTTATGGATGAATATTATATAGAGAAAAAGTTAATAGAAATTGTCAGATTTTATAGATTAGACAAATTATTTTGTAGAGAATGTAATAATTTAGATTTTGAATTATATTTGGTGGGTGGATTTATTAGGAATCTTATTTTTGAAAATAAAATAGATAATGAATTAGATTTAGTTTTTCTTTTAAAAAATAATAATATATCTGTATATAAGGAAGCAATTCAAAAAATATGTACCGATTGCTATAAAGGATATAACTATAAATTAATAGAGTTGGATACAAATAGGTATATATATAGGATTGTAATAGAATGTGACCCAAAAATAATTATAGATACTACTTACACTACCGATATATACCAAGATGCAATAAGAAGAGATTTTACTATTAATAGTTTATATTTTGACATATTTAATAATAAATTGATAGACTTAACTAATTCATTAACTGATATAAAAAACAAAATCTTAAGGACATATAGATTGCAAAGTTTAATTGAAGATCCTCTTAGAATTATAAGAGCTATTAGGTTTAAAAATAAATATAATTTAACTATAGAAGAAAATACCTTAAAATATATTCAAGATAATATTTCTTCCATACTTTCGTTAAATTATGTAAGAGTAAAACAAGAATTATTTAAAATATTTGAATTAGATTTTGTTTATAAGGCTTTATTAGATTTTAGATTGTTTAAAATAAATGAGTTATTTAATTTAGAACCTAATGATGATTTAATAGAAGCTATTAAAGTATTAGATTTTACATTTGAATTTTATAGGGAATTATTATTAAGTGAATATGAATTAGAGATTTATGAAAAACATAAGGCAGTTTCTATTTTATTAATGATGGCTTTAATAAATAATGATAATATCCAAAGTTTATTAACTTATGTTCTAGGGGATAATATTTTTCAAAGAGCTAAGAAATTAATAGAACTCTGGAACAAACGAGATAATAAAAAAACTTTAATAGATATATTTAAGCACAGGAAAAATTATACAGGCTTTGAATTTATCTATTATAATTTTTTACTAAATTTAAAAAAAATAAATAATAAGGATTATTTAAAAACTTTGGAAAAGTTATTACAACTTTGTAGGTATGTTTGCCAGTTTAAAAAAAACTTAATGTCTTTTGATCAATTTAAAGTTTTGTTTGATTCTGAAGAATATGATGAATACTTAGATTATTTAATGCAATTAACTGTTTAAATTATTATATTTTTTTAATTATTTTTATGCCTAAAGGATATTTGATATATAATTCTGTTGAATCAAAAATATTAGTTTCTGATATAAATAAAATAGATTCACTAACTACTCATAAAGGGAAAATAGTGTTAGATAATGATTTAAAAAACATAAGTTATGGTAAAAAAATTACTACAACTAAGGGTAAATTTTATTATGTTTTAAAGCCTGCTTATAAGGATATAATCTCAAAAATTAATAGGACAACTAATACTATTAATTCTAAAGATATAGCTCATATTTTAGTTAATACTTCTATAAATAAGGGTTCAAAGGTTTTAGAGATAGGATTAGGTAGTGGTGCTTTTTCTCTGTTTTTATCTCATTTTATTAATAAACCTATTTTATCTCTGGATGTAAGTTTTAAAAATATTAAGAATGCGTTAAATAATATAAAAAAATATGGAGATATTAATTGTGTTTTAGCTTTATTAATTAAAGATGAGCAAAAGAAAGTACCTATAAAGTATAAAGAATATTTTGATTGTATTATTATAGATCTTCCAGAGCCTTATATTTATTTGGAATTAATATTAAATGTTTTGAAAAGTGGGGGGGATTTAGTATTTGTTGTACCTAATATAGAGCAAGTAAAAGAATCTAGAAATATATTCTCTAAGTATGGCTTCGTTTATTTTAGAACTTATGAAATAATAGAAAGACAATGGTTAATAAGAGACGTAGGTTCTAGACCTTATGAGAAATATTTAAATCATTCTCTGTTTTTAACTTTTGCTAAAAAAGTTGATAATTCTTAATATTTTTATATGTACAATAAAAATCTAATTGATTTTAATAATTTTTCTTTTAGATATAACAAAGATGATGATGTTATTTTTAAGGATATTAGCTTTAGTATAGTTAATAACAGTGTTAATTTTATTATTGGAGATAATGGTAGTGGTAAAACTACTCTATTTAAGGCAATTTTTCATAATTATTTATATAAAAATTATAGTGATTTTATTAAAATAAATGCGAAATATATCGGTTTTATTTGGGATTTCCATAATTTCTATGATAAATTAACTGTTTATCAAAATATTAAACTGTATTTTGAATTATCTAAAAATAAAAATATTAAAATAGATTTTAATAAAAGTGTTGATCTGTTTTTTGAATATTTTAAAATAGAAAAAAGCTATCTAAATAAAACAATAAGTGAGCTTTCTTTTGGATATAAACAAAAAATCCTAATCATAAGGGAATTAATAACTTTTAAAGAAATACTTTTAATAGATGAACCATTTTTAGGATTAGATTATTCTTCTTATTATTCATTTTTAAAAATATTATCCGACTTTTATAATCAAATTAGTTTTATTATATTTACTCAGAATCCCAATGTTGTCTATGATTTTAATAATATTAATAAATCAAATCTTAATTTAAATAAAATTAGTTTAAATTCTAAGATAACTTTATTTTCTTTGTTTTAAAATTTTAAGGGGATTTTTTTATTTTGTTTTTTATGGTAATTTTTAGTAATTTAAATCAGTTTAATTTGACAAAAATTGATTTAGAAAATATTATAGAAATAGATTCTCAAAACTTTAAGGGGCTTAGTATATGGGATAAAGAAGATTTCTTGTATTATATTACTAATAAGAATTATTTATTTTCTGTAATAAAGAAGGATGGATGTATTGTAGGCTTTTGTTTATCTTTTATTAGTTCTTTTGAAAGTGAATTGTATAAAATAGCTATAAAAAAGGATTTTCAAAACTTGGGTTTAGCTAAATTATTACTTATATTACATCTTGCTTGCTTAAATTTAAAAGGAATTAAAGTATCTTATTTAGAAGTTAGCATTAATAATTATAAAGCTATAAATTTATATAAAAAAATTGGATATAAAGAAATAAAAAAAAGGGAAAAATATTACTATAATAAAGAAGATGCACTAGTTATGAAACTAGAACTTAGAATTAGGGGGTTAAGTAACCCCCAAAAACCCCTTAATAATGGAATTTCACCCCCCCATACGCCGTTTAAAATTTAAATAACATTAAAAATCTCCTAACACTTATGTTCCGCCTATACACCATTATGGGTAAATAACTACTAAAAACACCTTGATTAAGTATTTATTTGTGTTTGTGTTTGTGTTTGTTTTTGTTTCATTTCTAATTCTCTTCGTTGTGCTAGTTTTTGTTGGAATGAATTAACTCCATTTTTTATAGCTTTATAGGCATAATAAGAGATTCCAGCAATATCTCCTACTAAGGCTACTCCTATTAGATATGGTGCTGCTGTAGCTAATGCTCCTCCTAAGAATCCTAAACCTGCTATTGCTCCTACTACTCCTAATAAATCTGTTATTACTCTTCCCCCACTTACTCCTAAATCCATTTTGTTTTCATCTATATCTTCTAATAGTTTATTTATTTTTTGATCTATTTCTGCTTTTTTAGTTTCTTCTAGATTAGCTTCTTTTATTTGATTATTTAGTTTTTCTAATTCTTGTTTTAGTTTATTTTTTTCTTTTAATTTTTTTATAAAGTTCCAGGCGTCAAATGCTAGGGTAACTCCTCTAAATGCTCCTAGTAATACTTTATCTACTACTTCCCCAAAGGTGCTATATATACCACTTACTATTGAGCTTTTTAGTTGTTCTGCGGTTTTTTGGAATATAAATGCTGGATTATTTTCTACAAATGTTTGTGCAGTTTCTGTTAAACTACTTACTCCATCTTGGGTATATGACAATATATCACTTACTTTATTCGTTAATGAAGAATTATTATTAGTATTTAAGTCAATTTTTAAATTAGTGTTGTTATCTTGGTCATTAGATGTTAATATTAAATTGTTATCTATTTTCCCTTTTGATAGATTTAGGTTTATTTTGTTATTAGTAGTTATTTCTGACATGTTAGTTCCCTCCCGGTTTTTATTTTTTATTTTTTTCTATTTTAATTTTTAAATAAATCTAAAAAAAATATTTATTTAAGTGTAAAAAAAATGTTAATTTTAGTTATTTATTTATTAAGGATATTAAAAATAAATCTAAAAAATAAAAAGGTTTATACTAAAAGAAGTAGAATAAAATAAAGAGAAACTTTGAAGCTAAGTGATAGTTAATTTTTAATAAAATATAGGGATTTTCACTAAAAAATATTAAAAAATTTTCATTAGGATAGGAAGGGGTGGATTATGAGGGATTTAAGTATTTATCGTAATACTTTAGTTCCTATAGTAGTTGAGCAAACTCCAAGAGGAGAGAGATCTTATGATATATATTCTAGATTACTAAAAGAAAGGATAGTATTTTTAGGTGATGCTATTGAAGATCATATTGCTAATTTAATAATAGCGCAGTTATTGTTTTTAGAGAAAGAAGATCCTGATAAAGATATAGATTTATATATAAATAGCCCAGGGGGTAGTATAACTGCTGCGTTAGCTATATATGATACAATGAGGGTAATAAAGCCGGATGTTTCTACGATATGTGTTGGGATGGCTGCAAGTGCTGCGGCTGTCTTATTAGCTGGTGGAGCTAAAGGTAAGCGCTTTGCTTTACCTTATTCAAGGATTATGATCCATCAACCCTGGATAAAAGGGATCGGTGGGCAAGCTAAAGATATTGAAATCCATGCCAAAGAAATTATGAGATTGAAAAAAATTATTAATGAAATATTATCTAATCATACAGGCCAACCTATTGAAAAAATTGAAATAGATACTGATAGAGATTACTATATGTCTGCTTTAGAGGCTAAAGAATATGGCATAATTGATGATATTATTACCCCTGAAAATAGAAATATTACCCCTCTATCTGAACAACCATTATAGTAAAATATAATATAAAATTAATATATTACAAAATTTAACCGTAAAATTTAATGTATAACATTATTAAAATTAGGGATTATCAAATTAAAAAAAATATTATTTATATTTTTATATTTTTTTATTTTTTTGTTTTAAAGTTTTCTTTAGCAAATCAAAATTTTAATACCCAAAATTTTAATAATCAAAATTTTAATAATCAAAATTTAAGTATTCCTGAATATGTTTTATCTTTTAAATATTATGATTATAATTTAAAAAGTAATATAGAGTATTTTTTATTTGATGATGTTCAGCAGGTAGTTGATTATGATAATAATAAAATTTATTTTTTCAATATTGATAAAAATGTTTTTACTATTTTAAATGAATTATATAATTTAAAAGGTAAAGAATTTCCTATTTATTATTATCCTCCTATTCCTAAGGAAAAATTAACTAATAAAAAATTAAAAAATAATCCTACTTCTTTTGGCATTATTGCTTATTTAAAAAAGTATTATAATTCTGATTTAGAGATAATGTATCTTTATGATTATTCTACTCCTAATTTTTATAAATATATAGATCCTAATTTGGCTTCTATTTTGTATCCTATTGAAGATAATCTTAAGATTTTAGTAAATCAGATAATGCTTTTGAGATTAAATTATAATGAAAAAAATATAGAAATTAAGGATTATAAAGATCATTTAAATTATCTTAAAGCTTTTAATAATTTAAGTAATTCTGATATATCTTTATACGAAGCCTATTTTAGGAATGATTATTTTTATTTTAAGTTTTTAGATTCTAAAAATAATTCTCTTAAAGTTTTTATTATTGATAAATATAAAAGTTATAAAAATTTAGGTAATTATTATTTAAAAAATTTTGAAAGTTTTAAATTTTAATAAAGATACTAATTTAAATGGCCTTTATTTTAGTAAAAATAGAAAAAAAATTATTAAGAGGTGGAGATTATGAAAGAAAAAGAAGTATCTACTAAACAAACTGTATTATCTGATGTAGCTGAGGAAGTAAGGGAAAATCTTTATGAATCTAATATTAATGCTGTTGATTTAAGGGAATATTTTAAAATATCTGATGAAGATATTGATAATTATTTAAAGGAATTAGATCCAATTGATTTAGATCTATTAGCTTCTTTATCTAATGCTTTTGGGGTTTCTAATTTTGAAGATGATGTTAAAAATATTATCACTAATTTTATTGAAAATTATAATTACACTTATACTGTTGATATTAAGGGGAATATAACTGTTTTTAAGGATATTCCGCAGGAGGAGTTTAAGGTTGCTTTAGCTAGTCATATAGATGAGGTAGGGTTTATTGTTAGTGAGAAAATGAAGTATCCTTATGTTAAGGTGGAGCCGATAGGGGGATGGGATGTTAAGAATCTTTTATCTTCTAAGGTTGTTATAAAGACTAAGAGTGGGTATGTTAAGGGGGTTTTTGCTTCTTTACCTCCTCATATTAAAAAAGAGTTTAGTGTTAAAGAGTTTAGTGATTTATACGTTGATGTTGATTGTAATTATGATTTAATTGAGATTGGGGATCCTTTGCTTTTGGAGTCTTATTTTGAAGTCATTTCTCCTTATAGTGTTATGGGCAAAGCTTTTGATAATAGGGTTGGAACTTATATTAATTTACATCTATTAAAGAATATAGATCCTTTTGTTGATGTTCTACATATTTTTACTGTTCAAGAAGAATTGGGGTTAAGGGGTGCACGGTTTATTCTTAATAACGAAAGATTTAGAGCTAATTTGATTATAATTTTAGAAACGACTTCTGCAGAGTCTCCATATACTGATTCTCAGGTTTCTTATGTTTCTAAGGGTCCTGTTTTGACTATTATGGATAAAAGTTATATAGCTAATCCAAAGTTTATAGAATTTGTTAAATTTATAGCTAATTCTTTGGATATTCCTTTACAGATAAAGAAGCCGAATATTGGTGGCACTGATGCTGGTTATCTTCAAGATTTAGCTAATACTATTATTATCTCAGTCCCTGCTAAATATATTCATACTAATTATCAAATCGTTCATTTAGTTGATATCCAAAATACTATTAAATTAATAAAAAATATTATCCGTAATGCCGATTTTATTAAATACCTTAAAGACATAACTGTTTTATAATTACATATGCAATAATTATTAATTTTTTGTTATTTTATTCTTAGCAATGTGTTTTATTAACAACCAAAATTGTATTATATAGTTTTTTATATTTCCTAAAGTTGTTTTTTTTACTTTTTCAATTTTGTATCCTCTATAATCATTATCTTGTAAGTTTATAGTATATATAAGATAAGGATAGAAGGACATACTAAACCAACTCAAATAGGACAAAAAGAAAATTGGCAATTATCTGCAATGAGAGCTGCTAATGTTGCTGATATTTTAACAGGCTGTGGAATCCAGCCGTGGTTTATTTCTATAAGTGCTAGAGGAGGACAAACACCCTTCGATAAAAATTTACCCCCTAACGACAATAAACATGAAAGAATAGAAATTATCCTTGAATATTCCCCAAAATAATCCAAAAAAAATAATATCACAAAAAAAATAATATCACAAAAGCAAAATAAAAAATAAATTAAAATAATTAATATGGTAATTTTTTAGTGATGTAATTTAGTAATAATTTTATTATTTTATAAGAAGCTTTGGTATCTCCAAACTCATTTATCCCCATTCTTTTTAACATTATCTCCTTTAATAAATCCTCCCTTTTTGAAATTAATGGATGATTCATATTAAATTTATATATAAAATCCTTATAAAGTATATTAAAATTGTTTTTTAAAGTTTCTATCCATTCTGTTTCATTCCTTAAAGTTACTGTGGGAACTTTTAATAAATAAGCTTCCTTTTGTAACCCCCCGGAATCAGTTAATACCATAAACGCATTTAATATTAAAAATATATTATCCGTATATTTTACAGGCTCTATTATTATAAAGTTATCCATTATTTTATACAATTCTTTTGAACTTTTTAAAATCTCATTAATTATTTTAGATGTTCTTGGATGGATAGGAAATATAACTTTTTTGTTATATTTTTTTGAAACTTCTTTTACAAAATTTAATAAATCTATTAAAGTGTTTATATCTTCAGTGTTTTCTTGCCTGTGAATCGTTAATAAAATATAATCTAAACTCAATATATCTAATTTTTTTAAAATATCTATTTTATTGTAATTCTTTTTTATTTTATCTAGAACTATATTAAGTAAATCGTACATAATATCCCCTACATTTATTACAATAGGGTTATTTATGTTATAAATTTTTAGATTAAGTTTATTTATTTTTTTAAGTGTTATTAATGTAGGGATTAAGTTTTTAAAACCTTCTTTTTTTAGATTAATAACGGAGTTTTTGGTAGGACAAAATAAGAATGTAGAGATATGATCTGTTAGGATTCTATTAATTTCTTCTGGCATAAATTTATTATAGCTCCTTAAGCCGGCTTCTATATGTGCTATCGGGATTTTTAACTTAGAACATACAATAGCTCCAGCTAAGGTACTATTCGTATCACCATACAACATCACTATATCCGGATTTATCTTTAAGATTAATTTTTCGATTTTTTTCATCATTAAAGCAGTTTGCTCCCCAGGATTAGTTATTAATTTATAATCTATATCTAAATGGTAGTCTATATTCTCTATTAATAAATCTTTAAACAGCGCTTGGGACATATTATAATCATAATGTTGAGAAGTGTTTATTATAACGTGTTTTATTTGATTATTGTTTTTATTGATTTTATTAAATGCTAAGTATATTGGTTTTATTTTAATATATTGTGGCCTAGTTCCTATTATACTTACTATCTTTTTCATATTTTCTTAACATGCTTTGAATTTTTTCCGTAGGTAATGGGATAAAACTCTCTGAAATTATGTTAAATTTATATAATGTTAATGCATCTTTTAGGGTTGTATCTGTAGGTAAAATTATCCCCGGACTATCTAATATTTTAATATTATATTCAATAGAATACCACTGTAAAGATCTTGTTGTTCCTACTTTATCTTCTACTTTGGCTTTAGATCTATTTATTAGTCTGTTAATAATTGTAGATTTCCCTACATTAGGATAGCCTATTATCACTATATTTATAAATAACTCTCTATTTGCTATTTCTTTTAATTTGTTTTTTAAATCTTTTATTTTTTCTTTATTCCCTATAATAAAATAAATTTCTTTTAGTTTGAATTTTTCTTTTATTTGGTTTATATTAGATTCTAAATTATTTATAAAATCTTGGAGATTTTTTTTATCTTTTTTATCTATTAAATCAGTTTTATTAAAAAATATTATAAGGATCTTGTTTTTAAGTTGAAACTTATTTAAGATATTTAAGTCAAAAGTTAATTCAAAAACTCTACTATCTACTACGTAAATTATTGTATTTATTTTTTTTATTATTTTTTGAATTATATCTATTGATTTTTTAACATGTAATGGGAAAGATAATTTTATTTTAACTTCTTCCATATATTTTATTATTACTCCATTTTTTTTGTTAATCATTTAAAATAATCGTTTAATAAAAAATAATTTATTTTTCTTTTTAAAGGGATAATTGTAAGTTTTAAGAAATTTAAAAAAGAAAAGAATAATGATAAAATAGAGGTGGATTATGAAAAACGAAATCTTTAATAAATTTAGTAATTTTAAAGATTTTAATTTATCTGATATTGAGCTTTATAAATATAAGGTAGCAGAAAAGATAAATTTTTTAACTATTGAACAAAGAGAAGAAATATTAAAAAAAGCTAATTATAATTTGTTTAATATTCCATCAAAGTATATAACAATAGATTTATTAACAGATAGTGGGACGAATACTTTAAGTGATTTACAGTTAAGTTATATGATGTTGTATGATGAGTCTTATGCGGGGTCTATTAGTTATGAGAGATTTATAGATGCTGCTAAGAATTTTTGTAATAAAGAGTTTATTTTTCCGGTACATCAGGGTAGAGCTGCTGAAAAAATTTTAGCAGAAATCCTAACTAAACCTGGCGATATTGTTATTAGTAATACCCATTTTGATACCGGTTTTGCTATATATAAACACTTTAAAGCAACCCCTATCAATATACCTACCCCTTATTATAAAGATGAAAAATATAATTTTAAAGGGAATATAGATTTAGAAAAATTAGAAGAACTTTTAAAAAATGGTAATGTTAGTCATGTAGTTATGACAATAACTAATAATGCATTAGGAGGCCAACCCGTTGAGCTAAATAATCTAAAACAGGCTTATGAAATAACAAAGAAATATAATAGAATTTTTGTTATTGATGGTTGTAGAATCGCAGAAAATTCTATCCTTTATAAAAGAATAACTAACTCTAATAAATCTATTAAAGAAATAATCCACGACTATACCCAATATTGTGATATATTTTATATGAGTACAAAGAAAGATGGGATAGCACATATGGGCGGGTTTATTGCTACTAATAATAAAGAATTAGTACCTAAGATTAGGCAGTTGGTTATTTTATATGAAGGGTTCCCTACTTATGGGGGATTATCTGGCAAGGATATGGAAGTTATTGCTAAAGGCTTGGAAGAAGTGCTAGATGAAGATTATCTAAATTATAGAATAAATCAGGTTAAATTTTTAGGAGATTTATTAAAGAATATTGGGATCCCTATAATAGAGCCTGTTGGAGGACATGCTGTTTTCGTTAATGCCTCTAAATTTATTCAACACTTAAAACCAGAAGATTACTTAGCTCAAAGTTTAGTAATTGAACTTTATAGATTAGGAGGAATTAGAAGTGTTGAAGTTGGATATCTTATGTATTCTAAAGATGCTATAATGAACTTGGTTAGATTGGCTATCCCCAGAAGAACTTATACTTATAAACATTTAGAATATGTTGCATATATATTTTCATTAATAAAAGATAATATAAATAATTTAAAGCCTTATAGAGTGTTAGAAGCTGATGAGTTAGTGCCTCATTTTACTGCTAAATTAGCCCCAGTTTCTTAATCTCAATATTAAAATTTCAATAATGAATTGCTAATAAAAAGTAAATAGCTAATTAATAAAATATGAATCATTTTGTTTTTTTTAGTATTGTTCTTTTATTTAATTCTTATTTTATTTTTCATTATTTAATTAGAAATCTATTTATTAATATGAAATTTCTTGAGATTTTCTATATTGAGTTGGTATTATTTTTTTGTTATTTATTTTTGTTATTTTTATTTAAGTATTTTTTATTTAATAAAGAGAGGATAAGGGTATTGGATTTTGGGATTTTAGTTAGTATTTGTGTATTTTCTTTCTTTATTGCTTACCATAATTTTAAAGATTATAAAATTAAGATATATAAAGTTTTAAGTAATAAAATGATAAGTGGCTATTTTGAGTTCCAGATTTCTAAAATTAAATCTAATTATGTACTTTTAAAAGTAATTAAATCTTATGATAATTACTATAGCTATTTAATAAATACTAATGTAATAATCCAGAGAAATAAATTAGATAGATTTATAGGGAATGAGTTAGTAGGTAGTTTTTTATTAGAGGATAAAAAATTCTTGGCTTTTGCTTATTTGGAATTTGTTAATCAATATGAAAAAAAATTTGATTTTTATTTTTCTAACAATATTTTTTATGGAGTTAATTATTTTTATGATATTAATTTTGTAAATGATGATAATTTTATAAATAAATTTATTAATAATGTAAGAGGATATATAAATAAAAGGTATAGTGATTTTGGGAAGTATTCTGATATATTGAAGGGTATGATTTGGGGGGTTGATGATTTTAGTTATTATGAAAAGCAAAAATTAATAAAGAGTGGATTATATCATTTGTTTGTGGCTTCTGGGGGAAATATAGCTTTAGTACTTAATTTTTCCTTTTATTTACTATCTTTTTTATATTATCTTGTTTTTAGGGATATAAAAAATAGGGGAGTAATTATTTTTTTTAGTATCATAATTGTGTGGATTTATTGTTTAGTAGTTGGTTTTGATTATCCCTTACTTAGAGCTTTTATAATAGCTATTATTACTAACTTAGTTCTTTTTAATTATGATCAAAAAAGTAATATTTTTTATCTTGTTAAATTATTTTTTGTTTTATTAATAGTTTTTTTATTTATAGATTACAAGTTTATTTATAATCTTTCATTTAAGATGAGTTTTATTAGTTTTATAGGGATTGTAGTTTTGGGAGATACTTTAAAAAAATGGATTATTGATTTCTTTGATAGATACCCTTATTTTTTGAGAATTATCTTTTATTATGTAGTTGATAGTTTTGTTATGTCTTTAAGTGCTACTATTTTTTTACTCCCTATATTGATTTATTATTTCGGGTTTTTATCAATTTCTGGTATATTTTATAATATTTTTGTTAGTGTTATTTATCCTGTTGTTTTTTATTTAGGGATTATTTATTTATTTTTTAAATTTAATGTAATTTATTATATAATCTATTTTTTATTGGGTTTTATTGATTATATAGTTAATCAGAAGCAGTTGGTTTTATATTTTAAGTAAAATTATTTATTAAATTATTTATAATTTATGTAGTGTGGGGATTGTTATGAGGGTAGCTATATTTAGTATTGTTGGGATATTTGCTTCTAAATCTAACTTAGATTTTTTTGCTAATTCTATTCATAATTACTTAAATAAAAATTTGGGTATATCTGTTGATAATTACTATTTTGATTATCCTACTATTACTTTGTTTCAAAATATTGAACACTATATTGAGCTTTTATATCAAAAATTTATTCAAATTATTGATTTTATAGATTATGATTATATTATTGTATTAACTCATTCGTTAGGGGGATATTTATTTAAGAAATGTTTAGAAAATATCTTGTTAAAACCAGTTAAAATTGAAAAGATTTCTAAAATTAAGTTTATATTTTTTACTTTGAGTTTCCCTTTAAAAATTAATAACGATTTTAAGCAAAAGTTACAAACACATTTTAATATTAAAATAATAACTCTTTGTGGGGTTTTAGATTATATGTTTCCGTTAGATAGATATGATATTTTAACTTTTTCTGATCACGAAACTATTCTTAAAGATCCTTACATTTTGTATAAACTATTTTCTTATATATTTAACGAATTAAGAGATTATTTTAATTTGAATTTAAATAATCATTTATTTGTGATAAAATATTTTCTTTTAAATTTTGTTAATATTTTTGTGATTTTGTGGATTATTATTTTATTTTTATTGTTTTATTTTTATTTTCAGTTATTTATTAATGTTATGTTATTTTTTATATTTTTTCAGTTAGGTAAATTTATTTCCAATTTTTTTAAGTTGGTTTTTAGTAAAGATTTTAATATATTTAGGTTAGCTTTATTTATTTTTTTTAGTTTAGTTATTGATAGTGTTTTTTATTTATTTTTTAGGGTTCCTATGTTTGTTAATTATTCTATTAAAAAAGGAATTAATAAAGAAGGAAAAATTGAAAATTTTAAATTATTAATAAATAATTTACAAGAATTTAAAGAAATAATAGTATTTCAAATCTTTTATAATGTAGTATCTATTATTTTAGGAGTTTTTGGAATTTTAGTTAACCTGATTTTATGAATCTGATTTTATAAATAAAATTTAATTTTCAAACCAGTTTAAAGGAAAAAAAATATAAAAAATTGAAAAATAATAATAGAAATAATATAAATATTAAAAAAATGAAATAGGAGTAAATTATGTATAGTTTAAAAAAGTTGTTAGCGTTAATGAATGATAAAGAAATAAATGCTAGTGATTTACATATAAAATCAAATAATAAGCCATATTACAGAATAAATAAAAATTTAGTTCCTGTTGGTGAAAAGATCCTAACAGAAAATGAAATAATAGAAATGATAAAAGAAATTATAAATGAAGAATATTTAAAGGAATTAAATAAAAAGGGATCAATAGATTATGGATATTATTTAGAGGGTACTCGTTATAGGATAAATATTTTTAAGACGCAAGGAAGTATAGCTTTGGCAGCAAGAAGAATATTGAATCCACCAGATAGTTTTGAAATTCTTAATTTACCAAGTGATTTAATAAAAAATATTGTTAATAAAATGAGGGGGTTAGTATTGGTTTCAGGGCCTGCGGGTAGTGGTAAAACTACTACCTGCGCTTCTATTATACAATATATTAACAAAAATTACTCTAAAAGGATAGTTTCAATAGAGGATCCTATAGAATATGTTTTTAATGATGTAAAGAGTTTTATAACTCAAAGAGAAGTAGGCTTGGATACAACTAGTTTTTTACAAGGATTAAAGGATGCTTTAAGGCAAGATCCCGATATAATATTTATAGGGGAGTTAAGGGACCCAGAGAGTACTTTAATAGCTCTAAATGCTGCAGAAACAGGGCATATGGTTATAACAACAGTTCATTCCGAAAATACAATTAAAACTATTTACAGAATATTGGATATGTTTAAGGAAGAGCAAAGGGAAGTAGCAAGAGAAATATTGATGAATTCTATAACTGCTATAATCTCTCAAAAATTGGTTAATAGTATAAGAACTGGTAATTTACTTCCGGTAATAGAAATATTGGTAGCAACTCCAACTATAAGGGGATTAATAAGGGATAATGAATTAAACAAAATTTATGATTATATATTGAATGGGGAATATGATGGGATGATAACTTTTGGGAAATCTCTAAAGAATTTAATAAAGCAAGGACATATAGCTAAGGAAATGGCTTTAAAATTAACAGATCACCCAGAAGAGTTATATCAAGTAGAAGAAACATACTCTACTGATACTTTTGTAAAAGGATTATCTTCAGATTATAGCTCAAGTTTCTCATATAGTAGCATAGAAAATTCTAAAACTAATGAGATTAATGAAGAAGATCAAGAAAGTTTTTATAAATCCAGTGAAGGTAGTATATTCTTTTAAAAACATCACAAACAAGTATATCTTTTATATATGAATCTATAATATGAATCTTTACAAAACATAAGTTAATAATTATTAAGCACTTTTTCAAATAATACGATATATTCTCCGGTGGTAGGGAAATATGGCGGATTCATATACGCTAACCGATTATCATAATTATAGTCTTTTCTAAAGCCGGTCATTTTTATATTGTTATTATCAAAACCACTTACATTTCCTCTATAACTTTGAACTATTCCACCATAAAGGTGTAAATATCTGTCTAAAATTAAGGGGTTGCCATCTATGTCATTCCAGATTGTGGAATCATTTACTTTTTCTACTTGAAGATATCTACCTATATGATTTTCATCAACAGCTTTAATAGCGACAATAGAAGCATATAAATAAAAATGTTCTTTACCATTTATATCAGTTAAAAGATTGTTTTTAGCGTTGGTACCGATGAATACTCTATCAGCATATAATCCTAAAATTCGAATATCCTCTTTGTTCATAGTTGGAATTTGAGGATCATTAGGATTTATATTAAGTCCATAAGGTTTTAAATCTCCTTTTAACCTTATATCATAGTTATCATTAAAATTAGTTGTATTTCTATTTGAATCTGGTTTAGCGATAATGGTAAGGGATTCATTATATTCTCCACTTAATCCTCCTTCCATATTTCCTTCCTCTAATTTATCTCCAATACTTCCATTAACCCATATAACATTTTTTGGAAAAGGCTTGTTGTTATCTAATCTTATAACTACTACTTTTTTAGTTTGTCCTTCTATTCTTGTTAAAACTAAAGCTTTTCCACTTACGTTATAATCCCCATTGCTTTGATTAAAACTAGAATCTTCATCAAAATAATCTACTAAATTAACAACACTATTAGCATCTAAATTATTTATTTCTTTTATTTTTAAATTAGAATAGGGATTGGTAATTCCTCCACTAGAAGGTATATTAAAGTTAGTATTATCTACTTTATGGATGGTTATATGATTTTCAGAATCATCTTTTTGGAATTTTATTTCATAAGCCTGAACATTTTGTTCAACTTTTAAATCTAGTGAATATATTTTTTCATCACCAGGGTTTATAAATAAAGCACTATTGATATTAGAATTATTATCAGTTTTAATAAATATTCCTTTATTATTAGTAGGCATAGGAGAATTTTCAAAGCCAGGCCAGATTTGAGATTTAATGTGATCTTCACTTGTTAAACTAGAAAATAAATCAATTTTTTTAGTGTTAGCTTTTAAATTAACAGAACCTCCCTTTATTATTTGTTGTAATTTTTCTTCTGTATCTGGAATATTACTATAAGGACTTACAATAATACCAGAAGTAGAATTAGCATTATTGGGATCTAAAAATATTTTATTTCCTGTGAAATAAAAAGAACTAAAAGTAGGTTTTCTATAGGAATTATTGATATAGAAATCATTTTTAATTCCCCACCTAACTATACTATCATTAGTTCTAATCGGACCATTAAATACGTCAGAGCCTATACCAAACCAAATTTCTCCATTGCTTGGAGTTTTTTCAAAATTAGTAAAATACATATATCTACTAAAGTATTCTAAATTAACTAATGCTATTTTATATGTAGAATTTCTTTTGGAATTATTATAAACTTTAGATATTATTAAGAAAGGTAATTCACTAGCGTTTAAATCATTTAAGGTATTTAAAGTACTTTTAAAACTTTGTTCTCCGTTTGTTCTTATTTTTTGTTCGATATCTTTAAAAGATATCTCATTAGTATTTATACTTTTTTTTACTGTGTTTTTATCAAATATATAAACACTTAAGGTATAATTATTTAAATTCTTAAAGTCAAAGGTGTTATTTTGCTCTTTATTAAATTCTTTTAAATCCTGAATAGTGGGGATTCCATTGGGATTAGTATTTAGGTAAGATAAGGCGATATTAATACCAGTATCAGCTAATTTAAGGCGTTGCTCTAATCTAATTTTTGAAGAAGCTAATTTTAACTGTGATTCAAATAAACTAATTAATCCAATAGCTATTAAAGAACAAATATACAAAAAAATCAGAGAATATATCATAGCGCTTGCTTTATAATTCTTTAAATTTATTTTATTTTCTGGAATTTGAGTATTATTCATAAAAATCCCTCCCTTGTTTATTTTATTATTTTAATTATCATTTAGAAATTTCAACATAATTAGAAATTAATCTATTACCATCTTTATTTTTTTCATTTAGATATAATACAGCCATAACAGAATAACCGCTAATGAAATCTTGATTATTTTCCGCTTTTACATAACTACCATTAATATCTAATAATAAAAAATAAACAGTTTCTATATTATCTATTATAACTCTTTGATTTCCTCCATCATATTCTTCAATTATTTTACCATCATTATAGGGGGGAAGATTAAAACTAGGAGAATCAAGATATAAATATTTTTTCTTATAACTCAATTGATAAGGCTCTATTTTGGTGTTTTCTGGATCAATATCGTAAAGGATAAGTTTATTACTAGAAGCAGGTTCTAAAGATTTTTTATAAGGATCCCTTAAATCTAAAGTATAAGGAGGAGTAGAATCATCTAAAGGTGGGTTGGAAACTAAATGAGTTAATAAAAGGTTACTGTATTTATTTAATAAAATATAAGTTTGGTTTTTATTTATTAATATTCTATATACTTTATTAACGGAAATAGAAATATAGAGTAAGGAGATAGCAAATAAAAGAAATAGAGATGCATAAACTAAAACTTCAGCTAATGTTGCCCCTTTAGTATTATTTTTATTTAATTTATCAATAATATTTTTCATATTTTTTTCACCTTCTGTCTTTGCTAATAGTAGTTTTAATAGTAAGTTTTCTATAGAATCCTTTTTCTTTCCATCTTAGGGTAATAGTAAAAACAGCGATTCGTTGATTATAATTAGAAGAACTTGAAGCATTTTCTATAGATTCACCTAAAGTGATTGCTTTTATATTCCTTTCAAATAATTCTGGTTTATTAAACTTAAGATTATTTAATGGTTCTGAGTTTAATGAAACAAAATTGTCATTATTATTAATTAAATTATTATTTATAACTTCAATTCCGCTATCATTAAAAGAGATAGAGTTAGAATATTTTAAATAGTTTTCAATTATTCTAATATTTTGTAAGGCGATATCTATGTTTTTAGTATTAGTTTCTACATTCATAGCTTGATAAAGAATATTTAGAATAGCAAGGATACATAAAGAAAACACAGTAAAAGCAGCTAACATCTCTACTAAATTAAATCCTTTATTGTTTATTTTAATATTCATAAAACTCTACCCTCCCAATTTAATTTATTAATTAAAAAAATTAAAAATATATTAACTTTTTGTAAAAAAAAATTAAATTAAAAATAAAGTTTAATAATGAATAGAATTAAGTAAATTCAGTGTAATTAGAATCAAATAATATTAAACCGCAGGGAGAAGATATGTATTTACCTTTAGAAGGATCAGGATTTAAGAACATATCTTTAACATAATCTAAGGATATTTCATCATAAACATAAGCTAAAATAGTACCTACTATTTTTCTTACCATATTCCTTAAAAAATATCTGCTTTCAAATTCAAGGTTTATCAAGTTGATATCAGCGAAACTATAAAAATATACGAATAATTGAAGTTTTATAAATGTATTTTTGAAAACTTTGTCGGGTTTATAAAAACTATCAAAATGGGCTTCGGTATTAAAATAAGGGATTATATTTAGTAGTTTTTGTCTTTTGGAATCGTCAAAATCTGGTAAAAATATAAAATTATGTAATCCATATTTATCCTTTATGTAATCTCTTTCATTTTTAAAATACTCTTCATTTTCCAAAATATTTAGAATACTATATTTTTTGTTAATAATAAAATTATTAATGGAGATCATTTTATAGATATAGGTTTTAGAGATTGCTTCATATCTTGAATTAAAACTACCTTTAACGGGATTAAACTTATAGACTTTTATGTCGTCAGGTAAAAAAGAATTTAATATATCTAAGAAAAATTCTGATGAAAATTCATTATTGATTTTTATTGGTTTATCTGTTTTAAAATTAACTATTTGTTTGATTGCACTAACTTTGGCATCAGTTCTACCTGTATAACTCATTGATATTATTTTGAGATTCAAATTGAGATATTTAAAAGTATCGATTAATGCATTATAAATTCTTTTTTGAATAGTATCGAAATCTTGTTGTATCTGAAAACCTTTATAATTATATCCATCATACATTACAAAAATAACATAATTATTGTAAATCATAATTCTTTTTAAGGATGTTTTTAATTAATAATATAAATAAGAAAAAGATTAAAGAAATAAGGGAATTGAAAACTTGAAATAGGTAATAAAATATGTCTATATAGAAATTATTTTTGACATTGTTAATTATATAAGATAATCCGATAGTTCTAGTGCCTAAGCCGGCAAATATAGAGAATACGCTAAAAATACTACCAATTAAATGAGCTAAAACCCAAATATAAAAGCTAATGCTTTGCTTTAAAACTAAAACAAAAATTAAATACGTAGAAAAAGCATCTAGTAAATGGGATACAAAAGAAATAATAACAGCTAAGGTAAAAGTTTTAAAATCTAGGTATTTAACAGCTAAAAAACTAAAAGAGATTCCAATTATCCCTAAAATAATAAAGATAAAATTAAAATAAAAAATAGATAGAAAAAGTAATAAAATACTAGCAGCAATTATCCCAAGAATTCTATCTCCATATGAACTTAATATCCCTTTTATTTTACTAATTTTATCATCTTGTTTCAAATCATCAAATGATAAAATAGTACTTTTTATTCCATCACTAATAATAATAGATAACCCTACTGCATTAAGTAAGGATCCAAGGGAAGTTAAGTAAATAAATTTTAGGAAATCTATTTTTTTATTTAATAAATTATCAACTATTATTTTCCATCTATAAGTTTTAAGAAAAAAAGCTATTAATGTAATAAAATTAGCTAAAATAAGTTCTTTATAATATAAGAAATAAAAATCTTTTATTTGAGAAACTTTAAAGGAAGTTTTTAAATATAAAAAGTATATCACAATAACTGAAAATATAAAAAAAATAAATATTATAAAATATTTTAAGGAATTTTTAATTAGAGTATTTTTAAAGTTAATCAATTTGTAACCAACTTCCAATTTAGAATTCTCAAAAATAAAAAATAAAAAGTCTGAATTTTATATTAATTATTATAATAATTTTCCTTGCGTAAAAATAAACCTTTCTAATATAGGACAAAAAAATTATTTAGAATACAATTTGCTTATAACAAAGGACGCTATAATAATTTTAATGGGTTCAGTAATAATAAAGGGGTATAATCCATAAGCCAAAGCTAAGTTTATGTTATTAGTTAAATACGTAATCCATAATATACCAAAAAAGAATATAAAAGAAATGGATATAAAAGAGACCAAAATTAAATTTAGGAAATTAATTTTGTTTTGTTTTTTAAGGAAGTTTAGTAGAATTCCGAAGATAAATGTAGCAGGAATAAATCCGATAATATATCCTAAGGTGTATCCGCCAATGACGTTGGATAAATTAGAAAAGTTGGCAAAAACAGGTAATCCCAAAGCTCCTTCTATAATATATAAAACAACAACTAAAGTACCATATTTATATCCTAAAATTGCTGATATTAATAAAATAGCAAAAGTTTGTAAAGTAAAAGGTACAGGTAAGAATGGTAAATATAACTTTATTTGAGAAAATAAAATTAGAATTATATTAAAAAAGATAATCGTGGTAATTTTGTTAAGAATATTTTCTTTTGATGATGTAAGTAACTCGTTAATAAACATTTTTCTTAAAATATTTTTTATCATTTATATTCACTCCTTTCTTATTAAATTGAATATTTTATTAATTAAAGAATTTTTTTGTTTTTAAAATAAAGAAGAGTTAAAATAGTAACTATTAGCATGATAAAAAGGGTAAAGTAATAGCCGTATTTCCATTTTAGTTCTGGCATATTTTCAAAGTTCATTCCATATATGCTTGCTATAAAAATTATAGGAACAAAAATAGTATTAACAACTGTTAATATCCTCATTATATCATTTTGTTTATAATTTAATTTAGATATGTGTAAATTGAATATATTATTAAAAATATGATCAAGATTCTCAATAACATCTAATAGTTTGTTATTATGATCTTTTAAATCTTTATAATAATTTATTATTTTTAAGTCGGTATAATTATTTTTAAGTGCTTTAATTATTTCAATCATCTTTAGAGAGAAGTTTCTAATAAGAGTATTTATTCTTTTTAAGTTATAAATTTTATTAATAAGGATATTAGATTCAAGGGAATTATCATTAAAAACCTTTTGTTCTAAATTATAAACATCTTCTTCTATATTTTCTAATATAATTAGAAATTTATCGATTACTACATCTAAGATATAGTAAAGTAGATAATCAATGGATTGTTTAATAATAGAATCTGGGGTATTTAGCTTTAACCTAATTATATCAAAAATATCTCCTTTTATTCCTTCTTGCATAATTATTAGTATATTATCTTTAAGGATAATATGAATTTGTTCAAAAGAAAGACTTTTTATATATGAGTCATTTATATTTTTAAATTCATTTTTTTTATCAATTATGCTTAAATTAGGATTTTTGGGATTATTTTCATTAATGGGTATTACAACGGAAAAATAAGTGTAGTTTTCAAATGAATCTATTTTAACATAATAATCTTCAGATAGTATATCTTCAATTGTTAATTTATTAATATTAAATAGGTCAAAGAATTCTAAAGGAATAAATTTAACAGGGATATCGATATTAATAAAAAAGCAGTAATTTTTATCAAAATTTTGTTGTTTAAGAAAATTTAGGAAGCTATTGATATCGTTTGAATTTTTTATTTCAAAATTTTTAAATAATTCTTTATTATCTTCTTGTGTATTTTTATTTTCTTGTTTGTTTTTGGGAGAAAATTTATAAAATTCAATTATTCCATCTAGTTGTATATCATTATTAGTTGTATTTTGGGTTTTTTCTTTTATGTATTCATCAGGGAGTTTCCCTAATTTAGTTTCCCTATTTTTTAGAAATTTATAATGTTTTTTTAGCAAAACACTATAAGCTAAATTTATTCTCTTTTTACTTATATTTTTTTTATCATTATTAATTTCCATCAATTATATTATTTTTTTATTAAAGTTAAATTACCTTTATTAATTTAAAGAGGGAAAATAAAAAAAATGATGAAAATAGAAAAAGATAATCTCTAAACTTTATTAATGAAATATTTAACTTTCAAGTTAGTGGTTTTATGGCAAGAGAAGGAATACTAAAACAGATAGAAACTTATTTAAAAAAGTATTTAAAAAATGAGAAACATATATTAGAAGCGTTTAATGTAATAGCATTTGTAAAAAAGCAAAAGAATATAGATAATATAACTCAGTATATAACAGCAACATCATTATTAATTTTGTCTTATATATTAGCTTTCTTTATATCTTCTATATTTAACTGTATATTAGCAATAAATATGACTACTTCTCCTTTCTCTATCTTTAATTTTATCATACTAACAATAAATATATTTATATATTCCTTAATAATAAGTCCAATAAATTTTGGATATATTTTAATGATATTTAATGATTTTTATAAGAATTTACAATCGGATTTAGGGAATCTATTCTTTTTTTTAAGTAATTCTTCTAAAAAAATTTCATTCTTCATTTCAACTTTTATTATAAATTTTATAACCTTTTTTACTTTTTTAATATCGATATTTATTCTAGGAATTTTGTTTTCTATTGTAAATATTAGATTCATAAATATTGTTTTTTATTTAATAATTTTTGTTTTATTTATTAATTTACTAGCGTTTAATATAGTTATGTTATTTGTTTTTATAAAAAAGGTTGAACCTTTTATAAATAGTTTATTTTATAAATAGTTTAATAGAATATGAAAAAATCCAATATCAATATATTGAAAACATTAATAAAGAAGAGATTATCAAAAAATTTGAATTAAAAGATATAAATTTGGTTTTACAAGACACTTTTTTAACTGCTTTGAATATATTCTTTAAAAATTATTTCAAGTTAATATTTACTGTTTTATTTGCTATAAGCGGAATAATATTATTAGGTTTTGGAGTGATATTTACTTTAGCAATGGGGATCCCCGCTATCGCTGTCCTTATTAGAAAATATTTATAATTTATAAAATTTATAAAAAAGAATAATAAAATAGATATATTTTTTGTTTCTTAGATTTTGAAAGCCAATAAAAACAATAATTTAAAGAAAATAATTTATATCTTTTAACTTTATTTTACAATTTAACTATATATGGATTTAAATGATATAGTATTTAAAATAAAAAAGACAATAAATTATTTAGAGTTTTATTCAGTTTTTATGAAGCTAAAAAAAGTAGGAAGTACGTATATGGCTATTTGCCCATTTCATATGGATTCGAATCCTTCCTTATCTGTAGATATAAATGAAGGGTTATGGTATTGTTTTGGATGTAATAAAGGTGGAGATATATTTAATTTTATAATGGAATATGAAGATATTAATTTTATTGAATCAATTAATTATTTAATTGATTACCTTAATTTAGATATTGATTTAAAAAAATATTATCAAGAAAATGAATTAAAAATAGAATCAATAAGTAAAGAAAAATCACATTCTTTATTAAAATTATTTAGTGAGTATTATAATAAAGTTTTATTAAAAACTAAAGTAGGGAAAAAAGCATTAGATTATTTGGAATCAAGGGGAATTGATAAAGAATTAATAGAAACTTTCTTAATAGGTTATTGTCCTAAGAATATCCAAAACACTTTAACTTTTATAAGTAAAAAAAATATAAATATAAAAGATTTAATAAATACTGGATTGATAGTAGAAAAAGGTAAAGATAAATATTATGAAATAATGAATAGTAGAATAACTTTTCCTATATTTAAAGGTAATAAGGTTATAGGGATATCGGGTAGAGCAATTGATGACAAAATGGAACCTAAATATATAAATACAATAGGCTTACAAAAAAATTCTACACTATATGGCCTAAATATTACAAAGAATTATATAAAATCGGAGAATAAAGCGATAATAACGGAGGGGTATTTTGATGCGTTATCTGTATATAAAATAGGTTTTAAAAATGTGGTAGCTATTATGGGAACTAATATATCCCAAGAGCAATTAAATTTATTAAAAAAATATTGTAATAAAGTTTTACTTATTTTAGATCAAGATAAATCAGGAACAGAAGCAACTATTAAATTACTACTTCTCTTTATTTCTAATAATTTCTTAGTAGAAATAAGTTTATTTAAAGGTTATAAAGATCCAAATGAGTTATTAGTAAGTAATCCTGAAGAATTAAAGGAATCAATTATTAACGCGATAGACTCTTTTGAATTTATTACGAATTTATATAAACTCCAAAAAACTCAAGATAAACAAAATTTCTTAGAAAAAATAATTATTCCTTATTTAAGTTATATATCTAATTTATTAGTTTTTGAAGAATATCTTAAAAAGTTTTCCAATATATCTAAAATAGATATCCCTTATCTAAAAAAATTAATAAAAAACTATATCAAAGAGAATAAAAATATTCAAAATAAATTAGCTCAAAGTAAATCCCTTCAAGTTACTCAATTTACTGATACTACTTATAATTTAGAAAAAATAGTTATAAAAGAATATGGGGATAAACTATTTATTTTGAGTTTCTTTTTTTATAAATTTGAATTATTTTTAAAAATATTAAAAGAAAAAGAATATTTAATAACTGAAGCTTTTAAAAACCTAAATGAAGTAGAGGAAAAATTATATGAGCATTTAATAAAATGTAAAGAAGATAATACTTTGCCTAACTCTTATTTATTATATGAATTAAAATTAGAAGAATTGATAAAAATAATTGCAAAAATAATTTCAAAAACTAATAACCAAAGCTTATATGATTATTCTATAAATATTTTAAAAAATATTTATAATAAGTCAATATTCGAGGAGATAAAAGAAGCTTTAAAAAATAATGATTTATTAAAAGCTAAGGAACTACAAAACAAAATTATTAAAAATTAAATTTTTTATTTATTTTTTATAAGTGATAAAAATGAAAGAAAATCAAAATATTAAAACTAATCATAAAATTGATACTAAAATGAAAAATACTAAAGTAAAAAATATTAAAGTAAGAACATGTATAATATGTTTTAATAAATTTACTCAAGAAGAATTAATTCGATTATTTGTTGCTAAAAATGATATTTTAGTTATAACTTTTAAGGATAAAATAATTTTAATTAATTGTACTAATAATGAAGCTAATAATGAACTTAATGATGTTAATACTTTATCTAAGAGAAAGGAGTTAATGAAAAGTAAAAGTAGAAGTATTTATTTTTGTTTTGAATGTATTATTAAAAATGATATTAATAAAATCCAAAAAAGAATTAATAATTATTTTTCTAAGCTAAAAAAAATGCAAAAACTTAAAAATTTGGAAAAGCTAAAAATCTATTTAGATAATAAAAAAAATATTCAAGATATATATATCAAAATAATATCAAAAAAATAAAAAAAATGATAGTATTCATATTGATAGTTTTTATATTGTATATTTATATAGGTTTTTTATAAGGAATTAAAACGTATAGAATTTTTGAAAATAAGAAAATTAATAAAAAGTAATGCGAATAGAAGTTATTCTAAAAAATACAGATAATAAAGATATTATGTTGCCAATACACTATAATGAATTAATTCAAAAAATTATATACAAAAATTTACCTAAATTATTATCAACATTTTTACATGACATAGGATTTAGATATAATAATAAGCCAATAAAACTCTTTACTTTTTCTAAAATATTCTCCAATAAAATTAAACTCTATAAAAATTATATATTTTTCTCAAATACTATTTCAATATTTATTTCCTCTCCAATTGAAATAATAATAAAGATTCTAAGAGAAAATTTATTAAAAAACGAGATAATAAAATTAAATGTAAATAAACTAAAGGTGGATGAGATAAAAACAGTTCCTAATCCAAAGTTTGATAACATAATGAAAATAAAAACATTATCACCTATAACTATATATAAAACAATTATTAAAAATGACAAGAAATACACCAACTATATTTTTCCAAACGATAATGAATTTAATTATTTAATAAAAGAAAATATAAAAAAGAAGTATGTAATAATCCAAGGGATAATAGATAAAAATATTAGTTTAGATTTTCAATTAGAAATAAGCCCAATAAATATAAAAAATAAAATCCTAAAATATAAAAATTTTATAATAAAAGGTATAGAGGGAGAATTAGAATTAGCAACAGATAAACCTGAAATAATAGAAAAAATATATGATGCAGGTTTGGGAGCTAAAAATTCTCAAGGTTTTGGAATGTTCCAGATAATCTAAAAAATTTAATAATCTAAAATTTTTGAAAGGATATTAAACAAAAATAGAGAAAAATTATAAAAAATCATTTAAAAATTAAGATTAATAAATAGATGAATGATTTTTATTTAATAGCATTAGCTGCTTTACTACACGATATAGGGAAGTTTTGCCAAAGAGCTAATTACTATACAACTTGGGATAAAAAAAATCTAGAAAATATATATAAATATCAGCATGCATATTTTACTTATCAATACTTAACAGAATTACAAGAAATACTAAAAGAGAGTTTAAATTTAACGGAATTGGAATTTAATGAATTAAAAGAGATATCGGCAAGACATCATAACCCTATACCAAATAACATAAAAAGCTATATCCTAACTTTAGCAGATAATTTATCATCAACTGAAAGAGAAAGATTTCAACAAAGTGATATAAATTTATTACATTCAATATTTGAAAGGATCTCATTTTTAGCTAACTCAATAAATCCCCCATATTTTCATAAAATAACGAAATTATCTCTATTGGAAAATGATATATTCCCTGTAAAAGATATTGATAAATTATATGCTAATCATAATATAATTTCCCAGCAATATAGAAACTTGTTTTTAGAATTTAATAATGAGATAAAAAATATTCAGAATTTTAAAGGGGTAAAATCATTTAATTATTTGTATTATTTATTAGCAAAATATTTATGGTCAGTACCTTCTGCTACTTATGATATCCAAAATAGATCTAGACATTATTCAGATATCTCTTTATTTGATCATTCTAAAGTAGTCGCAATGCTAAGTGTTAGTCTCTTAGATTATTATTACCAAATAAAAAATAATTCAAGTAGTAATGGTAATCTAGAAGTTCTAAATTATAGTAAAATGATAGATGATACTGAGAATGTATTTTTAATAGTGGAAGGAAATATAGGGGGAATCCAAAACTTTATTTATAATATAGCAAAGACTCCAGCTATAGAAGATTTCTCTATATCTAAAAGCTTAAGAGGAAGATCTTTACTTGTTGCTTTATTAACAGAATTAGTTAGTAGAAACTTATTAAAAGAACTAAACTATCCAATAACTAATATATTATATATAGGCGGTGGAAAATTCCAAATAATAATAGCTAATACCCCTAAAAATATTGAAATCTTAAATAATATAGAAAATCTATTAAATAAATATCTATGTGATGAGTTTCATATGGAGCTTAGAATAATAATGACATATCAAGAGTTCTCTATAAATACTCTCAAAGGGATTAGTCAAAATTTCTCAGATATTGTCCAAAAATTACAAATAAATATAGATAAAGCTAAAAAACAGTTATTTAAGAACTACTTGACAGTAGATTTTAAAGATGATCACAAAGATATATGTAAATCTTGTAAATCATTACCAATATATAGTAAAGATTTATGTAAATTATGTGAATTATCTAATTCTATAGGAGAAGAAACGATATATATGAAATATATCTCCTTTGATCTAAATAAAAAACTAAAAATAGGTGAAAATAAATATGATTATATAAGTATAATAGATTTAGATAACTGGGGAAATATTTATTTTGTAATAGATATAAATAACCAAAAAAATGAAAGAATAAGAGAAAATTCCATATTAAATGAATTAGAAGAAGTTTTATATATAAATAATTTAGAATTTGGCATGGATAATATTTCTAATGGTTTTAAGTTCATAGCAAGTACTGTGCCATTATTAGATAAAGATATAAGGGATTATGTTTTAAGTAATTTTGATTTACTTCCAGAACAGCAAAAAGAATTGAAACAAATGAATTTACTAGATTCAAAAAAAATAATGTCATTTGGAATATTAAGTGAATTTAGTATAGGGGATAAAAAATTAGCTGCTTTAAGAGCAGATATAGATAATTTAGGCCTAATATTTAGTGATGGTTTAAGAAGTAAAGATTCTTCTCAAGATTCAGATAAATATACTTTTTCTAGAATTGCTACACTTAGTAGAATGTTAGAACTATTCTTTTCAGGATATATTAATACTCTAATAAAACAAGAATCTAAAAAATATATGCAGTCATATAATAATCTTGAATTAGATTTAATATATACAGTATATTCTGGAGGAGATGATTTGTTTCTTATAGGTCCGTATAATTTTATATTGGATTTCTCTTTAAAATTAAGAGAAAAATTACATCTGTATGTATCAGAAAATTATGATTTTGGGTTATCTGCTGGAATATTTATATTTAAAAGTAATTTACCGGTAAATAAAGTAGCAAAATACTCTAAAAACCAAGAAGAATTATCTAAACAAGCAGTATTTAGTATAAATTATAATAATAAAGCATTTCTAATTTATAAGGATTCTATAAGTATTTTTAATAAAACTTATAAATGGATTAACTCTTTAAATTATATAAGCTCATTTAATATATTAATGAATGAGTTAAATATTCAACAAGTCCAAAAATTTAAAAACTATATAACTTTTGAAAATATATTAGATATTTCTAAGGAATTAGCAGAATATATCAATAATAATTTAATATCTCGTAGCTTAGTATATAGGATTTTAGAATATTATAAGTTATATATAAAAGATGATAAAATAAATCCATTGATTTACCCTAAGATATATTATCAAATGGCAAGAAATATAAAGAATAAAGAAGTAAAAGAGAAATTAGAAGAATTATTACTTAAAAAAGGATATAAGGAATTATCAAAAGAAGAAATTTTAACTAATTTAGATACTATATTATATATAACCTTGATGCTAACAAGAAATTGAAAATTAATAATAATTAAAAATTAATAATAAAAAGGGGTTGATTAAGGAATGAGAAATCTTAATAAATTAAAGATTTTAAACCCTGAATTGGAAAATAAAATAAAAGAGATGATAAGATTATATTATAATAAAAATAGATATGACTTACAAAAACATTATGGAGATTTATTAAAACAAGTTTCTGATAAAATAAATAATATAAGATCCTTGGAGGAATTGGATTTAGAGGAATTTGTAAAACCTAATGGGATATGTGAAGGAATAGCTATAGGGATGGATTTTAAGAAATCACAATTCAGAAAATTTTATAATGAAATAAAAAATATTAAAATAAAAATAAATAAATTACATAAAGAACAAGATACTTCAGAGTTAATTAGCATTGCTATTAAAATAATATCATTAATACCTAAGTTGGCATATTCTAAAGGAAGAGGACTAATAGATAATAATTTCTTTAAATTTATGAAAGTAATTATAGGAAAATTAAGAGAAAAATTAAATAAAGAAAATTTTGAAGTTTTTGATAAAATATTGGAATCAATTTTAGCCTATCATACTTATTATAATCCAAAAGAAAACTAACATGAAAATTAATTATAATAATAAGCTAATAATAATTAAGGGGGATTTGTATGGGTTTAAAATTGAAAGGAATTCTAAAGTTAAAATATAAATTAACTGTATTAACGGGTTTACATATAGGTGGTTCTAAAGAAAATATAGAGATTGGAGGAATAGATAATATTGTTATTAAAATCCCGGTTTTAATATTTGAGAATAATGAAATAAAGTATAATGTTCCGTATATTCCTGGTTCTTCTTTAAAGGGTAAGATTCGTGCGTTATTAGAATATATAGAAAAACCAATAAATAATCCAGGTAAGCCTATAGCATTTGTTTATGATGGGAACCCTTGTGAGTGTGGAGAATGTAATATATGTAAATTATTTGGCCCACATAAGAGTAAATCTTTAAAAGACCCTATAAGACTAAGATTTAGTGATTTTTATCCTACCTTAGATTCAATAAATTTATGGGAAGAAGCATTAGATGGATTATATACTGAAATAAAAACAGAAAATATAATAAATAGAATAAAAGGTACGGCTGAACATCCTAGACATATTGAAAGAGTTATTCCCTTCTCTGAATTCCAAGGAACTATTACTTTTAGAATATTTGAAAATGATAAATTTGAATTATATCAGATTTTAGAAAAAGGAATTAATTTATTAAATGATGATTACTTAGGTGGTAATGGATCAAGGGGATATGGAAAAGTTAAATTAGAATTACTTTTTAATTATTCTGAATATAAACCTATTGATAATTACCCATATTCTACTAAAATGATTAAAAATCTAGATGATATAAAATCAATTTTTGCTAATTAATAAAATTAAGGAATTAATAAAAATAAAAGTAAAAATAAAAATAAAAATTAAATTAAAGATTATGTTAAAAGTATATAGAATAAAGTATTATTCTTATATAACGTCTGTAAGGAGTTATACATTATTTGGTTTATTTTGTTGGGCATATTACTTAATAAGAGGTGAGCAAAAATTATTAGAATTTTTACAACAGTATTCTTCATCTCCATTTTTTGTTATTTCTTCTCCTTTTCCTGTTATAAACAATATCCCATTATTACCTAAACCTTTATCATCTTTACAATCTTTTTTTAAATATCAACTAAATCTAAATATAAAAGAAAAATTTAATATTAAACAATATAATAAATGTAAGTTAGTATCAGTTGATGTTTTTAAAAATATTATAGAAACTAATGAAAATTTAAAATTAATAGACGAATTAAGATTTTTTAATAATATAATAATAAAAAAAGAAGAAAAGGATGATTTTAGAAAATTAAAACGTATAAAAAACATGGATATAATATTGACAAAAAATTTTATTAACAGAATAAATAATTATTCACAGAACTTATATTTTGAAGAGGCATTATTAAAATTAATAGATGATTATTTCTTAGTTTATTTTTATGATGATAATTATATAAATGAATTTGAGTATATTATGAATATAGCTTCTAATTTAGGTTTAGGAGGGAATAAAAATACAGGATGGGGGAAAATATCTATAAAATTTGATGAAAATATAACTAAAAAAATAGCTGTATTGAATATTTTACAAAATAGTAATTCTAATAAAAATAGTTCTAAAAGTAAAGTAAAGTTTATAACTTTATCTCCTATAATAGTAAATCCTGAAGTAATTAATTTTATTGATTTTAGCGAAAGTTTTTATGAATTAGAAACTTATAAATCATATAGTGAATCGGCCTATAAAAAGGGGGTTTTAAAAAACAAGGTTCTTTACCTTAAAGAAGGTTCTATAATATCTATAAAACAATACCAAAGTTTTATTAATAATTATAAATTTATTGGATATCTAAAAGATGTAGGGAATAATATAAGGCAATATGGTTTGGAATTCCCTATTGAAGTTATATAAATTCTTATGAATAAAAATATACTTTAGGAAGTGGAATTATGCAAAAATTTAAATTAAAGGTTATTACTCCATTAGCTATAACTAACGGGAATAAATTATTAAAAAATTTTGATTTCTTTATAGATAAAAATAATATTAATGTAATTAATTTTGATAAATTATTATCTAAATTATCTGAAGAAAAGTTATATACAATAACTAGTTATTTAGAAACTAATCCTAATGAGTTAAATTTAGAGCAATTTATTTCAGAACCTAATGAGATAATAAAATATTCAATAGGTTATTATAATTTACTGGATAATCGGCCAGTAAATGAAATTACAGAACATATAAAAAATTATATATCTCATAATGGTGAATTGGTATGGGGAGTATATATACCAGGTTCTTCAATCAAGGGGGCTATAAGAACTGCTATATTATATTCTATTATTGAGAAAAAACAGCAAGAATATCAACAATTTATTTCTGGTAAAAACTATAAATATAAAGAAGTATCCAGATTTGAATCTGAAATGTTGGATTTAAATTTAAATCATAGAAATTTAAATCATAGAATAAAATCGCTGTCTTATTTAAAAGTAAGTGATTCTAATATATTAGATTCTTCAAAAGTGTTATTTGTTAAAAATGTTACTCTTCTTTTCTCTTCAAGAAAAATAAATGAATTCATGGAACTAATTAAAGAAAATACAGAATTTGAAATATCTATAAGCTTAGATATAGATAAATTAGGAAGCTACTTAAAACAAAATAATATTACTAATTATGATTATCAATCAATTACTCAAGAAATAAGAAATTATATGGAATCTTTATATAAGTTTTCTAAGGATTTGATAGAGTATGAAAAAAATTATTTTAAATCAAAGCATTTGAATTCAGTTTATATAAAATATGAAAAATTAGAAAAATTGAATACCAAAGAGACTCCATTAATAAGATTAGGAAAAAATACGGGGAAATTATCTAAGACTTTTTTATTAAGAAATAAAGATCAAAAGAATATTTTATTTCCTAAAACTCGGAGGGTAGTTGTCGAAGGTAGAGAAGATTATACTCCTTTAGGCTGGATTCAATTAATCCCTATTGATTAATTAATTCTAAACTTATTGTTATATGGGATTTAATTTAAAAAATAAGATAGAGGTAGTAGAATAGTAAAGAGGTGATTAAATTCGGGTGGAATTGGAGTTTTCCATGGTTATAGTTTATTAAATGTTGAATTAGATGCTAATGAGTAGTTATTTGCTAGCCTTTAGCTATGTATAAAGGGAATATTAAAATAGATACTAAAACTATGGGTGGGGTTTTTCAAACCGTAACTCGTTCATTGTTTGGAGGAGAAAGTATTTTCTTTAATACTTTTACTGCTTTAGAAAAAAGTGAAGTATATCTTGCTCCTTCTTTACCAGGGGATATTGCTTATATCCCATTAAATAACGATTCTTATATTGTTTATGATGGAGCTTATTTAGCACATCATGGTAATGTAGAAATATCTGTTAAATGGCGTGGACTTAAGGGGTTTATAGCCGGGCGGCAATTAGTTTGGCTAAATTTTAAAGGCACAGGTGGAGTATTTATTAATACTTTTGGTGCTATAAAGGTAGTTGAAGTTGGTAACGAAACTATTATAATAGATAATCTTCACTTTGTTGCTATGAAAGAAAGTACAGAGTACAGTATAGAAAAATTTGGTTCCTGGAAATCCTTTTTATTTGGTGGGGAAGGCGTAGTTTTAAAAATTTATGGCCCTACTAAAGTTTTTATTCAAACTAGAAATTTATCCACTTTCTCCTCTTATTTTGTTTATAAAAAATAACTTTAATAAAAATAATTATAATAAATTAATAATTATTTTACAACCAATGGAGTAGTTATTGATATTGCTTTTTATGATTCCTGTAGATGGGATCCCATCATCTAAACTATTATCTATATCTATCATCACCTTTATTGGAATATAATTATTTTCATTTATTGTTTCAATAATAAAGTTTGTATTTTCAAAATAAGAGGGGGTATTAAAAGAATTTGTAAATATTATTTTGTCATCTTTTATATAGTATTGTTTAAAAATAGTAGTTAAGTTAGTATTTTTTAGGATGAATTCTTTTTCAAGGGTGGGGGTTTTTAAGTACTCTTTGTTTTCAAAACCAAGTTTAAAATTATTTGATAAATCTATTATATATTTTACTTGTAAATAGAAATCCTGATATTTTTTATCACTTGATAATGGGCTATACATCATAAATATTTTAAAAACTAATATAAAAATTACTGAAAAGATTACTATATTTTTTATTAAAAAATCAAAAAGTATTCCCTTCTGTTTTTTTATTTTTTTTAAGTTTTTTAGTATTTTGTACTTCATATACCCCCCCTTTTTTTATTATTTATAATTTTTCTTTTAAAATTCCTCACTATTTCTTTATGTAATTTATTTTTTTATTGCCTAGAATTCAGGGACTATTATACTAAAAGCATGTAAAATATTTAAAATATTTTATTTAATTATTTTATTTAATAATTTGTATTAACTATGTAAAGTTTATTATTTATTATTTATTTTTCTAATTTTTTCTTCTAAGATAAATAAATTATTTAAGTGGTTTGAGAAATTATTAAAATCTTCGGTTAAATTTAAAAGATATTCAATTAATGAGAGCTCTTTATTTTCTATAAAATAAAAATATACTGGATTAAATATTCTCTCTAATTCTAATAAGTTAATAATTATATTTAGTTCTTTTATAATAAATGGGAACTCTAAGAAGTAATAATCAAACATAACTATATTCTTTATTTTATCGTTTGAGATTTTTAAATTTAAATCATAATAAAAAGAAAATAATTTTTTATAATCTATTTTAATTAATTTTATATTTAGTTTATTTTGGATATAGTCTATATATTTTTGGGGATCAAAGATTTTTATTTTCCAATTAAATGAACCACAATATTGACAATTAAATATATTATATTTTAAATTACAATTTTTACATTCTAAAATTAAGTTATTTATCAATTCTAAGAAACTGATTTTTTTATATTTTAGTTTCATATATAGTTTATTAAAATTTGGTTTGTTTATTTTTAGATTTATTTTTTCATTGTGAGTATCACTTTTTAAGATATTATTACAATTTTCACAATATGGTTTGTTTAAGCAGTTATTGCAATAGATATAATAAAATTTAGTGTGTTGAGTAAAATACCACCAATTAGATTCTTTTTTTATATCTTCAATTGAATTATCAAAATTATTGAAATTATTATTTATCTCTGTTATTTTTATATGTTCTAATAAATCATTGTGAGAGAAAAGTTTTTTTATTATGTTATTTAATTTTTCATAAATTAGTTCTATATATTTTTTATTATCGTTTATTTGTTTGTAATTTAGATATATTTTGCTTATGTTTTTAATTGGATTTAAGGTTTTATTGATTAGATTTTCTTTTTCAAACATATAGCTATCAAAAATTAAAATATAATCAAAGTAATTATACATTAGGAAACCTAAAAAAGATGTAATAAAAAATATAGTATTTTTTGTTTCTAAAAGAAAATATATCTTCTCTTTTAATTTTTTTTCTACATTCTTTACAAATATAAAAACTATTATTTTTTTGTTATTTATATTTTTATTTATGAAATTTTTATCAATTTTTGATAAAATATTTTCAAAATTGTTTATAAATTCAAAGAAATTGTATATTGGAAAGATTTTATGTTCATATTTATATTTTAGATTTTTTTTATTCGTTTTTAATGTAAAAAAAGTTGAATATAATTCTTTGTAATTTTCATTAAGTTTAAAATCGTAATCTATTATATTATTTTTAAAATATTTTTTTGGGATTTTTAGGGTTTTTGAGATTTTTTTTATTTCTTTTTCTATATCTTTTTTACTGCTTGATTTTATCTCTATTTTTAAATTTATTATATCATTGTTTATATCACTTTTATATACTTCATAATTATATTTTTTCCTTAAAGCTTCAATATTTAAGATATTATATTTTTTACTATCTATTTTTAGGTTTAAGATTAAATTAAATTTTATTATTTTTTTTATTAATGATTCTAAGATTTTTATATAATTAAAGTTAGTCGTGTTGAAGATATTTAATATATTATTTTGTAGCTCCTCTAAGAATTGGAGTTTTATTTGATCTATTATATTTATTTTTTTTAATTCTATTACTGGGAGATTATAGTTTTTATAAATATTTGTTAATTCTTTATCTTTAAGAAAAAAACCATATAAATATTGATTTTTTAGTTTAATTAAATAAATATGATTGAAAATATCATTAGATATTTCTTTTTTTATTTTTAAAGTAAAGTTTTTTGATATTATAAAAAATATGAGCTCTTCCATATGATAATAATTCAATAAAAATTGTTTTATAACTTTTATTTATTTTTTTACAATTAATTAACAATGAAGATTTTTATATTTTAAGGATTTTATTTAACTATAAAGTAAGGGGTATTATGGTTTTAAGCTTATGAAAATAGCTTTAATAAATATAAAAGATTTCTTTAATAAAATATATAATAAATTTAAACCTAAAAAAGAAGAAGATAAAAATTTATTAACTATTGATAATTTTTCATTGAATTCTTCTGATTTATATTCTACTTTTATATTTGCTAAAAATAAATATAATTACTCATTTTATAACACTAATGTATATAAAGCTATAGGTCAAAATTTAGAAAATATTATCCAAGATAGTAAATTGGCTAATATTGATATAGCTAATGTTTTAAGTCCTATTTATAGTTTATTTAGTTTATCATTATTAAAGAATTTTAATTATTTAGTATCTATTTCATCGTATATAGCTTTTCTAATTTCTAATGAAGATTCTTATAACTATAACAATGTTGTTAATAAAGTTAAGGATCTTATGAAAGAAAATAATGATAAGCTATTATTAGAATATGATAAATCTTCTAATTTATCTATTTTTAAGGATGCTAATACTTTTATCTTAAATAATATAAAACCTTTATTATCTACTCTAAATCCTGTTAATTCTGATATAAATAATTATTCAAAAGTTTTTGATTTATATTTTAAAGCTAAAACTTTAGTTTTTATTTTATCTAATGTAAATTATATTGATAAAGATTTATATTTGTATATTGATTCTTTTATTAATGAATGTTTTGAGTTAATTAAACCGTTAAAGGATAGTTTTAAAGATTTTTATGTTAATAATAAACAGATATTGGATATAGATTTTTACAGGGTGTTTATAGATTTACTAAGTAGTTATTTTAGTGTGGTTTATAAGACTAATCAAATTGAAGCTCCTAAATTAATGAAGTTAGCATATAATTTAAATTTAGCTAAGTTAGTTGATCCCAGTTTATTAGATAATTCTATTATAAATTCTGATCAGGAAAATATAATAAAAAATATAGTCAATAATGCTCCTTTTGATAAGGATCAAATAAAAAAGAATTTAGCTTCTAATTTATTTACAATCTATGTTAATTCTATTTCATTATATTTAAAAGATTCTATCAAAAATGGGCAAACTACTAATGGTGATTCATTAGATTATCTTTATCTGTTTATTTTAACTTCTATTATGAATAATTATATTATTAATGCTAATAAAATTGATTCTGATTTTAGCTATATGTTATCTAATTTAAGGAATTTTATGATGAATAAGCCTTTATTTTCTTCTATTTTTGATACTACTTTCTCTAATGATAAAAATCAAATTATTTCTTTATTAGATGCTTTAAATAGGATATCTTTTAGGGTATTTTTCTCTACTTTTAATAATGATTCAAAGCTTAGGGATTTTTATTTTAGATTAGCTTTACTTACTAAAATCTCAACTAAATTAAATAAATCAGATCCTAATTACCAAAAATATATGAATTATATAGTTTCTAAATTTTTGGAGCTATTTAAGTTATATCCTGATGCCAATTATTTTTATCAAAGAGTTTTTTCTAAGATTTTATCTAATACGATATATCCAGTAGATAGCTTTTTTAAATCTTTAGATTCTGTTTTAAGTAGGCTAATCACTGGTTTTGGGAATTCTTATGATCCTTCTTTTTTACTAAATCAAGTGGTATTTGTTTCATTCTTACAAAACTTAGAAACTATACCAGTAAATTCTAATAATTCTAATAATCTAAATCTATTAAAAAATAAATATTCTAATTTAGTTGTTAATAATGTTAGTAGTGATAGTAATTTAAATTTCATTTTAAAGGATTATTATGAATATTTAAAAATTTTTCCAGAGGATTTAGTTAAGGATTCCTTATCTGATATTATTTTTAGTTATTATACTTCTTCTTTGAGTTTTATTAAAGTAGTAAATTAATTATAAATTAATTTTAATTATAAATTATTATATGGGATAGGGGAGTGTATATGAGTGATCTTAAGAAATCTAATAAATATGATTTTGTAAATAATGAAAATAATTTTAAAAGTAGGGATAATTTTGATTTATTTGATCATAAATCTATTATTGATTCTATAGATAGAACTAGGAGGGATAGGAGATTAAGGAAAAATAAAAATATTATAAAATTAGTTTCTGAAGTTAGTTTAAATGTTAGTAATTTTATTTATCCTTTGTTTATTAAGGCAGAAGGAGAAAATGAAGAGATTCCTTCTATGAAGGGAATATATAGAATTTCTTTAAATAATTTATTAAATGAAGTAGAGGAGTGTTTGAAGTTAGGTGTAAGAAATTTTATTTTATTTGGAGTGGAGTATAGAAAAGATAAGTTAGCTAGGTATGCTTATGAGGATAGTATTGTAGTTAAAGCTATTTCTTTATTAAAGGAGAAGTTTAGGGATGATGTTTTATTATTTGCGGATGTTTGTTTATGTGAATATACTGATACTGGCCATTGTGGGGTAATTAATGATGATTATTATGTTGATAATGATTTAACTTTGAATTTATTGGGTAAGGTGGCGGTTGTTTATTCTCAGGCGGGGGTAGATTTTGTTGCTCCTAGTTCTAATATGGATTTCCAGGTAGCTTATATAAGGAAGGTTTTGGATAGTTTAGGGTATGTTAATGTGGGGATAATGGCGTATTCTGCTAAGTTTAATTCGGTTTTTTATTCGCCATTTAGGGAGGCTGCTAATTCTGCTCCTAAGTTTGGTGATAGATCTTCTTATCAGATAAGTTATTTAAGTTCTAAGCAGGCTTTAAATAGGATTTTAAAGGATATTGAGGAGGGTGCGGATATTGTAATGGTTAAGCCTGCTTTAGCTTATTTAGATGTGATTTATCAAGCTAAGCAGTTAATTAATGTCCCTTTAGCTGCTTATAATGTAAGTGGGGAATACACTATGATTAAGAATTCTAATAATTTCATAGATGAAGAAAGATTAATTTTAGAGGTTTTATTAGCTATTAAACGTTCAGGAGCTGATATTACTATCTCTTATTTCTCTAAAATCGTCCCTTATTTAATACAAAAATATCTGTAATTTCAGTTATAATTTGAACTGTAATTTCATTATAATTTTATTATAATTTCATTATAATTTCGATTATAGGATTTTTATAAAAAAATTATAAAAATAAAAATAGAAGGTTTTTTTGTTTTTATTTTTTTTATTTGTTTATTTTAAATGTAGATATTTAATAGTTTTGGTAGGTGGAGAGGGGTTATGGAGGGTAATAAAGTTAATAATTTAGATTTTAATTTAAGGGAGTGGTTGAGTAATGGTTTTACTGAGAAAGGGGCGTTGATTTGGTATCAGGTTATAGATGATCCTAAGGTAGCTGCTGGTTATAAGAATTTAGGATTTACTCCTTTAGAGGCTAAGGAGTGGGTGAATTCTGGGATAGCTTCAGCTAAGGTAGCATATCAATGGAGAAGTTAGGGGTATTCTTGTAGTGATGCTGTATTTTTTGAGGATAATGGGATAGGGGCTAAAAGAATCGCTTATCTTAATAAAAAATTGGGTATCTCTTTGGAGGATTTAAAAGAATGTATTAAGTTGGGGGTAGAAATTGATAAAGTAGAAGAGGTAATTAAAATAGTAGATTTGAAGTCATATTTATCATTTGTGAGATGTTCTATTAGAGATTTGGAGGAGATTAAGCAATGGATAAAATCTGGATTTAGTCCAAAGGAAGCAAAAGAATGGAAAGAAAATGGAATTGATCTAGAAGAAGCAAAAGAGTGGAAAGATATTGAATGTGATGTAAATAAAGCAAAAGAATGGAAAAAAGAAGGATTTAATATAAAAGAAGCAAAGGAATGGAAGGATATTGGATGTGATTTATATGAAGCAATAAAATGGATAGGAGAAGGATATGGTATAAAAGAAGTGAAAAAATGGAAATCTATTGGATGTGGTATGTATGATGCAGAAGAATGGAAAGCAATTGGATGTGATGTAAAAGAAGCAAAAAAATGGATGAAGTATGGATATGATATAGAAGAAGCAAAAGAATGGATAAAAATTAGTAAAAAAGATAAAAATAAAAAGTTAAATTTTTTATATAATGACGATTCTGAGTAAGAATAAACTTTGGAATTAGAATAACTAAAGATCTGAAATTAGTATAATAGATTAATAGATTTTATAAAAGGAGATATTCGTTTTTTATTTAATTAAATAAATATAAGGCATAATTTTTGATATTGCTTGTTTTTTATATTTTTTATTAGTTTATATTTAAAATGATATTTTAAATAATAGCATAGGAGAGATGAGATATGAGAAAAAGAGTAGTTATCTTAGGAGCAGGTGGTAGAGATTTCCATAACTTTAACGTATATTATAAAGACAAAGAAGAATATGAAGTAATCGCTTTTACTGCTACACAAATCCCAGGAATAGAAAATAGAATCTACCCAGCATCATTAGCCGGAAAACTATACCCCAAAGGAATCCCTATCCTACCAGAAGAAAAATTAGAGGATATTATCAAAGAACATAAAATAGATGAAGTAGTTTTTTCATACTCTGACGTTAGTCATATATATGTTATGAATTTAGCATCTAAAGCACTAAAAAATGGCGCTAATTTTGTACTATTATCCCCAGATAAAACTTTCTTATACTCAAATAAATTTGTTGTCGCAATCACTGCAGTAAGAACAGGCTGCGGTAAAAGCCAAACATCTAGAAAAGTTGCATCTATATTAAAGAAAAACGGCTATAAAGTTAGCGTAATAAGACACCCCATGCCTTATGGAGATCTTGAAAAACAAAAAGTCCAAAGATTCGCATCTGTTGAAGATATTAAAAAACATAATTGCACAGTTGAAGAAGGCGAAGAATACTTACCCCATATAAAAGAAGGACATGTGGTTTTTGCTGGGGTTGATTATAAAGAAATCCTAAAAGAAGCCGAAAAAGAAGCAGATGTTATTATCTGGGATGGCGGTAATAATGACTTCCCATTTATTAAACCTGACATCTGGATAACCGTTTTTGATCCCCATAGACCTAACCATGAATTAACTTATTTCCCAGGAGAAGTTAATGCCAGATCTTGTAATGTAGCTGTTATTAACAAAATAGATACTGCTAAACCAGAAAATATTAATTTAGTTGAAAATAATATAAAATCTATTAACCCTAATGCTATTATAATTAAAGCTAATTCCCCTATAAAAGTAAATAACCCAGAATTAATAAAAGGTAAAAAAGTTATAGTGGTAGAGGATGGACCTACTTTAACTCATGGGGAAATGGCATACGGTGCTGGTTATGTTATCGCTAAGAAATATAACTGTGAAATAATATCCCCTTATCCTTATGCAGTAGATACTATTAAAGATACTTATGATAAATATACTCAAGTTAGAGAGGTTTTACCGGCTATGGGATACTCTTCTAAACAACTCAAAGATTTAGAAGAAACAATAAATAGAACTCCAGCAGATGTGGTAATATTAGCTACTCCATTTGATATAACTAATTTAATCAATATAAATAAACCTACTGTCTTTGTAGAATATTATCTTGAAGAAATAACAAAACCTGACTTAGAAGAAATCATATTAAATAAAATAAAAAACAAAAACCTAACTTATACTTAGAAATATTTCATAAATAAAGAATTTTACTTTATATAAATTAAAGGGGATAAATTAAAATAATAAACTAAGAGAGTAAATATAGAATACATATAATGGAAAAAGAGGGAGTGATTAGGATATGGCAACAAAAACAAAAGATAAAGCTACGTTAGCTACAAAAGGAGCGCCTAAAGGGCAAAAAGTATTAGTAGCTACTTTAACATTATATTTAGAAGCGGGGAAAGCTACCCCTGCACCTCCTGTTGGCCCAGCATTGGGACAATACGGACTGAATATTGCCGAGTTTTGTAAAAATTATAACGCTCAAACTGCTAAAATGCAGGGATACATAGTGCCTGCTATAGTTTATGTTTATAGTGATAGAACTTATAAATTCATTACTAAAACTCCACCTACTTCTTCTTTACTATTAAAAGCATTAAATATAGAAAGCGGAAGTCCTCAACCTAATAAAACTAAAGTCGGTAAAATAACTAAAGATAAATTATTAGAAATAGCTAAAATTAAATTACCTGATTTAAATACAAGGAACTTAGAAACTGCTGTTAAAATTATAGCAGGCCAAGCCAAAAATATGGGTATCGAAGTCGAATTATAAATTAAAAATTTAAATTATTTTATTAAATAAGGGGGAAATTCTATGAGTAAAAGATACCAAGCAGTTTTAGAGAAAATAGATTTGAACAAAAAATATCATCCATTAGAGGCAATTGATTTTATTTTAAATAATTGGCCTAAGAAATTTGATGAAACTTTGGAACTACATGGGAAATTATCTATAGATCCTACAAAAAGTGATCAAACAGTTAGAACTAATGTGGTTTTACCGCATGGTACTGGTAAATCTCCAGTTGTTTTAGTATTTGCGCAAGGGGATTTAGCGGATGAAGCTAAGAAAGCTGGAGCTGATTACGTAGGTTTTCAGGATTTAATAGAAGAAGTTAAAAAAGGGAATGTTAAATTTGATGTAGCAGTTGCTACATTAGATGTTATGCCTGTTATTGGTAAGCAGTTAGGGAAAGTTTTAGGACCTAAAATGCCAAGCCCTAAAGCAGGAACAGTTGGAAATAATATTAAACAGATTGTTGAAGAATTAAAAAAAGGAAAAATTCAAATAAGAAACGATAAATTAGGAAATTATCATATTCCTTTAGGAAAATTATCCTTTGGGAAGGAAAAATTATATGAAAATCTATTAGCAGCAGTCAAAACTTTAATTAAAGCAAAACCTGCTACTGCTAAGGGAACTTTTATTGAATCTGCTTTCCTTTCTTCTACAATGTCCCCTTCTTTAAAAATAGATACTAAAATCCTAATGGATTTAGCTGAAAAATTTGAATTTTAATAATAATAAAAATAAAAATTAAGTAGCTAAAAAAACTATAAGATAATTTGTAATTAAAAATGTTTTTTTTAAGAAGAAAGAAAAAAATAGAAAATATAAATAAGAGAGAAGATAATAAGATAGTCAAAATAGGAATTGACTTAATGGGGGGAGATTATGCGCCTGTCTCTACTATGGAAGGTGTTTTATTAGCTTTATATGATTTAAAGGATCTTCATTTAAAAATTACATTTTATAATAAAATAGATTATCAAAAGTTAATCCACAATTTTATAAATAAATTACCAAAAAGATCTAAAATTTATAATTATTTTAATAAAAATTTAGAAACTGATATATTAAAGAGAATAGAATTTATTCCGTGTAGTAATTATATTTCCATGTCGGATAAACCAGTTAATATATTAAAAAATAGGGATAATACATTGGTTAAAGTATTTGAGTTGTTAAGGGATAAAGTAGTGGATGGGGTTTTATACGCTGGGAATACTGGTGCTTTTTTAGAGACTTCTATTTTAGTTGTTGGGAGATTAAATGGGGTTAAAAGGCCAGCGTTATTAACTGTTTTACCTTTTAATAAACCAGTATTATTATTAGATAGTGGAGCTAATGCTGAATGCAAACCAGAATATTTACTACAATTCTCTGTTATGGCCTCTATTTATTATAAAAAAATTATCTCTAATTCCTTACCTAAATTAGGACTGCTTAATATAGGTACAGAAGATGTAAAAGGAAACCTTTTAACTAAAGAATCTAATAAATTAATTAGTAATTATGTTAATATTAATAATAATTTATTTGAGTATGTAGGTTTTGTAGAGCCTTACGATGTGGTTAATTCTAAAGTAGATATAGTAGTTGCTGATGGGTTTAGTGGAAACATTATGTTGAAATCTTTTGAAAGTTTAGGGGAGTATGTTTTTAATTTTATTAGAAAAGAGTTTTCTTTAAATATATTTAATAAAGCTATTGGGTTGTTATCCAGAAGGATATTTAGGAGAATTAAATCTTATTTTGATTATTCGGAATATGGTGGGGCTTTAATGATTGGATTAAATGGGGTTTCTGTGAAAACTCATGGCAGAGCTAATTATAGAGCTATTAAAAATTCCATCAATTTTACCTATAAACTTATTGTTAATGATATTAATTCAGTGATATTAAAAGAATTAGAGAATATTAAAAATATTACTTTATCTTTCTAAATGTTTTTTATTTTTTGTTTTTTTAGTTTCTTATTATTAATCGTTATTTTTGGTTATGTTATTTATAGTAATTTTCTGTGATTTATAGTAATAAATGTTAGTTAAGAGTTTAAAGTTAAAAAATTTTGGGTCATTTAGGGATGTTTTTATAGAGTTTCCATTAAAAGGGGTATTTTTAATTTCAGGCAAAACTGGTAGTGGTAAAAGTACAATCTTAGAAGCAATCTCTTTTGCTTTATTTAAAAGAACTCCTAAGTATGGTTTTGATGATTCCTTACCTTTAAAAGAACTTCCTTTTAAATTATCTATTGATAAAAATAAATTATCTCATTCATTAATAGAATTAGAGTTTTTTATTAATAATGATTTATATAAAATAAGAAGAGAGTGGAAATATGATTTTAAAAATAATAGAGTAAAAGAGCATGTAGCTGAAATATATAAAAATAATGAACCTTTAAAAGTTAAAGTAAAAGATGTTGAATATGAAATAATAAGAATTTTAGGGTTTGATGATATTAAAAAAGCTTATAATAATTTTATTAAAGTTGTTTTTTTACCTCAAAATCAGTTTGATAATTTTTTACTTTCTACCCCTAAAGAAAGAGAATCTATTTTATTAGATTTGTTTAATCTTAATTTATATTATGAAATAAAAGAAAAAGTTTCTAAGGAATTCAATAACCTAAAAAATCAAATAGAAAATTATATTAATAATATTGATTTTATTAAAAAGAAAATTATTCAAAATGTAAACCATTTTTATGATAATTTTAAAAATATAAATGATAATTTTTATAAAATTAAATCTGGTGATTTAAAAAGTCTTGAAATTATTTTTAATAGTTTTAATGATTTTACTAATTTGTTTAATAATGAAAGTGTAGATATAATGAATGATTCAGATAAATTGAATATATTTTATAGTAATTTAGTTGAATTTAAAGATAATTTAGAAAGTGTTTTGAATAAATTTAATCAAGAGTTAGATTTAAATACTAAGGAATTAAGTTTATTTAAGGAATTAAGGAACTTTGTTAATCAAATTTTTATTAGTTTTAATGTTGATAATATTTTAAGTGAAGTAGAACAAATTTTGGTAAATTTTGATAAAGAAAATTTTTTAGAATTTCTAAATTTCGAAGAAGATTATCTGAAAAATTATTTACAATTATTACTTAATAATCGGGATTTATTTAATAGGATCATAAGTAAAATAGAAGCTTTTAAGCTTGGTTTTAATAAAAGTTTAAATGATATTAATGATTATTTTGATAAAATATATAAGATTTATTTAAATTATGAAAGAGAATTAGGAGATATTGATTTTAAAGAGTTTGTTTTTAGTGTTAGTAAATTTATTTCATTAAAAGAAGAATTTGAAAATACTCATAAAATTAATTTTATTGATATCTTAAATAAAGTTCTAAATTACTTGAATAAATTAGAATTAGAGGTTGATGAATTTATAAAAAAATACCAAGAGTTTTCTAATTTATTTAATAATTTTAATGATATTAAAAAAAATATCAAAGAAATAAACTATAAGATTGAAATTACAAAAAAAGAATATAATGAATTATTAGAGAATTTAGAAAAGCTTAAAAAATCAAAAGAATATTTAGAAAAATATATGGAATTAACTGATTATGTTAATAGTTTAAGAAAATATATTTTAGAAAATAATATTGACAAATGTTTGGTTTGTAAAAATAAGATTAATGATTTTTCTTTATTAGAAAGTATTAATTTATCTGATAAAGAAAAAGAAAAGATTTATTTAGAAAAAGAAATAAAAGTAAAGGAAAAACAATTGGAAAAAATTAATGTTAATTTATCTAAATTTCAAGGGATTTATGATGCTAAATTACAAGAACTAAATTTAATTACTAAAAAAATAGATAATCTTTATAAAGATATAAACACTTTGATAACTAATTTCATTAAGAATTTGGATAATTTAAAGAGTACTGTTATTATTTTATTAGATTTTATAAATTATATTCAAAATGATACTAATATAGTTAGTTTATTTAAAGCTTTTAAAATTGATAATATTTTCATAAATGAAATAATTTTAAGAATATCTAAAATTGAAGAAAAGTTAAATTTAAAATTACAAGAGTTATTAGAGTTTAGTTCATTTAAGGATTTATCTATAAAAAATCAAGATTTATTTAACGATAAAGTTTTTATGATTTTAGAAACTTTATATTCTAAATTATTTTCTAAATTAAATCAAGCTTTTTTAAATAAAATAAGAATAAATTTAGATTCAATATTTAATTTGTTAATAAATAATCAATTTTTAGATTTAAAAAAGAATTTTGACAATATTCTTTTTATTTTTAATGAAGTTATAAAAGATTTAAAGAATCTTAAAGAAGATATTTTATTTCTTGAAAATTATAATATGAAAAATATCAATATGAAAAATGTTGTTGGGTCTTTCAATTATAATATAGATTTTAATAAATATTTACTTTATTTAGATGAATTTATTAATTATATTGAAAATATTATTAAACAAGGAGATATTAAAAATAAAATAGATTTTGAATCTGATGAATTTATTAAAAAAATTGAATTTATCTTAAAAGATTTTAATAAATTTATTTTAGATTTTGATAAAAATATAGATAGTTTAAACAATCTAGTTAATTTGAAAATTAATTTAAAAAAAATAAACGAGATTTTAGATAAAAAAATAAATAAATTAATAGATGTTAATAAGAATTTTAATTATTCTATTAATTCTATTTTGAGTTTTTCTGAGATTTATGATAGATTTTATTCTTTTGATATTGAAAAATCTGATTCTATAAAGGTTTTTAGTTTTTTTAAAACTATTAATGACAATATTAATAATTTTAAAAATAATTTATTGCAAGAAATAGAGGTTATTGAAAATAGTTTAAATAATAAAAAAGAAATTTTAATTTCTTTTAGTAAAGATATTAATAATTTTATTTTTAATTTAAGTATTATTTTTGTTGATTTAAATGATTTAAAAAATACTTATGAGAATTTAGATAAAATTAAACAAGAATATGAAATATTAGAGGAACTATATAATGATTTTGTATCTAAGTCTAGGGTTGATGTTATTACTTTTTTATCTAAAAAGCTTTTTGATCTTTTGTATTTTAATACAAATAAAGTTATAGAGAAATTAACAGAGGGTAGATATAATATGTTTATTAATCAAAATATGGAGATTTTTATTAAAGATAATTGGTATAGTATAGATAGGGGAGTAAGGAGTTTATCTGGGGGAGAAAAGTTCTTAACATCTTTATCTTTAGCTTTAGCTATTAGTGAAATTTCTTCTAAATCTAAATATCCTATTAAAAGTTTGTTTATAGATGAGGGGTTTAGTACCTTAGATGTTGATACCTTAAACGATGTTATGGAATATTTAGAAAATTATTTTAACAATATTTCTGATAAAGTTTTAGCTATTATTACTCATATTCCTGAAGTTAAAGAAAAATTTAACTATATTATTGAAGTCATTAAAGATAAAAATGGCTCAAAAATTAATATAATTAATAAATTTATTAGCTAATAGTTTTATAAAGGGTTTTTATTTTTTTTATTAAAAAATATTTAAGAGAATAAAATTCATTAATTTATAAAAATTATAGTATAAATTGAATTTAGGGGGATTATTTTTATGGATAATTTATATACTTCTTATTTTAATGACATTGAGAATCTAAAAAAATTGATAGAATTAAAAAAAGAGGAATTTAATCAAAAAATAAGGCAATTGGATTTACTAATTTCATTAAAAAAGATATCTGAGGCTAAAGCGTTTATTGATAATTTAAAATCAGAATATATTTCAAAAAAAGGGGTTGTTTATAATTTATTATCCAATATATCAAAAGTTGATAACTCTATCAAAAAAGAATATGGAAGCTTAGTTAATCTCTTTAAAGATTATATAGAGAATGTTTTAAAAGAAAAATTAAATGAAATAAATATATTTGAAATTAAAACTAAATATTATGTTGATTTAGATTTAAGTGTAGATTATTTAGATAATTTTATTAATAAAACTCATATAATAGATAGGGTTATAAAGGAATTAGAAGATGTGTTTCTAAGTTTAGGGTTTAGTATATTTGATGGAATTGAAATAGATAATGAGTATTATAATTTTGAGGCTTTAAATATTGATAAATATCATCCTGCAAGGGATATGTGGGATACTTTCTATATATCTAATAATAATTTACTTTTAAGGACTCATACTTCTAATATGCAAGTAAGGATAATGGAAAAAATAAAACCCCCTTTTAAAGTTATTACTTATGGAAAATGTTATAGAAGAGATAATTTAGATGCTACTCATAGTTTCCAATTTCATCAATTAGAAGGGTTTGCTGTTGATAAAGATATTAGCTTCTTAGATTTAATTAAAACTTTACAGGATTTTGTTAATTTGATGTTTGGAAATGATATAGATATTAAATTAGTACCAAGTTATTTCCCATTTACTGAACCAAGTGCAGAAGTTTCTATTAGTTGTTTTCTATGTAAAGGGAAGAATGATAATTGTAGCATATGTAAAGGTAGTGGATATTTAGAGATATTAGGATGTGGGATGATTAATCCTATTATTTTAAATAATTTGGGATTAGAAGATTATACTGGATTTGCTTTCGGTATGGGCATTGAAAGAATTGCTATGCTTAAATATGAAGTATCCGATATTAGGTACTTTTATAAAAATAACTTAAATAGTGTTATCTATTATTGAAATTAATTATATAATTAATTATTGGGGGGGGTATAATTATGAGTAAAGAAGAACAAAAGGAAAGAAATGTTAAGATAGAATTGACTAAAGCTAAGATGTTGCTAAATACTGAAAATAAGGAATTAGCTTTTAGTACTTTTTTTAATATCCTTAATAATAGTGAAATAAATATAAAATATAGATTAGAAGCTTTAAGCTATTTGGCTCTAAATAAATTGACTATAGATGAGGTTATTCAAGTTTTAAAAAATATACTGTTAACCGAAGAATTACAGGAATTTGATTATATTAGTTTATCTAGAAAATTTAAAGAGTTAAATAAATTAGATGAGCTGTCTAATATTATAATGGAAGTTGCTAATAATAATTCTTATAATTCTAATAAAAGGTTTCATCTTATAAAATTGGCTTTTGATCTTTTAAACGAAGATTTTAAAAAAGAATTAATAAATAAAATTACCTTAGCTGATAATTCTATCGATTTTTTAAATCTAATTTCAATTATAAAAAACAATCCTAATTATATTGAAATTGTTAGTTCTATTTTAAGTAATAAAATAAATGATACTCCTGACTTTTTTAATAGAATAATTTATTATAATATTTTTGCTAATTTATATGGACTTAAGAATCTATATAATTTTATTATTGATACTTATACTAAAGAATATAAAGTTGATTACATAATTTTACTATATATTTTATTATTCTATTTTAAAGATAAAGCATTATTAAAGGAATTAGAAAGTTTTATTGAAAATAATTTTAGAGATTCTTTTATTTATATTTTCTTTTATAACTTAAGGGAAGTGCTTTTTAAAAATAAAATTTTGTATTATTTCTTAAACTTTGAGGAATTGTATAATAAAAATAGAAATTTATTTTTAAGCTTTTTAGGATTTATTTTTACAAAGAAATTAATAGAGGATTTTAGTGATTATATCAATAGCTTTACTGATTATAGGGGAGTAATTTTTAAAAGACTGATTAATTCTTTTATTAAGGAGGATATGGTAGATATAATCAATAGATTTGATATTAGTAATGGAGAGAATGAGTATTTTGTAGAAGAACAAGCTATCATTGAATTAAATGAAGTCAATTTTGATTTTCAATATTCTGATGTTAATATGGATACAATAAAAGAGGAAAAACCAGTTGGGGTAGTTCATATTCAGCAAGAACAAGAAGTAGAGAAAACAAAAGAAATAGAACAAATTAAGGAATCACAGGAAAATACAGAAATAAAACAAAATATAGAAATAGAAGCACAAGAACCTATAGAAACTAAGGAAACTATAGAAAAAATGATAAAAACAAGCGAGGTACCAGAAACACTAAAAGTTAAAGAAACAGTAATTGAAGAAACTAAAGAAACTATAAAAGCTAAAGAAGATATTGAAAAAAAAGAAGTAACGGAAACTATTGATAAAGATACTGATATATATGCTGAAAGTGTTACAGATATTGTTATTACAGAAAAAGTTAATCAAATAGAATCTTTAGAAACTAAAGATATTCAAGATTCTAAAAATAATGAAGATATAATGTCTGAAATAGAGCAAGAAATTGAAAAAATAGTTTTTAGTGAAAATAAAAAAGAATTAGAAGAAAATAAGGAATCTAAAGAAAAACAAAAAGAATTAGAAAATCAATTAACAGAATCGATTATATCTGAAGAACATAAAGATTTATCTACTAGTATATCATTAAATCAACAACAATTGGCACAAAAAGAGATAGAACAAAAAGAGCAGAAAATTGATATAGATGAAATTATTAAAAATTTTTCTAATTTAGATAAAGATTTAGTTGATAATTTAAAAAACAAATTAATAAATGATCAAAACTTTAAAGAGGACTTTTTTGTAAAATTAGAAGACTATATACTCAATGAAAATAATATTAAAAATGATCTTAATAATATAAATGTTTTATTTAATTTTGTGAAAAATATTGATAATACTTATTTTAGTAAATTTTTGAGAGCTTTAATTGCTATTCTTTTAGGCTATGATTTCAATACTTTAGCTAATATTATATATTCCACTGTTGGAATAAATAAAATGAGCTTAAAAGAATATTTTATTGAAAATGAATTATTAGATTTTAATTTAAGTATAAATGATTTTATTAATTTTATTCAATTTGTTGTAGATAAAAATTTAGAGAGTGCTGAAAAAATTATTCCATTACTAGTTTCTTTAACTGAATTTAAAGAATTAAATGATAGTTCTAAAGATAAAATTAATCATTTGATATCTGACTTAATTAAATTAATATAAATTAAATATGAGTAAAGGGATTAAGTTAAGGGAGATTTTATTTTTTTTACTTTTGTTTTTAGCAAGTTTTATTTTTGTTATTAGCTATTTTAATTTATCAAGTGATCCATTATTTTCTTATATTAGGAATTTTTTGGATGGGCTTTTGGGATTTAATAAATGGGCTTTGCCTGTTTTTATTATATTAATTTCTGTATCCTTATTTTTTGAAAGTAGAAATTTTTTATTCCATTTTTTTAGTAGTTTATTCTTAGTTTTACCTTTTATTGTTTTATTCCCTGATATTAATTCCAAGAGTTTTATTTTAAAAAAAACTATTGAGAATTATGTTGGTTTTACTCTAAATTACTTTATTAATATATTTCTATTTTTTATTTCTTTTATTTATTTCTTTGAGATTTCTTTAGATGATTTATTTAATAATAAAATTCCATTTTTTATAAACAAAATTATAATAATTTTTTATTTAGGATTTATTAAGTTTTTTAATTTTTTTGTAAAATTCTTAGATTTTTTAGGATCAGTTTTTATTAGATCTTATCAATTTGTTAGAAATATTATTATAGGTAATAATAAAGAAAAAGAAAATATAAAAGAAGTGGAATTAAAGAGTATTTTAGATGATGTAAAAAAGAAAGGATCTAAAAATAATTTAGAAATTAATGAATCAGGAAAGGAATATACTATAGAAAAAGAAAATAAACAGAAAAAAAATAAGGTTTCATTAACTTTAGATATAGAAATAGATGAAGAATTTATTAAGGAAAACTGTATAAGACAGGTTGATAATTATTATATTCCTTCTCCCAAGTTTTTACATACCTTAGTTTCAAAGATATACCCTCGTCCTAAGGGGAATACTGTAAAAGATTATAGTGATATTTTAGAAGATGCCTTAAATAATTTTGGGATAAAGGCTAAAGTAATTGAAGTAACTTCTGGGCCTTCTATTACTCGTTATGAATTACAAATAGAAAAAGGGATAAAAGTTTCTCAGGTATTAAGATTAAAAAATGATATAGCTTTAGCGTTAGCTGCTATTGCTGTCAGAATAGAAGCACCTATTCCAGGAAAATCTGCTATCGGTATTGAAGTACCTAATGATAAACCGGTACCTGTTTATCTTTCTGATATACTTCTAACTGATGAGTTTTTAAATGCTTCTAATGAAATACCGTTAGCTTTAGGTAAAGATATTTCTGGAAATATTGTAATAGGTGATTTAGTTAAGATGCCTCATTTATTGATAGCTGGTTCTACTGGAAGTGGAAAAACTGTATGTATTAATTCTATTATTTGTAGTTTATTATTTAATTTTGCTCCTACTAAATTACAGTTATTATTAATAGATCCTAAGATGGTTGAATTAATATTATATGAAGGAGTACCTCATGTGATTGATATAGTTACAGATGTAAAAAAAGCTCCAGCTGCTTTGCAACAGATGGTTAAATTAATGGAAGAAAGATATAAATTATTTAGTGAAAGAAGAGTTAGAAATATTCAAGAATATAATAATTTAGAGGATGTAGAAAAGATACCTTATGTGGTTATAGTTATAGATGAATTAGCGGATCTAATGATGACATCTTCTAATATAGTGGAAACTCATATAGCTAGGCTAACTCAGTTAGCGCGTGCTGCAGGGATCCATTTGATTATAGCTACTCAAAGGCCTTCGGCTAACGTTATTACAGGGATTATTAAAGCTAATGTGCCATCTAGGATCGCTTTTGCTGTTGCTAGTCAGATTGATTCGCGGGTTATATTGGATATGTCAGGTGCAGAGAATTTGATAGGTAGAGGGGATATGTTGTATTTACCTATTGGAGCTAATAGGCCTATTAGAGCTCAGGGTGCTTTTATTGGATTAAAAGAAATTGAAACTATTGTTAAGTATTGGTCTATTCAGCCTAAACCTGATAATTTAATTAAGATAGATTTAAGTAGCATTAATTTGAATATGGGTAGTAAAGATTTGGATGATGATGAAGATCCTGAGTTATTAAAAGCTGCAGCTAAAATAATATTAGAAGATAAAAGAGCTTCTACTACTTTGTTACAAAGAAAGTTAAGGATAGGTTTTGCTAAGGCTGGTAGGATTATGGATACCTTAGAAAAATTTGGGATTGTTGGTCCTCAAGAGGGAAGCAAACCTAGAAAAATTTTAATCCAATCTATTGAAGAGATCGAAAATATTTTTAACAGTTCTGTTAAGGATTAAATATTTATTTTATAGTATTGATATAAAAGGGGTGTAGTAATATGGAGAAAAGTATTGATTTAAGGGATAAGGTTATATTTGTTGCGGGTGGGGCTGGGAATGTCGGTTCCTATATAGTTAAAGAATTCTTAAATTATAATGCTAATGTTTTAACTTCTACTAGAAATAGGGAGAAATATGAGAAATTAAAAAGTTTTGTTGGTAATAGAGATAATCTTAAAATATTTAATTTAGATATAACGGATAATAGTGTTAATTATAAGGTTATAGAGTATGTAGATAAAGTTTATGGGAGATTGGATGGGGTAGTAGTTGCGGTGGGTTCTTGGTTTGATGCTAAGAAAATTTTAGATACTGAAGTTGAGTTTTTATTAGATGTATTTAAGCAAAGATTTATTACTCATTTTATTATAGCTAAATTGTTTTTGAAGTATATGGTTAAGCTAAGTAGGGGGGTGTATTTGAGTTTAGCGGGGTATCATGCAGAAGATCCTTTAGATGGTTATGGTTCTATTTCTATAAGTGGGGCTTCTCAGATTATGCTATCTAAAATATTAACAAAAGAATTAAAGGACTATAAAGATATAAGTGTAAATACGATTTTAATGCCTGGATTAAATACTAAAATAAAAGGAGAAAAATTAGCTAATTTTATTGTTAATTTTTTTATCCTTAATTTAAATAACCCCCTTATTAAAGGGCAAATTATAAAAATCAGCGAATATTTGTAAAGATTTTGTTGTTATGAGTAAAATGATTTTTTATACTTTTGTTCCATTTGATGAGTCTAAATTAAATAGGGCATATAATGTAAGGATTTTTTATTTAAAGAAAGCTTTTGAGAATCTAGGATATATAGTTTATTTTATAGATGGATTTTATGAAGATAGAATAAAAAAAATAAAAGAGATTTGGAAATTAATAGAAAAAGGAGAAAAGATTGATTTTGTTTATGGAGAATTACCTAATTTACCTTTTTTATTAACTTCAAAAAATAGAATCCCTATTATTTTTAATAATTATGATATAAAATTTTTTAATTTTTTAAAAAATAAAAAAATAAAGATTGGATTATTTGTTAGGGATTTATATCATTTAACTAGTGCTTTAGATTCTTTGAATTTATTTAAAAAAGTAGCATATCAGTTTTTTTTAAATTTGTCTATTAATTATTTAAAAAATTTTGTTGATATTTTCTTTGGGCCTTCTAATGCTTTTCTTGAAATTTTTTCTTTTTTTTATAAAGTTAATAAACAAAATTTAATAGAATTAATGCCAGGATTAATTTTAAATAATATTAATCCTAATAATATTGAATATTTTTATTATGAAAATATGTTAAATTTGATTTATGTTGGTGGGATATATGATAATATAGAATTGTTTAAATGTTTTCAAGATTTACATATAAATAATGTCAATAATGTATTTTTATATTTTATAACTCGTTTAAATGAAATAAAAATAAATTATAAATATTTTTTTAGTATTCCGTTGATTAAAATTTTAGAAGCTAATAAAAAGGATTTAATAAAATATTACCAATTATCTGATATTTCTTCTTTATTTTATAAGAGTTTTGTATTAAAAAAAATTAAGGGCTATCAATTTTTTAATAATGATTATTTATCTTTAGCAGTACCTGTTAAGTTTTTAGAATATCTGGAAAATTTAAAACCAGTTATTACTTATAAAGAAGCATTTGTTTCTAAAATCGTAAAAGAATATGACATAGGTTGGGTAATTGATTATAATTACTTAGCTTTAAAGGAATTATTATTACATTTATTAAATAATAAACAAGAAATAATAAATAAAAGAAAAAATATTTTAAAGATTGTGAGTAATTATAGTTGGGAAAATGTTGCTAAAAAAATTATTGATAATTTAAAATATTCATAAAATATTTAAGATAATGAAAAGAAAGAAAATATTAATTTTAATAGGTTATGATTTTAGAGTTTTTGGAGGTATGGATAGAGTAATATTTAATCTAATGGAGTTTATTAATAATAATAATTTGTTTTATGAGGTTGAAGTTTTATCTATTAAGTATTTAAGTAATCCTAAAATAAAGGATTACTATTTTGTTGGTGATTATAAAAATTTTAATATTTATAAGTTATTTAGATTTAATTATTGGGGGCTTAGGGGTGGATTTTATACTTTGAAGGGTATTTTAGGCTTAGATATTTTCTACGGATATAAAGAATTATATGATTTTTTTAAATCAAGGAGTTATGATATCATTTTAGTTTTAAATGGAATTTTTTTGAATAGTATTCATAAAGTTTTTAATGATTTGTCTTATAGTATTCCAATAGTTTATTGGGATCATGGAGACTTATTATCTTTTAGTGTTAATGTAAAAAATATATTTCTTAAATTCCTTAGAAAAACTAGAAAAAATGAAGTTATAAAAGGGATTAAAAAAACAAAGTATTTTTTTTGTATTTCTACATATATTAAAGATCTTATATTGAAATTAAATCCTTTAGCTGAGGTTTATTTGGTATATAATCCCGTAGAAATACAACCTAAAACTGAGTTAATAGATAGGGGAGAAAATAATATTTTATTGTATGTAGGTAGAATAAGTGACTTTGAAAAAAATTTAACTTTTATGCTTAAAGGATTAAGTAAATTAAAGGATTGCAAATGGAAATTAAAAGTGATAGGGGAAGGAAAAGATTTAAATAAATTAATAAGCTTAGCTAATATTTTGGGAATAGCTGAAAGAATTGATTTTGAAGGATTTAAAATTAACCCATATGAAAATTTGAAAGAAGTAAAAGTTTTATTATTAACATCAAGGTATGAGGGTTTTGGAATGGTTTTAGTGGAAGCGAACGCTAAGGGGATCCCTTTTTTAGCTCCTGATTGTCCTGGGGGTATTAAAGATATAGTAATAGAAGGAGTTAATGGGTATTTGTATAAAGAAGGAAATATAGAGGATTTTGTAGATAAATTGAGAAAGATATTAATAGATGAGATGGTATTTGCAAAACCTGAGGAAATACATGAAACAGCTAAAAAATTTGATAAAAATAAAGTTTTAGCTAATATAATTAGTATTATTGAAAAAATAATAAACGCTTAATTAAGTATCAATGAAAGTTATCAATATTTTAGAGAAAATCAAAAATAAATTACTTAATCTAAAGAAATTAGAAAAAATTCTTAATTCATCTAATATAAAGAATGAAATTAGCTATTATAGAAAAAGATTTTCTGATTTTTGTCAAAGTAATAATTCATTAAATCTAACAGAATTATTCTTTGCTAAAAATAATAAAGGAAATGATATCAAAATAAGTGTTGTGACTCCTGTTTTTAATGGGGAAAAATTTATAAAAGATATTTTGTTAGCTCTTCAGAAACAAACTATTGCTAAGTATATTGAATGGCTTGTTGTAGATGATTGTTCTTCAGATAGTACAGTTGATTATTTAGTAAAACTTTCTGAAAACTTGGACGTAGCTAGATTAATAATATTAAAAAATACAAAGAATTTAGGTGCTTCCTATTCTTTGAGAATTGCAGTTGATAATGCAACTTCTGATATTATAGCTTGGTGTAGTGTTGATGATTTTTATGTATCTCCTAATAAATTAGAAATTGACTATGAGGTTATAGTAAGTAAAAAAGCTGATTTAGTTTTTTCTAAATATATTTTTTTGGGATCGGATTTAAAAAAATCTCAACAAATTAATTTGGATAGTTTAATTAGGGAATATAACTATTACTGGAACAATATTAATGATGTTAATCAAGTTTCTAATGATAATTTAAAGTTAGTTTCTTTTTTATTTTTTTATAATTTTCTTAATGGTAGTTCTGTTGTTTTTAATAAAGGAATCTATTATAAGGTAGGTGGATTTGATGAGTTTTTATTGAATGTTGATGCTGATTGGGATTTATTTGTAAAAATGTTACTTTTAAACTCTAAAATATTTTTTTCTAATACTAAGATTTTTAACAGAATACATAGTAATCAAACTTCTTATAACTTACATAAAATGGTTTTTGGTACTTCTTTAACGCGAATAAGAATTCTAAAAGCTTTGCAACAAACTAATTATTTAGATTCTATTATTAATTATTTTGCTTTATTTATTGATAATATAAAAAAACGTTTTATTTTTCCATTTGGTAATAAATTTCCTTTTGGTTTTAATTGGTTACTTAATTTTAGTAATATTTTATTTTTTTATTTTTATTTATTTTATAATTTTAGTAGTTATCTTAAAGTTAATGTTAATATTAATAAATTTATAGATTTTGAGACTTGGCAGGAATTTTTAAATTTAGTGGATTTTTATTTAGAAACAAGAGCCTTTAGAACATTTTTAGAGGCTTTTAATAGATAAAATTCTTTTATAAGTAAAATATTTTTGTGGATAAATAAGAAAGGAGTTGATTTATGAAAATACTTATTACCGGTGCTTTGGGATTTATTGGACAAAATCTTTATAATTTCCTCACTAAAAAGGGGATAAAAGTAATTGCTTTGGATCTACATATTAGAGATTCTGAGGATTATATTAGAGCAGATATAACAGAATTTTATGACTTATGGAAAGTTTTTAAGGAAAATCCGGATATTGATTTTATTATTCATTTAGCAGGGGAAGTGGGTAGAATTTTGGGAGAAGAATATCCTCATAAAATGGTTTACGTTAATGCTATTGGTACTATTAATATTATTAAGTTAGCTTTGGAATATAGGAGTAAACTTATTTATTTTAGTACTTCTGAAATATATGGTAGGAAATTTGATGAGAAAATGGTTTCAGAGAATGATGCTTTAGATATATCTCCTTTTATGTTAACGAACATATATTCTATTTCTAAATTTTTTGGAGAAGTTTTAGTTAATCATTATGTAGAGAATTATGGTTTAAAAGCTGTTTGTATAAGACCTTTTATGATTTATGGCCCTGGGGTTTTTCCTAATAAATATAAATCCGCTATTGATCAATTTATATATAATGCTTTAAAAAATAAGCCATTAATTGTTCATGAAAATTCTTTAAGAGCTTGGTGTTATATAGATGATTTTATAGAAGGGGTTTATTTAGTTTTAACTAAGCATGAATTTAAAGAAGGCTTATTTGAAGCCTATAATATCGGAACTCAAGAATATATTTATACCAAGGATCTTGCTATTAAGATATTAAATATTTTAAATAAACCTTTAGATTTAATAAAAATAGTCCAAATGCCAACTAAGTTTGTTTCTAAAGAAAAAAGGTTTTCTATAGATAAAATACTATCTTTAGGATATAAACCTAAAGTTTCTATTGATCAGGGGTTATTAAAAGTTATAGAATGGCATAAATCAATTAACAATAGTGATGAATGGAAAATACAATAAAAACCAATAATAAAAATAATAAAAAATATAATATTATTGTAATAGGTTCATCAGGTTTTATAGGTAGAAATATTTTTAATTTTCTCTTTGCTAGAAATAATTTTTTTGTAATCCCTGTTTTTTTTAATAATAAGCTACAATTACCTAATGAAATCTCTTTTAATGATTTTATAAAAAATGATATTAATATAGATTATTTAATTGTAACTGCTGGTAATTCTAGTATTAAAGCGTTTAATAATTTTAATTCTTTTTTTCTATTGGATTCTCAATATTTAAAAAAAATTTTCCAGAAATTGAAATATTATAATAAAACAAATGGAATTAGAATCATTTATTTTTCTTCTACTGCTGTTTATCATGGAGCTCAAGGATTGGTCACTGAAGAAAATAATATTATTCCATCAACTAATTATGGCTTATCGAAATTTATCACTGAAAAAATATTATTATCTTTTTGTGAAGTATTTGGTATAAATTGCATTATTTTTAGATTATCTTATGCTTTTGGAATTTACGAAAAAAAAAATAGATTTATTCCTTCTTTAGCCTTTCATATTAAAAATAAATCAAAAATGAATATATATATATATCCTGAGTCTTATCTTAACCCTTTGCCGGTAGAATTTATTTGTGAAATTGTATATAAAGTCATTTTATACTGGAATTTCAACCAAAATTTGATAATTAATTTATCTTATAAAGATAATATTATGGTTAAGGATATCTTAAATTATTTTAAAGCTAAGTATGGTTTGGATTATGATTATGTAAATAGTGAAATTAATATTGGATTTTACCCTTCCACTGATAAGTTATTAGAATTAACGAAAATTCTTAAAGTTCCTTTTCCTAATTTTTGGGAATCTGTTGATAATTATGTAGTAAGGTTAATAAAGGAATTATAATATGTTAATTTTGTTTTTAAACAAGTGGTATCCAAATTTAGATAATCCTAATTCTGCTATTTTTATTAGAAAACACGCTAAAGCTGTTTCTCTTTTTGCTAATGTGATTTCCTTTCATATAGCACCTTCTAAAAAAATTAAAAAACTTTTTAAAATAGATAACTTCTTAGATGAAAATATTGACACTATTATAATTTACTATAAAAAAACACACCCTATTTTTGATGTATTTTTTTACCTTATATCTATATTAATTGGAATTTTTATTTTATCTAAAAATTACAAAAAAATAGATTTGATTCAAGTTAATATTACCTCTTCTTTTATGCTATTTATAGCTCTGTATTTTAAATTTTTTAAGAAAATAAAGTTTATAATATTAGAACATTCAACTTTTTATCCAAGAATAGTTAATAAAATAGACAAACTTGATATAATTAAAAAAATTTTGCTTTTATTCATAAAATGGTTTTCTTTATTTTCTGAAGGGATAATATGTGTTAGTGAATCTTTAAAAAATGCTATGCAAAAAATCGGATTTAAAAATAAATTTTACATTATCCCTAATGTAGTTTTTGAAGAAAATGAAAATATAAAAATAAATAATTATAATAGTATTAAATTCAAATATGAAATAAAGATTATTTCAGTATCTAATTTGATTGATAAAACTAAAAATATCTCTAATTTACTTAATGGATTTAAGATATTTTTAAATACTTATAAGGAAGAATTTAAAAATAATAAGATTATACTTGATATTTATGGAGATGGAAAAGATAAAGAAAAATTAATAAAATTAGCTAATGAATTGGATTTGTTAAATAAAAATGTATTTTTTAAAGGAGCAATAGATAATAAGAAACTAAAAGAATTAATGCCGAGTTATGATTTTTTTGTTATGTTCAGTAAAGTAGAGACTTTTTCGGTTGCTACTTTAGAAGCTATGTTATGTGGATTACCTGTTATTGCTACCAAGTCTGGAGGACCTGAAGAATATCTTAAACCCCAATATGGAATACTTATTGATAACAATAATATCGATCAGTTAGTTAATGCGTTTTACTTTATGTGTAAAAATTATCAAAACTTTGATAGAAAAAGGATATCCGATTTTGTTAAGGAAAATTATTCATATAAAAATATTTCTTCCCAATTTAAAAAATTGTATGAAAGTATTTTAACTAGAAAATAAATTCATTGAAAATAAATTAGTTAAAACAAAAGTGTGTTAAGTTTGTTTTTATGGGTAATTTATTGAAAAAGATTAGAAAAGGTGTTTTTATTTTAAGAGAATTTGGAATCACTAAATTTATTAATAAAATTAAAGTAAATTTATATAGTTTTATTTATTCTTCTAAAATAAATAATGAGTATGAAAATTATATAAAAAAATTAATGATATTATTAAATGATAAAAATTTCCTAGATTATGTAAGTAATGTAGAGTTCAATGATTTAGATAATTTATGGCAATTTGTTAAAAATTTTGAAGATTCCTTAATTACTCCTATACAGATTAAAGAAGAATTTTTGGAATTATTAAAAATATTTAGATCTATTAATCCAAAAATTATTTTGGAGATAGGAAGTTATAGAGGTGGGACTTTGTTTTGCTTTACTAAATTAGCAGCTGATAATTCTACTATTATAAGTATAGATCTTCCTTTCTGGGGAAATAAAAAATATCATAAATATGATTATCTGATTATCCAGTTATTTAATTGTTTTAAAAAAGATAATCAGCAGTTATATCTAATAAGAGCTAGCTCACAAGATAAAAATACAGTATCTTATTTAGAAAAATTATTACAAGGAAGGAAAATAGATTTTATATTTATAGATGGGGATCATAGCTACGAAGCAGTAAAAAAAGACTTTGAACTTTATTCTAAATTTATAAATAATAACTCTGTAATCGCTTTTCACGATATAGCCCCTAATTATTCTGATGGGACTTCCGTTTTCTGGAAAGAATTAAAAAATAACAAAAATAAATATGGCTATAAAAAATATCAAGAAATAATAAAAGACTATAATCAAGAAAATTGTGGTATAGGTATTCTTTGGTTTTAATAAACATCAGCAAAAAGTATATATATTAATATATTAATTATCTTTATAAAGTATCAACAGGAATTGTATATCTTAGGTCATTGTTTAATAAGTAGTTAAATTATCTTATTTTAATAATTATTTTTAGAGGGTTTTAATGTAGTAGATAGAATATAGATAGTAGGTAAGGCGGCATAGCTCAGTGGTTAGAGCAAGGGAATCATAATCCCTGGGTCCGAGGTTCAAATCCTCGTGCCGCCAATAACTCCATATGAATTTTAATTATGCTTGATTTTATCCTCTTTACTTTATTGGTTTTTTTATCCAACTTCTTTTACTTACTTACTCCATATAAAATATACAACCTAAGATTAACGGAAGCTTTCTATTTATATTCTTTCGTTAATTTCTTTTATCTAAATAATTTCTTTTTATCTGTCTTAGGTATTATAATCTCAAAAATTTCTTTTTCTTTTATTGAATATAAAAACCTAAAAAATCAAAAAATTTTTAAATTTTTATTATTTATAGAAACTGTTCCTATAGCTATACTTTTTATATTATTTAAACTTTTCTTTATAAAAAACGAATCTACTGTTTTTTTATTAACTCAATCGTTTATTTTTATTTTTTTATTTTATTTGATTAACCATCTATTTATAGAGTTTATGAATATTTCTTTTAATGTAAAATCTTTTATTGATACCAAAAGATTTGTTTTGTTTTTTAGTATTAGAAATTTATTTTTAAATTTAGTAGTTAATTTATTGTTATTTAAGGTTTTAATAGATTTAAAATTAATTTGGTGGGCTTATGTTTGGTTAATAGTTTTATTACCAATTGTTTTAATTGGAAGAAACTATGATTGGCTAATAAGTGCTGCTAAATTAACTATAGAAAATATCTCAAAAATAGTTGATAATAGGAACCCTTATGGAGTTAATCATAGCCTAAAAGTAGCTGAATTAGCTAAAGAATTAGCTATAAAATTGAATCTAAGTTATGAAGAAATAAATAAAATTTATCATGCTTCAAAAATAATGAATATTGGTTATATTTCTATTCCTGAATATATTTTTTCTAAAAATACTCCTTTAAATGATAATGAAAAAGAAATTATTCAAAAGCATCCTGTTATTGCTGCTAATATCTTAGAAAAACTAAATTCCTATTCGGATATAGTTTTAATAGTTAAACATCATCATGAAAATTGGGATGGAACTGGATATCCTGATAAACTTCAATCTAATATAATCCCATTAGGATCAAGAATTATCCGTATTTGCGATGTATTTATTGCTTTAATTAGTGAAAGACCATACAGAAAAGCTTATTCTATACAAGAAGCTATTGATCTAATAAAAGAAAACCAAAATCAATTTGATCCTAATATCCTACCAGTATTCCTTGAGCTTATAAAAGAAAAAAATTATATTGATAATTAAGGGAAAGGAATTTTATTTTATGCCTAATTATCAATTAGTAAAAAATATTTTAAAATTAAGAGATTTTATTTTAGGATATCTTGTTATGATTTATTTCTCTTTTTTTTCTACTTTGTATTTATATTTGCCTTTAATTGTTAAAGATTTAAGCGTTGAAAAAACTTATATTGGGATTTTAGGAACTTTTTATTCTTTAGGATCTGTTTTATCAGGGTTTTTTATTTCTCCAATTATTGACAAATATAAAAAATATACCATAACTTTTATCAGAATTGCTTTAATACTTCAAGCTATTTTAATTTTTTCTCTTTTACTTTTTGATAATATCTATTATTATATTATTGTTTTATTATCAATAGGATTAACTGGGGCTTTTTATATTGGTACTTGTTTCTCTTTATCTAATAATAGGGGAATAACAGTTTCTATTTCTTCTCTCGGTTTTCTTATTGGCTATTTTATTGGCTCTATTGTTAATAACTATAAATTTATGTTTATTTCTATATTCTTTTTATATATTTTAGGATTTATTTTATTGTTTTTGTTTATTTTGAAAAAAAATGAAAGTAATTATACTCAAGCTATTGATAATAATAATGATTCTATAAAGATTTTTTTTAAAAATATTAATATTTATTTGCCTTTAGTTTTTAGACATAGCGGTGCTGCTATGATTTGGCTATTCTTTACTTATATTTTGCTTAATTATTATCACTTGGATTTAAAAGCTATCGGGATTTTAAATGCTATTAATATTGTTGTTCAAACTTTTTCTAACCCTCTTTTAGCTATTTTTGTTTATAAAATAAATAAAAAATTAATTTCTTTTATATTGGTTATTTTTGGATACTTTTTATCTGCTTTGTATTTTATATTGTTTTATTTTGTTAAAGATTTCCATTTATTATGTATTTTACAAGTGTTATTAGGTTTATCATTTTCTTCATTGTATTTAGGAAATATAGAAAATTTGATATTAAATAATAAAGAAAAAATTACTGCTTTAAGCTTGTTATCTTCTGTTATGTCTTTATCTAATTTAATTGGTTCTTTTTTAGGTACTATTTTATTTAATTTAGGGTATAAGTTTATGTTTTTTGTTGCTTTTATTTTATCTTTTTTGGCTTTAGTTTTTTATATTTTAGGTAATTATAAAAATATTTTTAATATTATGAAAGCACAGGAGATTTAAAAAAGTATTTAAGAGTGTGTTAAGGGAGTTTAATAATATAATTAGCTTAATACCGCTTGCAGACTATAGGGCTAATCTTAAAATTGGCGGGATAAAAATAGGTCTGCCAAAGGTGTATATTCTTATACACCTTTGTTAAATTAGCTATAGACATGATAGATTATTTAAGAAAAGCTCCTAAAATTTCTATACTGAGTTTGTTAGTGCTTATTTTAATTATTTTTAAATTTTTAGGTGTTAGTGGGGTATTAGTATTTGTTGTTTCTGCATTAGCTATTTTAGGGATAGTTGTTCTTATAGGTAAAGCTACTGAAGAAATTTCATTGTATTATAATCCTGTTATCGCAGGAGTTATTAATGCTACTTTTGGGAACATAACAGAGCTTATAATAAGTGTTATTGCATTAATAAATAGGGAAATAGAGGTAGCTTTAGCTTCTATTATTGGCTCTATGTTAGCTAATCTACTTTTGTTATTAGGATTATCTATGATAGCAGGAGGAACTAAGTATCCTGAGCAAAAAATAGGCTATCAAGCTACTCAATCTAATATTACTCTACTTGCTATTATTCTAATTTACTTATCTATTCCTTCTATTATTCCATTAGCCCCGTTATTTGATAAAGCTATTAGCCCCGATTTAGCTAATAAAATATTAATAGATATTAGTTTTTATTTTTCTGTTATTATTTTAATAACTTATATTTTTGCGTTGATTTTTCAATTAAAAACACATAAATCTATATTTATACCAGAAGGTGAGAAGCTAACAGAAAAACCAGATTGGCCTTTAGGATTTTCTATTATTGTTTTGCTTTTATCTACTATAGCTGTTGCTTTTAGTAGTCATATGTTTGTTGAATCTATAGAAGAGACTCATAAGATTTTAGGTTGGTCTAAGTTTTTTATTGGGGGGATTATAGCGGCGATTGTTGGTAATGCTGCAGAAGGGGCTGTCGCTATTTGGGTAGCTAGAGAAAATAAAATCTCCCTTAGTTTTCAAGTAGCTATTAGTTCTTGTAATCAAGTGGGCTTACTTGTTGCTCCTTTGTTAATCATTATTGGGAAATTTTTAGGGATGGATGTTGCTCTTAATTTTAATATTTTTGAGATAGTTGCAATGTTTTCCGCTTTTATTATTGCTTTTGCTGCTTTAGTCGATGGAAAAACTAATTGGTTTGAAGGAGTTGTGTTCGTTATTACCTACATTATGATATCTATTTTATATTTCCTGCATCCTTAATATAAAAATATAAATTATAAATGGGAAGGAGGTTTTTTAAATGAAATTTATTACTGCTTTGAATTGTATGGATGGAAGAACTATTGAACCTATCCTTAATTATTTTAAAACTAAATTAAATATTGATAATCTGTATGTAGATATGATAACTGAACCTGGAATAGATAAATTTTTAACTAATATAGAAAATATTGAAAAATTAGAAACAAAAATAAGAATTTCTTTAGTTAATCATGATTCTAATTATGTTATAATAGCTGGGCATTATGATTGCGCAGGGAACCCTGTTGATTATGAACAACATAAAAATGATATTATTAGCTCCGTTTATAATTTATATAATTTTTTAATTTCAAAGAATTTTTTTAATAAAAATGAAAAAAAAATAACTTTAATTGGAATATATGTAAATGAAAAATGGAATATAGAAGAGATAATAAACTTGGATATAAGTTAATATTTTAATATCTTTATATGATTAATTTAACACTTAATAAATGGAGTAGTTTCCTTTTGGTTTTGTTTTATATGATATATTTTATATGAGGATATTTTTATGAGAAAGACTTTATTTTTTTATTTATCTAAGGAAATGATTTTACCTTTTTTTATTGGATTATTTGGGTTTATTATATTTATGATATCAGAAATGCTATTTATTTTAGTAGATCAAGTTATATCTAAAGGATTAGATTTAATTAGCTTTTTTAAAATAATAGCTTATAGGATTCCTGCCTTTTTGATTATAGCCATACCTGTAGCTAATTTATTTGCTATTATAAACTCTATTACTAAATTGGAATCAAATTTTGAGATAACTTCTTTAAGGATCTTAGGAATAAGATTTTATTTAATAATTTTACCGTTTTTGATTATAGGTTTTTTTTTGAGTATTGTTTCATTTATTTTAAATGAAACCATAGTTCCTTTATCTATGAGTGCTTCTGAAAAAATTGTTAAAGAAAAAATAATAAAAGCTCCCTTAGCTTTTTTACAATCAAACGTATTTTTTAAATTACCTGATGGTAAAATAATTATCATTAAAGAAATAGATAAAGCCAAAGGGGAAATGAAATATATAACCCTAATAGATAATACTGTTGGGATATACCCAAGGATAATAACAGCTACTAAAGGCCTTGCTAAAGATTTTAAAATAACTCTATATGATGGATTTATTACAGATATTTCTTATAAAGGTTTTGTTAAATCTCAAACTAAATTTGAAAAACTTATAATTCCTTTGGATATATCAGTAGATAAAATTACGGAAGAACTAAAAACCCCATGGGAGATGAAATACTCTGAACTTAAAGAAAAGGTAGAAAGTATGGAAAAAATTGGATTAAAAGATAATTATTTAAGAACCCAGTTATATTTGAAATTTAGTTTGCCATTATCTAATATAATTTTAATTATATTGTCTTTGCCGTTAGCTGTTATGTTTGCTAGAAAAGGAAGGTTTATTGGCTTATTTTTAAGTGTGTTTTTGATTTTCTTTTATTATAGCAGTTTTTCATTTTTTGTAGCGTTAGGTAAAAATAATATATTACCCCCATTTTTGGCTGCATTTTTAGCCGATTTTATTATGCTGTTTGTCGGATTTATTTTAATATATATCCTTGAAAAATAAAAAATAAACATAAAACAAAAAAGGAGAAATAAAAAAAATCTAAAATATTAAAAATGGAAGTGTAAATAATACAAAAATAAAAAAATAAACATAAAAACCAAAAAGGAGGTGATAATAATAAAAAGATGGAGATGAATTGCTACAGAAGGAGATAGTTGAAAAATGATTTATAAATCTAAAAAGGAGGTGTTAGTTAATGAAAAAAATAAAAGACTATAGAATCTTAAGTATTATAATCATTGCTATATTATTTATATTTGCTTTTATTAACATAAGTGTTATGGCTCATGATAAGGAATCTAAGCACTCTTCTAATAAAACAGAAAACTGTCAATGTTGTCAAACTAAGAATACTTCTAATGAATCTACTGTAGTAGCTGCTGCTAATTTAAATGTTTCTAATTGGTTTAATCAAAGTTTTTTAAACTTGGTTGATAATAAAAATTATAACTGAAGTTTATCTAATGAAGCATTAGTATTTTTCTTAAATAAAGAAACTGTTAGAGACTATGTTCAAATAAAGAATTTCCAAGAATGGCTTAGTAAAAAAGGATATAATAATGTTCAATTTGTTGTTTTTGTTAATGGGAAAGAAACTGAAAAAACAGAGCTAACTAATTTAGTTAAACAAAATAAATTAAGTATGGCTTTGTATCCTACTGCTAATTTAGTTTCTTCCTTAGGGGTTAAAGAATATCCTACTGTTTATTACATAGTTAATAATACTATAATGGGTTCAACAAATAAATTAGATCAAGGACATTTAAAACAATTAGTAGGTTGGTGTGATCATTGTAACCTAACTAAAGCTAAAGATAAATGCTCTATGGATATGAATAAAAAGAAATGAAAGAAGATAAGCAAATGAAAGAAAGTAAATCAAATAAGAAGGAGAAAAATTGTAATTGTGGAAGTGGTTGTAATTGCGGATGTGAAAGTGGAAAAGAATGTAAATGCGGTAAATAATTTTAAAAATTATAATTATATTGTAATAAAAAATAATCAAATTAAGGGGTTTTCTAAGCCCCTTTTATTTTTTTTCCCTTAAATTTAAAGGGAATTTTTATTTGATAAAGAATTTTTTATTAATAATGAGATGGATTGTTTTTTTTGTATCTTTTTTATTTTTAATTCTTAGAATATTATTAGATAAAACTTATAATCCTAAGTATTTAGCTGTTGATTATTTAGATTATCTTAATTTTTCTTCTAATTATGTTTATAATTATAAAGATTATTTTGAAAAAAAAATTTTAAATAATGTAAATGCTATTTCTTTTAAAACGCTTAGCTTAAAAGAACTAAAAAATTATAATATAGTTGATGTAGTTTCTCTAAATGAGTTAAAAATTAATCCTAAGTTTTGGATAACTACTTTAGATTCTAATTCTTTTAAAACTAACCTTAATCCTGATATTAATAAAACTTTTATATATACCAATGATTTAGATTATTTAAATATTGTTTATAGTATCTTAGCTAATATATTTCCTAATAAAGTTAGCAAAGTAGGGAATGTTATAAAAGTAGATGTAGATTATGATTATGTAGCTAATTTGGAAGTGTTCCCTTTAAAAGAAGTAGAGAAATATAGAAGTTTAGGAAAAAAAATAATTTGGCGGGTTAGTTCATATTTTTATGATCTTGAAAAACTAAATTATATAAAATCTGGGGATATAATAGTCTTTAATGGACCTTTTGTAGCTGGTTATCCTTTTTATATTAAAAAATTAAAAGAATTATTTATCAATAAGAATTTAATTTTCGGTTTTGTGGAATATTATAGTTCTAAGAATATTCAAAGGGGTTCTATAGAGTTTGCTTATGATTTACCTTTTAATAATAAAATAAAATTGTTTAGTACCTATGTTGTTAAAGATAAAAGTGCTAATGCAATATTGAATTCTATTGATTTAGCTTTTAATGAAAGGAATTGTAGATTGATTCTTTTTAGATTCTCTGATAACCTTAATTTCTATGATAATATTAATATTTTAAAAAAAACTCATGATAATATATTAAAGCTATCTAATACTATAAATAAAGACTATAATTTAGAAGAAATAAATAAATATTTAACTTTTATAAAAATAGTTTCTCTTGTTGCTTTAATTTTATTTATTGTTTATTCGTTTGCTTCTGCTAGTTATTATTATAATTTTTTAGTTGAAAATGGGTATAATTTGAATGGGAGTTTATTTTTTATGTTTAATTTGTTTTTATTTATTTTGTTTATTCTTAGTTTTGTATTTAAAGTAGAGTTTATTTTTGAGGTTTTGGTTTTATTTTTTGTTTCCTTTTTAATTGTAGTTTTTATTTATAGAGAAATATTTTTAAGAGAGTTTAGTAGTAATATAGTATTATTTTATTTTAAATTAATTTTATGGGTTATTATTTTGGGGATTTTTGTTCAGGCTGTTTTATTTAATCAAAATTTATATTTAGCTATTAATAAAGTTAGTGGAATAAAATTGTTGCTTATTTTGCCTATATTTTTAGGTATCTTTTTAGTATTTAATTATAAGGAAATAAGGTTATTTTTAATAAAGAGAGTTAGGGTTATAGATATAGTTGTTATATTATTTATTTTTGGGGTTATTGGGGTATATTTATTAAGGAGTGGGAATATGGGATTTACTTTTCCGTTTGAAACTGAATTAAGGAATATTTTGGAAAATATTTTAATAGCTCGGCCAAGGTTTAAAGAGTTTCTAATAGGTAACCCTGCTCTATTATTTTTATTATATTTTGTTTATCTAAAATATACAAATAAGTTGAAAGATTATGAATTTAAGATGATTCCTTTTTTATTTTTAATTTCATTTATAACTTTTAGTGATATTGTAGATACTTTTTTACATGTACATACCCCTGTATTATTTGGATTATTAAGAACTTTTTGGGCCTTAACAATCGGATTACTTATTTTCTTCTTTTTTAAATCCGTTTATAATAAAATTATTAGAAAAGATTATTAAAGAAATAAAATAAAAAAATAAAACAAAAAAGTATTAAAATTAGGGAGAAAAAGAAATAGTGAATTATAATTACAATAAATTTAATGAAATCAAAAAATGGATTTTTCAGTGGATTATTATATTAATTCCTGTTTTTATTGTAATGTATAAAGGGTATATTAATCGTTGGGTTTGTGATGATGCTTTTATTACTTTTAGAGTTGCTGATAATCTTTTAAATGGATATGGTCCTGTTTTTAATGTTGGAGAAAGAGTGGAAGTTTATACTCATCCTTTGTGGCTTTTTCTATTAACTATTTTTTATTATATAACTCAAAGTATTGAGTATAGCTCAGTTTTTTTAGGAATCTTATTTTCTTCTTTAAGTATTTTATTTATTAATTTAGCTTGGAAAAGATATTTGGAAATTTTATACAAAAAAGAGCTATATGATAAAAATTATTTCTTTATTATAGGTAGCTATTTAATAGTTAGTATTTCTGTTTTTTGGGATTTTGTTACATCAGGTTTAGAAACTGGATTAGTATTTTTTTACTTAAGTTTTGTTTTTTGGATCTTTATATATAATATTTCTAATCTTTACAAGGATAATATATTACCAATTATTGTAAGTTTGGGAGTTTTAATAAGACCTGATTTAGGGATTTTTTTTATTAATTTTATTTTGCTTTATTTATTTATTTTGTTTAAATATGAAAAAATGTATATAAATATTAAGTTAATTTTATTTAAATTATTTTTATTTGTTTTTTTGCCTTTAGTTTATCAGATCTTTAGGATGGGGTATTTTGCAAGTATTGTACCTAATACTGCTATAGCTAAAAGTGCTTTTAGTTTTTACATAGATAGAGGTATAATTTATTTTCTTGATTTTTTTAATACTTATTTTTTGTATTTCCCTATAATTTTAGGATTTATTTTAATTTTTTATTTTATCTATGAAAAATTTAAAACTCTTGAAATTAATGAAATTGATTATAAATTAATATTTTTTGTTATTTCCTTTTTGATATCAAGTTTATTATATGCTTTGTATGTTATCTTGATTGGTGGGGATTTTATGCATGCTAGATTTTTATTACCTTCTGTTTTTGCATTCTTTGTTGTATTACCACCTATCATTATTAATGAAAGTATTTTAAAAAAAATCTTGCTACTTTTATTGTTAATCTGGTGTTTTATTTGCATTAATTATTTAAGAGTTTCATATAACGGGATCAATGAATATGGTATAGCTAATGAAAGAGAGTTTTATATTAGATTATCTCATAAAAAAAATCCTGTTACTTTAGAAGATTATAGCGGTTCTCTTCTTTATCTGCAAGCTGCTAATTTGAAACAAAGATATACTGATTATGAAATAACAAACAAAATAAAGGTAGATAAGTATGTTGCTTTGTCGAATATAGGGATTTCCGGATTCTTATTGGGAAGTGAGTATTATATTTTTGATCTTTGGTGTATAGCTGATCCTATTGGGGCTCGTTTTAAAGTGGATAAAAGAGGAAGGCCTGGTCATGAAAAAACCTTATCCATAGAGTGGATCAATGCTAGGATAGGTCAAATAACTAATGAAAAAGAGTTATATGCTAAAAAAGCTATGGAATGTGGAGTTTTAAGAGATTTATTGGATTCTATTCATGGAAAATTAACTCTAAAAAAGTTTCTATTAAATATTGTTTATTCTTATAAATTTACAAAAATTAGAATTCCAAAAGATACTTATCAAGCCTACAAGAAGTTTTGTAGAAATAAAAAATAATTGACAAAAGTCAATAAAAATTGAGTGTGAAATGTTATCTAAAAAAGGTACATTTTGGAAAAAATTGGGTATAAAAATAATGAGGAAAAGGAGGTGAATGTATATGAGAAAAAAGAGAAAGGGTTTTACCTTAATTGAGCTGATGATCGTTATAGCAATAATTGCAATATTAGCTGCAGTATTAGTTCCTAACTTTATGAGAGCAAGAGAAGCATCAAGGCTAACCGCTTGTAAATCTAACCTAAAAAATATATCAACTGCAGTGGAAACATACTCTAATGACTATGATGGGTTATATCCTGGTGGTACAGGTGGAACTACAGCAACTCTTCCGGATCCAGGTAGTACTACTGATGCTATTAATACACTTGCTACAAATTATATTGGAAAGAAAACAAAATGTCCTGTTCAAAAAGGTAGTTACGTATTTCAACAAAGTCAATCAGTAATGTATTGGATATATTGTCCTGCAGCAAAAGCAATAGGTAATACACCAGCTCATACGAGTGCAGGAGGTAAAAAAGGAGGCCCATATTTAGATTCACAACAAGGAATTATTGATAATAATACAAGAGCTTTCCAATAGTATCAGTATAATTTTTAAAAAAGTATTTGTTTGGTTTTATATGAAGGGCGGTAGCTCAGTTTGGTAGAGCGGTGGACTCCAAATCCATTGGTCGGGGGTTCAAATCCTCTCCGCCCTGCTTTTTTATTTATTTATTCCTTATTATTTCAATAGAGGTGGTTTCTTATGAAAATTAATAAAAAAAGGGGATTTACTTTGTTAGAATTAATGATAGTAATAGCAATTATTTCAATATTAGCAGTAGTTTTAATCCCTAATTTTGTTAATGCAAGAAATGCTGCTAAATTAACTGCCTGCCAAGCTATTTTAAAAAATATAGCTTCTGTTGTGGAAATGTATTCTAATGATTATGAAGGAAAATACCCTGCTAATGACTTTGTAATAACCTTAACTGGTAACCCTTTAAATGTATATATAGATAAAGATTATAAATGTCCAGTTGCTAAAGAATTTTATGAATATAAAACATCAAATAATGGAACATCATACTTTATTTACTGTCCTACTTATAATACTTCAATTAAGCACAAAAATAATAGGGGAACTGTTAGTAAAGTATTTTTTTCTCCTCAAGAAGGAGTAGTAATTCAATATTAATTTTTTAGTTACTAATGTTTTTCAAAAGAAAAGAGAATTTTGTCCTTTTGAGAAGTAATTATTTTTATATTTTTTTAATGCTAATATTTCCTTTTATTTTTTTTTATCCTTATATATTTAATAATGTATTAATATATTCAGTAGATGGATTAAATACCTATTTCCCTTATAGGTATTTTTTATATGAAACTATAAGTAATGGTTATTTGCCATTATGGTGGCATTATACTCATTTAGGATACCCTTTTATAGAAGTTTTACAAAGTAGTGTATTTTATCCCTTAAACTATATATTTTTACCTTTATATAAATTTAATCCTTTTTTAGCATATAATTTGGGAATATTATTACATCTATATATTTTAGAAATTGTTATATATTATTATATTAATTTTTTATTAAAAAATAGGATAATTTCTTTTATTGTAAGTATTTTATATACGTTTAGTGGTTCAAGTATAGGATATGTTGATTTTTTAACTTTTGATAATTCTATCCCTTATTTCTTTTTGTCTTTGTATAATTTACATTTAATTATATATAAAAATATAACTAGGCAAGAAGATTTTTTAAAAAATATTTTAGTTTATGGAATATCTTTTGGTATAATAGTCTTAATAGGACATCCCAATATTATAGTTTATACTTTTATCTACTCTTTTATATATATTTTAATATTATTGTTTATAAAGAAGGATTATTTTGGTAAAGTATTATTTTATTGGTTTTTAGCTTTAGGGATTAGTTTAACTATCTTTTGGTTGCAATATATGATATTTAAAGAATATTCTCAATTAACTGATAGAGAGTATATTAAAAGTATTATTTTTAATTACGGTTCTTTGAGTTTTGAATTATTAATAAATTATTTTCTACCATTTATTTATAATAATTATTATTATAAATTATTATTTTATACTTTTGAAAAGACAGTTAACTTTGAAATTGTACATTATTTATCAATTTTAGCTATACCATCTTTATTATTTTTTATTTATAAATATTATAATAGAATAAAAGAAAATAGATTACTGTTTATAAAAATTGGTTTTGTAATGATTATTGGTTTTCTTTCGCTTTTGTTGTCTTTGGGGAAAAATACAATATTCCATTATATTTTTACTTTGATTCCTTTTTATTTAGATATAAAATCTCCAGTAAGACAACTGTTTATATTTGAGTTTCTTTTAGCTACTTCTATTGGAGTATTTCTTAAAGAAATTTTATTTATAAGATCAAAAATAAAAGAAAATATATTAATTTTTATAAAATTTTTTATAATATCTTTTGTTTTATTTATTATTATAGCTCTAATTTATTTTTGGTATTATAATTCTATTGATTTAATACCATATATTATTTCTTTAAAATTTACTACTTTTTATCCTTTGTTTTTTTTAATTATATTTTTAATTTTATTTATAGCTTATAATAAAGTAGCTAAAAGATTTTTCTTGTTTTTTATCCTCTTTTTTATAATAGCTTTTATATTAGAAGGTAGATATTATTTTTATGGAATTTATAAGTTTAAAAATGAAGATAATTATGAAGAATTTAAAAAGCTTTTTTATTTTATTTATAATGATACTAAAAATAATAATAACAAAAACTATAATGCTGTTTTATTATTAAACTACAATGATAACCAAATTATGTACGGAACAACTATGGTTAATTATATTTCTATTATTACAAGGGAAATGTTTTTTAATTCTTATGACCCTATACTTACATTTGATAGGAAAGAATTAATTTTTAATAATTTATTCCCTTTTTATTTTAATCTCCCCTTATCTTTTTATTCTATCAAAAGGATTGATTTATTTTGTACAAAAAACGAATATAAAAATAATGAAGTTTTAGATAATTTATACAATAATTTTAAATATATTTATAATGTAAATTATAATATTTATAAAAAATTAATAAAAACTTATGATATTTTATATTCTCAAAAAGAAATATTTTTTGATAGTAAAAATCCAATAGAGTTTAAAATAAAAAATTATAATAGCCCTGATATAATTGGAATACTAATTTTAGATATTAAATTACCTAAATTGGATTTATTTAGATACTATTGGAATAATTATTACAATAATCTTATTTTAGATAAAAAGAAAAATATAAATATATTACTTTATGATAATAGTAAATTTAAAGTTTATTTAGGTAATGTAAATATAAATTACTTAAAAGCTTTAAAAGAAAAGGATAGTGAATATATAAAGGTTATGATACCTTTTAGCTATTTTGATGTTTTTGATATCAGTAATTCAAAGCTTATTGATTTTAAAATAAAATTACTAACTAATGAAGATCAAAAAATTTATTTGAAAAATATTAAATTAGTATTATATCCTCCTTTCTTAGCTCCTTCATTTAAAAATGATAATATCTATTCTTATCAATTTGTCGAACATAAATATTTGAGGAAAATAATTAAAAGTAAAGATTCTCAGAAAAAAATACTTAGAGTAACCTCTATTTTTTATAATAATAATGTCGTAAATATAATAAGAAGTGTTAATAAAATAAACACAGTTAAAGGATTATTAGATTTTAGAGAAAAACTATATTTATTAGATTTTAATATTTTAAAAGAAGCCAAAATAGAAGAAACTGAAATAGCAAAAATTAAAAAATATTCTAATTTATCTAATTTAAATTATACCTATAAAAATATTTATAAAGACTTAAATCAAGAAAATATAAATAAATTAAATTTTGGAAATGCTAAAATAATGGATGAAAATATATTTAAAAAATATAATGAAATAAGTTTTAAAGTTAAAACTCTAAAAGACAGCTTTATAGTTATAAATCATGGATATTATAAATACTGGAAAGCTTACATAAACAATACTGAAGTACCTGTTTTAAAAGTTAATGGAATGGTTATGGGAGTTATAGTACCAAAAGGAGAATATGAAGTTATTTTAAGATATGAGCCTTGGTATGCCAAATTTTTCTTTCTACCTTTTGTTACTATCGCTTTCTATTTACTAATATTGTTTATTATTTTAGCTAAGGAAAAATATTATAAGAAAAATAAAAATTAGAGTTTTTTATAAACTTTTTTTTTAGCTAAATTAAGCATTGGTAAATCAGATTCACTATCACCATATGCTATAATCTCCTCAAATTCTTCAAGATTAAAAATTTCCTTGATTCTAATAACTTTTTGGTAAGAAGTACAGTTTTCAGTAGCTAAATTTCCCGTAAATTTATTGTTTCTTATTTCTAATTTTGTACCTATTAAATATACTTTATTGTTTTTAGCCCATAGCTTTAATATTTCCTCAAAGTTACCTGTAACTACTGCTATTATATAGCCCTCTTTATTATATCTATCTATTAATTCTATTGCTTTATCTTTTATTAACTTAGGTAATATTTTTAAATTAAATTCTTCTACTTTTTTATTAAAAATTTCTAAACTTAAATTCCTAAAAAAAATATTTGTTAATATTTTTTTGGCTAAATCATTAGATATTATTTTTAGCTTAAATAGTACATAAAAAGGAAAAAATAACAAAGATTTAAAAATAAAAATATGAAAAGGATATAAATATCTTAAAAAAATTGGTAGAGTATCTTTCTTAGTTATTGTATTATCAAAGTCAAAAAACACTATTTTTTTACCCATAGTATATTATAAATTTATATTATAAATTAGTATATATATCATAAATTAATTTTTTTAAAAATATTTTCAGGAATTAATTTTATAATATTAATTATTATTTTCCAGAAAAAAGGAGTATATAATGTATTTATTTTTTTTAAATATGCTTTATAGATATCTTTAGCAACTTTGTTAGGAGTAGTAGTTAGAAATTTCGGAAGTTTTAAATGACTTGTCATTTTAGTATAAACTAGACCTGGTTTAACTGTAATAACGTGAATATTATAGTTATATAGCTTGTGTCTTAATCCATCTAAGTAGCAAGAGAAACCTGCTTTTGCACTTCCATAAATATAATTACTTTTTCTGCCTCTATCACCTGCTACTGAGCTTATTCCTATGATGGTTTTGTTTCTTTTTTCCTTTAAGTCATTTGAGATTATATTTATCAAATTTACTAAAGCTGTATAATTAGTATTTATTATTTTTAAACTTTCTTCGGTATTTTGTTCTGCTAACTCTTGGTTCCCTAAATACCCAACAGATATTAAAACTACCTCTATGTTATAATTTTTAACTTTATTCCAGAATTCTGAATGATATGAAAAATCAAGTATATCTAATTCTTCTATAATTATGTCTATATCATAGAGATTTTTAAGATCTTTAGAAAATTCTTCTAATTTGTTTTTATTTCTTGTTGTTAATATTAGATTAAAATTGTGTTTAGCAAACTCAATTGCACATTCTTTAGCTATATCGCTATTACCACCTATTATTAATAAATACTTATTACCCATATAATCAAATATTTTATAATTTTTATTTTATATAGTTTTTATAGACTTAATCTTATAGATTGTAAAGAGATATATTTTTTATTAGCTCCTAATTCTTTTCTGATTTTTTTGAATTCATTTACTTTTGAATACATTTTTTCAAATTTATCCTTATCCATCCTGTTATCTTTAGCTAAATATATTCTACCATTGTTTTTTATAACTATATTATCTAATTTATCCAATAAGTCATATAATCCTGCTTGTAATTTAAAATCTAAAGCTAAACTAAAACCTTTTATGGGAAATGACAAAAAATTATTATTACCTTCTTTATGTAATTTTAAAATAGATAAATATGGCTTTATGTTAGATTTATATATTGTGTATATTATTTTTTCTAAAGCTTCTTCTGAATTAACTATTAATTGATATTGTAAAAATCCAGTAGGTTTATACAAAGTATTCCAATTATAAATGAAATCTAAAGGATAAAAAAAAGTATTAAAATCAACTATTTTCTCTTCAAAAGTAAATAAATAATAAAAATAATTAAAAATTTTAACTATTAGATTTTCTATTCTTAAAAAATGGGGAATAGTTATTTTTTTATTAATTCTTTTTAAAATATGATTTATATTTGTATAGTTTTGATTTATAAATTCTCCAGTTTGGAGTATTGCATTTAATTTATTTCCGTTAAAGTTAAATAAATCCAACCATACTACGCTGTAAGTACAATTATTATACTTATAGATATTATCAATTAATTGATAGAAGGTATGGGTTTTTGTATTTCTTTGTAATATAAATGGGCTAGGAATTTTTAATAACTTTATTTTAGATTTTAAAATAATTCCTATTAATCCAATTCCACCTACAATAGCTCTATAAATTTCATTATTTTTATCATTTATTGTAACTATTTCATTATTAGGTAATAAAACTTGTAAATTAATGATAGATTCATTAAATGAACCATGGATATGATGGTTTTTACCATGTACATCATTTGATATTGCTCCACCTAAGGTTATATATTTTGTACCTGGAGTAATTAATAAAAAATAATTATCTTTTATTACAAAATCTATTATTTCTTTTAAGGTTATTCCTGAGGTACATTCAATATATCCTTCTTCTTTGTTATAGTCCAATATGTAATTATATTTTGTAGTTTTAATAACAGTAGAGTATATTGAATCTGAATAGCTCCTTAATTTACCTATTGCTAAAAAATTTTTTAAATTGTTATTTAATTCTTTTATGGTCAGGAAATTATCAGGATAATATACTGTACTTTTTATTTTAGGATTTAATATCCAAGTTGAGATTTCTTTTTCTTTAAACATAGACTATAATAAACATAGACAATAATGTTAAAGCTTTAATTATTTCTAAAATTTGTTACTTAGGTAATGGATTGCATAAAATGAAATTAACCATAGTAAAATAGTTAATTTTAAAAAATTATCTTTTAAAAAGATTTTTGCGGGATCACCACTTGTTTCTTTATTAAATACTAATTGAAGGTACCTTATTACTCCTACTAAAACAAAAATAAAAGTAAGATATAAATATTCCCCATGCTTTTTTATTATTTCTAAGTTCGTTGTGTACATAAGGTAAGCTACTATAGCTAATCCGCCTACTATTGCTATAGATATATTAATTAACTCTAGGGAATAATTTTCTATATTTTTTCTAGTATTTTTACCTTTATAAAATAAAATGAGATCTTCTCTTCTCTTAGTAAAACCAATTAAAATAGCTAATAAAAATGTATTTATTATTATCCAATTAGATAACTCTATATTAAATGGAATAGATCCTATTAACAACCTTATAATATAGTTTGAAGCTAAAAATGTTACATCCCAGATAATTATTTTCTTTATAAATAAGCTATATATTAGATTTAATATTATATAAATTAATACTAGATAAAATAAAGATTTATTAATTAAAAAAGAAATGGATAATGATAAAGATAATAAAACAAAAATTAGAATAACGGCATTATTTATAGTGATTTTGTTTGAAGGTAAGGGCCTATTTTTTTTATCGGGATGATTTTTATCGTACTCTAAATCTATAATATCATTTATTACATAAATAGCACTTGCAGTAATACTAAAAATAAAAAAAACTATTATTAAATTTAAAAGAATATCTGTTTTGTAATTAAAGGAGAAAAAAAATGGAGCAAAAATTAATAAATTTTTTACCCATTGATGAATCCTTAATAGTTTTACATAATCACTAAAACCCATATTTACTCCTTTATTAAAATATTATATTTTTTTCTATTTTTCCCTATTTTAATTAGTTATATTTAATAGGAGTTTTTTTGGGTTTTGTTAAAATAAATAATAGAATAAAAATAAATTACTATAACCATTTAATTTATGAATTTAGGTTCTAATACTTATAATAAAAATATAAATCATATTAATCAGATTTTTAAAGAACTAAATTCTAATAAAGATATACTAATTGGAGATCTAAAAGAATTTTTTGAATTTGATATAAGCACTTTAATCCTTAATTTCAAAATTAAAAAAGCCAATATAAATAACAAAAATGATATAAAAAATCTATATAAAGAAATTTATGGATATAATTACTCATTACCTGAAGTAACTGATGAAGAACTATTAACTGAAATTCTATTAAATAAAGATAATTTATGGTTGTTAGTATATGATAATGAAAATAAAGTATGTGCTTCAATTTTATTTAGAGTTGATAAAAAGAATTCATTATCAAAAGCGTTAGCTGCTGTAGTTAAAGAAAAATACAGAAATAATAAACTATTTGAAATAATATTTTATTTAGCATTTAATTATTCCATTATTAAATCAGAAGTAATATACGCTTTAGCAAGAACTTTAACAATAAGTCCCCAAAAAGTTTTATTAAAAAATAACTTCATTCCTGCTGGAATATTCCCCAACGTTAGGAGAGTACTAACTTATGAAAACCACGCTCTATTTATCTACCTAACACATAAAGGACTAATTAAAAGAGAAAAAATAACTAAAATGAATATCCTCGTTAATGAAATATATCAAGTACTCCAAAAATACTTACATAGATTACTCCACTATAACATAAAAAATATTAAAAATATTAAAAAAAATATCCAAGATATTCTAACATTAGAAGAAAAATATCAGAAAATATTAAACCAAAAAATAAATATTAAACCAACTATCTTAGATAATATAAACATAATTGTAGATAACGTAGAAAGAGAATATAAAGAGAAATTAAATACCTTGAGATTTAAATTCATGCCATTTCATAAACCGAATTTTAAAATAAAAACTCCTATAGGTTCTGTTTTTTTACATTTTAATTATATTGATAAACATTGCGCGATAATGGGGTTAGAAGTAGATAACGATATAGAAAAAATTTATAATCTATTTTATAATATCCCATTTATTATTGATAAATTGGATGGAAGATACTTAGAAGTCGTTTCTAAAGCTGAAAATTATTTCTATCATAATATATTAATAGATATTGGATTTGTACCTTGTGCATATTTTCCTATAATGCTAAAAGAAAAAAATACTAGAAAAGATATTGCTATATTTTTCTACCCATTTAATTTCCCTAATCTCAAAAACATGATTGTCCCCGATATATTTAAAGATTACCTGAAAGTAATATATTCATTTTTAGTTAATAAACTCCAAGAAGAAATAGATTTAATAGAAACTTTCAAAATTTAATACAATTAAAAATGAACCTAAAAGATAAATTAACTAATCTATTAATTAATTTAAATTACAATAAAAAATTTAATATTTTTTATAATGTATTGACAATAGTTTCTATAGTGTATGTTTTATTTTTAACTACAAGAGATTTTTATTTTAATTTTTTTAAAAGTTATCCGGTTATTTACTTTTTTATAGATATTATATTTTTTAGTTTATTTTCAATTGAGTTGATAATAAGGTATTGGTCAATAGGGGATTTTAGAAAGTTTTTTAAAGTATATTTTTGGGATATAGTAGCTTTACTTGGATGGATCCCTGTTGATTATATTGTTTTACATTTTTTTTATGGATTTAATGAAGCAGTTTATTTACATGATTTAGCTTTACTTAGATTAATTAGAATTATTAGATTAATTACTATATTTAAAATATTTGGAATTATTGAAAAAGAAATTAACTTTCTATTAAGAAATATAATAAAGATTTTTGTTATAACAGTTTTAGTAATTTTAGTAGGCTCTGTTATGCTTAACCAGATATTAGAAATAGATATTTTTGAAGCTTTGAAATGGGCATTTTATGTAGTTTTTACTGGTGAAATTCCAGAAGGATTACCCGATAAAACCCAAAAATATTTAATAGGTATATTCTTAATAATAGCTAATGGAATATTATTTGCTAGTATTATCGGTACTATTGCATCTTTTATTATGGAACGATATAAAAATTTAAATATTTTTGATAATATCCCATCCTATGGAAACTTAGTTATTATTATAAACTATGATAAAGAAATGATTACTTCTATTATTAAAGAATACATAAAAACAATATATTATGCTATTATAGATAGTACTAATATAAACACAAAAATAGTATTAATATCTAAGTTATCTACTGATGATGTAGATAATTTAAATGAAATGATGAATAGTACTTTAAAAAAAGAACATTTACATTATCTTACAGAATTTTTTTTTATTGTTAATAAAAATATCTTAGAAACTTCTTTTTATAATGAACTAGAAAAACTAAAAGATAGAATAGAAAAAATATTTATATTACCTGATGAAAGAGAATCTGATGAGTATCACCAAGATATCAATACAGCCTTTATTGCTTCTAATATTGTAAGAACTTTAGGAACAGAATTCTCTAAAACTAAAGTTATAGCTATTACTAATACAGATATTGTTAATATTGACGAAATTAATGTTATTAGACAACATGAACTTATTTCTAAAATAATAAATATGAAAATATTTTTACCTTCTGCTTCTTTATTTATTTCTAACTTCTTTACCCCTGTTGGATATAAAATTAAAGAATTCTATATTAAAAATTTTTCTCAAAATGAACTAAAAGATGTTAATAATCTTTTTGACTTAATAGAATATATAAAAAATACCTACGATGCAGTTATCTTAGGATATATAACTAAACATAACGAATATAAAACTTTAGTTAATAAATTATATTCACCAAAAAAATATCAAGACTGTTTAAAGAGTTTAAAAGAAATTAATTTAAATGATGTTTATTCTATTATATGTATATTATAAAAAAATATATGTAATTAAAAAATTAGAAAAATTTAATAAAAAATCCTAAATAAAAACTTAAAATTACTCCTAAAACTATATTATATATTACAAAAAATGATACTTTTTGTTGTTTAATGAAATTATCTAAAATTTTAAGAGCAATTATACCAAAAATAAAAGAAAAAATAATAGCTATTATAACCCCTATTAGGTTTATATCTTCATTTAAATATGTTTTATCTTTAAAGAATTTTATTAATTCGTAGATAAAAGCTAAAGCAATTGTTGGGATAGAGACAATAAAAGAGAATCTAAAAGCTTCATATGGGTTAAGCTTAGCTAAAATAGAAGCAAAGATTGTACTACCACTTCTAGATAAACTAGGGATTGCACTTAGCCCCTGAAAAAAACCTATTAAAAATAAATCAATTATACTAAGTGCTTTAACATCTTTATTAAGATGATTCTCTTTTTTTAAATTTTTATCAATAATAAATAAAAATATAGCATTTACAAATAAAAATACACTTAATAGTTCTGGTCTTTGAAAATATGATATTTTGTCTATTATAAAGGCAAAAATAATAGTGAAAAAGACTACCCACATAATTTCATTAAAATATTTTCTAATATAGCTAATTATAACATCTTTAAAATAAATTATAGTAGCTAATAATGTTCCTAAGTGAAGAAAAATATCTAAAGTAGTAGAGTAGGGGAGTTTCAAAATAATCTCAAATATTTTAATATGTGCTGTACTACTTATTGGTAAAAACTCAGTCAAAGCTTGAACTATACCAAGAACAGCATATTTTATATAATCCATTAAATTTAAACCCCTTTCATTTTATAATTACTTATATATTTGTTTTATCCTTCTTAATTAATTATTAGAAAATTCTTATTATGTTTGTTATAATTTTTTTAATATTAATAAAAGGAAATAATAAAATTTTTTATGAAATAATAAATAGGAAGGTAAAGTTTATGAAGAGTATCAATTTTTTTAACTTTATAAAAATTAAAGAAATAAAAATTAAAGAGCTAAAAAAAAGCAGAGGGTTAACTATAATAGAAGTAGTTATTTCATTTAGTATAGCATTGGTATTGTTATTAGCTATGTTAGTTATAGTTTATTGGGGTTCAAATATAAGTACTATAAATCAAAAATTTATAGATATCTCTAATATTCTAAATCTTATTTCTTATGAAATTCAAAATAATACTTCCAAATATTTTTACATTGATAGTATAAATAACCAATTGGTTTTAAGAAATGATGCTATTTCCACTTTAGAACAAACACTTAAAAACTATAACTATAAAATAGGGAATTCTTATGATTATTCTATTAATTCTATTAACTACTCTAAGTATGCTAATTCTAATACCTTATATGAAGTAAAAGTAAAAATATCTTATACCCATAAAGGGACCATTAGAACAACTGAAACTTCTTGTATAATATCTACTACTAACCTCGAAATAAGAGCAATAAATAATAACTTACCACCTAATGATATAAATCCTGCTGATATAACTGTTATATCCCCTTAATAAATATTATTAAAATGTTGCAACTAATTTAGTGATAATAGCAATTAAATAAGCTCCAGGTTTTAATACAAACTGTGCTAAAATAGTTCCCAGCAATGTAAATATTAGCATCAAAAATACTGAGTTATATAGAAATTTTATATCCTTTTGATTATTATAAACTTTATCAGTTATATGGGCTATTATTGGATCTAAGAAAATGGTAAATAAAATGGTAGCGATTCCATTGACAATGCCTGATAAGATTGTAGCAGTTCTAGCATATTCCGGTACTAAAACACTTGCATACATAGCAGATAATACCCCCGTTGTCCAAAACGCTGACACAAATAAAGAACTAAATATTATAATCTTCGGAACCTCTTTTAAAACATTTTTATCTAAATAAAAATTAACTTTACTTATTGATTTTATTATAACTAAATAAGTTTTAGGATATATTAAATAATAAAAAGTCTTAGGAATACTTAAAGTTTTATTAAATAAATTAATCCATTTTATGAAAATATTTTCAAAAGTATTAAAAAATAAAATTCCTACAAAAGTACCTAAGGTAGCAGAAAAAATTATTATATGCAATTTTAATAATAAAGTATCAATTTGATTATATTTAAAAGCTAAGTCTATCATGGACCCTAAAAACGGAGTTTGAAATAAATTAGCTAATCTAGTTATTAATAAAATGATATTAGAAAGAGATAAAGAAGTGGTTATTGAATTAGTTTTTATTCCTGCAAATCTTAAACTTGCTGAACTTACTGATAAAAAGTTTATAAAAAATGTTATCACAAAAATTATAACTAATCGTTTGTCATTTATTAAAATATTAAAAATATCCACTTTTATTAATTGCCTTTTATTATATTGTTATATTAATTATATCAATTTTTATATATGTTTATAAATGGAATTTTCAATAGTTATAGCTAATAATTGAGCTCTATCAACAGTTTCTTCTATTTGAGATAATATTTCCTTTTGTTTTATCACTTCTAGTACATCTTTCCCATTGTTAAATAGCTCTGCTATAGCTTTCCTATTAATTATATCACACTCCCTTTCAAGATCACATATTTTACTAACTAACTTTAATAATTCTTCATTTGGCTTAGATAATAAATTTATTATTTGCTTTAAATACTCAATAGATTGAATTAATAGTTTTATCATCTGATAAATGTAATCATTATTTAAACTTGGTTTATATAAAAAGTATTTTTCACCTGAAGATTTTATAAAATCTATTACATCGTCCATTTTCATTATTATTTGATGTAAATCTTCTCTATCTAATGGAGTTATAAAAGATTCATTAAGTTTATGTCTGTATTCATGTACTATTTCATCTGCTTTATGCTCTAATTCTCTTATTTTATTAAAATTCTCCTCAGTAGGATTATCTATAAAATTTAGTAATTCTTTAGCAATGATCTCCATTATTTCTACACAATTTTTTAAATATTTAAAAAAATCTATATTTTTGGGTATTATATTTAAAATCCCTTTCATATTAATTTATACACCTCTTTAATCAAAATTATTTGATTTTACTAAATTATTTAATTTAAAATATAAAATATTAAACGGTCATTATTTCCTTAGTTTTATCATTAGCTAATTTATCTATTTTATCTAAATATTCTTTTGTTATTTTTTCTATTTCTTTTTGATATCTATTAGCTTCATCTTCTGAGATAACTTTTTGCTTTTTTGATAAATCTTTAATTTTTTCAATTGCATCTCTTCGAGAATTCCTTATGGATACTTTTACTTCATCTGCTTTTTGCATTACAGTCTTAGATAATTGTTTTCTATTTTCTTCTGTTAATCTTGGAATTATTATTTTTATTACATTTCCATCTACTTGTGGAGTTAGTGATAAGTTTGCTTTTAAGATGGCTTTTTCAATAGAAGGTATAGAATTTTTATCAAATGGCTGGATTAGTAAAATTTTAGGGTCTGGTGTAGATATCGCTGCTAATGCTTTTAAAGGACTAATATTTCCGTAATACTCTACTTTTATATCTTCTACTAATGAAGGACTAGCTCTACCTGTTCTTAAAGATTTATATTCTTTTATTAAATAATTTAAAGAGTTTTCCATTTCTTTTTTCATATTTTCTATTATTTTTTTAGGATCTTCCATATTTAACCCTCCTTCCTTTTTATCTATTTTTTTAAATATTATTGATATTTGTAAGTTTATTATTTAAAAGGAAAGAAAGAATAAAGGGAGTTAATTCTCCATCTAATACTTCTTCTACTTTATATACCTCTAAATTAGTTCTTAAGTCTTTAATTAACTTATAGGGATGAAGAATGTAGTTGCGGATTTGATTACCCCACGCAGCTTGTTGTTTAGTTTTAAAAGATTCTATTTTTTCTATTCTTTTTTGTAATTCAAATTCATATAATCTGCTTTTAAGTATCTTTAAAGCGATCTCTTTATTTTTATGTTGGCTTCTTTCATTAGAACTAACTACTACTATACCTGTAGGTAAGTGAGTTATTCTAACTGCAGATTCATTTTTATTAACATGTTGTCCTCCTGCTCCCCCTGCTTTAAATGTCTCTATTTTTAATTCTTCTTCTTTTAAATCTATATTTATATCATCTTCTATTTTAGGGATAACCTCAACTAAGGCAAAAGAAGTATGGCGTTTATTTTGAGCATTAAACGGAGAATTCCTAACTAACCTATGAACCCCTTTCTCTGATTTTAAATACCCATAAGCGTTATCTCCACTTATTAAAAATGTTCCACTTTTTATCCCTGCTTCATTACCTGTGGTTATATCTACTATACTAAACTTAAATCCATTTTTGTTAGCCCAATTATAGTACATCCTATAAAGCATATTAGCCCAATCCTGAGCATCAGTACCACCTGCACCCGCCGTTATTATTAATATACAATCATTACTGTCATACTCCTCATCTAATAGTAACTCTATTATTATGTTATCTACTTCTTTTTGTAAAATCTTATAATTATTATATATTTCTTTTCTTAATTCCTCATCTAAATTAACTAAATCAAATACATCTTCTAAATCATTTATTTCTTGAATAGTTTTTTCATATTTTTTTACTATTTTTTCTAAGTTTTTCTTTTTTTTTATTAGATTTTTATAATCTATAGAATCATAATTATTTTTTAGGTTTTTATTTAAATTTTCAATCTGTTTTTCTATTTCAATTATTTTATTTTTGTAATTGCTTATTAAATTTGTAAACTTTTGTAATTTTTCTTTTAAGTCCCTTATTTCTTTTATGCTTAATGTATTCATAATTTTATTTGAAATTATTTGTTATTTATTGTTTGTAAAATGTACCAGAAACTTTATTTAAAGTATAGTTTAATGTTTTTAAATCTATATTTATTTGATTTGCTACTGTTTTAGTTTTTTGATTTATTATATATACATCTTTTCCTACTAAAAGTAATTTATCCATATATATATATATATCCTTTTTTATAGAAATTTTTGTGCTATTTTGATATATTTCTATAGGAGTATCAACATATATTATATTTTTTCTATAGTATCCTTTATTTATTTTTATAATTTGATCTTTTGATATTATATTAAGATCTTCAAAATATATTCTTGAATTTTCATTTAAAATATTATCGTTTGTATATCCTAATTTAATTATTACATAAATATCCTGGTAATTTTTATCTGTTATTTTTAAATTGTAAAAGTAATTTATGATTTTTGTGTTGGTTGTTTTTTTTATTTTCATATATGTTTTAAAGAAAATAGCTAAAATTAAAACAATAGCTAAAAATATAATAACTAGTAAAAAAATATTTTTTTTTTAAGGTTTTTGGGCATATTTTTTGTAGATAAAATCAGAACATTCTATTTTTTTATAATCTAATTCCTTTAATAAGAATTTACAATAATTTCTGGTTTCATCATAAAATACACATAAATTACACATGCTAACTTTATCTATATATCCATTTTCTAATAATTTATTGATAATATTAATTAAAAATTCTATCGTTTGATATTTCTCGGTATTATTCTTATAGGATTTATTTATTATGTTAATTATTTTATCAATTTCTTTTTGTAAGGTTTGTAATATATTATCAGATTTTTCTGTTAATTGAAGGTATTTTTCTTTTTTATTGTTATCTATTTGATAAGTTTTTAAAAATCCTTTTTTAATTAAATTTTTTACAGATTTACTTATAGTTGCTAATGTTAGATTAGCTTCCTTAGAAATCCTTTTGATATTGATATTCTCTTTTTTTTTAAAATATAAAAAATAAAGGATTTTTAATTGTAAAGAGGTTAAATTATTTTTAAAAGATAGTTTATTATATATATTTTCAGTAACATTTGATATTTTTCTTATTCCTTCTAATATTTGGAAATCAATATCCATATTATAAAATTAGCTAAAATTAAGTTTTATCCTATATTTCTTGTATTTCCTTAATTTTATTTATCAAAAAGCATTTTAATAGCTACTATAATTAAAAATATAGCAAAGATTTTTTTTAAAATTAAAGAAGGGAGTTTTATTGCAATAACTGATCCTATAAATGCTCCTATAGGAAAAGATATAACTAATAACAATAAAACGTTTTTATCTATTAAATTGTTTTTGTAATAATTAATAACAGCAAGTAAAGTAACGGGTATCATAAGTAGTGCTAATGATGTGCCTTGAGCTACTTTTTGATCTAATTTTAAAAGATATACCATTGCTGGGATAGTTAAAGTAGCACCACCTACCCCTAATAAACCACTTAAAACCCCACCTAATAAACCTATCAATAATGTTATTATTATAAACATTTTTAAATATTTTTTATTTTTTTATTTAAGTTATTATATCAATTATTACTGGTAATCCAAAAATCAAATAAATCACATCATCACTGTAAAATTCTATTAAACTACTAATATCACTACTTAATGTTAATAAAAAATACACTTTATTAATAAGTATATTTTTTAGTATATCATCTTTTTTATATCTATCTCTAAGTTCTTGTATTGAGTAAAATAATTCTATTATCTTATTTATATCGTTAGTTTTATAATAAGTACAAATTATATTTTCTTGATCTTCTTTATCTTTATATAAAATGTAATTTACAATTTTCTCTTGAGCTAATATAAACTTTGTATCGTTTTCTTTAGTTATTTCAATTTTAAAATTAAAGGGAATATTTTTTAAAATACTATAAAAGGGTGGTAGTTTTATTTTAAAAATGGTTTTTTCTATTTCTTTTGATAAACTTTTATCTATTTTATCTTCTATCCTAAAAATTTTATTGATATATATTTCATTTATATATTTAAAGTGAATATTAAATAAATGATTGTTTTCAAATGAATAAAAATCTATTTTCTTATTTATTGGATAATTTATAAAAAAAATAGATATACTTGATAATAAAGATAAGGGGTTAATAAAGTTAATTTTATTTTGTTCTGTTTTTATTATTAATTTTAAACTATATAAATCAATTATCTCATAGTTTTTTATAAAGTTTTTATAACTAGATTGTATTAGAAAATATCTATTATTAAAATTATAAAACATTATTTAATTTTAATTAATTAATTTTTATTGGTTGATTTTTTCCAGGATTGATTTTAATATACTAAAATGATATTTATATTCTTCAATATGTGAAGTATAATTTCTTAATACAAATGCAGGGTGATATGTACAAAATATATATTTATCATTTTTTATAAAAACCCTTCCTTTTAAATAACTTATCTTTAGGTTTAGATTTAAAATTGTTTTTAAGGAATATTTTCCTAATAATAGTATAACTTTAGGATTGATTAATTCTATTTGTTTAAATAGATAGGGTTTACATAAGTTTATTTCTTGTTCTGTGGGATCTCTGTTTTCAGGGGGACGACACTTTACTACATTAGTTATAAAAACATCTTTTCTTTTTATATTAATTTCGTTAAGCATTTGTTCTAATAGTTTCCCTGCTTGTCCAACGAATGGTAACCCTTGTAAATCTTCATTTCTTCCTGGTGCTTCCCCTATTATCATTAATTTAGCCTGATAATTCCCACTACCAGGTACTGAATTTGTCCTAGTTTGACTTAAATTACACAAAGTACAACCCCTTATTTGTTTCTCTAATTCAATTAACTCATTTATTGGTTTACCGTTTATATCTTTACTAAATTTATTAGTTTTCATATTTATCTAATTTAAACTTAAATTAATTTGAAAGTTTTTTAGAGTACCTTATTAATTTGATTATCATAATTTATTTCCCAGATTTCTGGGGAATTTGATATATTTTCTAAGGATTTTATTTGTGTAATAATAGATTTTGGAACTGAATTAAATTGATTAGTTAATGAAAAAAGGATAGGTTTAATATTAAATTTTTTACTACCAATAATATGTCCTCCTATATCTTCCCTAGCCCAATTTATATAATATTCTAATTGTATAGGTGCAGAGTTTATACCAGTTCCAGATTTAGGATGTTTTAGTTCAATTATTCTATAAATGTATTCTACTTCATCAATTTTTTCTATTATAAAAATATCTATTTTTTGCATACTACTACCGGCAAATACTTCATTACCTATCCATACTATGTTTTTACCAAAAACTTCTGGTAAAAATGTATTGTTACTTATACTTAGGTTTTGTAGAATATATGCTTGTAAATGAGTTTCAGATTTTTTTAGATCGTTTAAAGACAATTGAATAGGTTCTCCTATTTTATGAAAGTAAGTTTGATTTCCTGGAGTTATTTGATATGTATTTTTATCAAATGTAAAGTGTTGGTCTGAAAAATAGTGTCCTTCATTTTCGTATTCTATAAGGGAAATAAGCTTTTCAATTTCCCAAGGAAAAAGCATTGTATTTCCTCTATGCCCTTTCATTTTCCTATAAATTAATGACCATAGTAATTCTTTTGAGTAAGTAGGTAATTTATCTAGAGCTATCCATTCTAATACACCTTTTGAGTATGCTTTGTATGGATTTATTTCTTTCCGATAGATTAATTTAATATTCAAGTTAGGGTGTTTTGCACTATTTTCAACTAAATGATAAACTTTATTGTTAAGTGCTTTAAAAATACCGAAAAACCTCCCTTTTTGACTTTCTTTTCCTTCAATGTAAAAAAATATAAAATCATTTTCCTTAACTCTAAGCATATCTGCTAGAAGACTTATATTGTTGTCTTTTTGACCAGCACTCGTTCCAACAAACATGTATTCTAAGTGGATAGGAAGTGTATTTTCATTTACTATGAAAACATGCCCTCTTAACATAGTTATTATCTTTTAGGAATTTTTAGTAAATAGAAAAATATATTCATGTTTAAATATGTAAAATCCCCCCAGTAATGCTCTGTATCTCCAAAGTTTTTGTTGATTTCTTTTAGCTCTAGTTTCTTCGAAATTTTTAACTACTATACTTTTTAATTTATATCCTACTTTTAATACTTCTTGCATTGTATAAAAACCTAATGGGATCCATTCTCCTTTAGAATATTTATCTCCTATAACTAAAGCTAAGTACCGACCATTTTCAAGTATATCATAAGTATTTTCTACTACTTTTTTGAACATTTTTAGAAATTCATTAATAGATCTACAATTTGATAAATCTTTTGGATTATTACTAAACTTTATGATATCGTAGTACGGCGGGTGCATTATTAAAAGTTGCACATTTTTTATCCCTATTTTTCCCAATATTTGATTAAAATTTAATTCCGTACTATCCCCTATAATTATATCTGTTTTTATATTATATTTATTAGGTTCTTTATTTATAAGATTTTTAGCTTTTTCAGCTACTTCTGAGTTTAATTCAATTCCTATGCCGTTTCTTCCTAACTTTCTACATTCAATTAAAGTAGTTCCACTTCCAACAAATGGATCTAATACCCATTCTCCTTTTTTTGTATATCTTAACATTAATTGCCTTGGAATTTGGGGAATAAAATTCCCCCAGTACCAACCAAGGTGAGCACCTGATGTATCTCTTTTTTCAAATATCCACAGACTATCTGTTATTATTTCATTATATTCTTTCCACCTGTTTAAATTTATATCATTTATACCATTTGTTTTTATTTCAGTTAAAACTTTTTTTAATCTATTTATATAATATTTTGCCTTTTCTAAATTAAATACATTTTCAATAAAATTTATTTCATTTATTAAAAAATTATAATCTATTTCAATTTTATCTGTATTGCTATTATTATCAGAAATTTCAGTTCGATCTTTATTTATAGAATTGATAACTAACTTTAATTCTTTTAATTTTATTTTTAACTCTTGAATATCTTGAATTTTTGAAAACTCATTTAAAATTTCCAAAAACTTTAACCGATTAATTACTATTATTTGGTTTATTTTGTTTGTATTCTCTACTAAATTTAGTTTATTAATTTCTTTTTTATTCATTATTTAACCAACTTTTCTTTCAAGATTTTCTACTCTAATTATTAAATCGTTAACTATTTGCTTATGAATGGAATTAACTAATAAAGTTAAATCTGTGTATCTGGTATATAGATCATCTAAACGAAATTGAATGTTATCAATTCTTTTGTTAGTTTCATCAATCCGTTTATTAGTTTCATCAATACGTTTGTTAGTTTCGTCAATTTTGTTTAATAAAAACTCTTGGACTTTTTCTATTTTGTTATTGTTTTCGTCAATACGTTTATTAGTTTCATCAATACGTTTATTAGTTTCATCAATACGTTTATTAGTTTCATCAATCCGTTTATTAGTTTCATCAATCCGTTTATTGGTTTCATCAATTTTGTTTAATAAAAACTCTTGAACTTTTTCTATTTTGTTATTAGTTTCATCAATCCGTTTATTGGTTTCATCAATTTTGTTTAATAAAAACTCTTGAACTTTTTCTATTTTGTTATTAGTTTCATCAATCCGTTTATTGGTTTCATCAATTTTGTTTAATAAAAACTCTTGAACTTTTTCTATTTTGTTATTAGTTTCATCAATCCGTTTATTGGTTTCATCAATTTTGTTTAATAAAAACTCTTGGACTTTTTCTATTTTGTTATTAGTTTCGTCAATCCGTTTATTGGTTTCATCAATTTTGTTTAATAAAAACTCTTGGAGTTTTTCTATTTTGTTATTGTTTTCATCAATCCGTTTATTAGTTTCATCAATACGTTTGTTAGTTTCATCAATCCGTTTTTCTATAATAGATAATCTATTTTCAATAGAAGAAACTCGTGAATCAATAGAATTCATTCTATGATTAATGGATTCAATGGCAATTTTAAATCCTTCTAATTGCGAAGTAACTTCAGCTCTAAAAGTTTTAAATTCTTCTTTTAAATCTCCTAAAATAGTTTCTCTAATTACTTTAATTAATTCATCTTTAAATGATAAAAAATCCATATAACACCTCCTATTTATATATTGTTTTTTTATATTCTTTTTCCCTTTATTTTAACTTTATCCATAATTTTGAATACTTACAAGAATTTAAAAAAATTAATTCATAATAATTATCATTTTCATTTATTTGTATATCTTTTTTATTTAAATATTTTCTGTTTAGTTTTATAAAATCATTGTTTGTATATTTTTTTGGTATTATTATAGATATATCTTTTAAACTATCAGGATTATAAATTTCAATATATATTTTATTTTCTTTAATGCTATAATTATATACTGTTTTTATAAATCTAAAATGGAATTCAGTATATTCTTTCATTGTTAGGGTTTGGATTTTATTTTCTTTTATTTTTTGCTTTAGATAATTTATGAAAAATTTAAATTCATTTGGGTAATAAAATATATCGTATGGATGAGTATAATAAAGTATAACATTTTCACTTGATATAATATAGTCAATAATATATTTTAAAAAATTTTTTACTTCCTGATTAGGTATATTATTTTTTTTCATTTCCCCTAATGAAGTTAAACTTTTATAAGGGAAAACGGGGTAAGCTAAAACTTTATCAGAAACTTTTTTACCATTATAAAATGTTAAATTTGGACAACTCCCCATATCCCCCGTATAATAATAACATATCATATTTAGTTCTTCTAATATTTTAGTGTTAAGTGGTTGAGGATATACTCCATTTGGTGCAGAATATTCCACAATTTTATAGCCCACTATTTCTTCTAATGCTTTGTTATTTTTTTCTATATATTCTTTTATAAAGTGATATAAATTAGGATTATTTAAGTTATTGAGGATATAATTACTAAAATAATTATGAGCCCAGCCCCCATGAGAACCTATTTCTCCGTATTCTCTTAAAATCTCTACATATTTTCTCCCCTTATTTAAAGCATCAAAACCTAATTTATCTCCTTCTTTATCCCTAAAGTCACCTGCTGTTATATGAAATGACGCTCTTATTTCTTTATCTAATAAATTATTTCTTTTCATATATTCTATTGATTTCCAATCTATGCTTGCATCAACGTGATAATTTAAAATTAAAATAGGTTTATTCTTTGGTAATTTTGAAAGATGAATAGGCTTTACTACTTTATTTAAAAAAGCTTTTAAATTAGTTCTTAATATTAGATCATCTGAATATGCTTTTAAATACCCTAAAGGGGTATTAACATAATATATGTTCCCATTTTTGTATTTTTTAAAAATTATAAAAGGTAAAGAATAAATATGAGTTTCTGCAATTAGTTTATAATCTTTATTTTTTATTTCTAAATTACTAGCGTAATAAAAAGTTGAGCCATATTTATATGAGTTTATTATTTCACTTTTTTCATCTATCCTCGATAACGGAAAATCTATAAAATTAGGATCTATTAATTTTACATTATCTAATAGAAAAGATTTATCTTTATATATATTATAAGTTATATAATTTATTCCTAATATTGATGTAAAAATAGATTCTTTTAAGTATTTATCTTTGGTATTTTTTATGCCAGCATCATAAGAGATAAAAATATTACCCCCTTTTTCTAAATAATCTTTTATTATTAGGGAAATATCATATGGTAAGTACTGATTAATTTTATCAGGAAATATTATGGCAGCTATGTTCTCTATTTTCATTTTATTATATTTACTTAAAAATAAATCATAAGATATATTTAAATAATTAAATCCTTCTTCTTTTAATACAGAGTTGTAAGCTTTTAAAATGTAAGGAAACTTTTTATTATAAAAAGGATTATAAATTAATAATATAACATTTTGATTATTAACTAATTGTACTATAGAATTTTCTTGAATTATAGTATTTTTTATAAAAGAATAAATTTTTAAAAATATAATAATAAATAGTAAAACAATGATATATTTAATTTTTTTCATATTTTTTATGGATTTCATTTTATAAAATAGTTTTTTATTTTATAAAGTAGTTTGTAAGTAGGTATTAGAAATTAATTCAGAATGGATATAGCCATAAATTTTAATATTTGGGCCTATTGTTAGGGTTTTTTTAGCTATAATTGATTTTATTTTCCCTTTTTCTCCTATTACTACCCCATTTGAAATTAATATATTTTTTTGGGAAAATATATTTCCTTTAACCCAAATTTGCCCGTTTAGTTTTATATCACTATCACTTACTAAATTACCATCTATTATTATATATTTATTTTGTGGAGTTAATTCTATTTTACCTTCTACTCTTAAATTCCCTATAATTGATATTTTATTTTTATCTATATCTTCTTGATTAATTTGATCAATGAAAACAAAATTGGAACCTATTTCTGTTTTTATTTCATTAGCAAACATCCTTTTAAAACTTACCAATGAATTAATATAGATATTATTTGAAGAATATATATTTAATCCTATTTTTGAAGGCTTATTAAAATATATATTCCCTTCTACATGTAAATACTTATTTATTTCTACTTCAGAATCTATAATTAAATTTCCTTTGACTATTAAAGAATAAAAATTAACTTTTTTTAAAATTTTTAAATCCCCATAATTCACATATTCTTTTTCAAAATTCATTTCATTATCCATTACTATTGGATTTTTATTTATTATTATTATATTACATTCATTATTTTTAAATTTATTAACTTTTGATTTAATTTTATTAATATTATAAAAATTGTTTGTAATAAAAATAATTTCTTTTTTATTTTGTTTACATAATTTGGCTTCAATTATTAAGTTTTCTATTTTATCAAAAATTTTAGAATCATATTTTTTAAAATAATCTAAAAACGTGCAGTTTATTATTTTAAGAAAATTTTTACCAAAATAACCAGGATCTTTTATATAATTCAGATTTACTTCAATTAATTCATTATATTTTTCCGATTTTATTTTATTTAAATAAATAAATGAAATTAATATTGGCAATAAAATCATTAATAAAAATAAAATCGAAAGGAATTTTGTATCAGATAATAAAATAAAATCAAAAATTGAAAGAAATATATCTATTAATATATTTGTCATAGTTATTATTTTTGGAAGAATCGTTCGGTTTTATCCCATTTAATTTGTCTTTTTGTTATTAAATCTAAAACACTATCTATAAACCCTAAAGATGAATAAAATAAATTAAATACAAAAGAAATAAAAAATAGTGGTAAAATTTTTAAATAATCTGAATTATTTTCTAAGAAATTAGCCATAGCAATTTGGTAAAAAGGTGCAAAATTCCCAAAAACATTATATCCAAAAACTGCTAATAAAAATAAATAATAATTAACTATCTGCATTTCCCCTAAGAAAAATAATATTATTGAATCAATAAAACCTAATAAAGTTAAAAACGGAACTAAATATATCATTAATAAAAGTATCCCATCTAATTTTTGATAAAATTTTAATTTATCAGTTAATATTAATTTAAAGAAGTATTTAAACATGACTTGATTATGTCCTCTAGACCATCTTCTTAATTGTTTGGCTCTTGCTTCCCAGGTTTCTGGAACCTCTTCATATGCTTCTAATCTATTAGCATATGCTACCTTATAACCATTTATATATAATTTAAAAGTTAATTCTGTATCTTCAGCTAAAATATTACTATCAAACTTTCCTAATTCAATAAATAGATCTCTTCTAAAAGCTGCAACTGTACCACCATATTGAGGAATTAAATCTAAATTATATCTTGCTTGCTGATCTATTTGGTATCCTGCAGATCTTTCCATTGTTAAAAATAATGTTAATAAATTTTTATTAGCATTAAATGGAATAACTTTTCCCATAACTGCACCAACTGATGGATCTATAAAAAAAGTAACTAAATCTCTTATTTGACCTTTAGGAATTATGTAATCTGCATCATATATTACTATGATCTCTCCTGTTGCTATATCTACTGCTTTGTTTATTATATTTTGCTTACCTTTTGTTTTATTATCATATATATGTAAAGGTTTGATCTGTGGATAATTTTTAGAATATTTTTCTAATATATCTTTGGTTTTATCTGTAGAATGATCATTTATTGGAATAATTTCTATTTTATCTTCTGGATAATATACGTTTATTATAGAATTTAATACTAAATTAGCTACTTTTTCTTCGTTATGCATAGGAATTAATACACTAACCTTAGGTAATTCCGAATCAATAATATCTTGATAATATAATCTTTGTTCCGCAAAAAGTCTATTTAATGTAAAAAAATAATGCCTTATAGCATATATTGTTAATATTACCATTAGTACTATTAAGTAGGATTTTAAAAAAAATATTAATATTTCTAACATATTATTTCATTGAATAAATTTATAATATTTATTGTTATTAAAAGTCTTATTTATAAATGATAGATATAATCCATAAAAAAAAGTTAAGTAAATAAAATCAATAAATGGACCTAATGAAAAAAATAACGAAGCCATATATAAATACGAATACTTGTTTAAAATCATTAAAAAAAATAAATATCTTAAATAACCAAATAGAATAGTATAAAAAATAACAAAAATATAAAAAATTACATTCAAAAATATAACTCTAAAACTAAAAGATAAAAAAGAAATAGCTAATGAAAGTATAATAGAAATAAATATAAACAATCCATTTTGTAAGCTTAAATAAAGTAAAGAAAAATCCTTAATAGTATATGGAAAATAAAAAATATTTGTTGAATTCATTATTAAAAAGTATATACAAGAAGATAATAATGGTAATATTAAAAAAATATAAAAAGTCTTATAGCCAAGTTAATTTTAGATTTTATTGGATTTATATTTATTAAAATAATAAGTAAAATACTAAGGACTAAATTGTATAATACAAAACTAGTAGTTGGATATTTGCCAGGAATTACTATATATTTTAAACTAATTCCCCATTTTGGATTGAGAAAATAAAAATTATTTATTTCTACATCATTAAATAATAAGTAAAATTTACTTATAAAAAAATTATTTATTTTTTCTATATAAATAAAAATAAAAAAAATAAAAACTAAAAACAAGAATATAAATTGAATAATAAAGTAATATTTATTAAAATTTAAGATTTTTCCAAATCTATGATAATTAGCTAATTTTTCATTAATATCTATATTAGAACCAAATAAAAAGGTTTTATAGGATTTATCCATATTAATATTCTTTAAATATGCCTAAAACAAATCCATTCTTAGTATAAGAATCTTTTAAATTTAAGTAATTATATTCAATAATAAATCCTGAGTTATCTTTTGTCCATTTTCTATAGTTAATAGAATAATAATATGATTTATTATTAACCTCAATAGGATTGATTAAATAAGTTGCTAAATAAGATTGATCGCCTACATTATAATTTAAATATAGCCAATATTTTTTTTCATAACCAATCCCTAAACTATATATATTCGTATAAGAAATAAAGCTACCTGGATTATTGTTATTTATTAAATATTTATAAGTAAAATTATAACCATCCCCATAGTAAGTAAAACCCACAGATAATATTAAATCACTATGAACATTAAAATATTTTATATAAGAACTACCTAAGGATAAAACTAAATTCTTGTCTTTTAAAGTTTTAAAATAAAATTCATGATCTAATCTGTATCTTGGTAAATAGTTAGAATTAGTACCAAAAGAAATAGAGGAATATGTATATAAATTTTTGTTCCAGTCTTTGTAAGCACCTATGTTAATTAGTGCTCCCTCTTTATCTATTGTTCTACTAAATAAAGAACTACTAACAAAATATGTAGTAGTATCATTTATTCTATTAAAATAATTATAAGTTATTGTTTTATATTCTCCGTAATTTTTATATGGATTTAATTTATCATATGTAATTAAATATTCACTTCTTTGATAAGAAAAAGCTATAGAAAATATGGATATTGTAAATATAAGAATTAAGAATATATACATAAAAAAATGGGCCTCTCTGGACTCGAACCAGAGACCTTACCCTTATCAGGGGTACGCTCTAACCACCTGAGCTAGAGGCCCAATTTAAAAGTATTTTCTAAACGCTCTATAAAAATAATTCTATAAACCTAAAAAAAACCCTCCCTATTTTATTAACTATTATAAATCATTATGTAAAATTATCTTTAAACCTTCTCTCTTTAATAATATATCAAAGGCTTTATTATATTCACTTAAATTAAATTCATGAGTAATAATATCATCAATATTTAATAGATTATTTTCAATAAGATCTTGTAATTTAAACCAAGTTTCAAAAATTAACCTCCCGTTTATTGAAATAACATTAATAGACTTAAATATTAATTCATTATAATCAAAATTAATAGCATTACTTAAGATTCCAAAGGCTACTAATTCTCCACCATATGTTAATATTTCTATCCCTTTTTTTATAGCTATTTCACTACCTGACATTTCAAATACTATATCTATCTTTCTCCCTTTAGTTTCTTTATAAATAAAACTTATTATATCTTGTTCTTTATCATTAAGAATAAAGACATTGTTATAATTATGAGCTAATTTTTTAGCGATATTTAATCTGAAATCACTTATACCTATTAAGAAAATCTTAGATGCTCCAAAGATTTTTACTAATTGTAATAAAAACAAAGCAATTGGACCGTCTCCAAAAATAGCTACATACTTTGAATTAACATCAACTTTAGTAGCAGTATGTACTGCATTACCTAATGGCTCTAAAATCGGAGCATATCTATTTAATTTTTGATTATCTGTTAATCTCCATAAGATTCTAAAATCCACTTTAACATACTTACTAAATAATCCATTGATATCAATACCTAAGACTTTTAAATTACTACAGATATGTTTTTTATTTGTTTTACATTGATAACATTCATTACAGTAAATATGGCTTTCAAATGAAACTTTATCATTTATATTAAAATTTTTGACATTTTTACCGAGTTTAATTATTTTGCCACATCCTTCATGACCTATAATTATAGGAATATTTATTCTATTTTGAGCCCAAGAATCCCAATGATATATATGTAAATCAGTTCCACAAATGGAAACCCTATCTATTTCAATAATTACTTCATTATCTTCAAGATTATCAAAAATATTATCAAATTCTTCAATATCTATTAAAGAAAGTCCTGTTTTAGGTTCTGTTTTTGCTATTGCTTTCATAATTATATTATTAATATTATATAATTATTCAATTAATCTAGCAATAACTTCTCTATTAAGGGCATATCTATAAGCTACTTCTTTGGTAATTAGGTTTTTTCTATAAAGTTCAGCTAACCTTGATTCTAAGCTTATCATTCCACTTTCTTTACCTGTATATAAAACATTGTGTAGTTGATGATGTTCTCCTTTTCTTATTAGATTTCTAACAGCGGGAGTAGCTACTACTACTTCATAAGCTACTATTAATTTATTATCCACTGTAGGAACTAAAACCTGGGAGATACAGCCAGTTAAAATGTTAGCTAATTGTGTTCTAACTTGATTTTGTTGAGCTGCAGGAAATACATCTATTATTCTATCAATAGTACTAATTATTCCAAAGGTATGTAAAGTTGACATAACCAAATGTCCAGTTTCAGCAGCTGTTAAAGCTAAACTAATACTTTCATTATCTCTCATCTCTCCTACTAATATAACATCGGGATCTTGCCTAAGTACATGAACTAATGCCTCTTTAAAACTTAAAGAATCAATCCCAATTTCTCTTTGATGTATTATCGATTTTTTGTTTATATGAACATATTCTATAGGATCTTCCATGGTTATTATATGTTTAGAAAAATTGGAATTAATATAATCAATCATGGCAGCTAGGGTGGTGGATTTTCCAACACCAGTTGGCCCAGTAACTAATATAAAACCCCTTTCATTAGAAGCAAATTCTTTTAAAATCTCTGGTAAATTTAGTTCTTCTATTGTTTTAACTTGTAAAGGAATCGCACGTATAGCTGCTGCAATTGTACCCTTTTGAAAATATAAATTCCCCCTAAATCTACCAATGTTTTCTAGAGTATATGAAAAATCTAATTCTCTTTTTTTTTCAAATTCTTCTATCTGTTCTGAAGTTAATAATGTATAAACCATACTTCTAATTATATCATTAGTAAGAGGAGGGAAATTAAGGGCCTTTAGTTTCCCATGTATCCTAAAAATTGGAGGAGAACCTACTCCCAAATGTAAATCAGATGCTCCTAAATTATGCATATTTTCTAATAACTCAAATATTAACATATTTACTCCTTAATATTTATTCTTCTGTTTTTATTTCTTTTACTATTTTTCTTTCTTTTTGTTCATTGTAAATATATAAATTAGAATCGTCTTCATCTTTGGTTAATTTATGGCTACCATCGCAATAAGGTTTTTTTGAAGATAACCCGCAAGCACATACCCATATTTTTTTACCTTCAACTTCTATTAAATATGGTTCTTTTTTATCTAATTTTACTATTCTTGACATACCTAATACCCCCTTTTTTAAAATAATCTTTAAAAATAATACTGAACTTAACTACCTAAACAACCCCTACTATAAAAGTAGTAGTTTTCTTCTTTATCATGGTAAATTACATCGTAAATAACCGCTTTTATAGACTTGAATTTTAAATTGTTTCATCTCTGCTTCTTACAATGTAAGCATCCTATTCTCTAAATATTATACATGAAAACTGATATTTTGTCAATATCAATTCATATATAAAAGATATATACTTTTTGCTTGGTTTTGTTAAAATTCATTATTTATTTTTATTTTGTATCCACAGTTATTACATATAAAAACTTCAAAATTATTGAAATCTATATCTAAGTTCATTTCATTTCCACAAATATCACATATCCTAATAATATTTTTAAATTCTTTTTTTAGTAAATCTTCTATACTTAAGTTAGCTAAATTTTCACTTTCATCTTCATTTTCTAAAATTTCTGTTTCAGATAGAGATTCTATTTGATGGATAGTATCTTCGTAATCTATGTTAGTATTATTTTTTTTAAGTTTATTTTCCAATTTAAGGGTATTTTTAGATTTTTTATTTATTTTATTATCTTTTTTATTTTTTTGAATATTTTTAGGCATAAATATTCCCCCCCCTTTTTATAGGAAAATTAACTTTGCAATTTTTTTAATTTACAGATTGATAATTCTTTATTAAATTTTGATTAGATAATATCTGAATAACTTTGGAATGAAGTTTTAAAATTTCTTCATTAATATCATTGTTATTACTGAATATATTAAACATAGTTTCATTTAAGTACCATCTAATGTTTTCCCAAGCCCATACTGGTGGTTGTAAATATAATTTATTTATACTATTTTCTAAAACATTTTTATATTCAAGATTTTTATTTAAATACTCTTGATATTCTTTATAACTTAATAAGTAATTAGTAGTAGGAATATAACCTGTATTTATTAACATATATGAGAAATTTGGTTTATTAATTAAAAATTTTATAAATTCAATAGCAGCTTTTTCTTTTTTGTTATCTTTAGAAAGCACAACTAAATTAGTCCCAGCTACATGGATATACCCATCCTTAGCAGGTAAAGAAGATATCCCAAAATCAAAACTATCTTTTTTATTTATTAAATCTACATATCTACTTGAAGTAGATAAAATTATAGGTGCTTCATTTGATAAAAAATCTTTATAAGAGTTATCTGTAAATTTTATTAATCCTTGAGATTCTAAATTTTTTAAAGTATTTATTATGTTTTTAGCTTCATCTGGTAAAAATATAGGATCTATTTCATTATTCTCATTTTTAAAAAAATCTTTCTTAGAAATTAATAAATATGTTATAATAAAGGTATCTTCACTTGGCTCTAAATATAAAGGAGCTTTATTTAGTTTATTCTTTAATAATTTTAAGTAAGAAATAAAATCATTAAAATTATTATTGCTTAAATCCATATTATCTATGTATTTTTTATTATAATAAAAAACATATATACTTTTATTATATGGGATACTGTAGATTTTATTATTTATGTAAGCAGATTGTTTAAATGTAGGAATTAGATCTCCTATATATTCTTTTAATTCTTTATCATTATTAACATATGGGGTTAAATCATTAACTAATCCAACTTGATTAAATTGTAGTATCCAATTTTCATAAGCTAAACTTAAATCAGGAAGCTCATTTTTAGCTCCACTTTTTATTAATTCATTAAATAAAACTATATAAGGATTAGAATATTTGTTTTTAGTACCCTTATATATACCTTCTACTATTATTTTATCCCCATTAATTGATATATTAGAATTATTAAAATCATTTATTAATTTATTTATAGCTTTCCCTTTTGAAGAATTTTCACTAAAAGTATGCCAAAAAGTTATCTTTAATTCATTTGAATAGCTTATATTAATAAATGTTATATTTATCATTAAGAATATTAACAAAATCGTAATTAAGATTTTTAAATTTATTAGATTTTTTTTATTATTTTTCATTTAATTCCCTCCTTTCATATTTTTATATTATAATTTTATTTTTATATTATAATTTTTTTTATAAATTCCTTATATAAAATATATCAAAAAATTTTTCTTTAGTATTTAATACATTGTGCTTTGGAATCAAAGATTTTCTAGCTATTTTTACCCCATATTCCATATAATCTATATGATTAATATTATGACTATCTGTAGATATAACTACCTTAGGTAAAATATTATATTTAAAAGTATATTCTCTTAAGATATTATAATCTACATCTAGTCTATCTAAATGACAATTTATTTCAATATATTTATTATTTTTGTTTAATTCATTTATAATTTTTAGGATTTTGTTTATATTTAAATTTATGGGTTTTCTTATATTTAAGATTCTAGTAGTTAAATGTGATATCGCTATAATTTTCGGATTTTTAGATTTAGCTATTTTTATTAATCTATTATATTGTTCTTCTTCTGATAAATTAAAATTTGAATGAATAGAAGCATTTATGAAATCAATATTTTTTATAAAATCTGATTGTAAGTTACCATCTAATTTTTGATAATATAAAATACCATTTTCATCTATATTTTCTTCTACTCCTAAAATAATCTTTAATTTATCAGAAGTTAAATTATTTTTTATATAATTTTTTAATTCTATTAATTTATTCAGATTTACTTGATCTACATGATCTGTTATTCCAATATATTTATAATTTGTTTTATTAAATCTAATAAAATTAAAAATTTCATTAATGGAATTAAGCCCGTCTGATAGATTGGTATGTATATGTAAATCTCCTTTTATATCATCTAAAGCAATTAAATCTTTAAAATCCTTATTTTTAGCTATTTCAAGTATATTAGGATAATCAGAAAGTTCAGATGGTATATGATTTAAACCAAAGTAGTTATAAAATAACTCATAAAATTTTATGTTATCAAAATCTTTTATTTTATTTAAATCATATTTTAAATCATTATATTTGTTTGTTTTAAAGAAATGTTTGTTAAAATCTTTTAAAGAAAAATAATTAGATACTTTAAGAATATTTTTAAAAAAAATCTCTTCATTTATTGTATCTTTATAGATAAAATATAAATCATATAATAAAAAATTAAAAATATCTTCGGAAAATACTAAAATTAAAGGAACCTTTAAATTATAAAAATATATTTTAATTAAATAATCGTTATTAATTAGTTTTTCTTTTTCTATTTTAATTATTTTCAAGTTCAAATAATAAGAGAGATTCTTTATTAAATTAATAATACTTTTTAAGTTTTTTTTATAGTGTATAATAAAAGTTATTTCATTTATATTTAAAACAAACTTTGAAATAGAATTACTTACTATAAAATTTAAACCACTATTTTTAAAATAATTCCTTATTTCTAAAAATTTAAAATATATTTCATAAAAAAAACTATTTTGTTTATAATAGTTTTCAATTAGAAAATTTGTTATTTTTTTTGGATTTATTAAATCATTTATTAGGTAATCTAAATCTTTTAAATCAGGCAAATTAAGAGATTTTAAAATGTTTATTAAAAAATTGGAAAAGATTTTAAAAAAAATTTTTGAATTTTTTAATCTATTATTTAAATCTTGTAAATTAAATATTTTATATTTCCTTAGAATTTCATCAAAATTATTTAGATTTTTTTTAGCTAATTCTTCTATATATTCTGTATAATTATCTATTTTTATACTAACTAAATCAATTAATTTAAAAAGAGTAGCTTTTAGGAGTACTTTGTAATAATTTTTAAATATTTTTTGATTTTGAATTTCTAGAAATTTTTGATAAATATTTTTATCTATTTTTTTGTAATTTAAAAAATATTGTAAATTTATTAGAATATTTTGATTTTTTAAAAAATAAAAAAAATCTTCTAAGAATTTAATTTTTCTTTTATAATATTTAATTTTTTCTTCATTTTCATTAGCTAAACTTAACAGAAAAGTATATTCTTTAATTTTATAAATAATATCTTCTATTAAATTAATTTCATCGGTTTTATCTACTTCGTTTATATTTTTTAAACTATTATAAATGTTATTGTTTTTCATTATGATTAATTTTTTTATATTTTTTTTCTTACTCTACTACCCCAGGAAGTATCTTCTACTATATAACCCCTATTTAATATTTCATTTCTTATTATATCAGCTTGCTCATATTGTTTATTTTTTCTAAATTCATTTCTTTTTAACATTAAATTTTTAACTTCTTGATCTATTTCTTCAAATTCTGTTAATTTTAAGCCAAATACTTTGTCTGTTTCTTTTATAACATTAAAAATATATTCAGCATCAAAATAATTTATATCTTTAGGATTTTTATTAATTATATTATTTAAATTATTAATTAATTCAAAAAGAAGGGAAATAGCTTTTGGGGTGTTTAAATCATCTTTTAAAGCTAATTCAAAATTAGTTTTATAATTATCTACTATTGACTTTATATTAGGATTTATATTAGTTTTTTGATCTTTTTGAAAAGAAAAATAAGTCATTATATCAAATATGTTATTAGTAAAAGCTAATAAAGAGTTTAAAGCAGTTTTAGAACCTTTATAGTTTTCAAAAGTAAAATTTAATTTATTTCTATAGTGAGTTTGTAGGTATAATATTCTAAGAGCTAATGTGTTATCTATATCTTTTATAGTTATAATATTTTTTAAAGATTTCGACATTTTTTGGCCTTCTACTATTAAATGATTAACATGGAACCAGTAGTTAGCTAATTTAGTATCAAAGGCCGCTTCAGATTGGGCAATCTCATTTTCATGATGTGGAAATATCAAATCTATACCTCCTGCATGAATATCAAACGGCTGATTTAGATATTTTCTATTCATAGCACTACATTCTATATGCCAACCTGGTCTTCCTTTCCCTATTTCCGTTTCCCAATATACATCCAAATCCTCTTCATTATAAGCTTTCCATAAGGCAAAATCTACTAGATTTTCTTTATCATATTCATCTACATTTACCCTTGCTCCAACTTTTAAATTATCCAATTTTATCTTAGATAATTTCCCATAATCTTTAAATTTATTTATAGAATAATATATACTTCCGTCTTCTGTTTTATACGCTATCCCTTTTTCTAGTAATTTTTTTATTATTTCTATCATTTCATTTATATGTTCGGTAGCTTTTGGATAAAAATTAGCTTTTCTTATATTAAGTTTTTCTATACTTTCAAAAAATATATTTTCGTATTTTAAAGTATATTCTTTTAAACTGGTTTTTTGTTCTTTTATGTTTTTTATTATTTTATCATCCACATCTGTTATATTCATAACGTATATAACTTCATAGTTAAAATATTCAAATGTTCTAACAAGGAAATCTACGGCACAAAATGTTCTTAAATTCCCTATATGGGGGTAATCATATACAGTTGGACCACAACAATATATTTTAACCTTTCCTTTTTCTATCTCCATAAATTCCTCTATTTTGTTAGTTAAAGTATTATATATTTTCATATCTTCTTAACTCCTTTATTTTAATTTTATAATTTTATTTTTATATTTAAATGTTTATTTATATGTACCTTTAATAATATTAATTTATTTTTTATTTTAGTCCTGTTTAAATTAGCTAAAAAGGAAAAAAAGAAAATAGTATAGAATTATTATATTGTACTAAAAGATTGGTATAAAAATGTATAAAAAACTTTAATACAAGGAGGTTTAATAATTATGTACAAAGTGGGAGATAAATTCTGTTATTTTAAAACTAAAGCATATCATAAGGGAGAAATAAAAGAAGTAAATTTAGAAGAATATAAAGGGAAATGGTTAGTAATAGTTTCACATCCTGCTGCTTTTACAGGGGTTTGTCAAAATGAATTGATAGAATTAGCTAAAGATCAAAATGAATATAATAAATTAGGTGCTCATTTATTTAGCGTTTCTACTGATAGTGTTTATACTTTAAAAGCTTGGGTAGAACATACTCCTGAAATGTCTAATATTAGTTTTCCTATGTTATCAGACTCTAATCATCAAATCACTTGTAAATTAGGAACTTATGATGAAAATACAGGATTATCTAGAAGGGGTACTTTAATAGTAAATCCGGAAGGAGTTGTTATGCATGTTAGTATCAATGATTATTTTGTAGGTAGAAATACTAAAGAAATTTTAAGAACATTAAAGGCTTGTAAATATGTATATGATAATCCTGGAAAAGTTTGTATGCCTAACTGGGATGAAGAATTAGTTAAATAAATAATAAAACAGCTATAAAAAAATAAACTAAATATAAAAAAATATAAAATCCGCTTGCTGGGGGTATAGCGGAATATAAATTCCCCAGAGAATAAAAATAACTATGTCAAAACAAGAGATATTTGAAAAAGTAAAAAAAATCTTAGTAGAAAAATTGTCTGTTAATGAAAATGATATTAAAGAAGATTCTTCATTAGTAGATGATTTAGGAGTGGATTCCTTAGATTTAGTTGAATTATTAATGAAATTTGAAGAAGAATTTAAAATAGAAATTTCTGAAGAAGAAAGCCAAAAAATATTAACTGTTAAAGATATAGTTGATTTTATTGAAGAAAAAACTAAATCTACCACTACTAATTAATTTATTAAAGTAAAAAAATTAAAAACTAATACATCTATAAGTAGCAGATAAACTATATATAAATCATATATAAAATAAGATATTATTTATTATTAAAAAAATAATTTTATCAGAGAACTATTCTATTATAAAAAAATAGTAATAATTTTAAAATAGGAATTACAATATTTTTATAAGAAACACTCTTATAATTGTTTATTAATTTCATAACTAAACTGCTTCATAATTAAATTTTAGAGTTTAATTACTTTCATTATAAAATAAGTATAATAGATTTTTAGGAATTTTTATGAAGTATTTAGAAACTATATTAATTTCATTTACAAGAGAAGTTATAAATAGTATTTCAAAGAATTTAGGGATGTTTTTTAGTGCTTTAACTACTACTTCTTTATCTTTTTTAGTCTTATATTTATTATTAATTTTTTATTTTAATATTGAAAATATTCAAAAAAAAATTATAAATCAACTTACTATTCATGTTTATTTAGATAAGGATATTAAAGGAGAAAAAGTAAGGGAAGTTATATATCAATTAGAAAGAATAAATGATATTGTAAGTATTCAGTATATTTCATCAAGTGAAGCTTTAAGGAGGATAGAAAAAGAACTTAATATAGATATTTCAAAGGATTTAGTAGTTAATCCATTACCAAATATAGTTTATGTAAAAGTAGGAGATCCAAGGAAAATAGATGACGTAGCAAATAATATTAAGAAAATAAAAGGTGTTAAAGAAATAGATTATTGGCAAGAATATGTTAAAAATTTATCTAAAATTATAGATATTTTAAATAAAATATTTATATTTTTAATAGTTTTATTATCATTTGGGATATTGACTATAATATCAAATACAGTGAAAATGACAATATTAGCCAGGAGAAATGAAATAAGGATAATGCATTTAGTTGGAGCACCAAACTGGTTCATTAAATACCCATTAATTACTGAAGGAATAATAATATTATTTTTATCTAATTTTTTTGCTTTTTATTTTGTTAAGATTTTTTACAATGTATTTTCTAATTGGATTTTTTCTAACGCTTCTTTTATTTCTTTAATACCCTCAGATTTTTTTAATACTATTAGAAATTACATAATACTAATTTCCTTTATTTTAATTATATTTATGACTTCTAATACAATTGAAAAATATCTAAAAAAATTAGCTCAAGGAGAGTAATGTTAAAATAGTATTACAATGGAAAATAATAAACTTAAAGTTAAAATTAAAAATATTTTTTATTTGTTTTTTTTTATTTTAATCTTTAGTTTTATTATTATTAATATTAGTTTTTCTAAAGATATAAATGAAATAAGAAAAGAATTAAATCTTATTAATAAAAAACTTAAAGAATCTAAAAAAAGATTATATTATCAAAATTTAGCTAAAAAAGATATTGAAAAGCAATTAAATGAAACATGGGCCAAAATTATAGAATATGAAGCAAAAATAAATAATATTAATAAAAAAATAAAAAATATTAATAATAAAATTAAAATATATGAAACTAAAATAAGTAAAAATAGAGAAAAAATAGAAGATATTCAAACCTTAATAGATGCAAAATTAAATATAGCCTTAAAATATAGTGGGAATTGGATTTTCTTTGCTTTTAGTATATCTTCTGCTGATACACTCTTAGATGCTTTCTATTTAATAAAAAAAACAATAGTAGTAGATGTTAAATTAGTTAGATCTCTTTCTAAAGAATATCTTGAACTTCAACAAAATATGAAATTACTAAATGAAGAGCAAATTAAACTAGCTAACTATAAAAATAAATTATCTTATGAAAGAAAATATTATAATTCTTTATTATCAAAAAGAAGAGAATTGTTAGCTAAATATAGTCAAGAAATATCAAAAACTAAACAAGATATAGATTATTATGAAGATATCCAAAAAGAGAAATATGAAGAATTACAACGATTTATAGTGAAAACACAATCTTTAAATAGAAATTTAAGATATACTGGTGGTAGATTTCTTTGGCCTACCACTTCTAATTTAATTACTTCTTATTTCGGTTATAGAGTTCATCCTATTTATGGAACAACTAGATTCCATTCAGGTATAGATATAGGTGCTCATTATGGAGCTCCAATTTATGCAGCTGAAAATGGACAAGTTATATTCGCTTCATGGTATGGCGGATATGGTTATTGTATTATTATAGATCACGGAGATGGGGTATCTACTTTATATGCTCATTGTTCTTCTATTATTGTTAAAGCAGGACAATATGTGTCTAAAGGACAAGTTATAGGTTATGTTGGATCTACTGGAAATTCTACAGGACCACATCTACATTTTGAAGTAAGAATTAACGGGAATCCAGTTAATCCATTCAATTACTTGTAAATTTATTAAAAAAATTTACAAAAATTTAATTTATTTTACAAAAAAAAATTTTTTTTATTTTTTTATTTATCATATTTTTAATACTTAAAAAAATATAAATTAGGGAGCTTTAAATTGGAGAGTATATTTTAAGAAAAGGGGGGATAAATAATGAGGATAAATAATAATATATTTTCAAATTCTATAAATAATGTTGGATTTAATAATGTTGGATTTAATAACGCTAATTCTATTTATAATATAAATGATTCTTTGCTATTAAGCGGTCAGAATTTAGATTATCTAATACCTTTATTACTAATGTTTTTAAGAAATATGTTGAACTCTTTTAATAATAGTTTTTCTCCTATTTCTATGAACCCAATAGGTGGTTTTGGTAGTCCTGTAGGTGGTTTTGGTAATCCTGTAGGTGGTTTTGGTAATCCTGTAGGTGGTTTTGGTAATCCTGTAGGTGGTTTTGGTAATCCTGTAGGTGGTTTTGGTAATCCTGTAGGTGGTTTTGGTAATCCTGTAGGTGGTTTTGGTAATCCTGTAGGTGGTTTTGGTAATCCTGTAGGTGGTTTTGGTAATCCTGTAGGTGGTTTTGGTAATCCTGTAGGTGGTTTTGGTAATCCTGTAAGCACTTTTAGTAATTCAATAAGTACTCTTAATAATTCTCCTGCTGCTATTCCTGGTAATAATAATTCTGGTAATCAGCAAGAAGAATATAGTTTAGATTTAATAAAGCAATTTGAAGGATTTAGTCCTCGTGCTTATCCTGATGGCCCAAATAGACATTCTATAGGTTATGGAACGAGAGCAAATTCTCCTAATGAAGTTATAGATCAGGCGGAAGCAGAAAGAAGAATGAGAGATCATATAAATAACTATGTATTACCTGGTATAAAGAGTATAATTGGAGAAGATAGATGGAATCAATTAAGTTATAGCCAGAAATCTGCTTTGGTTAGTTTGGCTTATAATCTAGGAGTAGGAGGATCACAGAAAATATTGGAATTAGTTAGAGATGGAAAAATAGAACAGGCTGCTGAAGAAATGAAAAAATATGTTCATGATTCTAATGGACAAGTATTAGCAGGTTTGGTAAGAAGAAGAGATGAAGAATCTAAATGGCTATTAAATGCTAATGAAAATAATAATACTAATCAAAGAAATAATTCTAATGAAAGTACTAACGTAGGTAATAATGCTAATAATAGTAATAAAGATAATAATACAAATAGCAATAATAATGTAGATAATAATAATACACAAAGCTCTCAAGCTACTCAAAATGATAGAAATAATCATAGAGGTAATAATGATTTAAATAATACTAATATTTCAGTAGTCCAGAATTTAAACTTTCATCAAGGAGATACTGTTAACATTCAGTTTTTAGGTTATTTTGGTAGAGGACCTGTATTTGGTAATAATACTTTTAATAAATAATAATAATAAAGTATACAGATTTTGATTATTGGTATAAATTTGAACATAGAATAAATTTAAATTTTTAAAAATTTTTATTATATATAAAAATTCTTTATGTAATAATTTAATATTGATTTAAAAGCAATAAGATCTATTCAGATAATATTTATTTATATTCTTAATTCATTAAAGGATATATGTGTTTTTTTATATAATAATAAAATGTAAGGGGTAAAAATGTATTATTAAAAAAGGAGGAGATTTTTATGATAAAAAAATTTTCTTTTTTAATTGTAGGTATCTTAATAGGAATATTTGTAATAATATTTTTAAAAATAGATCAAAATAAAATAGTAGCTTCAAATTACATAGAAGTTATAAAAAATGCCCCACCTATGTTAGATCTAACTAACAATAAAACAGTTAAATTAGGAGATTACGTAGGAAAATATATGGTATTAGAGGTATGGGAGACTTGGTGTCCTGCTTGTAAAAAATCTATCCCTGAATTAATTAAATTTAATGAAAGCTATTCTAATTTAAATAAACTAAAAAATAATGTAGTATTCTTTAGTTTTTTAAGTAATAGTAGCGGAAGTAATAATGATATAGTTAATTTTATAAAACAAAATGGAATAAATTATCCTGTGTTATTAGATAATAATTATTATATTGGAAAAAATTTTGGAGTTAAATATATTCCATCATTGTTTATAATAGATAAGGATGGAAATCTAAAGTATAGTAAAGTTGGCCCTGAAGCAAGTAGCGTTTTACAAGCAGAATTATTAAAAATGATAAAATAACAACAATAAATGATATTCTTTGAAATAAATGAAAAATCTCTAAAAGAAGAAGCAGAAAAAACTAAAAAACAAATTAATCTTATTTATAATAAATTAACCATGATAAGTATTGTTATATTTAATTTTTTTATTCTTATTATTTTTATATATTTAATTTCTTATAATTACTCATTATCTAAAAAATATTCTAAATTAATTAATGAATTACAAGAAATAACTTTAAATTATAAAATATTTTCTTCTAAATTAACAACTTATTATTCTAAAGATTACATTCAAAAAGTTATAAAAACTCATCTTTATCTACCTTCTAATTTTGTTTTTATATACAATAATGATAAAATTTTAATAAATAAATTAAATGAAAATAAATAATTTATAAAAATGAATACTAAATTAAATAATTTTGAAGAATATTTAAAAAATACAATAGAAGATAAATTTATTAGCTTAAATAGATATAAAGCAGGTAAACCAATAGAAGAAATCAAGAGAGAAATTTTTAAAAATAAAAAAGTAAAAATCCTTAAATTAGCATCCAATGAGAATTTAACAGGTGTTGATAAAACAATCTTAAAACAACTACAAAAAGAATTAAAAAATATATACTATTATCCTGATGATAGTTTATATTATTTATTAAATGAATTAGAGGGTTTTTATAAAATAAAGAAAGAGAATATAGTAGTAGGTAATGGTGCAGTAGAGCTGATAAGATATATTTATCAGATATTAGTAAAAAAAGGGGATAAAATTTTTATCCCACACCCTTCATTTGCTATCTATTATATTGATGCTAATCTATTTGAGGCTCAATTAATAACTTATAATTTAATGCCTCCCGATTTTCAGATAAAATATGAAGATATCAAAAATAATTTAGATAAAATAGATGATCCTATTAAATTACTAATTATCTGTAGTCCTAATAATCCTACAGGGAGTATAATTTTTAAAAGTGATCTAGAAAAAGTACTAAATTACGCTTTAAATAGAAATATAATTGTTATATTAGATGAAGCTTATTTTGAGTTTGTTGATAATGAGAATTATCATAATGGATTAGAATTACTAAAAGAGTACCCTAATCTGATAGTATTAAGGACTTTTTCAAAAGTTTTTGCTTTAGCAGGATTAAGAATTGGGATAGCTTTTACTAATCAATATATCTCTAAAGCTTTAAATAATATAAGATTACCCTTTAATGTAAATACTTTAGCTCAAAAGGCTACTATCTTAGCTCTTAAAAATTATAACACATTTGTAGATAAAATTAAATTAATCATAAATCAGAAATATTTTCTATATTCTAAACTGGATCAATTAAAAAAAGAATTCAATATAGATTATATTAAAACTTATTCAAATTTTATAGCTATAAGAGTAAAAGATGCTAATAAAGTTTTTAATGAATTATTATTAGAAGGTATAATAGTTAGACCTGCAAGTGATATGAACTTAGGAGATTATATAAGAGTTACTATCTCTCCATTTAAATCCCATAATGAATTATTTATAAAAAAATTTAAAAAAGTATTAAAAAAAATATAAAAAATATAAAAAAATAAAAGGGATTTTTTATAAAAAATATAATATATATATCCTTAAGGTTATTAATTTAATTATAGGGGGTGTAGTTTATGGAATTTACAATTCCTACAATTGTTATAGGTTTAGGAGGAACGGGCTTAAAAGTTATTTATAGATTAAAAAATAATATCCCTATTGAGCTATTAGAAAAAGGATTATTGAAATTTCTAGTAATAGATTCTGATAAAAATGATCCTATGATAAATGAATTAGAGGCAGATGAATATGTTAATATAGGAGTACCGGGGGTTGCTTCTATTGTTACGAATTTGGATAGCGAAGCTGCAAAGTTTATAAGACCATGGTTTCCATCTAACTTACCCTTTAAAGTAGTTTCTGGAGATGAGGGAGCAAAACAATTTAGAGCTATGGGAAGATTATACCTATTTAAAAATATTGATAAAATTTTTAATATAATAGATAGAACTGTAAAATCTTTAAGAGCAAGGTTTGCTAACATTCCTAATGTCTCTAAAACTATTAACGTATTTTTAGTTTCTTCTACTTGTGGAGGTACAGGGAGTGGAATACTTTTAGATACTGCTTATTTAGTTAGACATATAATAGAACAAGAAAATGCTAATCCTTGCTTAATTAAAGGGATTTTAGTTTTACCTACTGCTTTCCATCCTTTCCCCATTTCTGATGAAAGTGAAAGGAAAAATATATTTGCTAATGGCTTTGCAACTCTAAAAGAGATAGATTATTATATGAACCCTAATGTTGAAAGTAGTTATACAGTAAAATATACTGAAAATAAAGAGATAGTTTCTAATAAAGCTCCATTTGATGTATGCTACTTGATTGATGATGAAAATGAAGAGTTCCCTATTGGAGGATTAGATGATACATTAGATGCTATAGCTGAATCACTAACAGTTTTATTAACTGCCGGGATTGGAACCTCTATTAAATCAGCTGAAGATAATCTCTATACTATTTTAACTACTAATCAAAAAAACCAACCATACTCTGATAAAAACTATTTATACTCTTCTTTTGGTACATCTAGTATAATTTATCCATATGAAAAAGTTAAAAGATATATTTTAGGAAAGCTATTGGATTATTTTGATAAACAATTATCTAAAGACCAGGATTATACTAAAATTATTTATGATATATTTAGTCTTTTAAAAATTGAAGAACTTACTAAAGATGATCTAATTAATAGCATTTATAATATTTCTAATACAAGTATATATTCAGAAATTTATGAAAGAATAAATCAAATTAGTAATGATGAAATTAGTATAAAACTACAAGAAATTATAAAAAATGGATATACTCAAATTAATCAAGAAAATGTTAATCAAAGAGTAGAAGAATTAATAAAAACTAAGTATCAGGAGTTTGTTAATTTAATAGAAGAGTATATAAAAAATCCCTCATATGGTTTAAAAATAGTTTATGATTTATTTACTAATGAAAACATGAATATATTTAAATATATAGATAAAACCAAAGAATCTTTAAAAAATGAAATAGAACAGCATCAGTTGAGTCTAAATAAATTAAATGAAGATCTTAAAATATATTCTCAAAATTTAGAAAAGGATTCTAAAAAATTTCTTAATAAATTATTAAATAAGAAAAACAGAGATTTAATTGAAAAAATTTCAAAAGCTGTTGATAATTTAAATAATTCTTTAACAAATATTATTTTAAAAGAAGCTGCTATTAATTTTTATCAAAAATTAGCATTAATGTTATCTAAATATAGAAACGAAAGAATAGATAAAATATACGATGCTTGGAATAGTTTTAGAAGAGATTTTATTAGCCCTTATTTAAGCATTAAATTCGAAAGTAAATTAAGTAGTTGGGGTAATAGAATTAATTTTTATTTAGCAGATAAAGAAAAAATTGATACAATCGTTGAGAATATAGTAAATAATAATAAAATTTATGAAGAATTATTTAGAGTATTTGATTATTTTGAAAAATTTGAATACTCTAAATTAAAGGAATATAATATTAAATTATTAAATTGGATAGAAGAAGGTTATAAAGATTATTTAAATATTGATTTAGAAGATTTAGCTATTAATTTATTTAAAACAGAAGATAATGTTGTTAATAATTTAGAAAGGGCTTCTTCTATTTTATTTAGATATAAATCGCAATTATTTGATGATTCATTAGTAAAAAAATATGAAGTATTAGGTGTTAAAGATGTTAGTTCTACTAGATTTTATAATGTAGCTAAAATTAGAGATATAGAAGTAGTTGAAAGTTATAATCCTTATAGAATCTCCATGTTGCAAGTTAGGCATGGATTACCATTATACTCTTTTGTTTTAATAGAAAATATGAAAAAAGCATATAATGAAGTTATTAATACTTCTCTATCTCCTCATATTGATCCATTTTATCATAAAGTTGAAGATCCTACTATACAAGAAGAACTATCTGAAAAAGAATTACAAATGTATTATAAAATCTATATGGCCTTTTTATTAGATTTAATAACTAAAAAAGATTTAAATTATGTTATTAATTTAGAAGGAGTTGAACATATCTTAGGAAAAGATAAAATTGAAGCTATTGAATACATAAAGAAAAACTCGGGTAATCCTGATTTCTATATTAAGTTTAATAATTTAGTGGATAAAACTTTAAGTAATTATACTAACGAATCATTAGCTCTTATATTGAAAGATAATATAGATAAAAAAGCTAAAAGAGCTTATTATTTGAATAATAAACGAACTCTTAATAATGACGAAATAAAAGAATTAAAAGACATAGAAAGAGAAGTAGAAGTATTACAAAAATATTTAGATTCTATCCAAGTTAAGAAATAAATATAAATAATATGAATGAAAAAGAATTAAAAATAAAACAAATAAGAAAAGAGTATCCATATGCTAAAGTAATTGATTATTCTGAAATAAATCTAACCTATCCTGAAGTATTTACTATAAAATTAGATGATTTAATAAAAGAAAAAGTAGAAGAAATAACGGGGATAGTTTTGTTTTATTTTGATATACTTAGTATAATCGGACTTTATAATAAAAAAGATTTTTTTTTAAAAGCTGAATACATTATAAAAAAAATCGAAAATAGTTTTTTTATTAATATAAATTTAAGAGCTGATATTGATTTAGATTGTGATTTATGTGGAAATGAATTTATATACAATTTTGAATTTACTACTCAAGAGATACATTCTAAAAACTGTAAAACAGATATAAAAGAAATAGAAGATATGTATTATTTTAGTTTTAATGGTGATAAAATTGATATCGGAAGAATTATTTTAGAAAATTTCATTTCTAATTTACCCCTAAAATTTACCGATAACTGTAAGATAAAAAAATAAAAAAAATTAATTAAAAAAACAAAAAAAATAAAACAAAAAATGGAAAATAAAGATATATCTATAAAAAGAGAAAAAAAAATAAAAGAGATTTCTAGTATTTATGATAGCTCAAAAATAAAAGATAAAGATAAATTAATTGATGAGAATTTAGAGAAAGCTGCCGCTTTTAAAATAGATGAAGAATCTAAGGAAGTGGAATTATTGGCTATAGGAGTAGGGGAGTATGCAGATTTAATTCAACAAGAAGCTATTAAACATAATGTCCCTATATACAAAGATAAAGATTTAACACAAGAACTTATAAAATTTGATATAAACACTAATTTGCCGCCTTATATGTATGATGTAATAGTTCAAGTAATTAATTTTGTATCAAAAATAGAGCATAAATATGCTAAGTATAAATGAAAAAAGCAATAATAATTGCAGGAAAAACTAAAATAAATAAAGATTATATTAATGAATTAATTCAAGAAATAAGAGATTTATTAGCTTTTTTAAATTATAAGGAAGCATTTACTGTGATTCAAAATCTTAAATCAATAAATCCAGCTACTTTAATAAACAAAGGAAAATTAGAAGAAATAAAAAATCTGGCTAATTATTTAAAACCTGATTTGTTAGTTTTTGTAAATCATTTAACCCCAACTCAATTTAGAAATTTAGAAAACTATTTTAAAGAAATAGAAATTATAGATAGGGTAGGAATAATTTTAGAGATCTTTGCTAAAAGAGCTAGAACTCTAGAAGGAAAACTTCAAGTAGAATTGGCTAGGCTTAATTACTTATTACCTAGAATTACAGGGTATGGAAGGATTTTATCAAGATTAGCAGGTGGGATTGGTACTAGAGGTCCTGGGGAAATGAAGCTAACTATAGAAAAAAGAAAAATACTTAAAAGAATAAATTCAATAAAACAAAAATTAAAAGAAGTTGAAAAAAATAGAGAAAATCAAAGAAAAAATAGAATTAAATCTAACTTACCTATTGTTAGTATAATAGGTTATACTAATGCAGGAAAATCTACTTTATTTAATTTACTAACTAAAGAAAATGTATTAGTAGATGAAAAAGTATTTGCTACTTTAGATCCTATATCTTCTAAAGCTTTTATTGATAAGGATTTTTATATAATATTAAATGACACTGTTGGTTTTGTTAGGGATTTACCTAAGGAACTATTAAATGCTTTTAAAGCTACTTTTGAAGAATTAAAATACAGCGATTTATTTATATTATTATTTGATGCTTCTAATGAAAACGTAAAAGAGCATATTAAGCAAACTTTTGATATTATTACTAAAATGAATCTTAATTATATCCCTTATATTGGGGTTTTTAATAAAATAGATAATGTAAAGGATTCTAAAATTTTGGATAATTTAAAAAATGAATATAAAGATTACCTTTTTATTTCTGCTAAAGAAAAAATTAATATAGATCTTTTAAAAAATAAAATAAAAGAAGCTTTAAAAAATTACTTGCTTATTTAATTAATTTCATTTAAATTTTTATGAAAAAAATTTTAAATCAAAGAGAATAATAGTTTTTTTGCTAAAAAGGAGGAATAAAAAAAATGATAATAATTTTTCCTTATTTTATTAATAATTTTTTCTCTTTATTAGAATTTCCTTTATTTTATCAATTTTTTAATCAAGATTATATAAACACTTTTAATTTTTACAGTGATGTTTATTTTAAGGGTATTAATAATTTTCTTGATTCAATATATGATGATTATAAATTTTTAAAAACTACAATCGATTTAGAAAGTCTTAAAAATAATAATAATATTTATTATAACTCAATTGTAAAACTAGATGAACTTATTTCTAAAAATGTACTAAATAACATGTATAATAAAATTATAGAGGATTCTAACTCAATTAAAGAATTAATAAATAGTTTTAATGTAAATGAATTTGATAAAAAAAATGATACCTTAAGACAAGAATTATCTCTTAAAATTGATACACTGTTAAAAAATATAGTAAAATTAATTGATTTTTATAATAATGTAAATAAAATCCTAAATATTCAAAAAAAATTAAGCCCATTTCCATTTATAGATAAATTCTTAAAAATGTTCTTTACATATATTCAAAATATTCAAGATTTATCTAATTACCCTATTGATATTTTATTAAATTTAACCTTAAAAAACGTATCATTTATTAATACTTTAGAAAAAAATTATTCTTATATGGTAGATTTAATAAAATTATACTTACAAAATGAAAATATCAAAGATCAAAATTTAGGTACATTGATTACTCATTATGAAGAGTTATTAGATTTTGTGAATGCTATAAGATATGCAATAGGTGGAGTATATCAAATAATTACTGGTAATATTGAAAAACTAGATAAAAAAGAAGTAGAACTTCTATTTATTCAAATAAATCAAGCTTCTAACGGAATATTTCAAAAACAAACAGAAATTCAAAATTTTATTAATAATACATTTCAAACTCCATTCGATTTATATTTACTATTTTTAAAATCTATTAAAGAATATAAAAATGAAGCCAAAGAAGAGATAATACAAAATATTTTAATCGAATTTAATAACTTTGTTTTGTCATTTTTTACTAATCCTTTAATATATTATAATTTTAATAATGAAGAATATAAAATTATTTATGAAAAACTTATTTTTTATGTTGATAATTATTTTTTCCTTGATGTTAAGCAAATTAATGAAAATAAATTAAATGAAATAATAGAATTTATTGAATATTATAAAAAAATCTATGTTAAAAAAGATTTTTTTAAACTTGAAAATAAAGAAAATAATGATATTTTAAAAAATATTTCAGAAATCCTTGTTATATATAGCTTATTTATAAATCATAATATAACATTTACTACATTTTTTAATCTTTTTAAAAACATTTTTTCTTTTATTAATTTATATAAAGTTTTTTCTTTAAATTATCTAATAGATAATAATTTAAATACAATAAATACTTTAGAAGAAAAATTTAATTATTTATATGATTTAATTAATTATGAAAGTATTTTTTATAATTTTTATGTAAATTTTTATAATTCAAAAATAGACTATTATAAATTTATTTTTGAATTAACTTATTTAATTTATGAAATTATTTATTTATTAAGAGATTTATTAGTTTCATTTTATGAGTTAATCAATACCAAATTTAAGTGCCCAAAATGCTTTGTAGATAATGATTACTTAAATTTAAAATGTATTAATTGTGGCTTTACTTTTCCATTTAATCCTAATAAACTATTAATAAATAATATAATTAATGCTAAGCCTTTAGTTTGGGGATATGTTTTAAATTTAGTTGATTCTATTTTTTATAAAAAAGATAAAGAATTAACTCTAGATTTACTTTATAATTCTATTGATAATTTCTCTAATTTTTTGAATAATATTAATATCTCCAATATTAACGATGAAGAACTAAAAAATAATTACTTTCTAATAAAAAAAGTTACTCAAGTATTACAAGAGCTATACAGTTTTATTGAAATGCAAATAGAAAATTTTAATAACTTAGAAAATTATTATGAAGAAATTATTTTAAAAATTTCTAAATTCCTTGATACTGCTAAAGATCTTGAATTAAATTAAATTAAATTGTTTTTTTATTAATTATAATTAGCTAATATGAATAATGTATTTTTAATTATTGCAATAGATTTTGGAAGTAATTCTAATAAGTACCTATTTTCTAAATTAGATATTAATAATAAGCTAGTATTCTTTTTTAAAGATTTTGTTGTTCATAAAGTTTCTTCTATATTTAATAAAACTCAAGAAATAGAAATAATGAATGTTATTTCAGATTATAAAAATCTTCTTCAAAAATTTTTTCAGAAAATCAAAAATAATTTAGAAAAATTTAAAAAACTGGATTTTAATTATATTTACATAATTTCAGTAGGTACTGAATTTTATAGAAAAAACGATAAATATTACATAAAAGAAATCATTAAATTAAATAATACTGAATTAAATAATCTAAAATCATTTTTAGAAAAAAAGTATAAAAAGAAAGTTGTGCTTTATCCCCTTGAAATAATATCTCAAGAAAAGGAATCAGAACTAGTATTTATAGGATTAAACAACTTAATAAACAATATAGATAATTTTATATTGGTAGATTTAGGAGGGGCTAGTACTGAACTAACTATTAAAAAAAATAATTACATAAATAAAATCCTCTTAAATACCGGAGCAGTATATTTTAATAATCAAATTGATCTTAATTCTGTTATTAATGATTATTCAGAAAATATAAGAAATATAGATAATGTTATATTAGTTGGTGGAAGTTTTGTTAGCTTGTTTTTTTCTATCCAAAAATATAAAATATTTAAAAAATTTAATATACTTAATAATAATAATTTATTATATTTATTTAATATTTTACTTTACAATAGTAGTTATACCTTTATTAATTTATTTAAATTGCTACTCTTTAATATTTTAAGAAGAGTTTTATTAATTGAAAAAATATTTAAATTTTCTAAAAAAATGTTATATGTTTTGTTATTTATTATTTTTATTTTTCTTAGTTTATGCTTTATAGTTTTTTTAATTTTAAAAATTAATTTAAAATTTTATATAATTCTTTTAATTTTTATTTTGTCTTTAATAATCGTGTTTATTGGAGTAATTATGTACCTGGTTTTTAAAGTTGATGATTATTTATATAATTTAATAGATAATTTTTTATTAAAATTTTATTATTCTAAAGATTATATTTTTTTTAAGGAAATTAATTCTAATGATATTATTGAATTTTATACATTTATAAAGAATTTAGATGAAAATAGGATAGAAGAAATTTTTTGGGACTTAAAGAATAGAGGAGATTCTATTAAAAATGCTTTGATATTTATCCTTTCCTTTTTAAATATTCTAAAACCTGCTAATATATACATAACTAATATAACTATACTAGAAGGATTAGTTTTTTCGATAATTTCTAAAATAAATAATAATATAATTACTAAAAATGAAGAAAACAATTAGTATTAAAGTTATTAAAGAAGATAATGGTAAATCAAATTTAAAAGATAATAAAAACCCTAAAATAAAACTTATTAAAGAAATAACAATAGATAGTAAAATCATAGTATAAAAATTTTTAGATAATTTAAGGGCTATTAATGAAGGAATTGAAAATAATGCTATTAATAAAATAATCCCTAAGCTTTTTACTAATATAACAACACTTAATGATATTAATAAATACGCTAAAAAAGTTATTAAGTTAGTATTTAAGTTTAAAGTTTTAGCATATTCTTCATCTAATATACTTATCTTTATTTCTTCTCCGAAAAATAAAAAAAATAATAAAACTAATATCAATAAACCGAAATTAATTAGATTATCAATAGGACTAACTAATAAAATATTTCCAAATAAATAAGTTGATATAGCTAAGGATTTGTTTTTGGATAGATATAATAAAATTATGCCTATTGAAGCTCCTAAAGACCATATTATTGAAGTTATATAATCGTCTTTATTATTTAATATTATTTTTATATAAAAGAATGCTAATCCAATAGCTAATGCAAAGGGAATATTAACTATCCAAGGATTTAAATTAAAAAAACTTGCTAGTCCAATTGAACCTAAAATAGCATGTGATATGCTTCCCGCTACTGAGGTAACATTTTTTAATACTACTATACTCCCTATTAATCCTATTACTAAACTTATTATAAAAATTGATATTATCGTATCTTTAAATATAAATACACTTTCCATATTCACTAAATATTTTATACTTAATTATAAATTTCTTCATTTATTAAGTTTATATATTTCTTATAATTTATATCATTATTTAACTTTTGTTTTTGATAATTAATATTTTTATTCAAATTATAAAAAAATGAGCTGGTTAGTAATTCTTTTAATTCATTTTTTGAATAATATTCTTTTAAAATTTTTATAATAATTTTTATATTTTCTGGGTTTTCAGTTAACATTAGATAGTCTATAATATTATATTCTTGGTTATCTTTTATAAATACTGTTTCTTTACTTTTATTAATTATAAAAATTAGTGGAAATATATTATAATTAAAAGTAGCTATTAAAATAGGATAAACCCCATCATTATTAGGTATATTAATAAAATTATTATCTAAAGAGTAAAGGTATTCTAATGTAGAATTACATTTTAATTGATCGTTTATAAAAGAACTACAAGCTTCATAAAATATAGTGTTTCCCTCGTTATCTCTTTGCTTATAATCCATTTTTAAATCATCTATTAAATATTTAATTATATCTAAATTATACTTTCTAACCGCCCAAAAAAGTGCATTATTATTAAATCTTAAATCCTTAGAGTTTATATCGCAGCCATTTTTATATAATATTTTTAGTATTTCTAATTTATTGGAAAAAGCAGCTACTAAAAATGGAGTAAACCCTAAAAATTTATCCCTTTGCTCCCTATCAACTTTTGATATTAATAAATTAACAATTTCTATATTGTTTTTTATTATTGCATATTTCAATGGATAATTCCCAAAACTATCATATTCTATTAAATATTTCTTATCAATTTTATCTATTATTTCTCTTAAAATATTAATAGAGTTATGTAAGCATATTAAATGAATTATATTTTGATTATTTTTATTTTTTATTTTATAAATTTCTGTAGGATATTTATTTAATAGTTCTTTAAAAGTTATTACATCATCTTTTTTTATACTATAAAATATTTTATTAACGATAAATTCATTATCTTCTAATAAATTATTATTCCCTCCATTTTGCTTGTTTATTAAAATAAATATAAAAATTAGTATTAAAATAAAAAATATAGAATTATAAATTAAATTATTTTTGTTTTTTTTAAACATAAATAAAGATATTTTTAAATAGATTTATAGTCTAAAGATACTATTTCATTATTAAATTTAGATTTAATAGTAGATTCTATATTTTTAATATTAAAATTTTTAGGTACTTCTAAAATTAATTGGATATTAGCAAGTGAGTTATTATTAACTTGTGCTTGGCAGGTTAATAAATTTACAGTTTTATCAGATATAGACTTAAGGACATCTTGTAAAAGCCCCTTTCTATCTTTAGCTAATATATTTATTTCAACTTTTATATTACTTTTAATATCATCCCAGTTTAAGCTAATAATATTATCAAGTTTGTTATTTTTAATATAGTACATTATGTTTTTACAATTTTTTTTATGGATGGATATTCCGTTTCCTCTTGTTATGAAGCCAATTATTTCATCTGGAAGTACAGGACTACAACATTTAGCAAACTTATATAAAACCCCTTCTTTTAAAGTATTTAAATTTACTGTTGCTAAATTAATTTTTGTATTATTTTCATTTAATTTATTAGAATTTATATTATTTTTTTCAAGTAATGAAATAAAAAATTCTTTTATTCTATTTTCAATGGATACTCTTTTAATATCCCCAAATCCAATAGCTATTAAAAAATCTTCAATATCTTGAAATGCATTCTTATAATAATTTTCATAAATTAAGGAAATAACTTTATCAGTTTCTAAAAACTCTTTAATTTCTTTAGGCAAATCTTTTATTTCTTCTAAATTTAGGGATTTATATAAAGTTTTAATAGTTTCAGAAAATATATCATTAGCTGTTTTAATATATTCTTGTTTATTTTTCTTTTTAAGGAATTGTTTTATTCTAGATTTAGCATAATTAGTTTTTGTAATTTTTAGCCACTCTATGTTAGGTGTAGCATTCTTTGAAGTAATTATTTCTACTATATCTCCACTTTTAAGTTTATAACTTAAATTAACTATTCTTCCGTTAACTTTTGCACCTATACATTTATTTCCTACTTCTGTATGAATTCTATAAGCTAGATCTATTGGAGTAGAGCCTTCAGGTAAATCTATACAATCTCCTTTCGGAGTAAAAACAAATACTGTTGTATTTAAAATTTCTTCTTTTATTCCTTCTTCTTTTAGCTCTTCAATTCCTTCTATATTTTTTTTCCAATTTTCTATTATTTTTTCATATTCTGCAAAATCTTTAAAACCTTTATATTTCCAATGCGAAGCTACTCCATATTCTGCAATATAATCCATCTCTTTTGTTCTTATCTGAATTTCTATAGGATATCCGTTATATACAACAGTATGTAAAGATTGATAACCATTAGGTTTAGGTTTCGCTATATAATCTTTTATTCTATCTTGTATAGGCATCCATAAAGAATGTAATATTCCTAAAACTAAATAACACTCTTTTACATCTTCTACTATTATCCTAATAGCTCCTATATCCATTATTTCATTTAATGGTACTTTTCTTTTTATCATTTTATTATAAATACTATAAACTGTTTTTATTCTACTCTTTATTACTGCATTTATATTTTCTTTTTTTAATTTTTCTTGAATTATATTTATTACTTTTTCATGATTTTCTACTATAAGTTTTTTAGTATTTTGAATATAATTTTCAATTTTTTTATATTCTTCAGGATTAAGATAATAAAATGCTAAATCTTCCATTTCTGATTTTATTTTCCATATCCCTAACTTTTGGGCAATAGGTACATAAAAATCTAGACTTTCTTGAGCAATTCGCTTTTGTTTATCCTTATCCAAATAATTTAGTGTTCTTAAATTATGTAATCTATCTGCTAATTTTATTGCTATTACTCTTATATCTTTTGCTGTACTTATAAATAATCTTCTTAAATTAGCTAAATTTAATTCTTTTTTTTGAATATCTGTATTTTCTTCATAAATTATCTGCTTTATTTTAGGAAATAACTTTTGAAGTTTTGTCAAACTTTCTACTATAAATCCAATTTCATTGCCAAATAATTCGTATATATCTTCTAAAGTAGTATTGGTATCTTCTACAATATCATGTAATATTGCAGAACTTATTGTTATGTGATCATTAAAATAATCGGTTAATATAAGAGCAACTTCTAAAGGATGTATTATATAAGGCTCTGAGGAAGCTCTATATTGGCCTAAATGAGAATTATAAGCAATTTTAAAAGCTTTTTCTACTATCTCCTTATTATTATCTACTTTTGAGATTATAAGATTATATAAATTGTTGATCTTGGGGTCTAAGTTCATAATAATTACAATATTGAGGTAAACATCTATTTACTTGTAAATCTTTTAATTTTAAAACCAAGCAATAGTATCTCGTAGCTCCATTTTTACCTTTCATATCTAATGCAGCTAAATTTTTACAAGCTGTTTTGTTTGTAGTTATTACTTCTGGAACTGTACATTTCTTACATGTTTCAAAATTGGAATCTAACTCAAATTTTTCTAAATATCCATAACACATGTAAATATCTACGACTTTATTATCTTTTACTTTTTTTACTTTTTTTGCAAATGGGCAATTCTTTCCTCTAAATTTCCAAAATTCTTTTTCTGTTAATTTTGAAGCTTCTTTTTGCTTTTTAAAAAAAAACATTTCTTATCTACCTCTATTTTTTAGTTATACTTTTTTTAGAATTTATCCTACTTATTTTTTATTATTTTTTTATTATATTAAAAAATTATTCATATTTACCTAAGGCTTTAGAAAATGAGTATATTAAAATTCCTCCTATTGATATCCTTTTAATATAATTATTCCTTGATCTTTTAAAATTTTTTACTTCGTGTTTTATCTCTTTATTTGTTGAATTTTGATTATTTTCTTTTTTGAAATTATATTCAATAATTTGGGTTGAAGATATTTCAACTTTATTCATATTTTAATACCCCTCTTCTTGATTTTATATAGCTTTAATTATTAATTTATTTTTTAATTTGAAAGCTTTTATAAATTCTGTAAAAAAAGTGTTAAAAAATAATATTAAAATGAATTGCTTTAAAATTAAAAAACTAAATAATTAAAGAAATTTTTATGATTAAACGAATTTAAGAACTATCTTTTTCTAGCTCATCTAGCTCAATTACTTTTTCTAGATTAATAAAAAATATATTTTCTTTATTATCAATAGAAAATTTATCACATAAATAATTTAAAATGTGGATTCTTAAGCCACTTTTCATTAAGTTATTAAGAATTATTTTATCAATATCTTTTGAAATTATTTGTATAATCAATTTTAGATTTTTACCTAATTCTTCCCATTTTAATATAATTTCTATGTCATTTGTTGGAGTAGTTAATAACAACGATGCTGCTTCATTTAAAATTAACTTTATATCCTCTATTTTTTCTATATTTATATCATACTCTGATAGTAATCCAGAAATTGTTAACCGAGGAATTATTAAAAAATTCTCTTTAGATGGTATTTTTAAAACTATTATATTATTTATGTTTTTTATATCTCTTAACATATAAATTAAACCAAAGTTTTTAATTAATTCCTATTTTATATTATATCCAGTTTTTACTCTTTTTAAACATAAAATAAAAACATCATTTTATTTTTTAGGTAACTACCTAGCCTGTGAAATGAAAACTTCTTGCTTAGAGTCTGGGTAATATCCGCAGCTTTTAATTCGCAATATTCCATATTTACTGCTCTTAAATTTAGCAACCCACAGTAATATTATATATAATTAAATTACTAATTTTACTTTTATTAATCATATAGTAGGTTTTTAACAAACTGAGAGGGTTCAAAAGGTTGGATATCTTCTAAGTTTTCTCCAAAAGTAATAAATTTTATAGGGATTCCTAAGTTAGTAGTAATAGAAAAAATGAATCCTGCTTTACTTGAAGTATCTAATTTAGTTATAGCTACTCCTGTTAATCTTATTGCTTCAGTAAATACCTTGGTTTGTTGGATACTATTTTGCCCATATGTAGAATCTAATATTAAAATCTTTTCTTGAGGTAATTCTAAGTGATGTTTTTTTATTACTTTTTCTATTTTTTGTAGTTCTTGAATAAGATTATGTTTATTATGCATTCTACCTGCTGTATCTATTATTGCTATGTTAATATTCTTTGCAATTGCACTATTAATAGTATCATATGCTACAGCCGCACTATCTGCTCCTAAACTTTGCTTTACAATCGGTATATCCAATCTCTTTGCCCAAATTTCTAATTGTTCAATTGCCGCAGCTCTGTAAGTGTCGCCTGCACCTATTATTACACTCTTTGATTTTAATAAATAATAATTCGCCAACTTCGCTATAAAACTAGTTTTTCCTGTCCCATTTACACCTACTACTAAAATAACTAACGGATAACCATTTACTCTATTGACTAACGGATAATAATCATCATCACTATCATATGGAATGCTTAATAGCATTATTAAATCTTTTTCTATTTCCTGAATAGCTTTGCTATCATCTTTAATTTTTTTTACAATGTTTTTTAAATTATTAACAATGGAGTTTGCGATATTAACTCCTACATCTGCTTTTATTAATTTTTCTTCTAAATTCTCCCAAAATTCTGGAGTTATTTTTTCTACTTCCTTCGTTTTTATTAAATCCCTTATATCGGTAAATAATAATTCTTTTGTTTTTTTTAACCCTTCTTTTAATTTGTTTAATATACTCATTTAAACAAAAACCTCCTTGAAAAATTAATAATTAATTTTTATACATACCAAGGAGAATAAGTTTTAGTAGTAATCTGTTTTTTATTTGATGATTTTAAAGATACTTTTTCTTTTTCTTGATTCTTAATTGTTTTATTAATTAAATAAGCAGCTAAAAAGTCATTTAATCTAGATTCATCTAAATAATTATTTAGCTTCCAGTTTTTCATATATTCTGTTATAAAATTTGTATGTATATTCCCTTTAATAAATTCATTATGAGATAAAATATCTATTAAATATTCTTTATTGGTTTTAATTGGTAAGATGATAAAATTTTTCAATGCCAGTATCATTTTATTAATAGCATTTATTCTATCTTTATCCCAAGTTATTACTTTTGCAACTAAGGAATCATAATAGGGCGGTATAATAGATCCTTCTTCTAAATATGTATCTATTCTTATATCCTTAATTATTTGTGGGAATTTTAATATTTTTACTTGTCCTGGAGAAGGAATAAAATTATTTTCAGGATCTTCTGCATTAATTCTAACTTCTATTACATGTAAATTCTGCTTTATATCTTCTTGATTAAATGGTAATTTATTACCCATAGCTATTAATATTTGAGTTTTTACTATATCAATGTTAGTACATATTTCGGTTATTGGATGTTCTACTTGTAATCTAGTATTAACTTCTAAAAAATAAAAATTATTATCTTTATCTACAATAAATTCTACAGTACCTGCATTATAATATCCTACTTTCTGGGCTATTTTCTTAGCTGCTTGGGTTATATTTTCTCGGGTTTTACTATCTATAGTAGGTGATGGAGTTTCCTCTATTATTTTTTGAAATCTTCGCTGTATTGAGCATTCTCTTTCAAATAAATGAACGATGTTGTTATGTTCATCTCCTATTATTTGTACTTCTATATGCCTGGGGTTATCAAAGTATTTTTCAATATAAACTGTTTTATCTCCAAAGGCATTAAGAGCTTCTCTTTGGGCAGCATCTAAGGAATCTTTTAGTAAGTTTTTATCTCTAACAATTCTAATTCCTTTACCTCCGCCTCCTTTGGCAGCTTTTATCATAACAGGAAAGCCTATTTTTTCTTCTATTTCTTTCAATAAATCTTCATTATAATCAACTATATTTAGACCAATAGGTACTTTAACTCCAGCTTTATTTGCTACATTTCTTGCTTCTATTTTATCTCCTAATAATTCTATTACTTTGTAATTAGGACCAATAAATTTTATATTGTTATTTTCAACTTCCTTTGCAAATATAGAGTTTTCTGATAAAAATCCATACCCTGGATGTATTGCATCCACTTTTGCTTTCTTAGCTACCTCTATAATTTTATCTATATTTAAATAGCTATTGATAGGTAAAGGATCTCCAATATTATAAGCTTCATCTGATAATTTTACATGTAAAGCATTTTTGTCAGCTTCTGAATATATACTAACTGCTTTTATCCCTAATTCTTTTAATGCTTTTATTACCCTTACCGCTATTTCTCCTCTATTAGCTATTAAAACCTTTTTAAACATTTCTCTTACTCCTTATATTTTGTATAATAAAGTTTTAAAAATTAACTATAAGAGTCTATCATTTTTTGAATTTTTTCTTTAGGTAAAACTTTTATATCTACATCTATGGGAACATTTCCATTTAAGATTTGCTCTTCATAAGTTTTATCTTCTTTTTTATAGAATATTCCTACAGAAAAGTGATCACTGAATGCTCTGCTTAAAGCTAAATTTATATCATTAAAATCATGATTTTCTAATTTTTTAATTTTGGATTTGAAGGATTTAAGGTCTTCCATTCTGTAATATGTTATACAAGGGGATAAGATATTTACAAAAGAAAAGCCTTTATGGTTAATTGCTTGTTTAATTATATTAAATGTATCATTAACATCTAAAGCGAAGGCTTGGGCTACAAAAGTAGCACCACTTGAGATAGCAATTACCAGGGGGTTTATAGGAGTTTCTTTTACTCCTGTAGGAGTTGTTGGAGTTTGTAGATTTAAAGGAGATGTTGGAGATGCTTGTCCCTTTGTTAAGCCATATACAAAATTATCAAACATTATAACTGTTATATCTATATTTTTTCTTGCAGTATGTATAAAATGGGTACCTCCTATAGCAAAGAGATCTCCATCTCCACTAACTACTATTACATTCATTTTAGGGTTTGCTAATTTAAAACCTAAAGCTACTGGTAGTGGCCTTCCATGAAGGGTATGAATAGTATAGGTATTAACATAGCTTGTTATTCTACCAGTACATCCTATACCACCTATTAAAACAAAATTAGTAGGATCAAAATTTAAGTCTATTATTACTTTATATATTGCTTGTAAATCTGCAAAGTAAGTACATCCCGGGCACCATTGTGGTTTTATTTCTGTTTGCCAATCCTTTACCGTAGTTTTTTGATGAATTGTCATAACTTTTTAACCCCCTTTATCCATTTACCTATTCTTATATTCATTATTTTTTATAATTTTCCTTTTATTTAATATTGCTAAATTTAATATTATTAACCTAAAAAGAATATTTAGTAATTAATGAAAATAAGAAAATATTAGCTCTAACGCAATATTTTTTTAATATTAAAATTAAAATAAAATTAAAATAAACTAAAAATAAATGGGTTTTTGAATTAATTTAGCAATTGTTTCTTTATCTATTTTTAAACCTTTATTTATAACAATTATATTATCAAAACTGAAGAATTTTTCTTTATCTTCTTCTAAATTGTATCCTATTGATATATTTTTTTCTATTATTACTCCTTTATCTAAGATTGTATTGATAATACTTACATTTTCGTTTAATATACATCCGTCCATTATAATGGAATTTTCTATTTTGACGTTATCATTTATTATACATTTAGGGAAGATAATAGAGTTTTTTATATAAACGTTATCATTTATTATACATCCTTCGGATATAATGGAATCTTGGATATTAACATTTTTTCCTAATATTTTAGTTGGTGGTAAATTAGAGTAAGCTGTATAAACAGGCCAATATGGGTTATATAGATCTAATGGTGGATTAGGCAGTAATAATTCCATAGAAGCTTCGTAATATGAGCCTATAGTTCCAACATCTCTCCAATAGGGTTTATTGTTTGACCCTGGAATAGTATTTTCTTCAAAATTATAGCTATAAACTTTATATAATTTTATACTTTCTGGGATAATATCTTTTCCAAAGTCATGGCTTGTATCTCTTAAGGCATCATTTTCTAACATCTTTATTAATACATCCCTATTAAATATATAATTTCCCATGGAAGCTAATACAAAGTTATCGTTTATCTTAAAGTTTTCAATAATTTCTGGATCTTTAGGTTTTTCTGCAAAATCTATTATTCTATTATCGTTATCTATTTTCATTAATCCAAATCTATTGGCTTCTTCAATGGGTATTGGAAAAGTTGCTATGGTTATATCTGCTTTCTTTTGAATATGGTATTCTATCATCTTTTTTATATCCATTAAGTATATATGATCTGCTGAAAAAACGATAACTATTTCTGGTTGCTCATCAAAAATTAGGTTTAAATTTTGGTATATAGCATCTGCGGTACCCCTAAACCAGATTTTCCCAATTCGCATCTGCGGTGGTACTATATTAACATAAAACCCAAATCGAGAATTAATATCCCAGTTAGTTTGTAAATGTTTAATTAAGGAATGTGCTTTATATTGAGTTAATACATTTATTTTCAATATTCCACTATTTACTAAGTTACTTAGTACAAAATCGATTATTCTATATCTTGCACCAAACGGAACCGCAGGTTTAGCACGTTCCTTTGTTAATGGAAATAATCTTGTTCCTTCTCCACCTGCTAATACCATCGCTATTATATTCGTTAATCCATACTCTTTTATAGCATTATTTGAGTTTATATTAAGTATCATTTTAATCACCTTCTTTTTTATTCCTTTCTCTTTTATTTTTTTTATTTTTTTTCTCATTTTCCTTTAATAGAAAATCATTAATAAATTAAAAACCTAAAAGGATTTAACTAAAAAAATAAAGAATAAAATATTAAGAAATAAAACTAAATTAAATCTAGAAATAATATGCTATTAAACAAGGAAAATGTGGAAATTAAAAATTATTTAAAAGATCTGGTGATATTAAAGGTAGGGGGTAGTGTTTTTTTAAAAGATAACTTAATTGATATTGCTAATTTTATATTAAATAAATCAAAAGATTCAAAAGTAGTTGTTGTAGTTTCTGCTATAGGGAGACCACCTTACCCCTATTCTACTAATGAATTAATTAAAAACTTTAATTCTATCTTAGATTTAAATAGAAATGACTTTACAAAGGATATTCTAATTAACAATGAGTTATTAGAGTTATGTAAATCTTTTGTGATAAGTTGTGGGGAAAATATTTCTACTGGTTTATTAGCTGCTGCTTTAAATCTATTAAATAAAGATATAAAAGCTATTCCCTTAAATGCCTTCCAAGCTAATATCATTACTACTGATAATTTTATTGATTCTGATATCTTAGATATTAAAGAAGAAAATATATTAAAATTAATAGATAATAATTATCTTCCGGTGATTTGTGGTTTTCAAGGGGTTAGTAAAAATGGATATTTAACTACCTTAAAAAGAGGAGGAAGTGATATAACTGCTGCTTTCTTAGCTAAAAAATTAAAACCATACTTTAACTTAAAAGGAGTTTATATAATTAAAGATATTGATTCTTTAAAATTAGCTCCACCTAATCTTATTGATAATCCAATATCTATTAATTATTGTAATTATGATGAATTATCAGAAATAACTTATAATGGCTCTCAAGTTGTACATAATGATGCCGTTAGCATCCTACATTCTAATGATATCCCATTAATTATTACTTCTGTTAATTCTAATAATCAAACTATTGTTACCAATAATTATAATTCTAATAAATTAATAACAAATATATCGGTAAAAGAAAATATTTCCAAGTTTTCGTTAATTTTTCCAAAAGAAAAAAAAGATTTACCAGTTTATCTGGATTATATTCTAAATAAGATTCATCAAAAAAATATAAGTTTAGATTTTATTATGTTAGATATTTTTAATAGAAAAGCTTCTTTTGTTGTAGATCAGATTTATTCTGATATTATTTCTAACATTATAGATAACTTTAACAATGAATTAACATCTAAGGACAAAAAAATAGATTATAAAATTTTAAATAAGGTATCAAAGGTAAGTGTTATAGGGTATGGAATACGAGGAAAACCAGGAGTAATGAATAGAATAAATAAAGCGCTATTAAAAAATAAAATAATTATTTTACAAGCTGCTGACTCCCATATAAGCATCTCCTTACTAATCCCTTCTAAATACCTTAAACTAACAGTTGAATCTATTTATAATGAATTTTATAATGACTTTACTTAAAAAAATATCTATTAAAAAGCTTTTTAACTAATATCAATAAGAGATATATATATTTTATAAGATAAATTTTTATAAATTAGAATTTGCTAAATTTAAAAGCTAAAAATTTTACAAAATAAAAATTTTACAAAATAAATTGAGTTCCTTAGTTGTTTTTACAATATATTCTTCTAATCCTAAGACAGTGTTAGATAGTAATAGAGTTTTTTTTATTATCTTAAAAATTTTAAAATAGAAAAACTTTTAGGCTCTATAAGCTCTATAGAATCTTATGCTTCAAATGATTTATTAGAGTGCATAAAAAAAGATATATCTTATATTTTTGATTCATTTGTTGACCAAATATTAAGTGAATATAATATTAAACTAGTTAAAAGTAATTATCATAATACTTGGTTTAGACAAAAGAAGAATCAGTACATAATTTATTTAATATTTTAGATAATTTTATAAAAGATTTAAAGGAAATAATATTTATAAATGACAAAGAAGAAATTTATCAGTATATTCTTAATTTTTCCAAAAAAATAATCTGAAATTTGTTAATTTTTTAAATTATATCAAAAATGAAGTTTATGATAAGCAAATAGATCTATATTACACTAAAATAAAAAAATAGAAACCCAAATTACTAATATAGATAAAGATAAATTTAAAAATAACAAATTAAAAGTTGATTCTAAGGAGTTAAAAGATAGTATTAAAAATTTTAAAAAACTTTTACCTAAAATTATTAATTTGGTAAAAAATAGATATTCTAAGAGATTCTTTTTATACCATTGATTTTCTTAATATCTCTTTAAAAGAAATTCTACTAACTAAATTAAAAAAATTAAATGAATATAAAGAAGAACTAATAGCTAAGTTAAACTCTATAAATAATGATAAAATAGATTAAGAATAAGAAAAATTTAAATGATTTGGAAATATTTTATAAAAAAGCAGAATTTACTTATTTGGAAATAAAAAAAATAATATTTAAAAGATGAAATTAATTACTTGATTAAATCTAGTAATGTTAGTCAAGATGTTATGGAGGATTTTGATAATAGGTATAATTTTGTAATAAATAAAGTACAAGAATTTATTTATAAAGAAAGAGAAAAACAGGAAATTATAGCTAATTTAGTAAAATCTCTAAGTGATTTAGGTTATAGTACTTTAATCACTACATCGGATGGTATTATGTTTTTTGATTCTCCTTTAGGAATAGAATATAAGATAATGTTAAGAATGCTTAAAGATAAATTAGCTATTAAATTTATTAAAATAATACCAAATAATTATGTAGTAAGTGATAGTGAAAAAGAAAAAGATATTGAATTAGTTAAAGATTGGTGTAAGGATTGCCAAAAAGTATTACATTATTTAAAGGAAAACAATATTTATTTAGAACCTGAAAAAATTTTAAACCCTACTGATAATCCTGATATTATATATGTATCTTTTAGTACCTTACCAACGGAAATAAAGGAATTATATTCTAAACAAATTGAAAATAAAAAGAAAGCTATTATTAAAAGCAAAAAACCTGAACAAGATTATCATCAAAATTAAGCATGTTAATAATATTATCTTTAATTCATTTCAGTTTTGTTTAAAATATTAAATTCCTGTATCTTTTTCATTTTTTATTCTTTAAAAATTTAATATAAAATCAAGGAATTTATTTTTTTATAAGAGAAAAAAAATAGGATATATCATATAGGGGTGTACAATAAATAGTTATGGATAATATAAATAAGATGTATGAAACTCAAATAGATAAAACTCAATTGAATAAAACTCAAATATAAATAACACAAATAAATAATATTGATAATAATTTAGTTGATAATAAATAATTGCAAGTTAAAAAGAATTGATTATGAAGTAATAAATATTACTTATTTTTTAAGGGAATATAAGGTAAAAAAAGAATCAGAATTTATATGATAAAATTGCGTTCTTAACTTTCATAGTTTTATTTCTTCATAGTTTCCCTGAGGGGGTAGCTATTGGGATGGCATTTAATGGAAGTTAATTTAAAATCGGAATTATTATGACTATTGCTATTGCTCTATATAACATTAGTTATCGCTTTACATATGTATCCTAAGTTTACTTAAATGTTTTTGGTATACAATTTTATCTTCTTTATCTCAACCTATAGCAGCTATACCTGCTTACCTTATCGGACATTATATTAAATTCACAATCTCATTAGGGCTTGGTTTTGCTGCAGGTGCTATGGTATATTTAAGCATTTAATTTTTTAATTTTTTTTATCAATAAAATAGAAAAATTTTTAATAATAAAAAAAAAGGATTTTTTTTGAATAATATTATAATTAAGTTAAGGGGGTGATAATAAATGAAAAGAACATTACTTTTATTAACATTAAAAGGAATTATATTAAGTTTAGTTATGGTTTTTATAGTCAGTTGTAATTTATTTGGAATTGGAGGAGGTAGCGGCATAAAAACAATTTTACTAAACAGAGATATAGATCAAGACGGAGATAATGATGTTGTCTCTATATTTCATAACATTGCAGGCGGGAATCAGGATGATTATGGAAATTCCCTGCATGTAGATAGAAGGGGTAAAATTTATGTCACTGGTTATAGCTATAATGGTAGTAATTATGATATGTATGTAATAAGGATGAACAATGATGGGAGTTTAGATACTTCGTTTGGAACTAATGGTAAAGTTGTTGTTAATAACATCGCTGGCGGGAATGGTTGGGATTCTGGAAATTCCATATATGTAGATAGCAATGGTAAAGTTTATGTCACCGGGTATAGCTCTAATGGTAGTAATGAGGATATGTATGTAATAAAGATAAACAGTGATGGGAGTTTGGATAACCTTTTTGGAGCTAATGGTAAAGTTGTTCTCAATAACATTGCAGGGGGAAATGGGGGTGATTATGGAAATTCCTTGTATGTAGATAGAAGTGGTAAAATTTATGTCACTGGGAGTAGCTCTAATGGCAGAGATTATGATATGTATGTAATAAGGATAAACAGTGATGGGAGTGTAGATAATACGTTTGGAACTAACGGTAAAGTTGTTTTTAATTCCATCGCAGAGGGAAATTATTTAGATTTTGGAAAATCTATATATGTAGATAGCAGTGGTAAAATTTATGTCACTGGGAGTAGCTGGAAGGGTAGTAGTTTAGGCATGTATGTAATAAGGTTAAACAGTGGTGGTAGTTTGGATAATACGTTTGCAACTAACGGCAAAGTTGTTGTTAATAACATTGCAGGTAGGAATTCTTCAGATTCTGGAAAATCTATATATGTAGATAGAAGTGGTAAAATTTATATCACTGGATATAGCTCTAATCGTAATAATTTTGATATGTATATGATAAAGATAGAGTAGGAACAAATAAATTTTAAGTAATAAATTTAAAATAAGAGGGGCTTTTTCGCTCACTTTTTTATTTTATTTATTCAGATAACATCAAAATTTTTAGAGTTAATTTTTCATTTGAATAATGTTTTTAGAGTTAGATTTTCATATTGAATAAATAATTAGCTAATGAAAAAGGATTATATTTTAAATTAATTTAAATATTAATTAGAAAATGAATATTAATTAGAAAATGTTTATTTAAAAGAGGTGTTTTTATGAAAAAATTACCAATTGGAATAAGTGACTTTAAAGAATTAATAACAAATAATTATATATACGTAGATAAAACAAAGTATATATATGAATTATTAAGTAGTTCAAAGTATGTGTTTTTAAGTAGGCCTAGACGCTTTGGGAAGTCATTATTAT